>Ga0102592_1000015_pt1 | contig 736383 bp, 673 predicted proteins | sample AraplaCol_mMF_r2_FD_76861 | JGI IMG/M metagenome (GOLD analysis project Ga0102592, IMG submission 76861) | Arabidopsis root microbial communities from North Carolina, USA - plate scrape MF_Col_mMF_r2 (SPADES assembly) (version 2) | ecosystem: Host-associated > Plants > Roots > Endosphere... | reverse complement strand
GCCCGCGCCGCTCAGGCCATAGCACGCTCGGGCGTCGTCCTTCTTCGTCGCCCCGGGACCGGTGCGGAAATAGCCGCCCCAGTCGACGGCTTGCGCGGAGGTGGCGCTCATCACGCTGGCTGCGGCGGCAGCCAGGGCGAGCACCGTCTGGCGGTGGGGGAACTTGCTCACGGGTAGTCTCCTTGGTTTTTGGCAGTCACGAACAACACGGGGCGTGGGGGCGCCCCGCAGGGGAAACTTCAGGCAGCCGGCTCAACGCCGGCGGGATTCGAACAGGCGTTGCAGCAGGCAGAACACGAACAGCAGCCCGCCGATCACGATGCGGGTCCACCACGAACTCAGGCTGCCGTCGAACATGATCAGCGTCTGGATGATCCCGAGCATCAGCACGCCGAACAGCGTGCCCAGCACATAGCCGACGCCGCCGGACAGCAGCGTGCCGCCGATCACCACCGCCGCGATCGCGTCCAGCTCCAGCCCGACCGCATGCAGGCCGTAGCCCGACAGCATGTAGAAGGTGAACACCACGCCGGCCAGGGCCGAGCAGAAGCCGCTCAGCGTGTAGACGCCGACCAGGGTGCTGCGCACCGGCAGGCCCATCAGCACCGCCGAATGCTCGTTGCCGCCGATCGCATACACCGTGCGGCCAAACTGCGTGTAGTGTGCGACGAACACCGCCAGCGCCACCACCCCCAGCGCGATCAGCGCGCTCACCGACAGCTCCGCCCCCTCCCACAGCGGCAGGCGCAGCTGCGACACCTCGGTGTAGAACGGGTTCGTGATGCTGATCGAGTCGATGCTGATCAGGTAGCACAGGCCGCGCGCGAGGAACATGCCGGCCAGCGTCACGATGAAGGGCTGCAGCCGGAAGCGCTGGATCAGGAAGCCCATCAGCGCCCCGAAGCCGGTGCCCATCAGCAGCACCAGCGGGATCACGGCCGCCGGGCTCCAGCCGTGCTTCTCGACCAGCGAGGCCGACACCATGGTGGTGAGCGCAATCACCGAGCCCACCGACAGGTCGATGCCGCCCGACAGGATCACGAAGGTCATGCCGACCGCAACGATGCACAGGAAGGCGTTGTCGATCAGCAGGTTCAGGAACACCTGGGCCGAGAAGAAGCCGGTGTAGAACACCGAGCCCAGCGCCGCCATCAGCAGGAACAGCGAGACGGTGGCAGCGAGCGGGATGAACTTGGGGTCCAGGCGCGGGCGCTTCTTCACGAGGGGCTGCCCCTGGGCCGCCAGCGGTTGCACGTGCGCATTCATGCCTGCCTCCCCGTCGCCGGACGCTGCACCAGCGTGCGCAGGCTCTGCCGGAACTCCGGCGACTGCAGCAGCATCACCGCGAACACCACCGCCGCCTTGACCACCAGGTTGACCTCGGGCGGCACGCCCAGCGAATAGATCGCATAGGTCAGCGTCTGGATGATGAGCGCGCCGATCACGCTGCCGGCCAGGCTGAAGCGCCCGCCGGTGAGCGCCGTGCCGCCCAGCGTCACCGCGAGGATCGCGTCCAGCTCCATCAGCTGGCCGGCGTTGTTGCCGTCGGCGCTCTTCACGTTCGAGCTGACGATCAGCCCGGCCGCGCCGGCGCACAGGCCGCAGAAGGCGTACACCCACACCGTGATGCGGCGCGCCCGCACGCCCGCCACGTGGGCCGCCGACGGGTTGACGCCGACCGCCTGGATGAAGAGGCCGAGCGCGGTGCGCGTCGTCACCCACCACAGCAGCCCGAACACCGCCGCCGCGATGAAGAGGGAGAACGGCAGGCCGAGCAGGTAGCCGCTGCCGAGGAAGAAGTACGGTCCGTAGTAGATCGTGATGATCTGCCCGCCGGTGATGAGCTGGGCGATGCCGCGCCCGGCCACCATCAGGATCAGGGTCGCGATGATGGGCTGCATGCCCACGCGGGCCACCAGCACGCCGTTCCACAGCCCGCAGGCCAGCGCCACGCCGAGCGCCCCCGCCACCGCGGCCCACATCGGGAAGCGGCTGCTGTGCGTGGCCACGCCGTCCTGGATCACCAGCGAGCCGCCGATCATCCAGGCCGCGATGGCGGCCGAGATCGCCACGACCGCGCCCACCGAGATGTCGATGCCGCGCGTCGCGATCACGAGCGTCATGCCGAGCGAGACCAGCATCAGCGGCGCCGCGCGGTTCAGGATGTCGACCAGGCTGCCGTAGAGGTGGCCGTCGCGCCATTCCAGGTGCAGGAAGCTGCTGTTGAAGCCGGCGTTCAGCGCCAGCAGCAGCAGCAGGGTGAAGGCCGGCCAGACGAGCCGGTGCTTGAAGAGCTGGTTCATGCTTCCTGCGCCGCAATGACGTGGTACACGGCCTGTTCGCTGCTGCCGGCCGGCAGCTCGGCCACCTTGCGCCGGTCGCGCAGCACGGCGATGCGCTGCGAGACGCGCACCACCTCGCTCATCTCCGACGAGATGAAGAGCACCGACATGCCGCCCTGGGCCAGGCGCAGGATCTCGTCCATGATCTCCTGCTTGGCGGCGACGTCGATGCCGCGCGTCGGCTCGTCGAGGATCAGCAGGCGCGGGTCGGTGGCGAGCCAGCGCGCCAGCATGGCCTTCTGCTGGTTGCCGCCCGACAGCAGGCCGATGGGCGTGTCGATGCTGGCGGTCTTGATGCCCAGTGCCTTGACGAAGCGCTCGGCCATCGCCGCCTGCTGCTCGCGCGACAGGGTCTTGGCCAGGCCGTGGCGGGCCTGCAGCGCGAGCGCGATGTTCTCGCGCACCGAGAGTTCGGCAACGATGCCGTCGGTCTTGCGGTCTTCCGGGCACAGACCGATGCCGTGGCGCACCGCGTCGGCCGGGCTCGCCAGCTCGGCCGCCCGGCCGTCGATCGACAGCGTGCCCTGGTCCCTGGGGGCGAGGCCGAACAGCAGCCGGGCCAGCTCGGTGCGGCCGGCGCCGAGCAGGCCGCCCAGGCCCAGCACCTCGCCGGGGTAGAGGTCGAGGTCGACCGGCTGCAGCTGGCCGCGCTGGCCCAGGCCCGCGGCCTGCAGGAAGGGGGTCGCGCCGGCGGGACGCGGAGCCGGTGCGGCCTCGGACTGGCTGGCGAGCTCGCGGCCGATCATCGCGGTGATCAGGGCCGGCGCCGGCAGCTCGGCGGCCGGCTTCTCGCAGACGAACTCGCCGTTGCGCAGCACGGTGATGCGGTCGGAGATCGCGTACACCTGCTCCAGGAAGTGGGTGACGAAGAGGATGGCCAGGCCCTCGCCGCGCAGCCGGCGCAGCACGGCGAACAGCCGCTGCACCTCGTCCTCGTCGAGGCTGGAGGTCGGCTCGTCGAGGATCAGCACCTTGGCCTCGACGCTGAGCGCGCGGGCGATGGCCACCATCTGCTGCACCGCGACCGAGCAGCTCGCCAGGCCGCGCGTCACGTCGATGTCGAGGTTCAGGCGCGCGAGCAGCTCGCGCGCCTGGCGGTTCATCGTCGCCCAGTCGATGCGCCAGCCGCCGGCGGCGCCCTTGCGCGGGTAGCGGCCGGCGAAGATGTTCTCGGCCACCGACAGGTTGGCGCAGAGGTTGACCTCCTGGTAGACGGTGCTGATGCCCAGGCGCTGGGCCTGCAGCGGCGAGGTCGGGCGGATCGCGGCGCCGGCGAGGCGGAACTCGCCGGCATCGGCCGGGTGCACGCCGGTCAGCACCTTGATCAGCGTCGACTTGCCGGCCCCGTTCTGCCCCATCAGCGCATGCACCTCGCCGGGGAAGAGGCGCAGGCCGACATCGCTGAGCGCGCGCACGCCGAGGAACTGCTTGCTGACGCCGCGCAGTTCCAGCACCGGGGAGATGTCGACGGCCTGCGTCATGGCGTCAGGCCTTGTTCTTGTTGTAGACGTCGAAGAAGACGGCGGCGAGCAGCACCAGGCCCTTGATGACCTGCTGGTAGTCGATGCCGATCCCCATGATCGACATGCCGTTGTTCATCACGCCCATCACGAAGGCGCCGATCACCGCGCCCATCACCTTGCCCACGCCGCCCGAGGCCGACGCGCCGCCGATGAAGCAGGCCGCGATCACGTCCAGCTCGAAGCCGACGCCCGCCTTCGGCGTCGCGGTGTTCAGGCGCGCCGCGAACACCAGCCCGGCCAGCGCCGCCAGCACGCCCATGTTGACGAAGGTGTAGAACGACAGCCGCTCGGTCTTGATGCCCGACAGCTTGGCCGCCTTCTCGTTGCCGCCGAGCGCATAGATGCGCCGCCCGATCGTGCTGCGCCGGGTGACGAAGTCGTACGCGACCATCAGCACCACCATGACGATCAGCACGTTCGGCAGGCCGCGGTACGAGGACAGCAGGTAGCTGAAGAACAGGATCACCAGCGCGAAGGCCAGCGTCTTCATCAGGAAGAACGGGTACGGCTCTTCCTCCATCCCGTGGCGCGTCTGCGCGATGCGCCCGCGGACCTTGAAGAACACCATCACCACCACCGTCAGCGCGCCGACCAGCAGCGAGGTCAGGCGCAGCTCGGCACCGCCGAACACGTCGGGGATGAAGCCCGAGCTCAGGCGCTGGAACTCGATCGGGAACGGCCCCACCGACTGCCCCTGCAGCAGCGCGAGCGCCAGCCCCTTGAACACCAGCATGCCGGCCAGCGTGACGATGAACGAGGGGATGCGGAAGTAGGCGACGAACCAGCCCTGGGCCGCGCCGATGATCCCGCCCATCACCAGGCAGCCGAGGATGGTCCAGATCCAGTGGATCTCGTAGTTCACCATCATCACCGCGGCCAGCGCGCCGATGAAGCCCGCCACCGAGCCCACCGACAGGTCGATGTGCCCGGCCACGATGACCAGCAGCATGCCCAGCGCCATGATGACGATGTAGCTGTTCTGCAGCACCAGGTTGGTCAGGTTCAGCGGCTTCAGCAGCGTCCCGTCGGTCAGGTACTGGAACAGCCCCATGATCGCGACGAGCGACAGCAGCATGCCGTACTCGCGCACGTTGTTCTTCAGGAAGCCGCGGTACTCCTTGGCCGGCGTTTCGGGGGCCGGCGCGGCGGCGATCTCAGTGCTCATGATTCGTGTCTCCGACGCTGCCCAACTGCGGCGGCGCGTCCATGCCGTCATGCGAGCCGGCCTTCATGATGGCCCGCATGATCCGTTCCTGCGACGCCTCGGCCGCCGGGAACTCGCCGACGAAGCGGCCTTCGTTCATCACGTAGATCCGGTCGCACATGCCCAGCAGCTCGGGCATCTCCGACGAGATCATCAGGATGCATTTGCCCTCGTTCGCGAGGGCGTCGATGATGGTGTAGATCTCGTACTTCGCGCCGACGTCGATGCCGCGCGTCGGCTCGTCCAGGATCAGCAGCTCGGGCTGCGAGAACAGCCACTTGCTCAGCACCACCTTCTGCTGGTTGCCCCCGGAGAGGTTCACCACCGGCTGGTAGACGCTGGACGAGCGCGTCTTCAGGCGCTTGCGGTAGTCGCTCGCCACCGCGAACTCCCGGCCGTCGTCGATCACGCCGCGGCGCGACACCGCCGGCAGGTTGGCCAGCGTGGTGTTCTTCTTGATGTCCTCGGCCAGCACCAGCCCCAGGCCCTTGCGGTCCTCGGTGACGTAGGCGATGCCGTGGCGGATCGCCTTCTGCACGGTCGAGGTGTCGATGACCTGCCCGTGCATGCGCACCTCGCCGCTGATGCGCTGCCCATAGGAGCGGCCGAACACGCTCATCGCGAGCTCGGTGCGCCCGGCCCCCATCAGGCCGGCGATGCCGACGATCTCGCCGCGCCGCACCGTCAGGTTCACACCCTTGACCACCTCGCGGTCGGGGTGGACCTGGTGGTGCACCTTCCAGTCCCGCAGCTCGAACACCGTCTCGCCGATCTGCGGCGAGCGCTTCGGGTAGCGGTCGGCCATCTCGCGGCCGACCATGTTGCGGATGATGCGGTCCTCGCTGATCTTCTCGGCGCGGCAGTCCATGGTCTCGACCGTGTTGCCGTCGCGCAGCACGGTGATCGAGTCGGCCACCTTCGAGACCTCGTTCAGCTTGTGCGAGATCAGGATCGCCGAGATGCCCTGCGCCTTCAGCCCGAGCAGCAGCTCGAGCAGCGCATTGCTGTCGCTCTCGTTCAGGCTCGCGGTCGGCTCGTCGAGGATCAGCAGCTTGACCTCCTTCGACAAGGCCTTGGCGATCTCCACCAGCTGCTGCTTGCCCACGCCCAGGTCGGTGATCAGGGTGGACGGCGACTCGCGCAGGCCGACCTTCTGCAGCAGCTCCTGGGTGCGCCGGTGCGATTCGATCCAGTCGATCACGCCGTGCCTGGCCCGCTCGTTGCCGAGGAACAGGTTCTCCGCGATCGACAGCAGCGGGACGAGGGCCAGCTCCTGGTGGATGATGATGATGCCGAGCTTCTCGCTGTCGGCGATGCCGCCGAACTTGCGCGCCTCGCCCTGGAAGCGGATCTCGCCGGTGTAGGAGTCGTGCGGGTACACGCCGCTGAGCACCTTCATCAGCGTCGACTTGCCGGCGCCGTTCTCGCCGACCACCGCATGGATCTCGCCCTGGCGCACGACGAGGTTGACGTCGTTCAGGGCGGTCACGCCGTGGAATTTCTTGGTGATGCCGCGCATCTCCAGGATGGCATCCATCCGATGTCCTTGAAAAAAAGGTCCCGCGCCGCGGCGCGGGACCCATGCCGCACCCTGGAAAACCCGCTTACTTGAGCTGCGCCTCGGTGTAGTAGCCGCTGCCCACCAGCACCTGCTTCCAGTTGCTGGCGTCGACGCTGACCGGCTTCAGCAGGTAGGACGGGACGACCTTGACGCCGTTGTTGTACGTCTTGGTGTCGTTGATCTCGGGCTTCTTGCCGCTCAGCATCGCGTCGACCATGCCGACGGTCACCTTGGCCAGCTCGCGCGTGTCCTTGAAGACGGTCGAGGTCTGCTCGCCCTTCTGGATCGACTTGACCGACGGCACCTCGGCGTCCTGGCCGGTGACGACCGGCATCGGCAGCTTCGGCGTGCCGTAGCCGACGCCCTTCAGCGACGAGATGATGCCGATCGACAGGCCGTCGTACGGCGACAGCACGGCATCGACGTGGGCGCCGCTGTAGTAGGCGCTCAGCAGGTTGTCCATGCGGGCCTGGGCGACGGCACCGTCCCAGCGCAGCGTGGCGACCTTGTCCATGCCCATCTGCTTGCTGCGCACGACCAGCTTGCCGCTCTTGATGTACGGGTCGAGCACCGACATCGCGCCGTTGTAGAAGAAGAAGGCGTTGTTGTCGTCCGCCGAGCCGCCGAACAGCTCGATGTTGAACGGGCCCTTGCCGCTCTTCAGGCCGAGCTTCTGCTCGATGTAGCTCGCCTGCAGCACGCCGACCTGGAAGTTGTCGAAGGTGGCGTAGTAGTCGACGTTCTTCGAGCCGCGGATCAGGCGGTCGTAGGCGATGACCTTGATGCCCTTGTCGGCGGCCTTCTGCAGCACGTCGGTCAGGGTGGTGCCGTCGATGGCGGCGATCACGAGCACCTTGGCGCCCTTGGTCACCATGTTCTCGATCTGCGCCAGCTGGTTCGGGATGTCGTCCTCGGCGTACTGGAGGTCGGTCTTGTAGCCCTTCTCCTGGAAGTACTTGACCATGTTGGTGCCGTCGGCGATCCAGCGGGCCGACGACTTGGTCGGCATCGAGATCGCGACCGGGCCCTTGTCCTGGGCGTGCGCGGCCAGCGGCAGCACCGTGGCGGCGGCCACGGCGGCAAAGGTGGCCACGGCGGCCAGGAGGGTGCGGATGTGTTTCACTGCTCTGTCTCCAGTCTGGGGTATGTCAACGATCGCTGCTCGGCTGGGCAGCGGCCGGGGCTGCGGCAGGCCCCGGCAGGCCTGCCCGGGCGGCTGCCCGGGGTGGCCCAGTCTTGCCCCAATGCTCAATACTTGCGATTGGGGAATTCCTTGGCAGCGACCTCCATCGGGAAGACGCCTTCCTGCGTGACGATGCGCTTCGGGATGGACTTGCCGGCCACCAGGTCCTTGACGGCCTGCATCAGCTGCGGGCCGAGCAGCGGGCTGCACTCGACCGACACGTTCAGCTTGCCGGCGATCATCGCCTCGAAGGCGCCCTTCACGGCGTCGATCGAGATGATCACGATGTCCTTGGCGGGCTTCAGGCCGGCTTCCTCGATGGCCTGGATCGCGCCGATGGCCATGTCGTCGTTGTGCGCGTACAGCACGTTGATCTTCTTGCCCTCGGCCTTCAGGAAGGCCTCCATGACCTCCTTGCCCTTGGCGCGGGTGAAGTCGCCGGTCTGCGAGCGGATGATCTTGAACTTCGGGTCGGCCTTGATGATCTCCTCGAAGCCCTTCTTGCGGTCGATGGCCGGGGCCGATCCGACGGTGCCCTGCAGCTCGACGATGTTGACCTCGCCCTTCTGGTCCTTCATCTTGTCGACCAGCCAGCGGCCGGCGCGGCGGCCTTCCTCGACGAAGTCGGAGCCCATGAAGGCCACCCACAGGCTGTCGTCCTTCTCGTCGACCGCGCGATCCGACAGGATGACCGGGATCTTGGCGGCCTTGGCCTCGCGCAGCACCGTGCCCCAGCCGGACTCGACCACCGGCGAGAAGGCGATCACGTCGACCTTCTGCGCGATGAAGCTGCGCAGCGCCTTGATCTGGTTCTCCTGCTTCTGCTGGGCGTCGGAGAACTTCAGGTCGATGCCGGCCTCCTTGGCCGAGGACTTGATCGATTCGCTGTTGGCGGTGCGCCATTCGCTCTCGGCGCCGATCTGGCTGAAGCCGAGCACGATCTTCTTCTGCGCGAACGCCTGCGGCAGCAGGGCCGACAGCGAGGCTGCGGCGGTCGCGGTGATCAGGGTACGTCTTTGGAATTTCACGGTTGTCTCCTCTTGGTGGGTGGGCATGAAAGTCGCGCGGCTTTGTCGGTGCCGCATCAAGGCGCTGGGAACGGTGAGGTTCGCGGGCGGTGGGGGGGGTACTCCTTGGTGCCGATCAGGATCGGGGTCAGGCGAGCGTGTAGGCCGTCTTGACCGTGGTGTAGAACTCTGCCGCGTAGCGGCCCTGCTCGCGCGGGCCGTGGCTCGATCCCTTGCGGCCGCCGAAGGGCACGTGGTAGTCGACGCCGGCGGTCGGCAGGTTGACCATCACCATGCCCACCTTGGCTTGCCGCTTGAACTGCGTCGCAAGCTTGAGCGACTGCGTGCAGACGCCGGCGCACAGGCCGAAGGGCGTGTCGTTGGCGAGCGCCAGCGCGTGCTCGAAGCCGTCGGCCTTCAGCACGCAGGCGACTGGGCCGAAGATCTCCTCGCGGGCGATGCGGTGCTGCGGCTCGGCCAGGAACAGCGCCGGCGCCATGAAGTGGCCGCGCGTCGCGCGCTGCAGCAGCTCGCCGCCGGCCAGCAGCTCGGCACCTTCCTGCCGGCCGATCTCCAGGTAACCCAGGTTGGTGTCGAGCTGGCCGCGGTCGACCACCGGGCCGATCTCGATGCCGCGCTCCAGCGCATGGCCGACCTTGAGGGCGCGGGTGCGCTCGCGCAGCCGGGCGACGAAGCGGTCGTGCAGCGCGGCCTCGACGATGATCCGGCTCGACGCGGTGCAGCGCTGGCCGGTCGAGAAGAACGAGCCCTGGACGGCGCATTCCACCGCCTGCTCCAGGTCGGCGTCCGCCAGCACCACGAGCGGGTTCTTGCCGCCCATCTCCAGCTGCACCTTGGCGCGGCGGGCGGTGGCAGCCTTCAGGATCTGCTCGCCGGTGCCCACCGATCCGGTGAAGCTGATGGCGTCGACGAGCGGGCTGTCGACCAGGGCCTGGCCGACCTGGCGGCCGCTGCCCATCACGAGGTTGAACACGCCCGCCGGCAGGCCGGCGCGGCCGATGATCTCCGCCAGCGCGGCGGCGCAGGCCGGCACCAGCTCGGCCGGCTTGAACACCACGCTGTTGCCGTAGGCCAGGGCGGGGGCGATCTTCCAGGCGGGAATGGCGAGCGGGAAGTTCCAGGGCGCGATGATGCCGACCACGCCCACCGGCTCGCGCGTGATGTCGACCTCGACGCCCGGGCGCACCGAGGGCAGGTGCTCCCCGGCGGCGCGCAGCGCCTCGCCGGCGAAGAACTTGAAGATGTTGCCGGCGCGCGCGGCCTCGCCGACGGCCTCGGGCAGGGTCTTGCCCTCTTCCCGCGCCAGCAGCTGGCCGAGCTCGTCCTTGCGTGCCAGGATCTCGCTGCCGATCTGGTCCAGCGCGTCGGCGCGGCGCTGCGGCGTGCTCAGGCCCCAGGCGGGGGCGGCATCGGCGGCGGCGCGGATTGCGACCTCGGCCTGGTTGCTGTCGGCGCGCGCGTACTCGGCGACGACCTCGTCCAGGTCCGAGGGGTTGCTGCTGACGCCGGTGGTGACGCCGGTTTCCCAGCGGCCGTTGATGTAGTTCTTGAGGCTTTGGACCATCGTGCGCCGCCGTCGGTCAGAGGGGGCGCACGCCGCCGATGGCGTAGCCGCGGTCGACCACGGCCAGCGGGTTGACGAGCGGCGCGCCGAGCGCCGGCAGGTCGATCTCGAAGCGGTCGCCGGGCTCGACCCGCACCTGGTCCGAAAAGCTCAGCGTCGCCGTGCCGAAGAAGTGCAGGTGCACGTCGCCCGGCCGGCGGTGCGCCGCGTACTTGAAGTGGTGGTACTCGAGGTTGGCGAGCGAGTGGCACATGTTGGCCTCGCCGGTCAGGAAGGGCTTCTCCCAGCGCACGCTGTCGCCGCGGCGGATGCGGCTCGTGCCTTCCAGGTGGGCCGGCAGCGCGCCGCTGCGCAGCTCGGGGCCGATGGCGCAGACGCGCAGCTTCGAATGCGCGAGGTAGAGGTAGTTCTGGCGTTCGGTGACGTGGTCCGAGAACTCGTTGCCGATCGCGAAGCCGAGCCGGTGCGGCTGGCCGTCCGGGCCGATCAGGTAAAGGCCGACCAGTTCCGGCTCCTCGCCGCCGTCGAGCGCGAAGTCGGGCATCGCGAGCGGCGCGCCCGGTGCGGCGACGATGCTGCCGTCGCCCTTGTAGAACCACTCGGGCTGCACGCCGGGCTGCCCGGCGGCGGGGCGGCCGCCTTCCATGCCCCACTTGAACATGCGCATCGAATCGGAGAGCTGCTCCTCGCCGGCCGACAGCTTCTGGTGCATGGCGTCGCGCGCCGAGGCGCTGCCGGTGTGCGTGAGGCCGGTGCCGGTGACGAGGCAATGCGCCGGATCGGGATGCGCCAGCGGCGTCAGCACGCGCTGCTCGCGCAGCAGGGCGTCGTAGGGGATCGGCGTGCCGGCGAGCGCCGGCTGGGCGAGCGCCTCGAGCGTCGTCCCCCGGGCGATGGCCGCCTGCGCCAGCGCATAGGTGCTGGCGAAGCCGTCGATGCGACGCACCGCGCGGCCGTCCGCATCGACCGCACCGGCGTGCTGCGTGCCGTCATCGGCGAGGAACTGGATCAATCTCATGGGCGGGCTCGGATAAGGCAGGGCTCGGGAGTGCCGCATCGTAATGAGCGGAGCTATAACTTTCTAATAGATATTTGACGGAAACACATATACGATCCGGCATCGATAAAAACCCGAATGCGCGAGACAGCCCGATGACGAACTACACGCACTGGTTCATCCGTGCGCGCCTGAAGACGCGGCAGCTGCTGTTGCTGGTGGCGCTGGACGAGGAGGGCAACATCCACCGGGCGGCGCAGGTGCTGAACATGACGCAGCCGGCGGCCTCGAAGCTGCTGAAAGACTTGGAGGACGTGCTGGAGGTGCCGCTGTTCGAGCGGCTGCCGCGCGGCATGCGGCCCACCTGGTACGGCGAGACGATGATCCGGCATGCGCGGGTGGCGCTGGGCAGCCTGAACCAGGCGCACGACGAGCTGGAGGCGATCAAGGCGGGGCGCTACGGCCAGGTCAGCGTGGGCGCGATCACGGCGCCGGGGCTGGTGCTGCTGCCGCCGGCGGTGGCGCTGGTGAAGCAGGAGCATCCGAGCCTGCGCGTGGGGGTGCAGATCGAGACCAGCGACGTGCTGCTGGAGCGGCTGGCGCAGGGCAAGCTGGACATGCTGGTGGCGCGGCTGTTCGCGCAGCACGACAAAGCGGACCTGCGCTACGAGACGCTGACCGAGGAGCCGGTGTGCGCGATCACGCGGCCGGGGCATCCGTTGCTGACGGTGGCGCACCTGGGCCTGCGCGACGTGGTGAACGCGGGCTGGATCGTGTCGCCGAGCGGCAGCGTGCTGCGGCACCGCTTCGACCTGATGTTCCAGGAGGAGGGGCTGGAGGCGCCGATCAACGTGATCGAGACCTCGGCGCTGCTGTTCATGACCAAGATGCTGCAGCAGAGCGACATGATCGCGGTGGTGGCGAGCGACGTGGCGCGCTACTACGCCGCGCACGGCATCGTGTCGATCCTGCCGATCGCCCTGCCCTGCCACATGGACGCCTTCGGCATCATCACCCGCACCGACCGGCTGCTGTCGCCGGCGGCGAAGGTGATGCTGAAGGCGCTGAAGGCGACCGCGATGACGGTCTACGGCGCGAAGCTCGACCTCAGCGCCGAGTCATGACCAGCCGGCATCGACCTTGAATTCCTGCGCCGTGCACATGGCGCTGTCGTCCGATGCGAGGAACAGCACCATCCGCGCGACGTCCCCCGGCTGCAGCTTGTCCGGCAGGCACTGGTTGCGCTTGAGCACCTCCTCGCTCTCGGCGGTGAACCACAGCTTCAGCTGGCGCTCCGTCATCACCCAGCCCGGCGACACCGTGTTGATGCGGATCCGGTGCTCGCCCAGCGGCTTCGCCAGCCCGCGCGTGAGCCCGTTCACCGACGACTTGGCGATCGCGTAGCAGGGGTACGCCCCGTCCTTGCCCTGCCACCCGGTCGAGCCGAAGTTGATCACCGAGCCGCCGCCCAGCCGCTTCATGCCCGGCAGCACCGCCTGGATCGCGAAGAACGCCGGCCGCTCGTTGATCGCCATGCGCTGGTCGTAGTACTCCGGCGTCACCGACTCCAGCGTGTGCCGGTCGTCGCTCGCCACGTTGTTGACCAGCACCGCGAAGTCGCCCAGCTCGCGCTCCGCGTCCGCCACCGTGCGCTGCAGCGCGGGGATGTCGCGCACGTCGCAGGTGCGGAACCATGGCGCCGGATGACCCGCCGCCGCGACCTGCGCGACCAGCTCGCGGCTCGGCGCCTCGGCGACGTCGACGAAGGCCACCCGGGCCCCCTGCTCCGCGAACGCCGCGACGATGGACGCACCGATGCCGGTGCCGCCGCCGGTGACGAACACGCGGCGTCCGCGCAGGCTGGGATAGGTCGCGAGAGCAGGTGTTGAAGCGCTTGCCATGGGGGTTTGTCCTTGATCTATTGCAATTTGGATATGTATTCGAAGAATTTATTTATTTTTCTATTATCAATGTGCCTTGATACGATCCACCGCGTCAAGGGCCCTTGTACGACAACCGCTGATCGGGCCCGCCTCCTGGAGACAGAGACCGCATGGATTCGAAGAAACCGCCCGCTCCCCCGAAGCGGCGCAGCCAAGCCTGGTTCGGCAAACAGGACCGTGACGGCTTCGTGCACCGAAGCTGGCTGAAGAACCAGGGCTATCCGCACGACCTGCTCGACGGACGCCCGATCATCGGCATCTGCAACACCTGGAGCGAGCTGACGCCGTGCAACGGGCATTTCCGCGAGCTGGCGGAGTTCGTCAAGCGCGGCGTGTACGAGGCCGGCGGCTTCCCGCTCGAGTTCCCGGTGATGTCGCTGGGCGAGACGCAGCTGCGGCCGACCGCGATGCTGTTCCGCAACCTGGCGAGCATGGACGTCGAGGAATCGATCCGGGGCAACCCGATCGACGGCGTGGTGCTGCTGATGGGCTGCGACAAGACCACGCCGTCGCTGCTGATGGGTGCGGCGAGCTGCGACCTGCCGACCATCGGCCTGTCGGGCGGGCCGATGCTGAACGGCAAGTTCCGCGGCAAGGACATCGGCTCGGGCACGGGCGTCTGGCAGATGAGCGAGATGGTGCGCGCGGGCGAGATGACGATGGACGAGTTCACCGCCGCCGAGTCGTGCATGCACCGCTCCAAGGGCAGCTGCATGACCATGGGCACGGCCTCGACGATGGCCAGCATGGTCGAGGCGCTGGGCATGTCGCTGCCCGAGAACGCCGCGATCCCGGCCGCCGACACGCGGCGCAACCGGCTCGCGCAGCTGACCGGCCGGCGCATCGTCGAGATGGTCAAGGAAGACCTGAAGATGTCGAAGATCCTCACCCGCGAGGCCTTCGAGAACGCGGTGCGCACGAACGCGGCGATCGGCGGCTCGACCAACGCCGTGATCCACCTGATGGCGATCGCCGGGCGCATCGGCGTCAAGCTCGACCTGGAGGACTGGGACAAGCTGGGCGCCGACGTGCCGTGCCTGGTGAACCTGCAGCCCTCGGGCAAGTTCCTGATGGAGGACTTCTACTACGCGGGCGGCCTGCCGGCGGTGCTGACGCAGATCACCGACAAGCTGCACACCGGCGCGCTGACGGCGAACGGCAAGACGCTGGGCGAGAACATCGCCAACGTCCCCTGCTACAACCGCGAGGTGATCAAGACGCCGGAGGAGCCGTTCATGCCATCCGCCGGCATCGCGGTGGTGCGAGGCAACCTGGCGCCGAACGGGGCGGTGATCAAGCCGTCGGCCGCGTCGGCCCACCTGCTGAAGCACCGTGGCCGGGCGGTCGTTTTCGAGACCATCGAGGACTTCCACGCCCGCATCGACGACCCCGAGCTCGACATCGACGAGCACTGCGTGATGGTGCTGAAGAACTGCGGCCCGCGCGGCTACCCCGGCATGGCCGAGGTGGGCAACATGCCGCTGCCGCCGAAGGTGCTGCAGAAGGGCATCACCGACATGGTGCGCATCTCGGACGCGCGCATGAGCGGCACGGCCTACGGCACCGTCGTGCTGCACACCTCGCCCGAAGCCGCCGCCGGCGGCCCGCTGGCCCTGGTGCGCGACGGCGACATGATCGAGCTGGACGTGCACGAGCGCCGCCTGCACCTGGAGGTCTCGGACGAGGAGCTGGCCGCGCGGCGCGCACAATGGCAGCCTCCCGAGCCGCCGAAGCGGGGCTGGTACAAGCTGTATGTCGACCATGTGCAGCAGGCCCACCTCGGCGCCGACCTCGATTTCCTCGTGGGCGGCAGCGGTGCGGGGGTGCCTCGCGACTCCCACTGACCCTGCCATGACCCTTGCCGCGCCGAAGCTGCTGTCCGAACCCCGCGTCGTGTGGGCCGCCTCGGCCACGCTCGGCGAGGGCACGCTGTGGTCGGTGCGGCGCCAGTCGCTGTACTGGATCGACATCCTCGGCCGCACGCTGTACCGCTACCACCCGGCGAGCGGGGCGCAGGCGCAGTGGCCCTTCGACGAGGAGATCTCGGCGCTTGCCGAGCGGGCCGGGGACCCCGGGCTGCTGGTGACGCTGCGCAGCGGCTTCGCCCTGTTCGACACCGACACCGGCGCGCTGACGAAGCTGCACGACCCCGAGGCGCACCTGCCTGGCAACCGCTTCAACGACGGCAAGTGCGACCCGCAGGGCCGCTTCTGGGGCGGCACGATGGACTTCGGCTGCACCGAGCCGACGGGGTCGCTCTACCGCTTCGACGCCCGGCGGCACTGCGAGAAGATGTTCGACGCGCACTTCGCGGTGACCAACGGCCCGACCTGGTCGCTGGATGGGCGCACGCTGTATTTCAACGAGACGGCGCAGCAGCGCATCCATGCCTTCGACTTCGACCCGGCCTCGGGCACGATCTCGAACCAGCGGCTGTGGCTGCGCTTCGCGCCGGGCGACGGCCACCCGGACGGCATGACGACCGACGCCGAGGGCCGGCTGTGGATTGCGCGCTGGGGTGCGGCGTGCGTCAGCTGCCACGATCCCGTGAGCGGGACGGAGCTGGCGCGAGTGGCGCTGCCGACCAGCCACATCACCAATGTCGCCTTCGGGGGGCCGGAGCTGCGCACGCTGTTCATCACGAGCGCGAGGTTCGAGTTGACGGAGCAGCAATTGAAGGAACAGCCGCTGGCGGGCGCGTTGTTCTCGGTGGAAGTCGACAGCCCGGGGCGCCCGGCCACTGCCTACGCGGGCTGAGCCTCCGCTCCCGGATTCCGCTGTGCTCCATCCGGGCTGCCACTCCCCGTAGCCTGGATGCCAATCCGGGGATCGTCCTTCACTTCCCGAAGAAGTGCTGGAAGATCTCCGGCTCGTCGACTTCGCGCATCGACAGCCCGTCGAGGGCTTCGCGGAAGGGCTTGGTCGGGCGCGCGGCCTCGACCAGGCTGGCCGGCATGGTGTTCTTCCATGCGGAGCCCTGCGCATCCCCCGGCTCGTAGCGTTGCCCACGCGTGACCGGCAGCGACGGCATGTCCTCCCACTCGATGCCGTCCCGGTCGGGCAAGGGGCGGAACTGGATGGGCGCGGCGTGCGGGGCGGACGGGCGGTTCATGATGTCGCGGGCGATGCCCGGCGAGGTGTCAGGATGAACGCAAGCGTATCCGGCCCCTCCGGCGCGCCAGCGGCCGATAAGCGGGTGTTCCGCCGGCCATTTCCCGTGACAGCTCCTGTCAGGAGGCTTGGGCCAGAATGCGCGGATGCCCCTGCCGCCCCCGCCCCCGATCGAAACGCCCCGGCTCTGCGTGCGCCCCGTCGCCGAAGCCGACCTCGCCGGCCTGATGGCGGTGAACGGCGATGACCTGGTCACCCGCCACCTGCCCTACGCCACCTGGCAGTCGATGGCCGATGCGCAGGCCTGGTACCAGCGCATGGCCGGCCTGCAGGCCGCCGGCAACACGCTGCAGTTCGTCATCGCGGCACGCGAGACCGGTGCCGTGGTCGGCAGCTGCCTGCTGTTCAATTTCAACGAGCCGAGTGCGCGCGCCGAGCTGGGCTACGTGCTGGGCCGGGCGCACTGGCGCCAGGGCCTGGCGCGCGAGGCGATCTCGGCCCTGCTCGACGCGGCCTTCGGCCCGATGGCGCTGCGCCGCATCGAGGCCGAGGTGAGCCCGCTGAACCAGCCCTCGCTGCGGCTGGTCCACGCGCTGGGCTTCACGCGCGAGGGCCTGCTGCGCCGCCGCTGGGTCAGCAAGGGCGAGGAGCGCGACGTGGAGATCCACGGCCTGCTGCGCGACGAATGGCCGGTCCCGCGGCGTTGAGCCCATGCCACGCCTGCACGCCCTGCACGCCCTGCCCGCCCGCGCACCGGCGCCCGCCCAGCCGGCCCTGCCGGCGCGACCGCGCGGCACGCCGGCCGACCCGCAGAAGTTCGCGCTGCGCGTCGGCCCGAGCGCCATCGACGGCCAGGGCGTGTTTGCCGCCGAGGCCATCCCGGCGCGCCGCAAGATCGGCGAACTGCGGGGCGAGCCGATCAGCGTCGACGAGGCGCGCCGCCGCGCCCGCGGCCAGGCCCGCATCATGATCGTCGAGGTGTCCGGGCGGCGGGCCATCGACGCCTCGCAGTCGCAGGACGCCCTGCGCTTCGCCAACCATTCGTGCCGGCCCAACATGGTGCTGAAGCTGCAGCAGGGCCGGGTCGCCTTCCACGCGCTGCGCGACATCGCCGCCGGCGAGGAACTCACGGCCGGCTATGGCCGCTCGCACCACCTGGGCCGGCTCGCCTGCCGCTGCGGCGCGCCGGGCTGCGCCGGCACGCTTTGACGACCGCCCCACCTCCAACCGCATGACCACCCCGACCTCCGCAACGCACCAGGCCGCCGAACGCCCCGGCCTCTTCCTTGGCGACGACGGCGCCGCCCGCTGCCACTGGTGCCGCGCGACGCCCGGCTACCAGCACTACCACGACCATGAATGGGGTTTCCCCGTCACCGACGAGCGGCGGCTGTTCGAGAAGATCTGCCTCGAGGGTTTCCAGGCCGGGCTGAGCTGGCTGACGATCCTGAACAAGCGCGAGGCCTTCCGCGCCGGCTTCGCCCACTTCGACGCGGAGAAGATCGCGCGCTTCACCGGGCGCGACGTCGAGCGCCTGCTCGCCGATACCGGCATCGTGCGCCATCGCGGCAAGATCGAATCGACCATCAACAACGCACAGCGGGTGCTCGAACTGCGCGACGAGTTCGGCTCCTTCGCCGCCTATGCCTGGGGCTTCGAGCCGGCGCCGCACACGCGGCCGAAGAAGCTGACGCACGAGGCGCTGCGCGCGATGACCACCTCGCCGGAGGCGACCGCGATGTCCAAGGACCTGAAGAAGCGCGGCTGGAGTTTCGTCGGCCCCACCACCGTCTACGCCTTCATGCAGGCGATGGGGCTGGTGAACGACCACCACGAAGGCTGCGCCTCGCGGCAGGCAGCGCTGGACGCGCGGGCCGCGTTGACGCCGCCGCGGCGCTGAGGCCGCGCCGCCGGGTCAGGGCACGCTCCACACCCACACCGCCTCGCCCGCGGGCAGGTGCAGGTGCAGCGTGCGGTCCTGGCGCACCCAGTCGTGCTGGCTGGGCGAATCCCAGCCGGCGACCTCGATCGGCAGCCGGTCGATGCGCAACAGCGCATCCGTCTCGGGGCCGCGGTTGAGCGCCACCACCGTCACCGCCCCGGCGTTCACGCGCGCGAAGGCGATCCAGTCGGCACCGTGGCCGAGCGTCAGGCAGGCGCCGTCGCGCAGCTCGCTGCGCTGGCGGCGCCAGCCGGCCAGGCGCTTGACGCAGCGCAGGATGCTGCCCTGCCAATGGGCGCGGTCCCAGTCGAAGCAGCGCCGGTTGTCGGGGTCGGCCCCGCCTTCCAGCCCGACCTCGTCGCCGTAGTACAGGCAGGGCACGCCGGGGTAGGCGAACTGCCAGGCGAGCGCGAGCCGCTGGCGCCGCGCGTCGCCGCCGAGCACGGTGAAGAGGCGCGGCGTGTCGTGGCTGTCGAGCGCATTCCATTGCGCGAGCGCCACCTCGTGCGGCACGACGGCGCGCGACTCGTCGAGCCAGGCGGCGAGGTCCGCAGTGGGCAGGGGCGCCGCGCGGCCGGAGAAATCGACGCCGGCCAGCCACTGCCACATCGGCAGCGTGAAGCCCCAGTAGTTCATTGCGGCGTCTTCCTGGTCGCCCTGCAGCCAGGGCGTGGCCTCGCTGAAGTGCTCGCCGACGAGGATGGCCTGCGGGTTCTCGGCGCGCACCGCCGAGCGCATCTCGCGCAGCAGGGCCGCGTTGTTGCCGGCGCCCGGGCCTTCGCCCAGCATGTGGACCGCGTCGAGCCGCCAGCCGTCGGCCGAGATCGGCGGCTGCAGCCAGCGCCGCAGCACCGAGCGCGGGCCGCGGATGAAGGCATCGAGCACCTCGGGGTGGGCATAGTCGAGCACCGGCAGCGAGGCATGGCCCTTCCAGTACACCGGCTGGCCCTGCGCGTCGCGCGCATACCAGCCGTGCCAGGGCGAATCGGACGACTGCCAGGCACCGGGCCCGGGGTGCTGGCCGAAGCGGTTGAACCAGGGATGGTTGGCGCCGGTGTGGTTGAGCACGGCGTCCAGCACCAGGCGCATGCCGTGGTCGTGCAGCCGGGCCGACAGGTCGGCGAGCGCCTCGTCGCCGCCCAGGCCGGCATCGACGTGCTCGTAGTCCTCGGTGTCGTAGCGGTGGTTGCTGCCCGAGCTGAAGACCGGGGTCAGGTAGACGGTGGTGACGCCGAGCTCGCGCAGGTGCGGGATCTGCGAGGCGATGCCGGCCAGGTCGCCGCCGTAGAAGGCGCTCCAGGACGGCTGCACGTCCAGCGGCGCGCCCCACTCGAGCGCGTGCACGGGGGCCGGCGCGTAGCCGAAGGCCTGCGGCGGGCGGGGGCGCGGCGCATCGGGCCCGCGCGCGAAGCGGTCGGGGAAGATCTGGTAGACGAACTGCTGCTGCGCCCAGGCGGGGACGAGCGGCTCGCGCGCGATGCGGAAGTGATGCGCCTCGTTCGGCACCCGCGCTGCGGGCCGGTGGCGCCGAGCCAGGTCGGGGTGCCGAGGTGGACGGCGCGGAAGCAGTAGCGGGTGGTCGGGCCGGTGGGGCACCAGGGGATGGTGGCCTCGAAGCAGGCCGGAGGGGCCGGGTCGTGCGGCCGCGGCACGGGCGGCTCGGCGCGGCGCGCCATCGGCACCCAGGTCTCTTCGTTGTCGAGGAGGAAGCGCACCTGCACCTCGGCCGGGCCGGGGGCGTCGCAGGTCAGCAGCAGGTGCAGGCCGGCGTCGCGCCGCTCGGCCCAGGGGGCGATGGGGAGGTGCTGGAGGAACATCGGGCTGCGCTCGCGGCGAAGGATGCCGCAAGCGTAGCGCGTCAGGCCGCCTGCGGCGCGAAGCGCCCCGCGCGGAAGTCCTCCACCGCCTGGAAGATCTGCTCGTGGGTGTTCATCACGAAGGGGCCGTACTGCGCGATCGGCTCGTTCAGCGGCCGGCCGGCGATGAGCAGCAGGCGGGCGCCGTCTTCCCCGGCGCGCAGAGCGATGCCGTCGCGGTCGGGCGCGTTCTTCAGGATCGCCATGCGCTGCGCGCCGACGACGGCCCCGCCCAGCATCGCCTCGCCGCGGTAGACGTAGACGAAGGCGTTGTGGGCCGGCGGCAGGGCTTGCGCGAAGCGGGCCCCGGGCGCGAGGTGGATGTCCAGGTAGAGCGGCTCGGTGCGCTCGCGCTGCACCGCGCCGTCGACGCCATGGCTGCGGCCGGCGATGACGCGCACGTGGGCGCCGTCGGCGGTGTCGAACTCAGGGATCGCACCGGAGGGGATGTCGCGGTAGCCGGGATCGACCATCTTGCGGTCCGCGGGCAGGTTCAGCCAGAGCTGGAAGCCTTCCATGCGGCCCGCCTCCTGCTCGGGCAGCTCGGAGTGGACGATGCCGCGGCCGGCGGTCATCCACTGGACGCCGCCGTTCTCGAGCAGGCCTTCATGGCCGGCGTTGTCGCGGTGGCGCATGCGGCCGGCGATCATGTAGGTGACGGTCTCGAAGCCGCGGTGCGGGTGGTCGGGGAAGCCGCCGATGTAGTCGTCCGCGTTGTCGGTGCCGAAGGCATCGAGCATCAGGAACGGGTCGAGCCGGCGCTGCAGCGGCTGCGTCAGCACGCGCGTCAGCTTGACGCCGGCGCCGTCGGAGGTCGGCTGGCCGCTCACCAGGCGCTCCAGCTCGCGCGGGCGCGCGACGGCCTCGGTCGCGGGTTGGAAGACGGCGGGGGTGGCGGACATGTCGATCTCCTTCGGTCGGTTGAGTGGGTCAGTGGGTCGGGATCAGGCGTGGACGGCTTCGTCGATCTGGGCGCGGGCGGTGGCGAGGCCCTTCTCGACCGCATCCGGTCCCATGGACAGGCCTTCGGCATAGAAGAATTGCACGTCGGTCATGCCCAGGAAGCCCAGCACCGCCTTCAGGTACGGCACCTGGGTGTCGGCGGGCGTGTTGCGGTACAGGCCGCCGCGTGCCAGGGCGACATAGACCTTCTTGCCGGTGAGCAGGCCCTGCGGGCCCTTCTCGGTGTAGGCGAAGGTGACCTTGACGCGGGCGATGGCGTCGATCCAGTTCTTCAGCTGGGCGGGCACGCCGAAGTTGTACATCGGCACGCCCAGCACGACGGTGTCGGCCGCCTGGATCTGGGCGATCAGCGCATCGTCGAGGGCGACGCGGGCCGCCTGCGCCGGCGTGCGCTGCTCGGCGGGCGTGAACAGGGCGCCGAGCGCGGCTTCGTCGAGCACCGGATGCGGATCGCGGGCCAGGTCGCGCACCGTCAGGGTGGCGCCGGGGTTCAGCGCACGCAGGCGGGCGCTCAGTTCGTCGGCGAGCAGGGTGGATTGCGAGCCCTGGCTGCGGGCGCTGGAATTGATCTGAAGGATGTTCATGAAAGGCTCCATCGAGGGGTCGAACTGCGATGGAAGAACTCTAGTTATCCCATTGGCGAGTCGGAAGATCTCGAAATGGATAACATTGTTCCAGTGGCGGCACAGTGCCCGCCGAAAGGGTGCTGCGATGGGGCTGGAGGCGAATGACCTGCTGCTGTTTGCGCGGGTGGCGGACGAGGGCAGTTTCAGCCGGGCGGCGGAGCGGCTGGGCCTGCCGAAGTCGACGGTATCGCGCCGGGTGGCGGGGCTGGAAACGGAGTTGGGCGAGCGGCTGTTGCTGCGCACGACGCGCAAGCTGACGCTGACGGACTTCGGGCACAGCGTGCTGGAGCATGCGCGGCAGGTGCAGGCGGAGGTGGAGGCGGCGTCCTCGCTGGCGCAGCACCGGCAGGCGCAGCCGAGCGGGCGGCTGCGCGTGTCGATGCCGTCGGACTTTGCGAACGTGGTGCTGGGCGACCTGCTGACCGAGTTCCTGCGGCTGCATCCCGCGGTGACGCTGGAGCTGGACCTGTCGCCGCGGCGGGTGGACCTGATCGGCGAGAACTTCGACCTGGCGATCCGGATGGGCGACCTGACGAACGATGCGACGCTGGCGGCGCGCCGGCTGGCGGCCTTCGAGGTGGGCCTGTACGCATCGCCGGCCTACCTGGCGCGGCGTGGCGAGCCGAGCGAGCCGGAGGCGCTGATGGAGCACGATGCGCTGCACATCCTGGCGCGCACCGGCGAGCCGATGCCGTGGATGCTGCGGCGTGGCGAGGAACAGTGGCAGGGCACGCCGCCGGCGCGGGCGACGGCCAACTCGCCGGAGCTGCTGATCCGGCTGGCGCGCACGGGCTCGGGCATCGCGGCGGTGTCGAGCCGCTTCGTGCTGCCGTACGTGCAGACGGGCGAACTGGTGCCGGTGCTGCACGACTGGGCGCTGCCGGTGGCCGATGCGTGGGCGGTGTTCCCGGGGCGGCGGCTGATGCCGGCGCGCACGCGGGCGTTCCTGACGATGATGGAGGAGCGCTTCTCGAGCACGGCGTGCACGCGGGCGCACCAGGAGATCAATGCGGAGCTGAAGCGCTACCGGCGCGAGCACCGCGAGCACCCCGGCGATCGCGCGGTGCTCTGAGCCGCAGCCGCGGGCTTGTCCTACACGGGCACGACGGCGGGCCGCCGTAGGCTTGGGACAGCGTTGATGTCATCCGAGGAGATCGCCATGGTCCGCGTGCTTGTGCTGTTCGTCGCCCTGCTGGTGATGGCGGTCTTCACCTTGTTGAACTGGCCGGCCTTCGTGGCGCCGACGGCCCTGTCGCTGGGCTTCACGACGGTGCAGGCGCCGCTGCCGATGTTGCTGCTGGGCGGCTTCGTCTTCATCAGCGTGTGGTTCGTGGTGTGGGCGATGCAGCTGCAGGGCAAGGCGATGCTGGAGTCGCGGCGCCAGGCGAAGGACCTGCAGGTGCAGCGCGAGCTGGCGGACAAGGCGGAGGCGTCGCGCTTCACGGAGCTGCGGACCTTCCTGGCGGCCGAGCTGGCGCGCATCGGCCAAGCGCCGAGCGACACGCGGGCGGCGATCACGGCGCGGCTGGAGCAGCTGAACCTGGAGCAGCGCGCGGCGCTGGAGGAGGCGACGAACAGCCTGTCGGCGTACATCGGGCAGCTGGAGGATCGGCTGGAGCGGGCGCATGTGCTGCCGGCGGACTACGATAGGCCGCCTATGGCCGACGCACATCCGCTGCGTTGATCAGCGCGGCACGTCGTCAGACGACTCCGGCTCCGGCTCCGGCTCCGGCTCCGGCTCCGGCTCCGGCTCCGGAATCAATGATTTCACCTGATCCGTTCGCACCAGATAGTCCACCGCCTTTTCCATGTTCGCTCGGGTGACCTGTGGAACGAGGATGAGGTTCGGCTCGAAGAAGACCTCTCGGCACGTGAGTTCGTCTGCGGCCTCTTGCCCATGCCGTGTCGGGTCGTAAAAGTTCAATGGATAGCGCCTTCCCGCGATGTCCAACTTCGCGGCACTGAACCAACCTTTCGACGCCACCTCCCGGGCATAGTCTTCGAAATCGGTCGGGAGCAGCAAGGTGTAGGTGTTCATGGGTTCTCTCGGCGGTCCGGTGTGGCCCGGGGTCGCCTTCTGTTCAATCGATGGCTTGGCTGAGCGCTGTTCGATGAGGGCCAATCTGACGCCCAAAGATTCATTGTCCGGGAGCGGCTCAGAAAGAAACTCCTCGAAAGATTGAATGAATGCCGTCGACGGCCCGGCCCACAGACTGACTCCACCGCAGCGGAGCTCCATGTTGACCCCAGGATCCATCAATTTGGTAACACACCCGTCCGGAGTCTCTTCGCAGTCCAACGTGATCCTTGCTCCGTCCCAGGAAAATGGGCTGCTGATCCGATCGCAAGTGACCGCAGTGAGGTAGAGAACTTCCTCGCGGTCGGCGATGGACAAGCGAATGGCCATTCTCTTGAGGCTGACGTGGAACAGCCACACCTGCGCGAAGGCGCCTTGCCAATCCGCCAGCGTGCTGATGTCGCGTTGTTCGAAGGTGATTGTTTTCATGGTGGCGCCATCCCGAAGGAACCGGGAAGTGAATCACGATTCCGGATTGGCATCCGGGCTACGGCACTTGCACGAACACTCGCGGACTCGCGAGGCGCGGCTGGGGGTGGGCTGTGGGGGCGATTTCTGGGGCGTCGAGCAGCGCAGAGCAGTCCCTCGCCCTGCGAGGGACCGCCCCAGCATGAGCCCCCACAGCCCACCCCCAGCCGCGCCTCGCGCGCGCAGGGCAGATGCCCCTTACTTTGCTGGAATCACCGGGCCCTTCCCTTCGGTCGCCGGCGCAGGGTGATGCCGCTTGAACTTCCCCGCCACCCACTGCACCACGTCATCCACGAAGGTGAACAGCACCGGGATCACCAACAGGCTCAGGAAGGTCGAGGTGATCAACCCCCCGATCACCACGATCGCCATCGGCGAACGGAAGCTCGAATCCACCCCGATCCCGAGGGCGATCGGCAGCATCCCCGCCCCCATCGCGATGGTCGTCATCACGATCGGCCGGGCCCGCTTGTGGCACGCATCCAGCACCGCGTCCCAGCGCGACAACCCATGCTCGCGCCGCGCCATGATCGCGTACTCCACCAGCAGGATCGAGTTCTTCGTCGCGATGCCCATCAGCATGATCAGCCCGATCATCGACGGCATCGACAAGGCCGTGTGCGTGATGAACAGCGCCAGGAACGCGCCCGGGACCGACAGCACCAGCGCCGCCAGGATGGTCACCGGCTGCACGAAGTCGTGGAACAGCAGCACCAGCACGATGTAGATGCACAGCACGCCGGTCAGCATCGCCAGGCCGAAGCCCGCGAACAGCTCCTGCATCGCCTCCGCGTCCCCCACCCCCGCCTGCGTGATGCCCGCGGGCAGGCTGCGCAGGCTCGGCAGGGCCTGCGCCTCGCTCTGCACATGCTCCAGCGACTCGTTGTTCAGCTCGATCTCGAAGTTGATGTTGCGCTTGCGGTCGAAGCGCGCGATCTGCGCCGGCCCGCTGTCGATCGTCAGCGACGCCACGTTCGCCAGCATCACCGGCCCCTTCGCCCCCGGCACCGCGAGCCGCGACAACAGCTCCAGGTCGGTCCGCGCCTCGGTCGCCAGCTTCACGACGATCGGCACCTGCCGCTGCGCCAGGTTCAGCTTGGGCAGGCTCTGGTCGTAGTCGCCCGCCGTCGCGATGCGCAGCGTGTCCGCGATCGACGCCGAGGTCACCCCCAGGTCGGCCGCGCGCTCGAAATCCGGCCGCACGATCAGCTCGGGCCGCACCAGGCTCGCCGTCGAGGTCACCGCACCGATGCCGGGGATGCCGCGCAGCTCGCGCTCCACCACCCGCGAATGCGCCAGCAGCTGGTCGCCGTCCTCGCCCGCCAGCACCAGCACGTATTTCTCGCCCGAGCCCCCGAAGCCCACCGACACCCGCGCCCCCGGCAGCGCCGCCAGCGCCTCGCGCAGCTGCTGCTCCACCACCTGTTTCTTCGGGCGGTCGCCGCGCGGCGTCAGGTTGATGCTCAGGCTCGCCTTGCGCACCTCGGCCGGCCCCGAGCCCGCGAACGGGTCCGCCCCGGTGTTGCCGCCGCCCACCGCCGTGTAGACCAGCTTCACATACTGGTTCTTCTGCACGATGGCCCGCGCCTGCTCCGCCGTCGCCAGCGTCTGCGCAAAGGTCGAGCCCGGGGGCAGCGAGATCGAGACCTGCGTCTTCGACAGGTCATCCGGCGGGATGAAGCCCTTCTCCAGGATCGCCGTCAACATGAACGAGCCGACGAAGAACACCACCACCGCGATCGTCGTGATCACCCGGTGGTGCAGCGCCGCCTGCACCCAGCGCATGTAGATGTCGATCCAGCGCCCTTCCTTGTGCTCGTCCTTCGGCGGCTTCAGCAGGTAGGCCGCCATCATCGGCGTCAGCATCCGCGCCACCACCAGCGACATGAACACCGCGATCGCCGCGGTCCAGCCGAACTGCACGAAGAAGCGCCCCACCACGCCGCTCATGAACGCCGTCGGCAGGAACACCGCGATCAGCGTGAAGGTGGTCGCGATCACCGCCAGGCCGATCTCGTCCGCCGCCTCCATCGCGGCCTCGAACGGCGTCTTGCCCATGCGCAGGTGGCGCATGATGTTCTCGATCTCGACGATGGCGTCGTCCACCAGGATGCCCACCACCAGCGACAGCGACAGCAGCGTCACGCCGTTCAGCGTGAAGCCCGCGACCGCCATGAAGGCGAAGGCCGGGATCACCGACAGCGGCAGCGCAAGCGCCGACACCAGCGTCGCGCGCCAGTTGCGCAGGAACAGCCACACCACCAGCACCGCCAGCACGGCACCCTCGTACAGCATCGCCATCGAGCTGTCGAAGTCCTCCTGCACGTTGTCGACGAAGTTGAACGCCTCCTCGAACGTGATCTCCGGGTGCGCCGCCTTCAGCTTCTCGATCTCGGCCCGCACCTCCTTCGCCACCTCGGTCTCGCCCGCGCCGCGCGTGCGCGTGATCTCGAAGCCGACGACCGGCTTGCCGTCCAGCAGCGCCGTCGAGCGCTGCTCGGCCACCGTGTCGCTGACGAGCGCCACCTGCTCGAGCCGGATGCGCCGGCCGTCGGTCAGCGAGATCTCCATCCGCGCCAGCTCGTCGGCCGAACGCACCGTCGCGATGGTGCGCACCGACTGCTCGGCCCCGCCCACGTCGGTGCGACCACCCGAGGCCTCCTGCTGCACCATCCTCAGCTGGCGCGAGATGTCGGCCGCCGTGGCGTTCAGCGCCAGCAGCTTCGCCGGGTCGAGCTCGACCCGCACCTCGCGCGTCACGCCGCCCACGCGCGCCACCTGGCCCACGCCGCGCACGCTCAGCAGCTGCTTGCCCACCGTGTTGTCGACGAACCAGGACAGCGATTCCGCATCCAGGCGCTGCGAGGCCACGGTGTAGGTCAGGATCGGCGAGCCCGAGAGCTCCATCTTCGTGACCACCGGGTCGCGCAGGTCGGCCGGCAGGTCGGCCCGCACGCGCGAGACCGCGGCACGCATGTCGTCCACCGCCTCCTGCGTCGGCTTCTCGAGCCGGAACTCGCCGGTCACCGTGACCAGGCCGTCGGTCACCGTGGTGTAGATGTGCTTCAGGCCCTGCAGGCTGGCGACCGAGTTCTCGATCTTGCGCGCGACGTCGGTCTCCAGCGCCGACGGCGAGGCCCCCGGCAGCGCGGCGCTGATCGTGACGTTGGGCAGCTCGATGTCCGGGAAGGCCTGGATCTTCATGCTCTTGAAGCCGAACAGGCCCAGGAGCGTCAGCAGGATGAAGAGCAGGACCGCGGGGATCGGGTTGCGGATCGACCAGGCGGATACGTTGATGTTCATGGTGCGATGTCCTCGTGCGGCACGCCGCTCACTTGGCCGCCGCGGCGGCGGACGCGCTCGACGCCGCGGGCGGCGCATCCACCACGCGCACCGTGTCGCCGTCGCCCAGGAAGCCGCCGCCGGTGGCGACCACCCGGTCTTCCGGGCGCAGGCCGTCCAGGATCTGGATGCGGTCGCCGCTGCGCCGGCCGGTCTTCACCTTGACCTGCGTCACCTTGCTGTCCGCGCCGACGCGCAGCGCATAGCTGAAGCCCTCGCGCAGCAGCACCGCGCTTTGCGGCAGGGTCATGGCCTGCTGGTTGCCGAGCTCGAACTCGCCGCGCGCGAACATGCCGGCCTTGGCGTTGCCGGCCGCCGGCAGGTCGACGTAGACCAGCCCGTTGCGCGTCTGCGCGTCGACCGTCGGCGCGACGATGCGCAGCCGGCCTTCCAGCGTCTCGCCGTTCGCCGCCACCAGGTGCACCGCCATGCCGGACTTGAGCGGCGCCATCTCCGAGGCCGGCACCTCGGCCCGCCATTCCAGCCGGCCGCCGCGGATCAGGCGAAACAGCTCCTGCCCGGCCGGCAGCACCGCCCCGACCGTGGCGCTGCGCGCCGAGATCACGCCGTTGTCGGGCGCCAGCACCTGCGTCTGCTGCAGGCGCAGCTGCTGCACCCTGGCAGCGGCGCGCTGCGCCTCGAGCCGCGCCTGGGCAGTGCGCTCGGCGGTCAGGTACTGCTGGTGCTGCTGCGCGCTCAGCGCACCGGTGGGCTGCAGCTCGCGGGCGCGCTGGGCGTTCGCGGCCGCCTCCGCGGCGGTGGCCTCGGCCTCGGCCACCGCGGCGCGCGTCTGCGCCAGGTCGGCGGTGACGGTGTCGGCGGCGAAGGTGGCGAGCACCTGGCCGCGCTTCACCACGTCGCCGACGTTCACCTTGACGTCGGCCAGCCGCAGGCCGTTGGCCTCGGTGCCGACGATGGCCTCCTGCCAGGCGGCGATGCTGCCGTTGGCGGCCAGGCGCACCGGCAGGCTCGCCGGCTGCAGCTGGGTCACGGTGACCGTCAGCGCGGGCTTGGCAGCCGCGGGCTTCTTCTCGTCGGCGGCGCGCACCGACACCGCGGCGAGCGAGGCGAGGGCCCCGGCGACGGCCACGGTCAGGATCAGGGGCTGGAGTCGTTTCAGCATGGTGGGCAATTCGGTCGAAGGGTGGGGTCAGGGCGTGGCGCGCGGGCTGCTCGCGGACGCCTGGGACGGCAGGGCGGCGGGCGCATCGGGCAGGGCTGTGCCGCTGCGCCAGCCGCCGCCGAGCGCGCGGTAGAGCGCGATCCAGGCGGCGACCCGCTCGCGCTGCAGGTCGACCAGCGTGCTGCGGGCCTGGACCGCGCTGCGGCGCGCGTCCTCCAGCTCGAACAGGCTGGCGAGGCCGCCCTTGAAGCGCGCCTCGGTGGCACGGAAGGACTGCTCGAAGCCTTCGTCGGCAATGCGCGCGTTCTCGCTGCGCGCGGCCGTGCTGTCGAGTTGGACCAGGGCCTGCTCCACCTCCTGCACCGCGCCGCGCAGCTTGCCGCGGTAGAGCGCGACGGCCTCGTCGTAGCGGGCGCGGGCGGCCTCGACGTTGGCGCGGCGCAGGCCGGCGTCGAAGATCGGCAGCGTCACCGCCAGCGGGCCGAGGGACCAGACGTTGCCCTCGGTGGTGAAGTCGCCGGTCTCGACGCGCAGCCGCGAGACCGAGCCGGCCAGCGTCACGCGCGGCAGCCGCTTCGCGCGCTGCTGCGAGACGTCGGCACTGGCCGCGCTGACTTCACGCGCGGCGCTGAAGACGTCGGGCCGCTGGTTCAGCAGCTCGGCCGGGACCAGGCCGACGTCGATCTCGGCCGGCTGCGGGATCCGGGCCGCGCCGGCCGCGAGCCGGCTGCGCAGCGCGCCCTCCTCCAGCCCCGTCAGCGCCACCAGCGACTTGACCGCCAGCTCGCACTGCGCGCGCTGCGCCGTCAGCAGGCTCGCGCCCTGGGCGGCACTGGCCCGCGACAGGGCGGCGGTGGCCGGCGGCTCGAAGCCCGCCTTGGCACTGAGCCCGGTGACGCGTGCCGTCTCGGCGCGCGAGGCGGCATCGATTTCAGCCTGTGCCCGCTGCGCCTCGCAGGCGCGCAGGTTCAGGTAGGCGCTGGCCGTCTCCGCCGCCACCGACACCCGCGCCTCGTGCCAACCGGCCTCGGCGCCGTCGAGCCGGTACTGGGCGGCATCGCGGCCGGCGCGGTTGGCGCCGAAGAGATCGAGTTCCCAACCGGCCTGCAGGCCCACGCTGCCGGTGTTGGCGATCGGCGTGGACAGGTCGGCGCGGGCACGCTGCACGCTGGCGCTGGCGTCCAGCGTCGGCAGCAGGGCCGCGCCGGCGCCGGTGCGCGTGGCGCGCGCCTGCAGCACGCGCGAGCGTGCGCTGGCGAGCGTCGGGCTGACCGCCTGGGCGGCCTCGACCAGCTCGGTCAGCACCGGGTCCTGGAACTGCTGCCACCACTGCGCGAGGTCGGCCTGGCGGCCGGCGTGCGGCAGCGGCGCGTACCAGCGGGCGGGCGCCTCCTCGGGCGCGACCGTCGGTCCGGGCGGCACGCCGGCACAGGCCGCCAGGACCGCGGCAGCCGCGAGGGCAGCGCACAGGGCACCGGGATGTCGTCTCATTTCTTCTCCTTCTCCTCTTTGCGGGTGGCGCTGCGGCCAGAGGTCGAGCGCGCGCGGCGCCAGCGCGTCGGTGACGTCCTGGGCGATCTGCATGTGCGCGCCCGGCGCCGCGGCTGCAGGCCGGGCGAAGACGGCGCGGTACAGCTCCGCCTGGTCGCCGAATTGGCCGTTGACAGTCGCGTCGGCGGCTGCGTGGTGCGAACGGCGGGGAACGGCGAACCGGGCTCGCTCACGTCGAGCGACGGACTCTAGCAAACTGAACCCGGCGTTTGACTTGAATCTTAGGGAGACCTAAGGATCTTCTGACAGATCGTTGTCAGCAGCACCGCGGGACTCACATGGGGTCGAAGATCGACTCGATCGGCAGTCCGAACACGCGGGCGATCTGGAAGGCGAGCGGGAGGCTCGGGTCGCAGCGCTCGTTCTCGATCGCGTTGATGGTCTGGCGCGAGACGCCCAGGCGTTCGGCCAGCGCGTTCTGCGACCAGCCGCGCTCGGTGCGCAGCAGCTTGAGGTGGTTCTTCACCGGTAGCGCCATGCCGCCAGCACGCCCCCGACGAGCCACAGCCCCGCCATCACCGGCCAGACGAAGAACATCGACAGCGGTCGCCAGCCGACGCCCTCGAGGAAGCCGTAGCCGAAGCTCAGCATCGCGGTACCGGCGAACGAGAAACCGAGGGCCTCGAGCTGCATGCGCATCTGCAGCTCGTCGAGGCGGCGGAACTGGCGCAGGATGGCCCAGCAGGCCGCCAGGCAGGGCAGCACCGGCAGCAGCGCGACGGCGGCAGCGGCGGCGCCCTCGAAGCGGCCGGTTTGCAGCAGCCGGATGGAGGCGAACAGCACCAGCGCATAGGCCAGCATGGCGCCGCCGAGTTCGAAGAGGTAGCGGCGGGGGATGGGCGAGAAGAGCTTCATGGGCGTCATGGCGGTCGTGTCAAGTTCTCTTTCCATCATGCCAGGCGCAGAACCCGTCGATGTCAAGCAACCCTTCACGCCCTCCGTGCCGCCCGCCCTTCCCGCCCTCCCCGGCGGCTCTCTTCTCTCCTCTTCCTCCCGTGACTTGTCTTACTGCAGCGGCAGGCTGGCCTGGCGCGGTTCGTTCTCGGGCACGAAGGCGTCGGGCCGCAGCCGGCGCGGCGCCCCGGCGGCCGAGCGGCGCATCATCACGGCGTGCGGCACGTAGCCGCGCGAATCGATCTGCCAGCCGTCGGTGGCCTGCTCGTCGCTCACGCATTCGATGTGCGTGGTGCCGAGCTTGCGGGCGCTGGCGCGCTGGACCAGCGATTCGCACTGCGCCGGCGTGAGCTGCCGCGCGAAGGCGGTCCAGCGCTGCAGCACCAGCGGATGGCGCCAGGCGTCTTCGATGGCCCAGCGCAGGTCTTGTGGCGTCGCCTCGCGGCCGGCCTCGAGCACGCGCGGCAGCAGCGCATGGAAGAAGGTCTGGAAAGCGCGCCGCACCGCCTTGCCGGGCAGCAGGTCTTCGAGCCGCGTCATGCGGTGGCTCCAGCCCGGCGTGGTGAGCTGCTGGCTGATGAAGGCCTGCAGCGCCTGAACCGGGTTGAACAGGCGCAGCCGGTTCGGCGGCAGCACCAGCAGCGGCAGTGCGCTCGCCTCGTCGTGCGCCAGCGGCTCGACGAAGCTGCACAGCACCGCCACGCGCGACCATTGGGCCGCGGTCAGCCCGTTCAGGCCGCCCAGCGGGCCGGCCTCGACCAGCCCGACGAACTGCAGCGCATCGCGGAAGCCGTGCGCCGCCTTGGCGTGGTTGGCCTTGACGCTCATCACCGCCAGGTTGCCGGCGGCGTAGCCTGCATCGCTGCGCACGCGGTCGATCGAGGCCTCGGCGCCCTCGGTGCCGTCGGACGACAGCTCGACACGGGTGATCGGGCAGTGGCTCACGTCGATCTGCTGCAGGAAGTGCGGCGTCACCTGCACCAGCTCGACGCTGCGGCCGCGCAGCCAGGCGTGCAGGCGCAGCTGCAGCCACTTGCGCACATGGCGAGTCGGCTGCAGCGTGCGGCTGCCGAAGGCGGCCTGGCCGGCCATCAGGCCGTTGTACAGCGCCGAGGGCTCGTGCAGGAAGGGCGCGGGCGGCGCGATGCGGTAGTGGGCATAGTCCCAGCCGAGCTCGAAGCCGACGTGCTCGTGCGCGGTCAGGCTGGAAGGCTGGGGCGTGGGGGACAGCGTGTGCAGCTCGGCGGTCATGTCGGGTCTCCGGTCGGTTTCGCCGCAGACGCTGCGGCAATGGAAGGAAGTGTGGCGGCCGGGTGGCTCACAGGATGAGCCACCCGCTCATGTGGCCTCGACACGACATCCGGCTATGCTTGCGTGACTGGCTCATCTGGTGAGCCACCGGCATGACAGGAACCCGATGGACCGGACCGAACGCTTCTACAAGATCGAGCTGCTGCTGCGCAGCCGCGGCTGCGTCAGCTTCGAGGCGCTGCTGGCGGAGCTGGACGTCTCGCCCGCGACGCTCAAGCGCGACCTGCAGTACCTGCGCGACCGGCTGAGCGCGCCCATCGCCTACGACCGGCTGGAGAACGGCTACCGCTTCGAGGCCGCCGCGGGCGTGCGGCAGGAGCTGCCGGGCGTGTGGTTCAACGAGAAGGAGATCCACGCGCTGCTGACGATGCACCAGCTGCTGGCCGGGCTGGACGACGACGGCGTCCTGTCGCGCCACCTGCAGCCGATGGTCGACAAGCTGCAGGGCATGCTCGGTGCCGACGAGGGCGAGGCGCGCGAGCTGATGCGGCGGGTGAAGATGATCGTCACCGCGCGCCGGCGCACGCCGAGCCGGTATTTCGAGCTGCTGGGCAGTGCGCTGGTGCAGCGCAAGCGCGTGTGGCTGCGCTACTTCAAGCGCACCGACCGCAGCACCAGCGAGCGCGAGGTGTCGCCGCAGCGCCTGGTGAACTACCGCAACACCTGGTACCTGGATGCCTGGTGCCATGCGAGCGACGGGCTGCGCCGCTTCGCGCTGGATGCGGTGCAGGAGGCGCGGCCGCTGGACACGCGCGCCCGCCACGTCGCGGTGAAGGAACTCGAGGCGGCGCTGGACGCCGGCTACGGCATCTACAGCGGCGCCGGCCACGCGCTGAAGTGGGCGACGCTGGTGTTCCGGGCCGATGCGGCGCAGTGGGTGGCCAACGAGGAATGGCACCCGCAGCAGAAGGCGCGCTGGCTGGACGACGGGCGCTACGAGCTGCAGGTGCCGTACAGCGACCCGACCGAGCTGACGATGGACATCCTGCGCCACGGCGACAGCGTGGTGGTGAGCGGCGACGCGGCGCTCGCGGCGGCGATCGGCAGGCGGCTCGCATCGGCGGCGCGGCAGTACGCGACGGCTCAGGGCCCGGGCGAGGGACCGTCAGCCTAGTGGGTGGACAGCTGGAAGGTGTTGCGCCCCGCCGTCTTGGCCCCGTAGAGCGCCGCATCCGCGCGGCCCAGCAGCTCGTCCGCGTCGAGCCGGCCATGGCGGTGGAGGGCGATGCCGATGCTGGTCGTCACCTCGAGCGCCTCGCCGTGGTCGAACGCGAAGGGCCGGTGCATCTGGGCGACGATCTTCTGCGCCACCGCGGCCGGCTCGGCATCGGAGCCCAGGCCCTCGAGCACGATCACGAACTCGTCGCCGCCCAGCCGGGCCACGGTGTCGGTGGCGCGCACGCAGGCGCGCAGCCGGCCCGCGAACTCCTTCAGCACCTGGTCGCCGCCGGCATGGCCGAGCCGATCGTTGATGCGCTTGAAGTGGTCGACGTCGAGGAACATCAGGGCGAGCAGGTCGCCGCTGCGCTCGGCGCGCGCGAGGGCCGCCGCCAGGCATTCGTTCAGCGCGTGCCGGTTCGGCAGGCCGGTCAGCGGGTCGCTGCGGGCCAGGGCCGAGAGCTGGCGCTCGACCGCCTTCAGCTCGGTGACGTCGGCGCACAGCGCATAGAGGCCGCGGATGCGGCCGTCGGCGGCGCGGTCGGGAATGTAGGCGTTGTGCAGCACGCGCGTGCGGCCGTGGATCGGCGTCTCGACGTCGAACTCGACGCGCTCGCCGGCCAGCGCCCGCAAGACGGCCTTGCGCCGCGGGGCGTAAAGCGCGGCGCCGATCGCCTCGGCCACCGGCCGGCCGACCAGGGTGGCCGGCTCCATCCCGAGCCAGTCGCGGTAGGTGGCGTTGCAGAACTGGAAGCGCTCGGCGGTGTCGATGTAGGCGATGAGCGCGGGCAGGTTGTCGGTCACGTCGCGCAGGCGGCGGTCGGCGATGTGGCGGCGGATCTCGCTGCGGCGCAGGCGCAGCACCAGAAGGCTGAGGGCGCCGAAGGCGAGCAGCACCACGACGCTCGCGAGCGCGGCAATGCCCAGCTGGGTGCGGCGGCGCGCCAGGTGCTCGGCCAGCACCTCGTCCTCGGCCAGGCCGGTAACGACGACGAAGGGCCGGTCGGGGAGCTGGTGGTAGGCGATCAGGCGCATCACGGCGTCGAGCGAGCTGGCGGCGCGGTAGGTGCCTTCGGGCGCGCGCCTGAGCTCGCGGCTCACCGAGACGCCGGCCTTCTCGCCGTACCACAGGCGATCGCCCGAGCGGCGCGCGCGCACCGTGCCGTCCAGCCCGAGCAGCGTGATGACGCCCTGCCGGCCGTGCTGCTGCGGATCGTAGAAGCGGGTGAAGAAGCCGGGGTCGGCGGAGACCGCCACCACCCCGGCGAAGCTGCCGTCGGGGGCGTGCAGGCGGCGGCTGAGCTGGATCGTCCAGCTGTCGTTGACGCGGCTGAAAAGCGGCTTGCTGATGAAGAGCCCCGGTTCCCGGCCCTCGACGTGGACCTGGAAGTGCTCGCGGTCGCTGAGGTCGATGCCGGTGCCGCCGGCCGTCGAGGCCACCACCCGGCCCTGGGGGTCGATCAGGTAGATCGCGATCAGCCCCGGCTGCCGGGCGAGGCCCTGGCGCAGCAGGCTGCCCAGGTCGACCTGGTGGCCGAAGTGCTCGACGCTGTAGCCGACGAAGGCGGTGACCTGCTCGACCTGGCCGAAGGCACGCTCGGTGTACTCCTCGAAGGCGCGGTTCAGGCCGCGGGCCTTGGCGAAAGCGTCGGCGACGACGCGCTCGCGTTCGGCGGCCAGGTTCTGCAGCACCAGCGCCCACATGAAACCGACGAGCAGCAGCCCCCACGCCGGCAGGAGCCAGACCATCGAGGTGAGGCTGCGGCGGCGGAAACGGGACTGCGCCGAAAGCATGGTACCCAGGACTCGCGCGGCTGTGTTGTCAGCCTCCCCGTCTGCGGCCACGATACGCCGAAACGGCCCCGGGCGGGCCGCGGGCTTTCCTTCAGACGAGGGGGGTGGCCGCGGCCCAGGCTAGGATGGCTGGCATTCTGAAAGGTCCTCGAATGAAAGCCATCTGGAACGGCGTGACCCTGGCCGAGAGCGACGACACGGTGATCGTCGAAGGCAACCACTACTTCCCCGAAAGCAGCCTGAAGCGCGAGTACGTGACCTTCAGCAACCACCGCAGCAGCTGCCCGTGGAAGGGGCAGGCGCACTACTACAGCCTGCTGGTGAACGGCGAGATGAACCCGGACGCGGTCTGGTACTACCCCGAGCCCAGCGAGGCGGCGGCGCAGATCAAGGGGCGGGTCGCGTTCTGGAAGGGGGTCAGGGTGGAATGAGGCGGCCTCCGGGCAAGTGCCGATCCCCCACCCGGCACGAACCTCGCTAGCATCCCGCACCGCCACCCGCCGTACGAGGATCCCGATGTCGCTGCGCCCCCTTCGTGCCCTGTCGCTCCTGGCCTGCTCGCTCCCGCTGCTCGCCGCGGCCCAGACCACCCTCGAGAAGGTCAAGCAATCCGGCGTCATCGGCGTCGCGTACCGCGAATCCTCCATCCCCTTCTCCTACCTGGACGACAAGGCCCAGCCCGTCGGCTTCGGCGCCGACATCTGCGCCAAGGTGGTCGACGAGGTGAAGAAGGCCACCGGCCGCGCCGACCTCAAGGTGCAGCTGCAGGCCGTCACCTCGGCCAACCGCATCCCGCTGCTGCAGAACGGCACCATCGACATCGAGTGCGGCTCCACCACCAACAACAGCGAGCGCGGCAAGCAGGTCGCCTTCGCCACCAACTACTTCTACACCGGCACCCGCTTCCTGGTGAAGGCCGGCACCTCGGTCAAGACGATCGCCGACCTCGCCGGCAAGACCGTCGTCTCCACCACCGGCACCACCAACTTCAAGATCATCCGCAACCTGAACGAGGAGAAGAAGCTCGGCATCGAGCTCGTCGGCGCCAAGGACCACGCCGAGTCGGCGCTGATGGTGCAGACCGGCCGCGCCCTCGCGTTCGGCATGGACGACATCCTGTTGTACGGCCTCAAGGCCAGCGCCGCCAACCCGGCCGAGCTGGCGGTCGTCGGCGAGCCGATCCAGGTCGAGCCCTACGCCATCATGGTGCGTCGCGACGACCCGGCCTTCAAGAAGCTCGTGGACGACACCCTCGCCGCACTGATCAAGAGCGGCGAGTTCGAGGCGCTCTACAAGAAGTGGTTCCTCTCGCCGATCCCGCCCAAGGGCATCAACCTCCAGGCCCCGATGAGCCAGGAGCTGCGGGACAACCTCAAGGCGCTCAGCGACAAGCCCGCGACCTGACGCGGGCGCCGCGTCCCCGGATTGCGCTGCGCTCCATCCGGGCTACAACATCTCCTCGGGGGCGAAGGGGGTCAGCAGCTTCACGGTCAGCTTCAGCCACACGCTGGCCTCGGGCTCGCTGGTGTAGACCGTCGGGGCGCCGCCGGCCGGCGGCGTCAGCGTCCAGCGCAGGCCCCCGGCCTCGTCCAGCGACAGCCTGTACGCGTTCGCGCTGCTCACCTCGTCGTACAGCTGCTGCATCTGCGCCGCCACCTGCGGGCTGTGCACCACCACACCCATCTCGGTGTTCAGCCGCGCCGAGCGGGGGTCCATGTTCATCGAGCCGACCAGCACGTCGCGCCGGTCGATCACCAGCACCTTCGCATGCAGCGAGGCCTGCGACGACCCGAACGAGCCCACCTTGCTGCGCGGCAGGTCCAGGTGCACGCGCAGCTCGCGCAGCTCCACCCCCGCCTTCAGCATCGCCTCGCGGTACCTCGCATAGCCGATGTGCACCGCCGGCGCATCCGTCGTCGCGAGCGAGTTCGTCAGCACCTTCAGGCGCACGCCTCGGCGCTTCAGGTCCTCGATCAGCGCCATGCCGCGCGCCCCCGGCACGAAGTACGGGGAGATCAGCAGCACCTCGCTGCGCGCCCCCCGGAGCAGCCCTTCGACGTCGTCGCTGATCACCTCGTGCGGCGCCGGTGCCGACGCCGCATCGGCCGGCGCGCTCGCCTTGGTCGGCTTGTCCGCCAGCACGCGCGACGGCGCCCAGACCAGCTTGAGCTGGTTGCGCGCCAGCTCGCTGCCCAGCGGCGAGCGCGCCGCCTGGCCCACGATGGCCGGCGCCGACGCCGCCGGCTCGCCGGCCAGCGCACTCGCCGGCGCAGGCGGCGGCGCCGGCTCGCTCGCCGCCTCCTGCGGCGGCGGCCCGGCCACCACCGCCACCGGGTAGGCCAGCGGGTCGTTCCAGAAGCCATCGAACACCTCCGACAGCCGCCGCACCGCCGGCCCCGCCACCAGCAGGTCGATGTCCAGGAAATTGCTCTGCTCGCTCTGCACGAAGTAGGCGTCGCCCAGGTTGCGCCCGCCGGTCGCCGCAAGCGCGTTGTCGGCGACGAACATCTTGTTGTGCATGCGGTGGTTGATGCGCCCGATGTCCGTCAGCGACGCCATCACCCGGCTCACCGTCGCCATCCGCCCGGACGGGAACGGGTTGTACAGCCGCACCTCGATGCGCGGATGGCGCGTCAGCCGCAGCAGCGCCTCGTCCTGCCCCGCCGTGTTCAGGTCGTCCAGCAGCAGGCGCACCCGCACGCCGCGGTCCGCCGCCGCCCGCACGCGCTGCATCAGCGCCCGCGACGACGCATCGCTGCGGATCAGGTAGTACTGCAGGTCCAGCGTCTTCTCGGCCCGGTCGGCCAGCGCCGCCAGCGCGGCGAACGCGTCCTCGCCCGAGGCCAGCACGCGGAAGCCGGAGATCTCCGGCGCCGGCGCATTCGCCGCCACCCACTTGCCGATCGACGTGTTCTGCGGATCGGCCAGCGCATGGGTCGGCGGCTGCGGCACCGGCGGCGGCAGGCTCGCACACCCGCCCAGGCCGGCGAGCGCAAACCACAACCCGAGACTGACAAGGATGGAACGGCAGGTACGGCTCATTCCAGCGCCAGGGCAATCCGCGTGCCCTGCGCAATGGCGCGTTTGGCATCCAGCTCGGCCGCTTCGTCCGCGCCGCCGATCAGGTGAGCATTCACCCCTGCGACGCGCAACGGCTCCAGGAGGTCCCGCTGCGGTACCTGGCCGGCGCACAGCACCACCGTGTCGCATTCGATCAGCTGACCGTCGCGCCGCGATTCGCCATGGGTGACGAACAGGCCCTGCGGCGTGATGCGCTCATAGTTCACCCCCCCGATCATCTCCACCTGCTTCATCTGCAAGGCCGCCCGGTGGATCCAGCCGGTCGTCTTGCCCAGGTTCTTCCCGAGCTTGCCGGTCTTGCGCTGCAGCAGCACCACCTCGCGCGCCGGCGGCGTCGGCCGCGCCGGCACGACGCCGCCGCGCACCTCGGACGGATCGGCCACGCCCCACTCGGCACGCCACGCCGCGAGGTCCAGCGTCGGCGAGTGCCCGGGCGGTGTCACCAGGAACTCGGCCACGTCGAAGCCGATGCCGCCCGCGCCGATCACCGCCACCCTCCGCCCCACCGGCTTGCGCTGCAGCAGCACGTCGATGTAGCTCAGCACCTGCGGCTGCTCCTGGCCCGGGATCTTCGGGTCGCGCGGCGTGACGCCGGTGGCGAGCAGCACATGCGCATAGTCGCCGGCCACGAGCTGGGCCGCCGTGGCGCGCGTGTTCAGGTGCAGGCTCACGCCCGCGTCCGCCAGCCGGCCGGCGAAGTAGCGCAGCGTCTCGGCAAACTCCTCCTTGCCGGGCACCCGCCGCGCCAGGTTGAACTGCCCGCCGATCTCGGCCGCCGCGTCGAACAGGTCGACCGCATGCCCGCGCTCGGCCAGCGTGCAGGCCGCCGCCAGCCCCGCCGGCCCGGCCCCCACCACCGCGACGCGCCGGCGCTGCGCCACCGGCCGTGCCACCAGCACGGTCTCGCGCGCCGCGCGCGGGTTGACCAGGCAGGTCGCCAGCTCGGCCTTGAACGCATGGTCCAGGCAGGCCTGGTTGCAGGCGATGCAGGTGTTGATCGAGCCCGCACGCCCCGCCGCCGCCTTGTTGACGAACTCGGGGTCGGCCAGCAGCGGCCGCGCCAGGCTCACCAGGTCGGCGCAACCGTCGGCCAGCAGCTGCTCGGCCAGCTCCGGCGTGTTGATGCGGTTGCTCGTGACCAGCGGGATCGACAGCCCGGCGGCGCGCAGCTCGCGCCGCATGGTCTGCGTCACCGAGGCGAAGGCGCCGCGCGGCACGCTGGTCGCGATCGTCGGCACGCGCGCCTCGTGCCAGCCGATGCCGGTGTTCAGGATCGTCGCACCGGCCTGCGTCACCGCCTTCGCCAGCGCCACCACCTCGGGCCAGCTGCTGCCGTCGGGGATGAGGTCGATCATCGACAGGCGGTAGATCAGGATGAAGTCCGGCCCCACCGCCTCGCGGACGCGGCGCACGATCTCCACCGGCAGGCGCATGCGGTTCTCGTACGGGCCGCCCCAGTCGTCGCTGCGCCGGTTGGTGTGCGTGACGAGGAACTGGTTGATCAGGTAGCCCTCGCTGCCCATCACCTCGACGCCGTCGTAGCCGGCCTCGCGCGCCAGCTGGGCGCAGCGCACGAAGGCCCGGATCTGGCGCTCGATGCCGCGCGCCGACAGCTCGCGCGGGGCAAAGGGCGAGATCGGCGACTGCAGCCGCGAGGGCGCGACGCACAGCGGCGAGTAGCCGTAGCGGCCGGTGTGCAGGATCTGCAGCGCGATCTTGCCGCCCTCGGCCTGCACGGCCGCCGTCACCTCGCGGTGCCGCCGCGCCGCGCCGCGGGTGGCCAGCGTGCCGGCGAAGGGCTTGGTCCAGCCCTCGATGTTGGGCGCGAAGCCGCCCGTCACCATCAGGCCGACGCCGCCGCGGGCGCGTTCGGCGAAGAAGGCGGCCATCGCCGGGAAGTGCTTGCGCCCGTCTTCCAGGCCGGTGTGCATGCTGCCCATCAGCACGCGGTTGCGCAGCGTCGTGAAGCCGAGGTCCAGCGGCTGCAGCAGGCTCGGGTAGGGATGCGTCATGGCAGGGCCATGCCGCCGCGGAAGACCTCGAAGATCAGCATCAGGGGCCCTTCCGGCGTGACGATGCGGTAGGCGCGGCTCGCGCGCGCGTCGGGCAGGCCGACCACGTCCCACAGCCGGGCCTGCAGCGCCGGCTCGCTCTCGACCGGCTGGCGCTGCACGAAGAGCCGGGCCAGCAGGTGGCCGACCGGCGCCTGGCCCTCGTCCAGGCCGCGCAGGAACCACCCGGGCACCGCGTCCAGGCGGGTGTACGACAGGTTGTCCATCAACACCCGGCCGCCGGCCACCAGGCTGGTGACGCGCTCCAGCCAGTGCCCGCCGCCGAGCTGCGACGCGACGCTGCGAGGCACCTCGCGCGTGCGCTGCTGCCCGTGCAGCAGCACCTCGACGGGCAGTCCGCACATCGCGGTGCAGGTGCGGGTCGTCGACCCGTCCTGGGCCAACAGCAGCCGGCGCAACGGCTCGTGCCGTGCCTCGGAGGGAAAAAGTTGCCGCTCTACACTCATGCGCCCTGGATCCTGTGCGTGTGTTGCGTGGCTGATTTTGGTTCGACGTCCATCCTAACCTTGCCGCTGGCCGCCCGGCCGCAGGCGGTCTGCGCACGGCTGCTGGCGCACGGCCCGGCGGCCCTGCTGGAAAGCAGCAAGGCCATGCCGGGGCTCGCCGGCTGGTCGTACGTCGCCGGGCCGCCGGCCGCGGTGCTCACCTGCGAGGCGGACGCCACCCGCCTGCGCGATGGCCGGGGCCGGACGCTGCAGGCCTGGGCCGATCCGTTCGACGCCCTGCGCGAGCTGCTCGACCGCAGCACGCTGCCCGCCGGCGAGCGTCCGCCCGGGCTCGGGTTCGCCGGCGGCTGGCTCGGCTTCCTCGGCTACGACCTGGCGCGCCACGTGGAACGCCTGCCGGTGCAGGCCGCGGCCGATCCGGACCTGCCGCTGCTGCGCCTCGCGCTGTGCGACCAGGTCCTCGCCTACGAGCATGCGACGCAGCGCTGGCACGCCTGCCGCAGCCGCTGGCCCGGGCTGCCGGCCACCGACGACGCAGGCTGGGCACGCACCCTCGCCGGCGCCGCCGGCCCCGACCCCCTTCCCACCCACTTCCAGGCCGGGGAGATGCGCTCCCGTACCGCGGGCCCGCGCTACCGCCAGCAGGTGGGCGAGGTGCTGAACCTCATCGCCCGGGGCGACCTCTTCCAGGCCAACCTCTCGCACCGCCTGGAAGGCCGCTTCGAAGGCGACCCCTACGCGCTGTACCGCACGCTGACCGCGCTGAACCCGGCGCCCTTCGCCGCCTACCTGCCGTTCGAGGGCGGTGCGCTGGTCGGCGTGTCGCCCGAGCGCTTCCTGCAGCGCGAGGGGCGCGAGATCACGGCGCGGCCGATCAAGGGCACGCGCGCCCGCGGCGCCGAGCCCGAGGCCGACGAGCGGCAGCGCGCCGCCCTCGCCGCCAGCGTGAAGGACCGGGCCGAGAACGTGATGATCGTCGACCTGATGCGCAACGACCTGGGTCGCGTCGCCGAGGTCGGCAGCGTGCGCGTGGACGGCCTGTTCGAGATCGAGGCCCACCCGAGCGTGTGGCAGATGGTGTCGACGGTGCGCGCCCGCCTGAGGGCCGGTGCCGGCACCGCCGACCTGCTGCGCGCCTGCTGGCCCCCCGGCTCGATGACCGGCGCGCCCAAGGTGCGCGCGATGCAGGTCATCGAGGGGCTGGAGCCGGTGCGGCGCGGCCCGTATGCCGGCGCGGTCGGCTACTTCGACGCCGCGGGCGGCCTGGACCTGTCGGTGGTGATCCGCACCGCGCTCGTCCACGAGGGGCGCGTGATGGTGCAGGTCGGCGGGGCGGTGGTCGCCGATTCGGACCCGCAGGCGGAACTGGACGAGACCTACGCCAAGGGCCGGCTGCTGCTGCATGCGCTCGGCCAGGGCACGAGGCAGGCGCTCGAATGACGACGCCGGTGGTTCCGCCTGCGCCGCCGCCGGCCTTGAGCGGCCTGCACCGGCGCCGCCTGCGCGAGGTCTGGCGCTCGGCCGGCTGGCCCTGCCAGGACCTGGTGGAGGTGGAGCTGCTGTTCCTCGGCCTGCTCGAGCGCGTGCGCCAGGCCTCGGGCCACGAGACCCTGCGCGTCACCGATGCCGGCATCGCGGTGCTGGCCGAGACGCTGCAGCGCAACCGCGCACGCCGCGATGCGCACGAGGCGCTGGTCGAGCGCGTCGCGCGCGAGATGACCCGCGCCGGGCGCCTGGCCTGGCGGGGCCTGTCGGTGCGGGCGCGCGTCGACGAGGGCTGGGTGATGGCGATGCCGGACGTGTTCTCGATCCGCCACACCACCGTCGAGGCCTACCTCGAGCCCATCGTGCACGAGGTGAAGGTGCAGCGCAGCGACCTGCTCTCGGACCTGCGGCGCAGCGCCAAGCGTGCCGCCTACCTGCAGATGAGCAGCGAGTGCTGGTACGTGCTGGCCGAGGGCATCGCGCGCGCCGACGAGATCCCGCCCGAGTGCGGCGTGCTCGTCGCGCGTGCCGGCGGCCTGCAGGTGGAGCGGGCGGCGCCGCGCCGGCCGATGCACATGCCCTTCCACCTCTGGATGGCCCTCGCCCGGGCGACGCCCCTGGAGGGGTGGCGCGGCGAGGACGGCCAGGCCTGGCTGGGCGAGGATTTGAGCCAAACTAGCCCCCTTCCCGATCCGGAGCCGCCGACATGATCTTCCGACTTTCAACGCTGGGCTGGCTGGGGCTGCTGGGGCTGCTGGGGCTGGGCGCGTGCTCGAAGACCGAGCCGCCGGCCGCGGTCGCGGTGGCCGCCTCGGCGCCGACGGTGGCCGCGGCGCCGCACGACGCGGCCGGCATCGCCTGGCACGCGGCGACGAACGACGCCGAGGTCGACGCGGCCTTCGCGCTCGCGAAGTCGCAGCGCAAGCCGCTCTTCCTCTACTGGGGCGCCAAGTGGTGCCCGCCCTGCAACCAGGTCAAGGCCACCCTCTTCAACCGGCAGGACTTCATCGAGCGTTCGCGCGCCTTCGTGCCGGTCTACATCGACGGCGACAGCCCCGGCGCGCAGAAGCTGGGCAGCCGCTTCGCGGTGCGGGGCTATCCGACGATGCTGCTGTTCAGCGCGGGCGGCGTCGAGCTGACGCGCCTGCCGGGCGAGGTGGATGCGGCGCAGTACACCCAGGTGCTGACCCTGGGGATGGGCGCGCAGCGGCCGGTGAAGGCGGTGCTGGCCGACGCACGTGCCGGCGGCGCGGGGCTGGTACCCAACGACTGGAAGCTGCTCGCGTTCTATTCCTGGGAGACCGACGAGCAGCGGCTGCTGCCCCAGGCCGAAGCGGCCGCGGTGCTGAAGCAGCTGGCGGCGGCCTGCCCGGCCGACCAGCCGGAGACGGCGCGGCGGCTGCTGCTGAAGTCGCTGACGGTGGGCGACCCGAAGGCGCTGAAGCCGACGGCGGCCGACCGCGAACAGGTGCTGGCGCTGCTGGCCGACCCGGCGCAGGCACGCGCGCAGATGGATGTCCTGACGGTGAATGCGGCGGGGCTGGTGGGTGCGCTGTCGGCACCGAAGACGCCGCAGCGGGCCGGGCTGCGCGACGCCTTCGACACCGCGCTGCGCGGCCTGCAGGCGGACGCGACGCTGTCGCGCGCCGACCGGCTGACGGCGCTGGTCGCGCGCGTCGAGCTGGCCCGCCTGGACGCGGCCCCGGGCGCCCGGCCGGTGCTGCCCGAGGCGCTGCAGGCCGAGGTGCGCGAGCAGGCGGCGCGCCTCGACCGCGAGATCACCGATGGCTACGAGCGCCAGGCGGTCATCACCGGCGCGGCCGAGATGCTGGAGATGGCCGGGCTGCTGGACGAGTCGGACGCGCTGCTGAAGGACAACCTGTCGCGCAGCCACTCGCCCTACTACCTGATGCTGGGCCTGGCGAGCAACGCGAAGAAGCGCGGCGACAAGGCCGGTGCGCTGCGCTGGTACGAGGAATCGTTCGACAAGAGCGAGGGGCCTTCGACGCGGCTGCAGTGGGGCGCGCGCTACGTGGGCGCGCTGGTGGACCTCTCCCCGCAGGACGATGCGCGCATCGAGCGCGCCGCACAGCAGCTCTTCCGCGAGGCGGCCGCCGAGCCGGGGGCGTTCTACGAGCGCAATGCGAGCTACCTGCAGCGGGCCTCGGGGAAGCTGCGGGAATGGCAGAAGGCGGGCGGCCATGGACCAGCCTTCAAGCGGCTGCAGGCGCAGGTCGACGCGATGTGCCAGGCGCTGCCGCAAGGCGATTCGCAACGCGCGACCTGTGCGGGTCTCCTGACTTCTTGAAGGTTGATCCCCGGATTGGCATCCGGGCTACGGGACTTGTAGCCCGGATGCCAATCCGGGGATCGTCGATCACTTCCCGGCCGGCGCCCCGATCTGGACCTCGTAGCGCGCCCCCTTCTCGGTGTCCGCGAACTGCAGCGTCTGCTTCCCGGTCCAGCGGTAGTCGGCCGTGAACTCGTCGAGCTGCATCGCCCCCTGGCTGAGCACGACATCCAGCTGGCTGCTGTGCAGCGTCAGGCTGTAGACGATGTCGGCCACCTGGATCCGTGCCCGCTGCCCCTTGCGCCATTCCAGCCGCGCCGGCCCGCAGGTGGGTGCCGCCACCGACGAGGTCGCGACGCACAACTGGGCCTCGTAACGGCCCACCGCCGGCGCGGCCTGCGCGGACAGCACCAGCATCGACAGGAGCACCGCGGCGACACGGCCCTTCGTCATCACGTCAACCCCTCGGCCTGGAGGGCCTCCTGCACCGCCGGCCGCGCCCCCACGCGCGCCATGTAGGCCGTCAGGTTGGGCAGCCCGCCGAGGTCCACCCCCACCCGGCCGCTCCAGCGCGTGCAGGTGTAGAGGTAGGCGTCCGCGATGCTGAAGTGCTCGCCCATCAGGTAGGCCTTGCCGCTCAGTTCGCCGTCGACCCAGGCCATGCGCCCCTGCAGCTTGGTTCGCATCACCGCCTTGGCCTCTTCCGGCATGGCCGGGTTGAACAGCACGGCGAAGCCCTTGTGCAGCTCGCTGGTGACGAAGTTCAGCCACTCCTGCACCCGGTAGCGCGACATCGTGCCGTTCGCCGGCACCAGGTTCTTCATCGGCACCTGGTCGGCCAGGTACTGCACGATGGCCGGGCCTTCCGTCAGGCGCTCGCCGGTGTCCAGCTCCAGCATCGGCACGTAGCCTTTCGGGTTGATGGCGTAGTAGTCGGTGCCGTCGGGCAGCTGGTGCGTCTTGGTGCTGGCCAGCACCGGTTCGAAGGCGAGCCCGGCCTCCCGCAGCACGATGTGCGGCGACAGCGAACAGGCTCCGGGGCTGTAGTAAAGCTTCATGGCACGCCTGGGTCGGAGTTGACGGAGCAGGTATTACACAGCGAGCCGCACCTTCCTGCCAGCTCCTGTCATCCACCCGGCCGGCTCGGCTAACCTCTCGGCTTTGCACCGGAGCTCCCATGCCGCGCCCCATCCTCGACGAAGCCCGAATGCACCCCGCGATCCGCGAGGCGGTGGCGACGCGCCATGCCGACATCGTCCACAACGTGCAGGCGGCCGCTGCCACGAACCCGGTGCTGGTGGTGGGCATGGGCGGCAACCCGCATTGCCGGCGGGCGCGGCAGGCGCTGGACGAGGCCGCCATCCCCTACCACTACCTCTCCTACGGCAGCTACCTGAGCCAGTGGCGCCCGCGCAATGCGCTGAAGATGTGGACCGGCTGGCCCACCTTCCCGATGGTCTTCGTCAAGGGCCAGCTGATCGGCGGCAACACCGACCTGCGCCGGTTGATCGCCAGCGGCGAACTCAAGCGGCTGCTCGTCGAATGAGGCGCTGCCGGCCCGCCCTGGCCCGCGCCGCGTTCGCGCTCGCCGTCGCGCTGCCCCTGCACGCCGCGGCGCAGGACCCGACCACGCCCTGCCGCATCCCCGGCCTGCACCACGAAGTGCGCTGCGGCAGCGTGACGCGTCCGCTCGACCCGGCGCGCCCGGCCGGCCCGCAGCTGCAGGTGCACTACGCGGTGGTCCCGGCGATGGCGCGGCGCAAGCTGCCCGATCCGGTGTTCCTGCTCGCCGGCGGCCCCGGCCAGAGCGCGATCTCGCTCGCCGGCAGCGTGATGCCACTGTTCCAGCGCCTGAACAACCGGCGCGACATCGTGTTCGTCGACCAGCGCGGCACCGGCCGCTCCGCGCCGCTCGCCTGCGACGACGTGCCGGCCGCCAGCCTGGCCGACGAGGCCGATCCGGCGCGCCAGTTCGCGCGCATGGCGGCCTGCCGGGACCGGCTGGCGCAGCGCGCCCCGCTCACCGGCGTCGCCGACCTGGGCTTCTTCACCACCCCGCTCGCGATGCAGGACCTGGACGCCGTGCGCGCGCAGCTCGGCGCGGCCCGCATCGACCTGGTCGGCGCCTCGTACGGCACGCGCGCCGCGCTCGACTACCAGCGGCAGTTCCCGCAGCGCGTGCGGCGCAGCGTGCTCGACGGCGTCGCCCCGCCCGACATGGTGCTGCCCGCGAGCTTCTCGACCGACGGCCAGCGCGCCTTCGATGCGCTGCTGGCGTCCTGCGAAGCCGAGCGTGCCTGCGCCGGCGCCCACCCGACCCTGCGCGGCGACTGGGCGGCCCTGCTGGCCGGCCTGCCGCGCGAGATCCAGGTGGCCGACCCGCTGAGCGGCCGCCCCGAGCGCCTGGTGCTGACCCGCGACATGCTGCTCGGTGCGGTGCGCGGCACGCTCTACGCCCCGTGGATCGCCGCCGCGCTGCCGGCCGCGCTCGCCGAGGCGACGCAGGGCCGCTTCGGCGCGCTCGTCGGCCTGGCCGGCCTGCTGAATGCGCGCAGGGCGAACGGCCTGGCGATGGGCATGCATTTCTCCGTCATCTGTGCCGAGGACGTGCCGCGCATGGCCCAGGCGACCGACCCGCCGGGCGCCGATTTCGGCCGCACGCTGGGCGAGCTCTACCAGCGCGTCTGCGCCGGCTGGCCGCGAGGGCCGGTGCCGGCCGATTTCTACACGCTGCCGCCCGCGGCCTCGCCGGTGCTGCTGCTGAGCGGCGGGCTCGACCCGATCACCCCGCCGCGCCATGCGGCGCGCGTCGCCCAGGCGCTCGGCCCCAAGGCGCGGGCGCTGGTGGCGCCGAACGCCGGCCACGGCGTGATGGGCCTGGCCTGCACGCGCGACCTGATCCAGCGCTTCATCGAGGCCGACGCCGAGGCGGACGCGCTGGCGGTCGACGCCGGCTGCCTGGCCGCGGTGCCGCGCCCCCCGGCCTTCGTGCCGGTCCAGCCGGGAGCCCGCCCATGATCCGCATCGACCACGTCGCCAAGCAGTTCGGGGCCGTGCAGGCGGTGCGCGACGTGCACCTGGAAGCCCCCGACGGCCGCATCACCGGCCTGCTCGGCCCGAACGGCGCCGGCAAGACGACGACGCTGCGCATGCTGGCCGGGCTCGTCGCGCCGGATGCGGGCCGGCTGACGGTCGACGGCCTGGACGTCGCGCAACAGCGCCCCGCGGCGCTCGGGCGCATGGGGCTGCTGGGCGACGCGCGCGGCCTCTCGCCGCGGCTGACGGCGCGCGAGAACATCGTCTACTACGGGCGGCTGCAGGGGCTGTCGCACGACGCCGCCCAGGCGCGGGCCGAGGTGCTGGCGCGGTCGCTCGACATGGCGCCGCTGCTGGACCGCCGCACCGACGGCTTCAGCCAGGGCGAGCGCATGAAGACGGCGCTGGCGCGCGCCCTGGTGCACGACCCGGCGAACATCGTGCTCGACGAGCCGACGAACGGCCTGGACGTGCTGGCCACGCGCTCGCTGCGCGAGGTGCTGCGCCACCTGCGCAGCCCGTCCGGCGGCGGCAAGTGCATCGTCTTCTCCACCCACATCATGCAGGAGGTGGAACGGCTCTGCGACAGCGTGGTGGTGGTGGCGCACGGCCGCACCGTCGCGTCGGGCAGTGTCGACGAGCTGCTGGCGCAGGCCGGCGAGCGCGACTTCGAGGAGGCGTTCGTGCGGCTCGCCTTCGCCGACGAGCTGGCGGGACAGGGGAGCACGGCATGAACGGGTGGAAGCTGCTCGGCGTGGTGCTGCGCAAGGAGCTGCGCGATGCGCTGCGCGACCGGCGCACGCTGCTGGTGGTGCTGGTGTCGAGCGTGCTGCTCGGGCCGCTGGTGCTGGTCGCCCTGTCGGGCCTGATCGCGACGCTGGAGGCGCAGGCCGAGAAGCGCGAGCTGGTGGCGTCCGGCATCGACCAGGCGCCGGCGCTGCGCAACTTCATCGAGCGCCAGGGGTTCAGCATCCTGCCAGCGCCGGCGGACTACGAGGCCCGCCTGCGCGCGCAGACGCTGCGCGACGCGGTGCTGGTGGTCCCGGCGGGCTTCGAGGCGGCGATGCTGCGCGGCGAGCAGCCCGTCCTGCAGGTGGTCTCCGACAGCGGCAACAAGGCGGCGGAGGCGGGGGCGTCGCGCGCGGCCCGGCTGGTCGAGGCCTTCGCGCGCGAACGCGGGATGCTCGGCCTGGCGCTGCGCGGCGTGTCGCCCCAGCTGCTGGAGCCGCTGCAGGTCGAGGAGCATGACCTGGCGAGCGCCCAGGGCCGGGCCGCGCGCCTGACGGGCATGCTGCCCTTCTTCGTCATCATGGCGGTGGTCTACGGCGCGCTGAATGCGGCGCTCGACACCACCGCCGGCGAACGCGAGCGCGGCTCGCTCGAGCCGCTCCTGGCCAATCCGGCGCCGCGCTGGGCGCTGGTGGGCGGGAAGTGGGGCGCGGTGTTCGGCCTCGCCATGCTGATCGCGGTGCTGAGCTGCCTGAGCTTCCTGCCCGCGCAGTGGCTGCTGCGCAGCGACACGCTGCAGGCGATGTTCCAGTTCGGCTGGGCCGAGGCGCTGCGCTTCATCGCGCTGCTGCTGCCGCTGGCCGCGGCGCTGTCGGCGGTGCTGATGGCGGTGGCGATCCGCTGCCGCAGCTTCAAGGAAGCGCAGGCGAACAGCACGGTCGTGGTGCTGGCGGCCTCGCTGCTGCCGCTGGTGACGCTGTTCAGCCAGGGCGGCGAATCGCCCTGGCATGCCTGGGTGCCGGCGCTCGCGCAGTACGCGCTGATGACGCGGGTGCTGAAGGGCGAGGCGCTGGCGACCGGGCCGGTGCTGGCGTCGCTGGCCGTTTGCGTGCTGCTGACGGTCGCGGGGATCGCCTTCGTCGCGCACCGGCTGCGCGCAGCCGCCCTCCGGTAGGACCGCGACGCGGCATGATGTCGGGATGAACACTCCGACCTACGCCCCCGACACGCTGCACTGGCGCTTCTGCCGCTTCGACGACCTCTCGCTGCGCGAGCTGCACGACATCTACCGCGCACGCCAGCAGGTGTTCTCGGTGGAGCAGAACTGCGCCTACCTCGATGTCGACGGCTGCGACGAGCAGGCCTGGCACCTGGCGGCCTGGGTGCCGGGCGAACGCCGGCTGCTGGCGTATGCCCGGTTGATCCCGCCCGGCATCAAGTACGCGGAGCCGTCGATCGGCCGCGTGATCACCACCGCGGCGGCCCGCGGCATGGGCCTGGGCCGCGAGCTGATACGGCGGGCGATCGCCCATGCCGCCGAGGTGCTGCCGGGACACGGCCTGCGCATCTCAGCCCAATCGCGGCTCGAGGCGTTCTACGGCGGCTACGGTTTCACGGTCGTCGGCGAGCGCTACATGGAAGACGGCATCCCGCACACGGAGATGGTGCGGGTGGCCGGGGTGTCCTGAGCCGGTTTGCCAGAGGGCGCCAGATCTGAAAGCGATCCCGGCCCGGGGCAGCGCAATCCTCAGGCGGCGCGCTGCTCGTCGCGTGCTTCTTCGCGCTGCTCCAGGGCGCGCTGCACCTCGTTCTGCCACGGCAGCGTGTGAACGATTTCATTCAGGCGCAGCGCGACCTCCATCCCGCTCAGCTTCTCGCCGCCCGCGCCGAGCAGCTGCAGGTTGGTGATGAGGCCGAGCGGATCGGCCATCGCCACGATGCCCTGCTCGAGCTGGACCCAATCCCAGGCGACGCCCGCCGCGCCTTCGGACAGCGGCCCGCCCCACAGGGTCTGGCCGGTGCTCGGACCTTCTTCGTCACCGGGCTTTAACACGCGGGTGCCAAGGTGCACGAAGTGAAGATCGGGGGTACAAGCCGCCTGCCACTTGACGGGCGGCCAGGCGTAGATGGTCCATGCGGGCGTCATAGCGGTTGATCGAGTTGATCCCTGAGTTTTGTGATTGGCCAATAATGTGGTCAAGTCACGGACGCGCCAAGCTGTAAACCTTGCCAGCTGTAATCTCTGTCAGCTGTAAGACCTTTCAGGGTTTTCGAGGTCAGACCGCCGGCCGCAGACACTTGCGAGTGAGAGAGGGACCATGCTGCAAGGTGGGTACATGTCGGTGCTGCAAGCCGGGAACCGCGACGAGTTCCACGGCGAGATCGTGCGCTTCGCACAGCAGCTGGGTTTCGAGAAGGTCAGTGCCACGACGGTCATCGACCACTTCCTCGGCGAGCCCGAGTTCATCGCCGTCGACAACGCGCCCGAGGGCTACCGGGAAAGCTTCGAGGCGACCAGCCTCGCGGTGAAGGACCCGGTGATGCAGCACTGCAAGCGACAGAGCGTGCCCATCATCTGGAACCAGAGCACGTACACGACCTGCGGCCTCGGCGAGAAGTGGGAGCAGCAGGCGCGCTTCGGCTACAGCCATGGCATCTGCCTCGCGCTGCACCTGCCCGACGGGAAGCACTTCGTGCTGGGTGTCGAGCGCGACCAGGCCTTGCCGGAAGACCGGCTGGAGCTGACACGCATCGTCGCGGACCTGCAACTGTTTGCGGTCCACGCCTACGAGGGTGCCTCGCGCATCCTGGTGCCTGCGTCGCAGGAAGCTGGGGCGTCGCCGCTGACGCCGCGCGAGGTCGAGACACTGCGCTGGACCATGGATGGCAAGACTGCCTGGGAAGTCGGCAACATCCTCGGCATCAGCGAGCGAACGGCTGTGCTGCATGTGAACAATGCAATGCACAAGCTGGGCTGCGTCAACAAGCATCAGGCGGTGTTGAAGGCCTTGCGCATGGGCCTGATTCGTTGAATTTTTCTCTGCCCGATCTTGGCGCGGAGCGATACCTGTAAGAGCTGACAGTTACCACGAACGTGGGGGGCTGCTGGAATAGACCCCAGTGCACGAGTTGGCGTGCACACAGCAAGCCAGGAGCCCCTCATGCAACAAGCATTCAACCTGATCACGACGACCGAATCGAACGACGACCAGCAGTTCGACGTCGAAGCGACGGCTGCTCGCAGCGAACCCATGGTTCTGGACGCGAAGTTGCTGAGCCTGATCGGTGGTGGCGAAGATGCGCCGCACAAGGGCTGGTGAGAACTCCAGGCAAGCTGTCACGAAGTAGCGGTAGAAGGTAAGCAGTAAACAGTTGATCGAGCAGTGGCCGGGCGCTCCGATATCCCGGGGCCACTGCGACGAACTCAGCGGAGGAAGTAGTAAATCGAAGAGGAACCCGTGAGCGGCAGTCACCGCAGCGAGGTTCCCTCGAAGAGACAGGGATGTCCCTGATCTCGTCATGTCAGACGTGCCATGCCGGGTCTGTTGCGCTTCAGGCGCACTGAAGTGCCAACAGACCCGGCCCGGCCGCCCCGGCGCCGCACGGCGCGCGGCGTGTGCCCCGCGACACGGGCCCCAGGCCTCACACCCCCACCGTTCCCGTTTCTCCTGCAGCATGCGCTCGCGTCCAACGCAGTGGCATAGACCACTGTGCGTTGGCGTCCGCCGCGCTTGGACCCCGCGGGCAGCCCGCGGCACGCGGCACCGATCCATTTGCGGGACGACGCAGGCGCCTGATCGCCTCAGTCCGGCTTGATGCGAGCCCGCGCGATCACCGGCTTCCAGCGGGCCTGCTCTTGAGCGATGAACTGGGCAAACTGCGCCGGCGTGTTGCCGATCGCCTCGGCCGCATCGCCCTCCAGGCGCTCCTTGGCGGCCTGCGAGCGGATCGCCTTCGCCGCCTCGACCGCGAGACGGTCCGCATACGTTTGCGCGAGGCTGGATGGGGCCAACAGTCCGTACCACTGCGTCATCTCGAAACCCGGGAAGCCCTGTTCCGCCACGGTCGGGACATCCGGCAACTGCGCCAGCCGCTGCCGGGAGCCGGTGGCCAGGCAACGCAGCTTGCCGGCCTTGATGAACTGCAGGATGGCCGGTGCGCCGACCGAGGCTGCATCGAGGCGGCCCGCCAGCAGGTCGGTGAGCTGCGGCCCGGTGCCCCGGTACGGCACATGGACCATGAACAGGTTCGCCGCCGCCTTCAAGTACTCCATTGCCAGGTGGCCGGCGCTGCCGTTGCCGGCCGAGCCGAAGTTCAACTGGCCGGGCTTGCTGCGCGCCAGCGCGACAAGGTCCTTCAGGGTCTTGGCCGGGACGTCCGGGTGCACGACGTACAGGCTCGGGACCTTGGCCAGCAGCGTGATCGGCCGGAAGTCCTTGATCGGGTCGTAAGGCAACTTCTCGTACATGAACGGGTTCACCGCCAGCGTGCCGATGTGGCCGAGGACCAGCGTGTGCTGGTCGTCCGCATGGGCGACATCCGCCATCGCGACGTTGCCGCCGCCGCCGGGCTTGTTCTCGACGTAGACGGCCTGGCCCAGCCCCTTGCTCAGCTCGACCGCGGTCGAGCGCGCGACGATCTCCGAACTGCCGCCGGGCGCGAAGGGCACGACGAAGCGGATCGGCTTGCTGGGCCAGGCGGCGCCACCCTGCCCCCAGGCGGTCGGGACCACGCCAGCCGCCGCCCACGCCATCCACCCGCGCCGGGAGAGAGTCGATCCTTGCATCTTGCTGCTCCGCGTCCGTTGAGGAGGCCCAGTCTAGGCAGCCGCGGGCGCCCGGCCATCAGGGATCCCCACATGCAGCCCCGCCGTCAGCAGGTCTCAGATCGGCCGGGTTGCACTTTCCAGCCGGGTCAACCACACCAGGGCTTGGCCGGCACTCTCGCCGCACATCTCCCGGTGCGGTCGCAAGGAGCTGCACACCACAGGCCGATCGGGGCTGCCGAACAACCGGCAGCGGAGCGCGTCGTCCAGCTGGACGCAGGGCACCCCCGCCGGTTTGCCCTGAGGCATGCCCGGGATCGGCGTGCTGATCGAGGGCGCAATGCAGCATGCCCCGCAAGCGGGGCGGCAAGTCAGCCCAGTCTCTTGTTCCACGTGAAACACACTCTCCAAGAAAGCACCCGCGGCATGCAGGCATGCACGCGATGGCGGGTGACGGCGGCCGCCCCGGCGCCTAAAATTCAGCCCTCGCCGGCGCCCTGCACACCGTGCGCGCCCTGCGCCGCCAGCATCATCACAGAACGCTGGCCACCCCAACCCGGAGCTCCCATGCTGTTCCCCCAGGATTTCGACGTGATTGTCGTCGGCGGCGGCCATGCCGGCACCGAGGCCGCGCTCGCTGCCGCCCGCATGGGCTGCCAGACCCTGCTGCTCACGCACAACATCGAGACCCTGGGCCAGATGAGCTGCAACCCGTCCATCGGCGGGATCGGCAAGGGGCACCTGGTCAAGGAGGTCGATGCGCTCGGAGGCGCGATGGCCGCGGCCACCGACGAGTCGGGCATCCAGTTCCGCATCCTGAACGGCTCCAAGGGCCCTGCCGTGCGGGCCACCCGCGCCCAGGCCGACCGCATCCTCTACAAGGCCGCCATCCGCCACCGGCTCGAGAACCAGCCGAACCTGACCCTCTTCCAGCAGGCGGTTGATGACCTGATCGTCGAAGGCGACCGTGTCGTCGGCGCCGTCACCCAGGTCGGGATCCGCTTCCGCGCCCGGGCCGTCGTGCTGACCGCCGGCACCTTCCTCGACGGTCGCATCCACGTCGGGCTGCAGAACCACGCCGGCGGTCGTGCCGGCGACCCGCCTGCCACCTCACTCTCGGCCCGGCTCAAGGAACTGAAGCTGCCGCAGGGCCGGCTCAAGACCGGCACGCCGCCGCGCCTCGATGGCCGGACCATCGATTTCTCGCAGCTGACCGAGCAACCCGGCGACCTGGACCCGATCCCGGTCTTCAGCTTCATGGGCAATGCCGCCCAGCACCCGCGGCAACTGCCCTGCTGGATCACGCACACCAACGAGCGCACGCACGAGATCATTCGCAGCGGCTTCGACCGCAGCCCGATGTTCACCGGCGTGATCGAGGGGGTCGGACCGCGCTACTGCCCGAGCATCGAAGACAAGATCAATCGCTTCGCCGACAAGGACTCGCACCAGATCTTCCTCGAGCCCGAAGGCCTGACGACCCACGAGTTCTACCCGAACGGCATCAGCACCAGCCTGCCCTTCGACATCCAGCTCGCCGCCGTGCGGTCGATGCCCGGACTGGCCCACGCCCACATCCTGCGCCCCGGCTACGCCATCGAGTACGACTACTTCGACCCGCGCGGCCTGAAGGCCAGCTTCGAGACCCGATCGATCTCCGGCCTCTTCTTTGCCGGCCAGATCAACGGCACCACCGGCTACGAGGAGGCTGCGGCCCAGGGCCTGTTCGCCGGCATCAATGCCGCCCGCCAAGTCCTGGGGCAGGACGCCTGGACCCCGCGCCGCGACCAGGCCTACCTGGGCGTACTGGTCGACGACCTCATCACCAAAGGCGTGACCGAGCCGTACCGCATGTTCACCAGTCGGGCGGAGTTCCGGCTGCAACTGCGCGAGGACAACGCCGACATGCGCCTGACCGAGATCGGCCGCAGCATAGGGCTGGTGGACGACACGCGCTGGGACGCCTTCAACCGCAAGCGCGACGCTGTTTCACGTGAAACCGAACGGCTCCGGTCGACCTGGGTGCACCCGGCCGCCCTCCCCGCCGCCGATGCCGAGCGCCTGCTGGGCAAAGCCATCGAGCACGAGTACAGCCTGGCGGATCTGCTGCGGCGTCCGTCCGTGGACTTCGACACCGTCGTCGAAGCGGCCCGCATCGCCAAGCCGGAGGCCGCCGTCTCCCGCGAGGCGCTTCACGCCGAATGGGGGGCCATGCTGGCCGACACGGTCATCGAGCAGGTGGAAATCAGCATCAAGTACGCCGGCTACATCAGCAAGCAGAACGACGAAGTCGAACGCGCCGCGCATTTCGAGAACCTGCGCCTCCCGGTCGATCTCGATTACGCCCAGGTCACGGCGCTGAGCTTCGAAGCCCGCCAGAAACTGGCCCAGCACCGGCCGGAGACCCTGGGCCAGGCGTCGCGGATTTCCGGCATCACGCCGGCCGCCATTTCTCTGCTGCTGATCCACCTGAAGAAGGGTCGCTTCAAGGGCTTCATCGCCCCCGACGCGGCCGACAACGACACCCCTGCGAGCGCCACCACCGATGCAGCCGCCTGAGGCCCGCGCACTGGCCGACGGCCTGGAACGACTCCACCTGCCGCTGGACGCCGGGCAGCAGGAACGGCTGCTCGCCTACCAGGCGTTGATCGCCAAGTGGAACCGGGTCTACAACCTCACGGCAGTGCGCGATGTCGGCCACATGCTGACCCACCACCTGCTCGACAGCCTGGCCGCGGTCGCCCCGCTGCGCCGGCACGCTGGAGGTCGCCCGCTGCGCATCCTGGACGTGGGCAGCGGCGCCGGCCTGCCCGGCGTCGTCCTCGCCATCGCCGAGCCGGGCTGGCAGGTCACCTGCGTCGACACCGTCGGCAAGAAAGCCAGCTTCATCCAGCAGGCGGCCGCCGAGCTGGGGCTGCGCCAGCTGCGGTCGGTTCATGGCCGGGTCGAGGCCTTGCCCCCGGCCGAGGTCGATGTCGTCGTGTCGCGCGCCTTCGCGTCGCTGCTCGACTTCGTCACCCTGACGCGGGCTCACTTGGCCGCCGGGGGCATCTGGGGGGCCATGAAAGGCAAATACCCCGGGGACGAGATCGCCGCCCTCCCACCCGACATCGACGTGTTTCACGTGGAACCCTTGCGGGTACCGGGCCTGGATGCCGAGCGCTGTATCGCCTGGATGCGCCCAAAATCGCCGTCATGACCCCGATTCGCATCGCCCGACCCCAGCTGGCTGGTATCGTCCGGGTCAGCCCCGGCAGCCCCTGACCCTGCACACCCCATGACCCGCATCTTCTGCATTGCCAACCAAAAGGGCGGCGTCGGCAAGACGACGACCACCGTGAACCTCGCCGCCGGCCTGGCCCAGATCGGCCAGCGGGTGCTGGTCGTCGACCTGGACCCGCAAGGCAATGCCACCATGGGGTCGGGCGTGGACAAGCGGGCGCTGCCGCTGAGCGTCTACGACGTGCTGCTCGAGTCGGCCAGCATCGCCGAGGCGCGCCAGCGCAGCGAAAAGGTCGGTTACGACGTCCTGGGGGCCAATCGCGAACTGGCGGGCGCCGAGGTGGAGCTGGTCGAGCTGGAGCGCCGCGACCGCCGCCTGAAGGCCGCCATCGAGGCCGCCGCGGACGACTACGACTTCGTGCTGATCGACTGCCCTCCCTCGCTCAGCCTGCTGACGCTGAACGGGCTGTGCAGCGCGCACGGCGTGATCGTGCCGATGCAGTGCGAGTACTTCGCGCTCGAAGGCCTGTCGGACCTGGTCAACACGATCAAGCAGGTGCACGCCAACCTGAACCCCGACCTGCAGCTCATCGGCCTGCTGCGCGTGATGTTCGACCCGCGCATCACGCTGCAGCAGCAGGTGAGCGAGCAGCTGAAGGCGCACTTCGGCGAGAAGGTCTTCAACAGCGTGATCCCGCGCAACGTGCGGCTGGCGGAAGCGCCGAGCTACGGCCTGCCCGGCGTCGTGTTCGATCCGGCGTCGCGCGGCGCGCAGGCCTTCCTCGAGTTCGCGACCGAGATGGTCGCGCGTGTCAAGGAAACGGTGCCGGCCTGACCTGGTTGCGCCGGGGCCCTCCCGGGCGCCCGGCGCGGGCGGTCAAAGGCCCAGGCCCTCGTCCACGCCGAGGTGCACGTTCATCGACTGGACCGCCGCCCCGCTCGCCCCCTTGCCGAGGTTGTCCAGGCGCGACATCAGCAGCACCTGCGAGTCGTTGGCGAACACGAACAGGTCGACGCGGTTCGTGTCGTTGCAGGCCTGCACGTCGAAGAAGCCGTCTTCCAGCGTCTGTGCATCGCGCAGCGGCATCACCCGCACGAAGCGCTCACCGGCGTAGCGCTGCTGCAATGCCGCGTGCACCGACTCGGCACTGGCACCCGGCGCCAGATTCGCCAAATGCAAGGGCACACTCACCGCCAGCCCCTTGTAGAACTTGCCGACGATCGGCATGAACACCGGCTTGGTCGTGAGCCCGGTGTGGGCCATCATCTCCGGGATGTGCTTGTGGGCCAGCGTCAGGCCGTACGGGCGCGGCGAGTCGAGCTTCGGGTCGCCACCGGCCTCGTACTGCTCGATCATCTTCTTGCCGCCGCCGGAATAGCCGGTGATCGACGTCGCCGTGACGCCCGCCGCCGCCAGCACCAGCCCCGCATCCACCAGCGGCCGCAGCAGCAGGATGAAAGCGCTGGCATGGCAGCCGGGGTTGGCGATGCGCTTGCTCCGGCGCAGGCGCTCGCGCTGGTCGGCGGCCAGCTCCGGCAGCCCGAAGGCCCAGCCCGGCAGCGTGCGGTGCGCCGTGCTCGCATCGATCAGGCAGGTGTCGGGGTTCGTGACCAGCGCCGCCGCCTCGCGCGCCGCCGCATCCGGCAGGCAGAGGAAGGCGACGTCGGCCGCGTTCAGCAGCCGCGCGCGTTCCGAGGCATCCTTGCGTCGGTCGGCATCGATGCGCAACACTTCGACGTCGCTGCGCGCCGCCAGGTACTCGTTGATGCGCAGTCCCGTCGTGCCTTCCTGGCCGTCGACAAACACACGATGCTTCATGGCCTCGTTCACCACCGATCATTGAAAACAGAGCGCGAGGATAAGCCACCTGCATGACGAATGTTCAAGCCCCTTCCTTTCCTGTGGCGCGGATGCTGCTGCTCCCGGGCTGGGAGAACTCCGGCCCCGGGCACTGGCAGACCCTGTGGGAAGAGGCCCACGGCGACCAGCGCGTCGATCAGGCCGATTGGCTGTGGCCGCGGCGCGGCGACTGGATGGCCCGCCTCGACGAGGTGCTGCTGCAGGACGAGCGCCCGGCCCTGCTCGCGGCGCACAGCCTCGGCTGCCAGCTCGTGGCGGCCTGGGCCGCCCACTCGCGGCACACCGGCCGCGTCGCCGGCGCCCTGCTGGTCGCGCCGCCCGACATCGAGCGCCCCGACATGCCGCCCCAGATCACGTCCTGGCGTCCGATCTCGCGCGAGGCCCTGCCCTTCCCCAGCATCGTCGTGCTCAGCAGCGACGACCCGTTCTGTGCCGTCGAACGCGGCGCCGAGATGGCGCGCGCCTGGGGCAGCCGCCGCGTCGACCTCGGCCCGCGCGGCCACCTGAACGCCGACTCCGGCCTGGGCGACTGGCCCGAGGGGCGCGAGCTGCTGCTGTCGCTCGCAGGGACCGCCGGTTGATCGGGGAAAATGCCCCGATGGCAACCAAGAAACCCAAAGGCCTCGGCCTCGGCCTCGAAGCGCTGCTCGGCCCCAAAGTCTCCGACGCCCCCGCCCGCACCGACGACGGCACGCCGCGCACGCTGAAGCTCGAGCAGCTGCAGCCCGGCAAGTACCAGCCGCGCACGCGCATGGACGAGGGCTCGCTGTACGAGCTGGCCGAGAGCATCAAGGCGCAGGGGATCATGCAGCCGGTGCTCGTGCGCGCCGTCGGCCCCGGCCGCTACGAGATCATCGCCGGCGAACGCCGCACCCGCGCCGCCCGTCTGGCCGGCCTGGACGAGGTGCCGGTGCTCGTGCGCGAGGTGCCCGACGAGGCCGCCGCGGCGATGGCGCTGATCGAGAACATCCAGCGCGAGGACCTCAACCCGCTCGAAGAGGCGCAGGGCATCGCACGCCTGCTGAACGAATTCCACCTGACCCACGAGCAGGCAGCCCAGGCCGTCGGCCGCTCGCGCAGTGCGACGAGCAACCTGCTGCGCCTGCTGAACCTGGCCGAGCCGGTGCAGCAGATGCTGATGGCGGGCGACCTCGACATGGGCCATGCGCGCGCGCTGCTGCCGCTGGACGGCGCGCACCAGATCCTCGGCGCGGGCGAGATCGCCGCGAAGAAGCTGAGCGTGCGCGAGGCCGAGAAGCTCGCGACCCGGATGGCCTCGTCGCGCCAGCAGCCGCTGCTGCGGGTGCCGAAGGAAAAGCCGCGCGACCTGGTGCGCATCGAGGAAGAACTCTCGGACGCGCTCACAGCACAGGTCGAGATCCGCGTCAAGAAGCGCACCAAGCGGGGGGAACAAGGCGAAGTCGCCATTGCCTTCGGCTCGCTGGAGGAGTTGAATGGGCTTCTCGACAAGCTCGGGCTCGCCAGCACCTGATCCTCCATGCACAGCGCACACCGGTTGACCGAACAATCCATGAGGAACTTCCATCATGGGCCCCCGCTCACACCGGCGAACTCACCCCAAGGCGGGTGGTGACACGCAGCAACAGACAGGGGCACACTATTTGCTGTACACCGTCAGAACACGGAAGCGTTGAACAGCGGACTTTTTCCACCATTTCTCAGGACACCCCCTCCCTCGAACCAGCGCAAGCTTGAACCACGCAAACAGCTGACCCCAAAGGAAAGCTCTGATGGAGCCCTGCACTCGGGACTTCATCAGAACTTCCCCGGCAACAGCGAAGGTGGCCCCTTCGCCGTCGCCATCCCGATGTCTTAGGAGGTCAGCATGGACGTGATCAGCCATTTCGCCGCCCGCTTCGAGCGCACGCGTGAAGAGGAGCTCTCGCTCGAAGAGTACCTCGCCGAGTGCAAGCGCAACCCCGTGGCCTACGCCACCGCCGCCGAGCGCATGCTCAAGGCGATCGGGGACCCGCAGACCATCGACACGCGCAACGACCCGCGGCTGTCGCGGCTGTTCGCGAACAAGGTCATCAAGATCTACCCGGCCTTCGCCGAGTTCTACGGCATGGAGGATTCCATCGAGCAGGTGGTGTCCTATTTCCGGCACGCCGCGCAGGGGTTGGAGGAAAAGAAGCAGATCCTCTACCTGCTCGGGCCGGTGGGCGGCGGCAAGTCGTCGATCGCCGAGCGCCTGAAGGCGCTCATGCAGGAGGTCCCGTTCTACGCGATCAAGGGCTCGCCGGTGAACGAATCGCCGCTCGGCCTGTTCGACGCGGTCGAGGACGGCCCGATCCTCGAGAAGGAATACGGCATTCCGCGCCGCTACCTGCAGCGCATCCTGTCGCCGTGGGCCGTCAAGCGGCTCGACGAGTTCGGCGGCGACATCCGCAAGTTCCGCGTCGTCAAGCGCTTCCCCTCGGTGCTCAAGCAGGTCGGCATCGCCAAGACCGAGCCGGGCGACGAGAACAACCAGGACATCTCCTCGCTGGTCGGCAAGGTCGACATCCGCAAGCTCGAGACCTATGCCCAGGACGATCCGGACGCCTACAGCTACTCGGGCGGCCTCTGCCTGGCCAACCAGGGCCTGCTCGAGTTCGTCGAGATGTTCAAGGCGCCGATCAAGGTGCTGCACCCGCTGCTGACCGCGACGCAGGAAGGCAACTACAAGGGCACCGAAGGCTTCGGCGCCGTGCCCTTCGACGGCGTCGTGCTCGCGCACAGCAACGAGAGCGAGTGGAAGGCGTTCCGCAACAACAAGAACAACGAGGCCTTCCTCGACCGCATCTACATCGTCAAGGTGCCGTACTGCCTGCGCGTCAGCGAAGAGGTGAAGATCTACGAGAAGCTGCTGCGCGGCTCCTCGCTCGCCCAGGCCACCTGCGCACCGGGCACGCTGAAGATGATGTCGCAGTTCGCGATCCTCACGCGGCTGAAGGAGCCCGAGAACAGCAGCCTCTATTCCAAGATGCTGGTGTACGACGGCGAGAACCTGAAGGACACCGACCCGCGGGCCAAGAGCTTCCAGGAGTACCGCGACTATGCGGGCGTCGACGAAGGCATGAGCGGCATCTCGACGCGCTTTGCCTTCAAGATCCTGAGCAAGGTCTTCAACTTCGACAGCACCGAGGTCGCCGCCAACCCGGTGCACCTGATGTACGTGCTCGAGCAGCAGATCGAGCGCGAGCAGTTCCCCGCCGAGGTCGAGCAGAAGTACCTGGCCTTCATCAAGGAGCACCTGGCGGTGCGCTATGCCGAGTTCATCGGCAAGGAGATCCAGACCGCCTACCTGGAGAGCTACAGCGAGTACGGCCAGAACATCTTCGACCGCTACGTCACGTACGCCGACTACTGGATCCAGGACCACGAGTACCGCGACACCGACACCGGCGAGGTGTTCGACCGCGCCTCGCTGAACGCCGAGCTCGAGAAGATCGAGAAGCCGGCCGGCATCGCCAACCCGAAGGACTTCCGCAACGAGATCGTCAATTTCGTGCTGCGCGCCCGCGCCAACAACGCCGGCAACAACCCGGTGTGGACGAGCTACGAGAAGCTGCGCACGGTGATCGAGAAGAAGATGTTCTCCAACACCGAGGAGCTGCTGCCGGTGATCAGCTTCAACGCCAAGGCGAGCGCCGACGAGGCGAAGAAGCACGAGGACTTCGTGACGCGGATGGTTGCCAAGGGCTACACGTCAAAGCAGGTCCGGTTGCTCTGCGAGTGGTACCTGCGCGTCCGGAAGAGCTCGTGATCCGGAGGCCGACCACCCCAGACTGACGAAAGGCGCACATGCTCCAGCAGATCATCGACCGGCGGCTGGCGGGGAAGAACAAGTCGATCGGCAACCGCGAGCGCTTCCTGCGCCGCCACAAGGACCAGATCCGCGAGGCGGTGAAGCGCGCGGTCGACGGCCGCGGCATCCGCGACATCGCGCAGGGGGAGGACATCCACATCCCCAAGCGCGACATCGCCGAGCCGGTGTTCGGCCATGGCCAGGGCGGCAAGCGCGAGATGGTCCACCCCGGCAACCAGGACTACGTGCGCGGCGACCGCATCGACCGGCCCAAGGGCGGCAGCGGCGGAGGCGGCGGCGGGCAGGCGAGCGATTCCGGCGAGGGGGACGACGACTTCGTCTTCCACCTCAACAAGGAAGAGTTCATGCAGGTCTTCTTCGACGACCTGGCCCTGCCCAACCTCGCCCGCACCACCCTCGCCGAGACGCCCGAGTTCAAGACCCACCGCGCCGGCTACAGCAGCGACGGCACGCCGAACAACCTGCACGTGGTGCGCTCGATGCGCGGCGCCATCGGCCGGCGCATCGCCCTCGGCTCCGAATCGCGGCGCGAGCTCGCCGAGCTCGAGGAGCAGCTTGCGCAGCTGAAGCGCCATCCGCACCCGAACCCGTTCGCGCACGAGATCCCGCCGCTCGAGCTGGAGATCGAGGCCCTGCGCGCGCGCCTGAAGCGCATCCCCTACCTCGACCCGATCGACCTGCGCTACCGCAGCCGCGTGCGCGTGCCGGTGCCCACCTCGAAGGCGGTGATGTTCTGCCTGATGGACGTCTCCGGCTCGATGGACGAGGCGCGCAAGGACCTGGCCAAGCGCTTCTTCATCCTGCTGTACCTGTTCCTGACGCGGCACTACGAGAAGATCGACATCGTCTTCATCCGCCACCACACGCAGGCGCAGGAGGTCGACGAGCAGAACTTCTTCCATTCCACCGAGACCGGCGGCACCGTGGTCTCCAGCGCCCTCGTGCTGATGGAAGAGATCGCGCGCGCCCGCTACCCCACCAGCGAGTGGAACATCTACGGCGCGCAGGCGAGCGACGGCGACAACTGGCATCACGACAGCGGCCGCTGCCGCGAGCTGCTCGCGAACAACATCCTGCCGCTGTGCCGCTACTTCGCCTACGTGCAGGTGGCCGAGGAAGAGCAGAACCTCTGGGACGAGTACTCGGCGCTCGCCGCCGACGCGAAGGCCTTCGCGATCCGCAAGGTGACCGAGGCCTCGCAGATCTACCCGGTGTTCCGCGACCTGTTCAAGAAGGAGGGCGCTCCGACATGAACCTCCAAGTCTCACCACCCTGGGGCGCCGAAAGGCGCACACGACAGATGATCGAACACCCGAGACGCCGTGCCGCCGACCTGGCTGCCCCGCCGCGCGCACGCGACCCCCTGCCCTCGCCCACCGACTGGTCGTTCGAGCTGATCGAGCAATACCACGAGGTGATCAAGGCGACCGCCCGCCGCTACGGGCTGGACACCTACCCGAACCAGCTCGAGATCATCACGGCCGAGCAGATGATGGACGCCTACGCCTCGGTGGGCATGCCGGTGAACTACCGGCACTGGAGCTACGGCAAGGAGTTCATCGCCACCGAGAAGAACTACCGGCGCGGCCACATGGGCCTCGCCTACGAGATCGTCATCAACTCCGACCCCTGCATCAGCTACCTGATGGAGGAGAACACGATGGCGATGCAGGCCCTGGTGATCGCGCACGCTGCCTACGGCCACAACAGCTTCTTCAAGGGCAACTACCTGTTCCGCATGTGGACCGATGCGTCGTCCATCATCGACTACCTGGTCTACGCGAAGAACTACGTCGCCGAGTGCGAGGAGCGCCATGGGCTGGAGGCGGTGGAGACCTTCCTCGACAGCTGCCACGCGCTGATGAACCAGGGCGTCGACCGCTACCGGCGGCCGAGCCGCAAGTCGCTGGCCCAGGAGCTGGCCGACGCGAAGGACCGCGAGGCCTATGCGCAGCGCCAGATCAACGAGATGTGGCGCACGCTGCCGCGCAAGGCCGAGAAGGCGGCCGAGGAGGCCGAGACGCGCCGCTTCCCCGAGGAGCCGCAGGAGAACCTGCTGTACTTCATCGAGAAGCATGCGCCGCTGCTGGAGCCCTGGCAGCGCGAGGTGGTGCGCATCGTGCGCAAGGTCTCGCAGTATTTCTACCCGCAGCGCCAGACGCAGGTGATGAACGAGGGCTGGGCCACCTTCTGGCACCACACGCTGCTCAACACCATGTATGACGACGGCTACCTGAGCGACGGCATGATGATCGAGTGGCTGAAGTCGCACACCAACGTGGTGTACCAGCCGCGCGTCGGCGACCGCGGCTACAACGGCATCAACCCGTATGCGCTGGGCTTCGCGATGTACACCGACATCAAGCGCATCTGCCAGAACCCGACCGACGAAGACCGGCACTGGTTCCCCGACCTGGCCGGCGCCGACTGGCTGGAGTCCATCGACCACGCGATGCGCAACTTCAAGGACGAGAGCTTCATCGGGCAGTACCTGTCGCCCAACCTGATGCGCGAGTTCCGGCTCTTCGCGATCGTCGACGACGAGAAGGAGAAGGATCTCGAGGTCTCGGCCATCCACGACGAAAGCGGCTACCGGCGCGTGCGCGAGGCGCTGTCGCACCAGTACGACCTGGGCAGCCGCGAACCCAACATCCAGGTGTGGAGCGTCAACCTGCGCGGGGATCGGTCACTGACGCTGCGGCATGCGCAGCACAACGACAGGCCCCTGCACGACGGCGCGCAGGAGGTGTTGAAGCACGCGGCGCGCCTGTGGGGGTTCGGGGTGCACCTCGAGAGCGTCAATGCGGCGGGCGAGGTGCAGAAGCGGTGGTCGGTGCCGGCGCCCTCGCATTGAGCCGCCGCTCCCGGATTCCGCTTCGCTCCATCCGGGCTACAGGATGCGTAGCCCGGATGCCAATCCGGGGTTCGGCCGTCGCTACAACCGCAATTCGTCCGGCGGAATGAAGGCCCGCACCGTCGAGACGAGCTTCTCGACGTAGGCCTCCTTCTCGCCCACCGGCGCCACGTAGTGCAGCGCCTTCGCGGTGGTCTCCAGGCCGGCGCGCCGCAGCATCGCCCAGGTGGCCAGGTACTGCGAGGCCAGGCAGCCGCCCGCCGTGGCGATCGGCCCGCGCGCGTGGAACGGCGCATCCACCACCCGCACGCCCGCCTCGACCACCCAGGGCTTGGTCGTGAGATCGGTGCAGGCCGGGATGTCGGCCAGCAGCCCCAGCCGCGCCAGCAGCAGCGTGCCCGAGCACTGCGCCCCGACCAGCTGCCGCAGCGGATCGAGCTGCAACCGGTCGAGCAGCGCGCTGTTCTCCGCAATCGCCCGGGTGTAGATGCCGCTGCCGAACAGCACGATGTCCGCCTCGTTGGCGAACTCCAGCGGCTGCTGCGCCTCGATGGTCACCCCGTTCATCGAGGTCAGGCGCTGGGCCGGGCCGGCGATCTCCGCCGTCCAGCCCTCGGTGCGCAGCCGGTTCAGCATGCCGAGCGCGATGAACGAGTCCAGCTCGTTGAAGCCATCGAAGGTGACGATGGCGACGCGCACGGGGGCCGGGGCGTTCACTCTTCCAGCAGACTGCGCAGCATCCACGCAGTCTGTTCATGCACGGTCAGGCGCTGGGTCAGCAGGTCGGCGGTCGGCTCGTCGCCCGCCTTGTCGGCGAGCGGGAACAGGGTGCGCGCGGTGCGCGCGACCGCCTCGTGGCCCTGCACCAGGATGCGCACCATCTCGAGCGCCTTGGGCGGCACGGCCGGCGCATCGGCGATCGAGGCCAGCTGGCCGAACTGCGCGTACGAGCCGGGCGCCGCATGGCCCAGCGAGCGGATGCGCTCGGCGATCGGGTCGACCGCGGCCCACAGCTCGGTGTACTGCGTCATGAACATCAGGTGCAGCGTGTTGAACATCGGCCCGGTGACGTTCCAGTGGAAGTTGTGCGTCGTCAGGTAGAGCGTGTAGGTGTCGGCCAGCAGCCTGCTCAGGCCGCCCGCGATGGCCGCGCGGTCCTTGTCGCTGATGCCGATGTGGATGCCGAGGGCGCCGGCGGCGGGACTCGCGGCGGCGACGGCGGTGGAAGTGGCGGTCTTGCTTTTCTTGGCCATCGGGTTCTCCGGATTCTGGCGGTGGTGGTTCGAGTCTAGTGAGGCTGCAAAGCCCCCTCAGGACACTCTGTCGACGCCCTCGAGGGGACAGGCGTAGATCGCGTTGCGCAAGGCGGCGATCGCCTCGTAGCGCGTGAAGGTGCGGCGCCAGGCCAGCACCACGCGGCGCGTCGGGGCCGGCGGGCTGAAGGGCACGTAGCGGATGTGGGACGGCTGGTCCTTGGGGACGCTGAGCTGGGGTACGACGGTGATGCCCATGCCCGAGGCGACCATGTACTTGATGGTCTCCAGCGACGAGCCCTCGAAGCTCTTGCGGATGCCCTCGGCGTCGCTGGAGAAGCGGGCGTACTCCGGGCAGACCTCGAGCACGTGGTCGCGGAAGCAGTGGCCGGTGCCGAGCAGCAGCATGGTTTCCTGCTTCAGCTCCTCGGCGCTGATGCGCTTGCGCTTCGCGAGCGGGTGGTCCTTGGGCACGGCGACGACGAAGGGCTCGTCGTAGAGCGGCGCGACCGCGAGGCCGGTGTCCGGGAAGGGCTCGGCCATGATGGCGCAGTCCAGCTCGCCGGTGCGCAGCATCTCCAGCAGCCGGGCGGTGAAGTTCTCCTGCAGCACCAGCGGCATCTGCGGGACGTGCTCGATGGCCTGCTTGACCAGGTCGGGCAGCAGGTAGGGGCCGATGGTGTAGATCACGCCGACGCGCAGCGGGCCGGACACCGGGTCCTTGCCGCGCTTGGCGATCTCGCGGATGCCGGCCGCCTGCTCGATCACCGACTGGGCCTGGCGCACGATCTCCTCGCCGAGCGGGGTGGTGCTGACCTCGTTCGAGCCGCGCTCGAAGAGCTTCACGTCCAGCTCTTCCTCCAGCTTCTTGATCGCCACGCTCAAGGTCGGCTGCGAGACGAAGCAGGCCTCGGCCGCGCGGCCGAAATGTTTCTCGCGTGCAACCGCGACGATGTATCGCAACTCGGTGAGTGTCATGGCGTCTGCTCTGGCCCAGGGCGGAAGAATATCCGACGCCCGGGTGCGCGTCATGAAACCGGCGGGATCGCCCTTCGATACCGTGGCAGCCCGCGCTTGCGGGCCGCCCGGCGCGCGGGGATGCTGCGCCCCGCGGCATGTGCCGCGACCTGAAAGACCGCATGAACCCCCTGCGCCTGCACACCCTGGGCTGCACGGCCCTGCTGCTGACCACCGCCGCACTGAGCGGCTGCTACGTCGTGCCGATCGATCCGCGCACCGGACAGGGCTACCCGATCCAGCGCGACGCGCGCAGCGACGGTTCGGGCCCGCCCGCCAGCGTGACCGTGGTCACCCCGCCGGCGCCGGCCTCGCCGCCGCAGCCGACGGTGCTGAACGCCCGCCTCTACCCGCTCAACCCGCAAGCCAACAAGGGCGGGCTGCTGAATGCCGTGGTCGTCGACAACCACACCGGGCGCGGGACGTTCTCGCTGTCCTACCTCGGCGACGCGATGCAGGGCGAGAGCACCCAGGTCGACGCCAGCTACACCGCCTTCGGCCGCATCCACAACGAGGTGCTGGGCACGCAGCCGCGCAGCTTCAACGGGCGGCGCGGGATCGCCAACGCCTACGGGGCGAAGGGGGTGAATGCGCAGTGCGAGTACCTGGTCACCGGGCCGGGGATGGGGACGGGAGCGTGCCTGTTCTCGGACGGGGCTCGGTACCAGATCCACTTCGGGTCTTGACGGACGCCCCCCGGATTGCGCTGCGCTTCATCCGGGCTACGGCTACCACGGCTACCACGGCTAAGACTTGGCGGGGCGCTTGATCGCTTCGATCCTGTCCAGGCCGAGGCCGTCGACGGCCTTGCGCAGCGCGGCGGCGTCGACCTGCTGGCCCTTGGCCTCGACGATCACGCCATTGGCCAGCAGCACCGAGATCTCGCTGCGGCTGCCGTCCTTGCGCGATTCCTCGCGGATGGTGCGGGCACCCTGCTTGTAGACCTTCTCGACCTGGTCGCCGGTCTCCTTGTCCATCGTCATGTTGGCCCAGCCGGCCAGGGCCGCCAGGCCGGACGCGCCGCCCAGGTCGGTGACCGACAGCTCGATGCGCTTGTCGGCGGCGGCATAGGCGGCCTTGGCCATCGAACTCGCGATGCCGATCGCCTGCCCGCCCTGCGATTCGATCGACTCGCGCTTCAGCTCGCCCAGCGCCTCGGGCAGCAGAGCCTTCAGGTCGGCCGGCGCGATCGGCTGGCCGTTGGCACCGGTCAGTGCGCCCATGGCCTCGCCCATCGCCTTCGCGGTCGCGGCCGGGTCACCCGACTTCTGCGCCTCTTCCATGCGCTTGCCGGCCTCTTCCATCTTCTTCGACCACTCGTCCATCTTCGCGGTGTCGATCTTCACCTCGCCCTGGGGCGTGTTGATCGTCACCTCGGCGCCGCCGCCGCGCGAGCCGGCCATGGCACCGAACAGGCCGCGCGACGGCAGGACGGCGGCCGACAGCGCCGCCGCCACCAGCCCCAGCACGATGGCGCACAGGATGACCACCGCGGTGTAGGCCGCGGCCTTCTGCTGCGGGGCCCGCATCAGCACCGGCAGGCCCGTGTAGAGCAGGTAGATGGAATAGAGCGAGGCCAGCAGGCCCAGCACGCTCAGGGTGGGCAGCAGGCTGAAGATGCCGCCGACCCAGGCCGCGGTGAGGGAATACGCCACCACCTTCAGCGCGCTGATGCGGTCCTTGCGCCCGCCGAAGGTCGGCGCCAGGGCCTCGACGATCAGCGTCAGCACGAACACCGAGACCAGCGCCAGCACGTAGCCGACCACCATCTGCAGCAGCCCGCCGACGAAGGGCAGGCGGATGCTGCCGCCGAAGCCGCCGATCCCCACCACCGACAGCCCGATGAAGCTCGCCACCGCCGGGATGGCCGCGAGGATCATCACGTAGGTCTGGAAGATGGAGGCGGTGGTCGCCGGCTCGGCATCGATCGCCGGCCAGGTCTGGGTGGGCTTGAGCAGGATGTCCTGGACGCGCTGGACGAGATTCATCGTGTCTCTCCGGTGGTGATGGCGAATCGTCGCGGATGCTATCCCGCCCTCCCGGCGCGATGGACAGTGAAAACTAGGGGGATGGGACCGGGATCAGGCTTTCAAATACTCGGCCTTGCCGCCCAGCCAGCGCAGCACGTGCTGCTCGGCGATGCGCGGGTGCTGCGCCAGCAGGGTCGTCGCCACCGCGCGCGCGCGGTGCACCAGCGCCTCGTCCAGCGCCAGGTCGGCGAAGCGCAGCAGCGGGGCGCCCGACTGCCGCGCGCCGAGGAACTCGCCCGGGCCGCGGATCTCCAGGTCGCGGCGCGCGATCTCGAAGCCGTCGTTCGTCTCCGCCATCGCCTTCATCCGGTCCTTGCCGGTCGGCGACAGCGGCGGCGTGTAGAGCAGCACGCAGACGCTCGCCACCGAGCCGCGCCCGACGCGCCCGCGCAGCTGGTGCAGCTGGCTCAGGCCGAAGCGCTCGGCATGCTCGATCACCATCAGCGAGGCATTCGGCACGTCGACGCCGACCTCGATCACCGTGGTGCTGACCAGCACCTTCATCTCGCCGCTGCTGAACAGTGCCATCACCGCCGCTTTCTCGGCCGCCGGCATGCGGCCGTGCAGCAGGCCCACCAGGTGGTCGGGCAGCGCCTCGCACAGCTGCTGGTGGGTGGCGGTCGCGTTCTGCAGGTCCAGGGTCTCCGATTCCTCGATCAGCGGGCAGACCCAGTAGACCTGCCGGCCGCGCCCCACCTCCTCGGCGATGGTCAGCACCACGTTGTCGCGGCGCGCATCGCTGAACACCTTGGTGACGATGGGCGTGCGGCCGGGCGGCAGCTCGTCGATGGTGCTCACGTCCAGGTCGGCGAACACCGTCATCGCGAGGGTGCGCGGGATCGGCGTCGCGCTCATCATCAGCAGGTGGGGCTCGAGCGCACCCTGCTGCAGCTTGGCGCGCAGGGCCAGGCGCTGGGCGACGCCGAAGCGGTGCTGCTCGTCGATGATGGCCAGGCCGAGCCGGGAGAACGCCACCTCGCCCTGGATCACCGCGTGCGTGCCCACCACCAGGCCGGCCTCGCCCGAGGCGACCCGCGCCAGCATCTCGCGCCGCGCCTTGCCCTTGCGGCTGCCGGTAAGCCAGGCCACCTGCACGCCCAGCGGCTCGAGCCAGCCGACGAGCTTGCGGAAGTGCTGCTCGGCGAGGATCTCGGTCGGCGCCATCAGCGCGCACTGCCAGCCCTCGTTCATCACGACGGCGGCGGCGAGCGCCGCCACCACCGTCTTGCCGGAGCCGACATCGCCCTGCAGCAGGCGGTGCATCGGCACCTCGCGCTGCAGGTCGGTCGCGATCTCCTCGACCACGCGGCGCTGCGCCGCGGTCAGCGAGAAGGGCAGCGCCGCGAGCAGGCGCTCCTGCAGGCCGCCGGCCCGGACCGTGAAGCCCGGCGCCTGCTGCAGCGCGCGCTCCTGCTTGGCCTGCAGCTGCGACAGCTGCTGCGCCAGCAATTCCTCGAACTTCAAGCGCTGCCAGGCCGGGTGGCTGTGGTCCTCCAGCGTCGCAAGGCTCACGTCGGGCCGCGGCTGGTGCAGGAAGCGCAGCGCCTCGCGCAGGCCCATCAGCCCGGGGGGCAGCAGCGCGGGCGGCACGATCTCGGACAGGTCGGCGCGCTGGAGCCCCGAGGCGATCGCCTTGCGCAGGTAGGCCTGGGGGAGCGTGGCGCTGGTCGGGTAGACGGGGGTCAGGGCCTCGGCGAGCGGCGTGTCCCCGTCGACGCCGCGGAAGCCCGGGTGCACCATCTCGAGCCCGAAGAAGCCGCCGCGCGCCTCGCCGCGCACGCGCACGCGGCGGCCGGCGGCGAGCGTCTTCTGGTGGTTCGGGTAGAAGTGGAGGAAGCGCAGCCAGAGCTCGCCGCTGCCGTCGTCGAGCCGGACCACGAGCTGGCGGCGCGGGCGGAACTGCACCTCGCACTCGCGCACGATGCCCTCGACCTGCGCGGTGTCGCCGTCGCGCAGCCGGGCGATGGGGGTGAGGCGGGTCTCGTCCTCGTAGCGCAGCGGCAGGTGCAGCGCGAGGTCGATGTCGCGCACCAGGCCCAGCTTTTCCATCGCCTTCTGGGGGGCCGACTTCTCGCGCACCGCGGCGTCGGCAGGGGATGGGGATTCGGAATCGACACGGCCGGGCATGCGCGGATTCTGCCGCGTGAAACAATCCGGCCCTGACGATTGCTGCCAGGCCGGTCCAGCCTGCGTGTCCCATGCCCCCCGTTTCGCCCCCCTCCGTTCCCGACGCCGCGCGCGGCTTCACCCTGGCGGATTTCGATTTCGAGCTTCCCCCCGGGTTGATCGCGCAGCACCCTGCCGCCGAGCGCAGCGGCTCGCGGCTGCTCGACGGCCGCGCCGATCCGCCGGTCGACCGCATCTTCCGCGAGCTGCCCGCGCTGCTGCAGCCGGGCGACCTGCTGGTCTTCAACGACACCCGCGTCATCAAGGCACGGCTGCACGGCGTGAAGGCGAGCGGCGGCGCGGTCGAGGCGCTGGTCGAGCGCCTGCTGCCGGGCCACGAGGTGCTGATGCACCTGCGCGCCAGCAAGTCGCCCAAGCCGGGACAGCGGGTGCGCTTCGCCGATGCGTTCGAGGCCGAGGTGCTGGGGCGCGGCGGGCCGGACGGCAGCCTGTTCCACCTGCGCTTCCCGGACGAGCCGCTCGCGCTGCTGGAGCGCCATGGCCACGTGCCGCTGCCGCCCTACATCACGCATGCGGACGATGCGGACGACGAGCGCCGTTACCAGACGGTGTTCGCGGCCCGCCCCGGCGCTGCGGCGGCGCCGACCGCCGCCCTGCATTTCGACGAGGGGGTCCTGGCGGCACTGCGCGCCCGCGGCATCGCAAGCGCGGCCATCACGCTGCATGTCGGGGCCGGCACCTTCCAGCCGGTGCGCAGCGAGAACATCGCCGAGCACACCATGCACAGCGAGTGGTTCGAAGTGCCGCAAGCGACGGTCGACGCGATCCGCTGCACGCAGGAGAACGGCGGGCGGGTGGTCTCGGTCGGCACGACGACGCTGCGGGCGCTGGAATCCGCGGCGCTCGGCGGGCGCCTGCAGGCGGGCAGCCGCGACACCGACATCTTCATCACGCCCGGCTTCGACTTCCGCGTCGTCGACCTGCTGGTCACCAACTTCCACCTGCCGAAGAGCACGCTGCTGATGCTGGTCAGCGCCTTCGCCGGCTACGAGCACATCATGATGCTGTACCGGCACGCGATCGCGCAGGGGTATCGGTTCTTCAGCTACGGGGATGCGATGCTGCTGGAGCGGCGGCGCTAGAGCGAGGCCAGCGCGCGAAGCGCTGCGTGGCGCTTCCCCATGATCCGCCGCGCCACTGCGATCTGGTCCTCGAATGTGGGCGAAGGCCGAGCCGCAGAAGCGCCCGCGGAACCCCACAAACCCAGTCGAACCAGCCAGCGTCGCCACATGATGCCCGCCAGCCTATCGCCAACGGGCGCCAGCGGCAACGGCTCATCGCGACGGCACACATGCGGGACAATCCCGCCATGCTCCAGTTCGAACTCCTCAAGACCGAAGGCCTGGCCCGCCGCGGCCGGCTGACGCTGAACCACGGCGTCGTCGAGACCCCGATCTTCATGCCGGTGGGCACCTACGGCACCGTCAAGGGCGTGATGCCCCAGTCGCTGCACGACATGGGCGCGCAGATCATCCTCGGCAACACCTTCCACCTCTGGTTGCGCCCCGGCATCGACATCCTGCGCCAGTTCGGCGGCCTGCACCGCTTCGAGGGCTGGCACAAGCCCATCCTCACCGACAGCGGCGGCTTCCAGGTCTGGTCGCTCGGCGAGATGCGCAAGATCAGCGAGGAAGGCGTGCGCTTCGCCTCGCCGGTCAACGGCGACAAGCTGTTCCTCACGCCCGAGACCAGCATGCAGATCCAGCACGCGCTGAACAGCGACATCGTGATGCAGTTCGACGAGTGCACGCCCTACGAGACCAAGGGCCACCTCACCACCGAGCGCGAGGCCCGAGCCTCGATGGAACTGAGCCTGCGCTGGGCGCGCCGCTGCCTGGCCGAATTCCAGCGCAACGAGAACCCGAACGCCCTCTTCGGCATCGTCCAGGGCGGCATGTTCGAGAACCTGCGCGAGGAGTCCCTCGCCGCCCTGGTCGAGCTCGACCTGCCCGGCTACGCCATCGGCGGCGTCAGCGTCGGCGAGCCCAAGCCCGAGATGCAGCGCATCATGGCCCACACGCCGCACCGCCTGCCCGCCCACAAGCCGCGCTACCTGATGGGCGTGGGCACGCCGGAAGACCTGGTCGAGGGCGTCGCCGCCGGCGTCGACATGTTCGACTGCGTGATGCCCACCCGCAACGCGCGCAACGGCCACCTCTTCACCCGCTTCGGCGACCTGCGCCTGCGCAACGCGCGCTACCGCACCGACGAGCGCCCCATCGACGAGACCTGCAGCTGCCACACCTGCCGCGGCTTCAGCCGCGCCTACCTGCACCACCTCGACCGCTGCGGCGAGATGCTCGGGCCCATGCTCACCACCATCCACAACCTGCACTACTACCTGAACCTGATGCGCGAGGTGCGCGAGGCCCTGGACGCCGGCCGCTTCGCCGACTTCGCCCGCCAGTTCGCCGCCGACCGCGCCCGCGGCCTCGGCAGCCCCGGCGACCCGCCCGGCCGCCCGCCCGCCTGACCCGGCCCGCCCCTCCATCGCGCCGGGCCACCCCTACGGATCGGCGCGGCGATTGGATCGCAGGGTTTGCCCCAGGGCACAATCCAGGGTCGTGAAGTGCTTCACGCAGGCCGCGGGCGCGCGTGCCTCAACGGGGGGCACACTCAGCGACCTTGCCAGATGGTCCACGTCGTCCGAACCCCATGCTCCGCCGATTGATCTCGGCGGGTGCGAGCCTGTGGGCGTCCCTGCACGCCTTCCTGCAGTTACCGGCCCACCCGTCCCAGGACACCGACAGCCGCGTCCAGCTGAGCGCGCTGCGCATCGTCCTGCTCAGCGGGCTCACGCTGGAGGCGGCCGTCGCGCTGCACAGCGCCTGGCTGGGGGTGCAGCGCGGCATCTACTTCATCCTCGCGATCGTGGTGCTGTTCTACCTGGCGCTGCTGGCCGTCATCCGGCGCTCCGCCGGACACCCGCGCGCCAGCGCCAACGGCCTGATCCTCATGGTCTATGCCGCCGGCCTGGTGATCGCCACCTGCGTGCGCATCCCCGAAGTGCAGCGCCTGGGCTACGTGTTCTGCTACTGCACGCCGCTGCTCGCCGGCCTGCTGCGCGGCTACCGGCTCGGGCTCGGGCTGATGGCGCTCAACCTCGTGCCCTTCACCCTCGCCGCCACCGGCGTCGTGATGCCCAGCCTGTTCGGCATCGACGTCACGCTCGAGACCTCGCCGCTCTACATCCACGCCCTGCTCTTCACCTTCTTCAACTTCTGCCTGCCGCTCGCGGTGTTCCGCATCCTCGGCGCGGCCCGCCAGGCCCGCGAGCACGCCCAGCGCATGCAGGACCTGTACGAGAACCTCTTCGAGCACCAGGGCACCGCCGTCGTGGTCTGCCGCGACGACGGCCGCGTGCGCCGCGGCAACCGGCTCTTCACCCAGCTCGCCGGCGGCCCCGCCGACGACCAGCCGCTCGCCGCCGTGCTGCATCCGCTCGACCCCGAGGCTAGCGCTGTCCCACAGTTCGAGGCAGGCACCGAGTGGCACGTCGGCGAAGGCGAGCTGCAGCGCAGGCTGCTGGTGCGCCACCGCTATCCCTGCGGCGACGGGCATTTCGCGGTGAGCTTCCAGGACGTGACCGAGCTGCGCGAGCTGCAGCGCGACCTGGTGCGCAGCCAGGCCGAGGCCGAGTACCTGGCCTCGCACGACGTCGTCACCGGCCTGCCGCGGCCCGAGGGCCTGGCGCAGTGGCTGGAGCGGCAGCGCTTCCAGCTCGGGCCGGGCATGGTGGTGCCGGTGGTCTCGTGCGGGCTGGGCTCGCTGCGCCAGGTCAACGCCCGCTACGGCATGGCCCAGGGCAACCAGTTCATCGTCGCCTTCGCGAACGCGCTGCGCGAGGCCGGCGGCAAGGACAGCTACCTCGCCCGCACCCGCGGCTCGATGCTGAGCATCGCCCTGCCGGCGGTGCCCGAGGGCCAGGCGGCGATGGCGGTGGCGCGGCTGCGGCGCGCGCTGCCGCAGCAGTTGCAGGTGGGCAGCGGCCAGGTCCTGGTCGAGCTGGCGGTGGGCGCCTCGATGTTCCCGACCGACAGTCCGCACGCCGCCGAGGTGATGCACCGCAGCGGCGTCGCGATGGAGCTGGCGCGCGAAGGCGGCACCGCGGTCGAGGAGATCGGCACGCCCGTCAGCGAGCGCGCCGTGAGCCGGCGCATCGCGATCGAATCGGCGCTCGAGCGCGCCATCGACGACCACGAGCTGCACGTCGTCTACCAGCCGCAGGTGCGGGCGAACGGGCAGTTGCTCGGCTTCGAGGCGCTGGTGCGCTGGAACAGCCCGCGCCTGGGCGTGGTCTCGCCGGTCGAGTTCGTGCCGGTGGCCGAGTCCATGGGCTGCATCTCGCGCCTCACCGACTACATCCTCGACGAGGTCTGCCGCCAGCTCGCGCTGTGGATGGCGGCCGGCGCGGTGGCGCCGCGCGTCGCCGTCAACCTGTCGGCGCGCGACCTGGACCGCGACAACCTGTTCGAGACCGTGCTCGCCGCGGTCGGCCGCTACGACGTGCCGGTCGGCGCGCTCGACCTGGAGGTCACCGAGACCTTCCTCGCCGAGCGCCCGGACCGCGCCCTCGCCCAGCTCAAGCTGCTGCGCGAGTGGTCGTTCAAGATCTCCATCGACGACTTCGGCACCGGCTACTCGTCGCTGTCCAAGCTCGCCGACCTGCCCATCGACGTGCTGAAGATCGACCGCAGCTTCCTGCTCGACCTGCCCGGCAACGCGCGCCGCGAGCGCATCGTGCGCTCCATCGTCACGCTCGCCAACAACCTGCACCTGCAGGTGGTGGCCGAGGGCGTCGAGCGCGGCGCCCAGCTGCGCTTCCTGCAGATGCTGGGCGTCGATGCCTACCAAGGCTTCCTGTTCCACGCCCCGGCGCCGGCCGAGCACTGGACGCCGATGCTGCTGGGCGGCATGCCGTCGATCGACGACCTGATGCTGCCGGCGCCGGCGCAATTCCGACCCAGCCTGATGTAATGTCGAGCCCGTGACGAACGAGGTCGACTTCCTGATCGTCGGCGGCGGGTCCGCCGGCTGCGTGCTCGCGAACCGGCTCAGCGCCGACCCTGCCGCGCAGGTCGCCCTGGTCGAGGCGGGCGGGGACGGCCGCGGCCTGCTGCTCGAAGTGCCGGTCGGCGCGGTCGCGATGCTGCCGACGCGCCTGAACAACTGGGCCTTCGAGACCGTGCCGCAGCCCGGCCTGAACGGCCGCCGCGGCTACCAGCCGCGCGGCCGCACGCTCGGCGGCTCGTCCGCCATCAACGCGATGATCTACACGCGCGGCCACCGCTGGGACTACGACCACTGGGCGGCGCTGGGCAACCCCGGGTGGTCCTACGACGAGGTGCTGCCCTTCTTCCGCAGGGCCGAGGACAACGAGCGCCTGCACGACGAATTCCACGGCCGGGGCGGCCCGCTGCACGTCAGCGACCTGCGCACCGACAACCCGTGGCCGGGGCGCTTCCTGCAGGGCGCGCGCGAGGCCGGCTTTCCGCTCACCGACGACTTCAACGGCCGGGAGCAGGAAGGCCTGGGCCTGTACCAGGTCACGCAATACCGGGGCGAGCGCTGGAGCGCGGCCCGCGCCTACCTGCACCCGGTGATGGACGCGCGCGACAACCTGCACGTGCTGACGAAGGCCCAGGTGCTGCGCGTGCTGTTCGAGGGCAAGCGCGCGGTCGGCATCGAGATGGCGCGCGGCGGGCAGGTCGAGCAGCTGCGCGCGCGGCGCGAGGTGATCGTGTGCGCGGGCGCGCTGCAGTCGCCGCAGCTGCTGCAGGTGTCCGGCGTCGGCGACGGTGCGCAGCTGCAGCGCACCGGCATCCACCTGAAGCACCACCTGCCGGGCGTCGGCCTGAACCTGCAGGACCACATCGACTTCGTGTTCGGCCACCGGGTGCCCGACCCGGCGCTGTTCGGCTTCTCGCCGGCCGGCCTGTGGCACGCGCTGCGGGCGTGGGGGCGCTACCGCCGCGAGCGCCGCGGCCTGCTGACCAGCAACTTCGCCGAGGCCGGCGGCTTCCTGCGGCTCGACCCGCAGGCCCCGGCGCCCGAGGTGCAGCTGCACTTCGTCGTGGCACTCGTCGAGGACCATGCGCGCAGGCTGCACCTGCGGCACGGCCTGTCTTGCCACGTCTGCCTGCTGCGCCCGCGCAGCCGCGGCACGGTGCAGGCAGCGAGCGGCGACATGCGCGACGCGCCGGTGATCGACCCGAAGTTCTTCGACGACCCGGAAGACCTGGAGGTGCTGGTGCGCGGCTGGAAGGAGACGCGCCGCCTGCTGCAGGCGCCGTCCATCGCCGCGCGGCTGAAGCGCGACCTCTTCACCGCCGGCGTCGAGGAGGAGCACCACATCCGCGACGTCATCCGCAGCCGCGCCGACACCATCTACCACCCGAGCGGCACCTGCCGCATGGGCACCGACGCGCTGGCGGTGGTCGACCCGCAGCTGCGCGTGCACGGGCTCCAGGGGCTGCGGGTGGTGGATGCGTCGGTGATGCCGACGCTCGTCGGCGGCAACACCAACGCGCCGACCATCATGATCGCGGAGAAGGCCGCGGACCTGATCCTGGCGGCCTGATCAGGCCGCCGCGAGCAGTGTCTCGAGGCAGTGCTCCCGGATGCCGTAGAAGGCCTTGATCTCCCGGATCTGCGCCAGCACCTCGTCGGCCGGCTTCGGCTGGCTGCGCTTCACCGCGAGGATCATCTTGTTCTTGCTGGTGTGCTCCAGCGAGATGAACTCGAACACCTGGGTGTCGTAGCCCCGCGATTCCAGCAGCAGCGCGCGCAGGCCGTCGGTCAGCATCTCGGCCTCCTGGCCGAGGTGGATGCCGTGCTGCAGGATGGGCCGCAGCGGATGCGGGCTCAGCAGCTGCGGGCGGATCTGCTTGTGGCAGCAGGGCGAGCAGAGGATGACGGAAGCGCCGGCACGGATGCCGGTCTCGATCGCGTAGTCGGTCGCGACGTCGCAGGCGTGCAGCGCGATCATCACGTCCACCGGCTCGGGCGCATGGCTGCGCACGTCCCCATGGCGGAAGCCGAGGCCGTCCATGCCGTTGCGCCGGGCCGCGGCGTTGCACAGCTGCACCAGGTCCTCGCGCAGCTCGACGCCGACAACCCGGGCCTCGCGGCCGAGCGTGTGGCGCAGGTGGTCGTGGGCCGCGAAGGTCAGGTAGCCCTTGCCGGCCCCGAAATCCAGCACCCGCAGCGCCGGCGCGTCGCGCAGCGGCGAGGCCTTGAGCGCGTTGTCCAGCACCTCGACGAACTTGTTGATCTGCTTCCACTTGCGTGCCATCGCCGGCACCACCTGCTGCTGCGGCGTGGTGACGCCCAGGTCGGCGAGCCAGGGGCGCGACAGGTCGACCCAGCGGTGCTTGGCGCGGTCGTGGCCGGCGTCGTCCCCGACCTCGCGCGCGACGGCCGCCACGCGCAGCGTCTGCTGGCCCTTGCGGCTGGTCATCAGTTGCACGTCCTCGGCGCCGGTCAGCAGGTGCAGGTGGCCGAACTCGTCCGTCGCCCGTTCGCGCAGGTGCTGCAGGCCCTCGGCAAGCGGCAGGTTGCGGGTGAGGTCGCGGGTGCGGTGGGTGGACACGAAGCTCAGGCTGTCTTCGTCGCGCAGGCGGATGCGGCGCACCGTGACGCGCTGCAGGTCGGGCTCGGGCCCGCGGTACTTGGCGAGCACCAGCTTGACGAAGTCCTGCCGTGCCAGGCTCTCTTCCAGCTTCGCGAAAAACCGCGCCCCGTCACCCGTGCCCGCCATCGTCCTGCCTGCCTCTTCCCATCGATCGCCATCGATCACCATCGGTCCACCGTCGACCGGTGTGCCATCATGCCTGAGCCATGACACAGAACCCCGTTCCCGCCGCAGAGGCCCTCGCCTCGCCCTTCCCCACCCTCGACCAGATCCGCGCCACGGCCGACCGCCTGGCCGGCAAGGTGCTGCCCACGCCGGCCTGGCGCTGGCAGACCGGCGCGGCCGCGAGCCGCCTGCAGCCGGGCACCGAGGTGTGGCTGAAGCTGGAGCTGTTCCAGACCACCGGCAGCTTCAAGCTGCGGGGAGCGTTGAATTGCGTTGAAGCCCTCGATGCCGGGTCGCTGCAGCGCGGCATCACCGCGGCCAGCGCCGGCAACCACGCGATCGCGGCGGCGTACGCGGCGCGCATCGCCGGCACCTCGGCCACGGTGGTGATGCCGCGCACCGCGAGCCCGCTGCGCATCGCCGCCTGCGAGGCCTTCGGCGCCACGGTGCGGCTGGTGCCCAACGTGCACGAGGCCTTCGCCGGTGCACAGGCGCTGGTCGACACGGAAGGCCGCACGATGATCCACCCCTTCGACGGGCCGCTCACGTCCCAGGGTACCGCGACCGTCGGGCTGGAGTTCCTGCAGCAGGTTCCGCAGCTCGACGCCGTGGTGGTGCCGGTGGGGGGCGGCGGGCTGATCTCGGGGATCGCGGCGGCGGTGAAGCAGCTCAAGCCGGCGTGCCGCGTCTACGGCGTCGAGCCGCTGGGGGCGGACGCGATGTACCGCAGCTTCCAGGCCGGGGCGCCGGTGCGGCTGGAGGGGGTCGACACCATCGCCGACAGCCTGGGCGCGCCGTATGCGCTGCCCTACAGCTTCGGCGTGTGCCGGCGCTTCGTCGACGAGATCGTGCGCGTGTCCGACGAGGACATGTGCCGCGGCATGCACGACCTCTTCGTCGACATGAAGCTCGCGGTGGAGCCGGCGCCCGCGGCCGCGGTGGCGGCGCTGTTCGGGCCGCTGAAGGCGCGGCTGGACGGCCAGCGCGTCGGGCTGGTCATGTGCGGCAGCAACATCGACCCGGCGCGGCACGCCGAGCTGGTCGCGCGCGGGCGTCCCGGCTGACATGCCGCGACGGCCGAAGCACCACTACAGCGTCTACGTGGTGGAGCTGGCGGACACGGTGTGGAACGAGCCGAGCTTCCGCAAGGCGAATCCGGACTACCGGCTCGGCCAGCCCTTCGTGTACGTGGGCATGACGGGCATCGACCCGGACGTCCGCTTCGACAAGCACAAGGCGGGGATCCAGTCGAACCGCTTCGTGCGCGAATACGGGGTGCGCCTGCGGCCGGACCTGTATGCGGTCTACAACCCGATGCCGTACGACGGGGCGCGCGACATGGAGGTGGAACTCGGGATTGCCCTGCGCGAGGCGGGGTATGGGGTGTGGCAGGCGTAGCCCGGATGAAGCGCAGCGCAATCCGGGAGCGGCCGTCGACGTGAACGACGATCCCCGGATTCGCATCCGGGCTACGAACGCAGCCGAAAGGCCGCGTCCCAGCCGAGCTCCCGCCGCACCTTGTCCCCCGTGACCTGCCAGCTCGGCTCCGCCACGTTGTAGATCCCGGGCGCGCCGCGGTCCACCGCGAGCAGCGCCGCATACGCCGCCGCGTCCACATGCAGCGCCGTCGGCTTGTTGCCCGCCGCCTCCGCGCCGGTCCCCGGCCCGTAGAACTGTCCATAACGCAGCACCACCCCCTCGATCCCGGGCGTCTGCGTCACCAATTCCTCCAGCGTCGCCACCGCCTGCACCGTCTGCGCGCGCGTGCCCTCGGCCTTCAGGTCCAGCGGGTCGTTCTCCGCATGCGGCTCGCGCCCGGCCGCATACACCCAGGCAATGCTCTGCGCCACCACCCGCTTCGCCCCGCAGGCCACTGCCGCCTCCACCAGGTGGCGCGTGCCCTCGACCCGCAGCCGCGCATTGCGCGCCAGCGCCTCGTCGCGCGTCGCCGCGTCGTGCAGCAGCGCCAGGTCGGTCAGCTGGTGCACCACCACCTGCGGCTTCAGCCGCAGCGCCGTCGCGCGCACCGCCGCGGCGTCGAACACGTCCAGCACGATGGGCTCGGCCCCCGCGGCCATGATGGATGCCGTCTTGGCGGCCGAGCGCGTCGTGCCGAACACGTTGTAGCCCGCGCCGACCAGCAGCGGGACCAGCCGGCGTCCGACGACACCCGTCGCACCGGCGAGAAGAATCTTCATTGCAGTCATGAACTCATTCCACACCAAAGCGGTAGCCCCACCGCGAGCAGGTGCTCTGGCTCAGTAGGACAATCGCAACCATGTTGAAGAACCTTGAAGCCATTCGCACCGCAGCACCGTCGCGTGGCGACGTGTTGCCGTTCATCGTGTAGTCCCTGGTCTTTCGACATCGGAAGGCCGCGCGCCTTCCGGACCCCAGAACCCCGGTCGGCGTGAGCCCCGGGGTTTTTTGTTTCTGCATACGTACTGTCATGCGCACCTACGACAAGTTGATCGCCACGATTCACGTCCGCCAAAGCACGGGAGGCCTGCGCCCGTCCTTTGGCGTGTCCGTCGACATCACCGCGGCCATGCAAGTTACGGGCTAGCCCCTTCAGCGGATCTTCGCGGGGCGGCCCACACAGCCCCAGTTTGAAAGATTCGTCATGAACAAGAACTCCAGACTTCTACGCAATCTCGGCGTCATCGCCCATGTGGACGCCGGCAAGACCACGACCACCGAACGCATCCTGTTCTATACGGGATCAAATCACCGTATCGGTGATGTCAACGCCGGTAACACCGTGATGGACTACGACCCGCAGGAGCGGGCCCGCGGCATCACCATCAACAGCGCGGCCACGACGGTGTTCTGGCACGGTGCGCAGATCAACCTGATCGACACACCCGGACACATCGACTTCAACATCGAGGTGAACCGCTCGCTGCGCGTGCTCGACGGCGCGATCGTCGTCTTCGACGGCGTCGCCGGGGTCGAGCCGCAGACCGAGACCAACTGGCGCCTGGCCGACAAGTACCGCGTGCCGCGCATCGCCTTCGTCAACAAGCTCGACCGAGTGGGGGCTGACTTCGCCCGAGTCGTCGAGATGATGGAGGCGCGCCTGGGCGTGAAAGCGCTGCCGCTGCAGCTGCCCATCGGTGCCGAGGACGCGTTCCGCGGCGTCGTGGACCTGCTCGGCCGGCGCGCGCTGGTGTGGGATGCGGCCGATGCGAGCGCGCCGCCGCGCGTCGAGGGCATTCCCGAGGCGCTGCAGGCGGCCGCGACGCTGGCCCGCGCCCGCCTGGTCGAGGCGGTGGTCGAGCGCGACGATGCGCTGCTGCAGGACTGGCTGCAGGGCCGGGAGCCCGCGGTCGAGCAGCTGCGCGCGGGCCTGCGCGCCGGCACGCTGGCGGGCGCCTTCGTGCCGGTGCTGGCGGGCTCGGCCTTCCGCAACCGCGGCATCGAGCCGCTGCTGGACGCGGTGGTCGACTACCTGCCGGCGCCGGGCGAGGTCGCGTCCGAGGGTCAACCCGAGTCGGATGCCGAGGGGCCGCTGGCCGCGCTCGCCTTCAAGGTGGTCAGCGACGACCACGGGGCGATGGTGTTCGTGCGCGTCTACCGCGGCCGCCTGCGGCCGGGCGACAGCGTGCTCAACACCAGCACCGGCAAGCCGGAGCGGGTCGCGCGCCTGTACGAGGTGCATGCCGACAAGCATGTGGACGTCCCGGCCCTCGCGGCGGGAGACATCGGTGCGCTCGTGGGCCTGAAGGACACGACGACCGGCCACACGCTGGCCGACCGGCGCCACCCGGTGGTGCTGGAGAGCATCGCGGTGCCCGAGCCGGTGATCCACGTCGCGGTGGAGCCGCGCACGCAGGTCGACCAGCAGCAGCTCGGCAAGGCGCTGTCCGCGCTGGCGAAGGAAGACCCGAGCCTGCGCATCCGCCAGGATGCGGAGTCGGGGCAGACGATCCTGTCCGGCATGGGCGAGCTGCAGCTGGAGGTGACGCTGGAGAAGCTGCGCAGCCGCCACCGCGTCGAGGTGACGGTGGGCCGGCCGCAGGTCGCCTACCGCGAGACGGTGACGCGCACGGCCGAGGTCAGCCACCTGCACAAGAAGCAGAGCGGCGGGCCGGGGCAGTTCGCGGGCGTGACCCTGCGCATCGCGCCGCTGGCGCGCGGCGAGGGGCTGCGCTTCGTGAACGGGGTCACCGGCGGCGCGGTGCCGCGCGAGTTCATCCCGGGCGTCGAAGCCGGGGTGCGGCGCGCGGCCGAGGCCGGCGTGCTGGCGGGCTATCCGCTGGTCGACCTCGAGGTGACGCTGCTCGACGGCAGCTTCCACGAGCGCGATTCGTCGGTGCTGGCCTTCGAGCTGGCGTCGGCGGCGGCGCTGCGCGAGGGCGTGATGCGGGCGGCCCCGGTGCTGCTCGAGCCGGTGATGGCGGTGGAAGTCGTCACGCCGGCCGAGTACCTGGGCGACAGCATCGGCGACCTGCACCGCCGGCGCGGCCAGGTGCGCGCCCAGCACCCGCGCGGCAACGCGACGGCGCTGGAGGCGCATGTGCCGTTGAAGGAGATGTTCGGCTACATCGGCAGCCTGCGGGCGCTCTCATCGGGGCGGGCGCAGTATTCGATGCAGTTCGATCACTACGCGCCCGTTCCGGCGCCGCTGCAGGCCGAGTTGATGGCCGCCTGACGGCGGTGGGACGGATCCCCGGATTGGCATCCGGGCTACGACAACCTGTAGCCCGGATGCAGCGAAGCGGAATCCGGGGATCGTCCCTCGCTTCACATCCCTCGGCTCGACACCGACAGCGTGCGGCGGAACTCCCGCCGCACGCGGTAGAGCTGGGCCGGCCGGTTGGCCCGGCCCTGCTCCATCTCGCCCTCGATCGGCTCCAGCATCGCCAGCTCGTCCATCTTGCGGCGAAAGCTCACCTTGTTCACCGGCTCCCCCAGCACCGCCTCGTACACCGCCTGCAGCTGCGGCAGCGTGAAGCGCTCGCCGCACAGGTGCACCGGCAGCGACGAATACTGGCTCTTGACGCGCACCCGTGCCACCGCCTGCTCGACGATGCCGCGGTGGTCGAAGGGCAGCGCCGGCAGCCGGTCCACCGGCAGCACGCGCAAGCCCGGGGCCTGCGCCGGCACCAGCGCCAGCGGCACCAGCGCGCAGTAGGCGATCGACACCGACCACCCCCGCGGGTCCCGCCCCGGCCCGGAAAACGTCGCCAGCTGCTCCAGGTAGGGGCTCACGATTCCCGCCTTCTCGCGCAGCACCCGCGCCGCCGCGTCCGCCGCATCCTGGTCCTCCTGCACGTGCACATACCCGCCCGGCAAGGCCAGCGCGCCCGCGAAAGGCTCGCGCTCGCGCTGCTGCAACAGCACATGCAAGGCATCATCGCGCAGGGTGAGCAGCACCACGTCGACGGTGCAGATCACGGGCGGCAGGCTGTCGGGCTCGGCAGGCATCCCGCCATCTTAGATCGATCCTGCAACGAAGCAACTGCGACATATGAGACAAAACCGCACAACCAGTTAGTTGCAATCTTGATCTAACTGGATCAGAATCGGTCCATACCGAAGCCGAAGAAGGAAACCGCGATGCGCACCCAGCTCCTGATCATCGACCCGCAGAACGACTTCTGCGACCTGCCGGCCGCCTGGCGCCCGATCGACCCGCTGACGGGCGCCGCCGTCGCCCCGGCCCTCCCGGTCGCCGGCGCCCATGCCGACATGCAGCGCCTGGCCGGCTTCATCCGGCAGGCCGGCGATGCGCTCGACGGCATCACCGTGACGCTCGATTCCCACCACCACGTCGACGTCGCCCATCCCACCTTCTGGCAGCAGGGCGACGGCGGCGCGGTGACGCCCTTCACCGCCATCACGGCCGCCCAGGTGCGTGAAGGCCGCTACCGCCCGCGCGACGCCGACGCCCTGCCCCGCACCCTGGCCTACCTCGACGAGCTGGAAGCGCGCGGCCGCTACACCCTGATGGTCTGGCCGGTGCACTGCGAGATCGGCAGCTGGGGCCACGGCATCCACGCCGACGTGCGCGCCGCCTGCAACGCCTGGGAAGAACGCCGCCTGGCCCAGGTCGACATGGTGACCAAGGGCGAGAACCCCTGGACCGAGCACTACAGCGCGGTGCAGGCCGAGGTGCCGCTGGACGCCGACCCGGGCACCCAGCTGAACCGCGCGCTGATCGCCGCACTCGACCGCGCCGACCGCCTGCTCATCGCGGGCGAGGCCGGCAGCCACTGCGTCCGCGCCACCACCGAGCACATCGTCGCCCACCTTCCCGGCGGCCGGCCCGAGCGCGTGGTGCTGCTCACCGACTGCATCAGCCCGGTCGGCGGCTTCGAGGCACAGCAGCAAGGGTTTTTCGACGCGATGGCCCGTCTCGGTGTTCAACTGGCCCCCAGCACCCAGGTGCTGGACTCCTTCTGATGAAAGCCCCCATGCCGCCCGTGATCGACAGCCTGCTGGAGACCGACCTCTACAAGTTCACGATGTGGCAGACCATGCTGCATCGCCACCCGCAGACGCAGGCCGAGTACCACTTCGTCTGCCGCAACACCCCGGCCTACCCGCTGGCCGAGCTGGTGGACGAGGTGAACCGCGAACTCGACCACCTGTGCTCGCTGCGCTTCCGCGAGGACGAGCTGGCCTACCTGGGCGCGCTGCGCTTCATCAAGTCGGACTTTGTCGACTTCCTGCGCATCTTCCAGTTCCAGCGCAACTTCATCCACGCACGGGCGCGCGGCGAGACGCTCGAGATCATCGCCCTCGGGCCGCAGGTGCATGTGATGGCCTTCGAGATCTTCGTGCTGGCCATCGTCAACGAGCTCTACTTCCGCCGCTTCGACGCCGCCACCGCGCTCGCCCAGGGCCGCGAGCGCCTCCAGGCGAAGATCGGCGTGCTGCGCGACTTCGCCGCCGAGCCGCCGCGCCGCAATCCCTTCGAGTTCTTCGACTTCGGCGTGCGCCGGCGCTACAGCGGCGCCTGGCAGCGCGAGGTCGTCGCGACGCTGAAGGCCGCGCTGCCGCAGTTCTTCCGCGGCAGCTCCAACGTGCTGCTCGCCAAGGAGCTGGGCCTGGTGCCCATCGGCACGATGGCGCACGAGTACCTGCAGAGCTTCCAGGCGCTGGGCGTGCGGCTGCGCGATTCGCAGAAGGCGGCGCTGGAGGAGTGGGTGCAGGAGTACCGCGGCGACCTGGGCGTGGCGCTGACCGACGTGGTCGGCATGGACGCCTTCCTGTCCGACTTCGACCTCTATTTCGCCAAGCTCTTCGACGGCCTGCGCCACGATTCCGGCGACCCGGTGGCCTGGGGCGAGAAGGCGCTGGCCCATTACGCGAAGCTGCGCATCGACCCGCACACCAAGCGCCTGGTGTTCTCCGACGGGCTGACGGTCGAGCGCGCGATCGAGCTTTACCGCCACTTCGCCGACCGCACCCAGACCGGCTTCGGCATCGGCACCAGCCTGTCGAACGACGTCGGCCTGACGCCGCTGAACATCGTGATGAAGCTGACCCGCGCCAACGGCCAGCCGGTGGCCAAGCTGTCCGACAGCCCCGGCAAGACCCTGTGCGACGACCAGACCTTCCTCGCCTACCTGCGGCAGGTCTTCAACGTCCCCGCCTGAAGGAAGATTGACGCATGCTGAAGATCACGATCGCGCAACTCAACTTCACCATCGGCGACATCGACGGCAACGCCGCGAAGATGATCGCCGCCGCGCAGGAGGCGGTGGCTGCGGGCAGCGAGCTGCTGGTGTCCACCGAGCTGGGCCTCACCGGCTACTACCCGGCCGACCTGCTGGAGGAACCGGCCTTCCTGGCGCGGGTCGAGGCCGGGCTGGCGCGGCTGCGCGACGCCTCGCGCGACATGCCGGGCCTGTACTGGGTGATCGGCGCGCCGGTCCCCCGCGAAGGCCCGGGCAAGCGACTGCACAACATGCTGCTGGTGCTGCATGCCGGCGAGATCGTGCAGCGCTATGCCAAGCAGCTGCTGCCCACCTACAACATCTTCGACGAGCGCCGCCACTTCGAACCCGGTCCCGACGTCGCCAAGGTGCTGCGCATCGGCGGCACCCAGGTCGGCCTGATGATCTGCGAGGACGGCTGGAACGACGTGGCCGGCGACTATGCGGTCAACCCCTTCGAGCGCATGCGCGATGCGGCGCCCGACCTGGTGGTGTCGATCAACGCCAGTCCGTCGGAGATCGGCAAGCGCGAGCAGCGCCACCAGATCTTCGGCGCCGCGAGCCGGCGCCACGGCCTGCCCATCCTCTACGTGAACCAGGTCGGCGGCCACGACCAGCTGGTGTTCGACGGCGCCTCGTTCGCGACCGATGCGGGCGGGCGCATCGTCTACGAGGCGCGCCGCTTCGTCGAGGACGTGACGACGCTGCGCTTCGACAACGGCCGCTTCCTGACGCTGGCGGGCGAGCTGCCGCCGCCGGTGCCCGCCGAAGGCCTGCCGACCCTGGCCTTCTACCAGGCGCAGATCGTCCTCGGGCTCGCCGACTATGCGCGGCGCTGCGGCTTCAGGCAGGCGGTGGTCGGCTCGTCGGGCGGCATCGACAGCGCGCTCACGCTGGCCCTGGCCGCGCAGGCGCTGGGGCCGCAGAACGTCAGCGCGGTGACCATGCCCTCGCACTACTCGTCGGCCGGCTCGGTGGACGACTCGGTCGCGCTGTGCCGCAACCTGGGGATCGAGCTGTTCACGCACCCGATCGCCGCGCTGGTGGACGGCTACCGCCAGCAGTTCCAGCAGAGCTTCGGCGCGCCGCTGGAAGGCCTGCCGCTGGAGAACCTGCAGGCCCGCATCCGGGGCACGACGCTGATGGAGTACTCCAACCGCTACGGCCACCTGCTGCTCACCACCGGCAACAAGTCGGAGATCTCGGTCGGCTACTGCACGCTGTACGGCGACACCAACGGCGGGCTGGGCCTGATCGGCGACCTCTACAAGACGGAGGTGTTCGCGCTGACGCGCCATGTCAACGCCGCGGCGGGCCGCGAGCTGATCCCGGCGGCGATCCTCGACAAGCCGCCCTCGGCCGAGCTCGCGCCGGGCCAGAAGGACACCGACAGCCTGCCGCCCTACGAGGTGCTGGACGAGGTGCTGAAGCTGCTGATCGAGGGCGACCGGCTGCCGCCGCGCGAGCACGCCGCCGCCTCGGACTTCGTCGCCCAGCTGCAGCGCGACGCCGACGGCCGCGCCCTGGTCGAGCGGGTGCGGCGCATGATCGCCCGCAACGAGTACAAGCGGCGCCAGGCGCCTCCCATCATCCGCGTCCGTCCGCGCGCCTTCGGCAGCGGGCGGCAGATGCCGATCGCGGCCCACATTGCCTGACCCTGCCGTCCCATGAGAACCATCCCCGCCTCCTCGCCCACCGACGCGACGCGCCCGTTCGACAGCGCGGTCTACATCGGCCGCTTCCAACCCTTCCACCTGGGCCACCTCGCGCTGCTGAACCAGGCGCTCGCGCTCGCGCCGCACGTCGTGGTGGTGCTCGGCTCGGCGCACCAGGCGCCCACGCCGAAGAACCCGTTCACCTGGCAGGAACGGGCGGAGATGATCCGGCTCGCGCTGCCCGAGGACGAGCGCAGCCGCATCGACTTCCTGCCGGTGCGCGACCACTACGACGAGGCGCGCTGGCTGCGCGCGGTGCGCCATGGCGTCGAGGGGGTGGTCTCGCGCCTCGGCGACCCGCGCACCCACCGCATCGCGCTGGTCGGGCACTTCAAGGATGCGACCAGCGAGTACCTGCAGGGGTTCCCCGGCTGGCGGCTGCACAGCGTCGACCGCGTCGCGGCGGCCGACGGCACGGCCCTGCGCGACGCCTACTTCGCCTGCGCGCACGACGACCTGGATGCGACCCTGGCCGCGCTGGTGGGGCAGGCGCCGTCGAGCACGCTGGGCTTCCTGCGCGCCTGGTCGCGCCTGCCGCGATTCGACGAGTTGGCCGCGGAGTGGCGCATGCTCAAGGCCTACCAGGCCTCGTGGGCGGTGGCACCTTACGCGCCGACCTTCGTCACCGTCGATTCGATCGTGCAATGCGCCGGCCACGTGCTGCTGGTGCGGCGCGGGCAGGCGCCGGGCAAGGGGCTGTATGCCGTGCCGGGCGGCTTCATCGAGGCGCGCGAGACCGCCTACCAGTCCGCCCTGCGCGAGTTGCGCGAGGAGACGCGGCTGCAGCTGCTGGACACCAGCATGCGCCAGTGCCTGCGGGCGACCGCGGTGTTCGACCACCCGGACCGCAGCCAGCGCGGACGCACCATCACGCATGCGCACCACTTCGACCTGGGCGAGCGCGAGCTGCCCGAGGTGGTCGCGGGCGACGACGCCGCGGCGGCGCAGTGGGTGCCGATCGGCGACCTGGCGGCGATGGAGGACCGCTTCCTCGACGATCACTTCCACATGCTCGATCACTTCCTCGGGTTGACGCCGGCATGACGCCCCCCCGCGACGACGACGCCCTGCGCGACCGCTACCGCGGCTGCCTGCTCGGGCTGGCCTGCGGCGATGCGGTGGGCACCACGCTGGAGTTCCGGCGCCGCGGCAGCTTCGAGCCGATCACCGACATGGTGGGCGGCGGGCCGTTCGGGCTGCGGCCGGGCGAGTGGACGGACGACACCTCGATGGCGCTGTGCCTGGCGACGAGCCTGGTCGAATGCCACGGCTTCGACGCCGAGGACCAGATGAACCGCTACGTGAACTGGTGGCAGCACGGCTACCTGAGCGCGACGGGGCGCTGCTTCGACATCGGCAACACGGTGGCGGGGGCGCTGCAGCGCTACCTGCAGACGCGCAACCCGGTGGCAGGGTCGACCGACCCGCGCAGCGCGGGCAACGGCTCGCTGATGCGGCTCGCGCCGGCGGTGCTCTTCGGGCATCCGGACGCGGCGGCCGCCCTCGAGCTCGCGCGGCGGAGCTCGACGACAACGCATGGCGCACCCGAGGCGGTGGAGAGCTGCGAGCTGTTCGCGGAGCTGATCGTCAACGCACTGAACGGCGGGGCCAAGGCCACGGTGCTGCAGAGCCGGCTCGCGGCGCCGAAGACGCCGGCGGTGCGCGCGCTGGCCGCCGGCGACTACCTGCGCAAGACGGAGGGCGACATCCGCGGGTCGGGCTACTGCATCGAATCGCTGGAGGCGGCGTTGTGGTGCTTCGCGAACACCGGCAGCTTCGAGAGCGCGGTGCTGCGCGCGGCGAACCTGGGGGACGATGCCGACACGACGGCGGCGATCGTGGGGCAGATCGCGGGGGCGCACTACGGCATGGCGGGCATTCCGGCGCGGTGGCTCGTGCGCCTGCACCAGCGTGCGGAGATCGAGGCCCTGGCCGACCAGCTCGGGTAGGCCGGATGCCCATCCGGGGGGCGTCCTTCACTTGTCGGCGGCCGCTCCCGAATTGCGCTGCGCTCCATCCGGGCTACGACCTCAGCCCGACGCTCGGCTGGTGACGAGGCCCTGGCCGGCGGCCCATGCGGCGACGTCGTCGCGGCGGATCGCCGCGGCCATCAGGCCCGGGAAGGCCTGCGGCGTGCACGCGAACGAGGGCACGCCCAACGCGGCCAGCTTCGCCGCCAGGTCGCGATCGTAGGCGGGCGCCCCCTCATCGCTCAGCGCCAGCAGCGTGATGAACTGCACCCCGCTCTCCACCAGCTCGGCCGCCCGCCGCAGCAGACCTTCGGCCACCCCGCCCTCGTACAGGTCCGAGATCAGCACGAGGATCGTGTTGCGCGGCTCGCGGATCACCGACTGGCAGTAGCCCACCGCCCCGTTGATGTCCGTCCCGCCCCCCAGCTGCACACCGAACAGCAGCTCGACCGGGTCGTGCAGCTGCTCGCTCAGGTCCACCACCGCGGTGTCGAACACCACCAGCCGCGTCGACACCGAGGGCAGCGAGGCCATCACCGCGCCGAAGATGCTCGAATACACCACCGACGCCGCCATCGACCCGCTCTGGTCGATGCACAGGATCACCTCGCGCTGCGGCCGCCGCGCCTTGCGCCCGTAGCCCACCAGCTTCTCCGGGATCACCGTGCGCAGCTCGGGCTGCCAGTGACGCAGGTTGGCACGCAGCGTGCGATTCCAGTCGATCTCCGCGGCGCGCGGCCGGCGGTTGCGCTGGCTGCGGTCGAGCGCCCCGCTCACGGCCGAGCGCATCGGCTCGTCCAGCCGCTGCAGCAGCTCGTCCACCACGCGCCGCACCACCTGGCGGGCCGTGTCCTTGGTCTTCGCCGGGATCACACCCGCCAGCGAGATCAGGCTCGCCACCAGGTGCACGTCGGGCTGCACGCTGTTCAGCATCTCCGGCTGCAGCAGCATGTCGCGCAGGTTCAACCGCTCCAGCGCATCGTGCTGCATCACCTGCACCACCGCGCTCGGGAAGTAGTTGCGGATGTCGCCCAGCCAGCGCGCCACGCTCGGCGCCGAGCCGCCACGTCCGCCGCGCCGGTCCTTCGAGCGCAACCCGACCGGCCCGTCGGCGTCGTACAGCGCCGCCAACGCCTGGTCCATCTCGGCCGACGCGCCTTGCAGGCCGCCGCAGGCCGCCTCGGCCTCGCCGCCCAGCACCAGGCGCCAGCGGCGCAGGCGTTCGGCCTCGCTCCGGTCCATGCCTTCGCTCATTGCGCCACCCCCAGCAAGCGATGCAGCAAGGGCAAGGGCTGCAAGGCCCGCGCCTCGTCCCAATCGGCGGGCGCCACCACGGCCGTGGCCACCACCGCGCCCTGGCGAGCCCGCTGCCCCAGTTCGGCGCGCTCGCTCGGCGTGAAGGCCGAGAAGCTGCGCCGCACCAGCGGCAGCACGCGCACGAAGTGCTGCTCGCCCAGCCCGAGCAGCCAGTCGTTGATCAGCGACCACACCGCCGCATCGTGCAGCAGCACCACCGCATTCCGGTTCAGGAAGCCGTCCAGCCAGGCCGCCGCCTTTGCCGGCTCCGCGCCCGGCGAGAGCTGCAGCGACAGCGCCTGCGCCGCCTCCCCGCGCGACCACGCCCCGGCGTCCAGCAGCAGCCGCACCGCCACGCCCTGCAGCAGCTCGTGCGCGCCGCGCAGCGCCGCCACCTGCGCCAGGGCCTGCTGCCACGCCTCGGTGTGCGCCGCGTCGTCGCGCAGGTCGACCGCCGCATGCGCGGCCAGCAGCTTGTCGCGCAGGGCCTCCGCCGCCGCATCGTCGAGCGCGCTGCACGACAGCGGCAGGCTGATCGCGGCACGCACGATCAGTCCGTCCAGCACATGACCCACCATGCCGGCATCGGTCTGCCGCACGTTGCCATAGCGGAAGACATTGGCGAGCGGCGGCAGCGCCCCCAGCAGCTGCAGCGCGTCGCCGGTCACCGCGGCGCGGTCCTGCAGCGCCTGCGTCACCGCCGGCACCGCCCGGTCGAGGTCGGCGAGCAGCACCCGGTCGACGAGGGCCGCCAGGTCGGCGAGCTGGGCCAGCTTCCTGGCCCGCTCGATCACGCGCGCCGATGCGGCCTGGGCCACGTCCTGTCCCCAGCGGCTCGCCTCGACGAGGCGCAGCGCGAACTCCGGCTGCCACTGCAGCGTCCAGACCTCGTGGAAGGTGCCGCGCGAGCTGCGGCCCACGCGCGCCATCTCGCCCCAGGGCAGGTCGAGCAGGCGCAGCCGGTGCAGCAGGCGGCTGCGCGCCAGGTCGGTGGCGTTGCGCAGGTCCAGGTCCAGCGTGCGCTGCGTCGCTTCGGGCTTCAGGCGCAGCGCCTTCTGCGCCTGCTCCAGGTCGCGCTGCAGCGGCACGGTGGGCACGTCGGCCGGCACGCTGCCGAGCCGGTCGCCCACCACCAGCGCATCGCCGATGAAGCGCAGCACCGCGTCGTCGCCCAGCGTCAGCACGCTGCGCGTCGCCTCGTGCAGCTCGTCGAGGCCGGGCGCGGGCCGGTCGCGCAGCGCCGCCAGCGCCTCGGCCAGCCGCACCGCCTCGATCAGGTGGGCCGACGAGCAGTCCAGGTCGCGCGAGCGCATCAGCGCGGCCACGCGCGCCAGCCAGCCGGCCGTGCGCTGGCCGGGCCGCCCATGGCTCAGCCACAGGTGCTCGTACCAGCCCGGCGATTGGATGCCCGCCCCGTAGCCGCTGGCGCGGGTCAGGTGGCGGTAGGTCCAGGGCACCCAGGTGGCCTGCACCTTCAGCTTGGGCAGGCCCTTCAGCAGCGCGGCATCGGCCTTGGCCGTCACCTCGGCCTGCAGCGCCGGCAGGTGCCAGGCGCCGACCACGACGGCGATGCGCTCGAAGCCCTCCTTCTGCGCCTCGCGCAGGCGCTGGCGCATGTGCGCTTCGCGCCAGGCCTCGCGGCGGCGCTCGTCCTCGGACGCGTCGCCGCCCTGCGCCTCCCAGTCGGCGCGCAGCGCGGCCATGGCTTCGGCGATCGCGGCGAACAGCTCCTCGCCGTCGCCGCGCTCCTCGACCATGTGGTTCCACCAGCCCTCGCCGTCCGCATAGCCGGCGGCGCGGGCGAGCCAGTTCAGCGGATCGCCGCGCCGCGCCGCGGGCTCGGCGGCGTCGGGCACGTCGGCGGCCTCGTCGGGCCGGTCGATGGCCAGTGCATGCACCAGGGGCAGGTCGATGAAGCGCGCCGCCACGCCGTGCTCCGCCGCCCAGCACAGCGCCTGCCATTCCGGCGAGAAGACGGCGAAGGGGTGGTAGACCGCGCGTTGCGGCTCGTCCGGGCAGTAGCCGAGCAGCGCGACCGGCGGCACCATGCCCTCGGCGCGCACGGCGCCGAGCAGGCCCTCGGCCTCGGGCGGGCCCTCGATCAGCACGCAGTCGGGCTGCAGCGCGTCGAAGGCGCGCCGCAGGCTGCGCGCGCAGCCAGGCCCGTGGTGGCGGACGCCGAAGAGGTGCGGGGCGTAGGCCGGCACGTCAACCTTGCTCGCGGCAGGCGCGGTAGAGGTCCTTCCAGTCGGCGCGTTCCTTGACGACGGTCTCCAGGTACTCGTTCCAGACCACCGCGTCCTGCACCGGGTCCTTGATCACCGCGCCCAGCAGGCCCGACGCGAGGTCGTGCGGGCGCAGCACGCCGTCGCCGAAGTGGCCGGCGAGGGCCAGGCCGCTGTTGACGACCGAGATCGCCTCCGCGGTCGACAGCGTCGAGCTGGGCGACTTGAGCTGGGTCTTGCCGTCCTCGGTCTTGCCGTTGCGCAGCTCGCGGAAGATCTGCACCAGCCGGCGTACCTCCTTCAGCGCCGGCGGCTCGGCCGGCAGCTGCAGCGCGCGGCCCATCTCGGCGACGCGCTTGACGACGATGGCGACCTCTTCGTCCTCGCTCGCCGGCACCGGCAGCACGACGGTGTTGAAGCGCCGCTTCAGCGCCGCGGACAGCTCGTTGACCCCCTTGTCGCGGTTGTTCGCGGTGGCGATGACGCTGAAGCCGCGCACCGCCTGCACCTCGCTGCCGAGCTCGGGGATGGGCAGGGTCTTCTCGGACAGCACGGTGATGAGGCTGTCCTGCACGTCGGCCGGGATGCGCGTGAGTTCCTCGACGCGGGCGATCTTGCCGTCGCGCATCGCGGTCATCAGCGGGCTGGCCACCAGCGCCTTCTCGGACGGGCCGTTGGCCAGCAGCTGGGCGTAGTTCCAGCCGTAGCGCAGCTGCTCCTCGCCGGTGCCGGCCGTGCCCTGGATCAGCAGGGTCGAGTCGCCGCTCACCGCCGCCGCCAGGTGCTCGGAGACCCAGGACTTGGCGGTGCCCGGCACGCCGTAGAGCAGCAGCGCGCGGTCGGTGGCGAGGGTCGCGACGGCGATCTCCATCAGCCGCGGGCTGCCGATGTACTTGGCGCTGACCTCGAAGCCGTTGTCGAGCCGGCCGCCCATCAGGTAGGTCACCACGGCCCAGGGCGAGAGCGACCAGTTCGCGGGGCGGGTGCGGGTGTCGTGCTTCTTCAGCTCGGCCAGTTCCTCGGCGTACTGCTGCTCGGCATGCTGGCGGATCGCGGTGGGGGTGGCGGACATGGCGGGGCTTTCAGAGGGAAGAGAGGGCCTGGCGCAGCACGATCACCTGGCCCGTGGCGGCCAGCGTCTCGGTGAGCGACGGGGTTTCGTCGGCATGGCGCGGGAAGGCATCGACGCGGGCCAGCAACTGCGGGTGCAGCACGCAGGCCAGTTCGGGCAGCAAGCCGCGCAGGGGGTAGTCGGTGAGGTAGGCGTTGCGGCGGGCGGCCTCGAGCAGCGCGTCGGCGAGGGTGGTCGACAGGTCGGGCGACAGGCTCTCGCCCGGCGCACAGGCCTGCAGCACCTGGTGCAGCACCTGCACGAGCGGGACGGCGCCCGCGCCGAGCTGGCGCACCCAGTGGCGCTCGCGCCGCGCCGGGGGCAGCAAGGCGAGCACGGCGCTGGCGTCCTCGCGCAGCAGGGGGCCGGGCCAGGCATCGAGCAGGGCCTCGCACCAGTCGACTTGCGGGTCGTGCGCGAGGCGCTCGCGCCAGCCCCGCACGATCGCCTCGGCCCAGTCGGTGGCGAGTGCCCAGGCCAGCAAGCCGGCCGGGTCGAGCCCGGTGTGGCGGGTCCACCAGCCGAGCGGTACCCCGCGCACCCGTTGGTGCAGCCACCAGGCGCGCTCGCCCAGCGACTCATGCTTGGGGCGCACGGGGTCGACGCCGTCCTCGGCGGGCGGGGCATCGGCCGGGGCGTCGATCGTCCAGCGGCCCGCCTCCTGGCGCAGCAGGGGCTGGAGCCGGGCGATCGCGCGGCGCGCGAACGCGCTGTCGGGCAGGTTGACGAGGAGGGCCGCCGCGACCTGGCGCACCTCGCGGCTGCGGTCGCCGCACAGGCCGTCGAGCAGGGGCTCGTCGTCCATCGACAGGCCGGTCGCGAGGACGCCGAGCAGCTCGGCCCGCTCGCGGGCGGGCAGCTCGGTCAACACGGCGGCGAGTCGCTCGCGGGCAGCGGCCGGATCGCGCCGGCGCTCGGCCTGCAGCAGGGTGGCGCGTTGCGCCAAGTTGCCTTCGGACCAGCGCTGCTCCAGCGGGGCCTCCGCCGCGGCGCCGGTGGCATAGCGCCAGTCGTTGTTCTGGCGTGCGAGCCACAGGCCGCGTTCGCCGAGCACGGGCTGCAGCGGGCCGCGCAGCGCGATGGAGTGCCGGCCCAGTTCCAGCGCCAGCGGCAGCAGCGTCGTGGGCAGGCGCAGGGCGGCGCGGTCCAGCAGCGCGATGCATTCGTGCTGCAGGCGGGCCGGGCCGCGGCGCAGCGCCCAGGCGAGGCGGCCGTGCAGCGTGGCGGGCGGCGCGGCACGGAGCTCGTCGCCGGCCGGTGCCGGGATCGGCGCAGACCAGGCGCGCACCTCTGCACCCGCAGCCTCGCAGGTGGCCAGCACGCCGGCGGTGCGCAGCAAGGCGGTCGCCGGCGCGTCGTCCGGCAGCTTCTGCAGCAGGGCATCGAGGGGCGCCGCCACCGCGACACGCGGCACGGGCTGGCGTTCGGTGCCCACCATCGCCGCGGGGATCATCGCGGACCAGACCGGATGCGCGCTCATTCGCCGGTACTCCATTGCCACAGCCCCTGGGCGCCCCAGGCGGTGAGCGGACGCAGGCGCTCGCCGTCCCACTCGCCCATCAGCGTCAGCGGCGCACCGCCCGCGTGGGCGAGCAGCGACCAGCCGACCGCCGGGTTGGCGGCGAGCGGCCAGGCCCGGCCTTCCGCCACGCCCCACCAGGCGCCATCGGCCTGCAGCGGCACGAGGCCGGGGAGCACCATCGGGTGCAGCGAGACCCAGGGGCAGGCGGCGACGCGGGCGGCCACCGACGCCCATTCCTGCGCCACGGTGGTGGTGGGCCACACCGGGTCGCTGGCCAACGGACCGGGCTCGTCGACGAGGGCGCGCTGCGCGCTCGCGCCGGGGAACCCCACGAGCGTCGCCTCCAGCCCCGTGCCGGCGAACCAGGGCTGGTCGAAGCCGCGCCCGCCGTGCGCATGGTCCAGCAGCAGGGCGCGGCGGCCGCTGCGCTCGCCCTGCAGCCAGGCGCGGCGCTCGGTCAGCTTGTCGTCGCGCTCTTCGGCGGCCACGCCCAGCACCGTCCAGTGGTCGCGCACACGCGGGCCGGTAGCCAGCACCTCGGCCTTGTCGATCGGCCAGCCGACCAGCAGGCGCAGGTCGGCCTGCACGTCCTCGGGCAGGGTCTCGCGGCGGCTGATCGCGTCGCAGGCGAGTTGCAGCAGGCCCAGGCGCCGCAGGGTGCGCTCGGGCCAGTCGGCACCCTGGCCCAGGCCCTCGGTGGCTTCGCGCAAGCGCTGGCCGAGGCCGGGGGCCTGGGCATCGACGAGGCGCGCGGCCATGGTCTGCCAGACCGCCCGCTGCGCTGGGCTGCGCACACCGAGCCCGGTGCCGATCTGGTCGGCGAGCCAGCGCTGCAGCTCCTGGGCCGAGCCCTCGATGCGCGCCCAGCGCTGGGCCTCGCGCTGGCGCTCGCGTGTGGCGGCGGCCTCGGCATCGGCCGGCGCTGCGGCCCGCGTCTGCTCGCGTTCTTCCTTCTTCTGGGCCTTGTCAACCCGCGAGGCCAGCCATTCGCTGACCCAGGCGGGGGCGTCGCCGATCTTGAACAGGGTGCCCTGCTCGGCTCGCAAAAGCATCAGCGCCAGGCCGTGCTTGCAGGGGAACTTGCGGCTCGGGCAACTGCAGCGGAAGGCCGGGCCGGCGAGATCGACCTGGGTCTGGTAGGGCTTGGCGCCGCTGCCCTGGCACTCGCCCCACACCGCCGCGTCGTTGACGCCCAGGGTCGGCCACTGGGCCGGCGACACGAGCCCGCGTGCGGCCTTGGCCGAAGCCGGGTCGGGCGCCAGCGACAGCACCGCGTCGACGCTCAGGGGCATGCTGTCATCGGGCATGAGGGCGGAGTCTACTTGGCGTGCATGACGCCATCGAATACGGACATCGCCTCAGCCATGCATTGATGCGGGCGGGTGTTGCGCTTCAAGCTTGAGAGCGCACTCCACCTATCGAAACTTGAATGTGACGCGACTATTGTTCAGTTGCATCAAATCCTAGATTCATCGCCTCTGCAGGAACAATGAATAGCTTCCGTCCGCCCTTTGAGTATGCGATCAAAGAGCCGCCCTCGACACTTATGGCAATCGAGGATGAATTTGTTGCACGGTACAGAAGCAGCATCCACGGAGCGTCTTTTGATTTTCGGGTGTAAAGCAGAGCACTTTTCCTGGACGTTCCGGATGCTGGATCAACTATTGCAACCAGAACGTCAATCCGCTCAAGTTTGATCTCTTCCAGCTTCAACGATCCGTACGAAGTCTCCAAGGACGCCGTCAGGTCTTTCGTGGTCTGTGCGGAGAATGCAAACATTCGAGTTTCGCCTTCAGCGGCCAAGGCCGTCGATAGCCAAAGTGCAAGAATAACAAACAGCGATCTGGGGTACATGGCTTGAAGCGGGATTCCGAGCCTCGTTGCACTCGATGATGGAAGCAGCCACTAACGTTTTTTTAAAACTGACTCGTCGTCGCTCTCGTCCGCCTGTTTAATTCCAGCCGACACAACATGATCGCTGGCAAGCCAAAAGACCAATGCGCCGTAAAGCCACCCGAAAGAAAGAGTTGGAAAGAAAAAGAGGTTATTTGTAAAGCTGCGCTCAAAGAAGTCCCCCCCTCGCATTGCCAGCTCCCCAATCGCCGCAGAAAAAACCATTCCAAGGTATCCAACAAGCAAACCAACTATACCGAGTCCCCACGCGTTGGAGAGACGGCGCCGGACGGCCAGCAGAATGGACCACACCAGTCCAAGGAAAGCTAAAAACATGAGCGGCACATTTCTCTGGCTGGCAATCAGTCCCATCCAAGCAAATATGGCCATCGTTAGAAGAACTACCAAAAACCGCTTGCGGCTGTTCATCTATTCTTCTCCCGCTGCTCTATAGAGGTTTCCAGGAAACGTAGTTCCCGCCTTGACTTTTGGAAAGTATGGAGATCCATCCAAAGCTGTCGAGACGTTCTTAGCGCACTCGGCAATGCCGGGGGAAGGCATCTGCATAAGGATTTTTTCGACGATTCGCTGCTCCTCTTCCTTTGGTGTACTGCGGCAGACCTTTTCCACTGTTGATTTCTTGTGGAATTTTGCGAATAGATCAATATTGGCCCACTTGCCTTCGACGAAATCGCCAGTTCCTCCGCCATGGCTTTGAGCATAAGAGCCGCTCGGATCAAATAAAAAAGGCTTTCCTTTGTCTCCACCCTGAGATAAATATAAAGCGGCGTGATCACGGAAGCCCCAAGAATTCTTCGTTACGACCACACAAGTCTCTAAGCCTATAGGGTCTACAAGCTGTAAAGGGTTGTTGTCGCCGTATGTGTATACCGACCGACTCCCACTTTCAAGTCCAATCGGATCGCTTTGCGCGTACCTGCCGGTGGTGGAGTCGTAATCCCGGAAGTAGTTGTACCAGAGCCCGCTCTCCGCATCGGCATATTGCCCCGGGAAGCGCAGGTTCTGCGTGAAGACACCCAGCCCTTCCGGTTTGGTCTCCGGCGCTGTCGTCCCGAAGGGCTCGCTGAACCATCGCCAACGCTGATGGCCGTCGCGGTCCACCACGATACGCGGCGCATTCAGGTGATCGGTGTGGATGAAGTACACCAGCGGTTCGCCCGTCGGGTTCGCCGGGTCCGGCAGGAACATGGCGATCGGGATGTTGTTGAGCCACACGTATTCGCGGATCGCAGCTCCGTTCTGGTCGTACTCGCCGAGCAGCTCGCCTTGCTCTCCGTACACGAAGATCACCGTGCTCTGCGGTCCCGTGCTGCTCACCTTGCGCACCCGCTGCCCGAAGGCGTTGTAGGTGTAGGTCGTGGTGACGCCGCCCTGGGTGATCGTGGCCAGCCGGCCGCTCGCGTCGTAGCTCGCGTTGTAGCCCTGGCTGTCGGTGATCGTGTTGCCCGCCGGGTCGTAGGAGAAGCTGCGGGCCGGGTTGCTGATGCTCGTGAGCCGGTTGCTCGTCGCCTCGGTGGTGTAGGTGCTCGGCTCGCCGTTGAGCGTCACGCCCGTCCTGTTCCCGTTGGCGTCGTAGGTGATCGTCCAGCCTGCGGTGGCTGTCGTGATCCCGGTGATCCGGCTGTTCTGGTCGTAGCCGAAGCCCTGGTCCAGCCCTGGCTGGGGTGCCCCGTCCGGGCTGTAGTGCGTGAAGCTGACGATGCGGCTCGCTTCGTCATACCGGATGTCGCGGTACACCGCCCCGATGCGCTGGCGCACCAGGCGCTTGCTCAGGTCGTAGATCCGTTCATGGTCCTGAGGTCCGGCGTTCATCGCCCACCGCCAGTTCTCCACCGGCCCGAACGGGAACCATTTGATTTGCGAGATCAACGGCGTCGGGGTGCTGTTGGTGTCCTTCGCCAGTGCGATGTTGTCGAGCGCACCCGCCACATAGGTGAAGCTTGCCTTGCGTCCGGACGGGTAGGTGATGGCATTCGTTCGGCCCACCACGTCCTGACCGTAGCGCACGGTGCTCGTGGTTGTCCCGACCACCTGGACGTCGGTGGTCATCTCGCCGTTCAGGTTGTAGCCGTGCTGGGTGCTGCCGCCGGGAAAGCTGGTGCTGGTCAGGTGGTCGACGCCGGCGCCGTAGATGCCTCCGCTTTGGTCATAGGTCCAGCCGAAGCTCTGCGTGGTCATCCCCGCCTTGGTGAAGACCGTGCTGGTGCGCCGGTTGATGACGTCGTACTCGGACGTGGCCAGCACGCCGCGGCTGTCGAGCCTGGTCAGCAGGTTGCCCTCTTCGTCGAAGGTGTGGCTTGCCACTCCGGTGTCGGGGCTGATGAGCTGGGTGGCATTGCCGAAGCCGTCGCGCGGGTACTGCGTCACCAGGCTCCTCGGGTCGGTGACCTGGGTGGTGCGATCTCCTCCGTCGTACTGCAGCTGGGTCACGCCCTGCTTCGGGTCGGTGTGCTGCTTCACCCGCGACAGCGGGTCGTAGCTGAGCCGGGTCTGCAGGTTCAGCGTGCCGGCGCCTCGGGTGATCTTGGTGAGGTTGCCCTGGGCGTCGTATTCGTACTCGGTGACCGGAGTCGGGGACACGGGCACTGGTGGCAGGCCCTGGGCTTGCGCCAACGCATGGCCCAACAGCGCACCCAAGACCACCGGCCGCAACAGCATCTTCAGGTTGTTCTTCCTGTTCATCTCATTCCTCTCCCGTGCCGCGCTGCAGGCGGCCCAGCGCATCCATCACGCGGGCCAGGTTCGTCTTCAAGGTGCCGTTCGGGTCCTTGGCCGAAGTGGCAGTGCGCTGGCCGCTGTTGTCGAGCACGTAGTCCATGCGGTTGCCCCGGTTGTCGTAGGCCGCCACCTGGCGGTGCGCGTCGTCGTAGTCGAAGCCGATCCAGCTGCCGTCGGGCTGCGTCACCTTCTTGAGCTGGCCGACCGCGTCGTATGCATACGTGGTTGTTCGGCCGTTCACCGAGCTCGTCAGCAGGCGCTGGCGCAGGTCGTAGGTGTTGAGCGTCACTGCACCGTTCGCATCCGTGCTCTGCAGCACCTGGCCCAGCTTGTTGTAGCGGTTGAAGGTGGTCACCTTGCCGCGGGCATCCGTGACGGTCGCGAGATCTCCGAGCGTGTGATCCGCGGTCGTGTCGTTGTAGTAGCTGCGCGTCACGGTGTCGTTGACGTTGCCGCGTGTTCCCTTGGCCGTCAGCACCTGGCCGCGTTCGTTGTAGGTCCAGGTGCGCACCCGAATCGGCGGCCCGGCCTGCAGGCTCGCGCTGAAGCCGAGGTGCCCATCCCCATCCGTCGTTGCCTGCTCCACCTGCTTGCACAGCATGGCGATCGGTTTCCAGTCAGGCGCGATCACGTCCGCCGTCGAGCAGCTCGCCCGCTGGCCGCCGTTGAACGGGTCCGGCTGGCCGTTGTAGATCCAGGTTGTGATCCGCCCCGGCGAGGCCACCTTGGCCGGCAGGCGCCAGTCCGGGTGCCACTGCGTCGTCGTCTTCACCAGGCCCGCCGGCAGGGCCACGTTCGTTGGCGTCACCGACTCACAAGCTTGGCTGCTCGTGAGTCCCGTCACCTCCACGGTCGGCAGGTTGCGGCCAAGGTCGTGCACATAGCAGCTGCGGTTGCCGTTCAGATCATCCACGCTCGCCCCATTGCCGTTCTCGTCGAAGCGCTGCACGCTCGTGCTCGCGGCACTTCCCGCCCCGGCCGCCTGGCTCTGGCCGGCGAGGAAGCTGCGGCCGTCCATGCTGCTCGCGTCCAGGTTGCGCGTGTTGCCATTCGGCTCGGTCAGCACCGCACCGCCCACGTTGTCCCAACGGATGGAGTGCACCGCATAGCCGAACTCGACCGCGCGTTCGATCCGCATCGTCGGCGGCGTGGCGTAGCTCACGCTGTAGCGGCCCACCCCGCCTGCATGCTCCGTGCTGATCGCCCGTCCGGCCGCGTCATAGCCGAAGCTCGCGTAGCGTACCCCGCGCTCGTCGATGAGCCCCGTCAGCGCCCAGGGCAGGCTCTCGTCGTACACGAAGCCACGTGTTCTCCCGTCCGGCCAGCCGATGCTTGCCAGGTTGCCCTGGCCGTCATAGTCCAGCATCGTCACCCTGCCCGCTGCGTCGGTGATCGTGCTCAGTCGCGGAGCGGCGCCCGATCCCGGGTCCACATAGCTGAAGCTCAGGCTGTGGCCCCGGTTGTCGCTCGCCTGGATGAGCATCCCCGGCAGCGCCGCATTCCCCCCGCTGTAGCTCAGCCACACGTGCGTGCCGTCGGTCCACACCATCTCGGTGAGCCGGCCGCTCCAGTCGTACGTCTCCTGCACGTTCTCCGTGCCGTCGATGTAGTACGGAGACGACGGCGCATACAGCCGGTCCGTGCCATGCGGCTGCTCCCACGACACCGGTGCCCCGCCGTCCATGCGCGACAGCACCTTCGTGACCCCGTTGCCCCGCTGCGCCAGCGTGCGGATCGGCGCCTGCGCGTTCGGCTGCGGCAGGAAGCTCAGCCGCCGGTGCAGGTTGCTGAACCACAAGTCCCCGCCCAGCACACCGCCTCGCTGCCCCGGGTCCACCCACTTCGCCTGCTCCACCGGCTGCTTCGGGATCCTCGCCGTGCTGTCGTACGTGAACTGCAGGGTCAGCCGCCCCAGCCTCAGCCCCGTGTCCACCACCTCGCGCTTGACGCCCCGCAGCGGGTAGATCGGGTTGCCCATCCCCGGGTCCGCCACCACCTTCGTCGCGCAGTCGCACTTCGGCGGGTTCATCGCCAGCGGCAGGATCAGCGGCGGCAGGCATTGGTGCTTCTCCGCCACCCAGATCATGCCGTCCGGGCATGTCACCTCGCAGCTCCCGGTCCACGACTCCAGCGCCGCGCAGTAGGGCTTCTGCCACGTGCGCCCGGCCTGGTACAGCGTCGCTCCGTCATAGCCGAAGCAGTTGTGCCCCATCGTGTTCTCGGGGTTGAGCCACTCTTCCGGCCCCGAATACACCCCCGACAGGTACGACGGCGCCTGCGCCTTGCAAGCCTCGAGGTCCGACGAGTAGCTGTGCTCGTACAGGTACTTGGGATCCTGGTTGCTGCCGTTGACGATGGAGGGAATCACCCAGCGCAACTCCGTCGGGAACGTCTCCGTCACCGCCCAGGCTGGCATCGCCCACAGCATCGACAGCAGCACACCGCACAGCGCGCCGCACACGCGCACGCGCGCCACCAGCAGCGACAACGCTGCCTCACAACAATTCTTCGACATGGTTCCTCGCCAAGCTTCGACGCCGGCCGCCACTTCGTAGTGGGCGTGCGGTCCGGCTACCTCACCACCTGCCCTTCGCCGCATTCCGCATCGGGAACACGCCTTCGCAGGTGCACGTCGGGGCATTACATCGTGAGATCGAGCCCAGCGCAAGAGAAGCCGGAGGCATTGCAGCGATAGGCGAACAGATGTCCCTGAGCAAGAACCCTTGCATGGCATCGAGCGCGTTCCACTTCGCTTCAAGGCGCAAACTCAACCGTGACATCGCGTGAGTCACTGCGTCCTTCAGCATCAACGGCACGTAACACGTAACGCCCTGCCGCTGGCGGCGTCCACGGGAGGTCGCGGCCTGGCGCAGCCGTGCCCAGATAAGCGGCGTCGGCGAACCAATGCAGCACGCCCACCCCGGCCGCATTCGCCCGCAGGTTCAACCGCTGCGGCTCGCGCAGCCTCAGCACGTACTGCGCCCCGCGCAGCGGCGACACGATGCGCGGCCCTTCCTCCGCCGGCGCCACATCACCGCCCTCGCAATGCGGCGCCCGCGGCGGCAGCCGGCGCGGCAACCCGGCCTGCGCGAACACCTGCAGCATGTCGCTGCCCCAGGTCTCGAACACCTCGCGCCGCACGCCCGGCCCCGGGCCGCACACCGCTCGGCCGCTGCGCCCGTCGATCCAGTACGCGCGGTGCAGCGTGCTCACCTTGATCGGCGACACCCCGGGGATGAACCAGGTGGTCGCCCGCGCCGGGCAGTCTTCGTTCGGCAATTCGCCGCTCGCCGCGCAGACCTCCACGCGCGACACCCCTGCCGGCGTCGGCCGCGCCAGCTCCCCTGGGTCCAGGCCCTGGCTGCGCAGGCTGTCGACAATCTGGAAGAACAGCGGCGCCGCCGTCTGCACGCCGACGAAGGCCGGGTTCGAGCTGCCGTCGAAGTTGCCGATCCACACCACCAGCACATGGCGGCCGAACACGCCGGCCGTCCACGCATCGCGGAACCCCCAGGACGTGCCCGTCTTCCACGCCACGCGCGGGAAGGCCGGTGCGCCGGTGTCGGGCCGCGGGTTCGCTCGCAGCATGTCGAGCGTGATGAAGGCCGCCTCCTCGCTGATCAGCCGCCGCGGCGGCGTGTCGTCCACCGGGCCCCCCCGATCCAGCGGGCGCAACTCGCCGCCGTTCGCAAGCATCGCGTACAGCGTCGCCATTTCCTCCATGCTCAGCTCGCCGCCACCCAGCGTCAGGGCGAGGCCGTAGTGCTGCTCGGCGGCAAGCCTGCTGATCCCTGCCTCTTTCAAGAATCCATACAGCGTCGGCTTCGACAAGCGCGCCGCCACCGCCACCGCCGGCACGTTGCGGCTGCGCACCAGCGCATCCTGCGCCGTCACCGGCCCCTCGAAGCGCCCGTCGAAGTTCTCCGGGCTGTAGGTCCCGAACGCCGTAGGCGCGTCCTTCAGCACGCTGCGCGGATGCAGCACCCCCTGGTCCAGCGCCAGCGCGTAGATGAAGGGCTTCAGGGTTGACCCCGGCGAACGCTTGGCCGTGGTCGCGTTCACCTGCCCATCGATCGCGCCATCGCCCCAGTTCGCCGACCCCACCCAGGCGCGCACCTGCATGCTCTGCGTGTCTACCAGCAGCGCCGCCGCATTGCGCACGCCGATGCCACGCCGCGCCTCCACATACTGGCGCAGCACCCGCTCCACCGCCGCCTGCGTCGGCCCGTGCAGCGGCAGCACCTGCTCGGCTGGGTCGCCCGCGTCCAGCCGCTGCAGCACCGACTGCACCGCGTGCGGCGCCAGGAATGGCAGCTGCCGGGTGCTGCGCAGGCGCAGCGGCAAGGCCATCTCCGACACCACCGCCGGCACGCCGTCGCGCGGATGGCGCTGCAGCCACAGCGCCCACAGGCGCCCTCGCGCCGCGCGCAACGCCAGCGGCCACGGGTCCTGCGCACCGGCGCCGACCTCCGTCCCGCGCCGGTTCGGGTTCTGCGGGATCACCGCCAGTGCCAGGGCCTGCGGCAGCAGCAGCCTGCGCGCCGGCTGGCCGAAGTAGACGAGGCTCGCCGCACCCACGCCCTCGATGTTGCTGCCGTATGGCGCCAGGTTCAGGTAGGCCTCGAGGATCTCGTCCTTGCTGCAGCGCGCCTCCAGCCACAGTGCCGCCGCCACCTGCCGCAGCTTGCCGGCCGGCGTGCGGCTGTCGATGCGGTAGAGCCGCCGCGCCAGCTGCATCGTCAGCGTCGAGCCGCCACGCCGCCGGTCGCCCTGCCACGTCGTCCAGGCACCGCGCGCCAGGCTCGCCGGGTTCACGCCGGGGTGCCAGCGGAACCAACGGTCCTCATAGAGCTGCACCGCCTCGACCAGGCGCGGGTCGATCTGCGCCAGCGGCGTCCAGACGCGGTACTGCTCATCGTCCGCCAGCGTCAGCCGCAGCAGCGTGCCGTCGCTGCTGTAGAAGGCACGCGAGGTCGGCACCTGCTCGCGCAGCGGCGCATGCGGCCACAGGCGCAGGCCGACCAGCACGACCACCAGCACGCTCGCCGCGGCCAGCCCGAAGGCCAGCCACCGCCCCGCCCGCCACCGCCGCAGGCCCATCAGCGCGTCCCCGCGGCCACCACGCTGATGCGCCCGGCCAGCGACCGCGCCTGGCGTTCGCGCTCGTACATCGACTGCGCAAAGGCCGGCGGCACGGTGAACTCGCCGACATTCGTCGCGCGCAGCCGGTAGTTCCAGACCTGCACGCCCTCGCCGGCGGCGGCATACACGACCACCCGGTCCTCGCGCACGTCGCTGTACTCGACGGGCGCGCCGGTCACGCTGCTGCCGGCACCGTTCGCATCGCGCGACTGCACCGGCTCGAAGCCGCCCGGCAGCAGGTCCACCAGCGCAATGCTCGGGCTCGCCGCCGGCTTGTCGGCGAGCGGCAGGCCGCGCAGGCTCAGGCGCACCGTCACCTCGTCGCCGACCTTGACGCGGGTCACCGGCTTGCCGTCGGCACCGACGTACTCGCGCAGCACCTCCAGCCCGGCCTTCAGCTCCTGCGTCGGCGGCGTGCGGTCGAAGCCGGCCTGGGTCAGCGCGTAGTAGCTGCGCAGCGAACTCTCGCTCGCGAGCTTCAGCTTGACCGTGCCCGGCGGCACCGGCACACGCGGCAGCAGCGTCGCCGGCAGCGCGACCGCCGAGGCCGTGCCCTGCGCATCGACGGCCTTCGCCGACAGCCGGCCCAGCGCGTCCGGCCCCAGGCTGCGCGCCATCGCGTCCAGCGCCAGCACCGTCCACGCCGCCGACACGGTGTTGTAGCCGCCGGCCGCGAGCGGCGCCATGAAGCGCGTCAGCGCCTGCGGGGGCACCGCCTTGCTGCGCGACGGGAAGTGCCGCGCCAGCAGGTACAGCAGCTGCGCGTCGCGGATCGACGGGTCGGCGTATGCGGCGTAGCGGAACACCGGGCCGCCGGCCACGAGCTGCCGTTCCAGCGGGCCGATCAGCTCGTTCGCCGCCGACTCCTGCTTCAGCAGCTGGTAGGTCGCCGCCATGAAGCCGCCGATCGCGTCCGTCTTCCAGGCCATCGGCCAGCGCGCCTCCAGCGTCTCGCGCAGGCCGGCGAGCAGCGGCGTCGTCACCGCGCCGTTGCGCGTCAGCAGGTAGATCGCATAGGCGCGGTGGCGCGCCCCGCCCAGGTCGGCCGGGTTGCTGGCGGCCAACTGCTGCAGGTAGACCAGGCCCTGCTGCAGCATGTCGGGCGGCACCAGGCCGGCGTCCATCTCGCGCGCCTCCAGCATCAGGTGCACCGCGTACACCGAGGCGTACTCGTCCGCCTGCTCCGAGGCGACCCACAGGCCGAAGCCGCCCTGCGCGTTCTGCCGCGTGCGCAGCAGGCGCAGGGTCTGGGCCAGCGCCTTCTGCGCCGACTGCGGCGTGCGCTCGGCCGAGAACTCCGGCCGGCGCGACAGCACCAGCGCCGGCAGCGTGCGACTCACGATCTGCTCGCTGCAGGCATGCTCGAAGCCGTCGAGGTAGCTCATCAGGCCCGGCACCCAGGCGATCGGCAGGGCCGAGAGCGCGAGTTCCTGGCGGCGCGACTCCGGCACCAGGTCGCGCGGCACCGGCAGCTCGGCCGAGCCCTCGAAGCTGCCGATGGCCACCGTGGTCGCGAAGGGCGTCGCCGGTCGCACGCTGATGTCCATGCGGCGCGTCGCCGCGTGCTTGCCGAGCCCGGCGCTGAACTCCAGCGTGGCCGAGCCGAGCGTCGCCTTCGTCGCCTCCTTCACCTTCAGGCGGAACAGGGCCACGCCCTCGCGCATCGGACCGATCGGCAGCGTCTGCGTCGCCGCACCCACCACCTCGAACGTGGGCGGCAGTTTCAAGCCCACCTGCACCGCCGCATCCTTGGGCGCTTCGGCCACGTTGTTGGCCACGCCCACCGACACCTCGAACTCATCCCCCGGCGCCACCGCCAGCGGCAGGTTGGGCGAGAGCACGAAGTCGCCGCGCACCGTCGATTTCGCCTGCGCGACGCCCACCGCGGCATCGTTCACCGCCACCGCCATCACGCGCAGCGTGCCGTTGAAGTGGTCCGGCACGGTGTAGCTGAACTCGCGCTCGCCCGCCACGTCGACGATGCCCGACCAGTACACCGCCGGGGCCTCGCCCTTGCGCTTGAACGGGTTCAGGTGGCGCGCGTTCGCGCCCGCCTCGTCGCCGCCGGGCGCGGCGGCCAGCATCAGGCGCTTGAACTCCGGCAGGATCAGGTCCAGCACCTGCGAGGTCCGCACCTCCAGCGCGCGCTTCTGGAAGAAGAAGCCCAGCGGGTCGGCCGTCTGGTAGCGCGCCACCTGCAGGATGCCCTCGTCGACCGCGAACACCACCGCGCGCGCCGGTTGCGCCGAACTGAGCTTGAACTTCATCGCCTGCCCGGGGCGGGCCAGCTCGGGCGCGCTCAGGCCGATTGCGTTGGTGTGCCGCGCCAGGCTGGTCGCGAAGGGCGCCACGCCGTAGCTCAGCGGGCTCATGAAGATCTCGTCCGAGCCCGGGTCGCGGATGAACTGCACGTTGACATAACCGTTGCCCTCGAAGTCCTTCGGCAGGCGGATCTTCTGCACCGACGCGGTCGTGCCGGTCTTGAACCACTGCTGCGCATAGACGCGGTCGCGCTCGATCGTGATCAGGCCGGCGCCGACGTACGGCGCGCGGATGCTCAGCTCGATCTCGTCGCCCGGGGCGTAGTCGGCCCGGTTCAGCGTCAGCTGCAGCTCGGCGTTGCGCTCCAGCGAGCGCGTCACGTTGCCCTGCCCCGCCACGCTGTAGTCGACGCGGTTCAGCTCGGTGCCGGCGGCATCGCGCAGCACGTAGCTGAAGTTGCCGGCCTGCTGCGTGTCCAGCAGCAGCTCGTGGCCGGCGGCGGGCAGCGCGAGCGGCTGCTCCGACACCAGCACGTCCTTGCGGCGCGACTCGTAGCGGTAGGTGTCGTTGGCCTGGCGCATCAGCACCGAGACCACTTTGCGCTCGACGCGCTGCAGCGTCAGGCCGGGCACCGCCACGGGCTTCGCCTGCGCGTCGATGGCGAGCAGGCGGCTCGTGCGCTTGCTGCCGCGCGAGATGTAGCCCAGGTCGCCGTCGGGCTTGGTGCCGACCAGGAACGCCTGCTCCGAGACCAGCACGTTCGCCTCCGCCGCGACGCTGCGCCCGCCTTCCGGCTCGAAGACGCGCGCCAGCAGGCCCAGCCGGTAGGTGGCGCCGGCATAGCGGGCGAGGTTCAGGTCGAACACCGCCTGGCCGGCCGCATCGGTCTTGCCTTCGGGCAGCGTCTCGCTGTGACCCTCCTTGGCACGCTGCGGGTCGTGGAAGGTGTAGCCGGGGTGGCTGCGGAACACCGGGGCCGACGGGTTGAGCGTCATCGTCAGCTCGACGCGGCGGTTCTCGGCCGGCGTGCCGAACAGGTTCAGCGCCTCGATGCGGCCCTTCAGCTCCTTCGGGCTGATCCAGCCCTCGCTCGGGGCGGCCGAGAGCTGCGCCGTCACCTTCATCCGGTCGGGCAGGAACTCCTGCACCTTCACCGTCGTCGAGCCGATCTGCCGGTCGGCCTTGCCGTCCTTCACCAAGTTCAGGTTGACCGTGTAGGTGCCGGTGGGCGAGGTTTCCTGCGTCGCGTGGCTGATCTCCAGGAAGCCGCCCGCCCCCACGCGCACCCGTTCGCGCAGCACGGCAAGTCCGCGCGCATCCAGCACCTCCGCCTCCAGCGGCACGCCCTGCAGCGTGCGCGTCCAGTCGGCGGCCTTGACGATCGCCCCCAGGCGCAACGTCTCGCCCGGGCGGTAGATGCCGCGGTCGGAGAACAGGTAGGCGCTCAGCTGGTCGGCCGAGCGCGCGTTCTGCAGGCCGCCGACGTCGAAGCGCGAGTAGTCGAGCTGGCGGTCGCCGCGGTTCAGCGGCATGAAGCTCATGTCGCCAGCCTTCTTCACCAGCACCAGCAGCGGGGCGCGCTCGCGCACCAGGCCCTCGAGCTTGTCGAAGTGGGCGCGGCCGCCCGCATCGGTGGGCTGGCTGAACAGGGTCGAGCCGTTCTTCGCGACGATCTCGACGTTGGCGCCGGCCACCGGCAGGCCGCTGTGGATGGACTGCACGAAGACGTCGCGCGAGCCGTCGGTGGACTGCTTGATGACGAGGCCGAGGTCGGTGACGAGCACCAGGCGTTGCTCCCGCAGGCTGGCGGCATCGGTGCCGTCGCCCTGCGGTGCGGACTCGCTCTCGCCGCTGTTCTCCTGGCCCTCCATGTTCTCCTGCGGCTGCGGGTCGGCCGGCGCAGCGGCCGCGGCCCCTTCCGCCGCCGGATCGTGGCCCTGCACCGTCAGCAGGAACAGGCCGCGCCGGAGCTCGCCGTCGCGCACCAGGTACTCGTTGAGGTCGATGGCCTCGTAGTGCGGCTTGCCGCGCACCAGGCCGGGCAGCGGGATCTTGCGCTCGAAGCGGTCGCTCAGGTTGTCGATGCCGAAGCTGCCGATGAACTGCGGGTTGGCGAAACTGCCCTGCGACTGCGACACCAGGTGCTGCAGCTGCGAGGGCTGGACGCGGCCGAGTTCGACGCGCAGCCCCGGCAGGTCGCGCACGAGCACCGCGAGCTTCTTCTCGCCGCTCATCGCGAGCAGCGCGCCCTGGCTCAGGATGCGCAGTTCCGGCGGGAAGGGCGGCACGGCGACGATGCGCAACGCGGTGCCGCGCATCTGGTAGCCGCCGAAGCTCTTGAACTTCGGCTCCACGCGCACGAAGAGCCGGCGGCCGACGTCGGCCCGGTACTTGAACGAATGGGTCTGGGTCTGCTCGCGCTCGGCGGGCACCGGGGTCAACTCCAGCTTTTCGGAGGCCTTCAGGACCGCGGCGGTCACCTCGCGCAGGTCGTCCCAGGCATAGGGGCCCTCGCCCTGCTCTTCCTTCGGCACGCCGGGCTTGTGCAGGGGCAGTTGCCATACCGTGAGGTTCTTCGCCAGCTCGCGCTCGTGCACCAGCTGGGTGGTCTGGATCGCGAGCACCTGCTCGGGCTCGTCGCGCTCGTTGGTGACCACGAGGGCGTTCGCGTCGGCGACGTCGAGGCTGTAGAGGCCCGGCACCGGCACCGCCTGCGCGACGGCCGCGGCGCCCGGGCCGCCGGCCTGCGCCAGCGCGCCCTTGGCCAGCGTGAGGGTGAGCTGCGTCGCCTCCTTCGGGATCGGCAGCACGGCCGAGTTGACGTAGGCGACGAGCTTGAGCTTGTCGTAGCTGACGGTGAAGGGCGTGGTCTCGCGGCCGATGCCCAGCACGCCGTCGGCCTGGGCGGCGAGGCGCATCTCCAGGCGCTTCTCGAACTCGGCCGGGTTGACCGGGTGGCTGAAGCCGAACTCGGCCACCACTTTCTTGGTCGCGGGCGTGACCGGGTCCTGGTAGAACTCCGCCTTGCGAAGTGTCGGCACGAAGTCGGCGCTGTGGAAGCTGAACTCGCGGGACGCGAGGCGCACCTGCGGCGCGACGACCTCGCGATCCAGCACCACCTGGTAGTCGGCGCCGACCGCCCATTCGCGCTTCGGCGTGAAGACAAGGCGGCTGTCGCCGTCCCAGTGCCAGGTGCCGTCGACGGCCGGGCTGAGGCGGATGCCGGCGGCCACGTCCTTGTCGACGGCGGCCAGCGGCGCGGCCGGGGCAGAGAACTTGAGGCTGACCGGTTGCGGGCTGCCGCCGTTCGCGAAATCGGTGAGGGCCGGGCCGCTGAGCTCGACACCCAGTTCCACCGGCCGGGGCCGGGCCTGCCACCACGCGTATCCGAACCAGGCCGTGGTGCCCAGGGCCAGCACGCCGGCCAGGGCGGCGGCGCTGCCCCGGGGGTGGGCGCGGACGAGGGTCCTGCCGGCAGCGCCTCCTCGTTGCACGCGGTCGACACACCAGCGCATCCACGCCGGGGCGGTCCACGTGCCCACCACCGCTGCCAGCAGGTTGCCCGCCCGCGCCCATCGAAACTTCAACGACATGCGACCCCTCCTTGCCCGACCCGGGCCCGAACCGCGGAACGCATCCTCGCGGCGCCATGCGCGCCGCGTGTGAAGTCCGCGTGAACTCCCTCCGGGCCAAAGGCCGGATGATCGGCGGCCGCTTCAGGAAAGGCGAGTGAGGATCACACGCCAGTCGCCATCGCCACCCGCCAGGTCGAAGCGCAGCGGCAGGAAGCGTTCGATCACCCCGGCATTCGTGCGCGCATGCTCCGTCAGCTCGGTGCAGCTGAAGGCCGCGGCTTGGCCGCTGCGCCACACCGCCAGCGCGAGCGGCAGCATCCACTGGTCGGCCAGGTGCGGGCCGAGGGCGCCCCGGCCGGACTGCCAGGCGCTCAGCTCGGCGGCCACGCCCCGGGCGACCTCCTCCGAGCTGCGGCCGCGCTCGCCGAAGCCGATCACGAGTTCGGTGACGTGCTCGTGCTCGACGGTGGCCATCAGCGCGTTGCCCGGGCCTTCGTTCTGGCGCAGGGCGGGGATGTGAAGGGCGTCGTCCGGCCACCCGGTGGCCTGTTGCAGCAGCGCCAGCTCGCGCTGGGCGACGCCACGCGGGATGGCGGCGGCCAGCGCTTCCGCGAACGCCTGCTTCAGCGGGCCGCGCTCGAGCAGGTCGAAGGGACGCAGGGCCTGTGCGGCCGGCTCGATCTCGGCCACGAACTCGCCGCCGCCGGCCGGGTAGAAGCCGTGGCGGCGCAGCTGCAGCCGGCTCGCGGCGCCGAGGCGCTGCAGCTGCGGCGCGTAGCAGCGCTCGATGAAGTGGAAGGGCGGCGCCATCGGGTTGTGCGTGCCGCCGGACAGCGTGAGGCGGCTCGGGCCGTCGGCCAGCATCAGGGCGGGCCAGACGGTCTGCAGCACCAGGGTGGCGCTGCCGGCAGTGCCGACGCTGAAGCTGTGGTCGCCCGGGCGCACCGGGCCGGGCTCGAACACCAGGGTGGTGGAGCCGGCTTCGGCGCCCTGCACCCGCGCACCGCTGACGGCCTGCGCGGCGTTGACGCAGGCCAGGTGCTGGCGCATCAGGCCGGGCTTGGGACGGCGGGCGCGGATGTTGGCGAGCGTCAGCGGCTGGCCGGTGCACATCGACAACGCGAGCGCGCTGCGCAGGATCTGGCCGCCACCCTCCCCGGTGGCGCCGTCGAGTTCGATCATGGTCTTGTTCCGTGTTCTTTGTATTTCACTGCCGCTCCCGGATTGCGCTGCGCTCCATCCGGGCTACGAGTCCTTTTCCAACGCCTTGCGCTTGATGCCTTCCTCCGCGATTCGCCGCACCTCGGCCACCCGCGCCTGCTCGATACGCCGGCACGGCCGGCAACGCACCGCCTGGCTGTAAATATTGCCCTTGGCTACCTCGTACCACCACTTCTGCTGCTTGGCTGTCCAGACCTGGGCCTGGTTGCAGTCGCGGCAGCTGAAGGCGCGGTCGATGTAGAACCGCGGCAGGCTGGCCCAGGTGTTGTTATGGGCCAGCTGCGGGGGGTCGGCGGCCACCGCCCCCTGGGGCGGGGTCACCCGCGGGTCGCGGCAGTTCACCTGCTGCTGGATGGCACGCTGGATGCGTCGCGCACGGATCTCGGCGCGGCGCTGCTTGCCGCTCTTCATGTCGACTCCCTCTCATCCCTTCACGCACACCACCTGCTTCAGCGTGTGCACGACCTCCACCAGGTCCTTCTGTGCTTCCATCACCGCGTCGATGTCCTTGTAGGCCATCGGGATCTCGTCGATGACGTCGGCGTCCTTGCGGCATTCCACGCCCGCGGTCGCCTTGATGTGGTCGTCCACGGTGAACAGCTTCTTCGCCTTCGTGCGGCTCATCACGCGGCCCGCGCCGTGGCTGCAGCTGTCGAAGCTCTCCGGGTTGCCCAGGCCGCGCACGATGTAGCTGCGCGCCCCCATGCTCCCCGGGATGATCCCCAGCTGCCCGCGCTTCGCGCTCACCGCGCCCTTGCGGGTGACGAACACGTCCTCGCCGAAGTGGCGCTCCTGCTGCACGTAGTTGTGGTGGCAGTTCACCGCCTCGACATGCGCCTCGAAGGGCTTCGCGATCACCTCGCGCACCGTCGCGATCAGGTTGGCCATCATCACCTCGCGATTGCGCGCCGCGAACTTCTGCGCCCACCCCACCCCGCGCACATAGTCGCCGAAGTACTGCGCCCCTTCCTCGAAGTACGCCAGGTCCTTGTCCGGCAGGTTGCGCTGGTGCTGCTCCGCATCCTTCTTGGCCAGCTCGATGAAGTGGGTGCCGATCGCGTTGCCGACACCGCGCGAACCGGAATGCAGCATGAACCACACCGCACCGTCCTCGTCGAGGCAGACCTCGATGAAGTGGTTGCCGGTCCCGAGCGTCCCGAGGTGCTTGCGGTTGTTGGTGTTCTTCAGGCGCGGATGCAGCTCGCACAGCGCGTCGAACTCGTCCGCGAGCGTCGCCCACGCCGCATCCACCGAGGCCGGCGGGTTCTCCCAGCTCCCGTGGTCGCGGCCGCGGTGGCGCGGCGTCGAGCCGTGCGGCACCGCGCGCTCGATCGCCGCGCGCAGCGGGCCCAGGTTGTCCGGCAGGTCCTCGGCGCGCAGCGTCGTCTTGCAGGCCATCATCCCGCAGCCGATGTCGACCCCGACCGCCGCCGGGATGATCGCGCGCAGCGTCGGGATCACCGAGCCCACCGTCGCCCCGATCCCCAGGTGCACGTCGGGCATCGCCGCGATGTGCTTGAAGACCACCGGCAGGCGCGCCGCATTCGCAAGCTGCTGCTTCGCCTCGGCCTCGACCGGCACGCCGCGCGTCCACATCTTCACCGGCACGCCGCCGGGGATGTCTTCCAGGTTGTAGTTCGTGTCCATCTCGTTCATCTCATGATCCAACAAAGGTGATGCCGCTCCACGACAAGGGTCGATGAAACGTTTCGCGCTCTATCCCCTGAGCTACGGTCCCCCTTGACATGGGACCGGCGGGACTCGAACCCGCGACCTCGAGCATCTGAAGCTGTAGTTCCACCAGCATTCGTGCGGCGACATCAAAACTTCAAGAAAAGCGGGCCCCCGCGTGGCGACGAACGTTGGGTGAGACGGAAACATGGTCAAGATGTAGTCCCACCGGGCATTCGCCACGCGACAACCCCAAACTCATGCGCCTACTGCAGGTCGAGCGACACGCGCTCGATCTCGCCGACCCAGTGCTGCGCCGCCATGCTGCCCTCGGCAAACATCGCCAGCATCGTGAACACCGCATCAGAGAAGCCCCCGACGTTCAGGATGTCCTCGCGCTCGGCCGCCTGCGTCGTGCCATGCGGCTGGAGGTCGATGCACACCAACCGTGCCCTCGGGTGACGCTGCTTCAGCAGTTCCCACTCGCGCAGGGTCTGCGTTGCACCGCCGCGCCGCGCATCGATCCACGACTCGTTGTCCGACACCATCACGACCAGGTCCGGCGTCGCCCCTTCGGCATTCAGCTGCGCCAGCGGTGCGCTGCAGTTGGTGCCGCCGCCCCCGATGCGGGCCAGCGCCTGGGCGTTGGTCATCACCGAGTCGCGGGCGTTCAGCGCCAGCTTCACCACCCGCTGCTCGAAAGGCAGCACCCGCGCACCCGGGTTGCGTCGAAGGATCGCGGCCGAAACCAGCGCCGCGACGTCGATGCAGCGCACCATGCTCGTCGCCGAACCCCGATGCCCCGTCAGCGCCGAGCTCATCGACCCGGACACGTCCGGGCACACGACGACCTCGCCCGCCAGTCGCGGCACGTTGGCCAGCGCCGCTTCCATCGCATCCTGCAAGGCATCGCGCACCACCTCCGGCACGCCACCGCCGGTCGCCATGAAGGCCGACATCAGCTGGTACGGCAACACACGCGCCCGGGCCACGGCCTGCGGATCCCGCAGCTTGGCGGCGACGGCTTCGGCCATGCCCTTTTGCGCGAACACCCCATGCCGGGCAAAGGTGTTCAGGTTCTGGCGCACCATCTGCCACGATCCGGCGCGGGCCAATCGGGCCCATTGCGCAGCGTCCAGCGGCAACGCGGTCAGCATCTGGAACGGCACGTCCGGCAATTCGGCCGCTTCGCCCGCGGCCATCGCCCGCTTGAAGCGCTCGAATGCCTGGGTTCGCGGCGGCAAGGCCTCCTCGTCCACCGGCCGGCCGATCAGCCAGGCGAACCAGGCCGCCCGCCAGTCCTCGACCGGCTTCGGGTGAACCATCTTCACCACATCGGCCAGCGAGGGCGTGCCACCGACCGCCGCCTGCAGCAGTTGCTGCTCGGTGGCGTTCAACAGCCAATCCTGGACCAGCTTCTTCGGCCGCGTCCCGAGCGACTTGCGACCGACCGCCCCGCTGCGCAGGATCTGCACGAAGGCGCGCAGCATCTTGCCGTTGTCAACGACCCGGCCGAACACCCGGCCCAGCAAGGCGACGTCGCGCGCCGCCAGGCAGGCCGCCAGCAAGGCCGGCATGTCCTTCATGTGACCCGCTTGGCGCGCATGCACCGCGGTCTTCGCGACGAAGGCAACATCGACCTTCTGCGCCAAGGCCAGCACCTGGACCAGCTGCGCCTCGGCGTCGGCATAGAACGTCGCACCCAGGCATCCCGTGGCCGCCAGTTGCGCCAGGTGATGGCGCAGCTCCAGCGCATAGGCCGGTGCGTGGTGGTGATTGACCGTGTCGGTCGCGGGCAGCAGCTTGCCCTTGGCGGTGTGGAACAACTGGGTGTTGACCATGTCGGGTTCTCCTCGCATTCAACTTGTGCCCTCTTCTTCGCAACCGGTGTGCCAGGATCTGACAGAGGGCCGCTGGACTCATGCAAGCCATTGATTTCAAATGGAAAAGTAGGACTGACGAACATGCTGGTGGCGCAATCGGCCGGGCGGCGCCGGGAGAATTGCTAGACTTTCAGCTAGCCCTCTATCCATTCGTCTATGTCCAAGCAAACCGTCGTCATCGGCTTCCTCGGCACCCAGCTCGATGCCGGCCAGGGCGCCGGCCGCTGGGAGAAGTGGCGCCCCACCGTCTCGCTGGTACAGCAGCCCGACACCGTGGTGCACCGCGTCGAGCTGCTGTACACGCCGCGCCACGCGGGCCTGGCGCAGCAGGTGCAGCGCGACATGGCCTCGGTCTCGCCGGAGACGCTCGTGAACCTCGTGCCCATGGACCTCGCCGACCCCTGGGACTTCGGCGAGATGTACGGCGCCCTCTACGACTGGGTGCGCGCCTACGACTTCGACACCGGCCGCGAGCAGTACTGGGCCCACATCACCACCGGCACCCACGTCGCGCAGATCTGCATGTTCCTGATGGTGGAGTCGCGCTTCATCCCCGGCGTGCTGCTGCAGTCCGCGCCGCCGCGCAAGCAGACCCAGGACAACCCCGGCCAGTTGACGCTGATCGACCTCGACCTCTCGCGCTACGACGGGCTGGCGCAGCGCTTCCAGGCCGCCCAGCAGGACGCGGTCGAGTTCCTGAAGAGCGGCATCCCGACCCGCAACCCGGCCTTCAATGCGCTCATCGACGAGATCGAGCGTGTGGCCGTGCGCTCGCGCGCGCCCATCCTGCTGACCGGCCCCACCGGCGCCGGCAAGTCGCACCTCGCGCGGCGCATGTACGAGCTGAAGAAGTCGCGCCACCAGGTCGGCGGCGCTTTCGTCGAGGTGAACTGCGCGACGCTGCACGGCGACGGCGCCGCGTCCACCCTCTTCGGTCACCGCAAGGGCGCCTTCACCGGCGCGGCGGCCGACCGCGCCGGGCTGCTGCGCAGCGCGCACGAGGGCGTGCTGTTCCTGGACGAGATCGGCGAGCTGGGCCTCGACGAGCAGGCGATGCTGCTGAAGGCGGTGGAGGAAAAGCGCTTCTACCCGATGGGCAGCGACCGCGAGGTGACGAGCGACTTCCAGCTCGTCGCCGGCACCAACCGCGACCTGCGCATCGACGTCGCGGCGGGGCGCTTCCGCGAAGACCTGTACGCGCGCATCAACCTCTGGAGCTACACCCTGCCCGGCCTCGCGCAGCGGCCCGAGGACATCGAGCCGAACGTCGAGCACCTGCTGGCCCGAGCCGCCGCCGAACTGGGCCGCGCGCTGCGCTTCAACGCCGAGGCGAAGGCGCTGTACCTGCGCTTCGCCCAGTCGCCGGAAGCGCTGTGGCGCGGCAACTTCCGCGACCTCTCGGCCAGCGTCACGCGCCTGGCCACGCTGGCCGACGGCGGCCGCATCGCCACGCCCCTGGTCGAGGCCGAGCTGCAGCGCCTGCGCTGGCTGTGGGCGCACCACGCGCCCGCGGCGGACAGCGCCGCCACGGACGAGGTCGACCTCGACGCCCTGCTCGGCAACGAGGCCGCGGCCGCGCTCGACCTGTTCGACCGCCTGCAGCTGCAGGCCGTGGTCCGGCTCTGCCGCGGCGCGCGCAGCCTGTCCGAGGCCGGGCGCCAGCTGTTCCAGGTCTCGCGCCGGCAGCGCAGCGTCGTCAACGACGCCGACCGCCTGCGCAAGTACCTGGCCAAGCATGGGCTGAGCTGGGACCGCGTGGGACCGCGGGGCACGGGGGTGACGATGTGAGCCGGGCGGCGGGGGAGTCGAACCCCCTGGCCATGGCCGCGCGGCACCGGTCCGCACGGGTGTGTGTTCATGGCGGGGCCCGCCGGCGCGCACCGCACTTCGGCTGTGTCCAAGCGCGAGCATCCCGTCGGATGTGGTGTCTCGCTGCACGGGGCCCGGGTCCGGGCCGCGCACATCCCGCGCCGCCAACACCATTTCGTGCGGACGCGGAGGGCAAGGGCACACCCGAAGTGAGGCGGGTGCGGAAAACAAAAAGGCCCGGATCCTTGGCGGAATCCGGGCCTCTGCGAACAGAGTCGAAGGGGGGCCTACGCCCTGCCTTCTCCCGGATGCCATCGATCGCTGCCCTCCTGCTTGCCAAGCATGCAGACGCACCCGCCCGACGGGGCGGCGGCGTTCAGCAGGTGGGCGGTCAGGGGGTGGCGGTACACGGCAGGTCCTCGTCTTTCGGTGAATTCGTTGCGCTCTCTCGAGCAAGGCTGCGGATCGTAAAAACTCTTTACGGGGTCGTCAAGCATTATTTGACGTCGACCTTCACGGTGTTGTCTTCCGAGATGCGGTCGATGCGCTTGTTGTAGGGGTCGACGCCCGCATACACGGGCAGCTGGTCGACGACCACGCGGATCTCCTGCGTGCCGCTGTGCACCGGCCTGCGCTCGAAGGCCAGCACCGATGCGGCACCGAAGCCTTCCTTGCCCGGTTCGGCGCTGAACACGCCGATGTCGACCAGCTCGTCCATCGGTGCCTCGGTCTCCTTGCCCTTGCCGTCGGCGTAGAGCTTGCGCGCCTGCACCTGCAGCACCAGGTCCCAGCGGCCATCGGCCCGCTTCGTGGCCGTCGCGCCGCCCGCCTTCAGGTCCAGCAGCGTGATCTTCTCGAACAGGTCGGTGATCAGCGCATCGTGCTGCGGCCCGGCCTCGGCGCGCAGGATGCGCAGGAAGTCCCGGCTGTTCGGGTACGGCGCGGCCTTGAAGGCGTATTCCTTCAGCAGCTTCGCCAGCGCCCGGTCGAGCACCTCCTCGCCCACCACCTCCTTCAGCCAGTACATCGCGAGCGAGCCCTTCTGGTAGTGGATGTAGGGCTGGTTCTCGACGCGCGCCAGCGGCAGCTCCTCGACCACCTCGCCGCCGCGGCGCTGCAGGTAGCGGTCGAGTTCGTACTTCAGGAAGCGCCGGATCTGGTCGCGCCCGTACATCTTCTCCATCACCAGCAGGGCCGAGTACTGCGCGAAGCTCTCCACCAGCAGCTCGGCGCCCTGCTGCGCGCTCGGCACCAGCTGGTGGCCCCACCACTGGTGGCCGATCTCGTGTGCCGTCACGTAGGTCACGACATCGATCTTCTGCGCGTCGCCCAGGCGCGAGAGGAAGCCGAGGTTCTCCGAGTACGGGATGGTGTTGGCGAAGGACTGGGCGAAGTCGGCGTACGACGGGAACTCGAGGATGCGCGCCTGGCGGAACTGATAAGGCGAGAACTTCTCGCTGAACAGCGCCAGCGAGGTCTTCATCGCTTCCATCATCCGGTCGACGTTGAACTCGTGGCCGGGGTGGTGGTACACCGCCAGCTCGACGTCCTGCCAGCGGTCCTTCTTCACCGCATAGCGCGCCGACTGCACCGAGAAGAAGTGGTTGATCGGCGCATCCGGCTTGAAGTGCACCGTGCGGCGCCCGTCCTTCGTCACATCGCTCACCGTGTAGCCGGGAGCAATCGGCGTCTGGTCGGCATCGGTCGTCACGATGATGTCGGCATCGACCCAGTCGCTGTCGGTGCGGAACCCGTTGCGCAGGCGGCCGCTTTCGTCTTCCAGCGTGGGCGGGCGCAGGTCGGGCGGCAGGCCGTGCTTGCGGCGCTTGGCGCGGTCCTTCAGCAGGCCGTCGCGCGCCATGCCGATGGACGGCGCGATCTCGCTGTTGTCGACGAAGCTGCCGTTGCCGACCACGCGCGTCAGCGGCCGGCTGTTCGGGAAGCCCCGCTCGGCCAGCGTGGTCGCGAAGCGCAGCTCGCGCCGCTCGCCCGGCTGCATCGGCGGCTGCAGCGTGTAGATGCGGTAGTGCTGGCCCGGCCAGTCGCGCTCGACGCTCGCCCCGGCCAGCTCCACGCGGTCCAGCGTGGCCCGCTCCGGCCACAGCAGGTGCAGGGCGGCGATCGGCGCGGCGGTGCGGTTCTGCAGCGTGTAGCGGCCGCTGGTCTGCACCCGCGCCTCGGCGGGGTAGAGCTGCACGTCCAGCGCGACCGCGGTGATGCGCGGCTGCGGCACGGTCTCGAAGGCGAGGAAGTCGCGCTCGAACGCGGCCAGCGCCGCCTCGCGCTCCGGCTCGGTCTGGTAGCGGTTCAGCCCGTTGGTGTTGTGGAAGATCCAGGCCCCGCTGCCCGCCCACACCAGCACGCCGAGTGCGAGCAGCGCGCCCGCGCCGCCGCGCAGGTGGCGGCCGAGCTGCGCGAGCCGCGGCCGCAGCGCCAGGTTGGCGCCGCGCCGCCACAGCGCATGCGACAGCACCGCCAGCATCAGCGCGAAGCCGGCCCAGTACAGCTGGTACCAGGCGCGGCCGATCCAGAAGCGGCCCAGGCCGTTCATGTCCGACAGCGGCACCGTCGGCGTGCCGCTGTAGTTGTACAGGTTGTGCTCGAATCCGGCCGCCGCGAGCGCCACCGAGGCCACGATGTAGACCAGCATCACGCCCCAGCCGATGAACTTCTGCGGCACCAGCACCTGCACGAAGACCGCCAGCACCGCGAGCTGCAGCGCGCTCACCGTCGTCGGCAGCACGAACCACAGCAGGTAGGCGCCAAGCTCGAAGTTCGTGTAGCCGCGCAGCGCCTGCACCAGCACGCCGACCGCCACCGCGGCCAGGGCGCTGGCCGCGAGCACGAGGGCGATCGCGACCACCTTGGGCAGCAGGTGGGTCCAGGCTGGTGCGGCCGTGGCGTCGACGATCTCGTGCATGCGGCGCTCGCGGTCGCGCCACACCAGCTCGCCGGCGTAGAAGATCGCGATGATGATCGGCATCAGGCCGAAGGCGCCGTCCAGGGTCTGCACCATCAGGCGCGTCACCGGCCAGGAGCCGCTGCCGTACCACTCGCCGCTGAACCACAGGCCGGCGCCGGCGTTCAGCATGCCGATGCCCAGCAGCACGAAGAACGCCGGGCTGCGGAAGACGAAGGCCATGTCGAAGCGCGCCAGGCGCCACAGCTGGGCCCGGCGGGTCGCGGCATCGGCACGCGGCGCGGGCAGCGTGCCGGCCGCCCGCGCGGCGGGTGCCGGCACGGCAGCCTCCTCTTTCGCGCGGGCGGCGCCCCCCGGCGCACCCTGCTGCTCGAAGCGGAACCGGCGGCACGCCAGCGCGAACACCGCGATCGCCACGCCCGACCACAGCAGCCGGTTCGCGAGCATCGCGCCGGCCAATGGCGGCAGCAGCGTGTTGCGTTCGGTCGCCGTCCAGTACTTGGTGGTGATGGCCAGTGCCGACAGGCCGAACGGGTCGAGCAGGGCCGCGGCCTGGTCATGGGCGGGGTTGCGCAGCAGGCCGCGCATCACGAAGTACAACACCAGCACGGCGACCGCGCTGACGTAGCTCCACATCATCGAGCGCGTCAGCGTCGCCGCGGCGAAGAACACCGCCGAGACGATCAGCAGCGTCGGCAGGCCGAAGGCGAACAGCGCGTAGAGGTAGTGGCTGGCGTGGAAGGCGCCGACCTTCTCGCCGTCGACCCAGGGCATCGCCGTTCCCGCCAGGATGCCGAGCGGAACCGAGGCCAGCACCAGCAGCGCGGCCGCGTTCGCGCCGACGAAGCGCCCCACCAGGTAGCTGCCCTTGCCGAGCCGGGTCGAGCGCAGGATGGGCGCGAAGCCGGTCTCGTCGTCGCGGATGACCACGTTGGCCACCATCGCGACGACCACGAACACCGCGAACAGGCTCATCACGGCCAAGGTCTGCAGGATCGCGAAGGGCGAGTTCAGGTTGACGTTGCCGCGCGCACCGATCTGGATCGTGTCGACCGTGACCGAGCCGTACGAGAGCAGAAAGAAGATCAGGCAGCCGACCCAGAACACCGGGCTGCGCAGCTGGTAGCGCCATTCGAAGCGGGCGACGTGGCCCAGGATGCCGCCGTTCATGCCACCGCCTCGGGCACGCCCGCGACAGCCGCCGTGGAAGCCTGCCGCTGCCGCGTGAGGGTCGAGAAGTAGACATCCTCCAGGCCGGCCTCGACACGGCTGAAGCCCGGCGCCGGCTGGGTGTCGGCCAGCACGTGCAGCACCGGGCGCCCGCCGCGCAGCCGCAGCGCGATCACGTCCAGGCTGGCACGTGCCTCGGCCAGGGCCTCCTTCTCGACCGTGCCCTGCCAGACGCGGCCGCGCATCGCCTCGATCAGGCCCTGCGGCGTGCCGTTGAGCACGATGCGCCCGCCCACCAGGATCGCGACGCGCGGGCACAGGTCGGTCACGTCGTCGACGATGTGGGTGGACAGGATCACGACCACCTGCTCGCCGATCTCGGCCAGCAGGTTGTTGAAGCGGTTGCGCTCCTCCGGGTCGAGGCCGGCGGTCGGCTCGTCGACGATGATGAGCCGAGGGTTGCCGATCAGCGCCTGGGCAATGCCGAAGCGCTGGCGCATGCCGCCCGAGAAGCCGGCGATGGCTTTCTTGCGCACATCCCACAGGTTGACCTGCTGCAGCAGGGCCTCCACCGTCTCGCGGCGTTCGCCGCGGCCGGCTACACCCTTGAGCACCGCCAGGTGATCGAGCATGTCCCAGGCCGACACGCGCGGGTAGACGCCGAAGTCCTGCGGCAGGTAGCCCAGCTGGGCGCGCAGCCGGGCCGGCTCGGCGAGCACGTCGATGCCGTCGAAGGCGATGCGGCCGGCGCTGGGCGTCTGCAGCGTGGCCAGGCAGCGCATCAGCGAGGACTTGCCGGCGCCGTTCGGCCCCAGCAGGCCGAACATGCCGCGCGGGATGTCCAGGGTCACGTCGTCGAGTGCACGGGTGCCGTTCGCATAGGTGTGCGACAGCTGCGAAATGTTGAGCATGCGGTTCCTCCCTCAGGTTGTCGGGCGCCGGATGGCGTGCCCGGCACTGTGCCCCGGGGGCCGACGAACCGCAATCCTCCTGCGACAGGATGCAGCGGCGGGCGGACAGGCCGTCCCGCCGCAGGTCAGAACGTCCGGGCGCCGTTCACCGCCAGCCGCACCGACAGCAGGGAGCTGGTGGCACACATGAAGAGCACGTTGCGCTGCGGCCCGCCGAACACCACGTTGGCGACGCGCTCGGCGGTCTTCACCTTGCCGAGCAGCGTGCCGTCCGGCGCCAGGCAGTGCACGCCGTCGGCCGCGCCGCACCACAGCCGTCCCTGGTCATCGACCCGGAAGCCGTCGAACAGCCCGGCGCTGCAGGTGGCGAAGACCTCGCCGCCCGACAGCGTGCCGCGCGCGGAGACATTGAACACGCGGATGTGGCGCGGCCCGCCCGGCTGGTGCGTGGCGCCGCTGTCGACGATGTAGAGCCGGGATTCGTCGGGCGAGAAGGCGAGGCCGTTCGGCCGCACGAAGTCGTCCGCCACCCGCTCGCAGGCGCCGCTGTGCGGGTCGAGCCGGTAGACGTGGCAGCCGCCGGTCTCGCTCTCGCCGCGGTGGCCCTCGTAGTCCGAATCGATGCCGTAGGCCGGGTCGGTGAACCAGATCGAGTCGTCGGACCGCACGACCACGTCGTTCGGGCTGTTCAGCCGCTTGCCGCCGACGCGGTCGACGAGCGTGGTGACGCGGCCGTCGTGCCCGGTGCGCGTCACGCTGCGCGAGCCGTGCTCGCAGGTGACGAGCCGGCCCTGGCGGTCGAGCGTGTTGCCGTTGGCGAAGCGGGAGGGCGAGCGGAAGACGCTGACGCTGCCGTCGGTCTCGTCCCAGCGCAGCATGCGGTCGTTCGGAATGTCGCTCCACAGCAGGTATCGGCCGGCCGGCACGTACACCGGGCCCTCGGCCCAGCGCAGGCCGGTGTGCAGGACGTCGATGCGCGCGCTGGTGCGCACGCAGGCATTGAAGCGTTCGTCGAGGATCTCGAAATCGGTGGCGGCCATGCGGCGTCTCCTGCGGGTTGGGCCGCCTATTGTGGGCCGCACCGGGTTCAGCCGCGCAGGCTGAGCTGCAAGGCCGCCAGCGCCGGCGGCACCTCGCCCGCCCGCCACACCAGCGGCGTGATGCGCCGCGCGTGCACCTTGGGCAGGTCGTGCCAGGCGACGGGCGGGCTCTTCAGCGTCGCGAGCACCGCCTGGGGCACCAGCGCAATGCCGGTGCCCGCCGCCACGCAGGCGACGATCGCGTGGTACGAGCTCAGCTCGAGCACCCGCATCGACGCAACGCGCCGGTCGCCCAGCCAGCGCATCAACACGCGCCGGTAGGCGCAGCCGCTCGGGAAGCTGATCACCGAATCGTCCTGCACGTCCTGCGGACGGCGGATCGCCGCATGGCCGACGGGGGAGATGAGGCCCAGCGTCTCGTGGAAGAGCGGCAGCGTGGCGAGCGAACGGTCGGACGGCGCCTCGACGACGAAGGCCGCATCGATGCGGCGCGCGCCCAACGCCGCCAGCAGCGCGTCGTTGGTGCCGGTGCTCAGCTCGACGCGCACCTCGGGGTAGCGCTGGTGGTAGGCGGCCAGCACCGCCGGCAGGCGGCTCGCGGTGGTGCTCTCCAGCGCACCGATGCGCAGCACGCCGCTCGGCGCCCCGCCGACCACCGCCTGGCGCGCCTCGTCCGAGAGGTTCAGCAGGCGCTCGGCATAGTCCAGCAGCACCCGCCCCTGCGGCGACAGGTGCAGGCGCCGGCGGTCGCGATGGAACAGCTCGGCGCCGAGCGAGCTCTCGAGCTGCTTGACCCGCGTCGTCACGTTCGACGGCACCCGGTGCAGCTTGCGCGCCGCCTTCAGGATGCCGCCCTCGTGCACCACGGTGCGGAAGATGGTGAGGGCTTCGAGGTCCATGGGTGGATCCTGCCCTGTTCTCCAGGACAGAACAAGTCGTTCTGGATAATTCACTATCGCGAAATTCTTCCCTTGCCTAGGATCGAGGGCATGTCGTCCTCCGCCGCCCGCGCCACCTTGATCGGCACGCTCTGCCTGGCCAGCGGCATGGGCATCGGGCGCTTCGCCTTCACGCCGCTGCTGCCGCTGATGCAGGACGCCGGGCTCTCGCTGCAGCAGGGGGCGGGGCTGGCCGGCGCCAACTACGCCGGCTACCTGCTGGGCGCGCTGCTCTGCGCATGGCGGCCGTGGCCGCCGGGGGCGCTGGCGCGCGCGGGGCTGGCCGGCATTGCCGTCACGACCCCCGCCATGGGTCTGGGCGAGCCGGGCCTCGCCTGGCTGCTGTGGCGCGCACTGGCCGGGGTGTCCAGCGCCTGCGTGCTGGTCGGCGCCTCGTCCTGGGCCCTGGCGCAGCTGGCGCGGGCACGGAAGCCGGCCTGGTCGGGCCGGGTGTTCGCGGGGGTGGGCAGCGGCATGGTGGTGGCCGGCGGGGTCGGCCTGGTCGCAGGGACCCAACGGTGGCCGGCCGCGGCGGGCTGGTGGCTGCTGGGCGCCCTGGCGGTGGCCGTGCTGCTGGCGGCATGGCCGGCGCTGGGCGATGACGTGCCCCCCGCGAGCGCATCGGCGTCCGCGGCCCCGGCCTCACCCGCCTTCACGGCCGAAGCCTGGATCCTCGTGGCCTGCTACGGCGTGTTCGGCTACGGCTACATCCTGCCCGCCACCTTCCTGCCGGCGCTCGGGCGCCAGCTCTTCGCCGACCCGCAGGTGTTCGGCTGGGCCTGGCCCGTGTTCGGCCTGGCGGCGGCGGCCTCGACCCTCGCCGCCGGGCGCTGGCTGTCGGCCGTGCCGCCGCAGCGCGTGCTCGGCGGCGGGCTGGTCGTGATGGCCGTCGGCGTGGCCGCCCCCGCGCTGCAGGGCGGCCTGGCGGCGCTGCTCGTCTGCGCGGCGTGCGTCGGCGGGACCTTCATGGTCGTCACGATGGCCGGCTTCCAGCAGGCGCGCCGCGTTGCCGGCGCCGCGCCCGGCCGGCTCGTCGCCACGATGACGGCCGCCTTCGCGCTGGGCCAGCTCGCCGGCCCGCTGACCGTGCCGGCCGGGCCGCTGGCCCGTGCCCTCGTCGTGCCCAGCCTCCTCGCGGCCGTCGCCCTGCTCGCCGCCGCCACGGTGCTGCTGCGGCGGCGCGCTACCCTTCGGCCCCAAGCTTCCTGACCCCGAAAGAGATCCCCATGCGACTCCCCCCGCTGGCCGACGACGCCATGACCCCGGTGCAACGCGCCGCCGCCGCCGAGCTGATCGCCGGCCCGCGCAAGGCCGTCAAGGGCCCCTTCATCGCGCTGCTGCGCAGCCCCGAGCTGCTCGCCCACGTCCAGAAGCTGGGCGCCTTCCTGCGCTTCGGCACCTCGCTCGGCACGCGCGCCAGCGAGTTCGCGACGCTGATGGTCGCCCGCCACTTCAGCCAGCATTTCGAATGGCACGTGCATGTGCCGCTCGCCCTCCAGGCCGGCACCTCGCAGGCCACCATCGATGCGCTGCGCGAGGGCCGCCGCCCCGACGGCCTGGACGCCGACGAGGCGCTGCTGCACGACTTCTGCACCGAGCTGCTGCGCCACCACGGCGTCAGCGACACCACCTATGCGCGTGCGCTGGCACGCTTCGGCGAGGCCGGCGTGGTGGAGCTGACGAGCCTGGTCGGCTACTTCGCGATGGTGTCGATGGTGCTCAACGTGGCCCACATCCCCGAAGAGCCCGGCAGCCCCGCGGCGCCGCTGCCGCCCCTGCCGCGCTGAGGCGCTGAGGCGCGGTCACGTCAGGCGCGCGGCTGGCGCGCAAAGGTCGCGAGCCAGGGCGTCGGCGGATCGCCCTCGCCCGGCTGCGGCAGGTCGGCGATCTCGTTGCGAAAGGCGGCGGCCATCCAGTCGCTGAAGGCCCGCACCTTGGCCGCGAGATGCCGGTTGCGCGCATACAGCAGCGTGACCGGCAGGCTGCCCGCGCTCCAGTCCTTCATCACCCGCACCAGCCGTCCGGCCGCCAGGTGGCCGGCGACGATGCGGCTGCACGGCAGCTGCAGCAGGCCCATGCCGGCGACGCCCGCCGCGACATAGGTGTCGGCGTCGTTGCAGGCCACCGCATGCTCGCCGCGCACCTGGTGCGCCTCGCCGTCGCGGTAGAAGTCGAAGGGGAACAGGTGGCCGTCGCGCGGCGAATAGAAGTTGACGAAGCGGTGCTTCGACAGGTCGTCGAGCGAGGCCGGGGTGCCGTGCGCCGCCAGGTAGGCGGGGGCGGCACAGGTGACCACCGGCAGGCTGCCGAGCGGCCGCGCGACCAGGCTGTCGTCATGCACCTCGCCGCCGCGCACCACGCAGTCGTAGCCCTCGGCCAGCAGGTCCACCGGGCGGTCGGAGCTGCCGAGCTCGAGCACGATGCCGGGGTAGCGCGAGAAGAAGTCGGGCAGTGCCGGCGCGATGACGTGCCGCCCGATGGCGGCCGCCACGTCCACCCGCAGCCGCCCGGTCGGCACCGCCACCGCGTGGCCCAGCGCGCCTTCGACCTCGTGCACCTGCTGCAGCATTGCGAGCGCATGCTGGTGGTACAGCGCGCCGTCGTCGGTCAGGCCGACGCGCCGCGTGGTGCGGTTGAGCAGGCGGACCCCGAGGTGGGCCTCCAGCTCCTGGACGACGGTGGTGACGCGCCCCTTCGGCATCTGCAGCGCGAGCGCCGCACGCGAGAAGCTGCCCAGCTCCACCACGCGGGTGAAGACCTCCATGCAACGGAAACGGTCGATGGCCATGGCTCGATTTATAGCGGAAAGCAAGAACAGTCAGTTCCAATTCGACTGGTTTATTCGTACCTTTACGATCAATACAGTGCAGTCATCGCATTTCAACCTGGACGATGGCATGAGCACACTTCCCACCCTTCCCCTGGGCCTGCATGGCCCGCAGGACGTCAGCGCCCTGGGCCTCGGCTGCATGGGCATGTCGGACCTCTATGGCGCGAGCGACCGCACCGAATCGCTGGCGACGCTGCGGGCGGCGCTGAACGCGCGCATCAACCTGCTGGACACCGGCGACTTCTACGGCATGGGCCACAACGAGATGCTCATCGCCGAGGCGCTGCAGGGCCGGCGCGAGCGGGCGCTGGTGTCTGTCAAGTTCGGCGCGCTGCGCGGACCGGACGCGAGCTGGCTCGGGGTCGACGGGCGCCCGGCGGCAGTGAAGAACTTCGCGGCCTACAGCCTGAAGCGCCTGGGTGCCGACCACATCGACATCTACCGCATGGCACGGCTCGACCCGGCGGTGCCGGTGGAGGACACGGTGGGGGCCATCGCCGACCTGGTCAAGGCCGGCTGGGTGCGGCACATCGGCCTGTCCGAGGTGGGGCCGCAGACCATCGCCCGCGCCCACCGGGTGCACCCCATCAGCGACCTGCAGATCGAGTACTCGCTGCTGAGCCGCGGGCCCGAGGACGCGATCTTCCCGCTGCTGAAGGAGCTGGGCATCGGCGTCACCGCCTACGGCGTGCTGTCGCGAGGCCTGTTGTCGGGTTCGCGGCCGACCGGGGTGCAGGATTTCCGCAGTCACCTGCCGCGCTTCCAGGGCGAGAACCTGGCCCGCAACGCCGCGATCGCGGGCGAGTTGCAGGCCGTGGCCGCCTCGCTGGGAGCGACCGCGACGCAGGTCGCGATCGCGTGGGTGATGGCGCGGGGGCAGGCGCTCGGCGTGCGCATCGTGCCGCTCGTCGGGTCACGCAGGCGCACCCAGCTCGCCGACGCGCTGGGCGCCGCCCGGCTCGCGCTGTCGCCCGAGGCGATGGCGCGCATCGAGGCCGCGGTGCCCCGGGATGCGGCATCCGGCACGCGCTATGCGGCCGAGCACATGGCGCACCTCGACAGCGAGGGCTGAGGTGCGATGATCCCGGGTTTCAACCTTGGGATCCTGCGTCGATGAAGACAGCAATGCGCAGCGCCGCGATGGCGCTGCTGGTGATCGGTTGCGGCCTCGGCACCGCCGCGCAGTCGGCGTGCCGCTACGTCAAGGTCGGGATCCTGGAGGTCGAGCTCGAAGGGGGCCAGCCCGTGGTCGCCGGCCACGTGAACGAGCACCCGGTGCGGGCCGCACTGTCCACCGGCTCGCACTACACCTCGATCGACCCGGCCACGGCCGAGGCTGCGAAACTCAGCTTGCGCCACACGCGCTTCGAGTCGCTCGGGCGGGACGGCGCCAAGCCGATCTACCGGGCGCAGGTCGACGACATCGGCTTCGGGCCCTTGAACGCCCGGCGCTTCAACCTCGTCGTCGCCGACCGGGGAGGCGCCCTGCTGGGTGCCGACGTGCTGATGCAGGCCGACCTGGAGCTCTCGCTGGCCGACCGGCAGCTGCGTCTCTTCCGCCCCGACGGCTGCGGCGAGGCCTTCCTCGCCTACTGGGACGAGAACGCCAGCGTGCTGCCCATGCTGGTGCGCGGGCCGGACGACCGCCGTGCGGTGGTCGAGGTGCTGTTGAACGGCAAGCCGGTGCAGGCGCTGATTTCCACCGGCACGCCGGTGAGCGTCGTCGACCGCGCCACCGCCCTGCGCGTGGGGCTGACCCCGCCCCAGGATGTCGATGGCCCCTGGCCGGGCCGCTTCGACAGCCTGGAGATCGGCAACGAATCGATCCGCAACCCGCAGCTGCTGGTCGCGGACCGCTGGAAGGCGGTTCCGCGCAGCGCCCTCAACTGGGCGGCGGTCGACATGCTGTACGAGATCCCCGGCGTGATCCTCGGCATGGACTTCCTTGCCTCGCACCGCGTGCTCGTCGCCTCGAGCCAGCGGCGCGTGTACCTGAGCTACCTCGGCGGCACCCTGTTCTCGACCGAAGCGCCGCGCTGAGCGGCCTCAGGCCACCAGCCGGCCCTGCACCGGGGCGACGCCGATCTCCGCCTCGATGCCGGCGGTGAAGCGCAGGAAGTCGGCCTCCATGCCGTCCGAGAAGATCACGCCGTTCTCCGGCATGCGCGAGCGCAGCCTCAGCGTCTGCCGCCGTCCGACGCGGCCATACACCAGGCTCGTCGCCGAGCCGTTGCCCGGGAACGGCTCCCGCACCACGAAGGTCAATGCCGGCGTGTCCCACGGCTGCTCCGCGGCGCCCTCTTCGCCGCGCGGCGTCCCGTCCAGCGCCGCCGCGATGCCCAGCGAGCCCGTCACCACGCTCCTCAGCCAGGCCGTCGAGCCCAGCCCCGTCGCGACGATCAGCCCGGACGACGACTGCGACTCGCGCCGCCCATCGAGTTCGATGTCGTACAGCGCCGAGCTGTGCGTGCGCGGCCCGACGAACAGGTCGTTGACCGCGCGCAGGCGCTGGCCGTCCGGGAGCCGCGCCTCGGCCATCGTCACCGCCCGCACGGGCCGCCGGTCGGCCGCCACGTCGCGCAGGACCGCGCCCAGGTCCGTCGGCTCGAAGGGCAGCAGCACGCCATCCCAGCGCGCTGGCTCCGGGTTCACGCCCACCAGCGGCTGCCCGTCCAGGTACTTCATCGTGTTGGCCACCAGCCCGTCCTGCCCCAGCGTCACGACGATGTCGTCGCGGCCGAACACGAAGTTGGGCAGGAAGCTGCGCTCCACCACCTGGTGGCGGCCCCAGGCCTGCAGCGCCACGACGCAGCGCTGCAGGCTCGCGGCATAGGCGGCGTTCTCGCGCAGGTAGTCGCCGAAGTCGGCACCGAGGTGCTCGATGTAGAAGCGCGCCTGGGCCAGCGTGTGGTACTTCCCGATCAATTCCTCCAGCCGCGTGCGCCGCGTCACCAGCACCAGCTTGCGGTCCGCGGCGCTCACGCCCCCCTCCTCTCCGTCTTTCCTTCCACCTGCGGCGCGGCCCCCTGCAGCAGGCTTTGCAGCAGCTCCGGCGACATCGAGAACTGACCGATGCGCTCGGCCCGTTCGGCGATGCCGTTGAAGGCCTGGGCGATCAGCTGGTCGGGCTTCATGCCGGCGGCCGCCAGCGCCTGCACCGTCCGCGGGTCGGTCCGTTCCAGCGCCGCCATCACCACCGCAACACGGTGCGCCTCGGCCTCGGCCAGGGTGCGGCTGTTGCCGGCCTGGCCGGCCACCAGCTCGCTGCGGCGCGCCTCCAGTTCGACGTCCGCCGCCATCTGCTCGGCGCGCAGCTCGTTCTCACGGCGCAGCAGCACGGCGCGGGCCTCCATCTGCGTCTCGCGGATCTGGCGCTTCTTCTGCTCCACCGCGATGTCGGTGTCGAGCTCGTTCTGGCGGATCGCGCGCTCGTTCTCCACCGCCGACATGCGGCGCAGGGAGACGGCATCGTCCGCCGCCTTGAGGTTGGCCTCGCGCGCCTCGGCCTCGAGCGCACGGGCGATGTCGGGCGTCGGCTTCAGCGCGATGATGGACACGCCCAGCACCTGCAGGCCGATGGCCTCGAGCCCCTGCTCGCGGAACAGCCCCGCCTGCACCTCGTGCGCGATCTGTGCCGACGAGCGCAGCGCCTGCTTCAAGGGCATGGCCTGCACCGCCTGCTGTACCGCCACCTCCACCTGCATCGCGACGCGGTCGCCCAGGCGCTGTGGGTCGTCGCTGGCATAGGCGCGGCCGGCGGCGTCGAGCGAGAAGTCCATCAGCGCGGCGGTGCGCCGCGGGTCGTGGATGCGGTAGCTCACCTGGCCCTGCACCGTGACGCTCTGGAAATCCGCCGTCACCAGTTCCAGCATGAAGGGCTGCTCCTGGTTCGTCATCGGCACCGCGACGATGGTGCTCGTGGGCGCGTAGTAGAAGAAGGACTGCCCCACGCCCTCGCGCACCAGCTTGCCGGCGCGGAATTGCATCAGGTGGATGGTGGGACGGGACTTGATGAAACGGACGCCGAGCATCGCGCACTCCTGGAGGGGCCTTGTGGGGGCCGGTTAATAAGTTGTACAGGGCAACTCATATAAGTTGCACAATACAACTTGCCCCTTCACGCGTCAAGCCATGGTCACCCAACCTGTCCCGAACCCGCGCCGCATGCCGGCCTTCCCGCAGCCGTACACGACGGTCGACGTCGTCATCTTCACGGTGCAGGGCGACAAGCTGCAGGTGCTGCTGGTGCAGCGGCCGGAGGCGGCGAGCGATCCCTTTCCCGGCCTGTGGGCGCTGCCGGGCGGCTTCGTCAACGTGGACGTGGACGCGGACCTGGAGGCCTGCGCGCGGCGCAAGCTGAAGGAGAAGACGGCCCTGGCGAGCCCCTACCTCGAGCAGCTGGGCAGCTGGGGCAGCGCGACGCGCGACCCGCGCGGCTGGTCGGCCACGCACGTCTACTTCGCGCTGATCCCGGGCGCGGACCTGGCACCGGCCAAGGGCGCGAACGCTGTCGACGTGGACTGGTTCAACGTGGATGCGCTGCTGCGCCGGCCGCGGCTCGCCTTCGACCATGGCGAGATCCTGCGCGCGGCGACCGAGCGGCTGCGCGGCAAGGTGGAGTACACCTCGCTGCCCGCCTACCTGCTGCCCGAGCCTTTCACGCTGCCGCAGCTGCAGCGGGTGTACGAGGTGGTGCTGGGCCGGCCGCTGGACAAGAGCGGCTTCCGCACACGCATGCTGGCGGCGGACTTCCTGGAAGAGGCGGGCCACACCGAAGGCGAATCGAACCGCCCGGCGATGGGCTACCGCATCCGCGACCGGGCCGTGCCGGTGCTGTTCCCGCGCACCTTCGCGTCGTCGCGCGTGGCCCAGGGCGCCTGATCAGCGGCGGAAGGCCCCGCCACGGGGGCGGGGTGCCGGCGCGGCGTGGGTGGACGGGTCGAAGGCGCGGCGCTGCCCGAGCAGTTCGTCGCCGTCGATGCGCTCGGCGAGCTGTGCGATGTCGGCGTGGGTGACGCCGCAGGCCGCAAAGTGCGCCTGCCAGCCGTCGATGACGCCGATCACCTGCTGCACGTGGGCGGCGGCCTCCTGCGGCGTGAGCCCGAAGGCCTGGCATTGCGACATCGCGTTCGCGAGCGTCGAATCGCGGCCCATGTCACCACAGATGAACTCCTGGAAGCCCTGGCCGGAGTTGGAGGGCAGCACGTCGTAGGCGGGCGCGAGACGGAAGCGTCCATGGCGATCCGCGGCCACGGCGAGCAGCGCATGGTTCTTCTCGTGGTCGTCGGTGTTGTCGATGAGGATGTTGAACACCATCCGGCGGAACAGCTCGGCGGCGTCGGCAGCATGGGCCCCGTCGACCGCAAGCCCCAGGCGACGCAGCAGCCGCGCCAGCGCCGGATAGCCCAGCTCGGGCTCCTGGCCTGCCGGTGCGGCGGCACGCAGCGCGGTGCCGGCGGAAATGCTGTGGATGCGCAGGCCGTCCGCGCGGTCGAAGCGGCGCACGGCGAGCGCATGCTGGCCCACCAGCGGCAGGGCACGCGTCTCGGCGACGCGGATGCCGGCCTGGGCGGCAAGCGTCAGGGTGGCGTGCTCGACGAGAGGTGCGTCGAGGGGCTCGCCGTTGTAGAACTTGACGACCCATTGCTCGCCGGCGATCTCGACCAGGGCCTTGGGCTTGGCACCGCCGAAGCTTCCGCCGGAAGTGAGCACGCGGCGCTCGGTCTCTGTGATGGGCTCGGCGGCGGCCACCTTGGCGACGACCTCGCTGAGGGACTGCACCTGGTCGAGGCGCGGGAGGGGGCCTCCGGGGCGCGGCAGGTAGGCCTCGTCGGAGGTGGAGACGCCGAGGGCGCCGAAGCGGTCGTCGCCGGCAAAGTAGAGGTACTCCATCACCGAGAGGCGCTTGGGGCGGTCGATGTACTGGATCACCCGCTCGCCCCAGCGGTCGGGGCGGGCATCGTCGACGGCGCCGGCGGCGCGCGCGGTGGCGGCCTGCAGGCGGCCGGCCGGGCGGTGCTCGATGTCGACGAGGGGCAGGTCCTCGCTGAGGGCGAAGCCGGTGGCGAGCCAGGCAGGGCCGTACTGCAGCGAAACGCCCTTGCCGGCCTCGACCAGGCGCAGCGTCCCAACGTAGCGCGGGGCGGCGGGGTCGCCGAGGAACCACAGGTGCAGCAGGTCGAGCTTCATCGGGTCCTGCCCTCTGGGTTCTGCTGGCGGCGCAGCCGGGCCTCGGCGGAGGCCTGGGCGCGCTCCTTGCCGAGGGTGACGGCCTGCCGGACGTCGAGCTCGAGGGCGCCCTTGTCGTGCTCGGGGGCGGCCAGCTGGGTCAGCTGGTCGTCGCGTCCGACGAGCCAGAGGGCGGTCGCGAGGATGCCGATGCTGACGCCCGGATCGCCGGCCTCCAGGCGCAGCAGGGTGGGGACGGTGATGCCCATGCGAGAGGCCCAGGTCTTCAGCGACTCACCCCGCCGCAGGCGCGCGACCGCCAGGTCGGCGCCGAGCTTCTCCAGGCCGGCCAGGGTGGCAGGGGGAAGCTGGGACAGGGCCCGGGGAGTCTTCGGCATGTAAATAGAATATACCAATATGACGCCATTTGCTAAAATCTACTTTATATCAATCCGATGGCCCCTGCTGCGATGATCCACGCCATGAAGACTCGCCTGGTCTCCCGCGTCGCCGCCGCCGTGCTGGTGAGTGCCGCCTGCTCCGCGCATGCGCTGGAGGAGCAGCCCTGTCCCGCCCCGGTGATGGCGGCGGTGATGCAGACGCTCAAGCCAACGTCTGCCGAGGCCATCGTCGCGAGTGCCTGCAAGCGGTGGCCGCTGGACGACAAGACGCTGGTCCTGGCCGTGGCCTACGACACAGGGCAGGCGTCGCAGAAGTCCCTCTTCGTGGCGATGTTCGACACCGACCGCGAGAAGTTCGGACCCAGTTACCACGGCACGCTCGAGGAAGATGCGGTGCTGACCGTCTCCTCCGGCAGCCTGCGGATCGACACGGCCCGCTACGAGCTGGCCCCGGGCCGGCGGGCCTTCGGCGTCGACGTGTCCAGCGCCGGCTCCGGCCCGCGCTGCGCCGACGGCGGCCTGGGCCCGACGCGCACGCTCTACCTGCCGATGCAGGGGAAGCTCGTGCCCGTGCTCGAGGAATTCGGGCTGTACCAATGGGGCTATGTCGAAGGGTCGAACCCGAACTGCGGATCGGGCCCAATGGGCGGAGGCCTCGCCGAGGAGATGCACTTCAGCCTCTCGGTCGCCGGCACTGCCAGCCACGGCCTGCGCGACCTGGTGGTGACCGGGCTCAGCACCGTCGGCGATGAACGCAAGCCCTATCGCAAGCCGTTCAAGACGACCCTGAAGTTCAACGGGACGCGGTACCCGCACGACTTGTTCACCGACATCATGGCGTGGCGTTCAACCCGATGACCTGAGACCCGCAGACCGTTCGGGCTCAATAGCTCAGCATCAGCCAATGCACCTGGCTCGCCTGGCAAGCCCCACCCGCGCAGGCCCCCGCCAGCCCGCCCTCGATGCGGCCGGTGATGCGGTGCTGGTGCACCAGGCCGTCGTACGTGCCCGACAGCGCATCCAGCGACAGCGAATACGGCAGGCCCAGCAAAGTGCCGCCGGGGCTGTCGAGCGACAGCGTGTAGCCGGTGTTGCAATCCACCGCGAAACTGCTGCTGGCGATCGCGGGATCGGCCTGCAGCGCGATGTAGCCCAGCGTCAATGGTGAGGGGGGCGACAGGCTGCACGCCGGCGCCACCGCGAACGTGACGCTGCCCGCGCCCGCCGCGCCGTCGGACAGCAGCGCGCCGCCATCCGGGCTGTAGGCCAGCGTCACCTGCAGCACGTCCTGGTAGGCGCCGGCCGCCGGCCGCTGCGGCGATGCCGGAACGATCACCTGGAACGGCAGCTGCGCACTGCCCGTCGAACCGCTGCCGAACGCCACGCTGCCCTGCAGCACCGACGAGGCATCGCTTCCCCACGGCATGCCGCCCGCACCGGCCTGCCACACGCCGTAGCCGATCGCGTGGCCCGCGCCGTCCTGCGCCGACAGCCCATGCTGTGCCACCACGCCGGCGCTGAACGGGGTGCTCGCCAGCGGGCTGTCCGCCGCCTTCGTGCACTGGACCGTCAGCGTGCCGCCCAGCGTCACCGCGTTGCACGGCCCGAGAGGGCCGGTCGGCGACGAGACCAGCACCCCACAGCTCACTCCGGCGCGCGCCGCCCCCGCCAGCATCGACAACAGGCCGGCACCGGCCAGCCACCGCAGGGATGCCACTCTCCTCACCGTGACACCCCGCGGCACACCAGCGGCCCGACGCGCGTGATGTCGTTGCCGGTGTCGGGCGGCAGCTCCACCACCAGCACGCAGGCCTGGTCCCGCCAGCGCAGCACCAGGGTGGCCGGCGACGCCAGGCCGGTGACGAAGACCTCGCCGCGGCGTGCCATGTAGAACACCTGCGCATCGCCTTCCAGGCGAACCTCCGACCCGGGCGGCGCCGCCTCGCCGTCGGGCAGCAGCACGCGGACCAGCGCCGCCCGCCCCTCGCGCACCGGGAACCTGAGCTTCACCACGCTGCGCGCCGGCGGCACCGCGGACATCTCGACCGAATCCAGCTCGGCCCCGATCGGCAGGTCCGACGGATCGAGGCGCACCGCGTTCGGCTGGTAGGGCAGCAACTGCGTGACCAGGGCCCGGCCGTTCTCGCGGGTGCGGGTCTCCACCTGGCCGAGCAGGCCCACGCCGACGCCCGCCTGGCCCGGCACCTCCACCAGCGCCATGCCCTGGCCGCTGCGCCGGGTGGCGAACAACGCGCCGTCGACGACCACCAGCGCACCCTGTGCGCCGAGGCGCAAGGTCTGCTGCTCGCGCGTCTGGCTCAGGTCGAGCGCCACGCCGCCGTAGGCCCCGTCCCGGTACAGCCCGGCCTCCGCCTGCCCGGCCCCGGCCCGCTCGCCGGCCAGCAGACGCCACGACCAGTCGCCCGGCTCGGCCGGCGATGCGCTGAAGCCCAGCAGGTTGTCGGCGTCGCCATGGCGCGTCTGCGCCGCGGTGGCGCTGAGCAGCCCGCGCGGCGCCAGCGGCACGAACAGCGTGGCCGTCACCCGCGTGCCGGTGCCGGCCCCGGTGAGCCGCGTCACGCCCAGGCCCAAGGTGCTGCGCGTGCCCAGGCGCACGCTGTAGTTCGCCGTGGCCGCCAGGTAGCGGCTGCCGTCGCCGCCCACGGTGTGCACGGCACTCAGCCCGATGCCGCCCCAGGCGCCCGCGCCCCAGCGTCCGCTCAGCGTCGCCTGCCGGCGCGTCGGTGGCGTCTGCAGGGCCTGGCCGAGCCCGCGCCAGGCGGCGTCGTTGCCTTCGACGCGCAACAGCCAGCCGCTCGCACGGCCGCCGTTCTCGACGCTGAACAGCCAGGCCCCGCCGCGGCCCAGCGCGCTGCGGCTCGCCGCCAGCCCGGCCTGCACCAGCACCGGCCACGGCACGTACGCATGGCTGAGCGCCATGCTGGCCTCCTGCTGAGGGCGCGACACGCCGGCCCGCAGCTCGCCGGTCCAGGTGGGACTCAGCCCGAGCCGCCAGAGCCCGGCACCGAAGCGCGTCGCGTAATGCGCCTCCGGCAGGCCGAGGTCGCGCCGCAGCTCGCCGGCCTCGAGGCTCCAGTCGCTCAGGCCCGGCGCGAGCATCGCAGGACTGGACAGGAAGCTCTGCTCCATCACCGTCTCGCGGCCCAGGATGTCGCGCACGACCATGCGCACCTGCCCGGTGCTGTCGGGCAGCGGCAGCTCGTTGAGCGTGAACGGCCCGGCGGGGACGTTGCCGGTCTGGCGCAGCACGTCGTTGACGTAGAGCTCCACCGTGCTCGGCGCGCTCGAGCTTCCGGCCAGCGACGGGATCGGCCGGCTGACGAAGCCCGGCTCCAACGCGAAGTTGCGCGACAGCTGCACGCCGCCGAAGAACACCGGCCGGCCGATGGCCCCGGCATGCGTGCTGAGGTCGCCGAGCCGCAGGCTGATGCGCGGGCCGGGGAAATCGCGCGTGAAGCTCGTCTCCAGCCGTTGCCACTGCGGCGCGGCGTCGAAGCCGCGGGTCGCGAGATGGCGTCCCGCATAGCTCGAGCTCAGCACCCCGGCATCGCCCGACCAGGCCAGCTCGACCAGCGCACCCAGGTCCTGCTGCGACCGCAGGCCGTGCGGCGCCGTGCGGCTGGCGCTCAGGTCGTAGTTCAGGAACAGCGCCGGCTCGGCCGGCGACACCGCAGGCCGGGCGCGCGCCGGCTGCGTGAGCCGGGTGGCCGTGAACGCCTGCGGCGCGAAATCCAGGTCGACCGATTGCTCGGCCGGGTGGAAGCGGGCCTGGAATCCCGGCAAGGTCGACAGCGGGTACCAGCCCTGGCCGCGCACGCGAAGCGGCGGCAGCTCGGGCCGGTTCAGCCGCCATTCGTCGAACGCCACCACCGGCGCGAACAGCGTGCCGCCGCGCTCCATCAGCACCCAGCTGCCGGTGGGCCACTGGTTGACGCGCACCTCCAGGGGCAGCAGCCGCTCGGCCGCCGGCGCCGCCGGCTGGGCGTGCAGCCGCGGGCCGGCGATCGACAGCAGGCTGCAGGCCGCCATCGTCCATCCCACGCGCGACCTCACGGCAGCGCGAGGTCGTCGGTGCGCTGCGTGCCGTCGTCGAACAGCAGCACGAGTTGCGCCGGGCCGGACGCCAGGTCGGCCTCGCCACGCAGCGCGATCGCGCGGGCGGCACCGGGGAGCACATAGGCGCCGCCTTCGAAGCGCGCCACCGGGCTGCCGTCGCGCACCAGCCGCAGCTCGCGCAGCTGGGCATAGGCGCTGCCGCGGTTCTCGCAGCGCGCCTGCACCTGCGGGCCGCTGCGCTGCAGTTCGCAATGCACCTCGCGGCGCGCCGCGCGCGGCGTCACGAACACCGGCAGGCTCATCGCCAGTGCCACCGGCATGCTGACGCCCGGCACCGCCGGCAGCGCCTCCGGCACCTCGCGCATCACCAGCCGGTACGTCATCTGGCGCACGGCATCGCGCGGCACCACCATCGCGAGCCGCACCACCTGCCGCGTGCCCGGTGCCAGCTTGACGATGGGCGGCGACAGCACCAGGTCGTCCGTCGGCGTCAGCACGTCGGTGCCCTCGCCGTCCTGGGCCCACGCGAACAGGTCGGCCTGCAGCACCAGCAGGCTGTCGCCGTCGTTGCTCAAGGCCACCGCGACGGCGCGGTCGCGCGGCCCCATGTGCAGGCGCACCGGCGAGATCGTGAAGACGCCGGCCGCGGCAGGCGGCACCGCCCCCAGCACCAGCCACGCGCCGAGCAGCCCGGCCAAGCCTCGCGCGGCGCGCATCAGAAGATCACCCACATCTCGGCCACGTCGGAGGCCGCGGCCAGCACGTAGAGCACGCCGTCGCGCTGCCCGTCACCGCCGCCGGTATCGTCGGCCGCAGGGGTGGCAGGGGCCGCCGTATCGGGGCCAGCCGGAGGCGTCGAAGGCGTCGAAGGCGGTGGGGCCACGGCCGCCGAGACCAGCGTCGGCCGCACGTTGACGAACAGGTTGTCGCCGCAGGTCAGCGTGACGCGCGCGCCGCCGCCGGCCGTGCGTTCCACGCTGCTGCGGCAACCCGCGGGCAGGGTCAGCTCGATGCGGACCGCGAAGCCGGCCTGCGCCGCACCGGCGCCCGCCGCGGCCGGCGCGGCACCCGCCAGGACGGCACATAGACCATGCAGCAGCGGCCCAGGCAGGGGCGAAGCCATGGTGGCCGCGGGCGGGCGTCAATAGCTGACCGTCAGCGTGCGGCTGCGGTTGGTGCTCGCGGCGTTGTCGCACGCCGAGGCCGACGGGCACGAACCCGCCTGCCCGGACGCCATCGTCGCCGTGATCGACAACGACTGCGAACTGCCGGTGCCAGTGCCCGCCGCCGGCGTGGCCAGCGTGTAGTTGAGCAATGTCGCCGCATCCTGGTACGTGCGCGAGGTGGCCGATCCGGTCGCGGCGCCACCGTCGTTGTCGAGCGCGAAGGTGTACGGCAGGTTGGTCGTGCACAGCAGCGAGAAGCCACCCCCTGAGCCGGTGGCGGCGCCTGCCTGGGCGCCGGTGTAGGTGAACGTGATGCCGCCGACGGTGCCCAGCGCACAGGCCGGCGTGAGGTTGACGGTGACGACGAAGCTCTGCGGCTGGTCCGCCGCCCGGGCGTTGCCGTGCCCGAGCGCGAGCGCCGACAGGACGGTCAAGATGGCGAGCATGGCTTTCTTCATGGCGACTCCATCATGGTGAAAGTGGCGATTCAGGCGAATATTGTGATTTAAGCGATGCACCGCCGCAAGACCCGTTGAACCCGACAAATTCCCCGGGAATACGCGTAGTTCAATGTGATGATGAAACGCCCGGGCCACCCCCGATTCGGAAACTAAATCACATAAATCACAATCGATTTCGCGGAGGTTTTCTGCCAGACTGGTGGCATGAGAACGCCCACACCCATCCCCTTCGCGCCTTTCGTGCCGCGCATCTGCGTGATCGACGACAACCCGGTTGTCGGCGTGCGCATGCAGAAGCTGCTGAACACGCGGGGCTTTCGCAACGTCACGGTCTACCGCAGCGCCTGGCCGGCGCTGCAGGCCTGCCAGTACCGGCTGCCCGACCTGGTGCTGGTCGACTACGGCATGCCGCAGATCGACGGCATCCGCTTCATCGAGGCGCTGCGCCACCATCCGCCGGCGCGCGAGCTGCCGATCGTGATGTTCACGGGCCAGTCGCTGGAGGCCCTGCGCCCGCGGGCGCTGCAGGCCGGCGCGAGCGACGTGCTGTCGAAGGACCTGACCGGCGAGGAGCTGCTCGACCGTGTGCGCAGCCTCCTGAACGCATCGCGCACGCCGGTGCTGGCGACGTCCGCGCCGGACAGCCGGCTGCTGGACCATGCGCTGCAGGCCGACGCCGGCCGCCAGGGCCCTGCGTCGCACGACGGCTGGGGCCTGCTGGCCGCGTACGAGGAACAGGCCGATCTCACGGACCAGGACGAGTCGATGCTGCACCACCTGTCGCGCATCGCCGCGCTGCGCGACCGCAGCACCGGCCAGCACACCGAGCGCATGGCCTACTACGCGGCGGTGATCGGGCGGCGCTTCGGGCTGAGCCTGGCCCAGGCCCAGATGCTGGTGGCGGCTGCGCCGCTGCACGACCTGGGCAAGGTCGGCGTGCCCGACGCCGTGCTGCACAAGGGCGGCAGCCTGAGCGACGAGGAGCGCGCGCTGATGCGGCGGCACCCGGCGCTCGGCTTCGAGCTGCTGCGCGATTCGCCATCGGCCGTGATCCGGCTCGGCGCCGAGATCGCCCTCACGCACCACGAGCGATGGGACGGCTCGGGCTATCCGCAGGGCCTGCGCGGCAACGAGATCGCGCTGTCGGGGCGGCTGGTCGCAGCGGCCGACGTGCTGGACGCGCTGAGCACCGAGCGGCCGTACAAGGCGGCCTGGCCGCTGCACCTCGCGATCCGCGAGATCGCCGCGCAGGCGGGGACGCATTTCGATCCGGCCGTGGTCAGCGCGCTCATCGATGCTTCTGACCAACTTCTCACGATCAAGCAGTATTTCGAGATGGCCGAGCCTTTCGCAAACACCGCTCCCATGTCTTTAATCTGACGCATCATGGACGCCCTGGTGCAACCGCGTCGCGCCCCCGCGCCGCAGTTCGTCGACTGGTTCCGGCGCCGCGGTTTCGCGAGCCAGGTGCTGGTGATCCATGCTGCGACGCTGCTGGCGGTGCTGGCGCTGCTGGGCCTGGTGTCCTACAGCTACATCGAGGCCGCGATGCACCGCGTGGCCGGCGAGATCAGCCTGAGCCGGCTGCGCGGCGTGGCGCTGGACCTGGGCGGGCGGCCGCGCGATGCGGCCGAAGCGCAGGCGCAGCGCCGCAGCCTGCAGAACCACCTGCTGGCCCCGACCTACGTCAGCGCCGGCGTGCTGTCGCCGCAGGGCGATCCCCTGGTCCTGCGCCCGGGCGATGACGTGCCGGTGACGCCGCCGGACGACCTGCAGGCCTCGCTGCGGCAGCCGGGCTGGCAGATGCTGCCGGACTCGCGCATGCGCAGCTGGGTGCCGCTGCCGCGCGCCGACGGCGTGCTGGTGGCCACGGTCAGCCTGCGCTGGGCCGACCACATGGTGCGCTATGTGGTCGGCGTGCTGGTGGTGATGTTCTTCGCCATCTCGGTGTCGGGCGGCCTGGTGTTCGGCCTGCTGATGCGCCGCCATGCGCGCGGGCTCGGGCGCCTGGTCGGCTGGGCCCGCGAGCGCGCGGCGCACCTCGAGGCGCCGGCGCGACACCCGCCGCACGAGGCGGTCGGGTCGCGCGAGCTGCGCATGCTGGCCCAGGCCCTGTCCGAGGTGGTCGCGCAGCGCACCCACCAGTTGCGCGCCAAGGAGCAGGCGCTGCGCACGCTGGGCCGTGTCATCGATGCGATGCCCGAGGCGGTGCTGGTGTACGACGTGACCGGCGTCGTGCGGATCTGCAACGGCGCGATGGAGCGCCAGTTCGGCTGGCGCGGCGACCAGCTCATCGGCAGCCGGCTCGATCGCATCATCCCGCTCGAGGACCGTGCGGGCTTCATGCGCACGATGCTGGATTTCGCGGCGCACGGCAGCGGCCAGCGCTCGCGCCTGGTGGTCGACCGCAGCATCCTGTGCGCCGATGGCAGCGCCGCCACGGTGCGCCTGTCCGGCGAGCTGATGAAGCTGCCGCACGGCCCGAAGATGTGCCTGTTCCTGCGCGACATGACGCAGGAGCTGCGCGATGCGCAGGTGCTGGAGGCGGCGCTGGCCGAGGCGCAGCAGTCGGCGCAGGTGAAGTCGCGCTTCCTGGCCAACATGAGCCACGAGATCCGCACGCCGCTGAACGGCATCGCCGGCATGCTGGACCTGCTGACGCGCTCGTCGCCGTCGGCGGAGCAGCGCGAGTACATCGACGTGATGCGCTCGAGCGCCCGGCTGCTGCGCAACCTGCTCAACGACATCCTCGACCTGTCGAAGATCGAGGCCGGGCGGCTGGAGCTGGAGAGCCTGCCCTTCGACCTGGAGGAGCAGCTGCACGATGCCTGCGTGCCCTTCAAGGCGCTGGCCGAATCGCGCGGGCTGCGCTTCGACGCGCGCTTCCGGGTGTCGCATCCGATCCTGCTGGGTGATCCGTTCCGCATCACGCAGATCCTGAACAACCTGCTGGACAACGCGATCAAGTTCACGAGCGCGGGCAGCGTGCGCGTGGAGGTGGCCGAGGCGCGCGACGCCGGTGCGCCGGACCGCAGCCGCGTGCGCATCGCGGTGACCGACACCGGCGCCGGCATCCCGAGCGCGCTGCAGACGCGATTGTTCGCGGCCTTCACGCAGGCCGACGAGTCGGTCACGCGGCGCTACGGCGGCACCGGGCTCGGGCTGGCGCTGTGCCGGCAGCTGGCGCGCATGATGGGCGGCGACATCTCGGTCGAGAGCACCGAGGGGCGCGGCTCGCGCTTCGAGGTGGTGGTGCACCTGCCGCGGGCCGCGGCGGTCACCGGCTTCCTGCACACCCAGCCCGACAGCGGCGTCGAGGCGCTGGCGCGCGGGCTGGCGGGGCAGCATGTGCTGGTGGTCGACGACAACCGCATCAACCAGATGCTGCTGCGCAAGTGGCTGCAGCAGGAGGGCGCGGAGGTGGAGGTGGCGCACAACGGCGAGCAGGCGGTCGAGAAGGCCGGCGGTGCGCGCTTCGACGCCATCCTGATGGACGTGTCGATGCCGGTGATGAACGGCTACGACGCGGCGCGCGCCATCCGTGCGATGGGCCGGGCGGCGGGCCCCGGCGGCACCTGCGGCGCCAACGTGCCCATCATCGGCGTCACGGCGCTGGCGATGGGGGGCGAGCGCGAGCTGTGCCAGGCGGCCGGCATGAACGACTACATCACCAAGCCGGTGGACCGCAACAGCCTGATCCGCAAGCTGGTGCCGCTGATCGCGGCGAACGAGGCACTGCCCGAACTGCCGGCCGCGATGCCGCGGCTGAGCCTGTCGTACCCCCTGAAAGCTGCCAACTCATGATCACGAACGTTACGCGGGCCACCTTCGAGGCGCAGCGCGCCCTGGCCGACTTCGACGGCGATGCCGACAGCGTCGCCGAGGTGCTGCTGGCCTTCCTGGAAGACCTGGACACCGCGCACAACACGCTGCAGGACGCGCCGGTGCGCGGGCGCACCGCGTATGCGGCGGTGCTGCACGAGCTGGCGAACTCGCTGGAATCGATCTGGTGCTTCGATGCGGGGGCGCGGGTGCGCGAGATCGAGCGCCGGTGCCATGCCGGCGGGCCGCTGGAGGTGACGGCGGTGCAGCAGGAAGTGACGGCGCTGCTGGAGGGCGCGGCCGGCCAGGCCAGGGCCTGGCTGCGGGATCGCTTCTCCTGACCTGGGGCGCCGGGCGGTGCGGGCTGGCGGGCGGCGGTGGAAGCCGTAACATCGGTGCTCGTCCGCCTGAAACAACCAGCCAGATACCGTGGAGCACCAGGAACTACTGACCGTGAGCGAGGTGACGGGGCTGCTGGGGGTTTCTCGCACCTCGGTGCAGAAGATGGTGGACAGCGGTGCGCTGCTGGCGATGCGCACGCCGGGCGGGCACCGGCGCATCATGCGCAGCTCGGTGCAGGCGATGCTGGAGGGCCAGCTGCCGGCCGCCGCGGGCGCGCAGGCCGAGCCGGCGCCGAACATGACGGTGCTGATCGTCGAGGACAGCCCGACCACCACGCTGAGCTACCAGAAGGTGCTGCGCCGCAGCCGCCTGCCGATCGCCTGCGAGTTCGCTGTGGACGGCATCGAGGCGCTGCTGAAGCTGGAGCGGCTGCGGCCGGACGTGCTGGTCACGGATCTACAGATGGAGCCGGTCGATGGGTTCCGCCTGGTCGCGGCGGTGCAGGCGGATGCCGAGCTGGCCTTGATGGCGCAGGTGGTGGTGACCGGACTGGACGACGAGGAAATTGCGCGCCGGGGCGGGTTGCCGCCGAATGTGCTGCTGTATCGGAAGCCGGTGCCGTGGGATCGGCTGCTGGGGTTCCTGGAGGCGCATGCGCAGCGGAGGCAGTTGCTGGCGGCGGTGGGGGCGGGTGAAGTGGGTCGGGGGCGGAGGGAGAGGGGACGCTGATGATCTGACACGAACACGCGATGGGCGAGGATCACATGCTGCAAGTTCGAGCTGCGGTCGAAGCATTTGAATCAGCACTACCCCGACTCCGCCTGCGCCATGACGGGCAGTTCGCGGTCATTCGCGACGGTGTTTTCGAGCCAGCGTTCTTCTCAAGCTGAGAAGAAGCCTTGAAATGGGGCTGTCAGAGCTTCGGCCTTTCCAGGTTCTTCGTGAAGCAAATCAGCGACAAGGAACGCACGACGCACTTGATGCGCGGTTTTGCGGAATGAGAGTCGGCGCCCGTTCACCGAACTGCTGCACGTTCACCCTCATTCGTCCGCGGCACCGTCGCGCAGTTCCGGCGCCGAGCCTTCCGGCCGCATGACTCACTCGATCATGCCTACTCGGCGCGACGTGCGCCGTTCCACCTCAAGCGCGGCCTGGTCCTGCTCTGCCTCCGGCCACAGCAGCGGGAAGTAGAAGCGCAGTGCATGACGCGGAATCGCGAACCGCACGTCGCCATAGGCCGAGTCGGTTGCGAGATAGCCCAGCTTCAGCAGCGCCGACAACGTGCCCGTCGCTACCCGGTCACCCAGCTTGCTCATGGCCTTGAAGTCCGCGCGCGGCATCGCGATACCCGAGGTGAAGAGGTAGTGCAGCACGCCGACGACTTCGGGCCGCACGGGCAACTTCTGCACGTTGCAGTCGTAGAGGATGGACGCTTCGATGCGGTCACGCATGCCCGTGACGTCGAGCTGCTGGGTCATGAACGACACCTGGTCGATGCAGACGTCGAGGACGTACGAAATCCACTCGACGAGTCCCGCCTGCGTCAGGTTGCCGCGGCCATCGAGGTCGCCGCGGCGATGCTCATCAGCGGCCGCGAGCAGGGCACGGTAGCGCTCTTCCGTGCGGGCAAAGCCGCGCAGTGGCGACCAGAGTCCGCTCGTGAGCTGCATCGCATACAGCAACAGATGCGTGTGCAGTCGCGCGACGCGACCATTGCCATCGGGCAGGGGGTGCAACCAAGCCAGGCGGTGGTGGGACGCGCAAGCCGCCACGATGGCCGCCTCGCCGCGCCGCACGGCACCGTAGACGGCGCTCCAGCGCTCAAGGAACCGCGGCACCGCTTCGAAGGACGGCGCCTCATGGCGGCCGACTGCGACCTGACGCTGGCGGAGCTCCCCCGGCACCATGATCGAACCGTCTTCCAGGGTTCGGTCCTCGTCGCCCAGCGCCTCGAACAGGTGCTTGTGCAGCCACATCACCGCCTCGGTCGAGTAGAGCCAGCGCGTGGTGTCCTCGCCCTGCGCCAGGCGCTCGTCAATGACCGTCTCACAGTGCCTCTCGGTGTCGATGTGCGCGACCGCCAAGCGCTGCTTGCGCGCCAGATTGCGGTCGGTCGAGAAGTCCTTCTTCAGGGCACTGTCGATTTCGCTCGGGCGGGTGTGCTCGCCCTCGAGGCGGTTCGTGTAGTAGCTGTTCATCGCGCGCAGCAGCGCACGCAACTCCACCTGCGTCGAGGCCGGCACCGCGCCGTTGCCCAATGCCAGGGCGGCCCGGTTCAGGTCACTCGCACGCTCGAGCAACGGACCCAGGACACTGTCCGCTGGCATCAATGGCAGGAACTGGTCAGGGTGATCGTAGCGCTGGATGATCTGCGCCTTCATGTGCGAGATTGTACAGCGCCCAGTTCACCTATGAAAATTGCCATCTTCTGCAGGAAATTATGCGAGATCGGATTACAGCTTCCGCGTCACCCGACAATCTCACACGTCGATATTCGCCGCCCTCAACGCATTCGTCTCGATGAAGTCCCGCCGCGGCTCCACCTCATCCCCCATCAGCATCGTGAACACCCGATCCGCCTCGATCGCGTCGTCGATCTGCACCTTCAGCAGGCGCCGCACGTTCGGGTCCATCGTGGTCTCCCACAGCTGCTCGGGGTTCATCTCGCCCAGCCCCTTGTAGCGCTGGCGTCCGACGGCCGACTCGGCCTGCTGGATCAGCCACGCCATGGCCTGACGGAAGTCGGCCACCTTGGCTTCCTTCTGCTTCTCGCCCTCGCCGCGCTTCACCACCGCCTCCGTGCCCACCAGGCCCTTGAAGGTCAGCCCCGCGGTCGACAGCGCCTCGTAGTCGGCCCCGTGCACGAAGTCCGCGCTGATCACGCTGCTCTTGCGGTTCCCGTGGTGCATGCGGCTGATGCGCAGGATGTGCTTGTCGGTCCGCGCGTCGAACTCGGCCGTCACCTCGGCATCGTGCAGCGCCGCCTTCAGGTCGCCGGCCGACTTCTCCGCCGCCTCCAGCGTGTCCAGGTCCAGCACCAGCCCGTTGGCCATCGCCCGCAGCGCCTCCACGTCCATCCAGTTCGACAGCCGCTCCACCACGTTGTTGGCCATCACGTACTGCCGCGCCAGCGTCTCCAGCGTCTCGCCCAGCAGCACCGTGCCGCCCACGCCGGTCTCCAGCTTCGCGTCCTTCAGCGCCACCTTCAGCAGGTACGCATCCAGCTCGTGTCCGTCCTTCAGGTACTGCTCTTCCTTGCCCAGCTTCACCTTGTACAACGGCGGCTGCGCAATGTAGATGTGCCCGCGCTCCACGATCTCCGGCATCTGCCGGTAGAAGAACGTGAGCAGCAGCGTGCGGATGTGCGCGCCGTCCACGTCCGCGTCGGTCATGATGATGATGCGGTGGTAGCGCAGCTTGTCCGGGTTGAACTCGTCCTTGCCGATGCTCGTCCCCAGCGCCGTGATCAGCGTCAGGATTTCATTGCTCGTCAGCAGCCGCTCGAAGCGCGCCCGCTCCACGTTCAAAATCTTCCCGCGCAGCGGAAGGATCGCCTGGAACTTGCGGTCCCGGCCCTGCTTCGCCGACCCGCCCGCGGAGTCGCCCTCCACGATGTAGATCTCGCACAGCGCCGGGTCCTTCTCCTGGCAGTCCGCCAGCTTGCCCGGCAGCCCCATCCCATCCAGCACGCCCTTGCGCCGCGTCATCTCGCGCGCCTTGCGTGCCGCCTCGCGTGCCCGCGCCGCCTCGACGATCTTGCCGCAGATGATCTTCGCGTCGATCGGGTTCTCGAGCAGGTAGTCGGTCAGCGCCTTGCTCACCACCTCTTCCACCGGCGCCCGCACCTCGCTCGACACCAGCTTGTCCTTCGTCTGGCTGCTGAACTTCGGCTCCGGCACCTTCACGCTCAGCACGCAGCACAGGCCTTCGCGCATGTCGTCGCCGGTGACATCCACCTTGGCCTTCTTCGCCAGCTCGTTGTCCTCGATGTACTTGTTGATCACCCGCGTCATCGCCGCGCGCAGCCCCGTCAGGTGGGTGCCGCCATCCCGCTGCGGGATGTTGTTGGTGAAGCACAGCACGCTCTCGTTGTAGCCGTCGTTCCACTGCATCGCCACCTCGGTGGTGATCGTGGTCCCCTGTTCCGAGGCCTTCTCGCCCGTCGCATGGAAGATGTTCGGGTGCAGCACCTTCTTGCCGGTGTTGACGAAGTCGACGAACCCCTTCACCCCGCCCGCGAAGGCGAAGTTGTCTTCCTTGTTGTTGCGCTCGTCGACCAGGCGGATCTTCACGCCGTTGTTCAGGAAGCTCAGCTCGCGCAGGCGCTTGCTCAGGATCTCGTAGTGGAAGTCGATGTTGCTGAAGATCTCTTCGTCGGGCAGGAAGTGCACCTCCGTCCCGCGCTTCTCGGTCTCGCCGGTCACCCGCATCGGGCTCACCTCGAAGCCGTCGCGCATCTCCAGCAGCCGGTCCTGCGGCACGCCCTTGCGGAACTCGATGAAGTGCGTCTTGCCGTCGCGCCGCACCGTCAGCCGCAGCCACTTCGACAGCGCGTTCACGCACGACACGCCCACGCCGTGCAGCCCGCCCGACACCTTGTAGCTGTTCTGGTTGAACTTGCCCCCGGCATGCAGCTCGGTCAGCGCAATCTCGGCCGCGCTGCGCTTGGGCTCGTGCTTGTCGTCCATCTTCACGCCGGTCGGGATGCCGCGGCCGTTGTCGGTCACGCTGATCGCGTTGTCGGTGTGGATGGTCACCACGATGTCGTCGCAGTACCCGGCCAGCGCCTCGTCGATGGAGTTGTCCACCACCTCGAACACCAGGTGGTGCAGCCCGGTCCCGTCCGAGGTGTCGCCGATGTACATGCCCGGCCGCTTGCGCACCGCCTCCAGGCCTTCAAGGATCTGGATGCTGCCTTCGCCATAGGCGTTGGAGGTGTCTTCGGGAAGCTTCTGGGAATCGGTCATCGCAGTGTTGAACTCATGCAAAGGAAAGGACGTCGGGGCCGGGCAGGCCCGGCGGGCGGATCGGGAATCAGATCCGCATCGGCATCACGACGTACTTGAAGCCCGCCTGCTCGGGCACCGTGAACAAGGCGCTGGAATTCGTGTCCTGCAGTTCCAGCTTGACCATCTCGACGCTCATGTTGGCCAGCGCGTCCATCAGGTAGGTGACATTGAAGCCGATCTCGATCGCATCGCCGTTGTAGTCGATCTCGAGCTCTTCCTTCGCCTCTTCCTGCTCGGCATTGCTCGACGCGATGCGCAGCACGCCCGGCTCGATGTTGACGCGCACGCCCTTGAACTTCTCGCTCGTCAGGATGGCCGCGCGCTGCAGGCTCGCCAGAAGCGGCGCCCGGCCCAGCGTCACGTGGTTCTTGTGGTTCTTCGGGATCACGCGGTTGTAGTCCGGGAACTTGCCCTCCACCAGCTTGGTGACGAACTCCATCCCGCTGAAGCTGAACTTGGCCTGGTTGCCGGCAAAGCGCATCTCGATCGGGCTGTCCTGGCCTTCCTTCTCGTCCTTCAGCAGGCGCTGCAGTTCCAGCACCGTCTTGCGCGGCAGGATCACCTCCTGCTTGGGGATCTCGACCTCCAGGTCGGCCTGGGCCAGCGCCAGGCGGTGCCCGTCGGTCGCGACCAGGGTCAGGCTCTTGCCCTCGGCGACGAACAGGATGCCGTTCAGGTAGTAGCGGATGTCATGCACCGCCATCGCAAAGTGCACCTGGTTGATGAGCCCCTTCAGCGTCTTCTGGGGCACGCTGAACACCGGGCCGAAGTCGGCGGCCTCCTGCACCAGAGGGAAGTCGTCCGCCGGCAGCGTCTGCAGCGTGAAGCGGCTCTTGCCGCCCTGCAGCGTCAGCTTGTTCTGCGCCGAGCTCAGCGTCACGTTCTGGTCCGACGGCAGCGACCTCAGGATGTCGATCAGCTTGCGCGCGCCCACCGTGGTCGCGAAATTGCCCGCGTCGCCGTCGAACTCCGCCGTGGTGCGCACCTGGATCTCCAGGTCGCTGCTCGTCAGCTCGACCTGGCTCCCGGTCTTGCGGATCAGCACGTTGGCCAGGATGGGCAGGGTGTGCCTGCGCTCCACGATGCCGGAAACAGCCTGCAGGGCCCCCAACACTTTTTCTTGCGCTGCCTTCAAGACAATCATGTCAACCTCTTAAATTAGTCGTCTTAGTAGAGGACGGGGATCTCTGTGGAGAACACCATTTTCCCCTTTTCCATCAACCGCTTACAGCCTTTGCAACCCTGTGTGCAGCCACCGGGGAACGGCGGGACGCCCACACAACAACTTTCTCCGGCCCCGCTTGCCTGTGGACAAATCCGGACTTGCTCTCGAGTTGTCCCCAGGCTTGTGCTTTGACACCGTCGCCATCTTCTGCTGGATCCTCCGTCAGCCCTTCAGGGTCTGCTCCAGCACATGCAACTGCTGGTTCAGCTCGGTGTTCTTCTGCCGCTCGCCGGCGATCTTGCGCACCGCATGCAGCACCGTGGTGTGGTCGCGCCCGCCGAACAGCTCGCCGATCTCCGGCAGGCTCTTCTGCGTCATCTCCTTCGCCAGGTACATGGCAATCTGGCGCGGCCGGGCGATGCTGGCCGGGCGCTTCTTGCTGTACATGTCGGCGACCTTGATCTTGTAGAAGTCGGCGACCGTCTTCTGGATGTTCTCCACCCCGACCTGCCGGTTCTGGATCGACAGCAGGTCCTTCAGCGCCTCGCGGGCGAGCTGGATGTTGATGTCCTTGTGGCTGAAGCGCGAGTACGCCAGGATCTTGCGCAGCGCCCCTTCGAGCTCGCGCACGTTGGCCCGCACGTTCTTGGCCACGAAGAAGGCCACGTCCTCCGGCATCGCCGTGCCCTCGGCATCGGCCTTGCGCATCAGGATGGCCACGCGCATCTCCAGCTCCGGCGGCTCGATCGCCACCGTCAGGCCGGCGTCGAAGCGCGAGGTCAGGCGCTCGTCGATGTCCACCAGCCCCTTGGGGTAGGTGTCGCTGGTCATGATGATGTGCGCCCGCTTGGCCAGCAGCGCTTCGAAGGCGTTGAAGAACTCCTCCTGCGTGCGCTCCTTGCCGGCGAAGAACTGCACGTCGTCGATCAGCAGCAGGTCCAGCGAGTGGTACTTGGCCTTCAGCTCGTCGAAGGTCTTGCGCTGGTAGTTGCGCACGACGTCGGTGATGAACTGCTCGGCATGCAGGTAGAGCACCCGCGCATCGGCGCGGTCGGCCAGCAGCGCGTTGCCCACGGCATGCACCAGGTGGGTCTTGCCCAGGCCGACGCCGCCGTAGATGAAGAGCGGGTTGTACATCTGCCCGGGCGCCCCGGCCACGTGCAGCGCGGCAGTCCGGGCCATCTGGTTGGCGCGGCCGGCCACCAGGGTGTCGAAGGTCAGGGCCTGGTTCAGGCGGTGCCGCGGCAGCGCGGCCTGGGCCGCCGACGGGCTGCGCGGCACGACGACGGCCGGGGCCTCGAGTGTCGCCGTGTTGCCCGCCTGCGGCAGGGGCTGGCCGGCCGGTCGCGCACCGGGCGACAGGGCCCGGGCGATGGACACCGGGCCATCGGGGCGGAACGCGGGGGCGATGGGGGCGGCCGCACCGTCGCGCGGTGCCAGCGTCAGGTCCAGCCGCACCGGCTTGCCGGCGAGTTCGCTCAGCACGGCCACGATGCGGCCGGCGTACTGGTTGCGGATCCAGTCGAGCTTGAACCGGTTCGGCACACGCAGCGACACGACCGCACCGGCCACGCCGTCGTCGGTGACGTCGGCCGCGGGCAGTGGACGAATCCAGGTGTTGAATTGTTGTTCGGGCAGTTCGGCTGCCAAACGCTCGCAGCCACGCTGCCAGAGGTCAGCGCTCATGTTGTGGAAAAGTTCTTCTCGGAGCGCCGGGATTCTACGGTGCAACGGCCCTCGGAGGACAGGTTATCCACAAGCTTGTGACAATGCCTGCAAGCCCTTGCAGAGCGCATCCCGCCGTCTAAGTCTTTGACTTCGCAGGGGGTTTTTGGTGTAATAGTGGGTTTCCCGAAGGCCCGGCTGTGTTTCCAGTTGGTTGCCGACCCAGACACCGACGACAACATCAGGACCACTGATCATGAAACGCACCTACCAAGCTTCGAAGACCCGCCGCGCCCGCACCCATGGTTTCCTGGTGCGCATGAAGACCCGCGGTGGCCGTGCCGTCATCAACGCACGCCGCGCCAAGGGCCGCAAGCGCCTGGCGGTCTGAGCCCGAGGCTCAGCGCGAGCCTCCCGCGTTCGTCCGAGGCGGCACCGTGATCGGGCGAATCGTTCAATCGGTGGATTTCGAGCGCGTGCTCGCCGCCCCCACCCGGGCGCGCAGCACGCACTTCGCCGTGCATTTCCTCGCCGCCCGACCTGCCGTCAAGGCTCCCGCTGCCCACAAGTTGTCAACAGCTGGGGCACCCAATCAGGGCATCCCTGTGGATGACTTGGGTCCGGGGGCCAGTTGGATGGGGGTCGTGGTGCCCAAGCGCCATGCGCGCCGCGCCGTCACCCGCAACCTGCTCAAGCGCCAGATCCGGCGCGTGCTGCACGCCCAGGACGGCCTGCCCGACGGGCTGTGGGTGGTGCGGCTGCGCAGCCCGTTCGATCGCAAGCTCTTCCCGAGCGCCGCGTCCGACGCGCTGCGGTCCGCCGCGGGCGAGGAGCTGACGGCGCTGATCGGCCGCGCGGCCCGTTCGTCCGGACGCTGATCGATGAGCCTGCGCCTGCCCCCCTGGTTGACACGTTCGCCGCAGCGCGGGCTGATGCTGCTGGTGCGGGGCTACCGCTTCTTTCTCAGCCCCTGGCTGGGCAGCGCCTGCCGCTTCGAGCCGACCTGTTCGGTGTATTCGCTGCAGGCGCTCGAGCAGCACGGTGCCCTGGGCGGCAGCTACCTCACGCTGCGCCGGCTTGCGCGCTGCCACCCGTGGTGCGACGGCGGCCACGACCCGGTCCCGCGCGCCATCGGCGGCCTGTTCAGCCGGCTTGAGCGCCCGCCGGCAGCCCCCACTTCCTCCCGCATTCCCAGTCTTCCCCGCAAAGAGACCCTTCCATGACCGATATGCGCCGCACCCTCCTGTGGGTGGTGTTCTCGATGTCGCTCGTCCTGATCTGGGACGCGTGGAGCCGGCACAACGGCCAACCCTCGCTGTTCGGCCCCCCGCCGGTGACGTCCAGCGCCCCGGCTGCCGCCGGCGCCGGCAGCGCAGCCGACAGCGGCGTGCCGACGGCGCCGGGTGCCACCGCAGCCGCTGCCGTGGCCTCGGCGGCTTCGGCCCCGGTCGTCGAAGCCAAGGCCGAGCGCGTCGAGATCCAGACCGACCTGGTCAAGGCGACGCTCGACAGCCGCGGCGGTACGCTGGTGCGCGTCGAGCTGCTGACGCAGCACGAGCAGCTGCAGAAGGACCTGTGGCAGAAGGTGCAGGAGCTGGTCGGCCTGGCGCCGCGCCATGACGAGCAGTTCGACAAGAGGAACGTCGTCGTGCTGGACGAGTCGGCGAGCCGCCTCTACGTGGCGCAGACGGGCCTGATCCCGGCCGCCGGCGGCAGCGGCCTGCCCAACCACCGCACGCTGATGACGCTGGTGCCCGGCGAGCGCAGCCTGAAGGATGGTGCGAACGAGCTGAAGGTCAGCTTCCAGTCGCCGCCGGTGAATGGCGTGCGCCTGGTCAAGACCTACACCTTCAAGCGCGGCGACTACGTGATCGGCGTGCGCAACGAGGTCGTCAACGAATCCGCCGCGCCGGTCAACGCCCGCCTCTACCTGCAGCTGGTGCGCGACGGCGCCGACGGCACCGGCGGCTCGAGCTTCTATTCCACCTTCACCGGCCCGGCGGTCTACGAGGACAGCAAGCGCTACACCAAGGTCGACTTCAAGAGCATCGAGAAGCGCGGCGAGAAGGACACGCCGGACCACGTCACCTCGGCCGACAACGGCTGGGTCGCGATGGTGCAGCACTACTTTGCCTCGGTGTGGCTGATCGACAAGGCCGATGCGAAGCAGCCGCGCGAGTACTACACCGGCAAGGCCGACATCGTGAACGACGTAACCGGTCGCACGGCCCACGTCTACAAGGTCGGCATGACAGTGCCGCTGGGCGACCTGGCGCCGAACGCGGCGAAGAGCTTCGATGCGCAGCTCTTCGTCGGCCCGCAGGAAGAGCACAAGCTCTCTGCGCTGGCCCCGGGCCTGGAGCTGGTGAAGGACTACGGCTACTTCAAGATCCTGGCCGAGCCGCTGTTCTGGCTGCTGACCCAGCTGCACAAGCTGATCGGCAACTGGGGCTGGGCGATCGTCGCGCTGGTGGTGATCCTGAAGATCGCGTTCTACTGGCTCAATGCCAGCGCCTACCGCTCGATGGCCAAGATGAAGGCCATCAACCCGAAGGTGATGGAGCTGCGCGAGCGCCTGAAGGACAAGCCGCAGCAGATGCAGCAGGAGATGATGCGCATCTACCGCGAGGAGAAGGTCAACCCGATCGGCGGCTGCCTGCCCATCATCGCGCAGATGCCGTTCTTCATCGCGCTGTACTGGGTGCTGCTGTCGACGGTGGAGATGCGCAACGCGCCGTGGATCGGCTGGATCACCGACCTGTCGGCCAAGGACCCGTACTTCATCCTGCCGCTGCTGATGACGGCGTCGAGCCTGCTGCAGACCTGGCTGAACCCGACGCCGCCGGACCCGGTGCAGGCGAAGATGATGTGGATCATGCCGCTGGTGTTCTCGGTGATGTTCTTCTTCTTCCCGGCCGGCCTGGTGTTGTACTGGCTGACGAACAACATCCTGTCGATCGCGCAGCAGTGGCTGATCAACAAGCAGCTCGGGGTGCTGGGGAAGTAGTCCTCCTGGTCCCTGCCCCGCGAACGAGGTCCCCCAAGCGGGGGCTTGCCCGGTGCCGCCGCGTGCGCGACCATGCGTCCCACGGAACACCAGGTCAATGCGGGGCAGACCCGCTGATGCGCCACGACGCAGCAGCGGCTCGGGAGGGTGATTCGCTCCCCCCGCGCCATCTTCGAACCCGGCCCCTGCGCGCGCAGGGCGCCGGGTTCGTCGTTTTTGGCCGCCTGGCCCATCCTTGACAATCGCACGATGCTGCCGCGCCACCACGACCCCATCGTCGCCATCACCACCGCCCCGGGCCGGGGCGCGGTCGGCATCGTGCGGGCCTCGGGCCGCAACCTGCAGCCGCTGCGCGAGGCGCTCTTCCCGCGCGCGCTGGCGCCGCGGCATGCGAGCTACCTGCCCTTCACCGATGCGCAGGGGCAGGTGATCGACCATGGCCTCGCGCTGCACTTCCCGGCGCCGCACTCGTACACCGGCGAGGATGTGCTGGAGCTGCAGGCGCACGGCGGCCCGGTGGTGCTGCAGCTGCTGCTGGCGCGCTGCCTGGAGGCGGGCCGCGGCATCGGGCTGCGGCTGGCCGAGCCGGGCGAGTTCACCGAGCGCGCCTACCTCAACGACAAGCTCGACCTGGCCCAGGCCGAGGCGGTGAGCGACCTGATCGAGGCGAGCACCGAGGCGGCGGCGCGTTCGGCGAGCCGGTCGCTGAGCGGTGCTTTTTCCGATGAGGTGCACGGCCTGCGAGACCGCTTGATTTCGCTGCGCATGCTGGTCGAGGCGACGCTGGATTTCCCGGAGGAGGAGATTGACTTCCTGGAGAAGGCCGATGCGCGCGGGCGGCTGGAGGCGATCGCGCGCGACGTGGCCGCAGTGCTCGGCCGGGCGCGCCAGGGCGCGCTGCTGCGCGAGGGCATGCAGATCGTGCTGGCCGGCCAGCCGAACGTGGGCAAGAGCTCGCTGCTGAACGCGCTCGCGGGCGCCGAGCTCGCGATCGTGACGCCCATCCCCGGCACGACGCGCGACAAGGTCAGCGAGACGATCCAGATCGACGGCGTGCCGGTGCATGTGATCGACACCGCGGGCTTGCGCGAGGCGGGCGACGAGGTGGAGCGCATCGGCATCGCGCGCAGCTGGGATGCGATCGAGCGCGCGGACGCGGTGCTGTTCCTGCACGACCTGACGCGCCGCGGCGAGCCGTCCTATGACGCGGCGGAAGCCGACATTGCGGCGCGCCTGCCGCACCTGCAGCAGGCGGGCGAGCGCGTCGTGCACGTCTACAGCAAGCGGGACATCGCGGCGGTGCCGGACCTGCCGGACCTGCATGAGGGGCCGGGCGAGCACCACCTGGCCTTGTCGGCGCGTTCGGGCGAGGGCCTGGACGCGCTGCGCCGGCTGCTGCTGCAACTGGCGGGCTGGCATGCCTCGCCCGACGGGGTCTTCATCGCGCGGGCCCGCCATGTGGATGCGCTGCGCCACACCGCCGAGCACCTGGCCCTGGCGCGCGAACTCGCCGCCTCGCCCGATCCGGCGCTCGACCTGCTGGCCGAGGAACTGCGGCTGGCCCAGACGGCGCTGTCGCAGATCACGGGCGAGTTCACCTCCGACGACCTGCTGGGGGAGATCTTCAGCCGGTTCTGTATCGGGAAGTGAACCGGGGCCCCCGCATTCGCGGGGCAAACGACAGACGGGACCCCAGCGCCGACCGGCGGCCTTCCCGGTGGGTGCACGCTGTTGTCGTGCGCACCCCCTACCCTGATAATCGCGCCACATATTCAAGAAAGCGCATGGCAAATGCGCTTCACGCCAAGAGGACACGATGGAACTCCAGCAGTTGGTTCAGGCGGTTCAGACGCTCAACGCGGAAGACGCATTCCGCGCCCGTCTCACGCTTGAACAGTGGCGCGTGATCGGCCCCTATCTGACCCAGCACGACATCCGCGCCGGCGACCTGCTCATCAAGCAGGGCGATTCCGACCGCACGATGTACTTCCTGGGCCAGGGCTCGCTCCAGGTCTTCGTCACCGGCGGCCCCCCGGGCAGCAACCGCATCGCGATCCTGCGCGCCGGCTCGGTGGTGGGCGAACCTGCCCTCTTCCTCGACAGCCCGCGCATGGCCAATGTCGAGGCGATGACGCCCTGCATCGTCTGGGCCCTGCGCGGCCCGCGCCTCGAGGAACTGGCCCAGCGCACGCCGGCCCTCGCCCTCGAGCTCGTCCGCGCTGCCGGCTCGGTGATGGCGCTGCGCATGCGCGCCAACGTTGCACGCCAGACGCCCGTCACCTGACGCCGTGAGCGGGCCGGCCGGCCTCAGTGCCCGCCGAAATCCACCAGCGTGAACAGCGCCAGCCCGGCATCGCGCAGGCGCTGCGAGCCCTTCAGCTCCGGCAGGTCGACGATGGCCGCGCCCTCGATCACCTGCGCACCCAGTCGCTGCAGCAGCCGCATGCCGGCCATCATCGTGCCGCCGGTGGCGATCAGGTCGTCCACCAGCACGATGCGGTCGCCCGGCTTCACCGCGTCGGTGTGCATCTCCACCGTCGCCGAACCGTACTCCAGCTCGTAGGTCTCCTGTACCGTCGTGAACGGCAGCTTGCCCTTCTTGCGGATCGGGATGAAGCCCACGTTCAGCTCGTAGGCGAGCACCGAGCCGATGATGAAGCCGCGCGCGTCCAGCCCGGCGATGGCGTCCGGCCGCACGTCGAAGTAGCGGTGCACGAACTCGTCGATCAGGATCCGGAAGGTGCGCGGGTCCGCCAGCAGCGGCGTGATGTCGCGGAACTGCACGCCCGGCTCCGGCCAGTCGGGCACGGTCCGGATGCAGCGCTTGATGATGTCTCGGGAACTGTCTGGCGTCATGGCACTCACCGTCGGGAACGGGCGCCATTGTGAACCTGTTGAACCGGCTCAGCGCCCCAGCAGCTTCCCCTCGGCCAGCGCCAGCGGCTCCGGCAGCCCCGACAGCACCAGCGTGTCGCCCCCCGCCAGCAGCATCGCGTCGTGCGGCTTGGTCACCGCCCCCGACGCGCGCCGCACCGACACCACGTTCACGCCCACCGCATGCAGCGCCAGCGCCGACAGCGGCTGCCCCACCCAGGTGGCGGCCGACGGCAGGCTGACGCTCAGCAGCCGTGCCTGCTGCAGCTCGTCCACGGTGTCGTCGTCGGCGCCATGGAAATAGCCGCGCAGCAGCCCGTAGCGCGCATCGCGCTGGTCCTGCACGACGCGGATCACGCGCCGCATCGGCACGCCCACCAGCGCCAAGGCATGGCTCGCGAGCATCAGCGAGCCCTCGATGGCCTCCGGCACCACCTCCGTCGCGCCGGCCGCCTGCAGGCGCTCGATGTCGCTGTCGTCCAGCGTGCGCACGATCACCGGCACCGTCGGCGCATGTGCCTGGACCAGGTGCAGGATCTTCATCGCCGACGGCGTGTCGTGGTAGCTCACCACCACCGCGCTGGCCCGCGCCAGGCCCGCGGCCATCAGGCTCTGCAGCCGCGCCGCGTCGCCGAACACCACGCTCTGGCCCGCCGCGGCCGCCTGCCGCACGCGGTCGGGGTCGAGGTCGAGTGCCATGTACGGGATGCGCTCGCCGTCCAGGATGCGCGCCAGGCTCTGGCCGCTGCGCCCGTAGCCAGCGATGATGACGTGCGCCTCGGTGTTGATCGCGCGCTTGGCGATGCTCGTCATTGCCACCGACTGCATCAGCCAGTCGCTCGAGCTCAGCCGCATCACGATGCGGTTGCTGTACATGATGATGACCGGCGTCGCCAGCATGCTCAGCACCATGCTCGCGAGCACCGGGCTCTGCAGGTGCGCCGGCAGCAGGTGCTCATCGGTCGCGAGCGTCAGCAGCACGAAGCCGAACTCGCCCGCCTGCGCCAGGTACAGGCCGGTGCGCAGCGCGACGCCCGAGGCGGCCCCGGCCAGCCGGGCCAGCAGCGTCACCAGCGCGAACTTGAACAGCACCGGCAGCACCGTCATCGCAAGCACCAGCGCCCATTGCGAGAGCACCGTCTCGGCATCGAGCTTCATGCCGATGGTGATGAAGAACAGCCCCAGCAGCACGTCGTGGAAGGGCCGGATGTCGGTCTCCACCTGGTGCTTGTACTCGGTCTCGGCGATCAGCATGCCGGCGACGAAGGCGCCCAGCGCCAGCGACAGCCCGGCGTGCTCGGTCATCCACGCGAGGCCCAGGGTCACCAGCAGCAGGTTCAGGATGAAGAGCTCCTCGCTCTTGCGCCGCGCCACCAGCGTCAGCCACCAGCGCATCACGCGCTGCCCGCCCACCAGCAGCACCGCCAGCAGGCCGACCGCCTTCACCGCCGCCCAGGCGAGCGAGGGCACCAGCGTCTCGGGCGACGACCCCAGCGCCGGGATCAGCACGAGGAAGGGCACCACCGCCAGGTCCTGGAACAGCAGCACGCCCATCACGCGCCGGCCGTGCTCGCTCTCGAGCTCCAGCCGCTCGGCCATCAGCTTGACGACGATGGCGGTGCTGCTCATCGCGAGCGCGCCGCCCAGCGCGAAGGCGCTCTGCCAGCCCAGGCCCCAGGCGCGCCCGAGCATCCCCAGCGCCCACCCCAGCACCGCATTGCCGGCCAGCGCGGCCAGCACCGTCAGCGCGACCTGGCTCAGGCCCAGCCCGAACACGAGGCGGCGCATGCTGTTCAGCTTGGGCAGGTTGAACTCCAGCCCGATCACGAACATCAGGAACACGACGCCGAACTCGGCCAGGTACGTCATGCCGGCCGAATCCTTGGCCAGCCCGAGGGCATTCGGGCCGATCAACACGCCGACCGTCAAATAGCCGAGCATGGGCGGCAGCTTCAGCGACCGGCAGGCGACCACGCCGGCCACCGCCGCGACCAGGTAGAGGAGAACGAGTTCGAGCGTGGAGGCCATTCCGTGCCAGCGCAACATGCGTGCCTACAATCGCCAGATCCTATCGGACCCGAGCCCGCTTTCCGTGCCCCTTCCTCCGTCCCCCGCCGTTTCTTTTGATGCCGATCGCGCGCTGGCCCTCGCGCGCGACACCTTCGACATCGAGGCACGTGCCCTGCTCGCCCTCAAGGACCGCCAGGACGAGCGCTTCGCCCAGGCCGTGCAGGCCATGCTGCAGTGCAGCGGCCGGGTCGTCGTGATGGGCATGGGCAAGAGCGGGCACGTGGGCCGCAAGGTGGCCGCCACCCTCGCCTCCACCGGCACGCCGGCCCTGTTCGTGCACCCGGCCGAGGCGAGCCACGGCGACCTGGGCATGGTGACACCGGGCGACGTCGTGCTGGCGATCTCCAACTCCGGGGAGAGCGACGAGCTGGCCGCGATCCTGCCGGCGCTCAAGCGCCTGGGCGTGGTCCTGATCGCGATGACCGGCCGCGCCGACTCCAGCCTTGCGAGCCATGCCGACATCACGCTCAACAGCGCGGTCGACGAGGAGGCGTGCCCGCTCAACCTCGCGCCCACCACCAGCACCATCGCGCAGATGGCGGTCGGCGACGCACTCGCGGTGGCGCTGCTCGACGCGCGCGGCTTCCGCGAGGAGGACTTCGCCCGCTCCCACCCCGGCGGCAGCCTGGGTCGCAAGCTGCTCACCCACGTGCGCGACGTGATGCGCAGCGGCGACGCCGTGCCGCGCGTGCCGCCGGACACCCCCTTCGTCGAGATGATGCGCGAGATGACGCGCAAGGGCCTGGGCGCCACCGCCATCGCCGACGAGCAGGGGGCGGTGCTGGGCATCTTCACCGACGGCGACCTGCGCCGGCTCATCGAGCAGGGCCGTGACCTGCGCGCCCTGACGGCCGCCGACGTGATGCACCCGAACCCGCGCCGCGTGCGCGCCGATGCGCTGGCCGTCGACGCGGCCGACCTGATGGAGCTGCACCGCATCACCAGCGTGCTGGTGGTGGATGCGGCGGGCCTGCTGGTCGGCGCGCTCAACTTCAACGACCTGATGCGGGCCAAGGTGATCTGACGATGACGAACCTGGAAGACATCGCCCCGGTGCTCGGCTTCCCGCCCGAGCTGCTGCTGCGCGGCCAGGACGTCCGCGCCGCGATCTTCGACGTCGACGGCGTGCTCACCGACGGCCGCATCTACATCGGCGAGCGCGGCGAGGAGTTCAAGGCCTTCAACACGCTCGACGGCCACGGCCTGAAGCTGCTGGCGCGCGGCGGCATCGCCCCGCTCGTCATCACCGGCCGCGATTCGCCGGCGGTGCGGCGGCGCGTCGCCGACCTGGGCATCGCCCATGCGGTCTACGGCGTGCACGACAAGCTTGCCGCCGCGCAGGACCTGATGAAGACGCTCGACCTCGGCTGGGGCGAAGTCGCCGCCATCGGCGACGACTGGCCCGACCTGCCGCTGCTCGCGCGCGCCGCCCTGGCCGGCGCCCCGTCGAATGCCCACGCCGAGGTGCGCGCGCTGTCGCACCACGTCACCGCCGCGGCCGGCGGCCACGGTGCCGCGCGCGAATTCTGCGACCTGCTGCTCACCGCCACCGGCCGCTATGCCGGCCTGCTGCGCGGCCACCTCGTCACCCTCGATGGCGCAGGCTGACGGCGCGACACCCAGCACGCTCGAGCCGGTGGCGCGGCCGGGCCCCCGACGCGCGCCGCAGCCGCTGCGCTGGCGGCTGCTGGAGATCGTCACCGCCTACCTGCCGCTGCTGCTGATGGGCGTGCTGGCGCTGGGCACCTGGTGGCTGGTGAAGAACACGCCGCTCGCCGACGACCCGCGCGCGATGGCGCCGCTGCGCCACGAGCCCGACTACGAGATGCGCAAGTTCGCGCTGCAGCGCTTCAACCCGCAGGGCCAGCTGCGCGCCCAGGTCGAGGGCGACGTGCTGCGCCACTACCCGGACACCGACACCGTGGAGATCGACAACGTGCGCCTGCGCGCCGTCGGCACCGACGGCCGGGTGACCCACGGCACGGCCCGGCGTGCAATCGCCAACGGCGACGCCAGCGAGGTGCAGCTGATCGGCCAGGCCGAGATCATCCGCGAGGGTGCCGACGGCGCGCCGCCGATCAACTTCCGCAGCGAGTTCCTGCAGGCCTTCCTCGACACCGAGCGGGTGCGCTCGCACCTGCCGGTCACCGTCGTGCAGGGCGGCACCGAGATGCGCGCCGACAGCATGGAATACAGCCACCTCGACCGCGAGATCCGCTTCGGCGGACGCCTGCGCGCGGTGTTCAGCCCGAAGGGCACGAAATGAGGAGGAGCGCATGACGGAAGGCAGCGGCCGGCTGGCCTACATCACCGGGGCCTCGAGCGGCATCGGCCAGGCGCTCGCGCTGCGCTTCCACCAGGCCGGCTACCGGCTCGCCCTGGTGGCGCGCCGCACCGAGGCGGTGGTCGAGTGGGCGCAGGCGCAGCGCATCGACCCGTCGCGCTATGCGGTGTACGCCGCCGACGTGCGCGACGTGGCGGCCATCACCGCCGCCGGCCGCGCCTGCACGGCGGCCCAGGGCCTGCCGGACGTCGTCATTGCCAACGCCGGCATCAGCGTCGGCATCGACACCGCCGTCTACGACGACCTGGAGGTGATGCGCGCCACCTACGAGACCAACAACCTCGGCATGGCCGCCACCTTCCAGCCCTTCGTGGACGGAATGCGCGCGCGCCGCGGCGGCACCCTGGTGGGCATCGCGAGCGTCACCGGCATCCGCGGCCTGCCCGGGCACGGGGCCTACTGCGCCAGCAAGGCCGCGGTGATCTCGTACTGCGAAAGCCTGCGCGGCGAGCTGCGGCCGGACGGCGTGCGCGTCGTGACCATCAGCCCGGGCTACATCGACACGCCGCTGACGCGCGAGAACCGCTACGGCATGCCCTTCCTGATGCGCGCCGAGGACTTCGCCGACCGGGCCTTCCGCGCCATCGAGGCCGGCACCACCTACCGCGTCATCCCCTGGCAGATGGGGGTGGTGGCCAAGCTGCTGCGCGTGCTGCCGAACTGGCTGTTCGACCGCGTGCTGGCCGGCCGGCCGCGAAAGAAGCGCCAGGGCCAGTAGTGTGAACAGAGCCCAGGCCGGATTCACCCCGTTGCGCCGGGTGGCGCGTATCAGCCTGCATCGTCACTTCCCTGGACCTTGCGATGCGCAGACTGATTCCGTTCACCTTGTCCGTGGTGCTGCTCGGCGGCCTGGCCGCGTGCGACCGCGCCCCGTCCGAGGCGATGTCCGCCGCGCCCGCGCCGATGGTGGCGCCGGATTTCGCGAAGCAGCGCGCCGCCGCCGAACCGGCGGCGGGCGCCGCCGTGGCGGACGCGCCCCAGGCCGAGGCGCGCCGCTATGTCGCGGTGCGCCATGAACTGCATGTCTTCACGCCCGCCGAGGGCGTCGAGGCCGCGTGGCGGCAGGCGAACGACGCCTGTGCGGCGGCCCGCTGCGAGGTGCTGACCGCCTCGCTGGAGCGCAACGACGAACGCGCACCGGCGACCGCGCTGCTCGAGGCGCGCGTGCCGCCGCAGCAGCTGGACGCCTTCCTGCAGCGCATCGGCGGCCTGGGGCGGGTGGGGCTGAACACCCGCACTGCCGAGGACAAGACCGACACGGTGCTCGACGTCGAGGCGCGCCTGAAGAACCAGACCGCCTTCCGCGACCACCTGCGCGCGCTGATGGCCACGCCGGGGGCGAAGCTGAAGGACCTGATCGAGGTCGAGCGCGAACTGGTCCAGGTGCAGAGCGAACTCGACAGCCTGGCCGCGCAGCGCAAGGTGTTGGCCAACGAGACCGACAAGGTGCAGGTGTCGATCAGCTTCCGCGCCCAGCCGTCGGTGATCGAGACCGGCATGTGGCGCCCGGTGACCGAGGCGCTGCGCAGCGCCGGGCACGTGGCGGCGTCGAGCCTGGGCCTGCTGATCACCTCGGCGGTCGGGCTGCTGCCCTGGGCCGTCGCGCTGCTGCTGCTGGCGTGGGGCGCACGCGCGCTGTGGCGCCGCCGCCGCATGACAAACGCGTGACGGCATGAAAAAAGCGGTGGGCGCTTTCGCGCTCACCGCTTCTTGTCTGGGGCCGGTTCGGGCCCGGGGGATCAGTAGCCGCCGCGGCCGCCACCACCACCGCCGTAGCCGCCGCCACCGCCGGAGCGGCCACCGCCGCCACCACCGTAGCCGCCGCCACCGCCGGAGCGGCCGCCGCCACCACCACCGTAGCCGCCACCACCGCCGCCGCCGTAGCCGCCGCCACCCGAACGGCCACCGCCGCCGAAGCCGCCGCCGCCACCCGGGCGTCCGCCGCCGAAGCCGCCCGGACGCTCTTCACGAGGACGGGCCTCGTTGACGACCAGCGCGCGGCCGTCGAGGGCCTGGCCGTTCATGCCGTTGATCGCCGACTGCGCTTCCGCATCCGAACCCATCTCGACGAAGCCGAAGCCCTTCGAGCGGCCGGTGTCGCGGTCCATCATGACCTTGGCCGACGAGACGGTGCCGAACTGTGCGAATGCCTGTTGCAGATCGTCGTCGCGGACGCTGTAGGCGAGATTACCGACGTAGAGTTTGTTGCCCATGGAGAGCGCCTTTCTTTCCTGAAGTCACGAGAACCATGTGGAGCGTGTACCCATCCTGAACCAATCAAGTGAAGGCGCTGCTTCCAGACACAGAATTTTGATTATCAAGTAATTGCGCGAGGGGGTGCAAATTGTGGAAACCCCTTGCCAGCCAAGGAAATCGAAAAGTGTTGTTTTCGGGCAGCCCCGCTGCAGACCGCATGGCGCCTTCGTTTGCGGCCCCACCCGGTTCTTGCGGCAAGACTTGCCGTCCATCCCCTTCGATGACCGCAGCCGGGTCCTCGAGCATGCGTCTTCGAGCGCATCCTGGAGCGTGTTGTAGCGCGACCTTCTTCCTCCCATGAGCAAACGCATTGCGAGTCTCGTGCCCAGTCTGACCGAACTGGTGTTTGCCCTGGGCCTGGGCCCGCGGCTGGTGGCGCGCACCGGGTACTGCATCCATCCTGCCGGCAACGTGCGCGAGGTGCCCAAGGTCGGCGGCACCAAGGCGGTGAACCTGGCCAAGCTGCGGCGGCTCGCGCCGACGCACGTGCTCGTCAACGTGGATGAGAACCGGCACGACATCGTGGCGGCGCTGCACGAGATGGGTGCGCAGGTGATCGTCACGCACCCGTGCGATCCCGAGGACAACCTCGCCCTCGTCGACCAGCTGGCGCAGGCCTTCGGCGACGAGCCCGGCGTGATGGCGCACGCGGCGGCGCTGCGTTCGGCGCTGCAGCACGAGCTAGGGGAAACCCGCGATGACTTTCGTCCTGCGAGCCGGGTGCTGTACCTGATCTGGTGCGATCCCTGGATGACGGTGGCGCGCGACACCTACCTGTCGCGCATGCTGGCGCGCATCGGCTGGCACACCGAGCCGGCGCAGGAGGGGGGCGTGCAGGGTGCGGCGCGCTACCCGGTGGTGCAGGGCGACGAGCCCTGGCTGCGCGATGTGCAGCAGGTGCTGCTGAGTTCGGAGCCGTTCCGCTTCGAGGCGGGGCACCTCGCGCGGGCGCAGGCACTGTGCCCGCAGGCGCGGGTGCGGCGCGTGGACGGCGAGCTGCTGAGCTGGTACGGGGTGCGGGCGGTTCAGGGTTTGCGCTACCTGCGCGAACTGGCGCGCGGCTGAGGCCCGGGGCGCGTTCAGAATCCGGCATGGACATCTACAAGCCGCTGGTCGCCCTGCTCGCCATCGTCAACCCGATCGGCGTGATTCCATTCTTCATCCATTTCACCAGCGGTTTCAGCGGGGAGCAGCGCCGGCGCACCATCCGCGTCGCGGCCTTCAGCGCCTTCGTCGTGATCGCGGTGAGCGCGGTGGCCGGGCTGAAGATCATCGAGTTCTTCGGCATCTCGCTGGCCTCGTTCCAGGTCGGCGGGGGGACGCTGCTGCTGATCTCGGCGCTGCAGATGCTGAACGCGCAGCCGGCCGAGACGCGCAAGGAGGACGTGACCGAGGGCGACACCAAGGTCGACGCCGGCGACAGCATCGCGGTGGTGCCGCTGACGATTCCGCTGCTGACCGGCCCGGCGACGATCTCGACCATGGTGATCTATGCCGACAAGACGCGCCACTGGTGGGAGATCGCGGTGCTGGTCGGCTATGGCGTCGCGATCGGCATCGCGGTGTGGCTGGCCTTCAGCGCCGCGGGCCGCATCGCCAAGGTGCTGGGCCGCACCGGCATCAACGTGATGACGCGGCTGATGGGGCTGATCCTGGCCGCGCTGGCAGTGGAGGTGATGTCCGACGGCCTGCTGAAGCTGTTCCCCATCCTGGCCAGCAGCGTGCGCTGACGCGGCCGCTTCACGCCGACTTCACGGGCGCTTCACCGGTGCCCGCCACAGTGCGCCGCTTCAACCTCGGAGGCGGACATGACGGATGTGACGTGGCAACGCACGGTGGCCAAGGCCCTGGCGATCGGCGTGGTGGGGGGCTTGCTGGCCCTCGCCCTGGGGCGCATCGAGGGCCTGGTGGACGAGCGGCGGGCGCGCTCGCTCGAGGCCGAGAACAGCGTCGTCGAGAGCCAGGCCGGCCGGCAGGCGCTGCTCGGGCCGGTGCTGCAGAGCCGCTGCACCGAGGCCTGGGATGAGCGCGAGGGCAGCGGCAAGGAGGCGCGGACGGTCGAGAAGCGTCGCGAGTTCACCCTCGGCGCGGTGCCGCGCACCGCCTCGGTCGAGGCGAAGGTCGCGATGGAGCCGCGCTACCGCGGCCTGTTCAAGGTCAACACCTATGTCGCACGACTGCAGCTGGCAGCCGAGTGGGGCCCGCTCACGGCGCTGCGGCCGGTGGCGGAGCACGCCGGCTCGCGCCTTGCCTGCGGCGCGCCGACCGTGCTGGTGGCCTTGAGCGACGCCCGCGGGATCCGCCGCGCCGTCGTCCAGTTGGACGGCCAGCCGCTGGAGGTGGCACCCGGCACCGGGCACGACAGGTACCTCGCCGGCTTCCGCGCTGCCCTGCCCGAAGCGCGCCGGCAGGCTGCGGCGCCGCTGAAGCTGGGCATTGCGCTGGACCTGGTCGGCACCTCGGCCCTCGCGATCGTGCCGATGGCCGACGACGCCCGGGCGCACGTGGTTGGCGACTGGCCGCATCCCTCGTTCGGCGGCCGCTTCCTGCCGCAGGCGCGGCAGGTCGGCAGCCAGGCCTTCGACGCGACCTGGGCGGTGTCCTCGCTGGCCACCCAGGCGACGCAGGATTTCCTGCGGGGCGAGGCGAAACTGTGCCCGTCCGGCGGGGAGGGTGCGCGCAGCGGCTGCATCGACACCTTCGACATCGACTTCATCGACCCGGTGAACCCGTACTCGCTGAGCGACCGCGCGATCAAGTACGGCATGCTTTTCATCGGCCTGACCTTCGTCGCGGTCGGCATGGTCGAGCTGCTCGGGCGCCGCCGGGTCCACCCGGTGCAGTACCTGCTGGTGGGTAGCGCGATCAGCATCTTCTTCCTGCTCCTGCTGGCGCTGTCGGAGCACCTTGCCTTCGCCCCCTCGTACGCCGGGGCGGCGGGCGCCTGCGCCGGGCTGCTCACCTTCTACGGCCGCCACATGCTGGGCGGCTGGCGCGCCGGGGCGCTGTTCGGCGCCGGCATCGCCGGCCTGTACGGCGCGCTGTACGTGCTGCTCCAGCTGGAGCAGGCCTCGCTGCTCACAGGCGCGGTGCTGCTGTTCTTCGTGCTCGCCGGCGTGATGGTGGCGACGCGCCGGCTCGACTGGCACGGCCTGGCAGACACAAACTTGCAACAGGCGGAAGTGTCTTGACGCAACAAGTTGGCAGGCCGGCGCGACAGGTGCGGTGCCCGCGCAACAAAGGCAGTCGTACCATGCCGCACCATGAATGTGCTCAGCTTCGACAGCTTCGGTGCGCCGGATGTATTGCGCTATCGCTCCCATCCTGACCCGACGCCGGGGCCGGCCCAGGCCCTGGTGCGCACCCGCGCCATCGGCCTGAACTTCGCCGACGTCTACCGCCGCAAGGGCACTTATCACCTCGCCGGCACCCCGCCCTACATCGCCGGCTATGAAGGCGCGGGCGAGGTCGTCAGCGCCCCGGCCAACAGCGGCTTCGCGCCGGGCGACCGGGTCGGCTTCGCCGACATGCCCTTCGCCAATGCCGAACTGGTCGCGGTCGACCTCGACAAGCTGATCCCGCTGCCTGCTGACATCGATTTCGAGACGGCGGCGGCGGTGCTCCTGCAGGGCTTGACCGCCCAGTACCTGGTGCGCGACAGCCACCCGCTGCGCGCCGGCGAACGCGTGCTGGTGCATGCCGCGGCCGGCGGCGTCGGCGGGCTGCTGGTGCAGCTGTGCAAGGCGCTGGGGGCGCGGGTGCTGGGGGTGACGTCCAGCCCGGCCAAGGCAGCGCAGGCGCGCGAAGCGGGTGCCGACGCGGTGGCGCTCTACGACCAGGACTGGGTCGCCGCGGCGCACGAGTTCGCGCCCGGCGGCGTCGACGTCGCCTACGACTCGGTCGGCGCGACGCTGGACCGCAGCTTCGCCGCGGTGCGCACCGGCGGCCACGTGGTGTTCTACGGCATGGCGGGCGGCGATCCGGCGCCGGTGGATCCGCGCATGCTGATGGACGGCTCGAAGTCGCTCACCGGCGGCGACCTGTGGAACGTGCTGACGAGTGCCGAGGAGCGCCGCAGCCGGGCGACCGAGCTGTTCGGCTGGGTGCGCGGCGGCCGTCTGCGCGTGCCCATCGATTCGCGCCATGCGCTGGCCGACGGTGCGCAGGCCCATGCGCGGCTCGAGAGCCGGGCCTCCATCGGCAAGGTGCTGCTCATCCCCTGAGCCTGTTCCGGAGCCCCGCGATGAGCGACCCCACCTACGACTACATCGTCTGCGGCGCCGGCACCGCCGGCTGCCTGCTCGCCAACCGCCTCAGCGCCGACCCGGCGAAGCGGGTGCTGCTGGTCGAGGCCGGCGGCAAGGACGACTACCTCTGGATCCATGTCCCGGTCGGCTACCTGTACTGCATCGGCAACCCGCGCACCGACTGGCTCTTCCACACCGAGGCCGATCCCGGCCTGAACGGCCGCGCGCTGCGCTACCCGCGCGGCAAGGTGCTGGGCGGTTGTTCCAGCATCAACGGCATGATCTACATGCGCGGCCAGGCGCGCGACTACGACCACTGGGGGGCGCTCGGCAACCCGGGGTGGAGCTGGCAGGACTGCCTGCCTTTCTTCAAGCGGCACGAGGATTTCCACAAGGGTGCCGACGAGTTCCATGCCGCGCCCGGCTTCGACCCGCGCGGCCTGCGCGCAGGCGGCGAGTGGCGCGTCGAGAAGCAGCGCCTGCGCTGGGACATCCTGGACGCCTTCGCGCAGGCGGCGCAGCAGGCCGGCATCCCGCACAGCAGCGATTTCAACCGCGGCGACAACGAGGGCGTCGGCTACTTCGACGTCAACCAGCGCGCCGGCATCCGCTGGAATGCCGCCAAGGCCTTCCTGCGGCCGGTGCTGCACCGGCCCAACCTGCAGGTCTGGACCGGGGCGCAGATCTCGCGCGTGCTGGTCGAGCCCGGGCCCAGCGACGGCTCCTGGGACGGCGCGCCGCAGGCCAGCGGCGTCGAGGTGATTCCCCAGGGCGGCGGCGAGCGCCTGCGCGCGCGCGCGACGCGCGAGGTGATCCTGTGCGCCGGCGCGGTCGGCACGCCGCAGCTGCTGCAGCTGTCGGGCATCGGGCCGGGCGCCCTGCTGCAGCAGCACGGGCTGATGGTGATGCGCGACGCGCCCGGGGTCGGCGGCAACCTGCAGGACCACCTGCAGATCCGTGCCGTCTATCAGGTCGACGGCGTGCGCACGCTCAACACCATGGCCCATTCGTGGTGGGGCAAGGCGCGGATCGGCGCCGAGTACCTGCTGCGCCGCAGCGGGCCCATGAGCATGGCGCCCTCGCAGCTCGGGGCCTTCACGCGCAGCGACCCGTCGCGGGCGCACGCCAACCTGCAGTACCACGTGCAGCCGCTGTCGCTGGACGCCTTCGGCGAGCCGCTGCACCGCTTCAACGCCTTCACGGCCAGCGTCTGCAACCTGAACCCGGGCAGCCGCGGCCGCATCGACATCCGCAGTGCCGACCCGGCCGTGGCGCCGGCGATCCGCGCCAACTACCTGAGCACCGACGAGGACCGCCGCGTCGCCGCCGAATCGCTGCGCGTCACGCGCCGCATCGTCGCGCAGCCGGCGCTCGCGCCCTACCGCCCGAAGGAGGTGAAGCCCGGACCGCAGTTCGAGAGCGACGAGGACCTGGCGCGCCTCGCCGGCGACATCGGCACCACCATCTTCCACCCGGTGGGCACGGCCCGCATGGGGCCGGCGGACGATGCCGGCGCGGTGGTCGATGCGCGGCTGCGGGTGCACGGCGTGAAGCGCCTGCGCGTGGCGGACGCGAGCGTGATGCCGACCATCACCAGCGGCAACACCAACGCGCCGACGCTGATGATCGCCGAGCGTGCCGCCGACTGGATCCTGGCCGACGCGCGCGTCGCCGGCTGAGGCATCGAAGCCCGACCCCCTGGACCGACACCGCCCGTGCTGCTCGCGCTCGCCATCAACGCCTGCGTCAACCTGATCGTCGGGTGGGCCCTGCTGCTTGCCTGGCGCAGCGACCCGGCCCAGCAGTTCACGCGCGACCTGGGCTGGGCCTTCGCCAGCCAGGCGCTGATCCCGCTCGCCTACGGCCTGAGCGAGCAGGGCGGCCAGCTGCAGGGCACGGCCGGCACGCTGGTCATCGTCTGCGTGTCGGCTTTCTACCTGACGCTGCTGCTGCTCGGCAGCGCGCGCCTGGCGGGGCGCACACCGACGCGGGTGCAGGGCTTCGCGCTCGGCGCGGTGCTGCTGGCGGTGGCGGCCGTGCTGCTGCCGATGAACCCGCAGGTGGCACAGGCGGCCAGCGCGAGCCTGCACATCCTGGCCGGCATCGTGGCCACCATCTGGCTGTGGCGCCAGGGCGGCTCGGAGCGCCTGGCCGGCGTGCTGGTGGTGCTGATCGGCGTCAACCAGTTCATCTTCGTGGTGTGGGGGCCGCCCGGCATCACGGTGCAGGCGACCGTGGCCGCGATGCTGCGGCTGACGCTGGGCCTCGCGCTGCTGCATGCCGCGGTGCGGCGCTCGCACGACGAGGCGAGCCGGCTGCGCGACCGCTTCCTGCAGCTCACCGAGCATTCGCACCAGGGCGTGGCGGTGGTGCGCGGCGAGGACCTGCTGTACGCCAACCCGGCGCTCCTGAAGATCTATGGCCTGAACTCGCTGGACGAGGTGCTGACGCTGTGGCGCGACGCGACCATGCCGCCGGAGGAGCGCCAGCGGGCGCGCGACCGGCATCGCCGCATCATCGCCGGCGAGCTGCGCCAGGACAACTGGACGGGCCAGCGCTACCGCTTCGACGGCACGCCGATCCAGCTGCGCTTCAGCGCCTGGCGCATCGACTGGGACGGCCGCCCCGCCGAGCAGGTGGTCGTGACCGACGAGACGGCGCAGCGCGATGCCGCCCAGGCCATGCTCTACCAGGCGACCCACGACGAGCTGACGGGGCTGCCGAACCGGGTGGCGCTGCTGGCGCGGCTGCGCGACCTGTGCGCGGCCGAGCTGCCCTCGCCTTTCGCGCTGGTGCTGCTGGACGTCGACCGCTTCAAGCTCTTCAACGAGGCGCACGGTCCGTCGATCGGGGACGCGGTGCTGCGGGCGCTGGCCGAGGCGCTGCAGCGTGCGCTGCAGGGGCGGGCCGAGGTGATGCGGCTGGGCGAGGACGAGTTCGCGCTGCTCGCGCCGGGCAGCGAGGGCGACCGCACCGCGCACAGCGTGGCGCAGGCGGTGCGGCAGCTGCTGATGCAGCCGCTGGCGTTGCCGCAGCACGAGTTCTTCCTCGACGTGTCGATGGGCATGGCCACCTACCCGGCCACGGCGCGCGAGCCGGAGGCGCTGCTGCGCGCGGCGAACGCGGCGATGCACGAGGCCAAGCGCACGCCGGGCACCTCGGTGCAGTTCGCCGAGGAGCGCTTCGAGCGCGGCTCGGGCGCCTCGCTGGATGCCGAGCAGGCGCTGCGCGCCGGCATGAAGAACGACGAGTTCGTGCTGGTCTACCAGCCGAAGGTGGATGCGCAGAACAAGCTGCTGGTGGGCTTCGAGGCGCTGGTGCGGTGGGACCGGCCGGGGCTCGGGCGGATCAGCCCGCTGGAATTCATCCCGGCGGCCGAGCGCACCGGGCTGATCGGGCCGCTGGGCAACCTGATCCTGACCCAGGCCTGCCAGCAGATCTCGGAATGGCGGGCGGCCTTCGGCCGCATCGTGCCGGTGGCGGTGAACGTGTCGCCGCTGCAGCTGCTGGACCCGGGCTTCCCGGAGCTGGTGCTGCGCACGCTGCGCCATTTCGACGTGCCGCCGGCGCTGCTGACGCTGGAGATCACCGAGAGCGCGGCGGTGACGTACATGGAGCAGGCGCGCGAGCAGATCCGGCAGATGCGGGCGCACGGCATCGAGGTGGCGCTGGACGACTTCGGCACCGGCTTCTCGTCGCTGAACATGCTGCGCAGCCTGCCGCTGCGCACGGTGAAGATCGACCGCAGCCTCATCGACCCGATGCCGGCGCCGGACGCGACGGCGGTCGTGAAGGCGATCTGCGACCTGGCGTCGGCGCTGCGGCTGGACGTGGTGGCCGAAGGCGTGGAGACGCGCGAGCACGCCCGGGCGGCGACGGCGGCGGGGTGCGACGTGCTGCAGGGGTACCTGTATGCGAGGCCCTTGTCGCCGGCGGAGGCGGCGCGGTGGCTGGCGGGCGAGGCGAAGGCGTAGCCGCCGGTGCCCCTGGCCCACACCCTGTGCCTCTCCGAATCAAAACCCGATCAAGAAAATCACATCCGGCCGAATTGACGCAAGCCTTTGATTCGTCGAGGAAAATATTCTCGCCACCGGCCCGCGCCTGACAGGTGGATCAAAACCCGATCAAGAAATGCTCAAGCCCAATGGGGAAGGTAGCCCGCACGGGGATGCTCCGGATCTGCCACCCGGATCAAGCCTGCCTCCAACGTCTTGTTGATGACCCCCGTTGCCTGAGCGGCGTTCTTCGCAGCGATGCCCAACCTGGCGCAGAGGCTCGCGTTCTTCATCTTGTCCCCGCTCAAGAACTTGAGCACCGCATGGAAGTAGCACGCGCGGCCTCGCTCGTCCTGCGTCATCTCGGCAAAACTGCGCGGACCGTACAGCGCAGCCAGGGTGGCATTTCCATCGGTCCGGAAGAGCGGGGCCGGCAACTGGAACACTTCGCAGGCCTGGACCACCTTGTCCAACCCGCTGCCTTGTTCCTCGCACATCCGCATGCGGCGCATCAGCGAAGCCAATGCTTCATTGCGTGATCTTGGCGGCAAGTCGATCATGCGATCGGGGTTGACCAACGTCGCGCCGGGATTGCTGATCTGCAGGCGGTCGTCGAACAGTTCGATCTGAGGGCCCGCACCCGTGATGGTCATGTCCTGGTGGATCAGCGCGTTGGTGACCAGTTCCCGCACAGCCAGGCTGGGAAACAGGGGACGCTCCTCACGCAGAGCCGCGCCGATGTGCTCATTCTTCGGCAGCAGGTTGTTCACGTAGTCCACCAGGCCTTCGAAGCCGACTGCATAACCCTTCTCCGCATCAAACCGATGAGTGACCGGTGCAGCACGGTTTTTGCCGCCGTACGCCACGCAGCGAACGGCTTTGCGCGCAAGGCTGGCTTCGAAGTGGCTCAAGCGGGTCGCGAACAGGAGGGCCCCCAGGTTGGTGACGTTCCAGCGTCCGCCCACATCGCGCACGATCAGCCGATCCGCCTCCAGCTTGTCGAAGACGCCCACCCGGTTGTCGGGCAAGGGTGGGCCGGTCAAACGGAAGTACTGGCTGTAGTCGAGCAAGGTCAGCACCTCGTCACCGTTGGCGTACTGTCGTGCAATGCCCTGCTCCCACCGGTACGGCATCAGGCGTTCAACCAGGCGCTGGTAGCGCTCCGGGTAGTCGGTGAGGCGCGGAGTTGCGCTGCCGATGCGGATGTAAGGCACCCCGTTGAAGGCTACCGGCGCTCCGGTGGCCGCAGGAATCTCCAGCAACACGAGGCGGCCTTGAGGATGTCCGATGGTGCGAAAACCGAAGGAAATGCTCGGCCTCAGGCTGTTGGCCAGCCAAAGTGGCAGTCCCTGGTTGCCAACCTTGGCGGTGTCCGGGTTGAAGTGCGTACCGAGCACGGCGTGTGTGCCGTCGCCGATGCCCCACACCATGTAGGCCAGGTCCTTGCCGTCGATGCGCGCTGCATTGGCCAGCGCAGAGCAACGCTTGCCGATCATCTCCGGGTCGGTGTTGTTGCCCTTGAACTCCGTCGCGAATGAGGTCTGATCACTTCTCCCCGAAACATGACGAAATGTCGCGAAAGTGCGTTCCCGATGGAGCTCATGCCGGCGTCGACGAACGCACATCGTCCTGCGTTTTCCTTCGTTCGCCGCCCGCACCAGCCCGCCCACACTGCGGGCCACGATGTCCCAGGTCCTCCCGTTGTTGCGCCATGCCGACGTGCATGAGCGCATTGCCGATGCCACCGCCACCCTGGCCGCCCGACTGGCCGCCACCGCCGTCGAGCGTGACCGGCAGGGCGGCCACGCCGCCGCCGAACGCGAACTGATCCGCGAGAGCGGCCTGCTCGCGCTGACCATCCCGCGCGAGTTCGGCGGCCTCGGCGCCGGCTGGACCGTCTTCTTCGACGTGCTGCGCCAGCTCGCCCAGGTCGACAGTGCCCTCGCCCACCTGTTCGGCTTCCACCACCTCCAGCTCGCCGGCGTGCTGCTCTACGGCACGCCCGTGCAGCAGGCCACCCTGCTGCGCCGCACGGTCGACGAGCGCCTCTTCTGGGGCAATGCCCTCAACCCGCTCGACAAGCGCACCCTCGCCCGCGAGGTCGACGGCGGCTTCCTGCTCGACGGCGTCAAGAGCTTCGCGTCCGGCTCGGTCGGCTCCGACCAGCTCACCGTGTCCGCCTGGCACGAGCCGACCCAGACTGCCCTGATCGCCGCCGTGCCGACGCGGCGCGAGGGCATCGCCGTGCAGGCCGACTGGGACGCCTTCGGCCAGCGCCAGACCGACAGCGGCAACGTCGCCTTCCACCAGGTCTTCATCGCCCACGCCGAGGTGCTGCAGGCCCCGGGCACCGCCCCGACGCCGCGCGCCACGCTGCGCTCGCAGGTGGCCCAGCTCGTCATGGCCAACCTCTACCTCGGCATCGGCCTCGGGGCCTTCGACGAGGCCCGGCGCTACACCCGCGAGCAGAGCCGGCCCTGGTTCGCCGCCGGCGTCGCCCAGGCGGTGGACGACCTCTTCGTCCAGCACCGCTACGGCGAACTCTGGCTGCTGCTGCGCCCGGCCGTCGCGCTCGCCGACGCTGCCGCCCAGCGCCTGGACGAGGCGCTGCGCCGCGGCGACGCGCTCACCGCCGCCCAGCGCGGCGAGGTTGCGATCGCGGTGGCCGAAGCCAAGGTCCTGTCCCATCGCGCCGGCCTCGAGGTCAGCTCGCAGCTGTTCGAGCTCACCGGCGCGCGCGCCACCTCGGGCCGCCTCGGCCTCGACCGCTTCTGGCGCAACGTGCGCGTGCACACCCTGCACGACCCGATCGACTACAAGCTGCGCGACCTCGGCCGCTGGGTGCTGGACGGGCGGGTGCCGGAGCCCACCGCCTATTCATGACATGAGCAGGATCCAGAACCTCGACCCCCGGCCTGCCGCCGCCGTTGATCCGCCTCGACGGACTGAGCAAGTCCTTTGCGCTGCCGAACGGCACGCGCTTCGACGCCGTGCGCGACGTCTCGCTGCAGGTGCGCCGCGGCGACATCTTCGGCCTGGTCGGCAAGAGCGGCGCCGGCAAGTCCACGCTGCTGCGCCTCATCAACCTGCTGGAGCGCCCCGATGCCGGCAGCGTCAGCGTCGACGGCCGCGAGCTGACGGCCCTCGGCAAGCGCGAGCTGCGCGAGGCGCGCCAGGGCCTGGGCATGATCTTCCAGCAGTTCAACCTGCTGCAGAACGCCAGCGTGTTCGACAACGTCGCCTTCCCGCTGCGCATCCACGGCCGCTGGCGCGACGCCGAGATCGCGGCGCGCGTGCTCGAGTGCCTGGACCTGGTGGGCCTGCGCGACAAGGTCGACGTGCACCCGGCCCGGCTGTCGGGCGGCCAGAAGCAGCGCGTCGCGATCGCCCGCGCGCTCGCGCCCAAGCCCTCGGTGCTGCTGTGCGACGAGCCGACCTCGGCGCTCGACGCTGAGACCACCGAGGCGCTGCTTGGCACGCTGCGCGACATCAACGCCCGCCTCGGCGTCACCATCGTGATCGTCACGCACGAGCTGCCGGTGGTGCAGTCGCTGTGCCGCCATGTGGCGGTGATCGAGGACGGCGCGGTGGCCGAGCAGTTCGCGCTCGCCGAGGCCGGTGCCGCCCGCAAGACGGCCCTGGGCCGCGCCCTCGCGCGGCTCGCGGCGGCCCCGTCCGTGGACCCCCTGCCCGTGGAGGCGGCCCGTGCCTGAGAACATCGTCGCCCTCCTGCCCGAGCTGTCCACCGCGCTCGGCCAGACCCTGCTGATGCTCGCCATCGGCCTGTCGGCCGCGGTGCTGCTGGGCGGGCCGCTCGGCATCTGGCTGTTCCTGCTCGGCCCGGGCCAGTCGCTCGCCAACCGGCCGGTCTTCGCCGTCGTCGACTGGCTGGTGAACACCGTGCGCTCGTTCCCGTTCATCATCCTGCTCGTCGCGCTGGTGCCGGTCACCCGGGTGATCGCCGGCAGCTCGATCGGGCCGGTGGCCGCTGCGGTGCCGCTGTCCTTCGCCGCGATCCCCTACTTCGCCCGCCTGGTCGAGCAGAACCTGCGCGAGGTGCCGCGCGGCGTGATCGAGGCGGCCCACGCGATGGGCGCCTCCGAGCTGCAGATCATCGTGCGCGTGCTGCTCGTCGAGGCGCGGTCCGGCCTCGTGCTCGCGCTGACGGTGCTGGCCATCAGCTTCCTGTCGTACTCGGCGGTGGCCGGCGTGGTGGGCGGCGGCGGCATCGGCGACCTCGCGATCCGCTACGGCTACTACCGCTTCCAGACCGACGTGATGGTCTTCACCGTCGCGATCCTGGTCGTGCTCGTGCAGCTGATCCAGCTCGCCGGCAACGCCCTCGCCCGCCGGCTCGACAAGCGCTGAGCCCGGCCCCCTTTGTCGTTCCCCAGGAGTACCCCCATGTCCCTCGCCCGCCGCACGCTGCTGGCCGTCGCGTTCACCGCCGTGTCGCTCGCAGCCGCCGCCCAGCAGAAGAAGGAGATCGTGTTCGGCGCCACCGCCGGTCCCTACGCCGACCAGATCAAGCTCGGCATCAAGCCGCTGCTGGAGAAGAAGGGCTATGCCGTCAAGGTGGTGGAGTTCAACGACTACATCCAGCCCAACCATGCGCTGGCCCAGGGAGCGCTCGACGCCAACGCCTTCCAGCACATCGTCTACCTGACGAAGTTCGCGACCGAGAACAAGCTCGCGATCAGCGAACTGCTGAAGGTGCCGACCGCGCCGATCGCGATCTACAGCCGCAAGCACAAGACGCTGGACGTCAAGGAGGGCGCGCTGGTCGCCCTGCCCAACGACCCGACCAACGCCGCCCGCGCGCTGGTGGTGCTGCAGGAGATCGGCTGGGTGAAGCTGCGCGAGGGCACCGACCCGATCCGCGCGTCGGAGAAGGACGTCGCGGTCAACCTCAAGAAGATCCGGCTCGTGCCGATCGAGGCCGCCCAGCTGCCGCGCTCGCTGGACGACACCGACTATTCCTTCGTCAACGGCAACTTCGCGCTGGCCTCGGGCCTGAAGCTGACCGAGGCGCTGGCGCTGGAGAAGACCGGCCCGACCTACCAGAACGTGGTCGCGGTGCGCACCGCGGACAAGGACGCGCCGTGGGTGAAGGACATCGCGGACGCCTACCGCTCGAAGGAATTCCTCGCCGTCACCGAGAAGAGCTTCCCCGGCTTCGTGAAGACGGACTACCAGCAGGCGCTGCAGGCCGTCGCCAGCAAGTGATCCGCTTCAACGCCTTCCAGATGAACACGGTCGGGCACCAGTCGCCCGGCCTGTGGACGCATCCGCGCGACCGCTCGCAGCACTACACCGACCCCGACCACTGGGTCGAGCTGGCGCAGCTGCTGGAGCGCGGCCGCTTCGACGGCGTGTTCCTGGCCGACGTGCTGGGCGTGTACGACGTCTACCAGGGCGCGGCCGACGCGGCCCTGCGCCATGGCGTCCAGGTGCCGCTGAACGATCCGCTCGCCCTGGTGCCGCTGATGGCGCAGGCGACGCGGCACCTCGGCTTCGGCGTGACCTGCGCGCTGACCTACGAGCATCCCTATCCGTTCGCGCGCCGCATGAGCACGCTGGACCACCTGACGCGCGGCCGCATCGGCTGGAACATCGTCACCGGCTACCTCGACAGCGCCGCGCGCAACCTCGGCCTGCCGCGCCAGGCGGCACACGACGAGCGCTACGACGTGGCCGACGAGTACCTGGAGGTCGTCTACAAGCTGTGGGAGCACAGCTGGGAGGACGACGCGGTGGTGCGCGACAAGGCCCGCGGCGTCTTCACCGACCCGGCGCGGGTGCACCCGATCCGCCACCAGGGCGCGCACTACCAGGTGCCCGGCATCCACCTGTGCGAGCCCTCGCCGCAGCGCACGCCGGTGCTCTACCAGGCCGGCACCTCGCCGCGCGGCAAGGCCTTCGCGGCGCGCCATGCGGAGTGCGTGTTCGTCAGCGGACCCAGCGTCGCGGTGGTGCGCAAGTACGTCGACGGCATCCGCGCCGCGCTGGCGGCGCAGGGCCGCCCGGCGGACGACGTGCTGGTCTACGCCCAGGCGCTCGTCATCACCGGCGAGAACGAGGCGGCCGCGAAGGCGAAGCACGAGGACTACCGCCGCCACATCGACCTCGAGGCCTCGCTCGCGCTGCTCTCCGGCTGGACCGGCGTGGACTTCGGCCGCGTCGCGCCGGACGCGACCGTCGAGTACCTCGACACCGAGGCCGGCCGCAGCGCCTTGGCCTCCTTCAGCCAGGCCGACCCGACGCGCGCCTGGACGGTGCGCGAGGCGGCGCAGTTCATCGGCCTGGGCGGCCGCGGCCCGGTGATCGTCGGCGATGCGGTGCAGGTGGCCGACGAGCTGGAACGCTGGGTCGAGGCCACCGGCGTCGACGGCTTCAACCTCGCCTACGCGGTGGCGCACGAGTCGATGCGCGACGTGGTGGAGCACGTCGTGCCCGAGCTGCAGCGCCGCGGCCGCTACCGGCGCGAGTACGCCGGCGGCACGCTGCGCGAGCAGCTCTTCGGCCGCGGCCCGCGCCTGCCGCAGCGGCACGCGGCGCGCCAGCTGCGCCTGGATCCGCCGCAGGCCGCCGCCTGATCCTCTCGTCTTCCAGGAGTCCCCATGACCCGCCGCCAGACCCTCAAGCTCGCCCTGCTGGGCGGTGCCGCCCTCGCCCTGCCCGCGCTCGGCCGCGCCGCCACGCGGGAGCTGCGCCTGGACTATGCCTACTACTCGCCCGCGAGCCTGGTGCTGCGCCGCTTCGGCTGGCTGGAGGAGGACTTCCGGCGCGACGGCGTCGACGTGCGCTGGGTGCTCAGCGCCGGCAGCAACCGGGCGCTGGAGTACCTCAACGGCAACAGCATCGACATCGGCTCCAGCGCCGGCCTGGCGGCGCTGCTGGGCCGGGCGAACGGCAACCCGATCCGCACGCCGTACATCTTCTCGCGCCCGGAGTGGACCGCGCTGGTGGTGCCCCGGGACTCGCCGATCCGCACGCTCGCCGACCTGAAGGGCCGGAAGGTGGCGGCCACCAAGGGCACCGACCCCTACCTCTTCCTGCTGCGGGCGCTGCACAGCGTCGGCCTGAAGCGCAGCGACATCGAGCATGTCGCGCTGCAGCATGCCGACGGCCGCACGGCGCTGGAGCAGGGCCGGGTCGATGCCTGGGCCGGGCTCGACCCGCTGATGGCGGCGAGCGAGCTGGATGCGGGCTCGACCCTGCTCTACCGCAACATCGCCTTCAACACCTACGGCTTCCTCAACGTGCGCGAGGACGTGCTGGCCCAGCGGCCGGACGACGTCCGCCGCGTCATCGCCGGCTACGAGCGCGCGCGGCTGTGGATCCTGGGCAACACGACCGCCGCCGCGCGGATCCTGTCCGAAGAGGCCAAGGTCAGCCTGCAGGTCGCCCTGCTGCAGCTCAAGCTGCGCACCGATTTCAGCCAGCCGCAGCCGGGCGCCGAGCATGTGAAGGCCTTGCAGGCCGCGGCCCCCATCCTGCTCGACGAGCAGCTGGTCAAGCCCGGCACCGACCTGAACCGCGTCATCGCCGACCTGGTCGACACCCGCTTCGCGAGCGGCGTGATCCAGCGTGCCGCCTGAGCTGTCGCTCGGCGTGCCGGCCGCCCGGCGCGCCGCACGCCGCCGGTGGCTGCCGCAGGGGGCGGTGGGCTGGCTGCTGCCGCTGGCGCTGCTGGGCGCGATCGAGCTGGCCGCCGCCCTCGGCTGGTCGGGGAGCCGGGCGCTGCCGCCGCCGAGCGAGGTGCTGCGGGCGATGTGGGGCCTGGGCGGCCACGCGCTTGCCGCGCATGTGCTGGCCAGCAGCGCGCGGGTGCTCGTGGGCTTCGCGCTGGGCAGCCTGCTCGCGCTGGCGGTGGGCGCGGCGGTCGGGCTGTCGGCGCGCGTCTCGGCCTGGGTCGACCCGGGCCTGCAGGCCTTGCGCGTGATCCCGTCCCTCGCGTGGGTGCCGCTGCTGCTGCTGTGGCTGGGCATCGACGAGTTGCCGAAACTGGTCCTGATCGCGATCGGCGCCTTCTTCCAGGTCTACCTGGGCGTGGTCTCGGGCCTGCGCGGCATCGATGGCCGGCTGGTCGAGTTCGGCCGCGTCCACGGCTTCACGCGCGCCATGCTCCTGCGCCACGTGATGCTGCCGGCGGCCCTGCCCTCGGTCCTCACCGGCCTGCGCAGCGGGCTGGGCCTCGCCTGGATGTTCATGGTCGCCGCCGAGCTGATCGCCGCCAGCAATGGGCTGGGCTACCTGCTCACCGACGGCCGCGAGACCGGCCGGGCCGACCTCGTGCTCGCCGCCATCCTGCTGCTGGCGCTGCTGGGCCACCTCAGCGACGGCGCCATGCGCGCGCTGGAGCGCCGCCTGCTGGCCTGGCGCGATGCCGCCGAGCCGGGCCGTTGAAACGTTTTCCTCACCTCGGCCCACCATGAACGCTGTCCTTCGCTCCCTGTTGTCGCTTCTTCCCGCGCTGGCCGTCGCCGGCCTCGCCCAGGCCGAGCCCACGACGATCAAGATCGCCGTCACCGCCGGCCCGCATGCCCAGATCGCCGAAGTGGCGAAGAAGGTCGCGGCGCGCGACGGGCTCACGCTGCAGATCGTCGAGTTCAACGACTACATCCAGCCGAACGCGGCGCTCGACGCGGGCGACGTGCAGGCCAACAGCTACCAGCACCTGCCCTTCCTGCAGTCGCAGGTCCAGGCGCGCGGCTACCGGATCAGCGCGGTGGGCTACACCGTGACCTTCCCGATGGGCTTCTATTCCAGGCGCTGGAAGTCGCTGGCCGAGCTGCCCAAGGGGGCGAAGGTGGGCATCCAGAACGACCCATCGAACAGCGGCCGGGCGCTGGCCCTGCTGCAGAAATACGGCCTGATCCGGCTCAAGGCCACGGCCGGCATCAGCGCGACGGTGCAGGACATCGTCGACAACCCCAAGGGCCTGCAGATCGTGCAGGTGGAGGCGGCGCAGCTGCCGCGTTCGCTGGACGACCTGGACGCCAGCGCGATCAACACCAACTACGCGCTGCAGGCCAAGCTGGTGCCGACGCGCGACGCCATCGCGATCGAGGACCCGAAGAACCCGTATGCCAACCTGCTGGCGGTGCGCACCGAGGACAAGGACAAGCCCTGGGTGGCCACGCTGGTGAAGGCCTTCCAGTCGCCGGAGGTGAAGCAGCTGGTGGAGGCGAGCTTCAGCGGCTCGATGGTGCCGGCCTTCTGAAAAAGGGCTGCGGCGGGGGCTGACTTCGCGCCCGCACAGTGCTACTGTGCGGGCGCGACAGATGGAGACCCTGCCATGTCCGACACCATCGACCTCGTGCCCTACGACAGCCGCTGGCCTGCCCTGTTCAAGGCGGAGCAGCAGGCGATCCGCGCGGCCTTCGGGCCGGCGCTCGAGGTCAGCATCGTGCACATCGGCAGCACGGCGGTGCCGGGGCTGGAGGCCAAGCCCATCATCGACATCCTGCTGATCGCGCCGGTGGTGTCGCAGTGGCCGGCCTTCATCCAGCCGCTGCAGGGCCTGGACTATGTGCACTGGGGGGACAACCCGCGGCGCGACCGCATGTTCTTCGTGAAGGGGATGCCGCCGTACGGCAGCGGGCGCACGCACCATGTGCACGTGCGGCTGCCGGCGGACGCGCAGGCCGAGCTGCGGTTCCGCGACCAGCTGCGGGCGCACCCCGAACTGGCGGCACAGTACCTGAGCGTCAAGCGGGCGCTGGCCAAGCGCTACCGCGACGACCGCGAGGCGTACACCGAGGGCAAGTCGCGCTTCATCCGCGAGCTGCTCGCCGCCGCCTGCGTCGACGGAGCCTGAATGAAATGGCTGCGCATGCGGCTCGACGGCCGCGAGGCCCTCGGCTTGCTCGACGGTGACGAGGTCTGGGTCCACGAAGGCGATCTCTTCACGTCCCTCACCCCGACCAGCCGCCGCATCCCCCTCGCCGAGGTCGACTGGCTCACCCCCTGCCAGCCCTCCAAGATGATCGCGCTGTGGAACAACTTTGCCGCCGCGGCCGAGAAGAACGGCTGGTCGCGCCCCGCCGAGCCGCTGTACTTCCTGAAGGCCCCGAGCAGCTTCGCCGCGCACCGCCAGGCCATCCCGGTCCCGCGGGGCGAGGTCGGCCGGGTCGCCTACGAAGGCGAGCTCGCCGTCGTCATCGGCCGCCGCGCCCGGGCCGTCACGCCCGACCAGGCCCGGGCCCACATCTTCGGCTACACCTGCGCCAACGACGTCACGGCGATGGAGCTGATCACCCGCGACGCCTCGTTCCCGCAGTGGGCGCGCGCGAAGAGCTTCGATGGCTTCGGCGTCTTCGGCCCGGTGATCGAGACCGACTTCGACCCGGCCGGCGCGAGCCTGCGCACCACCGTCGCCGGCCGCGAGCGCCAGAACTACCCGCTCGCCGACATGTTCTTCGGCCCGGCCGAGCTGGTGTCCCGCCTGTCGCAGGACATGACGCTGGAGCCGGGCGACGTGATCCTGTGCGGTACCTCGCTAGGCGTGCTGCCGATGAAGCCGGGCAGCGCCGTGGCCGTGGCCATCGACGGCATCGGCACGCTGGAGAACGTCTACGGCGAGGATGCGGCCTGAAGCGTCTTCTTCAGGAAGTAGCGCGAGAACCCCGGCGGGTAGCCGTCGATCTGGCCGAAGCACTGGTAGCCGAGCTTCTCGTAGAAGCCGCGGGCCTGGAACTCGAAGGTGTCGAGCCAGGCGCCGACGCAGCCGCGCGCGATCGCCTCGGCCTCGGCCCGTTGCATCACCTGCGTGCCCAGCCCCTGGCCGCGTGCCTGCGCTGGCACCACCAGCAGCTGGATGAACAGCCACTGGAAACCGGTGTAGCCCCAGGCCCCGCCCACGACCTGGCCGGCCTCGTCGTGCACCAGCACCGACAGCGGACGGTTGCCGCTCGGGCCGGCCTGGCTGGCGTTGTAGTCGACCAGCGGCGCGAGGATGGCTTGTCGCACCGACTCGTCGGCGGTGTCGCTCAGGGAGAGGGTCCAGGTCATCGCGTCACCGGTCCTCAGAGCAGCTTGCGGTAGATGTGGAAGCCGGTCCGCGTCGCGACCTGGTCGTACAGCCGCATGGCCGTCGCGTTGGTCTCGTGCGTCATCCAGTAGACGCGGTTCGCGCCGCCCTCCGCCGCCCGCGCGTACACGCCCTCGATCAGCGCCCGGCCGACACCGTGGCCGCGCGCCGACGGCACGGTGAAGAGATCCTGCAGGTAGCAGGTCGGACCGAGCAGGGTGGTGCTGCGGTGGAACAGGTAGTGCGTCAGGCCCAGCAGCTCGCCGCCGCGCTCGGCCACCAGCGCATGCACCGGCTCGTAGGCGTCGAAGAAGCGCGACCAGGTGGCCTGCGTGATCTCTTCCGGCAGGGCCGTCGCGCCCTCGCGGCCGTAGAAGGCGTTGTAGCCGTCCCAGAGGGGCTTCCAGGCGGCGAAGTCGCCGGGGGCGACGGGGCGGACGGTCAGGGTCGTGGTCATGGATCCGATCAGGAGGAAGCCGGCGGCCGGTGCTTGCGCACGAGGCGGGCGATGGTATTCCAGGCGCGGGTGGTCAGCGGCGAGCCGAGGTGCTTCTCCAGGAAGGCGTTCGGGCTGCCGGGCGAGGCGCCGAGCTTGCGCGACAGGCTCAGCACCTCGGCCGGCGTGACGGCGATCAGCTCGACGTCGTTGCGCGGCGAGGCGAGCGGGAGCGCCGGCGGCGCCACCTCGGGCGAGTACAGGAAGGACACGCAGAACTCGTAGACGCTCGCGCGGTCGATGCCGGCGAACGGATCGGTCGCGACCAGCGCCGCCAGGTAGTCGACCGTGCGCACGAAGGCCGGCTCCTTCAGCCCGCAGCGATGCCGCAGCAGGTCGACCGCGCGCGCCAGAACCTGTTCGGCGGTGGCCGGCGAGGCGCTGTAGACAAGCGTGCCGTTGGTCAGGAACGAGGCGGCGCTGTCGGCCCCGGCGTCGAGGAAGGCGGCCTCGAGCTGCGCCTTGTCGGGGCAGTTCGCCCGCCCGAGGTTCAGGTTGCGGAAGAAGACGGCCAGGTCCATCGGGCAGGGTGGTGCCGGGCCCGCCTTACTTGACGCGGTCGCCGTAGCTCACCGCCGTGACCTTGCCGGCCTCCAGCCGCAGCGTCGTCATGAACTGGCCGTAGCCCGGGTTGTAGGTCCACTCGTCGATCTTCTCGCAGGGCAGCACGACGGCGGTGCCGGCGCTGGCTGCGGCGGCGGCCGGGTCGACCGGCTTGCAGAACGAGTCGCGGCTCACCGGCTCGCCGCATTTCTGCAGCACGCCGGCGCGCGGTTCGCCGATGCCGATCGTGTCGGACCGGCAGCGCAGCGACTGGGCGCCGGCCGGCGCGGCCAGGCTCGTCAGGAGGGCGGCGGCGGCGGCCAGGCCGCCGAGGCAGATGCGGTTCTTCATGGCATGTCCCTGCAGGGTCCGGAAACCCGCAAGGCTACACCGGTTGCATCGCCAGGCGCCCGCGCTGCGCGGCCAGCGTGTGGGCGAGCAGGCTCGTCACCGCATGGATGGCCTCGATGTTCGGCGCCGGGGTCTGCGTGATGCGCGCCAGCTCGACGACAGACCCCACCAGCGCCTGCAGCTCGAGCGCCCGGCCATGCTCCACGTCCTGCAGCATCGAGGTCTTGTGCGCGCCCACCGCCTCGGCGCCGGCGATGCGCTTGTCGAGCGAGATCCTGAACTCGACGCCCAGCTTCTCGCCGATCGCCTGGGCCTCGGTCATCATGCGCGCCGCCAGCTCGCGCGTCGCCGGGAAGCGGCAGATGTCCTGCAGTGTCGCATGCGTCAGCGCACTGATCGGGTTGAAGCTCAGGTTGCCCCACAGCTTGACCCAGATCTCGCCGCGGATGTCCTTGGACACCGGCGCCTTGAAGCCGGCGCGCATCAGCGCCTGCGACAGCGCCTCGACCCGCTCGCTGCGCGAGCCGTCCAGCTCGCCGAGCGTGAAGCGGTTGCCCTCGATCACCCGCACCACGCCCGGCTCCACCAGCTCGGCGGCGGGGTAGACCACGCTGCCGATGATCCGCTCGGGCTCGATGTGGGCGGCGATCGTGCCGCCCGGGTCGACGCTCTCCAGTGCGCGGCCCTCCCACGGCCCCGCCAGCTTGTGGAAGTACCACCACGGCAGGCCGTTGATCATCGTCACCACCAGCGTGTGCGGGCCGAACAGCGCGCGCAGTTGCGGCAGCACGTCCGGCACCTGGTGGGCCTTCAGGGTCAGCAGCACCACGTCCTGCGGCCCGGCCGCCTCCATGCTGTCGAAGGCGCGCACGCGCTCGGCCACGTCGCGCCGGCCGTCCTCGCCGATGAGGGCGAAGCCGCGCGCGTTGATGGCCTCCAGGTTGCGGTTGCGCGCGATGAAGCTGACGTCCTCGCCGGCGAGCGACAGCCGGGCCCCCAGGTAGCCGCCGATGGCGCCGGCGCCGACGATCGCGAATTTCAAGGCAGGTCTCCGTGTCAGGTAGCGGCCGAGGCTTCGCGCGTGCGTGCCCAGGCGCGCAGGCGCTGCACCAGCGGCCAGAAGAGGATCGCGAGCGCGAGCGCCGTGATCCCGCCGACCAGCGGGTTCGACCAGAAGATCGAGAGTTTGCCCTGGGAAGCGAGCATCGACTGCCGGAAGCTCGCCTCGGCCATGTCGCCCAGCACCAGGGCCAGCACCATCGGCGCGAGCGGGTAGCGCAGCTTCTTGAACACGTAGCCGACGACGCCGAACACCAGCATCAGCACCACGTCGAACATCGCGCTGTGCACGGTGTAGGCGCCGATGGCGCAGATCACGATGATCACCGGCGCGATGACCGCGAAGGGCACGCGCAGGATGGCCGCCCACCAGGGCACGGTGGTCAGCACCACCAGCAGGCCCGCCAGGTTGCCGAGGTACATCGAGGCGATCAGGCCCCAGACGAAATCCTTCTGCTCGACGAACAGCATCGGCCCCGGCTGCAGGCCCCAGATCAGCAGGCCGCCCAGCAGCACGGCCGCGGTGGGCGAGCCGGGGATGCCCAGGGTCAGCATGGGCAGCAGGGCCGAGGTGCCGGCGGCGTGGGCGGCGGTCTCCGGCGCGATCACGCCCTCGATGCGGCCGCTGCCGAAGCCCTGCGGGTCGCCGGACATGCGGCGCGCCATGCCGTAGCTCATGAAGGACGCCGGCGTCGCCCCGCCCGGCGTGATGCCCATCCAGCAGCCGATGGCGGTGGAGCGCAGGAAGGTCTTCCAGTGGCGGGCGAGCTCGGCCCAGGTCTGCCAGACCACGCCGAAGCTGATCTTCGCGCTCTTGCCCTTGAAGGCCAGGCCCTCCTCCATCGTCAGCAGGATCTCGCCGATGCCGAACAGGCCGATCACCGCGATCAGGAAGTCGAAGCCCTTCAGCAGCTCGGGCACGCCGAAGGTCATGCGCAGCTGGCCGGTGACGCTGTCCATGCCGACCGCGGCGAGCGCGAAGCCGAGCATCATCGAGGCGAGCGTCTTGGCCGGCGGTTCCTTGCTGGTGCCGATGAAGCTGCAGAAGGTGAGCAGCTGCACGGCGAAGAACTCGGGCGGGCCGAACTTCAGCGCGAACTTCGCGAGCAGCGGCGCGAGGAAGGTGATCAGGATGACGGCGAACAGCGCGCCGACGAAGGACGAGGTGAAGGCGGCCGTCAGCGCCTGGGCGGCGCGGCCCTGCTGCGCCATCGGGTGGCCGTCGAAGGTGGTCGCCACCGACCAGGGCTCGCCCGGGATGTTGAACAGGATGGAGGTGATGGCCCCGCCGAACAAGGCGCCCCAGTAGATGCAGGACAGCATGATGATCGCCGTGGTGGGGTTCATCGAGAAGGTGAGCGGCAGCAGGATGGCCACGCCGTTCGCCCCGCCCAGGCCGGGCAGCACGCCGATCAGCACGCCGAGCGTGAGGCCGACCAGCATGAAGCCCAGGTTGGGCAGGGTGAGGGCCACGCTGAAGCCGTGGAACAGGTTGCCGAGCTCGTCCATTCTGGTGTTCTCCCTGGCACGCTCTGGTGTCGTAGCCCGGATGCCAATCCGGGGATCGTCGTTCGCTTCCTCCGCTGCTCCCGGATTCCGCTGCGCTCCATCCGGGCTACAAGCCCAGCAGATGCTCCAGGGGCCCCTTCGGCAAGGGCACCAGGAACCACTTCTCGAACACCGCGAACACCAGCAGCGGCACGCCGATCGAGACCGCCGCGGTCGGCCCCCAGCCGTAGCGGCCGTGCCGGCGCATGAACCAGCCGATCAGCAACGCCGAGGCCGCGTAGATCCCGAGCCCGGCGATCAGCGCCACGTAGGCCACCATCGGCAGCAGCACCGCCGCCACGCTGCGCAGCTGCGCGCGCTGCGCGAACACCGGGTCGGCCTGGCGCCAGCGGCGCAGCGTGCCCACCGCGATCGCCAGGCTCGCCCCCAGCAGCAGCAGCCCGACGTAGAACGGGAAATACCCGCCGCGCGGCCCGTCGTCGGCCCAGCCGATGCCCACCCGCAGGCTGTCGCCGATCACCACCAGCGCCACCAGCGCCAGCACGGCCGCCGTGCCCAGCTCAGGCCAGCGCGTGCCCATGGCCGAAGATTCAGGTTCGCTCATGCTTCACCTCGCCGAGTGGGTCATTGCGACAGGAAGCCGGCCTGCTTCATCAGCTCGCGGTGCATCTGCTCGTTGCGCCCCAGCCAGTCGACGAACTCCGGACCGCTCATGAAGGTCTGCTTGAACGCGCCCTTGTCCATGAACTCCTTCCACTCCGGCAGCGCCCGCACCTTCTTGAACAGCTCGACGTAGAAGCTCACCTGCTCCGGCGTCGCGCCCGGCGGCATGAAGATGCCCCGCAGCATCAGGTAGTCCACCGGCACGCCGGCCGAGGCGCAGGTCGGGATGTCGCTCCAGCTCAGCGTGCTGCCGGCCAGCTTCGCGGTGTACGGCAGCTTCTCCTTGTCCATCACGCACAGCGCGCGCAGCTTGCCGGCGCGCCAGTGCGACTCGGCCTCGATCGGGTTGTTGACGGTCGAGTCGACATGCTTGCCCACCAGCTGCACCGCGACGTCGCCGCCGCCCTTGTACGGGATGTAGGTGAGCTTCTTGCCGACCGCCTTCTCCAGCATCGCGGTGATGATCTGGTCTTCCTGCTTGGAGCCGGTGCCGCCCATCTTGAAGGTGTTCGCCGGCTGGGCCTTGATCGCATCGACATACGCCTTCGCGGTCGGGTACGGCGATTCGGCGTTCACCCACAGCACGAACTCGTCCAGCGCCAGCATCGCCACCGGCGTCAGGTCGCGCCAGTTGAAGGGCACGCCGGTGGCGAGCGGCGTGGTGTACAGGTTGGACAGCGTGATGACGATCTTGTGCGCCTCGCCCTTGGCGCCCTTCACGTCCAGGAAGCCCTCGGCCCCCGCGCCGCCGGCCTTGTTGACCACGATGATGGGCTGCTTCATCAGGTTGTTCTTGGCCACCACGCCCTGGATGAAGCGGGCCATCTGGTCGGCCCCGCCGCCGGTGCCGGCCGGCACCACGAACTCCACCGGCTTGGCCGGCTCCCAGGCCCCGGCGGTCGCGACGGCTGCCGCCGCCGCCACGCCCACCACCCACTGCTTGAACTGCTGGTACTTCAACGTCGCCTCCTTGGTTTCACGTCACGGTGAATCGGAAGAACGGCCCGCTGTGTCGCGTCTGTCGTCCTGTGCGGAGCAGCCTCGGGCAGCCGGCAGGTCGCCGCCCGGGGGTAGAGAAAGGGATGGGTCAGCCGAGGCCGAGCTTCTGCGCCAGCCCGATGCGCTGCAGCTTGCCGGTGGCGCCCTTCGGGATCTCCTCCATGAAGAGGATCTTCTTCGGCACCTTGTACTCGGCGGCGCGCGTGCCGACGAAGGCCTGCAGCTCGCGCTCGGTGGCCTGCAGCCCCTCGCGCAGCACCACCACCGCGGCGACCTCCTCGCCGAGCTTCGCGTGCGGCATGCCGAAGCACACCACCTGCGCGACCGCCGGGTGGTCCATCAGGATCTCGTCGACCTCGCGCGGGCTGACCTTCTCGCCGCCGCGGTTGATGATCTCCTTCAGCCGCCCGGTGAGGGTGATGTAGCCCTCGGCGTCCATCGTGCCCTGGTCGCCGGTGCGGAACCAGCCGGCGGTGAAGCCCTCGGCGTTGGCCTTCGGGTTGTTCTCGTAGCCGCGCGTCACGTTGGGGCCGCGGATCACGATCTCGCCGATGCCGCCGGCCGGCAGCAGCGCGCCGTCCTCGCCCATGATGGCCACCTCGGGCCCGGCCGCGAGGCCGACGCTGCCCGGCTTGCGCGCCGCCGGCGGCAGCGGGTTGGAGGCCATCTGGTGCGTCGCCTCGGTCATGCCGTAGGCCTCGATCAGCGGGGCCTTGAAGACCTCCTCGAGCTCGCGGATCACCTGCGGCGGCATCGACGAGGACGACGAGCGCAGGAAGCGCAGCGGGTGGCGCGCGATCACGTCGGCGTTCTTGCCGGCGCGCGCCAGGATGGCCTGGTGCATGGTCGGCACCGCCGTGTACCAGGTGGGCCGGGCCTCGTCCATCCAGCCGAAGAACTTGAGGGCGTTGAAGCCCGGCGTGCAGAACACCTGCGAGCCGGCGGCCAGCGGCGAGAGCACGCCGGCGATCAGGCCGTGGATGTGGAACAGCGGCATGATGTTCAGCCCGCGGTCGCCGGGCGTGAACTGCAGCGTGCGGCCGATGTGGGTCGCCGAGGCGCACAGGTTGGCCTGCGACAGCGGCACGATCTTGGGGCGCGAGGTCGTGCCCGAGGTGTGCAGCACCATCGAGACGTCGTCCGGCTCGGCCCAGGTGGGCTCTGCGGCCGAGGTGGCGATGCGGCCGTCGCGCGGCTCGAGCACGAAGCTGCCGGCGGGCGCGCCGTCGGGGACGACCAGGTCGAGCACCTGCACGTTCAGCTTCGCCGCCACCTCGATGGCCGGCGAGCTGCTGCCGCGCTCGACGACGAGGGCGCGCGCGTTCAGGTCGCTCAGGTAGAACTCGAACTCGTCGGCCCGGTAGGCCGGGTTGAGCGGGGCGCTGGCCACGCCGCTGGCGCAGGCGACGAAGCAGGTGGCCATCTCGGGGCCGTTGGCGAGCACGATGGCGACCCGGTCGTTGCGGCCGATCCCCAGGCCGTTGAGCCGGGCCAGGGTCTCGGCGACCAGGCGTCGCAACTCGCGGAAGCGCAGCGGGGCGCGGTCGGGGGCGGAGATCGCGATCGACTCGTCGTCGCCGCGGGCTAGCAAATCCTTCAGGCTGGTCAGCATCCGTGCCTCGCTGGGTGAGTACGAGGCCTCGCGCCCGTGACGACGCATGCCCCCCGACGACTGCTTTTCTGGTTCTTGTGGGGGCTGAGTGTGCCGCAGCGCGCGGGCGACTGCAACAAGATGCAAGAAAGGGAAGCCCCGGCGCCTGCGCGCCGGGACTTCAAGGACGGGGTCGTGTCCCCCCGGTCGTGCGCGTGTGGGCCGGACTCAGGGCCGGTTCGGTTGCGGCGTCACGCGCAGGTAGGGCGTGACGGCGGTGTAGCCTTTCGGGAACTTGCTGCGCAGGATTTCCGGATCCTGCAGCGAGGGCACGATCACCACGTCCTCGCCGTCCTTCCAGTCGGCCGGCGTGGCCACGCTGTGCGAGTCGGTGAGCTGCAGCGAGTCGATGACGCGCAGGATCTCGTCGAAGTTGCGGCCGGTGCTGGCGGGGTAGGTGATGATGAGGCGCACCCGCTTGGCCGGGTCGATCACGAACAGCGAGCGCACCGTCGAGGTGGTGCTGGCGTTCGGGTGGATCAGGTCGTAGAGCTCGGACACCCGGCGGTCGGCGTCGGCGATGATCGGGAAGTTCACCACCGTCTTCTGCGTGGTGTTGATGTCCTGGATCCACTTGCTGTGCGACGCCACCGGGTCGACGCTGAGGGCGATGGCCTTCACGTTGCGCTTCGCGAACTCGTCCTTCAGCCGCGCGGTGCGGCCGAGTTCGGTGGTGCAAACGGGGGTGAAGTCGGCGGGGTGCGAGAACAGCACGCCCCAGCTGTCGCCGAGCCATTGGTGGAAGCGGATCGGACCGTCGGAGGAGGCTTGTTCGAAGTCGGGGGCGATGTCGCCGAGGCGCAGGCTCATGGTGAACTCCTGGAGGGTGAAGGGGTGACCATCGGATCACACGGCGAAGGAGAATTCGTGCAGATGGGCCCGTTCCGGGCGGCGCGACTGCTCGACGCGGTGGATCAGGAACTCGGTCAGTTTCTTGGCCGGGGGTAGCGGGCCGAAGCCGGCGTCGGCGTTGATGTGGCCGGCGTCGCCGAGGTTGACGAAGCCGCTGCCCCAGGCGCGGGCGAAGCCGGCGGCGCGATCGGCGCTCATCCACGGGTCGGTGTCGCTGGCCACCAGCGTGGCCGGCACGCGCAGGCGCTGCTGCAGCGGGGCGTCGTCGAGCTGGAAGCGGGACGGGTCGGCGGGGGCCACCAGCAGGGCGGCGCGGATGCCGTCCTCGGCGTGCGCCGGCGGCGTGGCGAGCAGGTGGTGGGCGAGCGCCAGGCAGCCGAAGCTGTGGGCGACGGCGACCCAGGGGCCGGGCGGTGCCTCGGCCAGGGTGGCGGCGATGCGGGCCGACCAGGCGGCCAGGTCGGCGGCGGCCCAGTCGTCCTGCTCGACGCGTGTGGCGCGCTTGCTGAAGTGGCCCTGCAGCCAGGTCTGCCAGTGCGCCGGGCCGCTGCCGCGCAGGCCGGGGATCACCAGCACGCGGACCGGGCTGCCGTGGAAGGCCATGGGGTGTCCTCGGCGGTCAGAGCGTGGCGATGGAGACCTCGGTCGACTTGACGAGGGCGATGACGTCCTTGCCGACCGCGAGCTGCAGCTCCTTGACGGAGCGGGTGGTGATCACCGAGGTGACGATGAGGCCGGACGGCGTCTCGACGTCGATCTCGGAGACGACCGGGCCTTCGATGATCTCCTTGACCTTGCCGCGGAACTGGTTGCGCACGTTGATGGCGGTGATGCTCATGGGGCTGTCTTTTCGGGGTGAGGGGTGACAGCGATGATGGGCAGGCGCCCCGGCGGCGGCAACGAATGAAAGCGGATCAGGTCATGCGGAATGCGAATTTGGGGGTGATCCTCGCTTGCATTCCTCGCCGTCATCGTTGCCGTTTGGGTCAAGGATTGCCAGTTGTGCTGTTGGCCGCAACGGCTGCAGATTGATCAATGCTTCAACATTCTTGAGTACCGCCTCGACGTTCTCTCGTTCACCCGGCGTCATAGTGCGTTGCTTGTCGATGATCTCGCTGTTGACCGTTTCGAGTTCGAGGACCAAAGGGAACACGTGGTCAACCCAAAACGATTCACCAACGGCTCGAGCCAAGCCCTCCAACTGCTGGATCAAGCCGTTGAGATCCAGCGCGCCCTGGCGGAAGTCGCCAATCTTGAACCGCATTTGGCTGTGCTGTCGCGTAACGAACTCGTCCATGAGATTCCTCGCGCTATTTGGTGAACACAGTAACTACCCTGCCACTACCTGTATCGGTCACAACAACGACACGCCCATCCTGGCTGGTGTGTACCGTTCTCGTATCAGGGTATGTCTTGTCTGGCTTGGAGCTTCCATTGCTGATGGCATCCTCGACCGCCGCCGGCGGCACGCCGCGACCTTGCATCTGGTCCAGCGCGTGTCCGGAGTAGTCCCTGCCACCGATTGTGTCCGGCTGATTGGTCCCCTTTGGCACGTCCATGGGACTGCCTCGACTCCCTGTGGGTGTGCTGGGATCTTTGTCGCCGCTGTTTGCCCCTTCCGCACCGTCACTGAACATCCGATCCCAGGCCCGCCCGAGCGCCTGGGCACAGCGGTCGTAGGCATTGGTGACGGCATCGTGGGCGGCCTGCAGGGCGCGCAGGGTGGCCTCGGTGAGCGCCTTGTTCTCCGGCGTGCCGGGCAGCGCCTGCGGCAGCAACGGGATCGGCCCGCCGGGCAAGGGCATGGCCTGCAGCCCGTCGGGGTCGGTGTAGCCCGTGGGCTGGCCCTCGACGTAGCTGTAGGTGTTGATCCCACCCACGAGCCCGATGGGGTCGCTCTGGTGGTAGCGCGCGGTCTGCGGGTCGTAGTAGCGCTGGCCGTTGTAGAAGAGCCCCGACTCCGGGTCCGCGTACTGGCCGGCAAAGCGCAGCGGGTAGCCCAGGGCGCCCAGCCCGCTCGGGTCTTCTTCGGGCGCGGTGCTGCCGAAGGGCTCGGCGAGCCAGCGCCAGCGGGTATGGCCTTGCCGGTCGACCACGAGCCGCGGCGTGTCCAGGTGGTCGGTGTGGACGAAGTGGACGGTGTCGCCGACCACCACCGCGACGGGCACATGGCCCAGCCAGACGTATTCGCGCACGGTGCGGCCATTGCCGTCGTACTCGCCCAGCAACTGGCCGAGGTGGTCGTAGACGAAGACCAGGGTGCCCTGCGGCGTGCCCGTGCTCTTGCGGATGCGCCGGCCCGAGCTGTCGTAGCTGTAGGTGGTGGTGATCCCGGCGCGGGTGAGCGTGTCCAGCTGGCCGGCGGGGTTGTAGGTGGCCTGGTAATCCGCCGCGACGACGGTGCCGGCGCTGTCGTGGGCCAGCACCTGCTGCGGGTTGCCGATGCCGCTGAGCCGGTTGCTGTCCACCTCGGTGGCATAGGGCCGGACATCGCCATCGATGCTGACCGCGCGGCGGTTGCCGCTCGCATCGTGCTCGAGCACCCAGGTGGTGGTGGCCAGGGCGACGCGCGCGAGCCGGCCGTTGGCGTCGTAGGCGAACTGCTGGTCCAGCGCCGGCACCGGCGTGCCGTCGGGCTGCCAGTGGGTGTAGCCGGCGACGCGGTCGGCCGGGTCGTAGGTGATGTCGCGCCAGAGCGCACCGAGCCGATGTCGGATCACCCGCCCGCTGAGGTCGCGCCAGCGTTCGTGCGGCAGCGGCCCCGCCTCCATCTGCCAGTTCCAGCTGCGCGGCTCGGGGCTGAAGGGCTCCCAGCGGATCGCATCGATCAGCGGCAGGACGGCGCCGCTCGCATCCACCCAGCTCAGGGCGCTCGCCAAGCCGCCGGTGTAGGCGATGCGCAGCACGCCGCCCGAGGGGTAGGTCAGCGCGTTGAGCCGCCCGCCGGGCGTGTAGGCGAAGCCGACGGTGTGGAGCAGTGGGCCCGGGTTGGCGCCCGCAGCCGGATCGATGCGCTGGACGGTGGCCGCGGGGCGGCCCTGGCCGGTGTAGCGGTACAGCGCAGAGCCCGCGGGGAAGCGGCTGCTGGTGAGGCGTCCGCCGCCGAAGCTGAACTCGGGGCCGCTCTGGCTGTAGGCCCAGCCGAGCGAGAGTTCGGCCTGGTCGGAGCGGTAGACGAGGCTGGTGAGACGGTGGGCCGCATCGTGGCGATAGGTGGCCACGGCCCCGCGGCTGTCGGTGCGGGTGCGCAGGTCGCCGTAGGCGTCCCAGGTCAGCGTGGTGGTGCCGGTGTCCGGGCTGATGACCTGGGTGACCTGCCCGAAGCCGTTGCGCACGTAGCGCGTGGACAGGGCCCGGGGGTCGGTGACTTGCGTGACGCGGTTCAGGCCGTCGTGCGTGAAGCGTGTGTTGCCCTGCAGCGGGTCGGTGAGCGAGGTCAGGCGGTAGAGCCGGTCGTAGCCGAAGCGCGTCTCCAGCTCGAACCCCGGAATCCCCGGCGCCTGGACCATCCGCGTCAGGTTGCCCTGCGCGTCGTACTCGAAGGTCGTGACCGGCTCGGGGGAGACCGGCGGCGGGGGCAAGGCCTGCGCCGACACCAGCGCTTGCCACGCACACACGATCGTCGCCGCGATGCGGCGGAGGTACGTCATGTTCTTGCTCCCTGCGAGACTGTGACGTCGTGCAGTAGAGCAAGGGACCGGGCCACCCATCAATCGTCCATCTGTCCCCCTTGAAGGTCAAAGAAAACCGCTGGACCGTTGAAGGTACAGGAGCGAATCATGCGAACGACGCTTTCCATCGACGACGACATCTCGGCTGCAGCGAAGTGCCTCGCACAGCGAGACCACGAGACCATGCGAGAGGCGGTCTCAGGCCTCATTCCGGACGGCCTGGCGTGTGCATCAAGTGCGGGACGGAACGGGGTGCCACTCCTGCACGGCCATGGCAACGCGATTCCGGTCACCCCGGACCTCGTCAGCCAGTTGTGCGATGAACTGCCGTGACCGCCTGGCCAGTGCCTCAAAGAAAAAGCGCCTGCCCCTCGCGGGAACAGGCGCCTCGGCCAGGCCGGTCGATGCCGGCCTTCAGCGGTCGTCAGCTCACTTCCATTCGGACGACAGGCTCGGGTCCACCGGCAGCCCGAAGGTGTTGCCCACCTTCTGGCCGACCGTGCCCGGGGCCGCCAGGGCGGCGCTGCCGCACGAGCCGCTGCCCGGCTTGATGATCGCCCACAGCATCGCGCCGTCGCGCGGGTTGCGGTTCGAGGCCGTGCTGTTGATCACCGCGCCGGTGTAGCGCTGCACCGAGTACGGCAGGTTCAGCGTCGTGCCGTACTGGTCCTGCAGGATGCGCGAGCCTTCGCACTGCGCATCGCCGTCGTTGATGACCAGCTGCCCGCCCGCCCAGCCCTCGGGCGCCGGCTCGAAGCCGATCGACACGATGGTCTTCGACGGGTAGAGGCTGCGGTACTGCTTGTACGCGACCACGCCGTCGTAGTGCTCATAGCGGGCGTCATAGCTCATGACGTTGACCATGTCGAGCATGCCGGCGGTGTTCGGGTACTTCAGCACCACGCCGCGCTCGCGGCCGGCATTGCCGCCCCAGAACGACAGCTTGCCCGCGCAGGCCGGGTCGGCCGTCGTGCCCGAGGTGCAGTCCGCGCCGCTCGACCAGCCGGCCAGCGTCAGGATGCGCCCGCCGCCCGCCTTGTCGACCGCCGCGCGCAGCGCCTTGATCGCATTGGCATAGCGGTCCACGTCGCCGTCGACCTCGTAGTCCACGTCCAGGCCGTCGAAGCCCATCTCCTGCTGGATCTTCGCCAGCGCGTCGATGATCGGGCCGCTCCCGCGCGCGCCTTCCGCCGCGATCGGGCCCCAGTTGTTGTAGGTCGCGCCGCCCACCGCCAGGATGATCTTCTGGTTGCGCAGGTGCAGCACGTCGATCGCCGCCTTGATGTCCTTCGGCGTGGCATTGAAGTTGATGCCGGTGCCCGAGAAGCTGTTGGTGTTGATCCCGGCCCACGAGAAATTCGGGTCGGCGAACGACGCCATCACGTGGGTGTACGTGGCCGGCACGCGCGCCAGCTTGCTCGCCTTGAAGACCTCGGCGGCACTCTTGCCGGTGGCGTCGAACCAGTTGTCGCTCCAGCTCGGGTAGTAGCCGACGTAGACGCGCTTGTTCTGCACGGCCGACAGCGCCTCGGGCGGCAGGCCCGGCGCGGGAGCGGGGGCCGGCGCCGGAGCCGGAGCAGGCGCGGGGGCTGGTGCCGGCGCAGGCGCCGGAGCGGGGGCAGGCGACGGGGCCGGAGCCGGCGCCGGGGCGCAGCTGCCGGTGGCGGTCCACGGCTGGCCGCTGCCGACCGGGCCGTTGTTGGTCGACGGGTTGTTCCCCTGCGTCCACCAGTTGGCCTTGTAGTTGATCCCGTTCACGCTGACGACGGCACCGCCGTTGTACGCGGTGCTGGCATTCCACGGCATCGCGCAGCTGCCCGGGGCGGGGGCCGGTGCCGGCGAGGGGGCCGGGCTCGGTGCAGGCGCAGGGGCCGGCGACGGAGCGGGCGCCGGTGCCGGGGCGCTGCCCGTCGGCTGCCACAGCGTCGGCGTCGAGGCCGGGTTCCAGTTCGCACCCACCCAGGCGGTGTGCGTCACGAGGGCCACATACAGGCCGCCGTTGTAGCTGACCACGGTGCCGGCGGTGTAGGTCACGCCCTCGCGCCAGGCCGGCGCGGTCGAGGCCTGCGCCAGCAGCATCCCGTCGAAATTCGACGCTTGCGCGGCCACCGTCGCCGACGCCGGCAGCCCGGCGGCCTGCACCTGCGTCCACAGGCCGCTGATGGCCATCGCCACCACGGTCATTCCAACGCTCTTCATGATCTGTCCCTTTCAGTGTTGTTTCAACGAAGCACGACTCATGCAGTGAGCGAGCACACACTGCAATCTCTGGAGAAATCGGAAAGGGACAGCCACGCGCGGATCCCAGCGGCGGCGATTCTCCAAGGCCGCCTGCGGCGCGGCGAGCGGCGTCTTGCAACAAGATGCGAGCGCTTTCAAGACGGCTGTGGCGCCGTTTCCTGCACCCATGACGGCGCCATCGGCCGTCATTGCAAGTCATCAACAGGTATTGAATTGGTTATGTTCCGGTTTGCATTGGTACTCTTCTTGTCGCATCGCTTACAGGCGGTTTCAAATCAGCGCTGGGGTGTCTGCTCGGTCAGCCAGATCTGGCTGCTGACGCCGCGGGGGTAGTACTTGGCGGCAAAGATCAGGCCGCCCTTCACCTGCTCGCTCCAGCAGTGGATGCTGAGTTCGGGGTGCAGCTGCCAGGCGGCATGGGCGTCGTCGGCCCGGGCGCCGACCAGGCCGAGGCCGATCTGCAGGATCTCGCGCGCGATGAACTGGCAGACATAGGTCTTGGCCGGGAAGGTGTTGTCGCTGCGCGAGGTGATGCGCCAGCCGCCGTCGGCGAACAGGCAGGTGTCCTCGCGCAGCACGTGCTTGCTGACGTGGCGCTTCAGGGCGGCCAGGTAGGCGGCGTACTCGCCGTCCAGCGCCAGCGCCTCGCGGCAACCGGCGAACCAGGGGTAGGCCAGGGCCTCGATCACCGGCAGGATCACGGCGTCGTCCTCGGGCGCCTCGAGCAGCGCCGGGATCAGGCCGTCGGGGCGGGCCGCGGCGGCCACCGTGGCGGCGGCGCGGCGCGCCTGGGCATGGGCGCGTTCGGCGAGGGCCGGCCGGTCGAGCCGGGTGAAGAGCTGCCGCAGGATCACGTGGGCGGCCCAGGCCTTGCCGGCGATGTAGGTGTTGCCGGCGGCCTGGCCCAGCGACGGGTCCAGGCAGTCGTAGGTGGTGATCTCGCGCCCGCCCTCGCAGCGGCTGCTGTCGGCGCGCGGCACGCCGTTGCGCCGGGCCGGCTCGGGGTGGTCGCGCCGCTCCAGGCTCTGCAGGCAGCGCTCGAGCACGCCCAGGTGGCGGCGCGCCCAGGCCAGGTCCTGGCCCTGGTGCACGTAGAGGCCGGCGCACAGCGTCCAGTTCAGCAGCTCCTCGGTCGTCATGTGCGAGAAGCAGCCGGTGAGGCCGGCGCGCTCGTAGGCCGAGCGGCCGGGCGGCGCGAAGATGCCGTCCACGCCCATGTCGTGCGTGAAGCTCAAGCCGCCGGGGTGCGTGGCGTCGCTGCCGGCGAAGCGCAGCTCGTCTTCGTACGAGTAGCCGGCCAGGTACTGGTCGAGCACGTTGCGGATCGTCCACGGGTGCAGCAGGCCCTCGTGCAGCGCGTGGTCGGGCAGCAGGTCCAGCGTGTTGATCATGTTGTACTCGCCCTCGTTGACGACCCAGAGGGCGCGGCCGTCGCGCTCGAGCAGCTGGGTCGAGTAGAGGTACGAGCGCGTCGCATGGGCCACGGTGAAGCGCTGCGGCGCCGACAGCGCGCTCTCCGCCAGCCGGGTGTCGGCGGCGCGGCAGGCGAGCACCGCCTCGTCGAAGTCCGGCGCCGCCAGCGCATGGCGCGCCACCGCCTCCACCGAATCGAACCAGCGGTTGTAGAGCTGGCGCGTCGCGATGCCGGCGGTGATGGTGCCGGCACGGTGGAAGCAGAAGGCGTAGCGCAGCGTCCGCCGCTCGCCGGCCGGCACCTCGGCGCACACCAGGCCCCAGCCGCCGAGCATGCTGCCGCGGTTGCTCGCATGCCGGTCGCCGAGCACGGCGAGCGGGTCGAAGCCGATGCCCGACCAGGCGCCGGGCGCGTCGGTCGCGAAGCCCATCTCCAGCCCGTCGCCGATGCCGGCGCCCTGGGCCAGCGCCAGGTGCCGCAGGCCGCGCAGCGGGTCGATCCCCGACAGGCCGACGACGACGCGGCGCGCCTGCGTGCCGGCGCGGTTGTCGACCTCCAGCTCGGCGCGCACCGCCGGCAGGTAGGCGCGCATCGCCTCGCGGGCGTCGCAGGCGTCGGGGTCGGGCAGCGCGCGCACCGGCGTGTAGAGCGTGAAGCGCAGGTCGCCGGCCTGCCAGCTGTCGGTGGCGAGCGAGAAGCTGCGCTGCACCTCGTGGCGGGCGAACAGCCGCGCGCCGAGGCCCGAGCTGCCGAGCTGCGCGTCGCCCTGGTCGCTGACGAAGCGTTGGCGCTCGGCGTCGTCGGGCGGCTCGCAGAAGGGCAGGGTCTCGAAGACGCCGGGGCGGTACGCCGACTCCAGCGCGACCAGGATCGACTGGCCGGGCGCGCCGCACAGTTCCAGGTCCATGCCGCCGGTGGCCCCGTGGAAGCCCAGGGTCAGGCTGGCATGCGCGCCGGCGGGCGCGTGCTGGGTGTTGAAGAAGCGGTTCGACAGGGGGGACGGCGTGTGCATGCGGCGGTGTCGTTGTTGGGGTAAGGTGCCGGTTCATTCTGCAAGCGCTGCTACCGGCAGGCCATGTCCCGACACGCGACGCGCATGCCCTGAGCCGAGACGACGACGACTGCCGCACGCCCATGTACCCCGTCCGCCCCGAGCCGGCCCTGCCCGACTACACCAAGCAGCCCGACCTGCGCACCACGCTGTCGATGACGGGCGCGCATGCGCGGCGCGTCGGCGCGCGCTGGCAGTACCCGCGCCACGACCACCCGTACTTCGAGCTGTGCCTGCTGCTGTCGGGGGAGCAGCAGGTGCGGCTGACCGGGCGCACGCTGATGCAGCAGGCGGGCGACCTGCTGCTGATCACGCCCTTCGAGGCGCACGCGTCCAGCACGCCGGTGCCGTCGCGCCTGTACTGCGTGCACTTCGACCTCGACGACCTGGAGCTGCGCCGCCTGCTGTGCCGCACCGGCACGCGGGTGTTCGCCGCCGACAGCGCGCTCACGCGGCGCCTGCAGCCGTCGCTGCGGCGCATGCTGTCGCTGGCGCAGCGGCCCGGGGCCTTGTCGCCGCTGGCGCACCGGCTCGAGCTCGGGGCGGCGCTGATGGCGCTGTTCGCCGCGATGACGCAGGGGCTGGAACAGGAGCAGGTCGACACCGCGCCGGTGCCGCAGCTCGCGCTGCAGACGGCCGGGCGCCTGGCCGAGCTGATCGAGCGCGAGGTGCAGCTGGGCGGCGCCGAGACCTCGCTCGAGGCGGCGATCCGCCGCCTGGGCTACACGCCCGACCACGGCAATGCGCTGTTCCGGCAGGTCTACGGCATGTCGGCGCGCCAATACCGCTCGACGCTCAAGCTGCGCCGCGCCAAGCTGCTGCTGATGGATGCGCAGCTGAGCATCGCGGCGGTGGGCGAGCGGCTCGGCTACGCGAGCGGGGCGCATTTCAGCCGGCAGTTCAAGCGCTGGTGCGGGGTGGCGCCGGCGGAGTTCCGCCGCGCCCGCGCGCAGGCCTGACGGCCGGCGGCTCAGGCCGCCTGCCGGCGCCCCGCGCGCACCACCGTGCGCGCCGCCTCCGCTTCGGCCGCCTTCGCCTGCGCCGCGTCGTACCCCCGCCGCGAGCGCAGCACCGCGCCCATGTTCGCCTCGGCCCAGCCGCACATCCGCCCGGTGACCTCGGTCAGGCTCTCGCCGAGCGGCGTCAGCGCGTACTCGACGCTGGGCGGCGTGGTGGCGTAGACGGTGCGCGTCGCGAGGCCGTTGCGCTCCATCGAGCGCAGGCTCTGCGTCAGCATCTTCTGCGTCACGCCCTGGATGCGGCGCCGCAGCTCGCCGAAGCGCAGCGGGCCGCCGCGCAGCTGCCAGATCACCAGCAGCGTCCACTTGTCGGCCAGCAGCTCGAGCACGCTGCGCGAGGGGCAGCGGGCGTCGTACACGTCGCCGGCCGGCAGGCGGCGCAGGCGGGCGGCGGGAATCTCCTCGAAGGTATCAAAGGTATCCATCGGGAACCTAGAGCACGAACGGGTGCCTTCTTCACACCGGAAACCGGTCTCGCGATCATGCCAGCACCGATCTCCTCCCGAAAGGAAAACCTGCATGAAAGCCCTGACCCAGACCCGCTTCGGTGGCCCCGAGGTGCTCGAACTCGTCGACCTGCCCCGCCCCCGCCTGCTGCCCACCGAGGTGCTGGTGCGCGTCCACGCCACGAGCGTCAACCCCGTCGAGGCCTACATCCGCTCCGGCGCCTTCCCGCTGCTCGGCGATCCGCCCTTCGTGCTCGGCTGGGACGTCTCCGGCGTGGTCGAGGCGGTCGAGCCCGGCAGCGCCCGCTTCCAGGTCGGCGACGAGGTCTTCGGCATGCCGCTGTTCCCGCGCCAGGCCGGCGCCCATGCGGAGTACGTCGCCTCCCCCTCGCGCCAGCTCGCGCGCAAGCCCGCCAACCTGAGCCATGCCCAGGCCGCCGCGCTGCCGCTGTGCGGCCTGACCGCGCTGCAGGCGCTGGACGACATCGCCCGGGTGCAGCCGGGGCAGCGCGTGCTGGTCCACGGCGCGGCCGGCGGGGTCGGCCACCTGGCGGTGCAGATCGCCCGGCTGCTGGGCGCGGAGGTGATCGCGACGGCGAGTGCCGGCAAGCACGACTACCTGCGCAGCCTGGGCGTCGGCCAGCTCGTGGACTACCGCAGCACCGATTTCACGACCGTCGTGCGCGACGTCGACGTGGTGTTCGACCTCATCGCCCAGGGCTACGCCCAGCGTTCGCTGGCGGTGCTTCGCCCCGGCGGCATCCTCGTGAGCGCGGTCGAACGCCACAGCACCGAGCTGCCGGCGCTGGCGGCCGCGGCCGGCAAGCGCTTCAGCGGCGTCGCGGTGGAGCCGGACCGCGGCGGGCTGGAACGCCTGGCGGCCTGGGCCGGCGAAGGCCGGCTCGTGCCGCACGTCGCCGAGGTGCTGCCCCTGCGCGACGCTGCCCGGGCCCACGCGCGGGTGGCCGAGGGCTCGCTGCAGGGCAAGCTCATCCTGTCTGTCGCCTGAGTTCGCGCGGGCCCAGGGCGAGCCGCCGCTCCATCGCATAGGCGATGCGCGACAGCCCGAAGCACAGCACGAAGTAGGTGACGGCGAGCGTCGTGTACACCTGCACCGGCTTGGTGAAGACCTGGGTGTTGATCTGGGTCGTGATGAAGGCGACCTCGGTCAGGCCGATGATGTAGCCGAGCGAGGTTTCCTTGATCGTCGAGACGAACTGGTTCACCAGCGAGGGCAGCATGTGGCGCAGCGCCTGCGGCAGCACCACGTAGCGCAGCGCGTCGAAGCGGCGGAAGCCGAGCGAGCGCGCCGCGTCCATCTGCCCGCGCGGGATGCCGCTCACGCCGGCGCGCACGATCTCGGCGATGTAGACGCCGTCGAACACCACCAGGGCGATCAGCATGGTGCTGAACTGGTCGGTCTTGTGGCCGGTGACGCTGGGCAGGAAGAAGTAGGCCCAGAACACCACCATCAGCAGCGGGATGCCGCGCACCACGAAGACCAGGGCCGTCACCGGCCAGCGCAGCAGGCGCTGCTCGCTGATGCGCGCGAGGCCGAGCAGCAGGCCGAGCGGGAAGGCGAGCACGAGGCCGAGCGAGGCCAGCAGCAGCGTGAGCGCGAGGCCGCCGAGCGGCCCGTTCGGGTACTGGCCGATCAGGAAGTAGAGCCAGTAGGTCTGGATGAGCTCGAGCATGTCAGCGGGTCCGGACCGGGTAGCGGTGCTGGTACCAGCTGGCCAGGCCGGTGATGGAGAGCGAGATCGTCAGGTAGGCCGCGGTCGCGAAGGCGAAGGCCTCGACGCTGCGGAAGGTGGCCGACTCCACCTGCGCCGCGCGGTACATCATCTCGGCCACGCCGATGACGGTGGCGATGCTGGTGTTCTTCCACAGGTTCAGCGTCTGCGAGATCAGCGGCGGGATGGTGACGCGCACCGCCTGCGGCAGGATCACCAGCCGCATCGCCGGCAGGAAGCGCAGGCCGAGGGCGCGCGCCGCCTCCATCTGGCCGGCGGGCACCGCGCGGATGCCGCTGCGGATGTCCTCGGCCATGTAGGCGGCGGTGTACAGCGTGAGCGCCGCGACCGCGCTGAACGCCTCGATGTTGCCGGCGTACAGGCGCTGCTTCAGGTCCTCGGGCAGCAGCTCGGGCGCGCCGAAGTACCAGAACAGCATGTGCGCGAGCAGCGGCACGTTGCGGATCGCCTCGACGTACGAGACGCCGACCGCCCGCAGCGCCGCGATCGGCGACAGGCGCAGCAGCGCCACCGCGGTGGCGAGCGGCACGGCGAGCACCAACGTCACCGCGGTGAGCTGCAGCGAGAGCAGGAAGCCGGCGACCAGCGCGTCGTGGTACTGGCCGGACAGGAGCAGGGACAGGTCGAAGTGGAGCACGCGGCGGAGTGTGCCATCAGGCGCATCGAACGACCGTCGGCGCCCGCGTATGCCTGGCTTCGCGGCGGCTGGCGCGACGGTTCAGCGAAGGAAGGCCTCAGCCGTCAATCTTGTCGGAGACAAACTTGAAGTCCCGCGACTGGAACTTCAGGCGGGTGTTCGGGCCGTACCACTTCTGGAACAGCTTGTCGGCCTCGCCCGAGGCTTCGAGGTCGCGCAGCACGCCGTCGACCAGGTTCTTGACGCCGGTCTCGCCCTTGCGGATGCCCAGGGCCAGCGCCTCGGTGCTGATGCTCTGCGGGATGATCAGGTAGTTCTTCGCCGCCGGGCCGAGCTTGCCGAAGTCGTCGATCAACGAGGCCTCGTCGTTGACGTAGCCCACGCCCTTGCCCTGCTGCAGGGCCAGGAAGGCCTGCTGGGTGGTCTCGAAGGTGACGACGTCGACGGTCGGCACGGCCTTGCGGATGTTGGGCTCCTGCGTGCCGCCCTTGACGGTCAGCACCTTCTTGCCGCCGAGCTGCGACAGCTGCGAGATGCCGCTGTCCTTCTTCACCAGCACCTTCTGGCCGGTGACGAAGGTGGTGAGCGAGAAGTCGATCAGGGCCTCGCGCTCCTTGTTGTGGGTGAGCGAGGCGGCCAGCAGGTCGACGCGGCCCTGCTGCAGCTCGGGGATGCGGGCGGCCACGGCGAGCTGCTTGAACACCGGCTTCACGCCCAGCTTCTTCGCGATCGCATGGCCGAGGTCGACCTCGTAGCCGACGACGTCGCGCGTCTTCGGGTCGACGAAGCTGTTCGGCTCGTCGGTGCCCAGCACGCCGATCACGATCTCGCCCTTCTTCTGGATGTCGGCGAGCTGGTCGGCGCGTGCGCCGACCGAGAAGACCGCGGCTGCGGCGGCGACCAGGGTGGTGAGGAACAGGCGTTTTTGCATTTGGCGTCGGGTCGCGGGGCGACTGTCAGATTCGAGAGGGCGAAGATTACCCACTCGGCGCGCGGATGCGAAGGATTGAATCCGGATAAGCAAAGGCGCCCCGGTAGGATGGGCGCCTGCCGGCCTTCAGATCCGCGCCAGCGCCCCTTCCAGGTCCGCCCGCTGGTCCGCCAGGTCCTCCACGCCCACGCTCAGCCGCACCAGCGCATCGTCGATGCCCAGCTGGGCGCGCTGCGCCGGCGGGATGGTGGCGTGCGTCATCAGCGCCGGGTGCTCGATCAGGCTCTCGACGCCGCCCAGGCTCTCGGCCAGCGAGAACACCTCGCAGGCTTCGAGGAAGCGGCGCGAGCCGGCCAGGTCGGTCTTCAGCGTCACCGACAGCATGCCGCCGAAGCTGGCCATCTGCCGTTTCGCCAGCGCATGCTGCGGGTGCGATTCCAGCCCCGGGTAGTGCACGCGGGCCACCTTCGGATGGCGCTCCAGCCAGCGCGCCAGCTCGAAGGCGTTCTCCGAATGCCGCTGCATGCGCAGCGCCAGCGTCTTCACGCCGCGCAGCGTCAGGAAGCTGTCGAACGGGCCGGCGATCGCGCCGACCGCGTTCTGCAGGAAGCCCAGGCGCTCGGCCTGGCCCGCCTTCTCGGCACGCTCGCCCACCACCGCCACGCCCCCGATCACGTCGGAGTGGCCGTTCAGGTACTTGGTGCTGGAATGCACCACCACGTCGAAGCCCAACTCCAGCGGCCGCTGCACGTAGGGGCTCGCGAAGGTGTTGTCCGCCACCGCCAGCAGCCCGTGCTCGTGCGCGATGCCGGCGATGGCCTCCAGGTCGGTCAGCTTGAGCATCGGGTTGCTCGGCGTCTCGACCCAGACCAGCTTGGTCTCCGGCCGGATCGCGGCGCGCAGCGCCTGCGGGTCGGTCAGGTCGACGAAGCTGAAGCGGTGGCCGGCGCTGCGCGTGCGCACCTTGTCGAAGAGCCGGAAGCTGCCGCCGTACAGGTCGTCGCTCGCGACGATGTGGGCGTTGGCGTCCAGCAGCTCCAGCGTGGTCGAGATGGCAGCCAGCCCGGAGGCGAAGGCGAAGCCGCGCGTGCCGCCCTCCAGGTCGGCCACGCAGCGCTCCAGCGCCCAGCGCGTCGGGTTGTGCGAGCGGCCGTAGTCCAGGCCCTTGTGCACGCCCGGGCTCTGCTGCACGAAGGTGGACGTGGCGTAGATCGGCGGCATGATCGCGCCGGTCGTCGGGTCGGGCGACTGGCCGGCGTGGATGACGCGGGTCGCGAACTGGTGGTTCTTCTTCTCGGTGCTCATTGGCGTGCCTTGCGCAGGTGGTTCAGGAGGTCGAAGCGGGTGATCAGGCCGAAGAATGTATCGCCGTCCGCGACGATCGCCACCAGGCCCCGGTCCAGCACCTGGCGCAGCTGGGCGAGGCTCGACCCCGGGCGCAGCGTCTCCAGCGCCGTGCTCATGGCCGCGCTGACGGTGTCGCCGTAGTGCGCCGGGTCGCCGTGCAGGCGCATCAGCACGTCCGATTCGTCGATCACGCCGGCCAGCCGCGTGCCGTCCAGCACCGGCAGCTGCGAGACATCGGCCAGGCGCATGCGCTGGAAGGCGGTGAGCAGGGTGTCGTCCGGCGTCACGCTGATCACGCCGCCGTCGTCCAGACGGCGCGAGACGATGTCGCGCAGGTCGCCGTACTGGCGCCGCGCCAGCAGGCCCTCGTCGATCATCCAGTTGTCGTTGTAGACCTTGGAGAGGTAGCGCGTGCCGGTGTCGCAGACGAAGCTCACGACGCGCAGCGGCTTCGTCTGCGCGCGGCAGAAGCGCAGCGCCGCCGCCAGCAGCGTGCCGGTGGACGAGCCGCCCATCAGCCCCTCCTGCCGCAGCAGCTCGCGCGAGGCGGCGAAGCTCTCCTCGTCGGGGATCGAATACGCATGCTTGATGCCCGAGAGGTCGGCGATGGGCGGGACGAAGTCCTCGCCGATGCCCTCCACCGCCCACGAGCCGGCCGGGCCGTGCTTCCCGGTGTTCACCAGGTCGGCGAGGATGGAGCCCACCGGGTCGGCGAGCACGAACTCGAGCTGCGGCTGCACCTCGCGGAAGTAGCGCGTGAGCCCGGTCAGCGTGCCGGACGAGCCGACGCCGACGACGATGGCGTCCAGGTCGTGGCCGCTCTGCTCCCAGATCTCCGGGCCGGTGCCGCGCTCGTGCGCGAGCGGGTTGTTGGGGTTGTTGAACTGGTCGGCGAAGAAGGCGCCGGGGATCTCCTTCGCGAGGCGGGCGGCGTAGTCCTGGTAGTAGGCCGGGTGGCCCTTGCCGACGTCGGAGCGGGTGGTGTGGACCTCGGCGCCGAGCGCCTTGAGGTGCAGCACCTTCTCGTTCGACATCTTGTCGGGCACGACCAGGACGACGCGGTAGCCCTTGGCGCGCGCGACGAGCGCGAGGCCGAGGCCGGTGTTGCCGGCGGTGGCCTCGACGACGGTGCCGCCGGGGGGAAGCTGGCCGCTGCGCTCGGCGGCCTCGATCATCGACAGGCCGATGCGGTCCTTGATCGAACCGCCGGGGTTCTGCGATTCGAGCTTCAGCAGCAGCGTGCAGGGGCCGGTGTCCAGGCGCGTGACGCGCACCAGCGGCGTGTTGCCGATGAGGTCGAGGACGGCGGGATGGTGGGTGGCATTCATGGTGTCTCCTTGGTGGCCGGCCACGCGCCTCGTGAGCGCGCCCGTAGCCCGGATGCTAATCCGGGGGGATGCGTCGAACCCCCATCGGGGTTATGGGGTTATCGCCGCCCCGCCAGTTGCCGGATCACGGCAATGAAGCGGTCCACTTCCTCGCAGGTGTTGTAGAACGCAAGCGACGGCCGCACCGTCGCCTCGAGCCCGAAGCGGCGCAGGATCGGCTGCGCGCAGTGGTGCCCGGTGCGCACCGCGATGCCCTCGCGGTTCAGGGCCTGCCCGACCTGGTCGGTGCTGTAGCCGTCCAGCACGAAGGACAGCACGCTCGCCTTGTCGTCCGCCGTGCCGACCAGCCGCACGCCGGGGAGGGGCCGCAGCGCCTGCGTCGCGTACTCGAGCAGTGCATGCTCGTAGGCCGCGATCGATTCCAGCCCGAGCCGCTGCACGTAGTCGATCGCCGCCGCGAGCCCCACCGCGTCCGCGATGTTGCCGGTGCCTGCCTCGAAGCGCGTCGGCGCGCCGTGGTACACGGTCTTCTCGAAGGTCACGTCCGCGATCATGTTGCCGCCGCCCTGCCAGGGCGGCATGTCCTCCAGGATCGCCTTGCGGCCGTACAGCACGCCGATGCCGGTCGGCCCGAACAGCTTGTGGCCGGAGAACACGAAGAAGTCCGCGTCCAGCGCCTGCACGTCCACCCGCATGTGCGACACCGACTGCGCCCCGTCGACCAGCGCCTTCGCGCCCGCCGCATGGGCCAGCGCGACGATCTCGCGCACCGGCACCACCGTGCCCAGCGCGTTCGACACCTGCGTCACCGACACCAGCTTCGTCTTCGGCCCGAGCAGCCGGCGGTACTCGTCCAGCTTCACCTGGCCGCGGTCGTCGACCGGGATCACGCGCAGCACCGCCCCGGTCTCGGCCGCGAGCTGCTGCCAGGGCACGATGTTGGCGTGGTGCTCCAGGTGCGAGACGATGATCTCGTCGCCGGCGCCGATGTTCTGCCCACCCCAGCTCTTGGCGACCAGGTTGATCGCCTCGGTGGTGCCGCGCACGAAGACGATCTCGTCCACCGACGCCGCGCCCAGGAAGCGCTGCACCGTGCGGCGGGCGCCCTCGTAGGCATCGGTCGCCCGCGCCGCCAGCTCGTGCGCGGCGCGGTGGATGTTCGAGTTCTCGTGCTCGTAGAAGCGGCTGATGCGCTCGATGACCTGGCGCGGCTTCTGCGTCGTCGCGGCATTGTCGAACCACACCAGCGGCCGGCCGTTGACCCGCTCCTGCAGGATCGGGAAGTCGCGCCGCACCGCGTTGACGTCGAAGGCGGGCTTCACCGGGCCGGGGTACGGCGCCTCGGCCAGCGGGCGCTGCCCCGGGTGGCGCGGCGCGTCCAGGAAGTAGAACGAGGGCACGCCGCTCGCCGCGCCGCCGAAGCGGCCGTCCCAGGCCGGGGCCGCGGTGTAGCCCAGGTCGGGCACGCCGTTGCCGGCCTGCGCATGCGGCAGGGACGAGGGCACCTGCGCCGCCAGCGCCGCGGGGTGCTGCGGCGAGGTCGGCGCGAGGTTCGCCCCCGGCGCGGCCGCGGCCAGCGGCTGCACGTTCGGCGTGGCCGGCCCGATCGCGCCCGGGGGCAGCGACACGCCGGCCGGGTGCGGGTTGGCCGGCGCTTGCGGGAGGTGCGGGGAGGGCGCGCCGGGCCAGGCGGCGAACAACTCGCCCGCCAGCCGCGCCAGCTCGGCCGGATCCGGCAGCCCGTCCGCCGCCTGCAGGGACTCGAGCGTGCTCATCACTTGTAGGTGTCGGGGTACTCGTGGAACTTGCCGATCTCGACGTCCTCGAGCACGGCCAGCGCGTCCGGCGTCTGCACCGCCAGCGAGCAGTACAGCGAGATCAGGTACGACGCGATCGCGTTGCGGTTGATGCCCATGAAGCGCACCGACAGGCCCGGGCTCTGCTCGCCGGCGAGGCCCGGCTGGTAGAGGCCGACCACGCCCTGGCGCTTCTCGCCCACGCGAAGCAGCAGGATCTTGCTCTTGCCGTCGGCCACCGGCACCTTGTCCGAGGGGATCAGCGGGATGCCGCGCCAGGTGATGAACTGCGAGCCGAACAGGCTCACGGTGGGCGGCGGCACGCCGCGGCGGGTGCACTCGCGGCCGAAGGCGGCGATGGCGAGCGGATGCGTCAGGAAGAAGGCCGGCTCCTTCCACACCTTGCCCAGCAGCTCGTCCAGGTCGTCCGGCGTCGGGGCGCCGGTCAGCGGGTAGACGCGCTGCTCCTCGGCCACGCTTGCGAGCAGGCCGTAGTCCGGGTTGTTGATGAGCTCGCTCTCCTGGCGCTCCTTGATGGTCTCGATGGCCAGGCGCAGCTGTTCCTTGGTCTGGTCGTGCGGGCTGCTGTAGAGGTCGGAGATGCGGGTGTGCACGTCCAGCACGGTGCTGACGGCGTTCAGGAAGTATTCGCGCGGCTGCTCCTCGTAGTCCACGAAGGTGCTGGGCAGCTCGCCCTCGTCGCGCTGCGACGAGCAGGCCACCAGCACGTCCTGCGGGTTCTTCACCTGGTTCAGGCGGTAGATGCCGGCCTCGACCGGCACCCACTGCAGCAGGTGGGTGAGCCAGCGCGGGCTCAGCGTCGACAGGATGGGCGCGGTCTTGGTCGCGTTCGCGAGCTGCCGCGCGGCGTGGTCGCCGAGGGCCAGTTGGGAAGGGGCGGCGTCAGCCATGGGGGCTCCTGAAAAACGAAAAACGGATGAACTTATGCGGAGATCGGATAAGCGGGCGGCAGTGTCGCCAGCGGATGCGCGGGCATCAACCGGCTATCGCCACCAAGGCGGGCCGTCATGCATCGACGGGGTTGCCGAGCTCGAAGCGGGCGATCAGCGAGGACAGGCTCAGGCCCAGCGCCGCGGCGATCTTGGCGGCGGTCTCGATGGACGGCATCACGGTGCCGCGCTCGATCTCGCCGAGGTAGGAGCGGTTGAGGTCGGCGCGGCCGGCAAGCTGTTCCTGCGACCAGCCGCGGTCCTCGCGGGTCACGCGCACGACGGACCCGAATCGTTGTCGAAGACTGCTCATGAGGTGTGCCCGTTGCGCTGCAGGCTCGCCTGCGTCACGTGGCTGCCCGGCGGCACGTCGTCGGTGAGCCAGACGTTGCCGCCGATGGTCGAGCCGCGGCCGATGGTGACGCGCCCGAGGATGGTCGCGCCGGCGTAGATCACGACGTCGTCCTCCACCCGCGGGTGCCGGGCCAGGCCCTTGCGCAGGTTCCCGCTCTCGTCGGTGGGGAAGCGCTTGGCGCCCAGCGTCACCGCCTGGTAGACGCGCACCCGCTCGCCGATCACCGCGGTCTCGCCGATCACGACGCCGGTGCCGTGGTCGATGAAGAAGCCGGCGCCGATCACCGCGCCGGGGTGGATGTCGATGCCGGTGCGGCCGTGCGCCAGCTCGGCGACGATGCGCGCGAGCAGCGGCACGCCGAGCGTGTGCAGGCGGTGCGCCAACCGGTGGTGCACCATCGCGTCGATGCCGGGGTAGCACAGCAGCACCTCGTCGACGCTGCGCGCCGCCGGGTCGCCCTGCCAGGCGGCGAGCACGTCGCTGTCGAGCAGGCCGCGGAGGGCGGGCAGGGATTCGGCGAACTGGCGCACCAGCTCTTCCGGCTCCAGGTCGTGGCGGCCGGCATGGCGCAGCTCCAGCCGCACCTGGCCGGTCAGCGCATGCAGCACCGCGCCCAGGGTGTGGCCGATGTAGTAGTCCTCGTGCTCCTGGCGCAGGTCGGGCGGCCCGAGGCGCATCGGGAACAGCACGCCGCGCAGCGCGTCGACGATGTCCTGCAGCGCCTCGCGCGAGGGCAGCTCGCGTCCGCCGGGCTCGCGCGGGCGCTTCTGGGCGTCGCGCCAGCGCTCGCGCGCGGCACGCAGGCCGGTGACGACGGCGGCGATGTCGAAGCTGGGTACCGGTACTGCGGCCATTTTGGGGGTCCTCAGTCTTGAACCCAGGGCAGGCGGTGGAAGCGCCAGCCGCCGCTGTGGCCGCGCTGGCCGTTCGCGTCCAGCTCGCCCTCGAAGCCCTCGTCGACATTGAAGGCCTGCGCGAAGCCGGCCTTGGTGGCGGCCTCGGCCGCGGCCGCCGAGCGCTTGCCGCTGCGGCACAGCAGCAGCACGACGGCGGGCTTGGCGACCTTGGCCTCCAGTTCGCGCACGAAGCGCGGGTTGCGCGTCAGGCTGGTGCCGGTGGCCCAGGGGACGTGGATGCTCTCGGGCACGTGGCCGACGAACTTGCGCTCCTCGGCGGTGCGCACGTCGACCAGCACCGCCTGGCCGCTGCGGGCCAGGGCCCAGGCATCGGTGGGCGACAGGCTGCCGGCAAAGGGCAGCTTGCCGTCGCGGGCACGCTGGCGGGCTTCCTCCAGCACGCTGGGGCGGGGGAACTCGCTGATGGTGGCGCTGGTGGCAGCGGTGATTGGGGTGCTGACCGTGGCGTTGGCGGCGGACATGCGGGTCTCCTTCATTGGGCGATGCGATGTCGGATGAAGGCTATCGCCACCCGAGCGCGCCCCGAACGAAGGAAAGCGCGCTTGGATATGCGCTGTGTGCAGGCCGGGCATGAGCACATCCGAAAAGCTTCGTTGGCCGCGGCCGGGCCGGGCCGTACCGTGCAGCCCTTGCATTCGAGGAGGAGAAACATGGCCCGCACCACTGCATCGACCCCCTGGCTGTCCGCCCTGGCCCTCGCGCTGGGCGTGCTCGCCACCGGCGGCGCCTGGTCCCAGTCCCCGGCCCCGGTCCGCATCGCCTACCAGACCGTGGTCGAGCCGGCCAAGGTCGCGCAGGCCGACGGGCGCTACGAGAAGGCCACCGGCCAGGCGATCGAATGGCGCAAGTTCGAGAGCGGCGCCGAGGTGATCACCGCCGTGGCCTCGGGCGACATCCAGATCGGCTACGTCGGCTCCAGCCCGCTCGCGGCGGCGGCGAGCCGCGAATTGCCGATCGAGACCATCCTGGTCGCCGCCGAGATCGGCAGCGCCGAGGCCCTGGTGGTGCGCAACGGCAGCGGCATCGCCAAGCCCGCCGACCTGGTCGGGAAGAAGGTCGCGGTGCCCTTCGTCTCCACCACGCACTACAGCCTGCTCGCCGCGCTGAAGCACTGGAAGCTCGATGCGAAGAAGGTGAACGTGGTGAACCTGCGGCCGACCGAGATCGCCGCGGCCTGGCAGCGCGGGGACATCGACGCGGCCTACGTCTGGGACCCGGCGCTCGGCAAGATCAAGGCGAACGGCACGCTGCTGACCACCTCGGCCGAGGTCGCGACCTGGGGCGCGCCGACCTTCGACGCCTGGATCGTGCGGCGCGACTTCGCGCAGAAGAACCCGGACTTCGTCGCCCGCTTCGTGCAGGTCACCGGCGAGGCCTATGCCGCCTACCGGCGCGACCCGAAGGCCTTTGCCGCCGACGCCGGCAACCTCGACAAGATCGTCCGGCTGACCGGCGCCGCCGCGGCCGACGTGCCGGCGCTGCTGGCCGGCTCGAAGTTCCCGACGCTCGCCGAACAGGCCTCGCCCGCCCTGCTGGGCGGCGGCACGGTGAAGGCCCTGACCGACACCGCGGTGTTCCTGAAGGAGCAGGGCAAGGTCGACAAGGTGCTGGCGGACTACGCCGGCTACGTCAACCCGAAGCACGCGGAGGTCGCGGCGAAGGCCGGCGGCCAGGCGGTGGCGGCGGCGCGCTGAGCCGGCCGTTGCCCGCGACACACGAGACATGAAGGAGTCCACGCCGTGGTCGAGCTGCAGGCGGTCACTGTAGGGTACCGGGGTGCTGCAGCCTCGACCACGGCCGTGGGCACCACGGTCCTCGACGGCATCGACTGGCAGGTGCCGGCCGGTGCCTTGGCGGTGTTGCTGGGGCCCTCGGGCTGCGGCAAGTCCAGCCTGCTGAACGTGATCGCCGGCTTCATCGCACCCTCCGGCGGGCGGGTGGCGGTGGCCGGCCGCCCGGTGACCGGGCCGGGGGCGGACCGCGGCGTCGTCTTCCAGGACGACGCCCTGCTGCCCTGGCTCGACGTGCTGGGCAACGTCGCCCTGCCCTTGCGGCTGCGCGGTGGGGGCCGCACGGCGCGCGAGGACCGGGCGCGCCATTTCCTGCAGCTGGTCGGGCTCGAGGGCTTCGAGTCGCGGCCGGTGTGGGAGCTGTCGGGCGGCATGCGCCAGCGCGTCGGCATCGCCCGGGCGCTCGCGGCCGACCCCGAGGTGCTGCTGATGGACGAGCCCTTCGGCGCACTGGACGCGCTGACGCGCGAGCGCATGCAGGAGCTGCTGCTCAAGGTGTGGCACGCGACCGGCAAGACCATCGTGCTGGTGACGCATGGCGTCGAGGAGGCCGTGTTCCTCGCCACCGACCTCGTGGTGCTGTCGCGCCGGCCGGCGCGCATCGTCGAGCACCGCGTGCTGGACTTCGGCCGCCGGCATGCGCAGGGCGAAGGGGCGCGCGCGATCAAGTCGCTGCCCGACTTCGTGTCGGTGCGCGAGCAGGTGCTGGGCACGGTGTACGCGCAGGACGGGGGGCTGCATTGAGCGCGATCTCGCCGCTGACGGTGCGGACGCTGGTGCAGCCGGCACCGGGCGAGGCCGAGGCGCCATCCCGGCCCGCGGGCCCGCCCTGGTGGTCGCGCCCCGGCGCGATCAGCCTCGTGAGCGTCCTCGTGCTGCTGGGCCTGTGGCACGCGGTGACCGCCCTGCGCTGGATCGAGCCGCTGTTCCTGCCGCCGCCCGCGGCGGTGTGGGAAAAGCTGCTGCGCGTGGCAGGCGAGGGCTACCTGGATGCGACGCTCTGGCAGCACGCCGGCGCGAGCCTGGCGCGCGTCGGGCTGGCGCTGCTCTTCGCCGTGCTGACCGCGGTGCCGCTCGGCCTGTGGATGGGCTGGTCGGCGCGGGTGCGCGGCGTGTTCGATCCGCTGATCGAGTTCTACCGGCCGGTGCCGCCGCTCGCCTACCTGCCGTTGATCGTGATCTGGTTCGGGATCGGCGAGGTGTCGAAGGTGCTGCTGATCACGCTCGCGATCTTCGCGCCGCTGGTGATCGCGACCGCGACCGGCGTGCGCCAGGTCGAAGAGACGCGGCGCCGGGCCGCCCTGGCCTTCGGGGCGACACGCTGGCAGCTGCTGCGCCATGTGGTGCTGCCCGGCGCGCTGCCGGAGATCCTGACCGGCGTGCGCGTCGGCCTGGGCGTGGGCTGGTCGACCCTGGTCGCGGCCGAGCTCGTGGCGGCGACGCGCGGCCTCGGCTTCATGGTGCAGTCGGCGGCGCAGTTCCTGAACACCGACATCGTGCTGCTCGGCATCTTCACGATCGCGCTGATCGCGTTCGGGCTGGAGCTGGGGCTGCGTGCGCTGCAGCGGCGCCTCGTGCCCTGGCAGGGGCGCGGCTGATGGGCGGCCTCGTCATCGAGCCGCTCGGCCCGGCCATCGGCGCGCTCGTGCGCGGCATCGACCTGCGCGAGCCGCTCGGCGACGCGGCGCACGACAAGCTGCTGGGGGCGCTGCTGCGCCACCACGTGCTGTTCCTCGAGGACCAGCCGGTCACGCCGGCGCAGCAGCGGGCGCTGGCGGCGCGCTTCGGCGAGCTGCACCTCCACCCGATCTACCCGCACGTGGACGGCGTGCCGGAGATCGTGGTGCTCGACACCGATGCGCGCAACCTGCCGGACAACGACAACTGGCACACCGACGTCACCTTCATCGAGACGCCGCCGATGGGCGCGCTGCTGTCGGCGCGGCTGCTGCCGCCCTCGGGCGGCGACACCTTGTGGGCGAGCGGTGTCGCGGCGTACGATGGCCTGTCGGCGCCGCTGCGGCGCCTGCTGGACGGCCTGAGCGCCGAGCACGACATGGTGAAGTCCTTTCCCGCGCACCGTTTTGCGCGCACGCCCGAGGAGCGCGAGCGATGGGAGGCGGCGCGGGCGAAGAACCCGCCGGTGCGGCACCCGGTGGTGCGCACGCACCCGGTGAGCGGGCTGCGCGGGCTGTTCGTCAACGAGGGCTTCACGACGCGCATCGTCGAGCTGGCGGCGAAGGAGAGCGAGGCGCTGCTGAAGCTGCTGTTCGAGCACGTCGCGAAGCCGGAGTACACGGTGCGCTGGCGCTGGAAGCTGCACGACCTGGCCTTCTGGGACAACCGCCTCACGCAGCACTACGCGAGCGCCGACTACCTGCCGCACCGGCGCGTGATGCACCGGGCCACGGTGCTGGGCGACAAGCCGTTCTGATGGCCGAGCTGCCGGGCGACCGCCTGCCGGTCATCGACCTCGCGGGGGCGGAGGACGCGGTCGCGCGGCAGATCGGCGCGGCCTGCCGGGCGCACGGCTTCTTCTACGTCGTGGGGCATGGGGTCGACGAAGCCCTGCTCGCGCGGCTGGAGGACCTGAGCCGGCGCTTCTTCGCGCTCGACGAGGCGACCAAGGGGCAGTGGCGCATGGCGCTGGGCGGGCGCGCGTGGCGCGGCTGGTTCCCGCTGGGCGGCGAGCTGACCTCGGGTCGACCGGATTGGAAGGAGGGGCTGTACCTTGGCGAGGAGCTGGGCGACGACGACCCGCGTGTCGCGGCGGGCTGGCCGCTGCATGGCCGCAACCTGTTCCCGGTGCATGCGACGCTGCCGGGCTTTCGCGAGACCTTGTTGGACACGATGGCTGCGCTGACCGGGCTCGGCCACCGCGTGATGCGGGCCGTGGCGCGCAGCCTCGCCCTGCCGCCGGACTGGTTCGTGCAGCACGGCACGGCGCAGCCGCTGACGCTGTTCCGCCTGTTCAACTACCCGACGCGGCCGGTGCCTGCCGGCAGCGAGGCGGCCTGGGGGGTGGGCGAGCACACCGACTACGGGCTGCTGACGCTGCTGCGCCAGGACGCGGTGGGCGGGCTGCAGGTGAAGACGCGCGGCGGCTGGATCGAGGCGCCGCCGCTGGCGCACAGCTTCGTGTGCAACATCGGCGACATGCTGGACCGCATGACGGGCGGGCTGTACCGCTCGACGCCGCACCGGGTTCGGCTGAACACGTCGGGGCGGGACCGGTTGTCGTTCCCGTTCTTCTTCGACCCGGCCTTCGATGCGCGGGTGCGCCCCATCGAGGGCCTGCCGCCGGCCGCGGACGACAGCGCGACGCGCTGGGACCGCGCGAACCCGCATGCCTTCGACGGCACGTACGGCGACTACCTGCTCGGCAAGGTCGGCCGGGTCTTCCCCGAGCTGGGCGCGCGCTACCTGTAGCCCGGATGCCAATCCGGGAGCGGCCGTCGACGTGAACGACGATTCCCGGATTGGCATCCGGGCTACGAACGTGTGGGACGGCATAAGCAAAGCCGGTTTCATTCGTTGGCATTTCAAGGCACGGTTCGTATCGTGACGGTTCGTTGTCATCACGGGCCACCCCGCCCACCCGCCCATGAAGATCGTCAGCCTCTCCGGCAGCCCGTCCCTGCGTTCCCGCTCCGGCTGGCTGCTGCAGCTGGCACGCACGCGGCTCGAGGCCGATGCCGAGAGCAGCCATGTGATCGCGGTGCGCGACCTGCCCGCCACGCCGCTGCTCACCGCCGACCTCCAGCACCCCGGCCTGCGCGACGCCATCGCCCGCGTCGGCGAGGCCGACCTGCTGATCGTCGCGACCCCGATCTACAAGGCCGCCTACAGCGGCCTGCTCAAGCTTTTCCTCGACCTGCTGCCCGCCGACGGGCTGCGCGGCAAGACCGTGCTGCCGCTCGCCACCGGCGGCAGCCTGGCCCACCTGCTCGCGCTCGACTATGCGTTGAAGCCCGTGCTCTCGGCCCTCGGCGCGCGCGACATCCTCGACGGCGTCTTCGCCACCGACGCGCAGCTGCTGCCCCACGAGTCCGGCGGCTACGTGCCCGACGACGCGCTGGTCGAACGCCTCGACCGCGCCCTGCAGCCGCTGGCCGGCACCGGCCAGCCCCACCGCTTGTCTCCTCGCCCGCTCGCCATGAGTGCCGGGTGATTCGACACCCCGGTGCCGTGCCGGGCCGGGGTGTCCTTTTCCTTACTCGTTCTTCGGAAGTACCGCCATGACCCTGTCGTTGACCTCGCGCCGCAGCTGGCTCGGCCTCGCGCTCGCCCTCGGCGTGCTCGCCCCGTCGGCCCACGCCCAGACCCGCACCGAGCTGCGCATCGGCTACCAGAAGTACGGCACGCTGACGATCCTGAAGGCGCGCGGCGACCTGGAGAAGCGTCTGGCCGCGCAGAACGTCGACGTGAAGTGGACCGAGTTTCCCGCCGGCCCGCAGCTGCTCGAGGGCCTGAACGTCGGCTCGATCGACTTCGGCACCGTCGGCGAAGCGCCGCCGATCTTCGCCCAGGCCGCCGGCGCCGACCTCGTCTACGTCGCCAACCAGCCCCCGGCCCCGGCCGGCGAGGCCATCGTCGTCGCCAAGGACTCGCCGATCCGCTCGGTCGCCGACCTGAAGGGCAAGAAGGTCGCGCTGAACAAGGGCTCCAACGTCCACTACCTGCTCGTCAAGGCGCTGGAGAAGGCCGGCGTGAAGTACGGCGGGATCCAGACCGTCTTCCTGCCGCCCGCCGACGCGCGCGCGGCCTTCGAGCGCGGCAGCGTCGATGCCTGGGTCATCTGGGATCCCTTCCTCGCCGCGGCCGAGAAGCAGCTGGGCGTGCGCGTGCTCGCCGACGGCAAGGGCCTGGTCGCCAACCACCAGTTCTACCTCGCGTCGCGCAGCTATGCCGACAAGCAGCCGCAGGTGATCCGGGCCATCGTCGAGGAGCTCGCCAAGCTGGACCGCTGGGCCGAGGGCAACAGCCGCGAGGTGGCGGCCTTCCTCGCGCCGCAGATCGGCCTCGACCCGGGCGTCGCCGAGGTGGCGGCGAGCCGCTTCGCCTACGGCATCGTGCCGATCACGCCGGCCGTCGCCGTGCAGCAGCAGAAGATCGCCGATGCCTTCTTCGAGCTGAAGCTGATCCCGAAGGCGATCCGCATCTCCGACGCGTTGCCCGCCGCGCTGAAGACCGCGTCGAATCCATGAACCCCCTGAACCGCCGCCACCTGCTGCAGGCCACGCTCGGTGCTGCCGCGCTGTCGACAGCCGGCCTGGCGCGCGCCGCCGGTGCCGAGGCCGCCCCCGCCCAGCTGCGCATCGGCTTCCAGAAATCCGCCGTCAACCTGGTGGTGTTGAAGCAGCAGGCCGCGCTGGAGCCGCGTTTCGCCGCCAGCGCGGTGAAGTGGATCGAGTTCCCGGCCGGCCCGCAGCTGCTCGAGGCGCTGGCCGTCGGCAGCCTCGACTTCGGCCTCACCGGCGACACGCCGCCGGTGTTCGCCCAGGCCGCCGGCAAGGAGCTGCGCTATGTCGGCGCCGAACCGCCGAAGCCGCTGTCGTCCGCCGTGCTCGTCAAGCCGGAGTCGCCGCTGAAGACGCTCGCCGACCTGAAGGGCCGCAAGCTCGCGCTGCAGAAGGGCAGCAGCGCCCACTACCTGGCGGTGCGCGCGCTCGACAAGGCCGGCCTTGCCTGGGGCGACATCCAGCCGGTCTACCTGGCGCCCTCGGATGCGCGCGCCGCCTTCGAGCGCGGCAGCGTCGACGCCTGGGCGATCTGGGACCCGTACTACGCCGCGGTCGAGCTGGAGCTGAAGCCGCGCGTGCTGGCGAACGGCCGCGACCTGTCCAGCAACAACTCCTTCTACCTCGCGTCGCGCGCGCTCGCCGAGCAGCATCCGCAGGCGGTGCTGGCGCTGCTGTCGGAGCTGACCCGCGCCGATGCCTGGGTGCAGGGCCACCGCAAGGAAGCGGCGCAGCTGATCGCCGACTTCAGCGGCCTGAACCTCGCGACCACGCACCTGTTCATCTCGCGCCGCCCGGTCTCGCCCGCGGCGCCGCTCACGCCGGCCCTCGTCGCCGACCAGCAGCGCGTGGCCGATGCCTTCCACCGCCTCGGCCTCATCCCGCAGCCGGTGCGCGTCGCCGACATCGTCTGGACCCCTTCACCCCAGTCCCTCCGAGCATGAAGATCCTCTGGTTCATCCCTACCCACGGCGATTCGCGCTACCTCGGCACGACCAAGGGCGCGCGCGCCGCGACCTTCGACTACTTCAAGCAGGTCGCGATCGCGGCCGACAGCCTGGGCTACGAGGGCGTGCTGCTGCCCACCGGCCGCTCCTGCGAGGACTCCTGGGTGCTCGCGGCCAGCCTGATCGACGCAACGCGCCGCCTCAAGTTCCTGGTCGCGCTGCGGCCGGGCCTGGTGCAGCCGGTGCAGTCGGCGCGCATGGCCGCCACCTTCGACCGCCTGTCCGGCGGGCGCCTGCTCGTCAACCTGGTCACCGGCGGCGACCCGGAAGAGCTGGAGGGCGACGGCCTGTTCCTGCCGCATGCGCAGCGCTACGAGTTGTCGCGCGACTTCCTGACGATCTGGCGCGAGGTGCTGGCGAAGAGCCATGACCAGCAGGCCATCGACCACGAGGGCGAGCACCTGCGCGTCAAGGGCGGCAAGGTGCTCTACCCGCCGGTCAAAAAGCCCTACCCGCCGATCTTCTTCGGCGGCTCGTCGGAGGAGGCGCACGAGCTCGCCGCCCAGCAGCTCGACACCTACCTGACCTGGGGCGAGCCGCCGGCCGCGGTCGCCGCCAAGGTGGCCGACATCCGCCAGCGCGCGGCGAAGCACGGCCGCACGCTGGAGTTCGGCATCCGCCTGCACGTCATCGTGCGCGAGACCGAGGACGAGGCCTGGCGGGCCGCCGCCGAGCTGGTGTCGCACCTGGACGAGGCCACCGTCGCCGCGGCGCAGAAGAAGTTCGCGCAGATGGACTCGGTGGGCCAGCGCCGCATGGCCGAGCTGAACAAGGGCCGCTTCAACCCGAAGAACGTGCGCGAGGGCCTGGAGGTGTCGCCCAACCTGTGGGCCGGCGTCGGCCTGGTGCGCGGCGGGGCCGGTACCGCGCTGGTGGGCGACCCGCAACAGGTGGCCGACCGCATCCAGGAGTACGCGGCGCTGGGGCTGGAGTACTTCATCCTCAGCGGCTACCCGCACCTCGAAGAGGCGCACCGCTTCGCCGAGCTGGTGTTCCCGCTGCTGCCGCTGAACCTGCGCGAGCGCCTGGCCGGCCAGGTGCTGACCGGCCCGTTCGGCGAGGTGGTGGCCAACACCTACGTGCCCAAGGTCTCGCAGAGCTGAGGAGGCGTCCCGCCATGTCCGATTTCCGCAGCGTCGACCATGTGCAGTTGCCGATCCCGCTGGGCCGCGCCCGCCAGGCGCGCGCCTTCTACGAAGGTGTGCTGGGCCTGCGCGAGGTGCGCGACCCGGAGCTCGACCGCCCGGGCCTGCTGCGCTATTCCCTCGGCTGGCAGCGGCTGGACCTGAGCGAGGGCCACTACACCGGCGTCGCGCCGCAGGCGCACCTCGCGCTGCGCGTGAGCGACCTGGACCGCATCGTGTTCCGGCTGCAGCGCGCCGGCATCCAGGTCGAGGAGGCGCCGCTGTTCGACGCCAGCCGGGCCTACGTCGAGGACCCGTTCGGCAACCGCCTCGAGCTGATCGAGCCCAACCATCCGGATGCCGGGGAGCACCGCCATGTCACGACCGTCCAGATCTCCATCTGAGGCGCTCGCGCGGCGTGCCCTGCCCTGGCTGGTGCCGGTGGCCGTGCTGCTGGCCTGGGAGCTGTCGTCGCGCCTGGGCTGGCTGTCGAGCCGGGTGCTGCCCGAGCCGCTGGCGGTGGTGAAGGCCTTCTGGTCGCTCGCGCTGTCGGGCGAGATGGCGCAGCACGTGGCGACCAGCACCTGGCGCGCGCTCTCGGGCTTCGCCATCGGCGGGGGACTCGGGCTGGCGCTGGGCCTGCTGACCGGCTCGCTGCGCAGCGCCGAGACGCTGCTCGACTCGACGCTGCAGATGGTGCGCAACATCCCGCCGCTGGCGCTGATCCCGCTCGTGATCCTGTGGTTCGGCATCGAGGAATCGGCCAAGCTCTTCCTGGTGTCGCTGGGCGTGTTCTTCCCGGTCTACATCAACACCTTCCACGGCATCCGCGCGGTCGACAAGGGGCTGATCGAGATGGCGCGCAGCTACGGGCTGTCGGGCTGGGCCTTGTACCGGCACGTGATCCTGCCGGGGGCGCTGCCGTCGATCCTGGTCGGCGTGCGCTTCTCGCTCGGCTTCATGTGGGTGATCCTGATCGTCGCCGAGACCATCTCGGCCCAGTCCGGCATCGGCTACATGACGATGAATGCGCGCGAGTTCCTGCAGACCGACGTGGTGCTGGTGGGGATCCTGCTGTATGCACTGCTGGGCAAGCTGGCGGACGTGCTGGCCAAGGGGCTGGAGCGCTGGTGGCTGCGCTGGCATCCGTCGTACCAGGCGGCGGGCTGAAGAACGATGTTTCGAAGGATGGTCTCGATGTTGCCGACCCAGATCGAATTCCAGGGGCTGAGCTTCGCCGGCGAGGCGCTGCCGGCGCCGGCCCAGGCGACGCTGCGCCGCAGCGCCCCGACGGGGATCGGCCTGCGGCTGGCGGGCCTGTCGAAGGTGTTCGGCGAGCGCGAGGTGCTCGCCGACATCGACCTGGACATCGCGCCGGGCGAGTTCGTCGCCATCGTCGGGCGCAGCGGCTGCGGCAAGAGCACGCTGTTGCGGCTGGTGGCCGGGCTGGAGCAGGCGAGCCGCGGCCGCCTGAGCCTGGACGGCGGGCCGCTGGCCGAGCACCGGCGCGACCTGCGCTTCATGTTCCAGGACGCGCGGCTGCTGCCGTGGAAGCGGGTGATCGACAACATCGCCCTCGGGCTGGAGGCGCCGGACGCGCGCGAGCGGGCGCTGGCGGCGCTGGCCCAGGTCGGGCTGGCCGACCGGGCGGACGACTGGCCGGCGGTGCTGTCGGGCGGGCAGCGGCAGCGCGTCGCGCTGGCGCGGGCGCTGGTGCATGCGCCGCGGCTGCTGCTGCTGGACGAGCCGCTGGGGGCGCTGGACGCGCTGACGCGCATCGAGATGCAGTCGCTGATCGAGTCGCTGTGGCGGCGCCACGGCTTCACCGCGCTGCTGGTGACGCACGACGTGTCCGAGGCGGTGGCGCTGGCCGACCGGGTGCTGCTGATCGAGGACCACCGGGTGGCGCTGGACGAGCGCATCACGCTCCCGCGGCCGCGCTCGCGGGGGAACGCGGCCTTCGCGGCGCTGGAGGAACGGGTTCTGCAGCGGGTGCTGCAGGCGCCGGCGCCGGAAGGGCCCGAGACCCTGCCCCCCGCCCCCGAGTGGCGCTGGGCGGTGTAGACGTGTAGCCCGGATGCAGCGAAGCGGAATCCGGGAGCGGCCGTCGACGTGAAGGACGATCCCCGGATGGGCATCCGGGCGACGGGCTCATCCGACTCGCGGCACACTAGGCGCCCATGTCGTCCCCCCTCCTCGTCGCCTGCCTCTGCGCCGCGTGGTGCGGCACCTGCCGTGAGTACGAGCCGTTGTTCGAGCGCCTGCGAGAAGAATTCTCCGGCCAGGCGGCCTTCGCCTGGGTCGACATCGAGGAGGACGACGAGGTCCTCGGCCCCATCGACGTCGAGAACTTCCCCACCCTGCTGATCGCCCGCGGCGACACGCCCCTCTTCTTCGGCACCGTCACGCCCCACGCCCAGACGCTCTCCCGCCTGGTGCAGAGCGCCCTGGCCGGCAACCTGCCCGGCGTGCGCGAGGCCGGCCTGGAGGGCATGCCCGCGCGCATCCGCGCCCTCGGCGCTTAGAACCGGGCGATCAGAAAACGCATAAGAACGGAAGTTTTGATTCGTTCCGCGAGCAAGGCCGGCCGCCTAGCATCCCTTTCCAACCCGCGGCTTCGTGCCGTTCACCAGGATGTTTTCATGACGACGGCCCGCTTCCTCCGCCACTCGCTGCTCTCGCTCGCCCTCGCCGCCACGGCCGGCGTGGCGCTGGCCAAGGACATCACCCTGCTCAACGTGTCCTACGACCCGACGCGCGAGCTCTACCAGGAATACAACACCGCCTTCAGCAAGTACTGGAAGGGCAAGACGGGCGACAACGTCACCATCAAGGCCTCGCACGGCGGCTCGGGCAAGCAGGCCCGCTCGGTCATCGACGGCATCGACGCCGACGTGGTGACCCTGGCCCTCGCCTACGACATCGACGAGATCGCCGAACGCGCCAGGCTGCTGCCCACCGACTGGCAGAAGCGCCTGCAGCACAACAGCACGCCCTACAGCTCCACCTACATCTTCCTGGTGCGCAAGGGCAACCCCAAGGGCATCAAGAACTGGGACGACCTCGTCAAGCCGGGCGTCTCGGTCATCACCGCCAACCCGAAGACCTCGGGCGGCGCGCGCTGGGGCTACCTGGCCGCCTACGGCTTCGAGCTCAAGCGCAACGGCAACAACGACGCCAAGGCGCGCGAGTTCATCTCCAAGGTCTACAAGAACGTGCCGGTGCTCGACTCCGGCGCCCGCGGCGCCACCGTCACCTTCGCCGAGCGCGGCATCGGCGACGTGCTGCTCGCCTGGGAGAACGAGGCCTACCTGTCGCTGAAGGAATTCGGCGCCGACAAGTTCGACATCGTCTACCCGCCCACCAGCATCCTGGCCGAGCCGCCGGTGTCGGTGGTCGACAAGGTGGTCGACAAGCGCGGCACCCGCGCCGTCGCCCAGGCCTACCTGGAATACCTCTACACGCCGGAAGGCCAGGAGATCGCGGCCCGCAACTTCTACCGCCCGATCGACCCGAAGATCGCCGCCAAGTACGAGAAGCAGTTCCCGAAGCTGAACCTGTTCACCATCGACGAGGTCTTCGGCGGCTGGACCAAGGCCCAGAAAACCCACTTCGCCGACGGCGGGGTGTTCGACCAGATCTACGCGAAATAAGCAGCGGGCGCACACTCACATGAAAGGCGGCGGAGCGCTTGGGCGTTCCGCCGCTGTCGTGCTTGTGCAAAAAACTCATAAGGATTCGCCGATTTAATGGTTCCGGCGCCGGGTGAGCGTCCGTAACATCGCCGCTCCGATCTGACCGGGCCGCGTCGTTGGCGGCCGAACACACCATGTCCACCCGCTTCGTTGCTGCGCGCCGCGCGCTGTTGCTGTCCACCCTGGGCGCTGCCGCCCTGCTGCCGTTCGCGCCCGCCCATGCGGCCGGCCCGACGCTGCTGAACGTCAGCTACGACGTCGCGCGCGAGTTCTTCAAGGAGATCAACCCGGCGTTCCAGAAGGCGTGGAAGGCCTCGTCGGGCGAGGACCTGGCGATCAACCAGTCGCACGGCGGCTCCAGCAAGCAGGCGCGGGCGGTGCTCGACGGCCTGGAGGCCGACGTGGTGACGATGAACCAGTCGAGCGACATCGACGTGCTGGCCACGCGCGGCAAGCTGCTGCCCGAGGACTGGGCGAAGCGCCTGCCGAACAACGCGGCGCCGACCACCTCGGTGACGGTGATCCTGGTGCGCAAGGGCAACCCGAAGGGCATCAAGGACTGGGGCGACCTGGCCAAGCCGGGCACGAGCGTCGTGATCCCGAACCCGAAGATCACCGGCAACGGCCGCTACACCTATGTGGCCGCCTGGGGCTCGGCGATCAAGGCGGGCGGCACGCCGGCGCAGGCGCGCGAGCTGGTGCAGAAGATCTTCGCCAACGTGCCGGTGTTCGACGGCGGCGGCCGCGCGGCGACCACGACCTTCGCGCAGCGCAACATCGGCGACGCGCTCGCGACCTTCGAGTCCGAGGTCAACCTCATCAAGGAAGAGTTCGGCGACAACTTCGAGGTGGTCTACCCGAAGTCGACGATCCTGGCCGAGAACCCGGTGTCGGTGGTCGACAAGGTGGTCGACAAGAAGGGCACGCGCAAGCAGGCCGAGGCCTACCTCAAGTTCCTGTGGAGCGACGAGGCGCAGGAGATCGCCGCGCGCCACCAGCTGCGCCCGCGCAGTGCCGCCATCCTGGCGAAGTACGCGAAGGACTTCCCGAAGGTGGCGACCTTCACCATCGATGAGGTCTTCGGCGGCTGGTCCCGGGCGCAGAAGGAGCATTTCGACGACGGCGCGATCTACGACCAGATCCTCGCCGCCGGCAAGAAGTAGGCGCGGCGGCCCCGTGCTGTTCTCCCGCACTTTGCTCAAGCGGCACAGCGTGCTGCCGGGCTTCGACCTGGCGCTCGGCTTCACGCTGCTGTACCTGGGCTTCATCGTCCTGCTGCCCTTGTCGGCGGCGTTCCTGAAGACCGCCACCATGACCTGGCCGGCGTTCTGGGACGCCGTCACGGCGCCGCGCGTGCTCGCCTCCTACCGGCTGACCTTCGGCGCCTCGCTGGCCGCGGCGCTGATGAACTCGGTGTTCGGGCTCGTCGTCGCCTGGGTGCTGGTGCGCTACGAGTTCCCGTTCAAGCGGCTGGTGGACGCGCTCGTCGACCTGCCCTTCGCGCTGCCCACCGCGGTGGCCGGCATCGCGCTGACCGCGCTGTATGCGCAGAACGGCTGGATCGGCCGCTTCCTGCCCTTCAAGGTGAGCTTCACGCCGGTGGGCGTGTTCGTCGCGCTGACCTTCATCGGGCTGCCCTTCGTGGTGCGCACGCTGCAGCCGGTGCTGGAGGACCTGCACAAGGAGATCGAGGAGGCGGCGGCCACGCTCGGCGCGTCGCGCCTGCAGACCTTCACCCAGGTGATCTTCCCGATCGTCTCGCCGGCCCTGCTGACCGGCTTCGCGCTCGCCTTCGCGCGCGCGTTGGGCGAGTACGGCTCGGTGATCTTCATCGCCGGCAACATGCCGCTGATCAGCGAGATCACGCCGCTGCTCATCATCACCAAGCTGGAGCAGTACGACTACACCGGGGCCACCGCGATCGCGGTCGTGATGCTGGTGAGCGCGTTCGCGCTGCTGCTGGGGATCAATGCGCTGCAGGCGTGGACGCGTGCGAGGCAGGGACGATGAGCACGGCCACCATCACGACGAATGCCGCCCGCGAGGTGGTCGCACCCCGCTCGCTGCGCTCGGCCACCACCGAGCCGGCCTGGGTGAAGTGGACGCTGATCGGCATCGCGCTCGCCTTCCTGACGCTGTTCCTGTTCGTGCCGCTCGCGATCGTGTTCGCCGAGGCCTTCAAGAAGGGCTGGGGCGTCTACCTCGCCGCAGTGACCGACCCCGATGCGCTGTCGGCGATCAAGCTGACGCTCATCGCGGCCGGCATCTCGGTGCCGATGAACCTGGTGTTCGGCATCGCCGCGGCCTGGTGCATCGCGAAGTTCGAGTTCCGCGGCAAGAACGTGCTGCTGACGCTGATCGACCTGCCGTTCTCGGTGAGCCCGGTGATCTCGGGCCTGATCTACGTGCTGCTGTTCGGCCTGCAGGGCTGGTGGGGCGGGTGGCTGCGCGACCACGACCTGAAGATCATCTTCGCGGTGCCGGGGATCGTGCTGGCGACGGTGTTCGTGACCTTCCCCTTCGTCGCGCGCGAGCTGATCCCGCTGATGCAGGCGCAGGGCACCGAGCAGGAGGAGGCGGCGCGGGTGCTCGGCGCGAACGGGTGGCAGATCTTCCGCCGCATCACGCTGCCGAACGTCAAGTGGGCGCTGCTGTACGGCGTGATCCTGTGCAATGCGCGGGCGATGGGCGAGTTCGGGGCGGTGAGCGTGGTCTCGGGCCACATCCGCGGCCAGACCAACACCATGCCGCTGCACATCGAGATCCTCTACAACGAGTACCAGTTCGCCGCCGCGTTCGCGGTGGCCTCGCTGCTGGCCGGGCTGGCCCTGGTCACGCTGGTGCTGAAGTACCTGGTGGAGCGGCGCGTGAAGGCGCAGAAGCGGGTGGCCGCCGAGCGGCCCGAATGAGAGCCGGAATGAGGTTTCCAAGATGAGCATCGAAGTCCGCAACCTGAAGAAGAGCTTCGGCCCCACGGTCGTCTGCGACAACCTGAACCTGGACATCCCGGCCGGCGAGCTGGTGGCGCTGCTCGGGCCGTCGGGCTCGGGCAAGACCTCGCTGCTGCGCATCATCGCCGGGCTGGAGGTGCCGGACAGCGGCACGGTGCTGTTCCACGGCGAGGACGCCACGCACACCGACGTGCGCCAGCGCCAGGTGGGCTTCGTGTTCCAGCACTATGCGCTGTTCGGCCACATGACGATCTTCGAGAACGTGGCCTTCGGCCTGCGCGTGCGGCCGAAGGCGACGCGGCCGAGCGAGGCGCAGATCAAGGCCAAGGTGACCGAGCTGCTGAAGCTGGTGCAGCTGGACTGGATCGCCGACCGCTACCCGCACCAGCTGTCCGGCGGGCAGCGGCAGCGGATCGCGCTGGCGCGTGCGCTGGCGGTGGAGCCCAAGGTGCTGCTGCTGGACGAGCCCTTCGGGGCGCTGGATGCCAAGGTGCGCAAGGAGCTGCGCCGCTGGCTGCGCCGCCTGCACGACGAGATGCACGTGACGAGCGTGTTCGTCACGCACGACCAGGAAGAGGCGATGGAGGTGGCCGACCGCATCGTCGTGATGAACCAGGGCCGCATCGAGCAGGACGGCCCGCCGGACGAGGTCTACGACCACCCGGCGAGCCCCTTCGTGCTGCAGTTCCTCGGCGATGTGAACCTGTTCCACGGGCGCTTCGGGCGCAGCGGGGCGGCGACGGCGGGCGAGGAGGTGAGCTACGTGCGGCCGCACGAGCTGCAGATCCTCGCCAGCGCCGAGGAGGGCTCGCTGCCGGTGACCTTGTCGCAGGCGCTGACGGTGGGGCCGAACACGCGGCTGGAGTTCAAGCGCGAGGACGACGGCAGCTATGTCGACGTGGAGCTGCCGCGCTCGGAGTACACGGGGCTGCGCGACAAGCTCCAGCTGGCGACCGGGTCCAGGGTGCACCTGAAGCCGCGGCGCGTGCAGCGGTTCGCGGCGGATGAGCTGCCGGATCCGGCGGCGATGATCTGATGCCGGAGTGAAAGACGAACCCCGGATTGGCATCCGGGATGCCTCTCTCAACCTTCGACGGCTTCCCCGTTCAAGGCCCGCTCCACCGCCTCGCGCGTGAGCGTCGGCGCGAACGCCTCGATGAACGAGTAGACGTACCCGCGCAGCCAGGTCCCGCGCCGCACGGCGAGCCGCGTCAGGTTCACGGCGAACAGGTCGCGTGCATCGATGGCGCGCAGCTGCCGGTCGCGCTCGGCGTCGAAGGCGATCGACGCGACGATCCCCACCCCCATGCCCAGCTCGGCATAGGTCTTGATCACGTCGGCATCCATCGCGGTCAGCACCACGCTCGGCTTCAGCCCCTCGTTGGCGAACGCCTCGTCGATGTGCGTGCGGCCGGTGTAGCCGACGTCGTAGGTGATGATCGGGTAGCGCGCCAGGCGCTGCAGCGTCAGCGGCCCCTCGTGCTTCAGCAGGTCGTGCCCGGGGGGCACCACCACGCTGTGGGTCCAGCGGTAGCACGGCAGGGCCACCAGCTGCTCGTAGCCGGCCAGGGCCTCGGTGGCGATGCCGATGTCGGCCTCGCCGGACAGCAGCATCTCGGCCACCTGCTTGGGCGAGCCCTGGTGCAGGTTCAGCGTCACCTGCGGGTAGAGCTGGCGGAAGTCGCGCACCACCGCCGGCAGCGCATAGCGGGCCTGCGAGTGGGTGGCGGCGATGGACAGCCGGCCGCTGGTCTGGGCGCTGAACTCGTCGCCGGCGCGGCGCAGGTTCTCGGCGTCCAGCAGCAGGCGCTCGACGATGGGCAACACCGCCTCGCCCGGGGGCGTGAGGCCGGTCAGGCGCTTGCCGGCGCGCACGAAGATCTCGATCCCGAGCTCGTCCTCGAGCTCACGGATCTGCCGGCTGATGCCGGGCTGGGAGGTATGGAGCACCGCGGCCACCTCGGTCAGGTTGAAGCCGCAGCGCACGGTCTCGCGGACAGACCGCAGTTGCTGGAAATTCATTCGCGTCGGCGCGGCCGCGGGGGTAACGCGGGGCGCGCATGAGTAGGTGCGACATTCTGCTGAGGGCCACCTGCTCCCACAACGAACGTTTGCTTATGAACTTATCACGACAACAGCTGCTTGCGCGCGCGATGCAGCCGCACGAACAGGTTGTCCTCGGTGATCGACAGGGCTTCGCACACCGCCTCGGTCGGCTGGTCCTGCAGCACGCGCAGCCGCATCACGTCGCGCAGCCCCGCGGGCAGCGCGTCGATTCGCGCCAGCATGCGCGCCAGTTGCTGCCGCTGCTCGGCCACCTCGTCGGGACGCGGCTGCGGGCACTCGACCGCGGCCGCCCCGATCGCCTCGCCGTCCTCGTCCAGCCACTGCGCATCCAGGCTGTCGTGCCCGGCCCGCTGGCGCACCAGGTCGACGATCTTGTGCTTGAGCACGGCCGTCAGCCACGAGCGCAGCGCCGCCCGGCCCCCGAAGCTCGCCCGCCCGCACAGCACCGCCTCGAACACGTCGTGCACCACGTCCTCGGCCAGCATCGGGTCGTGCAGCTTGCGCTGCGCGAAGCGCACCAGGTAGCCGCGGTGCGCAACCAGTTCCGCCCAGGACGGTGCCGGTGCGATGGGGGTCGGCGCGGACGGGATGGCGTGGGCGGCGAGGTTCATGGCGGGTCTCCGGGGCGAGGCGTTGTCGATGGGAAGGACTGTCGCCACCCCATCTCGCGCGCCCCTCGCCGAACCTCACAGGAAGATCACATTTGCGTCAGCACCTCGAACCACCGCCCGTCGGAACCGTCGGTAAGAATTGCCCCCGCCCGCCCGACAATCCCCCCATGCCTGCCACCATCCTCGTCGCCGAAGACCAGACCGACATCCGCGACCTGATCGTGATGAACCTGCGCAACGCCGGCTATGCGGTGACGGCCGTGGCCGACGGCACGGCGGCGCTCGCGAGCCAGAACGAGCAGGCGAGCGACCTGCTGATCCTCGACCTGATGATGCCCGGCCTGGACGGCCTGGAGGTGTGCAAGTCGCTGCGCGCCCGCGGCCGCAGCACGCCGATCCTGATGCTCACCGCCAAGGCGACCGAGCTCGACCGCGTGCTCGGCCTGGAGCTGGGCGCCGACGACTACCTCACCAAGCCCTTCTCCCTCGCCGAGCTGCTGGCGCGCGTGAAGGCCCTGCTGCGCCGCGCCGACCTGCTGCGCGCCGCCCAGGCCGGCGCGCAGGCCCAGGCCAGCACGCTGCGCAACGGCGACCTCGAGATCCTGCCGACCAAGCGCCAGGTGCGCTACCGCGGCGCGGAGATCGACTTCACCGCGCTCGAGTTCGACCTGCTGCTGCACTTCGCCAGCCACCCCGGCCATGTGTTCTCTCGCGGCCAGCTGCTCAACGCCGTCTGGGGCTACACGCACGACGGCTACGAGCACACGGTGACGACGCACATCAACCGCCTGCGCGCCAAGCTCGAGGCGGACCCGATGCGGCCGCAGCTCATCCTGACCGTCCGAGGTGCCGGCTACAAGATGCGCGAAGCGCCATGAGCGTGCGCCTCAAGATCGCCCTCACGATCGTCGCCACCGGCCTCGTCACGGTGCTGGCGGTGCTGGCCGCGGTGATGTTCGCCTTCGAGCGCTTCGAGCACGAGACCACCTACCAGCGCGCGAGCGTCTTCCTCGACCGCGTGGTGCAGCGCTACGACGACCTGTTCGAGATGCATGCACGGCACCCGGACGAGTTCGAGGGCTTCCTGAAGAACCTGGTGCTGTTCGAGCCCGACACCCAGCTCTACCTGCTGGGCATGGACGGCACCGTGATCGCGAGCACCGCGTCGGCGAGGCTGCCCGTGGGCTTCCGCGTGGCGCTGGACCCGGTGCGCGAGGCGGCGTCCCCGCACGCTTCGTCGTACGTGATGGGCGACGACCCGGAGCGCATGGACGCCGATGCGGTGGTCTCGGCGCGCCCGATCCGCCAGCCGACGATCCGCGGCGACGGCATGGCCGGCTACCTCTACCTCGTCGCCCACAAGGCCGAGCTGCCCGAGGGACGCTGGCAGATGCTGCGCGCGAGCCTCGCGCGGCCGGTGCTGGGCCTCATCGCCGGCATCGTCGGCGTGACCACGCTGCTCGCCGCAATGGTCATCGCCTCGGTCACCCGGCCCTTGCGCCGCCTCACGCAGGCGGTGGCGATGCTGTCGGAGAAGGGCCTGCAGCACGGCGCCTCCGACGCCCGGCCGCTGCTGCCCCCGGCCGGACGCGACGAGTTCGGCCAACTCACCCAGGCCTTCGGCGCCATGCTCGCCACCCTGCAGCGCCAGTGGGACACGCTGCGCCGGCTCGACCACTTCCGGCGCGAGGCGGTGAGCAACCTGTCGCACGACCTGCGCTCGCCGCTGACTGCCACCGACGCCTGCCTGGAGACGCTGGACGCGCGCTGGGCCAGCGACCCGGCGCGCGCCGAGGACCGCCGCCTGCTCGAGATGGCGCTGCGCAACACGCGCAATGCCTCGCGCCTGGTGAAGGCGCTGGGCGACCTGGCGACGCTCGACGAGCCGAGCTTCAGGCTGCGCCTCGAGCAGGTCGACCTGCGCGAACTGCTGGACGACATCCGGCTGCGCTTCGACGAGCGCGCCGGCCAGCGCGGCGTGACGCTCGACGCCGTGGCGGGCGAGCAGCCCGTCGCGGCACAGGTCGACGTCGAGCTCGTCGAACGCGCGGTCGCGAACCTGGTCGACAACGCGTTGAAGTTCTGCGGCACCGGCTGCCGTGTCGTCCTCTCGGCCGAACTCGCCGACCGCCACGCCGTGCTCGCGGTCAGCGACACCGGCCCCGGCATCCCGGCTGCCGACCTGCCGCATTTGTTCGATCGCTTTTACCAAGCACGCACCAATGTGGCGCCTGCCACCGGCGAGGGCGGCAAGGGCCTGGGGCTGGCCATCGTGAAGCGCATCGCGGAGCTGCACGGCGGCGATGTCGAGGTGCAGAGCCCTTCCGGACAGGGCACGCGTGTGATCCTGCGCATCCCGGTGCAGCGGGACAGCGCTGCCCTGTAACGGTGCAGGAAAACACCTAGTGCGTGCGTGCAGGCGTTTCCCTAAAGTCCGCCCACTCGCGGCTGACATCCCCGGATGTCAGGCTGGGCGGGGGACTGAGGAGACAGACACAAGCAGTCGAAGCTCGCGTCGTGCACGTGAACCCAAGCTGCAGACATCCACAGGCCGGCGTTCCTGAGAGCGACCGGACCGATGACAAAATGCGAAAGGCGCCAGGTGATCCTGGCGCCTTTTCTCATTCTGGCTCCGTCATTCCGGCCTCCCCGATGCTCGATCTCGCCACCGTCACCCTCGCCTCCCTCTTCGCCGGATTCATCGACGCCATCGTGGGCGGCGGCGGCCTGGTCCTCGTGCCGGCGCTCTTCAGCGTCTACCCCCAGGCGGTACCGGCCACGCTGCTCGGCACCAACAAGGGCGCCGGCGTATGGGGCACGGCCTGGGCGACGGCGCAGTTCGCCAAGCGGGTGCAGCTGCAGTGGAGTGCGCTGCTGCCGGCCGCCGGTGCGGCGCTGCTGGGCGGGCTCGCCGGCGCGTGGACCGTCACGGTGGTCAGCGCCGAGGGCCTGCGCAAGGCGCTGCCGCTGATCCTGCTGGCAGTGCTGGCCTACACGCTGGCGCGCAAGGACATGGGGCGCACCCACGCGCCCCGCTTCGCGGGCAACACGCAGGCGCTGGTCGCGAGCGGCATCGGCCTCGCGATCGGCTTCTACGACGGCTTCTTCGGGCCGGGCACCGGCAGCTTCTTCGTCTTCCTGTTCGTGCGCCTGCTGGGCTACGACTTCCTGAACGCCAGCGCCAGCGCCAAGCTGCTGAACACCGCCACCAACCTCGCCGCGCTCGCGCTGTTCGCCGCCAAGGGCCATGTGTGGTGGCACGTCGCGCTGGTGATGGCGGTGGCCAACGTGGCCGGCAGCCTGCTCGGCACGCGCCTGGCGCTCCGGCACGGCGCGGGCTTCGTGCGCGGCGTCTTCATCGCGGTGGTGGGGGCGCTGATCCTCAAGACGGGGTGGGACGCGTTCCTGCGCTAGCGGCGGCATCCGACAGGACCCGGGAGGGCGGCCTGCCCGTGTCCCGCAAAAAGAGGGTTTTTCCCGCCTGTTCGAGGGATCGGAGGGCGACAGGCTGCGTAGCATCCATCGGGCGTGAAGCATAGACTTCCCCCGACCGGACTCCTGCCATGCCGCCCATCGATCCCAAGCTGCGTTCCCTGAACATCGACGTGCCCGCCCAGCCCGAGGCGCTGGTCAAGCTGTCCCTGCTGCTGGCCGAGGACGAGGTGAACCTGCAGGCGCTGAGCCGGCTGATCGAGACCGACATGGCGCTCGCCTCGGCCGTGCTGAAGGCGGTGAATTCCTCGCTGTACGGCCTGAAGGGCCGGGTGCAGAGCGTGCAGCAGGCGGTGACCTACCTGGGCACGCGCGAGGTGGCGGCGGTGACGTTCGAAATGGGCTTGAGGGCGGTGTTCCCGGCCTCGCCCGAGCTGGAACCCCTGTGGCAGCGCGCCAGCGTGCGCGGGTTGCTGATGGGCCGCATCGGCCAGGTGCTGAGCGTGGACCCGTGGGGGGCGCACTCGGCCGGGCTGTTCGAGGAATGCGGCAAGGCGGTGCTGTTCAAGCATTCGCAGGCGCTGTACCAGCCGATGCTGGCCTCGGCCGCCGACGACACCGAGCTGATCTACCTGGAGCACCAGGCGTTCGGCGTGAGCCACGACCTGCTGGGCGCGGCGCTGTGCGAAAGCTGGGGCCTGGCCCAGGCCGCGGTGGCCAGCGTGCGCCACCATGTCACCGTGAACGCGACGCGCGAGCTGCCGCCGCAGGTGCCGCGGCGCTCGATCTGCGCGCTGTCGGCGCTGGCGAACGTGTTGATGACGGACCCGGATTCGCTCGAGGACGTGGCGCGCGCGGTGGCGCCGCAGGCCTTGCTGGACGAGACGCTGGTGCTGCGCGGCGCGCGGAAAGTCAAACAACAGATCGAGGACGCCGAGGCTCGGTGATACGGCCCCCCAGTCGTCGCTGCGCTCCTCCTGCCCCCAAGGGGCGCCACGCCAGGGGCCCGGCGGAGCCGGTTCCCCGGCGCGTTGCTTGATGGGGCGCTCGCGTTGCTCGCTCAGACTCGGCGCGTGGTTTCTCGGACGATCAGTTCCAGGGGTGGGACCTGCACTTCTTCGGCCACGTGCCCCAGCATGCCCAGCAGGGCATGCGCCGCGTACAGGCCCATCTCGTAGATCGGCTGCCGCACCGTCGTGATCGGCGGCGTCAGGTAGGCCGCCGCCGGCAGGTCGTCGACGCCCACCAGCGACACGTCGTCCGGCACCCGGATGCCACGCCGGTACAGCACCACCCGCGCGCCGAAGGCCGACTGGTCATTCGCGCAGAACACCGCCGTGAACGACCGCCCGCCGTCCAGCAGCCGCGTCATCGCGAGCAAGCCGCCCGGCTCGGTGAAATCGCCCTGCACCACCAGCTCGGGGTCGGGCGTCAGTCCCGCCTCGCGGTGCGCCTGCAGGTAGCCCTGGTAGCGGTCCTTCGCGTCGTCATGGTCACGCACGCCCGCGATGTGCGCGATGCGCCGATGCCCCAGCGAGATCAGGTGCCGCGTCGCCAGGTAGCCGCCACGCACCTGGTCGAGCTTGATCGCGACGATGTTGTGGCTGTCCAGGTGCCGCCCCGTCACGACGATCGGCTGGTGGCGCGCGAACTCGACGATCTGCTCGTCGTCCATGTGCCCGGTCAGGATCACCACGCCGTCGATGCGCCGCGTCATCAGCAGCCGCACCCGCTCGGCCTCCTCGCGCGCATCCCAGTGCCCGCTCACGATGATGGGCGCGTAGCCGCTCCCCAGCAGCCCCGTCTCGATGCCCTTCATCGCCCGCGTGTAGAACGGGCTCTCGATGTCCTGCGCCAGGATGCCGATCGTCATCGTGGTGCCGGTCTTCAGGCTGCGTGCCGACAGGTTGGGCTTGAAGTCGAGCTTGCTGATCGCATGCTCCACCGCCTGCCGCTTGTCCGAGGTGACGCGCGCCGTGCCGTTCAGGATGCGCGACACGGTGCTCGGCGACACACCGGCTTCACGCGCCACGTCGAGCAGGGTCACAACAGCCGGAACGGCCATGCGCGGACGATGGGTGGGTCGGGTCACGATGTACGGGGACGAGGGAAAGATCCGCGATTCTGCATGGCGATGTGGATATGACAACGTTTTCAGCGCCATGTCAAAGGCAGATGGCGGTATCTGCCGAACAGATGGCCCAGCGCCGATGAGGGAAGTCGCAACCCGCCCGTGGGCGACGCGCAATGGTTTGCGCCTGAAAGCCGCGCCGCTGCTGGCTTGCAGCGCAGGAGGCGAATGGACCGGCGCAGGGCCATCGAGGGTTTTCACGGGCAGGGTATGTCCGAGGATGCTGCACCCTTGACGCCTTCCAGGCGGCGGTCTCTAATTCGCTTCGCTGTGAAATCGTTTTCAGAAATCGCCACGACCTGGGCAGGCCTCGGGTCGACCCGGGGAGGACTTACCCTCATTCCCGGACAGTCGGGGGTTTTGACGATTGACAGCGCTGTCCGCTGGAACTGAAATCGTTTGCAGAAATGAAATCGATTTCAGCCCCGCTGGGCGGATCGAAGATCGACCCCGGGGCCCTGCGCGACCCTGTACAAGAAGCGGCGGTGCACAGGCAACCCGCCCGCGTCCATGAAGACCACCAAGGAGACTGACGTGACGAGACTGATGAAACCCCTGCTGCTCGGTGCGGCGCTGGTGCTGGCCGGGGCGGCTTCCGCCCAGACCACGACGACGCTGACGGTGGCGTCCTTCCCCAGCTTCGACCTGGCGGTGAAGGCCGCGATCCCGCTGTACAAGAAGCTGCATCCCGAGGTGGAGATCAAGCTGACGAGCCTGGCCTTCGGCGACCACCACACGGCGATGACGACGGCGCTCGCCACCGGCTCGAACCTGCCGGACGTGATGGCGGTGGAAGTGGGCTTCATCGGCAAGTTCGTCGAGTCGGGCGGCCTGGAAGACCTGGGCAAGGCGCCGTACAACGGCCTGCAGTACCAGTCGAAGATCGCCAAGTTCACCGTGCCGCAGGGCATGAGCGGCAGCGGCGTGTTCGCCGCGATGCCGGCCGACATCGGCCCGGGCGCGCTCTTCTACCGCAAGGACCTGCTCGACAAGGCCGGCGTCTCCGAGGCCGACCTCACCAAGAGCTGGGAGTCGTACATCGAGTCCGGCAAGAAGGTGAAGGCCGCCACCGGGGCCTACCTGCTTGCCAACGCGGTCGACATCAAGGACATCTACATCCGCTCCGGCCTGCAGGACGGCGAGGGCATCTTCTTCGACAAGAAGGGCACGCCGCTGATCAACACGCCGCGCTTCCAGAAGGGCTTCGAGCTCGCCAAGGCGGCGCGCACCGCCGGCATCGACGGCAAGATCGCCGCCTGGTCGAACGAGTGGAGCGAAGGCTTCAAGCGCGACAAGGTCGCCTCGCAGATGATGGGTGCCTGGCTGGCCGGCCACCTGTCGAACTGGCTCGCGCCGGAGTCCAAGGGCAAGTGGCGCTCGGCCCAGCTGCCCAACGGCGCGTACGCCTCGTGGGGCGGCTCGTTCTACGCCATCCCGAAGAAGGCGGCCAACAAGGCGGCGGCCTGGGAGTTCATCAAGTTCATGACGCTGAACAAGGAGATGCAGCTCGAGGCCTTCCGCAGCCTGGACGCCTTCCCCTCGCTCATCGAAGCGCAGAGCGATGCCTTCCTCGACCAGCCGATCGAGTACCTCGGCGGCCAGAAGGCGCGCCAGATGTGGAAGGTGTCGGCCGACAAGATCAAGGCGATCGCCGTCGACAAGTACGACCCGGTGGCCAATGACGTCGTGAACGCGGAGCTGGACAAGGTGCTCGAGCAGAACAAGGACATCAAGACCGCCCTGGCCGACGCGCAGGAGCAGGTCAAGAAGCGCGTCCGCCGCTGAGCGACGACGGGTTGATGTTGCCATGCAAGCCATGTCCGAACCTCCGCTGACCACGGCCCCGCCGGTGGTGCCGGCAAGCGCGGCGCGCAAGCGCCGGCGCAGCTTCCGGGACGTCGCGCCGTATGTCTTCATCAGCCCGTTCTTCATCCTGTTCCTCGTGTTCGGGCTCTTCCCGCTGCTGTTCTCGATCTGGATGTCCTTCCACCGCTGGGAACCGGCGGCCGGGCTCGAGGCGATGCAGTGGGTGGGCCTGGAGAACTACCTCTACGTCCTCACCAACGACGACGGCTTCCGCAAGTCGCTCTACAACACGGTGTGGATGGCGGTGGTGTCGGGCGTGCCCCAGCACCTGGTGGCGCTGCCGCTGGCCTTCTTCCTGCACACGGCCTTCGGGCGCTGGCGCAACGCGGTGGTCGGCGCCTATTTCCTGCCCTTCATCACCTCGACGGTGGCGATCTCGCTGGTCTTCACCTCGCTGTTCTCGCGCGACTACGGCGTGATCAACGCGGCGCTGACGGGCATGTCGCACGTGCCGGTGCTGGGCTGGATCTTCCCGTCGCAGAACATCGACTGGGCGCAGCCGGCCTACATCAAGTGGATGGTGTCGTCGGTGGTGTGGTGGCGCTACGTGGGCTTCAACACGGTGCTGTACCTGTCGGCGATCCAGACCATCCCCAAGGACCTGTTCGAGGCCGCCACCATGGACGGTGCGAAGGCCTGGCAGCAGTTCCGCTACGTGACGCTGCCGATGCTCAAGCCGATGGTCTTCTTCGCGGTGACGCTGACCATCATCGGCAACCTGCAGCTGTTCGAGGAGCCCTTCATCCTGACCTCGGGCGGCAGCCCTACGGGCGGCAACGGCGGCATCGACCAGGCGGGCAAGACGGCGGCCATGCACATGTACACCACCGCGTTCGTGGACAACGACTTCGGCACGGCCTCGAGCATCGCCTGGCTGCTGTTCATGGTGATCGCCCTGGTGACCTGGGCGAACAACCGCCTGCTCGGCGAAAAGAAAGCCTGAGGCCATGAGCGCGAAGACCATCCGATTCGCCAATCCGGCGACCGCGGCGACGGCCTATGCCGTCGTGCTGGGCGGCGCGCTGCTGATGATGGCGCCGTTCTACTTCATGTTCATCTTCGCGACACACTCCGACCGCGAGATCCTGGCGGTGCCGCCGCCGCTGTGGTTCGGCGATGCCTTCGTCGGCAACCTGAAGCTGCTGCTGACGCGCCTGCCCCACTTCTGGGAGAACATCAGCTGGAGCCTGTACATCGCGCTGGCGATCACCGCGCTCAACCTGCTGTTCTGCTCGCTGGCCGGCTTTGCCTTCGCGATGTACGACTTCAAGTACAAGGAAAAGCTGTTCACCTTCGTGATGGCGACGCTGCTGCTGCCGAGCTTCGTCGGGATGATCCCGACCGTGCTGACGATGAGCTGGCTCGGCTGGATGAACCAGCCCAAGGCGCTGATCGTGCCGGCCGCCTGCGGCGCGCTGGGCATCTTCATGATGCGGCAGTACATCGCCTCGGCGATCCCGCGCGAGCTGATCGATGCGGCGCGCATCGACGGATGCGGCGAGTTCGGCATCTATGTGCGCATCATCGTGCCGCTGATCGGGCCGGCGCTCGGCACGCTCGGGCTGGTGACCTTCATCGGCGCCTGGAACAACTTCCTGGGCCCGCTGATCGTGATGAGCGACATGGAGATGTTCACCGTGCCCTTGGCGCTTCGCTCGCTGCAGGGCACGGGGCAGACGCCCTGGGGGGCGATCTGCGCCGGCTCGTCGATCGCGGTGCTGCCGCTGCTGGTGATGTTCGTGCTGGCCTCGCGCCGGCTGATCGAAGGGCTGACCGCGGGTGCGGTGAAGGCCTGATTTTCTTCCTCGAGGATTCCGACCCGTGACCGAGTTCAACTTCCCCCGCGACTTTGCGTGGGGCGTCGCCACCAGCGCCTACCAGATCGAGGGCGCGGCCCGTGAGGACGGGCGCGGCCCGTCCATCTGGGACACCTTCTCCCACACCCCGGGCAAGACCCACGGCGGCGACACCGGCGACGTCGCCTGCGACCACTACCACCGCTGGGCGGACGACGTGGACCTCATCGCCGGCCTGAACGTGGACAGCTACCGCTTCTCGATCGCCTGGCCGCGCGTGCAGCCGCTCGGGCACGGGGCGTGGAACCCGAAGGGGCTCGACTTCTACGACCGCCTGGTCGACCGGCTGCTGGAGCGGCGCATCGCGCCCCATGTGACGCTGTACCACTGGGACCTGCCGCAGGCGCTGCAGGACCTGGGCGGCTGGGGCGTGCGCGACACCGCCCACCGCTTCGCCGAGTACGCCGAGGCGATGGGCCGCCGCCTGGGAGATCGGGTGGCCAGCATCGCGACGCACAACGAGCCGTGGTGCACCGCCTACCTCGGCAACGGCAACGGCCAGTTCGCGCCGGGCCACAAGGACCCGCAGCTGACGGCGCAGGTGGCGCACCACCTGCTGCTGTCGCACGGCCTGGCGCTGCAGGCGATGCGGGCGGCGGGCGTGAAGGCGCCGCTCGGCATCGTGCTGAACCAGTCGCCGGCGACGCCGGCCACCGACAGCGCCGCCGACCGGGCCCTGGCCGAGCGCGAGTACGCGGGCTTCGTGCGCTGGTACATGGACCCGATCTTCCTGAAGCGCTACCCCGGCGCGCCCGGCCTCGCGCATTACCCCACGGTGGGTGAAAACGATTTCGACGTGATCGCGCAAAAGCTGGACTTCCTGGGGATCAACTACTACACGCGGATCTGGGCCTCGAGCGAGGTGCCGCCGCGTCCGGCGCCGAAGCTGCGCGGCGAGAGCGACATGGGCTGGGAGAACTACCCGCAGGGCCTGACCGACCTGCTGGTGCAGATCCACCGCGACTACCCGCTGCCGCCGGTGTGGATCACCGAGAACGGCATCGCCTGCGCCGACGTGCTGAAGGACGGCCGGGTGGCCGACCCGCAGCGCATCGACTACCTGAGCAGCCACCTGGGGGCGGTGCAGGCGGCGATGGCGCAGGGTGTCGACGTGCGGGGCTTCTTCTACTGGAGCCTGATGGACAACTACGAGTGGAACTCGGGCTATGCCAAGCGCTTCGGGCTGGTCCACGTCGACTACGAGACGCAGCAGCGCACGCTGAAGGACAGCGCGCACTGGTACCGCGAGCACATCCTGAAGGTTCGTGGCGACGCCGCGCGCGCCTAGCAGGAAGACACGGAGAACACCGACATGGCCACCCTCACCCTCCGCGGGGTCCGCAAGAGCTACGACAACAGCGTCGAGGTGATCCGGGGCATCGACCTCGACATCGCCGACGGCGAGTTTTCCGTCTTCGTGGGCCCGTCCGGCTGCGGCAAGTCCACGCTGCTGCGCATGATCGCCGGCCTCGAGGACATCACCGACGGCGACATCCACATCGGCGGCCAGCGCATCAACGACGTGCCGCCCGCCGAACGCGGCGTCGCCATGGTGTTCCAGAGCTACGCCCTCTACCCCCACATGACGGTGGGCGAGAACATGGGCTTTGCCCTCAAGCTCGCCGGCCAGTCGAAGGCCGAGGTCAAGGCGGCTGTCGGCCGCGCGGCCGAGATCCTGCAGATCAGCCACCTGCTCGAGCGCAAGCCCAAGGCCCTCTCGGGCGGCCAGCGCCAGCGCGTCGCCATCGGCCGCGCCATCGTGCGCAAGCCCAAGGTCTTCCTCTTCGACGAGCCGCTCTCCAACCTCGATGCCTCGCTGCGCGTGCAGATGCGCATCGAGCTGTCGAAGCTCCACCAGGAGATCGGCAACACGATGATCTACGTCACCCACGACCAGGTCGAGGCGATGACCCTCGGCGACCGCATCGCCGTCTTCAACGGCGGCCGCATCGAGCAGGTCGGCTCCCCGCTCTCGCTCTACGAGCACCCGGCCAACCAGTTCGTCGCCGGCTTCCTCGGCTCGCCGCGCATGAACTTCATCCCCTGCACCGCCGCCGCCGACGGCGCCAGCAGCCTGCAGCTGCGGGTCGACAGCGCCGGCTCGCTCAGCCTTCCCGGCGGCCTGCCGGCGGGCACCTCCGCGCAGCTGGTCCTGGGCATCCGCCCCGAGCACCTCGGCATCGGCCGCGTCGAGCAAGGCCTCGCCGCCCGCGTCGACCTGCTCGAGCACCTCGGCGATTCCATCATCGTGCATGCCACCCTGCGCGGCACCAACCACACCGTCTCGCTGCGCGTGCCCGCCGACCACGCCAGCCTCGGCACCGGACAGGACATCGGCCTCGTCCCCCAGGCCTCCCGCGCCCTGCTGTTCAACGACAGCGGCAGCGCCCTCGCCCTTCACTGACCCGACCCGACAACCCCATGCATGCGCTGCCCCCACTCCGCCTGCACCTCGTCATTGAAAACGTTTTCATGAAAACGTTTTCGTGCGATCGGAGCCCTTCCGGGCCGGCGGCGGCGCACCCCCGTTTTGGCCCGTTCCTCCATGGGCCAGAAGCCGCCAATCCGGCGAACGATCGTTCCACCCCCACAGGAGACTAGGAGATCCCATGAACAAGAAACCTCTGTTCCTCGCCATGGCGCTGGCAGGCGCCGTCGGTTCGGCGGCCGCGGCCGGGCCGGCCATCGACTTCTCGGGCTACATGCGTGCCGGCGTCGGCCTGAACGCGCGCGGCGGCAACCAGGTCTGCTACCAGCTGGCCGGTGCCGATACGAAATGGCGCCTGGGCAACGAGTGCGACTACGTGGTCGAGCCCAACATCAACGCCAAGCTGGCCGAGTTCGAGGGTTCGGACTGGCACGTGCACGTGATGCCGAGCGTCTACAAGGCCTGGTCCGACGGCCAGAGCCAGCCCGATGCGCTGACCACGCGCTTCGGCCAGATCTACACCTACGGCGACCACGTGAGCCAGCTCGCGAACGGCAAGATCTGGGCGGGCCGCCGCTTCTACAACCGCCTGCAGCTCGGCATCAACGACCAGTTCCTGGAGAACAACGACGGCAACGGCGCGGGCGTCGAGGACATGGACCTGGGCGTCGGCAAGCTCAGCGTCGCCTTCATGATGGACCCGAACTACGGCGTGCCGGGCGCGGTCAACGACACCTCGGTGAAGAACAACCGCTTCTCGATCCCGGTGCGCCTGACCGGCATCAAGGACCTGCCGAACGGCGACCTGTCGATCTACGTCACCGGCTCGATGCAGTCCAAGACCGGCGGCGCGAACGGCCAGGAAGCCGCCAAGCAGCCGAAGGGCCTGGCGATCGGCGCCTACCAGACGTTGAACGGCACGCTGGGCGGCGCGACGCTGATCGGCGCCAAGTTCGACAAGCTGGGCGAGACGAAGAACAGCCGCGTCGTGGTCCAGCAGACGGGCAAGCTGGGCGAAGCCACCGGCTGGGACGTGATCGCCGAGTACCGCATCAACAAGCAGGTGAACGAGGGCGGCAACAAGTGGTTCTCGCTCGGCGGTCGGGCAGACACCTACCTGGGTGGCCCGTTCCGCGCGCTTGTGGAGCTGGGGCATGACCAGGTCAAGCCGGATTCGGGCTCGGGCCTGGCCGCGGCCGCCGGCAGCACCGGCAACCTGACGATGACCAAGGTGACCGCGGCGCTGGCCGCGTCGGCCGGCAAGGACCCGTGGTCGCGTCCGACGGTGCGCCTGTTCGTCACCCATGCGGTGTGGAACGAGGCGGCCCGCCTGAACCTGGGCGGCACCACCCAGGCCGTCTTCGGCGACAAGAAAGCCGGCACCTCCATCGGGATCCAAGGCGAGACCTGGTGGTGATCGGCCCGGGCCGCCGCCGGGAAGAGAGGTTTTGCCGCGGTTGGGGGATCGTGCTTGCCCGACTTCCCCGGTGTGCGGCCCGAACACGCGGGCTCGGCGCCACGACGGCGCCCTGACCCGCGGGGCCCCCACGGCGGTGGGGGTCCAAGGCAAGAGCATTGGCCCGGTGATTCACCGGGCCCTTTTTTCTGCGCCCTACTTCCGGCAGGTCGCCGGGTCCGCCGGCGGCACCACCGTCCAGAGCACGTCGTAGGTCGAGCGCCCGGAACCGTCCGGGTCGAAGCCCAGCGTCTGCAGCGGCGGCGTGCCCGCCGGTGCCTCGTCGGCGCTGTGGAAGAGCTGCACCGACCCCGCGGCACGCAGTTCGGCGAGATCGATCCACGGCGACTTCAGTGGATCGCCCGATTCCAGGATCGGCGGGTTGCCCCCGCCATACACCGACACCATGCCGCCCTCGTAGGTCGGCCCGACCACGAAGCGCAGCGGGCACGACGTCGCCGCGCGCCAGGCCTGGTGCACCGTGTCGGCCAGCCGCTGCGCCGGGTAGAACTGGTCCGGTCGGCCGCGGCCGGCCAGCGTCGACGGCTGGATCACCGAGCGCGCATAGGCTGCCATCATCGCCAGGTGCACGGCCAGCGCCACGACGACCAGGCGGCGCAGCGTGCCGGCGCCCACCCGGCCCCGCATCACCCAGGCCAGCCACAGGCTGATGAACTGCACGCTCTGGAAGCCCCAGTGATCCTGCAGGCGCACGCCCATCGCGAGGCACATCACCACCAGGATCGCGAGCGGAAAACCGAGCAGCCCGAACAGCCAGGCGCGGCGCACGCGGGCCTCGGCGCCCTCGCCCTCCCCGGCCGCCGGCGGTGCGGCCCCGCGCTGCCACACGCGCAGCGCGAGCATCGCCAGCAGCACCGGCAGCAGCATGCGCAGGTGCACCGCGGCGAAGGACAGCAGCTTGCGCACGCGTCCCGCCGCGTCGAGCTGCAGCGCAGTGGTCGAGGCGTAGCGCAGCGTGCTGAACTGGTGCTGGAACACCCAGGCCACGTGCGGCGCGAACAGGGCGAGCGCGATCGCGATGGCCAGCGCGAGCCCGAGGCGCGCCCGCGGCGTGGCGAGCGCGCCGCCGAAGCCCAGCGCCAGGATCAGCCCCGCCAGGCCGACTGCGGACTGGTACTTGGACAGCATCGCGAGCCCGGCCAGCACGCCGAGCGCGATCCACCAGCGCCACGGCGCGCGCGGCTCGGCGGCACGCAGCGCGACCCAGGCTGCGGCGGCCAGGCACAGCATCATCACCGTGTTGTGGTTGTAGAGCTGGCCCTTCCAGCTGAAGGCGAAGTGCAGGCCCCACAGCACGATCGCGATGTCGGCGAGGCGCGTGCCCAGCAGGCGCCTCGCGACGAGCCAGGTGAAGACCGCGGTGCCGGCCAGGCAGAGCGCGGCCAGCACATAGGGCCAGGCGGGCATGAAGCCGAGCCACCGGATCGCCGCGGACAGCAGCCAGGTCGGCAGCGGCGGGTGCTTGTGGTAGCCCCACTCGATGCCGTGCGACCAGGTGAACTGCTCGAAGTGGTCGCCCGGCTGGCCGGGGTTGAGCACGGCGCCGAACAGGGCCCAGCCGACGGCGAACAGCAGCGCGAAGGCAAGGCCGGGGGACCGCGTCGCGGTCGGCGTGGTGGGGGCGGACATCGGGGACGGCATGGACGGGCAGGCAGGCGGGGCGGCCTGCGGCCGCGGGGCGCCGCAGTGTAAACCGCACCCCGGCCCTGGGATTTGCCCGTCTAGGCGGCGCGCGGCCGGGCGCCGTATGGTCGGATACCGGCGCCCTCCGCGCCGCGCAGGAGATGCCGTGGCCGATCCCGTGCTCGCCGACGACCTCGCGCTGCAGCGCCTGTACCACTGGGAGCGCAGTGCGCCGGAGCGGACCTGCTTCACCCAGCCGATGGGTGGCGGCGTCCTGCGCGAGTTCACCTGGCGGCAGGTGCTGGGCGAGGTGCGGCGCATGGCGGCCCACCTGCGCAGCCGCGGCGTGCGCGACGGCGAGAAGGTGGCGCTGCTGTCGAAGAACTGCGCCCACTGGCTGATGGCGGACTGGGCGATCTGGATGGCCGGCGGCGTGTCGGTCCCGCTGTACCCGACGCTTGCGGCCGGGACGATCCGGCAGATCCTCGAGCACAGCGAGGCGAAGCTGCTCTTCCTCGGCAAGCTCGACGGCTGGGAGGCGATGAAGGCGGGCATTCCGGCGGACCTGCCCTGCATCGGCATGCCGCTCGCGCCGCCCAACGCGCACCCGCAGTGGGATGCGCTGGTCGCGCAGGGCGCGCCGCTCGAAGGCGAGCCGGTGCGCGAGGCCGGGGAACTGGCGACGATCATCTACACCTCGGGCACCACCGGCACGCCCAAGGGCGTGATGCAGAGCTTCGGGGCCTTCGCCTGGTCGATCCGCACCGGGCTGAAGCGGCTGGCCGGGCTCGACCCCGGCACGCGCATGCTCAGCTACCTGCCGCTCGCGCACGTGGCCGAGCGGGCGCTGGTCGAGCACGGGCAGCTGGCGTCGGGCATGCACCTGTTCTTCGCCGAGAGCCTGGAGACCTTCACGAGCGACCTGCAGCGTGCGCGGCCGACCGTGTTCTTCTCGGTGCCGCGGCTGTGGGTCAAGTTCCAGCAGGGCGTGCACGCGAAGCTGCCGCCCGCAAAGCTGCAGCGCTTGCTGCGCATTCCGCTGGTGGGCGGGCTGGTGCGTCGAAAGATCAGGCGCGCGCTCGGGCTGGACCAGTGCCGCATCGCCGCCTGCGGCGCCGCGCCGCTGCCGCCGCAGCTGCGGGAGTGGTACGAGGGCCTGGGCCTGTCCATCCTCGACGCCTACGGCATGACGGAAAACTGCGGCGTCTCGCATGCGACGCACCCCGACCATGCGAGCCCGGGCACCGTCGGCCCGCCCTACGACGGCGTCGAGTGCCGCATCGACGCGGCGACCGGCGAGATCCAGATGCGCAGCCCGGGCCTGATGATGGGCTACTACAAGGCGCCGGAGCTGACCCGCGAGGCCTTCACCGCGGACGGCTGGCTGCGCACCGGCGACAAGGGCGAGATCGACGCGCGGGGCAATCTGCGCATCACCGGCCGGGTGAAGGACCTGTTCAAGACGAGCAAGGGCAAGTACGTGTCGCCGGCGCCGATCGAGGACCAGCTCGTGATGCACCCGGCGGTCGAGGCATGCTGCGTGGTCGGCGCCAACCTGGGGCAGCCGATGGGCATCGTGATGCTGTCGGCGGCGGCGGCGCAGCAGGCCGGCGACGAAACGGCGCGGCGTGCGCTGGAGGCCTCGTTCGAGGCGCACCTGCGCCAGTTGAACCAGCGCCTGGACCCGCACGAGCAGATGGAGTGCCTGGTGACGGTGAGCGATCCCTGGACGGTGGACAACGGCTTCATCACGCCGACCTTCAAGGTCAAGCGCAACCGGATCGAGGAGGCGTACGGCGCCTTGTTCGAGCGCTGGTCCGGGGCGCGACGGGCGGTGGTGTGGCATTCCTGACCGAAGAGGCGCTGCTCCCCCAAAAGTGGTGTCCGGCCACCGCCTGCCAAGCCCTAGACTGCCACCCCATGACCAAACTCGCCCTGACCTGCCTGGCCCTGGCCCTCACGGCCTGCGCCTCCGATGTTCCACGCCAGACCGTCACCCAGGCGGGCGAGGCCGTGGTGATGCCGCTGAATGACCTGAACCTGGTCCGCAGCGACATCCCGGCGCCGCTGCAGGCCGCGCAACGCGCGCCCTACGCCGTGCCGGTACCGGCGGATTGCCCCGCCCTCACTGCCGAGGTGCATGCCCTCGACGCGGTCCTCGGCCCCGACCTCGATGCGCCCGCCTCGACCAGCAACCCGAGCCTGATCGAGCGCGGCGCGGGCACCGCCAGCGGCATCGCCGTCGGCAACCTGCGCAGCGCGGCCGAGAACGTCGTCCCCTTCCGCGGCTGGGTCCGCAAGCTGAGCGGCGCCGAGCGCTACTCGCGCGACGTCGCCGCGGCCATCACCGCCGGCGGCGCCCGGCGGGCCTTCCTGAAGGGCATGGCGGCGGGTGCCTCGTGCGTCATCCCGGCGTCCACGCCGAGCGCGAGCTGAACCGGAGACCCGCACGCCGACCCTGGCTGCCCAGGCCTGTCGTCCCATGACCCTCATCACCCACCCCGACCCCCGCCCCGCCGCCGTCGTGCAGCGCCAGCTCGATGCCTACAACGCGCACGACATCGACGCCCTGCTGGCCGCCTACGCCCCGGACGCCCGCCAGTACGAGCACCCGGCCACGCTGCTGGCCGAGGGCCATGCGCAGATGCGTACCCGCTTCGCGCAGCGCTTCCAGGACCGCAGCCTGCACGCCCGCCTGGTGCAGCGCAGCGTCATGGGCGCCATCGTCATCGACCACGAGGAGGTCACGCGCCTGCTGCCCGAGGGCCTCAGCCGAACGGAGGTGGTCGCTGTCTATGAGGTGCGCGATGGGCTGATCCGCAGCGCATCCTTTGTCTTCGGCGCGCCGGCGGTGGAGACCGTGTCATGACGACGCGCCGCATCGGGCTCGTTCTGCTGGTGTGGTGCACGGCCCTGGCATCCGGCGTGGCGGCGGCCGGGAACGACAAGCCGGCCAAGGGCTGGTTCGGCGCCTCGATCCGCATCGAGACCAGCGGCGGCATGCCCTGGAACCCAACCTTGCGCAGCGTCAGGATCGACCGCGTGGCCCCCGCCTCGCCGGCGGCCCAGAAGGGCCTGCTGCCCGGCGACGAGGTGATCTCGGCCGATGGCAAGACCATCGCCGGCGCCAAGGCGCGCGAGCTGGAGCCGGTGATGAACAAGACGGTCGGCGAATCCCTGCGCCTCGTCCTCCGGCACCCCGACGGCCGCGCCTACGAGGCCACCCTGGTGGCCGCCGCCCATCCCGCGCACCCCGCACCGGCGCCCAAGTGACCCCCCCGGCGTGAAGACCCTGCAGGTCAAGGTCAAGCCCAACGCGCGGCGCAGCGAGCTCGAGCCCCAGCCCGACGGCAGCTGGCTCGCCCTGCTGAAATCCCCACCCGTGGATGGCAAGGCCAATCAGGAATTGCTCGCGCTGATCGCCGAGCATTTCGGTTTGCGCAAATCTCAGGTGCAGATCCGCAGCGGCGCGTCGGGACGCATGAAGCTCATCCAGCTGGACGAGGGATGAGCGCGGCCGGCGCGGCGCCGCCACCGTCGACCCCATGCTGACCCTTTCCGCGGAAGACCCCGGCTCGCCCGATGCGCTCGCCCTGATGGACGAGCTGTCCGACACGCTCGCCGCCCTCACCGGCGACCCGGGCCGCTCGTCCTTCGACCCCGACGACGTGCGCCACCCCTTGGCGCGCTTCGCCGTCGCGCGCGACGGCCAAGGCCGTGCGCTCGGCTGCGGTGCCTTCCGGCCGCTGCAGCCGGGCATCGCCGAACTCAAGCGCATGTTCGCCCGGCCCGGCACGCGCGGCGTCGGCACCGCCTTGCTCGCCTTCCTGGAGGCCGAGGCCGCCATGCTGGGCCACCGCGCGCTGTGGCTGTCGACGCGCGTCGCCAACACCGGCGCCATCGGCTTCTACCTCGCGCGCGGCTACGCCCGCATTCCCAACTTCGGCCGCTATGCCGATCTCCCGCAGTCGGCCTGCTACGCCAAGGCGCTGCCCCTCCTCGACACGAGACCCGCATGACGCACCCCTACCAAGACCCCGCCCGCGCCGTCCCCGAGCGCGTGGCCGACCTGCTCGCCCGCATGACGCTGGACGAGAAGCTGGCCCAGCTGCACGCCTTCTGGCTCGTGCTGTCCGAGGACGGCCGGCACAAGCCGCGCATGGACAGCTTCACCGGCGGCAGCGACGCCGACACCGTGCGCCACGGCCTGCGCCATGGCCTCGGGCAGATCTCGCGTCCGCTCGGCAGCCACAGCGTCGAGCCGGCGGCCGGCGTGCGCGCGCTGAACCGGCTGCAGAAGTTCCTCGTCGAGGAGACGCGCCTGGGCATCCCGGCGCTGTCGCACGAGGAGTGCCTGGTCGGCCTGATGGCCCGCGGCGCGACGCTGTTCCCCTCTGCCCTGTCGTACGGCGCCACCTGGAACCCGGCCTTGGTCGAGCAGGCCGCCGAGGCGATCGGCCGCGAGGCGCGCAGCGTCGGCTGCCACCACGGCCTGGCGCCGGTGCTCGACGTGTCGCGCGACGTGCGCTGGGGCCGCACCGAGGAGACCTTCGGCGAGGACCCGTACCTCGTCGGCGTGCTCGGCACCCGCTACGTCCGCGGGCTGCAGGGGCCGCGGCGCGACCTGCTCGCGACGCTGAAGCACTACGTCGGCCACTCCGCCAGCGAAGGCGCGCGCAACCATGCGCCGGTGGGCCTCGGGTGGCGCGAGCTGAACGACGTCTTCATGCTGCCCTTCGAGATGGCGGTGAAGCAGGCGAACGCCGGCTCGGTGATGCCGGCGTACCACGACATCGACGGCGAGCCGGCGCATGCCTCGCACCGCCTGCTCACCGAGGTGCTGCGCGGCGAGTGGGGCTTCGACGGGCTCGTGGTCGCCGACTACGTGGGCATCAGCCTGCTGTACCAGCACCATGGCGTCGCGGCCGATCGGGCCGAGGCGGCGGCGCAGGCCTTCAACGCCGGCCTCGACATCGAGCTGCCCGGCGACGACTGCGTGCCGCAGCTGAAGCAGGCGCTGGAGCGCGGCCTCATCACCTTGCAGAAGATCGACGAGGTGGTGGCCCGCGTGCTGACCGAGAAATTCCGGCTCGGCCTCTTCGAGCGGCCCTATGCCGACGAGGCCGGCATCGCGCTGCAGCGCCCGCAGGCGGTGGCGCTGGCGCGCGAGGTGGCGCGCCAGTCGGTCGTGCTGCTGCAGAACGACGGCACGCTGCCGCTGGACCCGCGCGCCGGCCGGCGCCTCGCGGTGATCGGGCCGACCGCGGCCGACCCGCTGGCGCTGCTGGGCGGCTACAGCTTCCCGGTGCACCTGATCCTGAACGACCAGGCGGAGAACGCCGCGCAGGTGGTGACGCCGCTGGCGGCGCTGCAGGCCGCCTTCGGCGCGGAGCGCGTGGCCTACGCGCAGGGCTGTCCGATCCTGGAGGAGCGCAGCGCCGGGGCGCCGGTGTTCCCGGGCGACGTGGCCCAGGCCGTCAGCGCGGAGCGGGTCTCGCGCATTTCGCAGCGCCGCGACGGCATCGCCGAGGCGGTGGCCTGCGCGAAGGGGGCCGATGTCGCCATCGTCTGCGTCGGCGACCTGGCCGGCCTGTTCCAGACCGGCACCGTCGGCGAAGGCTCGGACGCCGATTCGCTCGCGCTGCCGGGCGTGCAGCAGGAGCTGCTCGAGGCGGTGCTCGCGACCGGCACGCCGACCGTGGTGGTGCTGACCGGCGGGCGGCCCTACACGCTGGGCGGGCGCGAGGCGGACCTGGCGGCCCTGGTGATGGCCTTCGCCGGCGGGCAGGAAGGGGGCACGGCGCTGGCCGAGGTGCTGGCGGGCGCGGTCGAACCCAGCGGGCGCCTGACGCTCTCGGTGCCGAAGAGTGCCGGTGCGATGCCCTACTTCTACAACCACAAGCTGAAGAGCGCCGGCACGCCGATCGCGCTGCACTTCGGCAGCCGCTACCCGTTCGGGCACGGGCTGTCGTACACCCGCTTCGCCTACGACGACCTGCAGCTGGCGCGCACCGAGGTCGACATCGAGCGCGGCGAGGTCGAGCTGTCGTTCCGCCTCGCCAACACCGGGCCGCGTGCCGGCACCGAGGTCGTGCAGCTGTACGTGCGGGACCGGATCGCCTCGGTGGTGCGGCCGGTGAAGGAGCTGAAGGCCTTCGGCCGCGTCGCGCTGGCGGCGGGGGCGTCGGCACGGGTGCGCCTGCGCGTGCCGGTGGACATGCTGAATTTCACCGGCATGGCGGGGGCGCGCATCGTCGAGCCGGGCGAGTTCGAGCTGCAGGTGGGGGCGTCGAGCGCCGACATCCGGCTGCAGGCGGTGGTGCAGGTGACGGGGGCCGTCCGCACGCTGGGCCGCGACTGGCGCATGGAAAGTCGCTGCGAGGTCGAAGCGCAGCCGTAGACTGGACGGATCGCGTTGCCGGTCCGTCCATGTCCGATCCTGCCAAGACCTTTCCTGCCCTCGAGACCGCGCGGCTGCGCCTGCGCGAGACGACGCTGGCCGACGCACCGGTGCTGTACGCCATCCATTCGGACGCCGAGGCGATGCGCTGGTTCGGCACCGAGCCGCTGCCCGACGAGGCGGCCGCGCAGCAGGTGATCGAAGGCTGGGCCGCGGCGCGCACGCTGGCGAACCCCGGGATCCGCTGGGGGCTGGAGCGGCGCGACGACGGGCGGCTGATCGGCACCTGCGGCTTCTTCCGCTGGAACCGGAACTGGCGCGCCTGCATGCTGGGCTACGAACTCGCGCGCGACGCATGGGGGCAGGGGTTCATGGTCGAGGCGCTGCGCGAGGTGCTGGGCTTCGGCTTCCGGCAGATGCAGCTGAACCGGGTCGAGGCCCAGGTGCATCCGGACAACGAGGCCTCGCTGCGGCTGGTGGCGAAGCTCGGCTTCGTGCGGGAAGGGCTGCTGCGCGAGGCGGGGTGGTGGGGCGGGCAGGCCCAGGACCTGGTCGCGTACTCGTTGCTGAGGCGCGAGCAGGAGGTGGTGGTGCTCGCGTCGCCGCCTACGTCTCCGTGATGCCCTGGTGCACGCTGAGGAACACCCGCCCCTTGAACCACTGCTGCCACCCGCCCGCGCGCAGTCCGTCCATCACCGGCCCCTTCACCTCCGACAGGTCGAGCCGCATGCCGCGCGCCGACAGCATGTCCTGCAATGCGCGCAGCGCCTCGAAGCCGCTCAGGTCGATGCGGTTCACCGGCGCCATCTGCAGCAGCACGCGCCGCGTGTCCGGCTGCGCGGCCAGGTGCTGCGCCACCACGTCCTCCAGCTGCCGCGCGTTGGTGAACAGCAGGCTCTCGTCGATGCGCAGCGCCATCACCCCGGGGGTCAGCTCCACCTGGTAGCGGTCGATGTTGCGGTAGTGCTCGGTGCCCGGCACCCGGCCGATCAGGGCCACGTGCGGCCGCGCGGTGCGCTGCAGCAGCAGGGCGATCGAGGCGGCGACGCCCACGCCCAGCGACCAGCCGGCCCCGAGCAGCAGCATCAGCAGCGCCACCGCCGCCATCACCGCCCACTCGCTGCGCGCGTAGTGCCAGGCCTCGCGGAACGGCCCGAAGGCCAGGCCCGACAGCACGGCCACCAGGATGGTCGCGGCCAGCACCGGGGTCGGCAGCCAGGCGAGCGGCCGGGCCAGCAGCAGCATCGCCAGGCCCATCAGCAGCGCGGTGAAGACGCCGGCCATGCGGGTGCGGCTGCCGGCTTCCAGGCTGACGATGCTGCGCGAGAAGCTCGCGCTGACCGGCATCCCGCCGCTGAACGCCGCCGCCAGGTTGGCGGCGCCGAGGCCGGCGAGTTCGCGCCGCGGGTCCACGCGCTGGCCCAGGCGGCGCGCCAGCGACTCCGCCACCACCAGGCTGCTGACGTAGGTGACGAGCGCGACCAGCAGCGCCTGCGGCAGCAGCGCCCACCAGAGGGCGGCGTCGAGCAGCGGCAGGGCGAGCGATGGCGACAGGGCCGGCAGGGCCCCGACGAGGGTCACGCCGTGGCGGTCCGCCCCGGTGCCCATCGCGACCCCCATCGCGCCGACCAGCACCGCCAGCGGGACGAGCCGGCCGACCAGCACGGCGCGCTCGCGCCCGATCCGTGGCGCGAGCCAGGGCTGCAGGTGGCGCCGCGTGGCCCACAGCAGCGCGGCCGCGCCGATGCCGTAGAGCGCCGTCAGCGGCGCCCAGGGCCGCGCCGCGTGCCACCAGCTGTGCAGCACCTGGATCGCATCCGCGCCGCGCGCCGACGAGCCCAGCAGCACCGGCAGCTGGCTGAGCGCGATCGACAGCGTCGCGCCGGTCTCGAACCCGTGCAGCACCGGCACGCTCAGCAGCGCCGCCAGCGCGTCGAGGCGCAGCCAGGCGGCGAGTGCGAGCAGCAGGCCGACCTCCGCCGCGAGCACGAGGGCGACGGCTTCGGGGCCCACGCCCGCCGGTGCATGGCCGATGGCCTGGGCGATCATCAGCGCGAGCACCGCCGCCGGCCCGACGCCGAGCACCGGGCTGGAGCCGAGGGCGGCATAGGCGACAAGCGGCAGCAGGCTCGCATACAGTCCCACCTGGGCCGGCAGTCCGGCCAACAGCGCGTAGGCGAGGCTCTGGGGGATCAGCAGCACGCTGATGACGAAGGCGGCGACCAGGTCGTCGCGCAGGGCCACGCGGCGGTAGGCGCGCCAGTCGGGGAAATGCATGCGCCGATTGTCGGCGAATGTCCAACGCGAAAGGAGAGGCGCCATGTGGTGGTTCAACTTCAACCCGCAGCTCAGCCCCCAGGTCCACTGGCCCTTCAGCGGCTCGGTGACGCAGGACATCCACCCCTCGCTGCTGGCCCGCGCCGGCGATGACGAGACCGAGCTGCGGGTGCTGCGCGAGGTGGCCTCGTACGGCAAGCAGATCGGCATCCTGAGCGACCTGGTGCTCGGCCTTGCGGAGCGCCTGCCCCCGGACCGCCTGGATGCCGACGCGGCCCATGCGCTGGACCAGCTGCGCGACCTGGGGCAGCGCATCGCCGCGATCAAGCAGGGCCGCCAGCCGGTGCCGCCCACCGTGCACGAGGCGCGCTCGCAGATGGCGGCCCTGCTGCAGCACTACCCCGAGCTCGCGACGGCCGAAGACTTCCCTAAGCGCCGACGCTGAATCGCACAGTACAGTCTCGGCTGTCTTCCGGCCCTGCTGCCTGTCCATGAGTCCCATCGTCCCGACCCGTTCCGACCGCCCTGCCCTCAGCTGCGTGATGCCGGCCTACAACGAGGCCGCCAACCTGCCGGTGCTGCTGCCGCAGCTGACCCGGCAGCTCGCGGCGCTCACCGACCGCTGGGAGATCGTGGTGGTCGACGACGGCAGCAGCGACGGCACGGCGCTCGCCATCGCGCCCTTTCTTGCCGAGCCGGGCGTGCGTTATGTGCGGCTGTCGCGCAACTTCGGCAAGGAACAGGCGCTGACCGCCGGCATCGACCGGGCGCGCGGCGAGGTCGTGGTGCTGATGGACGCCGACCTGCAGCACCCGGTCGACCTGATTGCGCGCATGGTCCAGGCCTGGGTGGCGGGGGCCGACATGGTGTGTGCCGCGCGGGCCTCGCGGGCCGACGAGACCTGGCCCAAGCGCTTGGGCACCTGGGCGTTCTACCGGCTGGTCAACACCAAGCATTCTGTGCAGATCCCGGTGGATGCCGGGGACTTCCGGCTCATGGACCGGCGCGTCGTCGACGCCCTGAAGGCGCTGCCCGAGCGCAACCGCTTCATGAAGGGCCTGTACGCCTGGGTCGGATTCCGCACCGAGATCATCGACTATGTCCCGGGCGAGCGGCATGCCGGCAAGAGCAGCTTCTCGATGCGCAGCTTGGTGCGGCTCGCGCTCACCGGCGTCACGGCGTTCTCGAACGTGCCGCTGCGGCTCTGGAGCGCGCTCGGCGCGCTGATCGCCTTCGGCGGCATGGGCTTCGGCCTCTATGTGATCGCGCAGCACTTCATCAACGGGCACGACGTGCCGGGCTGGGCCACGCTGGTGTGCAGCCTGATGTTCTTCAGCGGCGTGCAGCTGCTGTCGATCGGCATCCTGGGCGAGTACGTCGGGCGCATCTTCGACGAGGTGAAGCAGCGGCCGATCTACCTGGTGGCGAACGAGGCCGGCCAGGGCCTGCCCGAGAGCGGCGGCCGATGAGCGGCGCTGCGCGCACGCTCGGCCTGTGTGCCGACGATTTCGGGCTGTGGCCGTCGGTGTCGCACGCCATCGCGCGGCTGGCGCGTGCGCAGCGGCTGACGGGGGTGTCGTGCATGACCACCGGCGATGCCTGGCGTGCGAGCGCGCCGCTGCTGGCCGACCTGCCGGAGAGCGTGGAGGTCGGCCTGCACTTCAACCTCACCGAAGGGCTGCCGCTCAGCCGCGAGCTGGCGCGGGTGTGGCCGGTGCTGCCCCCGCTGCCGTCGCTGATCCTGCGGGCGCACCTGCGGCAGCTGCCGGTCGAGGCCTTGCGTGCGGAGTGGCAGGCGCAGGTGGCGGCCTTCACCGAGGCAACGGGGCGCGTGCCGCAGACCATCGACGGACACCAGCACGTGCACCACCTGCCGCAGGTGCGCGACATCGTGCTGCAGGGGATCGGCCAGCTGCTGCCGGCGCCGGCGGTGCGCGACACCGGCCGGCTGCCCGGGCCGGGCTTCGCGTTGAAGCGGCAGCTCATCGCGGGCACCGGCGGGCGCCGGCTGCACCGCGAATTGCTGCAGCGCGGCTGGCTGCACAACCCGGTGCTGCTCGGCGTCTACGACTTCCTCGACACCGACTACCGCGCCTGGATGCAGCGCTGGCTGGCCGCGCTGCCGCCGGCCGGCGGCCTGGTGTTCTGCCACCCCGGCGAGATCGACGCGCAGTCGGCCGGCGACGCGATCGCGCCGGCGCGACAGCGCGAGCTGGCCTACCTGGAGAGCGGGGCGTTCGCCGACGATTTGGCGGCGGCGAACGTCAAGCTGGGGCGGGTGTGGGTGCGGGGCGCCGCCTAGCCAATCAAAGTTGATCGGGATAAAGGAGGTTACTCAACTCGATGGAGTAGTCGTACGCTTGCCCGCCGTTCGCAAGACGGTCGAGAACCTCCCAATGCATGTCTCCGATGACATGCTTGTGAGGGATCAATTTGCTGTGGAGCTTCAACAGCTCCGCCTTGGAGATGGAGCCTGCTGTTGCCAGCTCTCCGAGAGTTTCGTCGATAGCCGCGTCCATTGCAGTCGTTTCGTCGCTGCCAACATCGCTATTGCTGGCGGGAAAAACAGTGGGTGGCTTCGGACTAGGTGCGCGCGTGGAATCCATCTTCCTCAGCATGCGAGTTTTGTTTGATTCGATCTCGCACGCCGCTTCATGGTCCCACCTGGTGACCGCCTTCTCTTGGACCTCGACCTCCTTCGCAAATCTTTCCTCAGGCACGTATGAATGGTTCGTCATGATCAAGCCGTCGGCAGCTGGTTCGAGGAACTTGTCCTGATCCCACTGATTGGCGTTCTGGCTGTATGCCCGGCGAACCGTGTCGCGGGCATTTCGGACTCGCCTCGTCAAAGATTGAGCCTTCGTACTGATAGCTCTCCCGGCTTGGTTGGCTTGGTGGCGAATAGCATTGGAAACGCGGGTTGCAATGTGGGACACGATGACTACTCCGTGCAATTGCTTGGTGAATCTGCGCACCGTACAGCGCGCAGCGCCATGCAGAGCGGTTCCCGTGTCGATGGAAGCGGGTCCCGGACCACACGTGAGCTGAGTGAGTAGGCCCTGCGCCGCGTTCTCGCGCCTCGGCATCTGTCCCCGCGGGATCGTGGCAAATCCCGCATCCCGCCGTCAGCCGAACGTCCACCGCCGGTTGATGAGGAAGGTCAGCACCAGCCCGGTCAGCGTCGCGACGACCTGGGCGACGAGGTAGTGCCATCCCAGCACCACGCCACCCGCCACGATGGCCACCCCGACCAACGCTCCCACCACCGCCGTCCCCTGGAACTTCAGCCACGCCAGCCCCAGCGCCCCGCGATGGTCGAACGTGAACCGACGATTCCCGAAGAACGCCACCTGCGCCCCCAGCGCCGCACCGAGGCCCGAGGCGAGCCAGGCCGGCACGTGCCCCCACTCCACCAGCGCCACCAGCAACGCATAGTGCGCCGCGGTCGCGAGCACACCCACCAGCCCATACCGAACGAAGCGGGAGAAGAGATCGGCAAGCGCAGTCATCGCCGCGCATTAGACCGCAGCGCGCTCCAGGTCAATCCACCTTCGCCCCCGACACCTTCACCACCTGCGCCCACTTCTTCGTCTCCGCCGCGATGTAGGCCGCGAAGGCCGCCGGCGCCATGCCGCTCGGGATCGCGCCTTGCGCCAGCAGCCGTTCCTTCAGCGCCGCCGTGCCCAGCGCCTTCGCGCTCTCCTGCTGGATCCGATTCACGATGTCCGCCGGCGTGCCGGCCGGCGCCAGCAGCCCGAACCACGAGCTCGCGTCGAAGCCCTTCACCGGTCCCGCCTCGGCGATCGTCGGCAGGTCCGGCAGCGCCGCGCTGCGCTGCGCGCTCGTCACCGCCAGCGCCTTCAGCTTGCCCGCCTTGATCTGCGGCATCGCCGAGGGCAGGTTGTCGAACATCAGGTCCATCGTCCCGCCGATCAGGTCCAGCAGCGCCGGTCCCGAGCCGCGGTACGGGAAGTGCAGCATGAACGTGCCCGTCATGCTCTTGAACAGCTCGCCGCTGAGGTGGATGGACGTGCCGTTGCCGCTCGACGCCATATTCAGCTTGCCCGGGTGCGCCTTCGCGTAGCGGATCAGGTCGGCCACGCCGTCGATCTTCTCCGCCTCGGCCTTCGCCGGGTTCATCACCAGCACGTTCGGCACGCCGGCCACCAGCGTGATCGGCGCGAAGTCCTTGATCGGGTCGAAGGGCAGCTTGGGGTACCGCGACTGGTTGATGCCGTGCGTGCCCACCGTGCCCATCAGCAGCGTGTAGCCGTCCGGCGGCGACTTCGCCACCTGCTCCGCCCCCACGTTGCCGCCCGCCCCGGGCTTGTTGTCGACAATGAACTGCTGGCTGAAGGCGCGGCTCAGTTCCGGCGCCAGCGCCCGCGCCAGGATGTCGGTGGTGCCGCCGGGCGCGAAGGGCACGATGATGCGCACCGGCTTGGTCGGCCAGGCGCCCTCGGCCCGGGCCGGCCAGGGCAGGCCGGTGGCCGCCGCGGCGGCGATCAGCAGTCGGCGGCGTGTCGGATGTGGCATGGATGCTCCAGGAACAGCGGGGATCGGGCCAGTGTGCGGCAGGCCGCTCCGACGCTCCAGCGGGCAAGCCCCACTTTCCCCTCTGTTCAGCGCCGGGCCGCTGTGCCACGATGCCGCGGCGCCTTTCCGCGCCCAGCACGCTCTCGTGCCAGCCCGCCCACCGACGACCGTGCCCCAGCCTTCCTCGCCTCCGCCCGATCCCGCCGGCGACCTCGGGTCCATCATCGCCCGCGTGCAGTCGCGCTACATCCGCGCCGCGCCGCCGCGCGAGATGCTCTCGCCGCTGCTCAGCGACCTGCTGGAGAGCACCGCCTGCGGCTACGGCTTCATCGCCGAGGTGCTGCGCGATGCGCAGGATGCACCCTACCTGCGCTTCTACGTGCTGACCGACATCTCGTGGGACGAGGCGACGCGCGCCGCGTACCAGCGCCACATGCACGGCGGCCCCGAGCACACGCTCGAGTTCCACAACATGGCCACGCTGTTCGGCGCCGCCGTCCTGACCGGCGCGCCGGTGATCAGCAACGACCCGCTGGCCGACCCGCGCCGCGGCGGCCTGCCGCCCGGGCACCCGCCGCTCAATTCCTTCCTCGGCGTGCCGCTGTACCACGGCGGCGACATGGTCGGCATGGTCGGCCTCGCGAACCACCCGGACGGCTTCGACGAGGCCTTCGTCGCGCGGCTGCAGCCGCTCTTCACCAGCGTGGGCGCCATCCTCGGCGCGGTGCGCCACGAGCGCGAGCGCCGCGAGGGCGAGAATGCGCTGCGCGCCAGCGAGGCCCGCCTGCGCGCCCTGCTCGAGACCGCCGGCGCCGGCATCGTCGAGATCGGCCTCGACGGCTTCCCGCTCTTCCTCAACCAGCAGCTGTGCGACATGCTCGGCCGCAGCCGCGAGGAACTGCTGCAGCTCAGCACCGACGACATCACCCACCCCGAGGACCTGGCGGCCGAGCGGCGACGCCGCCGCCAGCTGCTGGCCGGCGAGATCCCGCAGTACCGCGCCGACAAGCGCTACCTCCACGCAGACGGCCATGCGGTGTGGGCGACCCTGCACGTCACGCTGGTGCGCAAGCCCGACGGCCACCCCGACTACCTGATCGGCGTGGTGCAGGACATCACCGAGCGCAAGCAGGCCGAGGCCGAGCTGCGCGCGAGCCGCCAGCGCTTCGTCGACCTGCTGAACTCGGTCGATGGCATCTTCTGGGAGGGCGACCCGCGCACCGAGACCTTCACCTTCGTCAGCGACCGGGCCAAGCAGCTGCTCGGCTACCCGCTCGCCGACTGGATGCAGCCGCGCTTCTGGGTCCACCATCTGCATCCCGAGGACCGCGACCGCGCCCTGCGCGAGGTGACGGACTCGCAGCTGACCGGCTCGGTCAGCGCCATCGAGTACCGCTTCATCGCGGCCGACCGCAGCGTGCGCTGGATGAGCAGCTGGGTCACGGTGTTCCGCCCCGAGGGCGGGCGCCGCCTGCTGCGCGGGCTGATGATCGACATCACCGAGCGCAAGCGCGTCGAGGAGGCGGTGCTCGCGGCCGAGTCGGCGCAGCGCGCCAACGCCGCCAAGACCGAGTTCCTCTCGCGCATGAGCCACGAGCTGCGCACGCCGCTGAACGCGGTGCTCGGCTTCTCGCAGCTGCTGGAGCTGGACAGCCAGCAACCGCTCAGCGCGGCCCAGCAGTCGCGCGTGCAGCACATCCGCCAGGCCGGAACCCACCTGCTGGCGATGATCAACGACGTGCTCGACCTGTCGCGCATCGAGAGCGGCGGCGTCGCGCTGCTGTCGGGCACGGTGGTGCTGCAGCGGGTGGTCGACGAGGCGCTCGCGATGGTGGCGCCGGCCGCGGCCGAGGCCGGGGTGCAGCTGCGCATCGAGCGCGACCCGCCGTCCGAGGCCGACCCGCGCAGCTGCGTGCAGGCCGACCACCTGCGGCTGCGCCAGGTGCTGGTGAACCTGCTCAGCAACGCCATCAAGTACAACCGGCGTGGCGGGCAGGTGGTGCTGAGCTGGCCGGTCGACAGCGCGGTGGGCCTGGTGCACCTGCGCGTGCGCGACACCGGCCAGGGGCTCAGCCCGGCCCAGGCGGCGCACCTGTTCGAGCCCTTCAACCGCCTGGGCGCCGAGCGCAGCAGCATCGAGGGCACCGGCATCGGCCTGGTGATCACGCAGCGCCTGGTGCAGCTCATGAACGGGCGCCTGTCGGTGCAGAGCGAGCCCGGCGTCGGCAGCGTCTTCAGCGCGAGCCTGCCCTGGGTGCCGACGGCGGGCACCGATTCGGGTTTCGGGGCGCTTGCCGCGCCGGTGCAGCCGGCGGCGCCGTACACGGTGCTCTATGCCGAGGACAACCCGATGAACGTCGAGCTGGTGCGGCAGGTGATGAAGATGCGGCCGGCCTGCCGGCTGCTCGTCGCGGTGAACGGTCGCAGTGCGGTCGAGATGGCGCTGCGCCACAGACCGGACCTGCTGCTGCTCGACATGCACCTCGGCGACATGAACGGCATCGAGGTCTCGCGCACGCTGCAGGGCGCGGTCGATTGCCCGCGGGTCGCGCTGTCGGCCGACGCGACGCCCGAGCAGGCGCAGGCGGCCGAGGCGGCCGGTTTCATCGCCTACCTGACCAAGCCGGTCAACGTGGCGCAGCTGCTGCGGTGCATCGACGAGCAGCAGGCGCTGCGAGGATGATCCCGGATTCCGCTGCGCTGCATCCGGGCTACGAGAACAGGTCGGGCTGCGGGCCGGGCTGTTCGTGCAGGCGCACCCGGCCGTCGCGCCAGGCGCGGTCGAAGTCGTTCTCGATCGCCTTCAAGGCGGCGGCGTCGCGCAGCTCGGCGCTCACCACGCCGATGGCCCGGTTGCGCCCCTGTCCCTTCGCGGTGTAGAGCGCCATGTCGGCCAGGTTCACCGCCTGCTCCCACGGCACCTCCAGCTCGTCCGGCGGCAGCGGGTAGCGCGCATAGCCGATCGACGCCGTCACCCGCAGCGCCTGGCCGCCCTCCAGCGCCACCGGCTGGCCGCCGACCAGGTCCAGCACCCGCGCCGCGAGTTGCTCGGCCTGCACCGCACTCATGCCCGGGGCGAGGATCAGGAACTCCTCGCCGCCCCAGCGTACCACCAGGTCGTGCTCGCGCACGCTGCCGGCCAGCCGGCGCGCCACCTCCACCAGCACCGCATCGCCGGCCGCATGCCCGTGCCCGTCGTTGACGTGCTTGAAGTGGTCGATGTCCACCAGCAGCAGCGCGCCCTCCAGCCCGGCCTCGCCGGCCTGCGCCATGCGCGCCTGGAACTGGCGCCGGTTCGCCAGGTGGGTCAGCGGGTCGCGCTCGCTCTGCAGGCGCAGGCTGGCGTGGCTCGCCTGCAGCCGGCGATTGATCTCGCGCACGCGGCGGTACAGCAGGGCCGCGACGCCCACCGACAGGGCCATCACCGCCGCCATCAAGGCCCAGACCCGCTGCTGCAACGCGCGGTTCGCGAGCGCCGCCGTCTTCAGGGCGTTGTCCCGCTGGACGAGCTCGATCTCGCGCTGCTTGCTCTCGGTGTCATAGCGCTGCTGCACTTCCTTCAGCGCCGCGCTGCGGTTTGCCTTCATCACCTCGGCGCTCAGCGCGCGTTCGCGGTGGAACAGCTCCAGCGCCCCGCGCGCGTCGCCCGCCGCCGCCAGCGCCTCGCCGAACTCGCGCAGCGACTGCGCCTCGTTGGCCTGCGCGCCGCTCTGGCGCCACAGCTCGACCAGCCGCGCCTGGTCCAGCTTGCCCTCGGCGATGCGGCCCAGGCCGATCTTGGCCAGCCCGGCGTTGTTGATGAGCACCCGCTCGGCGCGCTGGTCGCCGTGCAGCCGCACCGCCGGCAGCGCCGCCTCGGCGGCGCGCAGCGCGTCGGCCGGGCGGCCCTGGCGCGCGTACAGGTCGCTCAGGTTGGTGTTGACCAGCGACGCGAGGCGCGGCGACTCGGCCTGGTGGGCGAACGGCAGCGCCTCTTCCGCCAGGCGCAACGCCAGCGCGGCCTCGCCGCGCAGGTCCGCCAGGCGCGCCTCGTTCAGCTTCAGCCTCGCCCGCAGGTCGGGATCGTCCAGCGTGGCGGCCAGGCGTTGCGCCTGCTGCATGGCCTGCTGCGCGCCGGCCCCGTCCCCCTGCCGCGCGACGTCGACGGCCAAGGCCCCCAGCGCCAGCGCCTGGCGGTAGGCGTCGCGCCCCGCCTCGGCCAGCCGGGCGGCGTGGCGCAGGTGGCGCGCCGCTTCGGCGAGCAGCCCGCGGCTCTGCGCATGCCGCTCCAGCACCTGCAGGGCGCGCCAGGCGGCGCGGTGGTCGCAGTCGTCGCCGCCGGCCGGCGCGGGCATCGCCGCCGCGCTCGCGGCGCCCTCGCCGGCCGGGCAGCCGCGCTGCAGCACCGGCAGCGCGGCCTCGGCCAGTGCTGCGGCCACGTCGAGCTGCCCGTTGTTCTCCGCCACCAGGGCGCGCACCAGGTTGGCGCGGGCGGTGCCGTCGGCCTCGTCCTCCGGGCTGCCGGAGGCGGCCCGCAGTTCCTCGGCCAGCGCGCCCGCCTCGGCGATGCGGCCGTTCTGCGCCAGCACCACGGCGCGCGCGAGCTGCATGCGGCGCGCACGCTGCGGGCCGGGCGGCCTGGCGGCTTCCTGCTCGCGCTGCAGCTTCAGCAGCGCCTGCAGCGCCGGCTCGGGCCGGTCGTAGCCGTCGCGCACCAGCCGGTCGGCCTGCTCCATCACGCCGGCGGTGGCGATGGCCGCCCAGGCGGACAGCAGCAGCAGGCCGGCGATGCGCTTCATGCCGCCGCCTCCGCCGCCGGCCCGCGCAGCAGCGTCAGCGTCACCTGCCCATCGCGCCAGGCTGTTTCGAGCGCGGCGGTGATCGCCACCAGCCCCTGCACGGTCTGGGCGTGCAGCAGTCCGACGCCGTAGGCGCGGTTGCGGCCGTGCGCCTTGGCCAGGTAGAGGGCGGTGTCGACCAGGTTGATGGCCGGCTCCCAGGCCACGGCCAGGCCCGAGGGCTGGATCGGGAAGCTCGCGAAGCCGATCGAGCCGGTGACCGCGATCTCGCGACCCTGCCAGCGCACCGGCGCCTGGCCGACGGCGTCGAGCAGGCGCTGCGCCAGCGCATCCACCTGCTCGCGCGACAGCGACTGCACCACCACCAGGAATTCCTCGCCGCCCCAGCGCACCACCAGGTCGGGCTCGCGCAGCACGTCCGTCAGCCGCTGCGCGATCGCCACCAGCACCGCGTCGCCGGCCGCATGCCCGTGCGTGTCGTTGATGCGCTTGAAGTGGTCGATGTCGAGCAGGAACACGGTGCCCGCCAGCTGGCCGTCGACCGACATGCGCTTCATCGCCGCCTGGAAGAAGCGCCGGTTGGCGAGCCCGGTCAGCGGGTCGCGCTCGCTCTGCACCTTGAGCTGGGCGTTCGTGTGGGCGAGTGCCTTGTTGGTGCGGCGCACGCGGCGCGCCATCAGCAGCACGCCGGCGAACGACAGCACGAAGGTCGCCGCGAGCAGCCACCACAGCCGCTGCTGCAAGTCGCGCTGCTGCAGCTGGGCGCTCTTGATCGCGTTCTCGCTCGTCAGCAGCTCCAGCGCGCGCCCGCGCCGGTCGGCGTCGAACTGCTCCTGCAGCTCGAGGATGGCCTTCTGCTGGTCGCGCTGAAGCAGCTTGTCGGCGATGGCGCGATGGCGGTGCAGGGTCTGCACGGCGCCCCCCAGGTCGCCGGCGCGCTCGAGCGCGGTGCCCAGTTCCAGCAGGATGTCGGCGACCAGCGGCTGGTCGCCGCGGTGCTCCGCCATCGCGAGCGCCAGCTCGACGTGGCGCCGGCCTTCGGCCACGCGCTGCAGGCCGATGTGGGCCAGGCCGATGTTCCACAGCGCGATGATCTCGCTGCTCACGTCGCGCACCTCGCGCGTCAGTGGCAGCGCCTCCTCGGCGCGGCGCAACGCGGTCCGGAAGTCGCCGCGCTGCAGGAAGAAGTCGGACATGTTGGCCAGCAGCAGCGCTTCGTCCTGCCGGGCCCCGGCCTCGTGCGCGTAGCGGATCGCCGCCTCCATGGAGTGCAGCTCGGCGGCCCGTTCGCTCGGGGCGTCGAGCAGGATGCCCTGGATGTTGTGCACGCGGGCGAGCGCCACCTTGTCGCCGGAAGCCTCGGCGATCGCCAGCGCCTCGGCGTTGATGCTGCGGGCGCGCTCCGGCTGCTGCGCCTTGTAGAAGTCGTAGGCGGCGCGCGAACGCGCCTCGGCGCGGCGCCAGGCGACGCCGATCTGGTCGGTGAGCGCGATCTCCTGCAGGTGCAGGCGCACCGCATCGTCCAGCTTGCCGGCGCGGCCCTTCGCCTTGGCATGGGCGCCGAGGAAGCGCACCCGGCTCTCGGCCGACAGCGTGCCGGGCAGTTGCGCCTCGACCGCGTTGAGCAGCTTGTCGGCCTCGCGCGCGTCGCCGCTCTTCAGCGCCATGCTGGCCTCGACGAGGTGGGCCGCGGCCTCGGCCGCCGGCGTGGCCTGGGCGCGCAGCCGCCGCATCGCATGGGTGGCGGCCTCGGGCTCCGAGGCGTCGGTGTGCAGCAGGGCCTGCACCGTCAGGGCCTCCCGCCAGTCCGCACTCCCCACGGGCAGCGAGGCCACCAGCGACTGCATCGCCTGCGCGGTCTCGGAGGGATGCGCCCGGCCGGCGGACTCGAACGCCGCCAGCCGCTGGGCCACCTGCAGGCTCGGCGCCTGCCAGGCGGCCGGTGCGCTGCCGTCCGCCTGCGCGGGCGCGGCGGCACCCAGCAGGCCGACCAGCGGAAGGAGCATCGCCGTCACGGCGCGCGAAATCGGACCCATCGGTGGATATCGACCAGCAAGCGGCGGACCTGAGCCGGCGGTGCCCGGCCGATCCCCGGGGCTCAGGCCGTCGTCCGACGGCGCAACAGCGCGTGCAGCGCAATCGCGCCGAAGGTGGCGGTGCCGATGCCGCCGAGCGCCAGCCCGCCCAGCTTGAGCGTGTAGTCGCCGGCGCCCAGGATCAGCGTGACCGCCGCGACGATGAGGTTGGTGTTGTCGCCGAAATCGACGCGGTTGTCGACCCAGATCTTGGCGCCGGCCACCGCGATCAGGCCGAACACGACGATGCTGACGCCGCCCATCACCGCCAGCGGGATGGCCTGGATCAGCGCGCCGAACTTGGGGCTGAAGCCGAGCACGATGGCGATCAGCGCGGCCACGACGAACATCGCGGTGGAGTAGATCTTCGTCGCCGCCATCACGCCGATGTTCTCGGCGTAGGTGGTGACGCCGGTGCCGCCGCTCGCGCCGCTGACCATGGTGGCCAGGCCGTCGCCGATGAAGGCGCGGCCCATCAGGGCGTCCAGCGGCTTGCCGGTCATCGCGCCGACCGCCTTCAGGTGGCCCAGGTTCTCGGCGACCAGGATCACGGCCACCGGGGCGATGAGCAGGACCGCGTCGGCGCTGAAGCTCGGCGCCGCGAAGCGCGGCAGGCCGATCCAGGCCGCGGCCGCGACGCCGCCGAGGTCGATCGGCTTGCCCAGCCCCAGCCCGTTGGCGAGCAGTGCGTAGACGAGGCTGGCGGCGAGCAGGCCGACCAGGATCAGCAGGCGCTGCGTCATGCCGCGGGTGTAGACCGCCACCGCGCCGACGCACAGGAAGGTCACCGCCTGCATCCAGGCGTCGAAGGGGGTGGGCGCCATGTTCTTGATCGGCACGCCGGCCAGGTTGAGGCCGATCACCGCGACGACGGCGCCGGTGACGACCGGCGGCATCAGCGACTCGATCCAGGCCGTTCCGGCGGCGCTGACGACGAGGCCGATCAGCAGCACGACCGCGCCGCAGGCGACGATGCCGCCGAGGGCGGTGGCGAGGTTCGCGTTCGGGCCCGAGCCGCCGTAGCCGCTGGCGGCGATCACCACGCCGATGAAGGCGAAGCTGGAACCGAGGTAGCTGGGCACGCGGCCGCCGACCACGGCGAAGAAGACCAGGGTGCCGATGCCGCTCATCAGGATCGCGACGTTCGGGTCGAAGCCCATCAGCAGCGGCGCAAGCACGGTGGCGCCGAACATCGCGATCACGTGCTGGACGCCCATCGCGAAGGTCTGCGGCCAGGGCAGGCGCTCGTCCGGGGCGACGACGACGCCGGGTTGGGCGGCGCGCACGCGCCACGTGGGTAGGTACATCTCTCGCTCCTGTGTTGTTCTGCGGTGCACCCCGCGGCAGGGGGCGACGCAGTGTAGGAGCGGCGCAGGGAGCGCGTCACCCGGGGTGGCCCGGGTGGGCTGTCGGAAGGTCGACGGATGTGAAAAAAAGAGGGGAAACGGGACAGGTGCCGGGGGCTCGCTCTCATCCACCCCGGCGTGCCCGTTCCCCCTTGGACGTCACATGCGTCTGGAAATCAACGTGCCGTGCGGGCAGCGCCCGGCGGCGGAAACAGCGACAGCTGCGCGGGGGCGCGGCTGGACTGCAGGACCTTGAACGACCGGTCGGCGGGTGCGGCCGCCGGCGTGATGCGGGTCACGGTGGGCAGCGTCGAAGGACGCACGGCCCGGGATTCGGCGCGGGGTGCCATCGCCGTGCCCCTTCAGTGACCGACCAGCCACTGGCTGGGGGCGAATTCGCTCGGACGCACCGTGACCATCTCGACCGCCGCCGGCGACAGCACCGTGGCGGCGCGCGCCAGCCAGTGCCGCACGTTGCCGCCCTGGCCGCCGGCCGGCTGCGCCAGGCGCAGCAGCGAGGAGGCGCCGCCGCGGCAGCTGGGGGTGGCCGGGCGGGCCCGGCGGGAAGCGGAAGTACGACGATGAAACAGCGACATGGCAACGACGTCCTTGTGTGGGCGCTGCTGCCGGTGGGCTTGTGGCGGGTCACCGGCTTGGCAGTCTGTGCGCTCTCATGCGCAGCTTCCATGCCAGCCCTGCCAGGGCCTTTCCAGCCGGTTGGAGGACGAAAAATGCCGCGTGTCAATCAGCCAACCGGCCGATTTGTGGCCAGACGGTAAGGTCACCGTTACAGACTTGACCGGATTCGTCGTTCCGATGCATTAATTTCGTGTCTGCCAGATACCGCTCAGGCCGTTTTCCCGGCCACTCGTCTATTCAGATGGGGTAGATGCCGATAGATGACCCACCACCGCCGCGATGGATGTGGTATCCGACAGGATGCGCCGGTGGCCGAGCGCCTGGGTGACCTCCAGCCGGGCGTGGGGCAAGGCCGCCTGCAGCGCCCGGCTCCCGGCGAGCGGGGCGATGCGGTCGCCCTCGTCGTGCAGGAGCAGCGTCGGGTGGGCGAGGCGCGGGCCGAGCCAGGGCGGCTCGAACTCGTGCAGGGCCACGCCTTCCCGGCGTTCGATGGCCGTGCGCATGCGCTCCGACAGGGCGGCCCCGAGGCCGAAGGTGCGGGCGAACCAGTCGAGGAAGAGCCGCGGCGGCGGTGCCGGTGCCAGCAGGGCCAGGCGCTGCACCGGCAGGCCGTTGGCGGCGGCGTGGCCGGCGGCGAGCGCGCCCAGCGAATGGGCGACCACCGCATGCAGCGGGCCGAGCCGGGCCGAGGCGGTCCAGACCGCCCGTGCGAATTGCGGCAGCGTGCTGCGCCAGGCGCCGCTGCGCCCGTGCGCCGGGAAATCCAGCAGCACCGGCGCGAAGCCGGCGCCGGCGAGGGCGTCGCCCAGCGGACGCATCTGCATCGCATCCCCGGCCCAGCCGTGCACCAGCAGGACGGTCGGCAGGCCGGCGGGCAGGTCGGTGCGGCGGTAGACCGCCATCGTCCCCTGCTCGAACGGCCAGTGGGCCAGCGCCCAGCCGGCCGGCAGCGCCCGCCGCCGCGCCGCCAGCTTCAGCGGCAGCGGCGTGAAGAACAGGCGCAGCGCAAGGCGCACGCCCAGCCCGGGTGCGACGCGCTGGGTGCCGCGCAGGGCCGCCCCCAGCCAGCGCGCGCCGCGGCTGGCGCCATAGAAGGTGGTCGCGGGGTTGGGGCTGCTCATGGACGCGGCCTCAGAGGCAGTTGAAATCGGCATTGCTGCGCGGGACGCTGGCGAGCACACGCCGCAGCGACACGGCGCCGCGGGCGAGCGCGGCCAGGGCGAGGGCGGACAGGACGGCAATCAGCATGGCAATCTCCTTGATTTCGCACGTTCGTGCGAAATGATGGGGCGGTGGTGGGTGGGGGAAGGCATCGCGGTTCAAGGGGTGAAGAGGGGCCGCTCAGGCCTGGACCGAGCGGATCAGGCGTTCGTAGGCCACCTGGCTGCGGTCGGCGGCCCGCGGATCGCGCAGGAAGCGGGCTTCGCGCATCAGCGCGATGAACAGGCCGTCGATCTCGAACACCAACTGGTCGGCGTCGGTGTCCGGCCGCAGGTGGCCGGCGTCGATGGCCTGGATGACGGTGCGCTTCAAGGCGCTGCGCCAGCGCATCACATGGTCGAGCAGCAGGTCGCGCAGCGGGCCCTGGCGGTCGTCGAACTCGAAGGCGCCGGCGCAGTAGAGGCAGCCGGTGCGGATCTCGACGTCGCGGGCGCGCTGCATCCACAGCCGCATGATGGCGTTCAGCCGCGGCAGGCCGCGCGGTTCGCGCATCGCCGGCACGAAGACATCCTGCAGGAAACGGCGGTCGTACTCGTCGATGACGGCGATCTGCAGCGCCTCGCGCGATCCGACGCGCGAGAACACGCCGCTCTTCGACAGCCCGAGCCGCTTGGCGACCTCGCCGATCGTCAGGCTGTCGAGCCCGTCGGCGGCGGCCATGCCGAGCGCGGTGTCGAGGATGGCGGCGAGGGTGAGCCCGCTGCGTTCGGTCCGGGTTTCCATGGGTTGGAATTTAGCACGATCGTGCGAAGTGTCAAGCCGCCCGGGGGCGTGACGGAGCGCACGGCACCCTGGCCGCGGCAGGGAGGCCGTCGACAGGCGGCGCATCGGCGTGGTACACCCCTGGGCAGGGCGCGCGCCGGGGGTTGGCGCGACAGGGGAGAGGGACGCATGACGCAAGCCGACGACGGATCGCGCTTTCGCTGGCTGGTGGTGGGGCTGTGGGTGGTGGTGGTCGCCTTGCTCGCGGGCCTGAGCGCCTTCAGTGCCGACACCTTGTCGGCGGCGCGAGCCTATGTCGGCGGCGAGAGCGAGTGGTCGAAGGGCGCGAAGGACGCGGTCTACCACCTGCACCGCTATACCGAATCGCATGCCGAGCTGGATTTCCGGCGCCACCGCGAGGCGCTGGCGGTGCCGCTGGGCGACCGCGAGGCCCGGCTCGAGCTGGACCAGCCCGTGCCCGACCTGGCGGTGGTGCGGCGCGGTTTCCTGCAGGGCGGCAACCACCCGGACGACCTCGACGCGATGATCCGGCTGTACCGGCGCTTCCGCGAGGTCGGCTTCATGGCGGCGGCGATCCGCACCTGGGCCGAGGGCGATGCGCGCATCGCCGAGCTGAGCGCGCTCGGCAACGAGCTGCACACCCGCATCCAGGGCGGCGACACCGGCTCGCCCGAGCTGCGACAGCTGCAGGCGCGCGTGGTGCCCCTGTCGGACCAGCTCGCCGAGCTGGGCGTGCGCTTCTCCGCGTCGCTGGGGGATGCCTCGCGCCTCACGCAGCGCCTGCTGACGGTGGCGACGCTCCTGACCGGCGCGCTGCTGGCGGCCCTGGGCATCGCGCTGACGATGCGCATGTACCGCGCCCAGCGCCGCGCCGAGCATGCCTTGCGCGAAACCAACGAGCGGCTCGCCACGGCCGCCGAGGGCGCGCGCATCGGCGTGTTCGACTGGGACGTCGACAGCGACCGGGTGACGCTGGATGCGCGGGCCGCGGCGCACTACGGGCTGGCCGACTTCGCCGAGCCCGTGGCGGCGGAGCGGCTCGTGCGCGAGCATGTGCATGCGGACGACCTGGGCGGCCTGCGCACGGTGCTCACGCGGGCGCTGCAGGGCGGCGGCGAGACCGTGGCGCTGCGCTTCCGCGTGCTGCGCCCCGAGGGCGGGGTGCGCCACCTGGCGCTGAATGCGCGGCGCCGCGAGGATGCACCCGGCCGCCATGTCGTCGGGCTGCTGCGCGACGTCAGCGACGACGTCGAGGCCGAGCAGCTGCGGCTGGAGCGGGACGCGGCCGAGCGCGCCAGCCAGGCGAAGACGCAGTTCCTGTCGCGCGTGAGCCATGAGCTGCGCACGCCGCTGAACGCGGTGCTGGGTTTTGTGCAGCTGCTGCAGACCGACGTGCTGGAGCCGCTGTCGCGGCGCCAGGCGCAGCGCCTGCAGCACGTGCTGGACAGCGGACAGCACCTGCTGGAGCTGATCAACGACCTGCTCGACCTGACGAGCATCGAGGACGGGGCGCTGGTGCTGTCGAGCCGCGACGTGGCGCTCGCGCCAGTGCTGGGCGCGAGCCTGCAGCAGGTGGAGGCGATGGCGCGGGCGGCCGATGTCGACGTGAAGATCGACGGGCTGCCGACGCTTGCGGTGCAGGGCGACCCGCGGCGCCTGGAGCAGGTCTTCGTCAACCTGCTGTCGAACGCGGTGAAGTTCAACCGCCCCGGCGGACGGGCCTGGGTGAAGTGCGAAGAGGACGGCGACGGGACCCATGCCGTGGTGACGGTGCACGACACCGGCGTGGGCATCGAGGCGGATCACCTGCGGCAGCTCTACCAGCCCTTCAACCGCCTGGGTGCGCAGAGCACGACCGTTCCCGGGCGGGGCCTGGGCCTGGTGATCACGCGGCGGCTGCTCCAGCGCATGGGCGCAACGCTGCAGGTCGACAGCGAGGTCGGTCGCGGCACGCGGGTGATGGTGAGGCTGCCCCTGGCCCACGTGCACGAGGCGGAAGCCAGCACGGCATGACTCCGCTCATGCCGCCTCCCGGTACCCCCGCGGGATCGCCCCCAGCAGCCGCTTCGTGTAGTCCTGCTGCGGCTGCTCCAGGATCTGCGCGACGCTCGCCTGCTCGACGACCTCGCCGTCCTTCATCACCAGCACCTCGTCGGCCATGAAGCGCACCACCGCCAGGTCGTGGCTGATGAAGATGTAGGCGAGGCCCAGCTCGTCCTGCAGGTCCTTCAGCAGGTTCAACACCTGCGCCTGCACCGAGACGTCGAGCGCGCTCACCGCCTCGTCCAGCACCAGCACCTCGGGGTCCAGGGTCAGGCAGCGCGCAATGGCCACGCGCTGGCGCTGCCCGCCGGAGAACTCGTGCGGGTACTTGTGCATCGCGCTGTCGTCCAGCCCGACCTTGGCCAGCAGCGCCCGCGCCTTCGCCTCGCGCTCCGCCGCATCCCGGCCGATGCCGTGGATCGCCATCGGCTCCGCCAGCGTCTGCCCGATCGTGAAGCGCGGGTTGAGCGAGGCGTACGGGTTCTGGAACACGACCTGGATGCGCCGGCGCATCGGCAGCAGCTCGCGCCGGCTCAGCGCCAGCAGGTCGCGGCCGTCGAACATCACCTTGCCGCCCACCGGCCCGCCGTTCGGCTCGTGCAGGCGCAGCAGCGTGAGGCCCATCGTCGTCTTGCCCGAGCCCGATTCGCCGACCACGCCCAGCGTGTGGCCGCGCCGCAGCGTGAAGCTCGCGCCCTTCACGGCGCGGAACTCCTTGCGTCCGAACACGCCGCTGCGCAGCCAGAAGCTCTTCGTCAGGTTGCTCGCATCGATCACCACCGGCGCCGCCGGGTCCTTGGCGGCGGGCGGGGCGGCGGCCTCGCGCCCCGCAATGTGGTCGTCGATCACCCGCAGGCGCGCGCCGCGCTGCTCCAGCGTCGGGCGGCAGGCCAGCAGCGCCTTCGTGTACGGGTCGCGCGGCGCGCCGAAGATGCCGGCCACCGGCCCGTGCTCGCGCACCGTGCCCTGGCGCATCACGACCACCTCGTCGGCGATCTCCCCCACCACGCCCAGGTCGTGGGTGATGAACAGCATGCCCATGCGGTGGCGCGCCTTCAGCTTCGCGAGCAGCTCCAGGATCTGGCGCTGGATCGTCACGTCCAGCGCCGTCGTCGGCTCGTCCGCGATCAGCAGCTTGGGCTCGCAGCCCAGCGCCATCGCGATCATCACGCGCTGCTGCTGGCCGCCCGAGAGCTCATGCGGATAGGCCGCGAGGCGCCGCTTCGGCTCCGGCAGGCCCACTTCGGCGAGCAGCGCCTCGGCGCGCGCCAGCGCCTGGCGCCGCGTCAGGCCCAGGTGGCGGCGCAGCGGCTCGGCGAGCTGCTGGCCGATGGTGAACACCGGGTTCAGCGAGCTCATCGGGTCCTGGAACACGCAGGCGATGTCCTTGCCGCGCATCGCCTGCAGCTCGGGCAGCGTCGCCGCGAGCAGGTCGCGGCCCTGGAACTCGATCGCGCCCTCGCGCTCCGCATTGCTCGGCAGCAGGTTCAGCACCGACATCGCGGTCACGCTCTTGCCCGAGCCCGACTCGCCCACCAGGGCCACCGTCGTGTTCTCCGGGACGTCGAAGCTCACGCCCACCGGGCGGCCGTCCACCACGCGTCCCACCGCCTGCGTGCGGTGCACCACGCCGCCCTCGTTGCCCACGCGGAACGAGACGCGCAGGTCCTTGATCGACAACAGGCTCATTCCAGGCCCCTGAGTTTCGGATCCAGCGCATCGCGCAGCGCATCGGCGAACAGCGAGAACGCCGTCACGAAGACCGCCATGAAGGCGGTGGCCGCCACCAGCTGCCACCAGTAGCCGAGGATCAGCTCGCTCTGCGCCTCCGCCAGCATCGTGCCCCAGGACACGTCGTCCACCCCCACGCCCAGCCCGAGGTACGACAGGATCACCTCGAACTTGATGAAGCCCACCACCAGCAGCGACATGCGCACCAGGATCACGTGGCTGATGTTCGGCAGGATGTGGCGGAACATGCGCGAGACCGCCGAGGCGCCGATCGCCTCGGCCGAACGCACGTACTCGCGCACCGAGTGCTTCAGGAACTCTGCCCGCACCTGGCGGTACAGCCCGGTCCAGCCCACCAGCGCGAGGATGGTCGCGACGCTGCCGATGCCGCGCCCGAAGAGCGCGGCGAAGGCCAGGATCAGCAGGATGTCGGGCACCGCCGTGAACACGCTGTACAGCCACTCCAGGAAATCGCCCACCTTGCCGCCGAAGAAGCCGGCCAGCGCACCCAGCAGCGTGCCGACCAGGGTCGCGGCCACGGCTGCCATCAGGCCGACGAAGACCGAGGTCTGGGTTCCCTTCATCGCCTTGGTCAGCACGTCGCGGCCCAGCCGGTCGCCGCCGAAGGGCAGGGTCTCGCGCTTGACCGTCTCCACCGCCTTGAACTTCGCGGCGCGTTCGTCCCACTCCTTGTAGCGCGGCGCCAGCGGGTCGACCGCCGAGATGTCGACGTTCGGCCCCTTGGGCACCGGGATGGCGCTCTGCTCGGCGGCTGGCGCCGGGCCCATGAAGAGCGGCGGCGCGTTCGGCACGCCCACCTCCTTCTGCCAGTCGCGTGCCAGCAGGCCCGTCGCCCCCAGCAGCACCAGGGCCGCGAAGGCCAGCACCACCACCAGCGACGACATGCCCACGCGGTCGCCGCGCAGGCGCTTCCAGGCAGCGTGCCACACCCCTTCGGACTGCCGCGGCGCGACGCCCGGCGTGCTCAACACGGCGCTCATTTCAGGACAACCCTCGGATCGACCAGCTTGTAGAGGATGTCCACCGCGAGGTTGACCACCATGGTCAGGATCGCGAGGTAGACCGTGACCGCCTGGATGACCGGGTAGTCGCTGCGGTTGACCGCGAGGATGATCTCGCGGCCCAGGCCCGGGATCGAGAAGAACACCTCGATCAGGAAGGAGCCGATGAACACGCCCGGCAGCGCCAGGCCGATGTTGGTGAGGATGGGGATCATCGCGTTGCGCAGCACGTGCTTGAACAGCACGGTGCGCTCGGTCATGCCCTTGGCGCGCGCGGTGCGCACGTAGTCGTGGCCGAGCTCGTCGAGGAAGAAGGTGCGGTACAGCCGCGTCTGCGGCGCGATGCCCACCAGCAGTGCCAGCAGCACCGGCAGCGGCACGTAGGTGACCAGGTTGGTCCAGGTGCTGTCGCTCCAGCCCTGCACCGGGAACCAGCCGAGCTGGAAGCCGAAGAGGTACTGGCCGACGATGATGTAGACCAGGAAGGACACCGACAGCGCCACGGTCGCGATCACCATGATGCTGCGGTCGGCCAGCGAACCGCGGCGGTAGGCGACCCACATCGCGATCGGCAGCGCGAGCAGCGTGTCCAGCAGCAGGATGGGCAGCATCACGGTCAGCGTCGCCGGGGCGCGCGTCGCGAAGATGTTGCTCACCGCCTCGTTGGTGGCCCAGCTGTGGCCCCAGTCCAGCGTCACGATGCTGCGGAAGTAGATCAGCAGCTGCTGCCACACCGGCTTGTTCAGCCCGAGCTGCTCGCGGATGGCGTCGATCTGCTGCGGGGTGGCGTTCAGGCCGCCGAGGATCTCGGCAGGGTCGCCCCCGAAGTACTTGAACAGGAAGAACACCAGCAGCACCACCCCGATCAGGGTCGGGATCATTTGCCACAGGCGCCGTATCAGGTAGGCGGCCATATTGTCTGTCGTCAGCGTCTCGGGTCGAGAGGAAAGGTCCGGCCCCACCCCACTGCCCCGGATGGGGGCCGCAGGCGGTTTCATGCCGGGAAGGCCGGATTGTCGGCTGGCGCGAGTCTAAAGCCCGGTTTCGGGCCTTCCGTTCCACGTTTGCCCTCAGGAACCCGCGCTCGCCTTCGAAATCGCAGGTCGCACGCAACTTGCATGCCGCGCGGCAGGTCCCCTCGCGCTGCCCGGGGGCAAGCCCGGACGCCGGTTGTGCCGGGCAGGCCCTAGACTTCGCGCCTCCGGCCTGCCGCCGTGCCACCCGCGCTGCGGCAGGCCCTCCCACCAGGAGTTGTCGACATGATCCGATGCGGCGCAGCCCCGCTGCTCGCCCTGTGCCTGGCCTTCACCACCGCGGTGCAGGCGGCCGACCCCGCCGCGCCGCCCAAGGTGCTGCGCTACGCCTTCCCGATCGCCGAGACCGGCTTCGATCCGGTGCAGTTGAGCGACCTCTACTCGCGCACCGTCACCGCCGGCATCTTCGAGACCCCGCTCACCTTCGACTTCCTGGCGCGCCCGGTGCGCATGAAGCCGAACACCGCAGCGGCGATGCCGGTGATCTCGGAGGACTTCAAGACCTTCACCTTCACGATCAAGCCCGGCATCTTCTTCCAGGACGACCCGGCCTTCAAGGGGCAGCGCCGCGAGCTGGTGGCGCAGGACTATGTCTACACGCTCAAGCGCCACTACGACCCGCAGTGGAAGAGTCCCAATCTCTACCTGCTGGAGAACGCCAAGCTGCTCGGCCTGTCGGAACTGCGCCAGCAGGTGATCGCGTCGAAGCAGCCCTTCCCCTACGACCGCGAGGTCGAGGGTATCCGCGCGCTCGACCGCTACACCTTCCGGGTGCGCCTGGCCGAGCCGGCGCCGCGCTTCCACCAGCAGATCATGACCGACCCCGGTGCCTTCGGGGCGGTGGCGCGCGAGGTGGTCGAGTTCTATGGCGACAAGATCATGGCCCACCCGGTGGGCACCGGCCCGTTCCGGCTCGCCGACTGGCGGCGCAGCTCGCTCATCGTGCTGGAGCGAAATTCCGGATACCGGGAGCGGTTCTACGACGAGGAGCCGCCGGCCGACGACCCGCGCTCGCTGGCCATCGCCCGCATGATGAAGGGCAAGCGCATCCCGATGCTGGACCGGGTCGAGATCTCGATCATCGAGGAGTCGCAGCCGCGCTGGCTGAGCTTCCTGAACGGCCAGAGCAATTTCCTGGAGCGGCTGCCGGCCGAGTTCTCCGGCGTCGCGATCCCGCAGAACAAGCTCGCGCCCAACCTGGCGCGTCGCGGCATCGTGATGGACCAGGCGCCGCTGGTCGATGCGGTGCTGGCCGGCCTGTTCAACCAGGACAACCCGGTGGTTGGCGGCTACACGCCCGAGAAAGTGGCGCTGCGCCGCGCGATCTCGCTCGCCTACAACGTGCCGGCCGAGCTGTCGCTCGCACGCAAGAACCAGGCGGTGCCGGCGCAGACCGCCATCGCGCCGGCCGTCTACGGCTACGACCCGGCGGTGAAGACCGAGATGAGCGACTACGACCCGGCGCGCGCCAAGGCACTGCTCGACACTTACGGGTATGTCGACCGCGACGGCGACGGCTGGCGCGACCAGCCCGACGGCAGCCCGCTGGTGCTGGAGTACGCGACCCAGCCCGACCAGCTCAGCCGCCAGCTGGTGGAGCTGTGGGACAAGAGCATGCGTGCGATCAACGTGCGCATGGTGTTCAAGACCGCGAAGTGGCCGGAGAACCTGAAGGCCTCGCGCGCCGGCCGGCTGATGATGTGGGGCGTGGCCTGGTCCGCCACAACGCCGGATGCCGACACCTTCCTTGCGCTGGCCTACGGCCCGAACACCGGCGGCGCCAACCATGCGCGCTTCAACCTGCCGGCCTTCAACGAGCTCTTCATCCGGCAGGCCCGCATGGCCGACGGCCCCGAGCGCGAGGCGGTGATGCGCGAGGCGAGCAAGCTGATGGTGGCCTACGCGCCCTACAAGGTCAGCGGCCACCGCATCGCCACCGACCTGATGCACCCCTGGGTACTGGGCTACCGCCGCAATCCCTTCATCCGGGAGTTCTGGAAGTTCCTCGACATCGACACCGCGCTCGAACAGGCGCGCACCGCCCCATGATCCGACGCCTTCTCCTCCTCCTCGCCGGCGCGACGCTCGCGCTGGCCGGCACCGCGCCCTCGCAGGCACAGGACCGGCCTGCCTCCGCGCCGGCCGGCGGCCCCGTGCCCAAGACCTTCCGCTGGGCCTTCCTGATCGCCGAGACGGGCTTCGACCCGGCCCAGATCAGCGACCTGTACTCGCGCTACATCACGGCCCACCTGTTCGAGGGCCTGGTGCGCTACGACTACCTGGCGCGCCCATTCAAGCTGCAGCCCGAGGCCATCGCGGCGATGCCCGAGGTGTCGGAGGACTTCCGCACCTACACCTTCCGCATCCGCCCCGGCACCTACTTCCAGGACGACCCGGCCTTCAAGGGCAAGCCGCGCGAGCTGGTGGCGCAGGACTTCGTCTACTCGTTCAAGCGCTTCTTCGATCCCGCCAACAAGAGCCCGTCCTATTCCGACCTGAACGACCAGGGCTTCGTCGGCGTCGACGAGCTGCGCCAGCAGGCGTTGAAGAACAAGGCGCCCTTCGACTACGACCGCGAGGTGGAGGGCCTGCGCGCGCTCGACCGCTACACGCTGCAGATCAAGGTGTCGAAGCCGCGCCCGCGGCTGCTCTACACGCTGGCCGACTGCAGCCTGTACGGCGCGGTCGCGCGCGAGGTGGTCGAGTTCTATGGCGACCGGATCATGGAGCACCCGGTGGGCACCGGCCCGTTCAAGCTCGGCGCCTGGCGCCGCAGCTCGCAGATCGTGCTGGAGCGCAACCCCGGCTTCCACGAGATGCGCTACGACGCCGAGCCGAATGCCGACGATGCCGAGGGCCAGGCGCTGCTGCAGCGCTACAAGGGGCGGCGGCTGCCGATGATCGACCGCGTCGTGGTCTCGATCATCGAGGAGAGCCAGCCGCGCTGGCTGGCCTTCCTGAACGGCGAGACCGACCTGGTGTCGGTGCCGCTGGAGTTCGCCAACCAGGCGGTGCCGAACGGCAAGCTCGCGCCCAACCTGGCCAAGCGCGGCATCCACATGCAGCGCGTCGTCAACCCCGACCGCACGCTGTACTACTTCAACATGGAAGACCCGACGGTGGGCGGCTACACGCCGGAGAAGGTCGCGCTGCGCCGCGCGATCAGCCTCGCCACCGACGTCTCGCGCGAGATCAGCGGCGTGCGCCGCAACCAGGCGATCCCGGCGCAGAGCCTGGTGGCCCCCGGCACCTTCGGCTACGACCCGAACTACAAGACGGAGAACAGCGACTACAACGTGCCGCGCGCGAAGGCCCTGCTCGACATGTACGGCTATGTCGACCGCGACGGCGACGGATGGCGCGAGCGGCCGGACGGCAGCCCGCTCGTGATCCAGTATGCGACCTCGCCAGACAGCCTGTCGCGCCAGTTCGACGAACTCTGGAAGCGCAACATGGATGCGATCGGCGTGCGGCTGCAGATCAAGCCGGCGCAATGGCCGGAGAACCTGAAGGCGGCGCGCGCCGGCCAGCTGATGGTCTGGCAGCTCGGCTACACCGCATCGAACCCGGACGTGCAGGACGGCCTGCAGCTGCTGTACGGGCCGGCGTCGGGCGGGCAGAACCTGGGGCGCTTCAAGAACGCGCGCTTCGACGCGATCTACGAGCGCATGCAGGGCATCGGCGACGGGCCGGAGCGGCTCGCGCTGCTGGACGAGGCGAACCGCATCATCACGGCCTATGCGCCGCACAAGTACAACGTGCACCGCATCGTGACCGAGCTGACCCAGCCCTGGGTGCTGGGCTACCGCCGGCCGGCCTTCGTGAGCCGCTTCTGGCAGTACATCGACATCGACGAGCGGCTGCGGACGCCGCGCTGAGTCCCGCCATGGCCACGGTCCCGCGCCCCCAGGTCCTGCGCTACACCGACTGGCTGGCGCGCGAGCGGGGCCTGCGCTTCGACGCGACGACGCACGAGGGCTACGACGCGCTGTGGCGCTGGTCGACGACCGAGCTCGAGGCGTTCTGGCGCTCGGTCTGGGACTTCTACGGGCTCGACTCGCCCACGCCGTTCGGCCGCGTGCTGGCCGACGCGCGCATGCCCGGCGCCCGCTGGTTCGAGGGCGCGCAGCTGAACTATGCGCAGCAGGTGTTCCGCCATGCCGATGCGGCGCATGCGGCGGGGCACCCGGCCATCGTGTTCCAGGACGAGCGGCTGCGCGCCTGCGCCAGCCTGCTCGAATGGAGCTGGCCCAAGCTGCGCCGCCAGGTGGCGTCGCTGGCGGCGCACTACCGGCGCCTGGGCGTACGGCGCGGCGACCGGGTGTGCGCCTTCATGCCGAACACGCCGCAGGCGGTGGTGGCCTTTCTTGCGGCGGCCAGCCTGGGCGCGGTGTGGTCGGTGTGCTCGCCCGACATGGGGCCGGTGGCGGTGCTCGACCGCTTCCGGCAGATCGAGCCGACCCTGCTCGTCGGCTGCGACGGCTATGTCTACGGCGGGGCGACGCACGACCGCCTGGCCCTGCTGCAGGGGCTGGCGAAGGAGCTGCCGACGCTGAAGCAGGTGCTGTTGTGGCGCAACCTGGGCGGGCCCCTGCCGGCGGGCTGGCTGGACCTGGATGCGCTCACCGGCGACGAGGCGGTGCTGCAGCCCGAGCCGCTGCCCTTCGACCATCCGCTGTGGATCGTCTATTCCAGCGGCACGACGGGGCTGCCGAAGGCGATCGTGCATGGCCATGGCGGCGTGGTGCTGGAGCACCTCAAGTTCATGGGCCTGCACAACGACATCGGGCCGAGCGTGGAGCACGGCGACCGCTTCCACTGGTACAGCGCGACCGGCTGGATCATGTGGAACTGCCAGGTCGCGGGGCTGCTGAACGGCACGACGCTGTGCCTGTACGACGGCAGCCCGGCGGGGCGCAGCGGCCAGGCGGACTGGAGCACGCTGTGGCGCTTCGCGGCGGATGCGAAGGCGACGTTCTTCGGGGCGGGCGCGGCTTTCTACGCGAGCTGCATGAAGGCCGGCGTGGAGCCGGCGCGGCTGCCCGGCCTGTCGCGGCTGCGCGCGCTGGGCAGCACCGGCTCGCCGCTGTCGAGCGATGTCTACCGCTGGGCGGCGCAGCAGCTGCCGCGGGTGGACGGCCGGCCGATGTGGCTGACCTCGGTGTCCGGCGGCACCGACTTCGCGGGCGCCTTCCTCGCCGGCCTGCCGACGCTGCCGGTGGTGGAGGGCGAGATGCAGTGCCGCTGCCTGGGGGCGGCGGTGGAGGCGTGGAGCGAGCCGGATCCGGCGACGGGGCGGGGGCGGTCGCTGGTCGACGAGGTGGGCGAGCTGGTGTGCACGCGGCCCATGCCGTCGATGCCGCTGTACTTCTGGGGCGATGCGGATGGGCGGCGGCTGCACGACAGCTACTTCGACATGTACCCCGGCGTGTGGCGGCACGGCGACTGGCTGCGCATCACGCCGCGCGGCGGGGCGGTGATCTACGGCCGCAGCGACGCGACCATCAACCGGCACGGCATCCGCATGGGGACGGCGGAGCTGTACCGGGCGGTCGAGGCCCTGCCCGAGGTGCTGGACAGCCTGGTGGTCGACCTGGAGTACCTGGGGCGCGAGAGCTGGATGGCCTTGTTCGTGGTGCTGCGCGAGGGCCGGGTGCTGGACGAGGCGCTGGTGGCGCGGCTGAAGCAGGAGATCCGCGCGGCCCTGTCGGCGCGCCACGTGCCGAACGAGATCTTCCAGGTCGAGGCCGTGCCGCGCACGCTGTCGGGCAAGAAGATGGAGCTGCCGGTGAAGAAGCTGCTGATGGGCACGCCGGCCGAGCAGGTCTTCAAGCGCGACGCGATGGCCAACGCCGCGAGCATCGACTGGTTCGTCGAGTTCGCCCGCTCGCGCCGCCCGTAGCGGCGCGTCAGAGGGGCAGTTCGGTGAAGTACTTGCCGCCGTGGTAGATCAGCGGCTGGGCGCCTTCGCGGCGCTCGCAGCGCTCGACCTCGCCGACGAAGATGACGTGGTCGCCTTCCTCGTACTGGCTGCGGTTGAAGCATTCGAACACCGCCGCGACGCCTTCCAGCACCGGCGCGCCGCCGACGCCTTCGCGGTAGCGCAGGCCGGCGAAACGGTCGACGTCCTTGGTCGCGAAGCGTTCCGCCAGCGGCCGCTGGTCGGCGGCGAGGATGTTGATCGCGTAGTGCGAGCCGCGGGTGAAGGCCGGCATCGACCCGGCGCGCCGCGACAGGCTCCACAGCACGAGCGGCGGCGACAGCGACACCGAGTTGAAGGAGTTCGCCGTCAGCCCGACGGGGTTGCCGTGCAGGTCGAGCGCAGTCACGATGGTGACGCCGGTGGCGAAGGTGCCGAGCGCAACGCGGAACTCCTGGGCCGAAAAACTGGGTGCCATGGGCTTCAGCATTGCATTCATGCGGGGATTGTGGCGGGCGGCGCGCGACGCCGCCAACTCCCATTTGAGGGGGTGGGCCGGCTTCTACACTCGCGGAGCATGGCACGATTTTCCACCATCCCCCTGCTGCTGCTCCTGGCCGGGGCGGCGCAGGCCGCCGCGCCCTGTCCCGAGCTGTCGCGGCGCCTGCCCAACCTGAGCCTGGCGTTGTGCGAGCGCGCCGCGCTGCAGGCGTCGGGCGCGGCGTCGGTGAAGGGCCAGCCGCTGTACCAGCGCGACGTGGCGGCGCCCCGGCCCGAGCTGCTGCCGCACGAGCTGCCGCCGCCGGCGCCGCGGCGCGTGCTGGTGCTGGGCGGCATGCACGGCGACGAGCTGTCGTCGAGCGCCCTCGTCTTCCACTGGATCGGGCAGGCCGGCGACACCGCGGCCGGCCTGGACTGGCGTTTCGTGCCGGCCCTCAACCCGGACGGCCTGCTGTTGCCGCGCCCGACGCGCACCAACGCGCACGGCGTGGACCTGAACCGCAACTTCCCGACCCCGAACTGGGACCGCGACGCGCCGGCCTACTGGCTCAAGCGCACGAAGAAGGACCCGCGCCGCTGGCCGGGGCCGAGCGCCCTGTCCGAGCCGGAGGCCCGCTTCGTCACCGACACCGTGGCGGCCTGGAAGCCCGACGTGATCGTGTCGGTGCATGCGCCGTACGGGGTGCTGGACTTCGACGGGCCGAGCGTGCCGCCGCAGCGCCTGGGGCGGCTGTACCTCGACCGCGTCGGCATTTTCCCCGGTTCGCTGGGCAACTACGGCGGCGTGCACAAGGGCGTGCCGGTGGTCACCATCGAGCTGCCCAGCGCGATCCGCACGCCGACGGAGGCCGAGATGCGGCAGATGTGGCTGGACCTGCTGCGCTGGCTCGACGAGCGCTTGAACAAGTGACGCACGATCCCCGGATGGGCATCCGGGCTACGGGACTACGAGATCTTGTAGCCCGGATGGAGCGCAGCGGAATCCGGGAGCGGCGTGGAATAGCGGCACATCGTTCAGCGTAGACAGCCCGTGAGCGTCCCCACCAGCTTCCGCCAGCAACTGCTCGGCACGATCCCGCGCCTGCGCCGCTATGCGCATTCGCTGGTGATGGACGCCGCGGCCGCCGACGACCTGGTGCAGACCGCCCTCGAGCGCGCCCTCTCCCACTGGCACCAGTTCGACCAGCAGCGCGACCTGCTGGTCTGGGTCATCGGCATCGCGCACAACGCCCACATGGACAGCCTGCGCCGCGGCGGCCGCCTGAGCATCGTCGACCCGCACGAGCTGCAGGCCGAGCAGGACCGGCGCGGCAGCGACCCCGGTGCCGACGTAGGCCTGCGCATGGACCTCGCGGCGGCCCTGCAGCGCCTGCCGGTCGAGCAGCGCGAGCCGCTGCTGCTGGTCACGCTGGAGGAGCTGTCGTACGCCGAATGCGCCGAGGTGCTGCGCATCCCCATCGGCACCGTCATGTCGCGCATCTCGCGCGGCCGTGTCGCGCTGCGCGCCCTGCTGGATGGCCGTCCGCCGGCGCCGGCCGCGCAGCCGCTGCGGCGCGTCGTCTGACCTGGAAGCCCGAGCGATGTCCGCCCATCTCTTCTCCACCCCCGACGAACGCGATGCCGCGCTCAGCGCCTGGCTCGACGGCGAGCTGCCGCCGGCGCGCCGTGCCGAGGTCGAGGCCTGGCTGCAGGCGAACCCCGACGAGGCGGCGCACCTGCGCCTGTGGGCCGCCGACCGCGATGCGCTGCGCGCCCGCTTCGGGCCGGTCGAGGCCGAGCCGGTGCCCGAGCGCCTGCAGCAACTGGTGTGGCAGCACACGCCCGAGGCCGCCCCTGCCGGCAGCGGGTGGCGCGGCCGGTGGGCCGCCGCATTCGCCGTGTTCATGGTCGGCGGCCTTGTCGGCGCGGGCCTGGTGTGGCGCCTGCAGCCCGCGCCGGCCGCCGTCGCCCGGGCGGGGCCGGCCGAAGGCTGGGTGCAGCGCGCCGCCCTCGCCCACAGCGTCTACGTCCCCGAGCAGCGCCACCCGGTCGAGGTGGCGGTGGCGGGCCGCACGGCCGACGAGAGCCGGGCGCAGGAAGAGCACCTCTCGCGCTGGCTGACCCGGCGCCTGGACCTGCCGGTGAAGCTGTTCGACCTGCGCGAGCAGGGCTACGAGCTGGTGGGCGGCCGCCTGCTGCCGGACGCCGGCGGGCCGGGCGCGCAGCTGATGTACCAGGCGAGCGGCGGCAGCACGCGCGTCACCGTCTACCTGCGCAAGCCCGACGAGGCGGCGCCCGCCGCCTTCCGCTACGAGCGCGACGGCGAGGTCGGCCTGTTCTACTGGGTCGAGGCCGGCACCGGCTACGCGCTCGCCGGCAGCCTGCCGCGCGCGCAGCTGTTGGCGCTCGCCGAGGCCATCCACCGCCAGCAGCCGCTGCCTGCGCCGAAGTGAGCGGGCCGAGCGCCGGGCCGCCCCAAGCCGGCCCGCATCCCCCCGGGGATCGGCCGATGTACCCATCGGCCGAGGGGTGGTCACCTCTCTAGAATCGGCGGATGTCCGATTTCGCCCCTGCGCAGCCCGTGCCCGTGCCATCGCACTCCCGTGCCGCGGCCGCCTGGCGCCTCGCCGTGGTCACCCTGCTGGGTTTCGCCTCCGGCCTCCCGCTCGCGCTCACCGGGCAGGCGATGCAGGCCTGGCTCAGCGTCGAGGGCCTGGACATGGCGACGATCGGCTTCCTCAGCCTGGTCGGCCTGCCCTACACCTTCAAGTTCCTGTGGGCGCCGCTGATGGACCGCTTCGAGCTGCCCTGGCTCGGCCGGCGCCGCGGCTGGCTGGTGCTCACGCAGCTCGCGCTCGCCGGGGCACTGCTGCTGATGGCCGCCACCTCGCCGTCCGCGGCGACGCGCAGCTTCGCGCTGCTGGCGGTGCTGGTGGCCTTCGTCTCGGCCTCGCAGGACGTCGTCGTCGACGCCTACCGCACCGACCTGCTCGCGCCGCGCGAGCGCGGCCTCGGCTCGTCCCTCTACGTGCTGGGCTACCGCCTCGCGATGATCCTGTCCGGCGGTATCGCGCTGATCTGGGTCGATCCGCTGCAGGGCGGCGGCTGGACCTGGCCGGAGGTCTACCGCACGATGGCCGGCCTGATGGTGGGCGCCGCGGTGCTGTCGGCCCTGGCGCTGCCGCGGCTCGCGGCGGCGCCGCGGCCGTCCAGCGTCGCGCGCCAGGACGTGCTGGGCTTCGGCGCGGTGCTGTGCGCCGTCGCGGTGGGCGTGGCGCTGAGCGACCGCTTCGGCCTGCCGCTCGCGGGCACGCTGCTCGCGCCGCTGTGGTCGGGCAGCGCGCTCTCGATGCCGCTGCAGCAGAAGTGGACCGAGCTGCTCGCGCTGCTGCTGGGCATCGCCTTCACGCTGCCGCTGGCCGCCTGGGCGGCGAAGGCGGCGCGCTTCGAGACCCTGCTCGGCGGCCTGCGCAGCTACTTCGCGCAGCCGGGCGCGGCCGCCTTCCTGGGCTTCATCGTGCTCTACAAGCTGGGCGATGCCTTCGCCGGCTCGCTGATGACGCCCTTCCTGCTGAAGGCGATGCAGTTCGGCCCGGCCGAGGTGGGCGTGGCCAACAAGCTGATCGGGCTGTGGCTGACCATCGGCGGGGCGCTGCTGGGCGGCGCGCTGATGCTGCGCCTGGGCCTGTGGCGCGCGCTGCTGCTGTTCGGCGTGCTGCAGATGCTGAGCAACCTCGGCTTCTGGTGGCTCGCGGTGCACGGCCGCGGCGTGCTGCCGGGGCTCACCATCCCGGCCTTCGACTGGGGCATCGTCAAGCTGATGCAGGCCACGCCGGTGGACGGCGGGCTCATGATGGTGATCGCCTTCGAGAACATCTCCGGCGGCATGGGCACGGCGGCCTTCGTTGCCTTCCTGATGAGCCTGTGCAACCAGCGCTTCACCGCCACCCAGTACGCGCTGCTCAGCGCCTTCGCCTCGGTGGGCCGGGTCTGGGTCGGGCCGCTCGCCGGCGTGACGGCCGAGACCATCGGCTGGCCGAGCTTCTTCGTCCTGTCCACGCTGCTGGCCGTGCCGGCGCTCGCGATGCTGGTGTGGCTGCGCGCCCCGGTGCGCGCGCTGGAGGTCGATCCTACGCAGCCGTTGACGGATGATTGAGGACCTGCGCCCGGAACCTGCGACCCCCGCTTCAGTCTGACATCCCCATGAACCACGACGCCGACCTGCCCTTCATCACCTGCTCGTGTGCCTTCCATGCGCGCCGCCGCTTCGCCGCCACGCTGGCGGCCGCCGGCGCGTCGCTCGCCGTCCCGGCCTGGGCGCGCGAGGGCGTGGACGTGGGCCAGGAATCCCGCTTCACCAAGCTGGTCTCGGCCGAGCAGGTCGAATCGGCGGCCGCGACGCAGTACGCGCAGATGAAGCAGCAGGCCGCGCAGCAGAAGGCGCTGGGGCCGGACAGCCATCCGCAGGTGATCCGGCTGCGCGCGATCGCGCAGCGCATCATCCCGTTCAGCAGCGAGTGGAACCCGCGGGCCGCGCAGTGGAAGTGGGAGATCAACCTGATCGGCTCGAAGCAGATCAATGCCTTCTGCATGCCGGGCGGCAAGATCGCCTTCTTCACCGGCATCCTGGAGCAGCTGCAGCTGACGGACGACGAGGTGGCGATGGTGATGGGCCACGAGGTGGCGCATGCGCTGCGCGAGCATGCGCGCGAGCGCATGGGCAAGAACCTGGCGACCCAGGGCGTGATCGGCCTGGGGGCGGCGGTCCTGGGGCTGGGCAACCTGGGGCGCAGCGTGGCCGACATGGGCGGGCAGCTGCTGACGCTGAAGTTCGGGCGCGAGGACGAGTCCGAGGCCGACCTGGTCGGCATGGAGCTGGCGGCACGGGCCGGCTACGACCCGCGCGCCGGCGTCAGCCTCTGGAACAAGATGGGCCAGGCGAGCAAGGGCGCGCCGCCGCAGTTCCTGTCCACCCACCCCTCGGGTCCGACGCGGATCCGCGACATCGAGGCGAACCTGCCGCGGGTCGAGAGCCTGTATGCACGGGCGCCCAAGCCCGCGCAGCGCTTCGAGCCGCCGACCCGGAAATAGGCTTTCTCACCAGCGCGCCGGCAGCGGCCGCTTGAGCACGATGTGCGAGCGGCTCACTGCGATGTGCCCGCCCGCGTCCAGGTCCTTGAGCAGCCGGCTCACCATCTCGCGCGAGCAGCCGACCCGGCTGGCGATCTCCTGGTGGGTGAGGCGCTCGGTGATGGCGCGCGTGCCGTCGGGCAGCGTCACCGCCAGGCTGTTCAGCAGGTGCGAGACCCGCCCGTAGACGTCGAGCAGCGCCAGGCTGCGCGCGCTCTGCGTGGCCAGCCGGGCGCGGTGGATCACGCGCGAGATCAGCTCGAAGGCGAACTCCGGCCGCTCCGCGATGTGCTGGCGCAGCGTGTGCCGCGTCACCACCGAGCACACCGTCGGCTCCAGCGTGATCACCGAGGCCGAGCGCGGGCCGCCGTCGAGCGACATCTCGCCCAGGTACTCGCCCGGCCCGTACACGCCGTAGACGATCTCGCGGTCCCGATCGTCGATGGAGAACGCCTTCACGCGCCCGGACAGCAGGATGAACAAGGTGTCGCCGTGGTCGCCCTCCTGGATCAGGAGCACGCCCTTGCGGTAACGGCGCTGCTCGCCCCGGGCCGACAACAGCCCCAGCGATTCGGAGAGAACGGCGGCTACTGCAGGGCCCGGCGTGGCGGCATTCATGGGAACGCTGCCGGGCAAATGGCCCGGCAGGACCCCAAAAATTTAGCACGCCGCGCGGGGCAGGCTCAGTGCGACAGCCCCAGCTTCATCGCCGAGGTGATCGGCGGCAGGACCGCGACGCGGTTCAGCAGGTCGCCGATGCTCGTGGTCTGGGTCTTGGTGCGGATGCTGCTGATCTGCGAGCGCACCGTCGACACCGCCACGCCGGCCTCGCGCGCCACTTCCTTCGGGCGCAGGCCGTCGCACAGGCCGGCGAGCACCTTGCTTTCCGCGGCGGTCAGGCCGTGGGTGCGGGCGAAGAAGTCCAGCGTCAGCATCTCGCAGCGCCGGCGCTTGCCCAGCACCAGCATCGCCATGCCTTCGTCGTCGGGCACCGGCAGCGGCACGAAGGCGACCGGCATCGCGCCCGCCGGGCGGCTCAGGCTGAGCATCCGGCGCCGGCCGGTGCAGGCGCTGATGAGCGCGGCGAGGAACGGCGACAGTTCGTCCGCATGCTGCGGGTGCACGCGGCCCTGCGAGACGCGCAGGCAGTCGCCGTCCTGCAGCGCCTGCCAGCCGAGCTGGTTGGCGTGGCGCAGGCTGCCGCCGGCGTCCACCAGCAGCAAGCCGTGGTCCATTTCGTCGAGCATCAGCGTCAGCCAATGGGCCATCGCCGAACTGGTGCGGCGGCGCTCGGGGCCGCCATAGCTGCGCGAGCCCAGGCTGCTGCGGGAGGCGCGGCCGGAGGGGTGCGTTTCGGCCGGGGTGAATACAAGGTCATCCAACATGGCACGGTCCTTCGATCAAGGCGCACAGCGGGCGCTGTTCACCTTGTTACAGGGTAGTGCTGTCGGATGCCGCCGGGGTGTGAATACCTCGGGAGCGGTTTGTGATTTATTCACCTCGGGCCGGTGCGGGGCCCAGGACGGCGAGCAGCCAGCGTGTCAGGTCGGCGATCTCCGGCGGGCAGACCGAGTGGGGCATCGGGTACTCGTGCCACTCGAGCGGGTGGCCGAGCGCCTGCAGCGCATCGCGCGAGGCGATGGCGCGGGCGAGGGGGATGACGGGGTCGAGCCGGCCGTGCGCCATGAAGATCGGCGTGCCGTGGTTGGAGCCGTGCCGTTCGGCGGCCGTCTGGGCGGCGAGCGGCAGGTAGCCGGAGAGGCCGATCAGCCCGGCCAGCCGCTCGGGGTGGCGCAGGCCGGTGAGCAGGGTCATGGCGCAGCCCTGGGAGAATCCGCCGAGCACGATGCGCGAGGCGGGGATGCCGCGTGCGCGCTCGCGGGCGATCAGCGCGTCGACCGCGGCCTGCGAGGCGCGCAGGCCGGTCTCGTCCTCGCGGCGCACCAGGTCGGGGGCGAGGATGTCGTACCAGGCGCGCATCACGTAGCCGCCGTTGATCGTCACCGGGCGGGTGGGCGCATGCGGGAAGACGAAGCGCACCGGCCCGGCTGCGGCGAGGTCCAGCTCGTCCGCGAAGGGCGCGAAGCCGTGGCCGCTGTCGCCCAGGCCGTGCAGGAAGATGATGCTGGCCGTCGGGTTCGGGCCGGTCTCGGTTTCGAGGGTTTCGAGCTGCATCCGCGAATGCTAGCCTGAGGACGACGACCCCTCGGCCGGCTCCTCTAGAAGCGGTACACCGCGCCGAGGCTGAGCTGGGGAATCGCGCGGATCTTGCCGACGCCGTCGCGCAGCTCCTGCGTTTCCTTGTTGACGTCGGCGTTGAGCTGGTCGCGCTGGGCGCCGGTCAGGCTGTCGAAGGTGGGGCCGCTGGTGGCGGCGCTGACGGTGGCGCGGCCGATGCTCGCGCCGAGGTCGAAGTGGAAGCCCCAGCCGCCTTCGGTGCCGGGCTGGTGGCCGTAGCCGATGCCGAGGAAGGGCGTGGTCGACGGGAACTTGACGTGGGCGTCGAAGCGGTCGCCGGCCTGCGTGGCGTAGACGGTGTCGCCGATGGTGATCTGGTTGTTGTTGGCGCGGCCGACGAGGTCGAGCTTCATCGCGTTGAAGGTCACGCCGCCGGTCAGGCGCCAGCCGCCGTGGAAGAACCAGTCGGCGAACAGGCCGCCGCGGCTGAACTTCAGCTCGGCGTCGTAGTTGATGTTGTTCTCGCTCTCGGTGGTGTGGTGCTTGCCGAGCGAGGCCACGTCGGCGCGCAGCGTGACCGAGGGCGCGACCGGCTGCGCATAGCCCAGCATGACGCCGTGGGTGCCGATGCCGGTGTAGACCTCGCCGGCGTGGGCGGCGGTCATGGCGAACGGGGCCAGCAGGGCCACCAGGGCGGACAAGGTCGGCGTCTTCGTCATCGGTACTCCTCGGTCGATGTCAGGCAGAAGGGAAGACTTCCATTCTTTCGTGACGCCGGGGCGGCCGAAGGGGTGAACAGGGCGGTGTGCGCGGTGCTTTTCAGCCCAGCGGACGCCGTGGAACCGGCTTTGCCGGCCACTGGCGGCGCCCCCTTGAGGTGGGCCTATATCGTGAAGTCGTAGTCGATCGTCAGCGGCGCGTGGTCCGAGAAGCGCTGGTCCAGGTAGATGTGCTCGCGCCGGGCCGTGGCCGCGATCGCCGGTGTCGCCAGGTGGTAGTCCAGCCGCCAGCCCACGTTCTTCGCCCAGGCCTGGCCGCGGTTGCTCCACCAGGTGTATTGCTCCGGCTTCGGGTTCAGCGTGCGGAACACGTCCACCAGGCCCAGCTCGTCCAGCGTGTGCGTCATCCAGGCCCGCTCCTCGGGCAGGAAGCCGCTGTTCTTCTGGTTGCTGCGCCAGTTCTTCAGGTCGATCTCCTTGTGGGCGATGTTCACGTCGCCGACCAGGATGAACTCGCGCGTCGCCTTCAGCTCCCGCAGGTACGGCGTCATCAGCGCCAGGAAGCGGAACTTCGCCAGCTGCCGCTCCTCGCCGCTCGACCCGCTCGGGAAGTAGCAGCTGATGATGCTGAGCTTGCGCTGGGGCGTGTCGAAGCGCGCCTCGATGTAGCGCCCCTCGGCATCGAACTCCGGCGAGCCGAAGCCCACCACCACGTCGCTCGGCGTCTTGCGGCAGTACAGGCCGACGCCCGAGTAGCCCTTCTTCTCGGCGAAGTGGAAGTAGCCGGTCATGTCGTGCACCGTCTCGAAGCGGCCGGCGATGTCGGCCGCCTGGGCCTTGACCTCCTGCACCCCCATACAATCGGCGCCGATGCTTTCGGCCCAGGGCAGCAGGCCCTTGGTGGCTGCGGACCGGATGCCGTTCAGATTCAAAGACACCAGACGGAACACGAAAGACCTCCCGATGAACGCCAATGCAGACTCCCTCGCCCGCGACTTCGTCGGCTTCTCGGTCGAGGCCGGCGTGCTGCGGTTCGGGGAGTTCAAGACCAAGGCCGGTCGGCTGTCGCCCTATTTCTTCAACTCCGGCCTGTTCGACGACGGCGCCAAGCTGGGCCGTCTCGCGGAATTCTATGCGCGCCGCCTGCTGGCCTCGGGCGTCGGCTTCGACATGCTGTTCGGCCCGGCCTACAAGGGCATCACCCTCGCCTCGGCCACCGCGGTGGCGCTGGCCGGCCTGGGCCGCAATGTTCCCTACTGCCACAACCGCAAGGAAGCCAAGGACCACGGCGAAGGCGGGCTGATGGTGGGCGCGCCGCTGAAGGGCCGCGTCGTCATCATCGACGACGTGATCACCGACGGCGCCTCCAAGCGCGAGTCGGTCGACATGATCCGGGCCGCCGGCGCCGAGCCGGTGGCGGTGCTGATCGCGATGGACCGCATGGAGCGCAAGGGCCCGGATGACAACCTGAGCGCGCGTTCGTCCGTTGAGGAGTTCCAGTCGGAGTACGGCATGCCGGTGCTTGCCATTGCGACGCTGGCTGACTTGCTGCAGTATCTGCAGACCAACGACGACGCGGCCCTGCGCAGCCATCTGGCGCGGGTGTCCGCCTACCGAGACCGTTACGGGGTGTAAATGGCGAGGCTGTGTTTCGCGACCATGTCGGCAAAAGAGGGGGGGACGGCGCTTCTGTCGATCGCGCTGGTGACATTGGCCGCCCTGGCCGGCGGCAGCGCCGAGGCCGCGATCTACAGCTGCGTCGACGCGAACGGGCGCCGCCTCACCTCCGATCGCCCGATCGCCGAATGTTCGGCGCGCGAGCAGCGCATGCTGAACACCGATGGCTCGGTGCGCCAGATCGTGCCGCCCACCATGACCGCCGACGAGCGTGCCGAGGCCGAGGCCCGCGAGCGCCAGGCCGCTGCCGACCGCGTCGCGCAGCAGGATGCGATCCGGCGTGACCGCAACCTGCTGGTGCGCTTTCCCAACGAGCCCGCCCACCTGAAGGCGCGCGAGGCCGCGCTGGACGATGTGCGCAAGGGCGTGGCGTTCTCGCAGCAGCGGCTGGCGGAATTGGAGCGCGAGCGCAAGCCGCTGATCGACGAGCTGGAGTTCTACAAGGGCAAGAAGCCGCCGGCCAAGCTGCGCCAGCAGCTCGACGCCAACGATGCGGCGATGAACGCGCAGCGTTCGCTGGTGCAGAACCAGCAGGACGAGATCGTGCGCATCAACAACCTCTACGACGTCGAGCTGGAGCGGCTGAAGAAGCTGTGGTCGGGCTCGGCGCCGGGGTCGATGGGTGCCTTGCCCGCCGCTTCAGCCCCCCCCGTGCGCAAGGCCGCCGGCAAGTAGCCCGAATGGAGCGAAGCGCAATCCGGGGGCGGCCGTCGAAGTGAACGACCATCCCCGGATTGGCATCCGGGCTACGAGCCCAGCTTCTTCTTCAGCAGCTCGTTGACCTGGCTCGGGTTGGCCTTGCCCTTGGTGGCCTTCATGGCCTGGCCGACCAGGGCGTTGAAGGCCTTGTCCTTGCCGGCGCGGAACTCCTCCACCGACTTGGCATTCGCCGCCAGCACCTCGTCCAGGATGCGCTCCAGCTCGCCGCTGTCGCTCATCTGCTTCAGGCCCTTCGCCTCGATGAGGGCGTCCACCTCGCCGCCCTCCGACCACAGCACGTCGAACACCTGGCGCGCGCCGTTGTTCGAGATCGTGCCGTCGGCGATGCGCCCGATCAGGGCCGCCAGCGTCGCCGCGCTCACCGGGCTCTGCCCGATGTCCTTGTCCTCGGCGTTCAGCCGCCGCGACACCTCGCCCATCAGCCAGTTGGCCACCAGCTTGGGCTGGCCGCTCGCCTTCGCCGCCGCCTCGAACCAGGCCCCGAAGGCCTTGCTCTGCGTCATCATCGACGCGTCGTACGCCGGCAGGCCGTAGTCCCGCTGGAAGCGCTCGGCCATCAGGCGCGGCAGCTCGGGCATCCCGGCGCGCACCCGCTCGACCCAGTCCGGCGCGATCACGAGCGGCGGCAGGTCGGGGTCCGGGAAATAGCGGTAGTCGTGCGCGTCTTCCTTGGTGCGCATCGCCCGCGTCTCGCCGGTGTCGGGGTTGAACAGCACCGTCGCCTGCTGCACCTCGCCGCCGTCCTCGATCAGGTCGATCTGCCACTGGATCTCGTAGTCGATCGCCTGCTGCAGGTACTTGAAGCTGTTCAGGTTCTTGATCTCGCGCCGCGTGCCGTACTCGGCCCCGGGGCGGCGCACCGACACGTTGGCGTCGCAGCGGAAGCTGCCTTCCTGCATGTTGCCGTCGCAGATGTCCAGCCAGACCACCAGCGCATGCAGCGCCTTTGCATATTCCACCGCCTCGGCGCTGCTGCGCATGTCGGGCTCGGAGACGATCTCCAGCAGCGGCGTGCCGGCGCGGTTCAGGTCGATGCCGGTCTGGCCGGCATAGTCCTCGTGCAGCGACTTGCCGGCGTCCTCCTCCAGGTGGGCGCGCGTGAGCTGCACCACGTGGCGCTGGTCGCCGACGAAGAACTCCACCGAGCCGCCCTGCACCACCGGCGTCTCGTACTGGCTGATCTGGTAGCCCTTGGGCAGGTCGGGGTAGAAGTAGTTCTTGCGCGCAAAGATCGACAGCGGCGCCACCGTCGCGCCCACCGCCAGCCCGAAGCGGATCGCCCGCTCCACCGCGCCCCGGTTCATCACCGGCAGCGTGCCCGGCAGGGCCAGGTCGACCGCCGAGGCCTGCGTGTTGGGCGCCGCGCCGAACTGCGTGCTGGAGCCGCTGAAGATCTTGCTGCGGGTGGACAGCTGGGCGTGCGTCTCCAGGCCGATGACGACCTCGTAGCCGCGGATCAATTTGCTCGTCGTTGCCATGGTTCAGAAAGAAGACGGGGCCCGGGCGTGCCAGTCGGTCGCCTGCTGGAAGGCATGCGCCGCGTGCAGCAGCGTGCCTTCCTGGAAATAGTTGCCGATCAGCTGCAGGCCGACCGGCAGGTTCCCCTCGCCGAAGCCGGCCGGCAGGCTCATGCCCGGCAGGCCGGCCAGGCTGGCCGGCAGCGTGAAGATGTCGGCCAGGTAGGCGGCCACGGGGTCGTCGCTCTTGTCGCCCAGCTTCCAGGCCACCGTCGGCGCCACCGGCCCGGCGATCACGTCGCAGCGCTCGAAGCAGCGCTGGAAGTCGTCGGCGATCATGCGCCGCAGCTTCTGCGCCTGCAGGTAGTAGGCGTCGTAGTAGCCGTGGCTCAGCACGTAGGTGCCGATCATGATGCGGCGCTTGACCTCGGCGCCGAAGGCCTCGGCCCGGCTCTTCTTGTACATCTCGAGCAGGCCGTCGTACTTCGCCGCCCGGTGCCCGAAGCGCACGCCGTCGAAGCGGCTCAGGTTCGAGCTCGCCTCGGCCGGCGCGATGATGTAGTAGACCGGGATCGACAGCTCGGTGCGCGGCAGGCTCACGTCGACGAGGGTCGCGCCCAGCTTCTCCAGCTCGGCCAGCGCGGCGCGCACCGCACCGTCCACGTCGGCAGCCAGCGCGGCCGGGAAGAACTCCCGCGGCAGGCCTATGCGCAGGCCCTTCAGCGGCTGGGCCGCCGTGGCGCCCTCCCGCGGCGTCGCGAGCGCGGCGGCGTAGTCCTGCGGCGGGCGCTCGGCGCTGGTGGCGTCGCGCTCGTCGAAGCCGCTCATCGCCGACAGCAGCAGCGCGCAGTCCTCCGCGCTGCGCGCGAACGGGCCGGCCTGGTCCAGGCTGGAGGCGAAGGCGATCATGCCGTAGCGCGAGCACACGCCGTAGGTCGGCTTGATGCCGGTGATGCCGGTGAAGCTGGCCGGCTGGCGGATCGAGCCGCCGGTGTCGGTGCCGGTGGCGGCCGGCACGAGCCGCGCCGCGACCGCCGCGGCCGAGCCGCCGGACGAGCCGCCGGGCACCCGGGTGGTGTCCCAGGGGTTGCGCACCGGGCCGAAGGCCGAGTTCTCGTTCGCCGAGCCCATCGCGAACTCGTCGCAGTTCAGCTTGCCCAGCGTCACGGTGCCGGCCTCGGCCAGGCGCGTGACGACGGTGGCGTCGAAGGGGCTGCGGTAGCCGGCCAGCATCTTCGAGCCGGCGGTGGTGGGCAGGGCCTCGGTGACGAAGATGTCCTTGTGCGCAAGCGGCACGCCCAGCAGGGCGCCGCGCTCGCCGGCGGCGCGCCGGGCGTCGGCGCGCGCCGCCTGCTGCAGTGCCGCATCGGCGTCGACGCACAGGAAGGCGCCGAGTTGTTCGTGGGCCGCAACCCGTGCGAGCAGGTGTGTCGTCGCCTCGACGCTGGACACCCGGCCGGCATCGAGGGCGCGGCCGAGCTCGGCGGCACCCAGGTGGTGGAGGTCCTTCATCCTTCGATCACCTTCGGCACCAGGAACAGGCCGTCCTCGACGGCGGGGGCGCTGCGCTGGTTGGCCTCGCGGCGGTCGGTCTCGGTGACGACGTCCTCGCGCAGGCGCAGGGCCACGTCCTGCACCGCCGACAGCGGCGTGTAGAGCGGCTCGACGCCGCTGGTGTCGACCGCGCCCATGCGCTCGACGATCGAGAAGAAGCCGTTCAACTGCTGCAGCATCGCGGCCTCTTCGGCGGGCTGCAGTTCGAGCCGGGCGAGATTCGCGATGCGGCTCACGTCTTTGGAGTCCAGGGCCATGGGGAATTTGAGCGTTGGAGAGGGTGCCGACGGGGCTGATTTCCGGGGGTGTTGGGGTATTATCCCCGGTTATCCACAAGCCACTTCCGGCGTGCAAATTCAAGGGTTTGCAGGACTTTCGAGCGGCTCGCGGACCCACTCCGGCTCCCGCCCACAAGAACACCGCACATGTTTGCATCCCTGCGCCGCTACTTCTCCACCGACCTGGCCATCGACCTCGGCACCGCCAACACGCTGATCTACGTGCGTGGCAAGGGCATCGTGCTGGACGAGCCCTCGGTGGTCGCGATCCGCCACGAAGGCGGCCCGAACGGCAAGAAGACCATCCAGGCCGTCGGCGCCGAAGCCAAGGCCATGCTGGGCAAGGTGCCCGGCAACATCGAGGCCATCCGACCCATGAAGGACGGCGTGATCGCCGACTTCACGGTGACCGAGCAGATGCTCAAGCAGTTCATCAAGATGGTCCACGACTCGAAGATGCTGAAGCCGAGCCCGCGCATCATCATCTGCGTGCCCTGCGGCTCCACGCAGGTCGAGCGCCGGGCCATCCGCGAATCGGCCCTGGGCGCCGGCGCGAGCGAGGTCTATCTGATCGAGGAGCCGATGGCGGCGGCGATCGGCGCCGGCCTGCCGGTCAGCGAGGCGAGCGGCTCGATGGTGGTCGACATCGGCGGCGGCACCACCGAGGTCGGCGTGATCTCGCTGGGCGGCATGGTCTACAAGGGCAGCGTGCGCGTCGGCGGCGACAAGTTCGACGAGGCCATCATCAACTACATCCGCCGCAACTACGGCATGCTGATCGGCGAGCCGACGGCCGAGTCCATCAAGAAGAACATCGGCTCGGCCTTCCCCGGCTCCGAGGTCAAGGAGATGGAGGTCAAGGGCCGCAACCTCAGCGAAGGCGTGCCGCGCAGCTTCACCATCAGCAGCAACGAGATCCTCGAGGCGCTGACCGACCCGCTCAACCAGATCGTCTCCAGCGTCAAGAATGCCCTCGAGCAGACGCCGCCCGAGCTGGGCGCCGACATCGCCGAGCGCGGCATGATGCTGACCGGCGGGGGCGCCCTGCTGCGCGACCTGGACCGCCTGCTGGCCGAGGAAACCGGCCTGCCGGTGCTCGTCGCCGAAGACCCGCTGACCTGCGTCGTGCGCGGTTGCGGCATGGCGCTGGAGCGGATGGAACGGCTGGGCTCGATCTTCACCTCCGAGTGAACGTGAACCATCTCACACGGCCGGCGCGTCCCTGACGCGGCCGGCTTTTTCACTTCAACGCCATGCCGCTCGGCACCCTCGACAGAACCCCACCGCCCTTCTTCCGGCAAGGGCCGTCGGCGCTCACCCGGCTGATGTTCTTCTCGGCGCTGGCGCTGTTCCTGATGGTGGCCGACACCCGCTTCAAGCTGACCCAGCCGCTGCGGGCGGTGCTGGCGACGGCGCTGAACCCGGTCGAGCGGGCGCTGCGTGCGCCGGTGGATGGCCTCTCGGCGGTCGGCGACTACGCGATGGGCTTGCAGCAGGCGCTCTCGTCCGAGGCGAAGGCGCGGCGCGAGCTGGCCGAGCAGGCGGCGCGCTCGGCACGGGTCGAGCAGCTGCTGCAGGAGAACCTGCGCCTGCGCGCCCTGCTCGAGCTGCGCCCCGGCCTGACGGTGCGCTCGCAGACCGCCGAGGTGCTGTACGACGCGCCGGACCCGTATTCGCGCAAGGTCATCATCGACCGCGGCACCCGGCAGGGCGTGCTCGTGACGGCGCCGGTCATCAACGAGGCCGGCGTGCTCGGCCAGGTGACGCGGGTCTTCCCCTACAGCGCCGAGGTCACGCTGCTCACCGACAAGGATGCCGCGATCCCGGTGCTCAACACCCGCACCCAGGTGCGCAGCGCCGCCTTCGGCAACTCGGCCGGCGCCGGGCTGGAGCTGCGCTTCATGGCCGGCAACGCCGACGTGCAGGTCGGCGACGTGCTGGCCACCTCGGGCGTGGACGGCGTCTACCCCTCCGGCATCCCGGTTGCCAGGGTGGTCAGCGTCGACCGCCGCGTCGACACCGGCTTTGCCCGCATCGCGCTCGCGCCGGTGGCGCAGCCGGACGCGGTGCGCCACGTGCTGGTGCTGGAGCCGCTGGGCGTGCAGATGCAGCCCAAGCCCGAGCCGGCGCCGGACGCGAATGCCAACGCCAAGCCCGGCGGACGGAAGGGAGGCCGCAAATGATGCCGCGCGGCTCGGACCAGCTGCTGCTGCCGGCGAACCCGTTCTTCATCTGGGCGTCGCTGCTGCTCGCCTTCGTGTTCAACCTGGTGCCCTTCGGCCGCATCCCGGCCATCCCCGACCTGCTGGCGCTGGCGCTGGTGTTCTGGAACGTGCACCAGCCGCGCCGCGTCGGCGTCGGCGCGGCCTTCGTGTTCGGGCTGCTGATGGACGTGCACGACAGCGCGGTGCTGGGCCAGCACGCCCTGGCCTACACGCTGCTGAGCTTCTTCGCGATCACCATCCACCGCCGGCTGCTGTGGTTCAGCCTGCCGTCGCAGGCGCTGCAGATCCTGCCCTTGTTCGTCGCGGCGCACGCGGTGTCGCTGGTGGTGCGCATGCTGATGGGCGGCATGCTGCCGGGCTGGGAACTGATGCTCGCGCCGGTGTTCGAAAGCCTGCTCTGGCCGGTGGCGTCGTGGATCCTGCTGGCGCCCCAGCGCCGGCCGCCCGATCCCGACCAGAACCGTCCCCTTTGACGCGCCGGTGTTCGTCAGATGACCGAGATCAAGAACGTCGAGCAGGAGCTGGGGCGGTTTCGCACCCGGCTGCTCGCGGCCGCGCTGTTCGTGCTGTTCGCCTTCGGCCTGCTGGTGTTCCGGCTCGTCGTGCTGCAGGTGATGCGGCACGACGAGCTGCAGACCCAGGCCGAGAACAACCGCATCGCCGTCGTGCCCATCGTGCCCAACCGGGGGCTGATCGTCGACCGCAACGGCGTCGTGCTGGCCAACAACTACTCCGCCTACACGCTCGAGATCACGCCCTCGAAGGTCGATGACCTGGACGGCGTCATCGACCAGCTGTCGCAGGTGGTCGAGGTGCAGGCGCGCGACCGCAAGCGCTTCAAGCGGCTGATGGAGGAAACCAAGAGCAGCTTCGAGTCGCTGCCGATCCGCACCAAGCTCAGCGACGAGGAGGTGGCGCGCTTCACCGCCCAGCGCTTCCGCTTCCCCGGCGTCGACATCAAGGCGCGGCTGTTCCGCAACTACCCGCTGGGCGAGGTCGGCAGCCACCTGATCGGCTACATCGGCCGCATCAACCAGGCCGAGAAGGAGAAGCTGGACGACTCCGAGGACGAGGCCAACTACCGCGGCACCGAATACATCGGCAAGCTGGGCATCGAGCAGGCCTACGAGCAGCAGCTGCACGGCCAGACCGGCTTCGAGGAGGTCGAGACCAGCGCCGGCGGGCGCGCGGTGCGCCAGCTCAAGAGCAACCCGGCGACGCCCGGCAACACGCTGGTGCTGTCGATCGACATCCGGCTGCAGGCGATGGTGGAAGAGCTGTTCGGCGACCGCCGCGGCGCGCTGGTGGCGATCGACCCGCGCAACGGCGAGGTGCTGGCCTTCGTCAGCAAGCCCAACTTCGACCCCAACCTGTTCGTCGACGGCATCGACGCCGAGAACTGGAAGGCGCTCAACGAGTCCGAGGACAAGCCGCTGCTGAACCGCGCGCTGCGCGGCGCCTACCCGCCCGGCTCGACCTACAAGCCCTTCATGGCGCTGGCGGCGCTGACCCTGGGCAAGCGCACGCCGCAGCAGGCGATCAGCGACCCCGGCTACTTCTGGTTCGGCAACCACAAGTTCCGCGACGACAAGGAGGGCGGGCACGGCATGGTGGACATGTACCGCTCGATCGTGCAGTCCTGCGACACCTACTACTACATCCTCGCCAACGACCTGGGCGTGGACGCGATCCACGACTTCATGGCGCCGCTGGGCCTGGGCCAGCTCACCGGCATCGACATGCAGGGCGAGCTGCGCGGGACGCTGCCGTCCACCGAGTGGAAGCGCACGTCCTACAAGCGCAAGGAGATGCAGAAGTGGTATCCCGGCGAGACCATCTCGCTGGGCATCGGCCAGGGCTACAACACCTTCACGATGCTGCAGCTGGCGCAGGCCGAGGCGGCGGTGGCGGCGGGCGGCCAGCGCTTCCGGCCGCACCTGGTGCGGGCGATCGAGAACGTCGAGACGCGCCACCAGCAGACCCTGTCGGGCGACGTGCTGCCGCCGCTCGGCTGGAAGCCGGAGCATGTGGAGGTGATCCACCAGGCCCTGTACGGCGTGACGCAGGAGGGCACGGCGGCACGCGCCTTCCAGGGCGCGGCCTACAAGTCGGGCGGCAAGACGGGCACGGCCCAGGTGATCCAGATCAAGCAGAACGAGAAGTACGACGCCAGCAAGGTCGACGAGCGGCACCGCGACCATGCGCTGTACACCGCCTTCGCGCCGCTGGACGCGCCGCACATCGCGGTCGCGCTGGTGGTGGAGAACGCCGGCTTCGGCGCCGGGGCCGCCGCGCCGATCGCGCGCCGGGTGTTCGACTACGTGCTGGAGAACCAGTACCCGAGCGAGGAGGACATCCTCGCCACGCGCGGCGGCCAGACCTATGCGCCGATCGGCAAGCCGCGGCCGGCGGCGTCGGTGCCGCTGCCGGGGGTGTCGATCAACGGCATCGCGGCGGCCGCCACCAGCGTGCCGCCGGCGCTGGTGGTGCCCGTGGCCGCATCGGCACCGGCGCCGGGGGCCGCGTCCGCCCCGGCCGCGCGGAGGCCCGCGCCATGAGCGTCGTCTTCGAGAAGCCGTCCTGGTGGCAGCGGCTGAAGCCGGTCTTCACCGGCTTCGACGTGCCGCTGGCGATCGCGGTGCTGCTGCTCGCCGGCATGGGCCTGGTGACGATGTACTCGGCCGGCTTCGACCACGGCACGCGCTTCGTCGACCACGGGCGCAACATGCTGCTGGCGGCCGGCATCCTGTTCGTCGTCGCCCAGGTGCCGCCGCAGCGGCTGATGCGGCTGGCAGTGCCGCTGTACACGGTGGGCGTGATGCTGCTCGTCGCGACCGCCGTGATCGGCGTCACCAAGAAGGGCGCGACGCGCTGGCTGAACGTGGGCGTCGTGATCCAGCCGAGCGAGATCATGAAGATCGCGATGCCGCTGATGCTGGCCTGGTGGTTCCAGCGCCGCGAGGGCCAGCTGCGGGTGCTGGACTTCGTCGTCGCGCTGGGGCTGCTGGCGGTGCCGGTGGGCATGATCGTCAAGCAGCCCGACCTGGGCACGGCGATCCTGGTGCTGTCGGCCGGGCTGTACGTGATCTTCTTCGCCGGGCTGTCGTGGAAGCTGATCATCCCGGTGCTGGTGGTCGGCGGGGCGGCGATCACCGCGATCGTCGTGTCGGAAGACCGCATCTGCCAGCCCGACGTGGTGTGGCCGCTGCTGCGCGACTACCAGAAAAACCGGGTCTGCACCCTGCTCGACCCGACCACCGACCCGCTGGGCAAGGGCTTCCACATCATCCAGGGGATGATCGCGATCGGCTCCGGCGGCATCGAGGGCAAGGGCTTCATGAAGGGCACGCAGACGCACCTGGAGTTCATCCCCGAGCGCACGACCGACTTCATCTTCGCCGCCTTCTCCGAGGAGTTCGGGCTGGTGGGCTGCGCGGGGCTGATCCTGGGCTTCACCTTCCTGATCTTCCGCGGGCTGATGATCGCGGCCGACGCGCCGACCGTGTTCACGCGGCTGCTGGCCGGCGCGGTCACGCTGAGCTGGTTCACCTACGCCTTCGTCAACATGGGCATGGTGAGCGGCATCCTGCCGGTGGTGGGGGTGCCGCTGCCCTTCATCAGCTACGGCGGTACGGCGATGGTGACGCTGGGGCTGGGGCTGGGGATCCTGATGTCGATCGCGAAAAGCCGGCGCTTGATGCAGCGCTAGCGCTAAGCTTGGGGCTCGCCGCCACCACCGGACGAACCCCATGAGCCTGCACCACCCCGCAGACGCAGTACCCCCCACCCCCGCCACCCGCGTGGGCATCGTCGGCGTCGGCAACATGGGCGGCGCGATCGCGGCCCGGCTGCTGTCGCTGCACTACCGCGTCGCGGTGAACGACATCGACGCGCGCTGCGAGGCGCAGGCGGTGAGCCTGGGGGCGATGGCCTGCGCGACGCCGGCCGGGCTCGCGGCGAGCAGCGACCTGCTGATCGTGGCGGTGGTCGATGCGGCGCAGACCGAGGCGGTGCTGTTCGGCGCGCATGGCGCGGCGCGCAGCCTGGCACGCGGGTCGACGGTGCTGCTGTGCCCGACGATCGCGCCGGCGGACGTCGAGCGCTTCGCGGCCGGGTTGCATCGGCAGGGCATTGCCTGCATCGACGCGCCGATGTCCGGCGGGCCCGACCGGGCGCGCGAGGGCAGCATGAGCCTGATGCTCGCGGGGCCGGGCGATGCGATCGAGCGCCACCGCGGGTTGATCGATGCGCTGTCATCGCACGTCTTCCGCATCAGCGAGCATCCCGGCGACGGCGCGCGCACCAAGCTCGTCAACAACCTGCTGGCCGGCATCAACCTGGCCGGCGCGGCCGAGGCGCTGGCGCTGGCCGAGCGCATGGGGCTGGACGTGGCGCGCACGCTGGACGTGATCGAGCAGTCGAGCGGGCAGAGCTGGATCGGCACCGACCGGTTGCGGCGTGCGCTGCGCGGCGACTACCTGCCGCGGGCGCACACCCGGCTGCTGAACAAGGACACGCACCTCGCGCTCGGCGTGGCCCGCCAGGCCGGCGCGCCGACCGGGCTGGGCGAGGCGGCGGCCGCGGTCTTCGCACGGGCCTGCGAACGGGGGTTCGCGGGGATGGACGATGCGAGCGTGTTCGAGGTGTTGAGGCGGCCGGGGTGAGCGCTGGAGACGTTCAATTTGGGTGACGAGCCTCCAACACGTCCGTGGTGCTCATCCAACGCCCCATGGCTGCCCTGACCTCCTCGTAGATCTCCCACCCCACGCGACATTCAGCCGCTTTCCATTTCGCTTGCAGGGCCTGCGCTGTGGTGCTGCCTTCGGGGGGCTTTGGGATGTTCTTGAAGTGATATTGCCAGGCGTTGTAGTACGTCTTCAACGAGTCGATTGCCCGCCGATGTGTTTGCTGCAGCTTTTCGAGGTCTTCGGTCGACATGTTCCTGATGACCTCAAGTTCCTCCTCGCTGGGAAGCTTCCCTTGATTGCGTGGAGTCATCTCCGATAGCGCGGGAGGCGGATCGGCGGGGGCCGTCTTTGCTTCAGGATTTGCTAACCCGTCTGCGGTGTCGGTATAGAGAAGACTCAAGTTCAGCCGACCGAGCGATTTTTCCTCGCCGCGACGATCGATGGGTCTCCCGGTTGTGTTCTCTGCCGACGTGGCATGCGCACTGCGGTGTACCTCCCAAGAGATCGGGACGGAACTCGGGCGCTCGTTAAGTGACTTCGGTGGACGAGTCAGGCGCTCCTGGGACTTCGCTTCCTGCAATTGCCCAGTTTCCTTGGCGGCGGTTTGCCGCTGCTTGCGGACTTTCTGCTGCACCTCCCCCTGCGTCTTCTCGCTTCCCTTCTCGCTCCCGCTAGAGATCTCCTTCGTTTCCCTTCTTGCAAGCTTTTTCACGACAAGTCCTTCAATCCAGTGATTGCGGCTCTGTGAGCGCATGACGCTGCTGCGTTCCACCGCAGCGCCTCCCGCCTTCCCTTAAGCTCCCGTGCGCGCCGCACCAACCCTTCGACTTTGAGCACCCGCCACCCGCCCTCCCCCGACGCCCCGGACGCGCACCAGCGCCGCATGAACCGGGTGCTCGACCACATCGATGCGCACCTCGCGGACGACCTGCGCCTGGAGACGCTGGCCGACGTGGCCGCCTGGTCGCCGTTCCACTTCCATCGCCTGTTCCGCGCGTGGACCGGCGAGACCCTGCTCGATTTCGTGCGCCGGCGCCGCCTCGAGGTCGCCGCCGGCCGCCTGCGCCACGCGCCGCGCGACAGCGTCACTACCATCGCCTTCGCCGTGGGCTTCGAATCCGGCGAGGCCTTCTCGCGCGCCTTCAAGCTGCACTTCGGCATGACCCCCACCGCCTGGCGGCGCGGCGGGCAGCTGTTGTGGGAACGCCGGCAGCACATGGTGCGCATCCGGCCGATGCGCATCGGGCCGCACTACCCCGTCGTGCTCAAGCAGCTGCCCGAGCGCGACGTGCTGTACTGGCGCGTGCAGGGCAACTACCACACCATGGTGTCGCAGGCCTGGACGGCCTTCCAGCCGCGCATCGAGGCGCTGGGGCTCGGCGGGCAGCCGCGGCTGGGCATGGGGCTGGACGACCCGGACATCGCGCCCCTGTCGCGCTGCCGCTTCGACGCCTGCGTCGTGTTGCCGCCGCACTGGAACGAGCCGGTCGCCGGTCGCGTCTCGCGCAAGCGGGTGGCCGGCGGGCTGCACGCCTGCCTCGGCTACGACGGGCCCGGCCCGCAGATGCACGAGGCCTGGAGGCAGCTGCTCAACGACTGGCTGCCCACCTCGGGGCTGTTGGTGGGGGCTTCGCCGTTCTTCGAGACCTACCCGGCGGAACAGGAATTGCCGGCGCGGGGGGACCGGGTGGTGTGCGAGCTCTGCATGCCGGTGCAGCGCTGACTACGACGCCGCGGCGAGGCGCTGGCGGATCACGCGGCGGTGGGTGGCGCGCGCCCAGGGCACCCAGCCGTGGCGGTACCAGCGGGCGGCCATCGTCAGGCCGCGCAGCCACTCGTCGGCGGCATAGGCGATCCACACCCCCGCCAGCCCGAGCTCGAAGTGCACGCCCAGCAGCCACGCCCCGCCCGCCATCACGAACACCATCGACGCCGCCCCCGCCACCACCGGGAAGCGCGCATCGCCGGTCGCCCGCAGCGCATTGATCACCACCAGGTTGAAGGTGCGCCCCGGCTCCAGCAGCACCGTGATCCACAGCAGCGTGGTCGCCGCCTCGATGATGCGCGGGTCGTGCGTGAACAGCCGCATCGTCCAGGGCGCCGTCAGTGCCGCCACCAGCGCCAGGCTCGTCGACACCAGCAGGCCCCAGCGCAGGCTGCGCCGCACCAGCGCATGCGCGGCATGCAGCTGGCCGGCGCCGATCAGGTGGCCCACCAGGATCTCGCTCGCAAAGCCCAGCGCCAGACCGAACACCAGGATGAAGTACATGATCTGCATGGTGTAGCTGTGCGTCGCCAGCTCCGCCGCGCCCATGCGGGCCACCAGCGCGATCGTCACCAGCAGCGCCAGCCGGTACGCCACGTTCTCGGCCGCGCCCGGCAGCCCGATGTGCAGCACCGGGCCGAGCCGCCGCCAGCGCATCACCCACCAGTCGCGCCGCACCGGCACCAGGCCCAGCCGCCGCTCCCACAGCCACAGGTGGAAGGCGATGCCGAAGGCGCGGCTCAGCGCCATCGCGAGCGCGAAGCCCGGCAGGCCCAGCCCGGGCACCGGACCGAAGCCGGCCATCAGCGGCGTGCAGATCAGCAGGTGCAGGCTGTGCATCGCCAGCATGTTCATCAGCGTGTCGCGCGCATGGAGGTGCGCCCGCATCACCGACGACATGCTGGCGTTGAACGCGTCCAGCGCCAGCGCCACCGCCAGCACCCGCAGGTAGGGCCCGGCGATGGGCAGCACGTCGGCCGGCGCATTGAGCAGGCGCAGCAGCGGGTCGGCGCAGGCCGCCACCACCACGCCGGCCCCGAGGCCGAGCCAGGTGCTCGCGCCCAGCGAGGCCCGCGCCGTCTCGTCCGCCCCGGCCCGGTTGCCGGCCCCCAGGTTCTGCGTGATCACCACGCTCACGCCCATGCTGATGATGCGGAACAGCAGGAAGAACGAGGCCTGTACGTTGTTCGCCAGCGCGAAGGCGCCCGACGCGCTGTCCGACTGGCGCGAGGCCAGCCACAGGCCGGTCAACCCGACGAGCAGCCCCAGCACCAGCTCGGCCAGCAGCGGCCAGGTGAGGGTGATGAGCCCGGGGCGGGCGGGCGTGACGGCGTGCGAAGAGGCGGCAGGCATGAAGGCGACATCATCGCCGCAATCGGTTGCGTCCGCCTGCCGGTTCTTGCTCGCGCTTACTTGTGCTTCCGCGGGCCGCGCAGGAATTCGCGGTCGATGTCGAGCGTCGAGCGCACGCCGATGTCGCCGCGGTGCTGCTTCAGCCAGCCGGCGGCCGCGTTGCGGCCGAGCTCGAACAGCTCCTCGAGGAAGCTGCGGTCGGTGTTGAACTTGCTGTTCGCGCCGTACGGCGAGAGGCCGTCGTCGTCGGCCACCATGTGCAGGCGCAGGTCCTTGTAGCGGCCGGGGTCCAGCTTGCCCTCGCGCACCAGGCGCGAGACGAAGGAGATCGCGCGCATCTCCGACATCAGGCTCGCGTTGAAGGTGATCTCGCTCAGCCGGTCCAGGATCTCCTCGCTGCGCTGCGGCGTGCCGTCGCGCACCAGCGGGTTGATGCGCACCAGCAGGATGTCGAGGGCGGCGGTCTGGTAGATCAGCGGGTAGATCGCCGGGTTGCCCGTGTAGCCGCCGTCCCAGTAGGGCTCGCCGTCGATGTGGATGGCCTGGAAGAGGAAGGGCAGGCAGGCGGACGCGAGCAGCGCGTCGACGCTGATCTCCCGCCCGGTGAACACCCGCGCCTGGCCGGTCGTGACGCTGGTGGCGGTGATGAACAGGCGCAGCCCGCTCGCGTGCACCGCGTCCTCGTCGACATGGCGGCGCAGCACGTCGCGCAGCGGGTTCAGGTTGAGCGGGTTGAACTCGTAGGGGCTGAACGAGCGGAAGAACGAACTCATCCACTGGTAGCCCGGCAGCTTGTCGAGCTTGAAGTTGTCGTTCAGCGCATTCGCATGGCCGGCGGAGAACGGCGAGAAGATCGAGCCGGAGCGGCTCACGTCCTGCCAGAAGGCCGTGAGGGCCTCGCGGGCCCCTTCGCGCTTGCCGCGCCGCCAGCCGGTCGCCATCACCGCGGCGTTCAGCGCGCCGGCGCTGGTGCCGGAGACGCCGCTGAAGTGCAGGCCCTCGTCCTCCAGCAGCCGGTCCAGCACTCCCCAGGTGAAGGCGCCGTGCGAGCCCCCGCCCTGCAGGGCCAGGTCGAGGCCGAGCCGGGGGCCGGCAGGGGGCGTGTCGTCGTCGTGAACTGCCATTCGGAGACTCCTTCGGGTTAACCCGGGGGCAGTCTATGTCGGTTGCGGATCCGCTGCCGGCGGGCCGGCCGCAGCCGACGGGAGGCGCACCGTGAAGCGGGCGCCGGGCCCGCCGGGCGCGTCCCCGGCGGCGGGCCGCGGGCGCTGGATGGCGTCCTCCAGCGTCACCTCGGCGCCGTGCTGCTGGGCGATCTCGCGCACGATCGCCAGGCCGAGGCCCGAGCCGTCGACGTTGGTGCCGAGCGAACGGTAGAAGGGCTGGAACACCTTGTCGCGCTCGGCCGCCGGGATGCCCGGGCCGGAGTCCTCGACCTGCAGCACCGCCACCTGGCCGAAGGGGTCGTCCACCACCCGCACCGTCACCGTGCCGCCCTCGGGCGTGTACTGGAGGGCGTTGTCGACCAGGTTGCGGATCAGCTCGCGCAGCAGCACCGGGTGGCCGGGCACGGTGAGGCCGGGCCCCTGCTCCGGGCCCTCGTAGCCGAGGTCGATGCGCTTTTCCATCGCCCGCGGAACGAAGTCGCGCACCGTCTCGGCGGCCAGGCGTGCCAGGTGCACCGGCTGCGGCTGCAGCACCTGGGCGGCGTCCTCGGCGCGCGCCATCGACAGCAGCTGGTTCACCATGCGGGCGGCGCGCTGGCTCGATCGGGCGATCTGCTGCAGCGACTTCTTCAGCGCCTGCGGGTCGCGCTCGCCGGCGTCGATCTCGCGCTGCGCCAGCTCGGCCTGGGTGCGCAGCCCGGCCAGCGGCGTCTTCAGCTGGTGCGCCGCGTCGGCGAGGAAATGCTTCTGCGTGCCGATGCTGCGGTCGAGCCGGGTCAGCAGGTCGTTGATGGCGCGCACCAGCGGCGAGACCTCCTCGGGCGCATCGCGCTCGTCGATCGGGCTCAGGTCGTGGCTCTCGCGGCGGCGGATGCGCTGCTGCAGCTCGTTGAGCGGCGCGATGCCACGCGCGAGCGCCAGCCAGACCAGCAGCACCGCCAGCGGCAGGATCACGAACTGCGGCAGCATCACGCCCTTGATGATCTCGGTGGCCAGGCGCGAGCGCTTGCCGAGGGTCTCGGCCACCTGCACCAGCGGGGCGTCGATGCCGGGCGGCAGGCCCTCGGGGACGCCGACGCGCACGTAGGCGATGCGCACCGGCTCGTTGTTGATCTCGTCGTCGCGGAAGCGCACCTGGCCGGGCGCGGGGCGCTCCTCGTCGTTCGGCAGGGGCAGGCTGCGGTCGCCGCTGAGCACCTGGCCGCTCAGGCCGCGCACCTGGTAGTAGAGGGTGTCGGTCTCGTCGGTGTGCAGCAGCTCGGCGGTGCTGGCGCTGAGGGCGAAGCTGGCGGAGGGAGCGCCGCCGCCCGGCGTGCCGCGCCCGTCCTGCACCACCACCTGCTGCGCCAGCACGCGCGCCATCTCGCCGAGCTGGCGGTCGAAGGGCTTGTTGGCGATCCCCTGCGCGACCAGCCAGGTGAGCACGACGCTCATCGGCCACAGCAGCAGCAGCGGGGCGAGCATCCAGTCGAGGATCTCGCCGAACAGCGAGCGCTGTTCTTTCAAGTCGTGATCTTCTCGAGGCAGTAGCCGAGGCCGCGCACCGTCGCGATCCGGACCGGGCCCTGCTCGATCTTCTTGCGCAGCCGGTGGATGTACACCTCGATCGCGTTGTTGCTGACCTCCTCGCCCCATTCGCACAGCCGCTCGACCAGCTGGTCCTTGCTGACCAGCCGGCCGGCGCGCTGCAGCAGCACCTCGAGCAGGCTCAGCTCGCGCGCCGAGAGCTCGACCATCTGGTCGTTCAGGTAGGCCACCCGGCCGGTCGCGTCGAAGGTCAGCGGGCCGTGGCGGATCACGCTCGACGCCGTGCCCAGGCCGCGCCGCGTCAGCGCCCGCACCCGCGCCTCGAGCTCCTGCAGCGAGAACGGCTTGGCCATGTAGTCGTCGGCGCCCAGGTCCAGGCCCTGCACCCGCTGCTCGACGCTGTCGGCGGCGGTGAGGATCAGCACCGGCACCGCCGAGCCGCGCGCGCGCAGCTTGCGCAGCACCTCCAGCCCGTGCAGGCGCGGCAGGCCCAGGTCGAGGATCAGCAGGTCGAACTCGTGCGCCGTCAGCGCGGCATCGGCCTCGCTGCCGCTCGGCACGTGGTCCACCGCATAGCCGCCGTTGCGCAGCGAACGCAGCAGCCCGTCGGCCAACACCTGGTCGTCTTCAGCGATCAACACCCGCATCGCGGCCTCCGCTGCGGCACCCCCATTGCGCCGCGCAGGCATTGTAGGGACCGGCCCGCCCGCCCGCCCCAAAAAAGACTGTACAAACATCCAGCCTTTGCGATAATCCGCCCAACTCAAGGAGATCGCCCCATGGATGCCCCCGTCAAAGCCGCCACCCTCAACACCGAAAAGGCCAAGGCCCTGCAGGCCGCCCTCGCGCAGATCGAGAAGCAGTTCGGCAAGGGCTCCATCATGCGGCTCGGCGAGGGCGAGGTGATCGAGGACATCGAGGTCGTCTCCACCGGCTCGCTGGGCCTCGATATCGCACTCGGCGTCGGCGGCCTGCCGCGCGGCCGGGTGGTCGAGATCTACGGCCCCGAGTCCTCGGGCAAGACCACGCTCACGCTGCAGGTCATCTCCGAGATGCAGAAGCAGGGCGGCACCTGCGCCTTCATCGACGCCGAGCACGCCCTCGACACCTCGTACGCCCAGAAGCTGGGCGTCAACCTGCAAGAGCTGCTGATCAGCCAGCCCGACACCGGCGAGCAGGCGCTCGAGATCGTCGACGCGCTGGTGCGCTCCGGCTCGGTCGACCTGGTGGTCGTCGACTCGGTGGCGGCGCTGACGCCCAAGGCCGAAATCGAAGGCGAGATGGGCGATTCGCTGCCCGGCCTGCAGGCCCGCCTGATGAGCCAGGCGCTGCGCAAGCTCACCGCGACGATCAAGAAGACCAACACCATGGTCATCTTCATCAACCAGATCCGCATGAAGATCGGCGTGATGTTCGGCAGCCCCGAGACCACGACCGGCGGCAATGCGCTCAAGTTCTACGCCTCGGTGCGCCTGGACATCCGCCGCATCGGCAGCATCAAGAAGGGCGAAGAGGTCATCGGCAACGAGACCAAGGTCAAGGTCGTCAAGAACAAGGTCTCGCCCCCCTTCAAGACCGCCGAGTTCGACATCCTCTACGGCCAGGGCATCAGCCGCGAAGGCGAGGTGATCGACATGGGCGTCGAGGCCAAGGTGCTCGAGAAGTCCGGGGCCTGGTACGCCTACAACGGCGAGAAGATCGGCCAGGGCAAGGACAACGCACGCGAGTTCCTGAAGGAGAACCCCGACCTCGCCATCGAGATCGAGAACAAGGTGCGCGACGCCATGGGCATCCCGCTGCTGCCGACCGGCGCCGCCCCCAACTCGACTGCAGCCGCTTCCGCCGACGAGGGTGGCAAGCCCGCCAAGGGCAAGGCGGCCAAGGCGGCGGCAGACGCCCGCGGCGAGTAAACGCCAGGCCTGAGGGGCCGGGGCCATGAAGACGCGGCTGTCGCTGCGCGGGCGCGGCGTGCAGCTGCTCTCGCAGCGCGAGCACAGCCGCCAGGAGCTGCGGCGCAAGCTGCTGCAGCACCTGCGCGGCGCGCCGCCGGCGGGGGCCGAGCCTTCCGAGGTCGACGCCGAGCAGCAGGTCGACGAGGTCGTGGCCTGGCTGCAGGACAAGGGCTATTTCAACGAACAGCGCTTCGTCGAGAGCCGGGTGCATGTGCGCGCGGCGCGCTATGGCAACCTGCGCATCCGCCAGGAGCTGGCGCAGCACGGCGTGGCGCTCGACGACGGCACGGCGCAGGCGCTGAAGCACAGCGAGCTGGCGCGGGCGCAGGCGGTGTGGGCGCGAAAGTTCGGCGAGGCGGCCGCCGATGCGGCCTTGCGTGCCAAGCAGGTGCGCTTCCTGGCCGCACGGGGCTTTTCGGCCGAGGTGATCCGCCGCGTGGTGAAGGGCGACGGCAGCGGGGAGCGGTGGGGCGGGGGCAACGAATCCGGCGAACCGGGCGACGGGGCCTGACCGCCCGCCCCCGGGCGCGGCCTCAGGCCGGCTTCTTGGCGCTGGCAGGCGCGGCCTGGACGGCCGCCTCGCGCGCCAGGCGCGCTGCCTTCTTGGCGTCCTTCGCACGCTTCTGCTTCACTCTGCGGATACCGCGGTCCTTGTCGGCGCTCATGCCTATCTCCGGTGTGGGTTGGGAAAGCCGAGGTTGTACCACCGACGCGGCTCACCGCAGCGGCTGCAGCCCCGCGAAATCGGTGACCACGCAGACCCCGTGCTCGTCCACCACCGTGCACAGCGGCCCGTCGCCCTGCTGCAGCAGCTTCACCCGCGCACCGGCCGGCAGCTGCCCGTCGGCGGCCTGGTCGGCCTGTGGCGCGTCGAAGTGGAAGGGCTGTGCCGCCCGCACCCGGTGCGTGAAGCGCCGGGGCGGCGCCTGCTGCTTGTCCGCCGGCACGAGCGCCGAATCCGGCAGCACGGTGGCGCGGGGTCGCAGCATGCGCGGCATGGCAGGGGCTCCGGCGCGGTTCAGGGGACGAGGCTGTCGTCCGCCAGCACCCGGGGTGCGAAGATCGGCAGCGCGTGGGGTTGTGGTGCATGCGCCGCCATCAGGCCGGCCTCGGCCAGGTGCATCAGGTTGGGCAGCGCATAGGGCTCGGCGGCGTCCAGGTCGACCTCGTAGCCCAGGTCCTGGAGGCTGGCCACGGTGAGCCGGCTGAGCGGGTTGTTCGCCTCGGCGATGAAGCCCGACATCAGCTCGTTCTTGAACACCGTCTCGCGCCAGTGGCTGTTCGCCGTGCCGGGGCCGCCGGTGTTCTCGACCGGCACCGGCGTCGGGCCGCTGCCGCGCAGCTCGCCGTAGGCCTGCTTGGCCGCCCTGCCGGTGAAGCGCGGGTTGACGCTGCCGCTGCCGGCCAGCAGCTTCTTGTGGGTCCAGATCGTGCCGATGCCGATCACGTGGCCCATCTCGTGGGTGATCACGTCCACCAGCGTGCCCTCCCGCTCCATCTCGGCCAGGTCGGCGGTGTCGAAGGACATCAGGCCCTTGGCCGGCAGGAAGGCATGCACGCCGGCCGACTTGGGCCGAAGGTGGGTCGGGCCGGCCTGGCCGAGGATCTGTCCCGGCCCGTCGATCGCGACGCCCTGGGCGGTGATCAGCAGGTCGTCGATCACCTCGCCCCCGATGGTGACGCTGGGCAGGTCGCCGACGATCACCTTGGACCAGCGGCGAGCGGCGGTCTTGAAGGCGTTCTTCTGCCGGGTGTTCAGGCCCCCGAGGAAGCGCACCTCGATCTTGTACGCCGACTTGATCTTCGCCGGGCTGGCGCCGGACTTGACGCTGGCGTGGGCGACGAAGGTCTCGACGCGGGGGGTGGTGGAGGTCTTCTGGCCTGCCAATGGTTTCTCCCTGGAGCTGGACGTGGCACGACCATAGCAGGAGGACGTGCGGCCTGGGCTATAACCCGGCGATGAGCAATCCTTACGCCCCGCCGCGGGCCCCCGTCGAAGAACCCCCGCCGCCGAAGAGCAGTTGGGGGCGCACCGCGGCGGTCGTCGTCCTCGGCTCGCTGATGTCGTTCCCGTTGTGCTGGGGCCTGGCGCCGATGCTGGCGCAGACCCTGAGCGGCACGCCCGACGGTGCGATGCCGGACACGCTGTTCCTCGCGCTCGACCTGCTGTTCTCGTTCCTCGCGAGCCTCGCCTGTTGCCTGACGGCGGTGCGCCTGGCGCCGGGGCGGGTGGTGGCGTCGAGCTTCGGCGTGGGCGGCATCGGCGCGCTGGTCTACGTGCTGCTGCAGGCCGGGACGCCGGCGAGCGGCTTCCCGCTCTGGTACGACTGGTTCCCGGCCAGCCTCGCCTCGGCCTGGGTCGCCGCCTGGCTCGGCACCCGCTAGCCGCCCGGGCCGGCGCCGGCCTCGCTCAGTACAGGATGCGCGAGCGCAGGGTGTCCGGCAGCGCCGCCAGGTCCGCGAGCACCGCCTGCGGGGCCTCGGTGTCGACGTCGATCACCACGTAGCCCACCTCGCCGCGCGTGCTCAGGTATTGCGCGGCGACGTTGACGCCCGCCCGCGACAGCCGCTCGTTCACCCGCGCGATCACCCCCGGCACGTTGCGGTGGATGTGCAGCAGGCGGCTGCGGCCGGTGTGCTCCGGCAGCGCGACCTCAGGAAAGTTCACCGCCGAGGTGGTCGACCCGTTGTTGCTGTAGCGCACGAGCTTGGCCGCCACCTCCTTGCCGATGTTGGCCTGCGCCTCCAGCGTCGAGCCGCCGATGTGCGGCGTGAGGATGACGTTGTCCATGCCGACCAGCGGCGATTCGAAGCGCGCATCGTTGCCCTGCGGCTCGACCGGGAACACGTCGATCGCCGCGCCCAGCAGGTGACCGTCCCGCAACGCCTCGGCCAGCGCGTCGATGTCGACCACGCTGCCGCGCGAGGCATTGATGAGGTGGCTGCCGCGCTTCATCGCCCGGATCTCGCGCCGCCCGATGAGCCCGCGCGTCGAGGGCAGCTCGGGCAGGTGCAGCGTCACCACGTCGGCGGCCGCCAGCAGCTCGGCTAGCGTGTCCACGGCGCGCGCGTTGCCCAGCGGCAGCTTGGCCTCCACGTCGTGGAAGACCACGGCCATGCCGAGCTGCTCGGCCAGCACGCCGATCTGCGTGCCGATGTGGCCGTAGCCGACGATGCCCAGCACCTTGCCGCGCACCTCGAACGAGTTCTCGGCGCTCTTGGTCCAGCCGTTGCGGTGCAGGATCGCGTTCTTCGCCGGGATGCCGCGCATCAGCATGATGATCTCGGCCAGCACCAGCTCGGCCACGCTGCGCGTGTTGGAGAACGGTGCATTGAACACCGGGATCCCGAGGCCGAGCGCCGCGTCCAGGTCCACCTGGTTGGTGCCGATGCAGAAGCAGCCGATGGCCGCCAGCTTGGGCGCCGCCCGCAGCACCTCGGCCGTGAGCTGCGTGCGCGAGCGGATGCCGAGGAAGTGCGCATCGGCGAGCGCCTCGTGCAGCACGTCGCCGGCGAGCGCCTTGGGCGAGGTGAGGATCTGCGTGTAGCCGTCCTTGCGCAGCGTCTCGACCGCCGAGGCATGGATGCCCTCGAGCAGCACGAACTTGAGCTTGTCCTTGGGAAGCGAGAGGCGTGTCGGGGCAGGGATCGTCATGCCCCGATTGTTCAGCAGGCGGCTTGCACCCGTTCAGCGAAAGGGCTTGCTGAGGAAGCGCGAGCCGGCGAGGCCGAAGCGCCAGGGCCGATCGACGGCCTTGCTGATGCCGATGCGCGGGCCGGCGAGCAGCGCGACCGGCTCCTGCGCCGCGAGCAGGCGGAACGGCCGGCGGTCCAGCCGCATGCCGTTCCAGGTGGCGTCGATGCCGAGCGCCTGGCCGACGCGTCCCGGCCCGCTGCACAGCAGGCGCGGGTCGTCCACGCCACGCCGCTCGCGCATCGCGTCCAGTCCCTCGAGCGGCTCGATCGCGCGGATCAGCACGCCGGCGCCGTGCCCCGCCTCGCGGCACACGAAGTTCATGCACCAGTGGATGCCGTAGGAACGGTAGACGTAGACCCGCCCCGGCGGCCCGAACATCGCGGCATTGCGTGCGGTCGGCCCGGCGTGGCTGTGCGAGGCCGGGTCCTCGCGGTCGTAGGCCTCGGTCTCGACGATGCGGCCGCCGACGCCGTCGACATACACGCAGGCGCCGACCAGCGCGCGCGCCACCGTGTCGGCGTCCTGCAGGAAATCGATGCGATGCGAGGGCATGCGGGCGAGTGTCGCAGGGATGGCAAGATGGCGGTTCGAGCACCGTCCCACCCCGGACCCGGAACACGGAGAACCTCCATGCGCCTGTCTCGACTCCTGATCACGACCACGCTTGCGATGGCCGCGCTGGCCCACGCCGACACCCTGCCCTACGACGAAAACGCCAACGCCCGGGCCGACCTGCAGCAGGCCCTCGCGACGGCCGCCGCGAAGAAGCGGCCGGTGCTCGTGGTCTTCGGTGCCAACTGGTGCCCCGACTGCCGGGCGCTCGACGCGTCGCTCAAGAGCGGCGCCAACGCCGAACTGATGGCGAAGGAGTTCGTCGTCGTCAAGGTCGACGTCGGCCGCTTCGACCGCAATCTGCCGGTGGCCGAGCAGTACGGCAACCCGATCAAGCGCGGCATCCCGGCGGCCGTCGTGCTGTCACCGTCGGGCCAGCTGCTCTACGCGACACGTGCCGGCGAGCTGTCGAACGCCCGGCGCATGAGCGACACCGGCGTGCACGACTTCTTCAGCCAGGTGGTCGCGACGGCGCAGCAGGGCCAGAAGTGAGGTGATCAGCCGGGCCGCGCGGCCGGTGCCGCGGGCCGGGTGTTGACGAACAGGCACAGCAGCGCCGTCAGCAGGGCCAGGCCGATGTGCAGGCCGTACACCGCGCCGAAATCGTGGCGCTGCAGGCCGCCCTGCCCGAGCAGCATCACCGTCAGCGCCACGCCGATCACCGCGCCGACCTGCCGCGTGGCCTGGTTCACCGCGCTGCCCACCGCATAGTGCGCGGCCGGCAGCCGGCTCACCGCGGCACCGGACAGCGAGGGCAGCACCATCCCCACGCTGGTGCCGCTGAGGAGCAGGCCGGGCAGCCAGTCGCGCAGGTAGGCCGGCTCGGTGCCCGGCACGAGCAGGAACCACAGCCCCGCGGCGGCATAGAGCAAGGCCCCGCCGACCAGGAAGGGCCGGTGGCCGTGGCGCCCGGCGAGCCGGCCGGTGACGATGGCCACCGGGATCACCGTCAGCGGCCCGGGCGCGATCGCGAGGCCGGCCTGCGCCTGGCTGTAGTGCCAGACCGTGCCCATGTAGAAGAAGAAGGCGAAGAACATCATCGCGAAGGCGATGCCGAAGGACAGCGTGGCCGCGTTGGCCGCGCGGAAGGTCGCGTGGCGGAACAGGCCCAGGTCGACCAGGGGATCGCGGGCGCGTGCGGCCCAGGCGATGAACGCTGCGCCGGCAAGCGCCCCGGTGGCGGCGACGACCGCCAGCTCGGAGGCCGTCCAGGTGGGGGACTCCAGCTCGACGATGGCCAGCGCGACCGCGCCGACGGCCACGATGAGCAGCGTCATGCCGACGCCGTCGACCCGGCGCCGCGGGCCGCCCGGCGCCGATTCGCCGAGCAGTGCCGCACCGCGCCAGAGCGAGAGCGCCCCGATCGGCAGGTTGATGAAGAAGGCCCAGGGCCAGCCGATGGTCTGCACGACGAAGGAGCCGAGGCTCGGGCCCACGGCTGCCGCAAACCCGGCGACCGCGCCCCAGAGGCTGACCGTCAGGGCGCGCCGCTCGGCCGGGAAGGCGGCCAGCACGATGGACAGCGAGGCCGGCGTGAGCAGCGCCGCCCCCACCGCCTGCAGCACGCGCGCGGCGATCAGCCACCCGACGCTGCCGGCCAGGCCGCAGGCGGCGGAGGCGGCGACGAACACCGTGACGCCGACCAGGAAGACGCGCTTGCGGCCGTGCGTGTCGGCGAGCCCGCCGGCCGGGATCAGCATCGCGGCGTACACCACGGTGTAGGCGTTGAGCACCCACGACATGTCGGCCGCGGTGGCCTGCGGAAAACCGGCGCGCAGCGCGCCAAAGGCCGCGTACAGCAGGGTGCTGTCGAGCGAGACCAGGAAGGCGGCCACGCTCGCGACCCAGAACACGGGCCAGGGCGAGGCGGCGCGAGCGGGTGCGGGGGTGCGGGGCGCGACGTTCGGCAGCGTGGCATCGACGGGGTTCATGGCGCGCGTCTCGCGGGGGTCAGGCGGGCTGCGGCAGGTAGACCGGGCGGGCCGCGGCGAGGCCCTGCCGGGTGAGGCGCGTGGCCTCGTCGGCCAGCACCTCGTCCAGGCCGGCCTCCAGGCCGTCGAGCGCGCGCCGGACGATGTCCTCGGCGCTGGTCTTCGGGGCGTCGATGGCCCGCACGAGGTCGGTGTCGACGAAGGCCATGTGCAGGCCCAGCACCTGGGTGTGCTGCGCGGCGAGCTCATGGCGCAGCGAGTTCGTCAGCGACCAGGCCGCCGACTTGCTGGCCGCATAGGCCGCGAGGCTGCCGCCGTTGATCCAGGAGACGATGGACAGCACGTTCAGCAGCGCCCCGCCGCCATGGCGCGCGAGCACCGGCGCAAAGCCCTGGCTGACGCGCAGCATGCCGAAGAAGTTGGTCTCGAACTGGCGGCGCGCCACGGCCTCGCTGTCCGGCGCGAGGAAGCCGCCCGGGTGGCCGATGCCGGCGTTGTTGACGACCAGCGTGACGTCGCCGGCGCGGGCCACCGCGGCGGCCACCTCGTCCGCCTTGGTGACGTCGAGGCGGATCGGCTCCACGCCCGGCGCGGCCGGCACGCTGGCGGGGTCGCGGGCGCCCGCGTACACCTTGCGCGCGCCGCGCGCGAGCAGCTCGCGGGTGAAGGCCAGGCCGATGCCTCGGTTGGCGCCGGTGACGAGGGCGACGGTGTTGCTGTCGATCTTCATGGGAAGGTTCCTTGTGAGGACGTGGTTTATATGACGAATGTCATATTTATGGGCGAACGAAAGGGAGGCGAAGGGGCTGAGTCGAACGAGGTCAGTGGCCGGCGGGTGCCGGGAGGTCGTATTGCGCGAGCAGGGCCTGCCGCGCGGCCGCGAGCACGGCATGGCCTTCGGGGTTGTCGCCCAGCGCGCGGGCGAGCTGCAGGCTGCCGACCAGGGTGCTCGTGACGAGGCTGGCGGCGGCCTGCGATGGGGCCGGCAGCGCGGCCCGCACGGCGGCGATCAGGTTTTGCACGCGCTGCACCAGGGCGTCGCGCACCGCCGCGGACTGGCGCGGGATCTCGCAGCCAAGGGCCGCCACCGGGCAGCCGGTCTCCATCGACGCGAGATGGACGGGGGACAGGTAGGTCTCGACCAGCGCCCGAAAAGCGCTGGCGCCCCGGGCCTGGTGTGCCTGCGCACCCCGCCGCTGCGCTTCGAAGCTGTCGCGCCCGGCGTGCGCGATGGCCTCGGCGAGCAGCGCGTCGCGCGACTCGAAGTGGGCATAGAAGCCGCCGTGCGTCAGGCCGGCCTCGCGCATCACGTCGGCGACGCCGATGCCGGCCGAGCCCTGGCGCCGGATGGCGCGCGCGGCGACATCCAGGATGCGCTGGTGCGTTTCTTCCTTGCGGCGGTTGGGAAGGCGGGCCATGGTGTGTCGATGAATATGACGTTCATCATATACATTCGGGATGACCCCTGCCGGAACGGGGCTACCGGGGCGACGAAGCCAGCCGCTGCAGCTGGCTGATCTGCAGCAGGGGCAGGAGCGCCTGGGCCAAGCCATGCGGCGCCGGCCCCTGCCACGCCGTGGCCGCCGCGGCCCGCGCCATGTCCGGCGACAGCAGCGGCCCGGGGACCTCGGGCGCGCTGGGGGGCACGTCGGGCGGCGGCGGCTCGCGCAGGCGGTCGACGGGACGCGGCGGGATCAGTCCGGCGAGCGTCGGTGCCGCCTTGACGCGCGGTGTCAGCGGCGGCTCCATCACGCCGAACTGGGCGCACACCGTCGCGATGAGGCTTGCGTGGTCGAAGGCGGGCGTCGGCCCATGGGCCTCGCGCGGCGGGTAGACGGAGCCCGGCTCGATGGCCGGGTTCACGAACAGGGCCGGCACGCGCACCCCCAGGCGGTCGTAGGCGAAGTTGTCCGGCGCCGTCTCGAACGGCGACACGGCGGACGGCGGCGGCACATGGTCGTACAGCCCGCCGTGCTCGTCGAAGAGCACCACCAGCAGCGTCTTGCGGAAGGTCTCGGGGTGCTGGCGCAGGATGCCGTAGACCTGCGCCAGCAGGTGCTCGCCGTCGCGCACCGAGACCGGCGGCGGCAAGGTGCCGCCGCCCGCGTCGGCGAACGGGATGCCGGCGCCCCCGGGGCGCGAGGCATTGACCGGCCCGTTGCGGAAGAAGTCGGTGTACCGCGGCTCGATCACGCTGTACTTCGCCAGCCGGTGGTGGCGGATGTCGGCCTCGAAGCGCGTCTCGTCCGACAGCCGCGGCCGAAAGCCGACGACGTTGCCGCCGTCCGCGCCGAGCCACTTCCAGCGGTCGTAGACGTAGGCGCACAGGGCCGAGGCCGGCGCATCGTGGTAGTAGACCCGCCAGTTCACCTGCCCCGGGTGCGCCTCGTCCAGCAGTTCGAAGACCGTCTTCTCCTTCACCGGCGGCGAGAACGGCAGGTCGCGCCGCTCGCCGGTGCGGAAGTCCGCATTGTCGACGCGCGAGCGGCGGGTGCCGGGCACGAGCCCCGGCGTGCCGCAGTGCGCGATGACGCGGTTGGCCAGCGCCTGCACCGGGCCGCCGGCGTGCCAGCAGTCGCACACCGCGTAGCGTGTCGCGAGCTGCCAGGTCACCGGCACCGAGGTGCGCCCGTGGTAGTGCATCACGTTGCGCGGGTCGGGCTCCACGAGCGGCCCGCCCGGGACCAGGGGCGCCGCGGGCTGCTGGCCGTAGTTCCAGGCGAAGCCGTTCATCGTGGGCACGGCGCCGGCCGCCGGCGTCGCGGTGCCGAAGAGCTGCTCGTTCACGTCGCCGAACAGCTTGCCCGGCTCCGGATAGGGGCGGATCCCGTTCTTCGCATCGTCCGTGCCCTGGAACACCGAGACGCAGACGCCGTCCGGGATCGACGGGTCGACGGGGATGCGCTCCTTGCCGGAGAGGCCGCGGTACAGGCCGTCGTCGGTGAGCTTGGCATGCAGGCCGCCGAGCAGGTTGTCGAAGGAACGGCCCGACAGCATCAGCACCACGACATGCTCGATGCCGGGGCCGAGCGGCTGCTGCGGAAGCGCCGGCCGGGGCAGCGGCTCCAGCTGCACGTCGACCACCGCATAGCGGTTCCACGCGAAGAGGTGGCTGCTGTCGAGCTCGTCCGTCAGCGACAGGGCCTGCCCGTTGGACTCCGACACCAGGTGGCCGTCCTGCAGCGAGAAGCCGCAGGCGCCGGCCCAGTCGCCGAAGCCGAGGTAGGCGCTGTCGCTGGCCGACAGCCAGCGGGCGCTGCCCTTGATGCGGTAGTAGGTCAGGCCGCCGTGCGGCACCTGCTCCAGCACCAACGCGCGGCGCAGCGCGGTGGCGAGGGTGGCCCAGTCGTCGCCGTTCGCGCCCACCCAGCCGAGCCGCACGCCGCGCAGCGAGACGGCGAGGCGGAAGGCGCCGGCGGGTGCCGCGGCGGGTTCGGCCGGCGCGCTGCGCGCCAGCGCCCGGCGTCGGTCGTCGGCGAACGAGGCCTGCGGCGCGGCGGCGGCGGGGTCGAGGTTCATGAGGCGCTCCCGAAGGATGGACTGGGGCTTGTCGACACTGTCGACGAACCCGCGCGCGGGCGCACGTGAAGCGTCCTGAAGCGTCCTGAAAGCGCCCGGCGACGCCTACGCCGCGATCTTGAACACCGACACCAGCCGCATCAGGTCGGCGGCCTGGTTCTCCAGGCTCTGGGCCGCCGCGGCGCTCTGCTCCACCAGCGCCGCGTTCTGCTGCGTGCCCTCGTCGAGCGAGCTCACGGCCTGGTTGACCTGGGCGACGCCCGTCGTCTGCTCCGCGGTCGAGGCATTGATCTCGGAGATCAGGCCCGTCACGCGCCGCACCTGCTGCACGATCTCCGTCATCGTCTGCCCGGCCTCGCCGACCAGGCGCGTGCCGCTGTCGACCTTCTCCGTCGACGCCGCGATCAGCGACTTGATCTCGCGCGCCGCCGAGGCGCTGCGCTGCGCCAGCGAACGCACCTCGCTCGCCACCACCGCGAAGCCTCGCCCCTGCTCGCCGGCCCGCGCCGCCTCGACCGCCGCGTTCAGCGCCAGGATGTTGGTCTGGAAGGCGATGCCGTCGATCACGCCGATGATGTCGGCAATCTTGCGGCTGCTGGCGCTGATCTCGTGCATGGTCTCGACCACGCGCGTCACCACCTCGCCGCCCTGGTCGGCCACCGCCGCCGCCGAGGCCGCGAACTGGTTCGCCTGCTGGGCGTTGCCGGCGTTGCCGTGCAGCGTCTCGGTCATCTGCTGCATCGACGCGGCGGTCTGCTGCAGCGCGCTCGCCTGCTGCTCGGTGCGGTTCGACAGGTCGGCATTGCCGCTCGCGATCTCGCTCGTCGCATGGCTGATCGCCTGGGCGCCGGTCTGCACGTCGCCGACCAGGCTGCGCAGCTGGCGCACCATCTGCTGCACCGCGGCAAGCAGGCTTGCGTCGGCGCCCGGCTGCACCGCGATGTCGTGCGACAGGTCGCCCTGCGCGACCCGCAGCACCGCGTCGCGGGCGTATTCGGGCTCGCCGCCGAGCTGTCGCCACACCTGGCGCACCACCCAGCGCGAACCGATCGCGAGCAGCACCAGCACCACCCCCGCACTGGCCAGGATGGCGCCCAGCGTCGAGCCGGTGCTCTGCTTGGCGCGGCCGAGCGCGGTGTCGAAGTTCTCCTTCGCCTCGGCTTGCGCCTGCTGCATCGACGCGGCGAACTTCTTCTGCGCCGCCTGCATCGTGGCCAGCGCCGCGGCCTCGTCGCCCTGCGCGCTGCCGATCACGATGCCGATCGCCTGCGTCGCCGCGCCGTAGTAGGCGTTGAACTCCGCCTGCAGGCGCTGCGCATCGTCCGCCCGCGCGGGAATGGCCTGCACCGACTTCAGCAGCTCGCGGATCTGCCCCGCCTGCTGGGCGGTTTCCTCGAGGCGCTTCTTGTCGCCGTCCGAGGCCGCGCCCTGCAGTCCGACGACCAGCGCGTCGAAGCGGCTGCCGAGCTGCTGGCTGGCGCTGAGGTAGGGGTAGTGGGTCTGCCCCACCGCGTCCAGCGCCTGCGACGTGCGGCTCGAGAAGGCGAAGACCACCATCACGCCCAGCGCGAAGACGAGGGCGGACGAGAGGGGCAACAGCCAGATGGTGCTTTTGACTTTCACGGTGTCCTCGCGCGCGGCGTCAGTCGACGGACTTCACCAGGTGGGCGACCTGGCCCTTGAACTCGGCGGAGTCGCGCGTCTTGCCCTCGAGCTTCCAGACTTCCTTGGCGGTCGGGCCGTACTTCGCGTAGAAGGTCTTCGAGAAGATCGTGAAGTACGGCTTCTCGGCCAGCGGCGGGTTGATGCGCTCGACCTTGGCGCGCAGCTCGGCGTTGTCGTGCAGCGTGTCGTCGGCCTCGGTCGTCTGCAGCGCGACCAGCTGGTAGCGGCCGGCGGCCAGGCGCTTCAGGATCTCGCCGGTCGCGTTGGCGCTGTCGTCCACCTTGGCGCCGAGCTTGGTCAGCTGGGCGATCACCGAGTAGCCGGTGGGGGCGCCGATCGTGCCGTCCACACCGGCGAGCTTCTGGCCGTCCCAGCCGGCCGCGCTGCCCTTGAGGCGGTACAGCGCATAGGTGGCGCGGTACATGCGCTTGGTGGCGTCGGCCTCGCCGTCGAGCTTCACCGGGTACGCCGCGAATTCGGCACGGTCGGCGGCGTAGCTCGCGTTGATCGCGCCGTCCATCGTGCCGGCCTTCACCTCGGCCATGCACTGCTTCCAGGGCATCGGGCTCAACTTGATGGGCACGCCCAGCTGCTTCTCGATCGACTGGATCATCATCGCGCTGTAGCCCGGCTTGCCATTGATCAGCCAGGGGTAGGCCTCTTCATGCGAGTGGCACAGCGTGACCTTGTCGGGGTTCGATTGGGCCCACGCGGCAGGAATCGTGCCGAGGACAAGGGCGAGGCTGGCGAGAGGCGTGCAGAATTTCATGGAACTGTGCAGGAGTTGATGAAGGCACCCGAACGTGCGCCGGGCTCCTCCGTTCCTTCGGCAAGCTGCACGAATTCTTAATACAAGCTTTTCGATTTTGGAAAAGGTGTCAGATGTTGTTCGACCCGAGCCGGCATGAGGCCTTGACCGTCGCCCCCTGGGATGCCGTCGCCGCTCGCGCGGAAATCAGGGCCATCGCCGAGGACCTGGACGCGGCCCGCGGCGCCGACGGCGCGTGGCCGCTGCATCCGCTCGACCAGGACGGCGACACGCCGGCGGGCGGCTTCAAGGGCATCTACCTCGGCCGGGCCGGGCTGCTGTGGTCCTTGGCGGTGCTGGGCGAGGCGGGCCTTGCGAGCTCGCGCATCGACCTGGCGGCTGACATCGAGCGCGCCGTGGCCGACCATGCGGTCGCACCGGATGCCGGCGAGCCCGCGCCGTCGTATTTTCTCGGCGAGGTGGGCTTGCGCCTCGTGCAATGGCGCCTGACCCGCAGCGCCGAGTCCGCCACCCGCCTGCATGCGGCGGTCGAGTCGAACATCGCCCACCCCAGCAACGAGGCGCTGTGGGGTTCGCCCGGCACGATGCTCGCGGCCTGGCACCTGTGGAAGGCCACCGGCGAGGCGACGTGGCGCGATCTCTACCTGCGCAACTGGCAGCACCAGTGGGAGACCTGGCGGCACGATGCCGCGGTCGGCTGCCACCTGTGGACGCAGGACCTGTACGGCCGCGTGTTGCAGTACCTGGGTGCGGGGCACGGCTTCGCGGGCAACGCGTTCGCCCTGCTGCTCGGGGCCGGGCTGCTCGACGACGAGCGGCGGCAGGTGATGCAAGGGCGCGTGGTGCAGACCCTGTCATGCCTCGCGCAGCACGAGGGCGCTGCCGCCAACTGGCGGCCGGCGGTTCAGGCGCCGGCGCCGGGCCGCCCGGCGATGCTGGTGCAGTGGTGCCATGGGGCACCGGGCATCGTCACCGCGATCCACCCCTTCCCGCCGGGGGCCGATGCGCAGCTCGATGCCCTGCTGTGCGCGGCCGGAGAGACCGTCTGGCAGGCCGGCCCGCTGACCAAGGGCGCAGGCCTGTGCCACGGCACGGCCGGCAACGGCATGGCACTGCTGGCGCTGCATGCACGCACCGGCGACACTGAATGGCTGGCGCGGGCGCGCCGCTTCGCGATGCATGCCATCGGCCAGGTCCGGGCCCTGCGGCAACAGCACGGCCACGGCCGCCATTCGCTGTGGACCGGCGATGCCGGCGTGGCCTGCTTCCTGGCGCAGTGCCTCGCCGGTCGCTACGAGGGCATGCCGCTGCTCGATGTCGTCTAGCGGCCGGCTGCGCGGTGCGCGGCGCGATCAGAAGCTGTGGCGCAGCCCGGCCTCGAAGCCGCTCGACTTCTGGCCCCCGGCGATGGCCGGCGGCGTCGCCACGGCGAACTTCTGGCCGCCCTTGTTGTTGATGCGCGAGGCCGTGGTGTACAGCGCCGTGCGCTTCGACAGGTTGTGCACATAGCCGATGGCGATCAGCGTCGCGTCGTCCGCGTCGGCCGTCTGCGTCGCGGCCGTGCCGCTCTTCAGGTCGGCGCGACCGAACGAGGCGCGCAGCAGGCCCGAGCCCAGCGGCGCGCTCACGCCCAGCAGCGCCAGGCTCTCCTTGCGGTCCAGGAACTTGAGTTGCGTCAGCGAGCCCAACAGCTTGACCACGCCCAGGTCGTACGAGACGCCCAGCGAGCCGACCTTGTACTTGTCTTCCGCCGCGTTCGCCTCGGTCGTGCCGTACGAGCCCGACACGTTCAGCGGGCCGGCGGCATAGCCGATGCGGCCGCCGACGTACTTGCCGCCGACCGTGCCCTCGCCCGCAGCCACCGTCAGCTGGCCGTAGGCGCCGCCGAGGTTCTTCGGCAGGAAGTAGCTGATCTCGTTGTCGGCACGCGAGTTGGTGTTGACCGTGCCGCCCAGCTTGGACTGCAGGTTCGAGAACTTGCCGACGCCGTTGTCGCCGAAGGCATCGAAGTCGGAGATGCCGGTGTAGGTCGGCGTGTAGTCGCGGCCGAGGCGCACTTCGCCGAAGGCGCCTTCCAGGCTCACCGTCGAGCGGCGGTGCCAGAACTTGCCGCTGCTGTTGACCGTGCCGTCGTCCGGGTTCAGGGCGGCCTCGAGCCAGAAGCTCGCCTTCAGGCCATCGCCCAGGTCCTCGACGCCGCGGAAGCCGAGGCGGCTGCTGTTCAGGCCGTCGGTGCCGAGCTGCTTGACCTTGAGGTCGCCGTTCTTCACATAGCGGGCGTTGACGTCGACGACGCCGAACATGGTGACGCTGGACTGGGCCGAGGCGGCGCCGGCGGCGAACAGGGACACGAGGGCGAGGAGGGGGGTGTGCTTCTTCATGAGAGAACTTCCAATGACGGAGAAATGAGGCCGCCATTCCAGCAAGGCTTGTCGGATGGGCGTGTGACAGCGTTGCGATCCGTTGCGCGTCGTTGGCGCCGTCCCACTGCCCGGGCGCGGCGCATGGGCATTCACGCCCGCGTCACGCGCCTGCGCGACAACGCACAGCAAGCCGGTACAAGACCCATCGCGGCGGCCGATGGACACTCGCGGGATGACACCCGGATTGCTCGCTGGAACCTTGTTCGCCCTGGCCGCCGGCCTGATGTGGGGGCTGGTCTTCGTCGGCCCGCTGCTGCTGCCGGACTACCCCGCCGTGCTGCAGTCCTTCGGACGCTACCTCGCCTTCGGCCTGATCGCGCTGCCGCTCGGCTGGCTCGACCGCGCGCGCCTGGCGCAGCTCACGCGGGCCGACTGGCTCGAGGCGCTGAAGCTGGCCGCGGTCGGCAATGTCATCTACTACCTCTTCCTCGCCAGTGCGATCCAGCGCGCCGGCGGGCCGCTGCCCACGATGATCATCGGCACCCTGCCGGTGGTGATCGCCGTCTGTTCCAACCTGCGCGGCGGCGGCGTGGGCGGGGTGCCGCTCGCCTGGGGCCGGCTGCTGCCCTCGCTGCTGCTGATCGGCACGGGCATCCTGCTGGTCAACCATGCCGAGCTGGCGCAACTGCGCGCAGATCCGCAGGCCGACCTGCGGCGCTATGCCCTCGGCGCAGCGCTGGCGGTGGGCGCCGTCGCCTGCTGGACCTGGTACCCGCTGCGCAATGCCGACTGGCTGCGCGCCCACCCCGACCGCAGCCCGCGCAGCTGGGCCACCGCCCAGGGCCTGGCGACGCTGCCGCTGGCCGCGCTGGGCTATGCGCTCACCTGGGCCTGGATGGCCTGGCAGGGCAACGCCGATGCGATGCCTTTCGGCCCGCGTCCCGCGGTCTTCATCGGGCTCATGTTCGCGATCGGCCTGTTCGCCTCCTGGCTGGGCACGCTGTGCTGGAACGAGGCGAGCCAGCGCCTGCCGACCGCCCTCGCCGGGCAGTTGATCGTGTTCGAGACCCTGTCGGCGCTGGCGTATGCGTTCATGCTGCGCGGCCAGGGGCCGCAGCCGCAGACGCTGGCCGGGATCGGGCTGCTCATCGGCGGCGTGGTGTGGGCCTTGCGCAGCGGCCCGGGCGATCGGTCGGTGCTGCCCTCGGAGCTGCAGTCGGACCTGCACCCGTGACCCGTGGGGGCCGCCGGGCGACGGCGATCAGGACACCTGGGTCGGGCGCGGCGCGAGCGGCGGCTCGTCCAGGCTGCCGGCCTCGCCGGGCAGGTGCGGGTCGTCGATGTCGGCCTCGTGCGCCACGGGCAGCGGCAGGCCCGGCACGACGTGGCCGGTGACCGGCGCCGCCGTGGCGGCGCTGCGGCGGGGGCGGTTGCGGTACCAGGCGCTCACGCGCTCGGCGGCTTGCAGGGTTTCGATGTTCATGGTCTGTGCGTGCGGCGGAGTCAAAACGGCCCGGTCGTGATCACGACCGGGCCAGGAGGGGACTGTCTCGGCGAGATCAGTCGTCCACGCGTTTCAGGACGTCCTTGGCGGCGTCCTTGGTCTTCTGCTTGGCATCGCCATACGCGGCCTGCGACTTGCCGGCCACCTGGTCGGCAACGCCTTCGACGCGCAGGCGATCATTCCCGACCACCTTGCCGGCGGTCTCCTTCACTTTCCCCTTGACGTCCTCGGCACGACCTTTGACCTGGTCCTTGTTCATGCTGGAACTCCTTGAAGTTACGGCGCGACGTGCACCGTCCATGGAGACAGTGTCGGCGAGCCCCCGGGGCAAGTCTGTCGGACGTGGCCGCGATCGCTGTCGGACAGGAACGCCGCCTGCCGTCAGTCGAGGAGCGCCTCGTCCAGCACCTCGACCCAGTGCCGCACCGGCAGGTCGGTGCCGCCCTGCAGGTGCTGGATGCAGCCCACGTTGGCCGAGACGATGGCCTGCGGCCGCAGCGCCTCCAGGTGGCTGAGCTTGCGGTCGCGCAGCTGGGTCGCGAGCTCGGGTTGCAGCACCGAGTAGGTCCCGGCCGAGCCGCAGCAGAGGTGGCTTTCGCTGGCGGCGAGGCTGACCTCGAAGCCGAGGGCCGCGAGCTGCGCCTCGATGCCGCCGCGCAGCTGTTGCCCGTGCTGCAGCGTGCACGGCGGGTGGAAGGCCAGCGCGCGCTGCGCCGGTTCGCGCAGCCGCGGCTTCAGCTTCGGCACCAGGTCGGGCAGCAACTCGCCCAGGTCGCGCGTCAGGCCGGCGATGCGCTGCGCCTTGTCGGCATACGCCTCGTCGTGCGCCAGCGCGTGGCCGTAGTCCTTTACCGTGACGCCGCAGCCGGAGGCGTTCATCACGATCGCCTCCACCTGGTCCGAGACCACCAGCGGCCACCAGGCGTCGATGTTGCGGCGCATGTCGGCCAGGCCGCCGTCGACGTCGCCCAGGTGGGTGCGGATCGCGCCGCAGCAGCCCGCGCCATCGGCGACCACGGTCTGGATGCCGGCGGCGTCGAGCACGCGCGCGGTGGCGCTGTTGATGTTGGGTGCCAGCGCCGGCTGCACGCAGCCCATCAGCAGCAGCACCTTGCGCGGGTGGCTGCGCGTCGGCCAGCGGTGCGCGGCGGCGGGGGCGCGCGGCGGCACCTTGGCGCGCAGGGCCGGCGGCAGCAGCGGGCGCACCGCCTGGCCGAGCTTCAGCGCAGGCGAGAACAGCGGCGAGGTCAGGCCTTCCTTCAGCAGCCAGCGCACGCCGCGCTCGCCGCGCGGGCGCTCGACGCGCGCGTCGACCAGCTTGCGGCCGATGTCGACCAGGTGGCCGTATTGCACGCCCGAGGGGCAGGTGGTCTCGCAGTTGCGGCAGGTGAGGCAGCGGTCCAGGTGCTGCTGGGTGCTGCGCGTCACCGGCTCGCCCTCGAGCACCTGCTTCATCAGGTAGATGCGGCCGCGCGGGCCGTCGAGTTCATCGCCGAGCAGCTGGTAGGTCGGGCAGGTCGCGGTGCAGAAGCCGCAGTGCACGCACTTGCGCAGGATCGCCTCGGCGGCATCGCCGTCGGGGGTGCCCTTGAACTCGGTAGACAGCCTGGTTTGCATGCGTCACAGATCCGGATACAGCCGGCCCGGATTGAAGAGGCCATCCGGGTCGAAGGATTGCTTCAGCGCGCGGTGGATGCGCGCGAGGGGCGGCGCGAGCGGCGCGAACACGCCGGCCGACCGGTCCTGGCCGAGGAAGAGCGTGGCATGGCCCCCCACCGCCGCTGCCGCGTCGCGCACGGCGTCCGCGGGCATCGCGGTGCAGACCCAGCGCTGCGCCCCGCCCCATTCGATCAGTTGCTCGCCCGACACCGCCAGCGGCGGCGCGGTGGGCGGCACCGACATCCGCCACAGCGTGCCGCCGTGGGCGACGGCCTCGCGCGCCTTCTGGAAGTACTCGTCGTCGTGGTGGCGCAGGCCGTGCCAGAAGTCGAGGGCCTGCGCCGGCTCGATCAGCTCGCCGCCGAGCGCGGCGACGGCCGACTGGACGGCCGCGAGCGCGCCGCGCAGGCGCACCACCAGCATGCCGTCCCACCAGGCGCTCGCGTTGATGGGCAGGGGCAGGCTGCTCCATTCGTTGATCTTCTGCATGGCGCTGATGTGGGCGAGCTCGAAGCGGACCGTGGCGGTGGCCGGGGCCAGCGGCAGCACCTTGAGCGAGACCTCGAGGATCACCCCCAGCGTGCCGAGCGATCCGGCGAGCAGGCGCGAGACGTCGTAGCCGGCGACGTTCTTCATCACCTGGCCGCCGAAGCTGAGCACCTCGCCGCGGCCGTTCAGCAGCGTGGCGCCGAGCACATGGTCGCGCACCGCGCCAACGCTGGCGCGCGCCGGGCCGGACAAGCCGCTCGCGACCATGCCGCCGACGGTGCTGCCGGGACCGAAGTGCGGCGGCTCGAAGGGCAGGTGCTGGTTCTTCTCCGCGAGCGCCGCCTCCAGCTCGGCGAGCGGCGTGCCGCAGCGGGCGGTGACGACCAGCTCGGTCGGCTCGTAGCTGGAGATGCCCGAGAGCACGGTGGTGTCCAGCAGCTCGCCGCGCGGGGCCTCGCCGTAGAAGTCCTTGGTGCCGCCGCCGCGGATGCACAACGGCGTGCGCGCGGCGCGGGCCGCCTCCACCTGGTCCAGAACCCTTTGCAGGGCGGGGTCCGTCGCCCGGGTCTCGACCCGGGATCCCGGATGGGCATCCGGGCTGCGAAGAATCGCGTCCATGCTCAAAACCTCGGGATGTCCGCGAACGGCAGCAGGCCGCGCCGCACGTGCATGCGCCCGTACTCGGCGCAGCGCGCGAGCGTCGGGATCACCTTGCCGGGATTCAGCAGGCCCGACGGGTCGAAGGCCTGCTTCACCGCCAGCATCTGTTCACGCTCCGCCTCGGAGAACTGCACGCACATCGACGACAGCTTCTCGACGCCGACGCCGTGCTCGCCGGTCACCGTGCCGCCCATCGCGACGCTGGTCTCCAGGATGTCGGCGCCGAAGCGCTCGCAGCGCTCGAGCTGGTCCGGGTCGTTGGCGTCGAACAGGATCAGCGGGTGCAGGTTGCCGTCGCCGGCATGGAAGACGTTGGCGCAGCGCAGCCCGTACTTCTTCTCCATCTCGCCGATCGCGATCAGGATGTCGGCCAGGCGCCGGCGCGGGATGGTCGAGTCCATGCACATGTAGTCGGGGCTGATGCGCCCGCTGGCCGGGAAGGCGTTCTTGCGGCCGCTCCAGAACTTCAGGCGCTGCGCCTCGTCCTTGCTGACCTCCATGCGCGTGGCGCCGCTGCCGGCCAGCACGTCCAGCATGCGGCCGATCTCCTCGGCCACCTCTTCCGGCGTGCCGTCGCTCTCGCACAGCAGGATGGCCTCGGCGTTCAGGTCGTAGCCGGCGTGCACGAAGTCCTCGACCGCGGCGGTCATCGGCTTGTCGAGCATCTCCAGCCCGGCCGGGATGATGCCGGCGGCGATGACGTTGGCCACCGCGTCGCCCGCCTTGCGGATGTCGTCGAAGCTCGCCATGATGCAGCGCGCCAGCAGCGGCTTCGGGACCAGCTTCACCGTCACCTCGGTGATGACGGCCAGCATGCCCTCGCTGCCCACCAGCAGGGCCATCAGGTCCAGGCCGGCCGCGTCCAGCGCCTCGGAGCCGAATTCCACCGCCTCGCCCTCGGCGGTGAAGCCGCGCACGCGCAGCACGTTGTGCAGCGTCAGGCCGTACTTCAGGCAGTGCACGCCGCCGGAGTTCTCGGCCACGTTGCCGCCGATGCTGCAGGCGATCTGGCTGCTCGGGTCGGGGGCGTAGTACAGGCCGAAGGGCGCGGCGGCCTCGCTGATCGCCAGGTTGCGCACGCCGCACTGCACGCGCGCGGTGCGGGCCAGCACGTCCACCTTGAGGATGCGGTTGAACTTCGCCAGGCTGAGCGTGACCCCCAGCGCGAGCGGCAGCGCCCCGCCGCTCAGCCCGGTGCCGGCGCCGCGGGCCACCACCGGAACCTTCAGGCCATGGCAGGCGCGCAGCACGGCGGCCACCTGGTCCTCGGTCTCGGGCAGCGCCACCACCAGCGGGGGCTGGCGGTAGGCGGTGAGACCGTCGCATTCGTAAGGAATGGTGTCCTCGCTGCGCGACAGCAGGGCATGGGCCGGCAGCAGGGGCGCGAGCGCGGCCACGACCTCGGCGCGGCGCGCCGCCAGCGCATCCGCGCCGGGTGGGTCGGCGTTCAGCGCGTGGGTACTCAAGGGGGCATTCACAAGGGCAGGGGTCCCGACGTCAGCCTGTTCAGAGCCCACGACTGTAGCGCGAGCTCACGGCGCCTCGGCCGCATACAGCACGTGGCGGCGCAAGGGATGCTCCGGCGCAAGGCGCGGATGGTCGAATTCGCCGCGCCATGCCAGGCCGATGCGCGCCATCACCGCCTGCGAGCGGACGTTGCCGACGGCGGTGAAGGAGACGACGCGCGGCAGGCGCAGCACCTCCCAGGCATGCTGCAGCACGAGGGCGGCCGCCTCGCTGGCGGCGCCGCGGCCCCAGGCGGCGCGCGCCAGGCGCCAGCCGATCTCGCGCGTCTCCCCGGACGGCGGCACGAAGGGCAGCTCGAAGGCGACGCCGGCCAGGCCGACGAAGCCGGCGAACGGCAGGTCGGGCAGCTCGAGCGCCCACAGGCCGTGGCCGAACTGCTCGATGTGGAGCCGGATGCGGCCGGCCAGCGCGTCGCTCTCCCCGCGCGTCAACGGCGCCGGGAAATGGCGCATCACCTCGGGATCGGCATTCAGCGCAGCGAACGGCGCGAGATCCTCGTCGCGCCACGGCCGCAGCAGCACCCGCTCGCCGCGCAGGACCGCCGGGCCGTGCCGGAGGACGGTGGCCCCGGTCATGCCGTGAACACGGTCAGCACGCCGGTGTAGCCGTAGAGGTGGTGCCGCGCGATCTCGCCCGCCGCGAAGAAGCCCACCAGCGGGACATCGCCCAGCGCACGCCGCACGATCGCGAGCTCCGCCGACGGCGCCCCGAAATGCGGCCCGCCGCGCCCGGCGCAGCTGACGTAGATGGCCCCGGCCATGCGGCGCGCGGCATGCGGCAGGCCGCTGCCGTCGCTGCCGGGCTGCAGCGCGAGGGCCGTCTCGCGCGGCAGGGTCTCGGGCTCCAGTTCCTCGCGGATCTCGCTGCAGATGCGCACCAGGTCGCGCCGTGCGGCCTCGGTGCTGCGGGTGCAGAACGCGAGCTGCATGCCCGGCTCGACGGCATCGCTGACGGCCACGCCACGCTGGTGGGGGTCGATGCCGACGAGGTGGCGCACCCGGGTGTCGGTGCCGAACTGCCCGGGTCGGGCCATCAGGTCGTCTCGGCCGTCGCTCAGGCCGACCAGGGTCTGGCGCAGGCGCGGCAGCGCATCGCGCGGCTCGGCCGGGTCGACCTGCAGGTCGCGCAGCAGGCAGTCGAGCGCCGGCTCGCCGTCGAGCTGCGCCACCACATTGCGCTCGCCCTCGGTGATGCGGCGCGCCGGCCCGACCGGCTGGCAGCCCTGGGTGACGCGCGACACCAGCGCCACCTCGCGGCTGAAGGCCACGCCCGACAGGCCGCCGTCGAACACGCCCTCGGCGATGTGCAGCGCCTGCGTGCGCGCCGAGGCGAGGCCACCGAACAGGTAGCCGGTGGCGGTGCGGTCGCTCATCTCGGCGATCAGCTCGGCCAGGTCGGTCGCGGCGGGGTCGGCATGCACCTGCGCCGTGCTCGCCGAGAAACCCGGCCCCGGGTGCAGCGGCGCCGCACCGGAGAAGACGCGGAAGTGCGTGCGCGGCAGGTCCGACAGCATCAGCGCGAGCGCGGGCTCGTCGAAGTACTCCACCCCGTTGGCCGCGACGCCCACGCCCACCGCGCCCACCCATTCGGTGCCGGGCCAGCGCAGCCGCAGCTCGGCCAGCAGTTCGGCGGCATGCGGGGCGTAGTGGTCGCTGAGGTAGACCCAGCCCAGCGTGGGCTCGGCGATGTGGGTGCGGGCCAGGTCGTGCCGCTGGGCGTCGATCTGTGCCGCCGACAGGGCGAGCGCCATGCGCCAGTCCGGGTGGGTGGCATGGGCATGGGCGAAGAGTTTCATGCGGGCCTCGACAGGGAAGTCAGGGGCGCGAGTTGCCGCGCTTCGCAACGCCGCGCGAGCGGGCCGCGGCGCCGGCCGCCCCCGCGGCGACGCCGACCGCGGCCTTCGCGGTCTTCAGCGCCACCTTGCCCGGCACGCCGGCGGCCTTCTTCAGCGTCTGGCCGGCCGCGTCGACCGACTGCTTGACCATCGCGCCGGCCAGGTTGCGCGCGGCGTCCGAGGCGCTGTCCTTCATCGCCGTGGCGGCCAGTTCGGTGAACTGCTTGGTGAGCGCCCCCCACCACTGCATCGGGTCGACCGCGCCGGGGAGGGGGGCCGCCGCGCCGGGGGCCTTCGGCGTTGCCTTGCGCGCGGCCTTCTTCGCCGGGGCCGGCGCGGGCGGCTCCTCGCTGGCCACGGCTGCCGGCGCCGCGGCCGCCGGCTTCAGCGTCAGCGAATCGCGCAGGTCTTCCATCTGCACGTTCATGGTCTTCAGCGTCGACAGGGTCATGCGCTGCACCTCGAGCGCCTGGATCGTCGCGCCCAGCATGCGGGCGTTCTGTTCCAACCAGAACTGCACGGTTCGCAACTCCTCGATGCGCTTTTCCAGCTCTTCCGGGTTCAGCGTCGGCGCGACCCACTGGCCGATGTTCGGCAGCGCGGCACCGGCATTCTTGACCAGGCCCTGCAGGAAATCGAAACCAGGCACCAGCTTGGTGAAGTTGGGGGCCTCGGCCATGGTTTCTCCTTGTCGGTCTTTGCGGTCTTCGGAGCGTCGATTGTGCACGCCTTGCATGACCCTCACCCCGGCGCAACCCCTAGGACCCGCGCACCTGAAAACCTTTCCAGGTCGGCCCCTATCTGCGTTGACGCGCGCCTGTAACTGCCCGACCCTGCATCCGCGCCGCGATCTGCCGGCGCATTTGCTTCCAACCTCACAAGGGATGAACATGACAAAGCGATCCATGCATCGAAACTCTCTGCGCGGGGTGTTGTCAGCCCTGTTGGCCTTGTCGGGCGCCGTGCCGCTCGCGGGCCACGCCGGCGCGTTGCCGGCCGCAGCAGCGGCCCAAAGCATTACCGCTGTTTCCCAGGCCGACGTGGCCACGCCGACGGACCGGTTGATCATCAAGTACCGCGGCGGCGCAGCCGGAGCCGCCTCCACCGCCTCGACCAGTGAACGCGCCGTGCTGCATCGCAGTGCGCAGGACGTCGCGTTGCGCATCGGGGTGCAGATGCAGTTGCTGCGGGTCGGCGCGCTCGACACGCACGTGATGAAGCTGGACCGGCGCCTCGCGCTGGCGGATGCGGCGCAGCTCGCGCGCGACATCGCGGCCAGCGACCCGAACGTCGAGTACGCCGAGCCGGACCGCATCCTGCATCCGCTGTTCGTGCCGAACGACACCCAGTACGGCCAGCAGTGGCACTACTTCGAGGCCACCGGCGGGCTGAACCTGCCGGCCGCCTGGGACAAGTCCACCGGCAGCGGCGTGGTCGTCTCGGTGATCGACACCGGCTACCGGCCGCACACCGACCTGGCAGCCAACATCCTGCCCGGCTACGACTTCATCGCCGACACCACGATCTCGAACGACGGCAACGGCCGCGACAGCGATGCCTCCGACCCGGGGGATGCGATCGTCGCGGGCGAGTGCGGCGGCGGAGAGCCGGCGCAGGACGAGTCGAGCAGCTGGCACGGCACGCACGTGGCCGGCACCATTGCCGCGGTGACGAACAACGGCAAGGGCGTGGCGGGCGTGGCGTACAACGCCAAGGTCGTGCCGGCGCGGGTGCTGGGCAAGTGCGGCGGCTACACCTCCGACATCGCGGCCGCCATCATCTGGGCCTCGGGCGGCACGGTGAGCGGCGTGCCCGCGAACGCCAACCCGGCGCGCGTGATCAACATGTCGCTGGGCGGCAGCGGCGCCTGCGACACCACGTCGCAGAACGCGATCAACTCCGCGCGCAGCCGCAACACGGTGGTCGTGGTGGCGGCCGGCAACAGCAACGCCAATGCCTCCGGCTTCTCGCCGGCGAGCTGCAGCGGGGTGATCACGGTGGCGGCGACGAACCGCAGCGGCGGGCGCGCGTACTACTCGAACTACGGCAGCATCGTGGCGGTGGCCGCGCCGGGCGGCGACGTGCGCAGCAGCTCGTCGAACGGCATCCTGTCGACGCTGAATTCCGGCGCGACCTCGCCGGGGGCCGACAGCTACGCGTACTACCAGGGCACGTCGATGGCCACGCCGCACGTCGTGGGTGTGGTGGCGCTGATGCTGTCGAAGAACCCGGCGCTGACGCCGGACGAGGTGGCGACGCGGCTGAAGGCGTCGACGCGGCCGTTCCCGGCCACCTGTTCGCAGTGCGGCACCGGCATCGTCGATGCCAGCGCCGCGGTCGACGCGGCGACCGGCGGCGTGACCCCGCCGACGACGACGCCGGAGGTGGAATCGAACAACACCACCGGCACCGCCCAGGCCGTGACCAAGGGGACGACCATCGCCGGCACCATCGGCAGCAGCAGCGACACGGACTACTTCAAGCTGACCGTGGCGGGGGGTGCCTCGCTGACCGCGACGCTGACGCCGAACTCGAGCTCGGACTATGACCTGTACGTCTACAACAGCGGCGGCACGCAGGTGGGCAGCAGCATCAACGGCACGGGGGCGGTCGACACCGTGACGGTGACGAACAGCGGCGCGAGCGCGACCTACTACGTGCGCGTGAAGTACTACAGCGGCGGCACGGGAAGCACCTCGGGCAAGTACACGCTGGCCATCAACTGACAGCGGGCCTGCGGCACCGCGTCAGCGCTTGAAAATGATGCGTTCGACGCGGTAGCCGCGGGCCTTCAGCAGGGCCGGGAGGCCCTGCGGCCCGATCATGTGCAGGCTGCCGACGGCGGCGAAGACCGCTTCGCCGTCCTCGTGCCAGGCCGCGATCTGGCGCGCCATGGCGGGGTTGCGCTCGTCAAGCATGCGCTCCATGTCGCGCCGGTCGTCCTCGTTGTCCATGCACTGGCACCAGCTCGCGTAGCGTTCCAGCTCGGCGAACTGGCTGCCCGACCAGACGTCGGCGATGTGGCGCAGCAGGCGCCGGGTGCGGCCGCTTTCCAGCTCGGCGAGGGTGCGGTCGATCATCTGCAGGCGCTGCTCGGCGCTGCCGCCGCTCAGCATCTCGATCTGCAGCTCGGGCGTTTCCAGCGAGCTGACGGTCTTGCCCAGTTGGCGCCCCAGCAGCGCAAGGAAGCCGTCGATGCCGTAGGCGGGGTCGAGCCCGTCGGCGCGGCCGGCGGTGACCGACAGGTTGAGCGCCAGCATCACCGGGCTCAGCGAGCGGCGCAGCGTCTCGGGCATGCAGGCGGAGCGGGCCTGGGCCTGCAGGCGGGCTTCGAGCGCGGGCGGCAGCGCCTCGGTGCCGCTCGGCCCCTGGGCCGCGCCGAGGCGCTGGACGATGTCGGCATCGGTGACGTCGAGCTCGAGCGCGATGCGCCGGCTCTCGCGCAGCGCGGCGCCGACCGCCGGCCCGGGCAGCACCCAGGCGGGCCGTGCGACGTGCATGGTGCCGTAGAGCCAGGAGTCGTGCCCGCCCTTGCTGATGCGCCACAGGAAGCCGCGGTCTCGCGCGCCGCCCGGATCGGCCTGGACGGCGGCTTGCGCGCGGGCGGCCTGCGCCGCATCCTGGCGCGCGCAGGCGGCGTCGGCGTCCTGCGCGGCGGCGGGGCCGGCCAGGAAGGCGAGGGCCCCGCCGAGGGCGAGGGCGGCGGCGCGCAGCAGCAGCAGAGTCTTCATGGACGCCACTGTAGCCAAGCTGCGCCACAATCGCCTGCACCATGCGCAGCCTGTTTCACCTTGCCTTCCATGTGCGCGACCTGGACGCCGCGCGCCGCTTCTACGGCGGCGTGCTCGGCTGCCGCGAGGGCCGCAGCACCGACACCTGGGTCGACTTCGACTTCTTCGGGCACCAGCTGTCGCTGCACCTGGGCGAGCCGTTCGCCACCACCGACACGGGCCGTGTCGGCAACCACCTGGTGCCGATGCCGCACCTGGGCGTGGTGCTGGAACTGCCCGACTGGCAGGCGCTGGCGGCGCGGTTGAAGGCGGCGGGCACCGAGTTCGTGCTGCCGCCGGGCGTGCGCTTCGAGAACCAGCCGGGGGAGCAGTGGACGATGTTCTTCCGCGACCCGTCGGGGAATCCGATCGAGGTGAAGGGGTTCAGGTCGCTGGATTCGGTGTACGAGCACTGAGCTTTGCGATGTCAGTGGTAGAGACGTAGCCCGGATGTAGCGAAGCGCAATCCGGGAGCGGGGCTCGAAGTGAGAGACGATCCCCGGATTGGCATCCGGGCTACTGCTCCTTTCATCAAGAAGGCGCAGAAGACGCCGGACGGGGAGTTGGCGATGGCGCGCAAACGCCAGAAGGAGTTGATGGCATGAGCAAGAAGCATCACGGATCGAGCCTCGACAGCCTGCTCCAGGAAGAAGGCCTTTTCGAGCAAGCCCAGACGCTCGCGATCAAGGAAGTGGTGGTCTGGCAGCTGACCGAGGCGATGGAACGGCAGTCGATCAGCAAGGCACGGCTGGCCGCCCTGTTGAAGACCAGCCGATCGCAGGTGGACCGCCTGCTCGACCCGACGCGCGACGTGACGCTCTCCACCCTGCAACGTGCCGCGGCCCTGGTGGGCCGCAAGGTGCAGATCGAATTGGTGTGATCCGTCAGGGCCAGCGCGCCAAGCCTCGCCAACGCGCCAACGTTGCTGCGCGTGCGCGCCACCTGCGTGCCGGTGTACGACCACTGAGCCTGCGAGGTCAGTGGTAGTCCTCTTCGCGTTGGTGCCGCACCGCCAGCACGACGACGCTTGAAGTGCTGGCGATTTCGTAGAGGGCCACGTACCCGTTGGCACCAAACGGAATGATGAGTTCTCGCCGCGTCGAACTCTTCCCTGCCTTGCGGAAGCTGAAGGGGGTCTGGGCCAGCTGATTCAGTACGCTCGAGCGAATGGCCTCGATGGTAGCCGTGACCAGATCGAGGTCTTCGATCGTTTCTGCCTTGTCGAGAAGAAAGTCAAGGAGCCGTTCCAGGTCTTCCTCTGCGGCCGCGCTGAAGCGGACCTCGAACCTCATCCGCCCAGCTGCTTGCGTTTGGCGTCCAGCTTCGCCTCGAGCTTGGCCAGCATGTCGTCAGCGGACAGCGACTCGCCGGTGTCCTGGTAGTGTTCCCAGGAGGCTTGGCCACGTGCGTGAAAGCGGGTCTGCGCCTGCCGGAACGCCACGGCGTTTCGCACCGACGACTCGACGAACTCGGAGAGGGTCTCGCCCTTGTGCAGCACGGCTTCGAGTTCGGCGCGCAGTTCCGGTTCGACTCGTACTTGGGGGATGACGGCGGACTTCATTGGCGCAGATTGTATTGCGTTTGCGTTGCAATGCGCGCGACCATCTCAGGGCCGGGGCGTGATCCCCTGCCAGCGTGCCAGGTTTGCCGCGCCGATCGCCTCCTCGCCCAGCGTCGCGATGGCCTGTGCGAACCACGGCCCTGCCTCCGCCTCCCGGCCAAGCGCGGCGAGGTTCTCCCCCAGCTCCGCATACACCCACCCATCGGCCTCGCCGGCCTGCACCAACTCGCGCTCCAGCCGCTGCTGGATGGCCAACGCCTCCTCATGGCGTTGCATCGCCCGCAGCGTCCAAGCCACCATCCAGTGCGCGATCCGCAACCGCGCCGCCTGGCCTTCGCGTTCCCGTGCCGCCAGCGCCTGCCGGAAGCTCGCCAACGCCTCGTCGTAGCGCCCCGCCCCGTGCAGGCTCATGCCGTTGTTGTTGGCCAGCGAGCCCTCCCAGGCGCGCGCATTCGGTTCCGCGGATGCCAACGCGATGCCCAGCGCACGGTCGTTCCAGGCCAGTTGCTCCGCCACCGCCGGCTCCACCAGCGCCATCATGTGCATCGCATCGACCGCCAGCTCGTCCAGCGCCGCACTGCGTGCGAGCGCCACCGCCTGCTCGAACAGCGGCCGCGCTTCCTCGGCCCGGCCCGCCGAGCGCAGCGTGCGACCGCGCTCCAGCCACCAGCGCACGCGCGGCTCGGCCCCGGCCCCCTCCAGCAGCGGCTCCAACGCATCCAGCACCGCGTGCGCCGCGTCGAACTGCCCGCGCAGGCTGTGCGTGCGCGCCACCTGCGTGCGCAGCGACAGCGCATCGTCGCCGCGCGCCTGCGCCAGCAGCCCCTCGAACCGCGCCTGCGTGGCCGCGGGGTCGTCGAAGTCCCAGAGCGCGCGGATGTCCATCGGCCTACTCCGCCGCGGCCACCGCGTCCGCCGGCCCGCCGCCCTGCCGCACCTGCTGGTCGATCGCGCCGAACAGCGACTGCCCGTCCGCGCCCTTCATCTCGATGCGGATCGTGTCGCCGAACTGCATGAAGCCGGTCTTCGGCTCGCCCAGCTCGATCGTCTCGATGGCCCGCTTCTCGGCGATGCAGCTGTAGCCGTTCGCCCAGTCCTTGTTGCTGACCGTCCCGCTGCCCACGATGCTGCCGGCGCGCACGTTGCGCGTCTTGCAGATGTGCGCGATGAGCTGGCCGAAGTGGAAGGTCATCTCCTCGCCCGCCTGGCACAGCCCCACCTTCTTCCCATTCCAGGTGCTCTGCAGCGCCAGGTGCACGCGCCCGCCCTTCCACGCGCCGCCCAGCTCGTCCGGCGTCACCGCCACCGGGCTGAAGGCGGTCGCCGGCTTGCTCTGGAAGAAGCCGAAGCCCTTGGCCAGCTCGTTGGGAATCAGGTTGCGCAGCGATACGTCATTGGCCAGCATCAGCAGCCGCACGCCCTCGAGCGCCTGCTCCGGCGTGCTGCCCATGGGCACGTCGCCGGTCACCACCGCCACCTCGGCCTCGAAGTCGATGCCCATCTTCTCGCTCGGCACCACGATGTCGTCGCAGGGCCCGAGGAAGTCGTCGCTGCCGCCCTGGTACATCAGCGGGTCGGTGTAGAAGCTCTCCGGCACCTCGGCGTTGCGTGCCTTGCGCACCAGCTCGACATGGTTGATGAAGGCCGAGCCGTCGGCCCACTGGTAGGCGCGCGGCAGCGGCGCGGCGCACAGCTTCGGGTCGAAGGGGAAGGCGTGGCGCGCCTTGCCGTGGTTCAGCGTGACGAACAGGTCTTCCAGCTGCGGCGACAGGAAGTTCCAGTCGTCCAGCACCTGCTGCATCCGCGTGGCGATGCCGGTGGCGAGGTGGGCGGTGGCCAGGTCGCGCGAGACGACGACCAGCTGGCCGTCGCGCGAGCCGTCCTTGTAGGTTGCAAGCTTCATCGGGGTCGGTTCCGGGGGTGTTTTACGGGGAATGCGGTTTGCCGTATTGTCGATGCCCGGGCGGTCCCCATCTGCCCCCTGTTCCACTACCGCCGCCGTGCCCCGCCCCCCTTGCGACTCCTGCCCCCGCTCACTGCCCTGTCCCTCGTGCTGCTGATGCACGCCGCCGCATGGCAGGGCGTCTCGGGGACAGGGGGCGCCCCCCGGTCCGACCTGGTGGTGCACGCGGTGCAGGTGCGCACGGTCGAGGCGCCCCCGCCGGTGGCGAAGGTGGCCGCCGCGCCCGTCCCCGCCTCCCCCTCCGCCGCGCCGCCCGTCCGCGCGGCCTCACCGTCCCGGGAAGCTCCGCAGATCATCGCTGCCGCCAGCGCCCCGTCCCGCCAGGCCCCCACCGATGCCGAGATCCCGCCGGTCTATCCGACGCAGCTGCCGCCTCCGGTGCTGCTGCGCTACGACCTCCGGCGCAGCGGTTTCAGCGGTCGCGGCGAGCTGAACTGGCAGGTCGCCGACGGGCAGTACCAGACCCGGCTCGAAGGCAGCGTGGCCGGCTTCCGGGTCTTCACCTGGGCGAGCCAGGGCCGCATCGACAAGGCCGGCGTGGCGCCGCTGCGCTTCACCGACGACCGCCGCGGCAAGGCCCAGCAGGCCGCCAACTTCCAGCGCGAGGCCGGCAAGATCACCTTCTCCGGGCCGTCCACCGAATACCCGTTGCTGCCCGGCGCGCAGGACCGGTTGAGCTGGATGATCCAGCTGGGGGCCGTGCTGGCCGCGCGCAGCGCGCCGCCGGCCGCCGGCGAGCGGGTGTCCTTCTTCGTCGCCGGCTCCAAGGGCGAGGGCGAGGTCTGGCACCTGGTGGTGCAGGGCGCGCAAACCCTGACCCTGCAGGACCGCCCCACCCCCACCTGGAGGCTGTTGCGCGAACCCCGCAAGCCCTACGATTCCCGCATCGAGGTCTGGCTGGACCCGGCCCGCCATTTCCTGCCGGTGCGTTACCGGCAGAGCACCGAGGGGCAGAGCGACGTGCTCGACCTGGTGCTGCAGGAAATGCAGTTCGCGTCCTGACCGGCCCTCGACTTGAAAACGCCCTGGCGCCCGCCACTTGCAGTTCCAGGAGAGCCGCCATGCACATGCTTTACAACTCCGAGAATTTCGTCGTCGTGCAGTTCGACAGCACCCAGGGTGCGACCGCGGTGCGCGAGGACGTGCTGCTGCGCGGCGGCTATGAAATCGTCGACAAGTTCGCGCGCAAGGAGATCTTCATCGAGGGCGCCCTGGCGGAGAGCTTCAAGCAGGGCGTCGAGGCCCTGATCGAGACCTCGCCGTCCGAAGAAGAGATCGACGACTACCTCGAGCGCTTCAGCTCGCTGATGCAGCACCCGTTGATCCTCCATTGACCTCCCCGCCCGCGCCCTGACGGCGCGCGGGGGGCTTGCCGCGCGGCCCGCGCTGCGCCAAGATGGCCCGCGCCGCCTTCGAGGAGGATCCATGGCGTCCCGCCAGCTCGATGCCCGCATGCTGCTGTCGCCCGGCCTGAAAGAAGCGCCGGTGCTCGACCGCATGTGCTCGCAGTTCGTGCTCACGCTGACGGTGCGCCACGCCGGGCGCTTCAACCTGCGGCGCGACTGGAACAGCCTGCTGTCGCTGACCGGGCGCCACCTGGTGTGGCCCGCCGCCGTGCTGGCGCGGCTGCGCGAATTCCTCAACACCCGCTGCCGCGCCAACGAGCAGTGGCGCGGCCACGAGGCGCTCTCCGACGAGGCCTTCATGCAGCGCCACGGCGCCTGGCGCGGCCCGTACGAAGAGGGCACGCTCTTCTTCTACGTCGACGAGTACATCAAGGACGCGCCCAAGGACCTGCTCGCCGTGCTGGGCGCCACCGCCGACTGGCTGGACCGCAGCCTGAAGAAGGAGTCGACCCTCGTCGAGAAGAACATCGACGCCCTCGCCGGCCTGCTGCAGCTCAACCCGGCCGAGCGTGCGCTGCTGCTCTACGGCACGCTCGCCCGCTACCAGCGCGACCTGCGCGGCCTGCTCGTCGAGTTCAAGGTCTCGAATGCCCAGGAGGCCTACGCCGCGATCGCCGCGGTGGCCGGCGTCAACGAGCAGGACGTGGCCGAGGCGCTGCGCGCCGGCTCGCGGCTCGAGCGCATCGGCATGGTCGAGAACCTGATCTCCGAGCACAACATCACCGACCTCGCCGACCTGATGAAGGTCAGCGAGCAGCTGCCGCCGGTGCTGATGCGCCACTACGCCGGCCCGTCCGACCTGATGGCGGTGTTCACCCGCCCAGCCTCGCGCAGCGAGCTGCAGCCGCAGGACTTCCACTACGTCGGCGAGGACCAGCGCGTGCTCACGGCCCTGCTGCGCCATGCGGTGCAGCGCAAGGAGCCGGGCGTCAACGTGCTGCTCTACGGCCCGCCCGGCACCGGCAAGACCGAGCTCGCCAAGGTGTCGGCGCAGGCCGCGGGCCTGGAGCTCTACGAGGTCGAGTACGCCGACCGCGACGGCAACTCGCTGTCCGGCCGCGACCGCTACCGCTCGCTGCAGATCAGCCAGGTCTTCCTGAAGGGCGGCAACAGCGTCGCCCTGCTGTTCGACGAGGTCGAGGACGTGTTCCCGCCGATCTCGACCGACGCGGCCCAGCTGATGGCGCGCATGGACAGCGGCGACGGCGCGGTCTCGGGCAGCGTCAGCGGCAAGGCCTGGGTGAACCAGATCCTCGAGACCAACCCGGTGCCGGTGATCTGGGTCACGAACCGCATCGAGCAGATCGACCCCGCCTTCCGCCGCCGCTTCCAGTACCACCTCGAGCTGAAGTCGCCGCCGCCCGGCGCGCGCGAGGCCCTGGTGACGCGCGCCCTGGTCGGCGTGCCGGTGTCCCCGGGCTTCGCGGGCCGCCTGGCCGAACGGCGCGGCCTGACGCCGGCCCAGGTGCGCACCGCGGTGAAGTTCGCGCGCCTCGCGTCCGAGGACCCCGCGGCGCCGGCCCTCGAGGCGCTGATCGAGCGCCAGCTCGGCCACGCCGACAAGGCGCTCGGCCACGGCGCCAACGAACGCGCCGCGCGGCCGGTGGTCACGCGCTACGACCTCTCGCTCGTGAACACCGAATCCCGCTTCGAGCTGCCGCGCATCGTCGAGGCGCTGCGCCGCCGCGGCCACGGCACGCTGTGCTTCCACGGGCCGCCCGGCACCGGCAAGACCGCGCTCGCCGAGCACATCGCCCAGCAGCTGCAGCGGCCGCTGATGATCCGCCAGGCCTCCGACCTGGTCAGCAAGTTCGTCGGCGAGACCGAGCAGAACATGGCGCGCATGTTCGACGAGGCCGAGGCCGAGCAGGCGGTGCTGCTGCTCGACGAGGCCGACAGCTTCCTGCGCAGCCGCCGCCTCGCCGAGCGCCACTACGAGCTCAGCGAGGTCAACGAGATGCTGCAGGGGATGGAGCGCTTCGGCGGCGTCTTCATCTGCACCACGAATTTGTTCGAGGACCTGGACGAGGCGGCGCTGCGCCGCTTCACCTTCAAGATCCTGTTCCGGCCGCTGGAGGCGGCGCAGCGGGAGCGCATGTTCATCGCCGAGGCGCTGGACGGCGAGGCCACCGTCCTGACGGCCGAGCAGCGTGACCGATTGGGCAGGCTCGACCAGCTCGCGCCGGGCGACTTCGCCGCGGTGCGGCGTCAGATCGAGGTGCTGGGGGAAGCGTTCACTCCGCACGAATTCCTGTCCCAGCTTGAATCCGAGCACCGCGTGAAGCCCGAGGTGCGGCGCCGCCGCGGGATCGGCTTCACGCCTGCCGGCTAGCGGGCCGAGCACCGGGCCTCCTCAAGCCGGCGCACCGCGGGCCGATAAGGTCCGGGTGACGTGGCCAGAGGCGTTGATGGACGAGGCATTCATTCCGTGGAGGTTCCGAGCCGAGCTGTGGGCGGCCTCCTTCGGCATGGCCGTCCTGGCGGCCTACGTGGCGCTGGACCTGGCCCGGGGCATTGCGTCCAGCCACCGCGGCACCTCGCTGCGCGCCCTCTTCGGCTCGGCGCTCGCCCTCGCGGTCGGCAGCTGGGCCCTTCATTTCATCGTCATGGCCGACCGGCCGCTGCCCTTCGCCATGGGCTACAGCGGCTGGGGGGTGCTGGCCTCGCTCGTGGTGGCCTACGTCGGATCCTGGCTCGCCTGCCTGCTGGGCAGCAGCAGCCGCATCGGGCTGCGCAGCACGGTGCTGGCCGGCCTGAGCCTCGGCTGCGGCATCTGCGCCACCTCGGCGGTGGCGCTGCTGTCGTTGCGCCTGACGCCGCAGGTGGAATGGGACCCGGTCGCGCCGGCCGTCGGCTGGGCCGCGGCCAGCGCGCTGGGCGGCGGCGGCCTGTGGCTGATGGCCTGGCGCCGGCGCATCGAGGCGGTGGACTTCAGGTGGCGGGCAGTCGTCGCCGGCGTGCTGGGGGCGGCCCTCGCGGCCGGCCATGCCGGCGTCGTGCTGGGCGCCCAGGTGCCGCTGCTCTCGCTGTCCCTCGCGCACGACAGCGTCAGCCTCGCGACGGTGATGGCACTGGCGGTCGTCGGCGTGCCCATCCTGCTGGTCGTGCTGCTGCTCACCTCCACGCTGGAGGCCCGCTTTCGCAGCATGCTGCGGCGCGCCCGCGAGGAGCTGCAGGTGGCGGCCTACACCGACCGGCTGACCGGGCTGCCGAACCGCGCGATGTTCGACGAGCGGCTGCAGCGCGCGGTGCAGAAGGCGGACCGCCACGGGCACCGCCTCGCGCTGCTGTTCTGCAACCTGGATGGCCTGAAGGCCGTCAACGAATCCTTCGGCCAGAGCAGCGGCGACCAGGTGCTGCGCGAGATGGCCGACCGCCTGAAGCGCCTGCTCGGCGGGCGCGACATGGTCTCGCGCGCCGGTGGGGACGAGTTCCTGATCCTGCTCGAAGGCTCGCCGGAGAAGGAAGCGGCGAAGCGCCTCGCGGCGCGCGTGCTGGCGGCGCTGGGCGAGCCCTGCCGCGTCGACAACCACGAGGTGCCGCTCACCTGCTCGATCGGCATCGCGGTGTACCCGGACGACGGCGAGCTGTCCAAGCTCGTGCCGCATGCGGCGGCGGCGATGAACACCGTCAAGCGCACCGGCGGCGCGGCGCACTGCTTCTTCGAGCCGCGCATGGTCGCCGGCGCACGCGACCAGGTCGAGCTGCTGCACGACCTGCGGCGCGCGATCGAGAACGGCGAGCTGGAGCTGTACTACCAGCCCAAGATCCATGCCCCGAGCGGCCAGATCACCGGCGCCGAGGCGCTGATGCGCTGGCACCATCCGCAGCGCGGCATGGTGAGCCCGGGCGTGTTCATCCCCCTGGCCGAGCGCTTCGGCCTGATCAACGCGATGGGCAACTGGCTGATCGAGGACGCCTGCCGGCAGATCCGCGTCTGGCGCGACCAGGGGCTGCGGATGCGGGTCGCGATCAACCTCTCGGTGCACCAGCTGCGCCAGCCCGACCTGGCGCAGCGCATCGACGCCGCGCTGCGCAGCCACCGCATCGAGCCCTCGCTGCTCACCTGCGAGATCACCGAGTCGGCGGCGATGGACGACACGCGCGCCAACCTGCAGATCCTGGAGGAGCTGTCGGCCATCGGCGTGCATCTGTCGATCGACGACTTCGGCACCGGCTATTCCAGCCTGAGCTACCTGCGCAAGCTGCCGTCGGAGGAGCTGAAGATCGACCGCAGCTTCGTGCTCGACCTCGAGACCAGCCCGGATGCGCGCGCCATCGTCGACGCCGTCGTCAAGCTGGCGCAGGCGCTGGGCCTGAAGGTGGTGGCCGAGGGCGTGGAGACGGAGGAGCAGCAGACCATCCTGCGCACGCTGGGCTGCAACGAGCTGCAGGGCTTCCTGTTCGCCAAGCCGATGTCGGCCCAGGCGCTGGCGCTGTGGGCGATGAACGACGAGGGGCCGGCGGCGATCGACTTCCGTCCGTCCCTGTTCGGCGACACGATGTCATCGGCCTTCGTCTGAGCGCCGCCCGGCCCTGCGCCGGGTGGGGGTCTGCGGCCTCCCTACAATGACGCCATGAACGCGCCTGCCTACACCCGTGCCGCGGCCCTGCCGCAGATCCTGGCCGAACGCATCGTCGTGCTCGACGGCGCGATGGGCACGATGATCCAGCGCTACAAGCTGGGCGAGGCCGACTACCGCGGCACGCGCTTCGCGGACCACCCGAAGGACCTGAAGGGCAACAACGAGCTGCTGCAGTTCACGCGCCCGGACGTGATCCGCGAGATCCACGAGCAATACCTGGCGGCCGGCGCCGACCTGATCGAGACCAACACCTTCGGCGCCACCAGCGTCGCGCAGGAGGACTACGACCTCGCCGGGCTGGCCCGGGAGATGAACGTGGTGGCCGCGCGGCTCGCGCGCGAGGCCTGCGACAAGTTCAGCACGCCCGAGAAGCCGCGCTACGTCGCCGGCGCGCTGGGCCCGACGCCGCGCACCGCGAGCATCAGCCCCGACGTCAACGACCCGGCGGCACGCAACGTCAGCTTCGACCAGCTGCGCGCGGCCTACTACGAGCAGGCGTCCGGCCTGCTGGAAGGCGGCTGCGACCTGTTCCTGGTGGAGACCATCTTCGACACGCTGAACGCCAAGGCGGCGATCTTCGCGCTCGACGAGCTGATGGAGGACACCGGCGAGCGGCTGCCGGTGATCATCTCGGGCACGGTGACGGACGCGTCCGGCCGCATCCTGTCGGGCCAGACGGTGAGTGCGTTCTGGCACAGCGTGCGCCACGCGCGGCCGATCGCGATCGGGCTGAACTGCGCGCTCGGGGCGACGCTGATGCGGCCCTATGTCGAGGAGCTGGCCAAGGTGGCGGGCGACACCTTCATCAGCTGCTACCCGAATGCCGGCCTGCCCAACCCGATGAGCGACACCGGCTTCGACGAGACGCCGGAGATCACCGGCAGCCTGGTCGAGGAGTTCGCGAAGGCGGGCTTCCTGAACATCGCCGGCGGCTGCTGCGGCACGACGCCGGCGCACATCGCGGAGATCGCGAAGCGGGTCGGGAAGTACCAGCCGCGCTGCCTGCACGACGGGGTATTCAGCAGGCTGCTGGCCGCCTGATCACGGCGGCGCCTATTTGGCGCCTGAACGCACCGCGCGTTCGCCGATGAGGATCTCGACGCGCCGGTTCGCCGCGCGGCCGGCCTCGTCGTCGTTGCTCGCCACCGGGTCGCGCGAGCCGCGTCCGGCCACCGCCGTCTTCACCGGCGACAGGCCCCGCGCCACCAGCCAGTCGCGCGCGCTCGCCGCGCGGTCCAGCGACAGCGCATCGTTCCCGGCCGCCGACCCCTTGCTGTCGGTGTGGCCGACGATCCGCAGTTCCAGCTGCGGCTGCCCGCGCAGCACCACCGCCACCTTGTCCAGCAGCACCGTCGCCGCCGGCTTCAGCGCCGAGCGGTTCGGCTCGAAGGCGACATCGCCCGGCAGCGTCAGCCACAGGCGTTCATCCGTCGTGCGCGCCAGCGTCATCGGCGTGCCGCCCAGCGCGCTCGCGAGCTGCCGCTCCACCGCCTCCATCTGCGGCGACCAGCTGCGTGCCGCGCCGGACGCCGCCTGGCCGTACACCGGCCCGGGCGCGGACCCCGGCACCGACGGGGCCGGCGCCGGCAGCGGCTTCACCGGCGGCGCACCGCAGGCGACGAACAGGCCGGCCACCAGCGCGGCCGAAAGAGCGAGAGCGAATCGTGTGTTGTGGTTCACGGCAGAAACATCCCGGTCGTGTCGTGGAGATCCGGATTGGACACGCTCCCGGCCCCAAGCCCGCATCAGGGACTTGCCTATTTGTAACCAAGGCCGCGACACCGGGCGGCGCCCCTAAAATGCCGCTTCCAAGGAGCGTTGCGACGGTCCCCGCGCGGGGCCGCCAGGCTTGGAAGCTTGCAACCACGCTCACCCCCGCATGACCTTCCTGCATGCGCCCCGGGTGAGCTCCGGGGTCCGTGCCCGCCGACCCGCCATGACCGCCACGCCCACCGCCGCCCGCCCTGTCCCCCCGATGAAGCTGTCCGGGCTGGAACCGGTGCTCATCGGCGAGGGGAGCCTCTTCGTCAACATCGGCGAGCGCACCAACGTCACCGGCTCCAAGGCCTTCGCCCGCATGATCCTGAACGGCGAGTTCGAGCAGGCGCTCAGCGTCGCCCGGCAGCAGGTCGAGAACGGCGCCCAGGTGATCGACATCAACATGGACGAGGCCATGCTGGACAGCAAGGCGGCCATGGTGCGCTTCCTGAACCTCATCGCCAGCGAGCCCGAGATCGCGCGCGTGCCGATCATGATCGACAGCTCCAAGTGGGAGGTGATCGAGGCGGGCCTGAAGTGCATCCAGGGCAAGGGCATCGTCAACTCGATCTCGATGAAGGAAGGCGTCGAGCCCTTCCTGCAGCAGGCGAAGCTGGTGCGCCGCTACGGCGCGGCCGCGGTGGTGATGGCCTTCGACGAGCGCGGCCAGGCGGACACCTTCGCGCGCAAGATCGAGATCTGCGAGCGCGCCTACCGCATGCTGGTGGACGAGGTCGGCTTCCCGCCCGAGGACATCATCTTCGACCCCAACATCTTCGCCATCGCCACCGGCATCGAGGAACACGACAACTACGCCGTCGACTTCATCGAGGCGACGCGCTGGATCAAGCAGAACCTGCCCGGCGCCAAGGTCTCGGGCGGCGTCTCCAACGTGAGCTTCAGCTTCCGCGGCAACGAGCCGGTGCGCGAGGCCATCCACACCGTGTTCCTGTACCACGCGATCCAGGCCGGCATGGACATGGGCATCGTCAACGCCGGCATGGTCGGCGTCTACGACGACCTGGAGCCGCAGCTGCGCGAGCGCGTCGAGGACGTGGTGCTGAACCGCCGCGCCGATGCGGGCGAGCGCCTCATCGAGATCGCCGAGAGCGCCAAGGGCGCCGCCAAGGACGACAGCGCCAAGCTCGCCTGGCGCGGCAAGCCGGTGCGCGAGCGCCTGAGCCATGCGCTGGTGCACGGCATCACCGACTTCATCACCGCCGACACCGAGGAGGTGTACCAGGAGATCAAGGCCGGCGGCGGCCGCCCGCTGCACGTCATCGAAGGCCCGCTGATGGACGGCATGAACATCGTCGGCGACCTGTTCGGCCAGGGCAAGATGTTCCTGCCCCAGGTGGTCAAGAGCGCGCGCGTGATGAAGCAGGCGGTGGCCCACCTGCTGCCCTACATCGAGGAAGAGAAGCGCCTGATGGTCGAGGCCGGCGGCGAGGCCCGCGCCAAGGGCAAGATCGTCATCGCCACCGTCAAGGGCGACGTGCACGACATCGGCAAGAACATCGTCACCGTCGTCCTCCAGTGCAACAACTTCGAGGTGGTGAACATGGGCGTGATGGTGCCCTGCCAGGACATCCTGGCGCGCGCCAAGGTCGAGGGCGCCGACATCATCGGCCTGTCCGGCCTCATCACGCCCAGCCTCGAGGAGATGCAGTACGTCGCCAACGAGATGCAGCGCGACGACTACTTCCGCCTGAAGAAGATCCCGCTGCTGATCGGCGGCGCCACCACCAGCCGCGTGCACACCGCCGTGAAGATCTCGCCGCACTACGAGGGCCCGGTGGTCTACGTGCCGGACGCGAGCCGCTCGGTCAGCGTCTGCAGCGACCTGCTCAGCGACGACAAGGCGGCCGCCTACATCGCCGAGCTGAACGCCGACTACGTGCGGGTGCGCGAGCAGCATGCTAACAAGAAGGCCACGCCGCTGGTGCCGCTGGCCCAGGCGCGCGCCAACAAGACGCCGATCGACTGGAGCGCCTTCGTGCCCGCCGTGCCGCGCTTCACCGGCCGGCGCGTGTTCCGCAACTACGACCTGGCCGAGCTCGCGCAGTGCATCGACTGGGCGCCCTTCTTCCAGACCTGGGACCTCGCCGGCCCCTACCCCGCCATCCTCACCGACGAGATCGTCGGCGAGTCGGCGCGCCGCGTGCTGAGCGACGGCCAGCGCATGCTCAAGCGCCTGGTCGAAGGCCGCTGGCTGACCGCCAACGGCGTGATCGGCCTGTTCCCCGCCAACACGGTGAACGACGACGACATCGAGATCTACACCGACGCGTCGCGCAGCGAGGTGCTGATGACCTGGCGCGGCCTGCGCATGCAGACGGAGCGGCCGGTGGTCGAGGGCGAGAACGGCGACAAGATCCGCCGCCCGAACCGCTGCCTCGCCGACTTCATCGCCCCGAAGGACTCGGGCCGCGTCGACCACATCGGCCTGTTCGCAGTGACCGCGGGCATCGGCACCGAGAAGAAGGAGAAGCAGTTCCTCGACGACCTGGACGACTACAGCGCGATCATGCTGAAGGCCCTGGCCGACCGCCTCGCCGAGGCCTTCGCCGAGCGCATGCACCAGCGCGTGCGCACCGAGTTCTGGGGCTATGCGGCCGACGAGGCGCTCAGCAACGAGCAGCTCATCGCCGAGAAGTACCGCGGCATCCGCCCGGCCCCCGGCTACCCGGCCTGCCCCGACCACACGGTGAAGGCCGAGATGTTCCGCGTGCTGCAGTGCGCCGACATCGGCATGGGCCTCACCGAGAGCCTGGCGATGACGCCGGCCGCGAGCGTCAGCGGCTTCTACCTCGCCCACCCGGAGGCGACCTACTTCAACGTCGGCAAGATCGGCGAGGACCAGCTGCAGGACTGGGCCGCGCGCAGCGGCCAGGACGTGTCGCTCGTGAAGCGCTCCCTCGCATCCCTGCTCTGACCCGGCGCGGCAGCGCCTGTTGCCGCCCGTTACACCGGAAGCATCTGCACGCATCGCCGACGCGCTGCGTCAAGCCCGTTACGAAGCCGACGCCATTTGTCCCTGGGCAGATGTCAGGGAATGACGTTTTGTTCGACCACCCGCTGTAGGCATCTTCCGACGCGATGGCTGGTATGTCTCCTGCACGCTCGCGACCCGTATCAGGTCGTAGCACCACGCACGAGGGAGAGACTGCAGTGAGAACCGCCATCATGTCGAACATGCGCCCGGCCCTGCGCCTGGCCGTCAGCGCCCTGCTGGTCGCAGCGCTGGCCGCCTGCGGCGGCAAGAAGGACGAGCAGCAATCCGACGGTCCGCCCCCGACGAAGGAAGAGGCTGCGCGCTTCCTGACCCAGGCCACCTACGGCCCGACTGCCGCGCAGATCGACCACCTGTCGCAGGTCGGCTACGGCGCCTGGTTCAACGAGCAGATGCGCGCACCGCAGAAGTCGCACCGCGACTACCTGACCCAGGCGTCGGCGGACGCGGCGGCGGCGGGCGGCAACGTCAACACCAGCCACTTCATGGAAAGCTACTGGACGCAGGCCATCGCCGGCGAAGACCAGCTGCGCCAGCGCGCGGCCTACACGCTGTCGCAGATCTTCGTGATCTCGTTCGCCGACAGCACGCTCGCCAACCAGCCGCGCGGCGTGGCCTCGTACTACGACATGCTGGCGCAGAACGCCTTCGGCAACTACCGGGACCTGCTGGAGCAGGTGACGATGCACCCGATGATGGGCGTCTACCTGACCAGCCTGCGCAACCAGAAGGAAGACACCGCCAGCGGCCGCGTGCCGGACGAGAACTATGCGCGCGAGATCATGCAGCTGTTCTCCATCGGCCTCTACCAGCTGAACGACGACGGCACGGTGAAGACCGGCAACCCCGAGACCTACACCCACGACGACATCGCCGGCCTCGCCAAGGTGTTCACCGGCCTGAGCTGGTATGCCGGCGCCAACACCGCCGACCGCACGCGCAGCCGCTTCTTCGGCGGCGATGCCAACCCCGAGCGCGACTGGCGCCCGATGCAGGCCTACAACAAGTACGCCAGCAACACCGACTTCCACTCGGTGAGCGAGAAGAAGTTCCTCGGCAAGACGATTCCCGCGTCGGCCGGCGCCACCACCGACGGGGACATCAAGATCGCGCTGGACACGCTGTTCAACCACCCGAACGTCGGCCCCTTCCTGGGCAAGCAGATCATCCAGCGCATGGTGACCAGCAACCCGAGCCCGGCCTATGTCGAGCGCGTCGCGGCGGTGTTCAACAACAATGGGTCCGGCGTGCGCGGCGACCTGGGCGCGGTGTTCCGCGCCGTGCTGATGGACGAGGAGGCGCGCCACGTCGACCTCAAGCGCAACGACTACGGCAAGCTGCGCGAGCCGGTGCTGCGCCTTGCCTCGGTGCTGCGCGCCTTCAACGCCACCTCGACGAGCGGCAAGTTCCAGGGCATCGACAACACCGACGACCCGTCGAGCCGCCTCGGCCAGACCGCGATGCGTTCGCCGACGGTGTTCAACTTCTACCGCCCCGGTTTCACGCCGCCGAACACCAGCATCGAGGCCGCCGACCTGGTCGCCCCGGAGCTGCAGCTGGCCAACGAGGTCTCGGTCGCCGGCTACCTGAACTACATGCGCAACTGGATCGGCGTGAACGCCGCGCGCGACGTGCAGCTGGACTTCAGCGCCGAGCTGGCCCTGGCGGCGAAGCCCGAGGAGCTGCTCGACCGCGTCAACCTGCTGCTGATGTCGGGCCAGATGCCGGCCGCGATGCGCGCCCAGCTGCTGACCGCCATCAACGGCCGCGCCATCCCGGCGGCGAAGAAGGACGCCAGCGGCAAGGTCACGAACCAGGCCGACATCGACAATGCGAAGCGCGACCGCGTGTCCATCGCCGTCTTCCTGACGGTGGCCTCGCCCGACTACCTGACCCAGAAGTGACGAGGAACTCCGCCATGACTTCCAACCAAGCTTCCCGCCGCGAGTTCCTGCGTCGCGCCAGCATCCTCTCGGGCTCGGTCGGCAGCGCCGGCCTGCCCTTCGCGCTCAACATGGCGACGATGAGCGCCGCGGTGGCGCAGAGCGCCGTCAGCGACTACAAGGCCATCGTCTGCCTGTTCATGTATGGCGGCAACGACTCGGCCAACATGGTGCTGCCCTGGGACGACGCCTCATGGCAGGCCTACAGCACGGTGCGCTCGACCGCGCCGGACCCGATCGCGCTGAAGGCGCCGGGCACGCCGGTGGAAACCAGCGCGGCGGCCGGCTCGCCGGCGGCCCTGGGCGGCGTGCTGTCGATCGCGCCCAAGTTCGCCGCCAACCCGGAGAACAACGCCCGCAAGTTCGCGCTGCACCCGAGCCTGGCCGAGGTGAAGACGCTGTTCGACGCCGGCCGCGTCGGCATCATCGCCAACGCCGGCCCGCTGATCCAGCCGATGACCAAGCTGGAGTACCAGAAGGGCACGAAGGCGCGCCCGCCCAAGCTGTTCTCGCACAACGACCAGCAGTCGACCTGGCAGGCGCTGGCGCCGGAAGGCGCGCGCGTCGGCTGGGGCGGCAAGTTCGGCGACCTGCTGGCCTCGAACAACGGCAGCAGCACCTTCACCAACATCTCGGTGCAGGGCAATGCGGTGTTCATGGCCGGCAACTCGGTGTTCCAGTACCAGGTGGGCAACGGCGGCGCGACCGCGATCGGCGGCCTGACCGGCTCGCTGTTCGGCTCGACCGCCGCGGCCACCGGCCTGCGCTCGCTCATCACCGCCGACAACCAGCACCTGCTGGCCAAGGAGCAGGCGGTGATCGTGCGCCGCTCGATCGATGCGCAGGCGGCCTTCCAGTCGGCGTTCAATGCCTCGGTCGTGACCGCGCCGACGCAGTACTTCAACCCGGCCCAGCGCGCGAGCGGCAACAACGGCCTGGCGCAGCAGCTGCAGACGGTGGCGCGCATCATCGGCGCGCGCACGGCGCTCGGGGCGAAGCGCCAGGTGTTCTTCGTGAGCATCGGCGGCTTCGACACCCACGACAACCAGAACAAGGCGCACGCCGACCTGTATGCCCGGTTGTCGCACGCGATCAACTACTTCGACCAGACGCTGGAGACGCTGGGCGTGCGCAACAACGTGACGCTGTTCACCGCGTCCGATTTCGGCCGCACCTTCACCAGCAACGGCGACGGCACCGATCACGGCTGGGGCGGGCACCACTTCGTGCACGGCGGCGCGGTCAAGGGCGGCGATATCTACGGCCGCTTCCCGCAGGTCGGCATCAACCACGACGACGAGGTCGGCTCGGGCAGCTTCCTGCCGGGCACCTCGGTGGACCAGATCGGCGCCACGCTGGGCAAGTGGTTCGGCGTCAGCGACAGCGAGCTGAACACCGTGTTCCCGAACCTCAAGAATTTCCCCAAGGCCAACCTTGGTTTCCTCGGCTGACGCCGGTCGGCACGAAGACAATACGACGCGCATCACTCACTGACGGGACCTTCCATGGACAACGCCTCTTCCAGCAGCCTCGCCCTCGATCCTTCCGCCGCCCCGGGCGCCACACCCGTGGCCCCGCGCCGCACCGCCTGGTGGATTGCCGGCGGCCTGGGCGTGGTCGGTGCGGGCGCGCTCGCGGCAGCGCTGACGGCGGGCCCCAAGCCGGCGCCGGTCGAGGAGGCGGCCCCGGCCGCGGCGACCGCGCCGGCGAAGGGCGGCAAGGCGGGCCATGCGAAGGCGGCGACGCCGGCCCCGGCCGCCACCACCGCCGCGGCCGAGGTCTGCGCGACCTGCGGCGTGGTCGAGAGCGTCAAGGCGGAGACCCGCAAGGGTGAGGGCACCGGCATCGGTGCCGTCGCGGGCGGCGTGCTGGGCGGCGTCGTCGGCCACCAGATGGGCGGCGGCAACGGCAAGAAGGCGATGACGGTGCTGGGCGCCGTCGGCGGCGGCCTGGCCGGCCACGAGGTCGAGAAGCGGGCCCGCAGCACGACGGTCTACCACGTCACGCTGCGCATGGACGACGGCAGCAAGCGAACCATCACCCAGTCGGCCCAGCCGGCGGTCGGGGCACGCTTCGAGGTCGAGGGCAACACGCTGAAGCCGCTGCCGCTGCCGAAGGCCTGATCGCCACGCGCCGGAATCCGACGCGGCCCGCGGGCCGCGTTTCGTTTCTTCTGGCACCATGCCGGCCCGTGAGAACCGGACCGTTGGGGCGCAAGCGCCTGTTCCTGCTGGCGGCGACGTGCCTGGCCTGCGCGGCTGCGCGGGCGCAGGAGATCGACTATTCCCTGGGCGCCAGTTCGGCCCTGCTGGTGCGCGGCGTCGCGCTCGGCGGCGGGCGGCCGGCGCTGCAGGCCAGCATCGGCGTGGCCGGTGCGGGCGGCTGGCTCGGCGCGCTCGGCATCGCCGGCATCCGGCCCGGGGACGGCGAGGGCTGGAACACCCAGCTGCATGCGCGGCTCGGGTACGGCGTCCGGCTGGACGACGAGTGGAGCGCGCAGGTGGCCGCGGCGCGCTATGCCTACCCCTTCGACAGCGCCCTGCGCGCCTTCGACCGCAACGAGCTCGGGGCGTCGCTGTCCTGGCGCGACCAGCTGCATGCCTCGGTGACGGCGCTGCGCCAGCACCAGGCCGAGCCCTACGGGCCGCGCAACGGCACGGCCTGGGACCTGGTGGCGCGGCAGCCGCTGCGGCGCGGGGAGTCGTGGTCGCTGGCGGCGAATGCGGGCGTGGGTTGGCAGGAGCGCGGCGGATGGCACTACCGCTACGGTCACCTCGGGCTGGGCGGGCGCCTGGGCGAGCTGCAATGGGACGTGGCCCGCGTCGCCACCGATCGCGAGGCGCGCGAGCGCCTGGGGAGCGCGGCCGAGCCGCGGTGGGTGCTGAGCGTGGCGTGGGTGCCGTAGGCGGCGAAAAAAATTCGCAACTTCCGGCGGCCGGCGGCGTACACACCGACAGATGAGCTCCCTCCGCTGAAGCGCCATGCCGCTGCTGTCCCTGATCACCGGCCGTTCCCCCGCCCGCCTGGGCGAGGCGGCCGAGGCCGACCTGGTGCGCCGCATCGCCGCCGGCGACCGGGCCGCGCTGGAGGCGCTGTACCGGCCCTACCACCGGAGGCTCGACCGCTTCCTCGCGCGCCTGACGCGCCGCGCCGACCTGGTCGAGGAGGTGATCAACGACACCTTCTGGATCGTCTGGCAGAAGGCGGGCGAATTCCGCGGCGACTCGCGGGTCTCGACCTGGATCGTCGGCATTGCGTACCGTTGCGCGCTGAAGGCCCTGCGCGACCGCGGCGAGGAGCCGGCGCAGGACCTGGACGCGGCCCACGCGCTGCACCCGGCGGAGGACCCGCAGGCCCGGCACGAGCTGGCCGACTGGGTCGCCAAGGGCATGCGGCGCCTGAACGCCGAGCAGCGCGCCACGATGGAGCTCGCCTACGGCGCCGGCCACACGCTGGAAGAGGTCGCGGCGATCATGGACTGTGAACTGAGCACGGTGAAGGCGCGCATGTTCCACGCGCGTGTCAAGCTTCGCCACCTGCTGCCGGTGCTGGCCGGGCAGGCGGGGCGGCCGCCGGGCCGGCAGGAGACGGACGATGAGCAGTAAGGACATGCACGCGGACACCTCGCTCGCCCACCGGCGCAGCTGGGATGCGATCCCCTGGGTGGTGAACGGCAGCGCCGACGCGGCGCTGCGCCGCGAGGTCGAGGCGCATGCGCGGGCCTGCACCGACTGCCGCGACGAGCTGGTGCGCCAGCGCGAGCTGCAGCGGGCGATGGCCCAGGACGGCCCCGCCCTGACCGATGCCGACGCCGGCCTGCAGCGCCTGCTGCGCCGCATCGACCAGGCGAGCCAGGTCGCCGGCGAGGTGCCGCGCGTCGCGGCGCGCCGGCCCGGCGGCTCGCTGGTCCATTGGCTGGCGGCGGCGGTGGTGGTCGAGGCGATCGGCCTGTCGGTGATGGGCGCGGGGATGCTGTTCCGCGGCGCGGCGGCACCGGCCTACCAGACGCTCAGCAGCCCGGCCCGCGAGACCGGTGCCGTGCTGCGCATCGTGCCGGCGCCCGGGCTGCGCATGGACGAGCTGCACAGCCTGCTGCGCGGGCTCGAGCTGCAGGTCGTCAGCGGGCCGAACGGCGCCGGCGCCTACGGCCTCGCGCCGCTCTCGGGCCCCCTGTCGCCGGCCCAGCTGGACGCCAAGGTCAGCGCGCTGCGCGCGGCCGCCGGCATGCGCCTGGTCGAACCGGTCGGGGCCGGCGGGACCGGTTCGTGACCCGCCTCGCTGCCGCCGCTTTGGCCACCGTGGCGGCCTTGCTGCTGGCCGCGTGCGCCGCGCCGCCGGCGGCCCTGCCGCACGACGCGGCCGATGCCGCGCTGCTGCGCGAGCACCCCGAGCGGCTGATCGTGCTGGCGGTCGCGAACCCGCGCGAGCGCATCGTCCTGCAGGCCGGCTCGACGCTTGCCGCCTATTCCCCCGGCCCGCGCTACGGCGTCGGCGGCGAGGCCCGCGCGACGCTGGACGCGCTCAAGCGCGAGCACGGGCTGCGCGAGCTCGCCGCCTGGCCGATCGCCGCGCTGCGCGTGCACTGCGTGGTGCTCGAGATCGCCCCCGGCGCGCAGCGCGAGCAGGTGCTGGCGCTGCTGGCGGGGGACCCGCGGGTCGCGATTGCGCAGCCGCTGCAGAACTTCGACACGCTGGCCGCGCCCGAGCCGGCCGGCGCCTACAACGACCCGTATGCCGAGCTTCAGCGTGGCTTCGTCGAGATCGACGCGGCGCGTGCCCACCAGACGGCGCGCGGCCAGGGCGTGCGCATCGCGCTGATCGACACCGGCGTCGACACCGCGCACCCCGACCTGCAGGGCCGCATCGTCTCGACGCGCGACTTCGTCGCCGGCGCGGCGGCGCAGTTCGACCGCGATCGCCATGGGACCGAGGTGGCGGGCGTGATGAGCGCGGTGGCGAACAACCGCCAGGGCATCGTCGGCGTCGCACCGCAGGCCACGCTGGCGGTCTACAAGGCCTGTTGGCAGCGCGGCGCGGCGGAAGGCGGCGGGGCGCGCTGCAACTCGTTCACGCTGGCGCAGGCGCTGGGCGCCAGCCTGGACGACGGCGCGCGCATCATCAACCTGAGCCTGGGCGGTCCGGAGGACGAGCTGCTGTCGCGCCTCGTGACGCAGGCGCTGCGCCAGGGCCGCGTCGTGATCGGCGCGATGCCGCCTGATGGGCGCCCGGCGGGCTTCCCGTCCGGCGTGCCGGGGGTGATCGCGGTCGATGCGAGCGGCGTGCGGGGGCACGCGGCCGGGCTGCAGGCGCCCGGGCTCGACATCCTGACGCTGGAGCCGGGCGGTCGCTACGACTACAGCTCCGGCTCGTCGCTCGCGGCGGCACATGCGAGCGCGGTGGCGGCCCTGCTGCTCGAGGCCGCGCCCGGCATGGACGCGGCCTCGGTGCGCGCGGCGCTGGAGCGCAGCCGCAGCGGCGGCGCGATCAACGCGTGCGCGGCGCTCGCGGGCCTCGGCAAGCCCGGCCCCTGCAGCGGCGGCCCCACCGCCCGCCTGACCCCGTAGAACCCGTAGCCCGGATGCAGCGCAGCGGAATCCGGGAGCGGCCTTCGAGGTGAAGCACGATCCCCGGATTGGCATCCGGGCTGCGAAAAATCTCGCAACTCTTCCCGCGTCGTTCCGCACCCACCGACAGGAGCAGCCGGATTTCGCCGGCCTTCCACGGTGACCTTGACCACGAGGAGCGACACGATGACGATGACACGCAAGGGATTCCTGGGTGCTGCGGCAGGCAGCACGGTGATGCTGGTCCTGCAGGCCTGCGGCGGAGGCGGCAGCGACTACAGCCCGGCGCCCGCGCCCGGCCCTGCACCGGCACCGGCACCCGGCCCCGCGCCGCAGAGCTGCGGTTCCTCCGGTTCGCAGATCGCCGGCAACCACGGCCACGCGCTCACGATCGCGACCGCCGACCTCGACTCGACCACGGGCATGACCTACAGCATCCAGGGTGCCGCGGGCCACAACCACAGCGTCAGCTTCACGCCGGCCCAGCTGCAGGCCCTGAAGGCGGGACAGTCGGTCGTCGTGGTCTCGACCACCGACTCCCAGCACTCCCACGCCGTCACCGCGACCTGCGCATGAGGCCGCGCCACCTCGCGGCGCTGGGCGCCCTGTGCCTGGCGCTTGCCGCGCCGGCCTTCGCGGTCGAGGCCGGCCAGCCCGCGCCCGACATCGAGCTCGCAGGCGGCAGCGCTGCGGCGCCGCGCCTGTCCGCGCTCAAGGGCAAGCTGGTCTACCTCGATTTCTGGGCGTCGTGGTGCGGCCCGTGCCGCCAATCGTTCCCCTGGATGAACGAGATGCAGCGCAAGTACGGTGCGCAGGGCCTGCAGGTGGTCGCCGTCAACCTGGACGCGAAGCGCGCCGACGCCGATGCCTTCCTGGCCCAGGTGCCGGCCCGGTTCACGCTCGCCTTCGACGCGGCCGGCCAGTCGGCGCGCAAGTTCGCCGTCAAGGGCATGCCCAGCTCGGTGCTGGTCGGCCGCCGCGGCGAGGTGCTGTTCGTGCACCAGGGCTTCCGCGAGGACGAGCGTGGCGAGCTGGAAGCGAAGCTCGCCGCCGCCCTGGCCGCGCCCTGACCTTCATCACAGAAAGCTTCCGATGCGAAAGATGCGTGCAGCAGCCTGCTGCCTGGGACTGGCCGTGCTGGGGGGCTGCGCCGGCTGGGCGCCGCCCCAGGCCTGGGAGAAGGGCCACCTGGCCCGGCCCGAGATGACGATGGGCGGCGACCCGCTCGCCGAGCGCTACGTGCAGCACATCTACACCAGCAAGGAGACCGCCGCCGGCGGCTACGGCGTGGGAGGAGGCGGCTGTGGCTGCAACTGATCCGCGCAACGCCCTGGTGATCGCGGCGCTGGCCCTGCCCGGCGTGTGGTCCGGCCCCGCGCAGGCGCAGGCCGCGCCCGAGCACGGCCTCATCGCCCTCAAGCACCTGCACTACGAAGACTCGCAGCCGGGCCTGCACCGCATCACGGTCGACTCGCCGTCGCTGTACCTGCTCGCGCCGATCAACGCGCGCTGGTCGCTCGAAGGCAGCGCGGTCGCCGATTCGCTGTCGGGCGCGACGCCGCGCTGGCAGACCGCCGTCTCGAGCGCCTCGACGATGCACGAGGAACGCCGCGCGGGCGACCTGAAGCTCACGCGCTACTTCGAGCGCGCGTCGCTCTTCGCCGGGGCCAGCGTCTCGCGCGAGCACGACTACGACTCGGATGCGGTGTCGCTGGGCGGCAGCTGGTCGAGCCTCGACAACAACACCACCTGGCACGCCGGCGTCGGCGCGAACCGCGACCGCATCCACCCCACGGGCGGCGGCAGTGCCGGCATCGACAGCCGCCGAAAAACCGGCACCGAGTTCATCGTCGGCGTCACGCAGGCCGTGTCCGCGGTCGACCTGGTGCAGGTGGACGTGAGCCACAGCCTGGGCCACGGCTACTACGACGATCCCTACAAGGATCTGGACCAGCGCCCCGACCGGCGCCGCCAGGCCACGCTGCTGCTGCGCTGGAACCATCACTTCGTCGACACCGCGTCGACCCTGCGCAGCAGCTGGCGCGGGTACCGCGACAGCTACGGCATCGGCGCGCATGCGGTGCAGGCGGAATGGGTGCAGCCGTTCGGCACGCGCTGGGCGCTGACGCCGCTGGCGCGCTACTACACGCAGAACGCGGCGCGCTTCTACCGCGAGGCGGTTGTCGACGCGAGCGGCGCGCCGGTGTTCCCGGTGCTGCAGCCCGGCCAGCTCAATTCGGGCGACCAGCGCCTGTCGGCCTTCGGGGCCGTCACGCTGGGGCTGAAGGCCGAGTACAAGGTGGACGCGCTGTGGACCGTCGACGCCCGGTTCGAAGCCTATGAGCAGCGCGGCCGCTGGCGCGCCGGCTCTGAGGGCTCGCCGAACCTCGCGCCCTTCCGCGCCCGCTCGGTGCAGCTGGGCGTGAGCCGGCAGTTCTGACCCGACCCCAGGGAGTGTCCCGATGAAGACCTTGCTGATGCGGGCACTGCTGTGCCTGGCCGCACTGGTGCCGCTGCACGCGGCGGCGGCCGACGATTTCCTCGACCCGGAGGCGGCGTTCAAGCTCAGCGTGCAGGCGCAGGACGCGCAGCACCTCGCGATGCGCTTCACGATCGCCCCCGGCTACTACCTGTACCGCGAGCGCCTGGGCGCCCAGGCCGAGCCGGCCGGCGCGATGGGCGGTGCGCTGGCGATTCCCCCCGGCCAGCGGAAGTTCGACGAGACCTTCCAGAAGGAGGTCGAGTACTTCCGCGACACGGTCACCGTGGTGATGCCGATCGCGGCGAACGCGCCGGCCTTTCGCCTGTCGGTGGGAAACCAGGGCTGCGCCGACAAGGGCCTGTGCTACCCGCCGATGACGCGCCGCTTCGACCTGAAGCCGGTGGCGGGCGGGTGGTCGGTGACGGCAGTGCCGGAAGGCGAGGCGGCGGTGGGCGCCACGGCGACCATCGCCGCGGCACCCGCTGCCTCCGGCGAGCCGGTGCCCCAGGCCGAGCCGGAGGCGGGCCGCTTCGCGCGCGCCCTGCAGTCGCGCAGCCTGTTGACGGTGGCCGGCGTGTTCCTGCTCGCCGGCCTGCTGCTCTCGTTCACGCCCTGCGTGCTGCCCATGCTGCCCATCCTCTCGTCGATCATCGTCGGGCAGCGCGGCCCGGTCTCCCGGCTGCGGGGCTTGTCGCTGGCGCTCGCCTACTCGCTCGGCATGGCGCTCGTCTACACCGCGCTCGGCATGGCGGCGGGCCTGCTGGGCGAAGGCCTGGCGGCGGCGTTGCAGAACGCCTGGGTGCTGGGGGCCTTCGCCCTGCTGCTCGCCGGCCTGTCGCTGTCGATGTTCGGCGTCTACGAGCTGCAGGTGCCGAATGCGCTGCAGAGCCGGCTGACCGAGGTGTCGGGGCGCCTGCAGGGCGGGCGCTACGCGGGCGTGTTCGTGATGGGCGGGTTGTCGGCGCTGATCGTCGGGCCCTGCGTGGCGGCGCCGCTTGCAGGCGCGCTGGTCTACATCAGCCGCACGCACGATGTGGGGCTGGGCGGCCTGGCGCTGTTCGCGCTGGCCTCGGGCATGAGCGTGCCGCTGCTGCTGGTGGGCGTGTCGGCCGGTTCGCTGCTGCCGCGCGCCGGCGCCTGGATGGACCGGGTGAAGCACTTCTTCGGCCTGATGCTGCTGGCGGTCGCGTTGTGGATGGTGTCGCCGGTGCTGCCGTCCTGGGGGCTGATGGGCGGCGCGGCCCTGCTGCTGCTGGCCTGTGCGGTCTACCTCGGGGCCTTCGAATCGGCGGGCGGGTTCGCGTCGCCGGGACGTGCCGCGACGCGGGGCGTGGGGCTGCTGCTGGCGGTGCTGGCCGTGTTGCAGCTGGCCGGCCTGGCCTCGGGCGGGCGGGACCTGCTGCAGCCCCTGCAGCACCTGGCCGGCAACGGTTCGCCGGCCTCTTCCCGCGAAGCGACCGCCCTCGACTTCCGGCCCGTGGCCGACCTGGCCGCGCTGGACGCGGCGGTGCGCGCCTCGACGAAGCCGGTGATGGTCGACCTCTACGCCGACTGGTGCGTCGCCTGCAAGGAGTTCGAGTCGCTGACCTTCACCGATCCGGCGGTGCGCGAGCGGCTCGCCGGCCTGACGCTGCTGCGCGTCGACGTGACGGCGAACAGCGCGCAGGACAAGGCCTTGATGCGCAGGTACGGCCTGTTCGGGCCGCCCGCCCTGCTCTTCTTCAAGCCGGCCGGAACCGAGCACGAGGACGTGCGGGTCGTGGGCTTCCAGGATGCGGCCAGCTTCCGGACCCACCTGGAACGGGTGCAGGCACGGCTGCAGTAGGCGACAAGCCGGGCCATCAGCGCCGCGCGGCGGTCCCGAAGCCCAGGGCGCGTTGGCGCGGGCCGGGCAGGTCGGGCGGCGGCTCGAAGTGCTCGTCCGCCGAGAGGCCGGTCGGCACCTGAAGCCGTGCCGCCAGGTGCGCTGCGTCGTAGGGCGCATGGACCTTCACGTCGTTGTCGAAGTAGCAGTAGATGTCGCGCCGGATGCGGCGTCCCGTCGTGCCGGGCGACGCGAGGCGCGCGTCCGGCACCTGCCCGCCGCGGCGCCAGGTGTCGATGCGCCCGGCCCAGCGGTCGAGGGCCGCGTCGCTGTAGCCGCTGGCGTAGAGCTCCTTGTCGCCGTGCAGGCGCAGGTAGACGAAGTCGGCGCAGAGGTCCTCGAGCAGCGGCCAGCGCTGCGCCGTGTCGGCGACCACGAGCGCGATGCGATGCCGGCGCAGCAGGGCGACGAAGCCGGGGTCGACGAAGCTCTCGTGCCGGATCTCCACCGCATGGCGCAGCGGCCGGTTGGGGGTGGCGTGCAGCCAGTTCCGGTCCGCGAGGTGGGCGTCGTGCTCGCGCGCCAGCGTGCGCGCGCCGTCGGTGTCGTGGGGCAGCATCGAGAAGAAGGCGTCGAAGCGCTCCGGCTTGTAGGGCAGCTGGGGCGGGAACTGCCACAGGATCGGCCCCAGCTTGTCGCGCAGCGCGAGCACGCCCGAGGCGAGGAAGTTGGCGAGCGGCGTGCGCACGTCCTTCAGGCGCCGCAGGTGGGTGATGTACTTCGGGCCCTTGACCGAGAACACGAAATCCTCGGGCGTCTCGTCGTGCCAGGCTTCGTAGGACTCGGGGCGTTGCAGCGAATAGAACGAGCCGTTGATCTCGATGCTGGGCAGCATGCGCGAGGCGAACGCCAGCTCCTGCCGCTGCGGCAGGCGGGGCGGGTAGAAGAAGCCGCGCCAGGGTGCGTAGCGCCAGCCGGAGATGCCGATCCGAACGTCGCCGTGGGCCATGCTGCCTGCATGGCAAGCCACGTGCCCGGCGCTTCACCCGCCGTGGAGTGCGCGCCGGTACTGGATGGCCTCTGCCAGATCCGGGCTGTCGATGGCCTCGCGGCCGGCCAGGTCGGCGATGCTGCGTGCGACCCGCAGCACGCGGTGGAAGCTGCGCGCCGACCAGCCCAGCCGCGCCGCGGCCGCGCGCAGGAAGGCAGTACCGGCCGGATCGAGCGCGCCATGGCGGTCGAGCGCATCGCCGGCCAGCCAGGCGTTGCAGCAGCCCTGGCGTTGCAGCGCGCGCTGCCGGGCGACCGCCACGCGGGCCGCGACCTGCGCACTCGCCTCGCCGAGCGGCGCGCGCGCCAGCAGGTCCGGCGGCACGGCCGGCACCTCGATGCGCAGGTCGATGCGGTCGAGCAGCGGGCCGCTGAGCCGCGACTGGTAGCGCAGCACCGCGTCGGGGCTGCAGCGGCAGGCGCGCAGGGGGCTGCCCAGGTGGCCGCAGGGGCAGGGGTTCATCGCGGCGACGAGCTGGAAGCGCGCCGGGAAATCGGCCTGGCGCGCGGCGCGCGAGATCGTGATGCGGCCGGTCTCCATCGGCTCGCGCAGGGCTTCGAGGGCGGCGCGCGGGAACTCGGGCAACTCGTCGAGGAAGAGCACGCCGTGGTGCGCGAGCGAGATCTCGCCCGGCCGCGGCGGCGAGCCGCCGCCGACCAGCGCCACCGACGAGGCGCCATGGTGCGGGCTGCGCAGCACGCGGCGGCGCCACTGCGCGGGGCGGAAGCCGCCGCCGATGCTGAGGACGGCCGCCGATTCGAGCGCCTCCTGCGCCGACAGCGGCGGCAGCAGGCCGGCGAAGCGCTGGGCGAGCATCGACTTGCCGGTGCCGGGCGGGCCGATCATCAGCAGCGCGTGGCCGCCGGTGGCAGCGATCTCCAGGGCGCGCTTGGCGCCGCTCTGGCCCTTGACCTCGCGCAGGTCGGGCAGCGGGCCGGCGGGTTCGCCGGGCGGCGCGACGGCGCGCGGCAGCGGTGTGCGCGGCGGGGCATCGGGCGCGGGCTCGGCGTCGTCGCGGCGCAGGGCCTGCACCACGTCGAGCAGGTGGCGGGCGGCATGGAGGTCGAGGCCGTCGACCAGCGCCGCCTCCTCGGCACTGGCCTGCGGCAGCACCAGGGCGCGCACCGGCAGGCCGCGCTGCCGCTCGGCATGCAGCGCGAGCGCCATCGCGAGCGCGCCGCGCACCGGGCGCAGCTCGCCGGCCAGCGACAGCTCGCCCGCGAACTCGAAGCCGTCGAGCCGGCGCAGGTCCAGCTCGCCCTGTGCCGCGACGATGCCGAGCGCGATCGGCAGGTCGAAGCGGCCCGACTCCTTGGGCAGGTCGGCCGGCGCCAGGTTGACGGTGATGCGCTTGTTGTGCGGGAAGGCCAGGCCGCTGGTCTGCAGCGCGGCGCGCACGCGCTCGCGGGCCTCCTTGACCTCGGTGTCGGCCAGGCCCACCAGCGTGAAGCTCGGCAGGCCGTTGGCCAGGTGCACCTCCACCGTCACCGGCGGGGCGTTCAGGCCGTCCAGGGCCCGGCTGTGGACGACGGCCAGTGACATGCGCGCTCCCGTGGCTAGGGGCGCGATTCTGCCGACGGGCCTGCGGGATGGACAGGGTGCATCTGTCCTCTGTTCAAGCGCCCCGCCACGCGTGCGCCTGGAAGGCTGCTTCGAGCGGCGGCCGGGCCACGTTGCCGACGTAGTTGGTGATCGTCGAGGCGGCCACGACGAGGATCACCTCCAGCACCTGTTCGTCCCGGAAGCCCGCGGCGAGGAAGTCGTCGACCTCGGCGTCCTCGACGCGGCCGCGACGGTCGATGAGCCGCCGGGCGAGCCGCGAGAGCGCCGCATGCGACGGTTCGAGCGGTGCCCGGCCGCGGCGGATCGCCTCCACGTCGCCGGGGGCCACGCCGTGGGCGAGCGCCAGGTGGGTGTGGAAGGCGGCCGCCCAGTCGCATGCGTTGGCCACCGCGTTGGTCAGCAGCAGCACCTGGATCTGCGCCTCGGACAGCGTGCCCGCATGCGCGTTCTTGAAGACTTCGAGGAAGCCCTGGATCAGCGTGGGCGAGCCGGCCATGGCACCGGCGAGGTTCGGCACGAAGCCGAACACCTGCTGGAGCTGGGCGAGGACGGCGGCGGACGCCTTCGGGGCAGTGTCGAGGGTGAGGACGGGGAATCGGGACATGGAAACTCCTGGAGGAAGGGTGGGACGGCACGCATCGAACGATGACGTGGCGTGCAGCGTAGGCGGGCCGTCGCGCTTTCCCAATTGCCGCCGAGGTAATTGAGGCGATTCCCGGATCGCCCTATGCTCCGTCGACCGGTCTCGCCATCGAAAGGAACTGCCGTCGCCCCCACCCTTGCCCGCGAATCGCGTGCCGAACCCCGTGTCGGCGACATCCTGCGCCACTGGCGTGCGGTGCGCGCGCTGAGCCAGCTCGAGCTGTCGGTGCAGTGCGGCATCACGCAGAAGCACATCAGCTTCGTCGAGAGCGGCCGCAGCCTGCCGAGCCGGCCCCTGTTGATGAAGCTGGGACAGGCCCTCGGCATCCCGTTGCGCGAACGGAACGACCTGCTCTTCGCGGCGGGCTATGCGCCCGCGTATGCGAGCGAGCCGCTCGGCGAGGCGGCCCTGCAGGGCGTGCGCCGCGCCCTCGAGCGCATGCTGCGCCAGCACGAGCCCTTCCCGGCCGTCGTCATCGACCGGTACTGGAACGTGGTGCTCGCCAACGAGGCGGCACCCCGGTTCTTCGGCTGCTTCGTCGACCTGGGCGCGCGAACGCCGCCGAGGAACCTGCTCCACCTGATGTTCGATCCGATGGGCATGCGGCCCTTCATCGCCAACTGGCCCGAGGCCTCGCAGAGCCTGCTGTCGCGGGTGCGCCGCGAAGCCGTCGGGCAGGTCGTCGACCTCCAGACGCGCAGCCTGATCGAGGCGCTCGGCCGGTACCCCGACGTGCCCCCGCCCGGGCCTGTTCCGCCGCAGGACGACGACATCCCGGTGGTCCCGCTGAGCTTCGCGAAGAACGGCGAGGTCCTGCGATACTTCTCCCTCGTCGCGAGCGTCGGCACGCCGCGCAGCGTGGCTGCGGAGGAGCTCCGGCTGGAATGCATGTTCCCCGCCGACGACGCCACCGAGGCGGCGCATGCCGGCTTCATCGCGAAGTACTCACCCCGCTAGGGACACCATGACCGTCATTCGCTGGTTGCTGACCCTTCCCTCGGCCGCGCTGGGCTGGCTGGCCATGTTGGCGGCCGGCTTCTCGATGCTGGCGCTGCTCCAGCGCCTCTGCCCGCCGGAGCTCGTCATCTCGGGCATGTGCACGGCTTCCTGGTACCGGTCGGCCGAGACCGGGGCCTTCGCCCTGTCGGCGGCCCTGGGTGCGGCGCTCTTCGTCGCCTTGCCGTCGCTGGTCGCGCCGGCGCACCGGCCCCATGTCGCGGTCGCGGCCTGGCTGCTGGGCTGTGCGTGGACGACCTGGCTCGCCTTGGCGGTGGGCGGCAGCATCGCCCTCCCCGCCGCGGCCGCCGTGGCCAGCGGCCTGCTCGTGGCGCTCTGGTTCGCCCGGGCTGCCAGGCGCCCGGCCTGAGCCGGGCGGCCCTGCACACCCCTCAGATCGTCAGTTCGCGCTCCACGTCCTGCGCCTTGCGCCGCGCCAGCGCCAGGTTGGACTTGGACTTGTCGAGCACGAAGTAGACGAACACGCCTTCCTTGCGCGAGACCGGGCGGATGATGTGGTACTGCTTGCCGAGCGTGATCAGGATGTCGTCGATCACGTCGTTCAGGCCGAGCTGGCGCATGGTCTTCAGCTTCGCGCGCATGACCTCGGTGTTGCCGGCGGCGGCCACCTCGAGGTCGACGCCGGCGCCGGCCGAACCGAGCATCATGCCGCTGGCGGAGTCGACGACGGCCGCGCACAGGGCGCCGTCCAGGGTCAGCAGGTCGTCGAGGGATTGGCGGATGGTGGCCATGTCGTTGCTTTCTATCGTCGGTTGAGAAGAGGTTCGTCGTGAACCCGGAGGGAGAGATCGAATTCGGTTGGAGGGACGGCCGCAGCCTTACCCCCGGTCGCGCAGCAGCCGGCCCAGCGCGCGTGCCATGCGCTGCAGCGCGATCCAGTCGACGCCACGGTGTTCGCCCTGCGCGACGAGCAGCACCTCGGGGTCGCTGCAGCACGGCAACACCGCGAGCACGCCGCCGCTGTGGTACATCACTGCGGCACCCAGCGTCCCGAGCCCGGCGAAGTGCAGCTTCTGCCGGTCGTGGAGCCGCCAGTAGTCCACGGCCGCTTCCCACACGGGCTCGGCGCTCGCCGCCGCGGCGCGGCTGTCCCAGACCAGCCCGGTGTGCGCATCGACGAGCGCGCAGCCGACGATGCCCGGGTGGGCGGCGATGCGGTCCAGCCCGGTGCCGACGCGGGTGGCGTTCATGCCGCGAGGCGTGCCCGGCAGGACAGGGGGCTGCGGGAGCTCCACAGGGAGGATCCGGTCATGCGCGCATCTCGGCCTGGATGAGCACGGTGTCGACGAGCGCGAGGACGTCCTCGCGCCGGCGCACGTCCACCGGCAGGACCGGGAACACCAGCCCGCGCTCGGCCAGCAGGTCGGTGAAACGGTCGACCACCGGCGCGGAGGCCTCGGGGACCCGGCCGATGCCGACCGCGCAGTTCATCGTCGGCAGCAGCTGCCGGTAGGCATCCAGGCAGGTCGCCAGGTCGTCCAGCGGGTCGGGCCGGTCGTTGTCGATGAGGATCACCAGGCCGAGTGCGTCGGTGGCGATGGTCTGCCACATGAACTCGAAGCGCAGTGGCCCCGGCGTGCCGAACAGGCGCACGCATTGGCCGTCGGCGAGGTCGACCTGGCCGAAGTCGAGCCCGACGGTCGCGGGGTGCCTGCCAAGGGCGGGGTCGGTGTGGGCCACCTCGGTGACGACCGGCGGGATGTCGCTCAACATCGCGATCGCGGTGGTCTTGCCGACGCCGGGAGGCCCGGTGAAAACAATCTTGTGCGGGGGCATGGTCGTCATCTCAATCCGAGGCCGCGCCGGATCTCGCCCAGCGCGCCGCCTCCCACGAAACCGGCCGCGTCGGGCCGGGATGCGACGTTCTCCGTCACGTCCAGCACGCCGGCCGCCATCAGTGCTGCGACGAATGACTCGCACGCCGATGGGTCGACCCGGCCCAGGCGCGCCAGCTCGTCGAGGTCGACGGGCCGCGCCGACAACAGGAAGCTCGCCAGCCGCGGCCGCTCGGCATCGACTTGCAGCAGGGCGTGCGCGGGCCAGCGGCGCAGGCGAAATCGCGCGCCGGGCGGCGGCATTCCGGTCTGGCGGGAGAGCCGGCGCTCCAGGTCGGACAGGGCGTCGATGACGTCCTCGTACTGCAGCGGGCGGGCCAGGTGGCCGAGCACGTCGTGGCCGCCGTCGGTCGCGATCTCCCAGTCGTGGCCCAGCCGCTCGCGGCCGATGCGCAGGAAGGTGGTGATCCGTGCGATGTCGGTGTCGGCCAGGGGCTTCGCGTGCAGCTTGAGCGTAGGCCGGAGGCGGATCATGAGGGCTGCCTCGCCTGCCGGGCAGAGGGGGCCGCGAGGTCTCGATGCATCGTCGATGCGGGCATGACGGCGCCTCGCGGCCTCATGTCGTGCCATGCGCCGTCACGGCGTGCGGCGAATCGAACGGCCGCGTGTTCTCGAAGTCGACGCCCGGCGAGGTGTCGATGTCGCTGAGGAAGACCGGAGCGGGCAGCTGCACGAGGATGCGGGCGAGGCGCCGGCGTTCCTTGCCGGCCCAGGCCTCCTGCTCCGTCAGCCGGACGATGCGCTGGCTGAGCCGGGAGATCTCCAGCCTGGACTGCGCGAGCTGCCGGTCGGTGATCCTCCGGAGTTCTTCCTGGTAGGCCCGTTGCAGGGTGCGAATCCGCCGCAGGTGCCAGCGGTGGCCCAGCCAGGCCGAGCAGAGGGCGCCCAGGCCGAATGCGGCGAAGAAGAAGAGGTGCGGCGTTCCCACGTTCGTCAGTCGGACAGGAGAAGGGGGACGATTCAACCGGATCGCGCAGGACTCGTCATGAGCATGGATTGACCGGCGGGTGACGGCGTGGACTGCACCACGCTTCGCACCACCCGGGACGACCCCGGGCGATGCAACAGGCGGCCCAGCGTGCGCACCATGCATTGCCAGGCGAGCCAGTCGACGCCGCGGTGGCGGCCGTGCGCGACGAGCAGCACGTCGGGGTCGTTCGCGCAGGGGAAGACCGCGAGCACGCCGTGCGCGTGGTACATGACGGCCTCGGCCCGGGTGCCCAGGCCGGTGATGTGCAGCTGGTGGCGCTCCTGCCGCCGCCAGCGGTCGACGACCTCCTTCCAGACCGGCCCCTCGGGCCAGGCCGGCCGGCCGCCGGTGCACGAGGGTGCGCAGGCATGCCACACCCGTCCGCTGGCGGCGTCGACAAGCGCGCAACCGAAGATGCCGGGTTGGGCGGCCATGCGGTCCATCTCCGCGATCACGTGCTGCAGGTTCATCGCTCGCTCATCCTCCGTTGTCGCCGAGGCCCAGGCGGCGGCGCAGGCGGGTGACCAGGCCGGCCGGGGCGGGGGACGAAGCGGGCGGGGCGGCGGCCGGTCGCAGGGGCGTGAAGGCCGACGCGGGCTGGACGTCGAGGACACCGATCGTGACCAGCGTGACGGCGAATTCCTCGCACAGCGTCCGTTCCACGTTGCTCAGGCGTGCCAGCTCGTCGAGGTCGAGGTGCCGCGACGACAGGAAGCCCGCCAGGGTCCGGTGGTGCCGATGCGCCTGCAGCACCGCCGAGGGTGGCCAGCGGAGCAGCCGGCAGCGCGCGCCCGGCAGCAGGGAGGGCAGCAGTGCCGGCGTGACCTCGCCCAGCGGCTGCGCCACCGCGTAGGTCATGGCGGAGGGGATGGGCGGCGTGCGGAGCAGCCGGACCTCCACGGCACACAGCATGTCCACGAAGGCGTCGTACTGCAGCGGGCGCACCAGGGCGTGGTGGCCGGCCGGTCGGTCCGGCTGCGCGTCGACGACGGTCAGGGCCGGCAGGGTCCCGGGCGCGCCCCGGGGCAGTTCGCGACCGGACAGCAGCAGGTCGGCCGGGCCCTCGGCGACCAGCTCCCAGGTGCATCGGAAGCGGGCACTGCCCACGCGCAGGAATGCCGCGATGCGCGCGAGATCGGTGTCGGTCAGGTGCTGGGCGAGCAGCCTGAGGCGACTCGGGGAGGAAGGGGTCTTCAAGGCACGTGCGGTGGGAGCTGCCGGCATCATCGAGAGGCGCGCCGCCGCCGTCCGCATCGATCGATGATCGAAAGCTGACCGGCCGCAAGCCATCGACACGAGCGCGACTTTTGTCACTGTGGGGCCATTCGCGGCGCTTGCAGGGTCGACTCGGTGTCATCCGGTTCGAGCGACGTTGCTTCCTGTTGCATGGCGTCTCGCCGCGCCAACGCCCGGCACCATCGACATGGCCGCGGCGGACAACGGCGGTGCCTTCAAGAGCAGCGCCGACCAGAAGACGCGCGCGCGCCTTTCGGTGAAGAGCAACACCACCCTCATCGGTGCCGGCAGCAACGCCGGCCTGGTCAACGCCTGCGTGATGGTCAGCAGCGTCGAGAACGTCATCATCCGCAACCTGCACGTCGTCAACCCGTGCGACGTGGGGCCGGTGTGGCGACGACGGCCACCTGACGGTCACCTCAGCACCGCGGTGATTACCTCTCCTTACCCGCCGTCACGGAAGCATCATGATGCCCATCGCTTCAACCCCTACCGTCCGGCAGTCCTCCTGACCGAGGCACGGATGAACAACGAACCCAGAGGGGAATGAAGTGAGGAAGACTCTTTTGCGGCTGGTGACAGCCATGGTGTCGGTGGCGGCAGCCGCCGGTGCCCAGGCGCAGGCCTATCGATGGAGCAGCGTCCCGTTCGGCGGCGGCGGCTATGTGTCCGGGGTGGTGGCGAGCAAGACCGAGCGCGACCTCTTCTACGCGAGAACCGACGTCGGCGGCGCCTATCGGTGGGACGGCGCGAATTCCCGGTGGATACCGCTGATGGACGGGGTCTCGCAGGCGGACGTCGGCCTGCTCGGCGTCGACGCGCTCGCGCTCGACCCGAAGGACAGCAAGGTGCTCTACGTCCTGGCGGGCACCTCGTACTTCAGCAACGGCAAGACCGTCGTGATGCGCTCCAGCAACTACGGCGCGAGCTTCGACCGCGTCACCGACGTGACGAACCTCTTCCGCGCGCATGGCAACGGCTATGGCCGCGGCAACGGCGAGAAGATGCAGGTCGATCCGGGCAACAGCAACGTGCTGTACGTCGGCTCGCGCACCGGCGGCCTGTTCAAGAGCACGGACGCCGGCGCGAGCTTCAGGCGCGTCGATGCGCTGCCCGTGACCACCACGAACAACGGCGCCGGCATCAGCTTCGTGCTGCTCGATCCCGGCAGCGTGAGCAACGGTGCCGCGCAGCGCATCTTCGTCGGCGTGTCGCGCTACGGTTCGGCCGGGGCGAACCTGTACCGCAGCGACAACGCCGGCGCGAGCTTCACGCCGGTCGGCCGCGCACCGGGCGACGTCATGCCGCAGCGCGCCGCGCTCGCGGGCGATGGCAACCTGTACATCACCTACGGCAACGGTTCCGGGCCGAGCGGCGACGGCCGCCAGGAGGTCAGCCCGGCCGAACCGCTGGACACCGGTGCGGTCTGGAAGTACACCGTGTCGACCGGCGCGTGGGCCAACGTCACGCCGTCCGGCGTGACGCGGGCCTTCTCCGGCGTGTCGATCGACCCGGCCAATTCCCAGCGCGTCCTGGTGTCGACCGTCAACGCCTGGATGAAGCAGGGCGACGGCTGGGCCGACCACTTCTTCCTCTCGGTCAACGGCGGCTCGACCTGGACCGACGTGGTGCAGCGCGGCTTCGTGCAGGACCCCAATGGAATCGCCTGGGCCAAGGGGGCGGGCATCCACTGGGCGAGCAGCATCGAGTTCGACCCCTTCAACACGAAGGCCGCCTGGGTCGTCTCGGGCAACGGGATCTTCCGGACGGGTGACATCGATGCGACCCCGACCACCTGGAAGTTCACCGTCAAGGGCCTGGAAGAAACCGTGCCGGCGGTCGCGATCAGCGTGCCGGGCGGGCCGCTGCTGACGGCGATCGGCGACTATGACGGTGCCCGCTACACCGACGTCACGGCCTACGCGCCGGTCCACGAACCCCGGCTCGGGACGACGATGGGCCTGGCCGTGGCACCGGCGAAGACGAACCTGGTGGTGCGGGTCGGTGGCAATGCGACGATGTACCTCTCGACCGATACCGGGGTCACCTGGAGCAAGGTCGCGGGCGCCAAGGGCAGCCAGGGCCATGTCGCGCTGTCGGCCGACGGTGCGAGCCTGCTGCACCATTTCCCGAACGCCGACTACCGGTCGTACGCCACCTACCGCAGCACGAACTACGCGAGCAGCAACCCCACCTGGACGGCGGTGAACGGCCTGGGCACGGGTTCCGCGCTGATGCCCGTCGCCGACCCGGTCAACGCGAAGAAGTTCTACGCCTACGACAACGGCGTGCTGAAGGTCAGCACCGACGGTGGCGCGAACTTCGGCAGCGCAGCGATGCTCGCCCCGGGCGGCGCCATCGGGCTGCGTGCCGCGCCGGGTCGTGAAGGCGATGTCTGGGTGGCGCTGAACGGCAATGGCCTGGCCCGTTCGACGAACTCCGGCTCGACCTTCTCGACGATCGCGAACGTGAAGGAGTGCCAGGCCGTCGGATTCGGCAAGGCTGCATCGGGCTCGAGCTACCCGACCGTGTTCATCTGGGGCCGGGTGGGCGACGGGGTGCTCGGCATCTACCGCTCCACCGACGCGGGCGCCAACTGGGTCCGCGTGAATGACGACGCCCATCAGTACGGCGGGCCGGGCAATGGCAGCTTCATCGTCGGCGACATGAACACCGAGGGCGTGGTGTACATGAGCACGGTGGGGCGTGGCCTCGTCTCCGGTGCGCCGGCGGGGGGGCATCTGAAGGCCCGCCACAGCGGCAAGTGCCTCGACGTCAACGGCGCCAGCACGGCATCCGGCGCGGCGGTGATCCAATGGTCGTGCCACAACGGCGCCAACCAGCAATGGAGCCTCGAGGACGCCGGCGGCGGGTACTGGCGCGTGAAGGCCGCGCACAGCGGCATGTGCCTCGACCTGGCCAGCCAAAGCACGGCGAACCTCGTCGGCCTTGTGCAGGCGAAGTGCGGCAGCGGCACGAGCCAGCAATGGGCCACCGAGGACGCGGGCGGCGGAGCACTGCGCCTGAAGTCGCGCTACAGCGGCCTGTGCGTCGACGTGACCGGAGCGAAGACGGACGACGGCGCGTCGGTCATCCAGTACAGCTGCTTCAACGCCGCCAACCAGCAATGGACCCGCGAGTGAGGGCCTAACGGATGTGCCCGATGCCCACCCCCGCCGACACCAGGGCCGGCACCCGGTCGGCCGGGGCGGGCAGGACGATGCTGCCGGGAGGGGCCGCCTTCGCCGCGTCCAGGACCGCGGCATCCTCGGTGAAGCGGTTTGTCGCCGACACCGGGTTGGCGATGTTGGGCGCGCAGTCGCGGCCCAGCGCCGCACGGCAACCCGCCCGGGCCGCGGGCGTCTGCGCCAGCAAGGCGAACACCGGGGCGGCGTCCGCGCGGCGCGCGAGCGGCAGCGAGACGTTCTCGAAGTAGTTGCCTTCGACCAGCACGTGCGTCGTGCGGCCCACGGTGTCCAGTGCCTCCCACGCGCCGTCCTGGAAGTGGTTGTTGACCACATGGAGCAGCGCATCTCCCTCGACCCGCGGGCCGCGGCCGGAGAAGTCGTGCAGCCAGTTGTTCGCGAAGCTCAGCCGGCCGTTGCCCTGGAGCAGCAGCATCCAGCCGGGCCTGTCGTCGCAGCGGACCGAGCCGGCGCGGTTGCCGTCGAACTCGTTCCACGAGATGGTCACCTCGGATGCCGCGCCGAAGTGGTCTGCGGTGCCGGTCACGATGAACCGGCACGCGATCCGGGTGAAGCGGTTGTGGTCGATCCACACGCGCCGTGCATCGGCGATGGTGACGGCATCGGTGGCGTCGGTGATCGACAGGTTGCGGATGACGACGTTGCCCGCACCGTTCTGCAGCACGAAGCCCTTGCCCTTCACCGCCGCATTCGCGCCGATCCCGAGGACCGTCTTGTTCGATCCGACCGGCAGGCCGCGCCCGGCCGCATCACCCAGGTCGATCTCGGTGGCGATCTCGATGATGCGCGGCGTGTCGTCGATGCACGCGCCGGCCGGGGCGCTGCGGCACAGCTCGTGCCGCAGCTGGGCCGGCGTGCCGACCCGCACCGTCATGCCGCCGGCGCCGCCGGTGACGTCGGCGCCGGCACCCGCCGGGCCCCGGTTGCCGAGGCTCGCGGGGGCCACCCAGGCGTCCTCCGGGCCGGCCGCCGCGGGGGGCGGCGTCTGGGACGCGCCCCCGCATCCCGCCAGCGCGCCGGACACCGCCAGCAGGCCGGCCCACAGGCCGCAACGGTCGACAGGCTTCATGGGCGTCTCCTCATCGCGCGATGGCCAGGTCGAGCTGACGCTCTGCCAGCGGACCGGCGCCCGCCGTGCCCATCGACAGGCTGACCCGCTGCACCCAGGCGCCGCGCGGGCCGTACGGCGCCGCGATGCGCCGGCTGCGCATGAACACCGCCTGCCCGCCGACCGAGCCGGTCCACTCGCCCAGCGTGTGCGCCGAGGCCGGGTGGGGGCTCAGGGCCTTCAGGCGGTAGCGCGCCACGAAGGCGCGCAGGTCGGCCTCCGAGCGAATGGCGTCGAATTCCAGCGGCATGGCCCGCGCATCGTCCGGCATGCGTGCCCGCGTCAGTGCAGGAACCGTCCGTCCGAGCCCAGCATGGTCATCTCCACCATGTGGCCGCCGTCGTGGCTCTCGGGACCGAAGGTCACGTGATAGCCGCCGGCGTCCCAGTCGTGCATCGACTCCAGCGCACCGGCCAGCCTGGCCCGCGTGAGGGCGCGCCCCGCACGCCGCAGGCCCTCGGTCATCGCCTTGGCGGCGATATAGCCCTCCATCGAATGGAAGCTGCGCGTCGGAACGCCGGCCTTGCGCATCGCCTGCACGTACTCGCGCTGGATCGGGCTCGTCTCCGCCCACGGGAACGGCACCACCTCCGAGACCTGCACGCCGGTGCCCGCGCTGCCCAGCTCGTCGGCCAGCGCTTTCCCGCCGACGTACGACAGGCTGGCGAACTGGCCCTTGAAGCCGCCCTTGCGCATCTCCTTGATCAGCGCCGCGCACGACGCGTAGGCGCTGACCAGCACCACCGCGTCCGGGTGCGCCGCCAGCAGGGCCTTGGCCGCCGCCGCCACGTCGGTGCTGTTGCGCTCGATGGTCACCGTCGTGTCCATGGTCAGCTTGTGCTTCTTGCGCGCCTGCGTCACCGCCTCCATGCCGGCGGTGCCGAAGGCGTCGTTCTGGTGGAACACCGCGATGTGCGTGAGGTGGGTGACGCTCAGCTGCTCGACGATGTGGTCCGCCTCCTCGACGTAGCCGGCGCGCAGGTTGAAGACGTAGCGGTTGAACGGCTCGCGCAGGGCGGCGGCTCCCGACGACGGGGCGAACAGCGGCACCTGCGCGGCGCTCAGCACCGGCAGCGCCGCGATCGTCGTCGAGGTGCCGATGTAGCCGAACAGTGCCAGCACGCCGTCCTTCTCGATCAGCTCGCGCGTGTTCTGCACGGTGCGCGCCGGGTCGTAGGCGTCGTCCTTGGTGCGCAGTTCGATGCGGCGGCCGTTCACGCCGCCGGCCTCGTGTGCTCGGCGGCATGGCTGCCCATGTGGAACGAACAGGCGAGGGCGAACAGGGCGACGGCGCGCTGACGCAGGAGGGTGGCAGGCATGGTCAGGAGGGTGTGAAGCGGTGGAGGGTCACTGGACGACGCGTCCGTTGGTATCGAAGATGCCGAAGTTGACGTACTGCGAGCCGCCGCGTCCGCGCGTGCTGAAGTCGAGCATGTAGCCGCCGAGGTCGAGCGGCGGGGAGGTGCGCAGGGTCGTCACGACGTTCTCCGGCGTGATGCGCTGCGTCTTCTCCAGCGACATGACGATCGCCTTCGCGGCGATGAAGCCTTCCATCGAGCGCGCCGACAGGTCGGGGTTCGGCGACGCGGCCTGCAGGGCGAGGTACTCGCGCACGATCGGTCGGCTCGGTTGCGAGGTCTGCGGCAGCACGATCGAGAAGGCATAGCCGCGAGCACGCTGCGTGCCCAGCGCCTTCAGCAGCGCGTCGGTGTCGATGATCGACATGCCGTACAGCAGCGCGTGCCCGCCGGCGGTCTCGTAGCGGCGCGTGAACTCGATGGCGGCCGCGGTGGTGGCGCCCAGCACGACGACCTCTGGCGAGGCGGCGAGCATCTGGTCCACCGCGGGGCCGACCTCGGTCGTGTTGCGCTCGTAGCCGGCGCGCGCGACCAGCGTCATGCCGAAGCGGCCCGCGGCTTCCTGGGTGCCGGCGAGCACGTCCTTGCCCAGGCCGTCGTCCTGGTAGACCAGGCCGACGCGGCGGATGCCCAGGTGCGACAGCTGGCTCAGCAGCCGTGCCACCTCGTCGTGGTAGCTCGCCTTCACGACCAGCATGCCGTCGGCGCGCGCCACCGAGGCGGCGCCGGAGATGGCGCCGATCATGCCGACGTGCGTGCGCGGCAGCACGCCGTCGGCCGCCAGCGCCTCGAGGTTGGTGGTGCCGATGGTGCCCAGCAGCGCCATCGGAGACTCCTTCTCGATCAGCTCCTTGACCAGGCGGACCGTCTGCTCCGGCTTCTGCGCGTCATCGCGCGTCACGAAGCGGATGTGCTGGCCTTTGACGCCGCCGCGCGCATTCACCGCGTCGAACCAGAGCTGCGCCCCGGCGCGGACCGCCTTGCCGGTGACGGCCTGCGGGCCGCTGAACGGCGCCACCTGGCCGACGACGATGTCGGCGAAGGCGGCCTGTGACAGCAGCAGCGCGGCCAGGCCGGCGGCGCGGGCCAGCGGCAAGGCCGGCAAGCGGTGGGAAAACTGCATCGGTGGGCCCTCGGGCGTGCGTGGGAACGAGCCGCGAATGTAGGGAGCCCGCCCCCGGTCCGCATGACCGCCGGTTGATCGTTGCCTGATGAATGGATGTCGGCGGCGCGGGCGTGACCTCGGTCACGGCCGCGTGGCACCGGCCGCCGGCCCGGGGGCGGCCGGCAGCATGGGCATGTCGTCCTGCGGCAGCACCTGTCGCACGTCCTGCGGCATCTCGCGCTGGCGAGCCCGGATGTGGTCGTAGCGGTCCAGCGATACCGCGTCCAGCGCCGCCTCGTCGGCCATCACCCACGGGCGCAGGAACACCACGAGGTTGGTCTTGCGGCGCGAGCGGTTCAGGTAGCTGAAGAGGCCGCCGATCAGCGGGATGTCGCCGAGGAAGGGGACCTTGCCGGCGTCGCTCTGGTAGCTGTCCTCGATCAGGCCGCCGAGCACGACGATCCTGCCGTCTTTGACTACCACGGTCGACTCGATCGAGCGCTTGTTGGTGGTCGGTCCGGCATTGCTGGTGCCCGGCGTCGCGGTGGTGCTGACCGACGACGACTCCTGGTAGATCGACATGCGGATGCTGCCGTTCGGGCCGATCTGCGGCCGGATGCGCAGCGTGATGCCCACGTCCTTGCGCTCGACGGTCTGGAACGGGTTCGCGCTGCTGCCGGTGGTGTAGCCGCCGGTGACGAAGGGGACGTTCTGGCCGACGACGATCTTCGCCTCTTCGTTGTCGAGCGTGATGACGTTGGCGGTCGACAGGATGTTGGTGCCCGACATCGACGCCAGCGCCGAGGCGATGTTGCCGAGCGTCAGCGTGCCCAGGCTGCTCTGGCTGATGCTCAGGATCTGCTTCCACTGCACGCCGATGTCGAGCGCCTTGGCGGCGTCGACCTCCACCACCAGCGATTCGACATGGAGCTGGGCACGCCGCGTGTCGAGCTGCTCCACCACGGCGCGCAATTCGCGGAACAGCGGCTCCGGCGCGGTGACGATGAGCGCGTTGGATGCCGGATCGGCCTGGATGTAGCCACCGGTCGACGGCGGGGCGGCGGCGCTGACCGGCGAGCTCGATGCGGCGGACTGCCCTGAGGTCGCCGAGGCCGGTTGCGCCGTGATCGGCGTGCTGCCGGGGGCGGAGGTGCCGGCGCCCGCAGCCCGGCCGGCGTCGTTCGCCGCGGCCGCCCGCAGCACGGTGGCCAGGCGCGTCGCCTCGGCATGCTTCAGGTAGATGACGTGGATGTTGCCGCCGCCGATGCCGGCGCCGCCGGCCCGGTCGAGCTGCGCGACCAGTGCGCGGATCGCGGCCAGCCGTGCGGGGCTCGGCGCCCGCACCAGCAGCGCGTTGAGGCGCGGATCGGCGACGACGGAGGCGGCCGCTGTCCCGGTGGGCGCCGCACCTGCTGCCGCACCCGCCGCCGGGGCCGCGGCCTGGGGCCCGGACTCCGTCATGCGCAGCACCGTCGCGGCCAGGTCCGAGGCGATCGCGTTGTGCACCGGGATGACTTCCACGTCGGTGGCGCTCGGCGTGTCGAGCGCCGCGACCAGGGTCTGCAGCCGCGCCAGGTTGTCCGCATAGTCGGTGATCACCAGCGTGTTGTTGCCGGCGTTGGCGGTGATGCTGTTGTTCGTGGCGATCAGCGGGCGCAGCACCGGCACCAGGTTGCTCGCGTTCTCGTGCACGAGCGGGATCACCTGCGTGACCACCTGGCCGGCCGGCGGGCGCGCCGCCTCGACGCGGACCACCCCGGTCTGCAGCCGGGCCTCGGCCTCCGGCACCACCTTCAGCAGGCCGTGCGATTCGACGACCGCGAAGCCGAGCCCGCGCAGCGCGGACTGGAAGATCTGCCAGGCCTGGGCGGGCGTCACCGCCTGCTCGGTGTAGAGCGTCAGCTTTCCCTTGGCGCGCGGGTCGACGAAGATCGGGCGGTCGAGGAGGGCGGCCATCGCGCGGGCGGCCGATTCGACGTCGGTGTCGGGGAAGTTCAGGGTCGCGACCGGCTCGGTGCGTGCCGCATGGGCCGCCGCCGTGCCGGAGGCCAGCGTGCAGGCGGCGCCGAGCGCGAGCACGGCGAGGCGGCGCTGCGTCGGAGAAGGGGTCGTGTTCGTGGCGGCCTCGGGCGGCGAGTGGCGGATTCGGGCCGCGATGCTATGCCGGTCCCCGCCGCCGGCCGTCTCGGCGCAGTGGCGCCACGGTAAAGAAGCGTGTCGCTCGCCGTCGGCGCCGTCACGCTTCCTGCAACGGTGTCACGCGGCGTCGAAGCGCAGCCGCACCGTGGTGCCGTGGCCGGGATGGGTGTCGATGGCCAGCGTGCCGCCGAGCAGGCGGGCGCGTTCTTCCATGCCGAGCAGGCCGTGCCCGCTGCGTTCGGTCGCGGGATCGAAGCCGCTCCCGTTGTCGGCGACCATCAGCTGCCACTGGCCGTCGGTGCGCAGCAGCGCGAGGTCCACCTGGCTGGCGCCGGCATGCCGGCGCACGTTGGTGAGCGACTCCTGCGCGAGGCGGAACAGCTGCGTCGCGGCATCCGGTGCGAGCGTGTCGGCCGTCGCGTCGACCTGCAGCCGGCACGGCACGCCGGTGGCCTGCATGAAGTCCGCCGCCAGCCACTCCAGCGCTGCCGAGAGGCCGCCGTCCAGCGCCGGCGGACGCAGCTGCTTCACGAGCGTGCGCACGCCGCCGGCGAGGTTGTCGATGCGGTCGAGCAGCACCTGGTACTGCTCCTGCGCCGGCGGCCGGTCGCTTCGCGCACGGGCGCGCAACACCGAGGCTTCCATCCGCAGGGCCGCAAGCTGTTGGCCCATCTCGTCGTGCAGCTCGCGCGCGATGCGCTTGCGTTCGTCCTCCAGGGCCCGCGTGTTGTGCTCCCCGAGCCGGCGCAGCGCGCCGCGCGACACCTCGAGCTCGGCGGTGCGCTCGGCCACCGCCCGCTCCAGCCGCTGGTGCTCTGCCCGCTGGCGCCGGTTCGCCACCAGGTTGCTCAGCCACCACAGCAGCCCGAGCCCGGCGGCGGCGGCGAACTTGACCGGCAGCGACAGCCACCAGGGCGGCGCGATGCGGAAGTCGACCTGCAGCGGCGGGCCGGCCTCGACGATCGGCAGCCGGTACGCCGCGCGCACCTCGAGCCGGTGCGCGCCATGCTCGGGCGACTCGATCGTCACGACGTTCCCGGCGATGCCCTGCCAGGGTGCGTCGCCGTGCAGGCGGTATTCGAGGTGCAGCGTGCGGGCGCGCCCAAGGTTCGGCGTCGCCAGCGTGATCCGCAGGTGGCGGTCTTCCCAGTCGATGCGGGGCGGCACGGCCGTGGCGGTCCGGCCGCCGAACTGCAGCGTCTCGGTGCGCAGCACCGGCGGCGCCGGCTTCGCGGTCGAGGTTCTCAGGCGGGTGACCCCGGCGCTGCTGCCGATCCACGCCGTGCCGTCGGCCTCGAGCAGGACGGCGTTGTCGTCGATGTCGTCCCACAGCAGCCCGCTCGAGCGATCGACGTGCGACCAGCGGCTGCCGTCGAAGACGAACACGCCCCGGTCGGTGCCGAACCAGACCTTGCCGTCGGGCCCGCTGCGCAGGAAGTACTCGGCCGGCTGGCCGAACTGCGCCAGGTCGAAGCGGCGCTCGAGCCGGGCGACACCGGCGGCGTCCACCGCGTACACCGCCAGGCCCTGGCTGTCGAAGGCCCAGAACCCGGAGGCGCCGACGAAGGTGGTGTGGCCGTGGACCTCGATCGGCCGGCCCTGCGGGTCGCGCATCGGCGCCCAGGCGCCGTCGACGATGCGCCAGGCGTGGTGTTCGCTGATGAACCACTCGGTGGCGTCGGCCCGGTCCTGCGACAGCGGGAACACGACATCGCTCACGTAGTCGCTGTCGGGGAGCGCGTTTGCCACCGGCTTGCGGCGCGGCACGGCGGTCGAGGCGTCGATCCGCTCGACGATGTTGCGTCCGGCCAGGTAGACGCCACCCCGGCGGCCCTGCATCACCATGAACACCGACGGATCGTTGAAGATCAGCTCGGCGCGCAGGGTGCCGGCCTTCAGCCGCATCACGCGGCCCGCCTCGGCCCACCACAGGTCGCCGTTCGCGTCGCTCGCGAAGGCATGGATCGCCCCGGTCGGATGGCCCGGTGTCGCGGGCAGCGCCTGGAAGCGTTGGCCGCTCTCGTCCAGCCACGCGGCCCCGTGGGCGGTGCCGGCCCAGAGTCGTCCGCTGCCATCGCGCGCGAAGCCGAAGGTGGCCGGCGCCGGCAGCCCGAGCGCGGGTGTCCAGTGGTCGGCATTCGGGTAGCCGACCCAGCTGTGCAGGCCGCGGCCGGACGTTCCGAGCCAGAACGTGCCCTCCGCATCGAAGAACAGGGTGCGGATCAGCGTTTCCGGCAGGCCCTGCTTCGGCGTCCATTCCTGCCAGCGGCGGCCGTCCCAGCGCGCGATGCCCGTGTCGGTGGCGGTCAGGATGCGGCCGTCCGGGTCCTCCGCAAGGGCGGACGTGGCCGGCAGCCGGCGCGCCGGCGGGGCCTCGATGGCGATGAAGCGCTGCTGCGCGGCCGGCAGGTGGGCGAGCCGGTCCGGGCTGCGCGCCCAGACGCTGCCGTCGCGACCGATCACCAGGTTGGCCCACATGCGGGCCGGCAGGCCGTCGTCTTCACCCCAGGTGCGCAGCATGCCGCCTCGCCATTCGCACAGTCCGCGGCCACAGCCGAACCACACGGCGCCCCGGCCGGCGCGCAGCGGGCCGGAATCGGCATCGATCTCGCCGGGCGGGGCCGGGGTGGCCGGCATCTGCACCCGCTTCACCACGGGGGCGCCTCCACCGGGCGCGGTCGCGTCGATCGACCAGATCCGGTTGCTGCGGTCGATGGCCAGCACGACGCCGCGCTCGTCGATGTCGAGGCGCTGCCCGCTCTCGACGCCGATCAGCGCCCCGCCGGGCTGCGTGATCGCCGACCATTGCGCCACGCCGTCCTTCTCGCGCCGCAGGAACAGTCCGGCGTCCGTCGCCACCCACAGCCCGCCCCGTGCGTCCGCCTTCGCGCCCAGCGTGGCCGCCCGCGGCGCGCCCGGTGCCATCGGCTCGCGGTGGATGCGGAAGCCGTCGAAGCGGAACAGGCCGTTCTCGGTGCACAGCCACAGCGTGCCGTCGGCGGCCTGCGTCAGGCAGCCGACGGCCATGTTGGTCAGTCCCGCCGCCTGCTGGTAGGCCTCGAAGACCGCGTGCTGCGCCTGCGCGGCCCCGGCCGCCGCGGCCAGCAGCCCGGCGGCGAGCGCCGCCCTGGCGCGTTCACTCCACCAGGCCATGCCTGAGCGCGTAGCGCACGAGCTCGCTCAACGACCCCTGGTTCAGCTTTTCCATCAGGCGCGCCTTGTAGGTGCTGACGGTGTTGGGGGCCAGGTTCAACTCGCTGGCGATGTCGGTCGGGGCCTTGCCTTTCACCAGCGCCATCAGCACCTGGCGCTCGCGCGCCGACAGCAGCGCCATCGGCTCGGCCGGTGCCTGCTCGGCCCGGATCAGCTCGGCGTTGAGCGATGGGTCGACATAGCTGCGCCCGGCGGCCACGCGGTGGATCGCGTCCAGCAGCTGCTCGGGCGAGACGTCCTTCGTCAGGTAGCCGAGGGCGCCGGCCTTCAGCGCACGGCGCGCGATGTGCGGATCGGCATGCATGGTCAGCACCAGCACCGGCAGCCGAGGATGGGCCGCGGCGACCCGCTCGATCAGGTCGACGCCGTTGCAGCCCGGCATCAGCAGGTCGAGCAGCAACAGGTCGACCGCTTCGTCGTCGACGCCGGCCAGCACCTCGGCCGCCGACGCGGCCTGGCCGGCCAGCGCCAGCCCGTCGTCGAGCTCGAGCATCTTGCGCAAACCTTCGCGCACCAGCGCATGGTCGTCGGCAATGAAGACGCGGATCGGGCCCGCAGCAGCTGGAGAAAGGGGAGGCATCGGCGCCACCAGGACGGTGTAGGGTTGTAGTAATCAGTCTACAGGATGCCTGATCATTTGGCTGCACCCGGACGATTTCGGGAAGAAATCCCCGCATTTGTGAAAACTTTCCCGTCGAACCAATTCGTTTTTCTTGTAGATTAATGTCTACAACGTTTTCGACTGCAACTACATTCGCGAGGGCCCATGTTCAGTATCCCGACTCCGCGCTACTTCTCCGACAGCACATCGACCTCCCTGTCGTCCTCCTGGGGCGTGCACGGGCAGGGCTCCGTGGGGGCGTTGGCGCAGCGTGCGCCGCTGCGCTTCGGCCGCTGCGAAGTCCGGGTCGGGTCGCGCGAGGTGCTGGTCGACGGCCAGTTGCGCGCGCTGCAGCCGCGTCCTTTCGACCTGCTGGTGTGCCTGATCGACAGCCGCGACCGGGTGCGCACCACGGACGAGCTGCTGGACGAGATCTGGCGCCACGAGATCGTGCAACCGGGCTCGCTGGCCGCGGCGGTGATGCGCATCCGCCAGGCGCTGCGCGAGGGCGAACCCGGCATCGGGCAGGTCATCCGCACCTACCCGCGCGTCGGCTACCGCTTCGTCGCCGCGCTCGACGGCGACGCGTCCCGCTGACGTCGCGGCCGGCCGGGGATCGATGCCAGCCTGCTTCTTCGTGAGGTTTTCGCGCCATGCCCTCGTACCGCATCAGCAGCCTGTTCACGCTGCCGCCCTCCTTCGATCGGATGAAGTTCCGCAAGGCCTTGAACGCGATGTCGGTGCATGCCGTCAGCCGGCGCTGGCTGTTGGCCGACGCAGGGCTGGATGCGCGCGAGGTCGATTCGCTGCTGTCCCTGCTGGAGGGCGCCGGCGTGCTGCTCGGGCCCTTCCCCGATGCGTCGGACGAGATGCCGCCGCCGCCGCGCGAGAGCGCCTGGCGCCTGGCTGTGCAGCTGCTGCGCGAGCGATGGCAGGCCCTGTCCGCGCCGCGCATCCCGGGCCGGCCCGTCGCGGATGAGCCGACGCACCCGGTGCCGGGCTGGCTGGACGACATCGCCGGTCCGACCCTCGAGCGCATCGCCGACGAACTCCATGCGCTGCTGAGCCGGCATCCCGGTGCGCGGCGCGCGCTGATCCACCTGAGCGTGCTGGAGTGCACCTTGCACTACCGGGACGCCGCCGCGGCGCAGGCCCTGCCCATCGAGCTGCTGCGCAGTGCCCTGGACCAGTTGCAGGCCATCGGCGTCCCGGCAGAGCACACCGGCCTGGCCATCCTGCGCATGCGGCTGATGCTGGCCGTGCTGCGCCACGGCGGCGACCCCGTGCCGCTGCCGCGGGCCGCCGTGGTGCGCGCGTGAGCGGCGTCGCGCATCGCGCGCTGGCCGGAGCGTCATCAGGCTTCCATCAGATTCGCATCATGACTCCGCACCCTCTTCTCCCTAGACTGCCCGCGCGCCCGCGGGCCTTCCGAGGGCGCTCTTTCGCGCGCGCAGATGCCGCAGATGCAAGCCCCATGACGATGAACCGCCGAGGGACCCCACGTCCCCCTGAGTGTCCTGCCCACGAACGCCGTGCCTGCCGGCACGGCTTCACGCTGATCGAGGTGATGGTCGTGCTGGCGCGCGGATGCGGCGGCGCCACGCCGCCATGAAGGAAGAGATCTTCCGGTTCGGGCAGTGCGAGGTCCACGTCCAGCAACGCAGCGTCCGGCTGGACGGCCGCCTGCAGGCGCTGGAGCCGCGGCCGTTCGACCTGCTGGTCTTCCTGATCCGCCACCGCCACCGCGTCGTGACGACGAACCAGCTGCTGGAGGAGCTCTGGAGCCACCAGCCGGTCACCATCGGCGTCGTCGCCCGTGCCGTGCTGAAGGCGCGCCAGGCGATCGGGGGCGGCAAGGAGACGCCGATGCTGCGAACCTACCACCGGGTCGGGTACCGGTTCGTGGCCGAGCTGCGCGAGCCGGAGGTCGACCCCCTGGTCGACGGCTGAGCATCCGCCGGCCCCCGCCCGCACCATCCGCGGGCACTCCGGTGCTGCCCGTGTCAATCGGCACCGAGAATGTGCATTTCCGGGACAGAAAGCCGCGCCGCCGGGCCGGATGAGCCCCGATGGGGCGCGCATGCCCCAAAAAATGCATGGCACAAAAGCTGCACTCCGCCCCTTGGCGACCCAACCCCTAAGCGTCAAAGAAGTGGAGCACCCGTGATGAAGAAAACCGTCTTGGCTATCGCAGCTGCCGTGGCAGCGACCGTCCTTCCGGCCATCGCGCAGGCGGAAGAAGCGGCGAGCCCGCTGTCGTTCAACATCGGCGCCGTCACCGACTACCGCTACCGCGGCATCTCGCAGTCGCGCCTGAAGCCTGCGCTGCAGGGCGGCCTCGACTACGCCTCGCCGAGCGGCTTCTACGTCGGCGCCTGGGGCTCCACGATCAAGTGGATCAAGGACGCCGGCGAGATCGCGGATGTCGACGTCGGCAGCGCGAACGTCGAGATCGACCTCTACGGCGGCTACAAGGGCGAGATCCAGAAGGACCTGAGCTACGACGTCGGCCTGCTGCAGTACGTCTACCCCGGCAACCACTACGACAACCTGGGCGGCGGCGCGAAGAAGACCGACACGCTCGAGATCTACGGCGCGCTGACCTTCGGGCCGGCCACCGTCAAGTACTCGCATGCCGTCACCACCCTGTTCGGCACGCCGGACAGCAAGAACAGCGGGTACCTCGACCTGAGCGCCACCTTCGACGCCGGCAGCGGCTTCTCGGTGGTGCCGCACGTGGGCTACCAGCGCGTCGCCGGCGACCTGTCGGACTTCTCGTACACCGACTACTCGCTCACCGTCAGCAAGGACGTCGAGGGCTTCCTCCTCAGCGCCGCCGTCATCGGCACCAGCACCAAGAAGATCAACGGCGACTACGCCTACATCAGTCCCGAGGGCAAGAACCTCGGCCGCGCGACCGTCGTGCTGGGCGTGAAGAAGACCTTCTGATCCATCCAACCACCTGGAGATGACCATGAAAATGGTGACTGCCATCGTCAAGCCGTTCAAGCTTGATGAAGTGCGTGAAGCCCTCAGCGCCATCGGCGTGCAGGGCATCACGGTGACCGAAGTCAAGGGCTTCGGCCGCCAGAAGGGCCACACCGAGCTCTACCGCGGGGCCGAGTACGTCGTCGACTTCCTGCCCAAGGTCAAGATCGAGGCCGCCGTCGACGACGGCCTGATCGACCGCGTCATCGAGGCGATCGAAGGTGCCGCGCGCACCGGCAAGATCGGCGACGGCAAGATTTTCGTGTCGCCCCTGGAGCAGGTGGTGCGCATCCGCACCGGCGAAACCGGCAAGGACGCCCTCTGAGCCCACAACAACAGAGACAACCATGAAGAAACTGATTGCAACCCTCGCCCTGGGCCTCGCGGCCTGGGGCTTCGCCGGCACGACGGCGCTGGCCCAGGATGCGGCCTCGGCGCCCGTCGCCAACGCCGCCTCGGCGGCGGCCCCGGCAGCGTCTGCCGCGGCCGAAGCGGCCTCCGCCCCCGCTGCGGCAGCCTCCGCCGCACCGGCGCCGGTCGCGAACAAGGGCGACGTCGCCTGGATGATCGTCTCCACCCTGCTCGTCATCATGATGACGGTGCCGGGCCTGGCCCTGTTCTACGGCGGCCTGGTGCGCAGCAAGAACATGCTGTCGGTGCTGATGCAGGTCATGGTCACCTTCTCGCTGATCGTCGTGCTGTGGTCCGTCTACGGCTACAGCCTGGCCTTCACCGAGGGCAACGCCTTCGTCGGCGGCCTCGACCGGCTGTTCCTGAAGGGCATCTTCGACCCGGCCACGGGCTCCTTCGCGATGGGCGCGACCTTCAGCAAGGGCGTCTACATCCCCGAGCTGCTGTTCGCCGCCTTCCAGGCGACCTTCGCCGGCATCACCTGCTGCCTGATCGTCGGCGCCTTCGCCGAGCGCATCAAGTTCTCGGCCGTGCTGCTGTTCATGGCGCTGTGGTTCACCTTCAGCTATGCGCCGATCGCGCACATGGTCTGGTTCTGGATGGGCCCGGATGCCTACAGCGCCGCCGGCGTCGTCGACCAGATGAACGCCAAGGCCGGCCTGATCTGGCAGTGGGGCGCGCTCGACTTCGCGGGCGGCACGGTGGTGCACATCAACGCCGCGGTCGCGGGCCTGGTCGGTGCCTTCCTCGTCGGCAAGCGTGTCGGCTACGGCAAGGAGGCCTTCACGCCGCACTCGCTGACGCTGACCATGGTCGGTGCCTCGCTGCTGTGGGTGGGCTGGTTCGGCTTCAACGCCGGCTCGGCCCTGGAAGCCGGCAACAGCGCCGTGCTCGCCTTCATGAACACCTTTACCGCCACCTCGGCCGCCGTCCTGGCCTGGTGCATCGGCGAAGCGCTGATGCGCGGCAAGGCCTCGATGCTGGGCGCCGCCTCGGGCGCCGTCGCCGGCCTGGTGGCGATCACCCCGGCCGCCGGCAACGTCGGCCTGATGGGCGCGATCGTGATCGGCTTCGTCGCCGGCTTCGCCTGCCTGTGGGGCGTGAACGGCCTGAAGAAGCTGCTCGGCGCTGACGACTCGCTGGACGTGTTCGGTGTCCACGGCGTGGGCGGCATCGTCGGTGCCCTGCTGACCGGCGTGTTCAACAACCAGGCGCTGGGCGGCCCGGGCCTGGTTGGCGACTGGGTCACCGCCTCGGTCACCTCCACCGCCATCGGCGCCCAGGTCTGGATCCAGCTGAAGGCCGTGCTGCTGACCATCGTCTGGTCGGGCGTGGTCTCGGTGGTCGCGTTCAAGATCGTCGACCTGGTGATCGGCCTGCGGGTGACGGAAGAAGAAGAGCGCGAAGGTCTGGATATTTCCGCGCACGGCGAGACCGCGTACCATCAGTGATTGAGAAGGACGCAGGCCGAGGGGCCTGCGGGACACACGGAAAGGGGGCTGCCGCAGGGTGGCCCCCTTTTTCCTGATGGAGCGCCCGCTTTGCGGGTACGCAAAGCGCCCCCCGAGGGGGCCGCGGGCCGGCTTGGGAGCGGCCCGGCGCTCGGCCCGCGGGACGTGACGCAAGCCTCACGCCGCCGGGGGGCTCCGGCCTTGCCATCGACGGGGGCGGCCCCAGATGCCTAGAATCTCAGCCTCGGGGCGGGCGTCCGCCCCAGGCCATCACTTCGTCGGGCTTCTTCATGGTTCCCCACCTCATCACCGCACTCACCGGCCCGATCAACGAACTGGAGCAGCGCATCCTCGAATCGCTGCCCGCGATCGAGCGCTGGTTCCGCCTCGAATGGATGGAGCACACGCCGCCGTTCTACACCTCGGTGGACGTGCGCAATGCCGGCTTCAAGCTGGCGCCGGTGGACACCAACCTGTTCCCGGGCGGCTTCAACAACCTGACCGCCGAGATGCTGCCGCTGGCGGTGCAGGCGGCGATGGCGGCGATCGAGAAGATCTGCCCCGAAGCCAAGAACCTGCTGCTGATCCCCGAGAAGCACACGCGCAACACCTTCTACCTGACCAACGTCGCGCGGCTGATGCAGATCTTCCACCAGGCCGGGCTGAACGTGCGCCTGGGTTCGCTGGACGACAACATCAAGGCGCCGACCCAGATCGACCTGCCCGACGGCAGTTCGCTCACCGTCGAGCCGCTGCTGCGCACGCGCGGCCGCCTGGGGCTGAAGGACTTCGATCCGTGCACCATCCTGCTCAACAACGATCTGTCGGCCGGCATCCCCAAGGTGCTGGAGAACCTGCACGAGCAGTACCTGCTGCCGCCGCTGCACGCCGGCTGGGCCGTGCGGCGCAAGACCAACCACTTCCAGGCCTATGAAGAGGTGGCGAAGAAGTTCGCCAAGCTGCTGGGCATGGACCCCTGGCTGATCAACCCGATGTTCGCGCGCTGCGGCGAGGTCAACTTCAGCGACGGCACCGGCGCCGAATGCCTGGCGAGCAACGCCGAGGCGCTGCTGGGCAAGATCCGCCGCAAGTACAAGGAATACGGCATCCAGGAGAAGCCCTTCATCATCGTCAAGGCCGATGCCGGCACCTACGGCATGGGCATCATGACGGTGCGCGACCCGAAGGACCTGATCGACCTGAACCGCAAGTCGCGCAACAAGATGAGCGTGATCAAGGACGGGCAGGAGGTCAGCGAGGTCATCCTGCAGGAAGGCGTACCGACCTACGAGCGCGTCAACGACGCGGTCGCCGAACCGGTGGTCTACATGATCGACCGCTACGTGGTCGGCGGCTTCTACCGCGTCAACGCCGAGCGCGGCATCGACGAGAACCTGAACTCCCCGGGGGCGAGCTTCGTGCCGCTCGCCTTCGCCGAATCCAACCAGCTGCCCAAGCCGGGCGTGAAGCCGGGCGCCAGCGCCCCGAACCGCTTCTACATGTACGGCGTGATCGCGCGGCTGGCCATGCTGGCGGCGAGCTACGAGCTGGAAGCGACGGACCCCGACGCCGAGGTTTACGAGTAGCCGGAACAAGCCCGGGGGCCTTCTACCCCAGTCGTTGCTGCACTGCAACATGCACCCCCAATGCCTTGGGGGTCAGGCTTCCGGCGTGTTTCCGGTCGTTTCCGCGGGCGCACAATGGGCGTCCTTTTGATTGAGCCGTGCCCCTTCGGCGGGTGCGGTGGACCGTGAATCAGCATCGTCCCAGCTCCAGCCTGGCGGCCCTCACGCTGGGGGCCATCGGCGTCGTCTACGGCGACATCGGCACCAGCCCCCTCTACGCCCTCAAGGAAGTTTTCGCCCACGGCCACGTGCCGCTCACCCCGCAGAACATCTACGGCGTGCTGTCGCTGGTGTTCTGGACCCTCACGGTGGTCGTGTCCATCAAGTACGTCGCCCTGATCCTGCGGGCGGACAACAACGGAGAGGGTGGCCTGATTGCCATGTTGGCGCTCGCTTCACAGGCGGTCAAGGATCGGCCTGTGTTGCGCAAGCGGCTGTTGATCATCGGCATCTTCGGCACGGCGATCTTCTTCGGCGACGGCGTGATCACGCCGGCGATCACCGTGCTGGGCGCGATCGAGGGCCTGGAGGTGGCGGCGCCCGGCCTGCACCATTACATCGTGCCGCTGTCGCTGGTCGTGCTGACCCTGCTGTTCGTGGTGCAGCGGCACGGCACGGGCACGGTGGGCAAGCTGTTCGGGCCGGTGATGGTCACCTGGTTCGCGGTGCTCGCGGTGCTGGGCCTGGCGCAGATCGCCGGCAACCCGGCGGTGCTGGCGGCGCTGAGCCCGCACTACGCGCTCGCCTTCCTGCTCGGCCACCCGGGCATCGCCTTCATCGCGCTCGGCTCCATCGTGCTGTGCGTGACGGGGGCCGAGGCGCTGTATGCCGACATGGGCCACTTCGGCAAGCGGCCCATCCGCCTCGCCTGGTTCAGCCTGGCGATGCCGGCCCTGGTGCTGAACTACTTCGGCCAGGGCGCGATGCTGCTCGCGCACCCCGAGAACGTGAAGAACCCGTTCTACGAGATGGCGCCGCAGTGGGCGCTGTACCCGCTGATCGGGCTGGCGACACTGGCGGCGGTGATCGCCTCGCAGGCGCTGATCACGGCCGCCTTCTCGGTCACCAAGCAGGCGATGCAGCTCGGCTACCTGCCGCGGCTGCGCATCCTGCACACCTCGGTGCGCGAGACGGGCCAGGTCTACCTGCCCTTCGTGAACTGGGGGCTGTATGCCTGCATCCTGCTGGCGGTGGTGACCTTCGGCTCGAGCAGCAAGCTGGCGGCGGCCTACGGCATCGCGGTGACGATCGACATGCTGATCACGACCACCATGACCTTCTTCGTGATCCGCTACGGCTGGAAGTACCCATGGTCGCTGAGCACGGCGGCGACCGGCTTCTTCTTCCTGGTCGACTTCACCTACTTCAGCGCCAACGTGATCAAGGTGTTCGAGGGCGGCTGGTTCCCGGTGGTGATCGGCGGCTTCATGTGCATGATCATGATGACCTGGAAGCAGGGGCGGCGGCTGATGGCCGAGCGCCTGCGCGAGGATGCGATCGACCTGAAGAGTTTCCTCGATGCGGTGTTCGTGAGCCCGCCGACGCGGGTGGCGGGGACGGCGGTGTTCCTGGTCAGCGAGCAGGGGCTCACGCCGAACGCGCTGCTGCACAACCTGAAGCACAACAAGGTGCTGCACGAGACCAACCTGTTCGTCACCGTGAAGCAGCACGAGGTGCCGTGGATCGGCTTCGACAAGCGCTGCGAGATGGAATCGCTGGGGCGCGACTGCTGGCAGGTGACGGTGCACTTCGGCTTCAAGAACGAGCCGGACGTGCCGGAGGCCCTGGCCTTCCTGCGCACGCGCGGCTGCCAGATGGACGACATGGAGACCTCGTACTTCCTGTCGCGCGACATCGTGATCCCCACCTTCGGCAGCGGGATGGCGAGCTGGCGCGAGAAGCTGTTCGCGGGGATGCATCGGAATGCGGCGGCGGCGGCGGATTTCCTGTCGCTGCCGACCAACCGGGTGGTCGAGCTCGGGTCCAAAGTCGAGATCTGAGCGCAGGGATCCCGGATTGCGCTGCGCTTCATCCGGGCTACGGGTCGTTGATTCGTAGCCCGGATGACAATCCGGGGTCGTTGCTCACCCTCGCGCCCATGCTGACCCCTCGCCTTCGCGACATGTCCCTCTCCGCCGTCGTGGCCGGCTTCGTCGCCGTCCTCGTGGGCTTCACCAGCTCGGTGGCGATCGTCTTCTCCGCCGCCCAGGCCCTGGGTGCCGGGCCCGCCGAGATCAGCTCGTGGATGTGGGCCCTCGGCCTCGGCATGGGCCTCACCTCCGCCCTGGCCTCGCTCTGGCTGCGCCAGCCGGTGATGATCGCCTGGTCCACGCCCGGCGCCGCCGTGCTCGCCACCGCCGCCGCGGGCGGCGGCTTCCACCTGCCCGAGGCGGTCGGCGCCTTCCTGGTCAGCGGCGCGCTGGTCACCCTCTTCGGCGTCACCGGCTGGTTCGAGCGCCTCATGGGCCGCATCCCGATGCCGCTCGCCAGCGCCCTGCTCGCCGGCGTCCTCGCGCGCTTCGGCCTCGACGCCTTCGTCGCGCTGAAGTCCTCCTTCGCCCTGGTGCTGCTGATGCTCGCCGGCTACCTGGCCGGCCGCCGCTTCTGGCCGCGCTATGCGGTGCCGGTCGTGCTCGCCCTCGGCACCATCTTCGCCGCCACGCAGGGCCAGCTGCACCCGGGCGACATCTCGCCGGGCCTGACCCTGCCGGTGTTCACCGCGCCGGTCTTCACGCTGCCGGCGATCGTGAGCCTGGCCCTGCCGCTCTTCGTCGTCACGATGGCCTCGCAGAACCTGCCCGGCGTGGCGGCGATCCGCGCCGCCGGCTATGCGATGCCGATCTCCCGCCTGGTCACGCTGTCCGGCGTCGCGACCCTGCTGCTCGCACCCTTCGGCGCCTTCGCCCTCAACCTCTCGGCCATCACCGCCGCCATCTGCATGGGCCGCGAGGCCCACGAGGACAAGGACAGGCGCTACATGGCCGCCGTCGCCTGCGGCCTGATCTACTGCGTGATCGGCCTCTTCGGCGCAGCCGTCACCGGCGTGCTCACGGCCTTCCCGCGCGACCTGGTGGTGGCCGTCGCCGGCCTCGCCCTGCTCGGCACCATCGGCAACGGCCTCGCCTCGGCCCTGAAGGAGGATGCGCACCGCGAGGCCGCCGTCATCACCTTCCTGGTCACGCTCAGCGGCCTGACCCTGTGGGGCATCGGCTCGGCCTTCTGGGGCGTGGTGGCCGGCGCGCTCGCGCTTTTTGTGCAACAGTGGCGGCCCCGCATCGCCGCCTGAGAGAGACGCTCGCCATGACGCTGCTGTTCGTTGCCGATCCGCTGGAAGGCTTCAAGACCTACAAGGACTCCACCTTCGCGATGATGCGCGAGGCCGCCCGGCGCGGCCACGCGCTCGCCGCCTGCGAGCCGCGCGACCTGGTCTGGCAGCGCGGTGGCCGGGTGCAGGCCTCGGTGCGGCGCTTCACGCTCACCGGCGACGAGCACGCCTGGTTCGCGGAACAGCCGCGCCAGACGGTGGCCCTGGCCGACGTCACCGCGGTGCTGATGCGCAAGGACCCGCCCTTCGACAGCGAATACTTCTATGCCACCCACCTGCTGCAGCAGGCCGAGCGCGAGGGCGCGCGCGTCTTCAACAAGCCGGCCTCGCTGCGCGACCACCCCGAGAAGCTCGCGATCCTGGAGTTCCCCGACTTCATCGGCCCGACGCTGGTGACGCGCGACGAGGCCGAGATCAAGCGCTTCCACGCCGACCACGGCGACATCATCCTGAAGCCGCTCGACGGCATGGGCGGCATGGGCATCTTCCGCGTCGGCCCGGACGGGCTGAACCTGGGCAGCATCACCGAGACGCTCAACAAGGGCGGCACCCAGACCGTGATGGTGCAGCGCTACCTGCCGGAGATCGTCAAGGGCGACAAGCGCGTGCTGGTGATCGGCGGCGTGCCGGTGCCGTTCTCGCTCGCCCGCATCCCGCAGGGCAGCGAGATCCGCGGCAACCTGGCCGCCGGCGGCAAGGGCGTCGCGCAGCCGCTGTCGGCGCGCGACCGCGAGATCGCCGAGGCGCTGGGCCCGGTGCTCGCCGCGCGCGGCCTGCTGCTGGTGGGCCTGGACATCATCGGCGACAGCCTGACGGAGATCAACGTGACGAGCCCGACCTGCTTCCAGGAGATCACCCAGCAGGCCGGCTTCGACGTCGCCGAGATGTTCGTCGACGCCCTGGAAGCCGCGCTGGGATAATCGGCAGTTTCCCTGCTGGTTGCCCCATGGCCGTCCTCTCGCTCTCCAATGCCCACCTGGCCTACGGCCACGTCGCCCTGCTCGACAACGCGGCCTTCTCGCTCGAGACCGGCGAGCGCCTGGGCCTGATCGGCCGCAACGGCGCCGGCAAGTCCTCGCTGCTGAAGATCCTCGCCGGCCTCGAGAAGCCGGACGACGGCCTGCTGCAGATGACGCAGGGCCTGCGCATCTGCTACGTGCCGCAGGAGCCGGTCTTCGATCCCGCCGCCAGCGTGTTCGACGTCGTCAGCCTGGGGGTGGCCGAGGCGCGCGCCGTGCGCGATGCCTACGAGGCCCATGCCGAAGGCACCGACCTCGACGCGCTGCAGACGCGCATCGAGGCGCTCGACGCCTGGAACTGGGAGCAGCGCGTGGAGACGACGCTGGCGCAGCTGCACCTGGACGGCGGCCGCATCGTCGGCGAGCTGTCGGGCGGCATGAAGAAGCGCGTCGCCCTGGCGCAGGCGCTGGTCGCGGTGCCCGACGTGCTGCTGCTCGACGAGCCAACCAACCACCTCGACCTCGACTCCATCGCCTGGCTGGAGGACTTGCTGCGCGGCTTCAAGGGCAGCGTGATGCTCATCACCCATGACCGCGCCTTCCTCGACGGCGTGGCCACGCGCATCCTCGAGCTCGACCGCGGCATCATCCGCAGCTACCCGGGCAACTTCACGGCCTACGAGCGCATGAAGGAGGAGCAGCTGGCCGCCGAGGCGCTCGCCAACGCGCGCGCCGACAAGCTGCTGGCCCAGGAGGAGGTGTGGATCCGCAAGGGCGTGGAGGCTCGGCGCACGCGCGCGGTGGCACGCATCGAGCGGCTGCAGGTGCTGCGCGCGCAGCGCCAGGCGCGGCGCGATTCGCTCGGCCAGGTGCGGCTGGAGATCGACAGCAGCGCGCCCAGCGGCAAGATCGTCGCGGAGCTGCGCGATGTGTCGCTGAGCTTCGGCGACAAGCGCATCGTCAAGGGCTTCAACGCCACCATCCTGCGCGGCGACAAGGTCGGCCTGATCGGCCCGAACGGTGCCGGCAAGACCACGCTGCTCAAGCTGATCCTGGGCGAACTGGTGCCCGACAGCGGCACGGTGCGCCAGGGCTCGCGCCTGGAGGTCGCCTACTTCGACCAGATGCGCAGCACGCTGAAGCTGGACGCGACGCTCGCCGACACCATCAGCCCGGGCAGCGAATGGGTGGAGTTCAACGGCTCGCGCAAGCACGTGATGAGCTACCTGAACGACTTCCTGTTCTCGCCCGAGCGTGCCAACTCGCCGGTGCGCACGCTCTCGGGCGGCGAGCGCAACCGCCTGCTGCTGGCGCGGCTGTTCGCGCTGCCGGCCAACGTGCTGGTGCTCGACGAGCCGACCAACGACCTGGACATCGACACGCTGGAGCTGCTCGAGGAGCTGCTGCAAGGCTATGGCGGCACGGTGTTCCTGGTGAGCCACGACCGGCGCTTCCTGGACAACGTGGTGACCAGCACGATCGCCTGGGAGGGCGACGAGAGCGCGGGCCTGTGGCGCGAGTACGAAGGCGGCTACGAGGACTGGAAGCTGCAGCGCGACCGCGCGCGGGCCCTGCGCGACAAGGCGGCCAAGGCAGCGCCGGCCCCGGCTGCGCCCACCCCGCCGCCTGCTGCGCCGGTGCCGGCGGCGAAGAAGGCCAAGCTCAGCTACAAGGAACAGCGCGAGCTGGACGGCCTGCCGGCGCGCATCGAGGCGCTGGAGGCGGAGCAGAAGAGCCTGTCCGAGCAGCTGTCGGGCACCGAGATCTACGCCGGCGACCCGGGCCGGCTGGCTGCGGCGCAGGCGCGCTTCGCGGCGCTGGAGGACGAGCTGATGGCGGCGCTCACGCGCTGGGAAGAGCTGGGCAGCCGCTGAAAGCGATGGACGATCCCCGGATTGGCATCCGGGCTACGCGTCCGCGTGTTCGCACGAGCGAAGCGACTGGGGGGTTACCTCAACGCCCCGAACCACGATTCGCTGATCGGAGCGCGGTGCGTGCGGCTGATGATCAACCCCGACTGCAGGTACAGCGCATTCAGCAGCCGCGCCGCGCGCGAGGCATCGAAGCCCGGCCAGTCGGCCATGTCGCGCAGCGAGAACCGCTCGCCCTGGAGCCGCTGCACGCCGGTGCGCAGCACCCCGCCGGCGCGCAGGCCGCCCAGCGTGAAGCCGGGCGCCACCCGGTAGGCCACCGGGCCGGCGATCTCCGGCAGCAGCGAGCCGCGCGAGCCGCGCAGCGCCAACTCCCACAGCACCGGGCCGAGCGAGTGGTAGTGCTGCTCTTCCGCCACCAGCGAGGGCTCGGCATCGCCCGGCGGGCGCAGCACCGCCGGCTCGACGTGCAGCACGCGCAGCTCGGTCGGCCGCTCGCGCAGCAAGGCGTCGATGCTGATTGGGCAGTGCACCAGGCGCTCGCGGGCGAACACCGTCAGCGGCACCACCGCATCGCCCATCTGCAGGTGGATGACGACCTGCTGCGAATGCCGCACGCAGGCGGCCAGCACCTCCAGCACCTCCGACGCATGGCCGGCCCGCTCGAAGCGGCTGAGGTCGGCGAGCAGCGACGGGCTCAGTGCCGCGCCGGCCCGCAGGCCGTCCGGCACCTCGCCGAGCGCACGCGGGCCCCCGGGCTCATGCAGGTAGCGCTGGAAGGCGCTGACGCGCATCAGCTCGGGCTCGCCGAAGGGGATGGTGGGCTCGAACATGGATACAACGATGACAGAGGGTGTGACTGTAGGTCACAGGGCGGCCGAAGCAAAGCCCGCAAAGCCGGGGGGGCGCCCCGCGCCCGGCACCAGGGCGTCGCGCGCGCGCTGCAGCGCCTGCCAGAACTGCGCATCCTGCGTGGTCGCGAAGTTGATGCGCATCAGCGTGCCCGGCTGCGGCGTCGCATGGAACAGGCTGCCCGGCGCAAGCAGCCAGCCGTCGTCCAGCATCACCTGCGCCAGGCGGTCGGTGTCCACGCCGGTGTCGACCCAGCCGAACAGCCCGCGCGGCGCGGCGGCGAAGCGACAACCCGCCGCCTCGGCGAGTTGAACCACCCGCGAGCGGGCGGCATCCAGCCGCGTCATCACCCGCTCGGCGTGCCGCCGCAGCAGGCCGTGCTCCAGGCAGTGCGCCAGCGCCTGCTCGGTCAGGCTGCTGGTGGTCAGGCTGCCCAGCAGCTTGGTGTCGATGAAGCGGTCGACCAGGGCGGGCGGCGCTGCCAGATGGCCGACACGCCAGTTCGGCACCAGGATCTTGGAGAAACCGCCGATGTAGATCGTGCGCTCCAGCGCGTCCAGCGCCGCCAGCCGCGGCAGGTGCGCCGGCGCAAGGTGGGCGTAGGTGTCGTCCTCGACGATCAGCAGCCCGTGGCGCTGGGCCAGCTTCAGCAGCCGGTGCGCGGTGCCGAGCGACAGCGTCGCGCCGGTCGGGTTGTGCAGCACCGAGACGGTGATGTACAGGCGCGGCCGCTCATGCGGCTTCTGGGCCTCGATGAGGCGCTCCATCACTGCCAGGTCCGGGCCGTCCTCGCCGCGCGGCACCGGCAGCACGCGCAGGCCCAGCGCCGCCAGTCGCGCGAACTCGACCGACCAGCCCGGCTCGTCCACCAGCACGGTGTCGCCCGCGTGGGTGAGGCTGCGCGTCACGACATCCAGCGCGTGCGTCGCACCGAAGGTCGTGACGATCTGCTCCGGCGCGGCGCGGATGCCGAAGTCCACCAGCCGCTGCGACAGCGCCCGGCGCAGCCGCGGGTCGCCCGCCGGCTCGCCGTATTGCAGCGCCATCGCGGCGAGCTGCGGCCCGCTGCTGACGCGGCGCAGCGCGCTGCCGAGCATCGGCAGGTCCAGCCACTCGGGCGGAAGCGTGCCCAGCCCCGGCATCGGCCGCGCCCCGGGCGGCTGGAACATGCTGCGCACCAGCGCGATCGCGCTCAGCGGCGCCGCCGGCCGGGCCGCCGGCAGCGGGGAAGCATGGGCCACCGCCGGGGGGCTGAGTTCGCGCACGAAGAAGCCGCGCTGCTTGCGCGCCTCCACCAGGCCCTGGGCCAGGAGCTGGTCATAGGCGGCCACCACCGTGTAGGCGCTCACCCCATGGCGCCGCGCGCATTCCCGCACCGACGGCAGCCGCGTGCCCGGGGCGAGCAGGCGCTGCCGGATGCGCTCGGCGAAGCGGCCGGACAGCTGCTCGGTGAGCGTGGCGTCGGCATGGCGGGACAGGGGGGCCAGGAGGTTCATGTGTTGGCGAACAAACCAATACAGTGCGCAAGGCACAGCCCCAAAGTGTATCGGCTCTGTGTTGGTCGCGGGGTCTAGACTGGGGCATGGACATGGAGCGCAAGGGGTTGCTGCTGGGCCTTCTGGGGGTCGCGATCTTCGCGATGACCACGCCCATGACGCGCCTGGCGGTCGGGCCGGCCGGCGACCCGCAGCTCTCGCCGCTGTTCGTGGTGGCCGGCCGGGCGGCGTTGGCGGGGTTGCTGAGCATCGCCTACCTGGGGCTGACCGGCGCGCCGCGCGTCACCGGCGCCCAGTGGCCGGCGCTGCTGGTAAGCGCGGCCGGCACGGTGGTCGGCTTCCCGCTCTTCCTGGGCCTCGGGCTGCGACAGGTGGAGGCGATGCATGCCGCGGTCGTCACCGGCGTGCTGCCGCTGGGCACGGCGATCGCGGCCGCGGTCTTCTTCCGCCAGCGGCCGTCGGCGGGCTTCTGGGCCTGTGCCGCGCTTGGCTGTGGCCTGGTGCTGGCCTTCGCCGCGCGCTCGAGCGCCGGCCTGCAATGGGCCGACGGCCTGTTGTTGCTGGCCGTCGCGAGCGCCTCGGTGGGCTACGTGGCCGGTGCGCACCTGGCGCGCGCGTGGCGCGCCGAGCATGTGATCTGCTGGGTGCTGGTGATCAGCCTGCCGCTCACGCTGCCGCTGATGGCCTGGACCTGGCCCGCGCAGCCGGTGCGTGCGGGCGCCTGGCTCGGCTTCGGCTACGTCACGCTGTTCTCGATGTGGCTGGGCTTCTTCGCCTGGTACCGCGGCCTCGCCCTGGGCGGGACGCTGCGGGTGAGCCAGGTGCAGCTGGTGCAGCCCTTCCTGTCGCTGCTGTTCGCGGTGCCGGTGCTGGGCGAGCCGCTGTCGGCCGCCACCGTGCTGTTCTCGCTGGCCGTGATCGCGACCGTCGTGGTCGGCCGGCGCATGCCGGCGCTGTCACCGGCGCACCCCATGACCCTTTCCCCTGTTCCCACGTCACCAAGGAATTCCGCATGACCTCGCGCTCCCCCTGGCAGTTGGCGCAACGCGCGCACCGCATGAACCCGTCGATCATCCGCGAGATCCTGAAGGTGACCGAGCAGCCCGGCATCATCTCGCTGGCCGGCGGCCTGCCCTCGCCCGACAGCTTCCCCGTGGAGGCGATGCGCGAGGCGACCGCCCAGGTGCTGCGCGACACGCCGCGCGAGGCCCTGCAGTACGCCGCGAGCGAAGGCCTGCCGGCCCTGCGCGAATGGGTGGCGGCGATGCTGCGCGGCCACGGGCAGACGGTGGAGGCCTCGCAGGTGCTGATCACCACCGGGTCGCAGCAGGGGCTGGACCTGGTCGGAAAGGTGCTGGTCGACCCCGGCAGCCACGTCGCGGTCGAATCGCCGACCTACCTCGGCGCGCTGCAGGCCTTCGCGCCCTACGAGCCGGTGTTCGGCGCGGTCGACTGCGACGACGACGGCCCGCTGCCGGACGCGCTGCAGGCGGCCGAGGGCGCGCGCTTCCTTTACCTGCTGCCCAACTTCCAGAACCCGAGCGGCCGCTGCATGGGCGAGGCGCGGCGGGCCGCGCTGGTGGCGCGGGCGCAGGCGCTGAACCTGCCCCTGGTCGAGGACAACCCCTACGGCGACCTCTGGTTCGACGCCCCGCCGCCGCCGCCGCTGGCCGCGCGCTGGCCCGAGGGCACGGTCTACCTCGGCTCGTTCTCCAAGGTGCTGGCGCCGGGCCTGCGCCTGGGCTACGTGGTGGCGCCTGCGCCGCTCGTGCCCAAGCTGCTGCAGGCCAAGCAGGCGGCCGACCTGCACACGCCGGGCTTCAACCAGCGCATCGTGCACCAGGTGATCCGGGACGGGTTCCTGGACCGCCACGTGCCGACCATCCGCGCGCGTTACCAGGCCCAGCGCGATGCGATGCGCGCCGCGCTCGAGGCCCACCTGCCCGCCGGCTGCCGCTGGAACGTGCCGAGCGGCGGCATGTTCTTCTGGGTCGAGCTGCCGGCCGGCATGGATGCGATGGCGCTGCTGCCGCGCGCCGTGTCCAGGGGCGTGGCTTTCGTGCCGGGCGCGGCCTTCTATGCCGAGCACCCCAGGCCGAACACGCTGCGCCTGTCCTTCGTGACGGTGGCGCCTGCGCAGGTCGAACTGGGCGTGAAGGCGCTTGCCGAGGCGTTGAAGGAGGCCGCATGAGCAGGAACTTCACGTTCACGCAAGTGGATGTCTTCACGGATGCTCCGCTTAAGGGCAACCCTCTCGCTGTTGTCCACGATGCCGAGGGCTTGAGCGACGCGCAGATGCAGGACTTCGCGCGCTGGACCAACCTGTCCGAGACCACCTTCCTGCTCGCGCCCACCGAGCCCGGGGTCGACTACCGGGTGCGCATCTTCACGCCCGGCGGCGAGCTGCCCTTCGCCGGCCACCCGACCCTCGGCAGTTGCCACGCCTGGCTGCAGGCGGGCGGTGTGCCCAAGGCGGCGGGCCGCGTGGTGCAGCAGTGCGGCGTCGGCCTGGTGGCGATCCGCCGCGACGGCGAGCGCAGTGCCTTCGCCGCCCCGCTGCTGCGTCGCGAGGCGGTCGACGACGCCCTGCTGGGCGCGGTGCTCGCGGCCCTCGGCCTGCGCCGCGAGCAACTGCGTGCCGCTCAATGGCTGGACAACGGCCCGCGCTGGCTCGGCCTGCTGCTGGACCAGGCGGAGAGCGTGCTCGCGATCGAGCCCGACCACGCGGCGCTGAAGTCGCTCGCCAAGGTCGGCGTGATCGCGCCGCAGCTGCCGGGGCGCGACAGCCAGTTCGAGGTGCGCGGCTTCGCCGCCCCGATCGGCATCCCGGAAGACCCGGTCACCGGCAGCCTGAACGCGAGCCTCGCCCAATGGCTGATCGGCAGCGGCCAGGCGCCGGCGCGCTATGTCGCGGCCCAAGGCACGCGGCTCGGCCGGGCCGGCCGGGTGCACATCGCGCAGGAAGACGGCCAGGTCTGGGTGGGCGGCCACAGCGTCAGCTGCATCCGCGGCACGCTGGCCCTGTAATCCCATGCTTGCGCTGGACCACCTGGTCGTCGCGGCGCGCTCGCTGGACGAGGGCGAGGCTTGGTGCCGCCGCACGCTGGGCGTCGCGCCGGCGCCGGGTGGGCGCCATCCGATGATGGGCACGCACAACCGGCTGCTCGCCATCGGCTCGCCGCGCTTCCCGCGCAGCTACCTGGAGATCATCGCCATCGACCCGGAGGCGTCGGCGCCGTCGCACCGGCGCTGGTTCGACCTCGACGAGGCCGGCCTGCAGGCGCAGTTGGCGAGCGGGCCGCGGCTGGTGCACTGGGTCGTGCGTTGCGACGACATCGACGCGTTGGCCGCCACATGGCGCGCCGCCGGGCAGGATCCGGGCGACGTGCGGGAGGCGGAACGCCATGCCGCGGACGGCCGCCTGCTGCGCTGGCGCATCTGCGTGCGCGACGATGGTGTCCGCCTGGCGGGCGGCGCATGGCCGGGCCTGATCGAATGGAAGGAGGCGCATCCCTGCGACCGCCTGCCGCAGGCCGGCGTGTCACTGCAGGCGCTGGACACCCCGGCGGCGGTGGAGATGGCCCCCGCGGGCCTGGCGCTCGGCCACAGCACGCGACTTCAAGCCCGGCTGTCGAGCCCGCGCGGCCCCGTCGACCTCTCCGCCTGAAACCCCGGCCGCCTCAGGCGCGCCGCCAGCGCCATGCGCTGCGCACGGCTTGCCAGGCCTGCGAGCGAGACGGGTCGTGCGCGCGCCGCAGCGCGGCATAGCGCCGGCCGGTCACCCAGGCCATCGAGGCCAGCGCGGCCAGCAGGGTCGTGATCAGCACGATGACCGTTCGCGCCGGCTTGGACTTGCGATCGGGCTTGACGGCGATGTCGACGCGCTGCAGCGACGGCCCTTCCTTGGCCTCGTCCAGCTTGGCGATCTCGAACTGGCGCAGCATGCTCTCCAGCAGCGTCTCCTGGAACTTGACCTCGCGCCGGGCCCGCACGTAGTCGACCGCCGCCCCCGGCAGCCTGCCGACCGGGATGTCGATGCTGCCGGTGGAGGTGCCGCTCGCGCCGCCGGCGGCCGCGGTGGCGGGCGCGGATTCCATGCGCGCCAGCTCGCTGCGCAGTGCGGCAAGCTCGGAGTTCAGCCGCAGCACGTCCGGGTTCTCCGACGTTGCGCCGGTGCGCAGCACCTTGAGCCGCACCTCGCGCTCGGCGATCTGCGCCTTCAGCTGCGCGACGCTCGTGATGATGGCCTCGGCCTGCTTGTCCAGCACCACCATGCCGGATTTTTCCTGCACCTGGCGCAGGGCCTGCTCGGCCTGGATCAGGTTCTCCTTGGTGTCCTTCAGCTGCTGCTCGAAGAAGACGCGGCGCTGCTGCGCTTCCGAGACCGCCAGGCGGCCGAGCAGCCGGGTGACCTCGTCGGCGTGCGCGTTGGCGAGGTCGGCGGCGAACTGGCCGTCCTTGTCGTCCACCTCGACGCTGATGACGCCCGACTTCTTGTCGGCCGTGATCCGAACGTACTTGGGCAGGGTGCGCCGCAGCGACTCGTAGCTGCGCAATTCATAGCGCTTCTGCAGCTGGAACCGCTGGTCGAGCGCCCGCTGCACCGTGTCGCTGCGCAGCAGCGAGACGTACAGCTCGTCCGGCGTCTTGGCGCTGAAGCCCCCCCCGGCGAGGCCGCCGAGCGAGCCCAGGGCCGCGAGCGCGGCCGCCGACGAACTCTGCGTCTGGCCGCCCGGTGCCAGCAGCGTCGCGCGGGCCGTGAAGATGTTGGGCTTGAGCAGCACCACGACGACGGCCAGCACCAGGGCCGCCGCACTGCATGCGGCCACCACGCGCTTGCCCTCGCCCACCCAGACCAGCAGGTCCAGCAGCGAGACCGACGGCCCCTCGTCCTCGCCGTCGTCCAGCGGCACTTCGTGATCGATCGACATCATCCGGCCTCAGTTGCCCCGCAGGGTCTTGATCGCCGCAGCGCCCAAGCCGAACTGGTAGAAGATCTGCGAGAAATCCTTCAGGTTGCGGATCGTCGCGCGGCCCCAGCTCTCGTAGTCGAGCTGGTTCGGTACGACGATCGCATCGCCCGGCTGGAGCGGCTGCGATTCGAGGCTGCCGAACCAGCCGCGGCGCTCGTTGGCATGGCTCACCGTGCCGTCGGCGCGCAGCACGAACATGTTGGACGGCTCGGCCGCTTCGTCCAGGCCGGCCAGCTTCACGTAGTCGCCCACGGTGCGGTTCGGCTTCCAGAGGAAGGCGTTGTTGTTGACCACGGCACCCGCGACCGTGACGAAGCCGGGGCGGCTGGGCACCACGATGCGGTCGCCGTTCTCCAGCGGCACGTAGGGGAGCTGCGAGACCGAGGTGGTGTCCGGCGTGAGCTCGAGTGCGACCCGGCCGTTCGGCTGCACGCGGCTCAGGCGCGCCATCTGCGCCTGCGTGGCGGCCGAGCTGATCGCCGCGCCGCCGGCCTGTTCCTCGCGGCGGTTGGCGGCCTCGCGTGCCGCCTGCTGCGCCGCCAGCACCTCCAGCCGCGCGATGGCGACCTGCAGGTTCTCGCGCTGGCGCTTGCGCGTCTCCTCGCGGCTGAACTCCAGGCCGTAGACATAGGCCTGCGGCGTGAAGCCGCCGGCGCGCGAGATCAACTGGTCGAGCGTCTCGCCCGGCAGCAGCTGGTAGATGCCGGGCGCGCCCACTTCGCCTTCGATCGCCACGAGGCGCGTCTGCTTGCCCACCGGCACCCGGACGTCCTTCTGGCTGTACACCGTCACGACGTCGCCGGCCTTCAGTTCGATGTTGTTGTCGTCGTCGCCCTGCAGCACCGCCTTGCCGAGGTTGAACGGGATCACCTGGGTGCTGAGGTCCTTGTCGTTCAGGCGCTCGACAACGGCGTAGTCCCAGTTCAGTTCATCGAACAACGCGGCCGGGTTGCGCCGCGCCTCGGCGCTGGCCAGGCGGTCGTCGCGGCGCCGCGCGCCTTCGGACGAGCCGCGCGCCGTCTCGGCATCGCGGGCCTCGCGTTCCTCGAGCGGTTCGCGCCGGGCGGTGATCGGCTGCTGGGGACGGTCGTCGCGGCGGCTGCGCGACGCGTTGCCGTCGGACCCGTAGCGCGAGTCCGGGCGAGCGCGTTGCGTGTCGTCGACCGGCGCCTCGTCATCGTCCTCGATGACCTGCACCAGCAGGTTCTTGCGGCGGTAGAAGTCCGGCGAGATCAGCGCCTCCTTGTCGGGGATCAGGTCGCGGATTCGCATGCCCGGCCGGAAGGCATAGCGCAGCGGCTGGGCGACATGGCCCTTCAGCGTCACCGCGTTCGCGAACTTGGGCGAGATCGCGAGCAGCGTGAGCACGTCGCCGTCGCGCATCGGCTGCTGCAGGCCGGCGCTGTCGAGCTTGAACTCCTCGACGAAGCGGGCCGCCGGCGATTGCGTCGGGTCGATGCGCTCGATCTGGACCCGGTTCGGGTTGCTCAGCACCGGCGGGCCGCCGGCATAGCGCAGCACATCGCCCACGGGTTCCTGTGCGCTCTTGAGCTCGTAGATGGCGGCGTTGTCGATCGCACCGGTCAGCGCGACGCGCGGCCCGGCGGGCAGGAACACCACCACGTCGCCGGCGGCGAGCTGCAGGTCCTTGGACTTGTCGCCCTGGACCAGGAAGTCATAGATGTCGAGTTCGGACACCAGCTTGCCGTCGCGGCGCAACTGCACCCGGCGCGAGGAGCCGTTCGGCCCGGGGCCGCCGGCGGCGACCACCGCCGACAGCATCGTCGATTGGCTGGGCACGGTGTAGACGCCGGGCAGGCGGGCCGGGCCGACGACGAAGACCTTGAGCCCGCGCAGCTTGCCGAGCGAGACGCTCAGGCTGAAGTTGCGGTACAGGCGCCCGATCTGCGCGCGCAGCTGGCTCTCGAGCTCCGAGGCCTTGATGCCCGACACCGTGAAGCTGCCGACCTTGGGCAGGTTGATCTGGCCGTTGCGGTCGACGGTGCTGCGGTAGTCGACGTCGATCGAGCCCCAGGCCCGCACCAGCACCTCGTCGCCCGGGCCGACGGTGTAGTCGGCCGAGACCGGGACGTTGTCGACCGGCTGGAAGCCGCGTGCGGCGTCGGCGAAGAAGGCGCTGCCGAAGGGCTGCAACTGGCGGCCGGTGGCAGCCTCGACGAATTTCTGGAACTCGCTCGGGCGCGGCGGCGGCAGCAGGTTGCGGCTGCGGTCGCTGCGGTCGGCACGATCGCCGGTGTCGGCGTTGTCGCGGCCGGTCACGCCCTGGCCGACCGCATTGCGCTGCGAGCTGCCCGCGGGCGCGCTGGCCGCATTGCCGGGGATGTAGGCGGGGGTGCTGAAGGTGCCGCCGGCCGTCGGTTCGTCACCCGGGGCGGCCCAGGCCGGCAGGGACCAGGGCAGGCATGACAGCGGCGCGAGGAGGACGAGGGTGCGTGCGGCTCGGGAGCAAAACACAGTCATTCGGAGCAGGCTCATGAAGGTCGAGGCAGGGGCGCGGGCGTCCCGGGGCCGGCGCGGCGGTTCGCCGCGCAACCGCGAATGGTACCGGATGCCCCTGCAGCGCCGTCATTCCTTGCGGTAGCTGTCGTGGCAGCCCTTGCAGGCCTGGCCGACCGGGCCGACGGCGGCCTTGATCGTGTCGGCGTTGCCGGACTTGGCGGCGGCGTTGAGCTTGTCCATCGCCTCCTGCATCTTGGTGGCGGCCGCCTTGAACTTGTCCTGCTCGGTCCAGATCTCGGGCTTGGCCTTGGTGTCGCCCTTGTCCGTGCCCTCGCCGAACGCGGCGAAGGGCAGCCTGGAGATCATCGTCGCGATCTCGGCGTTGTCGGCGGCCGCCTTGGCGTCGAAGGGGATGCGGCCGTTGGCCATCGCCGCGACGCGGCCGAAGTGCGCTGCCATCACGGTGAAGGAAGCCTTGCGGTACTTGATTGCGTCTTCGGGCTTCGCGAACTGGGCCGCGGCCGGCAGCGCGGCGCACAGGCCGGCGAGGGTGGCGAGGACGAGGATCGGTCGTTTCATGGAATCTCCTGGCTGGGGCGGGGGTGAAGGGGCCCGGGCAGTGTACGCAGCGGGTCGCGCTTTCATTCCCGTGCGCTTGACGGCGTGGGCGCCGCCGCCGAACATCCGGGCCACATCGACAACAAGGGAGAACCCGGTGGCCGAACGCATTCCGATGCGGTACTCGGTGGCCCTGCAGGGATTCAGCGACTTCGAGCGCGAGGGGCTGCACACATTCTTCCGGCTTGCGGAGCAGCGCGCCCCGGCCTACGAGCACGTCGCCGCGCTGGACGACGGCGACTTCGTGGTCGCCGACGCCGACCAGCCGGCCTCGGTGCGGGCGGTGGTCGCGGGCGGGCGGCTGGCCGACACGGTGTTCGTGGGCGCACATGCGCCGCCCGGCGCGGCCGCCTGCCTGCCGCGGCCGATCGAGCCGACGCGCATCGTGCGCGAACTCGACCTGCTGCTGGAGCAGCGTCTCGCCCTGCTCGACGAGCCGCGTCCGGCCGGGGACGACCCGTCGCGGCCCAGCCCGCTGGACGCCGCCGCGCGAGGCGCGGGGGTGGCCAAGGACGTTCTGGTGGTCGACGACAGCCGCATCGCGCTCAAGTTCCTGCAGGTGCGGCTGATGCGCCTGGGCTACCGTGTGCACCTCGCGCGCGACAGCACGCAGGCGCTGGACCGGCTGACCCGGCATGCCTTCGCACTCGCCTTCATCGACATTGCGCTTGGCCCCGAGAGCCCGATGGACGGCCTGCAGCTGTGCCAGTTCATGAAGCAGGCCGGGCGCGACGCCCAGGGCGGCGGGCCGAAGGTCGTGCTCGTCACCGGCCGCGCGAGTGCGGCCGACCGGGTGCGCGGCGAGCTCGCCGGCTGCGACGCCTACCTGGCCAAGCCGCTGATGGCGGCGGAGTTCCTGCAGGCGCTGCGCCGCCTCGACCCTGACTTCAAGCCGGAATGATGTTGGCCCCCCAGTCGCTTCGGTCCTGCCTTGCAGGCCGCGCTGGGCCGGAGGCCCACCTCCTCGTCAGGCACGAAGAGTCCTCAGGACTCTTCATGTCCGGGCTTGGCCCCCGAGGGGCGCCACCCAGCGGCCTGGCAGAGCCAGTTCCGCGGGCGTGGCTGGATGAGCACCTCGCTTCGCTCGTTCGTGGATCCGGGTGGAGCGCAGCGCAATCCGGGGTCAATGTGCGCTGTTCCGCCCGAAGGCCGACAGCAGCGCCCCCGCCAGAATCAGCGCGCCGCCGATCAGCACCGGCTGCGTCAGCGTGCCGGCGCCGAGCAGCACCGCCGACAGCGTCGCGAACAGCACCTCGCACAGCATCACCACCGAGGTGACATTGGCCGGCAGCCGCGAGGCCCCGTATTGCAGCGCCAGGTTGCTGAGCAGGAACACCGCGCTCAGCGCGCCGACGGCGACCAGCCAGCCGGCCTGCGGCACCGGCACCCAAGGGACGTGCCCCTGCCAGGCCAGGGTGCTCGCCAGCACGCCCGCCACCAGCACGCCGCCGAGGAACATCGCGAGGGCGCGCGCCTCTTCCGGGCGGTGCTTCTGGTGGCGCAGCATCACGTTGTTGAGCGCGAACGAGAAGCCGCCCAGCACGCCCAGCCAGTCCGGCAGGGATCGCGGCAGCGGCAGCTCGATGCCCGCACCGGGTGGCGCGAGCACGATGAAGGCCCCGGCCAGGGCGAGCGCGATGCGCAGCGCGGCGGTCGCCGTGAAGGCCTCCCTGAGCAGCAGGCGCGACAGCAGCACCGTCCACAGCGGCATCAGGTAGAAGAGCAGCACCACGCGCACCACGTCGCCGATCACCATCGCCCAGTTGAAGGCGGCGTTGGTGGTGCCCGAGGCGAGCACCAGGATCCACAGCGTCGGCGTGCGCAGCACGGTGCCGAAGGCGTGGCGGCGGACGACGGCGATCAGCACGACGGCCACGCCGTAGATCAGCACCGTGGCCCACAGCGGGTGCAGGCCGAGCGCCTGGAGTTCGCGGAAGGGCCACCAGGACAGGCCCCACGCCAGGGCGTTGAAGCTGAGGGCGAGGGCGGGGAGCAGGCGGGCCGGGACGCCCACGTCAGTGCTTGTCGCTGCGCGCCAGCGCGAGCAGGTGCTCGACCTCGGCCCGGCTCTCGACGCAGTTGCGCTGGTGCCAGCGGCGGATCAGCCACATCGTGCCGGCCACCACCAGGCCGAACACGGTGATCGACGCGAAGGCCGACATGCCGAACTTGGTCATGCCGGTGTAGAAGGCGCCCAGGCCCAGGATGCAGGCCTGCTCGTTGAAGTTCTGCACCGCGATCGAGCGGCCGGCCCCCATCAGGTTGTGGCCGCGGTGCTGCAGCAGCGCGTTCATCGGCACCACCAGGTAGCCGCCGATGGCGCCCAGCATCACCAGGAAGGGGGCGGCCACCCAGACGTTGTGGATGAAGTTCAGGCCGATGACCAGGATGCCCATTGCGATGCCCAGCGGGATCACGCCGGTGGCCTGGTCCAGGCGCACGCGCACCGAGGCGGCGATGGCGCCGACGGCGGTGCCGAGCGCGACCACGCCGGCGAGCGTCGAAGCCTGGGTGGTGGTGTAGCCGAGCGCGGCGGCCGCCCAGGCGAAGACGATGACGCGCAGGTTGCCCGACACGCCCCAGAACAGCGTGGTGGTCGACAGCGAGATCTGGCCCAGCTTGTCGCTCCACAGCCGGGCGTTGCAGCTGGAGAAGTCGCGCACCAGCTCGACCAGGCTGTGCGAGAGCGGCTGCAGCGGCGCCTCGGTGCGCGGGATCTTCAGGTTGAACAGCGCGGCCATCACATACAGGAAGACGATCACCGAGATCGCCGCCTCGGGCGGGGTGCTGATGCCGGTGTCGACCATCGGCAGGTCGAAGGCGAGCAGGTGCGAGGACATCGCATGGCCGACGAGCTGGCCGCCCAGCACGAGGCCGAGGATGATGGAGAGGATGGTGAGGCCTTCGATCCAGCCGTTGGCCTTGACGAGCTGCGAGTTGGGCAGGAGCTCGGTGAGGATGCCGTACTTCGCAGGCGAGTAGGCCGCGGCGCCGAGGCCCACGATGGCGTACGAGATCAGCGGATGGCTGCCGAACAGCATCATCAGGCAGCCGAAGACCTTGATGGCGTTCGAGACGAACATCACGCGCCCCTTGGGCACGGCGTCGGCGAAGGCGCCGAGGAAGGGCGCGAGGATGACGTAGAACAGCGCGAAGATCGGGCTCAGCGCAGGCACCTGCCAGGCGGGGGCATGCGAGGTCTTGAGCAGTTCGATGGCGCTCACCAGCAACGCGTTGTCAGCCAGCGAGCTGAAGAACTGCGCCGACATGATGGTGTAGAAACCTTTTTTCATTCGCTGAGAGCGTGCTGCCTGTCGCCAGCCGGGTGGTCCCGGTCATCGATGAATTGCGGCGCTCCGCCCGGCCGCCGCTTGATCCCCGCGCGGCGTTATAGCACGCGAGGGATTGACGGCCCCCCAGGGGGCGCCACCCCAGGGGCCCGGCGAAGCCGGTTCCCCGGGGCGCGCTGGAGGGGCTGGCAGAATCTGCCCATGCCGCGTCCCATCGAAGCCTTGATCCACAGCGATGCGCTGAGCCACAACCTGCAGCGCGCGCGCGTGTGCGCCCCCGACGCCCGGGTGTGGGCGGTGGTGAAGGCGAACGCCTACGGGCATGGCATCGAGCGGGTCTACGGCGCGCTGCAGGCGGCGGACGGCTTCGCCCTGATCGACCTGGCAGAGGCGGAACGGGTGCGCGCCCTGGGCTGGCGCGGGCCGATCCTGCTGCTCGAAGGCTGCTTCGAGCCGCGCGACCTCGAGCTGTGCTCGCGCCTGAACCTCTGGCACACGGTGCACCACGAGGCCCAGATCGACTGGCTCGCGATGCACAAGACCACCTGGCCGCACCAGGTCTTCCTGAAGATGAACAGCGGCATGAACCGCCTCGGCTTCACGCCGGCCGCCTTCCGCACCGCCTGGCTGCGCCTGTCGAACCTGCCGCAGGTGGAATCGATCACGCTGATGACGCATTTCTCCGACGCCGACGGCGCGCGCGGCATCGGCCCCCAGGCCGCGGTCTTCGAGGCCGCCACCGCCGACCTGGATGGCGAGCGCTCGCTCAGCAACAGCGCCGCGACGCTGCGCTTCGCGCGGGCGCAGCCGAAGGTGCGCGGCGACTGGGTGCGCCCGGGCATCATGGTCTACGGCTCGGCCCCAGACTACCCGGAGGCCGGCATCGCCGACTGGGACCTGCGCCCGGCGATGACGCTGCGCACGCAGCTGATCGGCGTGCAGGCGCTGAAGCCCGGCGACACCGTGGGCTACGGCAGCACGTTCACGGCCGAGCGCGAGATGCGCATCGGCGTGGCCGCCTGCGGCTATGCCGACGGCTACCCGCGCAGCGCCCCGAACGGCACGCCGATGCTCGTCAACGGCGTGCGCTGCGCGCTGGCGGGCCGGGTGTCGATGGACATGGTGACGATCGACCTGAGCCCGGTGCCGGGGGCGACGATCGGCAGCGAGGTCACGTTGTGGGGCCAGGGGCCGCACGGCAGCGTGCTGTCCATCGACGAGGTCGCGCGCCCGGCCGGCACGGTCGGCTACGAGCTGATGTGCGCGCTGGCGCAGCGGGTGCCGACGCACGCGGTGGCCTGACGGTGGGCCCCCAGGTCGACCCCGGCGAGGTCGAGTTCAGCGCGATCCGTGCCCAGGGGGCGGGCGGGCAGAACGTGAACAAGGTGTCGAGCGCGGTGCATCTGCGCTTCGACATCCGCGCCTCCTCGCTGCCCGAGGCGCTGAAGGAACGGCTGCTGGCCCTGTCGGACCAGCGCATCACGTCCGAGGGCGTGGTCGTCATCAAGGCACAGACCTCGCGCAGCCAGGACATGAACCGCCAGGATGCGCTGCAGCGCCTGCAGCAGCTGGTCGACAGCGTGGCCGTCGTGCCGGCGGTGCGACGGCCGACGAAGCCCACGCGCGGTTCGCAGAAGCGCCGGCTGGAGGGCAAGTCGCAGCGCGGCGAGCTCAAGAGCTCGCGAGGGAAGCTGCGGGACGTGTGACGCCGTCAGGGTTTGCGGAGGATGGCCGCCCGCCGGTGGGTGCGCCGATGCCGGGTCCGCATCCGCTGGCCGATCGCCTCATCCATTTGCTCGACGCTCAATGGTGCAGGCAGGGGCGACTTCAGGATGCCTCGAACGCGCCGCGCATCGGCCGTGATCGCTGGTGCCGTGAGAATGTCGTTCTGCGCCTTCATGCCCGCCTCGTCTTGTAGATGCCGCATCCGAGCACGAGATTGTCCGCCACCGGCACGATGTACGAGGTCTTCGGCAGCACCTGTCCGTTCGCCGGGCTCAGGAAGTCGTAGTCGACCCAGCCGCCGCCGGCCGCCGCGGCGGCCCAGACGTCGCGGGCGAGCTTCGTGGTGTCGGTACCGATGATCTGCTTCGCGCTCTTGCCGACGTTCGCCGGCTTGCCGCCGAAGGCGTGGTAGATCAGCTCGCGGTCCCAGGCGAAGACGTACATGTCGCGGTCGCTGAAGCCGTTCGCCGGCTCGGTGATCGCCGGCAGCGCGGCCGGGCCGCCGCGTTCCTTGTAGAACGCCACCGCGCGCTGCACCAGCGCCTGCGCCTCGTCGGCCGTGCCCTGGCGCAGCCGGAAGCCGTCCACCGCGCCCGACAGCTGGCGCGCCCTCTCCGCCAGGCCGCTGCAGGCGTGCGAGGCCTGCTCCACCATCTGCGCGTTCTGCTGCGTCAGCGTGTCGAGCTGCGTCATCGCCTGCGACACCTGCGCGAGGCCGTTGCTCTGCTCGCCCACCGCCGACGTGATGCGGCCCATGCGCCCGGCCAGGTCGCCGATGCCGCCGACGATCTCTGCCAGCACGCCATTCACCCGCTCGATGTGGCCGACGCCGCTGCCGATCTCGCCGGTCGATTCCTCGATCAGCTGCTTGATCTCGCGCGCCGCCTCGCCGCTGCGCTGCGCCAGCGCCCGCACCTCGGCCGCCACCACCGCGAAGCCCCGGCCCTGCTCGCCGGCGCGCGCCGCCTCGACCGCGGCGTTCAGCGCCAGGATGTTGGTCTGGAAGGCAATCGAGTCGATCACGCCGATGATGTCGCCGACCTTGTCCGAGCCGGCCTTGATCGCATGCATCGACTCCACCGCCTCGCGCATGGCCGTGCCGCCCGAGCCGGCCAGGCCGTGCACCTTCGACGCCAGGCTTTCGGCCTCGCGCGCGTCGCCGGCGTTCTGGCGCACCGTGGCGTCGAGCTGCTGCACGCTGGCCGCGGTCTGCTCCAGGTTGGCGGACTGCTGCTCGGTGCGGCTGGACAGCGCGGCGGTGTCGGCGATCAGCTCGCTGCTCGCGGCGGACACCAGCAGCGTGCTGCTGCGGATGTCGGCCACCAGCCCGGACAGCGTCTCGTTGACGGCGTCCAGCATGCCGCCGATGCGCGCGAATTCGTCGCTGCCGTGGATCTCGATGCGCCGGGACAGGTCGCCCTCGCGCATGCGCGTGGCGGCGGCCTCGAGCGCGCCCAGCGCGCCGGCCATCTGCAGGTAGAGCGCGGCCAGCAGGTACGCCAGCAGGGCCGTGCCGGCGAGCAGCGCAAGGCTGCCCCAGTGCGTCCAGCCGTGCTGCGGCAGCCAGGCACCCAGCGCCGCGGCCGCCATCAGGCCGCAGCCGAGCGCGACCAGGCCCAGCTTGGCGCCCAGGCCCATCGTGCGCAATGCGGCCACCGCCGGGCCCGCCAGGCGCCCGGTCCCACGTCCTTGCACTTCCATCCGGCTCCCCTGTCTCTGGATGCCCGTCGTCGGGCGGGCCCATCGTACAAGCGGCGCGGCGCGGCGCGCAACCGGGGTGTCAGGCGCGCTTGAAGAAGGCCAGCAGGGTGGCGGCGGCGACGAAGAGGCCGCCGAACAGGCGGTTCAGCGCCCGGATCTGCGACGGCGAGCGCAGCAGCGTCAGCAGCCTGGCCGCGAGCGCGGTGTAGCCGGCCATCACCACCAGGTCGGTGAACATCAGGGTCGTGCCGATCACCGCGTACTGCGTGACGAGCGGCCTCGCGACATCGAGGAACTGCGGCACCACGGCGAGCAGGAACACCGTGCCCTTGGGGTTCACCGCGTTCACCATCCAGCCGCGCAGCACCAGCGATGCCCGCGACGCCTGCGCCTCGCCGGTCTTCGCCACCAGCGGCTGGGCGGGCGCGCGCCACTGCTTGATGCCCAGCCACAGCAGGTACCCGACGCCGAGCCACTTCACCGCCGCGAAGCCGAGGCTGGACGCTGCGATCAGCGCACCCAGGCCCAGGCCGACCACCAGCACCTGCGTCCAGATGCCCAGCACCAGGCCGAAGGTCATGAAGTAGCCGCGGGCGAAGCCGTGGTTGACGCCCGCGCTCATCGCGGCCACCGCCCCCGCGCCGGGCGAGATGCTGATCGCCCAGGAGGCGGCGAAGAAGGCGAGCCAGAGCGAGAAATCCATGTCGTTCGAATCCTGCGGAATCAGAGTTGTCCGGCGATGATCTGGCCGAGCCGTTTCAGGCGCATGTCGAGCAGCGGCGTCCAGGGGTCGCCGTAGTGGAGCCGGATGAAGTGGTCGAAGCGGCTGCTGCAGCTGAAGGTCGCCCCGGGGGCGATGCCGATCAGCTCGCGGCGGGCCTGCTCGAACACCTTGCGCGAATCCACCTGCGGCGGCAGCTCGATCCACAGGACCAGCCCGCCGCGCGGGCGGCTCAGCCGGCAGCCCGGCGGGAAGTATCGCGCGATCGCGTCGACCATCGCTTGCGCCTGGGCTTTCAGGGCGGCGCGCAGGCGCCGCATGTGGTGGTCGTAGCCGCCGTCGGCGAGGAACTCGGCGATCACCTCCTGCTGCAGCTGCACGCCGGCGGCCGAGGTGCGGAACTTCATCGACTGGCAGGCCCGGAAGTGCCGGCCCGGCGCCATCCAGCCGACGCGGTAGCCGGGCGCCACCGCCTTCGTGAAGGCGGAGCACAGGATGACCTCGTCGCGGTCGTCGAAGCGCTTCAGCGCGGACGGGCGCTCGTCGCCGAAGTGCAGCTCGCCGTAGATGTCGCTCTCGATCAGCGCGATGCCGCGTTCGGCGGCCAGCGCGACGAGGCGGCGCTTGTTCTCCACCGGCATCAGGCTGCCTACCGGGTTCTGGAAGTTCGGGATCACGATGCAGGCACGCACCGCGCCGGGCGTGCGCGTGGCCAGGTCCAGGGCCTCGATCGACAGCCCGTCGCGCGGGTGCGAGGGGATCTCCAGCGAGCGCATGCCCAGGCTCTCGATCACCTCCAGCAGCATGAAGTAGGTCGGCGATTCGAGCGCGATGGTGTCGCCGGCCTTCGCCACCGAGCGCAGCGCGATGTGCATCGCCTCCATGCCGCCGTTCGTCAGGATCACCTCGTCCGGGTGCAGGCGCACGCCGCTGTGCACGGCGCGGCGCGCGATCTCGCGGCGCAGCGCGAGGCTGCCGCCGATCTCCACGCGCGAGGCGAACTCCGGGTGGCGCCGGTTGATGCTCGCGGTGAGCTGGCGCAGCTTGGCCTCGGGGAGCAGGCTGCGGCCGCACTGCACGCGGAACGAGGGCATGGCGCCGGGCTCGTTGGCGGCGAGCAGGTACTGGCGCGTCAGGTCGTCGGGCGTGACGAAGTCGGCCTCGCCCATGCGCGCGTCGAGCTCGGGCTCGGGCAGGGCCTGCGGGCGCGGCGCGACGAAGTAGCCGGACTTGGGACGCGCCTCGACCAGGCCCCGGTTCTCCAGCCAGCGGTAGGCCAGGGTGGCGGTGGACGCGCTCACGCCGTGCTGCTGGCAGATCTGTCGCACCGAGGGCAGGCGGTCGCCGCTGCGCAGGCTGCCGCAGTGGATGGCCTGCTCCAGCGCGCCGGCCACCTTCTGGTACAGCGGTGACGCCAGGGGCGGGTCCAGGTCGAGTACGGCGTCGTCCATGTGGCGATTGTGGCGTGGTGAACCCGGCCGGCACAGGTACAGAGCCCCGCCGTTGTCACCAGCACAGATGCGCGCGGGCGGATCTGTGCTGCTGCAGTTCGGGGGCGTCTGGATGTGGCGCGCGCAGGGGCTTGCGAGAACACTGGTGACCCAAGGAACACCGCCCGGATCGACGCACCATGAACAAGCCCCTGCACACCCTGGACCTGGACCTCGCGCCCGGCGAACTGCTGCGCTGGCGGCCGGCGGCAGCGATCGAGCTGCAGCTGCTGGCCGGGCGAGCGTGGGTGACGCAGGCGGGGGACGAGGACGACCACTTCCTGGGGGCGGGCGACACGCTGAGGCTCTGCCCCGGTGCGCTGGCGCTGGTCGAGGCGGAGGGTCCGCTGCGCCTGCGCCTGCTGGCGCCGCAGGGCACGGCCCTGCAGCCGCGCGGCGCACTCCGGCAGTGGCTGCAGCGCCTGGCCGGCCGGGGCGCGCGCGCCGCTACAGTCGCGGGGTGAGCAAACCCAAATCCCTCTACACCTGCAGCGAGTGCGGCGGCACCAGCCCGAAGTGGCTGGGCAAGTGCCCGCACTGCAACGCCTGGAACACCCTGGTCGAGGGCGTCGCCGAGGCGCCTTCGAAGCACCGCTACCAATCGCTGGCCGGCGCGCAGCCGGTCGCCACGCTGTCCGAGATCGAGGCCTCCGACGTCGACCGCCAGCCCACCGGCATCGACGAGCTCGACCGCGTGCTCGGCGGCGGCATCGTCGCCGGCGGCGTGGTGCTGATCGGCGGCGACCCGGGCATCGGCAAGTCCACCCTGCTGCTGCAGGCGCTGGATGCGCTCTCGCGCAGCGTGCCCACGCTCTACGTCACCGGCGAGGAATCCGGCGCCCAGGTCGCGCTGCGCTCGCGCCGGCTCGGGCTCGACGGCTCGCAGGTGCGCGTGATCGCCGAGATCCAGCTCGAGAAGATCGCCGCCACCATCGAGGCCGAGCAGCCGGCGGTGTGCGTGATCGACTCGATCCAGACCGTCTACAGCGAGCAGCTCACCTCCGCCCCCGGCTCGGTGGCCCAGGTGCGCGAGTGCGCAGCCCAGCTGACGCGGGTCGCCAAGGGCGGCGGCACCTCCATCGTCCTGGTCGGCCACGTCACCAAGGAAGGCGCGCTCGCCGGGCCCCGCGTGCTGGAGCACATCGTCGACACGGTGCTCTATTTCGAAGGCGACACCCACAGCAGCTTCCGGCTGGTGCGCGCGATCAAGAACCGCTTCGGCGCGGTCAACGAGATCGGCGTGTTCGCGATGACCGAGAAGGGCCTGAAGGGCGTCGCCAACCCGAGCGCGATCTTCCTGTCCACCCATGGCGAGCCGGTGGCCGGCTCCTGCGTGCTGGTCACGCTGGAAGGCACGCGGCCGATGCTGGTCGAGATCCAGGCCCTGGTCGATTCCGGCGGGCCGAGCCCGCGCCGCCTGAGCGTCGGCCTCGACCGCGACCGGCTCGCGATGATGCTGGCCGTGCTGCATCGCCATGCCGGCATCGCCTGCCTGGACCAGGACGTGTTCGTCAACGCGGTGGGCGGCGTGCGCATCAGCGAGCCGGCGGCCGACCTGGCGGTGATGCTCGCGATCCAGAGCAGCCTGCGCGGCAAGCCGCTGCCGCGCGGCTTCATCGCCTTCGGCGAGGTGGGCCTCGCCGGCGAGATCCGGCCCGCGCCGCGCGGCCAGGAGCGGCTCAAGGAGGCCGCCAAGCTCGGCTTCAGCGTCGCCATCGTGCCCAAGGCCAACGCCCCCAAGAAGCCGATCGAGGGCCTGGCCCTGCACCCGGTCGAGCGCATCGAGGAGGCGATCCACCTGCTGCGCGAGCTGGATTGAATCGACCGTCGGATGTCGGGGGCTATCGGCCTGTGGGGCCAAACAAGAGCTATTATCATTTGCATCGGGCAGACCTTCGCCCGGCTGTGATCGCCCTGTCGCCCGATTTGTCGTCCGTATGTCCGCCACCCGCCTTTCCGAACTGCCCAACGGTGCCCGCGGCACCGTGCTCGGCCTGCGTGCCGATGCCTCTCCCGATCCGCAGCTGCTGCATCGCCTGAGCGAGCTGGGCTTCCTGCCCGGCGAGCCGGTGCAGCTGCTGCGCCGCGGCCCGGGCGGGCGCGAGCCGCTGGCGGTGCAGATCGGCGAGACGCTGTTCGCGCTGCGCAAGGCCGAGGCCGCCTGCGTCGAGGTCAGCCTGGACGGGCTTGCGGGATGAGCGCGCAGGCACTGCGCATCGCGCTGGTCGGCAACCCGAACTGCGGCAAGACGGCGCTCTTCAACCTGCTGACGGGGGCGCGGCAGAAGGTCGCCAACTACGCCGGCGTCACGGTAGAGCGCAAGGTCGGCAGCGCGACGCTGCGCAGCGGTCGCACGGTGTCCGTCATCGACCTGCCCGGGGCCTACAGCCTCACGCCGGCGACGCCGGACGAAGAGGTCACGCGCGAGATGGTGATGGGCCTGCGCGCCGGCGAGGCCGCGCCCGACGCCCTGGTGGCGGTGGTCGATGCGACCAACCTGCCGATGAACCTGCGCCTCGTGCTCGAGCTGCGCCGCCTGGGCCGGCCGATGATCGTCTCGCTCAACATGGCGGACGTGGCGCGCGCGCGCGGGCTGCAGATCGACGTCGCGAAGCTGTCCGCCGAGCTGGGCGTGCCGGTGGTCGAGACGGTGGCGGTGCAGAGCCGCGGCCACGAGGCCCTGCTCGCCGAGCTGGAGCGCCAGGCGAGCTGGCCGACGCCGCCCGCCGTGGCCGACACCCCCACCCTGCCCGAGCTGCAGCGCGAGGTGCGCCGCATCCTGTCGATCGCGGTGCCGGGGGCGCTGCAGTTCAAGCGCTTCAACCACCGCATCGACGCGGTGGTGATGCACCCGGTGTGGGGCCTGGTGCTGCTGGCGGTGCTGCTGTTCCTGATGTTCCAGGCGGTGTTCTCCTGGGCCAACGTGCCGATGGACGCGATCAAGGAAGGCATGGCGGCAAGCGGCGAATGGCTGAACGCCCACATGGCCGAAGGCCTGCTGCGCAGCCTGCTGGTCGACGGCGTGATCGCCGGCGCGGGCAGCGTGATCGTCTTCCTGCCGCAGATCCTGATCCTGTTCTTCTTCATCCTCCTGCTGGAGGACTCCGGCTACCTGCCGCGCGCCGCCTTCCTGCTCGACACCGTGATGGGCAAGGTGGGGCTCTCGGGGCGGGCCTTCATCCCGCTGCTGTCGAGCTTCGCCTGTGCCATCCCCGGCATCATGGCCACGCGCACCATCCCGAACTGGCGCGACCGCCTGGCCACCATCATGGTGGCGCCGCTGATGACCTGCTCGGCCCGCCTGCCGGTCTACGCGCTGCTGATCGGCGCCTTCGTGCCGCAGCGCAGCGTGGGCTGGTTCAACCTGCAGGGGCTGACGCTGTTCGTGCTCTACCTCGCCGGCGTGCTGTCCGCGATGGCGGTGGCCTGGGTGCTGAAGCGCTCGTGGATGAAGAGCAGCTACCAGCCGCTGATGCTCGAGCTGCCGCCCTACCGCCTGCCCAACCTGCGCAACCTGGCGATCGGGCTGTGGGAGCGGGCGCGCATCTTCCTGCGCCGCGTCGGCACGATCATCTTCACGCTGATGGTGGTGCTGTGGTTCCTGTCGACCTTCCCGGCGCCGCCCGAAGGCGCGACCGGCCCGGCGATCCAGTACAGCCTGGCGGGCATGCTGGGGCGTGCGCTGGAGGTCATCTTCGCGCCCATCGGCTTCAACTGGCAGATCTCGATCGCGCTGGTGCCGGGGCTTGCGGCGCGCGAGGTCGCGGTGGGGGCGCTCGGCACGGTGTACGCGATGTCGACCGCCGGCGGCGAGGTCGCCGACGCGCTCGCCCCGGTGATCGCGCAGAGCTGGTCGCTCGCGACGGCGTTCTCGCTGCTGGCCTGGTACGTGTTCGCGCCGCAGTGCCTGTCGACGCTGGCGGTGGTGCGGCGCGAGACCAACTCCTGGCGCTACCCGCTGATCATGGCCGGCTACCTGTTCGCGCTGGCCTACGTCGCCTCGTTCATCACCTACCGCGCCGCGCTGTGGCTCGGCGCCTGAGAAAGGACACCCGATGCAGGACCTGCTCGTCGGACTGATCGTCTTCGGTTGCTTCTGCTATGCGGTGAACGCGCTGATGCCGTCGTCGCTGCGGCGTGCCGCGGCGGGGCGGCTGGTGCGCTGGCCGCACTGGCCGGGGCCGGTCGCGCAGCGGCTGCAGAAGGCCGCGCAGGTGAGCTCGGGCTGCGGCTGCGACGGCTGCGACGTGCCCGCCAAGGCGGCGGCCGCGGCCGGCGCGGGCAAGGCGCAGCCGATCCGGATCCACCGGCGGTCTTGATGGAACAATGGCGGCCATGCGACTGGCCGTCCTCTCCGACATCCACGGCAACCTGCATGCGCTCGACGCCGTGCTGGCCGACATCGCCTCGAGCGGCGCCGACCTCGCCGTCAACCTGGGCGACATCCTGTCCGGCCCGCTGTGGATCGCGGAGACCGCCGAGCGCCTGATGGCGCTCGACCTCCCGACGATCCGCGGCAACCACGAGCGCCAGGTGCTCGCGCCGGATGTCGCCGCGATGGGCGCCTCGGACGCCTTTGCCGCCGGGCGCCTGCAACCCCGCCACCGCGCCTGGCTCCAGGCCCTGCCCGCCACGCTGCAGCTCACCGACGAGGTCTTCTGCTGCCACGGCACCCCCGGCAGCGACCTCGTCTACTTCCTCGAATCCGTCGATCCGTCCGGCCTGCGCCCCGCCACCCCGGCCGAAGCCGCGGCCCGTGCCGGCGAGGCGCAGCGGGGCGTCCCGAACGGCCTCATCCTGTGCGGCCACACCCACGTGCCGCGCGCGCTGCGGCTGGCCGACGGCCGCCTGGTCGTCAACCCCGGCAGCATCGGCCTGCAGGCCTACGACGACGACCGCCCGCACCCCCATGTCGTCGAGAACGGCTCCCCGCACGCCCGCTACGCCCTGCTGACGCGCCGCCCCGCCGGCTGGCAGGTCGAGCTGCGCGCCGTCCCCTACGACGCCGAGCCGGCCGCCCGCCTGGCCGAGCAGCACGGCCGCCCCGACTGGGCCGCGGCGCTGCGCACCGGCTTCATGCCAAGCCCGGCGGCTGTGGAAACTGCGCAGCCGGGCCGCGCCCCCGCCCCGTAACATCGCGCGCATGAATCCAATCCTCGGGTGGGCGCTGGCCGCGATCGGCGTCGTGGCGGGCTGGAAGGCCTACGGCTGGCCGGGCGTGGTGCTGGCCGTCACCATCGCCGTGTTCTGGCTGCTGATCCAGTTCAGCCGCGCCCTGCGCGTGATGAAGAACGCCGGCGAGGCGCCGGTCGGCCAGGTCGGCAGCACGGTGATGCTGAATTCGAAGCTGCGCGAGGGCCTGACCCTGATGCAGGTGCTCGCGATGACGAAAAGCCTGGGCCGCCGCGTCGACCCGCAGGCCGACACCTGGGCCTGGGCCGACGAGGGCGGCAGCGAAGTCACGCTGGAATTCCGGCGCGGCAAGCTCGCGACCTGGACGCTCGTGCGCCCGCCGACGCCGCCGGATCCGCCCAGTCCGTAAAATCCCGGGTTTCGCCTCATCCCACAGGAGCCTGCCATGTCGATGGCCGATCGCGACGGAAAAATCTGGATGGACGGGCAGCTGGTGGACTGGCGCGATGCCAAGATCCACGTGCTCAGCCACACGCTGCACTACGGGTGCGGTGCCTTCGAGGGCGTGCGCGCCTACAAGACCGCGAAGGGCACCGCCATCTTCCGGCTGCGCGAGCACACCGAGCGCCTCTTCAACAGCGCCAAGATCCTGCGCATGAAGATCCCCTACACCCCTGACGAGGTGATGGAGGCCCAGCGCAGCGTGGTGCGCGAGAACAAGCTGGACAGCTGCTACCTGCGCCCGCTCACCTGGATCGGCTCCGAGAAGCTCGGCGTCAGCCCCAAGGGCAACCGGATCCACCTGATGGTCGCCGCCTGGGCCTGGGGCGCCTACCTGGGCGAGGAAGGGCTGAAGCGCGGCATCCGCGTCAAGACCAGCAGCTACACCCGCCACCACGTCAACATCACGATGACGCAGGCGAAGACGGTCAGCAACTACACCAACTCGATCCTGGCCAACATGGAGGCCACCGACGACGGCTACGACGAGGCGCTGCTGCTGGACGCCTCCGGCTTCGTCAGCGAGGGCGCGGGCGAGAACCTCTTCGTCATCAAGAACGGCGTGGTCTACACCCCCGACCTGTCGGCCGGGGCGCTGAACGGCATCACCCGCAACACCATCTTCGCGATCTGCAGCGACCTCGGCCTGAAGCTGGTCGAGAAGCGCATCACCCGCGACGAGGTCTACATCTGCGACGAGGCCTTCTTCACCGGCACCGCCGCCGAGGTGACGCCGATCCGCGAACTCGACCGCATCGAGCTGGGCGCCGGTTCGCGCGGCCCGATCACCGAGAAGATCCAGAGCGCCTTCTTCGACATCGTGAACGGCCGCAACCCGAAATACGCCGAATGGCTGACCCTTGTCTGAGGACACCCGCATGAGCAGCAGCAACCAACAGCAGGCGGTCGAGGTGACCGCCCACGACGTGCAGGGCCCCGGCGTGGTGTTCTGCCCGAACCCGAAGATGACGCTGTGGAGCACCCACCCCAAGGTGTTCATCGACGTCGCGACGACGGGCGAGGGCAAGTGCCCGTACTGCGGCACTGTCTATCGCCTCAAAGCGGGCGAAAAACTGCACGCGCACTGAAACCGCACGCGTGGGCCGCAGCCTCCTCATCGCTCCCCAGTGGATCGGCGACGCGGTGATGTCGCAGCCGCTGGTCGGGCGGCTGGCCGCGCGCGGGGACGAGGTGGCGGTGGCGGCCCTGCCCTGGGTCGCGCCGGTCTACCGCGCGATGCCGCAGGTGCGCGAGGTCATCGAGCTGCCCTTCGCCCACGGCCGGCTCGACTGGTCGGCGCGGCGCCGCGTCGCCGCCACGCTGCGAGGCCGCTTCGACAGCGCCTACGTGCTGCCGAACTCCATCAAGTCGGCGCTGCTCCCCTTCTTCGCCGGCATCCCCCGGCGCATCGGCTACCAGGGCGAAGGGCGACCGCTGCTGCTCAACCAGCGCCTGCCCAACCCGGGCGGGCGACCGCCGATGGTGGCCTTCTATGCCGCGCTCGCCGGCGGCCCGCCCGCCACCGAGGCGCCGCGCCTGGCGTTCGACGAGGCCACGCTGCACCGCGTCACCGCCGCCGCCCAGGTCGCGCCCCGCGCGTACTGGGTGTTCGCGCCCGGCGCCGAATACGGTCCGGCCAAGTGCTGGCCGGCCAGCCACTACGCCGAGCTGGCGCGCTCGCTGCACGCGGCCCACGGCCTGCCGGTGCTGCTGCTCGGGTCGGGCAAGGAGGTGGCGCTGTGCGAGGAGATCGCCGCCGCCGCGCCGGGCGCCTGCCGCGTGCTGGCCGGCCAGACGGCGCTGCTCGACGCGATGGCGCTGATCGCTGCCTCGCGCGGCGTCGTCAGCAACGATTCCGGCCTGATGCACGTGGCGGCGGCCTTCGGCATTCCGCAGGTGGCGGTGTTCGGCTCGACGAGCCCCGAGCACACGCCGCCCCTCAACGATCGCGCCCGCGTGATCTGGCTGAAGGAAGAGCTGCAGCTCGACTGCGCGCCCTGCTTCGAGCGCACCTGCCGCTTCGGCCACACGCGCTGCCTCACCGGCGTGAGCGCACAGCGCGTCGAAGCCGCCCTCGCCGACACCTCCGGCTGAACACCATGGCCCCGGGCTCGCACCAGGACCGGTTGATGCGCGAGGCGCTGATCGGCGCCGGCACCTCGGTCTGGGCCTGGGACATGGAGGAGGACCTGCTGAGCGGCATGGACGGCAGCGTCGCGCTGCTCGGCTATGCGGTGGGCGAGCTGGCGTCGACCCAGGCGGCCTGGAACACCGTCATCCACCCGGCCGACCTGGCGTTGAACGATGCCGCCTACCAGCGGCATGCGCGCGGCGAGATCCCCGCCTATGAAAGCGAGTACCGGGCGCGCCACCGCGACGGCCGCTGGCGCTGGCTCGCCGAGCGCGGGCGCATCGTCGAATGGTGGCCCGACGGCCGGCCGCGGCGCATGGTGGGCACGCTGAGCGACGTGACGCTGCGCCGCGAGGCGCAGGGCGAGGCGGCCGAGCGCGGCGAGCGGCTGCAGCAGGTGATGCGGCACGTGCCGGGCGTGCTCTACCAGTACCGGCTGTGGCCGGACGGGCGCGGCGAGATCCCCTTCGTCAGCGAGCGCTGCATCGAGGTGCTGGGCCTGACGCCGCAGCAGCTGATGGGCGACTCGCTGGAGATGTTCCGGCGCATCTCGCGCGTCGACCGCGAGCGCCTGATCGCGACCGCCAGCGACTGGGCGCGCAGCCGCGCCACCCAGCGCACCGAGCTGCGCTACCACCATCCCGACGGCACGACGCGCTGGATGCAGTCGGTGTCCTCGCCGCGGCGCGACCCGGACGGGTCCATCGTCTGGCACGGCTACATGGAGGACATCACCGAGCAGCGCGAGCTGGAGGCGGCGCGGGCGGCCGCGGCCAGTGCCGAGGCGGCGAACCGCGCCAAGACCGAGTTCCTGTCGCGCATGAGCCATGAGCTGCGCACGCCGCTGAACGCGGTGCTGGGCTTTGCGCAGCTGCTCGAGCTGGACGACGAGCCGCTGACGGCGGCGCAGCGGCGCCGCATCGGGCTGATCCGCGAATCCGGCGAACACCTGCTGCGCATGATCGGCGACCTGCTGGACCACACGCGCATCGAGGCCGGCCAGCTGGCGGTCGAGCCGGTCGACGTGGCGCTCGGCCCGCTGCTCGGCGAATGCCTGGACATGCTCGCGCCGCAGGCCGGCGCGGCGGGGGTGGTGCTGCTGCCGATCGAGGGTGCGCTGGCGCTGCAGGTGCGCGCCGACCCGACACGCTTGCGCCAGGTGGTGCTGAACCTGCTGAGCAATGCGATCAAGTACAACCGCCCGGGCGGCTCGGTGCGGGTGCGGGCGCACCCGCAGGACGGCGAGGTGTGCCTGCAGGTCATCGACGATGGCGTGGGGATCGCGGCGGGCGACCTGGCGCAGCTGTTCGAGCCCTTCAACCGCCTGGCGCAGCGGCGCAGCGGCATCCAGGGCACCGGCATCGGCCTCGCGATCACGCGCGGGCTGGTCGTGCTGATGGGCGGGCGCATCGAGGTGGCGAGCACGCCGGGCGCAGGCTCGACCTTCAGCGTGCACCTCCCGCGTTCGTCGCCTTCGCCGGATTCGTAGCCCGGATGCAGCGCAGCGGAATCCGGGAGCGGCGGTCGAAAAATGATGGACGTTCCCCGGATGGGCATCCGGGCTACGAGGAGAGCTTGCCGACGTAGAGAACCGGGCCGGTCGGCAGACCGGTGGGCGAACCGGTCGGCGGCTCGAGCGAGACCGCCAGCGCGGCCGTGTCCTTCAGCACCTTGCCCTGGCGCACCACCGTCGCCCCGCTCGCGGAGATCAGCCCGAGCGACCGCGGCGCGCCGCTCGGCGGCACGGCCCACAGCTCGAGCGCACGGTCGGGTTGCACGCTGACCTCGGTCAGCGGCCGCGTCACCATGGCGCGGCCGTCGGCACTGATGCTGGCGACGAAGCTGGCCGGCGTCACGCCGCCCGCCGGGGCCGTCGTCGCCGACAGCACCACCACGATCGGCGCCTGCGCCGGCGGCGGCGTGGCGACGACCAGCGCGAGCGCCAGCGTCGCCGCCGTCGCCACCCCCGCCAGCGCCCGCCACACGGCCAGCTGCGCCCACCAGCGCGGCGCGGCGGCCGGCCGGAAGCCGATCCTCGTCTCGATGCGCTGCCACACGCGCGGCGGCGGCGCCACCGGCGCCAGGCTCGCCGACAGCGGCATCAACCGGTCCTGCCAGTCGCGCACCGACGCGCGCAGCGCCGGGTGGGCCGCGAGCAGGGCCTCGAAGCGGCGCCGCGCCGGCCCGCGCAGCGTGCCGGCCACGTACTCCGCCCCCAGGCGGTCGGCCAGCGCGGGGCGGCTGTAGTCCATCTCAGGGGCTTCCCGCGCTGCGTTCGCGCGCGACCGCGCCGTCCAGGCAGGCCTTGAGTGCGAGCAGCGCCCGCCGCACCCAGGATTTCACGGTGCCCAGCGGCTCGCGCATGTGCTCGGCCACCTCGGCATGGCTCAGGCCGTCGTAGAAGGCGAGCGCGACGCTCTGGCGCTGCGGGGGCGTGAGGCCGTCCATGCACCGCGCCAGCGCCCGCGCATCCGACGCCCGCCCGAGCATCTCGAGCGGCGTGGGCGCATTGTCGTCGGGCACATCGTCATACACGTTCCGGTCCTCGTCGTCGTTCAGGTTCGCGGGCTGTGTCTGCGGCTCGGCCTGCCTGCGGCGCAGGCTGTCGATCGCGCGGTTGCGCGCGATGCTGGTCAGCCAGGTCAAGGGCTGGCTCTGCGCTGCGTCGAAGCTCTTCGCCGCCCGCCAGACGTTGACGTACACCTCTTGCAGCACGTCTTCCGCCTGCGCCCGGTCCCGGTTGATACGCAGCACCACGGCGAACAGATGCGCGCTGCTGCGCTCGTACAGCCGCGCGAAGGCCTGGCGGTCGCCGAGGCCGCTGCGGGCCAGCAGCACGGACAGTTCCTTGCTTCGTTCGCTCCAGTCGGACGGGACGGTGGCCATGGCAGGGCGTGACGGGGTTCACGTGGCGGCGATTCTAGGGCCGGTCCGTACAATCGCCGGCATGCAGCCCGTTCGTGAATTCGTCCTCACCCTGTCCTGTCGCGATACCAAGGGCATCGTCTACACCGTCTCCGGCCTGCTCTACCAGGCCGGGTGCAACATCCTGGACTCGCAGCAGTTCGGCGACATCGGCGAGCATGGCGCGACGGGCCTGTTCTTCATGCGCGTGCACTTCGAGGCCCCGCCCCACCTCGCCGACAGCGCCACCCTCGACCGCCTGTTCACCAGCGTGCGCGAGCAGTACGGCATGGACGCCCACTTCCACGACCTGTCGCGCCGCCCGCGCCTGCTGCTGCTGGTGAGCCAGCACGGCCACTGCCTGAACGACCTGCTGTACCGCTGGCATTCTCAGCAGCTGGCGGTGGACATCGCCGGCATCGTCTCCAACCACCCCGATTTCCGCGGCCTGGCCGAGCGCTACGAGATCCCGTTCCACCACTGGCCGCTGGCCGGCGGCAGCGCGCCCGGGGTCAAGCGCGCGCAGGAGCAGCAGATCGAGGCCCTGATCGACCGCGAGCGCGTCGACCTGACCGTGCTCGCGCGCTACATGCAGATCCTGAGCCCCGAGTTCTGCGCCTTCCTGAAGGGCCGGGCGATCAACATCCACCACAGCTTCCTGCCGAGCTTCAAGGGCGCGAAGCCGTACTTCCAGGCGCACGACCGCGGCGTCAAGCTGATCGGGGCGACGGCGCACTACGTGACGGCCGACCTGGACGAGGGCCCGATCATCGAGCAGGACGTGGCACGCGTCGACCATGCGCTGAGCGCGCAGGACTTCACCGCCGTGGGCCGCGACGTCGAGTGCATGGTGCTGGCGCGCGCGGTGCGCTGGCACGTCGAGCACCGTGTGCTGCCGAACGGCCAGAAAACCGTGGTCTTCCGCTAAGGACACCGATGACGCGCCTCAAACCGCCCGCTGCCGCCTTGCTGGCCTCGGCCGACGACACCGAGCAGCAGTTCTACGAGGCGCTGCAGCGCGGCGACATCGAGAAGCTGATGGCCGCCTGGGCCGACGACGACGACATCAGCTGCGTGCACCCGGGCGGGCCGCGCCTGATCGGGGCGGCGGCGATCCGCGCCGCCTTCGAGGCGATGTTCGCCAACGGCAGCATCGACGCCCATCCGGAGAAGGTGCGCCGCCTGCAGACCGAGTCGAGCGCGGTGCACAGCGTGCTGGAGCGGGTGCAGGTGATGACCAACGAGGGCGCGCAGGCGGCCTGGGTCATCGCGACCAATGTCTACGTGAAGACGGCGCTCGGCTGGCGCCTCGTGTCGCACCATGCGAGCCCGGGCTCGCCCGGCGAGGTGCACGAGATCGGCGAGGCGCCCGCGACCCTGCACTAGGTGCCCTGACGAGGAAGACCGAGGTGGACAGCTACCGCTCCCCGCGCTGGCTCGGCGGCCACGGTGCCGTCGGCGGCAACCTGCAGACCATCTGGCCGGCGCTGTTCTCCAAGCGCTACCACGGGCCCGCCCCGGTCTACCGGCGCGAGCGCTGGGACACGCCCGACGGCGACTTCGTCGACGTCGACTTCCAGGTCGACGCGCCGGGCCCCGCCGACGATCCGCAGCGGCCGCTGCTGGTCCTCTTCCACGGGCTGGAGGGGTCGTCGGCCAGCCACTATGCGCAGGCCTTCGCGCACTGGGCGCGGGGACAGGGCTGGCGCTATGCGGTGCCGCACTTCCGCGGCTGTTCCGGCGAGATGAACCTGGCGCCGCGCGCCTACCACTCGGGCGACCATGAAGAGATCGGCTGGATGCTGCAGCGGCTGCGCGCCGGGCATGCCGGGCCGATGCTGGCGGTGGGCGTCTCGCTGGGCGGCAATGCGCTGCTGCGCTGGGCCGAGGAGGCGGGCGAGACGGCGTCGTCGACGCTGCGCGCGGTGTGCGCGATCTCGTCGCCGATCGACCTGGCGGCGGGCGGCCAGGCGATCGGCCGCGGCTTCAACCGGCATGTCTACACGCGCATGTTCCTGCGCACGATGATCCCGAAGGCGCTGCGCAAGTGGCAGCAGCACCCGGGCCTGTTCGACCGCGAGCGCCTGCGCGCGGCGCGCGACCTGTACGCCTTCGACAACATCTTCACCGCGCCGCTGCACGGCTTCCGCGACACCGACGACTACTGGAAGCGCGGATCGGCCAAGCCGCACCTGCACCGCATCCGCGTGCCGGCGCTGGTGCTGAATGCGCGCAACGACCCCTTCGTGCCGGCGTCCAGCCTGCCACGCCCGGGCGAGGTCGGTCCCTGCGTGACGCTGTGGCAGCCGCACCATGGCGGCCACGTCGGCTTTCCGGGCGGTGCCTGGCCCGGCCACGTGATGACCCTGCCCGAACAGGTGATGGGCTGGATGCGGGAGCATCTCTGATGGACGACATCGTCAAGGCGGCGCTGAAGAAGTGGCCGAACGTTCCGGCCTGCACCGGCTGGCTCGCGCTGGACGCGCGCGGCGACTGGTACATGCGCGACGAGCGCGCGCAGGCCGCAGGCCCCTTTCCGCGCATCAAGGGCAGCCCGATCCGCCACGACAAGCTGCGCGAGTTCATCGGCCGCAACTACGAGGCGGATGCGCGCGGCTGCTGGTTCTTCCAGAACGGGCCGCAGCAGGTGTTCGTCGAGCTCGAGGCGGCGCCCTGGGTGTGGCGGTTGACGGCGCGGGCGGGCGATGCGCCGGCGGTCGAGTCGCACACCGGCCGTGCGGCGGTGGTCGAGGCGGCGTGGCTGGACGAGGCGGATCGGCTCTTCCTGTCCACCGACCTGGGCCTGGGCCTGGTGCATACGCTGGACATGGGGCTGGCGGCGGATGCGGTCGAGCAGGGGCGGTGGGAGCCACAGGCGAGCACGCATGCGGCGCTGCTGCAGCGCCACGGGGTCTGCCTGAGCCCGGCGCAGAAATGACGAAGCCGGCACGTGGCCGGCTTGCGGGGGGGCGACGGGCGGACGGGCCGCCGGTGTCGTGCTGCCTACTTGGCCGCGGAGGCGGCGGCCGATGCGGCGGGGGCAGCCTCAGCGGCGGCGCCCGAGGCGGCCGGTGCAGCGGCGGTCGCCGAGGGCTCGGCGAACTTGGCGCCGCCCTTGTTGGCCATGTAGACCACGGCGCGGCCGATCTCGATGTCGCTGAAGTCGCCGCCGCCTTGCGGGCCCATCGCGCCCTTGCCCTTCAGGGCGTGGGTCAGCAGGACCTCGTAGCCTTGCGGCAGGCGGGGCGCCCAGGCAGCGGCGTCGCCGATCTTGGGGGCACCGGCGACGCCGGCGGTGTGGCAGGCGGTGCACTGGGCGCCGAAGACCTGCTCGCCGGTCTTCAGCGACGCCGGGTCGGACAGGTCCTTGACCTCGTAGGCGGCGACGGGCTGGATGCGCTTGGCCACGGCCTCGGCCTTCAAGCCGTCGCTGCCGGCGGCGGGCTGGTTGTCGGCGCTGACGTAGCTCACGAGCAGGATGATCGCCAGGATGGGGATCACGAACGCGAAGAACACCGCGAGGATCAGCTGCTTCGGCGTCTTGATCGGGCCTTCGTGCGGTGCGTCGTGTTCGGGGGTGCTGTGTGCGTCGCTCATGGAGTTCCTCGAGGCGTATCCGTTGGCTGGCAAAACCGCGGGATTATAGGGTCGCGCCTGGAGGGGGCCGGCGGCACTGTAGAATCGCGCTCTTCGCGTCCGTAGCTCAATGGATAGAGTACTGCCCTCCGAAGGCAGGGGTTGCTGGTTCGATCCCAGCCGGGCGCGCCACTCACACGAGGCTGGGCCAGGCTGGAGCCTCAGCGCTTCGGCGTCCCGCTGCAGGTCGGCAGCGACTTGAACGCCTGCTCTCCGGTCGTCGGATCGAGCACGGCGGCCACGACGCCATCCAGGCCCTTCAAGTCGTCGACGCGACGCACCACCGCATCGAACTTCTCGCGGGCCAGCGTGCCGCGCGCATTCATGTCGTCGACCCAGTCGCAGAAGGCAGTCCAGTGGCGCGACTCGCCCACCAGCAGCATCGGCGCGGAGCTGAGCTGCTTGTTGCGCAGCGTGTCCAGCGCCTGGAACAACTCCCAGCCCGTACCGGAGCCGCCTGGCGCGACGACGATCACCTTCGAGTGCGAGAGCAGGGACGTCTCCCGCGCCACGTCACTGGTGAAGATCAGCCCGCTCGTGACCAGCAGCTTGCCGTCCGCGCGCTTCTGGAACGCGGCGTGATAGTCGTGCTCGGGGTCGTAGTAGGTCGTGTACCCGATGCTCGCCCCGCCCGCCTCCACGGCGCCCTCGTTGGCCGCCCGCATCAGGCCCGGTCCGGCGCCGGTCAGGATCGGGTAGTCCGTTCCCCTCGCGGCCGTCCACTTCTTCGCGAACTCATGGATGCCCGCGTACAGGCGATCGTTGGCCGCCGCCAGCTGGGGATCGGACAAGCTGCTCCTGCCGTCGATCGCAGAACTGCCGAAGACACCCACGAAGCCCTTGGGATACTTCAAGGCGCGGAACAGGGCCGCGCAGTAGAAGTCCTGCGTGTAGCTCACCGTCGGCAGCGTGTCCTCCGGCCCGACGTAGGGGCCGACATAGAACGCCGGAGAGTCCTCGGCAGTCGGGCATGCATCGGGCGCATTGAAAGCCAGGTTCAGCACCGCTGCCAGGCGCACCGATGCTTTTTGCAACTGCGTGCGGATGACCGGCCAGAAGGCCTCCTGGTACTGCAGATCCCAGCCCACCCAGGTCACCGTGGGAACGCCCACGTACGCCAGCGGTGCGAGCGCGTGGGATTCGTTGGCCCAGCCGGCGACAGCGTCTTCCAGCGCGGTGGAATTGAGTCGCCAGGCCGCACGCTGCTGCGGCGTGATCTGTGCGTTCATCTCCTGTGCGACCCTGCCGACGGCCTGGTGGTCGTACGAATAGTCAGCACCGAGCTTCCACCCGTACTGCTTCTCGATGATGCCGCCGTCCCAGACGGCGTGCAGGTTGGTGTTTTGGCCGAAGTAGACGGCGCCCACGCCGTTGCCGCCGCGGTCACCGTTGTCCACCGCGTGCATCGGCTGGTGGATGTCGCCCACCAGGTGCACCAGGAACTTCAGCGCTTCCAACCGTGCCGGGTCGCCCTTGCTACCGTCGCTGAGGATGCGCGCGTTCTCCACGATCCTGGCCACCACGCAAGTCGCTTCGGGCGAGCGTCGCATGTCCTTGTCGTAGTGGCAGTCCCGCTGTTCGTCGTAGCTTGCAGCGGCCAGCGGGATGTCGACAAAGTGGAACGGGCCGGTCTGCGGATTCTTGCTGCGATGGTCATCCGCCCAGGAGGCGATGTCGTCGAGGCCCTTGGGCTTGTCCTTGTCCTGCGCAAGCAGGCGCCGGACTTCAGCCTTGGCCGCGGGCTGCAGGTTCGCCTCGGCCATGAAGGCGACCAGGCCGTGGCCTTCCGGTCCCCAGGCGTGTGCCGTGCCGGTCACGGTCAGCGCAAGCACAGCCGAAGCCCATGTCTTCATCGGATTCATCTGGGTCCTCCCTCCGGCTGTGTAGCATGGCCAGAAGCCGGCACGCATCCTCAAACGTGCGGAGGGCAGGCGTCCGTCATTGCGGCGACACGGCGACGACACAGTGGCCGGCCAGCATCGCAGGTCCTCCACTTCCATGCCCTCGCCATGATCCGAACCGTCTTCACTGCGGCCCTGGGCCTGTCGCTCGCCACCGCTGCCCTCGCGGACGACTTCTACCGCCTGGACGCGGCGTTGCCCGCCAATGTCGACATCCGCGCGAGCTTCCCGGTGTTCGACTTCGACGGCGACGGCTGCCTGCCCAGCGCCGGCATCAGCCGCCAGGGACAGCAGAACGGCGGGCTCAAGCCGTCGGGCAGCATCACCGGCGGCTGCCGGCCCGGCAACTTCCTGGAGACCTCCAACACGCTGCACCGCCACGCCTGCGTCCGCAGCGGCGGCGACATCTATTGCGGGCACTTCTATGCGCTGTACTTCCTGAAGGACCAGGTCAGCGTGTTCGGCGGCGGCCATCGGCACGACTGGGAACACGCGGCGGTCTGGACGAAGAACGGCGTGGTCACCCACGGCGGCTACAGCGCGCACGGCAAGCTCTACAACCAGGAGATCGGCACGCTGGACCAGCAGGACGGCCACCTGAAGATCGTGTACCACAAGGATGGCGCGTTGACGCACGCGATGCGCTTCGCCAAGTCGGGCGAAGTCGCCGAGAACAGCTACGGCCGCTTCGTCACGCCCAACATCATCAGCTGGCAGGCGCTCTGGGGCGACGGCCTGAGCAATGCCCAGATGCGCGCGAAGCTGAACGGCTTCGACTACGGTTCGGCCACCATCCCGCTGCGCGACGACAATTTCCTGGGGAACCTCAACAACTACAAGCCGGCGTCGTATCCCACGTTCACTGGCTCGAGCCTGGATTCAGCGGGCTGATCGGCCGTCGCGGCGATCCGATCGACAGTAAGGAAAGGGAAAGGCAGCCTCTGCCACGATGCAGGCCCCTTGGCTTCCGCTCGGTGCACCGTGGCTGCCTCGCACGCCGTTGATCGATGAGAGTCGCTGCGCTCCTGACCGGCGCGCGGCCGCAGCTGGACGAGGGCGTCGCGGACGCCTTCGCGACCCGGTCGATCGCCCTCGAAGCCTTCCTGGCGCCGGACGCGCTGGTCCTCGCCTGGGAAGCGTCGGCCTTCGATGCGATCCTGGTCCAGGCTACCGGCTCGACGTCACGCTGCGTGAGCTGGCGTCGCCGGGCGGCCAGGTGCGCCTCACGCCCCGGGAATGCCGGCTCGCGCAACGGCTGTTCCAGACCCTCGGCCAGGTCACGAGCTACGAAGCGCTGGCCGAGCTGCTCGACGAGAACGCCACCGGCGCGGCCCGGCGATCCGTCCGGCAACACGTCTACACCCTGCGCAGGAAGTTCGAGCTCGTGTCGACCGACCAGCCGACGGCCCTTCGCATCGATACCAACCGCGCGCAGGGGCTCACGCTGCTCTGGTGACTTCAGCGATCCTCAGGGTGCGGTCGTGAAGAAAATCACGGCCGCTGCCGGGGCTGACAAAAAGCGTCGTCAGTTCTTCGTCAATTTTTCGTCATGCGGGCGACGTGGGGCGTCGCTGCCGCAACAAGCCGCAAGTGTTCTTGTCGAGCGGAGATGGCGTGCGGAAGATCACGCCCGCCAAGTTCCAGGAGGGATCCATGAAGAAGACTTTCCACTCGACCGCCGCGGTCGCCCTGCCGGTCCTGTTCAGTGCCGCCGCCCTGCTGTCGGCCTGCGGCTCCGGCAGCGACAGCAGCGCGCCGGCCCCGACGCCGGTGGCCGCGCCGGCCCCGCCCGTCCTGGATGGCACGAAACCCGACCCCAACGCGCCCGTCGCGGAGCCGGAGAATCCGGCGCCCGCACCGGCCCCGTTGCCCGCGCCGGTGACCGACGCGCCGTCCGCGCCGCCGCCGACCCTGCAGCTCCCTGCCGGCGCCGACACCAGCAACCCGGGCGCCGTCGTCAAGCCGGTCTCGGCCACGGCCTCGACCGCCAACGGCGGCAACACCGCGGCCAAGGCCATCGACGGCAGCGCCGGCAGCCGCTGGGAGAGCTCGCAGTCGGACGACAACTGGATCCAGTTCGATTTCGGCAAGCAGACCGCCCTCGGCTACCTGAAGCTCACCTGGGAGAACTCGTACGGCAAGGAGTACGCGCTCCAGGTCTCCGATGACGGTGCCACCTGGTACCAGCTGCGCTACGTCACCGACGGCAAGGGCAAGGTCGAGGAGTTCTTCAACCTCAATGCGAATGCGCGCTACGTGCGCCTGAAGGGCGTGAAGCGCGGCACGCAGTACGGCTACTCGCTGTACGAAGTGGAGTTCAAGTCCCCGGGCAGCGACAACACCCTGGGCGTCGGCGTCGCCGCCTCGGTCACGCCGTTCCCGGCCTCGGGCGCCAACCTCGCCCCCCCGGAGGCGGAGAAGCCGCCCCTCGAAGTGCTGCAGTTCAAGCTGGCCGACGGCACCCTCGTCACCCGCTGGGGCGTGCGTGCCGGCGGCCGCCACGGCCGCGAGCGCGGCGAGGCCTGGAACGAGATCGGCTACGGCGACAACGAGACCGTCGACGCAAACGGGGCCCCGGTCGACAAGGGCCCGGGCTCGTACCTGCGGTTCGTCGAGAACTACTTCAAGAACCGCACCTGGGGCGTGGAGTTCATCGACAACAGCACGGTCCCCGGCGTGACCAAGCCGCGCGTCGTCGTCAACCACTACTTCGCTCAGGCGCAGCGCGGCGGCGGCCTCGGCTTCGTGCGCGGCTTCAGCAACCCCAACGTCACCGGCTTCGGCTGGATGAGCCCGGGCGACCTGCTGGACGACACCGCGTACACGAAGGGCGGGCAAGGCATCGCGGCCTGCCCGGTGATCCCCAAGCCGCCGCAGGGCGCGCTGCTCAACCCGACCAGCGGCTACAACGGCGTCATCGGCGCCAACGGCGGCTGCAGCTGGGTCTTCGACAACTACCCCGCCTACAACGACCTGGTGCGCGACGCCAACGGCGTGCTGGTGCCGAACGGCCCGCGCGTCGCGGCGCGCCCGCTGAAGAAGGGCGACCACTTCGAGTTCACGAGCTCGTTCTTCTCCACCCGCGAGGCCATGGACGCCATCGGGGACAGCGGCGCCGTCCGCTACTACTCGCAGGAGCTGACCTACGTGATGGGCGAGGGCCTGCGCGCTTGGTACGGCGTGGAGCCGCGGCTGATGAACGCGCCGCTGCCCGCCGAGACCCTGCAGGGCGGCATCGGCTCGGTGTCGTACGACTACTCGGACAACGCCGAGCGCATGTTCCAGCAGCCGCACACCCACATCGGCATGGAGAACATGCAGCGCTTCGTCGAAGGACGCCGCTGGTTCCACAGCAGCATGCAGACGGGCGAGCACAACGAGAACGGCAACGACCGCAACGACGACGCCGTCGGCCTGCAGGGCCCGTTCTTCAACCAGACGACCTGCTTCGGCTGCCACGCCAACAACGGCCGCGGCCAGGCGCCGTCCGTCGTCAACCAGCGGCTGGACAGCATGGCCGTGCGCGTCGCCGAGACGAACGCGGCCGGCCAGCAGCAGCCGCACGCCATGTACGGCGCGGCGGTGCAGATGAACGCGCGGGCGGCCAGGACCGACGCGTCGATCACCCGCAGCGACTGGGGCACCACCGTGCGGGTCGCCGGGTTCGAGCTCAAGAACGTGACCCTCGCCGACGGCACCACGGTCCAGCTGAGCAAGCCCAAGGTGTCGTTCGACGGCCCGGCGCCCGCCGTGTTCTCGCTGCGCAGCGCCCAGCCGGTGATCGGCATGGGCCTGCTCGAGGCGATCCCCGACGCCGAGATCCTCTCCCGCGTGCGCAGCGCACCGGACGCGGACGGGGTGAAGGGGACGGCGAACTTCGCCTACGACCCGGAGACCGGTGTCGTGCGCCTGGGCCGCTACGGCTGGAAGGCGTCCAAGGTCAGCCTGCGCCACCAGGTTGCCGGCGCCGCGCTGCTCGACATGTCGGTCACCTCGCCGCTCTATCCCAACCGCGACTGCCTGTTCGGGCCGGCCAAGTGCGACAAGGCCCTCAAGCAGGAGAAGGGCCTCTCCGAGGATGCCCTGAAGCTGCTGACCCGCTATGTCGGCCTGCTCGGCGTGCCCGCGCAGCGCAGCCTGGCGAGCGGCTGGCCGAAGGGCGTGTCGCCGATCGCCGGGCTGGACGCCGATCCGGTCAAGGTGAAGGCGGGCGCCAAGCTCTTCGCCGACATCAAGTGCGCCACCTGCCACGTCACCGAGATCAAGACCGGCACCGGCGGCGAGCTGGCCGAGGCACGCAGCCAGACCATCAAGCCCTACACCGACCTGCTGTTGCACGACATGGGCCCGGACCTCGCCGACAACCTGGTCGAAGGCCAGGCCACCGGCAGCATGTGGCGCACCTCGGCCTTGTGGGGCATCGGCTACACGGAGCTGGTGGCCGGCAAGAACCTCAAGGTGGGCTACCTGCACGACAGCCGGGCCCGCACCCTGACCGAGGCCATCCTGTGGCACGGCGGCGAGGCGCAGCGTTCGCGCCAGCGCTTCGCGGAACTCTCCGCCGCCGACCGGGCGGCCCTGCTGGCCTTCCTGTCGTCGCTCTGAGGCGCCGGGGCCTGTGTGAACACTAGGGCGCGGCGGCCTCGTCCATGAGGCGGGCCACGTCGGCCAGGAAGCGGTCGACCGCGAGCGGCTTGGTCCAGTACTCGTCGGCGCCGAGCTGGCTGGCGCGCGCGACTTCGTCCGGCATGGCGCTGGCCGACAGGGCCACCACGCGCAGCCGGCGGGTCGACGCGTCCGACTTCATGCGGCGCAGCACCTCCAGCCCGTCGATGTCCGGCAGCTGCATGTCCAGCAGCATCAGGTCGGGCTGCACGCTGCGGGCGAGGTCGAAGCCGCTGGTCCCGTCGTGGGCGCGGACGAAACGGACATCCACCCAGCGCGCCAGGATCTGCTCGACGAGCAGGGCGTTGACGTCGTTGTCCTCCACGTAGAGGACGGTGCCGCGCGGCGCGGCGGGTGCCGCCTGCCTCGGCAGCTGCCCCGGCGCGTGCGGCACCGCCTCGGCACGCGGCAGCGACACGCGCACGCGGGTGCCGACGCCGGGCTGGCTCTCGACCTCGATCTGGCCCTGCATCAGCCGCAGGAGCTGGCGGGTGAGGGCCAGGCCGATGCCGGTCCCGTCGACGGCCCCGCGCTCGCGCCCGAGCCGGTTGAACGGCTCGAACAGGTGCGCGAGCTGATCGCGCGTCATCCCGAGCCCGGTGTCCTCGATGACGAGGCCGACGGTTGCCTCCTCCACGCGCAGCGTGACGTTCACGACCCCGCCCGGCCGGTTGTACTTGACCGCGTTGGAGAGCAGGTTCAGCACCACCTGGCGCAGCCGCGTCGGGTCGGCATGCACGCCGACCGGCGCGGCCGGGTCGTAGCCCGCCACCAGCGAGACCGCGTGCGCATCGGCGGCGCCGCGCGTCAGCTGCATCGCTTCGGCGAGCAGGGGCAGCAAGGCGAGCGGCTCGGGCCGGACCGAGAGGTGGCCGGTCTCGATGCGGGACACGTCGAGCACGTCGTTGATGAGCGTCAACAGGTGCCACCCGGCCTGTTGCATGAGGTCGAGCTGGGCCAGTTCCTGGGCGGTGAGGCGCGGCTGGGCCTGCTGCCGCAGCAGCTCGGCGAAGCCCAGCACGGCATTGAGCGGCGTGCGAAGCTCGTGGCTCATGCGCGACAGGAACTCGGTCTTGGCACGGCTCGCGGCCTCGGCGCGGGCGAGCGCCTCGCGCACCTGCTGGGCCTCGTGCAGGTCGGTGATGTCGAGGCTCATCACCAGCAGGCAGGCCTCGCCCAGGTACTCGATCGGCTCGGCATTGAACAGCTCGTGGGTGGGCTTGGCATCGCCGCGGTGCACGCGCATCAGGCGGTTGCGCACCCGGCCGTCGCGCTGGAGCTCGGCGTAGAAGGCCTCACGGTCCTCGTTGCTCAGCCGTGCCGCGAGCTCGACGGTCTGGCGGCCCAGGATCTGCTCGCGCGTCATGCCGATGGCGGCGCAGCAGACGTCGTTCACCGCGAGCACGCGCCGCTGCGCGATGGAGAGGATCGTCGACGACACGGGCGCCGCGTTGAACAGGCGCTGGAAGCGCTCGAGGCCGGCCTCGACCTCGCGCTGCGCACGCTCGCGCTCGAGCTCGTGGTCGATGGCATCGAGCGCGAGCGAGATGTCGCCGACCATCTTGTCGAGCAGCTTCATCAGCGGGTCGTCGAAGAAGCCGACCTGCCCGGCGGCCAGCATCAGGACCCCGTCCACGCCGCCGCGCCGGTGGAAGGGCAGCCAGGCGAACGCGTGCACGCCGTGTGCCACCGCCTGGTCGCGCCACGGGACCGCCTGCGGGTCGTTCTGGTAGTCGTTGCTGGTGATGGGGCGTCCGTCGCGCAGCGCCTGCACCGTGCGCGAGCGCTGGGCCTGCGGTTCGCTCGTGTCCCAGGGCTGCGGAATGCCCGCCAGGATCTCGGCGGCCGGCCCGGCCGTGGCCGCGCGGCGGGCGAGGACGCCGTCGAGCACGTACACGCAGGCGACGCGCGCATGGCCCGCATCGACGCAGATCTCGCAGATCGCCTCGAACAGCCGGGTGCGGTCCTTGATGCGCGTGATCGCCTGGTTCGTCTGCGACAAGGCGTCGTAGAAGTGCGTCAGCCGCTGCATCAGCGCCTGCGCCGAGTTGGCACGGCGGTCCTCGCGCAGCAGCACGGCCGCCGGCAGGGCCATCGCCAGGGCCAGGCTGGCGGGCCCGAACGCGGTGCGCTGGACCAGCCCGGGATCGGTCCCGGACAGGGCCGCCCAGGCCAGCCAGGCGGAGGCCGACAGCGCGGCGAGGGCCAGCAGGCCGTGGCCTGAGTCCGGCTCGCGCCGGGCCTGCATCGCGCAGAGCAGGCCGATCGACAGGTCCAGCAGCGGCGCCGCCCAGCGGGCGAACGCCGGCGGCGCGAACGCGAGGACCAGGGCCGGACCCAGCAGGGCCGCCTTCACGGTGCCGCGCTGGCCGAGGTAGTCAGCGATCGCCCAGGCGATGAGTGCGCGCGGCAGCAGCGCCCACGCGGCCGCCATCGGGTCCGGCCCGCCCAGCGTGGTCGCGGCGGCGAGGGCGGACCCGGCCAGCGCCCAGAGCAGCCACGGATGGCGCTGGCGCCGCCAGAGGGCCCACAGCAGCGCTGCGGCGATGGCCAGCGCCGCGGCAACGACTTCTGGCGGACCAGGCGGACGGTACATCGGGGCCCTCTATCGTCGGGGATGGTAGAGGGGGCCGGGCGGCCTGTACAGCAGGGGATCCCTGAGCCGGGGATCGTCCGTCATGCGTTGTTCATCCGCCGGTCAAGTCCCGGCGGGCCGGCGCCGCTACATTCCCGACCGATCAACATGCGAGAGCGGGAGCAGCCGTGGCGAAGTCGGTGGGATGGCGGTGGGCTGCGTTGGCGTGCCTGGCCGCCTTGGCGGGGTGTGGCGGCGGTGCCGGCGCCGCGGCGGCGGCAACGGCTGCACCGGCAGACTCGTTCGGCCTGTCCGCCGATGCGAACTTCGTCACCGTGGACACCGGCGCGGGCCTGGTGTTCAAGGTGCGCCGCCACAACCGCGACGGCAGCAGCAAGGGCGTGGGCGACATCACGTCGATGGTCTACCGCGGCACCGAGTACCAGGACGCCCGCAAGGGCAGCCAGGTCAACTCCGGATTCGACTTCCTCTACAAGGGTGTGCACGATGTCGCGGTCGATGCGGCGCTCGTCGACCCGGACCATGTCCGCATCACGGTCCAGGCCGGGCCGCTGACGCACTACTACCTCGCGCAGCGCGGTCAGGCGAAGATCTACATGGGCACCTGGTTCGCGAGCGAACCCGACACGCTCGACCTGGTCCGCTTCATCGTGCGCGTGCCGATCGGCGTGCTGCCCCACGGCCCCGGCCCGTCCGACCTGCGGGGCACGAGCGGGCCGATTGAGGCCCACGACGTCTTCGGCATGCCCAACGGCGAGACGCGCTCCAAGCACTACTCGAACCAGCGGCTGAAGGACTGGTCCGCCATCGGGGCCACCGGCCCGCGGGCCGGCGTCTGGATCGTGCGCGACAACAACGAGGGCAACTCCGGCGGGCCGTTCTACCGCAGCCTGCTGAACCAGGGCACGGACACCGACCAGGAGATCACCTACATCGTCAACTACGGCGAAGCGCAGACCGAGCCTTACCGGACGGGCGTACTGAATGCCTACACGCTCGTCTTCACCGAGGGCGGCCCGCCCGATGCGATCGACACCGGCTGGTTCGCGGGCATGGCCTTGAAGGGCTACGTGGCGCCGGCGGCGCGCGGCGGCGTGGCTGGCCCGGCCATCGGCGGACGCGATCCGGCCTGGCCCTACACGGTCGGGTTCTCGAACGCGACGGCGCAGTACTGGGCGGACGCCGCCGCGGCGGACGGCCGATTCCAGAGCAGCGGCATGCTGCCCGGCACCTACGCGATGCGGGTCTACAAGAACGAGCTCGTGGTGGACTCGCGCAGCGTCACGGTGCAGGCGGGCAAGACGACGGTGCTCGATCCCATCGCCGTCGCGGACGATCCCTCGACCGTGCCGGCCGTCTGGCGCATCGGCGAGTGGGACGGCACGCCGGCCGAGTTCGTGAACGGCGACAAGCTCACCACCATGCACCCCTCGGACGTGCGCATGCGGCCCTGGGCGGTGGCCGACTACGTGGTCGGCCGCTCGGCCCCCGGCACCGGCTTCCCGGCTTGCCAGTGGAAGGACGTCAACGGCAGCATCACCGTGCGCTTCAACCTGGGCGCGGACCAGGTGGCCGACAAGGTGCTGCGTGTCGGCATCACGACCGCCTTCGCCGGGGCGCGGCCGGTGGTCCAGCTCAACCAATGGACTTCGCCGGTGCCCGCCGCCTCGACACAACCGTCGACACGCACGCTGACGACGGGCACCTACCGCGGCAACAACACGGTGTTCCGCTTCGCCATCCCGGCCAGCGCCTTCGTGGCCGGGGAAAACACGTTGACGCTGCGCGTCGCGAGCGGATCGGGCACCACCGCCTACCTGAGCCCGGGCCTGGCCTACGACGCGATCGACCTCGTGGCGCCGTAGCGGCGGGCTGCAGGCGGGCCGCGGCCGGCGTATCCTCGCGGCCGATGAAGCTTCCATGCCGCGCATGCAGATCCGTTGCCTGACCCCCGCCGATGCCGCCGAGTACCAGCGCGTGCGCCTGCTCGCGCTGCGCCAGGATCCGCTGTCCTTCATCGCGAGCCCTGACGAGGAATGCGACCGGCCGCTCGCCGAGGTCGCCGCGCAGCTGCAGGCCGGGCCGCAGGGCGCCGTGGTCGGTGCCTTCGACGGGGACGTGCTGGTCGGCACCTGCGGCTGGCGCCGCGAACAGCCGCTCAAGCTGGCCCACAAGGGCTGGGTGTGGGGCGTGTTCGTCGCCGCCTCGCACCGCGGCCGGGGCCTCGCGCGGCAGATGCTGGTCCACGTCGTCGAGATCGCGGGCGGCACGCCCGGCCTGCGGCAGCTGAACCTGTCGCTCCATGCCGGCAATGCTGCGGCGCTCGCGCTCTATGCCTCGCTCGGCTTCGTCGAATTCGGCCGCGAGCCGGCGGCGGTGCAGTTCGAAGGCGGCCTCTTCGAGGACGTCCACATGGTGAAGGTCTTGACCGGACCGTAGCCCGGATGCCGATCCGGGGGCGTCTCGCTTCGAGCCGGCGTATCCTGGACCCTGGCGAAGCTTCCAGGAGGGCATCTCATGAGCAGCGGCAGCGAACCCGGCACGGCCCCGTCCAACCCGCGGCACATCCGCCTCACCTCGCACCCCGGCCAGCAGGACCCCTCCGGCGCGCCGCCGATCCACTGGGGCGCGCCGACCGCGGCCGAGCGCGGCCCCATTGTCGGCACCACGACGAACCGCAGCCAGCGCAACGTGATCGGCACGCACAGCGGCTCGTACGGCGTCTACCGCGCACTGGCGCTGGCGGCCGGCAACCTGAAGAAGGGCCACCGCGCCGACCTCACCAACACCGCGCCCACCGACCTGATCGGCCCGCACCCGCAATGGGGCGACGCCGAACGCATCGTCTCCCTCGACCCCTGGGGGGCCTCGGTCGCCGAGGTCTTCGCCGGGCACATCGCCCAGGGCTACGACATCCGCCCGACCATCGCCGTCACGCAGGCCCACATCCACCTGCCGGAGGTGAAGCAGGCCCTGGCCTTCCAGCGCCTGCAGGTGGACGGCAAGTTCCTGCTGCCCGACAGCTCGGCCGCCGTCACCAAGGTGGCGATCGAGCCGGTGTGGTGGCTGCCCGGCGTCGCGAAGCGCTTCCAGGTGGGCGAGGGCGACCTGCGCCGGCACCTCTTCGAGGAGACCGGCGGCATGTACCCGGAGCTCGTCACGCGCAGCGACATCGAGGTCTTCCTGCCGCCCATCGGCGGGCAGACGCTGTACATCTTCGGCAACCCGCGCGACCTGGCCGATCCCTCGGTCACGCTGACGGCGCGCGTGCACGACGAGTGCAACGGCTCCGACGTCTTCGGCTCCGACATCTGCACCTGCCGGCCCTACCTGACGCACGCCATCGAGGAGTGCATCCGCGGCGCGCAGCAGGGCGGCGTCGGCCTCATCGCCTACAGCCGCAAGGAAGGGCGCGCGCTCGGCGAGGTCACCAAGTTCCTGGTCTACAACGCACGCAAGCGCCAGGTCGGCGGCGACAGCGCCGACAAGTACTTCCTGCGCACCGAATGCGTGGCGGGTGTGCAGGACATGCGCTTCCAGGAGCTGATGCCCGACGTGCTGCATTGGCTGGGCATCCGGAGGATCCACCGCCTCGTCAGCATGAGCAACGACAAGTACGACGCGATCACCGGCAGCGGCATCGCGGTCGGCGAGCGCATCAAGATCCCCGACGAGCTGGTGCCCGCCGATGCGCGGGTCGAGATCGAGGCCAAGATCGCGGCCGGCTACTTCACCGACGGCAGCGTGCCGGATGCGCTGCAGCTGGCAGCCACCAAGGGGCGCGGCCTTGTCTAGCCCCGCCGTTGCCCAACTGCGCCAGGCCGCGACCATCCGCGAGCGCTGCGCGAACATCGCGCAGGCCGTGGCCGAGGGCCGCTCCACGCATTTTGTGCTCGACCGTTCGCGCCTCGTCGACGCGGCCGATCGGGTCGCCCAGGTCACGCGCGAGAACTACCCGACGCTGCGCATCCCGTACCACAGCCGCTGGCGCCACTTCGAGGCCGGCGGCATCGACCGCAAGACCGAGCTGGACCTGCGACTGTCCGGCCTCGACGCCGCCGCGCAGGCGCGCGCCCGCATCGACCTCACCGTCGTCAGCGTGCTGCTCGATGCCGGCGCGGGCGCGGCCTGGCACTACGTCGAGCCGTCGAGCGGGCGCCGCTTCGAGCGCTCCGAGGGCCTGGGCGTCGCGAGTTTCCGCGGCTTCCTGCAGGGACTGTTCTCGTCCGATCCGGCGCAGCCGCTGCGCGCCGATGCGGCCGCCCTGCAGCGCATGGACGCGTCGACCCTCGCCACGATGTTCCAGGTGCGGCCGGACAACCCGCTGGTCGGCCTGGAAGGCCGCGCGCACTTGCTGCGCCGCCTGGGCGATGCCCTTGCGCTGCAGCACGGCAGCTTCGGCCACTACGGCCGCCCCGGCGCGCTGCACGATCGCCTGGCGCTGAAGCCGGTGACGGCCGCGCGCCTGCTGCAGTCGTTGCTCGACACGCTGAGCGGCATCTGGCTCGCCGACAACGAGCTCGACGGCCAGCCGCTCGGCGACTGCTGGCGCCACCCGTTGGCCGGCGGCAGCGGCGCGAGTGCCGGCTGGGTGCCCTTCCACAAGCTGAGCCAGTGGCTGTGCTACTCGCTGCTCGAGCCCTTCGAGTGGTCGGGGACGCCGGTCAGCGGGCTCGAGGCCCTCACCGGCCTACCGGAATACCGCAACGGCGGCCTGCTGCTCGACACCGGCGTCATCGTGCCGCGCGACCCCGCTTTCACGCAGCGTCGTCATACAACCGGCGACGAGGCCGTCGTGGAGTGGCGGGCGCTGACCGTCAGCCTGCTCGACGACCTCGCGCCCCTCGTGCGTGAACGGCTCGGCCGCGGCGAGGCCGAGCTGCCCCTGGCGCGCATCCTCGAGGGCGGCACCTGGGCTGCAGGCCGCGCTCTGGCTCGCGAGCGGCGCGAAGGCCGCCCACCCCTCGCCATCGAGAGCGACGGCACGGTGTTCTGAGCCCTCGCCTCTTTGCGGCACGGACCGCCCTTTTGTCACGAGACCAAACCAATACCAGCTGTACCGGCCATCGATCGTCTTTTGGCATGGATCCCGGGCGTCAGCCCCATGGACCGGCGGGAAAGCTGCAACTTTCCACACAAGTCGACACCTTGTCGGTGCGATGACCCCGTGTTTACCCTGATTTGTCTGATGACCAAGGGTGCTTCAATTGGTCTTGTGGAAGCGTTTCCACATTCCAGGGGAACGCGCCAACAGGCCCTCGCGGAGGCCGCGCAGTAACCGTCGACGCGAGATCGAGTCAACAAGGCAGGGGCCCCACGCCGTGCGCGCGAGGGCTCGAGAGGGTTGGGACCATGAGCAAATTCAAGCTGAGCGCGCTGGCGCTCGCCGCCGGTGTGGCCGCGACGTCGATGGCCCAGGCGGGCACGATCGTCGCCCCGTACTTCTTCGGCTGGGGCTTCAACAACGGCGGCTACAAGTTCAAGAACCTGACCGAGGCGAAATCGCGGGCCGGCATGGACGGCGTGACGATCGCCTTCGGCATCTCGGGCGGCGGCTGCACGCTCAGCGGCGGCATGGAGGCGACGCTGAACGACGCCTCGGTGAAGGCCGACGTCAAGTCGTACATCAACGGCGGCGGCCGCGTGATCCTGTCCTTCGGCGGCGCCGCCGGCACCTACCTCGAATCGGCCTGCTCGGCGAACGACCTTGTCTCGCTGATCCGCCGCCTGATCGACACCCACGGCACGCGATCCATCGACTGGGACATCGAGGGCAGCCAGCTCGGCGACACGCGCCTGAACGGCGTGCGCAACGCGGCCATCAAGCAGCTGCAGGCGATCTACCCCGACCTCTACACCTCGTTCACGCTGCCGGTCGATCCCTTCCGCACCAGTTCCGAGCCGGGCGGCCTGCCGCCGAAGGCGCTGGCGCTGATCAGCGACGCGGCGAAGGCCGGCGTCACGGTGTCGATGGTCAACATCATGGCGATGGACTACGGCACCTACTACAGCGGCGGCAAGAAGATGGGCGACCTCGCCGTCTCGGCCGCGCAGTCCACCTTCAACCAGCTGCGCGGCGTCTACCCGTCCAAGAGCGACGCGCAGCTGTGGGCGATGATCGGCATCACGCCGATGATCGGCCAGAACGACGAGGCTTCGGAGATCTTCACGCCGGCCGATGCCGCGACGGTCGCCAACTTTGCGAAGCAGAAGGGCATCGGCCTGCTGTCCTACTGGGCGGCGCAGCGCGACCGCGTGGGCTCGGGCAGCCTCGACGACTACAGCCGTGCCAACACGCGCGACTACGAGTACTGGCAGACCTTTGCCGCGGTGCGCGGCAGCAACCCGCCGGCCCCGCCCCCGCCGCCGGCCCCGACCGCGAAGCAGTACCAGGTGAAGTCGGCCTTCTCCAACCTGTGCCTGGACGTCGCGGGTGCGAGCACGGCCGACGGCGCCCAGGTGGTCCAGCAGAACTGCGGCGCCGGCGGCTCGCAGGTCTTCTCGTTCGTGCCCGACACCAGCGGCACCTACCGCATCGTCAACGTCAACAGCGGCAAGTCGCTGGACGTGACCGACGTGTCGACGGCGAATGGGGCCTTGATCCAGCAGTGGAGCAGCACCAGCGGCGCGAACCAGCGCTTCGCCGTGTTGACCGACGCCGCGAGCGGCACGGTGCGCCTGCAGGCCGCCCACAGCGGCCGATGCGTCGACGTGAAGGACTGGAACAGCGCGCCCGGGGCCGCCATCCAGCAGTGGGACTGCAGCATCAATGCGAACCAGAAGTGGTCGCTGGTGCCGGTCGGCGGGACGCCGGCTCCGGCCCCTGCCCCGGCGCCGGCGCCCGCCCCGGCACCCGCGCCTGCGCCTGCGCCTGCGCCGACGCCCGCTCCGGCGCCTGCGCCGGCACCTTCCCCTGCGCCCGCACCCGCACCGTCGACCTGCGCCGTGTGGAGGGAAGGCATCACCTACAACGTCGGCCAGGTCGTGAGCTACCAGGGCCGGCAGTACAAGGCCCTGGTGACGCACACCGCCTTTGCCGGTGCGAACTGGAACCCGGCCGCGACGCCCACGCTGTGGACGCCGACCTCGGCCTCGTGCGGCCCGACGCCGGCCCCGGCACCCGCACCCTCTCCTGCACCCGCTCCGGCCCCAGCCCCGGCGCCCGCGCCCTCTCCTGCACCGGCTCCCGCCCCGGCTCCAGCCCCCGCGCCGTCCTCCGCCGACCTGACCGATGCCCGCAAGAAGGACATCGCGATGCAGATCGTCTCGAGCGCCGAGAACTCGTCGCTGAACTGGCGCGCCCAGTACGCCTACATCCAGGACATCAACGACGGGCGCGGCTACACCGCCGGCATCATCGGCTTCTGCTCGGGCACCGGCGACATGCTGGAGGTGGTCCAGGAGTACACCAACCGCAAGCCGGGCAACGTGCTGGCCAAGTACCTGCCGGCGCTGCGCAAGGTCAACGGCACCGAGTCGCATGCCGGCCTGGACCCGAACTTCACCGTCGACTGGAAGTCGGCCGCCGCGGACGTGGTGTTCCAGCAGTCGCAGGACTTCGAGCGCGACGGCGTCTACTTCAACCCGGCGGTGAGCCAGGCCAAGTCGGACGGCCTGCGCGCCCTCGGCCAGTTCATCTACTACGACGCGATCGTGATGCACGGGCCGGGCAACAGCGGCGTGAGCTTCGGCGGCATCCGCAAGGCCGCGATGGCGAAGGCCAAGACCCCCGCCCAGGGCGGCAACGAGACGACCTACCTCAATGCCTTCCTCGATGCCCGCGTGGCGGCGATGAAGACGGAGGAGGCGCACAGCGACACCAGCCGCGTCGACACCGCCCAGCGCGTCTGGCTGCGCGACGGCAACTTCGACCTCAACACGCCGCTGAACTGGAAGGTCTACGGCGATCCCTACAGCATCAAGTGACCACCCCGCAGACGAAGGAGAACCGCATGAATCACGTTCGCACGACGACGACATACGGCCAGCGCCTGCGCTGGGTGCTGGCCCCGGTGGCGCTCGCGCTGGTGGCTGCCTGCGGCGGCGGAACCGAGGGCGCCGCCGACGACGGCAGCGCGCCGATGGCCTCGGGCGACGAGGCCCAGGTGGCCGACGCGCCGACCGACGATGCCTCGGTGGCGCGCGAGGCGGCCCAGGCCGTCGCCCCGGCGAAGTTCCGCCACCCCGGCATCTTCCTGACGCAGGCCCGGCTCGACGCCTTCAAGGCGGCGCAGAACTCGGCCAACCCCAGCGTGCTCAAGACCGGCTACCAGCCGGTCATGAACGACCCGCGCAGTGCCTACACCTACGGGCACAAGGCGCTGTCGAACGTGCAGGTGGTGGGCAGCGCGATCGGCGACCAGGAGGCGCGCTTCAAGAACGACGCCCAGGCGGCGTACCTGAATGCGCTGCGCTGGGTGAAGACCGGCGACGTGCGGCACCGCGACAAGTCGATGGCGATCCTGAACGACTGGGCGCGCAGCTTCCGCAGCTTCTCGGTAGCCTCGGGCACGAACGCGGCGCAGGTGCAGCTGGAAGCGGCCTGGATGCTGCCGGTGTGGGTGAGCGCGGCGGAGATCATCCGTCACCACAACGGCGGCGAGGCGGGCTGGTCGCAGGCCGACATCGCGACCTTCAGCGGCTTCGTCGACCGCCAGTACAACGAGGCGGCGAAGGCGCGCACGCGGGTCAACAACTGGGCGGTGTCGGCGGGCCTCGCGATGATGGCGGCCGGCGTCTACCAGGACAACGGCACGCGCTATGCGGCGGGGCTGACGCGCATCATGGAGATGATCCCGCTGTCGGTCTTCCCGGGCGGCGAGGTCAACGAGCTGAAGGCGCGCGACTGCACCCACCCGCAGTACAACCTCGAGGGCCTGGCGCAGGCCGCCGAGATCGCGGTGATCCAGGCGGCCGACACCCAGGTGTGGATGTGGAAGGGCAACGGCGAGAGCACGCCGCGCCTGGCGCAGGGCCTGGAGTACATGGCGAGGTCGCTGCAGAGCGGCAGCGGCGTGCGCAACTGCAAGGGCCAGCACCTGGAGGCCGGCTACATGGACATCGCGGTCAACGGCTACATGAACCGCGGCGTGCCGATCCCCAACTTCCAGGCGCTCGCGAAGGCGCGGCGGCCGGACGGCGGCTCGATGCAGTTCCTCGGCTTCACCACGGCCACGCACGGCCGCGACGACTATTGACACAACTGCAACAACCCAGGAGGGACGCGCGATGTGGGGGGCTATGATCCAGAACTCAGCAGTCTGGAGCAAGAACTCGACGTGGGCACGATCAAGGATGTGGCACGCCTCGCGGGTGTCGGTGTGGCCACGGCATCGCGCGTGATCTCGGGCAAGGGGCCGTTCTCGGCCGATTCGGCCTCGCGCGTGCAGGCGGCGATCGAGCAGCTGGATTTCCGGCCCTCGCGCATCGCGCGTGCGTTGTCGATGAAGAGCACGAACGCGATCGGCGTCTACGTGCCGGATTTCAAGGGCCCGTTCTACGGCCCGATGCTGCATGCCATCGACATGGAGCTGCGGGCGCAGGACCGCCACATGGTGATCGCCAACGGCCATGGCGGCGAGGACGTGCGCGAGCAGGCGCTGAGCGGCATCGAGTTCCTGATGGACCGGCAGTGCGAGGGCATGCTGCTCACGACGTATGCGCTGCGCGATGCCGACATCGTGGGGCTGAAGCGGCGTTTCCCGAACATCGCGGTCGTGAACCGCGACGTGAAGGGCATGCGCAGCCATTGCTTCACGGTCGACCACAAGGCGGGCGGGGCGCTGGCGGCGCACACGCTGCTGGAGCACGGGCACCGGCGCATCGCGGTGATCGCCGGGCCGTCGGGCGCGCCGGACAACCGGCTGCGGCTGCAGGGCTTCTACGACACCCTGGCCGAGGCCGGCATCGCGCGCGAGGCGGTGCCGACGGTGGTCGGCGACTTCGCGGCCGAGAGCGGCTGGGCGGGGATCGAGCAGCTGCTGGGGCAGCGCGCCAAGTTCACGGCGCTGTTCTGCTGCAACGACCAGATGGCGATGGGGGCGATGTCGCGGCTGCAGGCGGCGGGGCTGACGGTGCCGGGCGACGTGTCGGTGATCGGCTACGACGACACCGACATCGCGGCCTGGCTGTCGCCGCGGCTCACGACGATCCGCATCCTGGTCGGCGACATGGGGCTGAATGCCTGCCGGCTGCTGTCCAACCTGTGCTTCAACACCGAGCTGTCGGTGTCGCGGGAGTTCGAGCCCGAGCTGATCCTGCGGGATTCGGTGGCGAGGCTGAAGTAGGGCTTGGAGGAGGGTGCGGCTCGAGGCCTACGCTGCTGCCGCGTGAAGCCTGACGCCCAGGGCCTTGGCGACTTTCAGCACGGTCGCGAAACTGGGGTTCCCATCGACGCTCAACGCGCGGTAAAGGCTCTCTCGGCTCAGCCCCGTGTCCTTGGCCACCTGGCTCATTCCCTTGGCCCGGGCAATGTCGCCCAACGCACCTGCAATCCCTGCCGCATCCTCCGGTGCTTCTTCCAACCAGGCATCCAGATAGGCCGCCATTTCATCCGGCGTACGCAGATGCTCCGAGACGTCGTACGGAATGGTCTTCGTACGGGCAGGCTTCTTCGTCCCGATCTTGGTCATGTCGGCGAATGTAGTCTATGGGCTACACATGTCAATATCCCATCATGATGTCCGGCAGAACCTCGTAGCCCGGATGCCAATCCGGGGCTCGTCGGTCAGTTCTGTAAACAGTCCGCGCATCCCGCCATGTCGTGAACAGCGAAACCCCTCACAGACAACGGCTGGGCCTGTCCCGTAGAATGCAGGCTTCTTCATCGCCCGTGCCATGCGGCCCGCCCCGGGGTCGCACGCAGCCGGCACCGGCGTCCTCCCACCCCTGACCGCTGTCCGCCGCCCCGGCGGACGCGAGCCGCGTGCCTGTTGTCATGCGGCGGCAGGAACGTTGATACAAGACCAAGGAGCTGACATGGCCAAGGAAGAACTGATCGAAATGGGCGGCGTCGTCAACGAGGTGCTGCCGGACTCCCGGTTCCGCGTCACGCTGGACAACGGCCACGTGCTGGTGGCCTACAGCTCGGGCCGCATGCGCAAGAACCACATCCGCATCCTGGCGGGCGATGCCGTCTCGCTGGAGATGTCGCCCTACGACCTGAGCAAGGGCCGGATCACTTTCCGGCACCTGGGCCGGCCGCCGGCACGCAACGGGTCGTGACCGCGCCCCGGTTCACGAATCGCTGAACTTCATCCCCAACACGGCTGCGGACCGCTTCATCCGCTCGACGCGCTGCTCGACCTGCTCCACCTCGCGCTGGTGGAGCTCGTCCAGCGTCGTCATCAAGCCCTGGAACCGTTCCAGGTCCTCGTCGTCCCGGAACAGCACCCCATCGTCGGTGAACGTGAGCGTCGGCCGGCGATCGTCGATCAGCTCGCACACGGCCTCGGCCGCCGCGATCCAGCGCTCGCGGTTCTCGTAGAACTCCCGCTGGGCCGTGAACTGCCATTCGAGCAGCGGCACGATGCGGTCCCGCTCCGCATCGCGAACCGCTTCCGGCAGGGCCTCCAGCGCCCGCGCCATCTCGCCGGCGAAGGCGACCATGATCTTCTGGTAGGCCTGCTGGTGCGTCTGCGTCAGCTCGCGCAGCACCTCGAGAACCGCGAGCGATTCCTCGGTGCCGTCGGCGGTCGACAGCCGTTCCTGGCGCAGCACCTCGTCCAGTTCGAGCTCGGCCTGCTTCTGGTGGAAGGCCTTCGCGACCTGCATGCCGAGCTGGGCATAGCGCTGGGCGATCTGGAGGAGGGTGTCTTGTTCGGTCGGCATGGGAGTGCGGGGCAGCATCGGCCCCGGATTTTCGCCTACCGCCGTACCCCGCTGGATCACCCCGCCGCATCCGGCCTTCCACCCCCCCGGCCGATCCACGCGTCCACCCGCTGCTCCAGCACCGCCAGCGGCATCGCGCCGCTGTCCAGCACCACCGCATGGAAGTCGCGCAGGTCGAAGCGGTCCCCCAGCGCCTTGCGGGCCCGCTCGCGCAGCTCGAGCAGCTTGCGCTGGCCCAGCATGTAGCCGAGCGCCTGGCTCGGGTTCGAGAAGTAGCGGTCCACCTCGCTCGCCGCGTTCGACGGGTCCAGCCCCGCCTGGTGCGTCATGTAGGCCACCGCCTTGGCCCGCGGCCAGCGGTAGGCGTGGATGCCGGTGTCCACCACCAGCCGCGCAGCGCGGAACAGCTGTGCCTGCAGGTGGCCGTAGTGCTGGTACGGGTCCTTGTACATGCCGAGCTGGAAGCCCAGCGTCTCGGCGTACAGCGCCCAGCCCTCGCCGTAGGCCACGTTCCAGCCGCCGCGCCGGCGCCAGTCGTGCAGGTTCTCGATCTCGGCCGCACGCGCGCCCTGCATGTGGTGCCCCGGCACCGTCTCGTGGATGAACAGCGTCTCCACCTGCCAGGTGGTCTCGGTGGCATAGCCGCGCGCATTCACCGTGAAATACCCCGGCGTGCCCAGCTCCAGCGAGCCCGGCGTGTAGTTGGCCGCGGTGCTGCTGACCGCCTCGGCGGCCGACATGCCGCGCACCAGGTAGGGCATGCGCGGGACCGCGTGGAACAGCGCCGGCAGCTGCGGATCGATGCGCGCCGGCATCGCCCGGTAGGCCGCCAGCACCGCTTCCTCCGACTTGAAGAAGAAGCGCCGGTCGTGGCTGACGTAATGCATGAACGCCTGCGCGCCGCCCTTGAAGCCGGTCTCGCGCGCCACCTGCGCGATCTCGCGCCGCAGCCGCGCCACCTCGCGCAGGCCCAGCGCGTGGATCTTCCCCGCGTCCTGGTCGGCCACGATCTCGCTGCGGATCAGGAAGTCGTAGTACGCCGCGCCGCCCGGCAGCGCCGACAGGCCGACGTCGAGCGGCGCCTTCGGCCGGTAGGTCTTCGCGAGGAAGTCGCGGAAGCGCCGCAGCGCCGGCTGGTAGTCATCGCGCACCGCCGCCCTCGCGGCCTGCAGCAGCTCGTCGCGCTGCGCCTGCGGCACGGCGGGGATGAAGGACTGGAAGGGCTTCAGCACCACGCTGGCGTCGGCGTCGGCCACCAGGTGCGCGTCGATGCCGGCGACGATGCGGTCCACCACGCCCTGCGAATGCAGCCAGCCTGAGGCCATGCCCTCCACCAGCCGCAGCTGCGTCTGCTCCGCCAGGCGCGGGATCGCCTTCACGCGCGCGATGTAGTCGCGGTAGTCGTCGGCGCTGCGAAAGGGCGTCATCTGCGCCGCCAGCGGCATCAGCGACTGCAGCCCGCCCAGCGTGTTCAGCACCAGCTCGTCGGCGTGCTCGAACTGCTGCTCCGCGACCGCCTTCTCCATCTTGTCCACCAGCAGCTGGCGCGACACGAGGTCCTGCCCCTGCAGCCCGGCCGGGTCGATGGCCTTGGCCTTCGCCAGCATCTCGCGGTCGTAGGCCTTCTCGCGCGCTTCCTCGGCCTCCGAGAGGTCGGGCAGCAGCGCGTTGTAGCCGGGGATGCCCAGCACCGTCGCCCACTCCGGATGGCGGCGGAAGGTCTCCGCCATGTCGGTGTCGAGCAAGCCGCGCAAGGTCTCGGCCGGCGACGCCGGCGCGGCCGCGGTGGATCCCGCCGGCGCCTGCGCGGCGGTTGACTGCGCCTGCGCCGGCACCCCGGCGGCCAGCAGCATCACGGCAAGGGTCACGGGCTGCGCGGCACGCAGCCAGGTTGGCAAAACGGTCATCGTGTTCTCTCCCTGGTCGTCAATGAAAGCCTCATGGGCTGGATTCGGAGGCGGCCGGCGCCGCGATGGGTGGTGCCGGCTCCTCCACGGGTGAGGGGCGCGGCGGCGCGCTGCCAGGGCCGCGCGGTACGCCGGTCTTCGGATCGAGGCCCATGCCGTTCAGCACCTGGCCCAGTTCCTCGGCGGTCTTGGGGGGGCGGTCGTCGCCCTTCATCGCGCGCACGCCGGCCCGGTCGCCGAGCAGCGGCACGGCCGACGCGGCCCCGCCGGCGGGCGACGGGATCGGCTCGCCCGTCGCCGGGTCGAGGCTGCCGCCCTCGCTGTCGCTCGGCCCGCCCTCGGGTGCCGACGCCGCGTCGTCCGGCGGCGGCACCGGCACGCGCGGCGGCGGGAACGTCGCCTTTGCGTCGACGAGCCCCTTCTTCTGCACGTCGCGGAAGAAGTCGCCCACCACGCGCACCGCGTTGTGCCCGCCCTGGCCCCACCAGCTGCTGCGCAGCGTGACGCGCGCGTCGTTGAAGCCGACCCAGGCCCCGGCCACCAGCTCGGGGTGCATCAGGATGAACCAGCCGTCGGTGTTCTTCTGCGTGGTGCCGGTCTTGCCGGCCAGGTCGCCGGCGACGCCGAAGCGGGTCCGCACCTGCGTGCCGGTGCCGCGCGCGATCACGCCGCGCATCATGTCGAGCAGGTCGGTGGCCGACTCGGGCGACATGCCGCGGCGCGGCGGCTCGCCGAACTCGGCGATGACGCGGCCCTCGCGGTCCTTGATCCGCTTCACGAACACCGGCTTGTGCACGCTGCCCAGCTGCGCGATCGACGCATAGGCGTTCACCATCTCGAGCAGCGTCACCGGGCTCGTGCCGAGCGCGAGCGACGGCACCGCCTCGAGCGGGCTCTGGTCGACGCCCAGCGACTTCGCGAGCGCCACCACGCGCGGGATGCCCACCTCCTGCATGACCTGGGCGGTGATGGTGTTCTTGGACAGCGCCAGGCCGTCACGGATCGTCATCGGCGCGCCGCTGGACCCCGCCATGTCGGTGGGCCGCCAGACGGCGCCGCCCATGTTGACCTCGACCGGCCCGTCGACGAAGGTCTTGTCCGGCGACATGCCGGCCTCCAGCGCCGCGCCATAGACGAAGGGCTTGAAGGTGGAGCCGGGCTGGCGCTCGGCCTGCGCCACGTGGTCGTACTGGTCGAGCGCGAAGTCGCGGCTGCCGACCCAGGCCTTGACCTCGCCGTTGCGCGGATCCATCGCGACGAAGCCGGCCTCCAGGCGCGTCTTCTGCGCCTTCAACCGCGCCATGAAGGCGGCGTCGGCGCGCAGCTTCTCCTGCGCATCGGCCGGGCTGGCACCGGCTTCCACCGCCTTCCTGAACTCCGGCGTGTCGCGCACGAAGGCCGTCACCAGGTCGCGCCGCGCGGTCCACAGGAAGCCGAAGGGCTCGGCCTTGGCGGCGAGCTTCTCGTAGGCCTCGGGCGAGCCGGAGGGCGGCGGCAGCGCCGGTCGGCTCCATTCCACGTCGGCCACCTGCTGCAGCGCGTCGCCCTGCGCCTGCACGGCGCGCACCGCCTCGTCCTGCAGGCGGCTGTCGAGCGTGGTCTCGATCACCAGGCCGTCGGCATAGAGGTCGCGGTCGTGCTCGTCGGCCCAGTCCAGCAGCCACTTGCGCGCATGGGCCGCGAAGTGCGGCGCGGTCGCCGGGAAGTCGGGCTGGCGGCTCCAGTGCAGCCCGAGCGGCTGCGCGCTCAGCTCGCGCATCTGCGCCTCGGTGAGGGACTGCGCCTTCACCATCTGGGCCAGCACCACGTTGCGCCGCGCGAGGGCCCGCTCCGGATGCTGCACCGGGTTGTAGTAGTCGGTGCCCTTGAGCATGCCGACCAGGGTGGCACTCTCCAGAACGTCGAGCTCGGCCGCGGGCTTGTCGAAGTAGGTGCGCGCGGCCATCTCGATCCCGACCGCGTTGTACAGGAAGGGCACGGTGTTGAGATAGGCCTCGAGGATCTGCGTCTTGTCGTAGACGCGCTCGATGCGCCATGCGGTGATCCACTCCTTGGCCTTGCGGTGCAGGGTGCGGGCGCGGCCGACCTCGTCGCGGAAGAGGTTGCGGACGAGCTGCTGGGTGATGGTCGAGCCGCCCTGCATGTCGCCGGTGGCGGTGTGCAGCACGGCGCCGGCGGAGCGCACGAAGTCGATGCCGCGGTGCTCGTAGAAGCGCCGGTCCTCGGTCGCGATCAGCGCCTTGACGACGTGGGGCGAGATCCTGTCCAGCGTCAGGCGCTCCTGCTGGGCGCGGCGGAAGCTCGCGATCTGCTGGCCGTCGGCCGACACCAGCACGCTGGGCTGTTGCGCCTGTACCTGCTTCAGGTCCTGCACGCTGGGCGTCACTTGCATCAGCACGCCGACGTACACGCACAGCAGCACCAGCAGCACGCCCAGGCCGAAGGCGCTCCACAGCGCCCAGCGGATCAGGCGGACGCGCCAGGCCGGCACGGGCTCGAAGCCGGGCACGGTGGGCAGTCGGTCGGGACGGTAACGCGGCATGGGGTCCTTGAAAACAGCGGCCGGACGCCGAGTCTATGCAATGTCGGGCTTCCTTCTATAGTCTGGCGACTTCATCGACGCAGGACATTCCCCATGAACGGCCAGACGCCCCGCCCCTTGCTTGCCCAGGCCGCGAGCGACACCGACCCTCGCGAAACCCAGGAATGGCTGGATGCGCTGCGCGCCACCGTCAGCGAAAGCGGCAGCGAACGCGGCCTGTACCTCATCGAGCAGCTCGAGGAACAGGCCCAGCAGCTGGGCATCGTGCCGCACGTGCAGCCCTACTCGGCCTACCGCAACACCATCCCGCTCGAGCGCCAGGGCCACTACCCCGGCGACCTGGCCGTCGAGGAGCGCCTGACCGCGATCACGCGCTGGAACGCGCTGGCGATGGTGGTGCGCGCCAACCAGGCGTACGGCGAGCTGGGAGGGCACATCGCGAGCTATGCCTCGGCGGCGGAGATCTTCGAGCTTGGCTTCAACCACTTCTTCCGCGGCGACGCGAGCCGTACCGCGGGCGGGCGCGATGCCGACCTGGTGTACTTCCAGCCGCATTCGGCGCCGGGGGTCTATTCGCGCGCCTTCCTCGAAGGCCGGCTGAGCGAGGAGCAGCTCGCCAACTACCGGCAAGAGGTCGGCGGCACGGGGTTGTGCTCGTACCCGCATCCCTGGCTGATGCCGGAGTTCTGGCAGTTCCCGACCGGCTCGATGGGGCTGGGCCCGCTCTCGGCCGTCTACCAGGCGCGCTTCATGCGCTACCTGGCGAACCGTGGCCTGGCCGACACGGCCGGGCGGCATGTGTGGGGGGTGTTCGGCGACGGCGAGATGGACGAGCCGGAGTCCATCGCCGGCCTGACGCTCGCGGCGCGCGAGCAGCTCGACAACCTGACCTTCGTCGTCAACTGCAACCTGCAGCGGCTGGACGGGCCGGTACGCGGCAACGGCCAGATCATCCAGGAGCTGGAGTCGCTGTTCACCGGCGCGGGCTGGAACGTGATCAAGGTGCTGTGGGGCTCGGACTGGGATGCGCTGTTCGCGCGCGACACGCAGCACGTGCTGCTGCAGCGGCTCGCGGCGACGGTCGACGGCCAGTACCAGACGCTGGGCGCGAACGACGGCGCCTACAACGTGGAGCACTTCTTCCGCCAGGACCCGCAGGTGCAGGCGCTGGTGGCGCACATGAGCGTGGACGAGATCGATGCGTTGAAGCGCGGCGGGCACGACTTCCGCAAGCTGCATGCGGCCTTCGCCGCGGCGCGGGCGCACCAGGGCCGGCCGACGGTGATCCTTGCCAAGACCAAGAAGGGCTTCGGCATGGGCGGGGTGGGCGAGTCGCGCATGACCTCGCACCAGGCGAAGAAGCTGGACCTGGTCGCGCTGAAGGCCTTCCGCGACCGCTTTGCGCTGCCGCTGTCGGACGAGGACGTGGCGGCGCTGCGCTTCTACAAGCCGGCCGAGGACAGCCCGGAGATGCAGTACCTGCGCGAGCGACGCGAGGCGCTGGGCGGGGCGCTGCCGGCACGCAAGCCGCAGGCGCCGTTGCTGCCGGTGCCGCCGCTGGCCGGCTGGGGCGGCTTCGCCGTGCAGGCAGAGGGCAAGGAGATGTCGACCACGATGGCGGCGGTGCGCATGTTCGCCGGGCTGTTGAAGGACGCGCAGCTCGGGCCGCGCATCGTGCCCATCGTTGCCGACGAGGCGCGCACCTTCGGCATGGCGAGCCTGTTCCGGCAGATCGGCATCTACTCGCCGCAGGGGCAGCTGTACGAGCCCGAGGATGCGGGCTCGATGCTGTCGTACCGCGAGGCACAGGACGGGCAGCTGCTGGAGGAGGGCATCACCGAGGCGGGGGCGCTGGCATCCTGGATCGCCGCCGGCACCTCGTACAGCGTGCACGGCCTGCCGATGCTGCCGATGTACATCTACTACTCGATGTTCGGCTTCCAGCGCGTGGGCGACCTGATCTGGGCGGCGGCCGACCAGCGGGTGCGGGGCTTCCTGTTCGGTGCGACGGCAGGGCGCACGACGCTGGGCGGCGAGGGCCTGCAGCACCAGGACGGCAGCAGCCTGGTGATGGCCTCGATGGTGCCGAACTGCCGCGCCTGGGACCCGGCCTTCGCCGGCGAGGTGGCGGTGATCATGGACCATGCGTCGCGCCGCATGCTGGAGCAGCAGTGCGACGAGTTCCACTACGTGACGCTGATGAACGAGAACTACGCGCAGCCGTCGCTGCCGGAGGCGGTGCATGGCGACGTGGTGCGCGGCATGTACCGCCTCGCGACGCATGCGGTGAAGAAGAAGGCCGGCCGGGTGCGCTTGCTGGGCAGCGGGGCGATCCTGCGCGAGGTGATGGCGGCCGCCGAGCTGCTGGCGGCCGATTGGCAGGTGGCGAGCGAGGTGTTCAGCGTGACGAGCTTCAGCGAGCTGGCGCGCGACGCGCGCGAGGCCGACCGCGTGGAGCGCCTCGGCGGCGAGGCGCCGGTGTCGCACGTGGCGGCGCTGCTGGAGGGGCGCGACCCGGTGGTCGCCGCAAGCGACTATGTGCGCGCCTGGCCGCAGCTGATCGCCGAGTACGTGCCGGCGCGCTACATCACGCTGGGCACCGACGGCTTCGGCCGCAGCGACACGCGCCAGCAGTTGCGCCGCTTCTTCGAGGTGGACCGCCACCAGGTGGTGCTGGCGGCGCTGCAGGCGCTGGTGCGGGACGGGAAGCTGGAGCGGGCGGTGCTCGCGCAGGCGGCGGCGAAGTACGGGGTGGATGCCGGGGCGCCTTCGCCCTGGACGGCGTGAGCGTGCCCTGACGGCGAGGTCCAGCGGCGATTTTCAAGCGGAACAAGCAGGTGCTTCCTGGGCGCGACCGCTTCCGCCCGCGGCGGTCGCACCGAAGAATCCAGCGCATGCACGACAGATCGCGTGCGCCCTCGGACACCGTCCATGAAAGCCTTCACCGCCCTCCTCCTGGCCGGCCTCTGCGCCGCGTCGAACGCGGCCGATGACCTGCCGCACCCGCGCCGCCAGGCCGTCACGCCCGACAGTGCGGCCACCGTGCTGGCCGCCCGCCGCTATGCGGCGTTCTGGAACACCGGCGAGGCGCGCCATGCGCGGGCGGCGCTGGCGCCCGGCTTTCTCGACCGCACGCTGCCCGCCGGTCGGCCGCAGGGCCCGGACGGGCCCTTGCAGGCTTCGGCCGGGTTCCGCGCCGCCGTGCCCGACCTGCGGGCGGAGATCGAGGACCTGGTGGCGGTGGGCGACCGCGTCAGCGTGCGCCTGCACTTCCAAGGTCACTTCAGCGGCGTCTTCAAGGGCCGCCAGGGGCAGGGCCAGGCGATCGACTTCCAGGCCTTCGACCTGTACCGCGTCGAGGAGGGCCGCATCGCCGAGAACTGGCACCTCGAGGACAACCTGGGGTTGATGCAGCAGCTGGGCGTCGTCCAGCCCTGAGCCGGCGCGGGCCTGCGACACTCGCCGGATGGACCGCCTGAACGACCTGCGCCTGTTCATCGATGCCGCGGCGCTCGGCAGCTTCTCGGCCGCGGGGCGCAAGAACGGCCTGTCGGCGGCCGCTTCGAGCGCCACCATCCAGCGCCTGGAAACCGCCCTCGGCGTGCAGCTGTTCGAGCGCAGCACGCGCCGGCTGCGCCTCACCGAGGAAGGCGAGGCCTACCGCCACTACGGCCTGCAGGCGCTGGAGTCCCTCGCCGAGGCCGAGCAGGTCGTGTCCGCCGGCCGGCGCGAGGTGCGCGGCACGCTGCGCCTGTCCGCCCCCTCCGACCTCGGGCGCAACGCCCTGCTCGTCCACCTCGACAGCTTCCAGCAGCAGCACCCGCAGGTGAAGCTCGCCCTGCGCCTCGACGACACCCCGGCCGACCTGCTCGCCGACGACATCGACCTCGCGATCCGCTACGGTCAGCCGCGCGACAGCCGCCTCGTCGCGCGCCTGCTCGCGTCCAGCCGGCGCGTCGTCTGCGCCGCGCCCGCCCTGCTCGCCCGCGTCGGCATGCCGACCTCGCCCGATGCGCTCGCCGCACTGCCCACCCTGGTGCTGGTCACCGCCACCGGCCCGATGCAGGATTGGCGCTGGCGCCACGGGGAGATCGCGCGCTCGGTGCGCGTCGGCCGCAGCCACGAGAGCAACGATGGCGACGTGCTGCGCCGCTGGGCGATCCAGGGACGGGGCTTCGCGTACAAGTCGCTGCTCGACGTGCAGGCCGACCTGCAGGATGGCCGCCTTGTCACCGTGCTGGACGAGCACTTCACCGACGCAGCGCCGCTGCACGCGCTGTACCACCCGCATGCCTTCCAGCCGCAACGCCTGAAGCTGCTGGTGGCGCACCTGCAGGACGCGTTCGGCACCTGAGCGTCGCGTCCCTCACGCCGGCGGCGGCGCCTCGCGCAGCACCATCGCCGCCGGCCGGCTCATCGGCAGCCCGGCCTCGCGCAGCCCGTCCAGCACCTGGAACAGCAGCGCGCTCTTCACCCCGTAGGCCTGCCGCGGCGAGCTCACGTACCCGGTCGCGTTGAACACCAGGTTGCCGTTGTCGAAGCCGTCCAGGAAGACCTTGGGCGGCGGGTTCTCCAGCACGTCGTCGTGACCCTCGTAGGCCTTCAGCAGCAGCTCGCGCACGCGGGCGGTGTCGGTGTCCAGCGGCATCGGCAGCTTGATCTGCACCAGGCCGAGCGGGCTGTCGTGCGTCACGTTGCGCACGATCTTGGTGATGAACTCGGAGTTCGGCACGATCACCGTCGAGCGGTCGCCCATCTGGATCTCGGTCGCGCGCACGTTGATGCGCCGGATGTCGCCCTCGATGCCGCCCAGGATCACCCAGTCGCCCACCTTCACCGGGCGCTCGGCCAGCAGGATGAGCCCCGACACGAAGTTCGACACCACCGCCTGCAGGCCGAAGCCGATGCCCACCGACAGCGCGCTCGCGATCCAGGCGATCTTGTCGAGCGCCAGGCCCACCGCCGACAGCCCGAAGGCGATCGCGAGCACCGTGCCGACGAAGCCGAACAGCGTGGTCGTCGAGCTGCGCATGCCGGCATCCAGCCGTGTCGTCGGCAGGAACTTCTGCGACAGCCAGCGCTTGAGGCCGCGCACGGCCAGCATGCAGAGCCCGAACACCAGCAGCGCGCGCAGCACCGCCACCGGCCGCACCTGCAGCTCGCCGACCGCGACGCCGACGTCGAGCTGGCCCAGGCGCTGCCACAGCTCGCCCGGCCCTTCGCCGAAGGGCGCGAGGATCAGCACCAGCGCCACCAGCGAGATCGCCAGCTGCAGCCCGCCCGAGGCGGTCACCGCGACCTGGTTGCGCAGGTGCGACGGCGAGACCGCCACGCCGGGCAAGGGCTCCACCGGCTCTTCCGCCTCCAGCCCGGTGACCGGCGGCGAGTGCACCCAGGTGTTGAAGACATCGGCCACCAGCAGGTTGACCAGGTAGGCGGTGAGCGAGACGGCAAAGGCCCAGATCACCTGCCGCGCGATGAAGCCCCCGAGCGCGACGTAGCCGACCACGGTGCTGAGCACGCTGAGCACGAGCGCGAGCCAGGTCGCGGTGAGCAGCAGCGAGACCCACAGCGGGCGCGGCAGCGGCGGGGACGCCCCGGTGCCCTCGGCGGCGAGCGACTCGCGCCGCAGCCGCTCGGCACGGCGCAGCGTGCGGCCGACGATCCAGGCCAGGCCCAGCGCATACAGGCAGTTGATCGCCACCTCGGCCACCAGGTCGGTCTGCGTCAGCGCCGCGAGCCGCTGCAGCAGCCAGCCGGCCAGCGTGAACGCCCCGATGAACAGCGGCTGCCGCCGCATCGAGGCGGCCAGGTCGTCGTGCATCGGCAGCAGGCGCCAGGCCGGCCGCTCGACCGACAACAAGGCCTGGCCGAGGCCGACCAGGTAGGCGGAGAACAGCAACGCGCCGAATGCGGTCGACAGCAGGCCGTGCGCGGGTTCGGGAAGCGGGGCGGTCCAGTTCAGCGCGAGCACCAGCCCCCACCCGATCGCGCCCGGCACGATCATCCACAGCGTCGTCTGCGCCAGCGCGAGCAGGGTGCGCCGCACGCGTGCGGCCGGGCTGTGCGAGGCGACCAGCCTGGCGGCGACGCGGCCGAGGACGATGCGCAGCAGGATGCCGCCGGCCGCCATGCCGAGCAGCACCAGCCAGGCGGCCCCCGTCATGGCTGCGAAGCCGGCCCGCAACTGCATCCGCCAGGCCGGCGGCGGGCTGTCGTCGGCGATGAAGAACGAGGCCAGGTCGCGCCAGAAGGACGCGCTCAGAAGCGCGTCGGTGCGCTCGAACAGGTGGGCCTGGAAGCGCGAGCGGCGCTGCTTGGCGGCCTGGTCGGCGAGCTGCAGGCTTTCCACCGACAGCAGCCGTGCGAGCTTGATGCGCGCGTTCAGCGCCTCGGTGGTCTTGCGCAGGGCGTCGCGCTGCTCGGCCACGTCGGCGTCCTCGCGGCTGCCGTCGGGGGCGGTGCCGAGCTCGCTCAACCGGGCCTGGGCGCGGGCCAGCTCGGGCGCCTGGCTCTGCGCGATCTGGTCGGCGCGCTGCTGGATCTCGAGCAGGGCCTCGCGCATCGAGACGAGCTCGGCATCCGGGCGGTCGGCCTGCAGCCGTTTCTCGATGCCGTCCACGCGCTGGCGTGCCGACTCGAGCACGGCATCCGGATCGTCGCCGGGTTGCGCCCCGGCCCCGGCCGCGAGGGCCAACGCGCAGAGCAAGACGGCGCCGAGACGCCGCATCCATCCTACCGTCGACCCTCGGTCTGCCATGCCGTGCATTTCCTTCCGTGTTCGGGGCGCCGATCCTGCCATCGGCAGCGGGGCTTGGCAAACGGCGGGCCTGGGGTATCAGTTGTCCGACAAAAGGGTTGTCGCCACAGCACTCCGGAATCTCGTCGTCATGCACGGAGGGGTTCGTGACCGATGAGGTGGACCGGTGCGAGCGCCGCCGCCTCGGCGGATTGCGCACGCGCCGTGCCGAGCTGCAGGTCGAAGGCGCGCTCGACCAGCCAGACGGTCGCGACGACCGCGATCAGGGCCGAGCCGCCGCGCAGCAGCACCGGACGGTAGAAGGCGGCCGAGCGGAAGGCCCAGACCGCGGCGACGAAGAGCGCGACGACCGCCAGCTGCCCGAGCTCGACGCCGAGGTTGAAGCCGAGCAGCGGCAGCACCAGCCGGTCCCGCACCAGTCCCGCATCCTTCAATGCGCCGGCGAACCCGAAGCCGTGCACCAGGCCGAACAGGAAGGTGAGCTTCCACCGGCCCTCGCGCACCATCGGCACGAGGTTGTTCAGGGCAGCGAACACCACGCTGGCGGCGATCAGCGATTCGACCCAGCGCGAGGGCGGCTCGACGATCCCGAACGCGGCGAGGCCGAGGGTGATCGAGTGCGCCACGGTGAAGGCCGTGACGACGCGCAGCACCTCGGACAGCACCGGCCGCAGCGTTGCCGACGACAGCACCGCCGGCAGCAGCAGCGCCAGCAGGAAGAGCAGGTGGTCGCTGCCGATCCAGATGTGGTGCACCCCCTCGGCGACCAGGCCGGCGAAACCGGGGGCGGTGCTCCCGCTGCCGCCGATCGGGTGCGGCGCGTCGCCGGCCGCCAGCACCGCCGTCTCGTCGCGGCCGTCCTGCCAGATGCGGACGATGCCGCGGTGCGTCGGGTCGCTGTCGGCGAACAGCGTGTAGGCGATGGCCAGCTGCCGGACCGGCGCGGGGCAGGTCCAGCGGCGCGTCAGCACCGCATAGGCGCCGTCGCTGTGGCTGTCGAGCTGCGCCGGCCCGGCCGTGCCGGCGAGGCAGGGCGCGCCATCGGCCTGCAGCGCGACACCCTGCAGCGCGAGCCGGTCGATGTCGGCCCAGCGCGCGCGCACCTCGCCCCAGCGCAGTTGGCCATCGTCGTCGGCATCGAGGGCGAGTTCGCGCTCCAGGTCGCGCAGGGCGATGTCCAGGCGCTGCTCGACCTGCGTGCCGTCGACCTGCAACTGCAGGTAGGCATCGCTGGGCTTGTGGGCATGGGCGAGCAGCGGCAGCAGCAGCGAGAGGGCCAGGGCGGCGAGAGGGCGGCTCATGATCCGGCTCCCGAGAAAGCGCGCAGCCGCGCGTCCTGCCAGCCGGTGGCCTGCACCAGGCGCCACACCGGCTGCGCCGCCTCGGGCTGCCCGGCGGCGATGGCCGCGCGCACCAGCAGCAGCGCATCGGCCGGCTCCTTTTGCACCGCCCAGTTGGCCTGGGCGCTGGCGAGCGCGGCGCGCGCATCGCCGGCGAGGTCGAGCTGGAAGCGCGCCAGCTCGCGGTCGTGGCTGCGGTCGCCGCGCACCCGGGCCGCGTCGAAGCGGGCCGCCAGCGTCGACGCGGCCTGCGCCGCGCGCGGGTCGCCGCTGCGGCGCAGGGCGATGGCCCGCCGCAGCAGCAAGGCATCGGCCTCCTCGCGCCCGGCGAGCAGCGCGAGGACCTCGCGCTCGCGGCGCTGGGCGAGCAGCCAGTCGGCGTAGGCCGCCAACGGGTAGACCTCGGGCGAGGGCGTGGCCAGGGCTTCGCGGTAGAAGGCCTCGGCGCCGGCCTCGCCGCGGCGCTCGGCCAGTTCGGCCCGCAGCAGCGCGAGCCAGGCGGTGTCGATGCCGCCCTGGTGCGCGAGCACGGCGAGCGCGGCTTCGGCGCGTCCGGCCTGGCCCTGCAGGCTCGACAGTTCGGCCCGGCACGCCAGCGCCGGCCCGCGCACTGCGGCGCCGAGCGCGGCATAGCGGACGTCCAGCAGGCGGGCGCAGCCGGCATCGGCCTCGCGCCAGCGGCCCTGCACCTGCAGCACCGAGGCGCGCGTCAGCTCGGCCTGCGCCTGGATCGCGAGCGGCACGGGATCGGCCTCGGGCCCGGGCTGCAGCAGTGCCTCCAGGTCCTGCAAGGCCGGCGCGAAATCATGCTGGGCCTGTCGCACGATGGCGCGCAGCAGCCGCACCGGCGCGGGCGGCTGCGGCAGCGACCACCATGGCGCGAGGGCGGCCTGCGCCTGGCCCAGCTCGCGCGGATCGCCGTCGCGGCGGGCGCGCAAGAGGGCCTCGCGCGCCAGCCGCGTCGCCAGCGAAAGTTCGCGGGGATGGCGGCGCAGCTGCTCGCGTTCGGCGCGTTGCCGCTGCCGTTCGGCGCTGCTGCTGATGCGCGCGGGCAGGTGCTCGACGATGGCGGCATCGTCGGTCGGGACATGGGGGGCGGCTGGGGCCGGCGCGGCGTGCAGCAACAGCAGCAGCACGCACGCGCCCGCCCAGCCCCGGCAACGGGCTGGGACCATGGGATCGCCTCCGGGCTCAGGTCACGGCAGGGCGACCGGCTCGGCCGTCTCGCTGGTCGGCACGGTGCCGATCGCGTCCAGGCTCAGCGGCTCGGCCGTGTCGAACAGGGCGATCACGCGGGCCGTCGCGTAGCTCGTCCATGACTCCGGCGTGGCCGCGGCCGAGGCCGGCACTGCCGTCTCGGTCACCGGTTCGGCGGCGCCGCCGCCCCCGCCTCCGCCGCATCCGCCCAGCAGCGCGGCGATGAGGCCGGCCGCGATGACGCCCTGGAAGCGCTGGTGCTGTGGTGTGCGCATGGCCGTCTCCTCAGTGCGTCCCGCCGATCGGCGTGGCGAGGTAGGGGAAGCCGGGCAGCAGCGGCACCACCGCCTGGTCGACCGCGTCGTGCAGCTTCAGCGAGGTGCTGCCCAGCGGCACGTTGGACGGCTTGCAGTCGGTGCCGAGGCCGAGGGCGTTGGTGTCGCCGTTGGCGATGCACAGGCCGCCCATTACCGCGACCAGCGAGACATCGACCACGTCGTCCTTGGGCCGGCGGCCGTTCGGGAAGCCGGCGTTGTCGTTCCCGCCGGCGAGCAGGTTGCCCACGATGCCGAGCCGGTTCTGGTCGGCGAAGGCCACCGGCGCGATGGACGTGTTCAGGCGCAGCATCTCCGACGGCGTCACGTTCGCGGGCTGGTTCACGCCCTTGATGCCGGTGAGGAAGGTGGTGACCAGGTCGGTGCGTGGCAGGTTCTTCGGCGCGGTGCCGGGCAGCTGGAGTGCGATCTCCAGCAGCGCGGGCAGGCTGGGGTTCGTCACGTAGGCGGCGAACTGCGCGTCGTCCTTCGGCCTGGAGCCGTTGAAGCGGTCCTTGTCGGGCAGGCCGATCACCACCTCGTTGACGAGCGGCATGCCCAGGCGCGAGACCTGGGTCCAGGCGCCGCCGGCCTTCTCGGTCGTCTGGTGGCCGGCCTTCGGCGTCGGATCGAGCAGGCGCACCTGGCGCAGGCTGGCGCTGGTCCAGCCGCCGATCACCGGATCCGTGCCGGCGGTGAGGCAGCTGCGGTGCACCTCGAGCGCGAGGGTGGTGACGTTCTTGTCGTCGATGGTGTTGGGCGCGGCATTGATCTTGGTGGGGTCGGTGATCACCCCGACCGGCGCGTTGACGAGGTCGAAGATCGTCCCCAGGTTGACGGCGAACGGGTCCTTGCGCTGGCCGACGAAGACCTTGCCGGGCATCGCGCAGCCGGGGATGTTGACGCTGTGGATGTGCTTTGCCGCGTAGGCCGCGTAGTCGGGCAGGGTCTTGACGCCGATGTTGTCGACCGGCTTGTCGAAGGTGGCGCTGCCGCCCGCGGTGTTCGTCAGGCTCGCGCGCTGGCCGCTGCGGCGGTCGCCGCGCACGAGGTCGACGGTGAAGGTCTCGGTGAGGTTGAGCGTGGCCGAGCGGACGTCGGTGACCGGGCCCGCCTGGATCAGCGGGATGGCGACGTTCTTGTCGCCGATCGGCAGCTTGACGGTGTTGAGCGTGTTCTTGAAGCGGAACTGGAAGCTGAGGTCTTCCTTCGCGTCGCCGTTGTTGTCGACGTGGATCTCGTAGAGCGCGTTCGGGTCGAGCGAGAAGTAGTTCGGGCCGCCGTAGGCGTCCTGCAGCGGCAGGTAGTTGGCGATCAGCGTGACGTAGTCGCTGCGGCCGGCCTCGTAGCTGCGGAACATGTAGAAGTCGGTGGCGTCGACCTTGGGCTGGGTGGTGATGAACGGCGCCTCGCGGTGGCTGGAGGCATGGGCGGTGGCGCAGACGGCCAGCAGGGCGGCGAGCGCCAGCGGGCTGGAGCGCAAACGTGAGGGTGTCATGGCATCTCCTGGTGTGTGTGCAATGCAGCCGGCGGGGTTGCCGGCTGCATTGCGTTACGCCAGGACATCGAGGATGGACGCAGCCGCGGGTGCGGCCCTGCGGTGCTATCGGGCTTGCATCCAACTACGGGTGCGATGCGTACGCAGCCGAGTCGATTTTCAGCCGTGCTCGATCACGGCCCGCTTGATGAGATCCGTATGGCTGTTCGAGCCCGCGACTTCCGAACTGCTTGCGCTTTCCGCGCTGACAACACTTTCCTGGATGTTTCGTGGCGTCGGATCCAAACAATCAACGCCATCACGGCCGTCGATCATTTTCCCGATGCGTCGCTTGACGAACTCGACAGCACCGTCGTATGTGGCATCCTCGCGCCGCGCCAAGCTATTTGAGTAAGCATCGTACGGGTTTTTTCCCATAACCCGAATTGAAAGATTGCGCAGAACAAGATCGATGTTCTGATTGCACCCGCCTTGATCCAGCTTCTCTCTCAGTAGCTGACCTTGTTCGGCAGGCGATACGGGTTCGTTAAGTATTGAGAGCAGGCTTTCATAGTCCGCGGTGCCAAAAAGCGGCGGCTCTGGTACATGTTCTCGCATCAAGCCAAGACGCCTGAGACCCGTCTTGGCAAGTTCACGACCGTCATGAACGGTGCCGCGGGCGAAAGAGCCTACGGCCCGTCCGATCTGCCGGACACGCGCGGTCGCTAGACCAATGATTCGAGACATGTTCTCTCCGATGTAGAGGATGTTGGGTTAAGCGATTCCACTTGGGCGCTCGCCACGCCTTTAGGTCACGTGTCGCCAACGCATCGTTCCAGCGTCGGTCCTCATGGCCAGGGCACCTGGGCAATGGCACGGTCGCGCTATGCTTGCCCACCCTTCTGCAGCCGCTGTACCCCCATGCGCCTCCTTCTACCTCTTATCGCTACCTTCTCGCTGTTCACGGCGAACGCCCACGCGCTGGTGCTGGACGCAAAGAAGCTGGCCCGCTACGACGCGAGCTATGTGCTGTGCGAGGCGTCGTACCCCGAGATGAAGGGCCACCGCGACGAGGCCTACCTGCGGCTCTACCACGCGCCCGAGAACGACAAGACGCGCGGGCAACTGGCTGCGCTGCGCAAGAGCAGCGCCTACCTGGCGGAGCAGAAGCGGCTGAAGAAGACGCCGGCGGCCCCGGCGTCGGCCGCTTCCGGCCCGCTGGCGCAGCAGTGCCAGGCCTTGTGGGCCGAGGCACGCCGCGCCGGTTCATGATCAAGAAGGGCGCCTCCCGGCGCCCGTCGATCAGAAGGCGTAGTTGACGCCGATGGTGTACAGCGTGCCCTTGATCTTGTCGCCCTGCAGCTCGCCTTCGGTGTAGTCGATGGCAGCGGTCAGCGAGACTTCCTTGGTCAGCTTGTAGCCGATGCCGGCGCCGATGTAGCCCTTGGTCTTGCTTTCGGAATCCGACACCGACACGCCGAAGCCGGAGCCTTCGCTCTTGACCTTGTTGCGGGCCACGCCAGCACGCACCACGCCGTTCCAGTCGGTTGCCAGGTCGCCCAGCAGGGCCACGCCCAGGCCGAAGCCGCTGAGCTTGACGTTGCCGCTGAGGCCCGGGGCGCTGCCCTCGAACTTGCCGAAGTCGGCATAGTGCGCCTCGACGGCGACGTTCTCGGTCAGCTTGTAGCCGCCGAACAGCTTGAAGCCGGTGTCGCTCTTGTCGCAGTCAAAACCTGCATCGCAGTCGTAGCTGGCGTGGCTGCCGCCAGCGGCGACGCCGACGTAGATGCCTTCGGCGTGCGCGCCGACGGAGGCGGCCATCGCGATGGCGGCGCCGAGGATGATCTTCTTCATGGGGTAGACCTTCTTGTTGCTCAGTAGGGCCGGCCCTCACTGCAGCCGGGCCGCCGGGACACCCCTGCGGCGGGCCGCATGCTAGGTGAAAACCCGATGACATACCGTGACACAGTGGATACCCGACGTGCCGTCCGGCCTTTTCTCCTGCCGGAAAGGAAAGTCAGGGTTTGTGCTTGGCTGTCGCTGCGACCTGGCTAGCGCCAGCGGCCGCCCTGGGCCTGGCAGCTCGCCTTGGTGCCGGCGAGCGTCTTCGGGTCGCGCTTGTAGTAGTAGCTCGCCATCGGCTGGCCGAAGAAGCCGTCGCACACCCCCTGGGGCTGCGGCGGGCAGGCGGACAGGTAGCTGATCTTCGCGGGCGGTCCGCCGAAGGCCGTCGTCGCCTGCGCGAGCGTGCCGCAGGTCTCCTTGAACTGCGCCGGCGCGACGCCGTTGTTCTGCAGGCAGTCCTTGACCTCGGTCGTCTCGTTGGCCAGCGTGAAGCTGCCTTCCATCAGGCAGGCTTTCTCCTGCGCCAGGACAGGAAACGGCCCCAGCAGCGCGGCGGAGACGGCACAGGCGACGAGGCGGAAGGCGGTCATGGCGCAACTTCGAGTGACAACGCGGCGATCTTAGGAGCCCCCTGGCCTCAGGGCGATCGACCAAAGTAACGATCGCGCAACTCGCGCTTCAGCACCTTGCCGATCGCGCTGCGCGGCAGCTCGTCGATCAGGCGCAGGTCGGCCAGGCGCTGGGTCTTGCCGACGCGCTCGTTCAGCCACGAACGCAGCGCCGCGGGGTCGGCCTCGCCGCGCGGCACGACGAACGCCACCGGCGTCTCGCCCCACTCCGCCGACGGCACGCCCACCACCGCCGCGTCGGCCACCGCCGGGTGCTGCAGCAGCACCGCCTCCAGGTCGCTCGGGTAGATGTTGAAGCCGCCGCTGATCACCAGGTCCTTCTTGCGGTCCAGCAGGATGAGGAAGCCGTCGGCATCGAAGCGGCCCACGTCGCCGGTGCGGATGAAGCGCTGGCCTTGCGCATCGAACCACTCCGCCTCGCGCGTCTTTTGCGGCTGGCGGTGGTAGCCGAGCATCATGCCCGGCGAGCGGCCGACCACCTCGCCCGTGGCATCCGGCGGCAGCTCGCGGCCGTCGTCGTCGATGAGCCGGATGTCGTGGCCGTCGGCCGGCTGCCCCACGGTGTGCAGCTTGTCCGGGTGCTCGTGCGCGGCCAGGATGCAGGCGCCGCCGCCCTCGGTCATGCCGTAGAACTCGACCAGCCCGCCCGGCCAGCGCGCCAGCACGTCGGCCTTCAGCGCGGCATGGAACGGGGCGCTGGTGCAGAACTTGTAGGCGAAGGCCGAGAGATCATGGCGGTCGAAGCCCGGCAGTGCCATCAGCCGCTGGTACTGCACCGGCACGAGCATGGTGTGCGTGACGCGATGCTGTTCCGCGAGAGCGAGGTAGCGCGCCGCGTCGAACTTGCCCATCAGCAGCACCCGGCCGCCGTAGGCGATCGTCGGGAAGAACACCACCAGCGTCGTGTTGGAGTACAGCGGCGTCGCCAGCAGCGTGACGCCGCCGGGCCCGTAGCCGTAATGCCGTCCGCGCTGCACGTGCGACCAGCGCATGCCGTGCGACTGCACGATGCCCTTGGGCACGCCGGTGGTGCCGGAGGAGTAGATGATGTTGAATGGCGCCTCGGGGTCGATGTCGACGGCCCGCGGCACCGCGCCCGCCGGCGCGAGCCACGCCGCGAAGGCCGCGTCGTCGTCCAGCGCAGTGCGCGGCAGGGCGGCGTCCACGGCGATCAGCGCCGCGGCGGCGCGGTCGACGAAGAGCCGGCGCGGTTCGGCGTCGCGCAGCATGGCGGCGAGGCTCTCCGCGCTGGACGAGGGCGCGAGCGGCGCCACCACCGCGCCGGCCCGCAGCGCGCCGAGGAACACCGCCGCGCAGCGCACCGAGGTGCCGGCGCACACCGCGATCGCCTCGCCGGGCCGCACGCCGTCGCGCTGCAGGGCGGCGGCGATGCGGTCCATCAGAGCGTCCAGCGCGCCCCAGCTCAGCTGCTCGTCGTCCTGCTGCAGCGCCGTGTCGCCGGGCCGCACCTGCGCATGCGCGCGGACGGTCGACGCGATGGTCTGGAACGCGGGGTCCGGGCCGGCCGCCGTCGTCATTTCGCGGCCAGCCCCAGCCGTTCGATCAGCGCCTTGTCCTTCGCGAGCGTCTCGCGCGCCCACTTCGCGTAGTCGTCGCCGCTGCGGTACCAGGCCTCCTGGTTCAGCTGCTCGAGCAACTCGACGTGGCGTGGGTCCTCCATCGCCTTCCTGAAGGCGTCGTGCAGCGTCTTCACGACCGCCGGGTCCATGCCCTTCGGGCCAACCAGGCCATAGGGCGAACTTGATACCACGCCGTAGCCCAGGTCCTTCGCGGTGGGCACCTGCGGCCAGCGCTTCGTGCGCTTCTCGCCGAAGGTGAGCAGCAGCCGCATCTGCCCGTTGTCGACGAACTTGTCCCAGCCGGTCGCATCGCTCTGCGCCATCACGTGGCCGCCGAGCAGCGCCTGCTGCAGGTCGGCGTTGCCCTTGAAGGGGATGTGGTTCAGCGTGACCCGGGCGTTGCCGGCGAGCTCTTCCATCAGCAGGTGCGGCGAGGTGCCGATGCCGGTGGAGCCGTAGTCGACCTTGCCGGGGTCGCGGCGGGCCGCCTCGATGTACTCGTCGAAGCTCTTGAACGGCGAATCGGCGCGCACCGTGAAGCCGAAGGTGTAGCCCGACACGCCGATGATGAAGCTGAAGTCGGTGATGGGGTTCCAGGCCACCTTCTGCATGTGCGGCAGGCGCAGCATGCCCATCGGGTACTGGGCGATGGTGTAGCCGTCGGGCCGGGCGGTCAGGGCCATGGTGCTGGGGCCCAGCGTGCCGCCGGCGCCGGGCTGGTTCTGCACGATGATGTTCTGGCCGAGCTGCCGGCCGGCGATGTCGGCCAGGGTGCGCAGGTGGCGGTCGGTGGAGCCGCCGGCGGGCCAGGGCACGATCAGCGTGATCGGCTTGCTCGGGAAGGTCTCGGCCCGCAGCGCGCGCAGCGGTGCGGCGAGGGCCGCGCCGCCGACCGCGACAAGCAGCGAGCGGCGGCGCAGCGGCGGGGTGGCGGCTAACCGGTTCATGGGGTGTCTCCTGCGTCGTGGGGGGTCGAGAGCTCGCGTTCCTGCAGTTCGCGCCACATCACCTTGCCGCTGCCCGACTTGGGCAGCGCGGCGACGAACTCGACGATGCGCGGGCTCTTGTAGGCGGCCATGTGCTCGTGGGCCCAGTCGATGAGGTCCTGCTCGCGCACGCGGCCGCGGTGCTCGGCGCGCAGCACGACCAGGGCCTTGACGGTCTCGCCACGGCGCGGGTCGCGGGCGCCGATCACGCAGGCCTCGAGCACGGCCGGGTGGTGGTACATCAGGGCCTCCACCTCGGCCGGCCAGACCTTGTAGCCGGAGGCGTTGATCATGCGCTTGAGGCGATCGACCATGAAGAAGTAGCCGTCGGCGTCGATGCGACCGAGGTCGCCGGTGCGCAGGAAGGGACGGCCGTCGACGGTGATGAAGGCGGCGCGCGTGGCGGCCTCGTCGCGCCAGTAGCCGCGCATCACCTGGGGGCCGTGCACGACGATCTCGCCGGTCTCGCCGGGCGGCAGCTCGGCCTGGGTGGCGGGGTCGACGATGCGGGCGTCGACGTCGAACACCGATGCCCAGGCACTGCGGCTTGGGGCGGTGCGGCGGGTTGATGTGGGTGGCGGCCAGGGTCTCGGACATGCCGTAGCCCTCGAGGTAGTCGAGGCCGGTGCGTTCGCGCAGCCGGGCCGCGACGGCGGCGGGCATGGCCGCGCCGCCGCCGCGCACCACCTGCAGGCTGGCGAGGTCGAAGTCGTCGAGCCGCGGGTGGGCGAGCAGGTCGACCACCATGGTCGAGATGGCCTGCAGCACCGTGCAGCGCCAGCGCGGGATGCAGCGCAGCGCGGCCTCGCGGTCCCAGCGCGCGAGCACGACGAGGGTGGCGCCGAGGTACAGCGGGCCGTTCATGCTGCCGGACAGGCCGGTGACGTGGAAGAAGGGCAGCACCGACAGGTAGACCGCGTCCTGCGTGCGGCCGAACCACTGCACGCCGCCGACGAGGGTGCTCATCGTGCTGCGGTGGGTGTGCATGCAGCCTTTGGGGCGGCCGGTCGTGCCCGAGGTGTAGGGCATGACGCAGAGGTCGTCGGGGCCGGCGGCGAGCGGGCCGGGGCGCCGGTCTTGCGCGAGGGCATCGCGCCAGGCGGTGAGGCCGGGGCCGTCCAGGGGCACGGGCGCGGCGGCGACGAAGTCGGGCACCGGCAGGTCGGTGGGCTCGCGCAGGGCGTCGGCGTAGGTGACGACGAGGAGGTGGCGCAGGCCGTCGCCGAGCAAGGGACGCATCTGCGGCAGCAGGTCCTGCGGCACGATGGCGATGCGGGCCTCGCTGTCGTGGACGCAGTGGCGCAGCTCCTCGCTGCGGTTCATCGGGTTGACCGGCACCACGACCGCGCCGGCGCGCAGGATGGCGTAGAAGGCGGTGACCCACTGCGGGCTGTTCTGCAGGTAGAGCAGGACGCGGTCGCCGGCCTGCACGCCGGCATGCTGCAGCCAGCCGGCGATGCGCTCGCTGTGGGCCAGCAGTTCGTCGTAGCGCATCGGGGTGTCGTAGAACACGACGGCCGGCTTGTCGGGGAAGCGCCGGGCCGAGACGGCGAGGTTGTCGAAGACGTCGGTCTGCGGCAGCGTGAGGTGGCGCGGCAAGCCGGGCGGCCAGTGGGCGAAGTGGGCTTGCTGCATGGGGCGGGACGGCGCGGACTTCTTCTGCGGGGCAGAAGGGAGGCTGGGGACGCGGTCGATGCTAGAAGCGGATCGGCCGGCTTGTAAACCGGTGAATCCCGCGTGTCGCCAAGGTGTCAGCCCCCCGGGGCCTCGGCCTCACTGGCCGATGTCGATTGACAGCCCCAGACCCCCCGGAAACAATCGTCGGCTACCCTGACCGCTGTCGACCGACTCCGCCATGCAGACCGCCCCCCCGCCCGACTTCGCGACCGCCACGCTGCGCCTCGGCGTCGTCGGCGCCGGCGTGATGGGCCTGGGCATCGTGCAGATCGCGGCTCTCGCCGGGCTCGACGTGCGGGTCTTCGATGCGCGCGCCAACGCCGCCGCCCAGGGCTGCAACAAGCTCGCCGGCACCCTGCAGGCCCTGCACCAGCGCGGCAAGCTCTCGGCCGCGCAGGCCGCCGACGCCACCGCCCGGTTCGAACCCGTCGCCACGCTCGAGGCCCTGCGCGAGTGCGACGTCGTGATCGAGGCCATCGTCGAAGACCTCGCCGCCAAGCAGGCGCTCTTCGTCGCGCTCGAAGCCCTGGTGCGCGACGACTGCGTGCTCGCCACCAACACCTCGTCGCTCTCGGTCACCGCCATCGCCGCCGGCCTGCGCCGGCCGGGCCGGGTCGCCGGCTTCCACTTCTTCAACCCGGTGCCGGTGATGAAGGTCGTCGAGGCGGTCGACGGACTGCTCACCGACCCGGCCGTCACGCAGAACCTGCTCGCCCTCGGCCGGCGCTTCGGCCACACCGCCGTGCGCGCCAAGGACACGCCCGGCTTCATCGTCAACCATGCCGGCCGCGGCTTCGGCACCGAAGGACTGCGCCTCCTCGCCGAAGGCGTCGCCGAGTTCCACGCCGTCGACCGCGTGCTGCGCGACACCGCCGGCTTCGCCCTCGGCCCCTTCGAGCTGATGGACCTCACCGCGCTCGACGTCTCGCACCCGGTGATGGAATCCATCTACCGCCAGTACTACGACGAGCCGCGCTTCCGCCCCCAGCCGCTCACGCGCCAGATGCTCGCGGCAGGCCTCGTGGGGCGCAAGGCAGGACGCGGCTTCTACCGCTACGACGATGGGCAGAAGCAGGTGTTCGCCGAACCCGCCACGCCCGCCGTACGCCCGGCGTCGGTGTGGCTCGCGCCTGATGCGCCCGCCGCCCTGCGCGAGCTGGTCGCCCGCCTGGGCACGCTGCTCGACGCCGGCGCCGCGCCGCGCGACGACAGCCTCTGTGTCGTCGCCCCGCTCGGCGACGACGCCAGCACCTGCGTACAACGCCTGGGTCTCGACGCACGGCGCAGCGTCGCCGTCGAGACGCTCTTCGACCTCTCGCGCCGCCGCGTCGTGATGACCACCCCCGCCACCACGCCCGCCTGGCGCGACGCCGCGCACGGCCTCTTCGGTGCCGATGGCGTGCCGGTCACCGTGATCCGCGACAGCGCCGGCCTGGTCGCCCAGCGCGTCGTTGCCACGATCGTCAACATCGCCTGCGACATCGCGCAGCAGCGCATCGCGACCCCGGCCGACATCGACCTCGCCGTCAAGCTGGGCCTGAACTACCCGCTGCCGCCGCTCGCCTGGGGCGACCGCCTCGGCGCACGCACCGTGCTCACGATCCTCGAACGCCTGCACGCCTTCTACGGCGACCCGCGCTACCGTCCCAGCCCGTGGCTCAAGCGCCGCGCGCTGCTGGGCCTGTCCCTGCTCGCCGACGAAGCGGGCGGGTGACGGACACCGATTCAACTTCCGGAGACCTTCCATGTCCACCGCCAAGGCCGCGTTCCACTGGGACGACCCGCTGCTGCTCGACCAGCAGCTGTCCAGCGACGAGCGCCAGGTGCGCGACGCCGCACGCGACTACGCCCAGGGCCGCCTCGCGCCGCGCGTGCTCGAGGCCTTCCGCCACGAACGCACCGACGCGGCCATCTTCCGCGAGATGGGCGAGCTCGGCCTGCTCGGCCCGACGATCCCGGAGGCCTACGGCGGCGCCGGCCTCAACTACGTCTGCTACGGGCTCGTGGCGCGCGAGGTCGAGCGTGTCGACTCCGGCTACCGCTCGATGATGAGCGTGCAGTCCTCGCTGGTGATGGTGCCGATCCACGAGTTCGGCAACGAGGCGACGCGGCAGAAGTACCTGCCGAAGCTCGCCACCGGCGAATGGATCGGCTGCTTCGGCCTGACCGAACCCGACCACGGCTCCGACCCCGGCAGCATGGTCACGCGCGCACGGAAGGTCGACGGCGGCTACAGCCTGAGCGGCGCCAAGATGTGGATCACCAACAGCCCGATCGCCGACGTGTTCGTGGTCTGGGCCAAGGACGAGTCGGGGGCGATCCGCGGCTTCGTGCTCGAGAAGGGCTGGACGGGGCTGAGCGCCCCCGCCGTGCACGGCAAGGTGGGCCTGCGCGCCAGCGTCACCGGCGAGATCGTGCTCGACAACGTGTTCTGCCCGGAAGAGAACGCCTTTCCCGACGTGCGCGGGCTGAAGGGTCCGTTCACCTGCCTGAACAGCGCGCGCTATGGCATCGCCTGGGGCGCGCTGGGCGCGGCCGAGGACTGCTGGCACCGCGCGCGCCAGTACGTGCTCGACCGCAAGCAGTTCGGCCGGCCGCTCGCGGCCAACCAGCTGGTGCAGAAGAAGCTCGCCGACATGCAGACCGAGATCACCCTGGGCCTGCAGGGCTGCCTGCGCCTCGGGCGCATGAAGGACGAGGGCACGGCCGCGGTGGAGATCACCTCCATCATGAAGCGCAACTCCTGCGGCAAGAGCCTGGACATCGCCCGCCTGGCGCGCGACATGATGGGCGGCAACGGCATCAGCGACGAGTTCGGCGTGGCCCGCCACCTGGTGAACCTGGAGGTGGTGAACACCTACGAAGGCACGCACGACGTACACGCGCTGATCCTCGGCCGGGCCCAGACGGGCATCGCCGCATTCAATTGAGCCAACCGCCGGAAGGAAACGACATGACCAGCGTCTACGACTTCGAAGCCACCTCCATCGACGGCAAGCCGGCCTCGCTCGCCAGCCAGCGCGGCAAGGTGCTGCTGATCGTCAACACCGCCAGCGCCTGCGGCTTCACGCCCCAGTTCGCCGGCCTGGAGGCCCTGTGGAAGAAGTACGCCGACAAGGGCCTCGCCGTGGTCGGCTTCCCGAGCAACCAGTTCGGCCACCAGGACCCCGGCACCAACGACGAGATCGCGTCGTTCTGCCAGCTGAACTACGGCGTCAGCTTCCCGATGATGGCCAAGGTCGACGTCAACGGCGCCAACGCCCACCCGCTGTGGAAATGGCTCACCGCCGAAGCCCCGGGGATCCTCGGCACCAAGGCGATCAAGTGGAATTTCACGAAGTTCCTGGTCGGCAAGGACGGCCAGGTGATCAAGCGCTACGCGCCGACCGACACGCCCGAGTCGATCTCAACCGACATCGAGGCCGCGCTCGCCGCCTGAGGGACCTGGGCCGCGGTCTCCACCGGCGCATTCCCGGCCGGCGCGGCGCACACCCGGTTGCGCCCGCTCGCCTTCGCGACATACAGCGCCGCATCGCTGCGCGACAGCAGGGCCTCCAGCGTGTCGCCGCCCGGCAGCCAGGCCGCGACGCCCACGCTCACCGTCGGGCGGATCGGTTGCCCGGCATCGTCGTCGACGCACACGCCCTCGATGGCCGTGCGCAGCCGCTCGGCCGCCGCCACCGCGCCGTCGTGCCCGGTTTCCGGCAGCAGCGCGACGAATTCCTCGCCGCCCCAGCGGCCGAAGATGTCCAGCTCGCGCAGCGCGCCCTGGCAGGCCCGCGACACCGCCTGCAGCACGCGGTCGCCCGCCAGGTGGCCATGCTCGTCGTTGACGCGCTTGAAGTGGTCGATGTCGAGCAGCAGCGCCGCGAAGCTGGCCTCGGTGCGCGCGACGCGCTTCAGCTCGGCGTTGCCGCGCGTCGCGATCGCGCGCCGGTTCAGCGCGCCGGTCAGCGGATCCGTCGTGGCCAGCGTCTCCAGCTGGTTCTGCGCCTGCTTCAGCGCCGTCACCTCGGTCAGGCTGCACAGCCAGCCGGGCTCGTCCTCGTGCACCATCGGCACGCAGCGCACCAGCACCCAGAACGGGGTGTCGTCGCCGCGGTGCAGGCACATCTCGGTCGCGCGGCCGGACTGCATGGGCTCCTGTGTTGACAGGCTCTTGATCAGGTCGTGCAGCTGCGCGTGCGCGCTCTGTCGCGCCGCCTGCGCGTCGACCTGGCCGGCGTCGTCGCCGAAGAGGCGCAGCAGCGCGGCGTTCGCGAGCACGATCGACAGGTCGGCCTGGCGCAGCACCGCCACCGGGGCGGGTGCGGCCTGCAGCACGTCCTCGGCCGCCTTGCGGCGCAGCGACACCACCGCCTCGCGGCGGCGCTTCTCGGCATAGCCCAGCGCGAGCAGCAGGGCCGCCAGCACCGCCGCCTCGAGCGGCATGGTGCGCAGCGCGGCCCAGCGCAGCTGGGCCCGGTCGACCACCATGGCATAGCGCCAGGGCGTGGATTCGATGTCGTAGACGAGGGCCAGCTCGGCCCCCAGCGACTCGCGGTTGTTGGCCGGCGCGGTGCGCAGCGCGCCCCAGTCGCCCGCGGCGCCGGCGTGCTGCGCCACCTCGGCCAGGGTCGGGGCCTTGTCCGAGGCGCCGCCCACCATCGTCGGGTGGGCGATCACGCGGTCGTGGGCGTCCAGGATGAAGGCGGTGGCGATGCCCAACGCCGGCCGCCGCACGTACTGCGACAGGCTGTCGAGCTGGAAGTCCATCGCCGCGATGGCGCGGTAGTTGCCTTCGGCATCGTCGATCGGGATCGCGAGGGTGCTGACCAGGCCGTTGCCCTTGGGGTCGTCGTAGGCCGCGGACCACACCGGGGCGCGGCCGGGGTTGCGCTCCACCGAGCCGTCGAGGAAGGCATCGCGGCGCAGCATCTCCGGCGTGAAGAGCTGCAGGTCGTCCGAGGCCGGCGGGTAGATCAGGTGAAACCCTCGCCCCGACAGGTAGTACACCGCGGCGGCGGCGGTCTGGGTGGCCTTCGCCTGGATCAGCGCCGGGCCGAGCGACAGCGCGATCTCGATCTCGCGGCCCAGCGCGCTCTTCGGCGCGGGCTTGGCGCCGGCCATGCTGAAGGCCGGCGAATCGGAATGGTTGTTCACCGGCGCGCGCGCCGTGTGGTGCGCGGCCCGGGTGTTCGGCAGCAGGACGAAGGTGCCGGGCAGGTCCAGGCGTTCGGCGAGGGCGTCGCGGTGCGCTTGGCTCAGCTCGATCGCCTGCTGCTGGTACAGCCCGTTCGCCACCCCTTGCAGCATGAAGACGCTGTTGCGCGCCGAGCGGGTCGACAGGCTCACCTCGCGCGCCGCCTCGTGCGCCGCGTCCTGCATCCCGGCCCACAGGCGGTCCTGGCGGGTCGACCAGGCGGCGCCGAAAGCGGCCACGGCCAGCGTCACCACGCTCGCGTAGACCACCCCATGCGACTTCAAGCTGACCGATCTGACAACCACGTTCCGGACCTCGTTCGACGGTTATCGGCCCGGCGTTGCGGCGCTGAAGCGGAGGGGTCGCGGATAATTTGCATCCGACACCGATTCCCTTCACCAAGGCAGCCACCATGTTCGAGCACGTCGACGCCTATGCGGGCGATCCCATCCTGACCCTCAACGAGGCCTTCGGCCAGGATCCGCGGCCGCACAAGATCAACCTGAGCATCGGCATCTACTTCGATGACGCTGGAAAGCTGCCGGTGATGAAGGCGGTGCGCGAGGCCGAGAGCGCGATGCTGCAGACGATCGGGGCGCGCCCGTACCAGCCGATGGAAGGCGCGGCGAACTACCGCCAGGCGGTGCAGCACCTGCTGTTCGGCGCCGGCCACGAGGCCGTGACGAGCGGGCGCGTCGCGACGATCCAGACGCTGGGCGGCTCCGGCGGCCTGAAGGTGGGCGGCGATTTCCTGAAGCGTTACTTCCCGAATTCCAACGTGTGGGTCAGCGACCCCACCTGGGACAACCACCGCGCGATGTTCGAGGGCGCGGGGTTCACGGTCAGCACCTACCCGTACTACGACGCCGCGACCGGCGGCCTGCGTTTCGCCGAGATGCTGGCGGCGCTGTCGGTGCTGCCGGAGAAGAGCATCGTGCTGCTGCACGCCTGCTGCCACAACCCGACCGGGGTGGACCTGAGCGCGGCGCAGTGGGCCGAGCTGATCCCGGTGCTGGCGCAGCGCAAGCTGATCCCGTACGTGGACATCGCGTACCAGGGCTTCGGCGACGGCATCGCGCAGGACGCGTTCGCGATCCGCGCGCTGGCGGACGCGGGGCTGAGCTTCTTCGTCGCGAGCTCGTTCTCGAAGAGCTTCTCGCTGTACGGCGAGCGCTGCGGCGGCCTGAGCGTGGTGTGCCCGAACGCGGCGCAGGCGGCGCTGGTGCTGGGGCAGATGAAGGCGACGATCCGCCGCAACTACAGCAGCCCGCCGACGCATGGCGGCCAGATCGTGGCGCGCGTGCTGCAGACGCCGGCGCTGTACGAGCAATGGGCGGCCGAGCTGGACGCGATGCGCGGGCGCATCAAGGCGATGCGCGAGAAGCTGCACGCGGTGCTGTCCAGCAAGTTGCCGGGACGCGACTTCGACTACTTCCTGAGCCAGCGCGGCATGTTCAGCTACACCGGCCTGAGCCCGGAGCAATGCGACCGGTTGCGCGAGGAGCACGCGGTGTACGTCGTTCGTTCGGGCCGCATGTGCGTGGCCGGGTTGAACTCGGGCAACGTCGAGGCGACGGCGGTGGCGATGGCCGAGGTGCTGAAGTAGCCCGGAGGGAGCGGAGCGGAATCCGGGAGCGGTGCTCGACGTGAACGGCGACCCCCGGATTGGCGTCCGGGCTACAAGTTCTTTCAGTTGCATGTAAGGGCGACCGTCCGCGGCCGACAGACGCCAGCAAGCCGTTGCGTCGGCTGCGTCCCACACACTGCAACCTGAAGGAATGATCATGCTGAACCTCAAGTCCGGCCTCGCCCTGGCCACCACCGCCGCCGCCCTGTTCTCGATGGGCACCGTCGCCACCACCGTGCACGCCGCCGAAGACGCCGTCGTCAAGTGTTCGGGCATCAACAGCTGCAAGGGCACCTCGGAGTGCAAGACCGCCAAGAGCGAGTGCAAGGGCCAGAACAGCTGCAAGGGCCAGGGCTGGACGGCCACGAAGAGCGCCGCCGAGTGCACCAGCGCCGGCGGCAAGGTCCTGAAGTAAGCAAGCCTCGGCACGGCCCACCCGCCGTGCCGGTCCTCGCGACATGAACACCCCGCTGCACGGCTTCGGCCTCGGCCTGCGCACCGAGCACTACGGCGACTTCGGCGGTGCCGACCGCACGCTGGCGCGCCGCGTCGACTGGCTGGAAGTGATCTCCGAGAACTACATGGTGCCCGGCGGCAAGCCGCTGCAGCACCTCGACCGCATCCGCCGCGACATCCCGATGGTGATGCACGGCGTGTCGCTGTCGATCGGCAGCACCGACCCCCTCGACCGTGCCTACCTGCGGGAGCTCAAGGCCCTGGCGGCGCGCATCGAGCCCGCCTGGATCTCCGACCACCTGTGCTGGACCGGCGTCGACCACCACAACCTGCACGACCTGATGCCGATGCCGTACACCGAGGCGGCACTGCGCCACCTGGTGCCGCGCGTGCGCGAGGTGCAGGACCTGCTCGGCCGCCGGCTGGTGCTGGAGAACGTCTCCAGCTACGTCAGCTTCGCGGCCGACGAGATGAGCGAATGGGACTTCGTCGCCGAACTGCTGCGGCGCGCCGATTGCGAGCTGCTGCTGGATGTCAACAACGTCTACGTCAGCAGCGTGAACCACGGCTTCGACCCGCACCGCTACATCGACGCGATGCCGCGCGAGCGGGTGAGGCAGATCCACCTCGCCGGCCACGAAGACCACGGCGACCACCTGATCGACACCCACGACCACCCGGTGTGCCCGGCAGTCTGGGACCTGTACGCGCACACGGTGCAGCGCCTGGGCGAGCTGCCGGCGATGATCGAGCGCGACGACCGCATTCCACCATTGTCCGAGCTGCTGGACGAGCTGGACCAGGCGCGCGCGGTGCAGGCCCTGGCGCTGCAGGTGGCGGCATGACGGCGGCGGGCCCTTTCGCGACGCTCGAGGCGCAGCAGCGCGCGCTGCATGCGGCGATGGTGGGCGGCCCCGTGCCGGACGGCCTGCTGCGCGAGCCGACGCGGCATGCGCCGCTGCTGCCGGTGTACCAGCATGCCTACCGGGCGCGGCTCATGGCGGCGCTGCGCGACAACCATGGCGTGCTGCCCAGGGCGATGGGCGACGAGGCCTTTGAGGCACTGGCCTCGGACTACCTCGACGCGCACCCGTCGCGCCACCCGTCGATCCGCTGGTTCGGCGACCGGCTGGCGGCGTTCATGGCGGCGCATCCCGAGCGCGTGCCGCACCCCGCATTCACCGACCTGGCGCGCATGGAGTGGGCGTTGCGTGCGGCCTTCGACGCGCCCGATGCGGTGCCGATGACGCCCGCGCAGTTGGCCGCCCTGCCGGCCGAGGGCTGGCCGCAGCGCGTGCTGCGCTTCCATCCCAGTGTCCAGGTGCTGGCGCTGGATTGGCACGTCGAGCCGGCCTGGCGCGTGTTGCATGAGGACGGTGCGGAGGAACCGGTGCTCGATGAACCGGTGGCCGGTGAGCACGCCTTGATCGTCTGGCGGCCGGCGCTGGAGACGCGCTGGCGCTCGGCCGCCGATGCGTTCGAGGGGCAGCTGCTCGCGGCAGCGATGCAGGGGCAGGACTTCACCGCGCTGTGCCTGCTGGCGGCGCAGGAACTGGGCGAGGACCAGGCGGTCGTCGGCGTCGTGGGGGCGATCCAGGGATGGGCCGCCGAAGGGCTGCTGGTGATCACCTGACGGCACAATCCGCCGCATGAAGAAGCTCGCGAACCCGGGCATGGGCCTGTCCGCACTGTCCTCCCTTGTCTATTCGACCGATGCCGGCCGCATCTGCCCGGACTGCCGGCAGCCAGTGGCGCAGTGCATGTGCAAGGCGCTGCAGGCGGCACGGCCGGCAGGCGACAGCATCGTGCGTGTGTCGCGCGAGACGAAGGGACGCAAGGGCAAGGGCGTGACGCTGGTGAAGGGGCTGGTGCTCGATGACGTGGCGTTGAACCAGCTGGCGCGCGAGCTGAAGGCGGCCTGCGGCGTCGGCGGCACGGTGAAGGAGGGCGTGATCGAGCTGCAGGGCGATCACGTCGACACCGTGGTCGAGCGCCTGAAGAAGGCCGGGCACACCGTCAAGCGCGCCGGCGGATAGGCCGTGCGCCGGCTCAGGGCAGGTACTTGCGGCGCAAGGCCGGCGTCTGGGCGATCCGGTCCGCGGCGACGGTCGCGATGAAGCAGGCATCGCCCGGCTTCTGCGGGTTGTCGATCGCCGCCACATAGACGAGCGCGCCCGCCCTCGGCTGCCACAGCGCGACACGGGTCACGGGCAGGCCGTCCTGCGCCATGACCGGATAGAGCCGGTGCATCTCCGTCACCACGGCCCGGCGGTCGGCGTCGTCCAGCCAGACGCTCGCCCCATCGCGCCCCAGGGCCAGCCAGTCGGCGGTGACGCAACTCGGCAAGGCGTCGGCGCTGCCGGCGGACGGCAGGGGCTGGCCGGCAGCCCAGGCCTCCCCCGCCGCCGTTGCAGCCGCCATCGCGCCAGCCAGCGCGATGGCCGACAGGGCTCTGTTTCCACTGCGATGTCCGTGCGCCATGGCCACCTCCATGCCAGCCCGCAGCCAGCTTACGCCGCACACACGTGGTATCAAATTGGACCGTAGTGGTATTTCAATGGTTATACGATTAATTTTCCGGAAGAAAGGGAGTCTGCTTTCCCGGCCCTGAGCACGGTCATGGCGCTGGTGCAGTCTGTCGGATGACATGACTCATGCTTTTTCTGACAACCGCTTTGCAGTTCGAAAGGAAAACCGATGAGTTCACCCCGTTCCCTTCAACGCTCGCAGGTGTTCAACCTGCTCGTGGCGGCCGGCGCGATCCTGGCCGCCGGCGGCGCGGCGGCCGCACCCGCGTGTGCGCCGGCCTGGAATCGCACCATCTCGTACGCCGCGGGCAGCCAGGTCAGCCAGAGCCAGGTGAACCACACCGCGGCCTACCGCACGATCGACGAGAACCCGAACCCGCACAGCGGCCCGGTGGGCAGCGGCCAGCCGTGGATCACGAACGGGCCGTGCGGGGATGTACCGTCTCCGGCGCCGTCACCCGCACCGGCCCCTGCGCCTGCCCCGGCGCCCGCGCCTGCCCCGGCACCATCTCCCGCGCCGGCCCCGGCGCCCTCGGCGATCGTCGGCGGCTACTACCCGTGGTGGGTGGGCTCGCCGATCCGGCTGCGCGACATCGAGCCGCACTTCAACCTCATCTACCTGTTCGCGGCCACGCCGGCGGGTGGCGACACCTCGGGCAACGTGCGCTGGCAGCCGCCGGCCGACGGCAACGGCGCATGGACGAACTGGGTGGCCGACATGCAGTACGCACGCAGCGTGCAGAAGCGCAAGATCATCCTGTCGGTGGGCGGGGCGGGCTTCGGCATGTCCTTCCCGGACCGGGCGAAGTCGACGACCTTCGTCGAGAGCATCGACGCGCTGTACCGAGAATGGCAGGGCTTCGACGGGCTGGACTTCAACACCTTCGAGGGCTCGCAGTCGCCGGACACGGGCGAGATGATCTGGATCGCCCAGGAGCTGAAGCGGCGCCACCCGGGTTTCATCATCTCTGCGCCGCCGGCGCCGTGGAACCAGGTCGACCAGGCCTTCTGCAAGGCGATGCTGGACGCGCAGGCGCTGGACTACTGTGCGCCGCAGTACTACGACGGCCCCAACCTCGCCGACCCGAACTGGATCCTGCCGAACGTCGACGTGTGGATGAACCTGCTCGGGCCGGAGCACGTGGTGATCGGCTTCGGCGTGGACCCGCAGGCCTACAACTACGAGACCATCGAGACGGCGGTCAGCGTGTGGACGCAGATCAAGGCCCGCTACCCCAAGGTGCGCGGGGCCTTCGACTGGCAGATCAACAACGACGCGCTGCAGGGCTGGCCGTTCGCGAAGCAGCTGGGGCCGCTGGTGCCTTGAGGCCTCAGGCGCGCCTTGCCGTCAGCCACCGGCTCGACGGCAAGGCCTCGGCCACCACCCGCACCTCGCCGATGTTGCCGAAGAAGCCGTCGGCCCGGTCCCCGTCCCACGAGCCGGCGCCGACCACCCAGGGCGAGGCGGCGGACAGCGTGGCCAGGCCCGCCACGTTGCTGGTGTTGCGCAGCACCGGCGCGCCTTCGACGTACATCACGGTGTCGTGCGTCGCCGGGTCGTTGACGATGGCGATGTGCACCCAGGTGCCGGCGATGATCTCGCCCGACCAGCTGGCCTTGCCGTCGCGTTCACCCGCGACATCGGGCACCACCTCCCACTGCACCTCGCGCAGGCTGGAGATCGCGAACAGCATCGGCGGGGACTCCGGGTCGCCGCCGTCGAAGCCGGGCAGCGCGCCGCGCTTGCCGTCGCGCGTCATGATGTTCATCCACGCATGCTTCGCCTTGTCCCAGGCCTTGTCGATCTTCACGAAGGCCTCGATGGTGTAGCCGGTGGCGGTGAAGGTCAGCGCGTTGACGGGTGCCGCGGCATCGGTCAGGAAGTAGCTCATGCGCGGCGTGTTCTTGTTGGTGTTCAGGAACGCCACCGAACCCGGCGCGGCCGACAGGCGGTGGTGGTCGCTGCTCCAGACCAGGTCGCCGGCCTCCGCGCCGACGATCACGCCGGCGTTGAGCGCATCGCGCTTCAGCGGGTTGGCGCCGGTGACGTCGGCGATCTGCGCGCCGGGCGCGACGGCCGTGCCCTCGGCCCCGCCGAAGAAGCGCCAGTGCGCGACGGTGGAGGCCACCTTGGGGTAGTCCTCGCTGTCCCTGGGCGCCTGCTGCACCGGCGCGGCCGGCTCGTTGTAGCCCTTCAGCACCAGCGCCTTGGCCTGCTCCACGAGCGACGACGCCACCGTGGCCGGCCCCGTGCCGAAGCCCGGGTTGAAGCGCGCGAAGCGCTTCGCGAAATCCATCTCGATGCTGAAGCTGTGGTTGGGCTCGCTCAGCACGGCCTGGTCGAAGGCATTCAGCGTCTCCGCCGGCTTCATCGGCACCCAGGGCGAGAACGACAGCACCCGGATGCGCCGGTTCGTCAGGTCGAACTCGTAGAGCCGCATGAGGCCGTTGCCGCCCTGGTAGGCCATCTGGTAGTCGACCACCATCTCCTCGACCGCATTGCCGAAGTCGTTGGTCTTGGTGAGACGCGCGCCGCCATGGTGGTGGCCGTTCAGCGTCATGAAGATCTGGTCGTTGTCGCGGATCAGCTTCTCCCACAGCATCTTGCCGTAGCCGGTCTCCAGCGGGCTCACGGCATCCGGCGCGATGTTCAGCAGCTGGTGGTTGACCAGGATCACGGGCAGCGTCGGGTGGCTCGCGATCACGCCCCGGGCCCAGGCGATGCCGGCGTCCGAGATGCGCCACGAGAGCGACAGCACCAGGAACTGCTGGCCCTGCGCCGTGAAGACGTGGTATTCGTGGAAGCCGCTGCCGTCGCGCTCGCCGAACGTGGATTGCCGCTTGGCGCGCTTGGCGCTGAACCATTGCAGGTAGGGTTCGTTCGCGAGCACGCGCTGGGCGTCGGTGCCGGTGGTCGGGTTCGCGTCGTAGTCCAGGTCGTTCAGCACGTCGTGGTTGCCCGCGAGGATCGAGTACGGCACCTTGGCCGTCTCCAGCACCTGCATGGCCGTGTCGGCCACCTTCCACTGCTCGGGCTTGCCGACCTGGTCCACCACGTCGCCGAGGTGGATCACGAAGGGAATGTTCAGGCGCTGCGCGTTGTCGGCGATCCAGCGGGTCTGCGCGTAATACGGCTCGCTGCCGTAGTGGCGCTCGTACTGGCTGCTCTCCGAGGAGGTGGCGTAACGCGAATAGAACTGGGTGTCGGGCAACACCGCCAGCGCGAAGCTGGAGATCGCGGTGGAGGCGGTCGCCGCCGCATCGTCGCCACCGCCACCGCCACCGCCGCCGCACGCGCTCAGCAAGCCGCCGGCGGCGACGGTGGACGCGGACGCGAGGCTCATCTTGAGCAGGCTGCGGCGCTGGATCGAGGGGGACTTCTTCATCAACGGCTCTCATCGACAACAGGATGGCGCGCACTCTAGGGAGCCAATGTGGAGCGGCCGTGACAGTTCCATGATGGTGCTTCACCGCGGCGTCACGAGGCCTTCCTACGATCCCTCACTTTTTGCGAAGGACCCATCGTGGCTGTGTCTCACCGGATCAAGCTTCTGTCGTTGCTGTTGGGAAGCGTCTCCCTGATCTGCGCCTGCGGGGGCGATGGCTCCAGCGGCACGAGCGCCGGCGACACCCCTCCCGACCCGGCCGGCCGGTGGACGGCCGGCGACCTGCACGTGCACACCGTGCAATCGGATGACTCGCGCACGACGCAGACCCTGGACTTCGTGCTGGACAAGGCCTTCGCCACCTACAAGCTCGACTGGATGGCGGTGACCAACCACCTGCGCTCGTCCAAGTACGACAACAACGGCCAGCTGCTGGCTGCGCCGGTGGCCTTCGCCTACGGCATGGCGTCGTACGAGATTCCGCGCGTCAAGGCCCTGCAGGCCGGCGGCACGTACGCCGACAAGCTGGTCTTCTCCGGGTTCGAATGGGACATGCCGACGCACGACCACCTGGGGGTCGCGCTGTTCGAGGGCGCGCCGGCGCTGCAGGCGTCGACCGGCGGCGCGAAGGAATTCCAGTACGCGTTCACGACGGTCCCGGAGTCGCAGTTCGACCCCGCCGACGTGGCCGCCTGGAAGGCGAAGTACCCGCAGCGCTTCAACAGCACGGCCTCGGATGCGCTGCAGGCGATCTCGTGGCTGAAGGCGAACTACCCCACGACCAGCTTCGCGACCCTCAACCACCCGTCGCGCAACCCCGGCAAGTACACGATCGGCGACCTGCGCCAGATGAACGACCTGGCGCCGGACATCGTGTTCATGATCGAGGGCATGGTCGGCAACCAGATGGAGCCGATCCGCGGCGGCTACACCTCGGCCTACGTGCCGGAGAACGCGCCGAACCGCACCTATGGCGGCGTCGATGCGATGGTGGCGCAGGTGGGCGGGGTGTGGGATGCCCTGCTGGGCGAAGGCCGGCGCATCTGGAACATTGCCGACTCCGACTCGCACTTCGAGATCGATGCCGCCAGCAACAGCAGCGGCTACTACCCGGGCGAGTACGCGAAGAACCACGTCTGGATCGCCGAGGGCCAGGCCGGTGCCGGCGGGCTGGTCAAGAGCCTGCGCGGCGGTCGCATGTTCGGCGTGTTCGGTGACCTGATCAACGCGCTCGACTTCCGCGTGACCGGCTCGACGGGCAAGGGCTTCATGGGCCAGGAGATCAAGGTGCCCGCCGGCGAGAGCGTGACGGTCACGATCCGGTTCAAGAGCCCGGCGCTGAACAACTACCAGAAGCCGGTGGACAGCGGCACGCCCGGCAACATGAAGCCGGTCGTCGACCATGTCGACCTGATCGTCGGCGACGTGGGCGCCAAGGCCGTGCCGGGCACGCCGGCCTATGGCGTCGCGACGAATGCCTCGACCCGGGTGCTGCGTCGCTTGACCGCGGCCGACTGGAAGGTCGACGCCGAGGGCTACTTCTCCGTCAGCGTCCCGGTCGAGGCGAAGAAGAGCCAGTACTTCCGCCTGCGCGGCACCAACCTGGCGCCGGACGTGGCGGGGCTGGCCGCCAACGGCGAGCCGCTGGCCGATGCGCAGACCACCGGCGCCGACAACATCGCCCGCGTGAATGCCATCAACGACCGCAACTATGGCAGCCTGTGGTTCTACTCGAACCCGGTGTTCGTGACGGTCGTGCCGTAGCCCGTCGAAGCCCGGCTCAGGGCAGTTCGTCGACGTTCTTCGGCCAGCTCGCCTTGAGCAGCCGCGACAGCGCCCGGTCGGCCAGCAGCTTGCCGCCGGTCTGGCAGCGCGCGCAGTAGTTCGTCTCGTTGTCGGCGTGGACGATGCGCTGCACCGGCGTGCCGCACACCGGGCAGGGCTGGCCGTAGCGGCCGTGCACCGCCATCTGCGGGTGGAAGGCGGTGACCTTCTCCGGCCAGTCGCCGGCCTCCTCGCGCAGGCGGCCGGTCCACTCGGCCAGCACGGTGCGTGTCGCGTCGAAGAGGCGCGCCACCTGCTCCGGCGTCATCGCCTTCGACAGCTGGATCGGCGACAGCCGGGCCCGGTGCAGGATCTCGTCCGAATAGGCGTTGCCGATGCCGCTGAAGAGGCGCGGGTCGGTGAGCTGGCGCTTCAGCGTGTGGTTCTCGGCCAGCAGGCGCTCGCTGAAGGCCGCCAGGTCGGCCTGTTGCACGTCGATGCCGCCCGGGTCCATCGCCTCCAGCGCGGCGCGGTCGGCCAGCAGGTGCAGCGAGGCGCGGCGCTGGGTGCCAGCCTCGGTGAAGGCGAGCGTGCCGTTGTCGAACTCGAACAGCGCGAGGGTGATCTTCCCCGGCGGCTTGCTGCCCGGCGCCAGCCAGCGCAGGCGCCCGGCGATCATCAGGTGCAGCACCAGGAAGCGCCCGCTGTCCAGCGCCAGCACCACGCGCTTGCCCAGGCGCTCGACGCCGCCGATGCGCTGTCCCTCGGCCTCGCCGATGGGCGGCACGGCGCTGCGCAGCAGGAAGGGGTTCAGGATCTTCAGTCGCTGCAGCACCCGGCCCTGCACCTTGTCGGCCAGGCGTTCGACGTAGACGGCGATGTCGGGCAATTCCGGCATGAAGCGCAGTGTGCCAGCCTGGCGCCGGGGCGCGATAATCGCAGGTTTCCACGAGGCCGCGCGTTCGACCTGCGCCGCATCCCATGTCCACCGAGCTGACCCCGCAGGTGCGGCGCCGCCGCACCTTCGCCATCATTTCCCACCCCGACGCCGGCAAGACCACGCTGACGGAAAAGCTGCTGCTGTTCTCGGGCGCGATCCAGATCGCCGGCTCGGTGAAGGCGCGCAAGGCCTCGCGCCACGCCACGTCCGACTGGATGGAGATCGAGAAGCAGCGCGGCATCTCGGTGGCCAGCTCGGTGATGCAGATGGAATACCGCGACTGCGTCATCAACCTGCTCGACACCCCGGGCCACCAGGACTTCTCGGAAGACACCTACCGCGTGCTCACCGCGGTGGACGCGGCGCTGATGGTGATCGACGCGGCCAACGGCGTCGAGCCGCAGACCCGCCGGCTGCTGCAGGTCTGCCGCGCGCGCAACACGCCCATCCTCACCTTCGTCAACAAGATGGACCGCGAGGTGCAGGAGCCGCTGGTGCTGATGGACGAGATCGAGCGCGAGCTGGGGATGGGGGTGGTGCCCTTCACCTGGCCGGTCGGCATGGGCAAGCAGTTCCACGGCGTGATGGACCTGCGCGAGGAGCAGATGCGGGTGTTCAGCCCGGGCGAGGACCGCAACCACAATGACGACGAGATCCTGAGCGGCCTGGAGAACCCGGTGTATGCCGAGCGCTTCGGCATGCAGTACGAACAGGCCCACGGCGAGATCGAGCTCGTGCGCGAGGCCGCGCCGGCCTTCGACAAGGAGGCTTTCCTGGCGGGCCGACAGACGCCGATGTTCTTCGGCTCGGCGGTCAACAACTTCGGCGTGCGCGAGGTGCTGGATGCGCTGGTCGACCTGGCGCCCCCGCCGGGCCCGCGCCAGGCCACGCAGCGGCTGGTGGAGCCGGACGAGAAGAAGTTCAGCGGCGTGGTGTTCAAGATCCAGGCCAACATGGACCCGGCGCACCGCGACCGCATCGCCTTCGTGCGCGTGGCGAGCGGGCATTTCGAGCGCGGCATGCGGCTGAAGGTGGGGCGCTCGGGCAAGGAGCTGCGGCCGAACACGGTGGTGAGCTTCCTGTCGCAGCGCCGCGAGCTGCTGGACGAGGCCTTCGCGGGCGACATCATCGGCATCCCGAATCACGGCGTACTGCAGCTGGGCGACACGCTGACCGAGGGCGAGTCGCTGCTGTACACCGGCCTGCCCTTCTTCGCGCCCGAGATGTTCCGCAGCGTCGAGGTGGCGGACCCGCTGCGCACCAAGCAGCTGAAGGCGGGGCTGCAGCAGTTGGGCGAAGAGGGTGCGATCCAGGTCTTCCGGCCAGTGGCGGGCTCGGTGCTGCTGCTGGGGGCGGTCGGCCAGCTGCAGTTCGAGGTGGTGGCGCACCGGCTGGAGCATGAATACGGCGTGAAGGCGCGCATCCAGCCGAGCCGCTTCCAGGTGGCGCGCTGGGTGACCTGCGACGAGGCGGACGGCGGCGAGCGAGAACTCAAGCGTTTCATCGACGCGAACGACCACCGCGTGGCCTACGACGCGGTCGACGCGCCGACGGTGCTGGTGGAGTACGCGCCCGAGCTGCGCGCGATCGAGGCGAACTGGCCGAAGATCAAGTTCCACGCGCTGCGGGAGCATGCGGGGTTGGTGTTCCAGAAGAAGCTGGAGGGCTGACGGCTCGCGCGAGCGATTGGGTCGACGACCCTGCGGGGCCTCCCTGGCTCACCACCAGAGCGAAAACGTGCCCGTGCGGCCCGCGAACTGCAGCGTTCCCCAGCTCAACAAATCCATGCCGACGATGCCGAGGTAGGGCTCCTTGCCAAAGTTGCCTGCGGGCACTGACACGGCAGGGAATACGCCGTGAAGCCAGCTGTCGCTCCCAGCATGGGTATGTAGCCGCAGAGACAGGTCGTGCCTTGGTCGGAGGTGCGCTCCATTCAGACCCGTGCTGATCGTGCAGTAGCTGTGTTTCCTCAGTCGCCAGGTATCGACGACACTTTCGTCGATGACGCAGCAAGGCGAGCCCGTGTCGATCAAGAATGGCACCACAGCCGACGGGACCCGATGCGGCGCATTGGCAAAGAGATGGTGCTGCGCCAACAGGCTGGGTTTCACCTCAACCTGGATGATAGGGCGGTCACCGGCGACCTGAAAGCTCAGCTGGCCCAACATGCGAGGTGCAGATCGGCTTTGTCAGGGATCGGAACGATGTGTTGGAGCAGGTAGTACTGATCTTCCGCGGGGAATTTGCTGTAGCCATACCTGATGGCCGCCTCGTAGGTCTCGCAGATTTCCACGATCTGCCCTTGGGCAATTACGGCGTAATGCCCCGGATGGTCTGCGAGCAGCTTGGGAAGGCCTCTCTCGAACGTTTCGATGTTTCGTCTCAGAGCTTCCGCTTCACTCAAGCGGCGGTCGGGTTTCCGTGCGTTCATTGGGGTGGGCCAGCAAAAAGACTCTGGATGGAACGGCATTAGACCGGCCGCCCGACCTCCTCCGCAAGCAGTCACGCAAATTCACCTGCTTCGCGCCGCGCGAGCCGCATCCCGCGCCGACTGCAGGCATCTCATCGCACACCCTCTTGCACGCCGCGGGCCACCCCGGCACATTGCGGCCCACGCCCTTCCCCACGCCGGAGACCCGCATGCTCGCCAAGTCGCTGATCGCCTCCCTGCACTTCATCGCCGCGTTCGGCATCGCCGCCACGCTGTTCTTCGAGTGGTTCACGTTCAACCGCACGCCGACGCTGGCCGAGGCGAAGCGCATCGCCACGGCCGATCGCTGGTACGGCCTGTTCGCGATGGCGCTGCTGGTGGTCGGCTTTGCGCGCGCCGCGCACTTCGAGAAGGGCTGGGCCTACTACGCGCACAGCCCGTTCTTCCACCTCAAGCTGGCGCTGTTCGTGCTCGTCGGGCTGCTCTCGATCTACCCGACCGTGCGCTTCATCCGCTGGGGCTCGGCCATCAAGGCCGGCCAGGCCCCGGTGATCAGCGAGCTCGAATTCACCCGCATCTCGCGCCTGCTCTCGGCGCAGATGCTGCTGCTGGTCGGGATCCTGCTGTCGGCCTCGCTGATGGCCAACGGCGCCGGACTCTAGCCCCTAGAATCCGCCCGCGGCCACACGCGCCGAGCAGACACGGGTCGCAGTCCCGGACCCGGCTGTGGGGCACCCCCACGGCATCGAATCGACCTTGGCATCCGCGGTGCCAGCCCGACGTGCGCTGACGCGCACGACAGCTACGCACGGGACCGGCAGGTCGGCGCGTGTGCAACCGCTTCTTCTCGTCCATGCACGATTCAGAACGCCGCCGCCTGAACGCGCTCGCCCTCGCGCGTGCGCTGTGGGCCGGCGGGCAGGACAGGCGCAGCCTGCGTGCACGGGCACGTCACACGCTCGACCACTCGCCCCCCTGGCTGAGCGACCTCCTGGATCAGCTGGGGACTGTCTCGGGCATCACCTGGCAGAACCAGAGCGTGGAAGACCTGGCGGCGCGCATCGCCCGCGCGCCGGCATTCCTCGACGGCAGCTGCGTCACACCGGCGCCCTTCGTGCGGCGCTGGATCCTCCCGCCCTCGCGCATGCACCTCGCGCCGCTCGGCCTCGACGGCCTGGGCCTGCCCGCCCTGCCGCACAGCGCCGCGCTGGCCGACTGGCTGGGGATCGACACCGACACCCTCGACTGGTTCACCCACGTCCACCGCGCCCGCCTGCCGCTGCACGCCCAGCACTACGGCTTCACGCTGCAGCCCAAGCGCAGCGGCGGCGGCCGGCTGATCGAATCGCCGCGCAGCCGCCTCAAGGCCCTGCAGGGCCGCGTGCTGCATGACCTGCTCGACAAGGTGCCGGTGCACGAGGCCTGCCACGGCTTCGTCGCCGGCCGCTCGGTGCTGACGCACGCGCGCCTGCACACCGGCCGGCCGGTGCTGCTGCACTTCGACCTGAAGAACTTCTTCGGCAGCATCCTCGCGTCGCGCGTGAGGGCGATCTTCCACACGCTCGGCTACCCCACCGGCGTCGCGCGCCAGCTCGGCGCGCTGTGCACGGTCACCACGCCCGGGCCGGTGATCGAGCGGTTGCGCGCAGACGGCTGGGTCGACTGGCAGAACGCGCAGGCGCTGCGCCGCCCGCACCTGCCGCAAGGGGCGCCGAGCTCCCCGATGCTCGCCAACCTCTGCGCCTTCCAGCTCGACCTGCGGCTGGACGGCCTGGCGCATGCGGTAGGCGCCACCTACTCGCGCTACGCCGACGACCTGGTGTTCTCTGGCGCCAAGTCGCTGCATGCCGGCGCCGACCGCATCGCCGCCTGGGTGGCCCGCATCGCACGCGACGAAGGCTATGCGCTGAACCACAGCAAGACCCGGATCGCGACGCCGGCCGCGGCGCAGCGTGTCTGCGGCGTCGTCGTGAACCAGCACCTCAACCTGCCACGACAGGAGTTCGACCGCCTGCGCGCCGTGCTGCACCAGTGCGCGCTGCACGGCCCTGCCAGCCAGAACCGGGAGGGCCATGCCGACTTCCGGGCCCACCTGTGGGGCCGGGTGCAGTGGGCGACCCAGGTCAATCCGTCCAAGGCCCTGCGCCTGCAGGCGTTGTGGTCGCGCATCACGTGGGCCGATGCGCCGACCTAGACTTGCGGCATGAACGCACCCACCGCGCCGACCCCGTCGCGCCTGTCGCTGTACCTGAACCTGATCCGCTGGGACCGCCCGGCCGGCAGCTACCTGCTGCTGTGGCCCACCTTGTCGGCGCTGTGGATGGCCGCCCGCGGCTTCCCCGGCTGGCACCTGTTGATCGTCTTCACGCTCGGCACCTTCCTGATGCGCAGCGCCGGCTGCGCGGTGAACGACGTCGCCGACCGCGACTTCGACAAGCACGTCAAGCGCACCGCCGCGCGGCCGGTCACCAGCGGCGCGGTGAGCGTGAAGGAGGCGTTGCTGCTCGGCGCGGTGCTGGCGCTGGTCGCCTTCGCCCTCGTGCTGACCACCAACGGCGCCACCATCGCGTGGAGCTTCGCCGCGCTGGCGGTCACGGTCTTCTACCCCTTCACCAAGCGCTTCTTCTCGATGCCGCAGGCGGTGCTGGGCGTGGCCTTCAGCTTCGGCATCCCGATGGCCTTCGCGGCGGTGCGCGGCGAGGTGCCGGCCCTGGCGTGGTGGCTGCTGGCCGGCAACCTGTGCTGGGTCATCGCCTACGACACCGAGTACGCGATGGTGGACCGCGACGACGACCTGAAGATCGGCATTCGCACCTCGGCAATCACGCTCGGTCGCTTCGACGTGGTCGGCGTGATGGGGTTCTATGCCGCGTTCATCGGCATCTGGGCGGTGCTGGGCGCGCAGCAGGGGCTCGGCTGGGCCTTCTTCGCAGGGCTCTTCGTGGCGGCGGGGATCGCCGCGTGGCATTGGACGCTGATCCGCACGCGCAGCCGGGAGGGATGCTTCCGGGCCTTCCGGTTGAACCACTGGCTGGGGTTCGCCGTGTTCGCGGGGGTTGTCGTCGATCGGTGGATCGCATGAGAAGTGGATGACGGACCCGGATTCCGCTGCGCTTCATCCGGGCTACCGGCCGAGTGCATCCCACTGACCGTCGCCCGGATGCAATCCGGGGTTCGTCCGTTAGGTCAACCCATCACGGATACAGCCCGCGCTCCTCGCGCGCAATGAGGATCCGCTCGCACGCCACCGCAAAGGTCGCCGTGCGCAGCGTGATCTTGTGCTTCTCCGACGTGTCCCAGATGTGGCGCAGCGCGTCGACCATGATCTTGTCGAGCCGCACGTTGATCTCGTCCTCGCTCCAGAAGAAGCTGCTGAAGTCCTGCACCCACTCGAAGTAGCTGACCGTCACGCCGCCGGCGTTGCAGATCACGTCCGGCACCACCAGGATGCCGCGCTCGCTCATCGCATCGTCGGCCTCGGGCAGCGTCGGGCCGTTCGCGCCTTCCAGCACCAGCTTCGCCTTGATGCGGTTTGCGCGCGCCGCGGTGATCTGCCCTTCCAGCGCCGCCGGGATCAGGATGTCGCAGTCCACGTCCCAGAACGCCTCGTTGTCCACCCGCTCGGCGTTCTTGTAGTTGGCAATGCCGCCGTCGCGCTTGAGCACCTCCATCGTGTCGGCCATGTCGAAGCCGTTCGGGTTGACCAGCGTGCCGGTGTGGTCCTGCACCGCCACCAGCTTGGCCCCCGCCTGCACGAACAGCTCGGCCGCCGAGCTGCCCACGTTGCCCATGCCCTGCACCGCGATGCGCGCGCCGTCCAGGTTCAGGCCGATGCGCCGCGCCGCCTCGCGCCCGGTCACGAAAACGCCCCGCCCCGTCGCCTTCACGCGCCCCAGCGAGCCGCCCAGGTGGATCGGCTTGCCCGTCACCACGCCGGTCGCGGTGGAGCCGGTGTTCATCGAGTACGTGTCCATCATCCAGGCCATGATCTGGCCGTTGGTGTTCACGTCCGGCGCCGGGATGTCGCGCTGCGGGCCGATGATGATGCCGATCTCGCTCGTGTAGCGGCGCGTCATGCGCTCGAGTTCGCCGCGCGACAGCTGCTTCGGGTCGACCCGGATCCCGCCCTTGGCGCCGCCGTACGGCAGGCCCACGCCGGCGCACTTGATCGTCATCCAGGCGCTCAGCGCCATCACCTCTTCCAGCGTCACGTCAGGGTGGTAGCGCACGCCGCCCTTGCCCGGGCCGCGCGACAGGTTGTGCTGCACTCGGTAGCCCTCGAAGTGCTGCACCGTGCCGTTGTCCAGTTCGATCGGCACGTCCACGATCAGCGCACGCTTCGGACGCTTCAGCGTCTCGCCCCACTTGGCCAGCGAGCCGAGGTAGGGCAGCACGCGGTCGACTTGGGACAGGTAGGTTTGCCAGGGGCTGTCAGCGCTGTGCGTGACATAGGACAGGTTGCTCATGCGGTTCTCCGTGGGGGAAGGTCTTCATGCCCAGGCATGGCGCGAACTCGTGGCCCACGCCGCCGGCATGGAGCGCCACTGTAGGCCCGCCAGGTCCGAATTGCTCACCGAAGCTCATGCCTCCTTTGCATGATGTCTTTCATGCATCACATAGGGGAGGGCCCGCGGTCAGCCGAACTGGTCGCCCAGTTCACGCGCCCGCCGCTCGGCCGCCTTGACGGCCGACACGATCGCATCGTGCACGCCGCTGCGTTCCAGCGAGGTGAGGCCGGCATGCGTCGTGCCGCCCTTGGACGTGACGCGCTCGCGCAACACCGACGGCGCCTCGCCCGATTGCTGTGCCAGCGCGGCCGCGCCGGAGAAGGTCGCCAGCGCGAGCTCGCGGCCCTGCTCGGCGCTCAGGCCCAGGTCCTGGGCCGCCTTCATCATTGCCTCGACGAAGTAGAAGACGTAGGCCGGCCCGGAGCCCGACAGCGCCGTCACCGCATCCAGGTCTTCCTCGCGCGCCACCCACAGCGTGCGCCCGGTCGGCGCGAGCAGGCGCTCGACCTCGCGCCGTTCGTCGTCGCCGATGGCAGGACGCGCATACAGCCCGGCGATGCCCTGGCCGATCAGCGCCGGGGTGTTGGGCATGGAGCGAACGACCCGTTCGGTGCCGAGCGCGCGCACCATGTCGCCGCTGCGGATGCCGGCCATCACGCTGAACTGCAGGGCCTGCGCGACATGCGGCGCGCAGGCTGCGGCCGCCTCCTTGAAGTTCTGCGGCTTGATGGCCCAGGTGACGACGGCCGCGCGCTGCAGCACCGAGCCCGGCGCCTCCAGCGTGATCACGCCCAGCTCGCGCTGCAGCCGTGAACGCTGGTCGGCGTTCGGCTCCAGCACCAGGATGTCCGCCGGGGCGCGGCCGCTCTTCAGCAGCCCGCCGATGATGGCGCTGGCCATGTTGCCGCCGCCGATGAATGCAAGGGTGTTCATGCGGCCAGTGTAGGAGCTTCGCCCTGCGCCGCGCCGCCGGGGAATGCCCGCGCTGCCGGCAAGGAGACGCGCCGGTGCCGACACTGCGTCCCATGCACCTCGAAGGCTCCTGCCATTGCGGCGCGGTGCGCTTCAGCGTCGAAGCGCACAGCCCGCAGCCCTACCTGCACTGCCACTGCAGCATCTGCCGCAAGACGGCCGGCGGCGGGGGCTACGCCATCAACCTGGGCGCCGACGCCGCCACGCTCAAGGTGCGCGGCCGCAAGCACCTGTCGGTCTACCACGCGGTGATGCGCGAGCCGGGGCGGCGCGCGACGCGCTCGAAGGCGCAGCGCCACTTCTGCGCGCGGTGCGGCAGCGCCCTGTGGCTGTTCGATCCGCGCTGGCCCGAGCTGGTGCATCCGCATGCCTCGGCGATCGACACGCCGCTGCCGAAGCCGAAGGAGGTCGTCGAGGCGGCGCTCGCCTTCGTCGCGCCCTGGGTCGACGTGCCGCGCGGCCGCGGCCACGTGCATGCGCGCCACTGGCCGGACGAATCGCTCGCCGACTGGCACCGGCGGCACGGGGTCTACAGCGACTGAGCCTCAGTGCCCGGCCGGCCCGGCGGCGGGCAGCCCGGCGAGCAGCGCCGCATTGCCGCCCGCCGCCGCGGTGTTGATCGTCAGCGTCTGCTCGGCGCAGAAGCGGTAGAGGTAGTGCGGCCCGCCGGCCTTCGGCCCGGTGCCGCTCAGGCCTTCGCCGCCGAAGGGCTGCACGCCCACCACCGCGCCGATCATGTTGCGGTTGACGTAGACGTTGCCGATGCGCGCCGCCGCGGCGAGGCGCAGCGCGCGGCTGTCGATGCGGGTCTGGATGCCGAGCGTCAGGCCGTAGCCGAGCGCGTTCACCTGCGCGATCACCTCGGCCGGCTCGCCGCGCCAGCGCACCACGTGCAGCACCGGGCCGAAGATCTCCTGGCGCACGTCGGACACGTCCTGCAGCTCGAAGGCCACCGGGGCGAGCAGCCGCGGCACGCTGCCGCGCACCGGGGCCTCGCCGATCAGCGTCGCCTCGCGGCGCAGGCGCTCGACCTGCGATCGCAGGTGGCCAAAGGCCTCGTCGTCGATGACCGGGCCGACGTCGGTGGCGAGCAGGGCCGGGTCGTCGACGCGCAGCTCGGCCAGCGCGCCGCGCAGCATCTCGATCACGCCGTCGGCCACGCTCTCGTGCACGCACAGCAGGCGCAGCGCCGAGCAGCGCTGGCCGGCCGAGCGGAAGGCGCTCTGCACCACCGCGTCGATCACCTGCTCGGGCAGCGCGGTGCTGTCGACCAGCATCGCGTTGATGCCGCCGGTCTCGGCGATCAGCGGCACGATCGGGCCGTCCTTCGCGGCAAGCGTGCGGTTGATGAGCTTCGCGACCGCGGTCGAGCCGGTGAAGCACACGCCGGCGGTGCGCGCATCGGCGACGAGCGCCGCCCCCACCGTCTCGCCCGGCCCGTGCAGCAGGGCCAGCGCGTCCTGCGGCACGCCGGCCTCGTGCAGCAGCGCCACCATGCGCTGCGCCACCGCCGGCGTCTGCTCGGCCGGCTTGGCGGCCACCGCGTTGCCGGCGACCAGGGCCGCCACCACCTGGCCCGCGAAGATCGCGAGCGGGAAATTCCACGGGCTGATGCAGACGAAGACGCCGCGGCCGTGCAGCTGCAGCTCGTTGTGCTCGCCGGTCGGGCCGGGCAGCACCTGCGGCGCCAGGCGGGCCTCGGCCTGGTCGGCGTAGTAGCGGCAGAAGTCCACCGCCTCGCGCACCTCGGCGATGCAGTCGCCCAGGGTCTTGTGCGCCTCCTTCACCAGCAGGCCGCAGAACTCGGGCAGGCGGGCCTCCAGCGCGTCGGCCGCGCGGCGCAGCACGGCGGCGCGGCCGGCCAGCGGCGTCGCAGCCCAGGCGCCGAAGCCGGCCTGCAGGCGCGCCATCGCGGCAGCGGCCTCGGCCGGCGTGGCCTCGCGCACGTCCTCGACGCGGGTGGCGGCGAGCGCGGCCTCCAGCGGCGCGCGGTCCGCCAGGCAGGCCAGGTCGGCGCCGCGCGAGTTGACGCGGGTGTCGCCATACAGCGCGCGCGGCAGCGGCTGGCCGGGGCGGGCGGCCGGGGTCAGCGGCGAGGCGAGCAACTGGTCGATGGGCACGGCCTCGTCCGAGAGCTGGTGGACGAAGGAGGAGTTGGCGCCGTTCTCGAGCAGGCGCCGCACCAGGTAGGCGAGCAGGTCGCGGTGCTCGCCGACCGGCGCGTAGATGCGCACCGGCAGGCTGGCGTCGCGCATCGCCTCGCGGTAGACGCCCTCGCCCATGCCGTGCAGGCGCTGCATCTCGAAAGGCGCGCCGGCGCGCCGCGCCATCTGCACGATGGCCGCGATGGTGCCGGCGTTGTGGGTCGCGAACTGCGGGTAGATCGCATCCGCGTGGCCGATCAGCGCCCGCGCGCAGGCGAGGTACGAGATGTCGGTGTGGTGCTTGTGCGTGAACACCGGGTAGCCGGCCAGGCCGAGCTCCTGGGCGCGCTTGATCTCGCCGTCCCAGTAGGCGCCCTTCACCAGCCGCACCATGAACTTCAGGCCGTGGTGGCGGGCGATCCGTGCCACCTCGTCGACCACCTGCAGCGCGCGCGTCTGGTAGGCCTGCACCGCGAGGCCGAAGCCGCGCCACTGCGGCCAGGTGGCGGCGATGCGCGCGGCGAGCGCCTCCAGCACGTCCAGCGAGAGCTCGAGCCGGTCGCTCTCTTCCGCGTCGATGGTCAGGTTGATGTTGGCCGGCGCGGCCAGCTCGATGAGCTGCCAGACGCGCGGCAGCAGCTCGGCGCCGACGCGTTCGCGCTGCGCATCCTCGTAGCGCGAGAAGAGCGCGCTCAGCTTGATGGAGATGCCGTCGGCCGATTCCGGGCCGGCCGCAACCCGCCCGCCGGCGATGGCACGGATGGCCTGCGCGTAGGACGCGAGGTAGCGCTGCGCATCCGCCTCGGTGCGGGCGCCCTCGCCCAGCATGTCGTAGCTGAAGCGCAGGCCGGGCAGGGGCTTGCGGGCCGCGGCCGCCTCGGCCATCGCCTCGCCGATGTCGCGCCCGAGCACGAACTGTCGCCCGAGCAACTGGATCGCGCGCACCGTCGCGGCCACCACCGTCTGCGCGCCCAGGCGCTTGAACAGGCCGGTCTCGGCCTCGGCGTCGGGCAGGAATTTCTTGGACAGGGCGATCGCGCTGGCCGACAGGCTGGCCAGCATCTTGTGCGGCCCGCCCGAGGCGGCGTCGAAATCGGCGCGGCCGAGCTGGTCGGCCGTCAGCGCGATGGCGGTCTCGGCGTCGGGGACGCGCAACAGGGCCTCGGCCAGCCGCATCAGCGCCAGCCCTTCGGCGCTCGAGATCGGGTACTCGCGCAGCAGCGACTCCATGGCCCAGAACGGCGCCGGCTTGTCGCGTACCGCCTGCACCCAGGGCCGTGCCGCGTGCACCACGGACGGCCAGTCCAGCGCCTGCGCCAGGGGTGGCGTCAGGCTTGCTAACAGCTCGCCTTCAGGGCGATACGGGTAGGGCAGGCGGGCGCTGGCCGGCGGCAAAAACATCATGAGAGGTCACCATTGGTGTTAGTTCTACTAGCGTATCGGCTGATGACATGAATTAATCGCCAACAAAAAGCCTGTTCTCGAACTCATTCACCATGAAGAGCAATCACAGCCTGCCCGCCTCGCTGGACAAGATCGACGCCCGCATCCTGGGCGCGCTGCAACAGGACGGGCGCATCTCGAACCTGAAGCTCGCCGAGACGGTGCACCTGTCGCCGACGGCGGTGCTGGAGCGGGTGAAGCGGTTGACGCGCGATGGCTTCATCCTGGGCTACGAGGCGCGATTGAACCCCGACAAGCTCGGCGCGGGAATGATGGTCTTCATCGAGGTGGTGCTGGACCGGACGACGCCGGACGTGATGAAGGCCTTCAAGGCGGCGGTGCAGGTGCGGCCGGAGATCCTGGAATGCCACCTCGTGGCGGGGGGCTTCGACTACCTGATCAAGACCCGGGTGGCCGACATGGGCTCGTACCGGGAGCTGATCGGCTCGGTGATCTGGAGCCTGCCGGGGGTGCGGGAGACGCACACGTATGCGGTGATGGAAGAGGTGAAGAACACGACGGCCTTGCCGATCTGACCGGCGATTCCCGGATTGGCATCCGGGAGCAGCGTGTCACCGGGCGCCGAAGATCGCACTGCCGACGCGCACCAGGGTCGAGCCCTCGGCGATGGCGGCTTCGAGGTCGGCGGACATGCCCATCGACAGCGTGTCCAGGCCCAGCCCTTCGGCGTTCAGCCGCTCCAGCAACTCGCGCAGCGCCCGGTGCGGCGCCCGCTGCGCTGCCTCGTCGCCGGCCGGCTCGGGGATGGCCATCAGCCCGCGCAGCCGCACCCGCGGCAGCCGCGCCACCTCGTGCGCCACCGCCGCCACCTCGTCCGGCGCGAGCCCGCTCTTGCTCGCCTCCCCGCTGATGTTCACCTGCAGGCACAGCTGCAGGGCTGCCAGATGGGCCGGCCGCTGCTCGGACAGCCGCTGCGCGATCTTCAGCCGGTCGACCGAGTGCACCCAGTCGAACTGCTCGGCGACGACCCGCGTCTTGTTGCTCTGCAGCGGCCCGATCAGGTGCCATTCCACCCGCTCGCGCAGGTCGGCCAGGGCGGCGATCTTGTCCACGCCCTCCTGCACGTAGTTCTCGCCGAAGCGCCTTTCGCCGGCATCGAAGGCCTCGCGCACCGCCTGCGGCCCGAAAGTTTTGGTAACACTCAGCAGCGTGACGCTTTGCACGGGGCGATGTGCGTCTGCACAGGCCCGTGCAATGCGTTCGCGCAGCTGTTGTATGTTTGAAGCAATCATCGCCATAATTCCCCGAGCCTATCCCAACGGACAGCCGGGAACGCCCAGGGACAGGCCGCTGCCGACAAGCGGCCACTCACAACTCCTTACCAGTACCTCATGGACATCACCCAACTGCTCGCGTTCTCGGTCAAGAACAAGGCGTCGGACCTGCACCTTTCGGCCGGGCTGCCGCCGATGATCCGCGTGCATGGCGACGTGCGCCGCATCAATGTCGATCCGCTCGAGCACAAGCAGGTGCACGACATGGTGTACGACATCATGAACGACTCGCAGCGCAAGAACTACGAAGAGACGCTGGAGTGCGACTTCTCGTTCGAGATCCAGGGCCTGGCGCGCTTCCGCGTCAACGCCTTCAACCAGAACCGCGGCGCCGGCGCCGTGTTCCGGACCATTCCGTCGAAGATCCTGACCCTGGAGCAGCTGAACTCGCCCAAGGTCTTCGCCGAGCTGGCGCTCAAGCCGCGCGGCCTGGTGCTCGTGACCGGCCCGACGGGCTCCGGCAAGTCGACCACGCTGGCCGGCATGGTCAACCACCTGAACGAAAACGAGTACGGCCACGTGCTGACGGTGGAAGACCCGATCGAGTTCGTGCACGAGTCCAAGAAGTGCCTGGTCAACCAGCGCGAGGTCGGCCCACACACGCTGAGCTTCGCGAATGCGCTGCGCTCGGCCTTGCGCGAGGACCCGGACTGCATCCTGGTGGGCGAAATGCGCGACCTGGAGACCATCCGCCTGGCGCTCACCGCGGCCGAGACGGGCCACCTGGTCTTCGGCACGCTGCACACCAGTTCGGCCGCCAAGACCATCGACCGGGTGGTGGACGTGTTCCCCGCGGCCGAGAAGGAAATGGTCCGCGCGATGCTGTCCGAATCGCTGATCGGCGTGATCTCGCAGACGCTGTGCAAGCTGAAGGACGGCAGCGGCCGGGTCGCGGCGCACGAGATCATGCTGGGCACCGCGGCCATCCGCAACCTGATCCGCGAGAACAAGATCGCGCAGATGTATTCGTCGATCCAGACCGGCAACACGGTGGGCATGCAGACGCTCGACCAGAACCTGTCCGACCTGGTCCGGCGCAACATCATCTCGCCGGCCGAGGCACGTGCGAAGGCGAAGTTCCCCGAGAACTTCCCCGGCTGAGCCGCGCGGGTGCCGCGTGAAGAAACTCTTTGATCGCCTGAAGCAGCGCAGCGGCGACGGTGCGCCGCCGGCGAATCCCGAGGACACGAGCGTCAACGACTCGGGATTCTTCTCGACCCAGTTCCTCGACCGACCGGACGAGGCGCAGCCGCTGGCCACCTGGGCCGAGCGCGCGGCGGCCGTCGGCGCCGTGCAGGTCGAGCGCAAGCAGGCCGAGCCGCTGTTCGCCAAGCTGTGGGGTGCCGACCGCTATGTGGCGGCACTGACCTCGGACGAGCTGCTGCGCATGAGCCAGTACCTGCATTTCGTGCAGGTGGCGGCGAACAAGGAGGTGATCGGCCAGGACGAGCAGGGCGACTACATGCTCATCGTGCTGGACGGCACCCTGGCGGTCGACCGCGTGCAGCCCTGGGGCGGCCGGGCCCGGCTGGCCGAGGCGCGGGCGGGCGACATGCTGGGCGAGATGTCGCTGCTGGACGCGGGCGCCCGCTTCTCCGCCTGCACCACGCTGACGCCGTGCACGCTGGCAGTGGTGGATGCGCAGCGATTGGATGAGATGATCATGTTCGAGCCGCGGCTCGGCCTGGCCTTGCTGGCCTCGCTGTCGCGGCGTTTGTCATTGCGTTTGCGGCAGGTCAGCGCCCGGCTGAGTGCCTTGTTGTCGAGCACGTGAGCGGCGGAGCGCCCTAGGAAGCATCATGGAAAGAGACCAGGCATCGAAATTCGTCAACGACCTGCTGCGCCTGATGGTGTCGCGCAACGGGTCGGACTTGTTCCTCACCGCCGACTTCCCGCCGGCCATCAAGGTCGACGGCAAGGTGACCAAGGTGTCGCCGCAGCCGCTGACCGGCCAGCACACGCTGGCGCTGACGCGCTCGGTGATGAACGACAAGCAGGCCGCCGAGTTCGAGCGCACCAAGGAGTGCAACTTCGCGATCTCGCCGCAAGGCATCGGCCGCTTCCGGGTGAATGCCTTCGTGCAGCAGGGCCACGTCGGCCTGGTGCTGCGGACGATTCCCCAGACCCTGCCCACCATCGACAGCCTGAACCTGCCGCAGGTGCTGAAGGACGTGACGATGACCAAGCGCGGGCTGGTCATCTTCGTCGGTGCGACCGGCTCGGGCAAGAGCACCTCGCTCGCGGCGATGGTGGATTTCCGCAACGAGAACTCGTTCGGCCACATCATCACCATCGAGGACCCGGTGGAGTTCGTGCACCCGCACAAGAACTGCATCGTGACGCAGCGCGAGGTGGGGCTGGACACCGAGGGCTGGGCGCAGGCGCTGAAGAACACGCTGCGCCAGGCGCCGGACGTGATCCTGATGGGCGAAATCCGCGACCGCGAGACCATGGAGCATGCGGTGGCCTTCGCCGAGACGGGCCACCTGTGCATGGCCACGCTGCACGCGAACAGCGCCAACCAGGCGCTGGACCGGATCATCAACTTCTTCCCCGAAGAGCGCCGCGCCCAGCTGCTGATGGACCTGTCGCTGAACCTGAAGGCGCTGGTGTCGCAGCGCCTGCTGCCGCGCCAGGAAGGGCGCGGGCGGATCGCGGCGGTGGAGGTGATGCTGAACACGCCGCTGATCTCGGAGCTGATCTTCAAGGGCGAGGTCTCGGAGATCAAGGAGATCATGAAGAAGTCGCGCGAGCTGGGCATGCAGACCTTCGACCAGAGCCTGTTCGACCTCTACGAGAACCACCTCGTGACCTACGAGGACGCGCTGCGCAACGCGGACTCGGTGAACGACCTGCGGCTGCAGATCAAGCTGAACAGCAACCGTGCGCGCAGCACCGATCTGGCCGCGGGCACCGAGCACCTCACCATCGTCTGAGCGCCGCATGAGCAACAAGAGCTACGAGGCGATCGCGCCTCAGGCCGTGGCGTTCCTCGGCCTCGGCGTGATGGGGTATCCGATGGCCGGGCACCTGGCGCGGGCCGGGCACCGGGTGACGGTCTACAACCGCACGGCGGCGAAGGCGGCGCAGTGGGTGGCGGAGTACGGCGGCGCCAGCGCCCCGACGCCGAAGGCCGCGGCGGCCGGGGCGGACATCGTGTTCGCCTGCGTCGGCAACGACGACGACCTGCGCTCGGTCACCACCGGCGGCGACGGCGCCTTCGCGGGCATGAAGCGCGGCGCCATCTTCGTCGACCACACCACGGCGTCGGCCGAGGTGGCGCGCGAGCTGGATGCGGCGGCCCGCCCGCTCGGCCTGCACTTCATCGATGCGCCGGTCTCCGGGGGCAACCTGGGCGCGATCAATGGCGTGCTGACGGTGATGTGCGGCGGCGATGCGGCGGCCTTCGCCAAGGCCCAGCCTGTGGCCATGGCCTTTGCGAAGGCGGTGACGCTGCTGGGCGAGAGCGGTTCCGGCCAGCTGGCCAAGATGGTCAACCAGATTTGCATCGCCGGGCTGGTGCAGGGTTTGGCCGAAGCGATCGCCTTCGGCGAGAAGGCGGGCCTGGACATGAAGGCCGTGCTGGGCGTCATCGGCAAGGGCGCCGCCCAGAGCTGGCAGATGGACAACCGGGGGCCGACGATGATCGACGGCAAGTTCGACTTCGGCTTCGCGGTCGACTGGATGCGCAAGGACCTGGGCCTGGTGCTGGAGGAGGCCCGTCGCAACGGCGCCCGGCTGCCGGTGACGGCGCTCGTCGACCAGTTCTATGCCGACGTGCAGGCCCGGGGCGGGCAGCGCTGGGACACCTCCAGCCTCGTCACGAGGCTGAAGTAGGCGCTGCCTCGGCGCCGGTCAGGGTTGCCGGTTGGCGGCAGCGGACGAGGCGGCCGCTGCGGTGGGCACCGGCCGTAGGTTGGCGAGCTCGGCCTCGCTGACGATCTCGAACACGCGCACCACCTTGAGCACGCCGCTGATGCTGCGCGTGAGTTCGGTGGCGCGGTCGGCCTCGCGCTCGGTGACGATGCCCATCAGGTAGACGGTGCCGCGCTCGGTGGTCACCTTGAAGGCGTTGGCCTGCAGGTCGCGGGCGTCGACCAGCGTCGCCTTGACCTTGCTCGTGATGAACGCGTCGCCGCTGCCGCTGCGGCTGAAGGTGGCCGAGCCGACGATGCCGATCTCGTTGACGACGCTGCGCACGTTTTCGAGCCGGGCCACGGCCTGCTCGGCGTTGGCCTTCTCGGCCTCGTTCTGCACCTCGCCGGTCAGCAGCACCATGCGGTTGTAGCTGGTGACCTCGACCTTGGAGCGTTGCGCGTCGATCACGTCCTTCAGGCGGGCGCTGGCCTTGAGCTCGATGCCCTGGTCCTCGAGCTGGGCGCCGGAGGTGCGGCGGTCGGTGGCGACGAGGGCGCCGCCGGCCACGGCGCCGCCGAGGAAGAGGAAGGCGCAGCCGGACAGGGCCGAGGCGGCGACCACGGCGGCCGTGAGCATCGTCAGGCGGTGGGTGAGGGAGCGCGAAGACTTCATGTGTTTTCCTGTTCGCCGAGCAGTTGCAGGTCCACCGCATCGCACAGGCAGTGCAGGGCGAGGATGTGGACCTCCTGGATGCGTGCGGTGCGTTCGTGCGGCACGCAGATGTGGACGTCGGTTTCGGTGAGTTCGCCGACGATGCGGCCGCCGCCCCGGCCCGTGAGGGCGATGACGGTCATCTCCTTGGCGTGGGCGGCCTCGATGGCGGCCAGCACGTTGGCGGAGTTGCCGCTGGTGGAGATGGCGATCAGCACGTCGCCGGGGGCGCCGAGCGCCTGCACCTGCTTCGAGAAGATCGCGTTGAAGTCGTAGTCGTTGCCGATCGCCGTGAGGATGGAGGTGTCGGTGGTGAGGGCGATGGCGGCGAGGCCGGGGCGCTCGCGCTCGAAGCGGCCGACGAACTCGGCGGCGAAGTGCTGGGCATCGCTGGCCGAACCGCCGTTGCCGCAGGCCAGCACCTTGCCGCCGGAGGTGATGCAGCCGACGACGGCGCCGACGGCATCGGCGATGGGTCGGGAGAGGATTTCGGCAGCCGCGTACTTCAGATCAGCGCTGTCGAAGAACTGTTGCTGGATGCGTTGTTCGAGCATGGGCATGGATCATATGACATGGGTGCACCACCTTGGTTCCGCGGGTGTGATGGCCAACTCACCCGGGCGCATCGAAGGCGGCGCGCAGCCAGTCGATGTGCTCGCCGTCGAGGGCCACGACGTCGAACCGGCAGGGCGGCGGCGTGGCCCAGGCGCGCAGGAAATGATGCGCCGCGAAGATGACACGGCGTTGCTTGGTGGGGCCGACGCTGGCGGCGGCGCCGCCGTGGGTGGAGCCGGCGCGGGCGCGCACCTCGACGAAGACGAGGGTGCCGTCGCGGTCGCGCAGGATGAGGTCGACTTCACCCCCGTGCGATCGCGGTCCGCGGGCGACCCGATAATTGCGGCGCACCAGCACGAGGCCGTGACGCAGCAGGTGCGCGAGGGCGCGTGCCTCGCCGTCGTCACCCACCTGCTTTGTCGTCCTGCCGCCCATCGTGACCCTTGCCGCCGATTCATCGTTGTTGCTGAAGGCCGCCGAAGCCGCTGCGGGCGCGCAGCAGTACCCGGCGGGTGCGCTCTACGTCGTCGCGACGCCGATCGGCAACCTGGCGGACATCACGCTGCGCGCCATCCACGTGCTGTCGCTGGTGGATGCGGTGGCCTGCGAGGACACGCGGCACAGCGCGCCGCTGTTGCGCCACCTCGGGCTGGACAAGCCGCTGATGGCGGTGCACGAGCACAACGAGCGCGAGGCCGCCGAGGCGGTGCTGGCGCGGCTGGCGCGCGGCGAGCGGGTGGCGTACATCAGCGACGCGGGGACGCCGGCGGTGAGCGACCCGGGCGCGGCGCTCGTCGCGGCGGCGCAGCAGGCGGGGTACCGCACGGTGCCGGTGCCGGGGGCGAGCAGTGCATTGGCGGCGGTGAGCGTGGCGGGGGATGTGGTGGGGCGCGGGTTCGTGTTTGTCGGGTTCTTGCCGGCGAAGGGCGGGGAGCGGGCGAAGGCGCTGCAGGCCGTGGCGGCGCGGGCCGAGGCGCAAGTGCTGTTCGAGGCGCCGCATCGAATCGAGGGCTTGGCCTCGGACTTGGCCAAGGCCTCGGGCCCGCGTCGTGTGACCCTCTGCCGCGAGCTGACCAAGCAGTTCGAGGGCATCGTCAGTTGTGCGGCGGAGGAGCTTCCCGTCTGGCTGGCCGCTGACGAGAACCGTCGGCGTGGCGAGTTCGCCCTGGTCTTGCATGGCCAGGCGATCTCGCAGGACGAGGGCTCCGCCAGCGCAGAGGCCATCCTGAAGACCCTCCTGGCCGAGCTGCCCCTGAAACAGGCGGTGTCGCTGGCCGCCAGCCTGAGCGGACAGCCGCGCAACGCCTTGTATCAGCGGGCGCTGGCCTGGAAGGACGGATCGGCGCACACGGACGGGTGAGCGTGCCTGCGATGGCGCAGCGACTAGTTGCGGCTCTCGTCGGCACCGACACCGACAGGCCAGGCGCGCCAATGTTCGGCCTTCAGCGTTTTAGCCTCCATTCCTCCGGGAAGCTCGCGTTTCAGGGCAGTCACTTGGTCAACGCAAGAACCATGTTCAGCGAGAAGGGCTCGCGCCGCCTCCAGAAGCTCATCCTTCAGGTCGCCGGAGGCACTTTTCCAATCTTCATGGTGCCAGCGCAGCTTGAATTCAAGCGATTCAATGTCGCCGATCAGTTTGACAGCAGCGGTCAGTTTCCTGGAGTCTATGCGCTGGATCGTGCCCTGCTCAGCCAGGTCGCCGGCAACGAGGTCGCGTGCCTTCTCTCGCTGTGCTTGAACGTCCTCCGATGCTGACCCATTGTCGGCGCGGCATGGGGTGTTGTTGACGAGTTCCGTCCTCGACAGCTTGCGTTGTGGCTCACGCATGGTGTTCCTTGTGTATGGCTGGCTGGCGGCGTGTTGTCGGTCGCCGAGCGGTGAGTGACTGCCAGGTTGGGGGCGTTCCTCGTGAGGGTCACCGTATGGCCTCATTGATCTCCAGGGTCCGTCGTGCGGGGTGAGGGCAACTGACGAGGGCTCGACCAGCGCAGACTCGGTGTTGAGGACGCTGCTGGCCGAGTTGCCGTTGAAGCAGGCGGTTGGCATAGCTGCCAGCCTGAGTCGGCAGCCACGCAATGCGCTGTATCAGCGTGCGTTGGCGATCAAGGATGAGGTGCCGTGAAGCAGGCTCACGCTGACATGGGCGGGCTAGCTCTGCTTCTCGGTGTCGTCCGTTTCCCCATAGCGGGTCAATACGTCTGACCGTAGCTTCAGCTCTTGGCTGTCCAGTTCGGGTTCGCTATCAGATCTGGTGTTTGGGCCGTCCTGCAAGTCAATTGGCAGGTCACGGGGGGTGTAGCTGAGTCCTCGCTTGTCGAGTTCGTCCCGAAGGATGTGCACCGTGGCGATTGAATTCTCAGTCTCTGCGGTGAGATTTTTTATTTTGGCCTGCGCATTCTTCTTTTTCTCCTCGTGGCGTCCCAGAGCGACAAGCCCGCTGTTCAATTCGACTTGAGTCTTCTTCAATTCTGCCTTTGCAGCTTTCACCCGCGCTTCTAGCTCCTCGAGCCTGAGACGCAGCTGCTTTTCTCTTTGGTTGACCGCCCGCGAAAGATCTTGGCTTTCTTCGAAAAGATCCCAGGCCTTTTTGCTTTCTTGATCGTAGAGTTGGAGCACTTCCTGATCAGGCGCCGATTCCAGCTTGGTGATCAGTTCATCTCCGTGACCACTCACCAGCTTCTTGATCATGTCCTTGCGAGGAGAGGCGGGTCCTTCCTCACGGCGCTCGGAAGACCGTTGACGCCCTCGTAGCTCGGTGCTGATGGGCAATGATGTAATCGGAGGACGGCTGCCGATCGTCGCAGCCGAGCGGATACTCGGCTGAGGCCTCGGTTGGGGCGAAAGCCCTCTTTGCTCCTTGACCAGCGCTGCAACTTCGTCTCTTGGAGATCCTTCTCTCTTGAGGACTGCGACAGTCGCCGAGCGGGTGCCGAAAGTTGTTTTGACGGGTGGATTATCTGGCTGCTGCCGAGGCGATTTCCACCCACTCCCCGTCCGGGCGGACGCTGATGCAGCAAAGTTTGGATCGGGAGGCTGCCGGCGTGGGCTTTCGAGCGTGTGCGCGGGCAAAATGTATTGTTCGGCAACGGTGCCCCGTTTCGCTGATTCCTTTGCCCGTTCTTCCGGCGAACGCCGCCGCCCGGTGAATGTCTTCCGCTTGTCCTTGTTGCCTGCTCCCTTGCTGGTCAACGTCGGGACATGCTGCTGCGCCTCGATGCGTTGCTTGACAACCGATTGAACGAGCGGCCGCACCCCCGCTATTTTTTCTTTCTCTGGTGGAGGGCTGCTCACTCGCTTTGAAGTTATATCCTGCTTTCCTTGCATCTTGTTTCCCTGTATGTCGAGGTGTGTGTGACGACGCATCAACGATGCGCCGGCGGCTGAGTAACTCGACTCTGCCTCCACGTTCCCCGAGTTGGCTTCGTGCACTCTGCCGTCGAAGCCCCCGCTGGGACAGAGGCGACCGTGGCTTCTAGAATGCTCCACCACCCCACCGGAGCCGCCGCCATGATCTCGCGCGAACCCACCCTCGAACGCCTGGCCGTCGCCCGCTCGCTGCTGCTCGAACCCTTCGGTCTCACCGACGCCACGCTCAGCAAGGCGCTGCAGGCCATCGCCACCCACCGCATCGACGATGCGGACCTCTACTTCCAGTACACGCGCAGCGAAGGCTGGAGCCTGGAAGAGGGCATCGTGAAGAGCGGCAGCTTCGGCATCGACCAGGGCGTGGGCGTGCGCGCCGTGGCCGGCGAGAAGACCGCCTTCGCCTACTCAGACGACATTTCCGAGGCGGCGTTGCTCGATGCCGCCGCCACCGTGCGCACCATCGCCGCCGCCGGCCAGAGCGCCAGCGTCAAGATCGCCAGCGCCCCGGTGATCGCCGGCAGCCGCACGCTGTATGCCCCGATGGACCCCATCGCCACCCTCGACAGCACGCAGAAGGTCGCGCTGCTCGAGCGCGTCGAGAAGCTGGCCCGCGCCAAGGACCCGCGCGTCAAGCAGGTGATGGCCGGCATCGCCGCCGAATACGACGTGGTGCTGGTCGCGCGCGCCGACGGCACGCTGGCCGCCGACGTGCGCCCGCTGGTGCGCCTGTCGGTCACCGTCATCGCCGAGCAGACCGTCGCCGGCGAGGTGCGCCGCGAGGTCGGCACCGGCGGCGGCGGCGGGCGCTTCGGGCTCGGCTACTTCCACGACGCGATGATCGAGAGCTACGTCGACGATGCCGTCAAGGCGGCGCTGACCAACCTCGAGTCGCGCCCGGCCAAGGCCGGCGAGATGAGTGTCGTGCTCGGCCCGGGCTGGCCCGGCGTGCTGCTGCACGAGGCCATCGGCCACGGCCTCGAAGGCGATTTCAACCGCAAGGGCTCCAGCGCCTTCAGCGGCCGCATCGGCCAGCGCGTGGCCGCCCCCGGCGTCACCGTGCTCGACGACGGCACGCTGCCGGATCGCCGCGGCTCGCTCAACGTCGACGACGAGGGCAACGCCACGCAGCGCAACGTGCTGATCGAGGACGGCATCCTCAAGGGCTACATCCAGGACGCGATGAACGCCCGCCTGATGGGCGTCGCCCCCACCGGCAACGGCCGCCGCGAAAGCTACGCCGCCGTGCCGATGCCGCGCATGACCAACACCTACATGCTGGGCGGCGACAAGACCAAGGAAGAGATCATCGCCGGCCTGAAGCGCGGCCTGTACGCCACCAACTTCGGCGGCGGCCAGGTCGACATCACCAGCGGCAAGTTCGTCTTCTCCGCCTCGGAGGCCTTCTGGGTCGAGAACGGCAAGATCCAGTACCCGGTGAAGGGCGCCACCATCATCGGCAACGGCCCCGACGCACTGACCCGCGTCAGCATGATCGGCAACGACATGAAGCTCGACACCGGCGTCGGCGTGTGCGGCAAGGAAGGCCAGAGCGTGCCGGTGGGCGTGGGGCAGCCCACGCTGCGCATCGACCGGATGACGGTGGGCGGGACGGCGTAGCCCGGATGCCAATCCGGGAATCGCTGTTCACTTTGCACCTTCGCTCCCGGATTGCGCTGCGCTCCATCCGGGCTACACGACGCGCACGTTCAGCGCGGGCAGGCCAGCGATCTCGCCCGTCATCACATCCCCAGGCACCACCGGCCCCACGTTCTCCGGCGTCCCGCTGAAGACGATGTCGCCCGGCCGCAGCTCGTTGGCCTGCGAGAGCTTGCTGATCTGCTCGGCCACACTCCAGATCATCTGCCGCAGGTCGGCGCTCTGCTTCAGCTGGCCGTTCACCTTCAGCGTGATCGCGCCCTGCGTAAAGTGCCCCACCTGCGCCACGCGGTGGATCGGCCCGATCGGCGCCGAGCGGTCGAAGCTCTTGCCGATCTCCCAGGGCTTCTTCTCGTCGCCCATCGCGCGCTGCAGGTCGCGCCGTGTCATGTCCAGCCCCACCGCATAGCCGTACACGAGGTCGAGCGCCTGCTCCGGCGCCACGTTGCGCCCGCCGCGGTGCAACGCCGCCACGAGCTCGATCTCGTAGTGGTAGTTCTTCGTCAGCGGCGGATAGGGGTGGTCCGCGGTCGTCCCCGGCGCGACCACCTGCACCGCGTCGCTCGGCTTCTGGAAGAAGAAGGGCGGCTCGCGGTTCGGGTCCGAGCCCATCTCGCGGGCATGCGCCGCATAGTTGCGCCCGATGCAGTAGATGCGCCGCACCGGGAACATCTCCGCGCTGCCCGCCACCGGCAGCATCGGCCGCGGCAGCTCGAACGCCATCTTCGCCTCGCCCCCTGCCCGCGTCTCGGTGGCGCAGCCGCCCACCGCCCCCAGCCCCATCGCCGCCCCGGTGTGCAGCCAGTTCCGTCGGTCCATCGCGTCTCCTCGTCTGTGGAAATCAACAGGAGCCGCCATTGGCGCCCGAGGCGGAATCGCTGTCAATTTCCCGAAACGGCGTACACCTCTGCACAAATCGCGCTTGACGAACCGTCCCGCAGCCGTGCTACATTCCGGCCCATGCGTTTCGTGCCGTCTTACTTTTTTGCCTACTTTTGGTTCTCGCACCGCCCGGCGGAGGAGAGGTCAGCGCGTAGGCTGTAAGACGAAAGCGCAAAGACTCACCAAACCGCCGGGCTCCCCCGGCGGTTTTTTTTTGCCCTCGACCTTTTGACCCATCCAGCAGGAGATCACGCCATGAATGCCAAGTCCGCCAGCGCCACGGAGGGTTGGTATGCGCCCGTCGACAAGACCGGCCAAACCGACGACGAAAGGATCCAGGACGTGACCCCGCTGCCCCCTCCCGAACACCTGGTCCGCTTCTTCCCGATCCGCGGCACCGCCTCCGAGGCGCTGATCGCCGACACGCGCCAGCGCATCAAGTCCATCATGGCCGGCCGCGACGACCGCCTGCTCGTCGTCATGGGCCCCTGCTCCATCCACGATCCGGTCGCCGCCGTCGAATACGCCCGCCGCCTGCGCGCCGAGCGCGAGAAGTACGCCGACACGCTCGAGATCGTGATGCGCGTCTACTTCGAGAAGCCACGCACCACCGTCGGCTGGAAGGGCCTGATCAACGACCCCTACCTGGACGAGAGCTACCGCATCGACGAAGGCCTGCGCATCGCGCGCCAGCTGCTGACCGAGATCAACCGCCTGGGCATGCCCGCCGGCAGCGAGTTCCTCGACGTCATCTCGCCGCAGTACATCGGCGACCTGATCTCGTGGGGCGCGATCGGTGCCCGCACCACCGAAAGCCAGGTGCACCGCGAACTCGCCTCCGGCCTGTCGGCGCCCATCGGCTTCAAGAACGGCACCGACGGCAACATCCGCATCGCCACCGACGCCATCCAGGCGGCGGCCCGTGCCCACCACTTCCTGTCGGTTCACAAGAACGGCCAGGTCGCGATCGTCGAGACGCGCGGCAACCCCGACTGCCACGTGATCCTGCGCGGCGGCAAGACGCCCAACTACGACGCCGCGAGCGTCGAAGCCGCCTGCAAGGACCTGGAAGCCGCCAAGCTGGCGCCGTCGCTGATGGTCGACTGCTCGCATGCCAACAGCAGCAAGCAGCACGAGCGCCAGATCGACGTCGCGCGCGACATCGCCGGCCAGATCGCCGGCGGCAGCCGCCGCATCTTCGGCGTGATGGTCGAGAGCCACCTGACCGCCGGTGCGCAGAAGTTCAGCGCCGGCAAGGACGACCCGGCCCAGCTCGCCTACGGCCAGAGCATCACCGATGCCTGCATCGGCTGGGACGACTCGCTGACGGTGCTGGACGTGCTGCACCACGCAGTGAAGGCACGCCGCCGCTGAGGCGTCGTGCTTCCGCCCGGTTCGCGCGTGTAAGTGCCGTCACACGGATGTAGCGCGGGTAAGGCCGGGCAAGAATGCTGGCCGCCCCCCGGCGTGCGAGGTGGAATGGACCTTCCATCCACTCGTCCCGGGTCCGCCATGAACACCTCGCTTCACCTGCGCCGCAGCCTGATCGCGCTGACGCTGGGAGGCGTGGCGCTGGTGGCCTCGGCACTGACCCCGGCCGCCGAGCCTTCGGCCAAGGACAAGGCGGCGATGGAGGCGGTCTTCACGCGCGTCGACACCAACGGCGACGGCAAGCTCTCGCGCGCCGAGGCCGAGCGCCTGCCGGTGATCGCGGCGATGTTCGACAAGCTCGACACCGACCATGACGGGCAGCTCACGCTGGCCGAGTTCGCGGTCGGGTACTACGCAGTGCCCTGATTCCGTTCAGCCGCCGTCGCGCGCCAGCCGCTCGCTGCGCCAGTAGACGTCGTCTCCGCCCAGCCCGTCGAGGTTGGCGCGGTTCAGCACGCGCGCCAGCACGAACAGCAGGTCGCTGAGGCGGTTCAGGTACTGGCGCGGCTCGGCGCGCACGGTCTCGTGGGCGGCCAGGGCCACCACCGACCGTTCGGCGCGCCGCGCCACCGTGCGCCCGACGTGCGCGATCGCCGCGCTGCGCGTGCCGGCCGGCAGGATGAACTCCTTCAGGCGCGGCAGGCTGGCGTTGTGCTGCGCCAGCGCCTCGTCCAGCCGCAGCACGGCATCTTCCTTCAGCAGCGCATAGCCCGGGATCGACAGCTCGCCGCCGAGGTTGAAGAGCTCGTGCTGGATCACCACCAGCAGCTCTCGCACCGCGTCGGGCAGCGGCTCGGCGAGCAGCACGCCGAGCGTCGAGTTCAGCTCGTCGACGTCGCCCATCGCCTGCACCCGAAGGTGGTCCTTGGGGACGCGCGTGCCGTCGCCGAGGCCGGTCGTGCCGTCGTCGCCGGTGCGGGTGGCGATCTGGGTGAGGCGATTGGCCATCGGCGTTCAGGGCTGGGTCTGGACCTGGGCCGCCTTGGCGCGCATCACATAGCCCTGGTAGGCCGGCAGCGAGATCGAGGCGACGATGCCCAGCACGAAGAAGGCGATGAACACGCCAGCCAGGATCTTCACCGCACGGGTGTTCGGCGGCGGCGGCGCGCCGTAATCGTTGGCGCCTGGCGTGCCGCCCTTGAAGATCCAGATCAGGGCGACGAACGGGATGAGCGACAGCAGGACCGTCCAGCCCGACCAGCCCATGTCGTGGCTGCGCTGGATCGCCTTCATGATCACCCAGACGAAGTACACCAGCCCGAAGATGCCCACCAGCGCCATTGCCAGGATGGGCGAGCGCGACATGCCGCCGAGCACGCCCACGAGCATGAAGACGGGCAGGAACAGCAGGTAACTGGCCGCCAGGTAGGCGATGTAGCGCAGCCGCCCGATGCGGCCCTGGGCCGACCAGACGTTCACGTCCTGGAATTCGGTCGCTTCCTGGTAGACGTCGGCAACCGCTGCGCTCGGCGGCTGGTAGGGATTGGCAGTGGCCATGCGGTAACTCCTCCTCGGGATGTCTGTCGTGGTGCCGGCGATCGTAGCCGAGCCCCCTCGGCCCGCCTAGGCCCTCTCGTGGGGGGATCAGAGCAGTCGCGCCTTCTTCACCGCGTGGTACCGGTTCACCAGCGCCACCGGCAGCAGCCTGGGCTCCACGTCGACCGACAGCGCATCCAGCCCCGTCACGCGCCGGAAGGAGTCGCGCCGCGCCTGCTCGAACCAGTGTGCGCCCGCCACGTCGATCGCCTGCTCCGAGGTCCGCATCTCCTGGTTCGCCAGCTCGCGCAGCACGCGCTCGCGCAGGCTCGCCACCAGCACCAGGTGGCGCGTGCGCAGCAGCTTCAGTGCCGGCGTCAGCTCGGCCGCATCCTCGTCCCGGAAGTTCGTCAGCACGATCACCAGCGCCCGCTTGCGCTGTGCCTTCATCACCTCGCGCGCCGCCTCCAGGTAGTCGGAATGGTCGTTGCCGGGCTGGATGTCGTACAGCCGCGCCATCAGCGCGTTCAGCGTCGCCGCCCCCTTGCGCGGCGCAAAGCGGCGGCCCTGCCCCAACGCATGCCCGAAGGTCATCGCGCCCACTTCGTCGCCTTCCTTCAGCGCCACGTGGGTCAGCAGCATCAGCGCGTTCAGCGCCTGGTCGAAGTGGCCGCCGTCGGCACTGTCCGTGCCCTCGTCGGCCCGCATGCGGCGCCCGCAGTCGAGCAGGAACAGCACGCACTGGTCGCGCTCGTCCTGGAAGCGGCGCACGATCGGCCGGCTGTGGCGCAGCGTCGCCTTCCAGTCGATGTGGCGGATCGGGTCGCCGCTCTGGTAGTCGGCCAGCTGCTTGAAATCCGTGCCCTCGCCGCGCTGGGCGAAGGTCTTGATGCCGATCTGCGACAGGCGCCGGTCGCCGGCCAGCCAGGCGTAGCGGGCCACCGCGGCGAAGTTGGGATAGACGTGCAGCGAGAGGCCCTCGCCCAGCACGTGCAGCCATTCGAACAGCCCGCCGCGCGAGCGCAGCCGCAGCTGGGTGCCGCCAAAGTGCACCCGCCCGCGCTGGCGTGGCGTCACCCGGTAGCGCAGCTCGATGCGGCGCCGCCCGGGCAGGCGGAAGTCGCGCGGCAACCCGTCGAAGTCCAGCGTCGGGTCCGGCTCGTCGAACAGCGTGCCGCGCCAGGGCCGCTGCCCGGGGTTGACGAGGTTGAGCACGAGCTCGCGCGGCACGCCGATCGCGAGCGCCTGCGGCAGCCGGCGCTCCAGGCGCAGCGGCGCGCGCTGCCAGGCGCGTCGGGTCAGCCACAGGTCCAGCCCGGCGCCGACCGCCGCGGCGAGCGCCAGCCCGCCCGCGGCCGCACCGACCCAGCCCGGCGGCGCACCGGCCAGCAGCGCCAACGCGGCCAGCAGCGCCGCCAGGCCCACGGCCTGCACCGCGGTCCGGCTCGGAATCACGCGCATGCGCATCGCCGCCGGCTCAGAGGCGCGGGGCCGGCACGCTGTCGAGCAGCGCGGCGAGCAGCTCGCCCAGCGCGCGGCCCTCGAGCTGCGCGTCCGGCGCCAGCATCACGCGGTGGCGCAGCGCCGGCAGCGCGTGCTGCTTCACGTCGTCCGGCGTCACGAAGTCGCGCGCCTGCAGCATCGCGGTGGCGCGCGCCGCGCGCACCAGCGCGATCGCCCCGCGCGGGCCCGAGCCGGCCGACAGCCCCGGCCAGGTCCGCGTCGCCCGCACCAGGCGCACCGCGTAGTCGGTCACCTTCTCGTCCACCCGGATGAACGAGGCCATGCGCTGCAGCGTCAGCACACCGCGCTCGTCCAGGCGCGGCACGATGTGGTCGAGCGGGAACTGGTCGCCCGTCTGCTGCTCGGTGGTGCGGCGCACGATCGCGGTCTCTTCCTCCTGCGAGGGGTAGCCGACGTCGATCTTGAACAGAAAGCGGTCGAGCTGCGCCTCGGGCAGCGGGTAGGTGCCTTCGGTGTCGATCGGGTTCTGCGTCGCGAGCACCATGAAGGGCTTGGCGAGCGGCAGCGTCTGGCCCTCGATCGTCACCTGGTACTCCTGCATGACCTCCAGCAGCGAGCTCTGCGTCTTGGCCGGGGCGCGGTTGATCTCGTCGGCCAGCAGCAGGTTGGTGAACACCGGGCCGCGGTGCACGCGCAGCGCGCCGACCGGGGCGCCCGGTTCGCCGCGCGCTTCCAGCACCGAGTGGCCGGTGATGTCCGACGGCATCAGGTCGGGCGTGAACTGCACCCGTGCGTAGCTCAGGCTCAGCGCCTTCGAGAGCGTGCGCGCCAGCAGCGTCTTGCCCAGGCCCGGCACGCCCTCGATCAGCACGTGGCCGCTCGCGAGCAGCGCGACCAGGATCTGGTCGACCGCGCCCTGCTGGCCGACGACGGCCTTGCCGACCTCGGCGCGCAGTTCGTTCAGCACCTCGGCGGCACGGGTCAGGTCGGTGGGTTTGATTTGCATGGCAGGTCCTCAGGAAGCGGTGGCCGGGGCGCGCTCGGCGAGCCGCCGGCGGGCGGTCTCCAGCAGCTCGAGCGTGGGCGGCAGGTCGATGCGGCGGCGGCGGATGCCGCGGTCCAGCGCCAGCCCGAGCGCGGCGGCGTCCAGGCCGGTCAGGCGGGCAATGGCCGCGGCACGGGCGCCGCGTTCCAGCGTGTCGTACTGCATCACGTGCAGGCGGGCGGTCTCGTCGAGGGCGCGCAGCTGGGCGGTGTGCAGGCCGAGCGGCCCGTGCCGCCACAGGAAGCGCGCCGTGCCGGTGACCTGCTCGGCCATCGAGCGCCGGCCCACCGGCGGCACCGCCATCGCCGGACCGAAGCGCGGCAGCGCGCGCCAGCCGAGCAGCAGCAGGGCCAGGCCGGCCAACAGCAGCACGGCCGCGGCGTTCTGCCACAGCCAGGCCCCGAACGAGCTGCGCGCTTCCTCCTCGACGAACCACAGCCGCTGGCCGCGGTGCAGTTGCAGCGCCTCGGCGGCGACCAGGCCGTGGTCGCGGGTCGTGAGCTGGCGGTTGCCGCGCAGGTCCCAGCCGTTCAGGACGGTCACGCTGCCGCGGCCATAGGCCACGCGCAGGATCTCGGTGTCGTAGCCGGCATCGAGCTGCCAGCTTGGGGCGGTCCTCGTGTCCAGGCGCTGCCAGGGCGGGCTGCTGCAGAGGGTGAAGCGGCGCGGCGCGGTGCCGGGCGCGGCCGTGGCGTCGGTCTCCTGCACGGTGCGGCAGGCCAGTGCCGGCTTGCCGCGCTCCGGCGGCTTGCCTGCGGGCGCGGTGCCGCCTGCCGGCGCCGGCGCATCCCGGGCGGGGGCGCTGTCCTCGTCCTCGTCGTCTTCCTTCTCGTCGTCGGTGTCCTCGTCGCCGCCCTGCGCGGTGTCCCCCCGGGTCGCGTTCGGTGCCCGGCACTGCACCGCCTTGCGATGCCGCACCGGCAGCCAGCCGCTGAGCTGTTCGCTGTCCAGGCTGCGCGTGGAAAGCACCAGCTGGCCGCCGGCGTCCACCCACTCGCGCAGGCGTTCGCCGCGCCCGGGGAAGACGTCCCACTGCCAGCTCCCGAGGTAGAGCGTGGCGCCCGGCGGCGGCATCTCCGCCAGGCCCTTCGGCGTCTCGACCTGCGCCCCCAGGCGCCGCGCCAGGTCCTGCAGCGCGAGCAGGTCGTTGCGCTGCGCTTCGGGGCTGGCCGGCGTCGGCAGCTCCATCTCCACCCATTCGATGCGCGACGCGAGCCACGCCCCGGCTCCGGCCAGCAACAGGAGCACGACCGCGGTCACGATGCGGTCGCGGGTCAGCCAGGCCTTCATGCGGCAGCCCCCGTGGGCGGCGCCGGCGTCGCCACCGCCAGCTGCGCGTCGAACTCCTCGCACAGGGCCAGCACGGCCGGCGTTTCGGGCAGGCGGGCGCCGTACACCGCCAGCTGCCACGCGCCGATCAGGCGCGCCACGAACTCGGCGGGCGCCGGCCGCAGCCGCGAGCGCGCGAGCGCCAGGCTCTCGCCCTCGGTGCTGGCGGCACGGATCGGCACCGCGTGGACATGCACCAGGCGCGACAGCGTGCCGCGGTACAGCAGCGACAGCGCCGCGCGCTGCTCGCCGCGCTGCCACAGCGCCGCGGCCGCCGCGCCGATGCGGTCGGGCAGGCTCTCGGGGCGGATGTCCAGGTCGCGCACGTGGCTGGGCAGGGCGGCGGCGCGCTGCGGCAGGGCACGGTCGCGCTCGCGGATCCAGTAGCGCAGGCCGACCAGCAGCAGGGCCACGAGCAGCGCGCCCAGGGCCCACACGAAGACGCGGCCGACGGCGGTGACCCAGCGGAAGAACTCGACGATCCAGGTGAGCCAGTCGGGCAGCGGCGAGCGCGGCTTCGGCTTCTTCTCGTCCTCCGCGGTCTTGAAGCGCCAGGTCTTGGTCGTCTTGACGCCGCCGAAGCGCGGGTCGTCGCGCAGCTTCGCGAGCTCGGCCTCGACGGTCTCGCGCGAGGGGCGCTCGGGCGCGGCCTCCTGGGCGCCCACCGCGCCGCAGCCCAGCACCGCCGCCAGCAGGGCGGCCGCGAGACGGCTAGAACGCACGGCGGAACTCCTGCTCGATGTCCCAGGCCTCGATCTGGACGCGCCGGTTCAGGTACATCGCGAAGCCGGCGGCGACGTAGAAGGGTTCCAGCATCAGCACCACCAGCGCATAGCCGGCGGCGCTCGCGAGCGAGGCCCAGCCGCTGCCGCCGCCGAGCCAGTCCATCGCCTCGCTGCGCAGGCCCTCGGGAACCAGCAGGTAGGCGAAGACCATCAGCCCGCCGACCAGGAAGGCCTCGGCATGCGCGTACACCGCATGCATCGCGAGCGCCGCGCCGCGTTGCGAGCGCAGCAGCTGGGCGCGGCGCTGGCGGTTCGCCTTGCCGCGCTGTCCCTCGAGCTGGTAGATCGGCTGCGTGAAGGCGCGCCAGGGCGAGAGCCGCCGCCACAGCAGGGTGCTGAAGAGCCGGCCCCACCAGACCTCGCGCTGGGCGCGCCACAGGTCCGGGAAGCGCGTGCCCTGGCCGAAGGCGGCGCGCGACAGCACGAACAGCACGCTGCGGTCCAGCCAGGGCTTGAGCCAGAAGATCAGCAGGCCGGGCAGCCAGCCCGCGATCTCGAAGGTGGACAGCGCGAGCAGGAACACCACCGCGAACACCGGCGTGCAGGTGGCCCAGACCGAACGCGCGTTCGCCTGCACCAGGCGCACGCCCAGGTCGCCGGCCTCGTGCATGGGGCGCGGGCGCAGCTCCAGCGCGATCGCATCAACCTGCATGCCCGGCCTCCTCCGTCGCGGCGGCGGCGCGGGCCGGCCGGCCCTGCCAGCCGAGGTAGGCGATCACCAGCGCCCAGCAGGCCGCGCCGACGCCGTACTTGACCTCGGGGGCGACCCAGCGAGCCGACGACCAGAAGGCCTCGAGCGCGGCGGCGATGACGAGGAAGGCGATCACCCCGTACATCACGACGATGGCGTCGGCCGCCGCATGGCGCAGGGCGGCAAGGCGCGTGCGGCGGCCGGGCGCGATCAGCGCATGGCCCAGGCGCAGCCCCGCCGCGCCCGACAGCACGATCGCGGTCAGTTCGAAGGCGGCATGGGTGACGACGAAGGAATAGAAGGCCTCGCCGCTGCCGCGTGCCGTCAGGTAGCCTGCGGCGGCGCCGCCCTGCAGGCCGTTGAACACCAGGAAGAAGACGCTGCCCAGGCCGGCGAACAGGCCGCCGGCGAAGCACTGGAAGCCGACGCCGATGTTGTTCTTGATGTAGAAGCCGAACATCTGCCAGTCGGTGTCGGCGCTGCGCAGCTTGCCGATGGCGTCCGTGCCCGGGCCGTACATCTGGTCGAAGTTGCGCAGCTGCCCGACGTCCATCAGGTGCAGCGCAAAGCCCGGGTCGCGCCAGCAGGCCCAGCCCACCAGCAGCGTGGGCAGCACGAACAGCAGCGTCGCGACGAGCAGGTAGCCGCGGTGCGCGCGCACGCGCTGCGGGATGTCGACCAGCACCAGGCGGCGCAGCCGGCCGAGTCCGAAGCCCGGCTCGTGGCGGCGGTAGATCAGCTGGTGGGCGCGGCGCGTGAGCGTCTCCAGGCGCTGCGTCATGCCGATCGGGTAGGCGCGCGCCTGGGCCAGCGCCAGGTGCTCGCAGGCGCGGCGGTAGAGCACGCTCAGGCGGACGCCGTCGATGGGTTCCTTCTTCTGCCGGCGGCCCGGCTTCCCGCCGTCGGCCGCCTTTGCGGCCTTCTCGGCCTGCTTGTCCGCCTTCTTGCGGGCGGGCGTGCCTTCGGCCCGGTCGAGCAGCACCTGCAGCTCGTCCCATTGCGCCCCGTAGGCGGCCTCGAACTGCAGCGGCGTCATCGCCCCCCCTCCCCGCGCCGGCCCAGCAGCCAGTGGGCGACGCCCAGCAGGCGCTGGGTGGCATCGGCCGGCCGGTCCGCGTCGCGCGTGGTCGCCGACTGCGCCAGCACGGCCAGTTCGTCGAAGCGCGCCGGCGTCAGGCGCCTGGCGCGCATCGCCCAGTTGACGATGGCGGCCTGCTCGCGCAGCGCGAGCGGACGGGCCGGCGGGACGGGGTCGGCCTCGGGCAGCGCACCGTGCAGCTCGACCGTGCCGGCCTGCACCACCAGGGTGCCGGCGGCCATGTCGCCCAGGCGCTTGAAGTCGGGCCGCCACAGCATGGCGAGGATGCCGAAGCCGTAGAACAGGGGCAGCAGGTCGGCGGCACGCAGCAGGTTGCGGATGATGGAGGCGGCGGGCGTGACCGGCAGGCCGGAATCCATCACCACCTGCAGGCCCATCATGCGCTTGCCGGGGGTGGCGCTGCCCGGCAGCAGCTCGAACAGCACCGGGTAGAACCATTCGAGCAGGAAGAGCAGCACCAGCAGCAGGCCGCCGCCCATGCCGCCGCCGAAGCTGAGCAGGGGCGAGGCGATCAGCATGACGCCCAGGCGGATCCCCAGGTCGGCGCCATAGGCGAGGGCGCGCGCCACCAGGCCGGCGGGTCGCAGCGGCAGCGCAATGCCCTCGGGCGTTTCGGCGGTGGTCAGGGTATCGAGCTGCACAGGTGGCGCGAATTCTATGCAGAATGGGCCGCTGTTCCCGGAGGTTTTGTCGATGAACGCACCCATCCCCGCCCACCTGATGCCCCAGCTCGACCCGCGCCCGGTGCCGGCCGCGATGGTCGAGGCGCTGAAGGCGCGCTTCGGCGAGCGCTGCTCCACCGCCCTGGCAGTGCGCGAGCAGCATGGCCGCGACGAGTCGCCCTTCGACGTGCCGCCGCCCGAGGTGGTGGTGTACTGCGAGAGCACGGACGACGTGGCCGAGGTGGTGCGGCTGGCCGACCGGCACGCGGTGCCGGTGATCCCGTACGGCGCCGGCTCCTCGCTCGAAGGCCACCTGCTGGCGGTGCAGGGTGGCGTCAGCATCGACCTGTCGCGCATGAACCGCATCCTGTCGGTGCAGCCCGAGGACCTGACGGTGACGGTGCAGGCCGGCGTCACCCGCATGCAGCTGAACAACGAGGTCCGCCATGCCGGGCTGTTCTTCCCGATCGATCCGGGGGCGGACGCGACGCTGGGCGGGATGAGCGCCACGCGCGCGAGCGGCACCAACGCCGTGCGCTACGGCACGATGCGCGACAACGTGCTCGCGCTGCGCGTGGTCACGCCGCAGGGCGAGGTGATCCACACCGGCACGCGCGCGCGCAAGTCCTCGGCCGGCTACGACCTGACCCGGCTGATGGTGGGCAGCGAGGGCACGCTTGGCGTGATGACCGAGATCACGCTCAAGCTCTACCCGCTGCCCGAGGCGATCTCGGCCGCGACCTGCAGCTTCCCGTCCATCGACGCGGCGGTGCGCACGACGATCCAGCTGATCCAGGTGGGCGTGCCGATCGCGCGCTGCGAGCTGCTGGACCGCAACGCGGTGGTCGCGGTGAACCGGCACGACCGCCTGACCCTGCCCGAATCGCCGCTGCTGCTGATGGAGTTCCACGGCAGCGAGGCCGGCGTGGCCGAGCAGGCGGCGATGGTGCAGGAGATCGCGGGCGAGTTCGGCGGCGAGGGCTTCCAGTGGGCGACCACGCCGGAGGAGCGCACGAAGCTCTGGACGGCGCGCCACCGCGCCTACTTCGCCGGCCTGCAGATGAAGCCCGGCAGCCGCACGGTGACCACCGACACCTGCGTGCCGATCTCGCGCCTGGCCGAGTGCATCAACGAGAGCGTGGCCGAGGTCGAGGCCTCGGGCCTCATGTACTACATCGTCGGCCACGTGGGCGACGGCAACTTCCACCTGGCCTACCTGATCGACCCCGAGCGTCCGCAAGAGCGCGAGACCGCGGAGCGCCTGAACCTGCAGCTGGTGCAGCGCGCGCTGCGGCTGGACGGCACCTGCACCGGCGAGCACGGCATCGGGCTGCACAAGATGGGCTTCCTGGTGAGCGAGGCGGGCGCGGGCGCGGTCGACATGATGCGCACCGTCAAGCGGGCGCTCGACCCGAAGAACATCATGAACCCGGGCAAGATCTTCTCCCTCTGACGCAGCCGCTCCCATCAGCCTCTTCCTGCTCAAGCGCAGTGCCGGCTTCGTCGCGACGCTGCTGGCCGCCTCGGCGCTGATCTTCGCGGTGCTGTCGCTGCTGCCGGGCAGCGCGGCGCAGGTGCGGCTGGAGACCGGCGCCACGCCCGAGGCCGAGGCGGCGCTCGCGCGGCAGCTCGGGCTCGACCAGCCGCCGCTCGTGCGCTACGGCCGCTGGCTCGGCGGGTTGCTGCGGGGCGACCTGGGGCACAGCGTCGCCTACGACACGCCGGTGGCCGAACTGGTCGCCGAGCGGCTGGCCGTCACGCTGCCGCTCGCGCTGCTGGCGCTCGCGCTGGCCGCGGTGCTGGCGCTGTCGGCCGGGGTGTACGCGGCGGCGCGGCACCGGCGGCTCGGCGACGCGGGCGTGATGGCGCTGAGCCAGCTCGGCATGGCGGTGCCGAACTTCTGGCTGGCGATCCTGCTGATCCTGGTCTTCGCGGTGAAGCTGCAGTGGTTTCCGGCGGGCGGCTTCGCCGGCTGGGACGAGGGGCCGTGGGCGGCGTTGCGGTCGCTGCTGCTGCCGGCGCTGGCGCTGGCGGCGGTGCAGGCGGCGATCCTGGCGCGCGTGACGCGCAGCGCGGTGCTCGAGGTGATGCGCGAGGACTTCGTGCGCACCGCCCGCGCGCAGGGGCTCGGCCGGCGCGCGGTGCTGTGGCGCCACGTGCTGCGCAACGCGCTGGTGCCGGTGCTGACGGTGATGGGGCTGCAGTTCGCCAACCTGCTGACGGGCGCCATCGTGGTCGAGAAGGTGTTCGCGCTGCCGGGCCTGGGGCTGCTGGTGTTCCAGGCCATCGCCAACCGCGACCTGCTGGTGGTGCAGGGGGTGGTGATGCTGTTCGCGGCGGCGGTGATCGCGATCAACTTCGGCGTCGACCTGCTGCTCGCGGCCGTCGACCCGCGGCTGAAGGATGCACACCGGTGAGGCGCCATCCGAGCTTCGTGGCGGGCGGGGTGCTGGTGCTGCTGTGGCTCGCGGCGGTGCTGCTGTCCTTCGCCTGGACGCCTTGGCCGCCGACCGAGATCGACATCCCGAACAAGCTGCTGCCGCCTTCGGCGGCGCACTGGTTCGGCACCGACAGCCTGGGCCGCGACGTGGCCTCGCTGCTGCTGGCGGGGGCGCGCACCTCGCTGCTGGTGGGGGTGGCGGCGGTGGGGATGGGCGCGGTCGCGGGCACGGCGCTCGGCCTGCTGGGCGCAGCGCGGCGCGGGTGGCTGGATGCGCTGCTGATGCGCGCCGCGGACTTCAGCTTTGCGTTCCCGGCGCTGCTGACCGCGCTGATGCTGGCGGCGCTGTACGGGCCGGGGGTGGCGACGGCGGTGGCGGCGATCGGCCTGTTCAACCTGGCGGTGTTCGCCCGCATCAGCCGCGCGGCGGCGGGGGCGGTGTGGTCGCGCGACTTCGTGCTCGCCGCACGGGCCTGCGGGCGCAACCGCTGGCAGATCACCTGGGACCATGTGCTGCCCAACATCGCGGCGGTGTTGATCGTGCAGGCGACGATCCAGTTCGCGGTGGCCATCCTGGCCGAGGCGGCGCTGAGCTACCTCGGCCTGGGCGTGCGGCCGCCGCAGCCGAGCTGGGGGCGCATGCTCAACGAGGCGCAGGAGTACCTGTTCCAGGCGCCGCAGCTGGCGCTGTACCCCGGGGCGGCGATCGCGCTGTGCGTCCTGGGGCTGAACCTGCTGGGCGACGGGTTGCGCGACCTGCTGGATCCGCGGCTGGCGCGGGAGCGCGCATGACGGCCTTGCTGGCGGTGACGGACCTGCGCGTGGCGCTGCCGTCGGCGCGCGGGGCCGTCGAGGCGGTGTGCGGCGTCGACCTGCGGATCGAACGCGGCGAGACGCTGGGGCTGATCGGCGAGAGCGGCTGCGGCAAGTCGATGACGGCGCTGGCCGTCATGGGCTTGTTGCCGGAGGGGGCGCAGGTCCGCGGCAGCATCCGCTTCGACGGGCAGGAGCTTGTCGGCCTGGACGATGCGGCGATGTGCAGCCTGCGGGGGCGGCGCATCGCGATGGTGTTCCAGGAGCCGATGACGGCGCTGGACCCGCTGCAGCCGCTGTGGAAGCTGGTGTCCGCATCGCTGCGCGTGCACCGCGGGCTGGATGCGCGCAGCGCGCGGGCCGAGGCGCTTCGGCTGCTCGAGCGGGTGCGGTTGCCGCAGGCGGCGCAGCGGCTGGATGCGCGCGTGCACCAGCTGTCGGGCGGGCAGCGGCAGCGGGTGATGATTGCCGCGGCGCTGGCCTGCGGGCCCGAGCTGCTGATCGCGGACGAGCCGACGACGGCGCTGGATGCGACGCTGCAGCGCGAGATCCTCGGCCTGCTGGACCAGCTGGTGCGCGAGGACGGCATGGGGCTGTTGCTGATCTCGCACGATCTGGCCGCGACGGCGCGCAGCGTGGCGCGGGTGAAGGTGATGTATGGCGGGACGGTGGTGGAGGAGGGGCCGACGGCCGCGGTCTTCGCGACCCCGGCGCATCCCTACACGCGCGGGCTGGTGGCGGCGCGACCGAGGGTGGGCGCGCCGCGCGGCACGGCCCTGGCGACGATCCCCGGCCGGGTGCCGGCGTTGGGCGACCTGCCGGCCGGGTGCCCGTTCTCGGACCGTTGCGGTTGGGTGGTCGAAGACTGCCATGCGGCGCTGCCGCCCACCGTTGACTGCGGTGAGGCCCGCGCCGCGCGGTGCATCCGCCTGGGTGACATCAGCCTGTAGCGTGGCTGCCATCCGGGGATGGTCCGTCCCGCCTCGGCGCCGCATCCCTGCCGTTCCACTGGTACACGATCGAGACGCCTTCCCACTCGTCGCGCCGAAAGACGACGTCCTTCCCGATCGCCGGCGCCCAGATCATGAGCCGGGCGCCCCGCCACGCCACCTTGACGGCGGATTCGCCGCGCAGGACGTAGACCTTCTCTCCCCTCTTTTCTGCCTGGTCCGACGCAGCGCCTGACTTCCTCAGATAGACGGAATGGCTGGGTGCCGTGGTCCCCCAGCAGTCGCGGCGAACCACGCTGGCGAACAGTTCGCCGTCGCCGGAGACCGCGATGTGCACCAGTGTGTCGTAGCAGTCCACTTCGTCGAATGCGCCGGAGCAGGAGGACAGCAGGATGCAGAGGAGCAGGGAAAGGATGCGCATGATCGACTCGCTGAGCGGTTGAACGGGGAGGGCGAAGTGCGGGCGTCTGCAGAGGCTGTCGAGTGCAGGAGGCGAGGTCAGTCTCCGGTGAGGACGTAGTCGATCGAGATCGATCGGGCGCTGGTTCGCATCGTTGAAACCTGGGTGACGGCGTCCGCCTTCAGGACGACACGTTGCTCGTTGAGCCATTCGATCTTCAGAGCGTCACCGCTTCCGCGTTGCGAGTATCGGAACACGAGGTCCCCTGGGTTCGGACGCTGGCCGCCAGGGTGCACGTACACATAGCTCACGACGGTCGTTCCGAGTGTCGTGCATGCGGTTGTGTGCGATGAGACAGTCATTCCAGCGCTGCTGATCGCTTCTGGCCAGTCGAACCTGTCACAGCTCGCGTTTGCTTCACCCTGCGAATCGGAATCCCGCCAAGACATGAAGCCGCAGGTCAATGCCGCGCCCAATGCGAGGCACGCCAACACAAGCGTTGATCGGTACAAAGGCTTTGTCATTGGCACATGGGTCCCCGATCCGGTGAGCTCCGGGCTCGGTGCCGGCGCATGGCGCGGCCACGGAGGAGGATCCGCACAAGGCCACGAACGCGGCCCAGGCCCAGCACGATGTGCTCTGCATCTTTCTGCTCCCTGCGTCAGCGGTGGCAAGACCGCGAGCGCGCAGTCTCGCGAAGTTGCGCGCTGAGGAGCAGGTGAAAGATGTACGCCGAGGTTTACCCTGATGCCGCCGCCGACCGGCCGGGCGCGTCGCCTACCGATACCCCATCGACTGCGGCAGCCACAGCACGATCTGCGGGAACAGCGTCATCGCCAGCAGCAGCAACAGCAGCATCACGAGGAACAGCCAGCCTTCCTTCAGCATGTCCTTGATCGGGATGCCGGTGAGTGCGTTGGTCACGAACAGCAGCATGCCGAACGGCGGGTGGATCAGGCCGATCATCATGTTCAGCACGATCACGACGCCGAAGTGCACCAGGTCGATGCCCAGCGCCTTCACCATCGGCAGCAGGATGGGCACGAACACCAGCAGCAGCACCGAGATGTCCATGAAGCAGCCCAGCACCAGGAACAGCAGGTTCACGAGCAGCAGGAACGAGGTGCGTCCCAGCTCGAAGCCCGCCATCCACGCCGCGAGGCCCTGCGGCACGCCTTCGGCCGTGAAGGCGTAGTTCATCATGAAGGCGCCGGCCAGGATCATCGTGATCACGGCGCTCGACCGCGTCGACTCCAGCACCACGCCCCACAGCACGCGCCAGCTCAGCGCGCGGAACACCAGCCCGGCCAGCACCAGCGCATGCAGCGCCGCCACCGCCGCCGCCTCGGTGGGCGTGAAGGCGCCGCTGTAGATGCCCGCCAGCAGCACCACCGGCAGCGACAGCGGCAGCGCGCCGCGCCACAGGATGCGAGGCCACTCGCGCAGCGGCACCTTCGCTTCGCGCGGCATGTGGCGCCGCGTCGCGATGAAGTGCACCACCCCCATCATCAGCAGCGCCATCAGCACGCCCGGCACCACGCCGCCGAGGAACAGCGCCCCCACCGATGCGCCCGACACCAGCGCATAGATCACCATCGGGATCGACGGCGGGATGATCGGCCCGAGCGTGGCGCTCGCCACCACCACCGCCCCCGCGAAGCCCGGCGTGTACTCCGGCTTCTTCAGCATCTGCCGGATCGTCACCAGCCCCGGCCCGGCGGCATCGGCGATCGCGCTGCCGCTCATGCCCGAGAAGATCACGCTCACCAGGATGTCCACCTGCGCCAGCCCGCCGCGCAACCGTCCCACCAGCACGCGGCAGAAGTCGAAGATGCGCTCGCTGATCGTGCCGGCGTTCATCAGGTTGGCTGCGAAGATGAACAGCGGCACCGCCAGCAGCACATAGCTGTTGTACAGGCCGCTCAGCACCTGCTCGGCCGCCAGGCCCAGGTCCTGCCGCTTCACCACCAGGTAGGCGATGCCGCTCGCGATCATCGAGAAGCCGATCGGCGCGCGCAGCACGAAGCCGGCGATGAGCACGCCGACGAGAGCCCACAGTGCCGCGCTCATGACGACCCCTCGCTCGACGGGTACGTCGATCGATCCCCCGTGGGGATGCAGGCCGGCTTGGGAGCGGCCCGGCGCTCGGCCTGCTTCATTCCGCAAGCCCTCCGCGCGCCAGCTGCCACACGGTGTGTGCGCTGCGCGCCACCACGCCGACGAGCATCAGCGCGAAGGGCAGGAACACCGCCATGAACGGCAACCCCAGCACCGGCGTGCCCTCGCGGGCCATGAAGCGGATGTAGTCCCAGCTCGCCGGCAGGGCCCACAACGCCAGCCCGCCGAACAGCAGCGCGCCGACCAGCCGGAACGCCCGCCGCACGCCCGACGGCATCGCGTTGTAGACCAGGTCGAAGGCCACGTGCTCGCGCTGCGGCACCATGAAGGCCGTCGCCCACAGGATCACCCAGATGTACAGCACCACCGCGAGCTCGTCGGTCCAGGGCAGCGGCCGGCCGAAGCCGAAGCGCGCGACGACCTGCACGATGAACACGCCGAACAGCAGCACGAACAATCCGCCGCCGACCGCGTCGGCGGCGTGCTTCAGGAGGCGCTTCATGCGCGCGTGCCGTTGATGCGCGCGAGCAGCCCCTGCGGCCAGGCCTTCGCGTAGTCGGACGCCGCATAGGCCTGCTGCACCGCCTTGCGGAAGGCGTCGACGTCCGGCGTCGTCACCTGCAGGCCCTGCTGGCGGAAGAAGTCGAGGATCTGCGATTCCTCCTTCAGCCGGTTCTCGTTGTTGTACGCCGCGGCCGCCTGCGCCGCGGCCTGCAGCTGCTGCTTCTGCGCCGCGTCCAGCGCCTGCCAGGCCTTGTTCGCCACCGCGATGAACAGCCCGTCGACCAGGTGCCCGCTCAGCACGATCTGCTTCGTCACCTCGTAGAACTTGGCCGCGCGCACGGTCGGCAGCGGGTTGTCCTGGCCGTCGATGGTGCCGGTCTTCAGGCCCAGGTAGACCTCGCCGAAGGCGAGCGGCGTCGGCGTCGCACCCAGCGCCTCGCCGAGGAACAGCCATTCCTTCGAACCCGGCATGCGCAGCTTGATGCCCTTCAGGTCGGCCGGCGTCGTCACCTTGCGCGCCTCGCGCAGGTTGAGCTGGCGCGTGCCCAGGTAGGCGGTGGCGAGCACCGTCACGTCCAGCTTCTCGGAGACGCGCTTGAACATCTCCGCGCCGATCGGGCCGTTGAACACCTGCTGCTGGTGCGCCGGATCGCGCAGCACGTAGCCGGCGGTGAAGATCGAGAACTCCGGCAGCAGCTTGGCGATGTCGAAGGCCGAGATCGAGGCCAGCTCCAGGTTGCCGCGCGCCATCGCGGCCGGCTCGGCACCCTGCTTGAAGAGGGCGCCGTTGAGGTTGATCTGCAGCTCGAAGCGGCCGGGCGCGCTCTTGTCGAGCGCTTCCTTCATCACCGTCCACATCTTCGCGTGCCAGTCGTCGGGCACGGCGGGGGTCGAGATGCGCAGCAGCGTCCGGTCCCGGGCCCACGCCGGCAGCGCGGCGCAGCCCGACAGGGCGAGGCCGGCCACCAGACGGCGGCGTTGCAGGGCGAAAGTCATTCAGTCTCCAGTCAATCGGTATCGAGGTCCAGCGCCAGCGGCTTCAGCTCGTGCTGCAGCGTGTGCATCTGGTCCAGGCTCAGCCCGACCAGCGGCGCGCGCACCCGCAGCCAGCCGGGGTCGCCCGTCAGGGCCGCCATGATGCCCTTGAGCGCCGGGGTCAGCGCATACCCGCCCAGCAGGGCCAGCAGCAACTGCACCCGCGACAGGTCGTGCGGGGTGCTCGGCGCGTCCGGCTTGCCGGCCAGGCGCTGCACCACGTGCGGCAGGAAGTTGGCCAGCCCGCTGATCGCGCCGGTGCTGCCGCGGCGGGCGAGTTCGGGCAGGTCGGGCTCGTGGCCGGTGTAGACGGTCAGCGTCTCCATGAAGGCGTCGGCCATCGCCAGCGTGTGGGCCGTGTCGCCGCCGCTGTCCTTCAGGCCGACGATGGTCTGCGGGTACAGGCGCTTCAGGGTCTCGATCACCTTGCGTGACAGCCCCACGCCGCTGGCCTGGGGGATGTGGTACAGGTACAGGCGCAGCCGCTCGTCGGCCGCGCCGTCGATCACCTGCCGGTAGGCATCGATCACGCCCTGGTCGGGCACGTGCTTCAGGAAGAAGGGCGGCATCATCAGGCAGCCGTGGGCGCCGACGGCGAGGGCGTGGCGGGTCAGCGCCAGCGTGTCCGGCAGCGCGGCGCAGCCGGTCTGCACCAGGATCTGCGCGGCCGGCACGCCCTCGCCGATCAGCGCGTCGACGGCATCGCGGCGTTCGGCGACCGAGAACGAGGGCCCCTCGCCGGTGGTGCCGAAGGGCACGACGCCGCCGCAGCCCTTGGTGTGCACCAGGTGGCGGGCGTGCAGGCCGAGGCGGTGGTGGTCGATGCCGAGGTCCGGCTTGAGCGGCGTCAGCAGCGCGGGCCAGATGCCGTGGAAGGAGGCGGTGGCGGCAGGAATCGTCATGATGAAACTCCCCTCGTGCGGGAGCGTGCGGCGCGGCTCCCATCGCGCTCGACCGGGTCGTCGTCAGTCGGTGGCCACCACGCCCTTTCGCAGCAGCAGGTTGCCGTACTTGCGCTGCTCCCCGGTGCGCAGGACCAGGAAGGCACGCCGCGCCTGCTCGTAGAAGGCGAAGCGCTCCAGCGTGGCCGGCTCGCGTTCGCCGGCGGCACGCAGCTGCCGGCGAAATTCCACCACCGGCGGCGGCACCGCCTCGGCGTCGCCCACCACCTGCATGGTCCAGGCCGCCTGCGGCACGAAGCTGTCGAGCGGGAACAGCGGGAGCAGCGCGCGCAGCACGGCCGGGGCATCGGCGCCGGCGATCTGCACCAGGCGCGCACCGGCCTGCTGCGCGACCTGGGCGGCGGGGAAGTTCGCGTCCACAATGGCAAGGTCGTCGCCATGGCCCATGCTGGCCAGCGCATGCAACGCGTCGGGCGTCAGCAGTGGAGAAATGGTCTTGAGCATCGTTCTATTCTCGTGTCTACGGCGATTTGTCATGTTAGGCGCCGCCCCGGGCCCGTTCAGCCGGACAAACCCTTCCGCCCCCGAGTGTCTTTTCCCCCTGGAGCAGCCATGACCGTGTCCCCCTCCCTGCCGCTGCACGTCGCCGACTCGCTGCCGCAGGACGCGGCCCGCGCGACGCTGGTGGGCCGCCTGTGGGTGCCGGGCGCGGGCCCGACGCTGGTCGCGCTGGCCGGCGGCGAACTGCATGACCTGTCGGCGGTGGAGCCCACCTGCAGCCAGCTGCTGGAGCTGGACGATCCGGTGTTCGCCATCGAGTCGGCCCTGCGCGGCGGGCAGGCGCCGCGCATCGCGTCGTATGCCGCCGTGCTGGCCAACAGCGACGAGGCGCGACGCGACGACAGCCAGCCCTGGCTGATGGCCCCGTGCGACCTGCAGCCGGTGAAGGCGAGCGGCGTGACCTTCGTCGCGAGCCTGCTGGAGCGCGTCATCGAGGAGCAGGCGCGCGGCGACGCGGCGCGGGCGGACGCGATCCGGCGCTCGCTCGGCGCCATCCTCGGCGACAACCTGGCCGGCATCGTGCCGGGCTCGCCGCAGGCGGCGCAGGTCAAGGAGGTGCTGGTCGCCCAGGGGGCCTGGTCGCAGTACCTGGAGGTGGGCATCGGGCCGGACGCCGAGATCTTCACCAAGGCGCCGCCGATGGCCGCGGTGGGCACGGGCGCCGACGTCGGCATCCACCCCGGCTCGTCCTGGAACAACCCGGAGCCCGAGGTGGTGCTGGCGATCGACAGCCGGCGCCGCGTGCTCGGCGCCACGCTCGGCAACGACGTCAACCTGCGCGACTTCGAGGGGCGCAGCGCGCTGCTGCTGGGCAAGGCGAAGGACAACAACGCCTCGTGCGCGCTGGCGCCCTTCATCCGGCTGTTCGACCGCCATTTCACGGTGGACGACCTGCGGCGCTGCGAGATCTCGCTGCGTGTCGAAGGCCCGGACGGTTTTCGCCTGGAGGGCCGCGACACGCTGGCCAAGATCAGCCGCGATCCGCTGGACCTGGCCTCGCAGGTGATCGGCCCCAACCACCAGTACCCGGACGGGGTGATGCTGTTCCTCGGCACCATGCTCGCGCCGACGCAGGACCGCCTCGGCCCGGGCCAGGGTTTCACGCACGTGGTGGGCGACGTGGTGACGGTGGCGTCGCCGGCCCTCGGGGCGCTGGTGAACCGGGTGCGGCGCTGCGACGAGGTGGCGCCCTGGCGCTTCGGCCTGGCGGCGCTGATGCGCAGCCTGGCGGCCCGGCGGCTGCTGGATTGATGGCGGACGCGCCGCCGCTGCTCGAGCTGCGCGAGGTCGGCCGCCGCTACACGCTGCCGCGCGAGCGGCTGCTGCAGCCGGCGCCGCAGGTCGAGGCGCTGCGCGGGGTGAGCCTTCGGTTGCAGGCCGGGCGCCACCTGGGCATCGTCGGCGAATCGGGGTCGGGCAAGTCGACGCTCGCGCGCCTGGCAATGGCGCTGGAGCGGCCGAGCGCCGGGCAGGTGCTCTTCGAGGGGCGCGACCTGAACGCGCTGGCGCCGGCCGCGCTGCGCGCCGCGCGGCGGGACTTCCAGATGGTGTTCCAGGATCCGTACGGGTCGCTGGACCCGCGCCAGCGCGTCGGCCGCATCGTCGCCGAGCCGCTGCCGCCGGGCGTGGCCGATGCGCCGGCGCGGGTGGCGCAGGTGCTGGAGGCGGTGGGCCTGCGCGCGGCCGATGCGCTGAAGTACCCGCACGAGTTCTCCGGCGGCCAGCGCCAGCGCATCGCGATCGCGCGGGCGCTGGTGACGCGGCCGAAGCTGATCGTGGCGGACGAGCCGGTGAGCGCGCTGGACGTGTCGGTGCAGGCCCAGGTGCTGAACCTGATGCGGTCGCTGCAGCGGGAGTTCGGCCTCACCTACCTGCTGATCAGCCACGACCTGGCGGTGGTCGATCACCTCTGCGAGGAGGTGCTGGTGATGCAGGCGGGGCAGGTGGTGGAGCGGGGGCGGACGGACGAGGTCCTTGCGTCGCCCCGACACCCGTATACGCGCACATTGCTGTCCGCTGCGGGTACCATCTGAGCACCATGCAAGTCAGCACCGGAAAAGTTGTCGGCGGCAGGATCGTCCTGGAGGGCGAGCCTCTGGCCGAAGGCTCCATCGTGACGGTTTTGTCTCGCGAGTCGAAAGAATCGTTCTCTCTGTCGGCCGACGACGAACGAGAACTGAGAGATGCCATGGCGGCCCTCGATCATGGTGAATTCCTGACCCTCGAGCAGTTGAACGAGAGTTTGCGTCCGTTCGATTGACATGGCGCTTCGCGTGCGGATCGCTCCGACGGCCGCGGCACAGGTCCGGCAAGCGGCTGCGTGGTGGTCCGAGCACCGGGCGAAGGCGCCCGGGGCCGTGAGGGACGACATCAACGAAGCATTGGCTTTGCTCTCCCACCAGCCGGCACTCGGCAGTCGCTGCGATGACCGTGGACTGGAGGATGTACGGCGTCTCCTCCTTGGCCGACTCGGCTATTTTCTGTACTACCGTGTCTCGGGTGAGACCCTGGACGTTCTGGCGTTCTGGCACGCCAGGCGACAGGGGCTGCCGAGGATTTGACGCAATCGCCACCTGGAGAATTGGATGAAATCGGCCCTGAAGACCGCTGTCGTGCTGCTGCTGTCCACCGCCGTATTCGCCGGCGCCCAGTCGCGCAAGGACAGCGCGGTGATCGGCATCACCCTCGAGCCGCCGGGCCTCGACCCCACCACCTCGCCGGCCGCCTCCATCGGCGAGATCGTCCACTACAACGTGCTGGAAGGCCTGACCAGGATCAACGTCGACGGCAGCGTCACGCCCCTGCTCGCCGACAGCTGGACCATCGACCCCGACGGCCGCGTCTACACCTTCAAGCTGAAGAAGGGCGTCCGCTTCCATGACGGCGAGGCCTTCGATGCCTCCGACGTCAAGTTCAGCTTCGAGCGCGCCAAGGCCGAGGGCAGCACCAACAAGGCGAAGAAGAGCACCTTCGACAACATCGTCCGGATCGAGACGCCCGACCCGGCCACCGTGATCCTGCTGCTCGCGAAGGCCGACGGCAACCTGCTGTTCCGCCTGGGCGAGAACACCGCCGTCATCCTCGACCCCAAGAGCGCCGCCACCACCGCCACCCGGCCCGTCGGCACCGGCCCTTACCGTTTCGAGAGCTGGTCGCGCGGCTCGGCCGTGACGCTCACGCGCTGGGACGGCTTCCGCACCCCCGGCGCGGCCCGCCTGCGCAAGGTCAGCTTCCGCATCATCAACGACCCCGCCGCCCAGGTGGCCGCGCTGCTCGCCGGCGACGTCGACGCCATCCCGCGCTTCCAGGCGCCGCAGAGCCTGCCGCAGTTCCAGAACGACGCCCGCTTCACCGTGGCCGTCGGCGGCACCGAAGGCAAGACGATCGTCAGCATCAACAACCGCCGCAAGCCGCTCGACGACGTGCGCGTGCGCCGCGCCATCGCGATGGCCATCGACCGCAAGGCGGTGATCGCCGGTGCCCAGGAAGGCTACGGCGCCCCCATCGGCAGCCACATGGTGCCGAGCGACGCCGGCTATGTCGACCTGACCGACGTCAACCCCTACAACCCCGACAAGGCCCGTGCCCTGCTGAAGGAGGCCGGCGTCGCGACCCCGCTGAACCTGACGCTGACCCTGCCCCCGCCGCAGTACGCGCGCAAGGGCGGCGAGATCGTCGCGGCCCAGCTCGCCAAGGTCGGCATCGTCGCGAAGATCGACAACGTCGAGTGGGCGCAGTGGCTGTCGGGCGCCTTCAAGGGCAACTTCGACCTGACGATCATCAGCCACGTCGAGCCGCTCGACTTCGCGGTCTACGCCGACCCGACCTACTACTTCGGCTACGAGAGCAAGGCCTACAACGAGATCATCGCCAGGTACAACGCCAGCACCAGCGCGAAGGAGCGCCTGAAGCTGCTCGGCGACGCGCAGCGCCGCCTGGCCGACGACTCGGTCAACGCCTTCCTGTTCCAGCTGCCGCAGTTCTCGGTCGCCAACAAGCGGCTCAAGGGCCTGTGGAGCAGCTCGCCGGTGTTCGCCAACGACATGGCGGCGGTGAGCTGGCAATGAGCCGCGACACCGCCGCCCTGGCCCGGCTCGGCGCGGTCGAGCTGCTGGACGCGTATGCGGCGCGCACGCTCTCGCCGCTGGAGGTGACGCGCGCGGTGCTCGCCCACATCGAGGCCTGGGAGCCGCACCTGCACGCCACCTACGCACTCGACGCCGAGGCGGCGCTGGCCCAGGCTGCGGCCTCGCAGGCGCGCTGGCTGCGCGGCGAGCCGATGGGCGCACTCGACGGCGTGCCGGCGACCGTCAAGGAGAACATCGCCACCCGCGGCACGCCGGTGCCGCTCGGCACCGCCGCCACCGAGCTGCGCCCGGCCGCCGAGGACGCCCCGCCCGCGGCACGCCTGCGCGAGGCCGGCGCGGTGATCCTCGGCAAGACCACCATGCCCGACTACGGCATGCTGTCGTCCGGCCTGTCGAGCTTCCACCCCCTCACCCGCAACCCCTGGGACCTGCGGCGCAACCCGGGCGGCAGCAGTGCCGGTGCGGCCGCCGCCGGTGCCGCGGGCTACGGGCCGCTGCACGTCGGCACCGACATCGGCGGCTCGGTGCGCCTGCCGGCCGGCTGGTGCGGCCTGTTCGGCCTCAAGCCGAGCCTGGGCCGCATCCCCATCTTCCCGCCCTATGCCGGCCGCGTCGCCGGGCCGATGACGCGCAGCGTCGCCGATGCCGCGCTGATGATGGGCGTGCTGTCGCGCCCCGACACGCGCGACACCATGAGCCTGCCGTGGCAGGACATCGACTGGCATGCGCTGGAGCGACCGCTGCGCGGCCTGCGGCTGGGCCTGCTGATGGACGCCGGCTGGGGCCTGCCGGTCGAGCCCGAGGTGCGTGCCGCGGTCGAGGCGGCGGCGCGGGCCTTCGAGGGCGCCGGCGCGGTCGTCGAGCCGGTGGCGCCCTTCATGACGCGCGAGATGATCGACGGCATGGACCGCTTCTGGCGCTGCCGCGCCTGGCAGGACCTGGCCGCCCTGCCGCCGGCGCGGCGCGACAAGGTGCTGCCCTTCATCGCCGCCTGGGCGGAGGGCGGCGCGTCGCTGAGCGGGGCCGAGGTGTTCCACGGCTACAGCCAGATGGGCGCGATGCGCGAGGCCGCGGTCGCGGCCTGCCGGCCCTTCGATGCACTGCTCTCGCCGACCGCGCCCCTGCCCGCCTTCGCGGCCGAGCTGCCCTGCCCGACCAACGACCCGGCCCGGCCCTTCGAGCACATCGCCTTCACGCTGCCGTACAACATGAGCGAGCAGCCCGCGGCCAGCATCAACTGCGGCTTCACCGCCGACGGGTTGCCCATCGGCCTGCAGATCGTCGGCGCGCGCCACGACGACCTGGGCGTGCTGCAGGTCGCGCGGGCCTGGGAGCAGTTGCGCCCCGCGCAGCGGCCCTGGCCCGGCGTGCCGGGAGCGGCGGCATGACGGCCATCGCCCACCCGCACCACGACGCGCGCGGCAACCCCGTCGGCACCGCCTCTGCCGAGGCCCTGGCACGCGCCGAGACCGCGCTGTGGCGCATGGCCTCGTTCTTCGACACGCCGTTCGAGGACCTGGATGCGGCGGCCGCCGCCGATCCGGCGTGGCTGATGCCGGCGGTGATGCGCGCCAACTTCCTGGTGTCGCTGACCGAGCCGGTGCTGCTCGGCAAGGCGCGGCTGGCGCTGCGCGGCGCCGACCGGCTGGCGGCCGCTGCGCCGGCGCGCGAGCAGGCCCACCTCGCGGCCGCCCATGCGCTGGTCGAGGGCGACTGGGCGCGGGCCTGTGCGCTGTGGGACGACATCCTGCTGCAGCACCCGCGCGACGGTTGCGCCCTGCAGTGGGCGCACCTGTTCGATTTCCACCGCGGCGATGCGCTGTCGCTGCGGCAGCGCGTCGCACGCGTGCTGCCCGAGTGGGGACTCGACGACCCGCTGCGCCCCTACGTGCTGGGCATGCATGCGTTCGGGCTCGAGGAGTCCCACCTCTACGACGCCGCCGAGGCGGCCGGCCGCGAAGCCTGCGATGCCGCCAAGGTGCCCTGGGCGACCCATGCGGTCGCGCACGTGATGGAGATGCAGGGCCGCTGGCAGGACGGCATCGCCTGGCTGGACGCGCGGCGCGGCGACTGGTCCGAGGGCAACGGCTTCTCCGGCCACCACTGGTGGCACCTGGGGCTGTTCCGGCTGGAAGGCCTCGACACCGATGCCGCGCTGGCGCTGTACGACGAGCGCCTGGGCGGCCGCAACGCGAGCTTCACGCTGCAGCGGCTGGACGCGGCGGCGCTGCTGTGGCGCCTGCGGCTGATGGGCGTCGACACCGGGACGCGCTGGCAGGCGCTGGCGCGCGACTGGGATGTCTCGCCGGCCGGTGTCGGCCATTCGGTCTTCAACGCGCTGCATGCGGTGCTGGCGCTGGTCGGCGCCGAGCGGCTGGACGACGCGGCGGTGCTGGTGGGCGCGGCGCGCGATCAGTGGCCGGCCCTGCCTGCCGCGCAGGCCGCGGTGGCGACCGAGGTGGGGCTGCCGCTGCTGCAGGGCCTGCTGGCCTACGCCCACGGCGAGCCCGACACGGCCTTGCAGCAGATCGCCCCGCTGCGCGGGCAGCTGCACCGCATCGGGGGCAGCCATGCGCAGCGAGACATCGTCGACCAGACCCTGCTGGCGGCCTGCGCCGCCGGCGGCGGCGGGGACTGGGGCCGGGCGCTGCTCAACGAACGGCTGCTCGCCCGGCCCGCGACGCCGCTGGGCGAGTTCTGGCAGCGCCGCGTGACGGCGGGCCGCCGGCGCTGATCAGACGTAGGGCGGCTTCAGGGCCTCGGTGGCCAGGGCGCGCTGCACCGCCGGGCGGGCGAGCACGCGCTGCAGGTAGGCGCCGAGGGCCGGCAGGCTGCGCGCGGGGCGGTGGAAGCCGCGCGTCCAGCGGCACAGCATCCAGGCGTAAAGGTCGACCGCGCTGAAGCGGTCGCCCAGCAGCCACGGCCGGCCATGGGCGGCGATCTCGGCGTCGAGGATGTCGAGCATCGCGCCGATGCGCGCCTCGGCGCTGGCCTTGGCCTGGGCCACCGCGGAAGCGTCCTCGGCGTAGCGATCGGGGTAGAAGTAGGTGATCAGCGCGGGCTGCAGCGTGTTGCTCAGCCAGAACAGCCACTTGTAGAAGTGGGCGCGCTGCGGCGTGCCGACCGGGGGAGCGAGGCCGGCGTCCGGATGCGTGTCGAGCAGGTGCAGGCAGATGGCCGCGGTCTCGTACAGCACCAGGTCGCCGTCGACCATCACCGGGATCAGGCCGTTCGGGTTCAGCTTCAGGTAGGCCGGCGACTTGTGCCCGCCGTGCTCGCGGTCGACGGGCAGCAGCTCGAAGGGCAGGCCGAGTTCCTCGAGCAGCATGTGCGGGGCCATGCTGGCGGTGCTGGGGGCGTAGTGGAGTTGGATCATGGGCGGCGCAGGGTTGGGGGTGCCGCATCGTACCGAGGCCGCGGCGCCCCGGATTCCGCTGCGCTCCATCCGGGGCTCGCCCTTCACTTGAGGATGCCGTCGGGTGTGGTGGCGTGGCGGTGCGCGCCGGCCTCGGCCTCGTTGTGGCGGAACAGGTCGGCGAGCGTCTTGCCCGGCTCGTCGCGGAAGGCGTGCTCGGTGACGATGAGCTGGCGGATGCGGTCGACGCGGAAGCTGCGGAAGTTCTCGCGCGTCTCGCACCACGCGGCCAGCGTCCACACCGCGCCCCAGTAGAAGCAGCCGAGCGGCCGCACCGTGCGCTCGCTCGCCACCTCCTTCAGGTCGATGTACTGCAGCTGCACGCGGCGGCGCGCCTCGGTGGCCAGGCGCAGCGACTCCAGGTGCGAGCGCGCCCGCGGGTCGAACTCGAACGAAGGGGCGTACAGCGCCAGGCTCTCGGCCGCGGCGCGCGCGGCGCTCGGCAGCACCGACAGGATCTTCGACAGCGCCGCATCCGCCCGCGCCGCCAGCGCCGCATCGAGCCGCGGCTGGGCGATGCGCACGGCTGCCACCAGGGCCTGTGCCTCCTCGCCGCTGAACATCAGCGGCGGCAGGTCGAAGCCGGCGCGCATGCGGTAGCCCACGCCCGCCTCGCCCTCGATCGGCACGCCCTGCAGCTGCAGGTCGGCCACGTCGCGGTAGACGGTGCGCGCCGAGACCTCCAGCCGCTCGGCAATGAACTCGGCCGTGGTCAGGCGTCGCCCGCGCACGAGCTGCACCAGCTGGAACAGGCGGTCCGCGCGTCGCATCAGCGCAAGCCGGGGTGGGGGTCCATCGACAACGTCTCCTCGGCCCGGATGCTACGCCAGCGCGTGCAGGCCGATGCGGTTGCCCTCGCTGTCGGCGATGTGGGCGAAGCAGCCCATCTCGCCCGGGAGCTGCACCTTGGGCGTGGTGATGCGACCGCCGGCGGACTGCACCCGCGCCAGCACCACGTCGAGCGAGGGCTCGGCGTTGAGGTAGACCAGGGTGCCCTGTTCCGACGGCGTGTTCACGCCCTTGCCGGCGATCAGGCAGCCGCCGACGCCCGGCTCGTCGTAGCCGAACACCGCCAGCGACGACTCGCCGACCGATTCGCGCCGCAGCGAGGTGTCGAACAGCTTTTCATAGAAGGCCTGCGCCCGGTCGAGGTCGACGACGGGGATCTCGAACCAGTTGAGGGCGCTGCGTCGGGGTTCGGTCATGGCGGTCTCCACAAAAGGGGTGTTGTCTGGAGCCGAGATGCTGCGCGGCGGCTGCTGACAGCGTCTTGTCAGGAGCCGGAGCCGGTAGGATGGCGCGCTGACATGACAAGGGAGGATGGGAATGAAGACGAGCGGGAAGGTCCTGGCGGGGCGGGCGTGGGGGCGGGCGCTGTGGTCGGCGCTGCTGCTGGCGGTTGGAATGGCTGCCGAGGCCCTTGCCGCGCCGCCCTCCATCGAGGATTTCGTGCGGGCGCCCGACATCGGGTCCTTGATCCTGTCGCCGTCCGGCAAGGCGCTGGCGATGACGGTCTTGACCGACAAGGGGCGGCAGCAGCTGGCGGTGATGCAGCTCGAGCCGCGCTCGGGCCTCAAGATCATCGCCGGCTTCTCGGATGCCGACGTGACGGCGGTGCGCTGGGTCAATGACGAGCGCCTCGTGTACTCGGCCGCCGACTGGTCGGTGTCGGGCAGCACGCCGCAGTCCTCGGGCCTGTTCGCGATCAACCGCGACGGCAGCGAGCGGCGGCAGCTGGTGGCGTTCGCCGGCCCTGCCTTCAGCACCGGAACCAACATCACCTCGCGCCTGCTGACCTGGCAGTTCGGCCTGTTCCAGACCCTGGACGACGACGCCGCCGACGTCGTCGTCTACGAGGCGAAGTACGACAACCGGGACGACTACAAGGGCATGCACTTGTGGCGCCTGAACACGCTGACCGGCGAGAAGCGGCTGTTGACCGAGCGCGCGCCGGACGGCGCAAGACGCTGGCTGCTCGACGGCTCGGGCGTGCCGCGCGTCGTGCTTGTCCAGAACCAGGGCCGGGCTGCCATCCACTGGCGGCCCGCGGCCGACCGGCCGTGGGAGCCGCTGGTCGAGTTTGCGGCCTACGGCGACGAGGGGATGACGCCCTGGTACCTCGATTCGCAGGGGGGGCTCTACATGCGCACGGCATCGAATCGGGACACGGTCGCCATCTACCGTTTCGATCCCGTCAAGAAGGCGCTGGAAGCTGAGCCGCTGGTGAGCGTCAAGGGGTTCGACCTCCAGGGCGTCGCCGAGACGGACGACCGCACGCGGCAGCTGGTGGGCGTGCACCTGCAGATGGAGGGGCCGGCGGTGTATTGGTTCGACAAGGATCTGCGCGCCATCCAGCAGCGCATCGATTCCAGCCTGCCGGCGGACCGCTTCAATGCGCTGATCTGCGGGCGTTGCCTGAGCAGCCGCTTCATCGGCGTGAAGTCCAGCTCGGACCGCATGCCCGCGGACTACTACGTGTACGACCGCCAGGAAAAGAGCCTGCTGGGCCTGGGGGCGGCCCGCCCCTGGCTGGCGCCGTCGGGGCAAGGTCGTCGCAGCTATCACTCGGTCGCAGCGCGCGACGGGCTGCCCCTGCCGGTGTACCTGACCACGCCGGCCGAGGCCGTGAAGGGCAAGCCGCTGCCGGCCGTCGTGCTCGTGCACGGGGGCCCGTGGGTGCGGGGGCACGACCTGGAATGGGATCGGGACGCGCAGTTCCTCGCGACCCGCGGCTACCTGGTGATCGAAGTGGACTACCGCGGCAGCACCGGCTATGGCCTGCGCCACTTCAAGGCCGGCTGGAAGCAGTGGGGCCTGGCGATGCAGGATGACCTGAGCGATGCCGTGGCCTGGGCCACGAAGCAGGGCCTGGCCGATGCGGGGCGCATCTGCATCGTCGGCTCCAGCTACGGCGGCTATGCGGCGCTGATGGGTGTCGTGCGCGATCCCGGCCTGTACCGCTGCGCCGTCAGCCATGCGGGCGTGACCGACATCGACCTCGTGTACAGCGATGCCTGGAACGATGCGTCGCCGGCCTACAAGCAGTACGGCATGCCGCTGCTCATCGGCGACCGCCAGGCCGATGCGGCGCAGCTGGCGGCCACCTCGCCGCTGCAGCAGGCGGCGCGCATCAAGGTCCCCGTGCTGCTGGCCCATGGAGGCGAGGATCGCCGCGTGCCCATCGAGCACATGCGCGCCTTTCGCAAGGCGGCCGAGCGCGCTGGCGTGCGCGTCGAGGCGATCGAGTACGCCGAGGAAGGCCACGGGTTCCGGCAGCCGAAGAACGACATCGACTTCTGGAACCGCGTCGACGCCTTCCTGAAGAAGAACCTGGCCCCGGCCGACGCCCCCTGACGATGTTCTCGCTTCCCCGAACCGCCACCGCCCCGTTCTGCCCGTCCGAAGTCCGCGGCAGCGTCAGCATCCCGGCGCAGGCGCCGCTGTGGCGCAAGCTGCTGCGCGTGGCCGGCCCGGGGCTGCTGGTGTCCGTCGGCTACATGGACCCCGGCAACTGGGCGACCGACATCGAGGCCGGCTCGCGCTACGGCTACGCGCTGCTGTGCGTGGTGCTGCTGTCCAGCCTGGCGGCGATGCTGCTGCAGACGCTCAGCCTGCGCCTCGGGCTGGTGGCCCGCAAGGACCTGGCGCGGGCCTGCCGCGACCACTACCCGAAGGCGACCGGGCGGGTGCTGTGGGTGCTGGCCGAGCTGGCCATCATCGCCTGCGACGTGGCCGAGGTGCTGGGCAGCGCGCTGGCGCTGCACCTGCTGTTCGGCGTGTCGCTCGTCACCGGCATCGTGATCACCGCCTTCGACACGCTGGTGGTGCTGGGGCTCAAGGGCAAGGGCTTCCGGCAGGTCGAGGCGATCGTGCTTGGCCTCATCGTCACCATCGGCGCCTGCTACGCGTGGGAGCTGGCGATGGTGGGGCCGGACTGGCGCGCGGTGGCGCAGGGCTTCGTGCCGCGCCTGTCGGCGGTGCAGGACCCGCAGGCGCTGTACCTCGCGATCGGCATCCTGGGTGCGACCGTGATGCCGCACAACCTCTACCTGCATTCGTCGATCGTGCAGACGCGCCACGTGGCGGGCGACAAGGCGTCGCGGCGCGAGGCGATCCAGCTGTCGACGCTGGACACGGTGGTGTCGCTGTCGCTCGCGCTGGGGGTGAACGCGGCCATCCTGACGCTCGCGGCCTCGGCCTTCCACGGCAGCGGGCACACCGAGGTGACGCAGATCCAGGACGCGTACCACCTGCTGGACCCGCTGGTGGGCGGCGCGCTGGCCTCGGTGCTGTTCGGCATCGCGCTGCTGGCGGCGGGACAGAGCTCGACCTTCACCGGCACGATCGCCGGGCAGATCCTGATGGAGGGCTTCCTCGACCTGAAGATCCCGTGCTGGCAGCGCCGGCTCGTCACGCGCGGCCTGGCGCTGCTGCCGGCGCTGGGCGGGGTGCTGTGGCTGGGCGAGGCAGGGGTGGGCCAGCTGCTGGTGGCCAGCCAGGTGGTGCTGAGCTTCCAGCTGCCGTTCGCGATCTGGCCGCTGATCCGCTTCACCAGCCGGCGCGACCTGATGGGCGAGTTCGCGAACGGGCCGTGGCTGAAGGCGGGGGCGTGGACCTTGTTCGGGCTCATCACGGCCGCGAACCTGTGGCTGGTCGCGGCATTGTTCAGATGAACGACGATCCCCGGATTGGCATCCGGGCTACGAATCGCTGGTAGCCCGGATGGAGCGCAGCGCAATCCGGGAGCGGCGGTCGTACCGTCAGGCCGCGACCGTTTGCCGCACGGCGTGCTCCCACTGCGCCATCAGCCCCTTCGCGCGCTCGCGCGGCATGGTGGGATGGAAGGTCCGCTCCACCTGCCACTGCCGTGCCAGCTCGTCCAGCCCGCCGTAGATCCCGCACGACAACCCCGCCAGCGACGCCGCCCCCAGCGCCGTCGTCTCGATCACCTTCGGCCGCACCACCGGGATCCCCAGCAGGTCGGCCTGGAACTGCATCAGCAGGTCGTTGACGCAGGCCCCGCCGTCCACGCGCAGCTCGCTCACCGGCGCGCCGCCGGCCGCCACCGCGTCCCGCCCCATCGCCTGCAGCAGCGCCGCGCTCTGGAAGGCGATGCTCTCGAGCGCCGCCCGCGCGATGTGGGCCACCGTCGTGCCGCGCGTCAGGCCGACGATGGCGCCGCGCGCGTCGGCCTTCCAGTACGGCGCCCCCAGCCCGGTGAAGGCCGGCACGAACATCACGCCGCCCGCGTCCGGCACGCTCTCGGCCAGCGCCTGCACCTCGCCGCTCGCCTTGATCGCGTTCAGCCCGTCGCGCAGCCACTGCACCACCGCGCCGCCGATGAAGACGCTGCCTTCGAGCGCGAACTCCGTCTGCGTCCCCGGCTGGGCGGCACTCGTCGTGATCAGCCCGTTGGTCGAGGTCTGGAACTGCGCCCCGGTGTGCATCAGCATGAAGCAGCCGGTGCCGTAGGTGTTCTTCGCGAGCCCCGCGCGGAAGCAGGCCTGGCCGAACAGCGCGCTCTGCTGGTCGCCCGCGACGCCGCCGATGGGCAGCGACGCGCCCAGCAGCTCCGCCTTCGTGTGGCCGTAGATGTGGCTCGACGGGAACACCTGCGGCAGCACCTCGCGCGGCACGTCCAGCAGCTGCAGCAGCTCCTCGTCCCACTCGTTGCGGTGCACGTCGAGCATCAGCGTGCGCGAGGCATTGCTCACGTCGGTCGCATGCACCTCGCCGCTCGTCAGCTGCCACATCAGCCACGAGTCGACGGTGCCGAAGGCCAGCTCGCCGCGCCCGGCCGCGGCCCGCGCACCGTCGACGTGGTCGAGGATCCACTTCAGCTTGGTGCCCGAGAAATACGCGTCGAGGATGAGCCCCGTCTTCTCGCGGAACGTGCCTTCCAGCCCGCGCTCGCGCAGCGCCGCACAGGTGGGCTCGGCGCGCCGGTCCTGCCAGACGATGGCGTTGTACAGCGGCTCGCCGGTGCGGCGGTTCCACACCACGGTGGTCTCGCGCTGGTTGGTGATGCCGATGGCGGCGATGTCGCGCGCCGAAAGGCCGGCCTTGGCGAGCGCCTCCTTCGCGGTCGCGAGCTGGGTCGACCAGATCTCCATCGGGTCGTGCTCGACCCAGCCGGGCTGCGGGTAGATCTGGCGGAACTCGCGTTGCGCCATCGCGACGATGCGGCCCGCACGATCGAACACGATGCTGCGCGAGCTGGAGGTGCCCTGGTCCAGAGCGAGCAGGTAGGCGGATGAGTTCATGGTCTGATCATGCGGCGACTTCGCACTGCACGCCAGCATCGGCCAGCAATGCGGGGAACGGATCCGGCGGCGCCTGGTCGGTGAACAGGCTGTCGATCTCGCCGAAGCCCGCCACCTGCACCATCGCCGGCCGGTTGAACTTGCTGTGGTCGGCCGCGACCCAGACCTGGCGCGACTGCTCGATGATCGCGCGCGCCACCTTCACCTCGCGGAAGTCGAAGTCGCGCAGCGTGCCGTCGCTCTCGATGCCCGAGATGCCGATCACGCCGATGTCGACCTTGAACTGCTTGATGAAGTCCACCGTCGCCTCGCCGACGATGCCGCGGTCGCGCGAGCGCACCACGCCGCCGGCCACGATCACCTCGCAGTCCGGGTTGTCCGAGAGGATGGCCGCCACGTTCAGGTTGTTCGTGATCACCCGCAGCCCGCGGTGGCGCATCAGCTCGCGCGCGATCGCCTCGGTGGTGGTGCCGATGTTCAGGATCAGCGAGCAGCCTTCCGGCACCCGCTGCGCCACGCTGCGCGCGATCTGCTGCTTGGCCAGGTCGTTGAGCTGCTGGCGCTGCCGGTAGGCGATGTTCTCGGTCGTCGAGCTCGGCAGCCGCACCCCGCCGTGGAAGCGCGCCAGCAGGCCGGCATCGGCCAGCATCTTCACGTCGCGCCGCACCGTCTGCAGCGTCACGCCGAACTGGTCCGACAAGGACTCCACCGTCACCGTGCCGCGCGCGCGCACCTCGTCCAGCAGCAGCGATTGGCGGGGGTTCGGCGTCATGGCCGCGGAGGGTACCGAAAACCTCGCCGATGTCGGATGCAGGATTTCCTGGCTTGCGCTGCGTTCGTTTTTCGCATAAAACGAAAAAAGAAGATCAGAAACGAAAACGACAGAACACGTTCGGACCACCACCAGAAAGCAAGCGAACCCTGTCGCCGGACAACGGCAGGGCGCCACAGGAGAGACGATCCTTGAACCAGCCTTTGCCGAATGGCGCCCCCTCGCCGGGCGCGCGCGCGCCCGCCGCCCTGCCGACCGAGGTCGACGTGCTGGTGGTGGGCGGCGGCATCAACGGTGCCGGCATCGCCCGCGACCTGGCCGGGCGCGGCCTGCGCGTGCTGGTGTGCGAGAAGGACGACCTGGCACAGCACACCTCGTCGGCGTCGACCAAGCTGATCCACGGCGGCCTGCGCTACCTGGAGTACTACGAGTTCTCGCTCGTGCGCAAGGCGTTGGCCGAGCGCGAGGTGCTGCTGAAAGGGGCGCCCCACATCATGTGGCCGCTGCGCTTCGTGATGCCGCACGATGCCAGCATGCGGCCGGTGTGGATGATCCGCGCCGGGCTGTTCCTGTACGACCACCTCGCGAAGCGCGAGGTGCTGGCGGGCTCGAAGACAGTGTCGCTGCGCGAGCACCCGGCGGGCCGGCCGCTGAAGGCGCAGTACACGCGCGGCTTCGTCTACTCCGACGGCTGGGTGGACGACGCGCGCCTCGTGGTGCTGAACGCGCGCGACGCCGCCGACCGCGGCGCGACCGTGCTGACGCGCTGGCGCTGCAGCGAGGCGCAGCGCGGCGACGCCGCCTGGCAGGTGACGCTGCAGGCCGCGGACGGCCGCAGCCACGCCCTGTCGGCGCGCGCGCTGGTCAACGCCGCCGGGCCGTGGGCCGCGCAGTTCCTGGCCGACGGCGTGCATGCGCCGCGCGCCCGCTCGCTGCGCCTGGTCAAGGGCAGCCACATCGTGGTGCCGAAGCTGTTCGACCACGACCATGCCTACATCTTCCAGAACCCCGACCGCCGCATCATCTTCGCCATCCCCTACCAGGACGGCGCGTTCACGCTGATCGGCACGACCGACGTCGAGCACCACGGCGCGATCGGCGAGGCCCGCATCGACGACAGCGAGATCGCCTACCTGTGCGAGCAGGCGAGCCGCTACTTCGAGAAGCCGGTGAAGCCGGCCGACGTGGTGTGGACCTACTCGGGCGTGCGGCCCCTGCTGGACGACGAGTCGGGCGATCCGTCGGCGGTGACGCGCGACTACTCGCTCGAACTCGACACCGGCAAGGCGCCGCTGCTGTCCGTGTGGGGCGGCAAGATCACGACCTTCCGCAAGCTGGCCGAAGAGGCCGCCGACCTGCTGGCCGCGCCGCTCGGCAACGGCCGCGGCCCCTGGACCGCGGGGGCCTTCCTGCCCGGCGGCGACCTGAGCGCGTGGATCGGCGACGCGCAGCGCCCCGACACCGACTTCGCCCGCTTCGAGCAGGCCTTCGCGCTGCGCCACCCCGAGCTGTCCGCGGCGCTGCGTCACCGGCTGGCGCGATGCTACGGCTCGCGCGTGCAGGCGATGCTCGCCGCCGGCCTCGGCGCCGAGGTGGTGCCGGGCCTGCACGAGGCCGAACTGAACTACCTGCATGCCCAGGAATGGGCGCGCAGCGCCGACGACGTGCTGTGGCGGCGCACCAAGCTCGGCCTGCACCTCACGCCCGCACAGCGGGCGCAGGTGGCGGCCTGGTGCGAGCGGCACTGGCCCTCGACGACCCCGACAAGAACCTCGGAGACTTCATGGAATTGACGTTGGAGCGCATCGGCAAGCAGGTCGGTGCGGCGACCCACCTGTACCCGCTGGACCTGAAGCTGGTCCCGCGCGCGGTCACGGTGCTGCTGGGCGCGACGCAGGCCGGCAAGACCTCGCTGATGCGGGTGATGGCCGGCCTCGACCAGCCGACGCAGGGGCGGGTGCTGGCCGACGGCCGCGACGTCACCGGCCTGCCGGTGCGCGAGCGCAACGTCGCGATGGTCTACCAGCAGTTCATCAACTACCCCTCGATGACGGTGGCCGACAACATCGCCTCGCCGCTGAAGCTGCGGCGCGAGAGCGGCATCGCGGCACGCGTTGACGAACTCGCGAAGCGCCTGCACATCGAGCCCTTCCTGAAGCGCCTGCCGGCCGAGCTCTCGGGCGGCCAGCAGCAGCGCGTCGCGCTGGCGCGCGCGCTCGCCAAGAAGGCACCGCTGATGCTGCTGGACGAGCCGCTGGTGAACCTGGACTACAAGCTGCGCGAGGAACTGCGCGAGGAGCTGTCGCAGCTGTTCGCCGCCGGCGAGTCGACGGTGGTCTACGCGACGACCGAGCCGACCGAGGCCCTGCTGCTGGGCGGCTACACCGCGGTGATGGATGCGGGCGAGTTGCTGCAGTACGGCCCGACCGCCGAGGTCTTCCACCGCCCGCAGTCGATCCGCGTCGCGCGGGCCTTCAGCGATCCGCCGATGAACCTGGTGGAGGGCAGCCACGCGACGATCGGGGTCTCGCTGCAGGCCGGCGTCACCCTGTCGGTGCCGCTGCCGGCAGCCAGCACCCCGGCACTCACGATCGGCATCCGCGCGAGCGCGCTGCGCGTGCACCGGCGCGAGGGCGACGTGGCCCTGCCCGGCAAGGTGGAACTGGCGGAAATCTCCGGCTCGGACACCTTCGTGCACGTCGACACGCCCATCGGCGAGCTCGTGGCCCAGCTCACCGGCGTCCACCAGTTCACGCTGGGCGAGACGGTCACCCTGTACCTGGACGCGGCGCATGTGCACGTGTTCGACTCGGCCGGCCGTCTCCTGGTGGCCCCGCAACGGGAGGGTGTCTGACCATGGCCCGCATCGACCTCGACCTTGCCCACGCCTACCGCCCGAACCCGCAGCGCGACGAGGACTACGCCCTGCTGCCGCTGAAGATGAGCTTCGAGGACGGCGGCGCCTATGCGCTGCTCGGCCCCTCGGGCTGCGGCAAGACGACGCTGCTCAACATCATCTCGGGCCTCGTGACGCCCTCGCAGGGCACGGTGAAGTTCGGCGGCGCCGACGTCACCGGCCAGACGCCGCAGCAGCGCAACATCGCGCAGGTGTTCCAGTTCCCGGTCATCTACGACACGATGACGGTGGCCGAGAACCTGGCGTTCCCGCTGCGCAACCGCGGCGTGGCCCCGGACCGCATCCGCCAGCGCGTCGGCCGGATCGCCGAGATGCTGGAGATGAGCGGCCAGCTCAACACCCGCGCCGCCGGCCTGTCGGCGGACGCCAAGCAGAAGATCTCGCTCGGCCGCGGCCTGGTGCGCGAGGACGTCTCGGCGGTGCTGTTCGATGAGCCGCTGACGGTGATCGACCCGCACCTGAAGTGGCAGCTGCGGCGCAAGCTGAAGCAGATCCACCACGAGCTGAAGCTGACGCTCGTCTACGTGACGCACGACCAGGTCGAGGCCCTGACCTTTGCCGACCAGGTGGTGGTGATGACGCGGGGCCGCGCGGTGCAGGTGGGCAGCGCCTCGGCGCTGTTCGAGCGGCCGCAGCACAGCTTCGTCGGGCATTTCATCGGCTCGCCGGGCATGAACTTCCTGCCGGTGCGCTGGGCCGGACAAGGCCTCGAGCTGGCCGGCCGCACGCTGCCGATGGCCGCCAACCCGCTGCGCGGCGAGGGCCGCTTCATGCTCGGCGTGCGGCCCGAGTATGTGACCCTGGCCGCACCGGAGGCCGCCGGCGCGGTGCCCGGCACGGTGACACAGGCGCAGGACATCGGCACCTACTGGCTCCTGAGCGCGCGCGTCGGCTCCGGGGAGGGCGAGGCCGTGATCCGCGCCCGCCTCTCGCCCGACCAGCGCATCCCGCGCGCCGGCGAGCCCGTCTGGCTCTCGCTGCTGGGCACGCACACCTGCTTCTACCGGGACGACGTGCTGATCGAAACCGACTCCAAGGAGGTGGCCGCATGAAGCCGGTCAACCAGAAGGCCTGGCTGCTGATCCTGCCGGTCGTGCTGTGCGTGGCGTTCTCGGCGGTGCTGCCGCTGATGACGGTCGTCAACTACTCGGTCCAGGACATCATCTCGCCCGAGCGGCGCGTCTTCGTCGGCACCGAGTGGTTCAAGTCGGTGATGCGCGACGAGGACCTGCAGGGCGCGCTGCTGCGCCAGATCGGCTTCTCGCTGGCGGTGCTGCTGGTGGAGATCCCGCTGGGCATCGGCCTCGCGCTCTCGATGCCGGCCAAGGGCGCCCGCTCGTCGGCGGTGCTGGTGCTGGTGGCGATCTCGCTGCTGATCCCCTGGAACGTGGTCGGCACGATCTGGCAGATCTACGGCCGCACCGACATCGGCCTCATGGGCGCGGCGCTGGCCAGGCTGGGCATCGACTACAGCTACACCGGCAACGCGACCGACGCCTGGTTCACCGTGCTGCTGATGGACGTGTGGCACTGGACGCCGCTGGTGGCGCTGCTGTGCTTCGCCGGGCTGCGCGCCATCCCCGACGCCTACTACCAGGCGGCGCGCATCGACGGCGCGAGCAAGCTGGCGGTGTTCCGCTACATCCAGCTGCCCAAGCTGCGCGGCGTGCTGATGATCGCGGTGCTGCTGCGCTTCATGGACAGCTTCATGATCTACACCGAGCCCTTCGTGCTGACGGGCGGCGGGCCGGGCAACGCGACCACCTTCCTGTCGCAGTACCTGACGCAGAAGGCGGTGGGGCAGTTCGACCTCGGTCCGGCCGCGGCCTTCTCGCTGATCTATTTCCTGATCATCCTGCTGCTGTGCTTCATCCTCTACAACTGGATGCAGCGCGTGGGCCAGGATGCCGCCACGACCGAAGGAGCCGCCCATGGATGAGCGCCGTTTCAAGAAGCGGGTGCTGTTCCTGCTGCTGTACCTGGCCTTCGCGATCCTGCCGGTGTACTGGATGGTCAACATGTCGTTCAAGACGAACGAGGAGATCCTGTCCACGTTCAGCCTGTGGCCGCACCAGTTCACCTTCGAGCACTACAAGACCATCTTCACCGACGAGTCCTGGTACTCGGGCTACATCAACTCGATGGTCTACGTGGCGATCAACACGGTGATCTCGCTGCTGGTGGCGCTGCCGGCGGCGTATGCGTTCTCGCGCTACAGCTTCCTCGGCGACAAGCACGTGTTCTTCTGGCTGCTGACGAACCGGATGACGCCGCCGGCGGTTTTCCTGCTGCCGTTCTTCCAGCTCTACACGACGCTCGGGCTGATGGACACGCACATCGCGGTGGCGCTGGCGCACCTGCTGTTCAACGTGCCGCTGGCGGTGTGGATCCTGGAGGGCTTCATGAGCGGGATCCCGCGCGAGATCGACGAGACGGCCTACATCGACGGCTACTCGTTCCCGCGCTTCTTCCTGACGATCTTCATCCCGCTGATCAAGGCCGGCGTGGGCGTGGCGGCGTTCTTCTGCTTCATGTTCAGCTGGGTCGAGCTGCTGATGGCGCGCACGCTGACCAGCGTCAACGCCAAGCCGATCGTCGCGGTGATGACGCGCACCGTCAGCGCGTCGGGCATGGACTGGGGCGTGCTGGCGGCCGCGGGCGTGCTGACCATCGTGCCGGGCGCGATCGTGATCTGGTTTGTGCGGCATTACATCGCAAAAGGATTTGCGATGGGCCGCGTCTGAGGAGCATGTGATGTTCGAGTGGATGGCATGGACGCTGCCGGTGGCGGTCTTCTTCGCCTGCATCGTGCTGATGCTGGCGGGCATGACGGCGTGGGAGATCAAGTCGCCGACGACCTTGCGCCGCGGCTTCCTGCCGATGGCGACGACGCGGGGCGACCGGCTCTTCATCGGGCTGCTGAGCGCGGCCTACGTGAACCTGGCCTTCGTCGCGCTGAGCGAGAAGATGGTGGGCTGGTTCGGGCTGGCGGAGGAGCCGTCGATCTGGATCAGCTTCGTCGTGTCGATGGCGCTGCTGGCGCTGATCATGCGCAAGGGCTGAGGCCCGAGGATTGAAAAGGCGTCCGGCGATTCTTCCCCGCCGGTGCGCCGCGAGTGACCCCGGGAAGTACCAGAGGAGACAGACATGAAGTTGCGCTTGAACGCCGTGGCCTTTGCCGCTGCGGCGCTGGCCCTGGGCCAGGGTGCCTGGGCCGGCGAGGCCGAGGCGAAGAAGTGGATCGACAGCGAGTTCCAGCCGTCCACGCTGAGCAAGGACCAGCAGGCGGCCGAGATGAAGTGGTTCATCGACGCGGCGAAGAAGCTGCAGGCCAAGGGCGTGAAGGAGATCTCGGTGGTGTCCGAGACCATCACGACGCACGAGTACGAATCGAAGACGCTGACCAAGGCCTTCGAGGAGATCACCGGCATCAAGGTGAAGCACGACATCATCCAGGAGGGCGACGTCGTCGAGAAGCTGCAGACCTCGATGCAGTCGGGCAAGAGCATCTATGACGGCTGGATCTCCGACTCCGACCTGATCGGCACGCACTACCGCTACGGCAAGATCATGTCGCTGACCGACTACATGAGCGGCACCGGCAAGGAGTACACCAACCCCGGGCTGGACCTGAAGGACTTCATCGGCACCAGCTTCACGACCGCGCCGGACAAGAAGCTGTACCAGCTGCCCGACCAGCAGTTCGCCAACCTGTACTGGTTCCGCGCCGACCTGTTCGCGCGCCAGGACCTGAAGGACAAGTTCAAGGCCAAGTACGGCTATGAGCTGGGCGTGCCGCTGAACTGGAGCGCCTACGAGGACATCGCCGAGTTCTTCACGAACGACGTGAAGACCATCGACGGCAAGCCGATCTATGGCCACATGGACTACGGCAAGAAGGATCCGTCGCTGGGCTGGCGCTTCACCGACGCCTGGCTGTCGATGGCCGGCACCGCCGACATCGGCATCCCGAACGGCATGCCGGTGGACGAGTGGGGCATCCGCGCCTCGGCCGACGGCTGCACGCCGCAGGGCGCGTCGGTGTCGCGCGGCGGTGCGACCAACTCGCCGGCGGCCGTGTATGCGCTGACGAAGTACGTCGACTGGATGAAGAAGTACGCGCCCAAGGAAGCCACTGGCATGACCTTCGGCGAGGCTGGCCCGGTGCCGGCGCAGGGCCAGATCGCGCAGCAGATCTTCTGGTACACCGCCTTCACCGCCGACATGACCAAGCCGGGCCTGCCGGTGGTGAATGCCGACGGCACGCCGAAGTGGCGCATGGCGCCCGGCCCGAACGGGCCGTACTGGAAGCAGGGCATGCAGAACGGCTACCAGGACGTGGGCTCGTGGACCTTCTTCAAGGACCACGATGCGAACAAGGTGGCTGCGGCCTGGCTGTATGCGCAGTTCGTGACCAGCAAGACGGTGTCGCTGAAGAAGTCGATCACCGGCCTGACCTTCATCCGCGACAGCGACATCCGCAGCGACTACTTCACGCAGAACGCGGCCAAGTACGGCGGCCTGATCGAGTTCTACCGCAGCCCGGCGCGGGTCGCGTGGACGCCGACCGGCACCAACGTGCCCGACTACCCGAAGCTCGCGCAGCTGTGGTGGAAGAACGTGGCGGTGGCGGTGACCGGCGAGAAGACGCCGCAGCAGGCGATGGACAACCTGGCCGAGGAGATGGACCAGGTGATGGCGCGCCTGGAGCGGGCCGGCATGGCGCGCTGCGCGCCGAAACTGAACGCCAAGGGCGATCCGGCCAAGTGGCTGAGCGACAAGGGTGCGCCGTGGAAGAAGCTGGCGAACGAGAAGCCGAAGGGCGAGACCATCGCCTACGACACGCTGCTGAATGCCTGGAAGGCGGGCAAGGTGCGTTGAGCGCCATGTGCTGAACGTCTGGACTCCGTCAGCTGGCCCCGCCTTGTGCGGGGCCTTTTTTTCAGTTCATCTTCCGGGCCTGGAGCGCACGAAACTCCTGGAGCAGCGGCGAGCCGCCGGGCTCGAAGGATGAGCCGTCGGCGCTGGTCAGTGTCCCTCCCCCCACCGACACCAGGTTCAGCAGGAACGCCTGGAGAAATTCCAGGCCGGCCAGCAAGGCTTCCATCGGATCTGCGCCGGGAATTTCGGTAACGAGGTCGGGATTTGCGGACGTCAGGACCTGGCAGGCAGCAGAGCCCTTCAGGGTCGGGCAGACGGCGGCGGCATAGGGTGCGCCGATGGCCACGTGGATCCGCGTCGCATGGCCGTCCGGCGCCACAAGAAGCAGGTCGCGCGAAGCGATGGGAACAAGGTGGCGTGCTTGATTCATGGCTTGGCTTTGAGTGGAGGTGCGTGGTGCGCCCCAGTCTCGCCAGCAGGTGTGCAGAAAGTTTGCAGGTTTGGCGGTTTCTGACCGCCTGCTCACCACTTGCACCCCGTCCCCTTGACCGCATCGATCGCCAGCGGCACGGCACCCAGCAGGCCCATGTCGCTGTAGGCCTTGCGGCAGTCGGCGCGGCCGGCCTTGTCGAGTTCCTCGGTGATCTTCGCCTTGCGCTCCGGGGGCGGCGGCAGGACGGGCAGCACCCCGGGCGCGCCGATGAGGCCGGGGCGCCCGCGTGTGCCGGGCAGGCTCAGGTTGAGCCTGGGTTCGCTCGTGGACGGCCCGGGCGTTGACGCCGGCTCGGGGCCCGCCGTGCCATCGAGGCCGATCAACGGGCCGCGGGATGGGGCCGGGGCGGCATCGCCGGTCGCCGCACCCACCGGGCGCACGGGCGGCGGGGGGGCGGGCTTCGCCGCGGGCTGCGGTTCGGGGCCCGGGGTGGCGGCTGGAGTCGGAGGCGGCGGGGATGCCGGAACGGGCTTCGGTTCCGGCGGCAGCGGCGCCGGTGCGGGTGGGGCCGGGGCCGGTGGTACAGGGGCCGGCGCCGGAGGTGGAGGCACCTCGACCGGTTCCGGGCGTGGCGCCGGGGGCGGCGGGAGGGGCGCGGGCGGGGTTGGAATCGGCGTGGGCACGGGCTCCGGCATCGCCCGCACGGGAGGCGCCGGGGGCGGCGGTTCGACGGGCACCGGGGGCGGCGCGGGAACGGGGGCGGGCGCGACGGCTGTCTCCCGCGCCGCCGAAGCCGCGGCATCGACGGGCGCTGCCCGAACCGGTTCCGGCGTCGGCGCGGGGGCGGGGGCGGGGGCGGGCGGAGGTGCCGGGCGCTCGATGCGCGGCGCCAGCGGCACCGGCTGGGCCAGCGTCTTGATCTCGATCTTCGGTGGCACAGCAGGCGTTGGTTCCAGCGGGGCGATGGCGGTCGGTGCCGGCTTCGGCGCTTCCACCCGCGGCGCAGGCGCGGGGGCCGGCCGAGGTGTCGGCGCAGGGGGCGGCACCGGAGCCGGCGCAACCACCGGCCCCGACGTGCGCGAGGGCGCGACCGCCGGTGGCGGCGGCGGCGCCAGCGTCACCCGCAGGGGCCCCCACACCTGCGCCCGCCGCGCCGCGCCGCTGTCCGGCGTGCCGGGCTGTGTGCCGACCCACATCACCACCAGCGCATGCAGCACCAGCGACAGCGTGATGAATTGCCCGAGCCGCGCACGCTCCTGATCCGACACGCGCAGGCTGTCGGCAGGATGCGTTGGAAGCGGGGGCAGCGGGCTCATCGACCCCGAGCATCGCACGAGATCCGTCCCCTTCGCCGCGTGCCATCATGGCGCCGTGGAAGCCGTCCCCGACCTGTTCGAGCACGCGAGCGATCGTGCCCAGTTCAAGCAGCCCGCGCACCGCGCCGGCGTCGAGCTGTACCGCGCCCACATCGTCCGCCATGCCTTCGAACCCCACACCCACGAGGCCTACGGCCTGGGCGTGATCGATGCCGGCGTCGAGCGCTTCCGCTACCGCGGCAGCGACCACCTCGCGCCGCCGCAGTCGCTGGTGCTGATGAACCCCGATGTGCTGCACACCGGCCGGGCCGAGACCGCGCATGGCTGGCGCTATCGCATGGCCTACCTCGATGCCGCGGTCGTGCGCGACGTCATCGGGCAGGCAGGCTGGACCTTCTGCGCTCCAGTGCTGGAGGATGCTGCCAGCGTGCGGCGTGCCAGCATCGCCTTGCAGGCCCTGTGGACCGCCACGTCGCCCCTCGCCTTCGATGGCGCCTTGCTCGACCTGCTGCAGGCGGTGCAGCCACATGCTCGCACGACCGGCGCCGGCACCCCGGAAGGCCCACGCGGCCCCGACGCGGCCCTTCAGCGGGCCCTCGACCTGATGCACGACCGCCTCGCCGACCCGTTGTCGCTGGCCGACCTGGCGGCCGCGGCCGGCCTGAGTCCCTTCCATTTCCAGCGCCGCTTCAAGGCGCACCACGGCGCGACGCCACACCAGATGCTGATGGCGCTGCGCCTGTACCGCGCCAAGCGGCAGCTCGCCGCCGGCCTCGCGCCCGCGCAGGTCGCCGCCGATGTCGGCCTGGTCGACCAAGCCCACCTGACGCGCCGCTTCGCCGGCATGTATGGCGTGACGCCTGCACGCTACCAGCGCGACATCGGCCGACGGCGCGACGCCTGAGGGTTGTTGCGGAGGGATATCTGTCTGGTCCCGCATTCGACGCCAATGCTGGGCAGGCACTTGCGCAGGGTTCGATCCGACGGTGTAATGCCACCCCATGCGGCGTCTATGAAGGCGCTTCCCGATGCGGAAGCGACGAGTTGTAGCTGACCTGAGGTAGCCGGACCGCACGCCCACCTACGAAGTGGCGGCCGGCGTCGAGACCTGATCGAGGGGAGTGTTTCCGTGAGAAGTCTGATGAAGGCAGCGTTGGCGCTGCGGGCTGCGCATGCGTTCGTGTGCGTGGGGATGTTGCTTGTGCTGCCGATGGCTGCGCGAGCCGAACCCGTGGCGGCGAGCAAGCCGAAGTTCCACGTCGTCGACAACAACTTCAACTACGAGGTGGCGGGCCCGTGGTCGGCCTCACTGCCGCAGCTGTGCCAGGCGATCAAGGATCGCTTCGACAACGCGGTCCACAACGTTGATTTCGTGTCCTTGACCTGCCCGGGTACGCAGGTGGAGTGCCCGGGGACGGGAGACCTGCCACCGAGGAGCCCGCGCACCGACGCGTCGCAGGTGTCGCGCTGGCTGTCCGTGCGCACGAACACGGCCTACTGCAAGGAATACAACACGAGCGGCAGCGTGTGCCTGGTGCCCGCATGCCGGCCTGACCCGCACGAAGCAGACGTGCCCAAGCAGTACCGGGTCGTCGGATTCTGTGGAACCGAGGGGCGGGCACCGACGTACGACATCCCGCCACCGCCGAATTCGCCGCAGCCCACTTGCATGTGCCCCGCCGGCACCGAGTGGCTGGTCAGCGAGTCGCGCTGCACGGCGATGGCGCTGCTGCCGCGCGCGAGTGTGCCGCCCCCGCCCGAGTGCGAGGCCTGCGTGGGCAACCCGATCTATCCGTTGCGCGGGGTGAAGCGCGAGGTGGTGGACACGGGGCTGGCTATCGGCAACACGACGTTGCGCCTGAGCTATGACAGCGGTGGCAAGGCCGTGCAGAGCCCGGCGAACCTGGCGGACCGGGAGAGCCTGGTGTGGAGCGGCGTGCTCGGCAGCCGGTTGTGGTTCAGCAACCTGCACCGCAGTGCGAAGCTGCCGCTGGACGGAGCGGCGCCAGAGGTACTGCAGTCGGCGATCTTCGACCGCGGCAATGGCGCGCTGAAGACGATGACCCGGATGGGGCAAGGCGGCTATGCGGGCGAGCCAGGCAGCCGGGATCGCTTCGACGCCGACACGCGCGTCTACCGCGACGGGACGGAGAACACGCAGGAGACCTACACGCAGGGCGGGCGTTTGACGGGGATAAGCTGGGCGGACGGCGTCGCGATCGGTTTCATCCACGACAGCGGGGGGCTGCTGATTCAGGTGACGGACAACCGCGGCAGGCGACTGAGATTCGGCTACGAGGGCCCGGGCGCGGGCGAAGCCGCGCGGCTGAGCACGGTGACGGCGGCCGATGGCGGCACGCTCACGCTGGCGTACGACGCGCAGGGCAACCTGGCGCGGCTCACCTGGGCGGACGGGACGGTGCGGCAACTGCGCTACGAGAAGGCCGAGCTGCCGTGGGCGCTGACGGGCGTTGTTGACGAGCAGGGCAGGCGCTACGCGACGTTCAGCTACGACGAATCGGGGCGGGCGACGAGCACGGAGCACGCGGGGGGCGCGGACCGCTTCAGCGTGACGTGGGACTCGCCCCCGGTGGTGCAGGTGGCCGAGCAGGCCGTGGGGCCGGTAGTGCAGCGCAGCTACGACTGGTCGGCGCCGCTGGGCGTTGTGGTGACCGGGCCGCTCGGGCAGGCCACGCGTTGGACCGCAGTGAACATCAACGGCAAGAACCAGTTCAGCGCGCAGACCCAGCAGGCGGGCGCGGGCAGCCTGGCCAGCAGCCGCAGCCAGGGCTACGACGCCAACGGAGGCGTGGTGAGCCGGGACGACTTCAACGGCATGCGCAGCTGCTACAGCAACGACGATGTGCGCAAGCTCGAGGTGGTGCGCGTGGAGGGGCTGGGCCTCGCCGCTCGATGCGCCGACGTGACCATGGCGAACGCGAGCCTGCCTGCCGGAGGCAGGAAGATCAGCACGCGGTGGCATCCGGACTGGAGCCTCCCGACCCAGCAAGCCGCGCCGGGGCAGGTCACGACCTGGGTCTACAACGGGCAGCCGGATCCGTTCGCGGGGAATGCGATCGCGAGCTGCGCGTCGACGGCGGCAATGCTGCCGGACGGCAAGCCGATTGCTGTGCTGTGCAAGCAGGTGGAGCAGGCGACGACGGACGGGGATGGTCACCTGGGCTTCAGCGCGAGCCTGCAGGCCGGCCCGCCGATCCGCATCCGCACCTGGACCTACAACGAGCGAGGCCAGGTGCTGACGGCCAAGGGCACGCGCAGCAGCGACACGACCACGTACACCTACCACGCGACGACGGATGCCAACCACACCGTGGGTGATCTCGCCACGATGACGGATGCCTCCGGCAAGACCACGACCTACGACAGGTACAACAAGCTGGGCCAGCTGCTGCAGAGCACGGATGCCGACGGCGTGGTCACGCTGCGCACCTACGACGCCCGCCAACGCCTGCTGACGAGCACGGCGGGCAGCGAGACGACGACCTACAGCTACGACCCGGTGGGCCAGCTGACGCAGGTGACGCAGCCCGACGGCCGCTGGATCGGCTACGAGTACGACGATGCGCACCGCCAGACCGCGGTGAAGGACAGCCGCGGCAACCGTATCGAATACCAACTGGACAACGCTGGTAAGCAGATCGGCCAGACGGTGAAGGATCCGACGGGCAGCTTGAAGCGCAGCCTGGCGCGCGTGATGGACGCGCTAGGTCGGGTGCAGCAAGGCTCGGGCCGGGAGTGAGAACCATGAAGAACCTGAAGTTGCACACGTTGGCGCTCGCCTGCGCATCCTTGTCTTCACTGGCCTCTGCACAGACCCTGCCCCCGCCGCCGGTCTCGCCCACGCCAGTGACGCAATACGAATACGACGCCCAGGGCAACCGCACCAAGATCATCCGCGGCGCCGGCACGCTGAACCTGGAGACCCGGCTCAGTTACGACCCACTGTCGCGCGTGAAGGAGCACACCGACCCGAAGAACGGCAAGACCGGCTTCGAGTACGACGCAGGCGATCGAACCACCCAGGTCACCGACCCGAGGAGCCTGGTCACCCAGTACCCGCGCAACGGCTTCGGCGATGCTACCCAGCTGATCAGCCCCGACACCGGCACGGCGAACCACACCTACGACACCGACGGGCGCCTGCTCACCCGCACCGACAGCCGCGGCGTGCTGGAGACCTACACCTACGACGGCCTGGGCCGGCTGACGAGCCTGGTCTACAGCAAGAACGGCCAACCCAGCCAGACCTTCAGCTGGAGCTATGACCTCAAGGGCGCGGACTACAGCGCACGAGCGCTTCTACGACCAGAGCGGGCGCATCGTGCGACTCAGACTGGGGCGACGTCTTCCGCGACATCACCTACGACGCGGCCGACCGGATCGTGAGCTACACGCACCTGAGCGCGAGCGACGGGATCGCGCAGCCGAGCCTGGACCAGAGCTTCGGCTACGACGAGAACGACCGCATCACGAGCATCACCACGGTGACCAGCAGCTGGGCGATCAGCTACGACGCCAACGGCAACCGCACCGGCGTGACGCTCAACGGCAACCCGAGCGTCTACACGACCGAGGCGACGAGCAACCGGCTCGCGAGCATCACCAATCCGGCACGCAGCTTCGGCTACGACAACGCGGGGAACACGACCACCGACAGTCCGAACTACACGGCGACCTACGGGCTGAGCGGTTCACTCGCGAGCATCACCCGGGCAGGCATCACCGGCACCTACAGCTACGACGCGGACAAGCGGCGCATCCGCAAGGTGACGAGCGCGGGAGCCAACAGCACGATCGTCTTCGTGTACGACCAGGGAGGTCACCTGCTCGGCGAGTACGACCAAAGCGGGAAAGCCATTCGCGAATACGTGTGGCTGGGCGACACGCCCGTCGCGATGTTCCTGCCGGATCCGGCGAACGCGACCGGCTCACCGCATGTGTTCTACATCCACACCGATCACCTCGACGCGCCACGCATCGTGGTGGACCGCAACAACCAAACCCGCTGGAGGTGGCTCAGCGAGTCCTTCGGGACGACGGCGCCCGAGACCAACCCGCAGGGGCTGGGGGACTTCACGCAGAACCTGCGCTTCCCGGGGCAGTATGCGGATGCGGAGAGTGGACTCTGGTACAACCACCATCGGTACTATGGGGCGGCTGATGGGAAGTACACGCAGAGTGATCCGATCGGGTTGATCGGTGGCGTCAGCACTTACGCCTACGTGAGCGGAAATCCAGTGTCAAAAGTTGATCCGTCGGGACTGCTTGAGCACTTCATGCTGGCATTGAACGGCCAGTCGATGAGCAAGCTGGAATGTGGGTGCCGGGAAAGCTACCCTGCGTTCTCAGGTAATCCGCCGTATCGCAACGATCCGGATGCGACTACGCAAGCGAACGTCGGGCCGGCCCCGGAGGGGTGGTACTACATCGTTGATCGCCCGACAGGTGGAGCTGTTGGTCAAGTGATGTCGTTCCTGAATGGTAGAGACGACTGGTTTGCGCTCTATCGGGACGACGGAACGCCCGGTGATACCACCATGGAAAGCGGCGTGCTCCGACGGGAGATTCGCTTGCATCCCAAGGGGCCTTTGGGCAACAGCTTCGGCTGCGTGACGTTGAACAATCGAGACGACTACGAGCGGTTGAGAGAGCGATTGCTGAAGACGACGACCGGGATCATCCCGGGGACGAACATCAAGTACTACGGGACGATTCTTCTTTATCGGCCTGGCGTTGGAGGACTCTGGTAATGAAGGCGAAGCACGCTGCGATGTCGATTCTGGCAACGGCGGCCATCTCTCTAGCTGGTGCGGCCGTGTTCATGAGATCGCCGGTTCTGTGGGATCTCTTGCCAAGTGGCATTCTTGGCACTGTCGAACTACTGTTCGCGGTTCATACGCAGGAAGAAGAGAACTCGCTGGAGTTCCTCTCTACTTGGCTGGTACTGTTCTTGACTACGGGTGTGATTGTTGCTGCCATAGCGATGGCTTGGCGCTGGCTCAGGAAGCCAACACCTGGGGCGAGGTGATCAAGGAGACGCTGAGCCTTGCGAGCCGGAGCTGGGCGGTGGATTACCCCACGAGCGGGCGACCTGACGGGGATCACGTATCCGTCGGGGACTGGAAACCTCAACACTACGAACTATTCCTGGGGTCCTGGCGGATGGGACTCTCATGCTTCAGCTGCCGAATACATCCAACGCCAAACGGAAGGTATTCATCGTGATGGTCGAGGCATCATCTTGAGGCTCAGTCCAGCGGAAGAAATCAAGCCGGCAGCGTGCTTGCGGCGCGACAGGGGTGCGTACAACGGCGTGACCAACAACTGCGGCAACCCTTGGCTGACCTGTCTCAAGGAACTGGGAGTGGTTGATACCAAGAACAAATCCACGGTACTGCCGAACGATGTCTACAACATCATCGCGAACTCTCCACGTGCCGTAGGCCAGACGACTTACACGGACATCGGGAACAAGTCGTTTGCCATCTCACCGGCGTGGCCGGTAGTCGATGGCATCCGTCGTGCAACAGGTGGGAGGCCTTGAACATGCGTATTGCTCTCGTATTGATTGGGCTTGGAATTCTGTGCGGCGGTTGCTCCAACGCGGATTCGAACGCGGAGGTGATTACCTTGGTGGCGGCAGAAGAGGTTCGACTTGTGGAAGTCGACTCTGTGGTGGGTGGAACCGTCCGCTACGTCGGCAATGTCCAGCTGGGGCAAAACGTGCCAGTGGTTGAGTGCCGTCCGCGGAAAAGCGACATTGATTTGATCGTTGCCTACAACGGGCAACGGGCTGTTGCTTGGCAGGGGAAATACAAGCTCAACCGACGAGCGTTCGATCCAAGTCGGGACTCGCCTGAATCCAAGACGAGTTCATGCTGGGGACTGCTCGGAGGATGAAACCAATGCAAGAGGGGCCGCTGACCTGCACAAGCGCGGAATCGCCTTTCTGAGCTTGATGTCGAAGGAGCCGCGAGAGGTGGTGAAGCGCCAACTTGAGCGGATGGTCTCGACCGCAAGCTGGGAGCCTGAGGCGAGTGCATGGCAAGCACGCTAGCGAGGGTCCAAGCGGGCTGCGGGGATGTTCCGCGCTGACCAGTCCCTGATCCTCGCCCCGCTCGCCCCATCGAATACAAACGCCGCCCCCGGATCGAAGGCCACCGCCACCGGCCGCCCGATCGCCGCCTCGAACTCCTTGCCCGCCTTCACAACCAGCTTGTCCCCGCCGACGTGCAGGGTCACGAGCGTGTGGTCGCCGATCAGCTCGACGGCGTAGATCTCGCCCTGCAGCGGGCCGGCTTCGGCGATGCGGCAGTCCTCCGGCCGCAGGCCCAGCACCGCCCGCTCGCAGCTGGCCCGGACCGGCGTCGGCACCCGCAGGCCGGCGCCCTCCAGCCAGCCGCCCGACAGCGCGCCGCGCAGGAAGTTCATCGGCGGCGAGCCGATGAAGCCGGCCACGAACAGGTTCGCGGGGTCGTTGTAGATGCGTGCCGGCGTGTCCAGCTGCTGCAGCTCGCCCTTGTCGAGCAGGGCCACGCGGTGTGCCAGCGTCATCGCCTCGACCTGGTCGTGCGTCACGTACAGGGTCGTGATGCCCAGCTGCTGCTGCAGGTGCTTGAGCTCGGCGCGCATGTGCCCGCGCAGCTTGGCATCAAGGTTGGACAGCGGCTCGTCCATCAGGAACACGGCCGGCCGCCGCACCATCGCCCGCGCCAGCGCGACGCGCTGCCGCTGTCCGCCCGAGAGCTGCCGCGGGTAGCGGTCGAGCAGGCCGTCCAGCTGTACCTGCCTCGCCACCGCCAGCACCTGCTCGCGCTGCTGCGCCTTGGGCAGGCCGCGCACATCCAGCGGGTAGGCCACGTTCTCGGCCACCGTCTTGTGCGGGTAGAGCGCATAGCTCTGGAACACCATCGCGACGTCGCGGTTCTTCGGCAGCACCTCGGTCACGTCGCGATCGCCGATCAGGATGCGCCCGGCGCTCGCCGTCTCCAGCCCGGCGAACACGCGCAGCGCCGTGCTCTTGCCCGAGCCCGACTCGCCCAGCAGCACCAGGAACTCGCCCGGCTGCACCTGCAGGTTGAAGTCGCGCAGCACCTCCACCGCGCCGAAGCGCTTGCCGAGGTGGTCGAAGGTCACCGAATGGCTCATGCGTCTGTCAACCTTTCACGGCACCTGTCAGCAGGCCGCGGGCGATGAACCGCTGCAGGAACAGCGTCATCACGACCACCGGCACGATCATCAGCAGGATCAGAACGCTCATCGTCCACCACTGCGGCCCGCGCGTCGCGTTCTGCGCCGCCACCAGCAGCGGCATGGTCTGGGCGTTCGCCGTCGAGAGGAACAGCGCCAGCAGGTACTCGTTCCAGCTCAGGATCAGCACCAGCAGCGTCGTCGCGACCAGGCCCGGGCGCGCGAGCGGCAACATCAGGTCGAACAGGATGCGGTAGCGCGAGGCGCCGTCGAGCGCCGCACTTTCTTCCAGCTCGCGCGGGATGGCGTCGAAGAAGTCGACCATCAGCCACACGACGATGGGCAGGTTCACCGTCATGTAGGTCAGGATCAGCGCCAGCGGCGTGTCCAGCAGGTGCACCTGCTGGAACATCACGTAGATCGGGATGGCCGACACCACCGGCGGCATGATGCGCTGCGAGATCATCCAGAACAGGATGTCGTCGTTGCCGAGTCGGGCCTGCACGCGCCGCGCGAGCGGCCGCAGCCCGAGCACGAACAGCATCGCGCCCGCCGGCAGCGCCCACGCGAGCGACAGGCCGGCCGCCATCACCAGGGCGACGACCAGCGCGACGCTGGCGATGAAGAGCAGCACCGCCGCCACGCTCGGCCGGTAGGTGATGCGCGTCAGCGCATAGGCGGCCATCGAGCCGATGGCGACCGCGCCGGCAGTCGACAGGCTCGCGATGAGCATCGAGTTCAGGTAGGGGCGCAGCGTGTCGCGGCCGGTCTCCACCAGCACGTAGGCCCAGGCGTGCAGCGAGGGCTGGAAGTCGACAAAGGGCAGGAAGTACGGCCCGTCCGAGACCTGCAGCGGCTCCTTGAACGAGGTCACGAGCACCCAGTACAGCGGGAAGAACACGACGCAGGTCCAGGCGAGCAGCGCGCCGTACACCAGCACCCGCGGCAGCGGGGCCAGCTCGCCCGGGCGGCGCGGCACGAACCAGCGCGAGAGGATGTCCTTCACCGCGCGCCCCCTTCGCGCGCCGGCCGCACGATGAAGTGGAAGAAGCTCAGCGCCACCAGCGTCGACACCAGCAACAGCAGGTAGGCCACCGCCGCCGAGCCGCCAAGGTTCAGCGAACGCCAGTCGATGAAGGCGTGCAGGGTCATGCTCTCGGTGGCGATGCCCGGCCCGCCGTTGGTCAGCACGTTGGGCAGGTCGACGACCTTGAAGGCCTCGATCAGGCGGATCAGCACCACGGCCGCGGCCGTGGGCGCGATCGCCGGCCAGGTGATGTCGCGGAAGATGCGCCAGGCGGGCGCGCCGTCGAGCTGCGCCGCCTCCAGCTGGTCGCGCGGCTGGCCCTCGATGGCCGCGAGCAGCACGATGAAGAGGAAGGGCACCCACTGCCAGGTGTCGCCCACCAGCACCACCCAGCGCGCCGACCAGGCGTCCTGCGCCCAGGTCGCCGCGCCCAGGCCGAAGAAGCGCGCGATCGGCGCGAACGGGCCGACGCCCATGTCGGCCAGCATGCGGAAGATGTAGGCGATGCCCACCGGCGTCACCATCAGCGGGATGAAGAAGGACAGGCGGAAGAAGTTGCGGCCGCGGATCGGCTGCGCGCACAGCAGCGCCAGGCCGAGGCCGAGCGCGAACTGCAGGCTGACGCCGCCGGCCACGTAGAACAGCGTCGTCAGCAGCGAGCCTTGCTGGCCGCCGGCCGTGCCCGCGGCGACCAGCGCCAGCAACACCGCGACCGCGCCGGCGAGCTGGCGGCCCACCAGGCCGGCGATCGAGGCCGCGGCACCCAGCGCGCGGGCGACGACGCCGACGATGGGGAAGAAGACCAGCGGCAGCAGCAGCCACGCGAACCAGGGCCAGTCGATGGCGTCGCGCAGCCCCTGCGCCGCGGCGGCGCAGGGGCCGAGGGGCGAGAGCAGGGCCGCCGCGAGCCCGCAGGACAGCGTGAGCAGCAGCGCCGCGGCGTACGGCGCCGGCGCCGGGCCCGTCTCCGCGAAGGCGGTGCGCTGGCGCAGGCTGCGCAGCAGGAGCACGGCCAGCAGCGCGACGGCGAGGACGAGGCCCGCCCACGCACCCGCCCCCATCTCGCCGGCCGTGCCCAACAGGTGGAATTGCTGCGAGCCGGCGACCAGCTTGCGGTAGTTCAGCGCGCCGACGAAGGCCAAGGCATAGCCGTCGGCCTGCAGCGAGAAGCGGCTGAGCGACAGCCAGGCCGAGGCGAGCAGCGGGAAGACGGAGAACAGCAGCACCACCAGCACCGCCGGCCCGATGAACACCACACCCGCCTGCCTGTCGAGCCATTCCGTAGCCCGGATGCCAATCCGGGAGCGGCGCTCGATGACGAATCCCGGATTGGCATCCGGGCTACGGGTCATGGTCACTTCGAGCCGATGCTCGCCTTGTACGCGGCTTGTTGCTTCGCCTTTCCCAGCTCGTCGTTCAGCTCGTTCCACGCTTCCTCGATGTTCTTCATCGTGCCCTTCACGTCCAGCTCGCCCGCCAGGAAGCGCGCCATCGCGGTATCCAGCGCGACCTGCTGGTAGCGCTGGTTGAAGGGGATGCGCAGGTCCAGCACCATGTTCGGTGAGTTCAGCGAATCCTGGATCGCGCCCAGGTAGTCCTTCGCCGCCTTGTCCGACATGCCGGATTTCTTCCACGGCCCCAGGTCCTTGAACTGGCTCAGCCGGTACGGGTTGAAGCCGGTCGCGCCCACCGTCACGTCGACGTTCGACTGCTCCGGCTGCGACATGTACGAGAACAGCGCATACGCCGCCTCCTTCGCCTGCGGCTTCGCCTTCGCGTTCACCGCCCCCGACCAGCCGCCGAAGGCCGCGAAGGGCGCGCGGTTGACGCCGTTCACCGCATGCGGGCAGCGCGTCGCGTCGCAGGCCACCAGCTTGCCGCTCGCGCGGTCGAGCACGCGCGTCGACCCCGGCAGCATCAACGCACCCACCTTGTCGATCACCTTCGAGGCCTTCGGGTCCACCGCCAGCGGGCCGATGTCGCCCCAGTCCACCGTCAGCGCGCAGCCGCCGCTCACGAACAGCGTTCGGGTGTCGCCGACGTCCATGTTGATCTCGTTCGGCGGGCCGTATTTCCCGGTCTCCTTGTAGATCTCCAGCGCCCGCGCAAAGGCCTCGTTGTTGACCAGCGGCTTCATCGTCGCCGGGTCGAAGAAGGCCCCCTCGCTCGTCCCCTTCGACTGCAGGAAGGCGCCGGCCACCGAGGTGATCATCCAGAACGACTGCGCATTGCGCTTCTTCGCGATGCACGAGCCGACGATGGGCTTGCCGTCGCCGAAGTCCTTGCCGTGGGCGGCCTTCGCGATGTCCAGGTACTCGTCCCAGGTCTGCGGCGGCTTGCGGTTCAGCTTCGCCAGCACGTCGCTGCGGTAGTAGGCGATGTGGAAGTCGCCGTCCAGCGTCACGGTGTAGGTCTTGCCGGCGTACTTCTGCGAGAACTCGCGGAAGAAGGGCGCGACGTCGTCCTCGCGCAGCTTCGCATCGGCCTTCACCCGCGCGCTCAGGTCCTCGAGGAAGTTCACGTAGTCGGGCATCCACTGCGGCGCGAGGATCGCCGCGTCGATGGAGTTGGTGCCGGTCGACCAGTCGGTCAGCAGCTTCTGGTACAGGTCGGAGTAAGGCACCGTGATGACGTTCACCTTGGCGCCGGTGGCGGCCTCGAACTCCTTGCCGCGGCGCTGCAGCGGCTCGGCGATCTGCGGGCCGGTGAAGGTCATCACGTTGAGCGTGACGCCGGCGAAGGCCTTCGTCTGCGCCTGCACGTTCAGGCCCGCCAGGGCGGCACAGGCCAGGGCGGCGCCCCAGGAAATCCAACTGCGGTTCATGTTGTCTCCATCCGTGTTGTGGTGTGTCGTCCATCGAGCCGGTAGAAACGCTCCGCGGTGCCGGCCCACACCGCCTGCCGGTCGTCCGCATCCAGCGGCGCCAGGAGGTCCTCGCAGCACTGCACCCAGCCGGCGTAGTCGCCCGCCAGTTGCAGCACCGGCCAATCGCTGCCCCACATCACGCGCTGCGGGCCGAACAGCTCGAGCACCGTCTCGGCATAGGGGCGCAGGCGCGCGACGGTCCAGTCCGCGCTCGCCTCCGTGGCCAGGCCGGACAGCTTGCAATGCAACCCCGGCCGGCGGGCCAGCGCCGCAAGGTCGCGCCGCCACTGCGCAAACCCGCCGTGCGCGATGTCGGGCTTGGCCGCGTGGTCGATGACGATCGGCAGCGCCGGGTGGCGCTCGGCGAAGCGCAGCAGGTGCGGCAGGTGCGGCGGCTTCACCAGCGCGTCGAAGCGCAGGCCCTGGCGCAGCAGGGCGCCGACGGCCGCGCCGGTCGGGGCGGTGGCGATCCAGTCCGCCTCCGGCAGGTCCTGCAGCATCGGCCGCACGCCCTTGAAGCGCGGGTCGGCGGCCAGCGCGTCGATCGTCGCGGCCGCATCGCCCGCGAGCAGGTCGACCCAGCCCACCACGCCCTGCACCAGGTCATGCCGGGCCGCGAGCTGCAGCAGCCACTGCGTCTCGGCCAAGGTCGGCGCGGCCTGCACCAGCACCGTGCCGCGCACGGCGTGGGCGGCGAGCAGCGGCTGCAGGTCGGCGGCCGCGAAGTCGCGGTACAGCGGCTCGATCGCCGGCGTCAGCCAGCCGTAGTCGCCGCGGGCAAGCGACCAGAAGTGCTGGTGCGCGTCGATGCGGTAGGTCGTCGTCATGCGTCGTCTCCGGCCGGTACCGGCGCCCGCGGGTCGATGAGGCCCTGCTCGCGCAGCGCGGCCCACAGCGCGGCGGGGATCGGCTGCGTCATCCAGGCCACGATGCCCTGCAGCTCGGCCGGGCTGCGCGGGCCCGGCACGCAGGAGACCACGGCCGGATGCGCGAGCGGGAACTGCAGCGCCGCCGCGGCCAGCGGCACCCCGAAGCCGTCGCACACCGCCTGCAGCCGCGCCGCGCGGGCGACCACCTCGGCCGGCGCGGCGGCATAGTTGAACTTGAGCGTCGCGCTCGGCCGGCCCAGCCCGGCGGCCAGGATGCCGGAGTTGAACGGCCCGCCGACCAGGATGCCGACGCCACGCTTCACGCACTCGGCCAGGAAGGGCTCCAGCGAGGCCTGCTCCAGCAGCGTGTAGCGTCCGGCGAGCAGGCTGCAGTCCAGGTCGACCTGCTCCATCGCGTCGCGGATGACCTCCCATTCGTTGACGCCCAGGCCGATCGCGCCGACCAGGCCCTCGCGGCGCAGCGTCTCCAGCTCGCGCAGGCCGCCGCCCTGGGTCAGCTGCTGCCAGTGGAAGGCATGGCGGTCGCCGTGCGTCACGCGGCCGATGTCGTGCACCAGCGCGATGTCGATGCGGTTCGTCCCCAGGCGCTGCAGGCTGTCCTCGATCGAGCGGCGGATCGCGCCGGCGCTGTAGTCGTAGACCACCTCGAAGGGCAGCGGCTGCTGCCAGGCGGTCTCGCCGGCCGGCAGCTCGCGCGGCACGGCATGCGGCGACACCGGCCGGAGCAGGCGGCCGACCTTGGTGCTGAGCACCCATTCGTCGCGCGGATGGCGCCGCAGCGCCTCGCCGAAGCGGTGCTCCGACAGCGTGTAGCCGTAGAAGGGGGCGGTGTCGAAGCAGCGGATGCCGTGCGCCCAGGCGGCGTCGAGGGTGGCCTGGGCCGTCGCCTCCGGGATCACGTCGTACATGTTGCCGAGCGGCGCGCCGCCCAGGCCGAGGATCGTCAGCAGGTGGCGGGTGCGCGGCAGCGGGCGGCTGGGGAGGATGGGATTCATACGCCTCTCCGGATCGGCAGGCAGCTCGGCCCGATCGGCTCGAAGGCCTTGTAGCCGAGGATGAACTCGCGGTGGCCGAGCGACTCGCTCGCCGTCTCGCGGCCCTGGGCGACGGACTGCACCAGCGCGACGATCTCGGCCCCGACCTCGTCCAGCCCGGCCGCGCCGTGCAGGATGCGGCCGGCATCGACGTCCATGTCCTCGGCCAGTCGCGCATAGGTGTCCGGGTTGGCGCAGACCTTGATCACCGGCGCGAGCGCCGAGCCGACGACCGAGCCGCGGCCGGTGGTGAACAGCGTCAGGTGCGCGCCGCAGGCGATCAGCTCGACGATCTCGGCGTTGTCCGAGATGTTCGGGAAGCCGAAGCGCACCTCGCCGTCGGGCACCACGTCCAGCAGGTAGAGCCCACCCGCGGGGGGGATGTCGCCCGGCTTGATCAGGCCGGCGATCGGCGAGTCGCCGCTCTTCGCATACGCGCCGAGCGACTTCTCCTCCTGCGTCGTCAGGCCGCCGTCGGCATTGCCGGGCGCGAAACTGCCGTGGCCGAGCGTCTCGTAGTAGCGCGCGGCCTTCGCCACCGCCTGCACGATCGCCTCGCCCAGCTCGGGCGTCGCGGCGCGGCGCTGCATGTGGAACTCGCAGCCGACCAGCTCGCCGGTCTCCTCGAAGATGCAGGCGGCGCCCTGCCCGATCAGCGTGTCGAAGGCGCGGCCTACCGCCGGGTTGGCGGTGATGCCGCTGGTGCCGTCGCTGCCGCCGCAGACGGTGGCGACGACGAGTTCGTCCCAGCGCATCGGCACGCGCGGCTGGTCTTCCAACCCGGCCAGCGCCCAGCGCACCCACTCGATGCCTTCGGCCAGGGTCTTGCGGGTGCCGCCGCGCTCCTGGATGGTCAGGGTGTGGACCGGCCGTCCGCTGGCCGCGACCTCGGCCTCCAGGCCGCGCTTGTCGAAGCTCTCGCAGCCGAGCGACACCAGCAGCACCGCGCCCACGTTCGGATGCGTCAGCAGCCGGCGCATCACCTTGTCGGCATAGGCGTTCGGGAAGCAGCCGGGAAAGCCCACCAGGTGCACCGGCTCGCCTCGGAAGGACTGCACCACCTCCTGCGCGACGAAGTGGGCGCATTCCACCAGGTAGGCCACCGCGACGACATTGCGGATGCCCTTGCGGCCGTCCGGGCGCAGGAAGCCGGTGAGCGGGGCGGGATGCTGCGGTTCAGCGGTGGGCGGTTCAACGGGCATAGCGGGCGTCGTCCTGCAGCGTGTAGGTGGGGAGGTAGTCGCTCGCCAGGTTGTCGGTGTGGATCTGCTCGCCGATCGCGATCGGGCGCTGCACGCTGCCGATCACCGCGCCATAGCGCAGCACCTTGTCCCCCACCGCCAGCGCGTGCCGCGCCAGCTTGTGCGCCATGCCCACCGGCCGCGGCAGGGTGACGGACCGGCCGTCAATCAGCACCGCCTCGCCGGCGGGCAGGGCGCGGCAGGCCACCAGGCAGTTGTCGGCCGGGTTCAGCAGCAGCAGGCGCGGGTCGGTGGCGGACGAAGCAGGGTTCATCGGGGCTTCCGGTGGCTCGGCTTGAAAGGTATAAAGGCCTGACCAATAGACCAATCTTGCGACCGCGCGTGAATCCGGGCAACCGGGTTGACCCGGATGGGAAAATCGACCGATGAGCCAGCGCCTTCCGCCGATCGAGACCAAACGCCTGTACCAGCAGATCGCGGGGGTGCTGCGCGAATCGATGGACAGCGGGCGTTTCGCGGTCGGCAGCTACCTGCCGCCGGAGCGCGAGCTGGCGGACCAGCTGGGCGTGAGCCGGGCCTCGGTGCGCGAGGCGCTGATCGCGCTGGAGGTGCAGGGGCGGGTGTCGGTGCGGGTGGGGGCGGGGGTGCAGGTGCTGGACGCCTCGGCGCCGCCGGTCGCCGCGGCCGTGGCGGCGTCGGCCGAGCCGCCGGTCGGCCCGCTGGAACTGCTGGAGGCGCGGCTGGTGGTCGAGACCGAGACCGCGGCGCTGGCCGCGCGGCATGCCAGCGCGCAGGACGTGGCAGGGTTGGAGCGCACGCTCGCGCAGATGGTGGCCGACCATGCGCGCAGCCCGCTGGTGCACGACGGCGACCGCGCCTTCCACCTGGGCATTGCGCGGGCGAGCGGCAACGCGGCGCTGCTCTTCATCGTGACGACGCTGTGGGACCAGCGCTACACGCCGATGCAGGAGCGGATGGAGACCCTGTTCACGACCCCCGGGCTGCACACCGCGGCGGTGGCGGATCACCGGCGGGTGCTGGACGCGATTGCCGCGCACGACCCGGCGGCGGCGAGGCAGGCGATGAAGCGGCACCTGACGATGGTGCGCAAGACCTTCTCGCGTGCGATCGAGGCGGGATCGTGAGGATCGGTCCCCGGATTGACATCCGGCCGACAAGACCCGTAGCCCGGATGCAGCGAAGCGGAATCCGGGAGCGGCGCCGGCTCAGAACGACGCCGTCAGCCCCTGCGGCCGCGACAGGCTGAATTCGCCCGCCGCATCGCGCCCCGGCTCCGGGTTGACCCGGGCCCGCTGGTCGGCCGGCAGGTCCACCCGCAGCATCACGAAGTCCTGCTCGCCTTCGACCACGTTCAGCTCGGGCGCGTGCTGCACGCTCGGGTGCAGCCAGACCGGGTTATGGTGGGCCTCGACCAGCGACACCTGCCCCGTCAGGTGCACCAGCCGCTGGCTGCGCGGGTCGACGAAGGACAGCGTGACCTCCGGGTCGATCTCGACGTCGAGCGCGACGCGGCTGTCGCGCGGCACCATGATCCACAGGTGCGGCGGGCCGTCGGCCGAGCTCATCGAGATCCGCACCTTGGCGGCGTGCGGATCGACCGCCGCCAGGCGGGTCGTCAGCAGGCAGCTGCGCGCGCGCTGCAGCGAGGGCCACAGGGAGGGGAAGTCCCAATCGGCCTGGCGGCGGCCGAGGAAGGGCAGGTTGGGCAGGTTCATGGCGATCAGGTAGGTGAGGTCTTGCGGATCGGATGCAAGGCCTCGGCAATCGGCGTGCCCGCGGTCACCCGGCGAGCAGTTCCCCCACCCGCTGGCGCAGCCCCGCCGGGGTCACCTCGCCGGGCGCGAGCGGCGGCCCGGCCAGCAGCCCGACGCGGCTGAAGATGCCGCGCCGGAACGGCTTGACCATCGCGCCGCCCTGCTCCACCCGCGAGAAGAACGAGCCCCACAGGTTCTGCAGCGCGAGCGGCACCACCGGCACGGGATGCGTCTCGAGCAGCTTCATCACGCCGCCCTTGAACTCGCCGAGCTGGCCGTCCCGGGTGATGCCGCCTTCCGGGAAGATGCAGACCAGCTCGCCGTCCGCCAGCACCGCCCGGGCACGCGCGAAGGCGGCTTCGTAGACGGCGGCGTCCTCGCGCTGCGGCGCGATGGGGATCGCCTTGCCGAGGCGGAACAGCCAGCCCAGCACCGGCAGCTTGAAGATGCGGTGGTCCATGATGAAGGCGATCGGCCGCGGGCTGGCGGCCATCAGCAGCACCGCGTCGACGAAGCTCACGTGGTTGCACACCAGGATGGCCGCGCCCTTGAGCGGGATGTGCTCGTCGCCGCGCACCTTGAAGCGGTAGATGCAGCGGGTCGCGAGCAGGGCGATGAAGCGCAGCAGGTACTCCGGCACCACCAGGAAGATGTAGACCGCCACCACCGCGTTCATCAGCCCGACCGCCAGGAACACCTGAGGGATCGTCAGGCCTGCCTTCAGCAGCGCGCCCACCAGCACCGCGCTCACGATCATGAACAGCGCGTTCAAGATGTTGTTGGCGGCGATGATGCGGGCGCGGTGGCTGGGCTGCGAGCGCAGCTGGATCAGCGCATACATCGGCACGCTGTACAGGCCGGCGAACAGGCTCAGCAGCGCCAGGTCGGCCATCACCCGCCAGTGCGCGCCGACCGCGACGAATCCCCGCAGGCCAAGCCCGGCCGACGGCGGCAGTCCGCGCGACGCGAAGTACAGGTCGATGGCGAAGATGCTCATGCCGATCGCGCCCAGCGGCACCAGGCCGATCTCGACGTGGCGGCGCGACAGCACCTCGCACAGCAGCGAGCCGACGCCGATGCCGACCGAGAACACCACCAGCAGCAGCGAGGCCACCTGCTCGTCGCCGTGCAGCACGTCCTTCGCGAAGGCGGGGAAGAGCGACAGGAACACCGCGCCGAAGAACCACATCCACGAGATGCCGAGCAGCGAGCGGAACACCGCCAGGTTGCCGTGCGCGAGCTTCAGGTTGCGCCAGGTCTCGGAGACCGGGTTCCAGTTGATGCGCAGGCCCGGATCGGTGGACGGCGACGGCGGCACCGCCTGCGCCGTGAGCCGGCCCAGCACCGCGAGGGCGACGCAGGCGATGGCGACGTAGTGGCGCCCGACCTCGGGGATGCCCACCAGCAGCCCGCCGGCGACCTGGCCGAGCAGGATCGCGACGAAGGTGCCCATCTCCACCATGCCGTTGCCGCCGGTGAGCTCGCGCTCGCCCAGGTGCTGCGGCAGGTAGGCGAACTTCACCGGGCCGAACAGCGTGGAGTGCAGGCCCATCAGGAACACGCAGGCGAGCAGCAGCGGCACGTTCGTCGCCCAGAAGCCCCAGGCGGCCAGCACCATGATCGCGATCTCGAGCGACTTGACGAAGCGGATCACGCGCGTCTTGTCGTACTTGTCGGTGAGCTGGCCGCTGGTGGCCGAGAACAGCAGGAAGGGCAGGATGAAGAGCGCCCCGATCACGAGGCCCGCGAGCTGCGGCGACAGCCAGTCCACCTGCACCTTGTAGGTGACGAGCACCGTGAAGGCGAACTTGAACAGGTTGTCGTTGCCGGCGCCGAGGAACTGCGTCCAGAAGAACGGGGCGAAGCGCTTCTGGCGCAGCAGCGCGAACTGGTTGGGGTGCGCGTGGGGGTCCACGGTGTCTCCTGGTTGTCGTCGGTGGGTGGCCGCCGGGCAATCTACCGCACAACCGTGGCGGCGCCACCCAGGCCGCTGCGGTACATCCATCTGAAGACCGAGTCGACCGTGACGGTTTCGATGCGATCGCTGAATCGCTTCGCGTTCGGGTGATCGTCGAAGGCGATGTTGGCGGCGGTCATGCGCGCGCCCAGGCGCTTGAAGGCCGACAGGTGGAGGGTGGCCGGCTCGTAGCCGCGGCCGCGCAGCCAGGCCTGGGCCTGGCCGCGTGTCGCAATGGCGGGGTCCTGCGCCATCGCGAGCGTCTCCAGCGCCCATTGGTTGGACTGCTGGTAGGCCTGGGCCCACGGGTAGGCCACCATGTTGTAGGCCGGCGTGTGCAGCTGGGCCAGGCGGCGGTTGTCGCGCAGCGCCGGCAGCAGCCTGGCCTGCACCTCGGGCGTGGGCACGACGATGCCGGCCTCGTAGTCGAACAGGTCGTCGAGGAAGAACTCGCCGAGGCCCTGGCGGTAGACCGCGGCCGTCGCGGTGCCGCACTGGTTCAGCTTGTGGGCGATGCGCCAGGGGGCGCCCGGTGCATCGCGGTAGGCGATGCCGAGGTGCGAGTAGCGCAGGCCGTACTCGCGCAGGTCCTGGCCGACGCGCGCGAGCAGCACCACCTGGGCGCCGCTCGCATCGAGGCGCAGGGCCGTGTGCTCGGCGAGCGTCATCGCGCGCTCGACGGTGCGGGCGTCCGGCGCCTTGCGCTCGCAGGAGCGTCCGGCCTGGGCCAGCGGCGCCGCCGCGAGCAGCAGGGCCGCCAGGGCCGGGCGGAGGGTCACAGCGTCACCCGCTCGTTGTAGAGCAGGGCCTTGCCGATCTCGTTCGGGATGAAGGCAATCGCCTGGCCCGCCGCCGACAGCACCCAGCCGGTGCTGATCGCCGCCACCGCCACCGTCGTACCGACCGCGACCGACGCGCCGCCGACCAGCTGGCCCGACAGGCGAATGCTGGCGCGGGCGCCGTCGGAGGCGCGCTCCAGCACCCACACCATGCCGTCCACCGAGGCCTCGACGGCGACCACGCTGAGCACCGCGCCGGCCGACAGGATCATCACCGGCGCGGTGACCGACATCGCCACCGGCAGCGCCGACAGCGCGCTCGCGTCGGAGGCGTTCGGGTGGGCGCGCAGCGCGGGCGTCGCAACGGCCAGCACGGCGGCGGCGAGCAGTGCCCGCAGGGCGGATCGTGTGACGGGGGGCTTCATGGTCGTCTCCGGGATGAAGAGGAACAGGGAAAGGAAGAGGACAGGCGACGGGTCGCTCAGTCGGCTTCGCGGGCGGCACGCATGCCGTCGCGGCGGGCCTCGGCCAGCGCGGCCTCGTGGGCATCGCGCAGCGTCTTGGCGAGCGTGAACACGGTCGAGATCAGGAACAGCCAGCTCACGCCGAGGTAGGCCTTGTAGGTCGGGTTGACGTCCATGCGCCACAGGCCCCAGCCGGTGAGCGTCATCGCGAGGCCGAAGCCACCCCACACCACGAGGCCCCACATCGGCGTGTCGTTGCGGCGGACCTCGTTGTCGCGCACGTACTTGGCAAGCGCGAAGGCAGTCGACAGGCAGAAGACGTACCCCATCACCATGAAGGCCCGGTCCAGGTCCGCGCCCGGCAGGTAGGCCAGGCCGGTCGCGCACAGGGTGACGGCGGTGCCGAAGGAGATCCAGACCTGAGCCTTCCAGGCCGGGGTGTCTTTGCGGATCAGGGTGGGCTGCATGGAACGTTCCCGAGTGGGGTTGGACATGGGGCGAATGCTCGGGGGGAACGGCGTCCAGTTCAATCCCCCCTGGGAGGGGTTGCGGCGGCGGGGCTCGCTGGTATCGTGAGACGGTACTTTTTTGGGGGAACGATGAGCACGACGCAGGACCTGGTGGCGGCGCTGAAGGCCGAGCTCAAGCGCGCCGACGTCACCTACGCCCGGCTGGCGCAGGAGCTGGGCATGTCCGAATCCAGCATCAAGCGCGTCTTCGCCAAGGGCGACATGCCGCTGTCGCGCATCGACGACGTGCTGCGCGTGCTGAAGATGGACTTCGCCGAGCTGGCGCGGCAGGTCGCCGATGCGCAGCCGCTGCGGCGCGAGCTGACGCCGGAGCAGGAGAAGGCGGTGGTGGCCGACCGCCGCCTGCTGCTGCTGGCGATCTGCTGCATGAGCCAGTGGACCTTCGAGCAGATCGTCGGCACCTACACCTTCAGCGAGGCCGAGGGCGTGCGCTACCTGCTGCAGCTCGACCGGCTGGGCATCATCGAGCTGCGGCCGATGAACCGCTATCGGCTGAAGGTGGCCAAGACCTTCCGCTGGCGACCGAACGGGCCGGTGATGGCCTTCTTCCGCGAGCACGTGGCCGACGACTACTTCAACAGCGGCTTCGACGGCGAGGGCGAGATGCTGATGCTCGTGCACGGGCAGATCGGCACCAGCCTCGCGTCGAGCTTCGTCGAGCGCCTGCAGCGCGTGGGCCAGGATTTCGCGCAGCAGCACCTGGCCGACCAGAAGCTGCCGCCGGACCAGCGCCGCGCCTACACGCTGGTGGTGGGCATGCGGTCGTGGCTGTTCGCGGCGTTTCGCGACCTCAAGCGGCCGGAATGAACAGGCCCCGCCATCGGCGTCAGACGTCGTCGAGGCCGATCAGGTTCTCGACCCCGGCCAGTTCCGCGAGCAGGCCGGCATAGCGGGTCAGCACCTCCTGCAGCGCCTGGAGTTCCCTGCGGAAGCGCCGGCATTCCTGTGCATCGTCGAAGGCACCGGCCAGGCAGGCCTTGTGCCAATAGGTGGTGAAGGGGCGGACCTTCTGGTTCAGCACGACGATGGCCAGCCGGGCGAAGCGCTCGGCCTGGCGGGCCCGCGGCGAGCGGAGGATGTCGCGCGTGATCGCGAACAGCTGGTGCACCGACGCCAGGGCGGCGGCCTCGTCTCCCTGCTCCGGCGGAAGGGCCTGGACCGTCACGCGCGTGGCCAGCTCGACGTACAGCGCCCAGGCGGCGTCGCGCTCCGGGTCGTTGGCCTGGAACTCCGCCTCGAGGAAATGGGCATTGAGCTTGAGCTTGCTCAGCCCCCAGCGTTCCAGCAGGTCGCGCAGCGTCATCGTGCAGCTCCAGGGGAGCGCGATCGCTCCGCAGCCCATGGTGTCGCAGCGTCGGGGCGATCGCATCCTCCAAGTGGAGGACGCCGAGGGGGGCGACGCGACCTATGCTCGTTGCCATTTCCGACCGAGGTCGCTTACGTGCAGGTCTTCGTCAGCCACGCCACCGAGGACAAGCCCTTCGTGAAGAGGCTGCTGTCGAAGTTGCCGCCGCATGTCCATCCCTGGCTGGACAGCCACGACCTGCAGCCCGGCGAGGCACTCGAGGACGCGATCCGCCGCTCCATCGAACGCAGCCATGCCTGCCTGGTGGCGATCAGCGCGCGTTCGCTGCAGCCCAAGCCGGACGGGCATTGGGTCGCACGCGAGGTCGAGTTGGCCATGGAGCGCGAAAGCCTGTCGGAGCGGGTCTACGTGCTGCCCGTCCTGATCGACCCGGGCCTCGACCTGCGCCGATGCGCCCCACCGTTCGCGGGACTGGCCGAGCGGCTCTACATCGACGCAAGCGATGCGACGCCGGCGGGCGTGCGCGCCTCGCAGCAGCGCCTCGCCGCGGCGCTGTTCCAGTGGTTGAGCGCCTGGATCGACCAGGTCGAGCCGGCCGGTTTCCTCAGCCGGTTCGTCAACGAGCTGGAAGAGCAGCTGCTGGAGTACCAGAAGCGCATCTACGAGGTGAAGGCGGCGATGGCGATGGAGCTGCCGGCGCTCGTGAAGGAAGACGCCGTGGCCTTCCTGTCCGCGTCCAAGGACCGGTACAACGTCTTCACCGACGCCTTCATTCCGCGCCTGCCGGCCCTGGAGATGGAAATCCAGCGCCGTTTCGGGACGACGGCGACCAAGGCCTTCCGCCAGCTCTCGAACTTCATCACGAACGACGTGTTCCACGGTGCGGCGTATGCGCTGAACGATGTGATCACCTCGGTGAACGACTACGAGAAGGTGCTCAGCAGGGATGCGCAGGCGCTGGCCGCGGCGGAGGAACGGCGCAAGGCCCGGCTCGAGGCGCTCGGGTCGACCATGGGCCGGCTCGTGGCACGAAGCGCGGACTATGTCAGCACCCTGAGGGCGTGACGATGGCAGGCCGCATGCGCCGTCTGGGGATGCTCCTGGTGTTGTGCGGGTGGGCGTGGGGCGGCGCGCAGGCACAACCGCAGCCGCTGACGCGCGTCACGACGGGCGAGATCGGCGGCTGGTTGCGGCTCGACGCGAGCGTGGCCGGCGTGGCCGGGCGGTGGATCGTCGACACCGGCAGCAGCCACAACCTGGTGTCGCCGGCATTCGCCGCGCGGCTCTCGCTGCGCGAAGGCGGGGTCCGGGCAGCGGAGGCCGGTGCCGGCCGCATCCAGGGCCGCGCGGTCGAGTTGCCCCCGGTGCGCATCGGTGCCATCGAGCGCGGCGGCCAGGTGGCGCTGTCGGCCGACCTGGGCCAGGTGATCGGCATCGGCGCGCAGGGCATAGACGGCATCCTCGGTGCGCCGTTCCTGGACGGCCTGGATGTCGACATCGACCTGGCTCGCTGGCGCATCGAGTTCCACCCGGATGCGGGCAGCGCCTGCCCGGCAGGCTTCGAAGCCGTCCCGTTCTCGCGGGTGAAAGGCCTGCCGGTGCTGTCGCTGGAGCTGCCCGGGCCATCGCAGGTGCGCGCGGTGCTCGACACCGGCAACCCGGGCGGCCTGCTGTGGTTCGAGTCGCGCGCCGCACCGATGTCGGCGCCGGGCCTTCGGTTCGAGGGCGCCCGCCTGGTGGTGGCCGAGTCGATGGCCCTCGGGCCGCTGGTGCGGCTGCACGCACCGGTGGTGTTCTTCGTCTCGACCGGCCTGCAGGCGGCGCTCGGTCCCGACGTGGATGCCTTGGCGGGCACGGCGCTGCTGGACGGTGCGCGGATGCGCCTGAGCCTTGCGCAGCGGCGCCTGTGCCTCGAGCCGGCGCGAACGCCGGTGCCGGGTGGCTTCGGCCTCTTGCTTGCGGAACGCGACGGCAGCCTGCATGTGCGCGCTGTCCTCGCAGGCAGCCCTGCCGAGCAGGCGGGCCTGCGGGCGGGCGAGGTGGTCACGGGCTGGGCCGGTGCCGTCATGCCGACCGGCCTGGTCGACGCCTGGGAGCAGGCCGCGGGGCGGCAGGAACTGGACGTGACCGTCCAGGGAAAGGCGCCGGTGCGATTGAAGCGCGGCTACTTTGCGCCGCGCTTCGGCGTGCCCTGAATCAGGGGCAGGCGGTGGCCACCGGCTCAGGCAGGCGCCGCAGCGTGATCGGGCGCTTCTGTGCATCCAGCGCCGACATCACCGCGCCGCTCCTGAACGTCATGTCCGAGTACAGCACGTCGTCGGCCGGCGATTTCAAGGTGGGAATGGTCATCGACGGGGCGACGGAGAAGCCGTTCATCTCCCCGCTGAAGGCGATGGCCTTGGCCACGCCGCCGGACACGTCGCACCCCGCCACGGACTCGACGGCGTTGTTGTCGACCGAATCGGGTTGCGTGAACTTGAGCTTGACCTGCCCGCCGCCGTCGCTCACCCACAGGCCGACCGACAGCCCGACGTCCACCCGGTTGTTCGTGAAGGTGTGTTGCGACTGGCCGGTGGGCGTCGCCTTCAGTGTCCGCAAGTCGGTGAACGTTCCGGTGAGGCAGGGGCGCTTCTGGGCATCGGCCTTGTCGTAGAGCGACAGCTTGCCGTCGTCGACCGTTCCCCTCAGGTCCTGGGCCCCGCCGCAGAGGTCCACGCCGGAGTAGCTCGCGTCGACGTCGACCTTCGGGTTCAGCAGCGCGGTGTCGAACGCCACGATGAACTGCAGGTCCCCCTGGGAACTCGTCCAGAGCCCGTTCAGCGGCGTGACGTTCGAGGCGGCGATCGCCCCGAGGCCACCGCCGCCCTCACCGCCGCCACAGGCCGCCAACACGGCCAGCGCCAGGCAGGCGGCGGCCACTTTCGGGTGGGAGTGCGAGGGTTGCGACATCGGCGGCCTCCTGCAGGGGAGCGGGCACCAGGGGCCGCGCTCGGGCGCAGCGTACCGCTGCCGCGGGCCGCGTGGACGGCCGCCGAGCGGTTTGTCCTACATCTTGGGGACGGCCTGCAGGCCGAGCGTGAACTCGACCCAGGCGCCGACCTCGCTGCGCGCCTCGATCTGCCCGCCCATGCCCTCGACCAGCTGGCGCGTGATCGCAAGGCCGATGCCGCTGCCCGGTTCGGTGCCGTGGTCGCGGCCGAGGCGGTTGAAGGGTTCGTAGAGGCGCGCGAGCTGCGCGTCGGTCAGGCCCGGGCCGCTGTTCCAGACCGACAGGCAGACCCGCCCGGCCTCGCCCGCGCGCAGCGCCACGCGCAGGCGGCCGCCGGCATCGCCGTACTTGATCGCGTTGCTGAGCAGGTTCAGCACGGCCTGCTTCAGGCGCAGCGGATCGGCCAGCGCGGCCGGCAGCGCGGGATCGAACTGGCGCTCGACCGCGATGCGGCGTTCGGCCGCATCGGCGGCGACCATGGTCACCGCCTCGTCGGCCAGTGCCTTCAGGTCGACCGGCAGGCTGCGCATGTCCATCGCGCCGACCTCGACCTTGCTCAGGTCCATCAGGTCGTTGATCAGGCGCAGCAGGTGCTGGCCCGCCTGGGCGATGTGGGCGACGCGCTCCTGCTGCTGGTCCGTCAGCGGGGTGGCGGTGTCGAGCTGCAGCAGCTGCGAGAAGCCGAGCACCGCATTCAGCGGCGTGCGCAGCTCGTGGCTGACGCGGGCCAGGAACTGCGACTTCATCTCGTTGGCCTGCTCGGCCGCGCGCTGCTGCGCCCGGGCGTCCTGGCTGGCCTTGATGTCGGTGATGTCCGAGAAGCTGCCGACCATGCGCAGGATGCGGCCCTCGGGGCTGCGCTCGGCGACGTGGCCGCGGCTCAGGATCCACACCCAGTGGCCGTCGTCATGGCGCAGCCGGTATTCGTCCGCATAGGGCTGGCTCGGATCGCGGATGAAGCGGCTGAAGCGCTCGGCGGCGTGCGGCAGGTCGTCGGGGTGGCAGAGCTTCTCGAAGCTGTCGGCGGCGATCTTGCCGTAGCGCCGGTCGAAGGCCTCGGGCGTGGTACCCAGCAGGTCGGCCCAGCGCCCGCCCAGGGTGAGCTCGCCGCTGCGCAGGTCGCGCGCCCACAGGCCGATGCGGCCGCCGTCGATGGCGGCGTCGAGCCACTCGCGCGAGCGCTGCAGGGCGGCGATCATGTCCTCGCGCTCGGCGGCAAGCGCCTGCTGCGCGGTGACGTCGGTGACCAGGCAGAGGCGCGCGCTGCGGTCGCCGAACTGCAGGCTGTGCGCGCTGCTGCGTGCGATCACGAGGCTGCCGTCCTTGCGCCGGTGGCGCGACGGGCCGGACGAGCTGACGCCGGCCGCATCCGGCAAGTGGGCCGCATCCGGCGGCGCCTGCACCGGCGGCGGCAGGTCGTCGGAGGCGCGCAGGTCGGACAGCGTCATCTGCAGGAATTCCTCGCGCGACCAGCCGTACTGCTGCACCGCGGCGCTGTTGACGTCGAGGAAGCGCAGCGACAGCGCGTCGTAGATCCACATCGGCTGCGGGTTGGCGTGGAACATCTGCTCGTAGCTGACGGCGATCTCGTGCAGCACGGTGTCCTCGGCGGGGCCGCGGGTGGCGAGCGAGCGCAGCAGCAGGATGAGCAGGCAGCCCGACAGCGCGACGAAGATCAGGCCCTGGATGGTGTGCACCAGCGTGAGCTGGCGCGGGTCGCTGGTGAGGGCGAGGGCGGCGTGCTCGGAGAAGATGACCCAGCCGGCGCCCACCGCAAGATAGGCCAGGACGAGGACGACGGGACTGCGGTGGGGTCGCTCTTGCATGAGGGGCGTGTGACAACGACTGCTGGAATCGCCGGATGCGACCCCCCGCTTATGTACACCATCGAGGCGCCTGCACCAAGGTGTCAACTGTTGCAGGGGAACCGCGCCGACGGTATCAGACGATGCCGCGTTCGCGCAGCGCGGCGAGCTGCTGCGGCGTGATGCCGATCTCGCGCAGCACCGCCTCGGTGTCTTCCCCGAGCGTCGGGGCGCGGCGGCGCAGCGCCCCGGGGGTGGCGCTGAGCTTGGGCACGATGCCGGGGATGTCGAGGGCCAGGCCCGCGGCGCTGGTGACGCGCTGCAGCATGTCGCGGGCGCGGTAGTGCGGGTCGTCGGCGATGTCGCGTGCGGTGTAGATTCGGCCGGCCGGCACGTGGGCGGCGTGCAGCGCGTCCAGCACCTCGACCACGCCGCGGGCGGCGGTCCAGTGACCGATCGCCGCGTCGATCTCGGCCACGCGGGCGACGCGGCCGGCGTTGCCGGCGAGGGCCGGGTCGCGGCCCAGGTCGTCGCGGCCGATGGCCGCCATCAGGCGCTTGAAGATGCTGTCGCCGTTGCCGGCCACGAGCACCCAGCCGTCGCGGCAGGGGTAGGCGTTGCTGGGGGCGATGCCGGGCAGCGCCGAGCCGGCCGGCTCGCGCACGGTGCCGAAGGCGCTGTACTCGGGCAGCAGGCTTTCCATGCAGTTGAAGACCGCTTCGTAGAGGGCGACGTCGATGACCTGGCCACGCCCGCGCGGGGCGTCGGCCGAGACGGTGGCATGGCGGTGCTGCAGCGCCATCAGGATGCCGATCACGCCGTGCAGCGAGGCCAGGGTGTCGCCGATGCTGACGCCCACGCGCACCGGCACGCGGCCGGGCTCGGCGGTGAGGTGGCGCAGGCCGCCCATGGCCTCGGCGACGACGCCGAAGCCGGGGCGGTCGCGGTAGGGGCCGGTCTGGCCGTAGCCGCTGATGCGCAGCATCACGAGGCCGGGGTTGCGCGCGGCCAGGGCTTCGTAGCCGAGGTCCCAGTCCTCCATCACGCCGGGCTTGAAGTTCTCGACCAGCACGTCGCATTCGGCGGCGAGGCGGCGCACGATGTCGCGCGCCTCGGGCTGCTTCAGGTCGAGGGCGATGCTGCGCTTGTTGCGCGACTGCACCTCCCACCAGACGCTGGTGCCCTCGTGCAGCAGGCGCCACTGGCGCAGGGGGTCGCCGCCGGCAGGCGGCTCGACCTTGACGACGTCGGCGCCGAAGTCGGCCAGCGTCTTGGCGGCGAAGGGCCCCGCGATGAGTTGCCCGAGTTCGAGCACCTTGAGCCCGGCGAGCGGGCCGGCGGCATGGGCGGACGATGCGTCTTGAGCGGTCATGCGTCGATGGTAGTGGGGGCCATGGGGCCAAAAAAATAGCCCACCCCGTGAGGGGTGGGCTGGAAGTCCTCAAGAGAGGACGTCGTTGGGATCGTTGCTGAGGGCAGGGGTCTCGCCCTTGCCGTGTGACAGCCTGGCGACAACTATAGAGGGCTCGCAAACGATTGATCTATCCCCAAAACGGGGGAAACGTTGTCACAACTTTTGCCGCAGATCCGCCTGCATGTTTTTCCGATGAGTCCGCAAAGCCAGCAGTGGCGCGGGTTTGCGGCCGGCGGGGCGTCCGGGTCGACGTGAAATCGGTTGTCCGACAAGCGATGACCTGGATGACCCAAGTCACACATGGCGCGACAATCGGCGCTTATGCATCCGCCGCCCTCCCCTCGCCGCCCGCCCGTCCGCACGCATGCGCCCGCCCCGCCGCTCGGCGAGGACGAGATCGACGAGCTGCAGCACTGGCTCGACCAGGTGCCGGCCCCGCTGGAGCCGCTGGATGTCGCAATGGTCGACGGCTTCCTGTGCGGCGTGCTGGTGCAGCCGGTGCGCGTGCCGGCATCGCGCTGGCTGCCGTTCCTGAGCGACGTCGACGGCCGCGCGCTGCCGCCGGACTTCGACCCGAAGCGGCTGCACGAGCTGGCGCAGCGCCGCCATGCGGAGCTGAACGACGCGATCACGCGCCGCCAGTGGTTCGACCCCTGGGTGTTCGAGCTCGACGACGGTGCCGAGCCGGGCGACGCGAGCCTGGAGGCCGTGCTGCCCTGGGTGGCCGGCTTCGCGACGGCGATGGAGGCCTTCCCCGAGCTGATGGAGGCCGATGCGCCCGAGCTCACCGAGCCGCTGGCGCTGCTCTACCGCCACCTCGATCCCGAGGACCTGGAGGACGCCGACGCGCTGCTCGAGGAGATCGAATCGCTGGAGCCGCCGGCCGACCTGAGCGAGGCGGTCGAGGGCCTGGTGCGCGCCACCCTGCTGCTGGCCGACATCGGCCGGCCGGTGGTTGCGCCGCCGCGTGCGCCGGCCCGCGGTGGCCCCTCGGGGCGCCGCCCGCCGCGGCGCTAGCTAGCGAGGCGTGGCCGGGCGGTCGAACCAGCGCCTCGCGTGCAGCGCGAGGCCGCTTGCGACGCTCGCGAAGCGGTCGCCGCGCACCGCGCGGGCGGCCGGGAACTCTGCTGCGATCTGCTGCGCCAGCAGGCGCAGGCCGGTGGAGCCGCCGGTGAAGTAGAGCGCGTCGACCTGCTGCGGCTGCAGCCCGGCCTCGGCCACCGTCTCGCGGGCCGCGGCGACGATGCGCCCGAGGTCGCCCTCGATCGCCTGCACCGCCTGCTGCTCGGTCAGCAGCACGGCCAGCGCCCGCTCGACGTGCGAGAGGTCGATGCGCGTGTCGCCGCCCTCGGCGACGCTGATCTTCGCGGCCTCGGCGCGCGACGCCAGCTCGTGCCCGAGCCGCTCGGTCACCACCGTCATCAGCCGCTGGTGGTGCAGCGGGTTGGCGTAGAAGCTGCGCATGCTGCGCAGTTCCGCCACGCGCTGCGGGCTGTACACGGTGTTGATCAGGTGCCAGGTCGCAAGGTCGAAGTAGACGCCGACCGGCACCTCGCGCGCCGGCGCGCCGCCCTGGCTCGGGCCCATCGCGCCGTAGCCGAACTCGCGCAGGATGCTCGCCAGCTCGATGCGGCGGTCGAAGTCGGTGCCGGCGATGTGCACCCCGTGGTTGGCGAGGATGTCGTCCTTGCGCTCGAGCCGGTGCGCGCGCTCCGGCCCGACGCGGACCACGGAAAAGTCCGAGGTACCGCCGCCGATGTCGGCCACCAGCACGATCTGCTCGCGGTCGATGCCGCTCTCGAAGTCGAAGGCGGCCGCGATGGGCTCGTACTGGAAGTGCACCTCGTCGAAGCCGACGAGGCCGGCGGCCGCGGCCAGCGTGGCCTGGGCCTGCGCGTCGCGCACCGGGTCGTCGTCGACGAAGAACACCGGCCGGCCGAGGATGGCGCGGTGGATGGGCGCCTGGGCGGCGGTCTCGGCGAGCGTCTTCAGGTGCTTCAGGTAGCCGGCGATGATGTCCAGGTACTTCACGCCGCGGCCGCCGCCGACGTCGGTGGTCTGGTCGACCAGGCTGCTGCCGAGGATGCTCTTCATCGAGCGCATCAGCCGGCCGTCGAGGCCGTCGACGTACGCCGCCAGCGCGGCGCGGCCGAAGGCGCGCGGGGGGCCGTTGGTCTCGGCGCCTTCCACGAAGTAGAAGACGGCGGTCGGCATGGTGCGTTGGCCGGGTTCCAGCTCGACCAGCTGCATGCCGGCCGGGGTGCCCGGGGCCGGGATGGCGATCGCCGAATTGGAGGTGCCGAAGTCGATGGCGCAGTACATGGCAGCCGTGGATCGAAAGAGGGGCGCGGATTGTAGGCCCTACACTCGCGCGGCCATGAGCCTTCCTGCCGTCCCCCCCGACCTGGCCAGCCTGCTCGCCCGCGTCGCCCTGCGCGACCGTGCCGCCTTCGAGCCGCTGTACCGCGCCACCTGCGCGCATCTCTTGGGCGTCGCCCTCCGTATATTGAACGACAGGGACCGCGCCGAAGAGGTGCTTCAGGAGGCGTTCATGAATGTCTGGCACAACGCCGGGAGCTACCGGCCCGATGTCGCGGCGCCGATGACCTGGCTCATCAACATCGTGCGCAACAAGGCGATCGACGCGCTGCGCTCCGGCAGGGCCGAGCGCGCGAGCACGGGGGCGCTCGACGACGAGGCGCTGGAGGTGCCGGCCGACGCCGCCCTCGAGCCGCAGCGCCTGCTGGACGAGGGCCTCGCCAAGGCGCGCATCGATGCCTGCATGGCGGCGCTGAACCCGTCGATGCGCCAGGCGCTGGCGCTCGCCTACTACCGCGGCATGGTCCACACCGACATCGCGGTGGCGCTGGGCGCCCCCGTCGGCACCGCGAAGGCCTGGGTGCGGCGCGGCCTGGACCGGCTGAAGGACTGCCTCGGCGCGGTGGGGATGGGCGCCGCATGAACTACCTGCAACCCGAGCGCCTGGACCGGCTGGCGCGCGAGTATGTGCTGGGCACGCTGGTCGGCGGCGCGCGGCGCCGCTTCGAGCGCGTGCTGGCGGCGAGCCCGGCCGCGTTGCTGGCGGTCGGGGCCTGGCAGCGGCGCTTCGACGTGCTCGCGGCCAGCGTGCCGCCGGTGCAGCCGCGCGAGGCCACCTGGCGCGGGCTCGAGCAGCGCCTGTTCGCGCCGGCGGCGCCGGCCGCCCCGGTGGCGGGCAAAGCCGGCGTGGGTGCCTGGCTCGGCCGGCTGTTCGGGCTGCGCTCGCTGGGCGGCGCGCTGGCCGGCGTGCTGCTGTGCCTGGTCGTGCTGCGCACGCAGCCGGGCCTGGTCGGGCTGGAGCCGGCCACCGGGCAGCTGCCGCAGAGCTATGTGGGCCTGCTGAGCGATGCTCACGGCAAGCCGGCGGTGCTGGCGAGTTCGCGCCGGCACGGCCGCCAGCTGACGGTGAAGCTGCTGCAGCCGGTCGGCGTGCCGGCCGACCGGGTTGCGCAACTGTGGGCGTTGCCGCGCGACGGCAGCGCGCCCTTCCCGATCGGCGTGGTGCCGGCCGTGGGCACGGCGACGCTGGCGCTGCCGGAGGCGTCGGAGACGCTGTTCTTCAACGTGTCGCGCCTGGCCGTCACGCTGGAGGTCGCACCGGCCTCTGCAGGCGCGGCGCCGGGCGGGCCGTTCGTGCTGATCGGGCCCTGCGTGAAGCTCTGGTAGCAACAATTTCTTTCAATGGGGCGTGCGTCCGCCGGTGGGGGCCGCTCCGTAAGTCCGGGCAAGACAGCGCCGAACCCATGGCACTGCCTGCCAACCACCCCAAGGAGCCGAGACCATGAACGCCACGTTTGCCCGCCTGCTGACCCTCTCCACCCTGGCCCTCGCGCTGGGCAGCGCCTTTGCTGCCGACACGGCGCCGGCGGCCCCGGCCGCCGCGGCCGCCGACAAGCTCGCCACGGCGCGCAGCCAGATCGCCGCCAAGCAATGGGCTGCCGCGATCGACGAGCTGAAGAAGGTCAACGACCCGGCCAGCGCCGACTGGAACAACCTGATGGGCTACAGCCTGCGCAAGGGCAAGACGCCCGACCTCGCCGGCGCCGAGCGCTTCTACAACGAGGCCCTGCGCATCGACCCGAAGCACCGCGGCGCGCTGGAGTACTCCGGTGAGCTGTACCTGATGAAGGGCGAGCTGCCGACCGCCGAGCAGCGGCTGGTCTCGCTCAACAAGGTCTGCGGCGCGGGCTGCGACGAGACGATCGAGCTGAAGAAGGCGATCGAGCGCTACAAGGCGGCGGGCAACAAGTACGTCGCCGCGTGGTGATTTGAAGTGAAGGACGATCCCCGGATTGGCATCCGGGCTACAAGCCCTGTAGCCCGGATGCAGCGAAGCGGAATCCGGGAGCGGCGCTGTCAGGCCGCCGCCATCCGGGTGGTGGACTTGGCTGGCACGTCCCCGCAGAACCCGAAATCCAACGCCGGCCGCAGCCCGCTCATCAACTCCGCCAAGGCCCGGCCCGATCCCGCGCCGTGGGTCCACCCCAGCGTGCCATGGCCGGCGTTGATCCACAGGTTGGACAGCTTCCCGCTGCGCCCGATGTAGGGCACGTTGGTCGGCGTGCTCGGCCGCAGCCCGGTCCAGAAGTTCGGCTCGCTCGTGTCGGCCACGCCCGGGAACAGCTCTTCATACCGCTCGATCAGCGCCTGGCAGCGCACCCGCGAGGTGGCGCCGTCCAGGCTCGTGTCGTAGCCCGCCATCTCGGCCGTGCCGGCGATGCGCACCGTGTCGCCGAGGCGGCTGATCGCGATCTTGCGCGAGTCGTCCAGCAGGCTGGCCACGCTCGCGTCCTGCGGGCGCTTCAGCTTCAGCGTCGCCGAGTAGCCCTTGGCCGGGTAGATGTTCAGGTAGATGCCCAGCGGCCGCAGCAGCGGCGCGGTGAAGCTGCCCATCGCGGCGACGAAGCTGTCCGCCGTCAGCGTGCGGCGCTCGCCGGTGCGCTGGTGGCCGACCCGCACCGCCTGCACTGCGCCACCCGCGGCATCGATGCCGACGATGTCGTGCTCGAAGAGGAAGGTCGCGCCGCGCCGGCGGCACAGCTCGGCCAGCTTCTGCGTGAAGATGCGCGCATCGCCGGATTCGTCGCTGGGCGTGAAGGTGCCGCCGGCGATGCCGTGGGCAAAGGCCTTCAGCGCCGGCTCCACCTTCAGCACCTCGTCGCGCGACAGCACGCGCCGGTCCACCCCGTGGTGGCGCATCAGCTCGGCGCCGGCCGCGCCTTCATCGAATTCCTTCTGGGTCGAGAAGAAGTGCAGGATGCCGCGCTCCAGGCGGTCGTACACGATGCCGGTGCGGTCCACCAGCGTCTTCAGCGACTCATGGCTGTAGCGGCCGAGGGCGACCAGCTGCGCAACGTTGCGCTCGAAGGCCGCGTCGTTGCACTGCAGCAGGAAGCTCAGGCCCCAGCGCCACTGGTGCGGATCGAGCTTGGGGCGAAACAGCAGCGGCGCGTCATCGCGTGCCAGCCACTTCAGCACCTTCAACGGCGCACCGGCATTCGCCCAGGGCTCGCAGAAGCTGACCGAGATCTGCGCGCCGTTCGCGAAGCTGGTCTCCAGCGCGGCATCGGCCTGGCGGTCCACCACCGTCACCTCGTGACCCTGCTCCAGCAGGTACCACGCGGTGCTCACGCCGATGATGCCGGCGCCCATCACAACGACTTTCATCGCCACTCCTTCGGATCACGGGTCGGGTGGCAGCAACCACCGTGCCACCCGCCGGGGCGGGTGGCCGCCGGATTGTCGACCGCCCCCGGTCATCAGTGAAGCGGGATTCATATTTCTGGTCTTACATTAGAGTGGCTTATGAAAGACCTCGACCCTGCCGCCCTGGACGCGCTGGCCGCACTGGCCGACGCGGGCAGCTTCGAGCGCGCCGCGCAGCGGCTCGCGATCACGCAATCGGCGGTGTCGCAGCGGCTGCGGGCGCTGGAACTGCAGGTGGGTCAGCCGCTGGTGGTGCGTTCACGGCCGCTGCGGCTGACCGAGCCCGGCAAGCGCCTGCTGCGCTTCGCGCGCCAGCTACAGGCGATGCGTGCCGACCTCGCGCGCGAGCTGGGCGAGGCGCCGCCGGCCGACCAGCGGCTGCCGATCGCAGTCAACGCCGACAGCCTCGCGACCTGGGTGTTGCCGGCGCTGGACGCGCTGGTGCACGAGGGCCTGTCGCTGGAGCTGGTGGTCGACGACCAGGATTTCACGCACGACTGGCTGCGCCAGGGCGAGGTGCTGGGCTGCGTCACCAGCGTCAGCGAGGCCTTGCGCGGCTGCCGCGTGGTGCCGCTCGGGGCCATGCACTACACCGCGGTGGCGAGCCCCGGCTTCGTCGCCGAGGCGCTGCCGCAGGGGTTGAACCCCGCCAACTTCGCCCAGGTGCCGTTCCTGGTGTTCAACCGCAAGGACGACATGCAGCAGCAGTGGGTGGCCCAGGCCTTCGGCGTGCGCGAGCCGCGGCTGCGCGGGCGCTACGTGCCCTCGTCCGAGGCCTGCCTGCGCGCCGCCGCGATGGGCTGGGGGATCGGCGTGCTGCCCGAGCTGCAGGTGCGGCCGCTGCTGGACAGCGGGGTGCTGGTGGCGCTGCGGCCGCGGGAGCGGCTGCCGGTGCACCTGTTCTGGCACCAGTGGAAGCTCGGGGCCGAGGGCGCTGCGCCGGTCGAGGCGCCGACCCGGGTCGGGCTGCTCGACCGCGTCGGCGAGGCGCTGCTGGCGGGGGCGCGCGAGGCGCTGGACGTGACCTGACGCACGCGGCGGCGAACTGCGCGGTAACGGGGGTTCATTTCGGCCTTCAGTGAGGTGGCGGCTGATCCGACACTGCCTGCATGCACCGCGGGGGTGTGGAGGGCATGGAGATGAACCTGGCGAACCTCGCATCGGGATGGCTGGCGGCACTGAAGCCGCGCCGCGCGCCGTCGGCCGAGCCGGAAGCCGCCGACCTCGGCACCGCGTTCGGGCTGGACATGAGCCTCACGCCGATGGGCGATACCGAGTTCGATCGCTACTCGACGGAGCCGGTCGACCCGACCCCGACGAGCTGGCTGCGCCTGTTCAAGCGCACGTAGCCCGGATGCCAATCCGGGGATCGTCGGTCACTTGTCGACCGCCGCATCCCGGATTGGCATCCGGGCTACAGAGGCCATCATGCCTCGATGACGCGCAAGGCGTCATAGCCTGCCGGCTCGCCGCGCTTCGTGTGGCCGCGGGCGTTGCACACCACCCGTGTCACCCCTGCCGCATGCGGCACCGTGTAATCGTGCCGGCAGTGCACATGGCCGTGGATCCACAGGTCGGCGAAGGGCAGCAGGTCGTCGTCCGCATTGCAGAAGCTCGCCGTGCCCGACTGGCTGCCGTAGCGCGGGTCGGCGCTGCGCAGGCTGGGCCCGAAGTGCGTGATCGCCACCGTGGCGTCCGCATCGGTCGGCTCCGCCAGCGCCCCGGCCAGCCAGCGCCGGCAGGCCAGCGCCTCCTCGCGCACCTGCGGCGCCGCGAAGACCTCGCCGTTCAGCGTCGAGCGCTGGACCTTCATGAAGTACGAGCCGGCCCGCATCGACTTCTCGCGCTGGGCCTCGCCGAACAGGTCGAAATCGCACCAGCGCACCGTCCCTGCGAAGCGGATGCGCCGCCCGTCGGCGCCGGTTCGCACGCAGGTCTCGCGTTCCAGCAGCGTCATGCCCAGCGCCTCGCACCGGGCGCGCAGCGCCGGCCAGGCCTCGTTCAACTCGCGGCCGTCGAACTCGTGGTTGCCGGCGACGAAGAGGATCGGCACCGGCCAGCCGCGGAAGGCGTCCAGCGCCTGCCAGCGGCTGTCGATGTCGCCGGCGAGCACCAGCAGCTCGGCGCCGGGGGCGGGCTCGGGGGTGAAGGCCTCGGTTTCCTGGTGCAGGTCGGACAGCAGTTGCAGCTTCACTGGCCGTGGCAGTGCTTGAACTTCTTCCCGCTGCCGCAGGGGCAGGGGTCGTTGCGGCCGACCTTCGGCGTCTCGCGCTTGACGGTGTCGACCTTGTAGCGCTGGTCGCGCGTCAGGTCCGACAGCTCGACCACCGTCGTCACCATCTCCTCGATCGCATCGTCCAGCGTCGACAGCGGGTACTCGCGGTCGAGCGTCGCGACCACCTCGCGCTCCTCGTCGGTCTCGGCCGGCAGGTGGCGGTACAGCCGCGCCAGCGAGGTCATCACCGCATCCTGCGGCAGGTCGGCCAGGTCGGGGAAGCACAGCGCCGCATGCTGGAAGCCGGCCACCCAGGGCATCAGCGGCTGCGAGACCTCGGCCAGGCCTTCCAGCGGGTCGACCTCGCCCTCGGCGAGCGGCTCGGGCGGGTGCTCGTCGTCGAACTCCAGCACCAGCGGGTTGAACCAGCCGTCCTCGACGATGGCGCGGTTCAACGCGGCGTAGCGGCGCAGCACCAGGCCCTGGGTCTTCTCCAGCCAGGCCGGGTCGACGCCCTCGGGCAGGGGTTGGCCGTCGAAGTCGAAGACGTGCGGCAGCCACACCGCCGGTTCGAGCAGCACCGGCTGCACCAGCACGCCGCACAGGAAGCCGTCCAGCATCACCGCGTCCACCGGTTGCAGCGGCTCGGGCGTCGCCGCGAGCAGCTCGTCGAGTTCGGCGAATTCGGCGTCGCTCAGGTCGTGCGCGGCGGGCAGGGAGGCAGGGGTGTGGGTGGGCGCGGGCATGTCGGCAATCTCGGGCAGGAACAATCCATCGAGCCCGGATTGTCGTCGCATCCGGCTCAGGAGGCTGCGCCGACCGAGAAGCTGCCGATCAGGCGGTAGCGCGACCCGGGGTGCACCAGCCGCGCCACCGAGGCCACCACCCCCTGCGACAGCGTGCGCCGCGACACCTGCAGCAGGGCGCTGCCGACCGGCACGTCCAACAGCCGGGCCTGCTCCTCGGTGGCGAGCACCGCCTCGACCACCTGCTCGGCCTCGGTGAGCGGCGCATGCTCGAACAGCACGTGCGAGGGCGTCACGCGGGTGAAGTCCTGCGCCAGCAGGTCCGGTGCCAGCGCCGGGTTGACGTGCCGGTCTTCGTACTGGATCGGCACCCCGTTCTCCAGGTGCACCAGCCGGCAGCGGATCACCGCCGCGCCCTTGCGCAGGCGCATCGCAGCCGCGATCTCGGCGCCCGCCTTGACGCGCTCGACCGCGCACACCCGCGTCGTGTGGCGGTGGCCGCGCTCGACGATCTCGTCGTGGATGTCGCGCACCTGCAGCAGGTTGGAGATCGGGTGCAGCTCGGCCACGTACGAGCCCGAGCCCTGGCGGCGCTCGATCAGCCCCTCGTCCTCCAGCTCGCGCAGCGCCCGGTGCACCGTCATGCGCGCGCAGCCGAATTCCTGCACCAGCTCGCGCTCGGAGGGCAGGCGCACGCCGGGCTGCCAGCCCCCCTCGGCGATGCGGTGGCGGATCGAGTTCTTGACTGCTTCGTAGGGCAGCGTGCCGTCGCTGGATTTCATCGCGCGATCTTACCCCTGTGCTAAAGTTGTCTAGACCACTTTGCGAGGATCCACCGATGATCGCGCCCGTCCATCTGATCACCCCCGGCCAGCTCGACAAGGCGATGCTGCGCGATGCGATCGCCGGTCATGCCCGCTTCGGCATCGCGCCGTCGGCGCGTGCCGGCATCGAGGCGAGCGTGCAGGCGGTGGCCACGCTGATGGCGCGGCACGAGCCGGTCTACGGCATCAACACCGGCTTCGGCAAGCTCGCGCAGACGCGCATCCCCGACGACCAGCTGGCCCTGCTGCAGCGCAACCTGGTGCTGTCGCACAGCGCCGGCCTCGGCCAGCCGATGGCCGCCCCGGTGGTGCGGCTGATGCTGCTGCTGAAGGCGGCGAGCCTGGCGCACGGCGTGTCGGGCGTGCGCCCGCAGGTGATCGACGCGCTGCTCGCGCTGCTGGCGGCCGACGTGCTGCCGGTGGTGCCCGAGAAGGGGTCGGTCGGCGCCTCGGGCGACCTCGCGCCGCTCGCCCACCTCTGCGGCGTGCTGATCGGCGTCGGCGAGGCGACGGTCGAGGGGCGGCGCGTGCCTGCGGCGCAGGCGCTGGCACAGGCCGGGCTGGCGCCGCTGGTGCTCGGGCCGAAGGAGGGCCTGGCCCTGCTGAACGGCACCCAGGCCTCGACCGCGCTGGCGCTGGTCGCCGCGCTGCGGCTGGAGCGGATCTTCGATGCCGCCATCGGCGTCGGCGCAATGACGGTGGATGCGGCCAAGGGCGCCGACACGCCCTTCGACGACCGCATCCACAAGGTGCGCGGGCAGCCCGGCCAGCGCCGGGTGGCGGCGAGCTTCCGCGCCTGGCTGGCCGACAGCCCGCTGCGGCGCTCGCACCTGGACTGCGACAAGGTGCAGGACCCGTACTGCCTGCGCTGCCAGCCGCAGGTGATGGGCGCCTGCCTGGACCAGATGCAGCATGCCTGGGGCGTGCTGCTGACCGAGGCGAACGGCGTGTCCGACAACCCGCTGGTGTTCGCCGACACGCTGGAGGCGCTGTCGGGCGGCAATTTCCACGCCGAGCCCGTGGCCTTCGCGGCCGACAACCTGGCGCTCGCGATCGCCGAGATCGGCGCCTTGTCCGAGCGCCGCACCGCGATGCTGATGGACCCGGGGATCTCCGGGCTGCCGGCCTTCCTGGTGCGCAACGGCGGCTTGAACTCCGGCTTCATGATCGCCCAGGTGACGGCGGCGGCGCTCGCGTCCGAGAACAAGTCGCTGGCGCACCCGGCCAGCGTAGATTCTTTGCCGACCTCGGCGAACCAGGAAGACCACGTGTCGATGGCGACCTACGCGGCGCGCCGCCTGCACCAGATGCTGGACAACACCGCGGGCATCGTCGCGGTGGAGTGGCTTGCGGCGGCGCAGGCGCTGGACTTCCACCGGCCGCTGCGCTCGTCGCCGGCCCTGGAGGCCCTGCATGCGCGGCTGCGCGAACGGGTGCCGGCGCTCGAGCAGGACCGCCTGATGGCGCCCGACATCGAGGCCGCGGTGGACATGATCGAGCATGCGGGCGACATGACGCCCGCGTAGCCGCCTACGGCTGCGACAGCGCGGCCTTCAGGCTCTCTGCGCGGATGTCCTCGGTGACCTGCGCCTTGAGCTCCGAGAAGCGCGCCGTCGTCTTCACCGTGTAATGCCGCGGGTAGGGCAGGTCGATCGCGAACTCGCGCTTGATGCGGCCCGGCCGTGCGCTGAAGACCACGCAGCGGTTGCCCATGAAGATCGCCTCGTCGATGTCGTGGGTGACGAACAGCACCGTCTTGCGGTGCTGCCCCCACACCGACAGCAGCAGCTCCTGCATCAGCGCCCGCGTCTGGTGGTCCAGCGCCCCGAAGGGCTCGTCGAGCAGCAGGATCTTCGGGTCGTTGGCCAGCGCGCGCGCCAGCGCCACGCGCTGCTGCATCCCGCCCGACAGCTGCTTGGGGTAGTGCGACTCGAAGCCTGCCAGGCCCACCTCGTGCAGGTAGCGGGCGGCGATCTCGCGCTGCTGCGCCTCGGGCAGGCCCTGCTCGCGCAGCCCGAAGCAGACGTTCTGCAGCACCGTGAGCCAGGGGAACAGCGTGTAGCTCTGGAACACCATGCCGCGGTCGGCGCCCGGGCCGTGCACCGGCGCGCCGTCCAGCCGGACTTCGCCGCTCGTCGGCACGTCGAGCCCGGCGACGATGCGCAGCAGCGTCGACTTGCCGCAGCCCGAGGGGCCGAGCACGGTGATGAAGTCGTTGTCGGCCACCTCCAGGTCGGTGGGCTGCAAGGCCGGCACCGGCGCGGCGCCGTGCAGGCCGGGGAAGCTGCGGGCGACGCCGCGGATCGACAGGCGGCTCACAGCGAGGCCCAGCGGAAGAGGCGGCGGTTCAGGCGCTTGAACCCGAGGTCGGACACGAGCCCGATCACGCCGATGGTGATGATGCCGAAGATGATCTGGTCGGTGGCCAGCAGCGCCTGGCTGTCGGTGATCATGTGGCCGATGCCGCTGGACGCGCCGATCAGCTCGGCCACGATCACGTAGGTCCAGGCCCAGCCCAGCACCAGGCGCAGCGTCTCCGCGATCGACGGTGCCGAGGCCGGGATCAGCACCCGCCGCACGATGCCCCAGTCGCGCGCGCCCAGCGTGTAGGCGGCCTCGACCAGGTCGCGCCGCACCTGGCCCACGCTGACCGCGATCATCAGCACCAGCTGGAAGAACGATCCGAGGAAGATCACCGCCAGCTTCTGCGCCTCGCCGATGCCGGCCCACAGGATCAGCAGCGGGATGAAGGCGGAGGCCGGCAGGTAGCGGGCGAACGAGACGAAGGGTTCGAAGAAGGCCTCGACCGGCTTGTAGGCCCCCATCGCGACGCCCAGCGGCAGCGCCAGCAGCGCCGCGATTGCGAAGCCGCCCAGCACGCGCCACATCGTCATGCCGATGTCGTGCGCGAAGCCCTGCCGCGCCAGCAGCTCCCAGCCCGAGCGCAGCATGGACAGCGGGTCGGCAAGGAAGGTCTTCGAGACGAAGCCGCCCAGCGTGGCGGCGGCCCACAGCCCGACGAAAACGACGAAGAACGCGACCCCGAGCGCGATGCGCCGCCCGGGGGCGACTGGCTGCAAGGGCTTCACTGGATGAAGCGCGTGTCCGAGAGGTTCTTCAGGTCGGGGACCTGCTTGATGCTGCCGATCTCCAGCAGCAGTTCCGCCGCCTCCTTGCTGAAGGGCTGCAGCACGCTGGTGAAGAAGCGCTGGTTGGCGGCGCGGTCCTGCCAGCGCAGGTAGGCCTGCGATTTCTCGAAGGCCTCGGCGCTCTGCTTGACGTCGGCGCCCATGATCTCGAACGACTTCTTCGGCTCCTTGCGGATCATTTCGACCGCGTCGAAGTAGCCGTCGGCCAGCGCCTTCGCCGCCTTCGGATGGTCCTTCAGGAACTGGGGCGTGCAGCCGAAGGTGTCCATCACCATCGGGTAGTCGAGCGTGGTCGCGATGATCCTGCCGGCCTCCGGCTTGGCGCGCACCGTCGACAGGTAGGGCTCGTAGGTCATCGCGGCGTCCAGGTCGCCGGCGTTCGCGACGAAGGCGTTCGCCGCGGCCTGCGGCTCCAGCGTCACCACCTTCACGTCCTTGATCGACAGGCCGTTCTTCTTCAGCATCCAGGCCAGGCCGAAGTAGGGCGCCGTGCCGGGCGCCGAGGCGGCCACGGTCTTGCCCTTCAGGTCGGCGATCTTCTCGATGCCGTTGCGCACCACCAGGCCGTCGGCGCCGAAGCTCTTGTCGAGCTGGAAGATCTGCGTCGTCGCGACGCCGTTGGCATTCCAGATCACCCAGGTCTCGACCGTGGTCGCGGCGCACTGCACGTCGCCCGACGCGATCGCCAGGTGGCGGTCCTTCTGCGGGATCTTGCGGATCGTCACGTCGACGCCGTGCTTCTTGAACAGGCCCGCCTCCTTGGCCAGCGTCAGCGGCGCGAAGCCGGTCCAGCCGGAGATCGCGATCGAGACCGGGGTCTCCTGCGCCGGCGCCGGCAGGCTCGCCAGCAAGGCCAGGCCGGCCAGGGACCGCTTCAGGGCACGCACTGCATCCATCGAAACTCCTGCGGGAAGGGGAATGGTGGCGTGCATGATGCAAGCCCTGTGCCGGGCAGTCTACACTCGGGGTCCCGCTTGTCTAGGCCACTTCCACGCCCCTGCCGCTGGGGTTTGCACGCATGGATTCGAGCAGCTTCGCACTGACCCGGGGCAGCGTTCCGCTGCTGCTGTCGTTCCCGCATGCCGGCACCGACATCCCGGCCGGCATCGAGGCGCGCATGACGCCCGAGGCGCTGCTGCGCGCCGACACCGACTGGCACCTGCCCCTGCTCTACGACTTCGCCGCGGCAATGGGGGCGAGCACGCTGGTGCCGCGCTGCTCGCGCTACGTGATCGACCTGAACCGCCCGCCGGAGGACACCAACCTCTACCCCGGCCAGGACACCACCGGCCTGGTGCCGCGCGACACCTTCCGCAAGCAGCCGCTCTACCGCGCCGGCCAGGAGCCCGATGCGGCCGAGATCGCCGAGCGGCGCGAGCGCTGGTGGGCGCCTTACCACGGCGCGCTGCGCGAGGAACTCGAGCGCCTGCGCGCGCAGCACGGCCGCGCGGTGCTGTGGGACGCGCACTCCATCGCGAGCGTGCTGCCGCGCTTCTTCGAGGGCAAGCTGCCCGACCTGAACCTCGGCACCGACGAGGGTCGCGCCTGCGCGCCGGCGGTGCAGGCGGCCGTCGAGGCGGTGCTGCGCGGGCAGGACGGCTACACCCAGGTCAGCAACGGCCGCTTCAAGGGCGGCTACATCACGCGCCACTACGGCGAGCCGGCGCGCGGCGTCCATGCGCTGCAGATGGAGATGTGCCACTGCACCTACATGGACGAGTCCTCGCCCTTCGGCTTCCGGCCCGACCTCGCGCTGCGCGTGCGGCCGGTGCTACAGCGCATGCTCCAGGCCGCGCTGCAGGCGAGTGCGTAGCGGGCTCGCGCCGATCGCATAGCTCAGCTCGGCCGGGTGGTCGACGTCCCACAGGCAGAGGTCGGCCTGGCGGCCGGTGGCGACGATGCCGTGCGAGCCGGCCAGGCCGAGGGCCTGCGCCGCGTGGCGCGTGACCCCGAGCAGGGCCTCGGCCGGCGTGAGGCGGAACAGCGTGCAGGCCATGTTCATCATCAGCGGCAAGTGCGTGCCGGGGCTGGTGCCGGGGTTGCAGTCGGTCGCGACGGCCATCGGCACGCGGTGGCGGCGCAGCAGCGCCACCGGCGGGGCCACCGTGTCGCGCAGGAAGTAGTACGCCCCCGGCAGCAGCACCGCCACCGTGCCGGCGCGCGCCATCGCGATGGCGCCGGCCTCGTCGAGGTGCTCCAGGTGGTCCGCCGACAGCGCGCCGAAGCCGGCGGCCAGTGCCGCGCCGTGCTGGTTGGACAGCTGCTCGGCATGCAGCTTGACCGGCAGGCCGAGGCGGCGCGCCGCCTCGAAGACGCGGCGCGTCTGCGCGGGCGTGAAGCCGATGGTCTCGCAGAAGGCATCGACCGCGTCGGCCAGGCCTTCCTCGGCGATGGCCGGCAGCAGGCGCTGCACGATCTCGTCGATCCAGGCATCGGGATGGCCCTCGAACTCCGGCGGCACGGCATGCGCGGCCAGCAGCGTGGTGCGCACCTCGACCGGGAACGCCTCGCCGAGGCGGCGCGCCACCTGCAGGCACTTGCGCTCGGCCTCGAGCGACAGGCCGTAGCCGGACTTGACCTCGACCGTCGTGACGCCGTGGCGCATCAGCTCGCGCAGGCGGCGCGCCGAGGCGTCGAACAAGGCCTCGGGCGAGGCCTCGCGCGTGAGCCGCACCGTCGAGCGGATGCCGCCGCCGGCGCGCGCGATCTCTTCGTAGCTGGCGCCCTGCAGGCGCTGCTCGAACTCGCGCGCACGGTCGCCGGCGTAGACCAGGTGGGTGTGGCAGTCGATCAGGCCGGCGGTGAGCAGCGCGCCGCCGCCGTCGCGCTCCTTGGGCCGGCCGAGGCCGGCGGGCAGCGCGTCCATCGGGCCCATCTGCGCGATGCGCCCCTGCACGATCGCCACGTAGGCGGGTGCCGAGGGCGTGCAGGCCGCGTCGCGGCCGTCGACGATGCGAACGTTGCGCAGCAGCAGGTCCGTCATCGAGGCTCCTTCGGGCTCACGGGCTCTCCAGCAGGCGGGCGCGCGCGACCGCGAAGGCGTCGGCCGCGCCCTCGGCGGCGACGTGGCGGCCGTCGACGACCCGGCGCCGGCCGGCCACCCACACGTCGCCGATGCCGCGCAGGCCGTGGTTCGCGAAGACGTGGCTCGCCAGCCGCTGCGACGCGCCGAGGCCGGCGTGCAGCTCGTGCGGCGGCAGGTGCACCAGGTCGGCCTGCTGGCCGACGCGCAGCCCGGCGATGGGCCGTGCGCTGGCCTGTGCGCCGCCGGCCACCGCCGACAGCCACATTGCATCGGCCACCTGCGGATGCGCTGCCCCCGCCAGCACGTTGCGGCGCTGGCGCACCAGGCGCTGGCCGTACTCGAGCAGGCGCAGCTCCTCGGCAGCGTCGACGCTCGCGTGGCTGTCCGATCCGATGCCCCAGGCGCCGCCCTCCGCCGCATAGGCCGCGGCGTCGAACACGCCGTCGCCCAGGTTGGCCTCGGTGCTGGGGCACAGGCCGGCGACGGCACCGCTGCGCGCGAGGCCGCGCCGCTCGGCGGCGTCGAGGTGGGTGGCGTGCACCAGGCACCAGCGGGCGTCGATGCCGGCCTGGCCGAGCAGCCACTGCACCGGCCGCTGGCCGCTCCAGGCCAGGCAGTCGTCGACCTCGCGCTGCTGCTCGGCGACGTGGATGTGCACCGGCGCGCCCGGGTCGGCGCCATGCAGCCCGGCGAGCAGCTCGCGCAGCGCCTCGGGCGGGACCGCGCGCAGCGAGTGCGGTGCCGCGCCGACGCGCACGCCCTCGTGGCGCAGGCGGCCGATGAGGGACAGCAGGCCGTCGACGCTGTTCAGGAAGCGCCGCTGCCCGGCCAGCGGCGGCGTCGCGCCGAAGCCGCCGGCCTGGTAGAGCACCGGCAGCAGCGTCAGCCCGATGCCCGCGGTGCGCGCCGCCGCGACGAGGCGCAACGACATCTCCGCGACGTCGTCGTGCACCCGCCCGTCGGGGCGGTGGTGCACGTAGTGGAACTCGCAGACCGACGTGTAGCCCGCCTGCAGCATCTCGATGTAGAGCTGGGTCGCGATGGCCTGCAGCGCCTCGGGCGTCAGGGCCTGGGCGAAGCGGTACATCAGCGTGCGCCAGCTCCAGAAGCTGTCGTCGTCGGCGCTGCGGTGCTCGGTCAGGCCGGCGAAGGCGCGCTGGAAGGCGTGGGAGTGGAGGTTGGGCAGGCCGGGCAGCAGCACGCCGGGGGCACGCGCGGCGGCCGGGGGCGCCTCCATGCCCGCCTCGACGAGGGTCAGCGTGCCGCTGTCGTCCCACTGCAGCAGCACGTCGTCGGCCCAGCCGTCGGGCAGCAGGGCCTGCGCGGCCAGGAGCGAGCCGGCGCTCATCGGACGGCCTCGATGCGCACCAGCAGCGCGCACGGCGCCTCGCCCTGCGCGCGCAGCTGCAGCGCCGGCAGCGCCTCGCGCCACAGCCAGGCCTGCAGCGGCGCCAGGCGGCGGGCGCCGTCGGACCAGTGGCCCAGGCTCGCGAGCAGCAGGCCGGCATCGGCGGGCCGGGTCTCGGCGTCGCCGTGCAGCACCTGCACCTCGGCCCGGAAGCGCCCGCGCCGCGTCATCACGTTGAAGTCGCGGCAAGGCCCGGCCACCAGCATGCCCTGCAGGGCCAGGTCGCCGGAGAAATGGAAGGCCTGGTGCGCACGCTCCAGGCGCTGGTCCAGGCTGCCGTCCGCCGACACGAGCCGCATCCCGGCGCCGCGCAGCAGCACGATGCAGCGGTCGATGCCCGGGAAGGCGGAGAACGGCGCATCGCGCTCGACCTCGGCGACGCTCAGCCGCCAGTCGAAGTCCGGCCCGGCGTCCGGCGGCTGCAGCGCGAGCTCGCGCGTGAGGCCGGCGCCGTTGCGCCAGGGCAGGGCGGGCAGCGCCTGCAGGTCCAGCAGCTCGCGCGTCACGGCGCGATCATCGGCAGCTTCAGGTGCTGGGCCCGCGCCGTCTGCACCGCGAGCTCGTAGCCGGCGTCGGCATGGCGCATCACGCCGCTGCCGCTGTCGTTGACGAGCACGCGCGCCAGGCGCTTCGCCGCGGCCTCGCTGCCGTCGGCGACGATCACCATGCCGGCGTGCTGCGAGTAGCCCATGCCGACGCCGCCGCCGTGGTGCAGCGAGACCCAGGTGGCGCCGCCGGAGGCGTTGAGCAGCGCGTTCAGCAGCGGCCAGTCGGACACCGCGTCGGTGCCGTCGCGCATGCCCTCGGTCTCGCGGTTCGGGCTCGCGACCGAGCCGGTGTCGAGGTGGTCGCGGCCGATCACGATCGGCGCCTTCAGCTCGCCGCTGCGCACCATCTCGTTGAAGGCCAGGCCCGCGAGGTGGCGCTCGCCCAGGCCGAGCCAGCAGATGCGCGCCGGCAGGCCCTGGAAGGCGATGCGCTCGCCGGCCATGTCGAGCCAGCGGTGCACGTGGGCGTTGTGCGGGAAAAGCTGCTTGATCTTCGCGTCGGTCTTGCGGATGTCCTCCGGGTCGCCCGAGAGCGCGACCCAGCGGAACGGGCCCTTGCCCTCGCAGAACAGCGGCCGGATGTAGGCCGGCACGAAGCCGGGGAAGTCGAAGGCGTTCTCCACGCCCTCGTCGAAGGCGACCTGGCGGATGTTGTTGCCGTAGTCGACGGTCGGCACCCCCATGGCGTGGAAGTCGAGCATGGCCTGCACATGCACCGCGCAGGAGCGCGCCGCGGCCTGCTTCAGGCGCTCGTGCTGCTGCGGGTCGCGCTGGGCGTCGCGCCACTGCGCCACCGTCCAGCCGCTCGGCAGGTAGCCGTTGACGAGGTCGTGGGCCGAGGTCTGGTCGGTGACGATGTCGGGGCGGATGCCGCCGGCCTGGGCGCGCCGCACCAGCTCGGGCAGCACGTCGGCGGCGTTGCCCAGCAGGCCGATGGACACCGCCTCGCGCCGCGCGGTGTGCTGCTGGACGAGGGCGAGCGCCTCGTCGAGGTCGCGCGCCTGCTTGTCCAGATAGCGGGTGCGCAGGCGGAAGTCGATGCTGCTCTGCTGGCATTCGATGTTCAGCGAGACCGCACCGGCGAAGCTCGCAGCCAGCGGCTGCGCGCCGCCCATGCCGCCCAGGCCGGCGGTGAGCACCCAGCGCCCGGCCAGGCTGCCGCCGTAATGCTGGCGGCCCGCCTCGGCGAAGGTCTCGTAGGTGCCCTGGACGATGCCCTGGGTGCCGATGTAGATCCAGGAGCCGGCGGTCATTTGCCCGTACATGAACAGGCCCTGGCGGTCGAGCTCGTTGAAGTGCTCCCAGGTGGCCCACTTCGGCACGAGGTTGGAATTGGCGAGCAGCACCCGCGGCGCGTCCGGATGGGTCCTGAACACCCCCACCGGCTTGCCCGACTGGATGAGCAGCGACTCGTCGTCTTCCAGCGCGCGCAGCGAGTCGAGGATCTGGTCGAAGCAGGCCCAGTCGCGCGCGGCGCGGCCGATGCCGCCGTAGACCACCAGCTCCTCCGGCCGCTCGGCGACCTCGGGGTCGAGGTTGTTCTGGATCATCCGGAAGGCCGCCTCGGCGAGCCAGGACTTGCAGCTGAGCGTGCTGCCGCGCGGCGCGCGCACGACGCGGCCCGGGGCGCTGCGGGCCGCCTGCGCCGCGGCTTGCGCGACGGTCTTCATGTCGGTGGTGGAGTTCATCGCGGGATCCTGGTGGGAGGCCGGCGCGTGCCGGCGAAGTGGTCTAGACCACTTCGCGCAGGATGCCGTCATCGGCGGGTGCCGTCAAGCCCGGCGTTCCCGGGGCGGCCGCCGCTTCAGCGCTCGGCGGCCCGGGCCGCGTCCACCAGCCGGGCGCGCAGCCACTGGTGGGCGCTGGCCCGGTCGTGGCGCATGTGCCAGAGCGCCTCGACGTGGATGCCGGCCAGCTGCAGCGGGATCGGCTTCTGCACCAGCTGGTCCTGGTAGCCGGTGGCGGCGATGAAGGTGCTGGGCAGCACGGTCAGCAGGTCGCTGCCGGCCACCACCCGGCCGGCGGTGAAGAACTGGTTGACGGTGAGCACGATGCGGCGGGTGCGGTGCAGCTGGGTCAGCGCCTGGTCGACCAGGCCGTGCGGCCGGCCGGAGAAGCTCACCAGCAGGTGGTGCGCCTCGCAGAAGCGGTCCAGCGTCAGCTCCTGCCCGGCGAGCGGGTTGGCTCGCCGCATCACGCAGACGTACTGGCTGTCGTAGAGCCGCTCGTGGTGGATGGGGCTGGCGCTGCCCTGGGCCACCAGGTTGGCGACCGCGTCCGGGAAGTAGCCGACCGCGAAGTCAACCTCGCCGCGCTCCAGCAGCGGGCGGGGGTCGCGGGTCGTCAGCGGGATGACGCGCAGGTTGGCGAGCGCCCCGGTCTGCTCGATCTGCTGCACCAGCGAGGGCATCAGCATGGCCGCGGTGGCGTCCGCCATCGCAAGTCGGAAATTCGCCACATCCTTTTGGGGGTCGTACTCGCCCGGCGCGAAGGCCTGGCGCAGCGCCGCGAGGGCGGCCTGCACCTCCGGCCAGAGCTGTTCGGCGCGCGGCGTCGGCTTCACCCCGAACGATGTGCGAGTGAGCAGTTCCTCACCGACAGCATCCTTCAAACGCTTGAGGGCGTTGCTGACGGCGGGCTGGGTCAAGGCCAGGCGCTCGGCCGCGCGGGTGAGGTTGCCCTCGGCCATCACGGCGTCAAACACGCGCAGAAGGTTCAAGTCAAGTGTGCGGAAATTCATGTTTCGATCTCCTCGGGCCCGCGATATCACTGGTGTGTATATCACTGATTCACAGCTTTCAGTAGCCGAACCCTGGGGTTAACCCTAGGATTGCGGCATGCGAGGTCGAAAACGATTTCGCGAGTCTTGAAAGGACACCCGATGAGCACCTTGATCCGCCTGCTGAGCCAACGCTTCTGGGCCTCGTTGGAAGCCGTTGCACAGACCCGCGCCCGTCCGGAACTGCTGGCGCTGGCCAGCCGCTATGAAGCGTCGCAGCCGCTGTTCGCCGCCCAACTGCGGCGCACGGCCACCGCCAGCCAGCACTGAACCGAACCGATCTCCCCCGAATTCCGGCCCTGAAGGCCACCCTGACACGAAGGAAGCAAGATGACCACGACGACGATGGACCTGCAAGTCCCCCAACAACGCACTGCCCCGCGCCTGGCCGCGCCGTTCGCTGCCGCCTTTGCCGCGCTGCTGAACGTCCTGAAGCCCGCCGAGCGCATGAACGTGGAAGAGAACCAGGCCGCCCGTGAGGCCGCCGACGTCCGGGCGATGGCCCGCCAGTACCTGAAGACCGATCCCGGCTTTGCGGCGGACCTGTTCGCCGCGGCCGACCGGCACGAAGAGCTGTACGCCGGCAACTGAACCGATGCCGCTGCCACGGGCGGCGGCACACCCCGAGATCATCATGAACACGTCGACTTTCTACGCTGATTCGCAGGCTTCCTCGGCCTTCGTGCAGCGCCTCTCGAGCGCGTATGCGTTCGCCACGGCCGCCCTGGCCAACCTGCTGAGCCCGGATGCCGAAAGCCCGGCCGAAGCCGCGAGCCGCCTGCGCACGCTGGCCGAGGCCTACAGCGACCGCCAGCCGAGCTATGCGGCCGACCTGCGGGCCGCGGCCGACCGGGCGGACGCCGAGGCCTGAGCCTCTCGTTCCCGGAAGCGAAAAGGCCCGCGTCAGCGGGCCTTTGTCGTTTTCAAGAACTCACACCGGCGGAGAGCTTGTTCGCATTTTTCGAATTTTTCGATATTTGGTGCTAACCTCACAGCGGTCTCAGGAGAGTGCGTTGAACCGTCCGCCCCCCCACCCTGTGGCCGCAGCTGTGACGGCCGCTGGATACCCCCGGCAAAGGGGTGTCGACCCGATGCAGCCTTTGGCGCGTGCCGTGGAGCAAGCGCTGCGCGGTCATCCTGGCTTGGCGGCTTCGCCGTCGCGCCAGCGCGTGCTCCAACTGATTGCGCAGGCACTGGAGGAGGCGGTTTCCGCGTCGACGCCGGATGGACACGTGTTGCGGATGGCCTTGATCGAGAAGCTGGCCGGCCGGGAGGCCTCCGTCAGCGCTGAACAGATGCCGGTCGCCGTGTCCGATGACGCGCTGTTGACGACGGCTCAAGCAGCGGCAGCGCTTGAGGTCAGTCGTCCTTACGTCTCGATGCTGTGCGACAACGGCAAGCTGGGAAAGGTTGTGATGACCGAAGGGGGGCACCGCCGTGTACGTGCCTCCGCTCTGGAGGCCTACCGCATCGCCCGTACTCGGACAGCTGAGGACGCGCCGACGCCTCGCGAAGCAGGCATCGATGCGGGGCTGTACGACCACGACGATCATTACTACCGGAACGTCGTCCGAGAGCAGGGCCTCTCCGATTTGAAGCCGAAAGCTCGAGCGAAGCGGAAATCACCCCCGTGACGCTCGACGACACGTTGGTGGTGCTGGACACCTGCGTACTCTTGCCGCCGCGGTTGTCGGACGTTTTGATGGACCTCCGCGCTCAGAAGTTGTTTTCTGCGCACTGGACGCTCGACATCGAGGCGGAATACGTCCGCAACATGCAGGTCGTCTACGGTCTTCCGGAACACATGGTGCTTCGTCGCCTGAGCGCCATGAAGCGATGTTGCCCCGAATGGCAGGTCGAGATGTCGTCGGAAGATTTTTGGGCTGTGCCATCCGGTGTTGCCGCCAGCGACAGGCATGTCGCTGCAGCGGCGCTTTGCCTGCGGCGTCACGCCGAGATGGGCCGCGACGCGGCTGACTGGGGCCGCGCCTGCAACGTCCTCCTGCTGACAGAAAACGAGCGGGACATGGCCCGGCAACAGATGAAATCCCTGGGCGTTCGGGTGTTGCGCCCCGGCGCGTTTCTCAACGAGGCCTATGCGTCGGATCCCGAAGCGGTTGAACGCGCCATCGCGTGCACGCAGAAAGACCTGAAGAGCCCGCCCTACACGCTGGCGGAACTGTTGGACGTGCTCTACAAAGCGGGCGCTCGCACCATGGTGGCCGCACTGGAAGGGAAATGGCGGCTGAGTCGACGGGCCAGAACCTCGCCACGCAAGACGTAGCGTCGCATCGACCCATGGCGTGCGGCGACCTCAGCTCCCCAGCCGACGCTCGATCCGGCCCTTGACCTGCGTCAGTGCCTCCGGCAGGTGGTACGCCAGCTGCTTGAACAGCTCGTCGTGCAGCGCCAGCTCGGCCTTCCACGCCGCCGGGTCGACCGCGGTCACCTGCTCGTACTGCGCCGCGCTGAAATCCAGCCCGTCCCAGCTCAGGTCGGCATGGGCCGGCGTCACGCCGAACACGTTCTCGCACCCGCCGCCCTGGCCTTCCACCCGCTCCAGCATCCACTTCAGCACGCGCATGTTCTCGCCATAGCCCGGCCAGACGAACTTGCCGTCGGCGCCCTTGCGGAACCAGTTGACGCAGAAGATCTTCGGCAGCGTCGCGCCTCGGGCCTGCAGCCGCTCGCCGAGCGTCAGCCAGTGCTGGAAGTAGTCGCTCATGTTGTAGCCGATGAAGGGCAGCATCGCGAACGGATCGCGCCGCACCACGCCCTGCTGGCCGGCGGCAGCGGCGGTCGTCTCGCTGCCCATGGTCGCGGCCATGTACACGCCTTCGGTCCAGTCGCGCGCCTCGGTCACCAGCGGCACCGTGGTCGAGCGGCGTCCGCCGACGATGATCGCGTCGATCGGCACGCCGGCGGGATCGTCCCAGGCCGGATCCAGCGCCGGGTTGTTCGTCGCCGGGACCGTGAAGCGGGCGTTCGGGTGCGCCGCCTTCGCGCCGGTCTCCTTCGCGATCTGCGGCGTCCAGCGCTGGCCCTGCCAGTCGGTCAACTGCGCGGGCGGGGTGTCGGTCATGCCCTCCCACCAGACGTCGCCGTCCGGCGTCAGCGCGACATTCGTGAAGATCACGTCGCGCTTCAGGCTGGCCATGCAGTTGAAGTTGGTCTTCTCGTTCGTGCCCGGCGCGACGCCGAAGTAGCCGGCCTCCGGGTTGATCGCGCGCAGCCGGCCATCGGCCGATGGCTTGATCCAGGCGATGTCGTCGCCGATGGTCGTGACCTTCCAGCCCGGCAGGCCGGCCGGCGGGATCAGCATCGCGAAGTTGGTCTTGCCGCAGGCGCTCGGGAAGGCCGCCGCCACATGGTGCTTCCTGCCCTGCGGGCTTTCGACGCCGAGGATCAGCATGTGCTCGGCCAGCCAGCCCTCGTCGCGGCCCATCGTGCTCGCGATGCGCAGCGCGAAGCACTTCTTGCCCAGCAGCGCGTTGCCGCCGTAGCCCGAGCCGTAGCTCCAGATCTCGCGCGTCTCGGGGTAGTGGACGATGTACTTGGTGGTGTTGCAGGGCCAGGCCACGTCCTTCTGCCCCGGCTCCAGCGGCGCGCCGACGGTGTGCATGCAGGGCACGAACTCGCCGTCGCTGCCGAGCACGTCGAGCACCGCACGGCCCATGCGCGTCATGATCTTCATGTTCACCGCGACATAGGGGCTGTCGGACAGCTCGACGCCGATGTGCGCGATCGGCGAGCCCAGCGGTCCCATGCTGAAGGGCACGACGTACATCGTGCGGCCCTTCATCGCGCCGCGGAACAGGGCGCGGTCCCCGGTCTGCAGCAGCTCGCGCATCTGCGCCGGGTCCATCCAGTTGTTGGTGGGGCCGGCATCGTCCTTCTTCGCGCTGCAGATGAAGGTGCGGTCCTCGACGCGCGCCACGTCGCTCGGGCTGCTCCAGGCCAGGTAGCTGTTCGGCCGAAGCTCCGGGTTCAGACGCTTGAAGGTGCCGGCGGCCACCAGCTGGGCGCAGAGGCGGTCGTACTCGGCGGTGCTGCCGTCGCACCAGTGCACGTCGCGCGCCTCGGTCAGTGCGGCCATCTCGGCCACCCAGGCCATCAGGCGGGCATGCTGGACATACGCGGGCGCGTTCAGGCGCAAACCCTCCATCACGGGTCGGTTCATGGTGGCTCCAATCGTCAAAGTTTCGGAAAGCGGAATCGGGCGAACCGCCGGGCTCGCCCCATGCCACGCATCCGGCGCCGGATACGACCGGTTTCAGGATCCGCCCGGCAATCCAGGTGCCATTGCCGGGCAAACCATTGTCCGTCGACTGTAATCGCGTGGTAACCACCCCGCCCCGGGGGATCATGCAAATTCCGAATGGCGGCATGCAAAGCAGTTGTGACTTTTTCGGCGGTTCTGTTGCCGTGGCGCATGCCCCCTGGAGGCCCCGCTTAAGATCGTCGGATGTTGCGACGCCGACTCCTCCTCACCCTGGCCGCCGCGGGCGGCCTGCCGCTTACCGTCACCTCCCACGCCGCCCAGCGCAAGTCGCTCGCCGACCCGCTGCTGATGGGCGTCGAGCAGGCCCTGCTCGACAACGGCCTCGGCCCCGCGTTCCAGAAGGGCTTCGGCCGCGACACCGGCGTGGCGGTGCAGCTGAAGGGCGGCCCCAGCGCGGCCCTGATCCAGGCGCTGGAACGGGGCGAGATCGACATGGCGATGACGAACACGCCGGAGCTCGAGGCCCAGCTCGAAAAACAGGGCCTGGGCCACGACCGCCACCGCATCGCGGTCGGCGACTTCGTGCTCGTCGGCCCGGTCGAGGGCAAGGGCAAGAAGGCCCGGGACCCGGCCGGCTTGCTGGGGGGCAAGGACATCGCCGCCGGCCTCATGGCGATCGCCAATGCCCAGGCCCGCTTCCTCACGCCGGGCAACGGCAACGGTGCCGCGCTCGCCGAGCTGCCGCTGTGGCGCGCCGCCAGGATCGCGCCGGCGGCGCCGTGGTACGTCACCGCCGACGCCAAGAGTCCGGTCCTCGACCAGGCCGCCGCCCAAGGGGCCTACGCGCTGGTGGAGCGCGGCACCTGGCTCGCGCATCCGGCCAAGCCGCTGGCCATCGTCGTCGAGGGCGACCCGCTGCTCGCCTGCGAGGTCCATGTGATGCGCTCCTTCCGCGTCAACCACCCCGCGGCCAAGCTCTTCACCCAGTGGGTGGCGGGCCCGCAGGGGCGCCGCGTCGCTGCCGGCGTGCGCGGCTGGCGCGGCGGATGAGCCTGCGGCTGCTCAGCGTCAACCGCGCCGGCGCGAGCGAGCGCCCGATCGACGGCCGGTCCGTCCTCACCGCGATCGGCAAGCAGCCGGTCGAGGGGCCGGTGGCCGTCGGGCCGATGGGCCTGGATGGCGACGAGCAGGCCGACTTGAGCGTGCACGGCGGCCTGTCGAAGGCGGTCTACGCCTACCCGAGCGAGCACCATCCCTTCTGGCAGACGGTGCGAGCCCAGGCCCAGGTGGCCGGCTGGAACGAACCGCTGCCGCCCGGCCTCTTCGGCGAGAACCTGAGCCTCGCCGGCCTGCTGGAGAACCAGGCCTGGGTCGGCGACGTGCTGCGCTTCGCCGATTGCGAGCTGGCCATCAGCGAGCCGCGTTTCCCCTGCTTCAAGTTCAATGCCGCGATGGGCTTCGACCAGGCCGTCAAGATGATGGCCTCGAGCGGCTGGTGCGGCTTCTACCTGGCAGTGCGCCGGCCCGGCACGCTGCGCGCCGGCGAGAGCTTCGAGCTGGTCCCCGGGCCGCGCGAGGTTGGGATTCCCGAGCTCTTCCGCGCGCGCATGAAGCGGCCCTGAGCTTCACGCGGGAGCGGGGCGAGACCAGCGGAAGAGGGGCGCGGCCAGCAGCACCACCGCCGCCATCCGCGTCACGTGAAAGGCCGTCACCACCGGCACCCCCAGTTCCAGCACCCGGGCCGTGAGGCACATCTCGGCGATGCCGCCCGGCGAGGTGCCGAGCATCACCGTCGCCGGATGCAGGCCGCTGAAATGCGCGACCGCCAAGGCGAAGCCGGCCGACAGCCCGATCATCGCCAGCGTCCCCGCCCCCACGCTCAGCAGCCAGCGCGGTGCCGTGTGCAGGAAGGCGGGCGTGAAGCGGGTGCCGAGGGCGACGCCGATGAAGAGCTGGCCGAGGTTGGTCATCCACTTCGGCAGCGCCGACAGCTCGACCCCGGTGGCCGTGAGGCCGAAGGCAACGAAGAGCGGGCCCAGCACCCACGGGTTGGAGACGCCGCGCCAACGCAGGAACGCGCCGCCCGCGGCCGTCATCGCGACCAGCTGCAGCAGGCCCTGCCATTCGACCCGCTGCGGGCCGGGCAGCGTCGGATCCAGGCCGTGCAGCCCCGCGGCCTGGAAGCCGAAGGGAATGGTCAGCACCACCAGCAGGATGCGCAGCGAATGCGCGCTCGCGACCAGGTCCATGCGGCCGCCGAAGCGTTCGGCCAGCACGGCCATCTCCGAGGCGCCGCCGATCGCGCTGGCAAAGAACAGGGTCGGCCGGTCGAGCGCCATCCGGCCGGCGTTGGCGCGCTTCAGGAAAGCGCCGAACAAGGTACCCAGCAGCAGCGCCCAGGCGATGCCGGCGAGGATCGCGGCCCAGTGGCTCGCGACGATGCCCACCACCTGCGGCGTGAAGTACAGGCCGAGCACGGTGCCGATGGCCCATTGGCCGGCATTGCGCAGCGGCGTCGCGGCCGCGAGGGGCAGGCCGGCCATGCCGCCGACCGCGGTCGCGACCAGCGGGCCGATCATCCAGGGCAGCGGCGTGTGGAGCAGCAGGCAGAGGCCGGCGGCAGCAGCGCCGGCGAGCAGCGTGAGAAGGATGCGGGCGGGGCGGGAAGCGGGAAAGGACGGCACCGGCCCATCCTAGCCGCCCCCTCTGTCAATGCGCTGTCAGAAGCTTTCCAGAACCACCTTGCCGCGGGCCTTGCCGCTCTCGATGAACGCATGGGCGCGCTTCAGGTTCGCGGCGTTGATGGTCCCGAAGTGCTCGCCCAGCGTGCTGCGCAGCGTCCCGGCATCGATGAGCCGCGCCACCTCGTCGAGCAGCTCGTGCTGCTTGTGCATGTCGGGGGTCTGCATCATCGGCCGCGTGAACATCAGCTCCCAGTGCAGCGACAGGCTCTTGCGCTTCATCGCCGTCACGTCCAGCGGCTCCTTGAAGTCGTCGATCAGCGCCAGCTGGCCCTGGGGCGCCAGCGCCTCGACGATCTGCGTGTAGTAGCTCTGCGTGTGCGTCAGCCCGGCGACCGCGTTCACCTGCGGGACGCCCGCGGCCTGCAGCTGGGGCAGCAGGGGCTGGTGGTGGTCGATCACGTGGTGGGCGCCCAGCTCGCGCAGCCAGGCCTGGGTCTCGGGCCGCGAGGCGGTGCCGACCACCGTCAGCTTCGTGAGCCGGCGCGCGAGCTGGGTCAGGATCGAGCCGACCCCGCCGGCCGCGCCGATGATGAGCAGCGACCCCTCGGTCCCGGGCGCGACGCGCAGGCGGTCGAACAGCAGCTCCCAGGCGGTGATCGCGGTCAGCGGCAGGGCCGCGGCCTGCGCCGCCGGGATCGAGCGCGGCGCATGGCCGACGATGCGCTCGTCCACCAGCTGCAATTCGGCATTGCTGCCGGGGCGGGTGATGTCGCCGGCGTACCAGACGCGGTCGCCCGGCTTGAAGAAGGTGACCTGGTCGCCGACGGCTTCCACCGTGCCGACGGCGTCCCAGCCGATCACCTTCGCCTGGCCTGCGGCCGGCGCGCTGCCGGCGCGGACCTTCGTGTCGACCGGGTTGACCGAGACCGCCTCCACCCGCACCAGCAGGTCGCGGCCGGCGGCCTGGGGATCGGGCAGGGTCAGGTCCAGCAGCGAGTCGGGATGGCTGATCGGCAGGGGCTGGCGGTAGGCAACGGCTTTCATGGCGGGAATCCTCGAGGAAGGGTGATGAACGGCACTCTAGAAGCCTGGGTCGCGATTGATAATCCACCGAACCGCACTATCACTTTCAAATTTCAATTGAAATGTGGCGGCGCCGGCCGCGCCCCGGCCTGCGGCACCGACAATACGGTCCGATCCCGCTGCCCGAAAGCCACCCATGCTCGCCTACCGCCACGCCTTCCATGCCGGCAACCATGCCGACGTGCTCAAGCACACCGTGTTCGGGCTGGTGCTGCGCTACATGAACCAGAAGGAGAAGCCGTACCGGCTGGTCGACACGCATGCCGGTGCCGGCGGCTACTCGCTCGAAGGCCAGTACGCGCAGAAGAAGGGCGAGTACGAGCAGGGCATCGCGCGCCTCTGGGACCGCGACGACCTGCCCGGCCCGGTGGCTGACTACGTCGAGGCGGTGCGCCGCTTCAACCCCGACGGCAAGCTGCGCCAGTATCCCGGCTCGCCCGCCTTCGCGCAGATGCTGCTGCGCGCCCAGGACCAGCTGCGCCTGTTCGAGCTGCACAACACCGACCACCGCATCCTCGAGTCCTTCCTCGGCGGCACGAAGAACGTCGAGATCTTCAACGCCGACGGCTTCGAGGGCCTGAAGGGCCAGGTGCCGCCGTCGAGCCGCCGCGCGGCCGTGCTGATGGACCCGAGCTACGAGGGCCACGGCGACTACGGCCGCGTCGTCGCCTCGCTGCGCGAGGCCCTGCAGCGCTTCGCCGAAGGCGTCTACATGGTCTGGTACCCGCAGGTGCAGAAGCTGGAGGCGGCCCAGCTGCCGCGCCGCCTCGAGGGCCTGGCGCCCAAGGGCTGGCTGCACGTGCGCCTGACGGTGCAGGTGCCCGACGCCCAGGGCTTCGGCCTCGCCGGCAGCGGCATGTTCATCCTCAACCCGCCCTGGACCCTGCACGACGAACTCGCCGCGCTGCTGCCCTTCCTGGTCGACGTGCTGGGCCAGTACGACGAGGCCCACTACCTCCTGGAACAGAAGAGCGTCTGAACGGCGCCGTTCCCGTAAGTTAGGTTGCAAGCGGTTTCAAGACAGTTTCAGGAATCGCTAGTGAGATTCCCTGACATGCACCGTCTTGCTGCATTGCGGTAGCTGCACTGCCGCAATGTGCGCCAAGCCGCGCCGCTGCTTGTGTCGCGGCATGTCATGTGCGTTTTTTCACAGTCTTCGCGCGTCGGCATCAGGCTTGTCATCGCCTTAACGATTGGTAAACGTCTCCTTGTAAGCGCTTTCAGCGCTGGCTATGCTCGCGCCGCGCTCGCCCGGTGTGCGCTGTTGCGTGCCGTGGCGGTGGCCAGACCTACAAGAGGAGACACCATGATTCGTTCTTCGCGCGTTGCCCTGCACGGCCTCGCCTGGGCCGTCGCGCTCATGCTCGGCGCCTGCGGCGGCAGCGATTCCGACGACAGCCCGGCGCCGCCGCCTGCGAGCACCGAGATCCCCACCACGCCGCTGCAGGACTGGCCGGCGATCAAGAGCGCGGTCAAGCGCGAGGATGCGGTCGAGACGCAGGTCGAGGCGCTGCTGGCCAAGATGAGCCTGGCCGAGAAGGTCGGCCAGATGACGCAGGTCGAGATCCAGGGCGTGACGCCGGCGGACATCAAGACCTACCACATCGGCTCGGTGTTGAACGGCGGCGGCTCCTTCCCCGGCCAGCACAAGGATGCGCCGGTGGCCGACTGGCTGGCACTGGCCGACTCGCTGTGGGCCGCGTCGGTCGACGAGGGCAACGCCAACCCGATCCCGCTGATCTGGGGCACGGACGCCGTGCACGGCCACAACAACGTCAAGGGCGCGACGCTCTTCCCGCACAACATCGGCCTGGGCGCGACGCGCGACCCGGACCTGCTGCGCCGCATCGGCGAGGTCACCGCGCGCGAGGTCGCGCGCACCGGCATCGACTGGGCCTTCGGCCCGACGCTGGCGGTGGTGCGCGACGACCGCTGGGGCCGCACCTACGAAGGCTATTCCGAGGATCCGCTGGTCGTGCAGTCGTACGGCGGCGAGGTCATCAAGGGGCTGCAGGGCCAGCTCGCCAAGGACGCGAAGGCGAACGAGAAGGTCGTCGCCACCGCCAAGCACTTCCTGGGCGACGGCGGCACCACCGACGGCAAGGACCAGGGCATCACCGCGGTCACCGAGGCCGACCTCATCAACATCCACGGCCGCGGCTACTACACCGCGCTGCAGGCCGGTGCGCAGTCGGTGATGGCCTCGTTCAGCAGCTGGAAGGACGCATCGAAGGGCGACGCCGCGCGCGCCGACAAGATGCACGGCCACAAGTACCTGCTGACCGACGTGCTGAAGACCAAGATGGGCTTCGACGGCTTCGTGGTCTCGGACTGGAACGGCCTGGGCCAGGTCAACAGCAGCAACAGCGACTCGGCGATCGCCTGCACCAACTCGAACTGCCCGCAGGCCATCAACGCCGGCATCGACATGGTGATGGTGCCCTACCTCGACGACTGGAAGGCGTTCATCACGAACACCATCGCGAGCGTCGAGAAGGGCGAGATCCCGCAGGCCCGCATCGACGACGCGGTGCGCCGCATCCTGCGCGTGAAGATCCGCGCCGGCCTGTTCACCAAGTCCAAGCCCTCGGCGCGCAACGCGAGCACCGAGATCGGCACCGCCGAAGACCGCGCCGTGGCCCGCGAGGCGGTGCGCAAGTCGCTGGTGCTGCTGAAGAACAACGGCGCCACGCTGCCGCTCGCCCGCAGCGCCAAGGTGCTGGTGGCCGGCAAGAGCGCCGACAGCCTGTCGAACCAGAGCGGCGGCTGGTCGCTCACCTGGCAGGGCACCGAGAACGTCAACGCCGACTTCGGCGGCGGCACGACGCTGTGGCAGGCGATCCAGAAGGTGGCGCCGAACGCGGTGATCGACACCAGCGCCACCGGCACCCTGGGCAGCGCCGACTACGACGCCGCGATCGTCGTGATCGGCGAGACGCCGTATGCCGAGGGCGTGGGCGACATCGGCAAGAACAAGACGCTGGAGCACGCCAGGCTGCACCCCGAGGACATCGCGTTGATCGAGTCGCTGAAGGCCAAGGGCGTGAAGAAGATCGTCACGGTGATGTACTCGGGCCGCCCGCTGTACACCAACCGCGAGATCAACAAGTCCGATGCGTTCGTCGCCGCCTGGCTGCCGGGCACCGAGGGCGACGGCCTGGTCGACGTGCTGTTCCGCAAGGACGACGGCAGCGTCAACGCCGATTTCAGCGGCAAGCTGTCGTACTCGTGGCCGAAATCCGCGTGCCAGACCTCGCTCAACAAGGGCGACGCGAGCTACGACCCGCTGTATGCCTTCGGCTACGGGCTGACGTATGCCGCCGCGGGGGCCGACCAGGGCGCCTACGACGAGCCCACGCAGACCAACGGCTGCGGCGTGCCGGCCGGCGGCGGCGGCACCACCGACCAGACGCTGGCGGTGTTCGACGGCGCCAACCAGGGCGGCTTCTCGATGCGCATCGGTGCGCCGTCGAGCTGGAGCACGCTGGTGTCGCTGGCGACCGCGACGAGCACGTCGACGCCGCAGGGCGAGATCACCGCCGTGCCCGTCGACGACAAGGGCGGCAAGCAGTGGGCGGCGATCAAGGCCCGCTGGAACGGCGCCAACGGCCAGGTCTACATGCAGAGCACGAACGAGAACGACAAGCAGGACCTGCTGTCGTACGTGAACTCGCAGGGTGCGCTGGTGTTCGATGCGCGCGTCACGGTGGCGCCGACGGCGGCGGTCAAGATGCGGGTGGACTGCGGCTACCCCTGCATGGGCGAGATCGACGTCACCAACACCTTCGGCGGCCTCGCGGCCAACACCTGGACCGAGCTGGCGGTGCCGCTGCAGTGCTTCGCCGACAAGGGCACCGACTTCAGCGCGATCAACACGCCGTTCCTGCTGTTCAGCTCGGGCCAGTTCGAGCTGTCGGTGGCGAACATCCGCTGGGAGCCGAAGCGGGCCGGCAACGTGCCCTGCGACGGCGGCCCGGCGACGACGGTGATCGCGGTGACGGGTGACAAGGACCTGTACGTCAACGGCATCAGCGATGCGGCGGCGCTGGGTGTGCCCGGCTCCTGGTCGTACGGCACGGGCAGCGTCACGCTGACGAAGGACGTGGTCGACGGCGCCGACAAGCTGGTCGACGTGGTCTTCAACGGCGTGACGGACGGTGCCGGCAATGGCGGCATCTTCTTCACGACGCCGGACAACACGCTGATCGATGCCTCGGCCATCGCGGCCACCGGGGGCGTGCAGTTCGAGATCCGGGTGCTGGACTACGGCCAGAGCACGCAGGACTTCTGGACCAAGATGGTGTGCGACCGCAAGTCGGACACCTGCCGGACCGGCGACCTGAAGACGCTGGTGGGGCATCCGGCGGTCAACACCTGGCAGACGGTGAAGATCCCGTTCAGCTCGCCGGACTACACGGCCAACGGCTTCGATCCCGCGAAGATCAGCTCGCCGCTGGAGCTGCTGCCGGCCTGGGACGACCAGAAGGGAACCATCCACTTCCAGATCCGCAACCTGCGGATCGTGAAGAACCTCTGACGGGGTTCGATTGCGGCGGTCGCGCGGACCTGGCGGTCAGCGCGTGACCCTTGAGGGCGCGGTGCGAACCGCGCCCCTTTTTTTGACACCGCCGCCCCTCGGATCGCGCTGCCGCCTCTGCCGGGAAGCATCACGAAGAGCCGTCCGCAGGGGCTGGTTTGTCCTGGGAAGAAACGAATCCGATCGGGCGACGAGGCGGGTCGGGCGGAGCCACCAGCGCCCGCAAAGCGTCGAAGACCTGCTTGAGCTGGCTCGTTGTGTGGCGGCTCAGGCTGTCGTGCGAAACCGCCAAGGCCTGCGCCCGCTGTTCCAGTTCCTCAAGGCGCCTGGCCAGATCGGCGTGGCTCATGGCGAACTCCCGCATGCGCACGAAAGCCCTCACGACGAAGATGCCCATCTCGATCGCCTGGGGGAGGCCAGGACATTGGCAGCCTGGATCGTTCCACGCTCCGTGAAGGCGCAAGGCAAGACTTTCGAGAACTTCAGGCGAGAGAGGTGGTCGCAATTTGCGACCACTTCGTTCTTCTCGGCTGCGGTCAGCCGAAACATGAAATCGGGCGGAAATCGATCGATATTGCGTTTGACCTGCTCGTTCAGCCGCTTGGTCGTTACCCCATACAAGGCCGCCAAGTCCGCGTCCAAATGGACCTTTGATTCATTGTCGCTCCCGGATTGTGCTGCGCTCCATCCGAGCTACAGGACTTCGTAGCCCGGATGCCAATCCGGGGTTCGTCCTTCACTTCACGACAGGATGATCTGCGTGCACCGGAACAGCGCCATTTTCTTCCCCTCTGGCCCGAACACCGTCGCCGACCACACCTGCGTCGAGCGGCCCAGGTGGTCGGCGCGCGCCTCGCAGCGCAGCAGCCCCTCGCGTGCCGTGCTGAAGAAGTTGCTCTTCAGTTCGATGGTGGTGAAGTTCTTCGCGCCCTGGGGCAGGTGCGCGATCGTCGCGTAGCCCGCGCAACTGTCGGCCAGCATGATGACGCTCGCCGCATGCAGGAAGCCGTTCGGCGCCAGCATCCACGGCTGCACCAGCATCTGCGCGTCCAGCACGCCTTCGGCGATCGCCGTGACCTGCAGGCCGAACTGGCCGGGCGCGGTGCCGACCTGGCGTTCGTGAAATCCCTCGATGGTGATGTCAGCCCTCAGCATGTCGTCCCTCCGGTGATGAATCCCGCGACTGTAGCGAGGGCGCGCCGAACCCGCCGGCCAGTGCCGCCCGCAGGTGCGCCACCAGCGCCTGCACCGCCTTCGGCGTGCTCGCACTCCACGGCCGCATCGCATACACCGCATCGCCGAAGAAGCCCACCGGCCGCCAGCCCGGCAACACCTCGCGCAACCTGCCCGCCCGCAAGGCCGCCGCGGCGCTGAAATCGGGCAGCAGCGCGATGCCCAGCCCCGACAGCGCCGCGTCGCGCAGCACCTCGCTGTTGCCGGCCCGCAGCGGGCCCTGGGCGACCACGCTCGCGCGCTCAGGCTCGCCGCCCGCGCCGGCCTCGCGCTCGAACTGCCAGACCGCCGGCCCCGGCCGCAGGTAGGGCAGGCAGGCATGGCCCGCCAGCTCGTCCGGATGCCGCGGCGTGCCGCGCCGGCGCAGGTAGCCGCGGCTCGCCACCAGCAGCGAGCGCGAGCCGCACAGCCGCCACGCGACATGGTTCTCCGGCGGTGCGCTGGTGTGCCGCACCGCCAGGTCGAAACCCTCGTGCGCCAGCGTCACCAGCCGGTCCGACAGGTCCAGCTCGACCCGGATGTCGGGGTGCGCCTGCACGAAGGCCTCGATGTGCGGCGCCACGTGCTGCCGGCCCAGCGCCACCGGCGCCGTCACCCGCACCAGCCCGCGCGGCGCCCCCGCCTGGTCGCGCGCCTCGCCGACGCTGCGCGCGATCAGCTCGAAGGCCTCGCCGGTCTGCTCCACCAGCCGCCGGCCGGCGTCGGTGAGCCGCACCGAGCGCGTGGTCCGCTGCACCAGCGGCTGGCCCACCGCCCGCTCCAGTTCGGCGATGCGCTGGCTCACCGCCGCCTTCGACAGCCCGAGGCGCTGCGCGACCTGGGTGAAGCTCGCCAGCTGGCCCAGCAGCGTCAGCGTGTGCACTTGCGGCCAGAGCAGGTCGATGCGTTGGCCCGTCGTCGAGATCGTCATTGTTCAGATTATCGAACAATGAAGTCACTGTGATCGCATTGGCAAGCGGCGGGGCGGCTCCTAGACTGGATTCACAGCCACCCTGCAGGAGTTCGCCATGGGCGCCCACGATCCGTTCACCGCCACCGCCGAGGTCGGCCATTTCATCGGCGGCGCGCCGGTGGCGAGCCGCAGCGGTCGCCGCCAGGCGGTCTTCAACCCGGCCACCGGGGCGGTCGCGCGCCAGGTCGCCCTGGGCAGCGTGGAGGAGGTGGACGCCGCCGTGGCCGCCGCCCGGGCGGCCTTCGAGGGCTGGGCGCAGACGCCGCCGATCCGGCGCGCGCGCGTGATGTTCAAGTTCCTGGAGTTGATGAACCAGCAGCGCGACACCCTGGCCGCGATCATCACCGCCGAGCACGGCAAGGTCTTCACGGATGCCCAGGGCGAGGTCTCGCGCGGCATCGACATCATCGAGTTCGCCTGCGGCATCCCGCAGCTGCTGAAGGGCGACTACACTGACCAGGTCTCGACCGGCATCGACAACTGGACGCTGCGCCAGCCGCTGGGGGTGGTGGCCGGCATCACGCCGTTCAACTTCCCCTGCATGGTGCCCTGCTGGATGTTCCCGGTCGCGATCGCCGCCGGCAACTGCTTCATCCTGAAGCCGAGCGAGCGCGACCCCTCGGCCTCGCTGTTCATGGCCGACCTGCTGAAGCAGGCCGGCCTGCCGGACGGCGTGTTCAACGTCGTGCAGGGCGACAAGCAGGTGGTCGACGCGCTGCTCGTGCACCCGGACGTCCAGGCCGTCAGCTTCGTCGGATCGACGCCGATCGCGCAGTACATCTACGAGACCGGTGCCCGGCACGGCAAGCGCGTGCAGGCGCTGGGCGGCGCGAAGAACCACATGGTGGTGATGCCGGACGCCGACCTCGACCAGGCGGTCGACGCCCTGATCGGCGCCGGCTACGGCTCGGCCGGCGAGCGCTGCATGGCGATCAGCGTCGCGGTGGCGGTGGGCGACATCGCCGACCGGCTGGTCGACGCGGTGGCCGCGCGCGCGAAGACGCTGAAGGTGAAGAACGGCATGGAGCTCGATGCCGAGATGGGCCCGATCGTCACGGCCCAGGCGCTGGAGCGCATCGCCGGCTACATCGACGTCGGCGTGCAGGAAGGGGCGCGGCTCGTGGTCGATGGCCGCGGCTTGCGCGTGCCCGGGCACGAGGGCGGCTTCTGGATGGGCGGCACCCTGTTCGACCACGTGACGCCGCAGATGCGCATCTACCGCGAAGAGATCTTCGGGCCGGTGCTGGCGGTGGTGCGCGTGCCGGACTTCGCGTCGGCGCTCGAGCTTGTCAATGCGCACGAGTTCGGCAACGGCGTGGCCTGCTTCACGAGCGACGGCAACGTGGCGCGCGAGTTCGCGCGCCGGGTGCAGGCGGGCATGGTGGGCATCAACGTGCCGATCCCGGTGCCGATGGCCTGGCACGGGTTCGGCGGCTGGAAGAAAAGCCTGTTCGGCGACATGCACGCCTACGGCGAGGAAGGCGTGCGCTTCTACACGAAGCAGAAGAGCGTGATGCAGCGCTGGCCGTCGAGCATCGGCAGGGGCGCCGAATTTGTGATGCCGACGGCCAGGTAGAACATCACTTGATCTGCTGCACCCAGAACGTCGCGGTGGGCACGGTGGGCGAAGCGTAGTAGTCGACCGCCAGCGCGTTGATCTTGTCGACGGTATCCAGCCCCGCGATCACCTTGCCGAACACGGCGTAGCCGTTCTGGTCGCAGTTGGCCTGCGTCGGCGCGCGGTCCAGGCAGGCGTGGTTGTCGACGGTGTTGAAGAAGAACTCGCTGGTCGCCGTCTTCGTGTTGGTGCCGGACAGGCGCGCCATGGCCACGGTGCCTCGCACATTGCTCAGTCCCTTGTCGCTCTCGAGCGCGATCGGGTCATAGGTCGGGATGTGGGTCCAGGTCCCGCTGTAGCCCCCGCCCTGCACGACGAAGCCCTTGACCACGCGGTGGTACAGCGTGTTGTCATAGCGCTTGGCGGCCACGTACTGCAGGAAGTTCGCGACCGTGATCGGTGCCTTGTCGGCATACAGCTCCAGCACGATCTCGCCGTGCGTGGTGAGCATGCAGACGGTGTTGGTCGCGGTGCTCGCGGCGGCGGCGGCCAGGCCGGCGTCGCTGCAGGTGGTGGCGGGTGCGGGCGGGATCGAGACCGGCGCGGGCGGATAGGCGGGGGCTGCCGGCGAGCTGTACGTGACGTCGCTTCCGCCGCCGCAGGCGGTCAGGGCAACGAGGGCGAACAGCGAGGCAAGGCGGGAAGTGGACATGGTGGTGGGCGCGAGGGTGGTGCGGATGAAAGGGCGCCCGCGGGTGGCGGGCGCTGCATTGTCGGGGAACTCAGAGCTTTTCGGTCTCGCCGCTTCGGGGCTGCCACTTCATCAGCCGCCGCTCGCCCCAGCCCACCGCCGCGTCGAGCAGCAGCGCGAAGGCCGTCAGCACCAGGATGCCGGCCATCACGGTGTTGATGTCGAACGAACCCTCGGCCTGCAGGATGAGGTAGCCCACGCCGGCGGCCGAGCCGAGGTATTCGCCGACGACGGCGCCGACGAAGGCCAGGCCCACGCTGGTGTGCAGCGAACTGAAGACCCAGCTCGTCGCGCTCGGCAGGTAGACGTGGCGCAGCAGCTGGCGCCGGCTCGCGCCCAGCATGCGGGCGTTCGCGAGCACCACCGGGCTCACCTCCTTCACGCCCTGGTAGACGTTGAAGAACACGATGAAGAACACGAGCGTGATGCCCAGCGCCACCTTGCTCGCGATGCCGAGGCCGAACCACACCGAGAAGATCGGCGCCAGGATCACGCGCGGCATCGAGTTCAGCGCCTTGATGTAGGGATCGCAGATCGCGGCCGCCATCGGGCTGAGCGCGAGCCAGAGCCCGCAGGCCAGGCCCAGCACGGTGCCGATGCCGAAGGCGAGCACGGTCTCGACGAGGGTGATCCCCAGGTGCTTGTAGATGTCGGCGCCGGTCACGAACCAGGCCCAGATGCGCGCGAAGATCTTCAGCGGCTCGCCGAAGAAGAACGCGGCCTGCCGGTCGTTGTCGAACAGGAAGGGCGGGACCAGGCCGGGCGCGGTCAGCACGTGCCACAGGATGAAGATCGCGGCGAGCAGGCCGAGCTGCCACCAGCGCAGGTTGCCCGGGCGGGGCTTGAGGAACTTCCACATCGTGTCAGGCCGCCAGCTGCTGTCGATAGCCCTTGACCACCTCGTCGCGCAGGACCGACCAGATCGCCTGGTGCAGCTCGACGAAGCGCGGCGTGGTGCGGACCTCGGCCACGTCGCGCGGGCGCGGCAGGTCGATCGCGAACTCGCCGATGGGATGCGAGCCCGGCCCGGCGCTCAGGCAGACGACGCGGTCGCTCATCGCGATCGCCTCGTCCAGGTCGTGGGTGATGAACAGGACGGCCTTCTTCTTCGCGGCCCACAAGGCCAGCACCTCGTTCTCCATCAGCTGCCGCGTCTGGATGTCGAGGGCCGAGAACGGCTCGTCCATCAGGATGATGTCGGGGTCGAGCGCCAGGGTCTGCGCCAGGCTCACGCGCTTGCGCATGCCGCCCGAGAGCTGGTGCGGGTAGCGGTCGCCGAAGCCGCCCAGGCCGACGCGGCGCAGCCACTCCGCGGCCTGGGTTGGCGCGTCGGCATCGCCGCGGAACTCCAGCCCGGCCATCACGTTGCCGAGCGCGGTGCGCCAGGGCATCAGGCTCTCGGCCTGGAACATGTAGCCGGCGCGCCGGTTCAGCCCGGCGAGCGGCTCGCCGAACACGCGCAGCGTGCCGCTGCTGGGCACCAGCAGGCCGGCCGCCATGTTGAGCAGCGTGCTCTTGCCGCAGCCGGTGGGCCCGACCACCGAGACGAACTCGCCGGCCCCCACCGTCAGCGCGACGTCGCGCACCGCGGTGTAGCGCTGGCTGGGGTCGTCGCGCGAGATGAAGGTGCAGCTGACGCCGTCGAACTGCAAAGCCGCGTTCATGACGCCCCCTCGCTCGATGGGTACATCGATCGATCCCCCGTGGGGAACGGAGGCCGCGGCTCCAAGCCCGCCTGCGCGGGCTTGGACGGCCGGAGTGCAAGCCGCGTCTCGCGGCTTGCGGGGACCGGCTTGGGAGCGGCCCGGCGCTCGGTCCGCTTCATGCCTTCGGGTATTTCGCGTTGGCCTTGCGGACGAACTCGTTCGTGTAGACCGCCGCCAGGTCGAGCTTGGCCGCGGCGATCTCCGGGTCGACGCTCGCCAGCGCGCGGCGCGCGGTCTCCGGGCCGGCCTCGGGGATCAGGCCGTCGACCGACAGCGCGCCCTTGGCCGCGAGGAAGGCGTCGATGTAGACGGCGCGGTCGCCGAGCAGGTAGCTGTCGGGCACCGCCTTGATGATGTCGCCCGGCCCGGCCGCCTGGATCCACTTGTCGGCGCGCACCAGCGCATTCGCCAGCGCCTGGGTGGCGAGCGGGTTCCTGTCGATGAAGGCCTGCGGGGCATACAGGCAGCCGGCCGGCATCGGGCCGCCGAACACCTTGTCGGCCTCGGCGACGATGCGGGTGTCGGAGACGATCTTCAGGTCGCCGCTGCGCTGCAGCAGCGTGACCACCGGATCGAGGTTGCTCATCGCGTCGACCTGGCCCGAGCGCATCGCGGCCACCGCGCCGCTGCCGGCGCCCACGCCGATGATGGACACGTCGCCCGGCTTCAGCCCCGCCTTGGCGAGCACGAAGTTCGCGAGCACGTTGGTCGACGAGCCCGGGGCGGTGACGCCGATCTTCTTGCCCTTCAGGTCGCCGACGCCGCGGTAGCCCGGCATCGTCTTCGGGTTGATGCCCAGCACGATCTGGGGCGCCCGGCCCTGCAGCGCGAAGGCGCGCATGCGCTGGCCCTTGACCTGCATGGACAGCGTGTGCTCGAAGGCGCCCGACACCACGTCGGCGCTGCCCCCCACCACCGCCTGCAGCGCGCGCGAGCCGCCGGCGAAGTCGGCGATGCTGACCTCCAGGCCCTCGGCCTTGAAGTAGCCGAGGCTCTCGGCGATGGTCAGCGGCAGGTAGTACAGCAGGTTCTTGCCGCCGACCGCGATGGTCACTTTGGGCTTGTCCAGCGCCTGGGCGCGCAGCACGGCCGGCGCGGCGGCCAGCGCGGCGCTGCCGGCGAGGAAGGTACGACGTTGCATGGTTCGACGGGACGGGAACGAAGGAAGCGTCGACTTTAGCCCCGATGGCCGCCGGTCCGGTGAGGGTTGCTGCGGATGCCCTGCCGCGTCAGGAAGTCACGCCCGCGCGGGCCGGCCCCGACTCAAGGCCGGCGGGCGCCGGCCGATCACCCGGAACCACTTGTGCCGGCCACCTAGGAGCGCCATGAAGTCCACGCCCTCGAACCCGATCGCCTTGCGCCTGAAACCCCGGATCCACACCCCCGCCTCGGCGATGGTCGCGCTGACCAGCCTGACCGCGCTGACGGCCCTGCTCCTGCTGGCCGGCTGCGGCGGCAGCCCCTCCGGCCAGGCCGCGGCGGCGGCGGCCACCGTGCCGCCGACCGGGCTGTCCGGCAGCGTCGCGGTGGGCGCGCCGATCACCGGCGGCACGCTGCGCATCCTGGATGCGGACGGCACGGCGGTTGCGCACGACGTCGCGGTCGGCGCCGACGGCAGCTTCGCCATTCCGCTGCTCAGCGGCAAGCCGCCGTTCCGCATCGAGGCCTGCGGCTACGCCGGGGCCAACTACCAGTGCCTGTACTCCGTCGCCCAGGGCGTCGGCACGGCCAACGTGACGCCGCTCACGAACGCGGCCGTGCTGCTGGCCTCGGGCCAGGCGCCGGCCGACCTGATGGCGGGCGCGAACAGCGTCCTCGACGGCGCCGCGGTGGCAGGGGCCCAGGCCCAGCTGCGCGCCGGCCTGTCGGGCGTGCTCAGCGGCAATGTCGCGAGCGACTTCGACTTCATCACCGGCCCGCTCGCCGCGGGTTCGCGCAGCGGCTACGACAAGGTGCTCGATGCCGTCGGCGTGAGCACCGGCGTCGACGCCAAGCCCTTCGTGCAGATCACGCCGCGCCTGGGCAGCGGCAACCTCTACCTGGAGCAGGGCTCGACGGTGGGCGCGGTGACGGCCGCGACCGGCGCGAGCGAGCTGTCGCTGGGCGGGCTGGAGACGCTGTTCGCCCGCATGACGCAGGCCTTGTCCGGCCCCGCGGCCTGCAGCAGCGGGCTTGCGGCAGAGCTCGCGAGCGGCGCGCGCATGAGCAGCGACGACGGCGAGACACTGTCGGGGGCGACGGCCGTCGCGGCCGGCCTGTGCCAGATGTTTGCCTCGCAGGAGATGTTCGGTTCGCGCCTGCTGAGCCCGACGCTCGGCCGCTGCGAGCTGGGCGGCTCGCAGCCGGTGTGCCGCGTCAGCTTCGTGCTGCAGGACAGCGAGGGCGGCGTGCAGCCGGTGGGCAACGGCATGGGCGTGACACGCGAGAACGGCGCCTGGAAGTTCCTCGGCGACGTGGAGCCGATCCAGCTGCATGCGTCCGCCAAGGCGCAGCGCGACGTGCGCGTCGACGGCGACACGGCGGCGACGACCTATGCGCGGGCGATCGCGTTCGACATCCAGGCGGTCGCCGGCCTGCAGTGTGCGCAGGTCGTGCAGCGCAATGCCGACCAGGCACTGGTGACGGTCGCCTGGTACAAGCGCTGGAGTGCGGGCGTGCCGCGCCTGTCGCTGTGGCAGCAGAACGGCTACAGCAACGAGCGCAGCCTGGACCCGAACGCCGGCGCGCTGCGCAGCGCGGACGACACCTGGGTCGCGTTGCCGGAGGGCGAAGCCGGCGATGCGGTGGTGCGCAATTTCTTCCGCGGCGGCCGCAGCGTGACGGTGAACACCTTCGGCGACGACGCCTGCAGCGTGCCGTTCGCGATCGGTGGGCGCACGAGCTTCGAGGTCGAGGTCGAAGGCGTGCCGCCGGTGTGGGCTGCGATGCCGAGCCTGCCCTGGGCCGACCTGACCGCGGCGGGCCGGCAGGCGCTGCTCGGCCTGGCCCTGGACGCGAACGCGAGCGGCACGCTGGAGGCGGCGTGGAGCTTCAGCCACGGGCCGCTGGGACTGAACGGCGGCTCGGTGTGCAGCGACCGTGCGCAATGCGGCGAGGGCGGCAGCGGCCGCATCGCCGACGTCCGGCTGCGGCCGGGGGCGACCTCGGCGAGCATCGCGGTGCACAACGGCACGAGCCCGCTGCCGGCCACCGGCTACAAGATGCTGGCGCTGTACGGCCGCACCGGCGATGGCCTCGACCTGCAGAGCAACGCCATCGCGTGCCCGCCGGGGACGAACGAGTGCCATTGAGCGTTTGAGTTGAAGTGACCGACGAATCCCGGATTGGCATCCGGGCTACGGGAGATTTCGTAGCCCCGATGCCAATCCGGGGTTCGTCCTTCACTTGATGGGCCGGCCCGTAGAATAGGTCGATGAGATCATTCATTGCGGGCCTCCGGGTCCTTGCCTGCGCGCTGGCCCTGGCGGCGGCCGGCCCGGCGCTGGCGCAGGCCTCACCCGCCAAGGCCGCACCGGCGGACCCCCCCGCCTCCGCCCCCGTCTCCCTCTCCGCCCGCAAGGTCTACGAGCAGGCCCGTTCCCAGCTGGTGCAGATCCGCACCGTGCTGAAGGGTCAGGCGAGCCAGACCTCGGTCGGCTCCGGCTTCCTGGTGACGGCCCAGGGCCACATGATCACCAACTTCCATGTCGTCGCCGAGGCCGCGCTGCAGCCCGAGCGCCACGACCTGGTATCGGTCACCGCCGACGGCCGCGAGGCGCCGGTGAAGATCCTCATGCTCGACGTGCTGCACGACCTCGCGCTGCTGAAGTTCAGCGACGCCAAGGGCGCGACCTTCGACGCCCTCGGCTTCCGCCCCGAGTCCGAGACGCTGGCCCAGGGCGAGCGCATGTACTCGCTGGGCAACCCGCTGGACGTCGGCTTCGCGGTCATCGAGGGCAACTACAACGGCCTGGTCGAGCGCTCGTTCTACCCCCAGATCTTCTTCGCCGGCTCGCTCAGCGGCGGCATGAGCGGCGGCCCGGCCCTAGACCAGGCGGGCCGGGTGATCGGCGTCAACGTCGCGCGCCGCGTCGACGGCGAGCAGGTCAGCTTCCTCGTGCCGGCCGTGTTCGCGAGCGCCCTGCTGGCGCGCGGCCGCGATGCGGCGCCGCTCGCGCTGCCCGCCTGGCCGGTGCTCGCCGCCCAGATGATGTCGCACCAGCAGCTGCTGACCGACCGCTTCATCGCGCAGGGCTGGAAGCTCGCCACCCACCCGCGCTACCAGGTGCCGGTGCCGCCGGACCGCTTCATGCGCTGCTGGGGCAGCAGCGAACCCTCGCGCACCGGCGGGCTCGACTTCGAGCGCTCCGACTGCGTGATGGACACCCGCATCTTCATGGGCGAATTCACCACCGGCGCGGTCGCCGTGCGCCACGAAAGCTACGACGGCCGCAAGCTCGGCACCCTGCGCTTCGCGGCGCGCTATGCGCAGAGCTTCCGCAACGAGCACTTCGACCGCCGCCGCCCCGACCAGCAGACGCGCCCGCAGTGCCACGAGGACTACGTCGACCGCAACGGCCTGCCGCTGCGCGCCGTGGTCTGCCTGCGCGCCTACAAGAAGCTGCCGCAGCTCTACGACGTCTCGGTCCTGGTCGCGACCCTGGACGAGCCGAAGTCCGGCGTGCAGGGCCGCTTCGACGCGCAGGGCGTCAGCTACCCCAACGCGATGAAGCTCGCGCAGCATTACCTGGAGGCCTACGCATGGGTGCCGTCGCGCTGATCGAGGTGCTGGAACGCGACGGCACGCCGCGCCACAGCGTAGCGGTGTCGCAGTGGCCGCTGCGCGTCGGGCGCGCGCTGGACAACGACCTGGTGCTGGACGATCCGCACATCGCGCCGCACCACCTGGTGGTCGACCGCGACGAGGGCGGGGCCTACGTGCAGGTCGGCGACAGCATCAACGGCATCGCGCTCGATGAACGCCGCCTGGCGGCCGGCGAGCGCAGCCCGGTGGGCGACGCGCCCCTGGCCATCACCGCCGGGCGCATGCACCTGCGCCTGCGCCTGGCCGAGCACGCGCTCGCGCCCGAGCAGCGCCTCGTGCCCACGCGGGCGCTGGCGCAGGGCCTGCCGCTGCTCGCGCTGCTGGTGCTGTTGACGGTGGCGACGCAGGTGTTCGACATCTACCTCGACACCGACCCCGACGGTTTCGTGCGGGCGCTCGGCAGCAATGCGGTCTCGGGCATCGTCGCGGTGCTGGCCTGGTGCGGGCTGTGGACCCTGCTGTCCAAGCTGTTCACGCGCCAGGGCCACTTCGGCTGGCACCTGCGGGTGGCGCTGATCGGCGCCCTGGGCTGGTGGGCGGTGAGCGGGGCGACGCAGCTGCTCGCGTTCGTCTTCTCCTGGCCCTGGATCAGCGATTTCCGCTTCGTGCTGGGCTACGGCGTGGCGGCGGCGACCTTGTACTTCCACATGCAGGCGGTCGAGCTCTACCGGCACCGCCGGGTGCGCAACGGCGCGATCGCGATGGCCGTGGTCGGCTCGCTGCTGAGCCTGTGGTTCAACTGGCAGAACGGCGACCGCTTGGGCAGCGAGCTCTACATGAGCCACCTGGCCCCGCCGGCGCTGCGCGTCGCGCGGCCGGTCGACACCGCCACCTTCATGAAGGGCGTCGAGGGCCTGCAGGCCACGCTGGATGCGAAGGCGAAGCGCAAGGAAGATGCGGAGGCGGACGATGGCGCAGGCACAGATGAGGAGTGACGAAGGGCGGCCCGCGGCGGGTCGCACGGTGCTGGTGACCGGCGGCAGCCGCGGCATCGGCGCGGCGGCGGCGCTGTGCTGTGCCGAGGCGGGCTTCGACGTCGCGGTGAACTACACGCGCGATGCGGCGGCCGCTCAGGCGGTGGTCGAGCGCATCCGCGCGCTCGGCCGGCACGCCGTCGCGCTGCAGGCCGACGTGTCGGTGGAAGCCGAGGTGGTGGCGCTGTTCACGCGCGTCGACGCCGAGCTGCCGCCGCTGCACGGACTGGTCAACAACGCGGGCGTGGTGGACCGCGCGACGCGCGTCGAGGACATCGACGCTGCGCGCCTGCAGCGCATGTTCGCGATCAACGTGTTCGGCAGCTTCTTCTGCGCGCGCGAGGCGGTGAAGCGCCTGTCGACGCGGCACGGCGGGCCGGGCGGGGCGATCGTCAACCTGTCGTCGGTCGCGGCGCGCCTGGGCGGGCCGGGGCAGTATGTGGACTATGCGGCGGCCAAGGGCGCGATCGACACCTTCACCGTCGGCCTCGCGCGCGAGGTGGCGACCGAGGGCATCCGCGTCAACGCCGTGCGGCCGGGCATCATCGAGACCGACATCCATGCCTCCGGCGGCCAGCCCGACCGGGCGCGGCAGATGGCGCCGCAGGTGCCGATGCAGCGCGCCGGTTCGCCCGAGGAGGTCGGGCGCGCCATCGCCTGGCTGCTGACCGACGCCGCCAGCTACACCACAGGCACCCTCCTGGACGTCAGCGGCGGACGCTAGGCCCTAGCGTCGCTCGACGATGACGGGCACCAGCTTGAGCGCGTCGCGGATGCGACCTGCCGCATCCTGCGCCTCGGTGCGGCTCGGGTAGGGCCCGGCCTGCAGGCGGTAGATCGACGGTTCGCCGAACACCGCGAGCAGCGGGGCCAGCCAGTCGAGTTCGCCCGAGACCCGGCGCTGGAACTGCTCCGCGCCATCGCGCTGCCTGAAGGCGCCCAGCTGCACCCAGAAGCCCTGCGCCGCCGTCGTGAAGGCGCGACCGGGCTTCGGGTCGGTCGCGACCTCGGGCAGGGGCGCGGCCGGTGCGGAGGCCGTGGTGCTGGACGCCGGCACCGGATCGGGCGTCGGCAGGGTGGCCGGCGGCAGCAGCACCACCGGCGGGGCCGCCGCGACGACCGGGGTCGGCGGCGCGACCGGCGCCGGGGCCGGCGCAGGGACGACGGGCACGGCGGCCGGCGCGGGTGAAGGTGCCGCCGCCACGTCCGTATCGCGCCGCCACGCGCCGGTGCGGATGTCCTCGAAGGTGATGCGCTCGACCTCAACCGGCGCGACGCCGTTCAGCACGCCCAGCTTCAGGGCCGCGGTGTAGCTGAGGTCGATGACGCGCCCGGGATGGAAGGGGCCGCGGTCGTTCACGCGCACGATCACCTCGCGCCCGTTCGCCGGGTTGCGCACGCGCGCGTAGCTCGGGATCGGCATCGTCTTGTGCGCCGCCGTCATCGCGTACATGTTGTAGATCTCGCCGCTGGCGGTGCGCCGGCCGTGGAACTTCTTGCCGTACCACGAGGCGAGCCCGCGCTCGGCCAGCGGGCTGTCGTCGCGCTGCGGCGTGTAGTCGCGCCCCAGCACCTCGTACGGCTTGTTCGGGCCGCCGGAGCGGATCGGCTCGACCTGCGGCTGCGCGTCGGGCACCCGCGCCAAGTCAGACGGGGGGCGGGCCTCGGGCCCGTCGCGCGAGGACGACTTCGGCGGCCCCGATGCGCAGGCGGCCAGCAACGCGGCCACGCCCAGCATGGCCAGGTGGTGGCGGTGAGGGTGCCCTTGCCGCTGCAACGCGCGGTCGACCGCATCGAACTTCTTCATTTCTCCTCAATTGGAGGACAGGATTTCAATTATCGAGCACGAGGCACCCGAAATGGCGAGCATTTTCTCCAGGCCACAGGCGAGACTTTTTCGGACCGAACTGCGCACACGACAAGGACGTTCACACATGAAGACCATCGGTTTGATCGGCGGCATGAGCTGGGAGTCGACCTCCCTCTACTACCAGATCATCAACCGCGAGATCGGGCGCCGCCTCGGCCACCTCCATTCCGCGCCGCTGCACCTGATCAGCCTCGACTTCGAGGACATCGCCGCGCGCCAGCGCGCCGCCGACTGGCCGGGCCTGGGTCGCATCCTCGCCGGCGCCGCCCAGTCGCTCGAGCGGGGCGGTGCCGACTGCGTGTTGATTGGCACCAACACCATGCACAAGGTCGCGGGCGAGGTGCAGTCCGCGATCAGCGTGCCGCTGCTCCACATCGGCGACGCCACTGCGTGCGCCGTGCGTGCTGCGGGCCACGACCGGATCGGCCTGCTCGGCACCCGCTTCACGATGGAGCAACCCTTCTACCGCAGCCACCTTGCCGAGCGCGGCATCGAATGCGTGGTGCCGATGCAGGCGCAGCGCAACCAGGTGCACCACATCATCTTCGATGAATTGTGCAAGGGCATCGTGCGCGCCGAATCGCGCCACGTGCTGCAGCAGGTCTGCGCCGAGCTGGCAGAGCGCGGCGCCCAGGCCATCGTGCTGGGCTGCACCGAGCTGTGCCTGATCCTCGGCGCCGCCGACCTGGCGCTGCCCGTGTTCGACACCACCTCGCTGCATGCGATGGCGGCCGTCGATTTCGCCACTGCGACGCAGCCGGCCGAGCCCGAGCCCGCAGTGCAGGACTGAAGGAGCCGCCTCCCATGTGCCAGCTCCTCGGCATGAGCGCCAGCGCCAGCGCGGCCATCACCTTTTCCTTCACCGGCTTCGCGCAGCGGGGCGGCCGCACCGACGACCACGCCGACGGCTGGGGCATCGCGTTCTACGAGCGCTCGGGCTGCCGCCTCTTCCTCGACGACCAGCCGGCCTGCAACTCGCCGCTCGCCGAGTTCGTGAGCCGCTACCCGATCAAGTCGAAGATCGTGCTGGCCCACATCCGCAAGGCCACGCAAGGCGAGCCGAAGCTGTCCAACTCGCACCCGTTCCAGCGCGAATGGATGGGCCAGCCGTGGATCTTCGCGACCAACGGCGACCTGCGCGGCTTCCACCCCGTGCTGCGCGGGCCCTTCCTTCCGGTGGGCAGCACCGACAGCGAGCGGGCCTTCTGCTGGCTGCTGCAGGAGCTGCGCACCAGCTTCGCCGGCCACCCGCACCCGCCCGGCTGGCTGGAGCTGGCGCCGCGCGTGGCCGAGCTCACGGCGCTCATCGCCCGCCACGGCAACTTCAACTTCCTGCTGTCCAACGGCGAGGGCCTGTATGCGCATTGCTCGAGCCGGCTGGTGGTGCTCGAGCGGCGCCACCCCTTCCCGACCGCGCGCCTCGTGGACTGTGACATGAGCCTCGACCTGAGCGCCGTGAACCGCCGCGACGACCGCATGGTCGTGGTCGCCACCGCCGCACTGACGGCCGAGGAGCACTGGACGCCGCTCGCCACCGGCGAGTCGCGGCTTTTCGTCGACGGCGAGCAGGTCTGGGGGCACCGCGACCTGGGCACGCGCGTGTTCCCGGTGCCGCAGGTGCATGTCGGGCGGGGCCGCGTCGCCGCGAGCGCCGAGCGTGCCGGCGTGGGGGGTAGCGGCGGGAGCGGCGGTGATGGACCTGCATTGGTTCGATGACTTCCTGGCCCTGGCGGAGTGGCAGAACTTCTCGCGCGCGGCGGAGCAGCGCAAGCTCTCCCAGTCGGCCTTGTCGCGCCGCATCCAGGCCCTCGAGCGCTGGGTCGGCGAGCCGCTGGTCGACCGCCAGGCGCAGCCGGTGCTGCTGACGGACGCCGGCGAACGCTTCCTGCCGACGGTCGTGCAGCTGACCAGCGTGCTCGACGAGATGGACGAGCTGCGCGGCCAGGGACGCGACGGCGCGCCGCCGCGCCTGACGATCCTGCTGCCCGATGGGGCGAGCCCCGGCCTCACGGCCCTGCTGGCGCAGCGGCAGATGATGTACTGCCCGCACGTCTGCCTGCGCGTGGACCGGGGCGAGGAGTCGGCGGTGCGCCTGGCGCTGTTGCGCGGGCGCGCGCGGCTGGGCGTGATGGTGCGCGACCTGCGCCTGCCGATGGTGCTCGACGAGCGGCTGTTCGAGAGCAAGCTGATCGCGCGCGACCGCGTGATGCCGGTGGTGGCGGTGCAGTCCGGCCGACCCGCGCACCGCTTCCCCGACAGCCTAAGCAGCGCGCTCCCGATCATCGAGCACGAGTCGGCGCAGTCGGTGGCGAGTTGCCGCGGGTTGCGCCAGCCGCGGGACGACCGGCCGGTCCAGCTGCAGCAGGTGCACACGGTGAAGAGCATGGACGAGATGCTGATGGCGGTGCGCCAGGGCATCGGCGTCGGCTTCGTCTTCGAGTCCATGGTGCACGAGGCGCTGGACCGCGGCGAGCTGCAGTGCGTGCGACCGGCCTGGATCCGTCCCGTGGAGCTGCTGCTGGTGCGCTCGCGCTGCGCCGGTGCGGCGCTGGCCGCCGAGGGCGACGCCGTCGATGCGGCGACGCTGATGTGGGAGGCCTTCGGCGGGCCGGCGGACGTCGTCGAACTGGCCAACGCGCCGTTCAGCATCCCGCGCGGTGCCCTGCTGCTGAGCGACGTCACCTGTTGTGAGCTGAGGTCCTGAGCGGCCTCGGACGGGTGTTGTGCCGGCGCCATGTCGCATGCAGAACAGTCCGAATGTCCGGTTGAGAGGGGCAGGGGGGCTCCGGACACTGCGTTCTCCTCCAACGCTCGCGTCCTCCGGACGAACACCCATGACCCGCAACCTCGCTCTCCTTGCCGCTGCGGCGGCCTTCCTGTGCCCGACCACCCCGGCGCGTGCGCAGACCGCGTCCTCCGGCGCCACGCTGTACGGCGTGGTCGATGCCTTCGTCGAATATGGCCATGCCGGCACGAGCAGCGCCCCGATCAACCGCACGCGTCTCGAATCGGGCGGCCTGAACAGCTCGCGCCTGGGCGTGCGCGAGAGCGAAGACCTCGGCGGCGGCCTCAAGGCCAACGTGGTGCTGGAGCACGGCCTGCTGGCCGACAGCGGCCAGCAGGCCAAGGCGGCCTTCTGGAACCGGCAGGCCTGGGCCGGCCTGTCGGGCGGCTTCGGCAGCCTGAGCGCCGGCCGCCAGTACACGCCGCTGCTGGTGCACCAGGACAGCTTCGACACCTCGCTGTCGACCACGGGCTATGGCAGCCCCTACAACTCGGGCGTGGTGCGCACCGTCTCGCGCCTGGACAACAGCGTGCTGTACAGCCTGCCGGCGAGCCTGCCCGTCAGCGGCTCGGTGATGGTCGCGGCCGGCGAAGGCAGCGCGGGCCGGAGCTGGTCGGCGAACCTGCGCCGCACCGACGGGCCGCTGTCGGTCGGCGCCGGCTGGCTCACGCAGAAGGGCTTCGGCGCCGCCAGCGAGGACAAGGTCATCTGGAACCTCGCCGCCTCGTACCGCGTCGGGCCGGCGCTGCTGGCCGCGGCCGTCCAGCGCACGAAGAACGACCGCCAGATGCCCGCCACCGAGGACGATCGCCGCGAGCTGTTCGCCGGCGTCACCTACGCGATCGGCGAAGGCGAGCTGCGCGCTGCCTATGGCCAGGGCTCGGTGTGCAGCGTGGCCGCGAGCACCGCACGCCACGCCTCGCTGGCCTACGTGCACCACCTGTCGAAGCGCACCGCGCTGTACGCGGGCCTGCAGGAGGTCCACAACCCGGACAACCTGGGCTACCGCGGGACCGAGGGCTTCACCTTCGATGCGATCGCCCCCGGCCTGCCCGCCGGTGCCGGCGTCACGGCCCGCGCGACGGCCGTGGGCGTGCGCCACCGCTTCTGAGCGCCCCCAGGGCCGGCTGCGCCCAGCCCGCTCCCGCGGGGGCCAAGAAAACTTGGGGCGGCCCGGCGTTCACGGCAACTGGGGCCGGTGCGCCGCATCCGGCGACGCGATCCAGGCCTGCAGCCCCGCGGTGCGCGCATGCCGGGGCGCGAGGCCGACGAAGGTCGTGTAGGCCTTCAGCGCCTTCGCGTCGTCGCCCGCCTGCAGCTGCGCATCGCCCAGGTTGAGCCAGGCGAGGGCGCGGCTGCCGTCCATCTCGATCGCCTTCTCGAACCAGCGCGCCGCCTCGGCCGGCTTGCCGCGCTTGAAGTAGACGAAGCCGAGGTTGTTGGCGGCGAGCGCGAACACCGGCTGCAGCTTCAGGGCCTCGGTGAAGGCGGCCTCGGCCTCGTCGTAGCGGCGCTCGCGGTACAGCGCCAGGCCACGGTCGTTGGCGCGCTGCGCGGCGACGCGCGGCGGCACCGGTGTCGCCGCGGGCGTGCTGATCTTCGTGTCGCCGCCCTCCAGGTTCTTGACCACCACCTGCACCTCCTTCGCGCCGCCGCCGCCCTGCAGCGCGGCGGCCTTGGCGTCGTCGAGGCGCTTGTTCAGCTTGCTCGCGTCGGCGTCGAGCTGCGGCGAATCGCCGCTCAGGGCCTCGCGGTCGACCGGCAGCTCGAACACGAACTCGCCGCCTTCCGAGCCGGGCAGGCTGCCGAAGGCCGGCGTCTGGCGCGCGATCGCCGAGACCGAGGGCGCGACATAAGCGGCCAGCTCGGTGCCGGTGATCACGCCGTCGCCGTTCAGGTCGGCCTTGCCGTTCAGCGCCTGCAGCAGCGTCCAGGTGAAGACCGAGTGGCCGCCCGGGCCGTCATCGGCCACCTGCTGGTCGGCGCCGCCGGCGGTGAGCATCTGGCGCCCGAGCCGGCGGGCGTTGTCGGCCAGGAAGTTGGCCGTGCCGGCGGCGCCGCCGCCGCGCGTGAGGCCGAGGCCGGAGTAGCAGGCGTCGACCATGAAGAGCACGTGCTTGGCCGTGATCGCCTCGGCCACCTCCTGCAGCTGCGGCATCGAGATCGCGTCGGACGCGAAGTCGGCGAGCGAGGCGTCGACCGGGATCAGGTAGCCCACGTCGCGCCCGCTGCTCAGCTTGCGGGTGCCGCCGTGGCCGGCGTAGAAGACCACGACGCGGTCGTCGCGCCGGACCTTCTTCGCATCGGTGAGCCGGTCGTTGAGGACGCGCAGGATGTTGGCGCGGGTGGCCTCGCCGTCATAGAGCGCGGTGACGTTCTCGGCCTTGAAGCCGAAGCGCGAGACCAGGGTCTCCTGCACCGCCCGCGCGTCGCGCACCGCGTGGTGCAGGCGCGGCCACTGGCTGTACTGGTCGATGCCGATCACGAGCGCGTAGCTGTCGCGGTAGAGGGTGTCGGCGCCGGCGGCGAGGGCGGCGAGGGCGGCCTCGGGCGCGGCCTTGCGCGGCGCGTTGACGACGAACTTGCCGTCGCGCCAGGTCGCGAAGCGGTAGCCGTCGGCGACCAGCTGGTCGAGCACCAGGGGCAGGGCCTGCACGGTGCGGCCCTGGATGTCGTGGAAGAGCACGACGCCGCGGCCGGCGCGGTCGACCTCGGCGAGCACGCGCTCGGCGATGCTCTTGGGCACCGGGTCGGCCCAGTCCATCGAATCGACGTTCCACATCATCGAGCGCAGCTTGAGCGCCTCGACGGTGCTGAGCGCCCCCTCGTTGCGGGCGCCGTAGGGAAAGCGGAACAAGGCCGACGGCTGGCGCCCGGTGGCATCGAGCAGGGCCTCGGTGTTCGTGGTCTCGGTGCGCACCGCCTCGTCGCTGAGCTTGGCCATCACGCTGTGGCTGAAGCTGTGGTCGGCGAGCTGGTGGCCGGCGGCGAGCACGCGGCGGGCGACCGCGCCGTTCGGGCCGAGCTTCGCGTGGCCCTGCGCGTCCACGGTACCGAGGTTGCGGCCGAGGTTGAAGAAGATCGCCGGCGCGTCGTAGCGCTTCAGGATGTCGAGGATGTCGTCGGTGTACTTCGGGTGCGGGCCGTCGTCGAAGGTCAGCACCACGGTCTTCGGCGGCAGCGAGCCGCCGAAGATCTCGCGCGCGTCGGCGTCCTCGTTCGCGCCCGACTTCGACGCCGGGGCGGTGTAGGGGACGATGGTCGCGTAGTCCTTCAGGATCTGCTCGCGGTTGTAGAGCTTCGACAGCTTGGCGACGTAGTCGCTCCACTTCTCGCGCTGGAGCTCGATGCCGCGCTTGGCGAAGCGGCCGAAGACGTCCTTCAGCTCGCGGTCGTAGGCCTGCTCGACTTCCGCCAGCACGGCCAGGTCCTCGTTCGCACGCCGGGCGAGCTTGAGGCCGGCGATGGACTGCGACTGGGCGTACTGGGCCGCGAGGCGCGTCAGGAAGTCCTTGAACGCAAGGCGGTCGGCATCGAACCAGCCCGGCTCGCCCTCGATGCGGTCGAGCAGGGCCTCGAGCGCCGGCAGGGTGGCGGGGTTGGCGGTGTCGGCCGCGCTCGCGGCGAGGGCGTCGACGCGCTCCTGCAGGTCGTGGAACAGCAGCTGGCCGACCGCGCCGACGGCGCGGCGCTCGGGGGGCTTCAGCGCGCGCTCGCCGCTCATCAGCACGACCATCTGGCGGTGCGCGGCGAGGATGGCGTCGGCGCGCTGCTGGAGCTGGGCGGCGAGGGCGGCGGCGCCAGGGGCGCTGGCGATGGCCGACGCGGGTGTGGAGGCTGGCGCGGCGGCGGATGACCCGGCCGCCGGCGGCGCGGCCGGCACGGGGTTGCGCTCGCAGGCGGCCAGGCCGAGCAGCAGCAACAGGGAAAGCAACGCGGGCGGCAGCAATCGGGGGGCGGGCAGGCGGCGGCGGAGGTTCATGCGGGGACGGGTACGGCGTTCGAGTCCGACATGCTAGGGCACGGCCACCCGGCCACGGCCGACCCCCCCGGGCCCCGGGGGCCCGGACCCTTAAAATCCAGGTTTTCCGCCCGGTCGTCTGTCCATGAACCTCTCCGCCTTGTCCGCCCTCTCGCCCCTCGACGGCCGCTATGCCGCCAAGGTCGCCCCGCTGCGCCCGCTGCTCAGCGAGTTCGGGCTGATGCACCGCCGGGTGCAGGTGGAGGTGGAGTGGTTCATCGCCCTGTCCGACGCGGGCCTGGCCGAATTCAAGCCGCTCAGCGAGGCCGCGCGCGGCCTGTTGCGCGGCCTGGTGGCGCGCTTCTCCGAGGCCGACGCCCAGGCCATCAAGGACATCGAGCGCACGACGAACCACGACGTGAAGGCCGTCGAGTACTGGCTGAAGGGGCGCTTCGAAGCGAACGCCGAGCTCAAGGCCGCCGGCGAGTTCGTGCACTTCGCCTGCACCAGCGAGGACATCAACAACACCAGCCACGGCCTGATGCTGAAGGCCGCGCGCGCCGAGGTGCTGCTGCCCACGCTCGACCGCATCGTCGACACGCTCGCCGCGCTCGCGGTCGGCCTGGCCGACGTGCCGATGCTCAGCCGCACCCACGGCCAGACCGCCAGCCCCACCACCGTCGGCAAGGAGATCGCCAACGTCGTCGCCCGCCTGCGCGGCGCACGCGAGCGCATCGCCGGCGTCAAGCTGCTGGGCAAGATGAACGGCGCGGTCGGCAACTACAACGCCCACCTCGCGGCCTACCCCGGGCTCGACTGGGAGGCCTTCTCGAAGAAGGTGGTCGAGCAGGCGCTGGGCCTGAGCTTCAACCCGTACACGATCCAGATCGAGCCGCACGACTACATGGCCGAGCTGTTCGACGCGGTGACGCGCACCAACACCATCCTGATCGACTGGTCGCGCGATGTCTGGGGCTACATCAGCCTGGGCTACTTCAAGCAGCGCACCAAGGAAGGCGAGATCGGCTCCAGCACGATGCCGCACAAGGTCAACCCGATCGACTTCGAGAACGCCGAGGGCAACTTCGGCCTCGCGAACGCGCTGCTGACCCACCTGAGCCAGAAGCTGCCGGTCAGCCGCTGGCAGCGCGACCTGACCGACAGCACGGTGCTGCGCAACATGGGCGTCGCGCTCGGCTATGCGGTGCTCGGCTATGACAGCCTGCTGCGCGGCCTGGGCAAGCTGGAGGTCAACCGCGAGGCCCTCGCGGCCGACCTGGACGGCGCCTGGGAGGTGCTGGCCGAGCCGATCCAGACCGTGATGCGTCGCTACAAGCTCGCCAACCCGTACGAGCGCCTGAAGGAGCTGACGCGCGGCAAGGTCATCACGCGCGAGGCGATCCTGCAGTTCATCGGCACGCTCGAGATCCCCGAGGCCGAGAAGGCCCGGCTGCTCGCGATGACGCCGGGCAGCTACACCGGCCTTGGCGCCGAGCTCGCGAAGCGCATCGGCGCGAAGTGATCGCCTGAGGATCGCCCGAGCGGCGTCAGTCCTTCAGCAGCCCCTCGGCCCGCAGCGCCTGCTGCACCGCCGGCCGCGCCGCCACGCGCGCCATCCAGGCCCGCAGGTTCGGATAGTCCGACAGCGGGATGCCGAGGAAGTTGCTCCAGTTCACGATCGCGTAGCCGTAGGCGTCGGCCACGCTGTAGTCGCCGGCGAGGAAGTCGCGCGTGGCCAGGTGGCGGTTCATGTCGGCGAAGCGCGTCGCCAGCCGGGCCTTGGCTTCGCGCTGCGTCGCATCGGCCGTCTCCTTGTGCCACAGCCACGGGCTGAAGGTCTTGTGCAGCTCGGTGCCGACGTAGGTGATCCATTGCGTCACCTCGAGGCGGCGTCGCGACCCCGGCGCGCCGATCAGCGCCTGCGCCGGATCCTGGTCGGCGACGTACTGCAGCAGCGCACCCCCTTCGGTGTGGCGCGAGCCGTCGTCGAATTCGAGCAGCGGCACGTAGCCGCGCGGCGCGATCGCGAAATAGTCCGCGCCGCCGTCCACCAGCGTGTGCGTGGCGAGGTCGACCGCGTGCGGCTCGAACGCGGTGCCGGTCTCGCGCAGCGCGATGTGGACGGCGAGCGAGCAGGCGCCGGGGGCGTAGAAGAGTTTCATGGCATGTCCTGTTGTGAATGGGGTGGCGCCACTCTAGGATTGCGTCGATGCCATTGAAATAGGCACGAAGGCAATCCATGAATGCATCCACGCAATCGAAGGCCGGGCCGCCCATCGGGGCCGGCGAACTCGCCGTGCTGCTGGCGCTGGTGCGCGGCGGCAACCTCGCGGCCGCCGGGCTGCTGGCGGGTGTCGACGGCTCGACGGTGTTCCGCACCGTGCAGCGCAGCGAGAAGGCGCTCGGCCAGCGCCTCTTCGAGCGCTCGCGAAACGGCTACCGGGCGACCGAACTCGGGCAGCAGCTCGCCCAGCATGCCGAGCGCATCGAGGCCGAGCTGGAGGCGGCGCGCTCGGCGGCGCGGCTCGACGCCGGCACGGTGAGCGGCCTGGTGCGCATCAGCACCACCGACACCATCCTCAGCGGCCTGCTGCTGCCGGCGCTTTCGGACCTGACGGCGCAGCATCCGCTGCTGCGGCTCGAGCTGACGGCGCGCAACGAGCTGGCGAACCTGTCGCAGCGCGAGGCCGACATCGCGCTGCGCGCCACCGTCAAGCCGCCGCCGCAGGCGGTGGGGCGCCAGCTCGGGCCGATCCGCTCGGCCATCTACGCGCCGCGCGGTCGGGGGAGGCGCAAGCCGGTCGACCTGGCGGGCGCGCGCTGGATCGTCGTCGACGACGCCCTGCCCGAGCACCCGTCGGTGCGCTGGCGCCGCAAGCACCTGGCGCGCGTCGAGCCGGCGCTGCGCGTGAACAGCATCCAGTCCGTGGTGGACGCCGTCGAGGCCGGGCTGGGCATCGGCATCGCGCCGGTGTTCCTGGCCGGGCAGCGGCGCGGCCTGCAGCGCCTGGGCGAGCCGCTCGCCGAGTGCGAGACGCAGCTGTGGCTGCTGACCCATCCGGAATCGCGGCACCTGCGGCGCATCGCCGTGGTGGCCACCTGGCTGGCCGCGCACCTAAAATCGCTGCCATGAAATTCACCGACCAGCTGCGCCGCGCCGAGAGCCGCAACGATTCCCTGCTGTGCGTCGGGCTCGACCCCGACCCGGCGAAGTTCCCGGGCCGCTGGAAGGGCGACGCCGGGCGCATCCACGACTTCTGCGCCGCCATCGTCGATGCCACCAAGGACCTGGTGATCGCCTACAAGCCGCAGATCGCCTACTTCGCCGCCCACCGCGCCGAAGACCAGCTGGAACGCCTGATGGCCCACATCAAGCGCGTCGCGCCCGAGGTGCCGGTGATCCTGGACGCCAAGCGCGGCGACATCGGGCCGACCGCCGAGCAGTACGCGCGCGAGGCGTTCGAGCGCTACCAGGCCGATGCGGTCACGCTCTCGCCCTTCATGGGCTTCGACTCGATCGAGCCCTGGCTGCGCTACGCCGACAAGGGCCTGATCCTGCTGTGCCGCACCTCCAACCCCGGCGGCTCCGACCTGCAGGCCCAGCCGCTCGGCAACGGGCACCTGCTCTACGAACACGTCGCCCGCCTCGCCCAGGCCGAGTGGAACCGCAGCGGCCAGCTGGGCCTCGTGGTCGGCGCCACCTTCCCCGCCGAGATCGCCCGCGTGCGCGAACTCGCCCCCACGCTCCCGCTGCTGATCCCGGGCGTCGGCGCCCAGGGCGGCGATGCGGCCGCCACGGTGCGTGCCGGCTGGCGGCCCGATGCCCCCATCGTCGTCAACTCGTCGCGCGCCGTGCTGTATGCCTCGAACGGGGACGACTTCGCCAGCGCCGCGCGCCGCGTGGCCCAGGCGACGCGCCAGGACCTGAACGGCCACAAGCCGAAGTGAATGACGATCCCCGGATTGGCATCCGGGCTACGGGTTACGAGCGGCGTGCAATGCGGCACGGTGCACCGTGCCGGGGTGGTGACACCCCGGGGAAAACCACGGCCACGCGTCCCCCCGGCCTCCGCCCCGAAATGCCACACTGAGGGGCCGCGTTGCCGTCGCGGCCCCCTGCCGTGCCGCTGCCCTCGCTCCTGCCCCTCCTGCCGCGTGAGCCGCTAGACCGCCTGGTGGCGCGCCTGTTCTTCGGCGTCGGCATCGGCATCTCGCTCGCCGGGGCCTTGATCTACCTCTCCCCCGCCCTGCCCCTGGGCGGCGGCATGCGCGCCCTGCTGGTCGGCGATTGCCTGGTGCTGGCCATGAGCTTCAGCGCCGGCCTCTGGGCGCTGCCGCGCGTGGCCCTGCCGCGCCTGGTGCTGCTGCTCGGCTGGGTCGCGGCGCTGGCCGTGCTGGTCACCACCGTCGGCCTGGGCCAGGGCGTGCATGCGCTCAACCTGGGCTACCTGAGCCTGCTGATCTGCGTCGTCACCGTGCTCGGCAGCCCGCGTGCGGGGGCGGTGCTGGCGGTGGCGATGGGCCTGGCCGTGGCCGGCCTGGCGGCGGCCGACGGCTCGGCCTGGCTGCCTGGGCCGGCCTCGCTGGCCCGCTTCCCGTTGCCGCTGCGCGTGCTCACGCACTGCCTCATCTTCGCCGCCGGCACCACCGCCGGCCTGCTGATCGCCGGCGTGGTGCGGCGGGCCCTCGACGAGGCGAGCGAGCGCGAGGAGCGCTTCCGCAACCTGCTGCTCATCGCCGCCGACTGGTACTGGGAGCTCGATGCCGACCTGCGCTTCATCCACGTCGCCGACAAGCTGAACCAGGATTCCGGCATCGACGCCGGCGAGCGCCTGGGCCGCCGCCCCTGGGAGCTGCCGAGGATCGGCCTCGACGCCGACACCCTGGCACGCCACCGGGCCGACCTGGAGGCGCACCGCCCCTTCAGCAACCTGATGGCAACCCGCCCCGGCCCGGACGGGACGCTGCGCCACAGCGTCGTCAGCGGCCGCCCGCGCTTCGACGCGCTGGGGCGGTTCGCCGGTTACTGGGGCGTCGGGCGGGACATCACCGCCGAGGTGGAGGCGCGCCGCGCCACCGCCGACAGCGAGCGCCGCTACCGCGAGCTGTTCCAGCGCTCGCCGACCGCCCTCGTCCTGCACCGCAACGGCATCGCGGTGGACGGCAACGAGGCGGCGGCGCGCCTGTTCGGCTTCGCGTCCGCGGCCGACATCGCCGGCTTCGACCTGCGTGACCTCTACGCGCCGGGTGCGCCGAAGCAGCAGGTGGAAGAGCGCGTGGCGGCGCTCGAGGCCCTGCCGCTCGGCGAGGGCCTGGGCATGGCCGAGTTCGAGCTGGTGGCGCGTGACGGCCGCCCGCTGCACGCCCAGGCGTCGGGCATCCGCGTCAGCGCGCCCGACGGGCCGGCGACGCTGTCGATGTACCACGACATCACCGCCCGCGTGCAGGCCGAGACGGCGCTGCGCCGGTCCGAGGCGATGCTCTCGCACCTGGTGGCCACCAGCCCCGACTGCATCACGCTGACCGAGATGGCGACCGGCCGCTACGTGATGGTCAACGACAGCTTCACCCGCATCACCGGCTGGCGCAGCGACGAGGTGGTGGGCCGCACGGTCGGCGAGCTCGGCATCTGGCACCGCCAGGCCGACCGCGATGCGCTGCTGCAGGCGCTGGACGGCAGCGCCCTGGGGCTGGTGACCGACCTGCCGGCGACCTTCGTCACGCGCGCCGGCGAGCGCGTGTCGCTGCTGATGTCGGCGGCGCGCTTCCGCATGGACGGCAGCGAGTACCTGGTGGTGAACGGGCGCGACGTCACCGAGGCCGAGCGCGTTCGCCTGCAGCACGAGACCATCCTGCAGAACGCCTCGATCGGCATCGCGCTCACGCGGGACCGCCGCTTCATGCAGGCGAACCCGCGCTTCGAGGCGATGTTCGGCTGGCCGGCCGGTGCGCTGATCGGCCAGCCGGGGCAGGTGGTCTGGCGCGACGAGGCCGACTATGCCGAGATGGGCCGGCTCGTCGGCCCGCTGCTGTCGCAGGGCAAGCCGGTGGAGGTCGAGCGCGTGATGCGGCGCGGCGACGGCAGCAGCTTTCTCTGCCGCCTGCTGGCCCAGGCGGTCGACCCCAGCCACCCGAGCCAGGGCGGCACGATCTGGATCGCCGAGGACGTGACGGAACGGCGCGCCTTCGAGCAGGCACTCGCCCACGCCCGCGACGTGGCCGAGGCGGCGAACCAGGCGAAGAGCACCTTCCTCGCCAACACCAGCCACGAGATCCGCACGCCGCTGAACGGCCTGCTCGGCCTTGCGCGGCTCGCGATGCGACCGGGGCTGGACGCGCTGCGGCGCGACCAGTACCTGGCGCAGATCCAGGAGAGCGCGCAAAGCCTGGCCAGCATCATTTCCGACATCCTCGACCTGTCGAAGATCGAGGCCGGCAAGTTCAGCGTCGAGACGGTGGCCTTCGACCTGCGCGGCCTGCTGGCGGCGGTGCAGCGGGCCTACCAGTCGCTCGCCCAGGCGCGGGGCCTGCCGCTGCACCTGTCGATGTCGCCCCAGGTGCCGGCCACGGTGCTGGGCGACCCGGTGCGGCTGCGGCAGATCCTGAGCAACTACCTGACCAACGCGATCAAGTTCACCGAGCGCGGGCAGGTCGCGCTGGAGGCCTCGGTGCTCGACGACGGCCGGGTGCGGCTGGTGGTGGCCGACACCGGCCCGGGCATCGATGCGGCGACGCTGCCGCGGCTGTTCCAGCCCTTCAGCCAGGCCGACAACTCGACCACGCGGCGCTACGGCGGGACCGGGCTCGGGCTGTCGATCTGCAAGGAGCTGGCGATATTGATGGGCGGGCGCGTCGGGGTGGACAGCACGCCCGGCGAGGGCAGCCGCTTCTGGGCCGAGCTGCCGCTGCCGCCGACGCAGGCGCGCGAGGTGGGCACGGATGCGGAATCGCTGGACGTCGCTTCGCTCGCCGGCGCGCATGTGCTGATGGTGGAGGACAACCCGGTCAACATGATGATCGGCGTCGCGATGCTGGAGCAGTGGGGCGTGGACGTGGTGCAGGCGGTGGACGGCCAGGAGGCGATCGCGGCGGTGCAGCGCTCGGTCGACGGCGGGCGGCTGTTCGATGCGGTGCTGATGGACGTGCAGATGCCCCGCCTGAGCGGGCACGAGGCGGCGCGCCGGCTGCGCGAGCGCTACCCGGCCGAGGCGCTGCCCATCATCGCGCTGACGGCGGCGGCGCTGGTGTCGGAGCGCGAGCAGGCGCTGGCGGCAGGGATGAACGAGTTCCTGACCAAGCCGATCGATGCGCATCGGTTGCGGCAGGCCCTCTTGCGCGCGGTGGCGCAGGCGGAGCGGCGCCTGTCATGAAGTGAAGGACAATTTCCCGGATTGGCATCCGGGCTACGAATGGCTTGCAGCCCGGATGGAGCGCAGCGCAATCCGGGGCGGGCTCACAAGGGCAGCGAGCGCGACCGCTTCCCCGTCAATGCATACAGCGCATTCGCCAGGGCCGGCGCCACCGGCGGCGCGCCCGGCTCGCCCATGCCGCCCGGCGCGCGCGTGCTCGGCACGAGGTGGGTCTCGATGCGCGGACAGCCGGCCAGCATGAGCAGCGGGTGGTCCGGGAAGTTGGACTGCTTCACCGCGCCGCCCTCGATGTCGATGCGTCCGTGCAGCGCCGCCGTGAGCCCGAACACCACCGCGCCCTCCATCTGCTGCGCGACGATCCCCGGGTTCACCACCGCGCCGATGTCGGCCGCGCACACCACGCGGTGCACGCGCGGCCGGCCGTCCACGAGCGACGCCTCCACCACCTGGGCGACGATGCTGCCGAAGCTCTCGTGCAGCGCCACGCCGCGCGCCAGCCCCACCGGCAGCGGCCGGCCCCAGCCCGCCTTCGCCGCCGCGAGCTTCAGCACCGCCGCGTGGCGCGGCATCTCGCCGAGCAGCCCGAGCCGGAACGCCACCGGGTCCTGCTTCGCCGCTTCGGCCAGCTCGTCGATGAAGCACTCGCTGAAGAACGCATGGTGCGAATGACCGACCGAGCGCCAGTAGCCGACCGGCACGCCGCCGTGCGTCGCGACCTGCGCGATGCGCTGGTGCGGGATAGCGTAGGGCAGGTCGTAGAGCCCTTCGGCCGCGCTCTTGTCCGGCGTGTCCACCGGCCCGGCCAGCGCCGGCAGCACGCGCTCCAGCCAGCGCGGCGTGATCGCATCGCCGGCGGCCGTGATGCCCAGCCCCGTCACCATGCCCTGCGCATCCAGGCTTGCCTGCATCAGCGCCGCGCCGGCCGGGCGGTAGAAGTCGTGCGCCAGGTCCTCCTCGCGCGGCCACACCAGCTGCACCGGCAGCCCGCTGCATTCGAGGGCGATGCGCACCGCCTGCGCGACGACGTCCACCTCGAGCCGGCGGCCGAAGCCCCCGCCCAGGTAGCTGACGTGCAGCGTGACGGCCTCGAGCGGCACCCCGGCCACCTCCGCCGCGATCGCGCGGGCCATGTCGGGGACCTGCGTCGGCACCCACAGCTCGACGCGGCCGTCGCGCACCCGGGCCGTGCAGTTGAGCGGTTCCATCGCCGCGTGCGCGAGGTAGGGCGCGGTGTACAGCGCCTCGATGCGGCGTGCCGCGCCGGCACTCGCCTGCACCACATCGCCGCGGCTGTGGAAGGCGAAGCCGCCGCCGGTCGCGGCCGCCTCGCGGGCCGTGCGCTCCAGCATCGCCTCGATGCGCTTCGTGTCCGCCCCGCCGGCCGGCGGCGGCGCCCAGTCGATCTCCAGCGCCTGCGCGCCGCGCCGCGCATGCCAGGTGCTGCGGCCGACCACCGCCACTGCCGCCGTCGAGCCCGCATAAGGCCCCAGGCGCACGACGCGCTGCACGCCGGGCAGCTGCATCGCCGGCACGACGTTCACGCGCTGCGGGCTGCCGCCCAGCATCGGGCAGTGGCGGATCACCGCATACAGCTGGCCCGGCTGGCGCGTGTCGAGCCCGAAGCGCGCGCTGCCGTCCACCTTGGCAGCGAGGTCGGTGCGCGGCGCCGGCGTGCCGATCAGCTTCCAGTCCTTCGGGTCCTTGGTGTGCACCTCGCCCGGCGGCGTGGCGGCGGCGAGCCGCGCCAGCTCGCCGAAATGCGCATGCGGGCCCGAGGTGTGGCTGACGATGCCGTTGCGCACCACCAGCTCCTCGCGCGGCAGCTTCCACTGCAGCGAGGCGGCGCCCAGCAACTGGGCGCGCGCCGTGGCCGCGGCCAGCCGCAGCACGTCCCAGGCATCGGCCACGCTGGACGAGCCGCCGGTGACGCTTACCCCCAGCTCGCGTGCCAGCTTGCTGACCATCCACTGGCCGGCGCGCACGGTGGCGGTCTCGTGGCCGGGCTCGCTGTCCACCGGGTGGAAGGGCAGCGCACCGACGAACATCGCGACGTTGCCGTGCAGCGACTGCGGCGGTGCCTGCACCAGGCGCACGTGGTCCAGCGGCGTGTCCAGCTCGTCCGCCACCAGCATCGCGAGCGCGGTGTGAACGCCCTGGCCCATCTCGCTGCGCGCCATCGCCAGTTGCACGCGGCCGTCGGGCTCGATGCGGACCCAGCCGTTCAGCGTCACCGTGCCGTCGGTGTCGGGCTGCACCGAGGGGCTGCCGATGCGGCTGCGCGGCGGCAGGGCGCTCCAGCCCACCAGCAGCGCGCCGCCGCCGGCGAGCCCGCTCAGCAGCAGGCTGCGGCGCTTCACGCGCGGGCCTCGGCGCCGACCGGGCGCGGCGTCTCGCCGCGCAACTGGGCCGCGGCGGCCTGGATGGCGGCGCGGATGCGCGGGTAGGTGCCGCAGCGGCAGAGGTTGGTGATGGCCGCGTCGATGTCGGCGTCGCTCGGGTGGCGGTTCTTCGCCAGCAGGTCGGCCGCGGCCATCAGCATGCCGCTCTGGCAATAGCCGCACTGCGGCACCTGGTGCGCGATCCAGGCCTGCTGCAGCGGGTGCGGCGCATCCGGGGCGCCCAGGCCCTCGATGGTGCGCACCGGCTTGCCCTCGGCCGCCGACAGCGGCGTGACGCAGGCGCGCACCGCCTGCCCGTCGACGTGCACCGTGCAGGCCCCGCAGGCCGCGACGCCGCAGCCGAACTTGGTGCCGGTGAGGTCGAGCACGTCGCGCAGCACCCACAGCAAGGGCATGTCCGGTGCCACCGCCTCGTCGGGCAGGGGGCGGGTCAGGCCGTTGACGCTCAGTTCCATGGGGGCATTCTCGACCGGAGCGGCACCCGCGACTGTGGCGTCAACGAAACGGGGTGTGACCGGCCGCACATGCGTCCGGGTTTATCCTGACGGGCTGTGTCCCCACCGGGACCCCTGTTTGCCGGAGCCCTGCTGCATGAATCGTCGTCTGTCCTGCCTGGCCGCTGCCGCGGTCGCCGCCACGCTGTCGTCCGGTGCCGCCGTGGCGCAATCGGCCTCTTCTTCTTCCTCCTCCTCGGTCTCGCTGTACGGTCTCGTCGACATGTCGGCCGGACGCTTCCAGGATGCCGGCACGCAGCGCACCTGGCGCGCCGAAAGCGGCCGGATGACCTCGAGCTTCCTCGGCTTCAAGGGCAGCGAGGACCTGGGCGGCACGATCAAGGTCAAGTTCGCGCTGGAGCACTACCTGCGTGCCGACACCGGCAGCGCCGGCCGGGCCGCCGGCGAGGCCTTCTGGGGGCGCAATGCCTACGTCGGCTTCCAGGGCGACTTCGGCACCAGCACGCTGGGCCGCAACACCACGCCGCTGTTCGTGTCGACGCTGTCCTTCAACGCGATCGGCGATTCGTTCGGCTTCTCGCCGAGCCTGCGCCAGGTCTTCACGCCCAGCACCGGCCTGGCCTTCTTCGGCGACACGGCCTGGAACAACTCGCTGCTGTACCACACCTCCAACGCCGAGGGCTACAACGTCAGCCTGATCGGCAACCTGGGCGAGGGCGCGCCGGGCGCGACCGGGCGCAGCGTGGGCGGCAACTGGACGCTCGTGACCCCGACCTGGGGCGCGACCATCGCATTGCAGCAGGTGAAGAACGGTGCCGTCGGCGCGCCGGCCGGCTTCGACCGCCAGGACACCTGGCAGCTCGGCGGCTCGTATGACTTCAGCGTCCTCAAGCTGTACGCGCAGGCGACGCGCGTGAAGACGCGTGCCGCCCTCGACACGAAGTCGACGATCTACGGGCTGGGCGCCTCGGTGCCGGTGGGCGCGTACGGCAAGGTGGTCGCGCAGTACGGCCTGGCGACGGCCGACTTCAACCCTGGCGAGGTGAAGAACCGCACCCTGACCCTGGGCTATGACCATGCGCTGTCGAAGCTGACGGATGCCTATGCCATCGTGATGAACGACCGGCTGACGAATGTCGAGAACGGGACCAGCGCCGCGGTGGGATTGCGCGTGCGCTTCTGAACGCGAAGGAGACTGCCATGCCCGCGACCGCCCTGGCCCACTTGCCCGCCGAGGGTGCCCCGGAGCTGCTGTTCCTGCTGTTCCACGGCGTCGGCGCGAATGCCTCGGACATGTCGCCGCTCGCGCAGCGCCTGGCGGCCGAATACCCGCAGGCGGCCGTCGTCTGCCTGGATGCGCCGGATGCCTTCGACGGCGTGCCCGGCGGCGGCAGCGGCTGGCAGTGGTTCTCGATCCAGGGCATCACCGAGGACAACCGCCCGCAGCGCGTGGCCGAGGCGCTGCCGCGCTTCATCGGCACGGTGCGCAGCGTGCAGCAGCAGCTGAAGGTCGCGTGGCCGCGCACGGCGCTGGTGGGCTTTTCGCAGGGCGCCATCATGTCGCTCGAGGCGGTGCAGGCCGAGCCCGCGCTGGCGGGCCGGGTGCTCGCCTTCAGCGGGCGCCACGCCACTGCGCCGGCCCATGTGCCCGAGGACACCACGGTGCACCTCTTCCACGGCATGGCCGACCGCGTCGTACCCTGCGGCCCGGCGATCGACGCGGCCGAGCGCCTGGTTGCGCTGGGCGGCGACGTCACCGCCGACATCCTGCCCGGCATCGGCCACGAGCTGCACCCGCAGCTGGTGGACAAGGCGATCGAGCAGCTGCGCACCTTCCTGCCGAAGAAGGTGTGGCGCGAGGCGATGAGCGAGGCGCCGATCGTGCCGCGCGCGGCGTCCAGCGACGAGCTGAACTGAGCCTCAGTCCAGCACGACCTCGGTCTTCACCGCCCCGGCTCGGTCGGCGCGCGCGCTGAGGGCGAGCCGGGTGCCCTTCGGCGCGCGCACCACCCACTCGGCCACCGCGCGGTCGGCCGTCACCTCGCGGCTCGGCAGGAAGGCCTGCAGCGTGCTCTTCGGGCCGTGGCCTTCGAGCTGCGGGCCTTCGATGCGCTCCTTGCCGCTCACCAGCGACACCGAGTCATCGCCCGGCGGCAGGTGCACCTCGAAGATCGTGCCGCGCACCGTCTTGCGCGCCAGCGCCCGCTTGCTGACGTAGGCCGGCAGCCAGCCGCTGTTGCAGACCGCGAGGCGCACGCGCCAGGTGTCGGGGCCGAGCGCGCGCACCTCGGTGCGCAGCAGCTCCAGCTTCGGCAGGCTGAGCGCGATCTGGTCCATCCAGGCCGGGAAGCGCGCCGCCTCGCGTTCGCGCAGCGCCGGCGGCGGGTTGCGCCAGAAGTTCATCTTGTCCCAGCCGCCGATCTCCACCGGGCCGAGCTGCGGGTGGTCGAAGGGCGTCCAGGCCACATGCGCCTGGCCGCCGCACTGCTCGTCGCTCCACTTCAGCAGCTTCAGGTCGTCTTCTTCCGGGTGGTCGCGGAACCAGTCGATCCACTTGTAGCCGCTGATGCCGGCCTCCTTGTTGGGCGACCACAGCTCGACCACCCAGAACAGCGCGCCCAGGTGCTCGTACACCCAGTCCTGCGTGCCGGTGATGACCTCCTTCGGGTGGTACTTGAAGTCGTGCCAGATGCTGATCGCCGGGTAGCCGGTGAGCTTCTCGCCCAGGGCGCTGAAGCGCTTGTAGGCCCACAGGTCCTCGGGGATCATGTCGTCGTCGCTCTGCGTGCCCATCGGCCGCAGGATCACGCCGCTGTGCGTGTGGTAGCTGATGGCGGCGCCGATGTTCGGGTGCCTCAGGATGAAGTCGACCATCGCGCGCACCTCGGGCTCGCTGGTCGGGTAGGGGCCGGCGCCGACCTGCTCGAACTCCTGGCGCCAGGCCGCGGGGAAGTTGCGGTTCAGGTCCAGGCCCTCGGTGTCGCGGTTCACGTTCACCGTCAGGCCGTCGTAGTTCTTCAGCAGGCCCTCGGGCATGAGCCGGTAGTACTCCCCGCCGAACTCGCCGGGCTCGCGCGGCACCATCAGGCGCGGGTCGTGGACGCTCTTGCGGTAGGTGCCGTGGGGATCGGGGATGCGCATCGTGAGGATGCGGCCGTCGCCATCGACGTCTTCCATCGTCAGGCCCTCGACCGGCTCCTCGTCGTAGGGGTAGGCGCGGGTGGACGAGCGGATGTGGCGCGGCCGGTCGGCGAGGGCCAGCTCGGCGCCGTCCGGATTCAGGCGCGGGCAGAGGTAGACGGCGCGGGTGTCCAGCAGCCGGGTCACCTGGCGGCCGGTCTCGCCTTCCCGGCCGTGGTGCGTCACCAGGTGGTGCAGGTAGTAGAGGCAGGTGGTGCTGGCGGTCAGCTCGGCCGCGTGGATGTTGCCGTCGGCCCAGAAGGCGGGCTTGTCGGTGTCGGGGCCGGTGGCGAGGTTGGTGACGATCGCCACCCAGATGTCGCGGCCCTCGTGGCTCTTGCCGATGGACTGCACCTGCACCAGGCCGGGGTGGGCCGCGGCATAGTCGAACAGCAATTGGGTCAGGGCGTCGTACTTGTAGAAGGTGTCGAAGCGGGGCGTGGGCGTGGCGGACAACGTCATGGACGGCAGCGGTGATGCGGCGAAGCCGATAGTGTGGCGCAGGGGGATAGAATCCGCTCGCTTGTCGGGGTGCCGAGGATGCGAGTCCAAGGCTGAGAGGGTGCGAAGCGCCCAACCCGTTGAACCTGATTGGGGTCATCCCCGCGTAGGAAACAGCACTCGGCCACGGCGCATCTGCTCTTGCAGGGCGCGGTCCCAGGCAGGCACCCTTCCCAGCCCTGGAGACCGCATGGCCAAGAACGCATCCTCCGTCGACACCGACGAGCTGTCCCGCCGCATCACGCGCACGCCCTTCCCCGGCTCGCGCAAGGTCCACCTCGAGGGCACGCGGCCCGACATCCGCGTGCCCTTCCGCGAGATCGCGCTCTCCGACACGCTGGTGCAGCAGGCCCGGGGCGAGCCGCTGCGCGAACCCAACCCGCCGCTGCGCGTCTACGACGCCTCCGGTCCCTACACCGACCCGCACGCCGCGATCGACATCACGCGCGGCCTGCCGCCGCTGCGCCAGGCCTGGATCGCCGACCGCGGCGACAGCGAGGCGCTGCCGCAGATCAGCAGCGCCTACGGCCGCGCCCGGCTCGCCGACCCGGCACTCGCCGCGCTGCGCATGCGCGAGGCGCCGGCCCCGCGCCGTGCGAAGGCCGGGTCCAACGTCTCGCAGATGCACTACGCGCGCCGCGGCATCGTCACGCCCGAGATGGAGTTCATCGCGGTGCGCGAGAACCTCGTCAAGGCCCAGCTGCGCGAGCGCCTGGCCACCGAGCGCCTGCCCCAGCGCGGCCGCCACTTCGGCGCCGCCATCACCCCCGACATCACGCCGGAATTCGTGCGCGACGAGGTGGCGCGCGGCCGCGCCGTCATCCCCTGCAACCTCAACCACCCCGAGAGCGAGCCGATGGTCATCGGCCGCAACTTCCTCGTGAAGGTCAACGCCAACATCGGCAACTCGGCCGTCACCTCGGGCATCGAGGAGGAGGTCGACAAGCTGGTGTGGGCGATCCGCTGGGGCGCCGACACGGTGATGGACCTGTCGACCGGCGAGAACATCCACGAGACGCGCGAATGGATCCTGCGCAACTCGCCCGTCCCCATCGGCACGGTGCCCATCTACCAGGCGCTGGAGAAGGTGCACGGCAAGGCCGAGGACCTCACCTGGGAACTCTTCCGCGACACCCTCGTCGAGCAGGCCGAGCAGGGCGTCGACTACTTCACCATCCATGCCGGCGTGCGCCTCGCGCACGTGCCGCTCACCGCGAACCGCCTCACCGGCATCGTCTCGCGCGGCGGCTCCATCATGGCCAAGTGGTGCCTTGCCCACCACCGCGAGAGCTTCCTCTACGAACGCTTCGACGAGATCTGCGAGATCATGAAGGCGTACGACGTCTGCTTCTCGCTCGGCGACGGCCTGCGCCCCGGCTCCATCGCCGACGCCAACGACGAGGCGCAGTTCGCCGAGCTGCACACGCTGGGCGAGCTGACCCAGGTGGCCTGGAAGCACGACGTGCAGGTCATGATCGAAGGCCCCGGCCACGTGCCGCTGCAGCTGGTGCAGGAGAACGTCGACCGGCAGCTCGCCGCCTGCGCCGAGGCGCCGTTCTACACGCTCGGGCCGCTCCTCACCGACATCTCGCCCGGCTACGACCACATCGCCTCGGCCATGGGCGCCGCCAACATCGGCTGGTACGGCACCGCGATGCTCTGCTACGTGACGCCGAAGGAGCACCTGGGGCTGCCGAACCGCGACGACGTGAAGCAGGGGCTCATCGCCTACAAGATCGCCGCCCACGCGGCCGACCTGGCCAAGGGCTTCCCCGGCGCGCAGATGTGGGACAACGCGGTCTCGAAGGCGCGTTTCGAGTTCCGCTGGGAAGACCAGTTCCGCCTCGCCATCGACCCCGACACCGCGATGGCCTACCACGACGAGACGCTGCCGAAGGAGAACGCGAAGGTGGCGCACTTCTGCTCGATGTGCGGCCCGAAGTTCTGCTCGATGAAGATCACGCAGGAGGTGCGTGCCTATGCGCAGCGCGAGGCGGGCGCGAAGCCGGTGATCGAGATCCGCCAGGCGCTCGACGGCAAGGCCGAGGAGTTCCGGGCCCACGGCAGCGAGCTCTACCTGTGAGCGGGGGGCGCTGAGCATGGTGGGCGACGCCGATGTGCTGATCGCCGGCGCGGGGCTGGTCGGACGCCTGTGTGCCTGGCGCCATGCCCGCGGCGGGCGCCGCGTGCGGCTGTTCGATGCCGCGCGGCGCGACGATGCGCGCTCGGCCAGCGCGGTCGCAGCGGCGATGCTGTCGCCGCTGGCCGAGCAGGCGGTGGCCGACGCGGCGGTGTTGGCTCTGGCGCAGCGGGCGATGGCGTTGTGGCCGCAGTGGCTGCGCGAGCTGCGCGCCGACGCCGGGCGCGAGGTCTGGTTCCGCCAGGCCGGCACCCTGGTGCTGGCCCACCCGGCGGATGCGGGCAGCCTCGATCACTTCGAGCGCGTGCTGCGGCACAAGCTGCCGGCGGACCAGCTGGCCGCCGTGCAGGCGCTGGACGCGGCCGGCGTGGCGCGGCACGAGCCGGCCCTGGCCGGCCGCTTCGCGCGCGGGCTGCTGCTGGAGGGCGAAGGCCAGCTCGCCAACGACGAACTGCTGGCCGCGCTGGCGCGCGCGCTCGACCGCCTGCGCGTGCACTGGCACGAGGACGAGCCGGTGATCTCCCTGGGCAGCGGCGGTCTGCGCACCGCCCAGGGCGAGTACGCCGCGCCGCAGGTGATCGATGCACGCGGCATCGGCGCACGCGCCGACTGGCCGGGCCTGCGCGGCGTGCGCGGCGAGGTGATGCGCGTCGAATGCCCCGGCGTGACGCTGCAGCGCCCGGTGCGGCTCATGCACCCGCGCTACCAGCTCTACGTCGCGCCGCGCCCGGGGCAGCGCTTCGTGGTCGGCGCCACCGAGCTCGAGTCGGAAGACACCGGGCCGGCGAGCCTGCGCTCGGTGCTGGAACTCGGCAGTGCGCTGTACAGCCTGCACCCCGGTTTTGCGGAGGCGCGCGTGCTGGACATCGCCGCCGCGCTGCGCCCCGCGCTCGACGACCACCGGCCGGCGCTGCGCCGGCAGGCGGGGGTGTGGCAACTCAACGGGCTGTACCGGCACGGCTACCTGTGCGCGCCGGCCCTGGTCGACCAACTGGTGCAGGAGACCGCATGACGACGATCGAGGTGTCGATGAACGGACGGCCGCTGCGGACGCCGGCGGCCACGCTGGCCGAGCTGCTGCGGCACCAGGGCTATGCGGCCGATGCGGCCGTGGCGTGCGCGGTGAACCATGAGTTCGTGCCGCGGGCGCAGTGGCCGGCGCATGAACTGGACGACGGCGATCGCATCGACGTCGTCTCCCCTATCACGGGAGGTTGAGCATGCAACCCACGCCCTGGACCCTTGCGGGTGTGAAGCTGGACAGCCGCTTGCTCCTCGGCACCGCCCACTACCCCTCGCCGCAGGTGCTGGCCGATGCGGTGCAGGCGAGCGGCACGCAGGTGCTGACCGTCGGCCTGCGCCGCCTGCAGCCCGAGTCCGGTGGCGGCAACGCCTTCTGGCAGCGCGTGCGCGGACTCGGCTGCCGGGTCCTGCCCAACACCGCCGGCTGCCGCAGCGCGGGCGAGGCCGTCACGCTGGCGCGCATGGCCCGCGAGTTGTTCGACACGCCGTGGATCAAGCTCGAGGTGGTCGGTGACGACTACACGCTGCAGCCCGATCCGTTCGGCACGCTGGAGGCGGCGCGCGTGCTGGCCGGCGAAGGCTTCCAGGTGCTCGCCTACACCACCGACGACCTGGTGCTGGCGCAGCGCCTGCACGAGGCCGGCTGCGCCGCGGTGATGCCGTGGGCGGCGCCCATCGGCACCGGGCGCGGGCCGCAGAACCTGCAGGCGCTGCAGACCTTGCGCGCGCGCCTGCCGGAGGCGGTGCTGATCGTCGACGCGGGCCTCGGCAAGCCCTCGCACGCGGCCCAGGTGATGGAACTCGGCTTCGACGGCGTGCTGCTGAACACCGCGGTGGCCCAGGCGGGCGACCCGGTGCGCATGGCGCGCGCCTTCGCGCTGGCGGTGGAAGCGGGGCGCTTCGCCTTCGAGGCGACACCGATGGGCGAACGGCAGACCGCACAGGCGTCGACGCCGACGCTGGGCATGCCCTTCTGGCATCAGTCCGCATGATGCGCCCGCTGCTGGCGATTGGCGGGCACGACCCGGTGCACGGGGCCGGCGTCACCGCGGACCTGGCGACCTGGCAGGCGATGGGCCTGGCGGGTGCCAGCGTGGTGACCGCGCTGACGGTGCAGGACAGCCGGGGCCTGGCGGAGCTGGTGCCGGTCGAGGCGCGGCTCGTGGCGGCGGCGCTTCAGGCCTTGCTGCGCGACGGCGAGCCGGCCGCGGTGAAGATCGGCATGCTGGGCTCGCTCGCGGTGCTGCGCGAGGTGCAGGCCTTCGTCGAGGCGCGGCGCTGCCCGGTGGTGCTGGACCCGGTGCTGGCCGCGAGCAACGGGCCGGCGAGCCATGACGCGGACGACGCGGCCTGGCTGGCGGCGATGCGCCGGCTCGCCGGCCAGGTGAGCGTGGTGACGCCGAACCTGCCCGAGGCGCAGCGGCTGGGCGACCTGTCGATGGCGCGGGCCCTGGTGCTGAAGGGGGGGCATGCGAGCGGTGCGCTGAGCCTGGACGAGGTGGTCGAAGGGCCGCGCCGCGCGCTGCTGGCGTCGCCGCGCCAGGCCGGCTCGGCCCATGGCAGCGGCTGCGTGTTTGCGGCGGCACTGGCCGGCATGCTGGCCCAGGGCTGGGGCGTGTTCGATGCGGCGTGCGAGGCCAAGCTCCGGGTGGCGGCCGGCATCGCCCAAGGGATGCAGGTCGGGCCGGGGCGGCCGAACACGCACCCGGCCGCGCGGCTGGACAGCGCGCACCTGCCGGCCTTCCGCTGGCGCGGCGACCTGTTCACCGAGGGCGCGCCCTTCGCGCCGCTGAGCGGGCCGCTGGGCTTCTATGCCGTGCTGCCGGATGCGGACTGGATCGAGCGGGCGCTCGCGATGGGGGTGCGCACGCTGCAGCTGCGCATCAAGGCGGGCAGCCTGCCGGCGGCGGAGCGCGATGCGCAGTTGCGCGCGGCGGTGGCGGCGGCGCGTGCCGTGCCGGGCGCGCAGCTGTTCGTCAACGACCACTGGCGCGCGGCGCTGGAGCTGGGAGCCTACGGCGTGCACCTGGGCCAGGAAGACGTCGCCGAGGCGGACCTGGACGCGCTGCGCGCCGGCGGGCTGCGTCTGGGGCTGAGCACGCACACGCCGCTGGAGATGTCGCGCGCGCATGCGCTGCGGCCGTCGTACGTCGCGATCGGGCCGGTGTACCCGACGACGCTGAAGGCGATGGCGTACGAGCCGGTCGGGCTGCCGCGGCTGGCGGCCTGGACGGCGCGGCTGAAACCGGCCTATCCGGTGGTGGCGATCGGCGGCATCAGCCTCGAGCGCGCCGCGGACGTGATGGCCTGCGGGGTCGATTCGATCGCGGTGGTCAGCGCGCTGACGCAGGCCGGAAATCCCCAGCGCACCGTCGGCGCCTTCGCGGCGCTCGTAGCCCGGATGGAGCGCAGCGCAACCCGGGAGCGGCCGTCGACGTGAGCGACGGTCCCCGGATTGGCATCCGGGCTACGGCTTCGGTTCCGCCACGAAGCCGATGCGGTTGAGGCCCGCCTTCTGCACGATGCCGATGAGCTCCGCGACGCGGCCATAGGGCACCGTCCGGTCGGCCCGCAGCTGCACCTCGGTCGCCGGGTTCTTCACCGCCGCCTGCGCCACGCGCTCGGCGAGCACCTCCGGCGTCACCGCCTCGTCGCCGACGTAGAGCCGGCCCTGCGGGTCGATCGCCACCGCGATGAAGGCCGGCGTGTCGCCGGCCGTCGCCCCCTCGGCCTGCGGCAGGTCGAGCTTCAGGCTCGCGCTCATCAGCGGCGCGGTGATCATGAAGATCACCAGCAGCACCAGCATGACGTCGATCAGCGGCGTCATGTTGATCTCGCTCATCGGCGCCGGGCCGGTCGTGCGTTCGAGCCGTCCGAAGGCCATCGCGGTGCCCCCCTGCTCAGACGGCCGCGCCGCCGCGCTCGACCATGAGCTCGCGCAGGTCGTGGGCGAAGCCTTCCAGCTCGGCTTCGCAGGCGCCGACGCGCTTGCCGAACACGTTGTACGCCAGCACCGCGGGGATCGCGACGGCCAGCCCGGCCGCCGTCATCACGAGCGCCTCGCCGACCGGGCCCGAGACCTTGTCGATGCTGATCGAGCCCGCGGCCGAGATGCTCAGCAGCGCGTGGTAGATGCCCCAGACCGTGCCGAACAGGCCGATGAAGGGGGCCGTGCTGCCGATCGACGCCAGCAACACCTGGCCGAACTGCAGCTGCCCCAGCACCGCATGCAACGCATCGCGCAGGCGCCGGGTGAGCTGCGAATCGAGGCGGCCGTGGCCCTCGAGCGTGCCGGCCGGCGCCTCGGCCAGCGCCGCGGCGAGCAGCGGCTGCAGCACGCCCTCGCGATCGAAGGTGCCGAGCTGCTCGCGCCCGCCGTCAAGCGAGGGCGCGGACCAGAAGGCCGGCACGGCGCGCGCGATGTCGCGGCGCACGCGGCGCAGCAGCCAGCCTTTCCAGAAGATCAGCACCCAGGCGCTGACCGACATCATCAGCAGCAGCGCGGCGACGCCGCGCGTGATCAGGTCACCCTGCTGCCAGAAGTGCGCGAGGCCTGCCATGTGCGGTCACAGGCCCAGGACGTCGTTCATGTCGAACAGGCCGCTGCTGCGCGACGCCAGGAAGCGCGCCGCGCGCAGGCTGCCCTGGGCGTAGGTGGTGCGGCTGGAGCTCTTGTGCGTGATCTCGACGCGCTCGCCGATGCCGGCGAACATCACCGTGTGGTCGCCGATGATGTCGCCGCCGCGCACGGTGGCGAAGCCGATGGTCGACGGGTCCCGCGCGCCGGTGATGCCTTCACGCCCGTAGACGGCGCACTCCTTCAGGTCGCGGCCGAGGGCCTTCGCGACCACCTCGCCCATCGCGAGCGCGGTGCCGCTGGGGGCGTCGACCTTGTGGCGGTGGTGCGCCTCGAGCACCTCGATGTCGTAGCCGTGGTCCAGCGCGCGCGCCGCGATGTCGAGCAGCCTGAGCACGACGTTGACGCCCACGCTCATGTTGGGCGACATCATGATGGCCAGGTGCTGCGCATGCGCGGCGATCTCCGCCTTCTGCGCGTCGCTGAAGCCGGTGGTGCCGATCACGGCCTTGACGCCGAGCGCGCGGCAGGCGGCCAGGTGGGCCAGCGTGCCCTCGGGGCGGGTGAAGTCGATCAGCACCTGGGCGCCGGCCAGGCCCTGGTGCAGGTCGCTCACGATGCGCACGCCGCTCTCGCGGCCGAGCCAGGCGGTGGCGTCGGCGCCGAGGGCGGGGCTCGTCGGCTGGTCGAGGGCGCCGGCGAGCACGCAGTCGTCGGCGGCCGAGACCGCCTCGATCAGCATGCGGCCCATGCGGCCGCTGGCGCCCGCGATGGCGATGCGCAGGGGGGCCGGGCCGTTCACGAACGCTCCAGCGGCGGGTAGCTGCGGATCGGGCCTTCGGGCGCAGAGGCGGCGGGCTCCGGCGGCTTGGGCGGCACTGGCAGCGCGTTGAGCTGCTCCTCGGTGAGGGCGAGCGGCGGGGCGTTGCGCGAGGTCTTGAAGGTGTCGATGGAGGCGACGAAGTCGCGCTCGCTGGGCAGTTCGGGGCCGTCGATGCTGACCAGCTTGTCGCCGTCGAACATCACGACGACGCTGCGCTGCTGCGGCTCGGCGCCCTGGCGCTTGATGGTGAAGACGTAGTCCCAGCGGTTGGCGTGGAAGGCGTCGGTGAGCAGCGGCGAGCCGAGCACGTCGCGCACCTGGGCGCGGGTCTGGCCCGGCTTGACCAGCGCGACCTGTTCCTTGGTCAGCACGTTGCCCTGGACCACTTCGACGCGGTAGGGGGTGATGACGCCGAGGAAGTTGTCCGACGATTGCAGTGAGCTGCAGCCGGCGAGCAGCACGGCGGCCAGGAACGGGATGGATCGCATGTGATGGGGGGTGCGCGCGTGGAGGCGGGCATCAACCTCGATATGATGCATCGATTCTAGCGGGTGACCCCGGCCGACCCGCCCGGCTGCACCCCGATTTGCACCCTGCCTGACCGAGTACCCCGCCATGTCCAACGCCGACGAACTGAAGAGCAGCGGCCTGAAGGCCACGTTGCCGCGCATCAAGATCCTCGACGTCTTCCAGAACGCGAGCCAGCGCCACATGACGGCGGAAGACGTGTACAAGGCCCTGCTGACCGAAGGGGCGGACATCGGCCTCGCGACCGTGTACCGGGTGCTGATGCAGTTCGAGCAGGCCGGCATCCTGTCGCGCAACCATTTCGAGTCGGGCAAGGCGGTGTTCGAGCTCAACGAGGGCAAGCACCACGACCACCTGGTATGCCTGGACTGCGGCAAGGTCGAGGAGTTCTACGACGCCGAGATCGAGAAGCGGCAGAAGAACGTCGCGCATGCGCGCGGCTTCGAGCTGCAGGACCACGCCCTCGCGCTCTACGCCGTCTGCACCAAGAAGAACTGCGAGAACAAGAAGTAGCCCGGATGGAGCGAAGCGGAATCCGGGAGCGGCCCTCGACATGTGCGGGGCGATCCCCGGATTGGCATCCGGGCTACCCGAAGTCAGGATTCTGCATCGCGCGTTGGTGGCGTTCTATGAACTCGCGGTAGGTGTCGATCCCGCGCAGCTGCAGGATGGTGTTGCGCACCGCCGCCTCCACCAGCACCGCCAGGTTGCGCCCCGCGTCCACCGCGATCACCACCTTGCGCACCGGCACGTTCAGGATGTCCTCGCTCAGCGGCTCGTAGGGCAGGCGCTCGAAGTCGCGCTCGAGCGTCTCCTTGCGCACCAGGTGCACGATCAGCTTCAGCCGCATCTTCCGGCGCACCGCCGTCTCGCCGAAGATCGCCTTGATGTCCAGCAGGCCGATGCCGCGCACCTCGAGCAGGTTCATCAGCAGCTCCGGGCAGCGCCCTTCCAGCGCCGTCTGCGAGATGCGGAACAGGTCGACCGCATCGTCGGCCACCAGCCCGTGCCCGCGCGAGATGAGCTCCAGCCCCAGCTCGCTCTTGCCCAGCCCCGACTCGCCCGTCAGCAGCACCCCCACGCCCAGGATGTCCATGAACACCCCGTGCCGCGTGGTGCGCTCGGCGAACAGCTGGCTCAGGTAGCCCCGCACCACGTCGATCACGTGGCCGGCGGACTCGTCGGTGACGAACAGGGGGATGTCGGCCCGGTCGCACAGCGCCACCAGGCGGTTCGGCGGCACCTGCTTGTCGGCCACGATCACCACCGGCGGCTCCAGCGTCACGATGCGCTGGATCCGGCGTTCCTGGTCCTCGGGCGAGGCGTCCTGCAGGTAGGCCACCTCGCGCCGGCCCACGATCTGCACCCGGTAGGGGTGGATGTAGTTCAGGTAGCCGACCAGGTCGGCCGCGGACTGCGCATTGCGCACCGCCGCCTCGTCGAAGCGGCGCTCCGGATGGGCGTGGCCGGCGATCCATTCCCAGCGCAGCGCCGGGCGGTGTTCCTCGAAGAGCGCTTCCGCGCTGATGACCGAGGGCTTCACGTGCTGCCGCTCCCCGTCGACCCGCGCCGGTGGGTCACGCCACCGATTTCAGCGGTTCCCAATTGGAAATCAGCTCGTGCACCCGGGCCGCCGGGGTTTCGCTCTTCAGGCGCTCGCGCAGCTCGCGGTCGCTCAGCATCTCGGCAATCTCGGACAGGATCTCCAGGTGGCGCTGCGTCGCCGCCTCGGGCACCAGCAGGAAGATCAGCAGGCTCACCGGCTCGTCGTCCGGCGCATCGAAGGGGATCGGCTGCTGCACCCGCACCACCGCGGCCAGCGGGTTCTTGAGGCCCTTGATGCGACCGTGCGGGATCGCCACGCCGTGCCCCAGGCCCGTCGAGCCCAGGCGTTCGCGGGCGAACAGGTTGTCGGTGACCGTGGCACGCGCAATGGCATGCTGGTTTTCGAACAGCAGGCCCGCATGCTCGAACGCACGCTTCTTGCTGGTGGCCTCCACGTCGATCAGGACGTTGGTCACGGGGAGAATGGCGGCGAGTCGGTTCATCGGCGGGTCACTTCTGGCCTCGTACGGAGGCGTTCACTCGGCGAGATGCACGTACAGGTTTAACGATAAATTATAGAAACCGGGTTGACTGCGCAGCGCCCTGGGTGCCGACCCGAGGCCAAATTCTGCACGCATCGCTGCATCGCAGCAACGAACTGCACCAGAACGGCACAAAAAAGCGGCCCGCGGGCCGCCTTTCCGAGCGATCCGTCAAGACGCTCACAAGGTGGCGTCAATCCGCTTCGCGGCCACATGGTGGTGGTCCTGCAGCTTGTCCTTGTGGCGGCACACCTGGCGATCCAGCTTGTCCATCAACTGGTCGATCGCCGCATAGAGGTCTTCATGGCTGTTCTCCACGAAGATGTCCTTGCCCTTCACATGCAGCGTCACTTCGGCCTTCTGCCTGCGTTCCTTCTCCTTCAGCTTTTCGACGGAGAGCAGCACGTTGATGTCCACCACCTGGTCAAAATGGCGCGTGATCCGGTCCAGCTTTGTGAGCACATACTCACGCAGAGCTGGCGTCACCTCAAGGTGGTGTCCGCTGATCGTCAAATTCATGAGGTCTCCTTTCGCAGGGGTGGGAAAAGCCGGGGAGGCTGGAGGGAGGCCTGGGGGACAGGCGCATGGAAAGGCATGGGTACAGACGAAGGACCGGGAGGTCGTTGCGGACCAGTGTGCTCCTGTGAAGGGGGTGTGACAAGCAAAAGACACCCGCGAAAACACGGTATGGGTCGCCCCTCTGGACGAGGAGGCCCTCCGCGTGCGAAGGTTCACGGCTTGACCCGGCCGGCGTCCGGGCTGCCTGCTCAGCGTGCCGGCGCGGTGTTCAGGCGCAGTTGACCGACCCAGGCGACGGCGGCCAGCGTCAGCGCCGCCGACAGCCAGCCGGTGCTCGCGTAGCCGGTGACGTGGCCGAGCGCGTCGCGCCCGATCAGCAGGCCGCCGACGAAGGCCGCCGCCCCCATCGCCGCCGACTGCATTGCGCTGTTCAGGCTCATGAAGGTGCCGCGCAGCGCCGGCTGGGTGGTGGCCGTGACGATCGCCATGCTGGGCACCATGCGGCCCGAGACGAAGACGAAGAACAGCGTCGTCACCGTCACCAGCACCCACAGCGGGACCGTCGGCAGGTGCGTGAGCGCGAGCATCGGCAGCATCGAGGCCAGCGCCACCAGGCGGAAGGTCGGCACCTTGCCCCAGCGGTCGCTGAGCTGGCCCCAGAGCTGGGCGGTGAACAGCGTCGTCACGCCGCCCGCGAGGTAGATCAGCGGCACCTGGGCCGCCGACATGCCGAGGTTGGTGGTGGTGTAGATCGTGATGTAGGGGATGATGGAGAAGCCGGCCGACATCACCAGCATCGTGAAGCCGAAGGCGCGCCAGTGGTTGGCGTCGCGCAGCACCGCCGCCAGGCTGTGCAGCGGCGAGGGCCGGACGGCCTGGAGGTGGCCGTCGAGCCGCGGCAGCGCACGCAGCCCGACCGCGCCGACGATCGCGCACAGGGCCGCGATCACGATGAACGGCGCATGCCAGCCGAGGGCATTGGCCAGCAGCAGCGAGGCCGGCACCCCGGCCACGGTCGACAGCGAGAACGCGCCCATGACGATGCCCATCGCGCGCCCGCGTCGCTCGAAGGGGATGGCGTCGCCGACGATGGTCTGCACCAGCGCGCCCATCACGCCGCCGAAGGCGCCGGCGGCGATGCGCGCGGCCATCAGGCTGGCGAAGCCGGGGGCCAGGCCGCAGGCCAGGGTGGCGAGCGCGAAGGCGGCGTAGAGCGACAGCAGCAGCGTCTTGCGCTCGAAGCGGTCGATGTAGAGGGTCGCGAGCAGGCCGGAGGCCCCGGCGGCCAGCGTGTAGGCCGAGACGAGCAGGCCGAACTTCGCGTCGCTGATGCCGAACAGGGCCGTGAACTGCGGCCCGAGCGGCATCATGATCATGAAGTCGAGGATGTGCGTGAAATTGACCGCGGCGAGTGTCAGCAGCAGCCAGCGTTCGGCGGTCGGGATCGGGGCCAGGGCGGGGCGGGTCATCGGGAGGGGACTGTAGCGGGTTGATGGCGCCGATGCACGGATGTGATAATCCGCCGTTGACCACCTGCGCGCGCCGGAGCCCTGCATGCTGAATGTGTTCACGCTGGTCAACGGCCGGCTGTTTCAGGAAGAGATCGCGAGCGCCGACACCCTGGCCCACGTGACGCCGGTGTGGGTCGACCTCGAGGCGCCGACGCCCGAGGAGAAGAGCTGGATCGCCGAGCACTTCGGCGTCACCATCCCCGAGGACGTGGTCGACGACGACCTGGAAGAGTCGGCCCGCTTCTACGAGGAAGACAACGGCGAGCTGCACATCCGCTCCGACTTCCTGATCGACGACGACGAGACGCCGCGCAACGTGCGCGTGGCCTTCATCCTGCACAACAAGGTGCTGTTCTCGATCCACGGCGAGGACCTGCCGGTGTTCCGCCTGCTGCGCCTGCGCGCGCGGCGCATCCCGGCGCTGATCGAGGACGCGAAGGACGTGCTGCTCAAGCTCTACGACGCCGACGCCGAGTACAGCGCCGATGCGCTGGAAGGCATCTACGACAGCCTCGAGGCGGTCGGTGCGCGGGTGCTGAAGAAGGAGATCACCGACAGCGACGCCGCCCAGGTGCTGGCCGCGATCGCGCGCGAGGAGGACCTGAACGGCCGCATCCGCCGCAACGTGATGGACACGCGGCGCGCCGTCAGCTTCATGATGCGCAGCCGGATGCTGAACGCCGAGCAGTTCGAGGAATCGCGCCAGATCCTGCGCGACATCGACTCGCTGGACAGCCACACGGCCTTCCTGTTCGACAAGATCAACTTCCTGATGGATGCGACGGTCGGCTTCATCAACATCAACCAGAACAAGATCATCAAGCTGTTCTCGGTGGCCAGCGTCGCGCTGCTGCCGCCGACGCTGATCGCCAGCATCTACGGGATGAACTTCAAGTTCATGCCGGAGCTGGACTGGCAGCTGGGCTATCCGTATGCGCTGGTGTTGATGCTGCTCAGCGTGATTGCCCCTTTCTGGTATTTCCGCCGCAAGGGCTGGCTGTAGCCGACAGACCTGGAGGTTCGACATGGCACTGCGTTCCGTCCTGTTCCTGGCAGCCGGTGCGCTGCTCGTGTCCGCGGCCCCGGCCGCCTGCCTGAGCGATGCGCAGGCGGTCGAGCTGGTCGACAGCTTCTTCGCGAAGACGCCCGCGCCGACGCCCGAGGGGCTGAGCGAGGAGGACGGCGCCTGCTCGCGGCGCAAGGTCAACAACCTGCTCTCGCTGCGCCATGGCGCGGTCGTCGGCTACAAGGCCGGCCTCACCAACCCGGCGGTGCAGAAGCGCTTCGGCACCGACCACCCGACCTGGGGCGTGCTCTACGACGGCATGCTGCTGCCCGGGGGCTCGACGGTCGACGCGGCCTTCGGCGCCCGCCCGCTGTTCGAGGCCGACCTGCTGGTGCGCGTGAAGAGCGCGGCCATCAACCATGCGCGCACGCCGGCCGAGGTGCTGGACGCGATCGACCAGGTCATCCCCTTCATCGAGCTGCCCGACCTGGTGGTGCAGGCCCCGTCGAAGCTCAACGGGGCCGGCGTCGGCGCCATCAACGTCGGCGCCCGCCTGGGCATCGTCGGCCAGCCCCTCCCGGTGCCGGCGACGCGCGGCGAACGCTACGCGCTGCTCGACGCGCTGCGCGACATGACGGTGCGCCTGACCGACGGCGACGGCGCCGAGCTCGCGCGCGGCAAGGGCAGCGACATCCTCGGGCACCCGCTGGAGGCGGTGGTCTGGCTTGCCGCGGCGCTCCAGAAAGAGGAGCGCACGCTCGAAGTCGGGCAACTGATCAGCCTCGGCTCGTTCTCGCCGCTGCTGCCGCCCCGGCCGGGCCTGCGCGTCAACGCGCACTACGACGGCCTGCCCGCCGCCGTGCCGGTCTCCGTCGGCTTTCGCTAGGCCCCGGGCCTGCGATCAGGCCGGCCGCCGCAGCGTGAACTGCATGACGCCGGTGTTGCCGGTCGCGAAGGCGGCCTCGCAGTAGGCGAGGTAGAACTCCCAGGTGCGCATGAAGCGGGTGTCGAAGCCGAGCTGCCGCACCCGCGCGTCCTCGGCCTGGAAGCGTTCGCGCCAGCGGCGCAGCGTCTCGGCATAGTCGGCGCCGAAGGACAGCTCGTCGATCACCTCCAGGCCGGCCTGCGCCGCCGCGGCGCGGAAGGCCTGCGGGCTCGGCAGCAGGCCGCCCGGGAAGATGTACTGCTGGATGAAGTCGGTCGAGCGCACGTAGCGCTCGAACAGGTCGTCGCGGATCGTGATGGTCTGGATGCAGGCCCGGCCGCCGGGCTTGAGCTGGCGGTTCAGCATCGCGAACCAGCCGGGCCAGTAGTCGCGGCCGACCGCCTCGAACATCTCGATCGACAGGACCGCGTCGTAGGGGCCGTCGTCGATGTCGCGGTAGTCCTGCAGGCGCAGCTCGCCCGGCAGGCCGGCTTCGGCCAGGCGCCGCCGGCCCCAGGCGAGCTGTTCCGGCGACAGCGTCACGCCGGTCACCGGTGCGCCGAACTCGCGCGCCGCGCATTCGGCGAGCGCGCCCCAGCCGCAGCCGACCTCGAGCACCCGGTCGCCGGGGCGCACGCCGCAGGCCGACAGCGCACGCCGCACCTTGGCCCACTGCGCGGCCTCCAGGTCGCCGGCCGGGTTGCCCTCGAACCAGGCGCTGGAGTAGTTCATCGTCGGGTCCAGCCACAGCCGGTAGAACTCGTTGCCGAGGTCGTAGTGGGCGTGGATGTTGCGGCGGCTGCCGCGCCGCGAGTTGCGGTTCAGCAGGTGGCGCACGCGGTAGAGCAGGGCGCCCCACCAGCGGCCGTAGACCACGTCCTCGAGCGCCTCGCGGTTGGCGATGAACAGGCGCAGCAGCGCCGCGAGGTCGGGCGTGGTCCAGTCGCCGGCGATGTAGGTCTCGGCGAAGCCGATGTCGCCGCTGCGCAGGGCGGCGGTGCAGACCTTCCAGTCCAGCAGCCGGATCGCGGCGCGCAGCTCCCCGCCGTGGCCGAAGTGCAGCTGGCTGCCGTCGGGCAGCTGGACGTCCAGCGAGCCGTGCGTCAGGCGTTCGAGCAGGCGCAGCACCGGCCGCGCGGACAGCGGGACGGTGGCGGACAGGGAGGGCGGCACATGGCGGGTCGTCGGGCTGGGCAACGGCATGGTGGGGCGTCTCGGCGGCGGGCGGGTCAGCGGGTCACGAAGCGCTCCGGCGGGGCCGGCTTGCGCACGAAGGGCACGCGCGCCCAGGCCAGCTTCAGCGCCTGCCAGTGGATGCGCGCGACGACGCCGAGCGTCATCAGCGGCATGCCGAAGAAGGCGGCGCGCGCGCTGGCGGCCGACAGCGGCTGGAGCGCCCCCGACACGCTGGTGCGGATCAGCGGCCCCTGGTCGTCGTCGTGGTCGATGCGTGCAATGGTCCTCATCGTGCTGTCGATACGCGGATCCGGCGCGGCTGGATGCAGTCCGCGGTGCAGGAAGCGGAAGCGGTAGCGGCCGTGGGTCCGGCAGAAGGGCGAGACGTGGAACACCTTGTCGGCGCTCAGCTCGCGTCCCCACCCGAGCGCCGGGCCCTGCAGCAGGTAGCAGTGGCGCTCGCCGAAGGTGTTGTTCACCTCGACGACGATCGCGCCCAGGCTGCCGTCGCGGCGATGGCAGTACCAGAAGCTCACCGGCTTGAAGGTGTGCCCCAGCACGCGCGGCAGGCAGTGCAGCCAGGCCTCGCCCTGCGTCGCCTCGGCCAGGCCTTCGGCGGCGAGCAGCTCGTCCAGCCAGGCGAGGCAGTCGTCGCGGCCGTCGCCATGGTCGCGGTCGCTGAAGCTCACCAGCCCGAAGCGGTTGCGGCGCAGCGCCGCGCAGGGCGCGTCGCGCAGCGTGCGCAGCGGCAGCAGCAGGAAGTAGCTGGCGTACGCGAATCGGTGGGCCACCGGGCGCAGCCGTTCGTGGCGGACCTGGCCGGTGCCGATCAGTGCCTGCGCCTGGCCCGGCGTGGCAGGGATGCCTTCGTGCTGCGCACTGCGGTCTGTGCCGTTGGGACGGCTCGGCAGGCTCACTGGAGTACCTTCGTGCTGCGCACTCCGGTATTCGCCCTTGGGGCGGCCCGGCGGGCTCATGCCGCCTCGCGCCGCGCCGGCTCGCGGGCGCGCCAGGCATCGACCACGGCCAGGCCCGACATCAGCCCGTCCTCGTGGAAGCCGTAGCGCGTCCAGGCGCCGCAGAACCAGGTGCGCTGGCGGCCCTGGAGCCCGGGCACGCGCTGCTGCGCCGCGATCGCGGCCAGGTCGAACACCGGGTGGGCGTAGTCGTATTCGCCGTGGACGAGCTCCGGCCGCGGCTCGCGCACCGGGTTCAGCGAGACGATCACCGGCGTGTTGAAGGGCAGCGGCTGCAGGCGGTTGATCAGGTAGTGCAGGCAGACCCGCGCCGACTCGCGCGAGGCGTCGGGCGCGCGCTCGTAGTTCCACGCCGCCCAGGCGCGGCGCTGCGCCGGCAGCAGGCCGGCATCGGTGTGCAGCACCGCCCGGTTGCGCTGGTAGCGGATGGCGCCCAGCACCTCGCGCTCGTCGGGCGTGGCGTCCTGCAGCAGCGCGAGCGCCTGGTCGCTGTGGCAGGCGAGCACGACGTCGTCGAAGTGCTCGCTGCCGCCGGCGTCGGTGACGACCTGGGCGCCGGCGGGCGTGCGGTGCACCGCGCGCACCGGCGTGTCCTTCCGGGCGTCGGGGATGCGCGCCAGCATCTTGCGCACGTACTGCCGGGCGCCGCCGTCGACGGTGAACCAGCGCGGCCGGTTCGCCACCTGGAGCAGCCCGTGGTTGTGGCAGAAGCGGATCATGGTCGCGATCGGGAACGCCAGCATCTGCGAGGTCGGGCAGGACCAGATGCTGCCCACCATCGGCAGGAAGTACCAGTCGCGGAAGGCGCGCGAGAAGCGGTGCGCGTCCAGGAAGTCGCCGATCGGCTGCCGCAGCCGGGCCTCGTCGCCGCGGCGGGCGAGGTTCGTGGCGAGGCGGTTGAAGCGCAGCACCTCGGCCAGCATGCCGAGGAAGGCCGGCCGCAACAGGTTGCGGCGCTGGGCGAAGACGCCGGCCAGGTCGCTGCCGCTCCACGCCAGCCCGTCGCCCGGGGCCTGCACCGAGAACGACATGTCGGTGGCCGTGCTGGCGATGCCGAGCTCGCCGAACAGCGCGATCAGGTGCGGGTAGGTGCGTTCGTTGAAGACCAGGAAGCCGGTGTCGATGCCCTGCGTGACGCCGTCGAGCGTGAAGTCGACGGTGTGGGTGTGGCCGCCGAAATACGGGCCGGCCTCGAACAGCGTGACCCTCGCTTCGCCGGCCAGTCGGTAGGCCACCGACAGGCCGGAGATGCCGGAGCCGATGACGGCGATGCGCCGCATCGCCGCTCAGCCCGCGCGGTCCGCGGCAGGGCTGCCGGGACCGGGAATAAAAACCGCTGCACAGCGCCCCGTGACGAAGGAGGGAGGGAGGAGGGAGGAGGAGAACCGCCCCGGGATTTCAGCCTGCGGAGCAGGCCGGCTGTGCAACGTGAGAACTGGATCCAAACCGTGCCCGTCGGATAGAGCGGCCAAACCACCCCGTCCAACGTTCACGGCACTTGAGACGCCCTGTGTGGCGTCGAGTTCCCTTGCTGTATGAAAATTTTCATGTCTGCAGATGACGACGGCTGGGCGCATCGCGGCCTCACTTCGCGGCAAGTTGCCGCTCGACCTCGCGCACGAAGGCGGCGTCGTCGGGCTCCACGCTGCTGCCGAAGCTCTGCACCGTGCTGCCGTCGCGGGCGACAAGATACTTGTGGAAATTCCACTTCGGCAGCGCCCCGGTGCGCTGGCGCAGCTCGGCGTACAGCGGGTCGAGCTGGGGCCCGGCGCCGGCGCTGACCCGGGTCTTGGTGAACATCGGGAACTTCACGCCGAAGGTGTTTTCGCAGAAATCCGCGATTTCCTTGCTTGAGCCCGGCTCCTGCGCGCCGAAATCGTTGGAAGGAAAGCCCAGCACCACCAATCCGCGTTCCCGGTAGCGCTCGTACAAGGCTTCCAGGCCTTTGTACTGCGGCGTGAATCCGCAGAAGCTCGCGGTGTTGACGACCAGCACGACGCGTCCGGCGTACTGGCACAGGTTCTGCGGTTTCTCGTCCTGCAGGCGTGGCACCTCGCGGTTCAGCAGCGCCGGGCAGGCCGGTGCGGCGAAGGCCGGTGCGCCGGCCAGCGCCAGGGCGAGCAGCAGTGCGTGGTTTCTCCAGGTCATGTCAATTCCTTGTCCAGGTCAAAGTCAGACTTCATGATGCCTTTTCCCGCTTTTTCCCATGTGCTGTCCGGTCGGGGCCTGGAGAATGGGGCCTTGTGATGAAGCACCCGACGCTGTCGATTGCCGCCGTCGAGCGCGACACCGGCCTCAGCAAGGACACCTTGCGGGTCTGGGAGCGACGCTACGGCTTCCCGCTGCCCGAGCGCGATGCGCTGGGCGAGCGCGCCTACCCGCTCGACCAGGTCGAGAAGCTGCGCCTGGTGCGCCGCCTGCTGGACGGCGGGCACCGCCCCGGGCGGGTGGTCGCGATGCCCATCGACGAGCTGCGCCGGCTGAGCGAAAGCAGCCCCGAGCCGGTGCACGCCGTGGCGGCGGTCACGCTCGAGCCGATGGCTCCGTCCCTCTACAGCTACCTGGATCTGGTTCGTGCCCATGACCTGCCGGCCCTGCGGCGTCAGCTGACCCTGGCCCAGCTGAGCCTGGGCCTGAGCCGCTTCGTCCTTGAAGTGGTGGTTCCGCTCAATACGCTGATCGGCGACGCCTGGATGCGCGGGCAGCTGGAGATCTTCGAGGAGCACGCCTGTTCGGAGGCGATGCAGGTGGTGATGCGCCAGGCGCTGTACCGCATCCCCGAGCCGCCGCCGGAGGCCGCCCCGACCGTGCTGCTGACGACGCTGCCGGGCGAGCCGCACGGCCTGGGGCTGCTGATGGCGGAGGCGCTGCTCGGGCTCGACGGGGCGCGCTGCGTCTCGCTCGGTCTGCAGACGCCGCTGTGGGATACGGTGCTGGCGGCGCAGGCCTTCCGGGCCGACGTCGTGGCGCTGGCCTTCAGCGGGGCGAGCCCGCCGCAGCAGGTGAGCGACAACCTGGCCGAGCTGCGGGCCAAGCTGCCGCCGTCGGTGGAGCTCTGGGTGGGCGGGTCGGCGCCCGTGCTGCACCGCCGCACGCCGGCGGGGGTGCGCGCGCTGGCCAGCCTGGCGGCCCTGCAGGGCGAGCTGCGGCGCTGGCGCGGGCGGTAGAAACCTTGCGCCGATGTCCCGTGTGACGGACTGTCACGGACGGCCGTCTAAAATGCCGCCCGGACTTCCACAGGCCTACCCATGCTTTACCCCGAACTGTTCAAGCAACTCGAGGCTGTCCGATGGAACATGGACACCGACATCCCCTGGGATGAGTTCGATGGCAGCCAGCTCAGCGAAGAGCAAGCCCAGACCATCAAGATGAATGCCATCACCGAGTGGGCGGCGCTGCCGGCCACCGAGATGTTCCTGCGCGACAACCGCGACGACAGCGATTTTTCCGCCTTCATGAGCGTCTGGTTCTTCGAGGAGCAGAAGCACTCGCTGGTGCTGATGGAATACCTGCGGCGCTTCCGTCCCGACCTGGTGCCGAGCGAGGAGGAGCTGCACGCGGTGCGCTTCGAGTTCGACCCGGCGCCGGCGCTGGAGACGCTGATGCTGCATTTCTGCGGCGAGATCCGGCTGAACCACTGGTACCGCCGTGCCGCCGAGTGGCACAGCGAGCCGGTGATCAAGGCGATCTACGAGACGCTGGCGCGCGACGAGGCCCGCCATGGGGGCGCCTACCTGCGCTACATGAAGCGGGCGATGCAGAAGTTCGGCGACGAGGCGCGGGCCGCCTTCGCGAAGGTCGGCGTGCTGATGGCGAGCGCGCGCCGCACGGCGCAGGCGCTGCACCCGACGAACCTGCACGTGAACGTCAAGCTGTTCCCGCGCGACACCATCCAGAGCCGCCTGCCGAACCCGGAGTGGCTGGAGCAGTGGCTGGACCGCCAGATCCAGTTCGATGCGGTGTGGGAGAACAAGGTCGTCGAGCGCATCCTGCACAACATGAGCCTGCTGATGGAGCGCAGCTTCGCGAGCGTCCAGGAACTCAACCGCTTCCGCAAGGAGATGGCGGCGGCGCTGGGCGCGGCGGCGAAGGGCATGCCCGGCGCGCAGCCGGCCTGATGGCCGGGTTCGTCGACAAGCTGTGCCCGCGCGACGGGCTGGCGGCGCGCCTGGCCGCGCTGCCGCGCCCGCTCGTGTTCACGAACGGCGTGTTCGACATCCTGCACCGCGGGCATGTGAGCTACCTCGAGAAGGCGCGGGCGCTGGGCGGCAGCCTGGTGCTGGGGCTCAACAGCGATGCCTCGGCGCGCCTGCTCGGCAAGGGTCCGGACCGGCCGCTGAACGCCGAGCTGGACCGCGCCTGCGTGCTGGCCGCGCTGGAGAGCGTGAGCCTGGTGACGCTGTTCGACGAGAAGACGCCGGTGGCGCTGCTCGGCGAGGTGCGCGCCGACCTGTACGTGAAGGGCGGTGACTACGACATGGAGACGCTGGAAGAGACCCGCCTGGTGCGCAGCTGGGGCGGGCAGGCGCTGGCGATCCCCTTTGTCGATGGGTACTCCACGACCGCCCTGGTCAAGCGCATCCGCGGATAGTGTCGCTGCATTCGTAGCCCGGATGCAGCGCAGCGGAATCCGGGAGCGGCGATCGAAGTGAGAGACGATCCCCGGATTGGCATCCGGGCTACGGACGGTTCACGACGACGATGCCCACGGCAACGCCCACCAACGCCACCACCAGCCGGGCCGTGACGGGCTCCCCGAGCAGCACCAGCCCCAGCACCAGCCCGAACACAGGCGTCAGCAGCGTAAACGACGCAAGCCGCGTCGCCGGGTAGTGCCGCACGAGCCAGAACCACATCAGGTAGCTGGCCGACGTGACGACGACGACCTGGAACGCGAGCGAGCCCCACGCGATCGGCGACAGCGCGTGCGGCAGCGGCCGCCCGGTCGCGAGCGCCGCCAGCCCGAGCAGCACGCCCGACACCGCCAGCTGGTAGAGCAGCGTCTTCTCGGCCGAGGCGCTCGACAGCCTCGTGCCGCGGATGGCGAGCGTCGTCGCGCCCCACAGCACGCCGGCTGTCACGCCCAGCGCATCGCCGATCCACTGGTGCGCGCCCACCGCTGGCTGCGAGAAGCCCTCCGCAAACGCCCATGCCACGCCGGCGAAGGCGGCGACCAGCCCGCCCATCTGCAGCGCCGACAGCCGCTCCGCCTTGGCGATGAAGGGCATGCCCAGCGCCACCACGAAGGGCGAGAGGTAGATGAACACCACCATTCGCGAGGCGCTGGTGAACTGCAGCCCGATGAAGATGCAGACGAACTCGGCGGCGAACAGCGCGCCCGCGAGCAGCCCGCCGGGCAGGGTGCCGTCGCGCTCGAACAGCCGGATGCCGCGCAGCCGCGCCCAGGCGAACACCAGCAGCCCGCCGCCCAGCGAGCGCAGCGCCGCCTGCTGCAGCGGCGGCACCTCGGGCAGCGCCGCCTTCGCGGCCACCTGGTTCAGCCCCCACAGCAGGCACAGCCCGACCAGCGAACCGACGGCAAAGGGATCGAGGCGGCTCTTGCGTTCAGTCATGGTGTCGTGAAGAAAAATGCCGGTGCCCGAGCTCGCCGGCGACGGCACACAGCACGCCCGCCGCCACGCCGGTGGCGTGCGCGATCGGCGCCACGCCGATGTCCCAGCCGTCCAGGTGCTGCACCGGCCCGGCCCAGGGCGATTCGCTCAGCAGCTTGGCCAGCAGCCCGGTGAACAGGCTGGCGCCGATCCAGCGCTGCGCCGGCCGCGTCAGCAGGTGCATGCAGACGACCGCGACCGCCGCATGCATCACGCCCGACAGGCCGCCGTAGTGGCGCAGGCCCGGCTCGACCAGCAGCGCGAGGTGTGTCAGCGGCCAGGCGACGGCCCACGCGAGCGTGACCCGCGCCGGCACCCGCGCCGAGGCGCCGAGCAGCGCGATCAGCCCCACGCCCAGCAGGTTCGCGACCAGGTGGTGCCGGCTGAAGTGCACGAAGAGCGCCGTCCACCAGCGCCAGGGCTCGCGCCAGGCGAGGTCCGGCTGCCAGTCGATCGCGGACGTGGGCAGGGCCTGCGCGGCCAGCGTCGCGACAAACATGAAGGCCGCCAGCGCGACCCAGGCGTGCCGGCCGATCCAGGACCAGGACCCGATCGCCCCGCCGCCGGCCCTCACGTCGCCGCGGCGAACACGGCCTGCCACAAGGCCAGCACCGCGCCGCGCTGCGCCTGCAGCGCGGCCGGGTCGACCTGGGTCGGCTGCTCGTCCAGGCGCGCCCGGTGCTGCGCGCGGCGCAGCTCGCGGTAGGCGTCGGCCGCCGCCGTGCCCACGCCGGCCGGCAGCAGCCCGCAGGCCTCGGCCCGCTGCAGCAGCGCGATGTTGCCGACGTTGTCCAGCAGCTCGGGGTGTTGCGCGCCGTGCGCCAGCACCAGGGTCTGCACCGCGAACTCGGCGTCCATCATGCCGCCGCGGCTGTGCTTCACGTCGAACAGGCCCTCGCGCACGCTGCGCGCGGCGCCGACGCGTTCGCGCATCGCCCGCACTTCGCCGTGCAGGGCCGGCAGGTCGCGCGGCGCGCACAGCACGGCGCGCCGCACCGATTCGAAGCGCGGCGCGAGCGTCGCGTCGCCGGCGCACCACCGCGCCCGCGTGATGGCCTGGTGTTCCCAGGTCCAGGCGGTGTTGCTGCCGCGTCCGCGCTGGTAGTTCTCGAACGAGGTCAGCGAGGTCACGAGCAGCCCGGCGCCGCCGTTCGGGCGCAGCGCGGTGTCGATGTCGAACAGCTCGCCGGCCGCGGTGCGCAGCGTCAGCCAGCCGATGAACTTGCGCACGAAGGCGGCGTACACCTCGGCGGCGCGGTCGGGGTCGGGCTCGTCGCTGTCGTCGTAGACGAAGACCACGTCCAGGTCGCTGCCGTAGCCCAGCTCCTTGCCGCCGAGCTTGCCGTACGCGATCACCGCGAAGCGCGGCTCGGGCCGGTGGCGCTGCTTCAGGTGGCCCCAGGCCCAGCGCAGCGCGCACTGCAGCGTCGCGTCGGCCAGCGCCGAGAGGTCGTCGGCCACCTGCTCCACCGTGATGTGGCCCTCGACGTCGCGCACCAGGGTGCGGAAGACCTCCGCATGGTGGGCGCGCCGCAGCGTGTCGAGCAGCGATTCCTCGTCGGCCTGGCCCGAGCGTTCCCAGGCCTCGTGGCGCGCCTCCAGGTCGGCGATGAACTCGGCCGGATCGAAGCGGCTGTGCAGCAGGCGCTCGTCGGCCAGCTCGTCGATCACGCCCGGATGCTGCATCAGGTAGCGCATCGGCCAGCGCGCCAGGCCGAGCAGGCGCAGCAGCCGGTTGTGCACCTCGGGGCGCTCGACCAGCAGCGCGAGGTAGCTCTCGCGGCGCAGCAGCGGCTCGACCCAGTCGACGAAGCGCGTGGCGGCGTCCAGCGTGCAGCGGCGGTCGGCCACGGCTTCCACGGTGCGGCTCACGAGCCGTGCGAGGCGCAGCTTGCTGTCGTCGCGCAGCGCCTTGATGCGCGGCTGCCCGCACCAGGCGCGCACGCGCTCGGCCAGCTCGGGCGGCAGGCGCTCGATGAATTCCTCGCTGTCCACCGGCAGCGGGGCCGGGCCGCAGCTCCTGCAGCTGCCGGGTTTCTTGTTCGGGTTGCACGCGGCGGGGGCCTGGCCGTCGTGCAGCAGCGCGTCGAACTCCAGCGCCACCATCTCGCGGGCCGCGCCCAGCAGGTCGAGCAGCTCGCACGAGACCTTGCCGCAGTGCAGGCCCAGGCTGCGCGCGATCCAGTTGAGGTCCTCGTCGTTGGTCGGCAGCAGGTGGGTCTGCTGGTCGTCGAGGAACTGGATGCGGTGCTCGATGCGGCGCAGGAAGGTGTAGGCCTCGGCCAGGCGCTCGGCGCTGGCCGGCTTCATCAGGCCGCCGGCGGTGAGCTTGGACAGCGCCTTCAGCGTCGAGCGGGTGCGGATCTCGGGGAACTGGCCGCCGCGCACCACCAGCAGCAGCTGGACGATGAACTCGATCTCGCGGATGCCGCCGCGCGACAGCTTGACATCGTTGGCGCGCTCGGGCCGGCCGGCGGCGCGGCGCTGCGCCTCGTCGCGCACCTTGCGGTGCAGCTGGCGCAGGCCCTCGAACACGCCGTAGTCCAGGTAGCGCCGGTAGACGAAGCTCGTGACGGTGGCGCGCAGCGCGAGGGCGCGGCCGTTGCGCACGCTCTCGCGCGGCGCCACGACGCGGCTCTTCAGCCAGGCGAAGCGCTCCCACTCGCGGCCCTGCACCTGGAAGTACTCCTCGAGCATCGCCAGGCTCACCACCGGCGGGCCGGAGTTGCCGTTCGGCCGCAGCGCCAGGTCGACGCGGAACACGAAGCCGTCGTCGGTGGTGTCGCCGATCAGCGCGTACAGGGCGCGCGCCAGCTGCGAGAAGTACTCGTGGGCGGTCAGCGGCTGCGCGCCGTCGGTCTGGCCGTCTTCTTCATAGACGTAGACGAGGTCGATGTCGGAGGAGACGTTGAGCTCGCGCGCGCCCAGCTTGCCCATGCCGACGACCCAGAAGTCGATGCGCCGGCCCTCGGCGTTGCGCGGGGCCCCGTAGCGGGCGTCGAGCTCGGCCTGCGCGTGCGCGATGGCGCGGTCGAGCGTGGTCTCGGCCAGCTCGGTCATCGCGCGGGTCACGTCCTCCATCGGCGCGGCCTGCTCGATGTCGAGCACGGCCAGGCGCTCGAGCACCAGGTGGCGCGCCGCGCGCAGCGCGCTGGGCAACGTGCGGCCGCGGGCCAGCAGGGCGTCGATCAGGGCCTCGACGGGATCGCGCGTGGGCAGTCCGGGGGGCAGCAGGGCCAGCTCGTCCGCCAGGCGGCGGCGCACCCGCTGCACGAAGCGGCTGTGCTCGGCACGTGCCGGGCCGGGCATCGGCGGTGCGGCGGTGGTGGTCTCCGGCGCGCCGAGGGTGGTGGACTCTGGACCCATGAGTGAGGCGTTGTGCCCATGTCGGAGCGGGCGGCGCGATTTTGCCCCAGGCGCTATTCCTGTGACGGGCGTAGGCCGGGCGGCCGACGTAAGCTCGGGGGCATCGGCCCGCCCTGCGTGAGGAAGGCCACATTCTTCAGGGAAGACCCCATGCTGATCGCCGCGCTGCAGACGGTCTCGACCCCCCGCGTCGAGGAAAACCTGGACCATGCCCGCCGCCTGATCGCCCGTGCCGCCGAGGCGGGGGCGCGGCTGGTCGGCTTGCCGGAGTACTTCTGCCTGATGGGGCACAGCGACCGCGACAAGCTGGCGCATGCCGAGGCCCCGGGCGACGGGCCGATCCAGGCCATGCTGTCGGAGGCGGCGCGCACGCACGGGCTGTGGGTGATCGGCGGCACCCTGCCGATGCGGGTGCCGGGAGCCGGGGGCGAGCGGGCGCTGAATGCGAGCTGCGTCTACGGGCCGGATGGCGCGCTGGCGGCCCGCTACGACAAGATGCACCTGTTCCGCTACGACAACGGCCGCGAGAACTTCGACGAGGGCCGGGTGCTGGACGCGGGCAGCGAGCCGGTGACCTTCTCGGCCGACGGGCTGCGGGTGGGCCTGAGCATCTGCTACGACCTGCGCTTCCCCGAGCTGTACCGGGCGATGATGTCGCCGCCCTGCGACCTGCTGGCGGTGCCGGCGGCCTTCACGCACACGACCGGGCGGGCCCACTGGGAGCTGCTGCTGCGCGCGCGGGCGGTCGAGAACCAGTGCTACGTGATCGCGCCGGCCCAGGGCGGGCTGCACGAGAACGGGCGCCGCACCTTCGGCCACAGCCTGATCGCCGATCCCTGGGGCGAGGTGATCGCGATGCAGGAGGAAGGCGAGGGCGTGGTGCTCGCGACACTCGACCCGGCGCGCATCGCGCAGGTGCGGATGCAGCTGCCGGCGCTCACGCACCGGCAGGCGCGGTGGATGGTCTCGTAAGTCAGGCCGACGATCCCCGGATTGGCATCCGGGCTACAAAGCGCGGGCGGGCCGAGCGCCGGGCCGCCCCAAGCCGGCCCGCATCCCCGCGGGGGATCGACCGGCGTACCCGCCGGGCGAGCGGTCGTCATCCCTCCGGATGCAGCGAAGCGGAATCCAGGATCAGCCCACCTCGGAGCGCCTGGGCATGTCGGCCCCCCGGCGCGAGCACGTGATGGCTGCCGCCCGGGCCGCGAAGTCGAGGGCCTGGCCCAGCGACGCAGCATCGAGCGAGCCCAGGGCTTCGCCCGACAGCGCGTCCCGCTCCGCCAGCCACGTCAGCAGCGCCGCCTGGAAGGTGTCGCCGGCCCCCACGGTGTCGATCACCGTCACCGCCACCGGCTTCGCCTCGGCCTGCCCGCCGGCCGTCCAGCCGATCGCGCCCTTCGCGCCGCGCGTCACCACCACCAGCTTCACGCCGGCCGCGAGCCACTCCTTTGCCAACTGCGCGGGGTCGGCGTCCGGATACAGCAGCGCCAGGTCCTCGTCGCTCACCTTCAGCAAGTGCGTGCGCGGCAGCATCCACTGCAGCTGCGCGCGCCAGCGCGCCACGTCGGGCTCGACGTTCAGCCGGATGTTGGGGTCGTACGAGATCAGGCAGCGACGGTGCTCGCGCTCCACCAGCGTGCGCAGCGTCCCCGCGATCGGCTCGACCACGGTGTTGTACGAGCCCACATGGATCACCTTCGCGTCTGCCGGCACGCGCGACAGCGCTTCCACCGGCACCTCGCGGTCGGCCGCCTGGTGGCCGTAGAAGGCATACGAGGGCACCCCCGCCGCGTCCAGGCCCACCAGCCCCAGCGTCGTCGGCGCGCCGCTGATGTGCAGCGCCCGCGTGTCCACCTTCTCCGCCCGCATCGCCGCCACGAGGCGCTCGCCCAGGAAGCCGCTCGACACCCCGCCGAAGAAGCAGGCCGGCTGGTCGAGCCGCGCCAGCCCCACCGCCACGTTGAAGGGCGAGCCGCCGATGCGCGCATCCATCCCCACCCCGGTCGGCGTCACACCGGTCGAGAACACATCCATCAGGGCTTCGCCGCACACCACGAACATCGATCGCTCCCACCACGGAAAAGGGCCGCCAGCATCGCGCAGTCCCGGGCCGGCAGGCTACAGGGTTTTCCATTAATCAATCAACTTGATTTATTAAACGAGGCTGCCCATACTTTGCTGCGCGTTCCCGATACGCGAACAGCTTCACAGCATCACACCGGAGACAAGACATGCGCCTCAAGACCTTGCTGCCCTTCTCGTCGATCGCCGCGGCCGCCCTGTTCGCCGCAGGCGCCCAGGCCGCCGACCCGCCCATCATCGGCCTGATCACCAAGACCGAGACCAACCCCTTCTTCGTGAAGATGAAGGAGGGGGCGAACGAGGCGGCCAAGGCCAAGGGCGCGAAGCTGCTGAGCGGCGCGGGCAAGGCGGACGGCGACAACGCCGGGCAGGTGACCGCGATGGAGAACATGATCGCCGCGGGGGCCAAGACGATCCTCATCACGCCCAGCGACTCGAAGGCCATCGTGCCGGCGATCAAGAAGGCGCGCGACAAGGGCGTGCTGGTGATCGCGCTCGACAGCCCGACCGACCCGACCGAGGGCACGGACGCGCTGTTCGCCACCGACAACTACCAGGCCGGCGTGCTGATCGGCCAGTACGCGAAGGCAGCGCTGGCGGGCAAGCCGGCGAAGATCGTGACGCTGGACCTGTTCCCCGGGCACCCGGTGGGGGCCCAGCGGCACAACGGCTTCCTGAAGGGCTTCGGCCTCGCGGCGCCGGACGCCAAGAGCAACGAGCTGGGCAAGGCAGCCGAGGTGGTGTGCATGGCCGACAGCTTCGGCGACCAGGCCAAGGGGCAGACGGCGATGGAGAACTGCCTGCAGAAGAGCCCGGAGGTGAACCTGGTCTACACGATCAACGAGCCGGCCGCGGCGGGTGCGTACAAGGCACTGAAGTCGGCGGGCAAGGAGAAAGGCGTGGTGATCGTCTCGGTGGACGGCGGCTGCCAGGGCATCAAGGACGTGGGCGCGGGCGTGATCGCGGCGACCTCGCAGCAGTACCCGCTCAAGATGGCGGCGATGGGCGTGGAGGCCGGCATCGAGTACGCGAAGACGGGCAAGAAGCCGAGCGGCTACACCGACACCGGCGTGACGCTGATCGCCGCCAGGCCGCTGGCCGGCGTCGACAGCAAGGATGTCAAGACCGGCACCGAGCTGTGCTGGGGCAAGAAGTAATCGCCGCGGCCATGGGAACCTGGAAGGACAGGCTGCCGCCGCTCGGCACGCTCGGCCCCTTCATCGCGCTGCTGCTCGCCTGCGCGTTCTTCGCGACGCAGAACGAGCGCTTCCTGACCGGCGGCAACCTGTCGCTGGTGCTGCAGCAGGTGATGGTGGTCGGCGTGATCGCGATCGGCCAGACGCTCATCATCCTCACCGCGGGCATCGACCTGTCCTGCGGCATGGTGATGGCGCTGGGCGGCATCGTGATGACCAAGTTCGCCACCGAGCTGGGCCTGCCGCCGGCGCTGGCGGTGCTGTGCGGCATCGGCGTCACGACGCTGTTCGGGCTCGTGAACGGCCTGCTCGTGACGCAGATCAAGCTGCCGCCCTTCATCGTCACGCTCGGCACGCTGAACATCGCGTTCGCGATCACGCAGCTGTATTCCAACTCGCAGACTGTCACCGACGTGCCCGAGGCCATGACGGTGCTGGGCAACACCTTCCCGCTGGGCGGCACCACCACGGTGGCGTACGGCGTGGTGCTGATGCTGGCGCTGTACGGCCTGAGCTGGTTCGCGCTGCGCGAGACGGCGGCCGGCCGCCACGTCTATGCGGTGGGCAACAACCCCGAGGCGACGCGCCTGACCGGCATCCCGACGCAGCGCGTGCTGCTCGCGGTGTACGTGCTGGCGGGGGTGTTCTACGGCGTCGCCTCGCTGCTGTCGGTGGCGCGCACCGGCGTCGGCGACCCGAATGCCGGCCAGACCGAGAACCTTGACGCGATCACCGCGGTGGTGCTGGGCGGCACGAGCCTGTTCGGCGGGCGCGGCGTGATCCTCGGCTCGCTGGTCGGCGCGCTGATCGTGGGCGTGTTCCGCAACGGCCTCACGCTGATGGGCGTGTCGTCGATCTACCAGGTGCTGGTGACCGGGGTGCTCGTGATCCTCGCCGTCGCCACCGACCAGCTCTCTCGCCGGGGGACCCGCTGATGCCTGCTCCGATCGTGATGGAAGCCCGTGGCCTGGTGAAGCGCTACGGGCAGGTGGTGGCGCTGGACGGCGCCGACTTCGAGCTGCGTGCCGGCGAGATCCTGGCGGTGATCGGCGACAACGGGGCCGGCAAGTCCTCGCTGATCAAGGCGCTGTCCGGCGCGACGATCCCCGACGAGGGCGAGATCCGGCTCGACGGGGCGCCGGTGCATTTCCGAAGTCCCATCGACGCGCGCCGCGCCGGCATCGAGACCGTCTACCAGGACCTCGCGGTGGCGCCGGCGATGAGCATCGCCGAGAACCTGTTCCTCGGCCGCGAGCTGCGCCGCCCGGGCTTCCTGGGCACGGTGCTGCGCATGCTGGACAAGAAGCGCATGCTGGCCGAGAGCGTGGCCCGCATGGAGGAGCTGAAGGTCGGCATCCGCTCGATGACGCAGGCGGTGGAGACGCTGTCGGGCGGCCAGCGCCAGTGCGTTGCGGTGGGGCGCGCGGCGGCCTTCGCGCGCCACGTCGTGATCATGGACGAGCCGACCGCGGCGCTCGGCGTCAAGGAAGGCAACATGGTGCTGGAGCTGATCCGCCGGGTGCGCGACAAGGGCCTGCCGGTGATCCTGATCAGCCACAACATGCCGCACGTGTTCGAGATCGCCGACCGCATCCACATCGCGCGCCTGGGCAAGCGGGCCGCGGTCGTGGATCCGAAGAAGATCAGCATGAGCGACACGGTGGCGGTGATGACCGGCGCGAAGCGGGTCGACGAGCTGCCGCCGGAGTGCCTGGCCTGATGGCGGAGCACCTGCGGCCGCGCGGCTCCAACCATGTGGGCATGCGCCAGTTCAACGAGCGCGTGGTGCTGCAGGCGATCCGCCTGCACGGCGCCCTGCCCAAGGCGGAGATCGCGCGCGTCACCCACCTGACGGCGCAGACGGTGCAGCTGATCATCGGCCGGCTCGAGGGCGACGGCCTGGTGCTCAAGCAGGCGCCGGTGCGCGGCAAGGTCGGTCAGCCCTCGGTGCCGATGGCGCTGAACCCGGACGGCGCGTACTCGATCGGCATCAAGATCGGGCGGCGCGGCATGGACATGCTGCTGGTGGATTTCAGCGGCCAGGTGCGCGAACGGCTGGTGCGCACCTATGCCTTCCCCGAGCCGGCGACCCTGTTCGACGAGATCGCAGCCGGCCTGCGCCGGCTGCGCGCGGCGCTCGGCCCCGAGCGCGAGCGGCTGCTGCACGGCGTGGGCGTGGCGGCGCCGCTGTCCCTGGGCGGCTGGGAGTCGCTGCTGGGTGTCGGGCCGGAGGCGGCGCAGGCCTGGGCGCGCATCGACATCCGGGCGCGGGTGGCGGCGCTGACGGAGCTGCCGGTGGTGTTCGTGAAGGACACCGCGGCGGCCTGCGTGGCCGAGCTGGTGGCGGGGCGCGGGCGCAGCATGCGCAGCTACCTCTACGTCTTCATCGACACCTTCATCGGCGGCGGGCTCGTGCTGGACAGCCAGTTGCGCGAAGGGGTGCATGGCAATGCCGGGGCGGTGGGATCGTTGGCGCTGGGCGCGGCCGGGGGGCCGGGCGCGCCGCGGCAGCTGTTGAGCATGGCCTCGCTGTTCGAGCTGGAGGCGCGCTACCGCGCGGCCGGGCTGGCGGAGGACGCGTGGCTCGACGAGCGGGCGCTGGGCGGGGCCTGGCTCGCGCCCACCGAGGCCTGGTTGCGCGACGCCTGCCCGGGGATTGCGCTGGCGGTGCACAACGCGGCCTGCCTGCTGGACCTGGAGGGCGTCATCATCGACGGTTCGTTCGGCCGCGGGCTGCTGGCGGCCCTGCTGCGCTCGCTGACCGAGGGACTGGACCGCTACAGCTGGGAAGGCGTGGCGCGGCCGGAGGTGCTGCCCGGAACGATCGGCTCGGACGCCCGCGCACTGGGCGGGGCGCTGCTGCCGCTGTACGAGAACTTCGCGCCGGACCGCGACCTGTTCCTCAAGCTTGGGTGAACCCACCCCCGAAGCGCTTCGCGCTGCCTTGGACGGCACGAGGGCCAACCGCCTCTGGCGGTTGGCGCCGCCAGCGGCCCGGCAAAGCCGGCTCCGCGGCGTCCGCTGGGAGTGCTTCGCTGCGCTCGCGGGCGCGCAGCCCGTAGGCCGGATGCCAATCCGGGATCGTCCTTCACTTTCCCGGCCGCTCCCGGATTCTGCTGCGCTGCATCCGGGCTACGGATGCGGCGATCTACCTCGACCCGAACATCATCTGCCGCGCGAGCGCCGACTTCACCGGCCGCAGCGCCTGCAGCGCGGCCATGCCCAGGCCGCGGGCCGCACCGGCGCCGGGCAGCTTCCAGGTGAAGCTGCGGGCCAGGAAATCGGTCGCCGCGATCATCGCCCAGCGGTCCGGCCCGCGCTGCCATTCCAGCCGGCGCAGCACCTGCGCCACGTCGGGGTTGCGCGCCAGCGCCCGCACCAGCTCGAACGCATCCCGCAGGCCCAGGTTCAGGCCCTGCCCCGCCACCGGGTGCAGCGTCTGCGCCGCATTGCCGATGCGCACCGTGCGGCCCTCGGTCAGCGTGCGTTCGGCACTCAGGCCCAGCGCGAAGCGCTTCAGGGGCGAGACGGCCGTCAGTTCGCCCACCTCCGGGTGGAACATCGTGTTCAGCACCGCCAGCCGCTGCCGGTCGTCCAGCGCCTCGACGGGGTCGTCCTCGCTCGCCACGCACCACACGAGCGAGGCCTGCCCGTTGCGCAGCGGCAGCAGTGCCGCCGGCCCGTGGCGCGTGAAGCGCTCGTAGGCCACGCCCGGCCGCGCGCCGGCCAGCGTCACCGTGCCGACCCAGGCGTTCTGCCGGTAGTCGTGCTGCAGCGGCGCGCGCGGCGCGCCGACGCGTTCGCGCGGCAGCCGGCTGAAGACCCCGCCCTCGGCCACCACCGCCAGGTCGAAGCGCTCGGCGATGCCGGCATCCACCTCCACCCCGCCTTCCAGCGGCTTCAGGCCCTGCACCGGCTGGCCGAAGCGGGTGTGCAGCCGCTGCGGCGCGCGCCCGGCGGCGTCCAGCCAGGCGCGCTGCAGCGGCGCGACGATGCCGCCATAGGACAGCACCGCGCCCAGCATCGGCACTGCCTCGTCCCGGGCCCGGATGCGTACCTCCGGCTCGCCGATCCAGCCCGCCAGCGGTCCGGCCAGCGACGGCGGCTGCTGCGAGACATGCACCTCGGTGATCGGCTGCGCCGCCTCCGCGTTCCAGGCGCCCAGGCGCTGCAGCAGCTGCACGCTGCCGAGCGACAGCGCCAGCGTGCGCGGATCGCCCGCCACGTCCTGGTCCAGCGGCCGGGCATCGAACACGCTGACCTCGGCTTCGGGCAGGGCCTCGGCGGCCAGCAAGGCCAGGGCCAGGCCCACCGGGCCGGCACCGACCACGGCGAGCTTGACGGGGGAAGGGCGGTCTGCAGGCGTCATGGGCCACCTCGTGTGTCGAAAACGCGGCATTGTCGCGCCGCCGCGCCCCGCCATTTTCGTGACATTCCGCACCGATCGCAGCCCCTCCGGGCCCGCCCCCCCGGTTCAGGGCATGGCCGCGCGCACGGCCGACAGATACGGTGACAGCTGTCGTACCCCTTGCCGTACCCCGATGCCCGCCTTTGCCGCTCCTGTCCGCCTGGTCCTGCTGTCTGCCGCGCTGTCCGGGCTGGGGCTCGCGGGCGGCTGCAGTCCGCAGGCCGGTGCAGCCACCGAGCAGGCCGCCTTCCTGGTCAACGGCGAGGCGGTGAGCGAACACCAGCTGGAGCTGGCGCTGCCGCGCAGCGCGATCGGCGAGAGCGAGGCCCAGGTCGACGAGGCGAGCCGCCGCGCCGTGGCCGGCCTAGTCCAGCAGTCGCTCGCGGCCCAGGCGGCACGCCAGGCCGGCCTCGACCGAGACCCCCGCATCGTGCAGATGATCGAGGCCGCACGCCGCGAGGTGCTGGCGCGGGCCTACGAAGAACGCCTGGCCGGCAGCGCGGTCGAGCCCTCCAGCGCCGAGATCGACCAGTTCTATGACAACCACCCGGCCTGGTTCGCGCAGCGCCGGCTGATGTGGGTGCAGGAGGTGGTGCTGCCGCTGCCCGCGGGGCGCCTCGACGCGCTGAAGGCCCGGCTGCAGCAGGCCGCCACGCCCGAGAAGACGATGGAGGCGCTGCGCGTCGAAGGCGTGCCGCTCACGACGCGCCAGTTCGCGCTGCAGCCGGAAGACACGCCGAAGGCGCTGCTCGACACCCTGACCGGCCTGCGCGCCGGCCAGACCCTCCTCGTGCCGCAGGAAGGCGGCGTGCGCGTGCTGACGGTGCTGCAGACGCAGGCCGCGCCGGTCTCGCGCACTGCCGCAGTCAAGGCCATCGGCGCGCAGATCCGCAGCGAGCGCCGCCGCCTGGCGGTCGAACGCGGGCTGCAGGGCCTGCAGCAGCAGGCGAAGATCGAGTACGTCGGCCGGTCCGCGCAGTGGAGCTCGGCCGCCGCGTCTGCACCGATCGCCCGCTAACTTCCGACCAGCGAGCGGCTCCACACCGGCAGCAGCCGGCGCGAGCCGCTCGCCACCGCGCAGGGCACCAGCACCGCCGCCGCGAAGAGCGCGACCAGGCCCGGTGCGCTCACCTCCACCGTGCGCCAGTGCAGCAGCCAGCTCGCCGCGAAGATCACGTACAGGTGCAGGAAGAACACCGTGAAGCTCACGTCGGCCAGGTAGTCCAGCAAGGTCAGCCGCAGGTGCCGCCAGCGCCAGGCCAGGCCGCACAACAGCGGGATGAGCAGCAGCTTCTGCACGAAGCTCCAGTCGATCGGCCCCTGGCCGTGGAACTCGAACGGTTCGCTGAAGGTGTACTTGCCGTGGTGCTCCGACAGCACCAGGTGCGCGACGAACAACACCCCGAAGGCCAGCGCGAACCAGGCCAGGTGGCGCTCGAGCACGGTCAGCGCCTGCGTGCGGTACTGCCGGCACCCCATCCCCAGCAGGTAGGCCGACAGGAAATACAGCGCCAGCGCGAGGTTGTGGTTGTGGGCGTAGCTCGGCCGGTGCATCAGGATCGACACCGGCAGCAGCAGGCCCAGCAGCGTGTAGCGCAGCGGCCGGCGCGACACCCACAGCAGCAGCGGCGAGGCGAGGTAGTAGATCGCCATCACCGGGATGAACCACAGCGCGTAGTCGATGTGGGCGCCGGGATAGAGGAAGAGGTAGGCCACCCGCTCGGGCAGCGACAGCGCCTGCAGGGCCGGCGTCGCGAAGGCGCCGCTGTCGGGACGCAGCGCGAGCACGACGGCCGGCAGCGAGGCGAGCATGAACGGCAGGATCACGTGGCGGGCCTTGACCAGCAGGTAGCGCGGGTACGAGAACGAGCCGCCCCCATGCATGAACAGGTAGCCGGAGATGAAGACGAACAGGAGCGTCGAGTTGTCCAGCAGGTCGAGCAGCGCCCCCTCCAGCAGGGGGTGCCCGCTCCAGTGGAAGAAGGGGACGCAGTGCGTGGCGACAATCAGCAGGATCGCCACCCCGCGCAGGCGGTGGATGTCGCCCAGGAAGCGCGATGCTTCGGCGGGGGCGGGCGAGACGGTGTCGGTCATGCGATACAACTGCGAGGCAGATCACCAATCAGGGGGAGAAGGCGGGGCGACCCGCGAGCGTATTATTCGCCGCACTCCGATCCCGGAGCGGGTATTTTTTTAGGAGCGTGGCGTCATGGGCCTGATGGATTTCATCAAGAAGCAGTTCATCGACATCCTCGAATGGACCGAAGCCGGCGACGGTGTGCTGGCCTGGCGCTACCCGATGGCCGACAACGAGATCCAGTACGGCGGCTCGCTCACGGTGCGCGAATCGCAGATGGCGGTGTTCGTCAACGAGGGCAAGGTGGCCGACGTCTTCGGCCCCGGCACCTACAAGCTGACCACGCAGACGCTGCCGGTGCTGACCTACCTGAAGAACTGGGACAAGCTGTTCCAGAGCCCGTTCAAGAGCGACGTCTACTTCTTCAGCACGCGCCAGCAGATCGACCAGCGCTGGGGCACGACCCAGCCGGTGACGATCCGCGACAAGGACTTCGGCGCGGTGCGCCTGCGCGGCTTCGGCAACTACGCCTACCGCATCGCCGACCCGAAGCTCTTCCACACCCAGGTCTCCGGCACGCGCCAGAGCTACACCGCCGCCGAGCTCGACGGCCAGCTGCGCGCGCTGATGCTGCAGCACATCTCGGACGCGGTCGCCTCCAGCGGCATTGCCTTCCTCGACCTGGCCGCCAACCAGGTGGCCTTCGCGAAGGCGCTGCAGCAGGCGACCCAGCCGGCGTTCAACCAGCTCGGCCTGCAGCTGGAGAGCGTGACGCTGCAGAACATCTCGCTGCCCGAGGAGCTGCAGAAGATCCTCGACCAGAAGATCGGCATGGGCATGGTCGGCAACGACATGGGCAAGTTCATGCAGTACCAGACGGCGCAGTCGCTGCCCAAGTTCGCCGAAGGCGCGGCGGGCGGCGGGGTGGTCGGCGATGCCATGGGCCTCGGGGCCGGCGTCGCGCTGGGCCAGGTGATGGCACAGCAGCTCAACCAGGGCCTGCAGCAGCCGCCGGCGGCCGGTGCTGCCGGGGCGGCCGCCGCGGGTTCCGCCGCGATCCGTCCGGACGAGGTGATGGCGACGCTGGAAAAGCTGGCCGACCTCAAGGGCAAGGGCATCCTGACCCAGGAGGAGTTCGACGCCAAGAAGGCCGAGCTCCTGAAGAAGCTGGTCTGATGAGGCCGGCCACCACCACGTCGCTGCGCGGCGCTGGCTGAGCACGCCCCTTCTTGGCGACCGAACCCAGCCCCCAGCGCGCCTACCGGGCGGCCTGCCCGAACTGCGGCGCCGAGGTCGAGTTCCGCTCGGCCGCGTCGGCGTTCGCCGTCTGCAGCTTCTGCCGCAGCACGGTGGTGCGCGACGGCGACGCGCTGCGCCGGATCGGCCAGAGCGCCGAGCTCTTCGACGACCACTCGCCGCTGCGGCTCGGGGCGTCGGGCCGTGTCCAGGGCGCCGGCTTCACGCTCGTGGGCCGGCTGCAGTACCGCTATGCCGAGGGCACCTGGAACGAGTGGCACGCGCTGTTCGACAACGGCCGCAGCGGCTGGCTGTCCGAGGACAACGGCCGCTACGTGCTGGCCTTCGACCAGCCGCTGGAGGCGGCGCCGCCCGACGCGGCGAGCCTGCGCCCCGGCCAGCAGTTGCCGGTCAACGGGCAGGTGTGGTCGGTGGCCTCGGTGGCCGCGGCCCGGCTGATCGCGGCCGAGGGCGAGCTGCCGACGAAGCCGAACACCGAGCGCGGCTTCGTCGTCATCGACCTGCGCAGCACGCGCGACGAGGTCGGCACGCTGGACTACGGCGATCCGGCGGCGGTGAAGTGGTCGATCGGCCGCTCGGTCGCGATCAGCGAATTGGCGATGACCGGCCTGGCCGAGGAAGCCGGCGGCAAGACCCTCAAGGCGCGCAGCATCGAGTGCCCGAGCTGCGGCGCCTCGCTCGAGGTGAAGCTGTCGACCACCCAGTCCATCGTCTGCCACCAGTGCCATGCGGTGGTCGACGTGTCGCAGGGCGTGGGCGGCGAGCTCGCGCACTATGTGCAGGAGAACGGCAGCGAGCCGCAGATTCCGCTCGGCAGCGTCGGCACGCTCGACCTGCTGGGCCGCGGCCCGTTGCCCTGGCAGGTGGTGGGCTATGTCGAGCGCTGCGAGCTGCCCGACGGCGACGGCGAGCAGAGCTTCTGGCGCGAATACCTGCTCTACCACCGCACCGAGGGCTTCGCCTTCCTGGTCGATGCCGAGGACGGCTGGAGCTGGACCGCGCCCATCACCGGCGTGCCGCAGCAGCAGGCCGGCGGTGCCGCGGTGTCGTACCGCGGCGTCGCGTACAAGCGGCTCTACACCTACACCGGCCAGGTCACCTACGTGCTGGGCGAGTTCTACTGGCAGCTGTCGCGCGACCAGCGCACGCTGAACACCGACTACCAGGCGGGCAGCCGGCGCCTGAACCGCGAGCAGGCGGGCGACGAGATCGTCTGGTCGGCTGGCGACACGCTGAGTGCCGAGGCCGTGCGCGCGGCCTTTCGCCTGGCGCCGGCCCAGCGCGCGGCGCTGCAGCGCGACGTGCTGCCCTCGTCCGGATCGGGCGGGCTGCTCGCGAAGGTCTTCCTCGCGATGTTCCTGATCGCGGTGATCCTGATCCTGTTCCGCTGCGACGACCGCGACAGCGACTGCGCGGGGCTGCGCACGACCTACGGCGAGAATTCGCAGCAGTACATCAACTGCCTGAACAGCAACCGCGGCGGCATCCGCACCAGCGGCGGCTCGTTCGGCGGCTTCTCCAGCGGCGGCGGCCACAAATGAAGCCCGCGACGCCGTTTGCCATCATCACGTCCAACCACGACAGGAGGCCCTCATCATGATGGGAATCGAATGGATGAAGCCCGGCATCTTCGTCGGCTCCATCCTGTTTGCATTGATCGGCGTGCTGGTCTTCTGGATCAGCTTCATCATCGTCGACAAGATCACGCCCTACGACCTGTGGGGCGAGATCGTCGAGAAGAAGAACGTCGCGCTGGCCATCGTGGTCGGCGCGATGTGCATCGCGATCGGCATGATCGTGTCCGCCGCCATCCACGGCTGACGGCAGCCCCGACGGACGGCCACGGAGCGAATGGACCCGACGCGCGCTGACGCTGCTTCCCCGTCCGAGCCGGCCCCGCCCGGCATCCGCCCGGCCGAGGTGGCGCTGCTCGCGTCCGTCTTCGTGGTGGCGGCGTGCGGGCTCGTCTACGAGCTCGCCGCCGGCGCGTTGGCGAGCTACCTGCTGGGCGATTCGATCCTGCAGTTCTCGACCGTGATCGGGGCCTACCTGTTCGCGATGGGCATCGGCTCGTACCTGTCGCGCTTCTTCGATCGCCAGATGGTGGCGCACTTCCTGCGCATCGAGCTGCTGGTCGGGCTGGTCGGCGGGCTGATGCCGCTCGCGCTGTTCGCGCTGCAGACCCTGGCCGCGCCGTCCTTCCGCTTCGCGCTGTATGCGCTGGTGCTGCTGGTGGGCACGCTGGTGGGGCTGGAGATCCCGCTCGTGATGCGCATCCTGAAGCGGCACTTCCGCGCGCGCTATGCGCTGAAGGACCTGGTCTCGCAGGTGCTGACTTTCGACTACCTGGGGGCGCTGGCGGTGGCGGTGGCCTTCCCGCTGGTGTTCGTGCCGCAGCTCGGGCTGATCCGCACCGGCGCCTTCTTCGGCCTGCTGAACGCCGCGGTGGCGGTGTGGGCGCTGTGGCTGTTCCGGGGCGAGCTGCGCCGCGTCGGCATGCACGCGCTGGCCTGTGCCGGCGTGGTCGGTGCGCTGCTCGCCGCTTTCGCCGGGGCGGACCGCGCGAGCAGCTGGGCCGAGGACCGCTTCTACGCCGATCGCATCGTCTACAGCGCGAACAGCGCCTACCAGCGCATCGTCGTCACCGCCAGTCCGGTCGGCGTGCGGCTGTTCCTGAACGGCAACCTGCAGTTCCACTCGCGCGACGAGTACCGCTATCACGAGGCCCTGGTGCATCCGGCGATGGCCGGGCACGGCGCGGCGCGCCGGGTGCTGGTGCTGGGCGGCGGCGACGGCATGGCGGTGCGCGAGATCCTGAAGTACCCCGGCGTCGAGCAGGTGACGCTGGTCGAGCTCGACCCGCACATGACGACGCTGTTCGCGCAGGCGCCGATGCTGCGCGCGCTGAACGCCGATGCCCTGCATTCGCCGAAGCTGCGCATCGTCAACGCCGACGCCTTCGCCTGGCTGGAGCAGAACCCCGGTGCGTTCGACGTGATCGTGATCGACTTCCCGGATCCGACCAACTTCTCGATCGGCAAGCTCTACACCAGCGCCTTCTACCGGCTGGTGGATCAGCACCTGAACGCCGCCGGCTATGCGGTGGTGCAGACGACCTCGCCGCTGATCGCGCGGCGCAGCTACTGGACGGTCGCGACCACGCTGGAGTCGGTCGGGCTGCAGGTGACGCCGTACCACGCGCACGTGCCGAGCTTCGGCGAATGGGGGTTCATCCTGGCGAGCCGGCGGCCGTACCGCATGCCGACACAGCTGCCGGCGGGGCTGCGCTTCCTCGGCATCCCGGGCCTGCCGGCCCTGTTCGATTTCCCGCCCGACATGGCGCGCGTGCCGACCGAGGTGAACCGACTGTCGAACCAGGTCCTCGTGCAAACTTTTGAAGAGGAGTGGGGCAAGGTGCACCAATGAAGCTCGACCGGCGTGGATGGCTGGCGGGCGCGGCGGCCCTGCCTTTCGCGGGGCTCGCGGGGTGCCGGCCGGCGCGCGCGGCGTATGGCGGCGAATGGCTGGGCGCGGAGCACGAGCGCGGGCACCGCCTGCGCGACGGCGGGCGGACGCTGCCCGAGCCGCTCGTGCACCGGCGCGCCGGCGTGCTGGTGATCGGCGCGGGCATCGCCGGCCTGGCGTGCGCGCGGACCCTGGCAAGGGCCGGCATCGACGATGTCCACGTCTTCGACCTGGAGGACAGCGCCGGCGGCAACAGCCGCGGCCACCACATGGGCGGCATGGCCTGCCCGCTCGGGGCGCACTACCTGCCGGTGCCGAACGAGGACGCGGTCGAGCTGGTCGAGCTGCTGGAGTCGCTGGGCCTGCGCCGCACCGAGCACGGACGGCCGGTCTACGACGAGCGCCACCTGTGCCACAGCCCGCAGGAGCGGCTGTACCTCGACGGGCACTGGCACGACGGGCTGCTGCCGCCGGTGGAGGCCTTGCCCGAGGTGCAGCGCGCGGCGACGCGGGACCAGTACCGGCGCTTCGCCGACCTGGTGGCGCGTGTCGGTCCGCCGGGCAGCTTCGCGATGCCGACGGCGCGCGCCGCGTGGACGCCGGCGATGCAGGCGCTGGACGGCCAGACCTTCGCGCGCTGGCTGGACGAGCAGGGCGTGACCGCGCCGGCGCTGCGCTGGTACCTGGACTACTGCTGCCGCGACGACTATGGCGCGGGGGCGAAGCAGGTCTCGGCCTGGGCGGGGCTGCACTACTTCGCGAGCCGGCACGGCTTCCACGCCCCGGGGGACGACGTCCATCCGCACGACGAGGGCGTGCTGACCTGGCCGGAAGGCAACGCCTGGCTGGCGCAGCGCCTGGCCGAGCCGCTGAGCGGGCGGGTGCACGACGGGTGCATCGCGCTGGCGCTGGAAGAGGCGCGGCACGAGGTGGTGCTGGACCTGTGGAACGACAAGGCGCGGCGCACCGAGCGCTGGGTGGCGCCGCAGGCGGTGCTGGCGATCCCGCTGTTCATCGCGCGGCGCGTGCTGCGCACGCCGCCGGCCGCGCTGGCCGCCGCGGTCGCCCCGATGCGGCACGCGCCGTGGCTGGTGGCGAACCTGCAGCTCGAGGCGGCGCTGCACGACGTGCCGGGCGCGCCGCCGTCCTGGGACAACGTGATCTACGGCGGCCCGACGCTGGGTTATGTGGATGCGATGCACCAGTCGACGCGGCCGTATGCGGGGCCGACGGTGCTGACGGCGTACTGGGCGCTGGGCGGCGACGACGAGACGCAGCTGCTGGCACAGCGCCGGCGCCTGCTGGAGCAGCCCTGGGCGGCCTGGACGCAGGCGGTGGTGCAGAACCTGGCGACGGCCCACCCCGACCTGCCGGGGAAGCTGCTGCGCGTGGACCTGATGCGCTACGGGCACGCGATGAGCATCCCGCGGCCCGGGGTGCGCGGCCATCCCGCGCTGGCGGCGCTCACCCAGGCGCGCGGGCGGGTGCACTTCGCGCACGCGGACCTGTCGGGGTACTCGGTGTTCGAGGAGGCGTTCTTCCACGGGCAGGCGACGGCGCTACGGATCGTGGCGGCAACCAGGAAGTGAACGACGATCCCCGGATTGACATCCGGGCTACATGACGACTGCTCGCGGGGATGTGGGCCGGCTTGGGGCGGCCCGGCGCTCGGCCCGCTCTGCATTCGTAGCCCGGATGCCAATCCGGGGGCGGCCGTCCCGGATCAATACCCCAGCGACATCGTCAACGCCCCCGCCACGAAGCACGAGGTCGCGAGCGCCGTCCCCGCGAGCGGCACCCGGAACCAGTACCGCAGCGCCAGCACGACGTAGGCCGCGCTCGCGAGGCCGGCGAGCCACACCAGGCTCGGCGCTTGCCGCAGCATGTCCATGTGGGTCGACGCGAGCAGCAGGTAGACCGCCGAGAACAGGATCGCGCCCAGGCTGTGGCTCGCGTTGAAGCCGATCCAGGCGTTCCACACCGTCGTGTCGCGCGTGAGGCGCGGCGCGGTCGAGCGCATCGCGCGCGCGACGTTCGCGTCGCGCGGCTCGAACTTGTCGGTCCAGAAGGTGAAGGCCAGGTGCAGCACGCCGAGCACGCCGTAGAGGGCGGCGCCGGCCAGGATCAGGATCTGGGACATGCGGACGATTGTGCGGTCGGGCCGGACACCTCGTGTGACGAGGCGCAACCCGCCATCCAGTCCTCGATCGCCTGCGCCTGCACCGGCACGCCGCGGCTGATCAGCTCGCAGCCCGAGGGCGTCAGCACCGCGTCGTCCTCGATGCGGATGCCGATGTCCCAGAACGCCTCGGGCACGTCGGGTGCGGGCTGCACGTACAGCCCCGGCTCCAGCGTCACCACCATGCCGCACTGCAGTCGGCGCGAGGGCGGGCGCACCACCCGGCCGCCGCGGAAATCCGGCTGGTCTACCGCGGGCTCGTCGATCGCCAGGTACTCGCCGACGTCGTGCACGTCGCGCCCCAGCCAGTGGCCGGTGTCGTGCATGTAGAAGCGGCGGTAGGCGCCGCTTTCCATCACCGCATCGGCATCGCCATGGCGCTCGCGAGCGAGCAGCCCATGGTCGAGCAGCCCCTGCGCCAGCACCCGCAGGGCCGCCTCGTGGGCGTCGCGCTGGCGCCGGCCGGGCCGGGTCGCATCGATCGCCGCCTCCTGCGCGGCCACCACCACGTCGTAGAGCGCGCGCTGCGCGGCGCTGAAGCGGCCGTTCGCGGGGAAAGTGCGGCTGATGTCGCTCGCGTAGCCGTCGAACTCGCAGCCGGCGTCGATCAGGCACAGCTGGCCGGCGCGCAGCAGGCTCGCGCCGGCCGCATGGTGCAGCACGCAGGCGTTGGCGCCGGCCGCGACGATGCTGCCGTAGGCCGGGCCGCTGGCGCCGTGGCGGCGGAACTCGTGCAGCAGTTCGGCCTCGAGCTCGTACTCCGGCACCGCCGCCTGCGGATCGGCGCGGAAGCGCTGCGCGCACCACCGCATCGCCCGCGCATGGGCGCCGGCCGAGATCGCGGCGGCGCGGCGCATGGTGGCGATCTCGTCGGCGTCCTTCAGCAGCCGCATCTCGTCGAGCAGGCTGCACAGGTCGCGGTGCACCGGACCTTCCACGCCCGGGCCGGCCAGCGCCCGCGCCTGCGTCAGCCAGCCCGGCAGCCGTGCGTCCAGCGGCCCCGGGACGGTGAACAAGGTCCAGACGCTGCGGGCGCGGCCGATCAGCGCCGGCAGCAGCTCGTCGAGCTGCTCGATCGGGTGGGCCCGGTCGACGCCGAGCGCCGCGGGCGCCGCCTCCGGGCCGAGGCTCGGGCCTTCCCAGACCGAGCGCTCGGCGCTGCCGCTGTGGCAGAACAGCTCGCTCACGCCGTCGGCGTGCAGCACGAGGCAGCACTGCGGCTCGTCGAAGCCGGTCAGGTAGTGGAAGTGGCTGCCGTGGCGGAACGGGTGCTCGTTGTCGCCGTTGCGCATCTGCAGTGCCGCAGTCGGCACGATCGCGAGGCCGCCGCCGGCCTCGGCGAGTCGATTCGCGAGCCGGGCGCGGCGCTCGCGGTAGGAAGAGGGCCCGGCGCGGCCTGCCGGGCAGGAGCGAAGCGACGTGGGGGCCGTCATCCTCTAGAAGTCGCTGTCTGCGTTCGCCTTGACTGCGGGCGGGGAGGTGGTGTTGCCGCTGTCGCCGCTGCGCTGGCGCAGGCGCCGCAGCTCCTTCAGCATCTGCTTGTCGCCGGCGGTCGGCATGCGCCCGCCCTCGGGATCGGGGCGGGCCGCGGCGGCGCCGTCCTTGCCGTCCTTCTTCTGCCGGTCGGCCAGGTTCTGCTGGCGGGCGCGGATCTGGTTCGCGGCGTTCTCCACCGCCTCCAGGCTGGCGTGGGCATCGGTCTTGGGCAGGGCGACGGCGCGCTTGTCGTGCATGCGCATCATCACGCGGCACAGGCGGCTGTTCTTGTAGTGGCGCGGGGTGGGCAGGGTCCCTTCCTCCTCCACCACGCTCACGTCCCGGATGTTCTCGATCGCGACCTGGTGCACCTTGCGGCCGAAGCCGCGCTGGAACCAGACGTAGTTCGCGCTGACCGCCATGCGCTCCCAGCGCGACAGGTCGAAGGCCACGGCCCCGACCACGCCCAGCACGCCCAGGAAGGTCAGCCAGCCGAAGGACAGCGCGACGCCCAGCCACATCACCAGGCCGGCCGCGGCGGCGGCGGCCACCACCTCGAGCATCGCGCGGTCGGAGGTTCCGTAGACGCTGCGGTCGTAGCCGCCGAGCTCCATCTCGCCGCTCGCGAGCGGGTGGAAGGAGGCGGCGACCGCCTTCGCGCCGCGGCCGAGCGCGATGTGGCCGGCCACGCCGAAGGCCACGAAGAAGGGCAGCATCAGCCAGGTGGAGAACGAGCCCAGGCCGCCGGCGTCGCGCGCGGCGGCCTGGGCCAGGAGCGGGCTGCCCAGCGCAGGCAGGACGGCCAGCGGCAGCAGGGAGGGACGGGGGCGCAGGAATTTGGTCACGGTCGCGACGGTAACGCGAAGCGCGGCGCCCGCAAAGAGGGCGGGCGCCAGTACCCGCACTTCCGCGTGGGGGCTCGAGGCGGCCGGTCGGATGACGCACGAGGGTGTGGCTAAGATGCCGCACTTCTTAACGAGGTGTAGCCGCCATGAAATACCGTCGATTGGGCCGCAGCGGCCTGCAGGTCAGCGAGTTGTCGTTGGGCTCCTGGGTCACGTACCACAACCAGGTCGACACCGGCGCGGCCACCGAGATGCTGGCCGCGGCGGCGGACGCCGGCGTCAACTTCTTCGACAACGCCGAGGCCTATGCCGGCGGCAAGAGCGAAGTCGTGATGGGCGAGGCCTTCAAGCAGCTGAAGTGGCCGCGCCTGAACTTCGTCGTCTCCACCAAGTTCTTCTGGGGCCTGGACCGCGAAGGCAACACCGTGAACCGGCGCGACACGCTGAACCGCAAGTACCTGATGCAGGCGATCGACGGCTCGCTGCGGCGCATGCAGCTGGAGCACATCGACCTGGTGTACTGCCACCGCCCGGACCCGCACACGCCGATCGAGGAGACGGTGTGGGCGATGAGCGACATGATCACCCGCGGCAAGGCCTTGTACTGGGGCACGAGCGAATGGAGCGCGGCCGAGATCCGCGCCGCCTGGGACATCGCCGAGCGCCACCACCTGCACAAGCCGGTGATGGAGCAGCCGCAGTACCACTTGTTCCACCGCCAGCGCGTCGAGCAGGAATATGCCCGCCTGTACGAGGACATCGGCCTGGGCCTGACCACCTGGAGCCCGCTCGCGAGCGGCCTGCTGACCGGCAAGTACCGCAACGGCGTGCCCCAGGGCAGCCGCGGCGCGATGGAGGGCATGGGTTTCCTGCTGAAGGGCCTGACGGATGCGGACAAGAACGCCGCCGTCGCGAAGCTGGAGCCGATCGCGCGCGAGCTCGGCGGCAACGTGGCCCAGCTGGCGATCGCCTGGGTGAACCGCAACCCGCGCGTGAGCACGGTGATCCTGGGGGCGTCGAAGCTGGCGCAGCTGCAGGACAACCTCGGCGCGCTCGAACTGACACCGAAGCTGACGCCCGAGGTGCTGGCGAGGATCGACGAGATCACGGCGCCGTTCGCTGCCTGAGCCCCGGAGGGGCGTTGCCCACGACGAGAAGGAGGCCCTGCGGGGCCTCCTTTTTTTCCGGACCGGGTCGTTGACGGCATAACTATACGGTCGTATAGTTATGGCATGCCACGCCCTTCTCAGAATGTCGACCAGCGCCTGCTCGACGCGGGCCTCGAGCTGCTGCCGCAGACCGGCTGCGCCGGCCTGTCGGTGCGCCGGCTGACCGAGCATGCGGGGGTCAACCTGGGCATGTTCCACTACCACTTCAAGAGCAAGGACAACTTCGTCCGCGCGGTGCTGCAGCGCACCTACGAAGCGATGTTCTCGGCCCTTACGCTGCAGGCCGACCCGGCGCTGCCGCCGCTGCAGGGCCTGCGCGGCGCGGTGCGCGTGCTGGCGCATTTCGGCCGGCAGCACCGGCACCTGCTGCTGCGCATCCTGGCCGACGCGATGGGCGGCGAGGCGCTGGCACGCGAGTTCCTGCAGGCCAACCTGCCGCGCCACATCGCGGTGGTGGGGGCGCTGATTGCCCAGGCCCAGCAGCGCGGCGAGCTGCGCGCCGCGCCGGTGCCGCAGGTGCTGGCCTTCATCGCCGCCGCGGTCGCTTCGCCTGTCCTGATCGGCACCGCGCTGCAGGCCGAGGGCGCGGCACCCGGCGTGGCTGGCCTGGTCGACGAACACCTGCTGTCGGACGCCGCGATCGAGACCCGCATCGACGCGGCGATGCGCGCCTGGCAGCTTTCATCGGGAGACACGCCATGAGACCCCTGCTGCTGTTGCCGATGGCGGGCCTCGCGGCCCTCGTGGCCGGCTGTGCCAAGCCGCCGCCCGAGGGGTATGCGGGCTACGCCGAGGGCGACTACGTCCGCCTGTCGTCACCGGTCGCCGGCACGCTGGCGAAGCTGCACCTGCAGCGCGGCGACCGCGTCGAGGCGGCCGCCCCGGCCTTCGTGCTCGAGCAGGACAGCGAGCGCGCCGCCCGCGAGGAGGCCGAGTCGCGCCTGCGGGCGGCCCGGGAGCAGCTGGCCAACCTGCGCACCGGCAAGCGGCCCGACGAGCTCGCGGCCGTGCGTGCCCAGCTCGCCCAGGCGCAGGCAGCGCTGGGCCTGTCGACGGCCGAGCTGGCGCGCGTCGGCAAGCTGGTGGCCGAGCAGTTCAATTCGCCTGCCACGCTGGACCGGGCACGTGCCGACGTGGCGCGCGACCAGGCCCGCGTCAACGAGCTGCAGGCGCAGCTGCGCGTCGCGATGCAGGGCGCGCGGCCGGCCGAGATCGGCGCGGCCGAACAGGAGGCGAAGGCGGCCCAGGCCCAGCTCGCGCAGGCCGAGTGGCGCGTCGCGCAGAAGACGCAGCGCGTGCCCGCGGCCGGCGACGTGGTCGACGTGCTGTACCGCGAGGGCGAGTACGTCCCGCCGGGCGGCCCGGTGCTGACGCTGCTGCCGCCCGGCAACCTGAAGGCGCGCTTCTTCGTGCCGCAGGCCGTGGTGGGCACCCTGGCCGTGGGGCAGGCGGTGACGCTGCAGTGCGATGGATGCGGCGGGCCGATCCCGGCGCGGCTCAGCTTCATCGCGCGCGAGGCCGAGTTCACTTCGCCGCTGATCTACAGCCGCGCCAATCGGTCGGCCCTGGTCTTCCTGGTCGAGGCGCGGCCCGAGCCGGCGCAGGCGCGCCGCCTGCACCCGGGCCAGCCGCTGGAAGTCCGGCTCGGGGCCTGACATGGACGGCGCGGCCTTGATCGACGTCCACGGCCTGACCAAGCGGTACGGCGGCCGCACCGTCGTCGACCACGTCGACCTGCGCGTCGAGAAGGGCTGCATCCACGGCTTCCTCGGCCCCAACGGCAGCGGCAAGACGACGACCATCCGCATGCTGTGCGGCCTGCTCACGCCCGATGACGGCGGCGGCACCTGCCTGGGCCACGACATCCGCACCGAAGCGCGCCAGATCAAGCGCCAGGTCGGCTACATGACGCAGCGCTTCGGCCTCTACGAGGACTTGAGCATCGAGGAGAACCTGGACTTCGTGGCGCGCGTGTATGCGGTGGCGGACCGCGCCGCGCGCGTGACCGCCACGCTGAAGCAGCTCGGCCTGGAGACGCGCCGCGCGCAGCTCGCGGGATCGCTCTCGGGGGGCTGGAAGCAGCGCCTCGCGCTGGCCGCCTGCCTGATCCACGACCCGCAGTTGCTGCTGCTGGACGAGCCCACGGCCGGCGTCGACCCGGCGGCGCGGCGCGATTTCTGGGACCAGATCCACGACCTCGCGGCGGGCGGCCTGACGGTCCTGGTCTCGACCCACTACATGGACGAGGCCGAGCGCTGCCACGAGCTGGCCTACATCGCCTACGGCAGGCTGCTGGCACGCGGCACGGTGCAGCAGGTCATCGAGAGCGCTGGGCTGGTGACCTGGGCGGTGGCCGGCAACCGCCTGGTGGAGGCGGGCCACCGCCTGCGCGAGGCCGAGGGCATCCGCACCGTCGCACCCTTCGGCGCCACGCTGCACGTGAGCGGCGACAGCGAGGAGGCGATTCGCCATGCGCTCGACACGCTGGATCGCCCGGACCTGAGCGCCCAGCCGATCGAGCCCAGCCTGGAGGACGTCTTCATCGCGCTGATGCAGGACGCACAAGACAACTTTGCACCGGTCGCAACCCCATGAGTTGGCACCGTTTCGTCGCCATTCTCGTGAAGGAGTTGCGTCAGGTGCGGCGCGACCGCCTGACCTTCGGGATGATGGTGATCGTGCCCATCATGCAGCTGGTGCTGTTCGGCTTCGCGATCAACAACGACCCGAAGCACCTGCCGACCGCCGTCGTCGTACTGGACGACAGCGCGTTCACGCGCGGCTTCGTGGCGGGCCTGGAGAATTCGCGCTATTTCCGCATCGAACGGCGCGCGGCCGGCGTGGCCGAGGCGGACGAGCTGCTGGCGCGCGGCGAGGTGCAGTTCGCGCTCGTCATCCCGCCCGATTTCTCGCGCCGGCTGCAGCGCGGCGAGCGGCCGGCGATGCTGCTGGCGGCCGACGCCACCGACCCCGCCGCGACCGGCAACGCGGTGGCGGCCTTGAACGGCATCGCCGAGCGAACGCTGGGCCGCGAGCTCGTCGGGCCGCTGGCCGCGCTGCGTCCCGCCGAGGCGCCGTACGAGATCCGTGTCCAGCGCCGCTACAACCCCGAGGGGCTGACGAGCTACAACGTGATCCCGGGCCTGGTCGGCGTGATCCTCACGATGACGATGGTGATGATGACCTCGCTCGCGATGACGCGCGAACGCGAGCGCGGCACGATGGAGAACCTGCTCGCCACGCCGGCGCGGCCGGTGGAGGTGATGCTGGGCAAGATCGTGCCCTACATCCTGATCGGCTACGTGCAGGTGACGGTGATCCTGGGGGCGGCGTGGGTGCTGTTCGACGTGCCGATGGAGGGCAGCCTGGGGCTGCTGTCGGTGGTGCTGGTGCTCTTCATCGCGGCCAACCTGGCCGTGGGCTTCACCTTCTCGACCCTCGCACGAAACCAGCTGCAGGCGATGCAGCTGACGTTCTTCTTCTTCCTGCCGTCGATGCTGCTGACGGGCTTCATGTTCCCGTTCCGCGGCATGCCCGGGTGGGCACAGGCCATCGGCGAGGCGCTGCCGTTGACGCATTTCCTGCGCATCGTGCGCGGCATCCTGCTGAAGGGGAACGGGCTCGCCGAGGTGGCGCCGCACCTGTGGCCGATCGCCGTGTTCATGCTCGTGGCCGGCGGCGTGGCGTTGGCCCGCTACCGCCAGACGGTCGACTGATCACAAGGCCGAGCCCTTCAGGTCGCAGAAGGCCAGCCTGGACATGACGCCCCGCCAGCTCATGACCCGAGCTTGGCCAGCAAGTCGCGCTTGGTCACCTGGCCGACCCCGTGGATGTACGTGCCTTCCGAGTCACCAAGCCGCTGGAGAACCTCCTGCGCCTCGGCCTTACGGCCCTTTCTCACGAGCAGGAAGGCCAGGTTGATGGCCGACACGCTCAAGTAAGACGCGTCCCCTCGGCTGTCGGAGGCTGCAATCTCTCGCTGCAAGTACTCGATTGCCTGCTCAGAGTGCCCAAGGTTTATCTGCGTTGTAGCGAGCATGTAGCAGTCTCCGATGCCCACATCAGCGCGAGCACAGATGCTTTCCCATGTCTGCCCGGCTTCGCTCTCGTGGCCACAGTAGGAGTGGACCAGGGCCAACGTCCTCAAGTCGTCTGTCGAGAGTCCACCTCGTTCAACCCCGGCGACCATCGCCTGGGCTTCGTCGAACGAGCCGCTCTTTGCCAGCTTGAGCGCAGACCGCAATGCCTTCGTTTCAGGGGATGGCTTTGTATTGCTCATAGGTACCTCTTGCGGCGAGGCTTCGGAGGCTGTTCCACCTTCGTTCCTCCGCATGCTTGCGATACTTGGCCGCTCATGCAAATGCCCATGGTTCCGCCCGTGATGCCGAGCAGTTGCCGTCTGCGTCGGTCAGAGATGTTGGGCCGCCCCAGTTCGGTCATCCACTCGAAGCACACGTTCCGGGCTCTCAGCCACTCGGCATCGCACTCTTGCGGCGTTGGCGCATCAGACGCAGCGGCCATGCACCAGTCAATGGCGCTGGCAATCAGCGGCTGTGCCCGAGGATTGATGTATCGGTCACTCAGCCAAAAGCTGCCGACACCAACCGCGCCGACCGCTGCAGCAGCACAGGCAGCGCCGCCGGTCGCCGCGCAAACGCCCTCTGCAGTGGGCAGCGTTCTGGCCAGATCGCCCGCAGTGACGGCCTGCAACCCGTTGGATCGGTGAAGCCAAGCGGGGTGACCTCGACGTATGCGTGAATGTCCAGCAGACCTCAAGAAGTAGGTTTCGACTCAGCGTTTCATCGTCGTCAAGTCGTTGCACAGTTTTGTAATCGCCTCTGACGGAGTGCCCGCACAGCGCCAATTCAGTTCACTGCCATCGACCCGGGGTGTAAGAAGAACTGTCACTCGATTCGAGTAATCGATACCAACCAGCACTCCTTGGTCTGTGACCATGTAGGCGACTTCTGATGAAGGAGGTGTCGGCATTAGGCGTTTCACGGCCTCGCAATCCACAACGGCAATGTGCCGATCACTCCAACATTTGCTGGCACTCTCACGCGCAGCCGAGAGTGCTTGCAGCATCGTCATGAACGATGCTCTTGTGTCGGAAAGGGTATCGCTGCGAAGCGACATCCACGCGACGGTCAACAACACCACTGAAAAACCGAGCCCCCACATCAACAACTGCCTTCTTTTCATATTCATGCTGGTGTTACTGTGAACGACACGTGCAGCCATGTTGGGGAGTCGCCTTGCGCCTGCGTTGGAATTCTTTCAATACTTGCCCGGCAATGATCTCCGCATTCCTGTCGATTTGCTCGTGAAGGGGTCCGTGAGTCAGTGCCTTCTCGAGGATGCTTTGCTGCACATGCAGCCACTCATGAGCGATTGTCTGCAAGAACTCGGACGTCAAGAAGGAGTCGACGGGAGTTTTGCAATCCCCATACAGGTTTGCATTGATTTGAATGTTGTTGTGCAGGTCCGTATAACCCTGAAGCGATCCACCCATCCAGTTCGATAGATCACGCACCGGAGTGACTGAAGTTGGTGCAGTTGGGTACAATTCGGGCGCGTAGTTCTTGATCACGCTCATCGCAATCTCAATGTCTGATGGTGTTGCCAACCCAGTCGGGTCGGTGAGCTTCGTCGGCTCGCTGAGCACGTACACATAGGGGGACAGGCTGCCGCCCGCGAGCCCTAACGGGTCAGATTGGGCGTATCGCCCGGCGGAGCTGTCGTAATTGCGGAAGTAGTTGTACCAAAGCCCGCTCTCCACATCGACATATTGCCCGGGGAAGCGCAGGTTCTGCGTGAAGGCGCCAAGCCCTTCCGGATTGGTCTCCGGCGCCGTCGCCCCGAAGGGTTCGCTGAACCATCGCCAGCGCTGATGCCCGTCGCGGTCCACCACGATGCGCGGCGCGTTCAGGTGATCGGTGTGGATGAAGTACACCAGCGGCTCACCGGTGGGGTTCGCCAGGTCCGGCAGGAACATCGCGATCGGGATGTTGCCCAGCCACACGTATTCGCGGATCGCGGCTCCGGTCTGGTCATACTCGCCGAGCAGCTCGCCCTGTTCTCCGTACACGAAGATGACCGTGCTCTGCGGCCCCGTGCTGCTCACCTTGCGCACCCGCTGCCCGAAGGCGTTGTAGGTGTAGGTCGTGGTGACGCCGCCTTGCGTGATCGTGGCCAGTCGGCCGCTCGCGTCGTAGGTCGCGCTGTAGCCCTGGCTGTCGGTGATCGTGTTGCCCGTTGGATCGTAGGTGAAGCTGCGGGCCGGGTTGCTGATACCCGTGAGCCGGTTGCTTGTCGCCTCGGTCGTGTAGGTGCTCGGCTCGCCGTTGAGCGTCACCCCCGTCCTGTTCCCGTTGGCGTCGTAGGTGATCGTCCAGCCGGCGGTCGCTGTCGTGATGCTCGTCAGCCGGCTGTTCTGGTCGTAGCCGAAGCCCTGGTCCAGCCCGGGCTGGGGTGTGCCGTCCGGGCTGTAGTGCGTGAAGCTGACGATGCGGCTCGCCTCGTCATACCGGATGTCGCGGTATACCGCTCCAATGCGCTGGCGCACGAGCCGCTTGCTCAGGTCGTAGACGCGCTCATGGTCCTGCGCTCCGGCGTTCATCGCCCACTGCCAGTTCTCCACCGGGCCGAACGGGAACCACTTGATCTGCGTGATCAGCGGGTTCGGGGTGCTGCTCGAGTCCCTGGCCAAGCCGATGCTGCTCAGCGCCCCATCCACGTAATTGAAACTCGCCTTGCGCCCCGACGGGTAGGTGATGGCATTCGTGCGACCCACTACGTCTTGCCCGTAACGCACGGTGCTCGTGGTTGTCCCGACCACCTGGATGTCGGTGGTCATCTCGCCGTTCAGGTTGTAGCCGTGCCGGGTGCTGCCGCCGGGGAAGCTGGTGCTGGTCAGGTGGTCGATGCCGGCGCCGTAGATCCCGCCGCTCTGGTCGTAGGTCCAGCCGAAGCTCTGCGTCGTCATCCCGGCCTTGGTGAAGACAGTGCTGGTGCGCCGGTTGATCACGTCGTACTCGGAGGTGGCGAGCACTCCTCGGCTGTCCAGCCGGGTCAGCAAGTTGCCCTCTTCGTCGAAGGTGTGGCTCGCCACCCCGGTGTCCGGGCTGATGAGCTGGGTGGCGTTGCCGAAGCCGTCGCGCGGGTACTGCGTCACGAGGCTCCTCGGGTCGGTGACCTGGGTCGTGCGGTCGCCTCCGTCGTACTGCAGTTGGGTCGTGCCCTGCTTCGGATCGGTGTGCTGCTTCATCCGTGACAGCGGGTCGTAGCTGAGCTTGGTCTGCAGGTTCAGCGTGCCGGCGCCTCGGGTGATCTTGGTGACGTTGCCCTGGGCGTCGTATTCGTATTCGGTGACCGGGGTGGGGGACACGGGCGCCGGGGGCAGGCCCTTGGCTTGCGCCAAGGCATGGCCCAGCACAGCGGCCAACACCATCGGCCGCACCGCCGTCTTCGGCCTCAGCAGCACCCTGCCGCACAACGCCCCCCGGACCCCGCACCCGCGGGCACTCACCAGCCGAGCCATCAGCGCGGCAAGATCGATCACCTTCATTGAGTCCTCCACAATCCATCACCGGTGCCGCGCATCCCTCTCCTCGGGGAGTACTGCTTCGGCAGCGCGGCGCGGCGTATTAGACGTGAAGGAGTTGACGGGTCCAGACGTCGCGGGCCGTCAGTTCACACTTGTTGGCAATTCAGCACGCAGACCGCTCCTGAAACGTGCCGAGCACCGCACTGCTACCCTCCGCCTGACGCAAACCACAACCAAGGGCTCGCATGCAACGGATCGTGATCGTGGGGGGAGGCGCCGGCGGGCTGGCGCTGGCGACGCAGCTGGGCAGCCGGCTCGGGCGCAAGGGCCTGGCGGAGATCACGCTGGTCGACGCGGCACGCACCCACGTCTGGAAGCCGCTGCTGCACCAGCTCGCCGCCGGCAGCTTCGACACCCACGCCGAGGAGATCGAGTTCCTGGCCCAGGCGCGGGCCCACCACTTCAAGTTCCGCCTCGGCCGCCTGGCCGGCATCGACCGCGCGGGCAAGGCGGTGCAGCTGGAGGCGAGCTACGACGAGGCCGGGCGCGAGATCACGCCGGCGCAGGTGCTGCCGTATGACACGCTGGTGGTCGCGGTGGGCAGCCAGACCAACGACTTCGGCACGCCGGGCGCGGCCGAGCACACGATCAAGCTCGACAGCCCGCAGGCCGCGAAGCGCTTCAACGACCGGCTCATCAACGCCTGCATCCGCGCGCAGAGCGTGCCGCGCGCGGCGGGCAGCGGGCGCCTCTCGGTGGCCATCGTCGGCGGCGGCGCCACCGGCGTCGAGCTGGCGGCCGAGCTGCATGCCGCGGCGCGCGTGCTGGCCAACTACGGCTTCGACCACATCCATCCCGAGAAGGACCTGCAGATCGTGCTCGTCGAGGCCGCGCCGCGCCTGCTGTCGCAACTGCCCGAGCGCCTGAGCGAATCGGCGGTGCGCGAGCTGCGCAAGCTCGCCATCGAGGTGCACACCAACGAGCGCGTGGTCGAGGTCACGGCCGATGCGCTGAAGATGGCGAGCGGCAAGGTCATCGGCGCCGACCTCATCGTGTGGGCCGCGGGCGTGAAGGCGGCGGACTTCCTGGCCACGCTGGGCGGCGAGCAGCCGCTGGAGGCGAACAAGCTGAACCAGCTGGTGGTCGACGGCAACCTGCGCACGACGCGCGACCCGGCGATCTTCGCGTTCGGCGACTGCGCGGCGTGCCAGCAGCCGGACGGCACCTGGGTGCCGCCGCGTGCGCAGGCGGCGTACCAGCAGGCGATGTACCTGGTGAAGGCGCTGCCGCGGCTCGTGGCGGGGCAGGCGGTGCGGCCGTTCGTCTTCAGCGACAAGGGCTCGCTGGTGTCGCTGTCGGAATATTCGTCGGTCGGCAGCCTGATGGGCAGCCTGACGCGCGGCAGCCTGTTCATCGAGGGGCGCCTCGCGCAGCTCATGTACTGGGCGCTGCACAAGCAGCACCAGATGGCGCTGGGCGGGTTCTGGCGGATGGTGCTGGTGACGCTGTCGGAGTTCCTCGACCGCACCTATCGGCCAAAAATCAAATTGCATTGATCGGCGTGTCCGCGACTCCGGATTCCGCTGCGCTGCATCCGGGCTACGGGCGTGCGAGGCATTCGTAGCCCGGATGTCAATCCGGGAATGGCGGTGGCAGCGCGTTCAACGCCTGCAACTGCTCCGGCGTCCCCACGTTCTCCCACGCCCCCCGCCACACCTCGGCGCTGATGCGCCGATCGCGCATCCCCGCGAACAGCAGGGGCCCGAGCGGCGCCTTCGTCCCCGGCGCAATGGCGTCCACCAGCGCTGCCCGGCACAAGGCCAGGTTCGCATACGTCCAGCGCAACCCGTCCGGGCCCGCACCGTCGAGCCCCATGCCATCGGCATCCAGCCCGAAGTCCCCCTTCGGATGGAACACCGGGTTCGGCACCAGCCACAGGTGCGCCAGCAGCGAGCCTGCCGCGAACCGCTCTCCCTGGGCCGCATCGAAGCGGAACCCCGGTGCGTAGATGTCGCCCGAGACCACCCAGAAGCATTCGTCCGGCCCATCCACCAGCAGCGGCAGCGCCTTCGCGATCCCGCCCGCCGTCTCCAGCGCGCCGCCGTGGTCGCGCCCCTCCATCGAGTAGCGGATGCGCAGCCCGAAGCGGCTGCCGTCCCCGAGCGCCGCGGGGATCCGCTCCTCCAGCCACGCGGTGTTCACCACCACCTCGCGCACGCCGTCGCGCGCCAGCGCCTCCAGGTGCCACTCGATCAGCGGCTTGCCGTGCACCGCCAGCAGGGGCTTGGGCGTCGCATCGGTCAGCGGTCGCATGCGTTCGCCGCGGCCGGCGGCGAGGATGATGGCTTTCATTCGGTTCCCCGCTGCAGCGATTGGCGCGCCGCGCGCGCCGGCTCGAACGCGCCCAGCAGCGCATCGAGCAGGGCATGCGCCTTGGCCGAGTTGTCGGCACCGAGGTTGCACACGTACACGTCGAGCGTCACCGCCTCCAGCTCGGGCCATGTGTGCACCGCCAGGTGCGATTCGGCCAGCAGCACGACGCCGGTGACGCCGCCCGGTGCCGGGAAGCGGTGGAACAGCTCGCCGACCGGCTGCAGGCCCGCCGCGGCGACGGCGGCGAGGCAACGTCGCCGCAGCGTGTCGGGCTCGGTCATCGCGGGGTTGCCGGGGGCGCAGCCGCGCAGGTCGGCGGTGAGGTGCAGGCCTTGCATCGGCAGGATTATCTGCGGCGCCTAAAATGCCGCGTTTTGCGCCTCCCCGGCGCGCCCGACACTGCATCAACCCCAGGAGCCGCCCGGCATGACCGCCCCCGCCCACGACACCACCCTGATGGCCAACGCGATCCGCGCCCTGGCCATGGACGCCGTCCAGCAGGCCAATTCCGGCCACCCGGGCGCCCCGATGGGCATGGCCGACATCGCCGTTGCACTGTGGGGCCGCCACCTGCGCCACAACCCCGCCAACCCGCACTGGTCCAACCGCGACCGCTTCGTGCTGAGCAACGGCCACGGCTCGATGCTGCTGTACGCGCTGCTGCACCTGAGCGGCTACGACCTGCCGATGAGCGAGCTGCGCAACTTCCGCCAGCTGCACAGCAAGACCCCCGGCCACCCCGAGGTCGGCATCACCCCCGGCGTCGAGACCACCACCGGCCCGCTTGGCCAGGGCGTCACCAACGCCGTCGGCCTGGCCCTCGCCGAGAAGCTGCTGGCCAAGGAATTCAACCGCGACGGCCACGCCATCGTCGACCACCACACCTACGTCTTCCTGGGCGACGGCTGCCTGATGGAAGGCATCAGCCACGAGGCGGCCGCCCTGGCCGGGGCCTGGCGCCTGAACAAGCTGATCGCGCTCTACGACGACAACGGCATCTCGATCGACGGCAAGGTCGCGCCCTGGTTCATCGATGACACGCCCAAGCGCTTCGAGGCCTACGGCTGGAACGTCATCCCCCACGTCGACGGCCATGACGTCGCCGCCGTCGACGCCGCCATCACGGCCGCCAAGCAGGCCGACAAGCCGACGCTGATCTGCTGCAAGACCGTCATCGGCAAGGGCGCCCCGAACCGCGGCGGCACCGCCAAGGCGCACGGCGAGGCCCTGGGCGCCGACGAGATCAAGCTCACCCGCGAAGCCCTGGGCTGGACCCACGAGCCCTTCGTGATCCCGGAGCAGGCCTACGAGGAATGGGACAGCCGCGCCGACGGCCTGGCCGCCGAGACGCAGTGGGTCGACGCCTTCGAGGCCTATTCCAAGGCCTACCCGGAACTCGCGGTCGAGTTCATCCGCCGCACCGAGCACGAGCTGCCGAAGAACTTCGCGCAGACCGTGCTCGAGACCGCCGTCGCCGCCGACCAGAAGGCCGAGAACGTGGCCAGCCGCAAGGCCAGCCAGCTTGCGCTGGAGGCCTTCACCAAGGCCCTGCCCGAGCTGCTGGGCGGCAGCGCCGACCTGACCGGCTCGAACCTGACCAACACCAGCAGCACGCCGGCGCTGCGCCTGGAAGCCGACGGTTCGCCGAACGGCGGGCGCCACATCAACTACGGCGTGCGCGAGTTCGGCATGGCCGCGATCATGAACGGCATCGCGCTGCACGGCGGCTTCATCCCCTACGGCGGCACCTTCCTGACCTTCAGCGACTACAGCCGCAATGCGATCCGCATGGCCGCGCTGATGAAGATCCGCGTCATCCATGTCTTCACCCACGACAGCATCGGCCTGGGCGAGGACGGCCCGACCCACCAGTCGATCGAGCATGCGGCGTCGCTGCGCCTGATCCCGGGCCTGGACGTCTGGCGCCCGGCCGACACCGCCGAGACCGTGGTCGCCTGGGCCAGCGCCATCGAGCACAAGAACCGCCCGAGCGCGCTGCTGTTGTCGCGCCAGAACCTGCCCTACGCGCCCAAGGCCGGCTTCGCGTCGGGCGAGCCGCAGGCGGCGGTCGATGCGATCGCCAAGGGCGGCTACGTGCTGGCCGAGCCCTCGGAGGTCGGCCTGAAGAAGAAGGCGCAGGCGGTCATCATCGCCACCGGGTCCGAGGTGCAGCTCGCGCTGCACGCCCAGCAGCTGCTGGCGAAGCCGGAGAACGGCGCGATCGCGGTGCGCGTCGTGAGCATTCCCAGCACCTCGGTGTTCGACCGCCAGTCGGCCGAGTACAAGGCGAGCGTGCTGCCGCAGGGCGTGCCGCGCGTCGCCGTCGAGATGGGCGTGAGCGACGGCTGGTGGAAGTACGGCGTGTCGGCGGTGGTCGGCATCGACACCTTCGGCGAATCGGCGCCGGCGCCGGTGCTGTTCAAGCATTTCCACTTCACGCCGGAGAACGTGGCCGACACGGTGCGTGTCGTGCTGGGCCGCTGAGAGGCCCCGGGCCGATGAGGGCACGAAGCGCCTGGCGCAGCGGGCTGGCCGCGGCAGCCCTGTGGGCCGCTGCCGGCGCGGCGGCGGCGCTGGAGCCGCAGGCCGGCTCGCCAGCGGTGAGCTGCCTGCGGGACGACGCCCTGCCGCGCTGCGAGCTGCAGGCGTCGCAGCCGCTCCAGTTCCCCCGCAGTGCGATGCGGATCGAGAAGCGGCACGGCACGGTCCTCGCGCGCATGGACTTCAGCGGTCCGACCGAGCCGCCGCAGGTCACGGTGCTGTACGAGGAGGGTGGGGCGGCCTTCGCAGACGCGTTGCGCCGCCACCTGGCGAGCAGCCGCCTGCCCTGCCTGGCCGAGGGTCAGCAGCTCTCCAGCGTCGAGGCCTTCCAGTTCCAGATGGAGGGCCTGCCGCCGCTGGCCTTTCCCGACATGGGGCTCGCCGAGTTCCTGCCGCTGGTCGACGCGTCCGCGAAGGACGGCGTGCAGTTCGATTTCTCGGAGATGGGCTGCCCGTTCGACGTGACGCTGCGCCTGTACCGGCCCTGGGCCGCGAACGGCGTGCGCGAGCGCGGGCCGGCGGATGCGCGCCGCGCCGGCTTCATCGCCTGGCTGCGCGGCGTGTCGCTGACGCTGCCCAAGTCGGCCGCCGGCCGCCTGCTCGGCAAGGACCTGAACCTGTCGGTGCCTTGTACCCAGCTTGATCTCCGCTGACGGCCGGGAGCGGCGACAATGACGGCGGAATTTTGTGAGCGCTAACTGGAGAGACAGATCATGACCATCAAGATCGGCATCAACGGCTTCGGCCGCATCGGGCGCATGGTGTTTCGCGCCGCGGTGCAGAACTTCAGCGACATCGAGGTCGTTGCCATCAACGACCTGCTGGAGCCGGACTACCTGGCCTACATGCTGCAGTACGACTCGGTGCACGGCCGCTTCGAAGGCACCGTGGCGGTCGACGGCAACACGCTGATCGTGAACGGCAAGAAGATCCGCCTGAGCGCCGTCAAGGACCCGGCCGAGCTGAAGTGGGGCGAAGTCGGCGCCGACATCGTGGTCGAAGGCACCGGCATCTTCCTGACCAAGGACACCGCTTCCAAGCACCTCGCCGCCGGCGCGAAGAAGGTCGTGATGACCGGCCCGTCGAAGGACGACACGCCGATGTTCGTCTACGGCGTCAACGAGGGCACCTACAAGGGCGAGGCCATCATCTCCAACGCCTCTTGCACCACCAACTGCCTGGCCCCGCTGGCCAAGGTGCTGAACGACAAGTGGGGCATCAAGCGCGGCCTGATGACGACGGTGCACGCCGCCACCGCGACGCAGAAGACGGTCGACGGCCCGAGCAACAAGGACTGGCGCGGCGGCCGCGGCATCCTCGAGAACATCATCCCGTCCAGCACCGGCGCGGCCAAGGCGGTGGGCGTCGTGATCCCCGAGCTGAACAAGAAGATCACCGGCATGGCCTTCCGCGTGCCGACCTCCGACGTGTCGGTGGTCGACCTGACGGTGGAGCTGAACAAGGAAGCCACCTACAAGGACATCTGCGCCGAGTTCAAGGCCCAGTCCGAAGGCAAGCTGAAGGGCGTGCTCGGCTACACCGAGGACAAGGTCGTCGCCACCGACTTCCGCGGCGACCCCCGCACCTCGATCTTCGACGCCGATGCCGGCATCGCGCTGGACGGCACCTTCGTCAAGCTCGTCTCCTGGTACGACAACGAGTGGGGCTACTCCAACAAGGTCCTCGAGATGGTCCGCGTGATCTCGAAGTAAGGAATCTGAAACGCAGGTGTCGCCAAGCGTGTCGAGGCATGTCGGATGGGCCCCCGCGGCCGTCCGACGCTGCCACACTGGCGGCATGAAGCGAGCCCTCCAGCGTCTGTCCGCGTTCCTGGCCCTGCTGGCGCTGTACGGCGTCGCCGCGGCGGCCGAACGCGGCCCCACCCCGCGCCCAATCCCGCCCGAGACCGAGGCGCGGGTCATCGTCAAGTTCAAGGCCGATTCGAGCGCCATGCGCGCCCTCTCGGCCACCGGTGGCGGCGCGGTGGCGCCGCGGCAGGCCCTGGCGCTCTCGCCGCGGCTCGGCCTGGCGCTGCGAGACGGCCAGGGGCTCGGCGCGCGCAGCCAGGTGCTGAAGGCCGGCGGGCTCAGTTCGGCCGACCTGGCGGCGCGGCTGTCGGCCCTGCCCGACGTCGAATACGCCGTGCCGGATGGCCGGCGGCGCGCCCTGGCCGCTCCCAACGACCCGCTGTATGCCGGCGGCGCGAGCGTCTCCCCGACGGTCGGCCAGTGGTACCTGCGCGCACCCGGCGGCAGCGTGGTGTCGGCCATCAACTCCGAGGCCGCCTGGGGCATCACCACCGGCAGCAGCAGCGTGGTGGTCGCGGTGCTCGACACCGGCATCCGGCCCGGGCACCCGGACCTCGCGGGCAAGCTCCTGCCCGGCTACGACTTCATCGCCGACACCGAGACCGCCAACGACGGCGACGGCCGCGACGCCGATCCGAGCGATCCCGGCGACTGGATCACCACCGCCGAGGACGCGAGCGGCAGCTTCAAGGGCTGCGGCGCGGAGGACAGCAGCTGGCACGGCACCCAGACCGCCGGCCTGGTGGGCGCGGCGACGAACAACGGCGTCGGCATGGCGGGCAGCGGGCGCGACGTGAAGCTGCTGCCGGTGCGTGTGCTGGGCAAGTGCGGCGGCTCCGACAGCGACATCATCGCGGCCATGCGCTGGGCCGCCGGCCTCGCGGTCGGCGGCGTCCCTGCCAACGCGAACCCGGCCAAGGTGCTGAGCCTCAGCCTCGGCGGCGAAGGCAGCTGCTCGCAGGCCTACAAGGACGCCATCGCCGAGCTGACCGCCGCCGGCGTGGTGGTCGTCGCGGCCGCCGGCAACGATGGCCTGGCGGTCAACGTGCCGGCCAACTGCCCCGGCGTGGTGGCCGTCGCCGCCGTGCGCCACACCGGGACCAAGGTGGGCTTCTCCAGCCTCGGGCCCGAGGTCGCGATCTCCGCGCCGGGCGGCAACTGCGTCAACACCAGCGGCGCCTGCCTGTACCCCATCCTGACCACCACCGACACCGGCACCACCGGGCCCGCCGCCAGCAGCTACAGCGACGCGAACCACCCGTCGCTGGGCACCAGCTTCTCGACGCCGCTGGTGTCGGGCACGCTGGCGCTGATGTTCTCGGCCGACGGCACGCTGACGCCCGCCGCGGCCATCGCGGCCCTGAAATCGAGCGCACGGGCCTTCCCCAGCACCGGGGCCGGCGCCGGCGTCGCGGCCTGCAGGGCGCCTTCCGGCGTGGCGCAGACCAGCGAGTGCTACTGCACCACCGCCACCTGCGGTGCCGGCCTGCTGGACGCGGGCGCGGCAGTGGCGGCCGTGGCCAGGCTGGTGGCACGCATCAACGCGTCGAGCACCGGCGTCACGGCGGGCAGCCCGGTCAGCTTCGACGGCAGCGGCTCCTCGGCCGTGGCAGGCCATGCCATCACCGGCTACCAATGGGCGATCACCGCGGGCAGCGACATCGCGAGCTTCACCAGCGCGACCAACGCCGCGACGGCCACGGTCGCGACCCGCGCGGCCGGCAGCTTCACCGTGAGCCTGACGGTGAGCGACGATGCGGCGCGGCAAGCCACGACCGCGCTATCTGTCAGCGTGGCGGCGTCAGCGCCCACCTCGGGCGGGACGCCGGCGGCCTCCGGCGGCGGCGACTCGGGCGGGGGCGGTGCGCTGGGCGCGGCATGGCTGGCCGGCCTGCTGGCGGCGGTGGCGGCGCTGCAGCGGCAGGGCAGGCGCACCGCCCGCAGGGGCAGACCGTTTCACACAACTTGACGGCCCCCTTGGGGCATGATCCCCGGTTCACGGAGACCCGCCATGCGTCACATTCTTTCCCGTTCCTGGGCCGCTCTCGCGGCGCTGGGACTCCTGGCCGGCGGCACTGCGCTGGCTGCCCCGCAGGCGCCGCGCGCGCTGGGCCTGATCGTCAAGCTGAAGGACGCGAGCTCGCACGAGCAGTCGGCGGCGCTCGGGCAGCCGCAGGCCGGCACCGAGCGCATGCAGGCGGTGGTGCGCGACGTCGGCATGGCGGTGCGCAAGGTCTCGCCGACCGGCCGTGCGGCGCAGCGGCTGGACTTCGACCATGTGCTGACGGCGGACGAGGCGAAGACGCTGGCGGCGAAGCTGCAGGCCCGCCCCGATGTGGAATGGGTGGTGCCGAACGAGCTGGAGCGGCGGCTGGCGTTGCCGAGCGACCCGATGTACCCGAAGACGGCGTTCACCACCGGCCAGTGGTGGCTGCAGCCGGTCAGCGGCGCGAACGGCAATGTGGCCCGTGACCGCATGCGCGGCGTGCCGGGGGTGCAGAACGCGTGGGACACCACCAAGGGCAGCAGCAGCATCACGATCGCGGTGCTGGATTCGGGCATCACGACGCACAACGACCTGGCGGGTGCGCGCCTGTGGCCGGGCTACGACTTCGTCAGCGAGATCGAGTACGCCAACGACGGCGATGGCCGCGACAGCTCGCCGCAGGACCCGGGCGATTGGGTCACGTCCAACGACCTGACGAATCCCCTGTTCGAAGGCTGCGATGTGGAGAGCAGCTCCTGGCACGGCACGACGACCACGGGCATTGCCGCGGCGGCGAGCAACGACGGCGTCGGCGTGGCCGGCGTCAACTGGGTGAGCCCGGTGCTGCCGGTGCGCGTCTCGGGCAAGTGCGGCGCGACCGTGGCCGACATCGTCGACGGCATGCGCTGGGCCGCGGGCCTCGCGGTCAGCGGCGTGCCGACCAACCCGCATCCGGCGCGCGTGATCAACCTGAGCTTCGGCGGCAGCGCGGCGTGCAATGCGGCCTACCAGGACGCGATCAACGAACTCGCGGCCTTGAAGGTGGTGCTGGTCGCTCCCGCCGGCAACGAGAGCGCGGCCCCGACGCGGCCGGCGAACTGCAGCGGCGTGGTCGGCGTGGCCGCGGTCAACCGTGACGGCTTCAAGGCCTCGTACTCGAACTTCGGGGCGTCGATCCAGATCTCGACCGTCGGCGGCGATTCCAACCAGATCGGCAACTGGGGCGGCTCCGTCAACGACGACGGCATGCTGACCATCACCAACAGCGGGACCAGCACGCCGAGCTCCGGGAGCTATGCGAACGAGTTCGGCACCAGCTTCTCGACCCCCCTGGTCTCCGGCGTGGTGAGCCTGATGCTCAGCGTGAACCCCAACCTGACGACGGCGCAGGTGATCGACGGGCTGAAGAAGAGCGCCCGGCCGCACGTGACCTCGCCGGTGCTGGGCGCGTGCGCGAACTCGAATCCGGGGCGCTGCGCCTGCACCACCAGCACCTGCGGCGCGGGGCTGCTGGATGCGCCGCAGGCGCTGGTCTATGCGGCCAACCCGGGGGGCTACGTGGTGCCGAGCTGGCCCACCGTCGTGATCGACACCCCGGAGTTGCGCGCCGCCGCGGCCAACGGCAACGACCTGCCGCCGAACGGCCTGTCGGACGATCCGTCGACCCCGACCACGCCGCCAATCAGCCCGCCCGGAAGTGGCGGCGGCGGTGCCCTGGGCTTCGGCTGGCTGCTCGGCGTCCTGGCCGCGGTGATCGCGTTGCGGCGACGCCCGTAGCCCGGATGCCAATCCGGGAGGTGTCGGTCACGTCGACGGCCGCTCCCGGATTGCGCTTCGCTCCATCCGGGCTGCGAATCCCACGAATCCCCGAACGCGGGGTCAACGGGGGCAGCTGCCGAAGGGCTTGCCCGCGAATGCGTCCGACTTGAGCGCCATCACCTGCGCCCACAGCGCATCGTCGGCGCGCGGGATGCGCAGCATGTGCGACACCCCCGGCGCCGACAGCTGGGCCACGCGGGCGGTGCGCACGCCGCGCTGCGTCAGCTCGGCCAGCGCCCGCTCGGCCGCCGTCTTGTCGTCGAAGCGGCCCAGCGACAGCCCGACCTCGAACTCCGGCGCATTGCGCAGTTCCTCGTACGGCACCTTCATCCGCTTCAGCTCGTCTTCCTTCTTCTGCAGGCCCTCGCGGTTCGGGTAGCGGCCCATGTAGACCATCCACACCGCCGGAACCTCGGTGCGCACGTTGGTCCAGCTGCCCGGCGGCAGCGCGCTCTGCAGCGCCGCCTCGGCCGCGCCGACCTGGGCCGGTGTGTACGGCCCCGCCTCCAGGCAGGCCAGCACGGCCTCCCCGCCCGTGGGCGCCGGGGCCGACGCCGCACCCGCCGGCAGCAGCCGCACGGCCTCGGGCCGCACCTGCCGGGCCAGCCGCTCCGGCTCGCGGTCCCCCTGCGCCCGCACGCCGACGATGCCGTCCAGCTGTCCCTGCGTCCAGGCCCAGAAGCCCAGGTTCGCCAGCAACAGCAGCAGCACCAACCCTCTCAGCATGCAGCGTCCTCGCCGTCGGCGGCCGCGGACGCGAGCCGCACGCTCACCTCGCCGCTGCCCACCTCGCGCGGCCCGGCCGGCGTGTTCACGCGCAGCATGCCCAGCGCCGTCACGCCGTCGGCCACGCCCTCGGGCACGTCGGCCTGCGTCGTGGTGACGGCCCGGCCGCGCAGCAGGTCGCGCGCGGCGAAACGGTCGACGAAGGCCGCGAAGCCCCGGCGGTTGAACTCGAGCAGCGACTGCACCAGCGGCAGCGCCACCTTCGCGAGCGTCGACGGCGCCGTCAGCGCCGGGTCCAGCTCCTGCACGCAGCCATAGCCGGTGTTCAGCTCGGCCGCGTGCATGGGCTGCACGTTCAGCCCGATGCCGATCACCGCCAGCCGGCGCGGCCCGGCCGACACCGTCTCGATCAGCACGCCGCCCAGCTTGCGGCCGATGTGCCCTTCGGTGCCGCCATCCGCCTCCATCAGCCACAGGTCGTTCGGCCACTTGAGCCCGATGCGCGGCGGCGTGGCGTCGCCCGCGGTACGCGGGTCCAGCGCGTCGGCCAGCGCCACGCCCACCGCCAGCGACAGCCCCGACCAGTCCGGTGGGTTCATCGGCAGCGCCAGCGAGAACGTCAGCGAGGCCACCGGCGCGGCCTTCCAGACCCGGCCCATGCGGCCGCGCCCGCCGGTCTGGTGCTCGGCCACCAGCAGGCAAGGCTGGACGTCGGCGGCACGCCGCCCGAAGGCCCCGCTCTCCACGCTGCGGCGCACCTGCACCAGTGCCTCACCGGCCTCCAGGCCGGCGTTCACGTTGACGCGGGCCCGCTCCAGCAACGCCGTGTTGGTCGACGAGATGCGCGCGACCACCTCCACGCTCAGCCCCGGCAGCAGCGGCTCCAGCTGCTGCCACAGCGCCTCGGCCCCCCAGTGCTGCGGCGGTTGGATCGGCAGGATCGGATCGAGGGTGTCGTCGCTCATGGCAAGGTTTTCAGCGCTTCGGCGCCAGCATCGTGCCACGGCAGTTGCGGGTGCCGCAGCGGCATTCGTATTCTTTCTTCAGCTTCGGCGTGTAACGCTCGTCGATGATCAGGCCGTAGTCGTAGAACAGCTCCTCGCCCGGTTTGATCGCGCGGCGCGCCTTGATGAAGACGCGGCCGTCGATCTCGTCCGACTCGCAGTTCGGCGTGCAGGCGTGGTTGATCCAGCGCGCGGCGTTGCCGCCGTACTTGGCGTCGATGGCCATGTCGCCGTCGAGCTGGAAGTAGAAGGTGTGGTTCGGGTCCTTCGGGTCGTGGGGGTGGCGGCGCAGCGCCTCTTCCCAGGGGATGACCTCGCCCTTGTACTCGATGACCACCTCGCCGCGGGCGATGGGGGCGATCGCGAACACGCCCTTGCCGTGCACGCCCGAGCGCCGCACCTGGATGCGCCGGCCGCCGCCTGCGCCTGCGCTCGCGGCCTCGGCGCGGGGGGAGGCGGTCGCTTTGGACCGGGGGGACTTGGCGGGACCGGCTTGCGTCATCGGTTTCTTTGGGTACATTGAATTCATGGGTGCGCGCGCGTGCACGTGTGTGTGCGTGCGCGCGAGAAGCCCGGATTGTAGAGAGGGCGCGCCCGTCGGCGCGCCGCCATCACCAGAAAGACCCATGAGCAAGTCACTCATCATTGCCGAGAAGCCCTCCGTTGCCCAGGACATCGTGCGCGCGCTGACGCCCGCGGCGGGCAAGTTCGACAAGCACGACGAGTACTTCGAGGGCGAGCACCACATCGTCACCTCGGCCGTCGGCCACCTCGTCGAGATCAAGGCGCCGGAGGAATTCGACGTCAAGCGCGGCAAGTGGAGCTTCGCCAACCTGCCGGTCATCCCGCCGCACTTCGATCTGAACCCGATCGACAAGAGCAAGGGGCGCCTGAATGCGATCGTGAAGCTGGCCAAGCGCAAGGACGTGAGCGAACTCATCAACGCCTGCGACGCGGGGCGCGAGGGCGAGCTGATCTTCCGCCTGATCCAGCAGTACGCCAAGAGCAAGCACCCGGTGCGCCGCCTCTGGCTGCAGAGCATGACGCCGGCGGCGATCCGCGAGGGCTTCGAGAACCTGCGCAGCGACGCCGACCTGCAGGGCCTGGCCGAGGCGGCGCGCAGCCGGTCCGAGGCCGACTGGCTGGTCGGCATCAACGGCACGCGGGCGATGACGGCCTTCAACTCGCGCGACGGCGGCTTCTTCCTGACGACCGTCGGCCGGGTGCAGACGCCCACGCTGTCCATCGTCGTCGAGCGGGAGGAGAAGATCCGCAAGCACGTCGCCCGCGACTACTGGGAGATCAAGGCGAGCTTCGCGGCCCAGGCCGGCGAGTACGAGGGCAAGTGGTTCGACCCGAAGTGGAAGAAGAACCCGGACGACCCCGAGCAGCGCGCCGACCGCCTCTGGAACGCCGCCGATGCCCAGGCGGTCGCCGAGGCCGTGCGCGGCCAGCCGGCCAGCGTGACGGAGGAGGCCAAGCCCAGCACCCAGAGTGCCCCCGGCCTCTACGACCTGACCACGCTGCAGCGCGAGGCCAACTCGCGCTTCGGCTTCAGCGCCAAGACGACGCTGAGCATCGCCCAGGCGCTGTACGAGAAGCACAAGGTGCTGACCTACCCCCGGACGGACAGCAAGCACCTGCCCGAGGACTATGTCGCGGTCGTGAAGAACACGATGGAGATGCTGGCCGGCGAGGACCTGCCCGGCCCGCTGCGCCCGCTGTCGGCGCATGCGGCCAAGGCGGTGAAGGACGGCTACGTGAAGCCGAACAAGCGCATCTTCGACAACGCCAAGGTGTCGGACCACTTTGCCATCATCCCGACCCTGCAGGCGCCGCGCAGCCTGACCGAGATCGAGGCCAAGCTCTACGACCTGGTGGTCAAGCGCTTCCTGGCGGTGTTCTTCCCGCCGGCCGAGTTCATGGTCACGACGCGCATCAGCACCGTCAAGGCGGCCGGCAAGGAGCACAGCTTCCAGACCAACGGCAAGGTGATGGTGAAGCCGGGCTGGCTGGCGGTGTACGGCCGCGAGGCCCAGGAGGACGACGCCAACCTGGTGGCGGTGGCCCCGGGCGAGCTGGTGCGCACCGAGGACGTGGCCGTCAACGCGCTGAAGACCAAGCCGCCCGCACGCTACACCGAGGCGACCCTGCTGTCGGCGATGGAGGGAGCGGGCAAGCTGATCGACGACGACGAGCTGCGCGAGGCCATGCAGGAGAAGGGCCTGGGCACGCCGGCGACGCGCGCGGCCATCATCGAAGGGCTGATCCTCGAGAAGTACATGCTGCGCGAGGGCCGCGAGCTGATCCCGACCGCCAAGGCCTTCCAGCTCACCACGCTGCTGCGCGGCCTGGGCGTCGAGGACCTGACCAAGCCCGAGCTGACCGGCAACTGGGAGTACCAGCTCGCCGAGATGGAGAAGGGCCGGCTGAGCCGCGAGACCTTCATGGCCGAGATCGCCGCGATGACGCAGCGCATCGTCGCCAAGGCCAAGGAATACGACCGCGACACCATCCCCGGCGACTACGCCACGCTCAAGACGCCGTGCCCGAACTGCGGCGGCGTCGTGAAGGAGAACTACCGGCGCTTCACCTGCGTCGGCACCCACGCCGCCGAGGACAACGGCTGCGGCTTCTCGATCAGCAAGATCCCGGGCGGGCGCAGCTTCGAGCTCCACGAGGTCGAGCGCTTCCTCGCCGACAAGAAGATCGGGCCGCTGGAGGGCTTCCGCTCGAAGGCCGGCTGGCCCTTCACCGCCGAGCTGAAGCTGGCCTTCGACGACGAGATCAAGAACTGGAAGCTCGAGTTCGACTTCGGCGAGGACGCGAAGAACGCCGAGGCCGGCGAGCCGGTCGACTTCTCCGACCAGGAGAGCCTGGGCCACTGCCCCAAGTGCCAGGGTCGGGTCTTCGAGCACGGCAGCTCCTACGTCTGCGAGCATTCGGTCGGGGCGCACATCACCTGCGACTTCAAGAGCGGCAAGATCATCCTGCAGCAGCCGGTGGCGCGCGAGCAGATGAGCAAGCTGCTCGCCACCGGCAAGACCGACCTGCTGGAGAACTTCGTCTCCAACAAGACGCGGCGCAAGTTCAAGGCCTTCCTCGCCTTCGACAAGAAGGAGGGCAAGGTGAGCTTCGAGTTCGAGCCGCGCGCGGCGAAGGTGCCGGCGAAGGGCGCGGCCGCGGCCAAGGCGGCGCCGGAAAAGGCCGCACCGGCCAAGGCAGCGCCCGCGAAGGCGGCCACCAAGGCGCCAGCCCGCAAGGCGGCGAAGAAGTCGGCCGGTGACGGAGCCTGAGCTGTCTGCTTTTTCACAACGAATCTCTCCTGCTTGCAAGTCGTGACGGCCGTGTGATGCGACACTCCGGGCCATGAACAAGTACGCGCAGACCCGGCGATGACCGGGATGACGCGGCGCGGCGGTTTGAGCTTGGGGCCGCATCGTTTTTCCATGGAACAGGGGATTCCGAATGAAATTGCGTGAGCTCCGCGCCCTGGTGGCTGTCGCCCTGGTGGCCTGTGCACCCTGGGCGCAGGCCCTGGTGTTTGCCGTCAACGAGGGCGTGACCTACCGGGTGCCGAACGACGAGGTGCGGGCGAAGTACGCCGCGATCGCCGCCGACCTGAGCCGCATCCTGAAGCAGCCGGTGAGCGTCGAGCCGGTGAGCGACTACCCGTCGCTGCGACGCGGCCTGGCCGACAAGGCCTACGACCTGGCGATGGTGCACCCGGCGCACATCTCGATCGCCGCGATGAAGAACCCGGGCTACAAGCTGGTCGCGGTGACCAAGGGCTTCCAGGAGTACCGGGCGAGCTTCCTGGTGAAGCCGGATTCGCCGCTCGGCTCGCTGGCCGACCTGAAGGGCCGCAAGCTGGGTGCGCCGGACGAGGACTCGATCACCGCCTGGATGGTGCGGGCGACGCTGCGCGACGCGATCGGCGACCCGAAGCAGGTGGCGATCACCTACACCCGCTACCAGGACGCGGTGCCCTTCTTCGTCGAGAACAACCTGACCCAGGCCGGTGCCACCGCCTCGGGCTCGGTCGTGAAGGACTGGCTGGCCAAGGGCGGCAAGGTGATGGCGAAGTCGAAGCCGGTGCCGATCAAGCACATCATCGCCAGCCCCAGCCTGAGCGCCGACCAGGTCGAGAAGGTGCGCGAGTACCTGACCGGGCTGGACGGCAGCGAGGAAGGCCGCAAGAAGCTCGAGCCGACCAAGTTCCAGGGCTTCGTGCGCCAGGACGAGGCGGCCCTGCTGGCGATCGGGACCTGGCTCGGCCTGTAGGACCCGGGGTTCCTGCGGGTTGAAGCCCGCACGGCGGTCGCCTAAGCTGAAACAGCCGGTAACCGTCTCGAGGAGCCCGCCATGTTGCGCGTTGTTCGTGGGTTTGTTCGTGCGTCCAGTCTTGCTACCACGGTCGCGCTGCTCGGCGCCTGTGCCAGCACCCCGCCTTCCACCTTCGAGGTGGACCAGCAGAAGGTCGCGGCCATCAACCACGTGGCCGCCCGCCAGGGCGTCAAGGTCTTGTGGATCAGCATGCCGACGAAGCGCGTTGCCGCGCCCAGCTGAATCCTGTAGCCCGGATGCCCATCCGGGGATCGTGGGTCACCTTTCATTCAGGTCCGCAAGGCCGCGGGATGCGGCCTTGCGCGTCCGCGTTGGCATGTCGCTTGCGTACGGCGTCGCGATCTGACGGCGCCCTGCTGCCGTCGCCGTCGCCGATTGCCGTACACGTCAATCGGTGGCGCTATCATCCGCGCGCTGCTCACCAGGCGGCGCTCACCTTCTGACGCTGGACAACCCTTTTCAGGACCCACCCCCATGAAACTTCGCGGCTTCCCCCTGAAGGCCCTTGCGGCCACCTGCCTGCTGGCCTGCGCGGGCGCCTCCTTCGCGGCCAAGACGCTGGTCTACTGCTCCGAGGGCAGCCCGGAAGGCTTCAACCCGCAGTACTACACCACCGGCACCACCTTCGACGCGGTGTCCGTGCCGATGTTCAACCGCCTGGTCGAGTTCGACACCGGCACCACCAACATCGTCCCGGCGCTGGCCGAGAGCTGGACCGCCTCGCCGGACGGCCTGAGCTACACCTTCAAGCTGCGCAAGGGCGTCAAGTTCCACAGCACCGCCAAGTTCACGCCGTCGCGCGATTTCAACGCCGACGACGTGCTGTTCTCGTACAACCGCATGGCCGACCCGAACCACCCGCTGGCCAAGACCCAGCCGGGCGCGACGTACGCGTACTTCGAGGACATGGGCATGAAGGACATCGTCGAGCGCGTCGAGAAGATCGATGCCCTGACGGTCAAGTTCGTGCTGAAGAAGCCCGAGGCGCCCTTCATGGCCAACATGGCGATGGACTTCGCTTCCATCCTGTCGGCCGAGTACGGCGAGAAGATGAAGGCCGCCGGCACCCCCGAGGCGCTGGACCGCGAGCCGGTGGGCACCGGCCCGTTCCAGTTCGTCTCGTACCAGAAGGACGCGGTGATCCGCTACAAGGCCTTCGACGCCTACTGGGGCGGCCGCCCGAAGATCGACAACCTGGTGTTCGCGATCACCACCGACGCCTCGGTGCGCTATGCCAAGCTGAAGACCGGCGAGTGCCATGTGATGGCGTTCCCGAAGCCGGCCGACGTGGCCTTGATGAAGAACGACCCGAACATCAACCTGGTGCAGCAGAACGGGCTGAACGTCGGCTACATCGCCTTCAATGTCGAGAAGAAGCCCTTCGACAACAAGCAGGTGCGCCAGGCCCTGAACATGGCCGTCAACAAGAAAGCCATCCTGGACTCGGTGTTCCAGGGCGCCGGCCAGCCGGCCAAGAACCCGATCCCGCCGACCCTCTGGTCGTACAACGACAAGGTCAGCGACTACGCCTATGACCCGGCCAAGGCCAAGGAACTGCTGGCCAAGGCCGGTTTCCCGAACGGCACCGAGGTCGAACTGTGGTACCTGCCGGTGACCCGCCCGTACAACCCGGACGGCAAGCGCATGGCCGAGCTGATCCAGGCCGACTGGGAGAAGATCGGCGTCAAGACCAAGCTGATCACCTTCGAGTGGGGCGAGTACCGCAAGCGCAGCAAGACGGGCGAGCAGCACTCGATGATGTTCGGCTGGTCGGGCGACAACGGCGACCCCGACAACTTCTTCGTGCCGCTGCTGGGCTGCTCGGCGGTCAAGGGCGGCGGCAACGTCTCGCGCTGGTGCAACAAGGAGTTCGAGGACCTGGTGCAGAAGGCCAAGGCCGTCACCAAGCAGAGCGAGCGGGCCGCGCTGTACGGCAAGGCGCAGGAGATCGCGCACGACGAAGCGCCGTGGATCCCGATCGCCCACTCGGTGCGCTTCGATCCGGTGCGCAAGGAAGTGATCGGCTACAAGATGGACGCCACGGCGCACCATTACTTCACCAAGGTGGACTTGGCCAAGTAAGCCGTCCGGCGTTTCAAGCCACAAGACGATGGGGGGGCGCCGGTCTCGGGCCCCCTTTGTCTTTAGCGCACAGTCATGTTTACCTTCATCGCTAAACGCCTGTCCCTGGTGCTGCCGACGTTCCTCGGCATCACCCTGCTGGTGTTCTCCCTCATCCGCCTGCTGCCGGGCGACCCCGTGGAAGCCATGTCCGGCGAGCGCGGCATGACGCCCGAGCGCTACCAGCGCCTGGTGCACGAGTTCGGCCTCGACCGCCCGCTGTGGCAGCAGTACCTCGACTACGTCTGGCGTGCGCTGCACGGCGACCTGGGCCTGTCCACCATCACCCACGAGCCGGTGTTCCGCGAGTTCCTGGCGCTGTTCCCGGCGACCATCGAGCTGTCGATGGTGGCGCTGTTCATCGCCCTGGCCATCGGCCTGCCGGCCGGCATCCTGGCGGCGATGAAGCGCAATACGGTCTACGACTACACCGTGATGGGCGCCTCGCTCACCGGCTACTCGATGCCGATCTTCTGGTGGGGGCTGCTGCTGATCCTGCTGTTCTCGGTGACGCTCGGCTGGACGCCGGTGTCGGGCCGCATCGCGATCCAGTACGACATCCCGCCCGTCACCGGCTTCATGCTGGTCGATTCTTTGCTGTCCGGCGACAGCGGCGCCTTCCGCAGCGCGGTGACGCACCTGATCCTGCCGGCGATCGCGCTCGGCACCATCCCGCTGGCGGTGATCGCGCGCATGACGCGCTCGTCGATGCTGGAGGTGCTGCGCGAGGACTACGTGCGCACCGCCCGCGCCAAGGGCGCCTCGACCTGGCGCGTGGTCGGCATCCATGCGCTGCGCAACGCGCTGATCCCGGTCGTCACCACGGTCGGCCTGCAGGTGGGCACGATGCTCGCCGGCGCCATCCTCACCGAGACCATCTTCTCCTGGCCCGGCATCGGCAAGTGGCTGGTCGACGCGATCCACCGCCGCGACTATCCCGCGGTGCAGGGCGGCATCCTGCTGTCGGCCACCGTGATCATCTGCGTCAACCTCGTCGTCGACCTGCTCTACGGCGTCATCAATCCCCGCATCCGGCACCAATGACGACCCCCTCCGTAGCCTCCACGCCGCCGTCGCCGCTGGCCGAGCTGTGGCGCGACTTCAGCCGCAACCGCGGCGCCATCATCGGCCTGGCCGTCGTCGTCGCGCTGCTGCTCTGCGCGGCGCTCGCCGACGTGATCTCGCCGTATTCCCCGGCCGAGCAGTACCGCGACGCGACGCTGCAGCCGCCGTCGCTGCAGGCGGTCAACGGCCATGTCTTCCTGCTCGGCACCGACCCGGTGGGCCGCGACATCCTGTCGCGCCTGATCCACGGCACGCGGCTGTCGCTGCTGATCGGCCTCGTGTCGGTGGGCCTGTCGCTGAGCATCGGCGTGGTGCTGGGCCTGCTGGCGGGCTTCTTCCGCGGTGCCGCCGAGACCGCGATCATGCGGCTGATGGACATCATGCTGGCGCTGCCGAGCCTGCTGCTCGCGGTGTCGGTGGTGGCGATCCTCGGCCCCGGGCTGATGAACGCGATGTACGCGATCGCCATCGTGATGCTGCCGCACTTCGTGCGCCTGACGCGGGCGGCGGTGATCGGCGAGCTGGGCAAGGACTATGTCGCGGCCTCGCGCCTGGCCGGTGCCGGCACGCTGCGGCTGATGTTCGACACCGTGCTGCCCAACTGCGCCGCGCCGCTGATCGTGCAGGCGACGCTGGGCTTCTCGACCGCCATCCTCGACGCCGCGGCGCTCGGCTTCCTGGGCCTGGGCGCGCAGCCGCCGACGCCGGAGTGGGGCTCGATGCTCGCGAGCGCGCTCGAGTTCATCCAGAGCGCCTGGTGGGTGGTGACTTTCCCCGGCCTCGCGATCCTGGTGTCGGTGCTGGCCTTCAACCTGATGGGCGACGGCCTGCGCGACGCGCTGGACCCGAAGCTGAAGCGGTGAGCGCGATGCCTTTGCTGGAAGTGGATCAACTGCGGGTCGAGTTCGGCCCGGTGGCGTCGCCGTTCAAGGCGGTCGACGGCGTGAGCCTGCGCATCGACGCGGGCGAGGTGGTGGGCATCGTGGGCGAATCGGGCTCGGGCAAGAGCGTGACCGCGCTCGCGCTGATGGGGCTGATCGAGGAGCCGGGCCGTGTGTCGGCGCAGGCGCTGCGCTTCGACGGGCAGGACCTGCTCAGGATGCCGCTGAAGCAGCGCCGGCAGATGCTGGGGCGCGACATTGCGATGATCTTCCAGGACCCGATGAGCAGCCTGAACCCCTGCTTCACGGTCGCCTACCAGCTGATGGAGACGCTGCGCATCCACGAGGGCGGCTCGAAGAAGGCGCTGCGGGCGCGGGCGCTGCAGCTGCTGCGCGACGTCGAGATCCCGGACCCCGAGCGCCGGCTCGATGCCTTCCCGCACCAGCTGTCGGGCGGCATGAGCCAGCGCGTGATGGTGGCGATGGCGATCGCGTGCAACCCGCGCCTGCTGATCGCCGACGAGCCGACGACGGCGCTGGACGTGACGATCCAGGCGCAGATGCTGGCCCTGCTGCTGCGACTGCAGCGCGAGCGCGGCATGGCGCTGATGCTGATCACGCACGACCTGGGCGTGGTGGCCGAGGTCGCGAACCGGGTGCAGGTGATGTATGCCGGCGAGGTGGTCGAGACGGCGGCGGTGCCGCGCATCTTCGAGGCGCCGCGCCACCCGTACACCGAGGCGCTGCTGTCGGCGCTGCCCGAGCACAACATCGGCCGGCGCCGGCTGAACTCGATGCCGGGCGTGGTGCCGGGGGCGCACGACCGCCCCGGCGGCTGCCTGCTGTCGCCGCGCTGCCCGTACGTGCAGGAGCGCTGCCGCGCCGAGCGCCCCGCGCTCTACGGCCCCGAAGGCGCGCAGGCTCGCTGTTTCTTTCCCCTGCACACCGAGGTCCCCGCATGACCGCCCCCATCGCATCCGTAGCCCGGATGGAGGCCGAAGGCCGCAATCCGGGATCCCCCGCCACCGTGGTCCTGCAGGCGAGCGACCTGGCCAAGCACTACCCCGTCTCGCAGGGCTTCATGAAGCCCAAGGCCCTGGCGCGCGCCTTGGACGGTGTCTCTTTCGAGGTGCATGCCGGCAGGACCCTGGCCGTGGTCGGCGAATCCGGCTGCGGCAAGAGCACGCTCGCGCGACAGATCACGATGATCGAGGCGCCGACGTCCGGCCACCTGGTGCTGGGCGGCGTCGACGTGGCGACGGCCGACAAGGCGACCCGCCAGCGGCTGCGCCGCGAGGTGCAGATGGTGTTCCAGAACCCGTTCGCGAGCCTGAACCCGCGCAAGAAGATCGGCCACGCGCTGGAGGAGCCGCTGCGGATCAACACGCCGCTGTCGGCGGCCGAGCGCGGCGAGCGGGCGCGGGCGATGATGGCCCGCGTCGGGCTGCGGCCCGAGTTCCACCAGCGCTACCCCCACATGTTCTCCGGCGGCCAGCGCCAGCGGGTGGCGATCGCGCGGGCGCTGATGCTGTCGCCGCGCATCGTCGTCGCCGACGAGCCGGTGTCGGCGCTGGACGTGTCGATCCAGGCCCAGGTGCTGAACCTGCTGATGGACCTGCAGGAGGAGACGCAGGTCGCCTATGTCTTCATCTCGCACAACCTGGCGGTGGTGGAGCTGATCGCCGACGACGTCGTCGTGATGTACCTCGGCAAGGTGGTCGAGCGGGCGCCCAAGCGGGCGCTGTTCGCGACGCCGCGCCACCCGTACACGCGGGCGCTGCTGGCCAGCACGCCTCGCATCGATGCGGCGGCGCGGGCGCAGAAGGCGGTGCTGGCGGGCGAGCTGCCCTCGCCGCTGAACCCGCCCAGCGGCTGTGCCTTCCACAAGCGCTGCCCGCATGCGGTGGAGCGCTGCCGGGTCGAGGTCCCGCGGCTCGAGGAGCATGGCACGGGCCAGTGGGTGGCATGCCACCGGGTCAGCGAGATCGGCTGAGTCCCGCTACCATCGCGGGCTTCTGCTCGCCGAGGACACCCCGATGCCGGTTCTTTCGCTTTCCACCCGCTCTCGACTGCTGGCGCTGGGCGGCCTGACGGTGTTGCTGCAGGGCTGCGGTGGGGGTGGGTCGGGTTCGCCGGCGCCGGACCCCGGGCCGTCGAACGAGGCCCAGCGCATCGCGGCTGCCACGGCCACGGCCGCGAGCACCACCAACGGCTGCGCTGCGATCCGACCGTTCTACTGGGAGGTCGGGGACAAGGACGGCCCGCGGGCCAGTGCCTCGGTGCAGGCCGGGGCGACGCCCGTCGTCACCGCCACGACCTCGATGAACATCGCGTCGGCCTCGAAGTGGCTGTACGCCAGCTACGTCGTGCAGAAGCGCAACGGCGTGCCGACCGCGGCCGACGTCAAGTACCTCACCTTCAACAGCGGCTACACCCGCTTCTCGACCTGCCTGCCCGGCCAGACGGTGGGCGCCTGCGTGAACTACCTGAACAACGGCGTGCACGACCCGGCCACCGACGGCAAGTTCTACTACGACGGCGGCCACATGCAGAACCATGCGGCGCTGACGATGAACCTCGGGGCGTACGTCACGAGCACGCTGGCGACCGAGATCCGCGGCCAGCTCGGCACCGACGTCGGCCTGTCGTACAGCCAGCCCCAGCTCGCCGGCGGCGTGGTCAGCACGCCCAGGGACTATGCGGTGTTCCTGCGCAAGCTGCTGAACGGCCAGCTGCACATGGCCTCGCTGCTCGGCAGCGAGGCGGTCTGCACCAACCCGGCCACCTGCGCCACCGCGGCCTACTCGCCGCTGCCGGCGACGCTGGACTGGCACTACTCGCTTGGCCACTGGGTCGAGGACGACGCCAACAGCGACGGCAGCTTCAGCAGTGCCGGCGCCTTCGGCTTCTACCCCTGGGTCAACAAGGCCAAGACGCTGTATGGCGTCGTCGCCCGGCAGGATCCGCAGGCCGGCAGCGGCGCCGACTCGGCCGCCTGCGGCATCCTGGTGCGCAAGGCCTGGGTGACCGGTACCGCGCAGTAACCGCCGCCCCCCGCCCCGGCACGGGGTTTGCGACAATGCCGGTATGACTTCGAACGATCTCCAGGCGGTCATCGCCCACATGGGTGCGGCGGCGCGCGCGGCCAGCAGCCGCATGGCGGCGGCCTCCACGGCCGCGAAGAACGCGGCGCTGCTGGCCCTGGCGCGCCGGCTGCGCGAGGACGGCGAGTCGCTCGCCCAGGCCAACCAGCAGGACATCGCGGCCGCGCAGGCCGCCGGCCTGGCCGCGCCGATGGTCGACCGGCTGAAGCTGACCCCGAAGGTGCTGGCGACCGTGGCCGAGGGCTGCGAGCAGATCGCCGCCATGCCCGACCCGATCGGCGAGATCACCGGCCTGCGCCGCCGGCCGAGCGGCATCAGCGTCGGCCAGATGCGCGTGCCGCTGGGCGTGTTCGGCATGATCTACGAAAGCCGGCCCAACGTGACCATCGAGGCGGCGTCGCTCGCGATCAAGAGCGGCAATGCCTGCATCTTGCGTGGCGGTTCGGAGGCGATCCACTCGAACCTGGCGCTGTGGAAGCTGGTGCAGGCTTCGCTGGAAGAGGCTGGCTTGCCGCCGGACGCGGTGCAGCTGGTGCAGACCACCGACCGCGCCGCCGTCGGCCACCTGATCGCGTCGCCGCAGGCGGTGGACGTGATCATCCCGCGCGGCGGCAAGGGCCTGATCGAGCGCATCAGCCGCGAGGCGCGGGTGCCGGTGATCAAGCACCTGGACGGCAACTGCCACGTGTACGTCGATGCGAGCGTCGACCTGGAGCTGGCGCTGCGCGTGACCGACAACGCGAAGACGCAGAAGTACAGCCCCTGCAATGCGGCGGAGTCGCTGCTGGTGCACCGCGACATCGCGCCAGCCTTCCTGCCGCGCATCGGCGCGCTGTTCGCGGCCAAGGGCGTGGAGATGCGCGGCGACCTGGCGGCCCTGGCGCTGCTGCGGCCGGTGGCGGGCGCGACGCTGGTGGAAGCGAGCGAGCAGGACTGGGGCGAGGAGTACCTGGCGCCGATCATCAGCATCAAGGTGGTGAGCAGCCTGGACGAGGCCATCGCGCACATCAACCGGCATGGGTCGCACCACACCGATGCGATCCTGACCGAGCACCATGGCCATGCGATGCGCTTCCTGCGCGAGGTGGACTCGGCGAGCGTGATGGTCAATGCGAGCACGCGTTTTGCGGATGGCTTCGAGTACGGGCTCGGCGCGGAGATCGGCATCAGCACGGACAAGTTCCACGCGCGCGGGCCGGTGGGGCTGGAGGGGTTGACGTCGATGAAGTGGGTGGTGCTGGGGCAGGGGGAAGTGCGGACATGAGCGATTCCCGGTCCGCCCTGGTGCTGTTCTCCGGCGGTCAGGATTCGACGGCCTGCCTGGCGTGGGCGCTGGAGAGCTATTCGCATGTCGAGACCATCGGCTTCGACTACGGGCAGCGGCATGTGGTCGAGCTGGAGTGCCGGCTGAACGTGCGGGCGCAGCTGCACGGCAGTTTTCCCCGCTGGGCGGACAAGCTGGGCGACGACCACCTGCTCGATCTGGGACTGCTGGGCCAGATCTCGGACACCGCGCTGACCAAGTCGCGGGCCATCGAGATGAATGCGAGCGGCCTGCCCAACACCTTCGTGCCCGGGCGCAACCTGCTGTTCTTCACCTTTGCCGCGGCCATCGCATATCGCCGCGGATTGAGCGTGCTGGTGGGCGGCATGTGCGAGACGGATTTCTCGGGCTATCCCGATTGCCGCGACAACACGCTGAAGGCCCAGCAGGTGGCCCTCAGCCTGGGCATGGACACGCCGATGACGATCGAGACGCCGCTGATGTGGCTCGACAAGGCGCAGACCTGGGCGCTGACCGACGAGCTCGGCGGCGAGGCGTTGACGCAGCTGGTCATCGAGCACACCCACACCTGCTATCTCGGCGAACGCACGCAGCGGCATGAGTGGGGCTATGGCTGCGGGCATTGCCCGGCCTGCGGGCTGCGCGCGCGCGGGTATGGCGCATGGCGGCGGCATGGGGCGTCGCCGTTTGCGGATACCGAGCAGGCGGGCTGATCAGGGTTGGCCCGAAGAGACATCCGTCCGTCAATCGATGCCTCAACATCGAGCCCTCTTGCGCGGGATCGACGTTGACGGTGTAATGCGCCGCAACGCGCGTCTGTGAAGGCGCCTCCCGATGCGGAGGCGGCGAGGGACAGGCATGAGGTAGCCGGCACGCGCGCCCACACAACAAGGTGGCGGCCGGTTGGTGTCAGGAGAGGAGTTTTCCGTGAATGGTCTGAAGAGGGCGGCGTTGCTGCTGCTGGTGGCGCACGCCTGTGCGCTGGTGGACGGGGTGGCGCAGGCGCAGCAGGTGACGATGTATCAGGCGTCGTACACCTTCAAGCATGACCCGCTGTACGAGTCGGTGCCGGCGGCGGTGGAGGGCCTGATCAAGGCGATGGAGGGGATGAACGGCACCGATTGCTCGTCGTCGTTCCCGGACGTGCCGCCGGAGCAGGCCACCAAGCGCAAGTGCACGTACCTCGATCACGAGGCGGACGGTGTGCATTTCCGGATGAGGCAGGTGGTGGACTCGCGCAATGGAGCCGAGGTGATCCACAGCGAGCAGATCCTCGGCGGCACCTACCAGACCTTCGGCCCGTGGGTGGTGACGCGCCAGCATCCGCCGCCGCGCAGCTGCCCGGCCCAGCTGACGGTGGGCAAGCCGATCCACCCGATCCTTGGCAGCAAGAGCCTGCGCGAGGAGCTGCGGGTGGGCCGCATCGGCGGCGAGCCGATGGTGGCGATCTACGACACGATGGCGGGTGCGCCCATCGGGCGGGCGGCCGAGTTCCCGCCGGCCGTGGCGGCCTCGTTCGGCGGGCGCCGCTGGTCGAGCAACCTGCACCGCAGGCTGCAGCCGCAGTTCGATGGCGGCCATGTCATGCAGGCCGTGCACGTGCAGCGCGCCGACGGCCACTGGGAGAGCTTCGTGCTCGACAAGGCTGGAACGCAGTACCAGCCCGACCCGGACGTGACCGACCGGCTGGAGCGTATCGCGGGCGGCTGGCGCTACACCGATGCGAGCACGCTGGCGCAGGAGACCTATGCCGACGATGGCCGGCTGCTGTCGGTCGTTTACACCGATGGCCGGCGGCTGACCTACAGCTACAACGGCAACGTCCTCGCGAGCGTGCAGGACCAGTCCGGCCGCCGCGTGCAGTTCAGCTACGACCATCCCGAGGCCCTTCTTCCTCGGTTGACGCAGGTGAGCGGCCCGGCCGGCACGACGACGCTGGAGTACGACCCCGCCGGCAACCTGAGCCGGATCACCGATCCGGCCGGCAAGACCCGCCAATACCTGTACGAGCGCGATGACCTGCCCTGGGCGGTGACGGGCATCGTCGACGAGCACGGCATGCGGCTGGCGACCTACGGTTACGACGAGGTCGGGCTGGCGATCGACACGCAATGGGCCGGTGGCGCGTACCACCATTCGGCGGCCTACCAGCAGCCGCCGACGGTCGACCAGATCGACACCTACGACCCTGTGCAGAACATCCTGTGGCGCGACGTCTACACGAAAGCGCCGTCAGGCCTGTCGGTGACGGACCCGAACGGCGCGGTCAGCGAGGTCAGCACCGTCACGATCAACAACAAGGTGTACCTGGCCGGCATGAGCCAGCCCGCCGGCGCGGGCTGCGCGGCGAGCACCCGCAGCCAGGCCTTCGACGCGAACGGCATCCTCAGCCGCCGGGATGATTTCAATGGCATGCGCAGCTGCTACGCCAACGACCTGCAGCGCAAGCTGCCGCTGACGACCGTGGAGGGCCTGAACGCCACGCAGGACTGCATCGGCATGACCCAGTCGACGAGCCTGCCGTCGGGCGCGAGGAAGACGAGCACCGAGTGGCACCCGGACTGGCCGCTGCCGGTGCGCGAGGCGGGCCCGGGCGTGCTGACCACGAGCGTCTACAACGGGCAGCGCGATCCCTTCGCGGGCAACCAAGTGGCGAGTTGTGCGCCGAGTGCGGCAACCTTGCCCGACGGGAAGCCGCTGCCGCTGCTGTGCAGGCAGGTGGTGCAGGCGACGCTGGATGCGAACGGGGTGAAGGGCTTCCAACTGAACGGCACTCCGGCCATCCCGGCCGACCCGAACGGCACGGACCCGGGCTATGCCGGCGTGAGCCTGCTGCTGCACCTGGACGGCGGGGCCTGGGTGGACAGCTCGGCCAATGCCTACCCGGTGACGCCGTATGGCAACGTGGCGATCACCGCTGCGGCGGCCCGCTACGGCGCGGGCGGCCTGAGCCTGGACGGGACCCAGGGTACCTACGCCACCGTGCCGGCGCCGGCGATGGACCTGGGGGCCAACGACTTCACCGTCGAAGGCTGGGTGCGGCTGAACGCCTACGGCAACTTCGCGACGCTGATCAGCAACTATGGCGACGGCGGAGCCCGGGGCTTCGAGATCCTGACCGGTCCGAGTGGCGACATCGCTGCACGCTGGACCCTGAATGGCTCCAGCGATGCGGGCAGCCTGACGCACCACAACACGTTGGCGCTGGGGACGTGGTCGCACTTCGCGGTGGTGCGGCAGGGCAATGAGCTGCGGATCTACCTGAACGGCGTGCCGGGCAGCCGCACGGCGACGATCAACGGGGCGATCTACACGTCCAGCACGCCGGTGAACCTGGGCCGCACGCCAGACAACGGCTCGGGCGTGTGGCATGCGAATGCGTCGCTGGACGACATCCGGATCACCAAGGGTGCGGCACGCTACGCGCAGGCCTTCAGCGCGCCGGCGGCGGGCTTGCCGGGCAAGCCGCTGACGCCGGCGGTTCCCTCGTGGTTCAACACCGCGGTGGCGGACCGGGTGAGCAGCTGGACCTACAACGAGCGCGGGCAGGTGCTGACCGAAACCACGCCGTCGGGCACCTGGCAGCGCGAGTACAGCAGCGTGACTGACGAGAACCACCGTGCCGGCGACCTGAAGCGAATCGTCGTTCCCAACGGCGAGGTGACGCGGATCGACCGCCATGACGCCGCGGGTCAGGTCTTGCAGTTCACGGCCGCGGACGGCACCGTCACGACCTACACCTACGACCTGCGCGGGCGCATGACGAGCCGCACCGTGGGCAGCCGCACGGTGACCTACGCCTACGACGCGGTGGGGCAGCTCACGCGCGTGACGCTGTCGAACACGGCGTGGATCGGCTACGAGTACGACGACGCGCACCGCCCGATCGCCGTGCGGGACCAGGACGGCAACCGCATCGACTACGTGCTGGACAACGCAGGCGCCGTGCTGGACGCGCGGCTGAAGGACCCGGCCGGCGCGCTGGTGCAGAGCCTGAACCGGGTGATGGATGCGCTGGGCCGGGCACAGCAGGCGGGCACGACGGATGCGGCACCGGCGTCGGCGGCATCGTCGTCGGGCTTGCCTGCGCTGCCCGCATCGCCGCTGCCGCTGGAACGCTACGAGTACGACGCGCAGGGCAACCGCACGCTGGTCACGAAGGGCGCGGGGACGCTGAACCTGCAGACGCGGCTGCGCTACGACGCGCTGGAGCGGGTGAAGGAGGTGGTGGACGCGAAGAACGGCAGCACGGCCATCGCCTACGACGGCGGGGATGCGGTGACGCAGGTGACGGACCCGAGAGGGTTGAGCACTCAGTACGCGCGCAATGGCTTCGGCGAGACCGAGCAGCTGAAGAGCCCCGACACCGGCACGGAGAACCTGAGCTACGACGCCTCGGGGAACCTGGCGACCCGCACCGACAGCCGCGGCGTGCAGGCGAGCTACGGCTATGACGCGGTAGACCGGCTGACCTCGGCCGCGTACACGAAGAGCGGGGTCCCCGCCGAGACCCTGGGCTGGACCTATGGCGAGACCGGAGCGGGGTTCTCCTACGGAATCGGGCGGCTGACGAGCACGAGCTTCCCCGGGGGATCGAGCCGCTACGCGTACAACATGTGGGGCGAGGTGATCAAGGAGACGCTGAGCCTGGGGAACTTGAGCTGGGCGGTGGGGTACAGCTACGAGCAGGGCGACCTGACGGGGATCACGTACCCGTCGGGGCGGCAGCTGGCGCTGTCGGTGACGCAGGGCAAGACGCTGGGGCTGTCGCTGGACGGGCAGGACCTGCTCACGCAGATCGAGTGGACGCCGTTCGGTGCGGCGGCCAAGCGCTGGCGGTGGGCCATGGCCGATGGGGCGAAGCTGCACGAACGGTACTTCGACCTGGCGGGCCGGCCGATCCGCTACACCCTGGGTGACGGTGTGCGGGACCTGCGCTACGACGCGGCGAGCCGCATCGTGAGCTTCACGCACCTGAGCCAGGACGGCACGGCACAGCCGCAGCTGGACCAGGCCTTCGGGTACGACGAGAACGACCGGCTGACGGCGATCACGACGCAGGCGGCGAGCTGGAGCATCCAGTACGACGCGAATGGCAACCGCACGGGGATGAGCCTGAACGGCAACCCGAGCAGCTATGCGGTGGAGGCGACGAGCAACCGCATCACCGGCATCAGCAACCCGGCGAGGAGCTTCGGGTTCGATGCGGCGGGGAACACGACGAGCGACAGCTCAGGCTACACGGCGACGTACAACCTGCGCGGCCAACTGGAGACGATCACCAAGGACGGCGTCACCACGACCTACACGTACAACGCGGCAGGCCAGCGCGTGCGCAAGGCCAGCAGCACGGGGGCCGTGGTGCACTTCGTGCATGACATCGCCGGGCACCTGCTGGGCGAGTACGACCACAACGGCGCGGCGCTGCGCGAATACGTGTGGCTGCGCGACACGCCGGTGGCGATGTTCACGCCGGACCCGGCGAACCCGA